>Ga0308157_10000006_pt1 | contig 1300309 bp, 1146 predicted proteins | sample PhyBR1_FD_201035 | JGI IMG/M metagenome (GOLD analysis project Ga0308157, IMG submission 201035) | Phyllosphere microbial communities from UC Gill Tract Community Farm, Albany, California, United States - DLSLB.R1 | ecosystem: Host-associated > Plants > Phyllosphere > Unclassified | place...
AATGTAAATGTTCAATACGATTATATCCTGATAAAACAATGAAAAATCTAATCTTCATAATGAGTGTTTTTCTGAGCTTCACATTTATGTCTGCTCAGGAAAAAGCAAAATCAATTTATGATATTGCCAGAAGCGGAACTGTTACAGAGATGCAAAACCTCATGAAACAGGATCCTGATATTATTAATCAGACCAATGAACACGGTTTTTCCCCTCTTATTTTAGCATGTTACAGAGGAAATATAGAAGTGGCTAAATTTTTGATGGATCATGTAAAGAATGTTAATTATAAAAGTCAGGAAGGAACTGCTTTAGCCGGACTTTCTGTAAAGTATAATAAAGATTTGGTAGAGCGTTTACTGCAAAAGAACGCTGATCCTAATATCGCGGATGCTACAGGAGCTACTCCTTTATTCTGGGCTGTAAAATTTGGAAATAAAGAACTAATAGAGCTGTTATTACGATATAAAGCCGACAAATCCATCAAAGATGCTCAGGGAATGACTCCATTCGAATATGCCCTTCAAACCAACAATAAAGACATCATCAACCTCTTAAAAAATTAAAAATGAAAAAAATTCTACTATCATTGGGAATGCTTCTGGCAAATTTTGCCTGGGCTCAGTTTACGACAGGAACAGTCTCGCTTCCAACAGCAAGTATGACTGTAAAATTAGATACGACCCCTACTACGGTAACTTTAACCTTAACTGGAGACAGTAATTCAATGCTGGGAATCGGTTTCGGATCGAGTGGTATGGCAAGCGGAGCAGACGGATTTATTTATAATTCTTCAGGAAATACCGATTATAGTTTTGCAGGAATAGGAATTACACCTACTGCGGATCCATCACAAGATTGGACGGTAAGCAGCAATACAGTCTCCGGAAGCACAAGAACTATTGTTGCGACAAGAACTTTAGCTGGCGGAACCGGAGATTTTGCTATTACAAATGCAGGAACGAGCATCAACATCTTCTATGCAAGGAGAGACGGAAATACAGCTTTGGGATATCACGGCTCAAATAGAGACTATGCTACGTTGTCTAGGTCTGCAACGCTTGCAACAACTGATTTAGCAATAGAAAACAAAAAAATAAGTATTTATCCAAACCCTGCTAAAGAAAAAGTAAACTTTAAAAATGCGGATAATATCAAGACCGTTGATATTTATGAATCTACAGGACGAAAAGTGAGAGCCGTAAAAGTCGAGGATGGGAATATCAGTATTTCAGATCTAAGATCAGGAAGCTATTATTTGGAAATTACCCTGAAAGATGGAACGTTGTCTTATGAAAAATTGATTAAAGAATAATTGAAAGCCACTGAAAAGTGGCTTTTTTATTCACACATGTAACTTCTATCAATTAGTATATTGTTTCTAAAATAAAATGTTGCATAGCATTTATCTGAATTATTTTGAAGAATATTATTTTCACAATAAGAATCAAAAAAATAAATTAAGATTTCATCGGTATTAAGGTTTCCTCTTTCAGTTGTATTTGGAGGGCCGAATACTTTTTTAAAATCTGATATGTTTGAATTTTTGAGATTGTATTTTTGAATTAAATTTTCTGAATAATCATTATTCCTTTTTTTCAGGCATCCTAAAGAGTCTTTAATCCATTCTTTGTTAATTTCTAGTGTGTTACTGTTTATATTTCTATTATTCTCCTTATTACAGCTCGTAAATAAAAAGAGGATAAATAGAACTATTATTATTTTCATGGTTGGCTTTCTTTGAGAACTAAAGTTAAAAAGTTTTCTGTTTAATTCATTCTAAAAAATGCTTTTAATGTTTTTTTAACCCAGGAAACTTTTATGTCAAACTTTCCGGAAGTAACTTTGCAAAAATTTTATAATGAAGCGAGGATTACAATTTTTACTGTTGATTTTTTCATTAACAGTTTTCGCACAAAAAGAAATAACTGATACAACGCAAATCGTCATTCCCGACAGATATAATAGCGTAGAAGCTCAAACAAAGCCTTATGTAATCATGATCTCAACAGATGGGTTTCGTTATGATTATGCTAAAAAATACAATGCTGAAAATATTTTAAAGTTTTCAAATGAAGGAGTTCAGGCTAAAGCGATGATTCCGAGCTATCCGAGTATTACGTTTCCGAATCACTGGACTTTAATCACTGGACTTTATCCTTCTCATCATGGTTTGATCGATAATTATTTCTATGATTATAAAAGAAATGAACCTTACGCGATGAGCAATAAAAAAAATGCTGAAGATGGAAGCTGGTACGGAGGAATTCCGCTTTGGGGCTTAGCTGAAAAGCAGGGAATGGTTTCCGCTTCAATGCAATGGGTGGGCTCTGCAAGTGGTGCAGGTGGAGAAAGACCTACTTACTATTATCCTTATCACGAAAAATTTACTCCATCGGAAAAAGCGGATAAGGTAATCAATTGGCTGAAGTTACCTATGGATAAAAGACCACATTTTATCTCATTGTATTTTCCTGAAGTTGATGGAAGCGGACATCATTTTGGACCAGATACCAAGGAAACGGAAGATGCTGTTCATTTAATTGACAAAGCAATCGGAGAATTGGTTCAAAAAGTAAATGCATTAGGATTGAAAAATGTAAACTTTATTTTCGTATCAGATCACGGAATGATAAAAGTGGATGGCGGAAATCCTCTGAAAATTCCTGCAATACTCTTAGATAAAAACAGATTTGATATTTATAATTCTCAGACTTTGTTAAGGGTCTATGTTAAAAATCCGGATGAGGTTAAGCAAACGTACAAAGATTTAAAAGCCAATAAAACTGAAGATTATGAAGTGTATTTAGATAAAAAACTGCCAAAATATCTTCACTTCGGAACAAAAGATGATCGATACAATAGGATCGGCCAGATTTTATTAATTCCTAAGGCTCCGAAAATCTTTTTACCAAAAGGAAAGTCTACATCTATAGGAAAACATGGCTATAACCCGAGAATTGTTCCTGAAATGAAGGCTGCTTTCTTTGCTTGGGGCCCGGATTTTAAAAATAATTTGATTATTGATGAGTTTGCGAATATCAATGTATATCCTTTAGTTGCAGAAATCTTAGGTTTGAAAATCGACCAGCCTATTGATGGTAAATTGAAAGTATTAAAGGGAATATTAAAAGAGAAGAAATAATTTGAATTAATTGAAAGTATAACAGTTTCGGCGAGCCAAAGGCTCGCCGAAACTGTTACATAATATTAGAATCCGGAAACAAAACAAAAAAGACTCCCAAATGAGAGTCTTTCTGTTAAAAATATACGAAGAATTACAAAGATTTCATATCAATTACAAAACGATATTTAACATCACTTTTCAGCATTCTTTCATAAGCATTGTTGATGTCCTGAATTTTAATTAATTCAATATCAGAAACAATATTATGTTTCCCGCAGAAATCAAGCATTTCCTGGGTTTCCGCGATACCACCAATCAAAGAACCGGCGACAGAACGACGTTGGAAAATCATTGGTAGCGTACTTGGTTTAGCTTCTTCAAACTGTCCCACAAAACCAACTAAAACAAGAGTTCCATTAAGTGCAACAGTCTGCATATAAGGATTGATATCGTGTTCGTAAGGAACAGTATCAATAATTAAATCAAATTTTGCAGCCACTTCTTTCATTTGAGCATCATCTGTAGAGATGACTACATGATCTGCACCCAATTTTTTTGCATCTCCGGTTTTTCCCGGAGTTCTTGAGAATAAAGTTACCTCAGCTCCCAAACCTTTTGCCAGCTTGATGGCCATATGTCCCAAACCTCCCAAACCTACAACGGCAACTTTAGAATGAAGACCTACGTTCCAGTGTCTCAAAGGTGACCAGGTTGTGATTCCTGCACAAAGAAGAGGAGCAACAGCTGCCAAATCTAAATTTTCAGGAACGCTAAGAACAAAATGCTCATCAACCACTACTTTCTGAGAATATCCGCCGAAAGTATGACCGCCTAAATGCTTATCTTTTCCATTATAAGTTCCTGTAAAACCATTTTGGCAATATTGTTCCAAATCATGTTTGCAGCTTTCACATTCGCCACAAGAATCAACCATACAACCAACAGCGGCTAAATCTCCCACTTTAAATTTAGAAACTTCGCTTCCTACATTCGTGATTCTTCCTACGATTTCGTGTCCCGGAACAACAGGGTACATAGATCCGCCCCAGTCGTTTCTTGCCGTATGAAGATCCGAATGGCAAACCCCGCAATATAGAATTTCAATCTCTACATCTTTTGGCGTTACTTCTCTTCTGTCAATATTAATTTCTGCTAAATCTGCAGTTTTGGATTCTGCTCCGTAAGCTTTTACTGTGAGTGTACTCATTTGTTTTTTAATTTAAGTGTTAATTAAGTTGAGTTTAAAGTTTATGTTGGGGGAATACCTAAGAAGTAAAATGTTTTAATTTACGATTAAAATCTACTCTTTTGAATTAAATATTCCTATCACGGGTACAAAAGTCGAAACTTTTGGATAAACTCAGCTTATATAAATTACGGAAAGATTTACCAATTTTACCGACGCTGTAAAATGTAAGCCCGGAAAGTGGTAATTTTGAATAAAGATAAAATACATTTCATGGAAAATCAGGTGGTTGAGGTTTATAATAATGTTTCAGAATACAATAAAATGATGAAACATGAGACGCTGCATCCTTTGGTAAGTGTGGTTGATTTTTCCAAAGCAGAACCTACTTGCCAGCATATAAGACAGTTTGGTTTTTACACTGTTTTCTTAAAGGATGTGATGTGCGGGGATATGCAGTATGGGAAACATAGTTACGATTATCAGGAAGGAACATTGGTTTTTATTGCTCCCGGGCAAACCTATGGTATTTATAATGCCAATACCTATATTCAGCCTGCGGGTTACGCTTTAATTTTTCATCCTGATCTGTTGAAGGGAACAAATCTGGGTAAAAATATCAAAGATTATAATTTCTTCTCTTATGATGTACATGAAGCGCTGCACCTTTCAGAAAAGGAAAGAGAAATTATTCTGGAATGTTTTAAAAATATAAAACATGAGCTCGAACAATCTATTGATAAACACAGCAAATCATTAATTGTAAACAATATTGAATTGTTTTTAAATTATTGTATGCGTTTCTATGATCGTCAGTTTATTACAAGAGATCATGTAAATCAGGGAGTTATAGGGAAGTTTGAAAATTTATTGAATGATTATTTAAAATCAGATAAACCTAAAAATCTGGGATTTCCAATGGTTAATTATTTTGCAGAACAACTCCACCTTTCAGCAAACTATTTTGGTGATCTCATAAAAAAAGAGCTCGGAATTTCTGCACAGGAATATATTCACAATAAGCTGATTGATGTTGCTAAAGATCAGATTTTTGAATCTGCAAAATCGATTAGTGAAATTTCTTATGATTTGGGCTTTAAATATCCGCAGCATTTTACAAGACTATTCAAAAGTAAAGTTGGAGTTTCTCCCAGCGAATATAAAACCTTAAACTAGTGAACAGATAAATTCAAACAAAAAATAGTAAATTGAAGTTGAAAAAATCTACAGTTTATTGCTTGCTATTTGAAATATAATGACATCACAACAAAATTTTAGAACTCATACCTTTCAGACATCGTTCGGAAAAATAGTAGCTTTAAAAGAAAACGGAGTTATTAAAGCTAAAAGTATTCGTTATGCAAAATCAGAGAGATATCAAAGACCTGTTCCTGCAAAACATTCATCATCAGAACTTGATTTTTCTGATAAAATACCTGTTTGTCCTCAGAAAATAAGCCCTCTTTTGGAAAGGCTGATAGGAAAAACTGACCTTGAAAAATTTCATATTGATGAAGCAACTCAGTTTTTAAGCATTACCCGGCCTGAAACCTTTGAAGACAATGAAAAGCTTCCTGTTGTGGTCTGGATTCATGGAGGTTCTTATGAGGTCGGGTGCGGAGATCTTCCTACTTCGGATCCTTCGGTTTGGGTAAAAGAACAAAACATTATAGTAGTTTCTGTTTCTTACCGTTTAGGACTTTTTGGCTTTCTGGGCGGTGATGAAAAAAGACCTCCCAATTTGGGGCTTTTTGATATTATTGAAGCTTTAAAATGGATCAACAGTAATATTGAAAGTTTTGGCGGAGATCCTGAAAATGTAACACTTTTCGGACAATCTTCCGGTGGGGATGCCATTGTTCATTTAATGATTTCCGAAGGAGCTGAAAACCTGTTTCAAAGAGTGATTATTCAAAGCGCACCTCTTGGTTTTCGGGTCAAAAGAAACAAAATGTCTCTTGAGTTTTTCCAGAAAACAGAATTCTTAAAGGACGAAACAGATCCTTTAAAAATGATAGAAGGTTATTCCGGGTTTTTACCGTCATTTATGAGGTATGGTTTAAAAACCGCCATGCCTTTTTGTACACAATACGGCTATCCTCCTTTATGCAGGGAAGAAGAAAGTCTTCCTAAATGGAAAGAAAACGCTAAAAAATATGATGTACTGATAGGCTTCAATAATGATGAAACCGCTTTCTATGTAAAAACGGCTGAAGAAGGATTATACACTTATTTACACGAAAAAATCCTTAATAGAATTGTTCGTAAAACCACCGAGTCTATCTATGAAAAACCAGCAAATATTTTTGCCCGAAGCTATGCTGAAGGAGGCGGGAATATTTATCAGTTTACCATTCATTCCAAAATAAAAAATAATTATATCGGAGCGTCTCATTGTATCGATCTTCCGTTGATTTTTGAAAATGAAAATGCATGGAAAGATTCTGGATTATTAAAAGATGTACCCTGGAAGCATATTCAGGAAAATGGACGAAAACTTCGAGCGCTTTGGGCTGAATTTGCCAGAACAGGAAACATTTCTGAAGATTCAGAAAAACCTGAAATCCTTGAACTCAGAAAAGTTTAATATTACAGATAGCTTATCCGTTTTTTGTTCAAATTATTCGGCAATCCAAACACTTACATTTCCGGCCGGAACGGGAAAATTTCCCCAACCATTTTCATCTATAATTACTTTTTCTTTGAATCTTTTTAGAAGATCATAAAACTTCTTGCCGGAATATTGTTTTCCCATTTCCATAGGTTTGTTATAAGCATCTTTATTACTGATCACAACAGCGCAGCCGCTATGTTCATCATCTCCTTCCCGAACCCAGCCCAAGCAATTGGCATCCTCAAAATAATCTCTCTGAGTTCCATAGGCATGATCTTTTCTGGCTTTTAACAGCTCTTCAATCTTGTCTACTTTTGGCAGGAAAATTTCCTGGTCATTGCCTGCTCCGTCTTTATCTACATAATGAGCGCCATATAAATCAGGGTAAAAAACACAAGGATAGCCTTTTTCTCTGAGTAATATCAGTGCATAGGCAATAGGTTTAAACCAGGATTCGACAGGAGCTTCCAGTTTTTGCAAAGGTTGGGTGTCATGATTATCCACCAGGGTAACAGAATGCATTGGGTCTACAAGAGTTAAGGTTTCATTAAAAATCCTCCGCAAATCATAAGAACTGCCTTCTTTGGAGGCAGTATGGAAATTATTTTGTAAAGAGCTGTCAAATAAGCTCATGCAGCCTTCAGTAACGTCAATGTATTTTTGAAGCAGATGCAAATGTCCGGGAGCCCAGTATTCACCTACGGCAAAAATATTTTTGCCTGAATTGGAACGTAATAAAGTGAGCCATTCTTTGTAAAAATCAAAAGAAATATGTTTTAAAGCATCAAGCCTTACTCCGTCAAAATCGGTTTGGTCAAAATACCATTTTGCCCAATAATTGAGTTCTTCACGCACGTGGGGATTTCGATGTTCAACATCATTAAACATGAGATAATCATAATTTCCTTTTTCATCATCAATCATTTCTTCCCAATCATTCCCGTATTCTGATTGAATTTTATAAATATGCTTATCCATTCCTTCTGCATAATCGGTTCCGCTGAAGCAAGTGAAATTCCACTCAAAATCTGAATATTTCTTTGCTCTTCCTCCGAATGTAAACTTCGTGTAAGATTGTATTTCAAAAACATCTGAAATGATTTTTTCACGATTGTTTTCATCCACTTTTACCACTTTAAAGGTTTCCAGTTCATCACCACCTCCTTTATGTCCCAATACAATATCAACAATAATCTGGATATTATTTTTTTTAAGGGTCTTGATCGCTTTTAGGTACTGGTCTTTTGTCCCGTATTTTGTAGGAATGGTTCCTTTCTGATCAAATTCTCCGAGATCAAATAGGTCATAAGTATCGTAGCCGATTGAGTAACCTCCGTTTGCCCCTTTATAGGCAGGAGGAAACCAAACAGACGTAATTCCTAATTTTGATAAATATTTTGCTTGTTTTTCAGCTTCCTGCCAAAGTTTTCCATCTCCTTCCGAATACCAGTGGAAAAATTGCATCATTGTTTGGTTCATATTTTGTAAAATTTGGTCTCTACAAGATAGTGAAAATTTACAAGCTATTGATCTTCAAATTCTTTAAACGGGATTTTTAGTTGAACAGAGACAAGCTTTTGATCTTCAGTATTCAAATGGGAAAGTGAAAGACCTAATAAACGGACAGGCTTGTCGAATGGTCGGAGTTCCCACAGTTTTTTTCCGGTGTTAAAATATTGTTCTGCCGAAGAAAAATAATCTTCTTTGGTAATGCTTCTCGTAAAAAGAGAGAAATCTTTATATTTAATTTTTAAAGTTAAGGTTCGTCCTAGAATATTATTCTTTTGTAATCTTGAATGAAGCTCTGTACTTAGACTTTCCAGCTTTTCATTGATTTGCTGTTCATCAAAAAGATCTTCAAAAAAGGTTCTTTCCACCGCTACGCTTTTTTGTATCCTATGAGGTTTCACTTCGGAGTTATGAATTCCGCGAACGACATTGTAATAATACCCACCGGATTTTCCAAACATTCTGGTTAAGTCTTCAATAGATCTTTTCTTTAAATCTTTTCCTTTAAAAATCCCCAGACTAAACATTTTATTGGCAGTAACTTTTCCTACTCCATAAAATTTTTCGACAGGAAGTTCTTCTAAAAACGTTTCGATTTTATCGGGATGAATCGTTTTTTGCCCGTTCGGCTTATTGATGTCTGAAGCTACTTTTGCCAAAAATTTATTAACAGAAATTCCTGCAGAAGCAGTCAGTCCGGTTTCACTGAATATTTTCTGACGGATTTCCTTCGCAATCTGATTGGCAGATTCTATGCCTTTTTTATTTTCAGTAACATCAAGATAAGCCTCATCTAAAGAAAGCGGTTCAACAAGATCCGTATATTCATAAAATATTTCCCTGATCTTTCTTGAAATTTCTTTATAACGCGCAAAACGTGGCGGAACAAAAATTAAATGAGGACATTTTTCTTGAGCCGTTTTACTTGGCATTGCAGAGCGGATTCCGAATTTTCTGGCTTCATAACTTGCTGCGGCAACAACTCCACGATGTTGTCCTCCAACTGCAATTGGTTTTCCCTTCAGCGTAGGATTGTCATGCTGCTCTACGGAAGCATAAAATGCATCCATATCAACATGAATTATTTTGCGGATAGGAAAAGGAAAATCCATATCGCAAAGATATGGATTCCTGTATTTTGAATTAAATTCTTATTCTATTTTCATCCTCATTGTTGTGAGTAATGACTCAAAACCGGCTTTTTCATAAGCTTTTATGGCAGATTCGTTTTGGGAATAAACATCCAGTCTTATTTCGGAAATATCTTTAGATCTTGCCCAACTGGTCAGCTTATCAAGAATCAGCTTATTGATGCCCTTTCCTCTGTGTTCAGGCTTTACATACATAAATCCCAGATAAGCGTACCGATCGAAGTTAGAATAGCTGTTTTCCGGACTTTTGATCCGGGCATAGCCGGATGCGAGTATCTCATTATTATCTTCGGTTACAAGTACTAAAGTATCTTCTGATTTTATCAGATGAAGTAAATCGTAATAATGAATCTTTCCCTCAATAAGAGTACTGTTGAACGGTCTTTCTGCAGAAACAATTCCCTGCTCAAATTCTAAAAGGATATCTAGGTCCTGCTCTGTGGCTTCTCTTGTGATCATTATTGTAAAAGATGGTTGATGGTAGTCTGAATATCCGGATCTTCCGGGGAAATAGCATAGTATTTTGCAATAGAAGATTTCTGATCGATCACCATATATCTTGGAATCCAGTTAAGGTCAACATAATTGTTGAAATCATTTTTCCAGCCCGAAGTAAACCAATAGTTTTCTTTGTCCTTCATTGCAAATCTTTCCAGGCTTTTATCAAAACCTTCTTTAGAGCGATCTAATGAAAGGAATACAAAATCAATATTTTTATTGTTTTCTTCCAATTCTTTAGCTTTGGGAAGTGCTTTCAGGCAATCTCTGCACCAACCTGCCCAGAAATCAATGACCAATACTTTTCCTTTATGCTGATCCAGAATTTGCTGAATGGTAATGCTTTTTCCTTCTTCATCTTCCAGTTTTTGGTGTAATGCCTCTTTGGAAAAACTGGTTTTAAGAACTTTTGGAACCTCCTGAGAATAACCCGGTCCGAAAATACTTAATGCAAAAATTAATACTAACTTTCTCATTTTTTCAATTTCATTTTATGCAAATCTAAACAATGAAACGTAATTTGTGATGTGTTTCTTATGAATTAGGAAAAATTTATGAATCGGGATTTTCTATAGCTATTTATTGGTAGTTCTTTACTAAGCCCTTTACCACAGTAATTACATTAGGCATGGCTTTATTGGCGGCATTTAATACTTCTTCGTGAGAAACCTTGAATGCAATATTGGGTCCTCCTAGATCCGTAATAACGGAAATGCAAAAAACATCCATATTCATGTGTTTGGCAACAATTACTTCAGGTACAGTACTCATTCCGACCATATCACCGCCAATCGCTTTTATCATTCCGTATTCTGCGGGAGTTTCAAAGGTAGGGCCTTGCAAAGCAACGTAAACTCCCTGATGAATTTTGATATTGTTTTCTTTGGCGGATTGCTCTGCGACTGAAATCATCTTTCTATGGTAAGGTTCGCTCATATCCACAAAACGAGGACCTAGTTCATCAATGTTTTTGCCACGAAGCGGATGTTCAGGCATCATATTAATGTGGTCTTTTACTATGACAATATCAGCCACATTATAGTTCGGATTTACACCGCCACAAGCATTGGAAAGAATTAAATTTTTGATTCCTAATAAGCGGAAAACTCTGATCGGGAAAGTCACAGTTTCTATGGAATGACCTTCATAGTAATGAAACCGGCCGCTCATCATTAATACTTTTTTGCCTTCCAGCATTCCATAGATAAGTTTTCCACTGTGACCGGCTACAGTCGTTTGTGGAAAATTTGGAATGTCTTTGTATTCAAGAATATGAATGGCTTCCACCTCATCCTGAAGCTTTCCCAGTCCGGAACCTAAAACAATGGCAAAATCAGGTGTTTCCTGAATGATGTTCTTAATAAACTCGGCAGTTTGCTTAATTTTTTCTAACATAATCTAAGATGATTTGATTGAATTCTTCTTTCTTATCAATGATCACATTAATAGGCCAGTAGTAAACAATATCTCTAAGATAGTCAAAAGTTTTAAGACGTACGTAATCTTTTTCTGTGGTTAAGATTAATTTGTATTCACCTAGTTTTTTGTATTCGGCAATAATTTTTTTAATATCATCATCCGTAAAGTTATGATGATCTCTGAATTTTAAATGTTTAACTCTTTGCGAAAATTTGGCTAAATGCTGTAACAAAGGTTTTGGATTGGCAATTCCTGTTATTAACAGAATATCATAGTAATTAAGGTTGTTGTCCGGAAGCATTTTTTCTTTTCCGTACACATTTTCGTCATAGCCAATCGATGAAAAGAAGACTTTCTGGGTACGATCCGGTCGTATTCTCGAAATGTAATATTGCTTGGTTTCTTCAGTAAGCTCATCCGGACATTTGCTGACCATAATAATGTCTGCTCTTCTGGAACCTGCTCTGGATTCTCTTAAATCTCCTGCCGGAAGTAAATGATCTTTAAAATAAGGATCATTAAAATCAGTCATTAAAATATTGAAGCCGGGTTTTATCGCTCTGTGCTGCATAGCATCATCCAGTACAAGTACATCAAGATCCATATCGGCAATGACTTTCTTGGCTCCCGGAACTCTTTCTTCGGAAACGGCAATGACAAAACGGTTTTTGAAACGCTCAAACAGCTGCATGGCTTCATCGCCGACCATTTTATAATTGCTGTCGTAGTTTGTTACTTCATAGCCTTTGGTAACTCTTCCGTAACCGCGTGAAAGCACCCCGGTTCTGTAATGTTTAGATAAAAACTGGGCAAGATACATCACCATTGGCGATTTTCCGCTTCCGCCCACAGAAAGATTCCCGACGCAGATAATCGGAGTTTTGAATTTTGTAGATTTAAAAATCCCCAAATCATACATTGTGTTCCGGATACCCGTTACCAAATGATAACCGAGGGAAAAAGGATAAAGGTACCATCTTTTCATACGAATGCAAAAATAGGAATTTCAACATCATTTTGTCTCATATTCACAACGACTTTTCAATAAATATTTTATTAAATTAAAGTATTTTTGTAAAATTAAACGATTACTTTGAGGTATTTTATTGAATTTTCCTACAACGGTAAAAATTATTTCGGCTATCAGATTCAGCCGGATGCTATTTCCGTGCAGGAGGAACTGGAAAAAGCACTTTCCACCATTTTAAGGGAAGAAATTAAAACAACAGGTGCAGGTAGAACGGATACAGGTGTTCATGCAAAGAAAATTTTTGCCCATTTTGATACAGAAAAGATTTTGGATGATGCTCTTCCGAGAAAATTAAACAGTTTTCTTCCGCCGGATATTTCCATTAAAAGAATTTTTAAAGTCAAAGACGATTTTCATGCGCGTTTTGATGCTACGTACAGAACGTATGAATATTATATTACTTTAGAAAAAAATCCTTTCACCACAGAATCGGCATGGCAGCACTGGAAGAGAGGTTTAGATATTAATAAAATGAATGAAGCGTGTAAGATTTTATTTGAATATGAGGATTTTACAAGTTTTGCAAAATTAAAAACCGACAACAAAACCAATATCTGCAAAATGTATAAAGCAGAGTGGGAACAAAACGGAAGTGAACTGAAATTCACAGTTTCTGCGAACCGTTTTTTACGGAATATGGTAAGGGCAATTGTAGGAACGATGGTAGAAATTGGTTCGGGAAAAATAAGACCGGAAGATTTACGAAAAGTGATTGAAGACAAGGACCGTAATTCTGCAGGAACTTCTGCACCGGCCCATGGATTATATCTGGTAGATGTGGGATACGAATTTGAATCATAAATAACGGTGGCTTGATGTCACTATTTTTAATTGTCTAAATAGATCTAAGGTCAATTAGTTCTATTCATACCATAAATAACAGCTATCTGAAATTTTCATGAGTATTTAATAAAGTTGTAAAGGCTGGGAAATTAGAAAGTCTTATTTTTGCAGAGAATTTTATTTTAATTCTTTCTTCAATTCGTACAATGAAAAAACAAGATACCTGGGAAATTATCAAGAGGCTGTTCTTTATCGGGATGAAGTTTCGTTCTTGGTTCATCATTACGTTGATTATCTCTATCTTACTGGCAATGGTTTCTACGTATAGACCTTATCTCACTATGGAAGTTGTGGATAATGACATTACGAAACTAAAAGACAAAGCTCTGATGATGCAGCATATCTACTTACTGGTAGGCTTGGTGTTTGCAGAAACAGTCCTGAACTTTTTCCTGGTTTATTTCTCCAACTATATTTCACAAAATGTAATCAGAGACATCAGAGAAAGGCTTTACAGTAAGCTGATCTATTTTAAAACCTCATTTTTTGATAAGACTCCGATAGGGCAATTGGTAACAAGAGCTGTGGGTGATGTTGAAACCATTGCAACGGTTTATACAGACGGATTTTTGATGGTTTTCGGAGATGTACTGAGGATTATTTTCGTGTTGGTGATGATGTTTAGCACTAATGTTCATTTGAGCTATATTACATTGGCTATTTTACCTTTGATGGTTATTATTACAAGGTTTTTCCAGAAAAGGCTAAAGAAGGCTTTTGGTGATGAAAGAAACTGGACAGCGAACCAGAACTCTTTTGTTCAGGAAAGATTGGCCGGAATGTCTATTATTCAGGTATTCAACAGACAGGAATCTGAGTTTAAGAAGTTTGATGACATTAATATTACCCTAAAAGAAGCGTTATTGAGAACAGTATTTATTTTTTCACTGTTCTTTCCTGTGGTTGAACTCATCTCTTCACTTTTTATCGGATTTATTCTTTTTTATGGTGGTTACATTACCATCAGTGCGGGTGTTGTTATTGCGTTTATTCAATATATTTCCATGCTAATTCGTCCGCTAAGACAGATTGCAGACCGATTCAATAATATTCAGCGAGGAATTGTAGGAGCAGAAAGAGTATTGGGATTGATGGATGAGGACTATGCAATGTCGAATACGGGAACCGTGAAAAAAGACCATTTCGACGGAAAAATTGAATTTCAGAATGTACGTTTTGCTTATGATGATAAGCAGGAAGTGTTGAAAGGAATTGATTTTAAAGTAAATCCCGGAGAAACCGTAGCAATTGTAGGAGCAACCGGAGCCGGAAAATCTACCATTATCAGTTTGATTACGAGGTTATATGATATTAATTCCGGGAATATCCTGATTGATGATGTTAATCTTAAAGATTACGAATTATATAATTTGAGAAGTCATATCGGAGTTGTATTGCAGGATGTTTTTCTGTTCCACGGAAGTATTTTTGAAAATCTTGCGTTTGGTGACGATACGATTACTTTAGATAAAATAAAAGCAGGCGCAAAAGAAATTGAAGTTGATGAATTTATTGAGCAGCTTCCGGGAGGTTATGATTATGTCGTAAGCGAAAGAGGTTCATCTATTTCATTAGGACAAAGACAGTTGTTATCCTTCTTAAGAGCTTATTTATCTGATCCGAAAATTTTAATTCTGGATGAAGCAACCTCTTCTATTGACCACGAAAGTGAGAAATTAATTCAGAGAGCAACAGAAAAAATCACGAAGAACAGAACCTCAATTATTATCGCACACAGGCTTTCAACGATTGAAAAAGCCGATAAAATTATAGTAATGGAACACGGTAAAATTGTTGAAGAAGGAAAGCATTTAGAGCTTTTAAATAAAAACGGGTATTATGCAACATTATATAAAGCCCAGCTCAGACACGAAGTAGAAATGGAAGAGGAGACAGAAGAATCGAAATAAGTTATAAATTTAAATTAAAGTAAAGGTTAAAATCAACATCGATTTTAATCTTTATTTTTTCTGATTAAAACTTCCCATAAAATATACTTACATCGAAATATAAACCGGGAACCTTATATTTGTCTTTTTCAAATTCTATATAGTCGCATTTCCCGGAGTAGCTTTGCGAACGGGTTTCCATCTGAAACATATTTAAAATCACATATTCATCCGGTACTGCAATCACATGGAATCCTGTTTCGCATTTCAGCCCGTCACCAGAAGAGAGAATAGCATCCAGTAAACCGTGAAAATTTCTCGACATTTTCTTTGCTGTTGCTTCATTTTTGTTGAGGTGATATAGATATGCCAAATAATTCATAGCACGAAGATTGAACGGGTTGTCTTCCAGTTCCTCTTCGAAGACCTGAATTCCTTTGGGAAAATCTTTTTCAGTAATCCCTTCCCCAAGATAAAACTTTTTCAGCTCATCACTTTTCTTACCTATTTTATATGGTTTGTAATTTTTCTGGAAGGTAAAGCCGAAATAAAGGTGTCTGTAGTCATTGTTAGTGAGAAGGGTGTCATTCACTTTCAGCCTTTTTAGAAGGCGGGGATAATAAAATTCTGAGGTCTTATCTTCTATATTCTTTTTGATCAAGGCGTAATCAGGAGCCTGAAATTCTTGTTTCTGAGCCTGCAGACTTAAAGATATATTCAGGAGAAATAGGATAAAAAATATTTTGATATTCATGGTTGGAAAAGAATTTCTTTCGGGGGTAAATATAGGAAATGTGCAGGGATATAATAAAAAAGGTTATTATTTTTCATTTATTTTTATAATTTATTAACAAAATCTTATGATTGTTAAGATAAATTTATTAACTTTAATGAAAAATTCAGACGATACCCCATTAAAATGGCAGGGTGTTTGAATAAAAGTAACTGTTTTTTAATTAAATCCAAAATATAGATGAAGAATATCCAAGATGAATTTCAAGTTTTTAAAGATGAACTTAGAAAATTGAATATCGATGTGCAGAAAGTAGTAAAGGTAGGAAACGGGAGTATGGATTTCCATGAAGTTTTTTATAAATCGCCAAGGTACGAAGATGTAAAGAGTGTGTATGTGCAAAGGCATAATTTAGACAATATTTTAGAGAAGTTTAAACAAGCTTATCATTAAAAATATAACGCGCGGGTCAGATTCTCTGAGCCGCGCGTTTCTTTATATACATTGATATTAATCCCTGTCTAAAGTGGAAGTCTCTTTTGTATCTTTCATTCTTGAATACACCACAAATGAAAAGAAAATACAAGTTGTAATATACCAGTAAAAATAATGTTCCACATTCGCCTGTTTGAACCATAGTGCAATATATTCTGCCGTTCCTCCAAAGATGGCAACCGTTAAAGCATACGGTAATCCGACTCCTAAAGCCCTCACTTCAGACGGAAAAAGCTCAGCTTTTACTACGGCATTAATTGAAGTATAACCGCTGACAATAATTAACGCTGCCATAATTAAGAAAAATGCACCCCACATTGAAGTGGTATGACTTAATGCATTTAAAAGAGGATACGTAAAAACGGTTCCCAAAATTCCGAAACTTAATAATAAAGGTCTTCTTCCTATTTTATCGGATAAAGCTCCGAAAGCGGGTTGTAAGCAGGCAAAAATAAAGAGTGAGATAAAAGAAATAAGTGTAGATTCTTCTTTAGTAAGATGCACGGTATTCACTAAAAACTTCTGCATATAGGTGGTATAAGTATAAAATGCCAATGTTCCGCCTAAGGTTAATCCTATAACAGTTAATAGAGCTTTTGGATGCTTTAGTAATTCTTTGATACTTCCTTTTTTCTTTTCACTGACACCTTTTTTGTTTTCAAAAGCTTCGGTTTCATGAAGGTTTGCTCTTAAATATAAAGCAATCACAGAAAGTAAAGCCCCGATTACAAAAGGAATTCTCCATCCCCAATCTTCAAGTTGAGATTCTGTTAATAATAACTTTTGTAAAATCAACTGAATTCCCAGTGCGATCAGTTGTCCGCCAATCAGCGTTACATATTGAAAACTGGAATAGAAACCTCTTCGATCATTGGTCGCCATTTCGCTGAGGTATGTTGCAGAAACTCCGTATTCTCCACCGACACTTAACCCCTGTAACAATCTTGCAATAAGTAATAATAATGGGGCTAAAACACCAATTGTTTTATAAGTAGGCGTTAAAGCAATTAATAAAGAACCAAAAGACATCAGCAAAACCGATAATGTCATTGCTTTTTTCCTTCCGATCCTGTCAGCAATACTCCCGAAAAGCCAACCTCCTACTGGTCGCATCAGAAAACCCACTGCAAAAATTCCTGCCGTATTTAAAAGCTGTGCTGTAAGATCTGAATCCGGAAAAAATGAATTGGAAAAATAAATGGCAAATGCAGCGTAGGCATACCAATCATACCATTCTACCAAATTTCCTATTGATCCTCCTACAATGGCTTTGATTCTCTGGGCGGTGGTGATTTGTGATGAATTCATGAGGGAAAGATATTTCTTTTTTATCAAAAACTAAAACCGCTCTCCGAAAAAGAACGGTTACAAAAATATTCAAATAAAATTTTCTAAAATCTAAATCCTAGAGACAATCCGCTCCTAAAACCAATCCACGGACCGTCTACTTTTATTCTGGCTCCGTTGGTGTTGGTTTCTACGGTGTAGTTCACATAAGGAATATCAAGATCTTCTATTTGCTTTTTCAGCTGAGCCTGCATATCGGGTGTCAAAACAATATCACTGGTCATGGTAAAATCTCCTTTTCCGGCTCCGTAATGCGCTCCTGCAATCCAGAAATCTAATACCAGATTTTGATTTTTTGTGAGAAAAAACTGTACCCCGACCATTAAACCTCCACTGTTTCCATTTGTGTTTCCAAAGCCTTTCAGAGGAATCTGGAAAGTATTTCCGCTAAAAGTGTAATCGTAATAGAAGTCGAAGGTATTGGAAGTGACTTTTGAATAACGGTAATAAGGAGCGAAGTAAAATCCTTTACCATATCCGTGCCCGATATAAAAACGGGGTTCTATGGTGAAATTGAAGGCTTTTACCTCAAGATTCTGAAATCGTTTTTCGTCTTCATCATTTAAAAAAGAATTGATAAAAGGAACTTTTCCTTCCGGCATAGTTCCAAATCCCATATTGACCGAAAACCATTTATTAAAAGATCTTTCATAAGAAAGATTGATATTTCTGAAAGCATAAGCTGTAACATTCGTTTTTAAGATATTCATCTTTTCTGAAGCTACAGCTCCCGGCTCTTCCTGTGCTTTTATTCCCGAAAAAATAAAACAAAGAAGGAGAATGGAATATTTTTTCATGACTTTATACTTTAAGATGGTTGGTAAAGAACGGAATGCAAAAAATGGGCAAATTTCTCAAAGTATCCCATATAAATTATATAAGATTTCAAATATATATAAGCTCTGAACAATACAGCTTGTTTATGAATTTGCTATTTTTTGATCAGTTTTGTAGTCTTTGTCGGAATATCTTCGCCTGAAACTTCAATAAAATAAGCCGCAGATGGTAATTCTGAAATCTGAATCTTCCCAGAATGAATAGCCGAAGTTTTTACCAGCTTTCCATCTAAGCTGTATATTCTGGCTGTTGAATAATTTTTTGAATCTCCGGTAAATTCAATAAAATCTTGTGCCGGGTTAGGGTAAATTATAAAGGTTTGTTTTTTAGATACATTATCATTAACAGCTAAAAACACTTCATTTAAAACCTGCGCACCGTTGGTTGACTGGTTAATACTCAGTATAGGTACGCTAAGCGTTCCATTAGTAGAGCTTAATAAAGGGAATTTATGAGCGCTGTCAAAATAAGTATAGGATGTATTGATCACACTTCCGATAGGAATAAGATAATTGACGTCCGAAGATTGATATAAATTGAAATTCTGCACAGATTTTATTCTCAAAACATTAGTGTACATTTTCGGGCCAACGATAAGGGTTCCCGAAGCATCTGCTGTAGTTACAATGGTTCCTTTAAATAATCCGGAAGCGGTTGTTGAAGTAAAGGTTCCCTTTGCAGTATCTGAATTTGAATATCCAAAGCTTGCAGGGTAGGTGATAAATGTTCCGTTATCGGCAGCAAAATTTAAAGTGGCAGTAGGAGTGATCACTCCCGTAATTTCTAATTGAGTTGCAGTAGCCTTATATAAAACAGAATTTCCGGTATCGATCATTTTGATGGTAGAACCTGGGTAAGTCGTAATTTCTGATGAAGTAGGAGCGATGTAAGTTACCTGTGATGCAGTTCCTTGTGTCAAAGATGCGTTATTGAAGGTAGTATTTGCTCCTGTTGCAGAATTATCAACTGTTCCGTTTACTACAAAATTATTTACAATATCCCCTGCAATTGGATCGTTAAATGTTTTGGTAATGGTAGTTTGCGCTGAATACAAACCTGAAAACGCAAGCATGAAAAATAAAGTTTTTTTCATAATTAGAAATTTTGTTAAATATAACTAAAAACTTATGTTGAAAAATATATTTTATTCAATCATAATTTGATTTTTATGATAAGTTAAAAAAAATAAAGCCGCCCAAAATCATTGGACGGCCCTTCTGTGCGCTAAAGCTTCTATTTTAATTTTGGTTAATCACTGTTTTACGATAATGATAAATGTCCTCAATTGTTACCACGGTCATTTCTTTCTTTACTGCAAAATCTACAATTTCCGGAAGTCTTGCCATAGTTCCGTCTTCATTCGTCAGTTCACAAAGTACAGCATCATTACCAAGATTGGCGAGCTGTACCAAATCTACACTTCCTTCTGTATGGCCACGTCTTTCAAAAACCCCATTTTTTCTGGCAACTAACGGGAAAACATGTCCCGGACTTGCAATGTGTTCGGCCAAAGCATCTTCTGCAATGGCTGTTTTAATGGTTGTTACACGGTCTTTTGCCGAAACTCCGGATTCTACGCCTTCTTTAGCTTCAATAGAAATGGTAAATGCGGTCTGATTTTTAGAATTGTTAGTTTCCACCATCGGACGCAGGTTGAGATGTTTACTCTTCTCTTCAGAAATACACAAGCAAACTATTCCGCTGCATTCGCGGATTAAAAGTGCCATGTCTTTTTCTGTGATGGTAGAGGCAGGAAAGATGATATCACCTTCGTTTTCGCGGTTCTCATCATCTACCAAAAGAATTCCTTTACCTTGTTGTAATTTCAGAAGTGCTTTTTCTACACGTTCTTTCGGATTGGCTCCGAATTTTTCTAATAATTTTTCCATGTTATTTTACTTTTAAAAGTTAAAATACACTTCGGTACATGGAAATGAAATACAACACAATGAGTCCATCGAAATAGCCTCACTGATTGTTTCATTTTCTTCTCCCATCCAGACTGTAACTGTCGGTTTTGGAATTTCACCAAATCAGTCCTTTCAGAAAAGAAAGGAGTCGCGGACTGTAACCGCCGGTAGGGAATTTCACCCTGCCCCGAAGAAAACTTATACTAAGTTTTACTGTATGCCTTGTTTAAATTTTTAATTCACTAATTTTTTGTTTAACGCACAGGCTGCTAATTTCGGGAAGTTTTCCGGAATGGGGAAGAGTTTCTTTTAATTATTTAAATAAATTGTGACGGAAGTTATGTGGGTTGAGCCGTTATTTCATTAGAAAAGTTTATTATTTAAAAACTTTAGCTCCTCTTGTATAGGATGATTTTTTAAATCGATGAAACTTCTGAATCCGGGACTGTCATCGCAGAAAATAATATCAAAAGTAAAACGGTCGTTTCCGTATAATCCACGATGAATCATGTTGGCTGAGAAAACCAATAGATCACCACGATTCAGACTGATTGTTTTTCCACGTTGAAGATTATCACTTGGTTTTCTTCCGTTTAATGAAAGACGGGTTTCCTGCTCTTCATTTAAATCCCAGGATTTGTGTGTGGCTGGAATTAGTTCGATCCCTGATTCCGGCTTTAAAGGAATTCTGAAATGTAACACATTTTGGGTTTTTATTTTTTCTTTTTGCTCATCAATACTCATTCCAGTATACTGAATGTCACGATGCCAATAATTGTTCTGGTTTTTATCGAACGGATCGAAGAACAGCTGCGTATTCAAAAATAAAGCTTTGTCAGGGAATATTGAGTGAGTAATAGTAAAGATCTTATCCTGGGTTATGAATTTGAAAACTTCCAGTCGTTCGTCTTTCGAGATAAATTTGCTGGAAGTAATACTATGGCTATTAATTAATCCTGATTGATAATATTTATGATTTTCTTTTAGCCAACTGTTATGGAACTTATTTACAATAATTTCAATTTTTTGTAACTCCTTTTCTGAAAAGAAGTTGTCTAAATAGAGATAACCAAGATCATTATAATGATCATAAATATTTTTCATTTTCGTAAGATTTTTTCCATTGTTTTTCCTTTGGCCAATTCATCAATCAGCTTATCAAGATAACGAATATTTCTCATCAGTTCTTCTTCTATATCTTCAATCCGGTAGCCACAAATTACTCCTTTTATCAAAGATACATTAGGATTAATTTTAGGAGCTTTTTCAAAAAAAGTTCTGAAATCAGTTTTGTTGTCTAGAATCTCCTGAAGGTTTTTCTCATCATAACCCGTTAACCAAAAAATAATTTCATGCACTTCTTCTTTAGTGCGGCCTTTCTTTTCTGCTTTGGCTATATAATGAGGATAAACTCCGGCAAAAGACATTTTGTAGACCTTCTCGTTGTTTTTCATTGTTAAATGATTTGAGATAAAGATAAAAAAAACGCTCTGATTTTTCAGAGCGGTATTTACTAAGAGATTTTTACCATAGAATATTGTTCTTCCAGTTCTTTCATTAACGCTAAAAGCTCTTTTTTATGGTAAAAATACTTTCTATGAAGAAAATAAGGAAGATAATTGATGGCCTTCATCAAAAGCTGAAGATTGTGCTCCATATATTCATTATTGTTAAAATAAAGATGGTCTTTTTCTGTGTAGAATTTCAGCTCTTTTATATCTTCTTCATTCAGTTCTTTGCTAAGAACTTCATTCTGATAAAAAACGGTAATCTGATATTTTAACTTTTCCTCAAGAGGCTTCAGATCACTGAAATTTTTTCTGATCTGGTCAAAAGGCGTTTTTGTATTCATAAACGCAGTGGCATTCATCAATTCTATGTATAACTTATACTTATCATCATATTCAGTATCATATGCTCCGAAGTTTTCATAAAGCTGTATGAAATTTTCTCTTTTCTGCTGGTCTTCTGCTTTTTTTATAAAGTAATTGTAAATACCGGTGTCGTTTTGATGGATTTTTTCTTTAATTTCCTCAATTGCTTCCTGAATTTTTGGAATTAAAGTTTTTGCTTCAGCCTGCTTATATTTTTTACCGTCATAATCAAAAGTTTTAATGGCATATTCTTTTTTTGAAATGGCTTCCACGGTTTTAAGGTCGCTTTCAAGAGCAATTAAAGTGTAAACCCATTCTACTTTTTCTTTATTGAAAAGTTCATCGAAGGAAACTTCAGTATTCAATTGATTTTCCTTTACCGTAAAATCAGGGTTTTTGTTGTCGTAATAGGCATTAAAAATCTTATCGAATGAATCTTTCATGTATTGTTTTTCAAATTCGGACTGGAATTCTTCAAACTCCAGATCGGATCTCTGTTTCTGATATTGTACTCTTGAAAAAAGCTTTGAAGTGATTTGTTCTTCTGTTTTTTCGAAGTTTTTGAAAATATTTTTTGCAGGCAGATTATCCTGATCTTTTACAATATTTAGAGTTCTGAGTTTCGTAATTCTTTCTTTTTGAGAGGGGTGAGAAGCCCACTGATTTTCAATATTGAGCTTTGATTTATTAAATAATCCCGATTCGGAAAGCTGAATGTTGGGAAGTCCGTTTTTAGATTCCACTTCACTCTGTTCGGCAAGAAAATTCATGACAAAGAACTGCTCGCGGTAAATGTTTTTACTCGATTCGTTTTTAGAAAATCGGGTGTTATAAAAGCTTAAAACATTCTGGTAAGAATTGTCGGCAAGTTCCAGCCTTAAAAGTGATTCCTCCAATGCCAATGAACCCGCAATATTAGCCGCGACCTCATCTGCATGAAATTCCATTTCCCTGGAAAGTGCCATATGACGGATATTGACAAAATTGTACATCTTTACCAGAATCCATTTGATCTTTCCGGTAAAGAAAAATGCCAAGGCTGCAAATATGGAAAAATAGCCGCTTACACTGGCAAACTTCTCTACTGAATTGCGGTACGATTCATCATCGTTGACTAAGTTGAAAATAATCTGATTAACATTGTAAACATAGCTTCCTACTTTCATGGTACGCTGGGAAAAATGTCCGAATTCGTGGGAAAGAATAGCTTTCAGCTCCTGTTTGGTAGTGGTATTAATCAATCCCATTCCAATCGTCAGGTTTTTTTGGATAGGTAAAAACATGCTCCAGAAACTTGAGTCGTAAAAAACGCTTGCATTGACGTCATAGGAAAGATAAACCTTTTTCGGAGCGTTGGTTTCTGCTTCTTTTACGATCTCATCAATCATTTTGAAAAGCTCCGGTTCGTCATTTCTTTTGATTTCAGTGAGATCACTTCTGTCGTTGATGTGTTTTTTAAACAAAAATTTAATGATAAAAAAGAATACAAAAAGCCCGGTTCCTGCCAAACCCGCACCTAGCATAAGGGTAATAAACATTGGTTTTGCAGCGATGATTGCGATTCCTCCTGCGATACAACCAAGTGCTAAAGCTACCGTACATAAAAATAGAAGGATATAAACGAAAACGAAAATGGCAATAGAGAATACTGCAGCCTTAGTTTTCTTCTTAAAATCCTGAGAAACTTCAATATACATGGAAATAATTTTTTTACAATAATACGTACAACGGTTTAATAGAGCAAGAAAATCCCATTAAATTGAATTAAGTTACTCTGGATTAAAGTAATTAATATCAAGTAGCCCCTGCTTAAATTTTAGGGTGATTGTATCTCCGTTTTTTAAGTTTGAAGCATCTTTTAATCCGGAATATTTATAATAATCGGATTGATCAATGAAATCATTCTGACGGCGGATATTTCCGGCTGTGAAATATTTGTTATTGCTTATCTGAAATGTTTTATAAGTTTCAATGATGTCTTTGTGAGTGCCTAATCTGTTTATGAATAAACAAAAACATGTCACAGTATTTTGCATTAGAAGAAAGATTGATAGACAGACAAAAGAAGTGAAAACAATGGTATTTAAGATTTGGTTGAATTTAAATTTTTTTAAAAATCCAATAATTAGCATAACGCACATCAGTATTCCACTGCCAATTATAGCTATTGTAAGGTAATGACCTTCTTTGAAAGTTTGAATGTCTTTTATTAAATAATATTCTTTTTGTTTTGGATTGAAGAGAAAAGATATGAATGCAAAAAATATAATATAGATCAGAGCGTATTTATATTTAAGGATAAAAGATAAAAATTTGTTTTTCATATTTGTTTATGCTGATTTCTTAACTCCATCTGTTATTGCTGCTTCAAGTATTTCAATATGAATATCTTTTAGCTTTTTGAACTTAATACAATATCCCGTGACGTTTGCTTTACCTATTTTTTCTCCATAGGTTTGGAGCAAATATTCTTTATCTTTAATTCCCATGATGTAAATGGAAATTCCGGCAGTGTTTGCACTAAGCCCGATCTGATAAAACTCTCTGGTTGTTCCGTCTGCATATTGTATAGTATATGATCCATATCCGATATTCGGATTGGAAACTATTTTGCCTTCTTCGTTTTTACCATCTAAAAACCAAAGTTTACACTCCGGCATGAGCTTGAGAATGATATTGTGCAGTTCATGCATATCACTGCTTTTAGGCTTGGGTTGGATGGTTATATATTTTTGAATTTGATCCTGGACAGACATATAAAATAGTGCTTGTGCTCTCGGGAATAATTTTTTCGAATATAATAAAAACCTTCCGGAAAAACAGAAGGTTCATATATTTTAATTTGCATTGAATTTAACTGATATTCGCTACATCTGCATTTTTATAGATATTCCAGAAGTTGTAATCTGTCATGGGAGCATCGGTGATTCCGACGTTTCTTCCCATGGTTACAATCTGTCCTCTGTGATAAGTCCCATGCAAAACGATATGCTGAATGTATTCGTATTTTGAAAAATCACATTGGAACCATTGGGAATCTATTTTTACATTTTTTGCAAGATCTTCTTCGGATAACCTTTCAACATATTCCATCAGTTTCTGTGAATTGTTTCTTATACCGTTGAAAATTCCTTCTCTGTCGATGGTTGCTGAATTTGCTTCAAAATCAAAATCGTTATTTTCTCCAATATGGCCCCACCAGTATTCCTGGCTTTGCCAGATGTGATGTAGTGTTTTCAGGATGGTAGGAAAACTTGAAATAATTTCCTGATTAAGCTGTTCATCAGATTTGGCAGAAAGCCAGTCGATGTACTTGTTGACCACCCAGTTGTTGTACTGGACGGTGTGGGTGATTAAAGTTTTTAAATTCATGATATTCATATTTTGTTTGATGATCGAGTGTGTGATAAAAATAAATAAAATAGTAACCGGATCTATGCAATGTAGCAATTTTTACATCGTCTTTTCTAGAATAAAGATTCCCCATTCAAATCCGTCGTAAGGACTTCGCTCATATAATCAAAAAAAGGACGCATGGCTAATAAGGTGAGAACAGCCTCTTTCTGAAAATCATCAGACAGAACTTCCTTATCCGTAAATTTTCTCATCACTACATATTGTTTTTTTCTGATGAGGTCTATGGCGGGATGATCTTTGTCAAAACCTCTTGGAGCAGTTTTTACGGCATCCCCTTTAATTTCTCCAAAATATTTTATGAATGTATCGTCTGAAGTGATCTTCTCAATTTCTGTGGTATTGATTTCAAATTCTTGACGGATGCGGAGCAGATCTTTAGCATCCGGTCCCCAGAATCCGCCTCCTACAAAACTGTTGCCGGGTTCCAGCTGAATGTAATATCCTCCTCTCAGCATTGGTTTTGAACGGGAGTATCCAGCTCCGAAATTAGTCTTGTACGGAGTCTGGTCTTTAGAAAAGCGAACATCCCTGTAAATTCTGAAAATATGGATTCCTTTTAAGTTATCATGTTCCTGAAGCTCAGTATAAACCTGATTAAAAAATATTTTGTTTTCTTTTACAACCGAATCATATTCTGCTTTGTGTTGGGCAAACCATTCCCGATTGTTGTTTTTTTCTAACTGTTTAAGGAATTCAAAGGCTTTTTTCATTTGTGATCTTTTAGTAAAGCTAGATGATATTTTATTGAGTATTGTGATTTGTAATCTTAATTGATAATTTCAGCATCCGGATTTTCCCGAAGCTTAGCAATTCTTTCCCTCCAGTTTTGGAGCTCTTCATCTGTTAACCGAATCCAGTCTGTTACTTCACCGACAATTCTCACAGGTTTTGTACTGCGATAAGATCGGGTAGGGTTCCCCGGAAACTTTTTATCGGTTACATTGGGATCATTTTCAAATTCTCCTGTCGGTTCCACGATGTAAATCCGTTCACGACCGTCACCTTTTGCCAGTGCAGCGGCTAATCCTGCTCCGTTTTGTAAAGCGGTAAAGTAAATGTGATTCATGATGATCTCAGGATAATAATTCGATTGAAATCCGGCACTAAGCAAATCACCAATTTGTAAATCAGCTTTTGTACCATGGTAGAATGGACCTCTATCCAGAATTTTCTCGTCCTTTTTGTTTTCCATTGTGGAGTGTTTTTGAGGTTGGAAGAACCTGTAAACTTAAGAATTTGTTTTGAAATGGGAAAACCGCTTCGTGAATTGAGCGGTTTATTATTTTTCATAGCAATATGTAGTTGACTTTAAATTTAATATTTCTCTGAAAAATATTTTGTTAGGTGTTTAAAGCCTTTTTGACTGTCTCAGGTAGTCCGGCTTTGTTTTGTACCTTTTCGTAATATTTTTTAGACTTTTTCATCAGTTTCTCATCTGAATTTTTGATTCCGACTTGCTGCAGGCTTAATGCGTAACATCCATTAAAAGTGTCATCTTTTCTAAAGCTTGATTCTACCTTTTCGAAATACGGAATTGCCTCTTCATATTTTTCATTCAGTGTTAATAATACAGCTTTGAGACACTGAGCGTCTTTGTTGGGTGTATTGTATTTATTTTCAGCAATATTTATATTTTCAAGTCCGTTTTTATAATCTTCTAAAAATAATGAGGTAAGCCCGATTCCGTAATATCCTTCGGGGCTTTCAGGAAAAAATTCTGTCATTTCCTGAAATTTCTTTCTTGAAAAAGTCATTCTTCCCACTTTCATAGCGAGGGTGGCAAGATTCTGTTTAAATTCTATTGATCTATTTTGGGCAAGACTGTCTGCAGCATGATAGAAAATTACGGCTTCTTTCTCCATATTGCTTAATCTTAAAGTATATCCGGCCCAAAAATAGGCATCGCAAAAAGATTGGTTCGTTTCTATGACTTCTGCAAAGATTTTGAAAGCGGCTCCGAGATATAGGTTTTGTTGAACAGACTTGATTCCCAAAGGATATATTTGATTAAATCTTTCAGTATCCGGTTTTTTACAATAGGTTCTGTTTCCTAAAAAATAATCTGTTTGATTTTGTTGTGCCGAAATATTTATCAGACAGAACAGAACTGATAAAAGCAATAGGATTTGTTTCATGGATTAAGTTTTTCAAATAACGTCATACAACGGAAAATATTGACTAAATTTGAATTTTACTCAGTTTTCGATCAAACATTGCCGATGTTTTCCCGCCGGCTAAACTAAGAAAAAAATATGAGAAGGAGAGGATATTGTAAAGCTTTTGCAGACCTAAAGTCGAGAGGCTGATCTTGCTAAATGTGGTACAAAAATTACTAAATTTCGTCACAACCCTGTTTTTAACCTCTGAATTTGTGCAGAAGTCCTACACAGGTTGCGGGAAACAAAATACAAGTGTATTTTGTTTCCCGCAGTATTGTTTGTAATGAAATATAAAATAATAGACTAGGATTGGTTACATTGTTTCTAAATCAGCTTTTGTTCCATGATAGAACGGACCGTTATATACAATTGATTGTCTTTTTTGTTTTCCATTGTAATCGTGTTCTTGAAATTGGAATAACCTGTACACTTGGAAATTTATTTAGGAATTAAAAAACCGTTGTGGGAATGAGCGGTGTTATGTTTGTGCGTATAAGTGAGGCGATCGAACCAGTAAAGTGTGATCTTTATTATTGTAGTTTTGTTTCAACACCTTTTTTTAGGGCTTTTAATTCTGGTTCTGTTAATTTTCGGTGATTGATTTCTTCCCATAATAATTGGGCTTTTTCAAAATCTTTTATTCCAGTTTGATGTACTGCAGCTCCCCACATCAAAATTGTAAAATCTTTTTTGTTGTATAAAATTTTATCGAAAGCTATGAAAGCTCCATCATATTTTTCCACAGTATTTTTAAAGTCGAATTTTCCGCCTTCTTTTGATTCGTTTTTAATAAATTCTTCCAAATCAGTGTTCATATTCTTAACGATTTGCGAAGATAATTTGGTGCTTACCAAAAAAAGTAAAATTGTAATTGTTGATAAAATTCTTTTCATGATTGTTTTTATTAATATTCTTACCTTCACTTTCTGCAAAACCCCTTTCTCATTTTTGTAAGTAAAAATATACGTTCCACGTGGTACTTTTGTTAAATCTATATTTTGATTGTAATAAGCAAAACCTTTTTTGGCTTCTTTTCCATCTATTGTATAGACAGTGTATTCAAACTGGTTGCTGTTATTTTTATTACTGATGACAAAACCGTCTTTCTGTGCATTGGTATAAACTTTTGATTTAAATACATCTTCATTGGTTTATTTAGCGGAAAGTGCTTCTTCGCTAATATCCGCGACCTGAATGCTTTTAATGGCTGATTTGGTTGAAGACGTTGTACTTCCACCCATGATGTATAATTTATTGTTATAAATTTCCGCAGCAGCATGTCTTCGCGGGATCATGTTGGAAGATAACTGATGTAATTTATTGGTTTCTGTATCAAAATAAGCTAAAAAAGACTGATTATTATAACCGCCTGCAATAAAAATCTTATTACCGGATACCGCTAATGAATGACCGGATATCCCAACAGGCATCGTATATTGCTCAGTCCAAAGATTTTTGTTGAGATCGTAAACATTGACCAGACGGGATGGCGTACCGTTAAAACCTCCAATGACATAAAGCTTATCATTCACAATTTTGCCTTTTGTTTCTCTGGCTTTAGGCATATCGGGTAATGGATGCCATGTATCTGAAGCAATATCATAGTACTGGAATCTGTCAGAAAATACAGTGGTTGCAGCACCGTTTAGTCCACTTCCTCCGAATGTATATATTTTCCCGTTGTGGATGGCAGAACCTGCATTTCCTGTATAGGAATGATTAACAGCTCCCTTTGTTTTTTTATGAGTTTCAAGATCAATAATTTCAAGATGGCTGTTTCCCCAACCGTTAAAAATATAAATTTTATTACCGTAAGTCTCCGAATTGGCGAATCTTTTGGTAAGCAGGGTAGAGTTGATGATACTCCAGCGGTTATCTTTAATACTGTATTTCTCAATAAAGTTGGCATTCCCATCAGTGTTTTTATACCCATTGCTCACATAGATATTATCATCTACAATAACACTGCTTATCGCTCCTCTGCCCATAGACATATCCGAAAGATGTTTAAAATTCAGGGTTTGCGCATTTGCGAAGAATAAACCGAAAATTGAAAGGAGGAATGATTTTTTCAATGGTGGTGGGATTTGGTTTTAAAGATAGGGAAAATGATTGATTGTAAATCTATGATGTTGAGGTTGTTTTTGAAATGGAAAAACTGCTCTTGGAATTGAGCGGTTTTGTATTTATTATTACGAGCGAGACGATCGCATTAGCGTGGGGATATCAAATTTTTTCAAGCTTTATGAGATTAAACCGCTTTTCTTTAATTTTCGTTGTAACTCATAAAACGTTTGCTCAATATTTTCACCATTAAATGGTATATATTGTAAACCTGCAAGATTTGATAGCTCCTCTGCTTCTGTCTGTTTTAATAATACAACATTTTCGAATCCTAATCTTCCCTGAAATAGCCCACATTCATGAATGACATTTTGCCTGGCTCTTAATTTACCTTCTAAAGTCTCGTCCTCGGCTGTTAGTATTAAAATTGCAAAGCTAGAATTTTCTAAAAAATCTTCTAAGATTTGAATAATCGAATTGCTTGTTTGGTTTTCAGACTCAAAGGTAAAGATTCAATATCCAAATCATCTTTTAAAAATAGCTGAACACGTGCCCAAAGTTTACTTCTTCCATGACCAATAAATACTTTTTTTCTTTTCCCGTTTTTGTCAGTGACTTTTTTTGGCTTTAGATCATTTATTTGAGCTTCTAACTCTTGTTCACTCATTTGATCCAAACTTTTTACAATTGCTCCAATTCTCTTAACTGTCGAATCATTAGTAGATGTTTGTTTTGGAGGAATATAGAGTGAACTTGAACTTCCTGAACTTCTATATCTCGAAAAGAAACTTTCAATATTGTTTATATAAATACTTATCTCAAGTAAATCATTTTTGGTCAAATCAGAATAATTAAATTCTGCCATTTTTTTTACAAAGGAGCTTATTGATGAAAAAAAGTCTAAATTTTTTTTTACTGATTCCCATAGTGCTTCCGTTAATATTTGTAGTTCTTTGATTAACATCGTTTTTAGTTTTAAATATAATTATTTTTTAGATTAAAAAACCGCTCCACAAGAAGCAGAACGGTTTATATATTAAATTGTCTTAGCGACACGCTACTACATCATTCCCGGCATTCCACCACCCATTGGCATAGCTGGTTCGTCTTTTTTCACTTCAGTGATCACACATTCAGTTGTAAGAAGCATACCTGATACAGAAGCTGCGTTTTCAAGAGCAACTCTTGTTACTTTAGTAGGGTCAATGATCCCTGCTTCAAGCATGTTTACATACTCATCGGTTTTAGCGTTGTATCCGAAGTCTCCGCTTCCTTCCGCTACTTTAGCAACGATTACAGAACCTTCACCACCTGCGTTAGCAACGATTTGTCTCAATGGCTCTTCGATGGCTCTTTTTACGATTTTAATCCCTGTAGATTCATCAGAGTTGATACCAGTAAGGTTTTCTAATGCAGCAATAGCTCTTACCAAAGCAACACCTCCACCTGCAACGATACCTTCTTCAACAGCTGCTCTTGTAGCATGAAGTGCATCATCCACTCTGTCTTTTTTCTCCTTCATTTCAACTTCAGAAGCTGCTCCTACATAAAGAACGGCAACACCACCAGCTAATTTAGCTAATCTTTCCTGTAATTTTTCTTTATCGTAGTCAGAAGTAGAAGTTTCCATCTGAGCTTTGATCTGAGCCACTCTTCCTTTGATTTTGCTTTCTTCACCACCACCGTTTACGATCGTTGTGTTGTCTTTGTCGATAGATACTTTCTCAGCAGTTCCCAACATATCCATGGTAATGTTTTCCATGGTGAAACCTTGCTCTTCAGAAATTACTGTTCCTCCTGTAAGGATTGCGATATCTTCCAGCATTGCTTTTCTTCTGTCTCCGAATCCAGGAGCTTTTACGGCAGCAATTTTAAGAGAACCTCTTAGTTTGTTTACTACTAAAGTTGCCAAAGCTTCTCCTTCAACTTCTTCAGAGATGATTAATAAAGATTTTCCTCCTTGAGCGATGGGTTCAAGAACCGGAAGCAATTCTTTCATAGAAGAGATTTTTTTCTCAACTAAAAGGATATATGGATTTTCCAGTTCAGCTAACATTTTCTCAGGGTTAGTCACGAAATATGGCGACTGATAACCTCTGTCAAACTGCATACCTTCTACAACATCTACTGTTGTATCGATACCTTTAGCTTCTTCTACAGTGATCACTCCTTCTTTTCCAACTTTTCCGAAAGCTTCAGCAATCAAAGCACCGATCGTTTCGTCGTTGTTAGCAGAAACTGAAGCAACCTGCTTTACCATTTCTGTAGAATCACCAACCGTTTTAGATTGTGATTTAAGGTTTTCAACAACAGCAGTTACGGCTTTGTCGATTCCTCTTTTCAAATCCATTGGGTTTGCACCTGCCGCTACGTTTTTAAGACCTTCTCTTACGATAGCCTGTGCCAAAACAGTAGCGGTAGTAGTACCATCTCCTGCGATATCATTAGTTTTGGAAGCCACTTCTTTTACCATTTGCGCTCCCATGTTTTCTACTCTGTCTTCAAGTTCGATTTCTTTTGCAACAGAAACACCGTCTTTAGTTACGTGTGGAGCACCGAAAGATTTTTCGATCACTACGTTTCTACCTTTTGGTCCTAACGTTACTTTTACTGCATTAGCTAATGCATCAACCCCTCTTTTTAAAGCGTCTCTTGATTCAATATCGAATTTTATTTCTTTTGCCATAATATTAAAGCTTTAAGCTTTAGGCTGTAAGCTTTAAGCTTTTCACCTATAAGCTGTTAATTATTATTTAATAATTTTTTTCTAAGTTGTATAAGTTTTTGTCTGATTAAATTCAGTTTTGGATTAAGGCTTTGTAAGTTTTCTTCGGATGCGAAACCCAAATCGCAAGAGAGAAGAAGTAAATATTCAGTTTCGTTTGTTGAACCTAAACTTATTTCTAAAAATCTTGCAAATTCTTTATCTGTTGATCTTCCGCAGCCTTCGGCAATATTTGTTGGAATAGAGACTGATGCTCTTCTTATTTGAGATGTTAAACCAAAAAGTTCTGATTTTGGAAAATTTTCAGAAACAATATAAATTTCTTTTACCAACTCATGGGCAATTTTCCAAGTATCATATTTTTTATAGTCTCTCATTGCCTATTGCCTAAAGCCTACTGCTTTTTATCCAATAATACCCAGTAAATCTCCCTCTTTTACAATTAAATAATCCTTTCCTTCCAATTTCAATTCAGAGCCTGAATATTTCCCGTAAAGAACTTTGTCACCTACTTTTACAGTTGTAGGCTCATCTTTTTTACCTGGACCTACTGCCACTACAGTACCTTCTTGGGGTTTTTCTTTTGCAGTGTCCGGGATAATAATACCTGAAGCTGTTTTAGTTTCTGCAGCGATTGGTTCTACCAAAACTCTGTCTGCCAATGGTTTAAAGTTTACTGACATAATATATTTAATTTTTTAATTATTCTGTGTTCAAATTCTCTAAATGTATGCCATTGGTTATCCATGACGGAAATGGCAGAATTTGTTTCTGAGGAGTGGAAATTTTGGCAGAAAAAAAAGTTTACCGTTGGGTAAACTTTTAATCAATTATTTTACGGTTTCCATGGTCATCCTTCTTCCATCAGCGTCTATTTCCTGTTTTAAAACTTCTCTCGTTGCAATATCAATATAATATGTAACGATTGTTTTCCTGTCCTGAATGTCATCTGTCGTTTTTACGATCCATACTTTTTTACCATTGAATTTACCGCTGTTCACAGCTTCAATATATGCTTTTATGACTCCCTTTTTTGCAGACGGATTATAATCGAATATCGGCATTTCGGTAGAGTAGTGCTCTTTTAAAGGCAAGAATCTTATTAATCCGGGATAAGAATTGCTGTCGAAATATCCAATGGAGATTTTTTCATCAATTTGATCTTTCTTCTGAGATTTTTTATCGAAGTAATAACCTGTTGCTTTATTTTTTTCAAATGTTAAAACCATATCTCTCATAGAATTATAAGAAGAATGATAGATCGGCTGGAAATCTGAATTTTTAACCAAAGTGGAATCTACCCAAGGTTTGTCCGGAGCCTGGTTCATCTTTACGCTTGTCCTGATGAGAAGTGTGGCTTTGTCAATTTTCTTTATTTGAGTAATCACTTTACCTATTTCCATTTTTTGATCTCCCTTCTCAACATACCAAATCGCATTGGAAGTTTCATCTTTTATAAATTTTGATTCAACTTTCACATTGCTTGGAGTCAGTGCTTTTTGAGCAAAAAATTGGGCACTGCTTATTATTAAAAGGATCAGAAATATTCTCATGATTTTTTTAATAATAAGTAGTGCCCTTTATGTAAAAGTTACATTACTTTTCTGTTATCTTTTTCCTGCTGCCTGCATCGGATTTACTTTTCCGTTGGAAGCTCCTCTTGCATTACCGCCTTCTTTTTGCTTAAATAACTGGAATTTGGAAATTTGAGCAGCTCCGCCATCATTGCTCCAGAAGTTGTTTGAAGTGTCAATATCGGCAGTTTCTTTCATCGGGTCCAATTGGATTGATTTTAATTTTTTGTCAAAATAGTAGGTCTTAGAAACTTTCTGCTCGTTTTGTCTCCAGATCTGTGCAGAAGATTTGTCGGTAAGTTTCGTTCCATCTTCAAAGGTAAATTCAAGAATGATTGGCATTACCAAACCTCCTTTGTTTATGAAATCGATCTGATATCCTGTCAGATTTTTAAATTTCTCTTTGTCTTTTGTATTTAAAGGATCTGTACCTTCTGTTTTAGAGATATATTCTTTTTGGATGTCTACTTTTTCCTGACCTCTGTCGTATCTGTAGTAGAAATCCTGAGTTTCTTTATCTTTTTCTACATAAAAAGTAATGTTTTTATCTTCTCTGTTTCTGATTTTCGAAATGTCTTCAAACTCATTTTGTAAAGGCTTGTCAACTTTATATTTAGTTTCTGAAGCTTGCTTTGGAGCGGTTTCCAAATCAGGAGTAGCCATGGTTACCTTATCGATGGCAATATCAACAGGATCTGTTCCGTAGAACCAGCCTCTCCAGAACCAGTCTAAATCTTCACCGCTTGCATCTTCCATAGTGCGGAAAAAGTCAGCAGGCTCAGGATGCTTGAATGCCCATCTTTTTGCATAGGTTTTAAAAGCTTTGTCAAAAAGCTCTCTTCCCATGATGGTTTCACGAAGAATATTCAATCCGGTTGCCGGTTTTGAGTAGGCATTCGGACCAAACTGGATAATATTTTCCGAATTACTCATAATAGGTTCCAATTGATCTTTCGGAAGCTTCATGTAATCAACAATCGTCCAGGCCGGTCCTCTTTTAGAAGGAAATTTATTGTCCCATTTTTCTTCGGTAAGATATTCTGTGAATGTATTCAACCCTTCGTCCATCCAGCTCCATTGTCTTTCGTCTGAATTGATGATCATCGGGAAAAAATTGTGTCCAACTTCATGAATGATTACTCCCAGCATTCCGTTTTTGATTCCTTCAGAATAAGTTCCGTCTTTTTCCGTTCTTCCATAATTGAAACAGATCATAGGATATTCCATACCATTTGATGCTTCAACAGACTGCGCAACGGGATAAGGATAAGGAATTGTGAATTCAGAATACGTTTTAATAGTATGTGCAACGGCTTTTGTAGAGAATTTTCTATATAATCCGTAGGCTTCTTTAGGATAGAAGCTCATCGCCATTACTTTATTATTGTTTTCAGGAATGGTAACGCCCATTCCGTCCCAAACAAATTTTCTGGAAGAAGTCCATGCGAAATCTCTTACATCATGCGCTTCAAAATTCCATGTTTTTCTTTGTTTTGAATGATTTTTTTCCGCTTTTTTAGCTTCATCCAATGTTACAATTTCTACAGGTTCGGTTGAAGTTTTAGACTTGTTGTATCTTGCTAACTGATCTGATGTTAACACCTGATCATAGTTTTTACATTCTCCGGTTCCTCCTACTACGTGATCCGCAGGAACATTCATCGAAACTTTAAAGTTTCCGAAAACCAAGGCAAATTCTCCTCTTCCTGTAAACTGGTGATTCTGCCATCCGTGAAAATCGCTGTATACGCACATTCTTGGATACCATTGTGTCATAGTGTATAGATCATTTCCGTCTTCTGCAAAGTTTTCATAACCACCACGACCTCCCATTTTTATCCGGTTGGGAATATTGTAATTCCAGTCGACTTTGAAAACCAGTTTTTCACCTTTTTTCAGAGCTTTAGGTAAATCAATACGCATCATGGTTTTGTTGACCGTATATTGTAACGGATTTCCTGAAGCATCCGTTACTTTTTCAAGATTTACGCCATATCCATTATCTTTTACGGGCAGTTCAGAAGCTTTAAGCTGCTGATCACTGGCTGCTTTCGGAAGAGTAGAAGAGAAAGGGAAGTCCGCTTTTTTTACGGTAGATTGTTGATTTTCGTCCAGCTGAAGCCAGATATAATCAAGATCATCCGGAGAATTATTATAATAAGTAATGGTTTCCGATCCTTTCAGGTTTCTTTTATCTTCATCCAGAAAAGCAGAAATATCATAATCTGCCCTGTTTTGCCAATAAGCGTGTCCCGGAGCACCGGAAGCTGTTCTGTACACATTGGGAGTTGGTAAAATGGTTCCCAATTGCTCAAACCTGTTCCCGTGGTTGCTTCCCGGATTGTTTTGAATGTTTTGAGCAAAAACGCCAGTATAAAATAGAACTGAAAGTGCAGCAACTTTAAATTTCATAGCTAATATTTTTTAATTGTTTTCAGGAAAAGCCAGCCACCAGTCTTCCATTGATTGTATAATTGGCAAAAAGGCAATTCCTTTTTCAGTTAATTTGTATTCTACTCTCGGGGGAATTTCAGCATACGCCATTCTCAGAATAAGACCGTCATTTTCTAATTCTTTTAAAATCGTGCTTAAGGTTCCCTGTGCTAAATTATCTAATTCACGCTTTAGAACTCCGAATCTTTTTGGACATTCGTTACCGATGATTTTTATCAGAGAAATTTTCCATTTTCCGTTAATCATCTTCAAAGCGTGTTCTGCGTTGCAATTATTTGCCAGAAAAAGGAAATTTTCTGTGCAGTTAACAAGTTCATTATCAGAATTAGTATTAAAATTCATACCGAGTATGTTTTTCTTACCTACTTGACTGCAGGTTTTGATGTTGTTACTTTTGAAGTCGTAAAGTTAAAATATTATCAATAAAAATGAGAAATTTTCAAGAGTTTAACAAGTGGCTGAGTTTAATTGTCATTTCGATGTCAATTTTTTTATGCGTTCTGGATCTTTTTATTGTCAATATTGCAATACCTTCTATCAGAGAGACTATCAATGCAAGTACAGCAGAAACCCAGTTTATTATCGTCTTTTATATTATTGGTTATGGCGCTTTTTTGGTTACAGGAAGTAAAATAGGAAACAGATATGGACACAAGAAAACCTTCATCATTTCAATGTTTAGTTTTATGTTGTTTTCATTTTTTTGTGGAAGCTCTGCTTCTGCAGCTGCTTTGAATGCAGGTCGGCTTTTTCAGGGGATTTCGGCAGCTTTTATGGTCCCGCAAGGAGTTGCTTTGATTTTCAATGTTTTTACAATTGAAGAAGAAAGAGTAAAAGCTCTTGGAATTTACGGTGCGATTGCTGGAATAGCTTCGGTTATTGGGCAGGTTTTAGGAGGTGTAATTCCTGATCTTCATTTTGATTTTGATGCGTGGCGACTTGTTTTCTTTATCAATATTCCGATTGCATTTTTGGTTATTGTTTTAGCGAATAAATATCTGAAAGAAGTGGAAACTCATGAAAAAGAATCCATACAAATTTTTCCGCAATTGATATTGATCATTCTTCTGATTGTTTTAATGTATGAAATTGTAATCGGTGGCGAAGAAGTATGGAGTACAGCTAATATTTTGTTACTACTTTCATCTGTAGCAGGTTTGATTATTTTTATTTTAAATCAAAAAAATAAATTTATAAAAGGAAAAGAGGTTTTGATTAATATGAAACCTTTTTTATTTCCAAGTTTTAAAATAGCGCTTTTTGCTGCGGTTACTTATTACTTGGTTCAGGATTCTTACTTTTTTATCAATGCCAATTTTTTTGAAGAACATCATCATTTGACTTCTACAAAAACAGGATTGTTGTTTGCTTGCCAGGGAATCGGATATGTTTTGGCATCTCTGTTATCAGTGAGATTTTTAAATAAATATCAGGAAAAATTTATTGTTTTTGGCTTAGTAGTTATGATTCTAGGACTTTTAGGACATATTTATGCCATCAATACCCCAATAATCAGCTTACCTATTATTTCTGTCGTTTTATTCTTTTACGGGATCGGATGTGGAATCGTTTTACCTTCTATGTTTACCAATGCAATGAGAAAATTACCTGTTTCCATTACTTCGCTTGCAACCGGAGTTTATTTGACGATACAACAAATTTCTATAGGATTCGGGGTAAGTTTGATAGGACGTATTTATTTTAATGGCGGGTACTTAATGGCAACCTGCGTAATGATTTTCTTACTATTGATCACAATAAGTATATTTTTAATTTCAGGTTTTGGGTTAAAAAGGAATTCTTTCTAAAGTCATTTTTAAAGCCAATGCAAAAACTCCCGATGAAACAAACAAAATCCAATCTTTTTTATTGACTTTGAAGATATTCAGAAGAATGAAAAGGAGAACCAGGATTCCCAGAACGATAGCAATCTGTCCAACTTCCAGGCCTACATTGAACCCTAAAAGAGGTAATGCAATGCTTTGACTTTTAGCAATCATTACCCTTGCCGTATTGGCAAATCCCATCCCGTGAATAAGCCCGAAAAATAAAGCTAAATAATAGTTGAGCCTACTTTGGGGTTGTTTTTTGTTTTTCATCAGAATATTTCCGAGAGCGGTTAAAACTATCGTTAACGGAATCAGAAATTCTACCCAATTGGAAGGAACTCTTACAATATCTAAAATACTTAATGCTAAAGTGACGGAATGTCCAATCGTAAATGCAGTCACCAAAACCAGAATTTTTTTCCAGTCCCTATATGAGTAAACAGCAATAAGTGCCAAAACAAAAAGTTGATGATCTAGTGCGTCTAATGAAATAATATGTTCCCAGCCAAGCTTTAAATAAAATAGAAAATCCTGCATCATAACTTAAAATAATAAAGGTTACGAAAATAATGATTAATTTCGGAACAGATTTTAGCAATGAATTGAGAGAATGAGAAAGCTTTTGTTGTTTTTATGCTGTATTTTTTTTCTTTTTTCTTTTAAAGAAGAAAAGCATCCTTATCATGTAGGTTCAGTAGAAATTAATTACAATTCTAAATCGAAAACTTTTGAAATCACAGGAAGGTTTTTCCTGGATGATATGGAAAACGGACTGTCTCAAAAATATGGAAAATCGTTTCATTTTAACGATGGAAAATATAAAGCCCAGCTTAATGAAGCTTTAAAAAATTATAGTGCCGAATATTTTAAACTGAAAACTGAAAACAAGTTTTTAAAAATAAATTATGTTGGCTATGAAGAAGATAATGAATCTGTAAATCTTTATCTGGAATCTGAAGCAGTGAATGCCCCGAAAAAAGTTGAAACGGCAGTAAGTTTTTTATATAATTTATTTGAAGACCAGATTAATATCGTTCATATTATCGTTAACGGAAACCGGAAAAGTGAAAAACTGACGTATCCGAACCGTTACTTATATCAGCAATTTTAAAAATAATTTATCTTTCCATCTGTAAAAGAGCATTTTCTGCTTTTGCATGAGCCAGAAGATCGGAAAAAAAATCATCATAACATTTCTGTAATATGTTTTTATTATCAAGGAATGCCTGAAAAACGGGTAGGTCTTTTTCTAAATATTTTGCTTTATTCAATACATTTTGGATGCTGAATTTAATTCCCCAGTCTTCGCGATAATTGTACAGCCAGTCATCGTGCTCCATTTTGATAAGCATTCTTTTGAAATTTTCAGGTAGGAACTCACTGTTTTTATTCAAAACCCGGTAGACTTTCAGAGAATGATCTTTCCAGCCTTTTTCTGAGAGTAAACTAAGATCATTGGCCAGGAAATAATCCATTGAAACATCTACAAAAGCTCCTGCATATAATCTTACGAGCGGGCTGAATGCTTTTTTGGCTTCAAGAATTGCAGGGTGGGAATCGGTAAAAGTATCAATGGCTCTGTGTAAGGTAATTCCATCCTGAATATCTTTAGGAAAAGAAAAGCGTTCCTTGTTCGGGATAAAATCCTCCAGAAACTGACCTACGATTTGTCCGTCAGTAAAAGCTAAAAAAGAATGAGCCAGATAATTCATGTATTAAAGTTATGAATTATGAGTTATAAATTATGAGCTGATCACAGTAATTAATATAAACTATCACCAGTAAGTTTATAACTCATAATTTTAAAAAAGTCTTTCGTGGAAATCTTCAATTTTACTCACTTCTTCGATCTTAATACCAAATTTCTTCTTTGGAATTTTATTGAGGTTCGAAACGAAAATCTTTTCATACCCCATTTTTTCAGCTTCAGAGATTCTTTGTTCAGCCTGCGCAATCGGACGGATTTCGCCGCTCAGTCCTATTTCTCCCGCAAAACAGTAATGTTCAGAAATTGGAATATCTTCATTGGATGAAAGGATAGAAGCTACGACTGCTAAATCTAAAGCAGGATCGTCAGTTTTTATTCCTCCGGTAATATTCAAAAAAACGTCTTTGGCTCCCAATTGAAAACCAGCTCTTTTTTCCAGTACGGCCAAAAGCATATTTAACCTTTTAGAATCAAACCCGGTACAGCTTCTTTGTGGAGTTCCGTAGACGGCAGAGCTTACTAATGCCTGGATTTCCAGGAGCATCGGTCTGTTTCCTTCTATCGTTACAGCAACAGAGTTTCCTGAAAGATCTTCGGATTTTTTTGTAATTAATATTTCGGAAGGGTTTTTAATTTCTTTTAAACCTTGTGAGATCATTTCATAAATTCCGATCTCTGCAGTCGATCCGAAACGGTTTTTGTTGGCTCTCAATAGTCTGAAAAGATGGTTTCTGTCTCCGTCGAAATTTAAAACCACATCTACCATGTGTTCCAGCACTTTTGGTCCTGCAATCTGTCCGTCTTTTGTGATGTGCCCAACCAGAAAAACAGGGACATTATTTTCTTTAGCGTATTTAATAATTTCATTGGAACACTCTCTGATCTGAGAAACGGTTCCGGGAGAACTTTCGATCAGCTGAGACTGTAAGGTCTGGATAGAATCGATGATTATAAAGTCTGGTTCTAATTTTTTTGCTTCATGAAGTATTTTTTCCAGGGAAGTTTCGGTATAAAGAAAACAATTCGGATTTTTTATATCTGCTAAACGGTCGGCTCTCATTTTTATCTGGGAAGCACTTTCTTCGCCGGAAACATAAAAGATTTTTTTCTTCATTTTCAGGGCAAGTTGAAGAAGCAGGGTAGATTTTCCGATTCCCGGTTCGCCACCGATAAGAGTGACAGAGCCTAATACGATACCTCCTCCCAATACTCTGTTGAGCTCATCAGATGGCGTTTTTATTCTCGGTTCTTCAATGGCTTCAACTTCAATGATATTGATGACGTGTTGTTTCGTTTTTGAAAAAGGTGGAGTTTTGTGTGAAGTTGTTTTTTCCACAACTTCTTCTACCAAAGTATTCCATTCGCCGCAGTTTTTACATTGTCCGGCCCATTGAGGATATTGTGATCCGCAGTTTTGACAGAAATATGCTGTTTTTAATTTTGCCATACTGCGAAGTTCAAAATTTTTTTTGAATTTTTCTTTTGATTTTTAATTAATTTTCAAACATGAAAAATATTTTACTGAAAAGCGCTCAGGTTTTTGTATTGATGTCAATGATGAATTTATTATTGAGTGTGTTGATATTGAATATTGCCCGTTTTCCTGGCGGGAATTTTGGGATGTATCCTTTTTTAATTCTTATAGAATGTGTACTAACTTCAGTCGTTGCTTTTATTACTGTTTGTATTTTTCGGAAAAATTATCAGTCTGTTTTGAGAATTGCAGTTTTATTTCAGACGATTTATTTGATCGGCCTTATTTTAACAGGCTTTAATCCGTTTGGCTCTGATGAAATGAATGTTTTTAGTTTACTGCTATATATAAATTCATTTATTGTTCTCTTGGTTACTTACCTGTTTCGTTTGCTTTTTTCAAAAATAATTTTAACAAAATCAAAAAACTAACATAGATCAAGGCTTGAATTCATAATTAAAGAATAACTTTGTTGTATAATAAATAAAAAAATGAGAAAACTATTTTTAACTTTTGTATTTGCTTTTATAAGTATTGTAAGTTTTGCACAATCAGCTTGGGTAGTGGATCAGATGCATTCTTCTGTTAATTTCAATATTAAACATATGGGAATTAGCTTTGTGCAAGGGAAGTTTGATAAATTTGACGGAAAGCTTTCCACAGCCGGGAATGATTTAGAGAAAGGAGCATTCGATTTTATTGTGTTTCCCGCAACTATCAATACCGGGGTGGAAAAAAGAGATAAACATCTTACGAGCGCAGATTTTTTTGATGCTGAAAAATTTCCGGAAATGAAATTTGAAGGATTTACTGCATCAAAAGGAAAAGATAATACCTATACTGTAAGAGGAAAACTTACTATTAAAGGTGTAACAAAGGAAATTAGTATTCCTGTTACTTTTGGAGGAGTTGCAAAAAATCAGCAAGGGAAGGAAGTATTAGGATTTCAAACAAAATTTACAATTAACCGCTTGGATTATAATATCAAATATGATCCTACAGGAACAGGAGTTGCTAAAGATGTTGATGTAGCTTTATACTTTGAATTAATAAAGCAATAATTAATATATAATTAAGTTTGGGTGAAGGCTTTCAATAGATGTTGAAAGCCTTTGTTTTAGCCTTTTTTTGATAAATATAAAATTTAAAATTACAACAAAATTGCTTTGTATCTCTTTTTCCCCTAACTTTGCACAAACCTAATCTAATGAGTAAAAAGAATACAAAGTACATCTTTGTGACAGGAGGTGTAACTTCATCTTTGGGAAAGGGAATCGTTTCTGCTTCTCTGGGACTTCTACTAAAATCACGCGGCTTTAATGTAACGATCCAAAAACTAGATCCTTATATCAATATCGACCCAGGAACACTGAATCCTTATGAACACGGAGAATGCTATGTAACCGAAGATGGTGCGGAGACGGATCTGGATTTAGGACACTATGAGCGTTATCTTGATGCTCCCACTTCCCAAAACAACAACGTTACGACAGGAAAAATCTACCAGACTGTTATCGAAAAAGAAAGAAAAGGAGACTTCCTTGGAAAAACAGTGCAGGTAATTCCTCATATTACGAACGAAATCAAACGCAGAATTAAAATTTTATCTAAGCAGAACTACGATATCATCATTACTGAAATCGGAGGAACTGTAGGTGATATTGAATCTTTACCCTACATCGAAACTGTTCGCCAGTTGAAATGGGAGTTAGGAGAAAAAAATTCTATGGTAATTCACCTGACTTTATTGCCGTATCTGGCTTCAAGTGGAGAATTAAAAACAAAACCTTCCCAACATTCTGTTCGCCAGCTAATGGAAAGCGGAATTATGGCGGATGTTTTGGTTTGCCGTACAGAACATAAAATTCCGAAAGATCAGAGGGCAAAACTGGCTCAGTTCTGTAATGTTCCTTTGGATAATGTGATTGAATGTAAAGATCTGGAAACGATTTATGAAGTTCCGATGTATCTTCAGAAACAGAACTTTGATGATGTAGTTCTAAAAGAATTAGATCTTAAAAGTGATAAAGAAGCAGATCTTAAAGACTGGAAATCTTTCTTGAAGAAATTCCAGAATCCTAAAAAATCTGTTGAAATTGCATTGGTTGGAAAATATGTTTCCCTTCAGGATTCCTATATCTCAATTGCTGAAGCTTTCAAGCATGCAGGTGCGGATCTGGAAACTGAGGTGAAGGTAAGATGGGTGTATAGTGGAGACATTACCTCTGAAAATATTAAAGATACTTTAAAAGGTGTGGACGGAATCCTTGTTGCTCCAGGTTTTGGCGACAGAGGAATTGAAGGGAAGGTTCTTACTGCTCAATATGCAAGAGAAAATAAAGTTCCGATGTTGGGAATTTGTTTGGGAATGCAGATTATGACGGTTGAATTTGCAAGAAATGTTTTAGGGTACTCTAAAGCAAACTCAATGGAATTTGACACTTCTACGGAACATCCTGTAATCTCATTAATGGAAGAACAGAAAAATGTAGTAGATAAAGGAGGAACAATGCGTCTTGGAGCCTGGAAATGTTCTTTGAAAAATGGTTCTAAATTAAACGAAATTTACGGCGCTAAAAATATTACGGAAAGGCACCGTCACAGATATGAATTCAACAGTGATTATATCGGTGAGTTTGAGAAAAACGGTTTCTTAGCAACAGGTACAAACCCGGAAACAGGATTGGTGGAAGCATTAGAAATGCCGGATCATCCGTTCTATGTTGGGGTACAGTATCATCCGGAATATAAGAGTACGGTTGCAACACCGCATCCATTATTCAGAGCTTTCATTAAGGCTTGTACATCGAAATAAAGTAATTATTTAATTACAAACGTCATAAATAAACTCAGACTGATTTTTCTCAGCCTGAGTTTATTATATAGTAATACATTATAGTATAGAGTTTTGATAAAAAAACAGTATTTTTGTCGACTCGAATTAATACATAATATAGGTGTATTAAAAAGATAAAAATTTTAATTAAAAATAAAATGCAACAGAACAACGGACTCGATAAAAGTCAGATTATTAGTTTTGCGGTTTTATGTTTGGTTCTCTTCGGTTTTATGTTTTATTTCCAAAACAAGCAATCGAAAGAAGAGGCAGTAAAAGCTCAGCAACAAAAGACCGAACAGGCAAAAAGTGCCGTAAAACAGACTCAGGCAACCAATATCAATCCAAATGTAACTCCGAACGCAATTCAAACGGCTACTCTTGCTAACAAAGAATTAAAAATTGAATTCAATAGCTTAGGAGGGCAGGTCTCTAAGGTAGAACTTGCAGAATATAAAGCATATGATCATAAAACAGATAAAGCAGATCTTCCGCTTTACCTGATCACAAAAAATAATTCGAACTACGGTTTTCAATTCAAAGATAAAACTGGGAAAGTAATTAATACAAAAGACTTGATTTTTGCTCCGGCTGTTAACGGAAATGCGGTAACGATGACCGCAAATTATAATGGAGCGGTTATTCAGTTTATCTATACATTACTTCCGAAGTATACATTAGATTTTAAAGTGAGAACACAAGGTCTTGCTAATATTACTTCTGATAATAAAGCAGATTTTCTTTGGGATTATAGTGTAAGAAACTTAGAAAAGGGTAGAGCACAGGAACAATCTCACTCAGAATTTTCATATGCTTTCAATAATTATAAAGATTATGATTATGATGGAAGAACAACGATGGAAGAAGATAAAGAAACTCTTAACTGGATTGGGGTAAAACAGCAGTTCTTCACTTCTGTGATTGAAGCTAAAAACGGATTTACACAAAGTAAGGGAAATCAGGAGACTGTTGAAGAAGGAGAATATTTGAAAAAACTGAACTATGAAGGTTTTGTTCAGATGACAGGAAGTGAGCTGAACCAAGATTTTACATGGTACTTTTTACCTTTAGATTTACCTTTATTAAAAGAATATAATAAAAACTTCGACGAAATTCTTCCATTGGGATGGTCTTTCATTGGATGGATGAACAGAGGGTTCTTTATTCCGATCTATAACTTCATTGCATCTTGGGGATTAACTGCAGGTTGGGCAATTTTCTTATTGACAATCTTGGTTAAATTAATTTTATCACCTATTATGTACAAGCAGCATAAGCTAAGTGCCATGATGAGAGTGATCCGTCCGGAAATTGATGAGGTAAATGCTAAATTCAAGGATGCAGATCCGATGAAAAAGCAACAGGCTACAATGGAAGTGTATAGAAAAGCAGGCGTGAATCAGATGGCGGGATGCTTACCTGCATTGGTTCAGATTCCTATTTTCTACGCATTATTCCGTTTTTTTCCGAACTTTATTGATCTGAGAGGACAAGGTTTCTGGTTTGCAAAAGATTTAACGGCATATGATGATTTGATAAAATTACCATTCAAAATTCCATTCCTGGGAGATCACTTAAGTATTTTTGCTTTAGCGTGTACTATTGTAATTTTAATCTACACCGTGATGACTTCAGGAAATATGCAACAGCCACAACAAGAAGGAATGCCGAATATGAAAGTATTAATGTACATTTTCCCGATTACATTCCTATTCTTCCTGAATACTTCTGCATCAGGACTTTCCTGGTATTATTTTGTATCGAACGCGATTAATATCTTAATTATCCTCGTAATTAAATATGTAATTCTGGATGAAAAGAAAATTCATGCACAAATTCAGGCTAATAAAGAGAAGCCAAAAGCTGAAGGTAAGTTCCAGAAACGTATGAGAGAAATGATGGAAAAAGCTCAGGAGCAGCAGAAAGTGCAAGAACAACAGAAAAAGAAGAAATAAAAGTAACTTATTATAACAGTAAAGAGAAGCAAATTATTGCTTCTCTTTTTTATTTAGAAATGATTTAAATTTTAAGCGATGGTGGTAAAGGATGAATAATTCAAAATCTTATTTTAAATTTAATCATATTTTAACCTGAATGACTGACGGTGATGTTTGGTTGGACCGTGTTTTATCAAGGCTTCCTGATGCTTTTTTGTAGCATAGCCAAAGTTAGTATTCCATCCATATTCTGGAAACTCTTCGTGTAGTTCTATCATTAATTTATCTCTGTAATTCTTAGCTAAAATAGATGCGGCAGCAATAGAAAGCACTTTTGAATCTCCTTTAATAATACATTCATGAGGAATGTAATTATAAGGATGAAACTTATTTCCATCAACTAAGATTAGTTCAGGCTTTATGCTTAGCTGATCAAGAGCTTTATGCATAGCATGTATGCTGGAATTGAGGATGTTATGTTGGTCTATGAAGGAAGGTGGAAGTTCTGCAATCGCATAGCTCTTCACATTGTTTTTAATATATTGATCAAGCTCCATTCTTATTTTGAAAGTCAATTTTTTGGAGTCATTGATTAGATTTTGCTCAAAGGTTTCATCCAGAATTACAGCTGCGGCCACTACAGGACCACATAGACAACCTCTTCCTACCTCATCACATCCTGCTTCAATATAATTATTTGTCCATTTCTTTAGTAATTCCATAAAAACTGAAATATTTTAAAGTGTAAAATTGATCTTTTTTCAAATACTATGACAAAAATAACATTTTTTTAAGGTTTTGTTTTGTTTTTTTAAGAAAGTTTCACAAATTTGTCTTTACAAAATTAATTTGATATGAAGAAAATTACAGCGAGTGTTTTTGCTGTTGTATTATCATCATCTTTTGTGATGATTTCAGCACAAAATACGAAGGATTCTTTAAAGACTCAAAATATTGAGGAAGTAGTGGTTACTGGTGCTTTAGGGATAAAAAGGAAAGCTGATGCGATTACAAATACTCAGCAAACAGTAGGAGCAAAAGAGCTAACTCAAGCATCAGCCCCAACTGCAGTACAAGCTCTGACGGGGAAGGTTTCAGGTTTACAAATTAATTTAACCAATAATGGAGTTGACCCAAGTTATAGAATTGTTTTAAGAGGTGCTAAATCTATTACGGGTAATAATCAGGCGCTGGTTGTAATTGATAATGTTATCTCCTCTGCAGATATTTTGCAGCAGATTCCTCCTGAATCAATTGAAAATATAAATGTAATTAAAGGATTACAGGGTGCTGCACTGTATGGTCAACAAGGAGTAAATGGAGTAATCATAGTAACGACGAAGAAAGGAACAAAATCTGAAAGATTACAAATGACATTTAATTCTTCTATTGATATTTCTAATGTTTTTATGCTTCCAAAAGTTCAGTTAAAATATGGAAAAGGCGTACAGGATGAAGGGTGGAGCGATGTAGATTATGGTGGCACTAACTATGTTCCATGGGAAAATATGTCTTGGGGAGCTGCTTATGATAATCCAAATATTGGAGGAACTATGATGCCTTCTGGGCTTCCTCAAGCAAATGGGGAGTTTATATATGAAAAATACGCTCCTGTAAAAGATTTTATGAAAAAGTTTTTTACAACAGGCGTACTAACCCAAAATGGATTTACAGCTACTGCTGGAGGCTCTGATTCTTATGTTTCTTTTTCTGCAAACAGAATGGAAAATAGCTTTGTAGTGGATGGGGACAAATTAAAGCAGAATAGTTTTATTTTCAAAGCTGGAAAAAAAATTGGGAAATTGAAAATTGATGGAAATATTAACTATATTAATAGATTAGTATCTAATACAAATTCATCTTTATATGACGATATTCTTCAGACCCCATCTAATAATAATATTAAGAATTATAGAAATAGTGGAATCGAAGGATATTATACGGGGTATGCTGTAAATCCATATTGGACGATTAATCATGAAAGATATGATAATCGAAGCGATTATTTCAGTGGTATACTTGGATTAGATTATGAATTAAACAAACATGTTAATATTACCTATACAGGAAATATTACAACAAGAGGGGTTAATTACGAAAGACATAATGATGGGGCTGTTTTTACAAATATTTATAACTTACCAGGTACGTCTATTGACGGAATTACTTTTGGCGACTTGGGGCAGGGTGATATAACTTCTTGGTACTATGATACTACTTCTAAAGAAAGAAATTATTATGGTGACTTAATGGTTAACTTTAATTACGATTTGACAGATAAGCTAAATTTAAAGTTTAATATAGGAAACAACATTCAAGATAGAACATATAAAGTTACATCCGTTGGAGGTAATAATTTGGATATTCCTGGTTGGTACCATATTAAAAATGTTCTTAATCCCGATCCTTTTTCAAGTGCAAATTTAGATAATTATCAAACTAATAGTAGAATTATTGCTGGTTTTGCGAATTTAGACTTAGGGTATAATGATTATTTATTTTTAAATTCAACGTTTAGAATAGAGCAATCATCAGTAGTTTCAACTATTCCTTATAGTACAGGTAAAAGAACGAATGCTGTTTATCCTTACTATTCTGTTGGTATGTCGTTTATACCAACTAAAGCATTTGCAAACTTAAAAGGAGATATTCTCAACTATGGGAAAATAACAGCTTCTTTTACAAGAGTAGGAAATACATCTGCAATACCACCTTATGCTACGGATGAAATTGGAGTATTTCCGACAGGATATCCATTTAATGGTTTAAGTTCATATATTAATAATCAAACACCTACATCAGTAGATATTAAGCCAGAATTTATTAACACAATAGACTTTGGGTTATCTTTAGGTTTCTTTAAAGATAGAATTAGACTTGATGGAGCTGTATATCAGTCAACAACTGATGATTTAATTACGGCAAGAACAGCTTCTAGTGCATCTGGTTTATCTAGTATTCTTGATAATGTAGGTAAGATGAGATTGAGAGGATTTGAGTTAGATTTGGGGATAACACCAATTAAAACGAAGGATTTTACTTGGGATCTAAAAGGATCTTTTTCAACATATAGATCTAAGGTTTTAGAATTGGCAGACGGAGCTAACGAAGTCGCTTTATTAAGTTATTCTAACCCTGCGGTAGGTATTTTTGCAGTAAAAGGTTCTGATTTTCCTGTTGTAAAAGGAAGTGTTTTTCAAAGAGATGATCAAGGTAGAGTTATTGTAGGGTCGAATGGTGTACCTTTGACCACAAGTACACTTGAAGTTTTAGGGAGAGCAACACCTGATTATATTCTTGGTTTCTCTACTAATATTAAATATAAAGGCTTTACATTGTCTGCAATGGGAGATTATAGAAAAGGAGGTAAATTTATATCTTTTACTAAAAACTTACTTGCATTTACTGGTGGATTGGAGGAATCAGCTGACTTTGATAGAACTCAAGGTTACATTGTTCCTAATTCAGTTCAAAATACAGGTACAGCTTCTAATCCTGTTTATACGCCAAATAATACTCCTGTTGGGGGAGCTGGAAATTATACAAACGTGACTAATTATTTCTCGAGTAATAGTTATAGAGCTGTTGGTGAAAATTTAGTTGTGGATGGTACAGCTTTGAAAATAAGAGAAATTGCGCTAAGCTATGATATACCAAAATCTGTTTTACATTCTACTTTTTTGAATTCTTTGACAGTAGGTGTTTATTCAAGAAATCCTTTCTTTAAATATGCAGACAACAATAGAAATTATGCTGACCCAGAAACGGCAAGTACAAATGGAAATGCAGCAGGTATAGCTCTTACTACACAGTATCCATCTACAAGAAGTTTTGGATTCAATCTTAAAGCATCTTTCTAATTTTTAATTAATATTTACGAAAAATGAAAAAATTTAAATATACAATATTAGGTTTAATTGTCGCTTCAATGACATTGAGCTCATGTGATAATTATTTGGATATTAATGAGAATCCCAATAACATTCACGCAGAAGAAATTACCCCTACTTTATTATTTCCAGGTGCTGTTTCTCAGACATTTAGAACACAGGCGACGTGGTTAAACAGGTTTGGGGGGCTGATGCTTAACTCTTATGCGGGGAATTCCTATTCTTTTGGGTCTCCATTTGCTAATGAGTTTACACAAAGTGTAAATAGCTCGTTTTATCCTCAGATTTGGGACGGAATATATCGAAATGTAAGTAATTTTGCTGCTATAGAGAAGTATGATAATGCTTCACATAAATATGATAGTTATCTGGCGGCTGCGAAAATTATGAAAGCATTTTATATGCAAACAATGGTGGATTTATATGGTGATATTCCTTATTCTGAAGCTTTTAATGGTCAGGCTAATGCTACACCAAAATATGACAACGATGAAGATGTATATAGATCATTGATTTTAGGCTTAAATGATGCAATATCTCTAATTGATAACACAAGTCCAGCAGCTCTTGAATTAGGAACTACTGATATTATTTTCCAAGGAGATATGGGTAAATGGAAAAGATTAGCAAACACGGTAAAACTGAGAATGTTAATTAGAATGTCTAAAGTGACAGGTACAATGGCTGCTTTTCGCGATCAACAACTTCAAACTTTATCAGGAGTCGATTTTATTAAGAGTGATGTATTAATTAATCCTGGATATGGTGCAACAAATGATGATCAGCAGAATCCTTTCTTTAATTATTATGTAAGAAACAGTTCTAATTCTCAGCAACAAAATTTTACATTATTTACAGCTTCCGAACATATTGCAACTTGTCTTAATGGTAACCCATATAATATGACAGATAATGTTTATCAGAAGTTTAATGGTATAATTGATGACAGGAGAGGAAGAATATTTACATTAGTAAATTATAATGGTCTTTCTGTTGTTAAAGGGGTTAGACAAGGGGCAACTCCTGGTCAACCTGGGGCACCTACAGATCTTACAACGGTTTCTAGACTTGGAAATGGGCTGATATTTGGTCAAGGAAATTATTCATCTAATGGTCAATTAACAGCTGTAGGTTCGGCAAGATCAGGTGTTTTAATGAGTCTTGCGGAAAGTGAATTTTTACAGGCGGAAGCTGCTGTTAGATATCCTAGTGTTTTTCCAGATGGCCAAAGTAAATTTGAAAATGGAATTAAGGCATCTTTTGATTACTTATATGCTACTGCAGGTACTTCAGCTACTTATATAGCTGCTATTCAAGGTAAAGTAGGCTTAGGTTGGACAGGAACTAATGATAATAAAATTGAAGCCATTATGACTCAAAAGTGGTTAGCTACAGCGGGTATTAATCCAACAGAATCTTTTATTGATTATAATAGAACAGGGTATCCAGTTACCCCTCTTCCTGTAACTACAACAAGACCAAATAGACCATATAGATTGATGTATCCAGCATCAGAATATGTTGCAAACTCTGCAAATGTTCCTCAGATTTCAAATGACCAATGTTTTACAAAAAATCAAACTACTCCATTCTGGAATCAGAACTAATCTAATGATAATATTCAAATTTAATATATTTTTACCGCCCTTCGGGCGGTTTTTTTATTTCCGTATATTTGTATTTCAAAATTGAATAATGAATATTAAAGATATAATAGAACAAAAACTTGCAGATGTTATCCTTAACGTTTACCAACTGAAAGAGATCAAGCTGGAAATTCAGGAGAATAAAACGGAGTTTGAAGGGGATTTTACAATCGTTACTTTTCCTTTGGTAAAACAGCTGAAAAAAAATCCTGAAAGTATTGGTGTTGAATTAGGAGAGGCTTTAACGGAACAGACTGAGTTATTGGAGAGCTTCAACGTTGTCAAAGGTTTTCTTAATGTTAAAGTTAAAAATCAGTTTTTTGTAGATAATTTTAGATCGGTTACTGATCAGTTTGATACTATTGAAAAGAAAAATTCTACGGTAATGGTTGAATATTCTTCTCCGAATACGAACAAGCCTCTTCACTTGGGACATATCAGAAACAATCTATTGGGGTTTTCAGTTGCTCAGATTTTGAAAGAAGCTGGTTATGATGTGATTAAAACTCAAATCATTAATGATAGAGGAATTCACATTTGTAAGTCGATGTTGGCCTGGGAAAAATTCGGACAGGGTGAAACTCCTGATGCGACTCATACTAAAGGAGATAAATTCGTTGGGAATTATTATGTGAAATTTGATCAGGAATATAAGCAGGAAATTGCTGAGCTTGTCGCTCAGGGAATGGCCGAAGATCAGGCAAAAAAAGAAGCTCCTTTAATGAAAGAAGCTCAAAAAATGTTATTGGACTGGGAAAATGGAAATGAAAAAGTAAGAAATCTTTGGAATGAAATGAATTCTTGGGTTTATAAGGGATTCAATGAGACTTATAAGAGATTAGGAGTAGACTTCGATCAGGTACAATACGAAAGCAATACCTATATTTTAGGAAAAGACCTTATTCAGGAAGGTTTGGACAAAGGAGTTTTATATCAGAAAGAAGATGGTTCTGTTTGGTGTGATCTTACAGATGAAGGGCTGGATCAGAAATTGTTATTGCGTTCAGACGGAACCTCAGTATATATGACTCAGGATTTGGGAACTGCGGTAGAACGTTTTAAGCAAAATGATATCCAAAAACTGATTTATACCGTAGGAAACGAGCAGGATTATCACTTCCAGGTCTTATTCAAAATTTTAGGAAAACTAGGTTATTCATGGGCAGACCAGTTGTATCATTTATCTTACGGAATGGTAGAGCTTCCTAACGGGAAAATGAAATCGCGTGAAGGAACAGTAGTAGACGCAGATGACCTGATGCAGGAAATGTATACTATTGCAAAATCTAAAGCTGAAGAATTAGGAAAATTAGAAAATCTGACAGAAGAAGAAAAAAATGCAAACTACGAAAATGTAGGAATTGGAGCGTTGAAATACTTCATGCTGAAAGTTGATCCAAAGAAAAAAATGCTCTTTAATCCTGAAGAAAGTATCGATTTTAATGGAAATACAGGTCCTTTTATTCAGTATACTTTTGCACGTATTCAGTCTTTGCTGGCTAAAGCCAATTTTGAACAGAAAGAAATTGCTGAGGTTGAGTTCAATCAATCTGAAAAAGAATTGATCATGCAGCTGGCAAATTATAAAGTTGTTGTTGAAAAAGCAGCAGAGGTTTTAAGTCCGGCTCTAGTAGCAAACTATGTTTATGATTTGGTAAAAACATACAATTCTTTCTATCAGAGCAATCCGATTATGAATCAGGAAGATGAGAATGTAAAGCAATTCCGTCTGAGTGTATCGGATCTTACGGCAAAAACGATAAAAAAATCGTTGCAGCTCTTAGGAATAGAAACTGTAAACAGAATGTAAAAATAAAAAGGCTTTTTGAATTTCAAAAAGCCTTTTTTCGTATAATATAGCTGACATAATTTATAAGGCTTAAGTTATATATTCTACAACATCCGGAATGTTTTATACAATTTTTGACACTATTGAGATAATAATTTTGTCAAAAATAAATTATGATAATGAGTATAGCAAAGAAACTTATGTATGTAGCTTCAATTTTTGCTTTTGTAGCTGCTTTTGTATCATGTAGTTCAGATAATAATGAAAGTGAGATAGAAACGCCATCCCAAGTATTGTCATCTACACCTTGGGAAACAACGGGAGCGAAAGATAAAGACGGAAATTCTGTGGCTTTGACTGATCCCAATGTAAGTGGTTTTGTAGGGTTTTCATATTTTAAAGCAGATGGAAATTTTGCCATTTATGGATTGAATGATGTGTTGAGGTCAAGAGGAGCATGGTCTGTATCTGCGGACGGAAAAACAAGAACCATTACCGCTTTAAAACCTGATGGAACAACTCTTTTTACCCGTGTGGTTGATATTCTGGTTTTAAATCAAAATGAATTCACTTATAGAATTCATACAAATCCAAATGATTCCTCCGTGTTTTATGACATTAAGCATACAAAAGTAAATCATGCAGAGCCTAATCTTGGTCAACTTATATTAGCATCAACGCCTTGGGAAACTACCGCTGCAAAAGATAAGAATGGTAATCCTGTACCTTTAACAGATAATAAAGTGAGCGGATTTGTAGGCTATTCTTATTTCAGAGCAAATGGAACATATGCGATTTATGGTCTGAATGATGTGCTAAGATCACAGGGAACCTGGTCTATTTCTCCAGATGGAAAAACAAGAACTATTACGGCTTTAGATGCCAACGGAAATGTAATATTCACAAGAATAGTTGAAATCCTTACTTTGAATAATACTGAATTTACTTATAGAATAATACCTGATGCAACTAATCCGACAGAATTTTTTGATATAATTCATCAACCGGTTAATCATCTGGAACCCTAAATAATTGTAATGCAAAAAGAAACTCCATTGAGTTTCTTTTTTTATGTTTGCGCTTTTCTGCTATCTTCATAAAGCTTTGCATTGCTCCATTTAGCATGTTTTGACGGAACAATTCTGTATCCTTTTTTATAAGTGTAAATTTTTGTAAACTCCGCTCCGAAAAAGACAAGCATACAGGAATAATTAATCCACATCATAATTAAAATAACGGTTCCTGCAGTACCAAATGCAGAAGTGGGTTTGGCGGTTCCGAAATAGAGACTTAATAAAAATTTTCCCAGCGTAAAAAGGACAGTCGTAAGTAATGCACCTTTCCAGACCGATTTCCAGCTGATTTCCACATCCGGAAGTACCTTGAATAGTAAGGCAAACAGAAGCATTACCACCCCGAAACCCATCACAAAATTGATTGATTCTACTAACATATACGTTTCTAAACCAAAATAGCGGGTGATAAAGTTGTTGAAAATGCTGATTAAAGAAGACAGGATCATGGTTACCATCAGTAAGAATCCGAGAATTAAGATCATGCCCAATGAATTGGCTCTGTCCAGTAAAAACTTCACGATTGCTTTTTTAGGAGCAGCTTCTACATCCCAAAGGGTGTTTAATGAATGTTGGAGCTGAAAAAACAGGGTAGTAGAACCAAAAACTAAAGAGCCGACTCCTACGATTTTCATGAAAATATTTTGCTTGTCGATCAAAGCTCCTGCAATCATATTCTCTATGCTTTTCGCGGCTTCAGCACCCATCAAACCGCTGATCTGATTGCTTATTTCTCCGCGTATTGCTTCTTCCCCAAAAAAATATCCTGCAATCCAGATAATGATAATCAATAAGCCCGGAATAGAAAAAATAGCATAATAAGCCAGACTCGCCGAATCTTTGGAAGCAGTAGAGTTATTCCATGCTGAAAATGTTTCTTTTACAACCTCCCAGAAAAATCTTATATTTTTTAGCATACGAATATCGGGATTTATTAAACATAAAATTAGAAAGGATAGCCAATGGCAATATTCAAAATAAGATTGTCTTTTCTCCAGCTGGAGTCGCCGAAATTGATTTTATCAAATACCCATCTTTCATTTTTCTCATAATAAGGAACCCTCAATGGCATAGCAAGATCTAATCTTAAAATTAGTATGGAGAAATCCAATCTTAAGCCAACTCCGGCACCTACAGCAACTTCACTTAGAAATTCTTTTGAAAATTTAGCTCCCGGTCTGTCCGGATCTTCATTGACTAACCAAACATTTCCGGCATCGGCAAAAACAGCAACATTTAAAAATTTATAAAGATTGGCGCGGTATTCTGCATTTAATTCCAATTTAACATCACCGGATTGATCAAAATAATAACCCGCTTCTATAGTTCTTGGGTCAAAGCTTCCCGGTCCTAAAGTCCTTGCACGGAATGCTCTCACACTGTTGCTTCCCCCTGAGAAAAACTGTTTCGAAAAAGGAATATGTTCCGAATTCCCGTATGGATAAGCTAACCCGGCGATAAATCTTGTTGCTAAAGATGTTTTTTCGGTGAATTTGTGGTATAATCTGAAGTCATTTTCAATCTTTGCATATTGGCTGAAAGGAACCCCGAAAATAGTTTTTTCTTTATCTTTTTTTACATTCGCGCCCGTTACCAATCCTGTTATATTTCCTGCCAAATCTAATGTACCTTTATAATACATCGTGGTTGGTTTTGACAACATGGTGTTTGTATAGGTGTAAGAGTAAGTGGGACCGAAAATCAATTGTTTTTGAACGACCCTTTGCATAGCATCACTTTTTGCAGAGATTGAATCATACAATGCTGTAATATTTGCAGGAGAAACATAGGTCACATCAAAAATTTTCAGATCATGCTCCTTTCTTGCATTTTCTTTCCAAACGTATCCAAATGAACCTGTAAAAGTATTCAAAGTATAATATTCAGTACGGTTCTGGAACTCATAACCTAAAGTAATGTTTGTTCTCGGAACAAAAGCACTCGAAGAATTAAATCTGAATGGAGCCACAATTCTCGGGATTGAAAGCTGAACACTGGTTCCGGCTCTAAATAAGTTTTTAGCATTTTCAGGACCTCCCATCTGGAAATCGAAAGCTCCGTAAACTGCTGCTTTAAACTGTTCTGCTCCCCTAAAGAAATTTCTGTGTGTCCAGTTGAGGTTTAATTCGCTTCCTGCGTAATTGGCGGAGTTGGTTCTTCCTAAAGCTTCTAAGCGAAGAGACTGTATTTCTCGGGGGGTAAGAAGGTAATAAGCATCAAATTTATGCTGCAAAGAATCTGAAGTGATAAACTCATTTTTCACAAATTTAAAAACGCCCAAACTGATCAATCGGTTTAACGTAAGATTATGATTGGTACGATTGTAAAGATCTCCTTTTTTAAAATATAAAGCCCTGTCGAAAATTTTAGGCTTGAATTTATGCTGAGGATCAATGACATAAATATCCTTGTAAGCATATTGAGCAAGAGAATCTGCATCCATAGGGATTTTATATTTTCCATTTCTAACATCCTGAATATTATAAGTCGGGAATACAATGACATTATTAATGCTGAATTGCTGGGTCGAAAGATCCGGAGTATCATCTTTCAGTTTTACATTAAGCTCTACCTTGTGATTTTTGCTAATCGTACTATCTGCCTGAACAAGAATATTATCAGGGTGGAAATAATAAAATCCTCTTTCCTTAAGCCCGTTATCAATTCTTTCTCTCTCATTTTTAATCACATCAAGGTCAAACGGGTTTCCGTTTTTGAGAAATGTTTTACCGGATAAATCCTGAATTTCTTTATTAACTAAAGTTGAGTCTTTCTGAAACTTAACATTGCTGATCAAATACCTTGAACCAGGTCTTAAGGTATAAATAACCTGAGCTCTTTTATTTTTCGAAACTGTATCGTAAGTTGCTCGGGCATTAAAATATCCCTTGTTTTCAGAATAATTTTCAATAATATTTTTATTGAATTCACGGTCTACATCACCCAATAAAACAGGCTTTTCACCTATTTTGTATTTCAGCCAGTAGTTGAATCCTTTTTCTTTTTTAGGCTCTTTGGCGATATTGTAGAAATACAGTTTAGGTCTCAGACCCAAGAATGTAGAATTGGGTTTTGGCGTAAGATTGCCTTCTAAAGCAGTTTGAAGCTCTTTTTTTTCTTTTTTTGAAAGAGAATCATTTTCTATTTTCACTTCCGCTCCTGTATAAAGCATTTGCCCTTCTTTCAGAAATCTGGTATTGTTACACGACAGATTGAGTGCTGCAATTCCTGAAGCGAATAAGTATTTGAAATATATGGAGAGTTTATTTTTCATTATTTGAATGTGTTTATTTAAATTCTACCACCTCATCTTTTGGTTTTTTTCTTATTCTTTTCTCTTTAGACTTTTTGAAAATATCCCGGAATTTATCATAATCTAATGTAATAATAAATCCGACTCCGGTTTCTATAATCTGTCCCTGAAGAGCAACCTGGTACTCATCCTTACGATATGCACGAAGCATATATCTTCCGTCTTTGGAAAGACTGTAATCTACTGTTACATTTCCTGCAATATTGGTCATATTTTCGTTTTCACGGGCATCACCTTCCAATGCAAAATTGCTTCCTACAGAAACTTTCAGACGGTCATTCAGTAGTTTTTTGCTGACTCCAACATTCAGGTCAGTTCTTGTATTTTTGTTACCGGTTGAATAATCTTCCGAAGATTCAAGATCAAAATTCAAATCCACTCCTTTTATTAAATCAGAGGCAAGATTATTAAGCTGCTGGGAAAGAAGCTTACTCACACTCTGTCTTGCGATCATTTCACCCGACATTCCTGCACTGGATTCAAAAGGATTTTCACCAATGAAACGGTTTAATAGCAATAGGGCAAAAACCTGTTTGTTCATTTCTGATTCCTGGGTTCTAAGCTGAGCGAGTTTTTGGTCTATGGTTTCAATAACAGTAGATGATACTGCATTATTTTTTTTATCGGTGGTAATATCAAATGTAATTTCCGGTTTCAGTAATTCTCCTTTCATCTTCAACAAGGTATTGAAAGGTATTCTTTGTTTATACTGGTTGAGTTCTGATGGAGAATCTGTAGTTAATTGCTGCTCCACCAGATCAATCGGAGCTGTTTCTGTTTTATAAATAGCGGTAATATCCAGTGTTGCTGTTGTCGGTTCTCCGGTCCATGTGATGGTGCTTCCTTTTTGTATGTCGAATTTACGTTTTAGCAAACTCACAGACATTTCATAGGCTCCTGATTCAACCTGATAAATTCCTACAAGCGTAGTTTTTCCGGAAGGATCTATTCCTCCTGTTAGTTCAGCTTCCCCTTGAAGTTTCACGAAATCTCCATTGGCTTTATCAATGATGATTGAAAGTTTGGCTTCTTTGCTTACTTCTATATTGACACTTACGTCCATCCCTTTAATGCGGCTTTGAGCATTTAAAGAGTCAGCTTTAATGGTTTTATTAAGTACAACCTGATCCTGATCGATGAACTCTACAATCCCTTCTCTTTCCTGTAATGAAGGGCTTGACTGAGGAAGCACAAACGAAAAATCGGTATCGTCGGACACATTTAATTTTCCGTCAACTTTTGGCAGATCAAGATCTCCACGGATATGAAGATTGGCATCAATCGCTAAAATTCCGTACATGATGGCATCGTTCGATTTTTCTGAGTTTACCACCTTAAAATCTTTGGCTCTGACATCCAAATTGAAGGCGAAATCTCTATACGTTTGTGTAAGGACTTCACCGTTAATTCTCAGTGAATTTCCGTCTTTATCATTGATTTTAAAATTATCGAATTCGATACCGCGGTTTGTAAAGTCTATCTCATCGTTCAGCTTTCGGAAATCACTTCCTGTTTTGGCAATTTCCAGTCCCACATCATTGAATTTTACTTTACCTAAAATATTGGGTTTGTCAGTCGTTCCGGTAATTTTGAGATTTCCTGAAATATAGCCTTCCGTATTGGTAATCGCATTCATGGAAAAGCCTTGGAGACTTTTCATCTGCAATTGGTTAATGGCCATATTCAGATCAAATGTGCTGGAAGAAGTATTATAATCGCCCAGAATTTTCACATCATTATTATTTCCTGAAAGCACAATATCAGCATTTAAAATGTTCGGTGAATTGTTGTTGACTTTCACGGCAAGGTTTCCGATAGGATTTTCGTAAACGATTAAATCTGAAATATTTAAATCAGATGTGAACGTCATTTTTTTCGTCAAGTCACGTAGCTGAGCGGTTCCGTTGAGTGTTCCTCTTGCCAGAAGCGTATCTTTTTTGATCAGCTCGGTAATGGTCTCAATTTTAAAATCTTTCAACGAAACATTTAAAGGAGCGTTCGGAGATTGAGATTCTGATTGCAGTGAAATTTCGCTTCCCTGATTCGAAAGTTTGAAATTATCTGCAAAAATTCCTTTGCTGCTGATCTGTATTTTATTGCCTTCTGAAACTGTCCAATCCGTATAATTTAATTTCAGACCATCCGGATTTAAAGATATTTCTGTAATATCATTCAGTGATTTTGCATTTCCGGCAATCAGGAATTGAGTGGCATCTTTTTGGTCTTTTGTCGTGATGTTGTAATTGATCACATTATTTGAAACATTTCCGTCAATATTTACTTTGTTTAAAGCAAAACTTGAGCTTTTTAATCCTGCGACATACAGATTGTACTGTAACGCCTGGTTTTCGTTGCTCACTTTTAATGTTGCATTCTCGATGGAATTTTCACCATAAAGAAGTTGTGGAATCTGTCCGTCGATTTCAATTTTTTGGGAATCGGCATCGTAATTTCCGGTCAGATTAATGGTTTCAAAACTTTTCAGATCCGGAACAAACTTTCTGATGATATCATCATTTTTAATTTTTGCATTAAAGGTAAAGAACTGTCCCTGTTGAATTTTCTGAGTCTTTCCGGGCTTTTGAAATTGATAATATTGATTGATGGTATTGGATAAAGAACCAAAAATCTGTGTCAGTTTATATTTTCCTTTCAGTTCTACATCGGCAACCTGCGAATTGAAAATAATATTGGTAGAATCTGCGGTTGATGAAGCTTTCAGATTCAGTTCCTGAACCGGATAGACTTCTTTGGTATCTGAAAAAGCAAAGTCTTTTAAATTTAAATATCCATTCAGATTATCAGGATCTAAATTGGTGAAATCACCATCTATTTTTCCTGCGATAATCATTGGTTTTTCGTAGAATCCAAGCTTGTTCACATCCAGTTTTATCACTTCACCCTTCACTTTTACCGTAGGATTTTTTTCGTTGTACACTCCGGAAGCAGTAAGTAATAAATTAGCATTCGGGTCTTTTGAGTTGAGAACAATGTTATACGCTCCACGGTTGATCTTTCCTGTAAGGTTCATGTTCTGATAACGATAGCCTTTGTAAACCGCTGATGCAACGTGACCTTTTAGATCAGCTTTTGCATTTTTGAAATCAAAACTTTCTCCTTTGGCGTAAATCTGCGCTGAAATTGCTCCAATATCTTTATTCTGGATGATTTTCCCGATCTGTAACCCTTTAAGATTGGCTTTTACATCATACAGTTCATGATTTTTTCTGCGCATATCAACTTTGGCAATTACAGCCGCGTTTCCAAGGGTAGAGTAGAGGTTCAGATTGGCATCAACGACTTTTGTTGTTCCTTTGGCTATTCCTTTAATACTCATGTGAGAAGGCAGAGAAATGTTGGAAGGAATCGTATTTTTCGGAACTAAATTGAAAATCGTTTTTGCAGATGAAGATAATTCTGTAATCCTCAAATCATAATATAAATTCTCAGGATTCATCGCATTTTTGATTCTTCCTGATGCGGTAACTCTTAGCTGATCTAAACCTGAAACTTTAAGATTGTTGATCAATAGATCGTTAACACTTCCTTTTATGTTGGTATTTACATTTAAAATAGCGTTTGGATATTTATTGAAAGGAACTGTATTTCTCAAAGTCGGAACCAAATTCAGAATGTCTGAAAAACCAACTCTGGAATCTTTGATATTGGCTGAAATTTTTACAGCTCCCAAATTGGAACTTAATTGTTCAATGGAATTATAATTTAAAATAACCTCATCACGCAACAACGTTTTTGGAGTTTGCAGATAAAGATTTTTTAAGTAAGCTTCTTCTTTACCATATACAAAATCTGTATTGAATTTCTGAATATCCAACCCTCTTGCTTCCTGAATTTCCGCAGAGTTTACCGTTCCCGCAAATGTATTATCCTGCATTTTGAAACTTCTTACCTCAACATTCATTTTTGAGAAATTCATGTGATTGAAATCCATTCCTTGTTTTGTAGGAGCAATGGCGGTATTGTTATAGGCAATTTTTACATCGTTTAAAACCAATTTTCCAAGCAATACATTCATTGCTTTTTCTTTGCCTGTTACTTTTGAAACTTGAGGTTCTTTGGTGTTTTTCGGATTGGTATTTTGAGCAGGTAGATAAAGATTGGCATTGATATCTGCACCCGAAAGAAAAACATTATCGATATTATAGGCGTTGTTTTCAAGATCAAGTTTGTTAACCTTCGTGCTGAGTTCTTTAAATAAAACCTTCGCAAAAGTTTTGGTGTTGTCATCACCGTAGTCGATATCGAAATTGGTCAGTTTTATTCCTCTTAAACCAATTTCCATCGGTTTTTTATTGTTCAGCGAATCGACCTTTTTCTCAACTTTTTTAGAAACTTCCTCTACGAGATCCTGTTTTAATTTTAACTTTAATCCATCCAGATTAATATCATTAACAGCATATTTGTTATTAGTTAAATCAAAGATTTTTACCCTTGTGTCAAAAGATGCAAAGTAAAGTTTTATATCATTTCGGGATTGCTGATCATTGAAAGTAACACCAATATCTTTTAGTTTAATTTTATCTAAAGAAATAATGAAAGGTTTGGACGGGCTTTCTTCTTTATCACTGGTTGCAAAAGCATCAATAATATAATCGAAGTTGAATTTTCCGTCAGGCTTCCTTACTACATTGGCTCTTGCTCCTTCCAGATCCATAGAAGTAATATCTGCCGTGGAATTGATGAGCTTAAGCATATTTAATCCGACATCCAATTTTCTTACCGCCAGAAGCGTGTCGACATCCTGTCCTTTTAAATACAAATTTTCCATAACAAGACTGTTTGGAAATCCTATGTAAACTCTTTCGAGGCTTACTTTTGTTTTGATTTTCTTTTCAAGATAGACGACGAGTTTATCCTTGATGAAGTTTTGAACGGCCGGAAGCCTTAAACTAAAAACAAGCAGGATAAGAAAAGCCAATATAGAAATAATGGTTATCAGGAATCGCCTTAAGAGCTTTCTAGTATTAATTTTCAGTTTCAAGAGTGATTCGGTTTAGACAAATATAATAATACGAATTTATTATCTATCTGTAGTGATACTCTTTTGTGAATACAAAAATCCTGCCTTGACTGCCCATTTATGGAATTTAAGTTTAGTTGTCGTCAAGTGAATTAGTTGATGAAGACAGCCAAGGTGCGGATTTGTTGTTTTAAAAGCCCCCTTTTTTATCATTTTTATGTTGAAAAGGTTAGCAAAAATGAAATTTCAAATGTTAGTTTAGTTATTCAAAGGGGGCATTGGCATGGTTTGTATGTTGAGATAAAAATTTAGATTAATCATTTCCGTTTTCCCACTGTACGTCTTCACCTTGTGGAGCAGCACCTCCTTGAGCGGGAGTAATCGGAGCGGTTTCCTGATTGATGTGATAAATGTACGCTGCAATTTTTTCTGCATCTCTTCCTGTAATGGTTCCTTCTTTGATGAAAGGTCGCATGGTTGGATTATTGGGAGAACCGTTTTCAAGCATCCAGATCACGTTTTTGAAAAGACTTTTTTGTTTTACATTGATCCAATGTGTGTCTGTTAAATTAGGACCAATTCCTCCTTTTCCGTTGTCGCCATGACAGGTAACACAGTTGGTTTTGAATAATTCCTGACCTTCCGCGATGTTGTCTGCACTGTATTTTGCCGTTTCCAACGTTACTTGTGGTGCTGTTTTTTCAAATTCTTCAATGGAAGCAAGCATTTGTTTTGTTTCATGATTCAATTCAGCTTCGGGATGGGCATAATCTGTAAAGGCAAAAGCTGTAAGATATACCACACAGAAGATACACCCGAAATAAAATAAGCCGATCCACCATTTTGGAAGTGAGTTATCAAGCTCTGTAATTCCGTCGAAGCCGTGATCAATCAGAATGTCTTTTTCTTCGGTAGCAGACTGTTTTTTGAAAGCCGAATTCCAAAGTTTTTGAAAATAAGGCGTATTTTTATCTTTTAAATATTCGGCTTTTTCCTCGGCTGATAATTTGGTGAAATTTTGATTTTCAATTAAATCTCCAATCGAATTCATGATCAAAAGAAGAATAATCGCGATTAACATTAATCCCCAGAAAAAAGGTGAGGAGAAATATCCTGAATCGTGCGCGAACATTTCGAACGCCATGATCGTCAAACCTAATGTGACAAGAATGTATATGGAAATTGGGGTTCTCGTTTTCATTGTAATTCAATTTAAATTATTCTGCACTCGCTGTTTGAATCTGAGTCGTTTTAATGTCGGTTCCTAATCTTTGCAGGTACGCAATCATAGCGACAATCTCTCTCTGCTCAAGCGGAACAAATGTTGCTCCTTTTGCGGCTCTGTCTTTTTCAATCTGTTCTTTCACATCAGTAGCTTCGGAATAAATTCTTTTTACAATTCCTGCCGCCTGATTATTTGCCCACTGATTGGCTGAATCTATTTCTGCTTTTGTGTATGGGACGTCGAAATAGTTTTTCATCAGTTTCATTTTGTCCACCATTTGTGTTTTGTCTAATTTATTTGTAATTAACCAAGGGAAACGCGGCATAATGGATCCTGCTGAGGTAATTCTCGGGTTGTACATATGCTTGAAGTGCCATGAATCCGGGTTTCTTCCACCTTCTCTGTGCAGATCCGGTCCGGTTCTCTTTGATCCCCAAAGGAATGGCCGGTCATAAATGAATTCTCCTGCTTTAGAATATTGCCCGTTTTTGCCTTCAAATCTTACAATTTCATCTCTGAATGGCCGTATCATTTGTGAGTGACAGGCATTACAGCCTTCTCGGATGTATAAGTCTCTACCTTCTAATTCTAATGGAGAATAAGGTTTAACAGCGGTAATGGTCGGTACACTTTGTTTTAAAGTTAATGTTGGGATAATTTCTACCAAACCTCCTATAGCAATAGTGATAAAAGCTAATATTGATAATAGTTTAGGTGTTCTTTCCAACCATAGATGGATTCCTTCACCTTCTTTTCTCGTACTTCCGATATTCGCCAAAGCAGGTGCTTCTGCAGGTACGTTTTTCTGGAATGATCCTGCTCTTATGGTTTTTATTACGTTGACAACCATTAAGATTGCTCCTGAAATATAGAATAAACCACCCAGAAACCTCATTTTAAAATAGGGAATAATTGCTGTTACAGTATCCAACCAGTTTTTCCACAACAATGTTCCATCTGGGTTGAATTGTTTCCACATTAATCCTTGTGTGAATCCTGAAATATACATTGGGACAGCGTAGAAAATAATTCCTAAAGTTCCTAGCCAGAAATGCCAGTTAGCCAGTTTTTTAGACCAAAGTTGAGTTCTCCACATTACCGGAATAAGGTAATAGATGATACCGAAAGCCATGAAACCGTTCCACCCAAGAGCTCCAATGTGTACGTGACCAATCACCCAATCTGTGTAATGTCCGATTTTATTCAAAGATTTGGTGGCCAAAAGCGGACCTTCAAACGTTGCCATACCATAACAGGTAACGGCTACAACGAAGAATTTAAGAATAGGATTTTCCCTTACTTTATCCCAGGCTCCTCTTAACGTAAGAAGTCCGTTCAGCATTCCTCCCCAGGATGGCGCAATCAGCATGATTGAGAAACCTGTTCCCACTGCCTGAGCCCAGGCCGGAAGTGCTGTATACTGAAGATGGTGAGGTCCTGCCCAAAGGTAAACGAAAATAAGCGACCAGAAGTGAATAATAGACAGTTTATAAGAGAAAACCGGTCTGTCAGCAGCTTTTGGTAAGAAATAATACATCAAACCTAAAACCGGTGTTGTTAATACGAATGCTACTGCATTGTGACCATACCACCACTGAACCAAGGCATCTTTTGCTCCTGCATAAATTGAATAGGATTTCCAGCTTGTAAAAGATAAAGGTACTTCAAGATTGTTGAAAATATGGAGCATTGCTACCGCAATCCAGGTTCCGATAAAGAACCAGATGGCTACATATAAATGTCTCACTCTTCTTTTTGCAATGGTTCCGAACATATTGATCCCAAAAACAACCCATGAAACCGTAATTAATATGTCAATTGGCCATTCGTGTTCCGCATATTCTTTAGAAGTATTAATTCCCATTAAGAAAGTAATCACTACGCTAATGATCATGATTTGCCAGGTCCAGAAATGTATCCAGGATAATGTATCACTATACATTCTTGTTTTCAGTAATCTCTGCATGCTGTAATATGCACCGCAGAAAAAGGAATTACAGACGAAAGCAAAAATTATAGCGCTTGTATGCAACATTCTGATCCTTCCGAAGCCTAAAGCTCCTTGTGTATTAATCAGTCCCTGAATATTCCCAGATGCTAAACTTTTAATGGTGGTATCATCTGTTCCGAATAAAAATTCGGGAAGTTCAGGATAAAAAAGCATCAGTGCAGCGGTAAGCCCGAGTAAAAACCCAACCAGACCGAATGCGATTGTAGCATAGAGGAATGCTCTGACAATGTTATTGTCATAATTAAATTTTTGCGTCTCCATAATTCCTATGTGTTGTACTGAGGTGATATTTCTTTTAAAACAGAAGCTTTTGAGCAAATTTTCAGCTTAAGCTTTAAATATCATGTAGCGTAATAATGTTTTGACAAAGGTATTTACTAACTTTGTGTAAGTCTAATAGATATACTTCTAAAATATACCGAAAACTACTAAAAACAAGAAGTGATGAAAGTGTGCGGACAAAACATAAGGAAAATACGGAGAGAAAAGGATTTTACTCAGGAATATATGGCTTTTGAAATGGGGATTTCTCAGAAGGCTTACTCTGATATAGAAAATTCTAAGGTGAAGATCAATCTGGAAATATTAACTAAGATTTCGGAGATTTTGGAAATTAAACCGTCTGATATCTGCAGCATCTCTCACAAATGCGGAAATGATGAGTATGAGAATAAGTTTCATGATCTTGTAGAATATATGAAAAACAATAATATTGCAATTCCAAAGGATTATCTGTAAATACTTAATGAATAAAAATATAAAAAAGGCTGTCTTAAAACAAGACAGCCTTTTATTGTTGTATAAAAATTGTTATTTGGTCAGCAATCCCGGATAAAGAACTCCGTCTGTTTTTAAATTTAGATTTAATAAATAAGCAATTAATGGTGCTATATCTTCTTGCCCTATTAGCGGAAGAACAGTTCCTTGTTTAATCCCCTTTCCGAAAGCTACAAATCCTGTCTGAATTTCTTTGAAATCGGTAGGTAAATAGCCATGTGTTCCTCCGTCTGCCGCTTTTAACAATTCTCCTGTTGCGGCGGCTCCAAAACTGATCCCTTGATAGGCTGCTAAAGCTAATGAGGCGTTAGGATCTCCTTTTGCTTCTGCAATCTGTTCTTTATTCAGTACATGGAACATTTTCTTATACCCTTCAGGAAGATTGTTTAGAAGTTCGTTGACTTTGTTTAAAGTAGACTTGTCATTAGGGTTTTTCAGATGTAAAAATGCAGAGCCCCCGCTTGCCTGAAAATAAGCTTTCCAGTCTTCTTTTTTATCACTGTTATATAACCCGGCTTTTGCCAACATGACGTTAGGATTAAATTGGGTGTGAATATCCACGAAACCATGATCTCCGGTTATAATGAACGTTGTATTTTCTCCAATTCCGGCTGTTTTTGCGGCATCTATTAAAGTTTTAATAGCAACATCTGCTCCCACTACTGCTGAACGAACTTTATCTCCGTCTCTGCCTTCCTCATGTTCAAAATGATCGGTTGCAGCAATATGAAGTGCTAAAAATGAAGGTTTATATTTTTTTAAAATATAAGCTGCCATTCTTGCTTTATTCTGATCACTTACCGAGTAATCTAAACTCGCTCCATATTCCCCGAATTTACCTACAGCATAATCCTGGACTTCCTGAAAAAGCTCTTTCGGAGTAGATTCCATGCTCATAGCCTTTACTTCATCTTTTTTCTCCCCTTTATTTTTAGGCAGATAAACATATTCAGGCAAATTGTAGGTAATGGGTGCGCCTACTGTTACTGGCCAGCTTATACCGGCAGTAGTAAGTCCTGCTTCTTTGGCAGCACTGAAAATCGTAGGAACCTTAATATCCTTATAAAACCAAAACCATTCTCCTGTTATTCCTAAAGGCTGAACGGGTGTATTGTAATAGATCCCGTGTTTTGCCGGAAGAACACCACTCACAATTGTTGTGTGAGATGGGTAGGTAACAGTCGGGAAAGAACCACGGACTCCATTCGCATATGCTCCTTTTTTCATCAGTTGTCTAAGGTTCACCATCGACCATTCAGGATTTAAATAAAATTCTGGACGCAAACCGTCCACACTTATCAAAATGACATGGTTGGAATTATTTTGCGCTTTTGCCAATCCTGTTGCAAATGCCAGAACAAGGAATATTTTCTTCATTGTAAAATTTTTTGCAAGATTAGAACATTCGTATTAATCGATCATGAACGGATTATTAAATGTCTTGCATAAGAATAAACTTCACTCAGGAAATATATTTGTATCGAAATCAATTTTCTGAATACAATAAAGGGGGAACTGTAAATGAAAAAAAACCATCCTTTTAAGGATGGTTTTTCGTAGACTCACAGGGATTCGAACCCCAGATGACTGAACCAAAATCAGTAGTGTTACCGCTACACCATGAGTCTCTGTTTGTTTTAGTGGTGCAAATTTACAGCTTTTTTGATTACATGCAAGAACTTTTTGTAATTTTTTTTAAATTTACTGTAGTTTTTATTCACGACAATTATGCTGATAGACTTCAATAATCTCAATATTAATCAATTATATTTTGAAACCGAATTTGAAATTAAAATTAAAAATTTTTTAGAAGAATGGTTTTCAGATTCCGATACGGTAAAAGTGCAGACTTCAGGTTCTACGGGAGTTCCAAAGATTTTTGATATTGAAAAAAAGAAAATGATAAATTCTGCAGAAATGACCTGCAACTTTTTAGGACTAAAAGAAGGAGATACTGCTTTGGTTTGTTTACCTGTTGAATATATTTCAGGAAAAATGATGATTGTTCGTTCTGTTATTAGAAAGTTAAAATTAATGATCGTGGATCCTTCTATAAAACCAGTTGAAAATCTGAGGGATGAAATTGATTTTTGTGCGATGACCCCTCTTCAGGTAGAAAATTCTCTGGATCAATTATATTTAATTAAAAATTTGATTATTGGAGGAGCGGCAGTTTCTGAAAGTTTGAAAAAGAAAATCTCCCAAATGCTACAAGTGTCAAATTCCCAAACCAAAATATTTGAAACTTACGGAATGTCCGAAACGCTTTCTCATATCGGATTAAAACAGATTGCCCCAAATCCGGAAGACTTTTTTACGGTGTTTGAAAATGTTGAAATTTCTGAGGATAAAAGAGGATGTCTGAAAATTTTTGCGCCTAAATTAAATGCTGAGGTGCTGCAAACTAATGATTTAGTTGAAATTAAAGATAGGGATCGGTTCAGGTTTTTAGGAAGAATTGATAATGTGATCAATTCTGGAGGTGCAAAAATTTTTCCTGAACAATTGGAAGCTTTGGTGAAGAGGAAGATTCCGAATGAAGCGGTTTTTCTGGGAGTTGATGATGAAAGTTTGGGAGAGAAGTTGATATTAATTATTGAAGGAGAACAGTCTGAAAATGTATTGGGGAAAATCTTGGATATTCCATTCGAGAAAAATTATCATAAGCCGAAAGAAATTATTTTCATTGAAAAAATCCCAAGAACACCGAACGGAAAGGTCAACAGAATCGAATTAAAAAATATACTGTAAAGGTTATCTTTATGGTCAATTAAAAATAATATGAAAGATTTTTCAAAAGAGCTCAGTTTCAAAACTTCCCGAAGCAGTGGAGCAGGAGGTCAGAATGTCAATAAAGTCGAGACTTCTGTTACAGTTCTTTGGAATGTAGCTGCGTCTGAATTTTTTACTGATGAGCAAAAAGATTTAATTCAAAATAAATTAAAAAATCGAATTAATGCGGATGGTTTTTTATTCTTAACGGTTTCTGAAAGCAGAACACAGCTTATGAATAAAAATAAAGCCATTGAAAAAATCATTGAAATTGTTGACAAATCTTTATGGATCCCCAAAAAACGTATTGCAACAAAACCTTCTAAGGCCAAGAAACAGAAAAGATTAGATACAAAGAAGAAACTTTCTGAGAAAAAAGAAAACAGAAGGTTTAAGTTTTAAGAATTCTTATAACTTCCGGCTTCCATCTTACAACCCAAAATTCTTATCTTTGCAAAAATTAAAAAAATGAGCAAACCGATTACTGAATTCATAGAAAAATATTACCTTCACTTTAATGCAGCTGCATTGGTGGATGCTTCTAAAGGATACGTTGCACACCTTAAAGATGGCGGGAAAATGATGATTACTTTGGCAGGAGCAATGTCTACTGCAGAGTTGGGGAAAATTCTTGCTGAAATGATCCGCCAGGATAAAGTAGACTTTATCTCTTGTACAGGGGCAAATCTTGAAGAAGATCTTATGAATCTTGTGGCGCATTCTCATTATGAAAGAGTTCCTCATTATAGAGATTTAACGGCTCAAGATGAGTGGGATTTATTGGAAAGAGGTTTAAACAGGGTTACAGATACTTGTATTCCTGAGGAAGAAGCTTTCAGAAGATTACAGAAGCATATCGTTGAAATTTGGAAAGATGCTGAAGCAAAAGGTGAAAGATATTTCCCGCATGAATTTATGTATAAAATGATTCTTTCAGGAGTCTTGGAGCAGTATTATGAAATTCCTAGAGAAAACTCTTGGATGATTGCGGCAGCAGAGAAAAACCTGCCAATCGTAGTTCCTGGATGGGAAGATTCTACAATGGGTAACATCTTCGCTTCTTACTGTATCAAAGGAGAGCTTAAAGCTACAACAATGAAGTCGGGGATCGAATATATGACGTATTTAGCAGACTGGTATACTAAAAACTCAGGAGGAAAAGGAGTTGGATTCTTCCAGATTGGTGGAGGTATTGCAGGAGATTTCCCTATTTGTGTTGTACCGATGTTGTATCAGGATATGGAAATGCACGACATTCCGTTCTGGTCTTATTTCTGTCAGATTTCTGACTCTACAACATCTTATGGTTCATATTCGGGAGCTGTTCCTAATGAGAAAATCACTTGGGGTAAATTAGATATCACGACACCGAAATTTATCGTTGAAAGTGATGCTACCATCTGTGCACCATTGATGTTCTCTTATATTTTAGAGAATTAATTCTTAATAGAATTTAATAATAAATTTTAGGTAAAAGGCTTATCATGTAAGCCTTTTATTTTTTTAAGTATTGGAAAATCTCAAGAAAAATACATTTGAAGCGCTCACAGGAATGAGAGCTATTGCAGCGATTATGGTATTTGTATATCATAACCGTAAATATTGGCGCGATGATTTACCTTTTCTTGTTATGCGTTTTATCAGTGAATGGCATATCGGAGTGACGGTTTTCTTTGTTTTGAGCGGCTTTTTATTAGCTTATCGTTATGAAGATTCACCTTTAGAATCTAAAAAATCCTATTTAAAATACATTCTGCTCCGTATAGCGCGGATTTTCCCGTTGTATTGGATTTTACTGAGTTTTTTCTTTTTAGATACTGTCTATTCCAGAAATGTAGATACTTATTTTTTGCAGTATTCACTGTTGTATTCTCTATTTGAAAAATATTCTGTTTCAGGAATTGTACAGGCTTGGTCGCTTCAGGTAGAATTCTTTTTTTACTTACTGTCACCTCTTTTATTTTTACTTTTAAAGAAGAGTTGGAAGTACTGTATTTCATGTTTGTTGGGCATTTTCCTTCTAAGTTATGCTGTTGGTTCAGGTTTACATTGGTATAATGGTAATTCTGATGGATTTTTATATCCACTGAATTTTATGATGGGAAATACATTTTTCGGAAGAAGCTTAGAATTCTTTTTTGGAATGTTACTGGCTTATCTGATGAAGCAGGAAAAAGGAATGGAGTTTTTAGCAAAATTGAAAAAGCCTACCTTATATGGCGGAATTTCAATCATAGTTTTTACCATTGCGATTGCTATTTTTGCCAGAAATAATTTTGTACATGGAGTCGAGCGATGGGAAGGAAGATTAATTCATGAATTGTTTTTACCTGTTGCTATTGCTGTTTTCTTTTGGGGATTAATGTCTGAAAAGACAGTTATATCCAAAATATTGTCCTCTAAATTATTTATTCTTTTAGGGAATGCTTCTTTTGTTTTCTATCTTATCCATATTAGTTATTTCAATCTTAAGCTAAAGTCATATGTGTACCTGCCTGATCGTAATTTTATCATATTATGGATGTGTTCCGTTATCATCTATCTATTGATTGAAAAGCCTCTGTATGAATGGTGCAGGAAATTAATTGCCAAAATTAAATAAATATTTCTTTTCTTTAATCTAAAGAGTTTACCAGCACAAAATAACGATACGCCAGAATGCCTTTCTGAATTTTTGTAAGTTTATTAGGATCCTTACCGCTCAGTTTAGGAAGAATAGCTTTGTTAATCCTATTCAAAAATTTAAAAAATGATTTTTTCATGACAATATATTTTAGTGATTGTTAATAACATTCAAAAAGTATGCGGTTTTATTAAAACAGCAATTGCCCATCATTCCGACAGGCAATTGTTTTACTAACGTATTAAATTTATTTATTGCATTATCCTGTTTATGGATTTCCATACATATTAGATTCTCCTCCGTCAATGGCAATTACCTGTCCGGAAACATAGCCGTTTTCATCGCTCAATAGATAAGCAACCAAGTGACCGACATCCATCGGATCTCCTAATCTTCTTGTAGGATTTCGGGATGCATATTCTTTTTCAGCGGCTTTTGGATCGTTCGGATTTACCTGTTTGAAAGCTTCTGCCACCATAGGTGTTAAAATAGCTCCCGGAGCAATAGCATTCGTTAAAATATTATCTTTACCATATTCCAGGGCTGCATTTTTCGTCATTCCGGCTACGGCGTGTTTTGTCGCAACATAAGCGGTCTGATTTAAAACCCCTCGGATTCCTCCCACAGAGGCTACATTTACAATTCTTCCGCCTCCGTTTTTCTGCAATTCGGGAATCACATATTTCATTCCGTAATACACTCCTAAAAGGTTGATGTCGATTACTTTTTTGAAAATATTAATGTCATAGTCAATCAAAGGAGCTTGCTTTCCTTCAATTCCCGCATTGTTGTATAATCCGTCAACCTTTCCGAATACTTTAACGGTTTCATCAACATAGTTTTTTACATTTTCTTCCACGGAAACATCTGCGGTTACTGTTAAAAATTTACTTTCCGGATATTTTGACTGCAGATCTGCCTTCGTTTTTTCCAACGCTTCGGCATTATAATCTACCAATGTCAAATCGGCTCCTTTAGAAGCTAATACCTCTGCTGCAGCCAGACCAAGTCCCATAGCTGCTCCTGTTACAATTATTACTTTTCCTTTTAAATTTGCCATAATTTTTTAGAATTAATTATACTTAAAGTTACACATCATAAAAGTTTTACATCTTGATCTATGATAAGAAACCGATTGCATTGTTAGAAATTGATAATATTTTAAAACAAATGCTTCGGTCTGAAAATTATGTTTACCTTTATTCTATTCAGAAATTTTTATGGACGAAATATTTAAACAACAGGTTTGGGAAATCACGAAATTAGTTCCCAAAGGAAGAGTAACAAGCTATGGAGCGATTGCAAAAGCAGTAGGATATCCAAATCATTCGAGACATGTAGGAAAAGCAATGGGAGGTTGTCCGAAAGATGTTCCGGCTCATCGGGTAATTTCAAGTTCGGGAACGTTGTCGGTTCCGGAATTTAAGGAAAGACTGGAAGCGGAAGGAATTGTGGTGGAAAATTTTAGGATCAAGAGCTTTAAGAAACTGTTTTGGAATCCTCTAGAAGAATTATAAATTTCAAAAATATAAAAAAGAGACAATATAAAAATGATTGAAAATCAACAAATTTTAAATAGTTTTGAGCACTTGCGTTTTTATATAAAAAAGTGGACGGAAAATCCAAATTATAAAGATGGAGATATAAGAAATATGTTTATCAACCAGATTGATCGAATTTTGATTTATCATAATTTAAATTTTCACTATTTCATCAGAATATTACAAAATAAAAATGACTTTGATAAAATTTTAGAGACAGAAACTATTGAAGATCATTATTCAATATTAGAGACTTATCAAACTCAAGCAAAAAATGCGTTGATTTTTCAACTTTCAAGTATATTAGAGAGATTTTTAAGAGTAATATTGAGATATTTTAAACCTGATACGAATTCTAATAAGCAATTTTATGCTGTTAGAGAAGAGGTTTTTGATTTATTTCATTTCGATAAAAATGATGAATGGAAAGCTATTTCAATTTTATCAAATATTCGTAATACCTTTCACAATAATGGTATTCACACTTCTGACGATATTTCCTCAATTACTTATAGAGAACGAAATTATAGTTTCGTCAAAAATGAGCTCCATAGTAATGCGGATTATTATACATTATTTATGATTACACAAGATATTATAAGATTATATGGTAATATTTGTAACAGTAGTTTGAGTCAAGAAAACGATCTTATTTTGGGATAATTTTTAGCATCAATAATTTTTGAAACAACTAGTAATGTAATATAAAATAAAAGTTTCGGGGCGGCAAAGCCGCCCCGAAACCTCAAATATAATAATCAATTTATTTGTTCAGATTCTGATAACTTTTCTGGATAAAGTCTGTCAGGTCTTTTCCTTTCAATAAATTCTGAGAAAGTTTAGCCAAGTCTAAAGCGTATTTAATCAAGCCCTCTTTTTCTTCAGTGCTTTCTGTGTTTAAAATCTGGTTAGCAAATTCGCTGTTGGAGTTCACTACCAAATTATACATTTCAGGGAATCCGCCCATTCCAAACATTCCGCCACCTCCGGTTGCCTGCATGTCTTTCATTCTTCTCATAAATTCAGGTTGAGTGATCGTGAAAGGAGCATCGTTGCTGTCCAAGTCCTCAAGCTGAACCGTGAATTTTGTATCTGCGATAGCCTCTTCCACATTTTTCTTTAAAGATTCTTTTTCAGTTTCATTCAATTTAGAAATGATAGGTTCGTCTTTTTTGATCAGATTGTTGATATGATCTGCATCTACTCTTACAAACGAAATTTTCTCTTTCGAAGTTTCCAGCTTTTGGATCACATGAGGAATAATCGGAGAATCTAAAAGAAGAACTTCATATCCTTTGTCTTTTGCAGACTGAATATAGCTGTGCTGTTCATCTGCATTGGAAGCATAAAGAACCACTAAATTTCCATCTTTATCGGTTTGGTTAAGCTTAATTTTCTCTTCCAATTCATTCCACAAGAAATATTTTCCATCTGTTGTAGGGTATAGCGTGAATTTATCCGCTTTTTCAGCAAATTTTTCTTCCGTTACAATTCCGTATTCTATGACCACTTTGATATCATTCCACTTTTTCTCATAATCTTCACGGTTTTCATTGATCAAAGAAGACATTTTGTCGGCTACTTTCTTCGTGATGTAAGATGAAATTTTCTTCACCGCACCATCTGCCTGTAAATACGAACGGGAAACGTTCAGAGGAATATCCGGAGAATCAATTACCCCACGAAGAAGCATTAAGAAATCAGGAACAATACCTTTCACTTCATCGGTTACAAATACCTGATTCTGATATAATTGAATTTTATCTTTTTCAATATTTAAATTATTGCTCAGTTTTGGGAAGAATAAAACCCCAGTAAGATTGAACGGATAATCAACATTCAAATGAATATTAAATAAAGGCTCCTCAAACTGCATTGGATACAGTTCGTGGTAGAAATTCATATAGTCTTCGTTGGTCAGTTCACTTGGTGCAATTGTCCATGCCGGAGTAGGGTTGTTAATAATATTGTCTACTTCCTCGGTTTCTGCAACAGCATCTTCCGGTGCATCTTCCGGTAAAGGTAATGTATGCGTTTTTGTTCCAAATTTGATAGGAACGGGCATGAATTTGTTATATTTCAACAACAGCTCACGAATTTTCCCTTCTTCTAAAAATTCTACAGAATCTTCTGCAATATGAAGGATAATTTCAGTTCCTCTGTCGGTTTTATCCGTAGTTTCTTCTAATGTAAACTCAGGACTTCCGTCGCAGATCCAACGAACAGCAGGTTCATCCTTATAAGATTTAGTTAAGATTTCAACTTTCTCGGCAACCATGAAGGCTGAGTAAAATCCAAGCCCGAAATGACCAATGATTCCTGAATCTTTTGCAGTGTCTTTATATTTTTCCAAAAACTCTTCAGCTCCAGAAAAAGCAACCTGATTGATGTATTTTTCAACTTCTTCGCCCGTCATCCCGATTCCCTGGTCAATGATATGAAGTGTTTTATTCTCTTTATCAATCTTAACCTCCAGTTTTGGATTTCCGTATTCAACTTTTGCTTCACCGATGCTGGTTAAGTGCTTTAATTTTAAAGTAGCATCCGTTGCGTTGGAAATCAATTCTCTTAAAAAGATTTCATGATCACTGTACAAGAATTTTTTAATCAACGGGAAAATATTTTCCACGGACACATTGATATTTCCTTTCGTCATACTATTTTTAGTTTTAATTTTTCTTATAAATCTTTGTCAAAAAAAATACCGTTTGATGAAAAGTGACATTTTGACATTTATTTAACTTTATAATGAACCAGGTACGTGACATGAGTTTTGTCAAAGAAATATCTTATTTTTAATGTTTAAAATCATTTAAAAATGAAGTGGAGAAGTACAGTTTTTATTCTGCTCATGATGAGCTATTGTATGTATGGACAGAAAAAACCATTAGATCATTCTGTTTACGATAACTGGCAAAATATCGGAGCTAGAAAAATCTCAAATGACGGGAAATGGATTGCCTATTCTGTGGATCCTCAGGAAGGAAATTCTATCCTTTATTTATATTCCCTTAAGAATAAAATTTCAAATCAGTTTGCTAGAGCAACGAAAGTGGATTTTACAAATGATTCCCAATTTGCTGTTTTTCAAATCCGTCCGTTGTATAAAGACATAAAAGCAGTAAAAGATAAAAAACTGAAACAAGATAAATTAACCAAAGACAGTCTTGCAATAGTTACTTTTTCGAGTGGTAAAACAGAGAAAATTCCGAATGTAAAAGGGTTTAAAATTCCTGAAAAGGGAGGTTCGTATGTTGCTTATCTTTTGGAAAATATGAAAGATAAATCTTCTGACGATGCTTCAGATAAAGAGGATGGAGGCGACAAGAAAGATGAGGATAAAAATGCAAAACCTTTGCAGCTAGTTGTGCGAAATCTTCTGGATGGGAAAAGTACAACCTATGATAATGTAATCCGTTATGAATTCAGTAAAAATGGGAAAAAACTGGTTTTTGTAACCAAAAAACCTGAAGAGGAGAAGAGTAAGGATAAGAAAGGGGAGAAAGATTCCAGCGATGAAAAAGCTGCGGAGAAAAAGGATAATGACAAATCAAAACCAAAGAAATACGCCCTTGAAACGGTGCAAATAGTTGATCTCCAAAAAGGAACGGTAACTAAGATTTCTGAAATGGAAGGTGATTTTTTACAATTGTCATTTGATGAGGAAGGAAATCAGTTAGCATTTGTGGGAACTTCTTCTGCGCAGAATGACCTTGTAAAATTGTATCAGTTGTATTATTTTAATTTTAAAACAAATAAAACGGAAATCGTAACCAGTAAAAATACCCAAATGAGAAAGAATTGGGTGGTTTCTGAAAACCGTTTTCCGATATTCAGTAAGAACGGCAAGCAATTGTATTTTGGAGTGGCTCCGAAACCTGTTGCAAAAGATACAGCCATGATTGCAAATGACCACGCTGTTTTGGATGTCTGGAACTACAAAGATGATTATCTGCAAACTGTACAACTAAAGGAGCTTAAAAATGATTTGAAAAAATCCTATGGTGCAGTCATGCAAACAGAAAAACCCGATTCCTTTAGAAATATTGATGGTGAAGATTTGGATACTTTACGATTGGTAAACGATGGAAATGCTGATTTTGTCATTGGTATCACAAGTTTAAACAATCGTATTTCTTCTCAATGGGAAGGTTCAATAAAGAAAACGTATTTTCTTATTGATAATAAAACGGGAAACAGGACAGAAATTATTCGAAACTTGGACGGTTCGGTTTCAGTATCTCCACTTGGGAAATTTGTTGTGATTTTTGATAGAGAAAAAGGAGCCTGGCTTAGCTATAACGTTAAAACCAAACAAATACTCCCGTTAAATAATGGATTGCAGGTTTCTTTTGTGGATGAAGAATTTGATATGCCGGATTTTCCGAATGCTTATGGTATTGCATCCTGGACTAATAATGATGAATCGGTGATTATCAAGGATCGTTTCGACCTTTGGGAGTTTTTCTTGAATGGCTCAAAACAACCGAGAAATATTACGAATGGATTCGGGCGTAAAAATAAAATAACATTTGATACTTACGATTTAGATAAGGATGTTAAAAGTTTAAACAGAAAATCTTCTATATATTTGTCGGCATTTGATAATACATCTAAAGCAAACGGAATTTTTAAAACAAAAATTCAGTCGAATTCTGATCCGATGAAAATTCAAATGGAAAACGCCTGGGGATACAGAAATCTTCAGAAAGCGAAAAATTCTGAAGAATATATTTTAGTAAAAGAATCATACACTGATTCACCAAATATTTTTGTGACATCAGATTTCTCTGACCAACAAAAACTAAGTCATACCAATCCACAGCAAAGTATTTACAATTGGGGAACCAGCGAATTAGTAAACTGGACAACACCTAAAGGGAATTCATCTACAGGAGTTTTGTACAAGCCGGAAGATTTCAATCCAAATAAAAAGTATCCTATGATTGTGTATTTCTATGAAAAGCTTTCGGATAACCTGAATCGTTATGTAGCGCCGGCTCCAACACCATCAAGACTGAATATTTCCTATTTCGTGAGCAATGGATATTTGGTTTTTACACCTGATATTTCATATGTTGATGGTCTTCCAGGCGAATCGGCTATGGAATATATCAATTCTGGAGTTGAAAAATTGAAGCAAAATCTTTGGGTGGATGGTACTAAAATAGGAATTCAAGGACAAAGCTGGGGAGGATATCAGGTAGCATATCTTATTGCTCATACTGATATATATGCGGCTGCTTGGAGTGGCGCTCCTGTTGTAAATATGACGTCCGCATATGGAGGAATCCGATGGTCTTCAGGAATGAACCGTCAATTTCAGTATGAAAAATCACAAAGTAGATTAGGGAAAAATCTTTGGGAAGCGCCAGAACTTTATATTAAAAATTCACCACTTTTTACGATTGATAAGGTGAAAACTCCAGTGGTAATTATGAGTAATGATAAAGATGGAGCAGTGCCTTGGTATCAGGGGATTGAAATGTTTACCGCATTGCGACGCCTCGGGAAACCTGTATGGCTTCTGAATTATAATGGCGACGATCACAATCTTATAAAACGCCAGAATAGAAAAGATATCCAAATCCGTGAACAACAGTTTTTTGACTATTATCTTAAAGGTGCTAAAGCTCCGGTTTGGATGACGAAAGGTATTCCTGCAACCCAAAAAGGAAAAGATTGGGGATTTGAGCTAACGGATGATAAACCTTAATGATAAAAAAGAATCGGCGTAACCAAAGGTTACGCCGATTCTTTTTTATCATTAAAAACTACTATTTTTTAGTAGCAATTTCTTCTTTGATTTTATTTTCCAACTCTTCGGAAAGTTCAGGATTGTCTTTCAATACGTCTTTTACCGCATCACGTCCTTGTCCTAATTTAGTTTCTTCATAGCTGAACCAAGAGCCGCTTTTCTTCACAATTCCCTGTTCTACAGCCTGATCCAAAATTTCTCCGGTTTTAGAAACCCCTTCACCGTACATAATATCGAATTCTGCCTGCTTGAAAGGTGGTGCCACTTTGTTTTTCACAATTTTCACTTTTACACGGCTTCCGATGGCTTCATCACCGTTTTTAATAGGAGCAGATGCCTTTCTGATATCAATTCTTACAGAAGCATAGAATTTCAAAGCGTTACCACCGGTTGTCGTTTCCGGATTTCCGAACATTACCCCGATTTTTTCTCTCAGCTGGTTAATGAAAATTACGGTACATTTTGTTCTTGAGATGGTAGCTGTCAATTTTCTTAAAGCCTGAGACATCAATCTTGCATGAAGACCCATTTTAGAATCTCCCATTTCTCCTTCAATCTCTGCTTTTGGTGTAAGAGCTGCTACAGAGTCAATTACAACAATGTCTATTGCTCCGGAACGGATAAGATTATCGGCAATTTCTAAAGCCTGTTCACCATTGTCAGGCTGAGAAATGATTAAGTTTTCCAAATCAATTCCTAATTTAGCAGCATAGGTTCTGTCGAACGCATGTTCAGCATCAATAAATGCAGCAATTCCTCCTGCTTTTTGAGCTTCTGCAATCGCGTGAAGTGTTAAAGTTGTTTTTCCTGAAGATTCCGGACCGTAGATCTCAATAATTCTTCCTCTTGGATAACCACCTACTCCTAAAGCGATGTCTAATCCTAAAGATCCTGAGGGAATCACTTCAATCGTATGATCAACAGAACTGTCTCCTAAAGTCATTACAGTTCCCTTTCCGTATGTTTTATCTAATTTTTCAAGCACTAAGGCTAGTGCTTTCTTTTTATCGTCTGCGTTGCTCATCGGTATAATTATAATTTCTCAAAAATACATAATTTATAGTTGAAAAGCTAATATTATTTATTACAGAAATTCATTTTTAAAGTGATTGAAATATAATGTATTAATACTTAACTTATTCAAAATTAAAAGAATGTGTAGTCGGTGCATTTATAGATTTAATGAAAATTTGAGTTGTGGGTTATTTTTAAATAATCGTCCAGTACTTTCATCTGGTCTTTATTTCCTTTACTGATTCTGGCTTGTCGGCTTACCAGTTTATCATATATTTTGTTGATGATCCATTTTGTTTTCGGAAAAGCTTTTCTGTTGGAAACTTCAGGAATCTGAAGTCTTTTACAAACTTCATCATCCAACAGGAACCAGGTACAGCAAATGTGAAGATAACGTAAATTTTTTCTCTGAAACTGATATTTTAAAATAGGATTTTCCAGCGATTCATTGAGAAGAGAATGCGCCAAAAGTACAGAATCCTTATCAGCAGGAGGCTGAATAGATGTCCATAAATAAAAATATTCCGTAGCCTGTTTTTTGTCGTTAGGAAGAAGAACTTCGGGTATTCCCAATAAATAGCCCACATATTTCCAAAGGTGGAAAATTCCTTTTTCTTCTTTTTTCGAAAATGTATTTCCTAATTTATGAAGGCTATGTAAAAAAACAAGACTAAAACCAATATAAGTGGCCATCATATCCCAGGAATTGATGGGTTCACCCCAGCTTTCTGTATCCCAGTCTTTATAATGCTTTTTAATGGAAATTCTGGCATATGAATGAATTAACCTCGTTTTTATAGCAAATTCATATCCTTTTTTATGGACTTCCAATGCATCATATCTGGTTGCATTTACCCAAAAATCCAAAGTTTCGGAAAGACGTTTTACAGCTCCTTTTTTCAGAGCTTCGGTTGCGATCAGAGGCTTGTTCAGATAAGCGTAATCATAGCCGCCAATCAGACAATAATCCCTCAAAGAAATCAGAGAATCCAGGTTACTTCTCATGCAGAGTTCTGCACCGGATTTAATTAAATCATAATCAAGCCAATCAGGAATTCTTTGTGTATGAAGAAAAAGCTTTTTAACACTTTCCGGCACGGTATCGCTTTCAGAAACTCCGTTTCGGATGTAGTGTTCAATTTCTCTAGATGCTTCCTGGAATTTTTTAGTGAGATAAACATCCTTTACAACCTGATCTCCTATTTCATCAACATGATAAAAATAAGGTGCAAATTTTTCAAAATCATTAAAATTTACTTCTGCTCCGGAAAATTCAATAAGCTGCTTTCCGTTGCCTTTTGTCCAAAAATCCTTAAAATGAGCTGAATCCCTAAATCGCGGTTGTAAAATTGTGTTTTCCATTATTATAAAAATACAAGTTTTTCATTTAAATGAGATCGTGAGATTTGTCAGTTATTGAAAAAGGAATTAGTATTTTTCATAAAACGTCATTAAAAAATACCACAAAAGAGTGATTTTTTCATGTCTGAAAATTAACTAAATTTGATTGCATACAGGCTTGTATAAAGGCATAACTAATAAACTTAATAATTATGAAAACAAAAATTTTATTTCTGTTTCTATTCGGATGGATGGCAATTGTATTTGGTCAGGGATGTTTCTTAAATTCGGGTGCAACGGTGATTTCGGGGACAGTTCTTACAACCGGCAATCAGAATATCGATTATATTAACAATCGGGAATTTAATACACTGCTTAGTCTTTTTCCTGTCCGTCCAAATTTTTTATACCTGCACGAAACTGGATCTCCAAATGCATTTGCAACAACACAAATTACCAATACTGCTTTTCCTGATGGAAGTATTTTGCTGGGATTAAATCTGATTACGTCTGAATGTCAATCTTCACCGTCAAATACATGTAGCGCAATACCTATTATTTTAGCGCATGAATTTGGCCATATTTTAGATTTTAAAAACAGTTTAGGACTAAGTGGGAAGTATAAAGAACTTTTTGCTGATTTTATAGCGGGTTCATATTTGTTCCATAGGTCAAATACAATAGGATATTTAGATTATAATGAAGTTGCAAGGTCTTTTTTTACAAAAGGAGATTATAACTTTAACCATCCTGATTTTCATGGAACTCCGGAAGAGAGGCTTGCTGCTCTTACTTCTGGATATAACTTGTCACAACAATATTATATTAGCGGGCAAAATCTTACACTTCCAATTTTAATTAATGCAGCAGTGCAAAGAGTCTCTCAGTTTTAACATGTACAGTTTGCCGGCAATCACAAAAGTGTAGGGTTAATTACCGATCGTAAATTATCAATGATGAGTAAAAGTAATATTATGATCAGTTAAAAAAAGTATTAATTCAGTTTTATTAATGATACTAAAAGCTCTTTTTTTACCATTTTTCATTTTCAGGAATATTATTTCATTGTTTCCGGTAATAAAAGCCTTACCGTATTTTCTTGAAAGTCTCACGCCCCAACCTCCAAAATCAGAAATGGGATCTGTATTCAGAATTTGAATTTCCTGAATTTCGTTCCATCTTATTTTTGTGGTTTTAAAAGTGAACGGGAAGAAATTATATTCAAAATAATTTTCATTTAAATGTAATTTTAAAAAAGAAAAAGCAAATAATAAAATCAAAGGAACGGTTACATAAAGTACAACTAAAGGAGATTCCTTATCTTTAAGCAGGATTAAAGTGGCTACAACAGATTGAAAAATAAGGAGAATAATAATGAGTTTTGGAAATCCTGATTTTTCCTCAAAACCTTTTGAATTCATATTTGACTTTATGAATTAAAGATATAAAATTAAAACAAAAAACCTTCCGGATAGGAAGGTTTTAATATGTTCATTGCTAATTTATTACAAAGAAGCAGCGTGTACTAACATATCAACTAACTTGTTAGAATACCCCATTTCATTGTCATACCAAGAAACAAGTTTTACAAAGTTAGGAGAAAGCATGATACCAGCATCTTTATCGAAGATTGAAGTTCTCTTATCTCCTACGAAATCCTGAGAAACTACAGCATCTTCAGTGTATCCAAGGATACCTTTCAATTCATCTTCAGAAGCAGCTTTGATCGCAGCGCAGATCTCATCGTAAGAAGTAGCTTTTTCTAGTCTTACTGTTAAATCTACTACAGAAACGTCAACAGTTGGTACTCTGAAAGACATACCTGTTAATTTTCCGTTTAATGAAGGAATCACTTTTCCTACCGCTTTTGCAGCACCTGTAGAAGAAGGAATGATATTGTTTAGAGCAGCTCTACCACCTCTCCAGTCTTTCATTGAAGGACCGTCAACAGTTTTTTGAGTTGCCGTTGTAGCGTGTACCGTTGTCATCAGACCTTCTACGATTCCGAAGTTATCGTGGATTACTTTAGCCAAAGGAGCTAAACAGTTAGTCGTACAAGAAGCATTTGACAAGATTTTTACATCGTCAGTAAGTTCTGTGTGGTTTACACCCATTACGAACATTGGAGTGTCATCTTTAGAAGGAGCAGAAAGAATTACTTTCTTAGCACCCGCATTGATGTGCTTTGCAGCATTTTCTTTATCTAAGAATAAACCTGTAGATTCAACGATATAATCAGCTCCGATTTCGTTCCACTTCAAGTTGTTAGGATCTCTTTCAGCTGTTACTCTGATTCTTTTTCCGTTTACAACAAGGTCGTTTCCTTCTACAGAAACCTCACCTGGGAAAATCCCGTGTACAGAATCATATTTTAACATGTAAGCCATGTATGTAGCATCGATAAGGTCATTGATTCCTACTACTTCGATGTTGTCTCTTTCAGTCATTGCTCTGAAAACAAGACGTCCAATTCTACCAAACCCGTTGATACCTACTTTGATTGTTGACATAATAGTTTGTTTTAAATTATATTAAAAATATTAGATTGCTAAGATTTCTGAAATCAGTAAAAGGTCTTTATTGATTTCGTTATGTTTTTTAATGGCTTCTTCAATTGGCGTATATACCAAATCGTTGGAACGCATTCCTGCCATTACGTTAGTTTGTCCTTCCATTAATCCTGTTACAGCTCCGTAACCCAGTCTGCTCGCCAAAACTCTGTCGGCACAGCTTGGAGAACCGCCTCTCTGGATATGTCCCAAGATGGCAACACGGATGTCATAATCAGGGAATTCAGCTTTCGTTTTTTCAGCTAATTCGTAGATGTTTGCTAATTTCTCTCCTTCAGCTACTACAACAATACTGGAAGATTTTCCGGTTTTCTCTGCATTTCTGAAGTTTGCGAAAAGCTCATCAATACTGTCTTTTCTTTCAGGAATTAAAATATCCAGAGCTCCGGCAGCCAATCCACTATTCAGCGCGATAAAACCGGCATCACGCCCCATTACTTCCACAAAGAAAACCCTGTTGTGGGAAGTTGCCGTATCACGTATTTTGTCGATGGCTTCCATAGCCGTATTCAAAGCTGTATCGTAGCCAATGGTATTATCAGTTCCGAAAATATCATTATCAATGGTTCCCGGAACACCAATTACCCTGATTCCGAATTCTTCGTTAAAGATTTTTGCTCCGGTGAAAGTTCCGTCTCCGCCGATACATACCAAAGCATCAACACCGTGTTTTACACAGTTGTCGTAAGCCTTTTGACGGCCTTCTTTTGTTTTAAACTCCATGGAACGGGCAGATTTCAGAATAGTTCCGCCCTGATTGATTATGTTTTTTACGGAACGGGGCCCCATTTTCAGGAAATCATCATTGATGAGCCCATTGTAGCCTTCTCTTACTCCGTAACATTCTATATTATAGTAATTTGCGGTTCTTACTACCGCCCTTAATGCTGCATTCATACCCGGAGAATCTCCTCCTGAAGTAAGAACTGCAATTTTTTTTACAGCACTCTCTTTCATCTAGTAAAAAATTTCGAACACAAATTTACAAAAACAAGTTCAGATAATGGCAGTAACTTTATAAGAGTTTTGAATATAAATTATTAAAGTCATCTAAAGTTTATAGTTTTAAAAATTTATATGCTTTTTTTACCATATAGATTATCAATAAATGAATAGAAACTAATGTTTTTCAGTGAGGTATTTCCAGTAACGTTTAGGAACATGCTGAATGTGCAATTTCAAATTTTTCCTTTCGACAATATTTGTTTTTATGAAATACCGTTGCCAAAGTGACTGATAATTCTTTTCCTCATCATGAAATTTCTGCTGATATTTGTTCAGATCTATTTTTTCATCTGGATAAAAGAAATCACAGGTTTCCAGATCATAGAAAATTCCATAATTTCTCCTTAAATCATAAATCATCCATTTCTGATCCTGATAGCGGTCTTTAAAATGTTTCCGAATTAAAGGGGTTATATTGAAGTCGGGATCGATTGTAGCAAAGAAAACGCCATCCTGCATCTTTTCAAAACGGACGAAAGCAGTCATTCTATGTCTTTCTCGACTTACCGATTTACAGATTTTTGAAATCTTTAAAATATCAAGATCGGCATAATTTTGTAGAATATTTTCATTCGGATGTTGTACCGATTGCTTTATCGCTGAGAAAATAAGTTGCTCCAATTCTTGATCTTCTGATAAATAAACTTTTAGCAGCTCATGAATTCCTGATTTTCCGATGCTTTGTTCCAATTTGTTTAAAACCCTTTCAGCTTTATCATTTTGTGTGATGACCTCATGAATTTCTGCAAAAATATTTTCCTGATGAAATCTTTCTTTACTTACAATTTCCATGTCCTTATAACGGTATTCGAAAACTTCAAATATCGCGGTTAATAACCCGTCGAAACTGCCATCGTAGAGTAGAGTGATCATGTTTTAATTTGAAAATGTGATAATTTGAAAATTAATTAATGTTATACGGTTAGATTGTCAATGTTGAAAGGAAAACCTCTGCAAAGTTTCATTCCAGTTGTCATTTCGACGAAGGAGAAGTCTGTTGTATTTATGAATGGATTCTTCACTATGCTTCTGAACTACATTCGTAAACCTTTGATTTATGTTCGGAATGACAGTTAACAAACGCTTCGCAAAAAACAGCCATGAAATTTGTATTTAAAAAAGAGTCAACTGCTGTGAAAACTGATTCTGAAACTTGGAAGAGCTGCCTCCAATCAATAATTTTTTCAAATTCTGATTCGTTAAATATTTTAAAAAAGCATTTCCTGCATTAAAATCAATAAAATATTTGGCGCGGTTCACTGCTGCTCCCAATTTTTTTAAATGATCCATATTCAAAACCTGGAAACGTCTTGCGCTCATAATTTTCTGTGCTGTTTTTACCCCAATTCCCGGAATTCTTAAAATCATCTGGTAATCCGCAGTTTGAAGATTGACAGGAAACTGATCAAGATGTCGTAAAGCCCAGCTTAATTTTGGATCTACTTCAAGGTCTAAAAAAGGCATATTAGGATCTAAAATTTCTTCGGCTTTAAAACCATAAAAACGCATCAGCCAATCCGACTGATACAAACGGTTTTCACGGAGCATTGGAACTTCTGTCGTTAAAGATGGCAGCCTTTTGTCTTCCAAAACCGGAACATAGCCAGAATAATAAACCCTTTTCAGATTAAAGTTTTTATAAAAATGATCGGCAACTTTGATGATTTGTAAATCATTTTCATTGGTGGCACCGACAATCATTTGGGTAGACTGACCAGCTGGAGCAAACTTTGGAACTTTTCTGAAAATTTTCTTTTCATCTTTATATTGCGTTATTCCGTTCTGAATATACTTCATCGGATTGAGCATATCCTGTCGGTTTTTTTCCGGAGCCAGTAATTTTAGTCCGCTTTCTGTAGGAATTTCGAGATTGATGGATAATCGGTCAGCGTACAAAGCAGCTTCCTGCATGAGTTCATCACTTGCTCCCGGAATTGATTTAAGATGAATATATCCGTTAAAATTTTCTTCTAAACGTAATTTTTTTGCCACACGAACCAGACGTTCCATAGTGGTATCTGCATTTTTGAAAATTCCCGAGCTTAAAAATAGACCTTCAATGTAATTTCTTCGATAGAAATTGATCGTTAGATCCACCACTTCTTCAACCGTAAAAGCGGCCCTTTTGATATCGTTCGAACTTCTGGAAACACAGTAAGCGCAATCGTAAATACAGTGATTGGTTAGAAGAATTTTGAGTAGCGAAACGCATCGTCCGTCTTCTGTATAGGTATGACAAATCCCGCTTACGGAACTGTCTCCTAAAGCGTCTTTTTTGTTTTTTCTCGTTCCTCCGCTTGATGAGCAGGAAACATCATATTTCGCTGCATCAGCTAGTATTTCGAGTTTTTCCTTCAGGCGGTCAAAATTCATTTTTTGAATTGAAAAATTAGACTTTACATATAATCTTCTCCTCAAAAATAATTCCAAAATTGATAAATATCAATCATTTTTGATGGAAGTTATCCACAGTTTACAGATACAAAATTAGTATATTTACGGACATTAATCTATGATTGTAATCGTAAAATACATTACACAATATTATATAAAATAGCTTACTTATGAATCACAAACCGGTAGAAGGTTTTTCTAAATTGACAAAACAGGGAAAAATCGATTGGCTAGTTAACGAATACCTTGAAGGAAACCCAGAATATCAACATATATTAAATCAATATTGGAACGAAAATGCGGATTTGCAGAAACTTCATGATGAGTTTTCTGAAAATACGATTTCCAATTTTTATATGCCTTACGGAATTGCTCCGAACTTTTTAATTGACGGGAAATTATTCGCACTTCCCATGGCGGTTGAAGAAAGTTCTGTGGTTGCTGCGGCTTCTAAAGCAGCAAAATTCTGGATTGATAAAGGAGGTTTTAAAACAACAATTATCAACAATGAAAAACTGGGACATACTCACTTTATCTTTAATGTTGAACCTCATAAACTGCTTCATTTCTTTAATTTTAATTTGAAGAAAAAGCTAATTGAAGCAACAAATGATATTACCGCTAACATGAGAAACCGTGGCGGTGGAATTTTAGATATAAAGCTGATCGATAAAACCGCTGAAATGCCTAATTATTATCAGCTGAAAGCAAGTTTCGATACCGTAGATTCAATGGGAGCAAATTTCATTAATTCTTGTCTGGAACAGTTCGGGAAAACTTTGAAGCAGGAAGTCGCGGTAAGCGAGGATTTTTCACAGGAAGAGAAAAATTCTTTACAGATTGTGATGAATATTCTTTCCAACTTTACTCCGGATTGTATCGTAAGAGCGGAGGTTTCTTGTAAAATTGAGGATCTAAAAGACGACAGCGGAATTTCTAATGAAGAATTTGCATCAAAATTCAAACAGGCAGTTACGATTGCTGAAATTGAGCCTTTCCGTGCAACGACTCATAATAAAGGAATTATGAATGGAGTCGACGCAGTCGTAATTGCGACCGGGAACGACTTCAGGGCTACCGAAGCTTGTGCTCATGCTTATGCAGCGAGAAACGGAAAGTATTCTTCTCTAACCCACTGTACAACAGACAACGGAGTTTTCAGATTCTGGATCGATCTGCCGATTTCTGTGGGAGTTGTAGGTGGTTTGACAAATCTTCATCCGTTGGTAAAATTTTCTTTGGCACTTCTTGGGAAGCCTTCTGCTCAGGAATTGATGAGTATTCTGGCGGTTTCCGGTTTAGCACAAAACTTTGGTGCATTGCGTTCTTTGGTGACAACTGGAATTCAAAAAGGACACATGAAAATGCACTTGCTGAATATTTTAAACCAATTAGGCGCAACAGAAGAAGAAAAACAACATTTTGTGACCTATTTTAAAGATAAAACAGTGAGTCATCACGAGGTGATTAATGAGTTTAACCGATTGAGAGAAAGATAATGTTACAAATTATTCTGCCTATTATATTCATAATTTTCGGACTGTTTTTAAAGAAGACCAATCATCCGGGATTTAGGAGTTCCAAAAGATTTGCCATCCTATTTATTATTTTGGGAGGAGCAATATTGGTTGGCAAGCTGACTTCATATTTTTTACATCCTGCATAGTGAAAAGTAAAATTATATTTTTTCTGCTGGTTTCCGGTTTAATTTTTTCACAACAGAAAAGTTTAACCATTAAGGATTTATCTCCAAAATCTGAAGATTCTGTTTTTCCGGTGATTTCCTATGCTGAAAATCCTAGAGTGGAAAATAAAATCAATACTTTTTTGCAGGTGAATCAGTTGGAATATATTCCCGGATCGGGTGGAAATCCATTTAAGCTTGTTTCTACAGGAACGACTTCCTATTCCAATTATGTTTATTTTTATAGTTGGGAAAAGCTGGAAACTCCTAAAAATATTCTGAGTCTTGCGTTAGATGGGGAAGCTTCGGGAGCCTATCCGGAAGGTTTTTCAATCTGGAAGAATTTTGATCTTAGAACAGGGAATTTCATTAATGCTCAAGATTTATTTCAATCCGGTTCAGTGAAAACGGTTGAAAGTTTAATTCAGAAAAGTATTAAGAAAGAAGTTAATGATTTTCTTACACAGTTAAAGTCTGAGAAAAATCCGTCGGAAGAAGTGGCAGATCAGATTGCTATTTACGAAGACTGTTTTACGGATTTTACTTTGGGAGATGTTGAATATTATTTCGGAAAAGATAAAATCAGATTCATTGCCGGAAGATGTTCCAATCATGCGATGAGGGCATTGGATGAATTAGATAGTCATGTGGTGGAATTTCCTTATAAAGATATGGAAAAATACTGGAGTCCTTATGCGAAAAATTTGCTGTCAGGTTCGGAGAAAGTTGACACAACAAGTTTTAGCAATACATTATATAAAGGAAAAATCGATGGAAAATATCCGGTCACGGTTTTGGTCGGTAAAGTGTATGAAGACGGTTCTTTTTCTGCAGATTATTGGTATGATAAAAACAAAAAACTGATTGAATGGAATGGGAAGATCAAAGGAAACCATATCTCTATTATAGAAAATGATTACTATAATGAAGAGACCAATCAATGGATTTTTAGAGCTTTAATAGAAGCGGAACTGAAAGGCAACAAAATTGTCGGAACCTGGCAGGATTATAAGACAAAAAAATATTTAAATCTAGAATTAGAAGAATTATAAAATGAAAACAATTACTTTAGTTTTTGGAGCTGTTTACGGAATGTTATCCGTTATTTTAGGAGCATTCGGAGCCCATGCTTTAAAGAAAATTTTGTCTGTGGAAAGACTGGAAAGTTTTGAAACAGGAGTGAGATATCAGATGTATGCTGCGTTTTTCTTACTAATTATCGGCTACATTTTGAAGTTTGAAACTTCATCAGAAAAATGGACTTCAATTTTAATGATTGCCGGAACTCTTTTATTCTCGGTAAGCATCTATTTTTTGAGTTTACAGGATTATTTGGGAGCAAACCTTAAATTTTTAGGGCCGATTACGCCGCTTGGAGGACTACTAATGATTCTAAGCTGGTTGATGCTGATTTTTCATTTTGCGAAAGGCAGAATCTAAAATACATCAAAATGAGAATCAACAGAAGGCGAAGGCTCATCAAAACATTTAATCTTTTGGATCAGCCCATCAGATTCAATCCTTTTGTATTTAGCCGCACTTTTTTTATGTGGGCAATTACGGGATTGGTTGGTGGGATAATTGCCGGCCTTTATTGGATCGTTCTGGAACACTTTACAGAATTTTTAGCTGGATTTCAAGGTTGGATGGTGATTCCGACAATGGCTGTCTGCGGTTTGCTGGCGGGTTTGGTGATTCACTTTATTGGTGATCCGGGAGAAATTCATCTGATCGTTAACAATATCAGGTTTAATAAAGGAAAATTAGATCCGAAAAATAACCCTTCCATGATTTTGTCGTCGCTTTTTTGCGTAGCATCGGGCGGAAGTTTGGGACCCGAAGCACCTCTGGTTCAGGTGACGGGCTCTACAGGAACCTGGCTGGGAAAAATATTCAGACTGAAAGGTGAGGAGCTGCGTTCTTTGAGTATTGCGGGAATGGCATCCGGTTTTACGGCACTTTTCGGGGCTCCGCTCGGAGGAAGCTTATTTTCACTGGAAATTCTTCATCATAAACATGCCGTAGAATATTATAAGGCGATCATTCCTGCGTTGGTGGCGAGCTGTTTCAGCTATGTAATGTTTGCTCTGATTATTCATTTAGGAATTGGGGCGACGTGGGATCTGAAGGCTTATCATTACACTGGGGTTTACGATTTTGCTTATGCTACTGCTTTTGGAGCAGTAGGAACCTTATTTGGCTGGATTTTTATTTTCGTAGTGAAGTTTTTCAAAAGAGTTTTTGAATACAGAAAATTCCCGATTTATATCAAAACTTTTGTCGGTGGAATTGTTTTAGGAATTATCGCTTTTTATTTTCCGATTACGAGATATTTCGGGCATAATGAGATCAACCAGTTAATCAATGGAAATTTTGCACTGAATTTTTTAATCGTTGTTTTGATCTTTAAAATTTTAGCAATAGCCATTACCGTCACTTCAGGTTGGAGAGGAGGTTTTATTATTCCTTTATTTTTTGTGGGAACAACCCTGGGATTAATTATTCATAATGTATTTCCGAATGTTGATACAACTTTGGCAATTGTAAGTTGCATGGCTGCAATTAATGCCTGTGTAACAAGAACTCCTATGAGTACAACGATCATTTTGGGAACTTTAACGGGATTTACCTATTTTGTTCCGATACTTTTTGCGAGCTTAACAGGTTATTTTCTGGCTCCGAAAATTCCGTTTATCGGTTCGCAATCTGAAAAATTATCCGAAGAATAAAGCCGTTTTAAGAAGATATGTTAAAAATCAAGTCAAAAGGACTTTAATTTTTAAGTCAATAAACTTGAACTTCCGTGTCTTTTTAGTAAATTTGTCAACCTTTAAATTTTAAAATAAAATAATAAAAATAATATGAATCTTCACGAGTATCAATCAAAAGAGATTTTATCAAAGTATGGAGTGGCAATCCAACGTGGTTTCGTAGCAAACAACGTAGATGAAGCGGTAGCTGCTGCTGAAAAACTAACGGCTGAAACTGGCGCTCAAGGGTGGGTAGTAAAAGCTCAGATCCACGCAGGTGGTCGTGGTAAAGGCGGTGGTGTTAAGTTCTCTCCAAACATGGATAAGCTTAAAGAAAACGCTCAGAACATCATCGGAATGCAGTTGGTAACTCCACAAACTTCTGCTGAAGGTAAAAAAGTAAATTCTGTTTTGGTTGCAGAGGATGTATATTATCCGGGAGAATCGGAAACTAAAGAATTTTATGTTTCTATTCTATTAGACAGAGCTGAAGGTAAAAATACAATCGTATATTCTACTGAAGGTGGTATGGATATTGAGCATGTTGCTGAAGTAACTCCTCATTTGATCCACAAAGAAATCATTGATCCTGCTTTAGGTCTTCAAGGTTTCCAGGCTAGAAAAATTGCTTTCAACTTAGGTCTTGAAGGAAATGCTTTCAAAGAATTCGTAAAATTCATCGGTTCTCTTTACAATGCGTACACAGGAATTGATGCTTCTCTTTTCGAAATCAACCCTGTATTGAAAACTTCTGATAACAAAATTATCGCTGTTGATGCTAAAGTAACTTTAGATGACAACTCATTGTTCCGTCACAAAGATTTAGCTGAGCTTAGAGATACAAGAGAAGAAGATCCAATGGATGTTGAAGCTGGTGAAGCGGGTCTTAACTTCGTAAAACTGGATGGTAATGTTGCTTGTATGGTAAACGGGGCTGGTCTTGCAATGGCAACGATGGATATCATCAAATTATCTGGTGGTAACCCGGCTAACTTCCTTGACGTAGGTGGTACTGCTGATGCTCAGAGAGTACAGACTGCTTTCGGAATCATCTTGAGAGATCCAAACGTAAAAGCAATCTTGATCAACATCTTCGGAGGTATTGTAAGATGTGACAGAGTTGCTCAGGGAGTTGTAGACGCTTACAAAGCTATGGGTAGTCTTCCTGTTCCATTGATCGTAAGATTACAGGGAACCAACGCTGTTGAAGCTAAAAAATTAATTGATGAGTCTGGTCTTCCGGTTCACTCTGCAATTACTTTAGAAGAAGCAGCAAACAAAGTAAAAGAAGTTTTAGCTTAATATTAAAACTTTCATATAAAATTTAAACCGTTTCATTTATGAAACGGTTTTTTTTATTAAAATGTAACTTGTTCGTGGTGAAAAATTATTATTTTTACAATAATTGAGCTTTAAAATGAAAATGTACTTATACTTTTTCTCCTTTATTTCTTAATTGTTTATTTCAGATTGCCTGTTGTAATTAGTGATTCATGAGAAAGTCCAATTTGAAATTATTCTCCTTTTATTTTAGTCTGGATTTCTTTTTTATTAATCTTATACATGAAGTCTTTGATGTCAAATAGAAGAGTACCAAAATAAACCACGATATTAATATAAATTATTCTCATGAAAACTAAAACATTTATCATCTCGTGTTTGCTAATTGCAGCACAAGGTTTTGGTCAGCAGAACTATTGGTCAAAACTGAAGGACAATAAAGTAGATAGGGAAAATTTGAGTCCGAGATGGACGACTCCCAATACCTTTTCTTTATATCAGTTAGATTTGGATAAAATAAAAGCAGATCTTAAAAATGCACCCCAACGTTTTTCCAAAGACGAAAGTTTAATCATTAAATTTCCGGATTCAGACGGGAAAATAAGAGATTATATTGTTCAGGAAGCCTCTGTAATGGAACCTGAATTACAGGCCAAATTTCCTGAAATTCGGTCTTATGTTGGCTGGCAAAAGAATCATCCGGAAAATTCGATACGCTTCAGTGTTACTCCTCAAACAGGAATGAATGTTATGTATTTTGATAATTGGGAAGTCAGTTATTTGGACAGCTACACCAAAGATCATTCTGCTTTCATTTTATATAAAAGAAAAGATTTACCTAAAAATGATCGGCTGTTTGAATGCCATGTTGAAAATGAATTGGATAACTTAAAAAATAATGGCTCTGCAAATAAAGCGCCTTTGGTTTCCGACGGACAATTCAGAACATACAGGTTAGCTTTAGCTGCAACAGGAGAATATACTACATTCCATGGAGGAACAGTAGCCGCAGCACTGGCTGCAATGGCGACAACCATGACAAGAGTGAATGGTGTTTATGAAAAGACCATATCCTCTACTATGGTCATGATTGCCAACAATAATTTATTGATTTATACTAATGCTACCACAGATCCTTATACAAATAACAATGGATCAACAATGTTAGGTCAAAATCAGACTAATATCAATACTGTAATCGGGACTGCTAATTACGATATTGGTCATGTTTTCAGTACTGGTGGAGGTGGTGTGGCTTATTTAGGATCGGTATGCACGTCAAATAAAGCAAGAGGGGTTACCGGTTCCGGAGCTCCGGTTGGTGATCCCTTTGATATCGATTATGTTGCACATGAAATGGGGCATCAGTTTGGTGGTAATCATACTTTTAGAGCCGATACAGGTTCATGTTTTGGGAATGCAAATACAAACACAGCATACGAACCGGGTAGTGGTAGCACTATTATGGCCTATGCGGGAATCTGCGGATCGACAAATAATGTTCAAAATAACAGTGATGCTTATTTTCATGCTGCAAACGTACAGGAAATGTATGCCGTGGTACAGAGGCCAACGGATTGTTCAGTAAAAGTCTCTAATAATAATTTGGTTCCAACTGCAGATGCCGGAGCAGATTATATTATACCTAACGGAACAGCTTTTGTTTTAACGGGAACAGGAACCGATCCTAATGGAGATCCAATCACGTATTTATGGGAGCAATATGATAATATTTCAAATACTCAGCCTCCGGTTTCTACAGCAACGGATGGTCCTGTGTATCGTTCTTTGACACCAGTAGTTTCTCCTTCGAGATATTTTCCAGTGTTAAGTTCTGTAGTAGCCAATAATCTTATTCCAAAATGGGAAGTAACTCCAAGTGTTGCAAGAACATTGAATTTTTCATTGCTTGTCAATGACAATAAAGCGACAGGAAATCAGGCGGCAAGGGATCAGATGGTGGTAACTGTTACAAGTGACGGTCCTTTCACGGTTTCTTCACATACAAGTAATGTAGCGTATACCGGAGGGACTACAACGAACGTTACTTGGAATGTAGCAGGAACTAATACCGGAACTATCAATACACAGAATGTTACGATTTTGCTTTCGAAAGACGGTGGTTTAACTTTTAATACAGTATTAGCGGCAAGTGTTCCTAATAACGGATCAGCAGCTGTGACTTTACCTAATGAAAACATTGCTTCGGCAAGAATTATGGTAAAAGCGCTCAATAACATTTATTATGCGTTAAATTCTTCAAACTTCTCAATCACTCAGTCACTGGGAACTTCAGAATCTGAAATAAAGAGTGGCTTCTCAATCTACCCTAATCCTTCTCATGATGTGGTTAATATTAAATTAAAATACCAATCCCAAAAGGCAGATTATTCATTATTTGATACTTCAGGAAGATTGTTGAAAAACGGAAGTTTTAAAGGCGAAACAAAAGTTAAAGTTAATGATCTTACTAACGGAAATTATCTAATTTCAATTGTTTTGGAAAATGGAGAGAAAGTAAGTGAAAAACTAATTATAGGAAAATAATTTTAAAGTTTTACTAAATAGAAAAGCAGTCTGGTTGACTGCTTTTTTTGTTAATCGTGATTTTCACTGATACCAATTTCCCCATTGGTGATGCTTATACTTGTTGGAGTTACCAGCTGAATTCCGTCTGCATCAAGCCGTTGTTTTATTTTTAAGAAGGCTTCACTTTTCAGTTGAACCATATTAGCTCCTATTTTCATCCAGAATTTGGCCTGAAGATTAAAAACTCCTTGCTTCAAATCTGTGAATATAACTTCTACACTATCTAGCCGGTCAACATTTTCCAGACCTTTTACAATTTCCAAAATTCCCTTTTGAGCTTTGCTGATATCTTCATCAGCAGGAATTTCAAAATTTAAGATGATTCTTCGCTGAGGTGAAGCTGTAATATTGTAAAATGGAGCATTAAACACAACCTGATTCGGTATATAAGCTTTCTTTCCATCATCAGTAAGGATTTTGGTAGTTAAAAAACCAATTTCCTGCACTGTTCCCGAGTGATTTCCTATGGTGATATAGTCTCCGACTTTGTATGCCTTATCAATTCCAATCAACATTCCTGAAAATATACTGGAAACCAGATCTTTCAATGCAACCCCTGCAATTACCCCTGCAACTCCCAAACTTCCGATAAATTTCCAAAGGAAACCACTGAAGCCCATGATTTCTAATGAGATAAATGTTCCCATTATCATAATTAACAACCTGAAAACGCTGATTAAGGTAACAAGTGAACTTTCTTTTTTGCTTTTTGGGAAAAATTTATGGAAAAGCTTTACGGCTATCTGACTTAGATATTTACTTGTGAAAAGGAAAAAAGAAAATACAATAATTCCCACTACCAGTTTTGGCGTGATCTCAGCAAAAGTTAAATACCAGTTTTCCAAAACTCTGTAAACAACATCTACATATCTTAAGCCCGTTTTCTCCATATATTTTTAAAATTAAATTTTTTTATAAATTTTCAACAAAAATTTTGCCAGTTTCAAAAAGTCTACTAAATTTGTAGACTAATAAAACAGATTAATATGTCAATTAAACTAGGAGATATAGCACCAGATTTCAACGCAGAGACTACTATCGGTGATTTGAATTTCTACGATTTTCTTGGAAATTCATGGGGAATTTTATTTTCTCATCCGGCAGATTATACACCGGTATGTACTACAGAGCTAGGTTTTACTGCAAAGCTGAAATCTGAGTTTGAACAAAGAAACACAAAAGCTATCGCTTTAAGTGTGGATGGAGTAGAAGACCATCATAACTGGATAAAAGATATTAATGAAACTCAGAATACAGAGGTAGAATTTCCTATTATAGCTGATAAAGACCGGAAAATTTCGGAATTGTATGACTTTATCCATCCGAATGCTTCTGCAACAGCAACTGTTCGCTCTTTATTAATTATTGATCCTGAGAAGAAAGTAAGATTGATCATTACTTATCCGGCATCTACAGGACGAAATTTTAATGAGATCATAAGAGTTTTAGATTCTTTACAATTGGTAGATTCTCATAAAATTGCAACACCTGTCAATTGGAAAAACGGTGAGGATGTTATTATTCCACCAGCAATTTCCACTGAAGATGCCCAAAAAATATTTCCGAAAGGAGTGAAAGAAATAAAGCCGTATCTGAGATATACGCCTCAACCTAATACATGATTTATTTGATTTTTTATAGTTTAGTTTTAATTTGTACGAAAAGCGGCCCGGAAATTTTCCGGGCCGCTTTTTACTATTTTGATAAAGAAGACTTTAGTTTGCTTCTCTGATTACTTGTTTCGCTTTCGATGTTGGAATGTAAATACTGAATCCTACATTAAAAGTAATATTAGAATTTAATCCTTCGCTTCCGAATCCTGCCTGTCCTTGATATTTTACTAGACCTTCTAATCCGATATTAGGGGTGATGAAATAAGAATATCCAGGTCCAACTCCAAAATCAAGACCTGTTGTTGAATTACCGTTTTCTACAGAAGATCCTCCAATTCCTACGTTTCCTTCAAAAAACCATCTTCCATGGTTCAATAAATTATCAACTCCTTTTTCTCCGGGTGATAAATAATAGCGTCCTAAACCACCTACTGCATAATCAAATCTTGTTGGACTTCCATTAGTTACTTTACTTATCCCAAGATTTACATAACCTCCGACTGCTACATTATCCTCAATAAAATAAGCTCCTTTTGGCTGGATTGAGATATTATAACCACCTCCTGTATTCAGTCCGAAGTTGCTGGAAAGAAGGCTGCTTCCTACCAACCAATTCCCTTTTTGTATCTGAGCATTTGCTATTGTGGTTAATCCACCGATCGCAAAAATTCCTGCTAAAATTAGTTTTTTCATACTTTATCGCTTTAATAATTAATGTTTATTATTTTGATGATTAGTTAAAAACAATAAATATGCCATGTAACTCATTTTAAGGTGATTTTTTATCATTTATTACAATTCAAGTGAAATCAAGATGTAATTTTTGGAATCATTTTTAATAATTTTACAATTTATATAAAAACAAGAATAATTGAAACGATCAGCCCCACAATGGTAAAGACCATTCCGCGTTTGAATGCTTTTGTTTTAGGATTGAACATCCAGAAACTCGAAATAACAAAGAAAAACAGAGCTATTCCAAAGAAAGCATTTAACGGAGAAAGTGTATCTTTTGACTGAGATTTATGAAGTTTTGTCATTTTATCCAATACAAAAGGAAGCTCTTTTTTAGTGTATTTTGCCTGGCCGGTAGCAGCATCGTAAGTTCCTTGTTTGAATTTTAAAACACTACCTTCTGTTTTCTCTACTTCAAGGTTTTTCATTTTTAATTCTTTCCCTAATTCTTTTTCAGAAAGGTTTTTGGCAATGATTTTATCAATTTTCTTTTCTTTTTTTAGAAAATCGGTATCTCTGTAAATCAGTAAAACTCCGCTTACTGCATATACAGCCATAATACCGGCAAGGAAAAACCCTAAATAGCGATGGGTAACTCTCATGAAACTTCTCGTGTCTTTAATCTTATCCATATCTTAATTATTTTTGTTTTATAAACTTCAAAGTGGAAACTGCAAAAAATGCAACTTCCACTTTTATCTGAAAAATTATTTAATCTTACAGTTTATATGTTAATGTGAAATAGAAATTTCTCGGTGTAATAGGGTTTACTGAATAATTTTCGTGAACGTTATAGTTTACAGTATCAAACAAGTTTCCAACTTTTCCCTGAATTGAGAACTTTTTCCAGTCATAACCTGCAGATAATGAAACCGTAGTGTAATCCTTCAATTCAAAAACTCTACTTACACCATTTCTTGCGGCTAAACTTGTATTGCTACCAATTTTTGTATCATTCCATCCTGCTAACCTATCTCCGATATAATAAGCTCCGGCTCCAATTTTTAAACCTTTAATTCCTTGAGTGAAGGTATAAAATACTGATAGATTTGCAGTAGTAGCAGGTGTTCTAACTAACCTTTGATTTTCAACATAACCAACGCTGTCAGGAGTATCAAGGTAAACAGAGTTATTGTAAGAAATACCCCCAATAATTGAAAGGTTAGACGTCGGATTACCTGTAATATCCAATTCTATCCCACGACTTCTCATTTTACCTACAAATTCTTTTAAATTTCTAGGATCTGTAGAAGCAGCATTGGTTGCAGGATCTATAAAAGTCTGATAATAGTCTCTGTATAATATTTGGTAAAGAGAAAGGTTAATAGCAACTGCATTATTCCAGAAGTTTTTCTTAGCTCCTACTTCGTACTGATCAATTAATGAAGGTTTTAATGATTGTAGAGTAAATGCGTCAAGACCTGTATTTGCCGAAAATGAATTGGTATAGGTTGCAAAAACTGAAAGGTTTTCATTAGGAGTAAATACCAATCCTACTTTTGGGGAAACAGCCTGATCTGACGTAGCTGTATTGTCAACTAATATCTTATTCTGAGTAGAATTAGGATCAACTATATTGTTTTTAGCAGCTTTGAAGTCTGTTTTTATAGTAGGCATATTTTCTATATAGGACCAACGCAGACCTGCAATAACTTTGAACTTACTTGTTAAACTTATGAAATCCTGAACGTAGAAACCAATTCTTCTTGTATTAACTCTTGTTTTACTTAATGTTGCAGAGTTGGGCATTGCTCCGGAAACCCAAGTTAAAGGGTCGTCAAGGTATAATGTTCCTGCTTGCCCATTGATGCCGGATGCACCGTTAGTTCCGAAATAATAACCTGAAACATAAGATTTGTTGTTATCAGGATTATAATATGTGTAAGCATCTGCAGCTCCATAATCAGCATCTCCGCCAACTAATAATTTATGGTTGATCTTTCCGGTATTGAATTCTCCATTTAAATTAACCTGAACCGAGCTGTAGTTCACTTCATTATAAGTTCTGTTTAAGGGTCTGTTCCAAAATAATCTGTTATTCTTGTCATAAGCCCACTGAACTCTTTCGGTAGAAAAATAATCTTTAGTATAGTTTTGGTAGGTTGCAATAGCATTTAATGTCCACCTTTCATTAATTTGATGATTGAAAGTTGCTGTAGTGGACGCTTGCTGAACATTTTGATACTGCCAGTCTGTTCCTAAAAATGTATTCCTTTCTAACCCCGTATTTAATGAATAGCTTTTGTCTTTATTTTCGATGGATCCGATCCCAAAATCAGGTGTAAAGTCATTTTTCAAATAATCAGCTTCAATGATTAATTGAGACTTTGAGCCTAGATTAAATAAGAATGATGGGTTAAAGTAATATTTTTCAGATTGTACTACATCTCTAAAACTTTCGGCATATTCATAAGCGCCGTTTACTCTGAATGCAATATTTTTAGATAGAGGTCCATAAATATCAACAGTTGGTTTGTATGAATTCCAGCTTCCAGCATTCATTCCTACACTGCCTCCAAAATTAAATTTTGGTTTTTTCGTAATCATATTGATAACACCACCTGCAGCAGTATTACCATACAGCATGGCATTTGCACCTTTTAGTACTTCAACTCTTTCTAGCCCGCTTACTTCAGGGAAAACACCACTGTTTACTCTTCCTCCGTTTTTGAAGATATTATCATTTCCTAAAATGAACCCTCTTCCCCCGAAACTATCCTGAGAATTCCCTCTGGAAGAGGTTATATACATTCCGTTTACATTTTGTAAAACATCACTCAGCTGCTTAGCCTGTTGCTGTTCAATGATCTCGTGAGTAACGATTGCAATTGGTTGCGGCGTTTCCATCACGGTTAAATTAGATTTTATCGATGATGATTTTGCCTTGTTAGGATTTCCAGTTTTATGAAGATTCACGTCTTCAATAGTCTGAATTCTGATTGTGTCAGCTTCGGTGTTTTTCATTTGTGCACCTAAAGATATCGCTGTAAACAATAATCCTAAAGTTACCAGTTGCTTTTTCATTCTTATTTTTATTTAGAGTGGTTTTAAATAAGGTGCAAAGCTAATTAATTATTTGTCTTTATTTAGATTTATTAAAAATAATATTGCTGATTTTTATCATAATAAATGTTAAAATTTTCACTCAGTCACTCTTCATAAAATATCTTTGTTAAAAATATGATATGCAATTGGTAAAAGTTGGCTTATGTGCCTTTGGAATGAGTGGGAAAATTTTTCATGCTCCTTTTTTAAAAGAGCATCCCGGTTTTTTTATGTCGGCAGTGGTGGAGAGAAGTAGGGAAGAGTCTAAAGAAAAATATCCTGAAGCTGTTATTTATAGATCTGTTGAAGAAATGTTAAAGGATACAGATATTGAATTGGTAGTAGTTAATACACCGGTTCAGACTCATTATGAATATACCAAAATGGCACTACATGCGGGTAAGAATGTGATTGTAGAAAAGCCTTTTACCGTAACGTTATCTGAAGCTGAAGATTTGGTGAAACTGGCTGATGAAAAAGGATTGTTCCTTAGTGTATATCAAAACAGACGATTTGATAGGGATTATCTGCAGGTACAGAAAATTATTCAGGATAAAAAGTTAGGGAATCTAAAGGAAGTTGAAATACGTTTTGACCGATTCAGAACTGAAGCAAGCGGAAAACAGCATAAAGAAAACCCTGAGCAGATGGGATCGGGTTCTTTACATGATTTAGGATCACATCTTATCGATCAGGCAACACAATTTTTTGGATATCCCCAAAAACTATTTGCGGATATATTTTCAATGAAGGGAGAGCAGTTTGCCAATGATTACTTTGAAATCCTTTTATATTATTCAAATGATCTTAGAGTGCGATTAAAGTCTTCGGTATTTAGTAAAGAAGCGCATTATGCTTATATTTTTCATGGAGACAGGGGAAGCTTTTTGCAGGAAAGAACCGATGATCAGGAAAATGAACTCGTTGCGGGAGCAATTCCGGAATATGGAAAAGAATGGACAAAACCTTTACAAGAAGCTGATGGAATTTTGAACTTCATGAATGATAATTCCGAAACCGAAAGGGTTTTGACTTCCAGTGAAGCCGGCAATTATATGAATTATTACCAACAGATTTACGAATATATTGTTTTTGGATATGCTCTGCCTTCACCGGGACATGAAATTATTCAGAATATGAAAATTATAGAAGCCGCAGAAAAAAGTGCGAAAGAGGGTAAGATTATTAATCTGGTTTAAAAAGATAAAGGTTCATGAATAATACTCATGAACCTTTTTATTTTTATGCTTCTCCCAGAATTTCCTGAAGTTCCAGCCATCGCATTTCGTGGTTTTCCAGTTTTTCGGAAATCATTTCTAAATCGGCAGAAAGCTTGGAGATTTTTTCGTAATCAGCTTCGTTGTTCAGCTGATCCAATATTTTTTCTCTCTGTTTTTCCAATTCCGGCATTTCCTTTTCAATCAATTCCAGTTCTCTTTGTTCTTTGAAAGACAACTTTTTCTTTTTAGTTGAATTTTGAGGCTGAGCAGGAACCGAAACATTTTCCTTTGCAGATTCTTGTTTCTGAAATGTGTTTTTTCCTAAGGATTCTTCGCGGCTTTTCGCCTCACGGTATTCTGAGAAATTACCGACAAAATCTTTTATTTTTCCGTCTCCTTCAAAGGCTAGGATATGATCTACAATCCTGTCCATAAAATATCGGTCGTGAGACACAATAATCAATGACCCCTGGAACATTTGCAGGAAGTTTTCAAGAACGGTTAATGTAGGAAGGTCAAGATCATTCGTAGGCTCATCGAAAATCAAAAAATTAGGATTCTGGTAAAGAATATACATTAAATGTAATCTTCTCTTCTCTCCTCCGGAAAGTTTTGAAATGGGTGAATATTGCGACTGATCATCAAATAAAAACAATCTTAAAAATTGCGAGGCAGAAAGACTTTTACCGTTGGCTAAAGGATAGAACTCAGCAATTTCTTTAATGAAATCTATAACTCTCTCATCTTCCTTATATGTTAAGCCTTTTTGTGAAAAATATCCGAAAGAGATCGTTTCTCCTGTCTCTATTTCTCCTTTATCCGCTTTTTCAAACCCCTGAATAATGTTAAGAAGTGTAGATTTTCCGGCACCGTTTTTACCTACAATTCCTATTTTCTCACCTCTTTGAAACTGATAGCTGAAGTCTTTAAATAAAACTTTATCTCCGAAGCTTTTGTCAATATTTTTTAATTCAAGAATTTTATTTCCTAACCGTTTCATTTCGAAATCCAGTTCAAGACCCTGTTTTCTGGTATCTGTCTTGGCTACTTTTTCTGTTTCGTAAAAAGCATCGATTCTTGATTTGGATTTCGTGGTTCTTGCTTTGGGCTGTCTTCTCATCCATTCAAGCTCTTTTCTGTAAAGATTGTTGGCTTTGTCTATGGTTGAATTCATATTATCTTCACGAATCATCTTATTTTCAAGGTAAGTTGCATATGAACCATTGTGAAAATAAAGATTTTTGTCTTCCATTTCCCAGATAATATCGCAAACGCTATCCAGGAAATATCTGTCGTGGGTAACCAGCAGTAAAGTTATTTTTGCTTTATTTAAGTAATTTTCAAGCCATTCTACCATTTCTACATCCAGATGATTGGTAGGCTCATCCATGATCAGTAAAGTATGACGGTGCTCTGCTCTGGTTTCAGTCAGCAATTTTGCTAATGCAACACGTTTGATCTGTCCTCCGGAAAGTGTGCCCATTTTAGCCTCAAGATTGGTGATTTTAAGCTGAGAAAGAATCTGTTTCATTTCATTCTCAAGATCCCATGCTTTGTGAACTTCCATTTCAGCCAAAGCTTTTTCTATGAAATCATTATCGGTTGAATGAAGAGATTTATGATAGTTTTTAAGGGCTGCAATCGGAGCTGAATCTAATGTCATCATAAATTCATCTACAGTCAGATTGGAATTAAATTCTATTTCCTGATCAAATAGAACAACCTGAATATCTTTGTTGATGATTACATTTCCGCTGTCTGCAATTTCCTTTCCCATCAGGATTTTCAAAAGAGTAGATTTTCCGCTTCCGTTTTTGGCTACAATAGCAATTTTGTCGCCTTCATTGATGTTAAATGAGATATTTTCAAATAAAACTTTTATTCCGTAGGATTTGGTAAGGTTTTCGGCAGCAACGTAATTCATTTCTATAAAATTTGTAGCGCGAAAATACAAAAATATAAGGCTTTAAAAAGGCATAAATACATTTTGCTCCGAAAGGTTTTAAATGTTTTTAATAATAGTTTTCACTTTTAAGTGATGTTTTAAAATAAATTTAACAGTTTTAATTTGAAATTTAATAGGCTGTTATGAGCTTTTGATAGAATAAATAAGGAATTTTGCTTCAAATTTTTACCATGAAAAAACTTACGATTCTTTTTCTTTCTCTTTTTGCTGTTTCTTTCCATGCGCAGGTTGTTTCTGCAACTATATTTTCTAAAGATGAAAACAAACCGATTCCTTATGTAAAAATAGGGGTGGAAAAAGAGAAAACTGGAGTAATTTCAGACGAGGACGGACATTTTTCTATTGACCTTTCCAATATAAATGCTTCAAAACCTGTTTTAATTGAAGTTCCCGGATACGAAAAATATTCTCAATCTGTTCAAAATTTTAAAAGTCTAGACGGACAGAAGGTATTTTTAAAAGAGAAGGTGAAAAATATTGACGAGGTAAAGATTAAACCTAAAAAACTGGTGGATAAGAACTGGGGCGTGAATACCAAGACAAAACACGTGATGTATAATGTGAATCCGGATTTAAAAAATGAAAATTTTTTAGGTGAAACGGCTTTAGAATTTAATACCAACAAAAAATCTAAAATCAAAAATATCAATCTGAATATCTCAAGTTATACTTCGGATCAGCCTGTTGTCATGCGTTACAGCATTTATTCAGAGAAAAACGGGTTTCCGGATAAGAACATTTTAGATGAAGAGATTACGGTTGAATTGACGAAGGATATGATAAAAGACGGTACATTTACTTTAGATGTGAATGATCGGAATATCTGGGTTCAAGGGAAATTTTTCGTCGGAATACAGTTCCTAAAAAGATTTCAGGGAAGAATTACCATTAGTGCAGCTTTGTTCAGAACAGGATATATCAGAGAATTTTACGGTGACTGGCAAAAGATGACTATTGCAGCACCGGCAATTAATATTGATGTAAAAGTGGATAAAAACGGTAAAAATATCAAAGACGAAGTAAAAGATAATAATGATAAAGTTTCATTATTGGCTCCGGATCTCAGCCAGTATAATATGGAGTCTGAGAATTCTCTATATGGCAAAAATGATGCTGTTGGAAAAACTTTTAAATTAAATGATGCTGAACTGTATTATGAAATTTATGGCGAAGGAGAGCCTCTTGTGTTACTTCATGGTAACGGAGGAAGTATCAAAGAGTTTTACAAACAGATTCCTGAACTTTCAAAAGAATTTAGAGTCATTGCTGTTGATACAAGAGCTCAGGGAAAAAGCAAGGACTTTACCAAGGGGGATTTGAATTACAAAATTTTTGCGGATGACCTGAAAAATTTAATGGATCATTTAAATATTTCAAAAACTCATATTTTAGGTTGGAGTGATGGAGGAAATACAGGACTGGAATTTGCCTTAAAACATCCTCAGTACCTTAATAAATTAATCATTATCGGAGCCAATGCATTTCCTGAAGGCGTAGATGAAGATTTGCTAAATAATTTTAAAACTAAAGTTCACATGGTGCAGCTTGCCAATCAGCCGGAACATGAAACTGAAAAAAGATTACTAAATCTAATGCTGAATGAGCCTCATATCACTAAAAAATCTTTAAATAAGATTCAAAATTCTACACTGGTGATTGCGGGAGAAAATGATGTGATTAAAAAAGAGCATACTCAAATGATCGCCAAAGAAATCCCCGACGCTAAGCTTAAAATTTATCCTAAAGCCTCTCATTATCTCCCATTTGAAATAGCGGAAGACCTGAATAGAGATGTCATTGATTTTTTGAAAAACTAATCTAAAGTAAGCCTTTTTAAAGACCAGGAATTTCCGTTGTAGATATCCAGGTCCACTTTGCTGTTGATACCGTGTACAATCCCGTTTTCCGTAAACTGCCAGAAATCCCAGCTGTCATCAGGAGACGGAGCGGGAACATCGTTATAATTGGCAAGCCAGAGCGGATAATCGTCGAATTCACCTTTTAAAAAATCCTTATAATAATGATAATAGGTATAAATGATAGGCTTTTCGCCATATCTTTCTTCCACGATTTTGCACCAGACTTTTAAATCTTCTACCAGTTTTTTATTGGATTTTTGTCTGGGGATTTTTTCAATATCTAAAATAGGAGGTAAATCACCTTCTTCTAATTGAACATTTGCTAAAAAATTATTGGCCTGAATGACAGGGTCTTCATCGGCTCTGTAAAAGTGATAAGCTCCACGTATCAGTTCATGTTTTCTGGCCTGCTGCCAAAACTCATCAAAATGTTTATCTGCGCTGCGGTTTCCCATTGTAGCACGCATCACCACAAATTCTAAAGGAATTGTTTTGTTACCGATGCTTAAGCTGTCCCAACTGATGTCTTCCTTATTCTGATAATGAGAAACATCGAAACCATAGGTCTTATCAAGGTTGTCCGAAAGGATTTTTTGGATTCTTAAAGCTTCTGCTTCAGTATTATGTAGCTTTTTATGCTTAAATTTGTTAAAATATAAAGCGTAGTAATAGCTTATGGAATGTTTTAAATATAATCCGGTTCCTATAAGAGCGATAATAAGTATTACCAATAGAATCTTGCGACGGAGAAAATAGCTTTTCCGTCTGTTTTTATGGATCTTTTTGGCAGTCTTTTTGGTGTACTTTCTAGGGCTCATAAAGTTTTGCAAAACTAACTTTTTAAGCGAAAAAATACTAAATAAAATAAGTAAATTTGTGTAATATGGAAACACGCGAAAAGATCATCATAATAGGAGGCGGTTTTGCGGGATTGCAACTTGCAAAAACTTTGAACAATAAAAATAAGAAAGTTATTGTTCTGGACAGGGTAAACCATCATATGTTTCAGCCTCTTTTCTATCAGGTGGCATGTGGCAGAATAGAACCTTCCAATATTTCTTTTCCGTTCAGAAAAATCTTTCAGCAATCCAGAAATACTCAATTTCGTTTGACCGAAGTGAAAGAGATTGATCCGATTCATAATAAAGTGATAACGGACGAAGCGGAGTTTACTTATGATAAATTAATCATTGCAACAGGCTGTAAAACCAACTTCTTTGGAAATAAAGACCTGGAGTCAAAAGCTTTTGGGATGAAAAATACCCAGGAAGCCATCAGTATCAGAAACCATGTTCTGATGACGTTTGAAAAGCTGATTCTGGAAAAAAGCCGAAGTGATGATGGAAACTGGAATATCGTGATTGTAGGCAGCGGACCGACGGGAGTGGAACTTGCAGGTGCTTTTGCAGAAATGAAAAAAGATATTCTTCCAAGAGATTATCCTTACATGAACTTCGATCACCTTAAAATCATACTGATAAGTTCTACGGAAAAACCACTTGCTGTGATGAGTGATGAATCTCAGGAAAAATCTGAAAAATATTTAAAAGATCTGGGTGTGACTTTCCTGAGTGAGGAATATGTAACAGAGTATGACGGGGATAAAGTGTACATGAAAAGCGGGAAAGAAATTCCGTCCAATAATGTGATCTGGGCAGCAGGAGTTACCGGAAATGTAATTGATGGCTTTAATGCCGAAAATCTTACGAGAAACCGGTATATTGTTGATCGGTACAATAAAATAAAAGGATATAATAATATTTATGCAATAGGAGATATTGCATACATGGAAACACCTAAATATCCTCAAGGTCATCCACAAGTTGCCAATGTTGCCATTAATCAGGCAAAAAACCTTGGGAAGAACTTTCTGAAGAAAAATAGAGATGAATGGAATGAATATGAATATGATGATAAAGGTTCGTTGGCAACAATAGGAAAACATAGAGCTGTTGTTGATCTGCCATTTATAAAATTTCAGGGATTCTTGGCTTGGTATTTTTGGATGTTCCTCCACTTAATGTTAATTTTGAGCGTTCGAAATAAACTTGCAGTGTTTTTTAACTGGATGTGGAGCTATTTCAACAAAGATTCAGCATTAAGATTAATTATTTTACCTAATAAGAAAAACGGAACATTACAATGAGAATTGATATCATAAGCGTACTTCCAGAATTGATGGAAAGTCCATTTCAGACTTCCATATTAAGAAGGGCAATGGACAAAGGATTGGTAGAAGTACACTTTCATCATCTGAGGGATTGGGCAATCAATAAACACAGGCAGATAGATGATGAACCTTATGGAGGAGGTGCAGGAATGGTAATGATGGTAGAGCCGTTGGATAAATGTATCTCTGAGCTGAAATCACAAAGAGAATATGATGAAGTGATTTATTTAACACCGGACGGAGTTACTTTGAATCAGAAAATTGCCAATACGTTATCGATAAAAAACAATTTGATCTTTCTTTGTGGTCATTATAAAGGAATTGATCAGAGGGTAAGAGATCTTCATATCACAAAAGAAATTTCAATAGGAGATTATGTTTTAACCGGAGGAGAACTTGCAGCATGTGTGCTTGCAGATTCTGTCATCCGTCTTTTACCCGGAGTTCTTAATGATGAGCAGAGTGCTTTGACGGATAGCTTTCAGGATGATCTTCTTTCGCCGCCCATTTATACAAGACCAGAAGTGTATAAAGGATTAGAAGTTCCTAAAGTACTGCTGAGTGGTAATTTTGGCAAAATTGAAGAATGGCGGCATGATGAAGCCATAAGAATAACAAAAGAAAAACGACCGGATTTATTGTAAATCCGGTTTTTTATTTAAATAGATTCTAAAAATTTGAATAAAAAAGCACTAAAGTTACAATTGCATTAAAGAAACGTAAAATCACCCCATTTTACAGAAGGAATTCAGATTAAAAAACCACAGAATTCGTGGTTATTAGGTAGAATTTGTGAAATTTTCACGAAATTTATACGCTGGCAAAATTGAGAAGTATTTATCCTGAGTTTAGGGTAAAATTAATTTGAAATTCTTGCAATTTTAAGTAAAATTTAAATCTATACTAATGATTAAATTGTCAATTTTCACATTATGAAGATTTGATTTTTTTGTTTTTGATAAAATAATTGTGAAATGAGTAATAATATTTGTAAAAAAGTGATAAATTTACATTCGGAATTTAAGGTGGAGAAACCGCGTTTTGAAAATAGATGTTGATGGAATTACTAGCTTTTTATAATGTAGAAAATTTATTTTTACCTGATCCGAAACCCACACACAAGCTTGATCCTACCCATTCAGGATTGAGAAATTGGGATGACCGGAAATATAAAAATAAGCTAAACAAAATTTCACATGTCTTTCAGCTTATACAAGATAAGAAAGGTTCCTTGCCATTCCTCATTGGTTTGTCTGAAATTTCAGGAAGAAAGGTTTTAGAAGAGCTTGTACAGATGCAGCCTTTTAATTCAGATTATGGAATTGTTCATTACAATTCTATGGATGAAAGGAAAGTAGATGTAGCGTTGTTGTATGACAAATCAAAAGTAGAAATTTTAGATTCCGAAGCCATTACTTTTTTTTTTGAAAGAGGAAATCCGAATAAGGAAGATTATGACACGACAAGAGATGTTCTTTTTTCGAAAATAAAATATAATGGTGATATTATCAACGTTTTTGTTGCTCATTTACCCTCTAAAAGAGAAAAAGACGTCAACAAGCCTAAAAGAGATTTTATTCTCAAAGAAATTAAGGGCAAAATTATAGATATTATTAGTAATCGTAATGAATCTGTGATTTTGTTTGGTGATTTTAATGAGAATCCGGACGAAAAAAATCTAGTTGAGATGTTATCTGATTCCCCTTCAGGTAAAATCTTAGAAAATCCTTTTCGGCGATTATTTACTGAAAAAAAATACTCCACTTATCATTACAAATCTGGTCTTTTATTCGATCAGATTATATTATCCATGTCTTTTTTTAATAAAAGTATGGGGCTTTGCTTTGAGGAAGCATATGTTTTTAATGCGGAAGAAATCAGCAGCCGGGACAAATTGTTTAGCGGGAGACCTTTTAGAACCTATTCAGGAACCCGTTATTTAGGTGGTTACAGTGATCACTTTCCTGTAATCGTAGAATTAAGACAACATAAAAAATAAAAGTAAAAAGTTTAACAAAAATGAAAGACGCGGAAAACACAACCTACCATCTAGACTCTATAGATAAGAAGATTATCCATATGCTGATGGATAATGCTAAAACATCTTTAGCACATATTTCAAAGAATGTTGGTATTTCTACAACAGCTGTGCATCAAAGAATAAAAAAATTGGAGCAGGCAGAAGTTATTGAAAACTCAATTTCTTTTTTGAATCCTAAAAAGATAGGGTATAAGGTGATTTCATATATTGGTGTTTTCTTAGATCAGCCAAGTCATTATCCGGATATGGTAAAAGCTTTGAGAGATATTAACGAAGTTGTAGAAGCACATTATACAACGGGAAATTATACAATCTTCTTAAAAGTCCTGTGTAAAGATAATGACCATTTGATGCAGATCCTTAGCAAAATTCAGAAACTAAAAGGAGTAACGAGAACAGAAACTTTCATATCTTTGGAACAGGGTATTTACAGACAACTGAAAGTATAAGAAATATGAACATTGCGCAATATTTGGATTCCACCTACTTGAAAACTCCGGCTCAGTCTGGGCTTTCTAATGAAGAAACTTTACAGAAAGATATTGAACTGACACAGGAAGCGATTGATAACGGAATTTTTGCCGTGATGATTCGCCCTGATTATGTTGCTGAAATCAAAAAGTATATTCAGGAAAAACAATCTGATGTTGTGGTAGGAACTGTTATTGGTTTTCACGAAGGAACGTATTCTATTGATGAGAAAATTGCGGAAGCTACAAAAGCAATTGCAAACGGAGCTGATGAATTGGATTTTGTTATTAATTATACGGCCTACCTGAAAGGGGATTTAAATGTAGTAAAAGAAGAATTTGTAAAATGTACAGCATTGTGTCTCAATCATCATAAAATCGCAAAATGGATTATCGAAATTGCGGCTTTAACGGATGCGCAGATTGCTGATCTCACTAAAAATATTTCTAACTGGGCGGAAGAGAATTTTTCTGAGAATGATTTATCAAAAATTTTCGTAAAATCTTCAACCGGTTTTTATGAAACGGAGAATGGAAAACCTAACGGAGCAACATTCGAAGGGATAAAAATTATGCTGGATAATGCAGGGAAGCTTCCTGTAAAAGCAGCAGGAGGAGTAAGAACTCCGGAAGATGCTGAAAAAATGATTGATCTTGGTGTAAAGAGAATCGGAACTTCTTCAGCATTGGCTTTAATTAAAAACCAGTCGGCTTCGGAAGGATATTAAGAGAAATATTTTATAATATAAAAAGAAAACCCATCAAATAATCTATGATGGGTTTTTATTTTATGCCTGTTGAGCTAAATATTCGGTATAAAACTCTTGCGTTTCTTTGATCAAAGCGTCCATTTCTGCTAAAGTGAAAACTTCTAAGAATTTCTTTCTGAAATCCTTGAAATGCGGAACGCCACGGAAATAATTACTGTAATGCTGTCTCATCTCTACCAGACCTAATCTTTCGCCTTTCCATTCTGCACTCCATTCTGCGTGTTGACGAACAGCTAATAGCCTGTCTTCAATAGTTGGAGCAGGTAAATGTTCTCCGGTTTTAAAGAAATGTTTGATTTCGTTAAAGATCCAAGGATAACCAATCGCTGCACGACCGATCATGATTCCGTCGCAAGCGTATTTTTGTTTATATTCCAAAGCTTTTTCAGGAGAATCAATATCCCCGTTTCCAAAAATTGGAATTTCGATATTCGGATTTTGTTTAATTCTTGAAATATGTTCCCAGTCCGCTTCGCCTTTATACATCTGAGCACGCGTTCTTGCGTGGATTGTTAATGCTTTTATTCCGGTTTCCTGAAGACGTTCGGCAACCTCATCAATATTAATAGAAGTACTGTCCCAACCCAAACGCGTTTTTACGGTTACAGGAAGATGAGTAGAGCTTACAACAGCTTTAGTCAAACGAACCATAAGATCGATATCTTTTAAAACTCCGGCTCCGGCTCCTTTACAAACCACTTTTTTTACAGGACATCCGAAATTGATGTCCACCAAATCAGGATTTACAGTCTCCACAATTCTTGCAGACATCGCCATTGCTTCTTCATCTCCTCCAAAAATCTGAATTCCGACAGGTCTTTCGTAATCGAAAATATCCAGCTTTTTTCTGCTCTTTATAGCATCACGAATCAAGCCTTCAGAAGAAATAAATTCTGAATACATCAAATCTGCACCATGCATTTTGCATAACCTTCTGAACGGAGGGTCACTTACATCTTCCATCGGAGCCAGCAAAAGCGGAAATTCCGGCAGTTCTATGTTGCCTATTTTTATCATGCCGCAAATTTACGAAATTCTTATCTTTTGAAAATATGATAATATCTATTACAATAATTAATCCGGAAAATTCTAGAAACTCGCTTTTACCTGCATACTGCCAATGTGGATGGTTCTCTCTCCGGAATTTCTTCCTTCATACGTTAAATTGAGCTGTAGGAACGAGTTGATCGCCTGTTGGATAAATATGCTCCATACTTGATTTTTACCCGGTTTAAGACCATCAAGCATCTGATTTCCTACAATACTGAAATTGTTTCCGGTAAAATCATTATTGATGAATGAGAAATTACCTCTGATTGAAGTTTTTTTACGTTCCCATTGTATGGTTCCTGTAATGTCAAAAGCTTTCAGTAATTCTTCGCCATCTACCCTTTGTTTTTCTCTGTAAGCGGAAGAAAGTTCAGCTTGTATGGCGTCAGTAAACTTATAAGTTGCTTTAGGCTTAGTCTCAAAATTATTTAAACGGTAATCTCTTGTTGCAAACAGCTGGGAAGAGTTTTTAATATCGTGAACGGAATTTTCCCAGTCTACCCTGAATTCTTTATTAAACCAGTATCCGATATTTAAGAAGTGCGAGGTTTGTTCCCTTTCTTCGTTGCTGAAATTGGCGTTGATGAGATTGTCGTTCGATATAAATCGATAATTACCATTCCAGCCCGATTTTTCGGTAGGATTGAACTGTACGGAAGTTAATATGTTTTGATTTTTCAGAATCTGATTATCACTTTTTTCGAAAGGATTGAGCACCAAGACTTTATCTTTTTTATAAAATGAGTTTTGCGAATTCAGGGAAATATTAAAATTCCAGCGTTTTAAAAATTTATTTTCGGAGTTAAAAATAATCGCCGGGTTAACGAATAAAGCTAACTGAAGTTTGTTTTTATTAGACGGAAGATAGCGCACCGAATTGGTGTATACTCTGATGTATTGTGCCAGATCCGAATATTCTGCAATCTCAAATTCATCAAGCTGCTGAACGCCATCTCCGTTATAATCGGTCCATTTATAAATACCTTGTCCGTCTGTTACCTTTATATATTGGAATTCCCTTTGTGCTTCCTGACCGTTTCCTAATTCATAAAATGCCTGTAAACGCATCCCGTTTCTGAAAAGCTGCTGGTTGTAAAGAATATTCCCGACCACAAAATCATTATTCTGAGTGGCATCAGCATCCTGATTTTGGTAGAAAAATTTTCGGTAGTGAAGCAAAGCATTCAATGTTGTTTTTTCGGTTTTAATGATCTGACTTTCGGCCATGAATCCTAAAATATTGTTCATGCTTTGAAGTCGGTTATCGCGTACAGAGTCATTATCTCTCATGTATACCTTTGCCAACAATTTAGTTCTGGTACTGTCTCCGATTTTCTTTTGAACAAAAAGCTCTTTCCAGCTAAAACTCGTGACATCCATGAGCTGAGTATCATTATATGTTTTTTCATTGTGCTCCATGCTTCCTCCTACAGCCCAGCTTCCTTTTTGTCCTGTGAATTCTGTAGATGCCCCACCTCTTATAAATTTGGTATTCTGAAGCGTTGCCTTTGTATCCAGATAAGATAAATTTCCTTTTGTTAAAAATTTACCTTTAGTCCAAGAAAAATCTAAATCATTTTTAATTCCTTTATAAGAATCCTGCTCATCCAGATAATTGATACGGTAATTTAAAGTGGATTTATTATTCCATTTATTTAAAAAGCTGAAAGTAAACCTGTTCTGGGTTCTTCCGCTGAACTCCTGAGCCAAGTTGAAGTCTCTGGAGAATTCCACATCGTTGATACGGTCTAAAATATGGAATTGCTTGTCAATATATTGATACTCAAAAGTTGGAGTACCGCTCCAGTTGTTTTTCTTAAAAATTTTGTTTCCGAATATGCGCCAAGCATATCCCGTATTCAGTCTTGAATCTTTTGAAGAAAATAAGTTAATATCATAATTGCTTAAAGAAAAATCGGCCCCGATTTTACCGTCTTTAAGTGCGTATTCGGAATTTAATGAATAAACCTGAGACTTTTCAGGAGAAGGCAGTTTTCTTACGGCTTTATAATCTCCCAAATTAGTTCCTACATATTCAAAAACACGGCCGTTATTGGTTGTCTGAGTTAGCTTATAATCTCCCAGGTTGACTCCGAAATAGGTAAAAGATACCTGATAAAGGGTTTCATTGGGATCGGTTGAAAATTCATAATAATTTCCATTTGGATTCAGCCGGTACAGGATTTTATTCACATCATATTCGGTGACAACTCCTGATGGAGCATACATCAAATCTGGGTTATTACCTGCATTTGCTAAAATTTGTTCGTCTTCTTTGGAAAGATTAAGAGCAAGAGGTGCATTTTTATTATCATTTTCCATAAACCAGTTCAATCCTAGTTTAAGCTTTTCCCTTGTATGCTCTATTTTTCCTGTAAATAAATATCTCGAATAATTTCTATTGGTATAGTTATAAGAAATGGTAATGAAGTTTTGCTGGAAAATAGGCCGGAAACTGGTAAAAGTAACCTCTCCTGTATTGTAATTGATGATGTAGTCCTGGTTTTCCCCTCTTTTCATTAAAATTCCGTCAATAAAAACCTGTTCAGAACCTGAAATCAACGTAATAAACTGCTCTCCGTTTTTCCCGGTTAATCGGTAAGGACCCTGATTTCCTTCCACCCCCTGAAAGCGAACTCTGTGGAATTCACTTCGTGCTACTCCCATGGAAACATCTACAAAAGTTTTATTTTCCTTTCCCATTTCGGTCTGGAATTCCAGTCCCATGCTTCTTCTCTGGTATTTGGCAAAATAATTTTTGGTTTCCGCTAAATCCAAATGCCCGGCTCTAAGAATAGATTTATCCTTTATATTAAGCTGCATATAAATCTTATCAAACTCTTCCAGGGTTTGAGTATATCCATCCGCCTGAATAGGAAGATTATGATCAGAAATACTGGCTAGAATTGTTACATCTTTGGAAAGTCTTCCTGAGATCTGAAGATCCATGGAACTCTGCACAGACTGTCCCTGGTTATTACCAAAAGTAATTCCACGAATGATAGAACCTTTGGAATTTAGTTCTCCTAAAAATCTTTTTTTATCATTTTTAGCTAAAACGGCTTCATCTACTAAAATTCTGTTGCTGGTCCTTACAAAATCTAAAGTATCTTTTGCAAAAATATCCTGTTCCAGCTTGGCTGCAATGATGCTGTCTTTTTTTGCGGAAAGAATACTGTCTTTTTTCAGAGTATCTTTAGGGAGGTTGGGATTCTTCCACGAGAAAATTTGCGCATGTCCCTGGAATATGCCCGTACAAAACAATACGAATATTAAAAGATAATTCCGCAATTCTTTAAAAATAATTGGTAAAAATAGCTAAAAAAATACTTATACTTGGGGTTTTAATAGTATTAACAAAAAATTAATCCAATTATTGCTTTTGATTAAAAAAATGATGTAATTTTGCCTTATAAATTATTAATAATTAAAAAATTAAATTATGAGAAAAATATTTACTATTTTAGGGATTGTTGCTGTGTCTGCAGTAATGAATGCTCAGATTGTGATTAATGAAGTGTATGGTGGTGGTGGTGGAACAAGTGCTGGTATTGTATTTAACCAAGATTATGTAGAGTTGATTAATAAAGGAACATCATCAGTTACGTTAACTGGTGCATATCTCCAATATTCTTCGGCTACATCTACAAGTGCTGTTGGAGCTTCAAATATTCAAGCCTTACCCAATATCACCTTAAATCCTGGGCAGACGTTTTTAATTGGAGAAGGTACGACTTCAAATTCTGTTGGTGCTCCTTTGCCAACTGTGGATTTTGCTCCAACAGCAAATATTCTTAATATGTCTGCAACTGCGGGAAAGGTTTTTTTAACTTCAAATAGTACACCGGTTGCTTCTGCTACAGATTCTAATATTATAGACTTTGTTGGTTATGGTGCTACGGCTGTTTGGTTTGAAGGTTCTGCACCTGCACCTGCACCTTCGAACACTACATCTATAAGTAGAACAAATGGAGTAGATACAAATAATAACGCAGCTGATTTTACTGCGGGAACTCCAACTCCTCAAAACTCTTCTAGTGGCTCATTAGCTGTTTCAGACTTCGGAAAAGAAAAATCTCTTTTTGTAAAAAACACTTTTGTAAAGAATAATGAAATTGTTTTCGGAGCTGAAGCAAAAGATGTAAAAGTTTACAATATGTTTGGACAAGTAGTGAAAACTGCATCTGTAAAAGCTGACGGAACTTTAAATGTTGCTGATCTGGCAAAAGGAAACTATATCGTTACAGGTACTGTAAACAATGAAGCGGTTTCTCAGAAGATTTTGAAAGATTAATTTTAACAGAAAATTATATTTAGAAAACAGCTGCAATCCGCAGCTGTTTTTTATTTCTAATACCAACCCCTTCTCGCCGCATTAATAATAGATCCCAAATTCAGAACCAAAGTGTATCGGATACGTTTTGCATAATCTTTGAAAGAAGGTTCAAAACCTAATGAAGACTGTACAGGGAAATAAACCTCAAGAAAATCAGGAATGACCCTTACCTTTATTCCGCTGTCCCAGATAAATTGAGTCGGGCGGGTTTTGTTTTTATAAAATCCTGCATCTGCGTAGACATGGAAAATTTTCCAGACACTCGAATCCACATTAAAAGAAGTGATCCATTGATTTACACTTCCGGGAAGAAAAGATTTGAAACCTCCGTCTGCCAGAATAAACTGTTGAGATAAAATTCCGCTACTGGCACTTTCTCCCAATAAATTATATGAAAACGAATAATTTGAAACTCTGGAAATTCCATAGTTGAATGTATTATTCCGGGTGTCGTTTCTTACAAAATATCCTGCAAATAATCTTAAACTCAGTTTTTGTTTAGGAGCGAATTCCCATCTGTAAAAACCTTCTGCAGTTATTTTATTGAAATCTTCCATTCCCTGAGTACTTATACTCAAGCTTTTCTCATGAATCATCTGGCTGTCGCTGTATCCATATCCGAGACTCCAGAGATTATATTTGTCGTAATCTTTGTTGGCTATCATTGCCGGACTAAGATCTCTTTCGAAATAATTGTACGAAAAAGCCAAACTTCTTCCTACTGTACTTCTCGGATTTTTCCTGAAATTAATATTTGAAAAAGCAGAAAGCTTACGATAGGCAAGATTATAGTCATAATGAAAATAGGAACCCGAAACTCCGAAAGTCAGACTGCGAATAATGCTTTCCGCGGGTAAAAAAGAGTAGGAGACTGCTCCGGAACCTGTCATTTTACCGGTTCCTGAACTGTACATCGGAGTCAATGAATACAGGAATTTCTGGTCAAAAAATGACTGGTTTTTAAAATTAACTCCAAATAAAAATTTATCGTAAGTATTGTTAAATCTGATCTTTGGACTTATGTATATTTCGTTAAATTCAGGATTGGGAATATCCTTTATGAATTTAAATTTAATTTTCTTCGTATTAGAGAAAAAACCTTTGGCATACAGGTAATTATCTCTGTATTTAGATTCAGGGAAGATATAGTCTTCATTCAGTGTAATTTTGTAAATATCATCTGCTGGAAGTGGAAAAGTTTTTGTTTTTTCGTTTTCTTCAGCTTCGACCCAGTATTCTTGCTTATTACCTTCCTTATCTTCTGTTTTTAATTTTACAGGAATGTTTGAAAATGAGTTTTTGTGAATTTTAATATTCAAAGTGTCATTTTCTTTCTGTAGTCTTTTTAATTTAAAATTAATCCTGTTTTTGTGTTCCAGGAAATCAGCCAGGTATTCTGTTCTCTTATCTTTTTCTGAAAGCTCTTTTAAAAAGTCTCTCGGATTGATATTTTGATGAGAATTTTTAATGATGAAATCTTTTAACAGGTTATTGAAATTTTCATAACCCATTTTGTCAGCAGAATAGCTGAACAGACTTCCTGTTTCAAAACTGCTGATTGCCATATCATTGAAGTTGCTCAAAACCGTGAATTTTTCATCAACTTTCTGGTCAAGATTCTGCGACATGATATATTGGTAGGCAAGTCCATACCTGTCAATTAATTTCACCTTGGAGGCATGGAATAGTTTTAGAGGTTTCACACCAAAAATTTTAACTTCCGGAAGTGTGCCTAAAAGTTTGGTTTCTTTATAGAATTTATTCAGGTATTGAATTTCTAAATAAGACTTTAAACCGTTTTTAAACCAATGATTATCCTGTTTGTTGGTGATAATATTTTCATCAAGAATTTTTTTCGCAATAATTCCAAAATAATCAAGATCTATTTTTTCAGCATCTGTAAAAAGCGGAAAATTAAACTTCCAGATATTAATATCATTATTTCCGAAAAAATCTTCCTTATTCCTGAATTTCTCAGAAATAAAAAGTGTTTCAGGAACAAATCCTAATTTTTCTTTAATAAATCTTAAATGGAGAGGGAGAAAAAATTCCAGATTTTCTTTTTCCTGGGGATTCAGAGTGTATCCGAACTTTATTTCTGTATTGAGATCTTCAGAATTTACTTTTATAACAGGGAACTCCTTTTTAGAAAGAATAAATTCAGGATCAGTGTCCAGATCATCAGTAAAATTACTATTTGAAGACCGGGAGATATTACTTTGGATATAATATTTTGTATCGGAAGTAAGACTGATATTCCAAAACGTATTGAAGTTAACAGATTCTTCAATATCATGATATTTTTTTGAAGAAATATTGTCCGGATCAAAATGATCCGGAACAATAAAGAAATATTTTAAAGCTATACTATTATCAGATATGCCATATCCAGTAAACTTTTTATCGGGAAGCTGCATCTGATACTGCAGTTGTAATTTTATTTTTTCTCCAGGCTTCAGTGTTTGCTGTAAAGGCAGGAAAAGATTTTCATCAGAGAGGTTCTGAACGGGGATCTCCTGGCCGGAACTTTTAATCTGTAAACTTAAAAGCTTTCCCAGTTGCTCATCTTTAGCAAAATGAAGATCAGTATTTCTATCTTCCAGTTTTCTGTAGGCTAAAGAAGTTCCTCTTTTATGATAGGCAGAAATCCAGTTTAACAATTTTACGGTGTTCAGATCTTTTTCAGAATGGTTATAATACACCAATTCCTGATTCACTGTTAATGTTTTTTCATCCGAAGACAGCCTGGCTTCAATAGATATGCTATCTTTTTGCGCAGAAACATCTACAACACCTAAAAACAAAATAAGACAAATACTAATCCTTTTCAATATTCCTGATAAAGCATCAAATATAACTTATTTTACATAGATTTTGTAACAATTTCAGTAAGTAGTTGATAAAAAATAAAAACTTTTAACGATAAAAGGCACAAAAGATTTTAAAATTTCTTTTGTGCCTTTTGTGACAAAAATATTCTGAATTGTTTTTTATAAAGAACTCAAATAAGCCTTCCAGCCTTCATTTTTATAAGTAATGGCTGCTTGCTCAGGATTTTCAGCTTTATAAATTCCTCTTCCTACAATAATGAAATCTGTATGAAGTGTTTTAAATACATGCTCCGGAGTATTGTATTGCTGTCCTTTTCCATCACCTGAATCAGCCAGGTTGACACCCGGAGTGAACAATAACAATTCTTCAGGAAGAGTATTCTGAGAAACTCCTCCGATTACATTGGGATGAGATAAAGCTACTTTTAAAGCTTCCTCTCTGTAGCTGCTTGTGGTTAAAGTTCCTTTGGAAGACATTCCGATAATTGCAACTACTCCTACATTTTTGAAGCAGTCTAAAGATTCAAAGCCACCAATCACCTGGGATGTGACGAAATCTGCCCAATCTGTAATTTTGAAAACTCCGCTCGTGAACTGTAGCTCCTGAGTATTTCCGATATCTGCAAACTTTCTGTCTTCCATCAATAAGAAGTTATGTTTTGCGGCTAAAGCTTTTAATGGAGTAATTGTTTTTTCGTACTCAAAATCAGAAATAACATCGATATGCGTTTTTAATGCAATGACGTATGGTCCCACTTTATCTGCAAGATCTAATAATTCCTGAGTGGTGGTAACATCTGCAGAAGCAATTAAATTGGATTGTTTTGCCAGAGCATTTTCTAATAATTTTTTAGAAACGGAATGTTGTGTGCTGCTTAATTTTTCTTCGTAAGAAGATTTTGTTTTTTCTTCAAACTGAATGTGGTTTCCTTGTAAGAAATCCTGAATTCTTTTTACTTCTTCGTCAGATAATTCCCCATTTTCCTGAAGAATTTCACAAACTTCTGAAATATTAAAAAGAGTGTGAACTTTGTATCCATTGCTTTCTAAAAGTTGTTTTCCACCTTGTTCTCTGTCAAGTACGACAACAATATCTGCAACTTTAAGATCTTCTTGCTCTACTTCTGCAATGGTTTCGATCAAAGATTTTCCTGAAGTGATTACATCCTCTACTAAAAGACAGTTTTGTCCTTTCTGATAAATCCCTTCAATCAGTTTCTTTGTTCCATAGCTTTTTGCTTCTTTTCTTTTAATAATTAACGGAATATAGCTTTCCAAAGACATTGCTGTTGCCATAGGAAGTGCTGCATACGGAACTCCGCAGATCAAATCGAAATTATCTAAAGGAAGCATTTCCAATAAATAATTTGCAAGACTTTTCAAAATTTTAGGATCTGAAGCCAGCGGTCTTAAATCTACATAAAACGGACTTTCGATACCGCTTTTAAGTGTAAATCTTCCGAATTTAATGATGCCCAGTTTGTAGCACTCCAAAAAGAATTCTTTTTTACTTTCCATTATTTTTTATTAGATGGTGCAAATTTAAGGATTTGAAAACGAAAAGAAAAAGTCAATTGTCAATTTTACTTCGCAAGTGAACCTTGAATTTGAAATTTAAAATTTTTGATATACACTTTTAAAATTGATTGATTTCTTTGCTATTCATAAAAAAACATCCTTTTAGGATGTTTTCTTGTTATTCTATTATTTCTGCATCGATAATTTTTGCTTCTCCCGTACTGTATTTTTGTTGGGCTTCCCAAAGTAAGAATTTATCTACTTCTTTTATCAATTTAGGAATCACCAGATATAAAACCGCAAGATCATCCATCACTCCCAAAACAGGTAAAGCGACTTCGGGAAGAAGGTCAATAGGTGAAAGTACATACAGAATACCTAATAAAGGAAGAATGATGTCGATAGATTTCATTGGATATGTTCCTTTTCTCCACATTTTTATCATTCTGAAAATATCAGGGATCTTTCTCATGAAACCTTTGTGATTGATGGCTTCTTTTGCCAGACTTAACTTTGAATACTTCATTTTGTGTTTAGTTTGAAAATAATTTTTACATTATAGTTTCGCAAACTTTGTACCAAATATGTATAAAATTTAGTTAAAAATTACTTAACGATACTGTCGATAAACTGATGGGCGGATTCTGAGTTCCAGTCTCTTGAAGCGTCTTCTTTGATGATGATTCTCCCGTTTTTATCCAAAAGATAAGTCGTCGGAAAAACTTTAGGAAGTATTTTTTCAGAAATAGGACTCTGCGCAATATAAACAGGAACGTCGTAATTGTTTTCTTTTAAAAACTTTCTCACGGCATCTTCCTGATCGTTCATTGCGATTAAAACAAAATTTACTTTATCTTTTCTGGTATCATATAATTTCTGGATTGATGGCCATTCTTTTCTGCACGGAGGACACCATGTTCCCCAGAAATTCAGAAAAACCGCTTTGTCTTTAAATGCTTTAAGATTAGTACTCGGAACATTGATTCCCTGTAAGTCAATGTCGTAATCTTCATCACTTACATGAACCGCATTTTCAATGGTAGCGATCGGAAAAAAGGTATCCTGTAATTTTTCTTTCACTCCCGGAATGAATGCGATAGCTCCGATAATGATAATCAATACAAGATAAATGATATTTTTTTTCATTTTTACAGTTTATAGCAAATTTAAAATTTCCTGAACGGCGTCTTTTCCTCTGTTTTTTGCATAATAGAGTTGAAGATCATTGTAAAAACTGTCTTTTGGATAACCTTCAGGATCTGCTTTGTGTTTCATTAGCAATTCGGTTCCGTATTTTGGACGTGGTCCCCAGGAATCTTTTACGTTAAAATCTTTATCCAAAATAATAACTTTGGGAATAGATTCAGTTCCGTTAGTCAAAAACTGATTGATTAGACTTTTATCATTATCTCTCAGAAAAATCTTAACTTCATTGTGGCCTTCGAAAAATTTAACCAAAGCGGGAACTGTAGCACTTGCATCGCCACACCAGGCTTCGGAAATGATTAAAATTTTTCCGTCAAAATTTTTAGCAGCCAGTTCTTTTAATTGCTCTTCATCCGGAACGTATTTTTTCAAAGTTCTGTCCATTCTTTGTAGTCCCAGTTCGTAATATTGCTTATAGTCAATTTCCTGTTGAGTGGAAGGATTTTCTAATCTCTCTTTTGCGATTTGAATATATTCTTCATAAGAAATCCCTTGAGTCCAGTAATTTTCCATTACTCTATTTATATTTAAAAATTATTGATATTTCTAGTTTTATTAATCAAAAATAAATCAGCTAAAACAAAAGCGGCCAAACTTTCCACTACGGGAACTGCTCTCGGAAGAACGCAAGGATCGTGGCGTCCTTTTCCTTCCACGATGGCAGGGTTTCCAAATTTATCCACACTTTCCTGAGGTCGTAAAATAGTAGCCACTGGTTTGAAAGCCACCCGGAAATATATATCCATTCCATTGGAAATTCCGCCCTGGATTCCACCGGAAAGATTGGATTTTGTTGTGAAATCCTCGTTGAAAAGATCGTTATGCTCTTTCCCTGTCATTTTTGCACCACAGAATCCGCTTCCGTATTCAAAACCTTTTGCCGCATTGATATTCAACATTGCTTTGCCTAATTCCGCCTGTAGTTTTGAGAAAACAGGTTCGCCAATTCCGACAGGAACATTTTTGATCACACAAGTAATGGTTCCGCCGATTGTATTGCCTTCTTTTTTGATTTCTTTGATTCTTTCGATCATCTTTTCTGCCGTTTCAGCATCAGGGCAGCGAACTTCATTGCTTTCTGTTTTAGAAAAATCCAAAGCCTGATAAGGTTTCTCGCAGAAAATTTCGCCTACGGAAGAAACGTAAGCATTGATTTCTATATTTGATAAAAATTGTTTTGCCAAAGCTCCGGCTACAACCCAGTTCATGGTTTCTCTTGCTGATGATTTCCCTCCGCCGCGATAATCTCTCAGACCATATTTTTGATCGTACGTAAAGTCTGCATGACTCGGTCGATAAGAGTTAGCAATATGATCATAATCTTTTGATTTCTGATTTTCGTTTTCGATAATAAAACCAATGGGAGTTCCCGTCGTTTTCCCTTCAAAAATTCCTGAAAGAAATTTTACGGTGTCACTTTCTTTTCTTTGGGTTACAATTGCGGATTGTCCGGGTTTTCTTCGATCCAATTCGTATTGAATTTTATCGAAATCAACCGTTAAACCTGCCGGAAAATTATTGATGATTCCACCGTAAGCCAAACCATGACTCTCTCCAAATGTTGTAAGACTGAGAAGATTACCTAAAGTATTTAACATGGTACAAATTTACGGCTTTTTCTTCAGATAGAAGTGCCCGGAAATTAGTTCTGTTTATACGAATTGTTGATAGAATTGATAATGCTTTCGGCTTCTTTTTTTTCTTTTGAATTTAATTTTTTCCAGATAAATCCACTCTTGATATTTGTTTTATCGATGAGTTGAGGAAAAATTCCTGCTTTTATATATTCAAAAACATACCCTTCTGAAATAGCAGGAAGAGGAGTGTTGTAATTGAGCGGATATTTTTTAGAAACATTAAAATGTAAGTTTCCGATTTTGTAAGAAGTGTAATCTATGGTTTTATAAACGGAAGGTTTGTAAATCTGTTCCATTTTAGGTTCTTTCATGAAGTTTCCTAGATAGAAACTCTGGAAATGTTTTTTAACAAGCTGAGGAACTGATATAAATCCGACAAAAAATATACTCAAGACAGAAAATACGATAAGTGATTTTTTTTGATTAAAATAATTAATAAACATCACAAAAAAGATAACAAAAAATACATCGATGAAGAATCTGTATTGTGCTGAAAACGAAATAATTAAAATGCTTTTGATAAGAATGGAAATACAAATTAATGTAATAATCCTGTCTTTTTTAATGAATGTATAAACAGTGAAAACGAATACACTGAGAACAAAAAGTATATTGATCTTTGATTTCATCCCGTGTAATAAAAACCAGTTTTTCACATAATCGAACCATGAAAACTGTTGAATTTGCAGATAAGAATATTGCATATCATAGGTTTTTTGAATGGCAATTTGAGAAGATGTTTTCAAAATGTCGGAATTAGGCTTCCAGATTACTCCAATATCTCCGACTGAAATTGGGAAAACAGGGTAGCCAAAAGTGTAAATATTCTTAATGCAAAATAATATGATAATTAAAATTCCGGGAATAAGATTTTTGAAGCCTGATTTTATAATGAAAACAGAATACAGAAAGCTTAAGACCGGAAGCCAGATCATTGTGGGCTTTATTGCAAAAACAAATGCTGAAAATGTGAATAAAATAGCTGTTTCTTTATTTTGTTTTACAATTTCATTTAAAATAACCAGTGAAAAAATAATGACAGGGAGATCTGGACTCGGAGATTGTGAGAACATCAGTAAAAAAGGAAGGAAACAAAGGTGAATCCAGTATTTTTTTTCAATAATATATAAGGTGTAAACTATTAATAAAATAGCATTTATCCTCAAAAATGGATCGGAAAAATTGGAAAATCCGGCTTGGAAAATATGCCATATAGACATTTGACCGATTACAAGGTTAAGATTTGAAATACCTTTAACCATACCGAATTCTGTAAGCCATTTCATGGAGGGAACATAATACCCGAAGTGATCTATCATATATGGATAGAAAGAGCCGCAGAATAAAACTATCAGGAAAATAGCAGATAATAATAGATAATCTTTTTTAGAAAATAAAGAAAATTCCTGATATAATTTGTCTTTGAAAAAATAGAGAAGCCCCAGTAAAATTGTCGGAATTTCCACATATATATTTAATGGAATGAAAAAGGAAAAAACGGTCCAAACTAAGCTGATGGTTAAAATTCCTGAAAATATTTTTCCTGAAATTCCTTTGAATAGAGGATTGAATAAATATTCTGAAATTCTTCCCCAACCGATTAACGCCGGAATAATTAAAATTGCCGAAAGTAAAATTAAGATCATAAAAAAAGATTGCTTAAAAATAAGCAATCTTTTAATTTTATTAAAAAATAATAATTTATTTTGGCTGAACTCGGCCGTCCTTTCTATCTCCTGCTCTACCGATTGTATAACCGGTTGCACCCCCTACAACACCTCCGATTACCGCACCAAGTCCTCTGTTTTTCTTAGCTATAATTGCACCTGCAGCTGCACCCCCTACAGCACCAATAATAGTTCCTTTTGCAGCTTTACTCATTCCTTTTTTCTGAGTTGTTCCCTGGGAAGCAGCAGTGCTGCTTGAATTGTTGGCATAACTTCCGTTTGAACCTGAACTTTCTCTATAGATGGTTCTTTCTCTTATTATCTGTGGTTTTGAATTATTGGAAGCAGTTGCTCTTTCTTTTTTGGCTTCAACGATGCTGTCTGCCTGTTTTTGAGCTTCGTAAGCCATTTTTTCTTTTTCAATAGCTAATTTCTGCTTTTCAATCTCCAGCTGTCTCATTTGAAATTCTATTTTCTGCTGTTCCAAAGATTTTTCAGCTATTTGATTATCCTTTTTACAAGCTGTTATTAAAAATAATGATAAAAAACTTGCTAACACTATCTTTCTCATAATTCAATTTTTTATTGATAAAATTTTATCAAATGTTGTAATGGTAATTTCAATTATAAAGCCAAAATAATGTTAATAAGTGTTAAAATTATTGAGATTTGAAAAACGTTGTCTTAAAATTTTTAAATGTGAAAAGAGAATTTTAGATTATAAATTGCTTTAAGTCTTCAATTTTCACAATGGTTTTATTTACTTATTTCACTTTTTCTTGATAGAAAAATAAAAAAAATATTTTTCTTATTCCAAAAAATATGCTGAAAGTGTTTTCAATACAAGGTTTTTGTTCTTTTTTATCCGATTTTTTATGAAAAAAATGTTCTATTAAATCAAAAAGTATTGAAATAATAATAAATCTGTTTTTGGTGATTTTTTTACATTTTTTTTTGATTTAATGATGAAAAAAAAACTTTAAAAATGTATTTTTTTAGTTTTTTATAGGGATTTTATTTTTTAGATTTGTATAAACTAAAAAAACTTGCCATGGACTTATTTGATCATTCGTTCGTTAAACTAATTTTATTATTAGTTCTTTTGATGGTTATTACCATTTGTTTGTACTTATTTCTCCGAAAAAATAGCAACAGATCCGGATTTTGGTATTACAACTATGATTTTCCCCACTACAAAAAATATATGGACCCTAAGAAAAAAAGCCCGGATTCCAAAAATCTCAAGTAAATAAATATTCATTTTCCTCATGAAAGGGTGAATTCAGACGACGTGTAAAAATATGATTGGAGGTTGTGAAATTTATTTTGCAATATAAAAATCCAAATCTGATTCATGATGAGAGAGAAATCATAGAATTGTCCTTTAGATTATAATTTTTTTTAATTTTTATATTGAAATGAACCTTTTTAATATAAAAAACTCCAATCTTTATGATTGGAGTTTTTTGGAGGTGCCTAGCGGATTCGAACCGCTGTAGATGGTGTTGCAGACCACTGCCTAGCCGCTCGGCCAAAGCACCATTTTTTACGTGTGCAAATATACTAAAATTTCTTACTTGGCAAAAACTTTACGTGATATTTCTGTACTTAAATTTTTTTTATCTTGTTTTTCAGAGGGATAAATTTTAAAAAATATCTTTGCTTTTAGTTAAATATCTCAAATTCCGGTAAGAGTCAACTTTAAGGATGCGTTTGTATCAATAACGGCTGTAATGGCGGATGAAGTTAAGAGAATTTTTGTAGGCTTGAGATTAAAAACCTTCCCGCTCATTTTTAATCCTTTATAATATTCTTTATTGAAAGCCTCTTCAATGCTTTTTTTCGAATTGTTTTCCAGATCTTCAGTAGGAATTCCATATTCATCTTCTATCATTTTTACGATTTTTCCCTGAAACAGGATAGAAGCTGTTTTCTGCAGAAAATTAGAAGTTTTAAGTTTGAATTTTGTTTTTGAAAGTACAATTTTCTTTTTTGTCTCATCATAGACCGGAATTCCAGAAATAATGCATGTCCCTTTTACATAACCTTCAGTTTGAGCCTCGATCATAATCTTATCATCTATTCCATATACTCTGATATCGGTAATTTTCACTTTTGAATCTCGGATATCAAATTCTTTATTCAAAAATGTTTTTCTGGCAATATTGCTGGCTTCTGTATAAGGGATATTTGCAGTCGTCTGTAACAGGAAATTATCAGCTAAATTGGGTGAGAAATTGAAATTCGAAGCCGTTTTTATAAGTTGTGAAACTCCAGGCTTGGTTCCGGTAAAAGTTTCTGAATAAATATCAATTCCAATATTGGTGTTAATCTGATTAGCATAAAATTTTAAGGGAGTAATATTTACATTAATAGGAGAGACTTTTAGCCACGTATTATATTCTTCTGAAATGTTGAACGGCTGTGAAAAAGCATTCCATGCTAATACAGCATATTGTTGAAAATTCAATTGGGATGCCATTTGCTGGTCGATGGTTTTACAGAATTTTTGCTGCTGTTCTATTAGATTTTTTTCAACAATAGAAGTGATGGGAATTTGAATTCTTCCGAAATCCAAAACAGGTTTGGTTACCCATCTGAAACCGTTTGGTTTTGTATTGGTCGTAATAGTCCAGTTATTTTGAAAATTCAAGGTAGTATTAAAAGACATGACGGTTTCAAAAGTTGTATTTTGGTAGGTATAAATACCCAATGTTCCGATGCCTTTTTCTGCCCATATTTTTAAAGGAACTTCAATTAAGATATTCTGATTCGTTCCTCCTACTAATCGTATAGGGCGGGTTTTCCATACTTTTACTTTAAACTGGTCATTATTGTTATCCGTATAAGAATCGTCCTGGTAAATAAGTTCTTTTACAGATGAATTGATCATGTTGCTGATTTCCGAAAGAGGAATCGTTACAGGCATTGTAATATTGGATTTTATCTTCGGGAAATTATAAGCTACATCAGGGTTTTCAACATTTGTTTGCCCAAAAGTGCTGATGAACGCTACTAAAAATAATATTTTGATGATTTTCAATTGCATGAATTTAGAAAACGAAAGTAAGAAATAATTTAATTTTCAGGTTTAAAGCTTTTTTCCAGCTCAATGCTTGCTCCTTTCATTTCTCCCTGCATAGGTGGAGCTGTTTTGGTAATTTTCAATTTGATATAATCTATCTGCGAAAACTGATCATGAATTTTAGAAATGATTCTGCCTGCTACATGTTCCAATAATCTAGATTTGATCTGCATTTCATCATGAATAATCTGGTTAATGTCTGCATAACTTATTGTATCATTCAAATCATCAGATTCTGCAGCCTTCCATAAGTCTGTATGAAGTTCCACATTTATGATATAATACGTACCAATAACATTTTCTTCGGGAAGAACACCATGGTAAGCATATATTTTTACGTCTTCTAGATATATTTTGCTCATATTTTTAAGGTTAAAAAAAGCGAGTTTAACTCGCTTTATATTTATTTAATTGACTTCGATAAATCAAGCATTGCCTCAATTGGTTTTAATGCTTTTAATCTTAATTCTTCATCAATAATAATTTCCGGGAGTTCATATTTCATGCATAAATACAGTTTTTCCATTGTATTACGCTTCATGTAGAAACATTCTGAGCAGTTACAGCTTTCGTCAAAAACCAACGCCGGAATTAGCTCTTTATGAGGGGCGCGTTTTCTCATTTCGTGCAAAATTCCTTCTTCTGTTGCAATGATGAATTTCTGGCAATCGTCTTTTTGTACATAATCTAGCAATGCAGAAGTGGAACCGATAAAATGAGCCAGCTTTAAAACTGCTTCTTCACTTTCAGGGTGTGCAATCAGTTTTGCATCTGGGTTGTCCGCCAATTGTGTAGCAATTCTCTCCATAGAAAATGCTTCATGAACGATACAGCTTCCATCCCAAAGAATCATATCACGACCCGTTTTTTGAGATAAATATCTTCCTAAGTTTTTATCCGGAGCGAATATAATTGGTCTGTCTTTTGGTAACGCTTCTATCACTGTTTCTGCGTTTGAGCTTGTTACAATGATATCGCTTTCAGCTTTTGTTTCTGCGTTGCAGTTGATGTAAGTTGCGACCAATGCATTCGGGTGCTGCTCACGCATTTTTCTCAAGCCTTCTCCTGAGCAACCATCTGCTAAAGAACATCCAGCCATTGTATCAGGAAGAACAACTTTTTTTGTAGGATTAAGAATTTTTGCTGCTTCCGCCATGAAATGTACTCCGCAGAAAACAATCATGTCGGCATTCGTATCTTTTGCCTGCCTTGCCAATTGCAGAGAATCTCCAAGAAAATCGGCAATATCCTGAATTTCTCCAGGTTGGTAATAATGCGCTAAAATCACCGCATTTTTTTCTTCTTTCAATTTAAGAATTGCTTTTACAAGCTCTTCTCCTTGAGGAATCACTAAATCTTTAATATCTAAAAATCCTTTTACGGGAATTGTAGATTTAGCTTTTTCTAATGTTTCGGTACTCATATCAACCTCAATGTTTTTTGATTATGGAAGTTAGAGGTTAGAAATTAGATATTAGTTAAAATTCTTACATTTAAAACTAACTTCTAGCTTCTAATTTCTTTCTATAAAATTTTTTATTAAACTTTCTATTTCTCTTTTTGCTTCATCCAAATCCGTATTGATGACGATTTTGTCAAATTCATTGGCATAAGACATTTCTTCTTCTGCTTTTGCTACACGGGTTTTGATGGTTGCTGCATCATCTGTGTTTCTTGAAATCAATCTTCGTTCCAATTCTTCAATAGAAGGTGGTTCAATGAAAATTGACAATGCTTTTTCTCCAAAATATTTTTTCAGGGAAATTCCGCCTTTTACATCGACATCAAAAATAACGACTTTTCCCTGATTCCAGATCTTCTCCACTTCAGATTTTAAAGTACCGTAATATTTATCAGTATAAACTTCTTCAAATTCTACAAATGCATCTTCCGCAATCTTCTGCCTGAATCCATCCGGCGTTAAAAAATGATAATCTACCGCATGAACTTCACTTCCTCTTGGCTGTCTCGTGGTACAGGAAATTGAGAACTGCAATTCATCAAAAACTTCCAGAGAATGTTTTACTAATGTAGTTTTTCCGCTTCCAGACGGTGCTGAAAATATGATAACCTTATTCATAAATGATAAGAGATGAATGATAATAGATTTACTAAGTTTCGCTTTTTACTTGACTCTTTTTACTTGTTTCTTACAAAACATTGAGCGTTTGTTCTTTAATTTTTTCCAAATCATCTTTCATCATTACCACCAGTTTCTGGATTTGTGCATGATTGGCTTTTGAGCCTAAAGTGTTGATTTCTCTTCCGATTTCCTGAGAAATAAAACCAAGTTTTTTTCCGTTGAAATCTTCATTATCCATTACTTCTTTATAATATTTCAAGTGTTGCGAAAGTCTTACTTTTTCTTCTGAAATATCCAATTTTTCTGTGAAATAAGCCATTTCCTGATAAAAGCGGGTTTCATCCACGTTTTCAAATTCTTTTAAAGATTTTTGATAACGTTCTCTCACTGCTATGATTCTTTCTTCTTCAAAAGGAATAACTTCACTTAGGTATTTATCAATATTCTGAATGTTTCTTTCCAGTTCTTCATGCAAAATTTTACCTTCTGTTTTCCTGAATTCTTCAAAACGGTCAATTGCGGCATTTACAATTTTTGCTAAAGCCTCCCATTCACCTTCAGACAATTCGTCTGGTCTTGAAGTGATAGCATCCGGAAGCCTAACCGCCATTTTCAGATATTCGAAATCGGGCCCGTCAGAGGCTATATTTCGAAGTTCATTAATGTAAGAGTCAATTAATGCTTTATTGATTTTTACATCGTTTGTCTCCTCAAGATTCTCTATATTGATGTAGCAGTCTACTTTTCCACGGATGAGTCTATCGTTAAGAATTTTTCTGATTTCAAATTCTTTTTCTTTATAACGTAAAGGAATTTTAATATTCAAATCAAAGCTTTTGCTGTTCAGTGATTTAATATCTATCGTAATTTTTTTTCCTTCAAAAACGTCTTCGGCTCTACCAAAGCCTGTCATTGATAAAATCATAGTTTTTTATTGTTGTACAAAGATAAACATTTCAGTCTATAATGTGACAAGATGAAATCCCAACGTTATATCGTGTAATTATTCAATTTAAACCTATTTTGACTATTAAGATTTTAATTAATCAGTTAAGGATATTAAGTTCGGCTTCGTTTTTAGTACAATGTTTATTTAAAATTTATTTGATTTTTTCTTAATGAAGTTTAACAGCTTAAATATTCTTAATGGTTTAAAATAAATATTGTTTTTTGTTGCCTTTGCGGTTAAAATAAAGTTAGCTCATTTTCGTAAATTAGCGCTGTGAAAAAGAAAAATTTAATTTCTGTTGTAGGACCTACCGGAATTGGTAAAACGAGACTGGCAATTGATTTGGCAAAACATTTCAATACGGAAATTATTTCCTGCGATTCGCGCCAGTTTTTTAAAGAAATGGAAATTGGTACGGCAGCGCCTTCTGAAGAGGAATTAGCGGAAGCACCTCATCATTTTATCGGAAATCTTTCGGTTCAGGAATACTACTCGATCGGGCAATATGAGGAAGATGCCTTAAAAAAACTCAATGAACTTTTTGAGAATCATGATACTGTCATTTTGGTGGGCGGAAGCATGATGTATGAAAAAGCGGTGATTGAAGGGTTAAATGATCTGCCCGAAGCTGATGAAGATAATCAGAAAAAATTGCATGATATTCTCGAAAAGGAAGGGATTGAAAAGCTTCAGGAAATGTTGAAAGAACTCGACCCTGAATATTTTGCGGTTGTTGATTTTCATAATCACAGAAGGCTTTTGCGAGCGATTGATGTGATTTGGCAGACCAATAAAAAATACTCTGAACAAATTGCTGTTTCGCAAGATTCAAGAGATTTTAATACGATTCGCATCGGAATTGAAGCTCCGAGAGAAGAATTGTATGACCGAATCAATAGGAGAGTGGATATCATGATGGAGAAAGGTTTGCTGAATGAAGCGAAAGGTCTGGAAAAATTTAAACATTTGACGGCTTTGAATACAGTTGGTTATTCTGAATTATTCAAATATTTTGATGGAGAATGGGATTTGGATTTTGCAGTTTCTGAAATTAAGAAAAACAGCCGAAGATATGCAAAACGTCAACTGACCTGGTATCGAAAAGCGGATGATATTCATTATTTGCAATTAGGATATTCGCAGGAGGATTTTGATGAGTTGGTTGGGTATATTAATAAACAATTTCAAAAATAATTATTTTTAAACATTAAGATTTTTATTACGCAGTTAAGAATATTAAGTTTAGCTTCACTTTTAGGGTAATGCTTATAAAATTTATTGGATTTTTTTCTTAATTAAACTTAATTCCTAAATGTTAATGATTAAAAATTACGCATTGTTAATCTGGCGAAGGAAGAACTTCTATTAACAATTCATAGATTTTTTATTCCACTTTGTTGTGGTCAGAATAACAGACCACATATTTTTTCAACAAACAAAAAAATGCAGTCCCGAAAGACCGCATTCCATTAACAATATAATTTTAATTTACTACTTCCAACCGCCTCCTAACGCTCGGTACAAGTCTACAATACTGCTCAATCTCTGTCTTTTTACGGACGCAAGATTCAGTTCTGCCTGTAGTGAATTTCCCTGAGCTGTTATTACTTCTAAATAGTTTGCCATTCCGCCTTTGTAAAGCATTTCGGCACTTTTAATTCCGTCTTTTAAGGTTGCCACCTGTTCGGTTGCTTTTTGTTCCTGAACTTTTAAACTTTCATTGGAAACTAAGGCATCAGAAACTTCACCCACTGCATTTAAAACAGACTGGCGGAATGCCAATACGTTTTTCTCTCTTTGGATTTTAGCAACATTTAAATCTGTTTTCAATTGTCTTTTCTGGAAAATAGGCTGTGTTAAACCTCCCAAAACAGAACCGAACAATGAAGCCGGAATCTGAAACCAGTTATCAATTTTAAATGAATTGACCCCTCCGTTTGCCGTAATTTTCAATGAAGGATACATGTTTGCCTGCGCAATTCCCACCATTGAATTAGATTCCAACAAAACCAATTCCTGCTGACGAACATCCGGACGACGGCTTACCATTGCTGCCGGAAGTCCCGCAGAAATATCTTGTGGTAAAGACGTATCGGACATTTCAATAGTTCTTGTGATTTTGTTTGGATTTTCGCCAATTAAAATACTTAAAGCATTTTCCTGAATCGCGATATTTTGCTCCAATTGAGTAATCAACAATTCTGTAGATTGTTTTTGTGCAGTTGCCTGCTGAACTCCCAAAGATGTTGTATCACCGCTTTTCCATAATTTTTCTGTCAAAGAAAGGGTATTTTTGCTCAATTCTAAATTTGAGTTTGCAATCTGCAATTGCTTGTCAAGCATTAATAAATTGTAATATCCCTGAGCAATCGCTGCAACAACCTGCGTCTGAATTGCTTTTGTTGCTTCATACGTCTGTAAATACTGCATTTTAGAAACTTCCTGCTGATTTTTGATCTTTCCCCAAATATCAGCTTCCCAGGATAAGTTGAATGCTGCATTGTAATCTTCAACATAGCTTTTTCTTAAAAATAAGTTCAAGCTTTGCCCATTCATGCTGTTTTTTGAAGGCTTTGAAATCTGTGCAGTAACACCGAAACCTACGTCAGGATATTGAAGATATTTTGCTTGTTTCAGTTTTTCTTGAGATGAAGCAACCTGCTTTAAAGCAATCTGTAAATCGTAGTTGTTTTTAATTCCCTTTTCAATCAATGTTTGTAACATTGGATCGCTGAAAAATTTCTTCCACTCAAGGTTTGCAATGCTTGCTGTGTCGGCAGTTGCAGTATATTTGAACGTTTCCGGAAGCTCAAGCTCAGGTTCCTTTAATGCCAGCTTCGACACACAGGAGACCGAACCTAAAGCCAGTCCGAAAGCGATGATGATATTGAATATTCTTTTCATAATTTCTAAAATAAATTTTAATTGATGACAAAAACTTTGAGAAGTTGTTATAGCAAAGAAGTCTTTAGTAGGAGAAAATGCTTTGCTTTTTATGATATTAGTTTGAATAGTTTCTTCTCTATTTTTTGTTTTGAAATTTTTTAACGCAAAGGAAAATGTTTGATGTAAAATATTTAAGTGAGCAAAGATTTAATCAATAAAATTGATTTTAAGAAGCGGACTTTTAATCATCCAGCTTCATCAGCGACTTGTCGCTTTCTTTGCTCCTTTAAAAATATTCGTAATTAATAATAAATCTTTGCGTTTAAATTCCTGATTGAAAACTCAAAGTTTTGTCAGTCATATATTAATGAGCCGCAGCTAAAAGTTCTTCCTCCAATTTTTGTCTTTGAAGTCTTTTCTTTTTTCTGCTTGGCATTTTTTCATGTAAGTATTGGAAAATCACAAACATTACAGGAATAATAAATACTCCAAATACAACTCCGGTCAACATTCCTCCCACAGTACTCATCCCGATCGAGTGGTTTCCTTTTGCAGAAGCTCCCTGAGTCCAAACCAACGGAAGCATACCGATGATGAAGGCAAATGAGGTCATTAAGATCGGTCTTAAACGTAGTCTTGAAGCCTGGAGCGCAGATTCCAATAAAGATCTTCCTGCATTTCTTCTTTGTACGGCGAATTCTACAATCAGGATCGCGTTTTTCGCTAATAATCCGACCAACATGATCAAACCTACCTGAACGTAAATGTTGTTATCAATTCCTGCCAGTCCTGTGAAAGCAAATACTCCGAAAATACCTGTAGGAATCGTTAAGATCACCGCAAATGGAAGAATATAACTTTCGTACTGAGCTGCCAGTAAGAAATACACAAACAAAATACTTAACATAAAGATAAATGCTGTCTGTCCGCTTGTTTTGATCTCTTCGCGGGTAATCCCCGTCCATTCGTAACCGTAACCTCTCGGAAGTGATTTTTGGGCAACTTCTTCCACCGCTTTAATCGCATCTCCGGTACTGTAGCCAGGTTTCGGAGTTCCGTTAATCGTAACGGCGTTGAATAAGTTATTTCTTGTTACTGTTTCAGGTCCGAAGCTTCTTTTTAAAGTTACCAATGTTTTTACAGGAACCATTTCGCCTGATTTATTTTTAACATAAATTCCTTCCAAAGAATTCGCGTCCGTACGATAGGGAATATCTGCCTGAGCCATTACTCTGTAGTATTTTCCAAATCTGTTGAAATCTGAAACGAAGCTACTTCCGTAATAAATCTGCATGGTCTGCATCAATTCTGTGATAGAAACGCCTAACTGATTGGCTTTATCATTATCCACCTCAATCGTGAATTGTGGGTTTCCGGCTGCATAGGTTGTAAAGGCGAATGCAATTTCCGGACGTTTCATCAACTCTCCAATGAAAGCCTGAGTGTTTGTTCCTAACTGTTCCAGAGAACCGTTCGTTCTGTCCTGAAGCATGAATTCAAAACCGGAAACGTTACCAAATCCCTGAACGGTAGGGAAGTTGAAGAAAAATGCATTGGCATCTTTCACCTGAGAAACTTTCCCTGTTAATCCGGCTGCAATCTGATCCGGATCGGTTATTTCACCACGTTGATCATGATCTTTTAATTTGATAAAACCTGCAGAATAAGGAGAAGCATTCGCATTACTGATGAAATTCAGACCATCTGCAACCCAAAGGTGGTTTTTCGCTTTTTCACCGTCGATGATTTTATCAATTTGTTCCGTTGCATTGTGTGTTCTGTCCAATGAACTTCCCGGAGGTGTATTCACGGCATACAAAATGAAACCTTGATCTTCCGTAGGAATAAATCCTGATGGTGCTTTTTTAATTAAGAAAACACTTGCGGCAGTTAATAAGACCAATCCTCCAACGGCAACCCACTTGTTTTTAATTAAAAATTTAAGACTGTAAATGTATTTTTTAGTTAATTTATTAAAGCTTGTATTGAAGGCATTGAAAAATCTTGCCCCAAATCCTGTCTTTTTACCATGTTCACCGTGATCACCTTGAGGATCATTTAATAGTAATGCACAAAGGGCAGGACTTAATGTTAATGCATTCACCGCAGAAATCATAATCGCAATAGCTAAAGTAAAGGCAAACTGTCTGTAGAAAACTCCCGCAGGACCCTGCATGAAACCAACAGGAATAAATACAGCACACATTACCAATGTGATGGAAATAATGGCCCCGGAAATTTCATTCATAGAGCTCATGGTAGCGTGTTCCACAGGCATTCCTGTATGCTCCATTTTGGAGTGGATGGCTTCCACCACTACAATCGCATCATCCACCACAATACCAATGGCGAGTACCAGTGCGAACAATGTCAACATATTGATACTGAATCCAAACAATTGTAAGAAGAAGAATGTACCGATAATGGCAACCGGAACTGCAATCGCAGGAATTAAGGTAGATCTGAAATCCTGAAGGAAAATATACACTACAATAAATACCAGGATAAATGCAATTACCAATGTTTCAACAACCTGATGAATAGACGCGTCTAAGAAATCTTTAGAGTTGTACATGATAATCGGTTCTACGCCTTTTGGAAGAGTAGTTTTGAACTGGTCCACCTGTTTTTCAATTTCTGTTAAGATCTCGTTGGCGTTGGAACCTGCAGTCTGCATGATGGCAAATCCGGCTACCGGTTTCCCGTCAACTCTGTTAGCTGCTGTATAGGTATAAGATCCGAATTCTACTCTTGCTACATCTTTCAGTCTTAGGAAAGAACCGTCGCTATTCGCCTTGATAGCAATATTTTCGTAGTCTTCGTTCTTGTTTAATTTACCTTTATATTTTAAGATATATTCGTAAGTTTCCTTACTTCCCTGTCCCAAACGACCGGGTGCAGCTTCTAAGTTGTGATCTTTCACTGCATTCAAAACTTCCTGTGGAGAAAGTCCGTTTGCTGCTAATCTGTCCGGTTTCAGCCAAAGTCTCATGGAATAATCTCTCGTTCCGAAAACCTGCGCCTGAGCAACCCCGGGAATACGCTGGATTTGTGGAATGATATTGATTTTCAGATAATTCTGTAAAAACAATTCGTCATATTGTTTAGGATCGTTACTTGATAATCCCATGAACATGATCATACTGTTTTGTACCTTTTGAGTAGAAACTCCCGCCTGAACAACCTCTTGTGGAAGCTGGCTCATCGCTTTAGATACACGGTTTTGTACGTTTACCGCAGCGTTATCTGCATCAGAACCCTGCTTGAAGAAGACGTTCAGCGTCATAGTACCGTCGTTACTGGAGTTGGAAGTCATGTAGGTCATATTCTCAACCCCGTTTACGGCTTCTTCGATAGGTGTGGCAACAGAACGTGCTACAACCTCCGCGTTGGCTCCTGGATAAAATGCCGTCACCTGAACGCTCGGCGGAGCGATATCCGGAAAGAGGGCAATAGGTAAATTAAAGAGGGACAGCGCCCCCAATAATAAAAGTATTATGGAGATCACGGTAGAGAGTACCGGTCTTTCTATAAATTGTTTTAACATAAGAAGTTTATTTTTTAATGTTGTTTAAACTTTTTGTATCAATTTTTAAAGCACTTTTAATGAAAGCTTACATTAAAAATTTAAGTTTAAACTGTTACAATGGTTTTGCTTTCAACAAGCTATCAGAAGAAATAGCTTTAGGCTTGATAGAAACACCATCTTTTAGCATTCCGATTCCTGTGAATACGATTTTTTCTCCCGGCTTTACACCTTCAGAAATGAAGTAATAGTTTTCGGTTTTTCCTGAGATTTTTACAGGCTTGCTGGTTACTTTCTGGTCTTTTCCAACAACGTAAACATACGTTTTATCCTGGATCTCAAACGTAGATTCCTGTGGAATGACCACGGCATTGGACATCAGTTGAGGCATACGAACTCTTCCCGTATTTCCTGTTCTCAAAGTCCCCCCTGCATTTGGGAAAACCGCGCGAACGCTGATTGCTCCGGTAGATTTATCAAACTGTCCGTCTACAATGCTCATTTTTCCTTTTTGCGGATAAATACTGTTGTCTGCAATCACCAAATCAACCATCGGCATATTTTTCAGCTTTTCTTCTAAAGTTGCTCCTTCGTATTTATTTTGGAAGGCAATGAAATCAAGCTCACTTAGAGAAAAGTAGGCGTAGATTTCGCTGATGTCTGATAATAATGTCAGTGGATTCGGATCTGTTCTTGAAATCAAGCTTCCTTTTTTGTAAGGAATTCTTCCAATATAACCGCTTACCGGTGCTGTAATCGTTGTAAATCCAACGTTGATTCTTGCACCACCAACAGAGGCTTTTGCCTGTGAAGCGGCTGCCACTGCGGCTGCGTAATTGGCTTTTGCAGTTCTCAGTTGTACGTCAGAAACTACTTTTGCCGCAACAAGAGGTTCTAATCTGTCAACTTCTACTTTTGCTTTTTGGATGTTGGCATTGGCAACTTGCAGATTGGCATTGGCCATATTCATCTGCTCTCCGTAAGCTCTTGAATCTATTTTAAATAGAGGCTGTCCGGCTCTTACATAAGCGCCCTCTTCCACATAAATTTTATCTAAATAACCGTCGACCTGAGATCTGATTTCTACATTGTTTTTTCCTTCCAAAGCGGTTGGGAATTCCTGATATGTAGTAGCTGGAGACGTAATTACGGTATAAACAGGCAGTTCGGGAGCGGGAGGAGTCATATTTGATCCTTCGGCAGCCTTTGTGCAGTTTTGTAAAAGGATAATACTTGATATAAGTACAATAAACCTTATTTTTCCAGGTATTTTCATTTTTTGTTTAAGTTTTTAATGAAGTGTTAATTAAATAATGTTGTTTTTAAATTTGAATTCTGTTATATTTACTAACAGCGTTAATAATTTGTTCAAAAAAAATTCAGAATTCTTAATCTAGCTTAAATTGTTATTTTCATGATTACAATTTTAAGATGTTTTTAGTTTGAATAGTTTTGCATGTTATTTTTCTTAACAGTGTTAATGATAAGGAAAGAAAATTGCAAGAATTAATGTGAAAAAATCATATTTCATAATTGAAAATTGTTTTTAATGTTGTTTTATATAGGTTAAGATGAGGTGTCTAAATTGTGTTATTTTTACTAACAGTGTTAATTATTGATGTAAAAAAAAATTGGAGACCAATAATTATTTTAAAAAATTTTACATTTCTTTTCTAAGCTTTTAAGTTGTTGTTGATGAATAATTTAAATTAATTAAGCGTTAATAATCCTAACGGTGTTAATTTTTAATTCAAAAAAAATTTACAAAGACTTAACGAAAGCCGAAACCGTTTCATCCAAAGTCGTTTTGTTCATCGTAGAAGGAATATCATCATTACGCATCATCATGATTGAGATTAATCCGTGTACTGCTGAAAACAGGGCATGTGACATATGACATGCATTATCAGGATTTGATCCGTTTTTCTTAATAATTTCATACGTGCAATCGTAAAGCATATCCTGAAAAGATGAAAACTCTTCTTTCATCATTCCTTTACCGCTACATTGCATTCCCAATCCGAACATCAATTGATAATACTCTTTGTTTTTAAATGCAAATTTCCAGTAAGCATCCACAATAGCTTTCAATTGATCTTCCGGAGCGTCATGTTCTCTCTGGGCTTTTAACAATTCTATGTGTAAACAATTGAAACCATTCAGCGATATTTCGTACAAAATAGCTTCTTTGTTTTCAAAATAATCATAAACTACCGGTGCACTGTATTCAATGGCATCGGCAATTTTTCTCATGGAAAGTGAAGCCCACCCTTCGGTTTTTGCCAAAGAGAAAGCCGCATCCAAAATGCTGGTGCGTATGTTTTCTTTTTCTCTTTGTCGACGTTCATGTAGACCCATGATTTTTTATTACTAACAGTGTTAGCAAAACTACAAACTTTTGAATATATCTTCCAAACAAATTTTTACATTTAACTTTTACCGAAGGTTTTTTGAGGAGATTTAAAATTGGCTAGATACTGGAGGGATGAGAGTTGGAGGGTATTTCAGATATGTTATTGGGGATTATTGTAAAAATTAATGTAGATGATAGCTTAATTCAATTGTATACTTCCATCTTCCTGCAACCATCTTCCTTGCACGAATAACGAGAAAATCAATATCTTTGTAATTAAATAGAAAAGTTATGAATACGCCTTCAAATATGATCGCTTTGGGTACAAAAGCTCCTTTTTTTGAGCTTCCAAACCCGTCAAAAACTAACGAAATTCAGTCATTGGATGATCTGAAAGGGGAAAAAGGTACGTTGGTAATCTTTATATGCAACCATTGTCCGTTTGTTCTTCATGTCATTGATAAATTAAACGAATTGTATGAAGATTACAATGAAAGAGGGATTGAATTTATCGCGATCAATTCGAATGATGTAGAAAAATATCCTGCAGATTCTCCGGAAAAAATGATCGAATTCCAGATTGAAAGAAAATTTGATTTTCCTTATTTATTTGATGAAAGCCAGGCAATCGCTAAAGCTTATGATGCGGCTTGTACTCCGGATTTCTTTTTCTTTGATGAAAAATTAGACCTTATCTACAGAGGACAAATGGATGATTCAAGACCGGGAAATCATAAAGATGTGACGGGAGAAGATCTAATTATTGCTTTTGAAAATCTTTTATTGGGCGAACCGCAGGAAGAAATTCAAAGACCAAGCATGGGTTGTAATATTAAGTGGAAATAAGATCAACTCAATAAAAATAAAAAGCCGTCAAAATCTGACGGCTTTTTTATGTAAGAAAAGGATTTTGTTGTTTTTCAAATCCGATGGTTGTAGAATTTCCGTGGCCTGAGAAAACCTGGGTTTCATCATCAAGAATGAAAAGCTTTGTTTTGATGCCATTGATTAATTGCTCATAATTTCCCTTATATAAATCTGTTCTTCCTATGCTTCCTTCAAAAAGAACATCGCCGGAAATCATGAATTTTCTTGTGTCATTATGGTAAACCACGCTTCCAGGAGAATGTCCCGGAACATGGTAGATTTTGAATCCCTCTCCGTCAAGCTCTAGCTCATCGCCATCATTAATATAGGTTGTTTCTACCTTAACGGGAGGAACCTGAAATCCGAATCTTGCGCCACTTGCGGAAAGCATATCTAAGACTTCCTGATCATCCTGGTGTAAAATAACAGGAACTTTATAAGTATCAAAAGCCCACTGCAATCCTAAAACATGATCTATATGGGCATGCGTTAAAAGAATTTTTTGAATGTTTAATTGGCTTTCAGCTATAAAGTTGCTGATCACATGAGTTTCCTGCTCATTCATATTCCCCGGATCAATAATCCATGCATTTTTATTATCATTATAAAGGATATAAGTGTTTTCGCTTGCAAAATTGAATACGAATCTCTGAATGTGAAGCATAATTGAATTTTTTTTCAAAAATACGATATTATGAAGAAAGTGAGTATTTTTCGTTATCTTCGTCATAATGAAAACTTTGCAATTACTTTTATTTTCTTTGAGCGGACTGATGTTTGGACAGAATATCCAGAGTATTCAGCTTTTTAATCCTCAAACTAACGATGAGACACCGGTAATCAAAATGAATGAAACACTGGTTTTAAGTTTTGATGATCTTACAAACCGGAATGAAATTTACAGATACACCATTAAACATTATAATAGAAACTGGGAAGACGACAATCTTTTCTTTACTGAATTTGCTAATGGAAGTTTAAATGGGCTTCTGGATAATTTCCAATATTCATTTAATACATTACAGGCGTATACACATTATAAACTAGTATTTCCTAATGAAAAAATACAGCCTAAAATTTCAGGAAATTATGAATTGATCGTCTATAAAGACTCTGCCGAAAAGCCTCTTTTCAAAAGAAGATTTTATATGGTGGAAGATAATGCCAGTGTAGCTTTGGATGTTTCAAGATTTGCGGATAAAAACCCAAATCTCAATCAAAGAGTAGAGGTACAGGTAATTTCAAAAGGAGGTGATATTACTTCAAATGTCAACTCAATGAGTCTGAATGTAATGCAGAATAATAATCCTAATCTAGTTATTAAGAATTTAAAGCCAAGCACAACATTAGGAAATAAACTACTTTTTCAACAATTGGGTATTGCTTTTCCGGGGAATAATGAGTTCTATTATTTTGATAATAAGAATATGAATATGGCGGCAGATATGGTTCGAGCAACTGAAGTGAAAGACGGAGCGAACAATACTTATCTTCATCCGGTTTGGGCGTATCCCTTGAATTATCAATATCAACCGGATGTAAACGGAGCCTGGTATTACAGAAGAAGTGATTTAGGAATTGAAAGAAATGCAGAAAGAGAAGCAGACTATTCATGGGTGTATTTTTCAATCGATTCAGATCCTATAGATAAGGAGTTATATGTTTTAGGAGGTTTCAATGATTTTAGACCTTCTAAGGAATATCAGATGCAATATGATGAGGCTACTAAAAAATATGTAGCAAAAATATATCTGAAACAGGGTTTTTACAATTATATCCTTGCAACGAAAGATGCTAATGGAGCATTAAATTTCGGAGAAGTCAACGGAAATTTTTGGCAGACAGAAAATCTTTATCAGGGTTTTTTATATTATGCTCCGTTTGGCAGGAATTATGACGGGTTGATGGGATATGGCGAATTTAGAACGCCGGTACGATAAAATAATAAATTAGAATATAAATAATAAAAACCCTTATAGATATTTCTGTAAGGGTTTGCATATAATAATAGTTTAGGAAATTCTTTTTAGATTTTGAAAATGGCGGTTACTAATAGATTTTCATGATCTTCAAATATATAATGAATATTCACAGGGAAATTCTGCATGGTATTGACGATGATCTCCTTATATCTTGTTTCATGGTTTTGGTTGTTTTGTTGGATTTCACCAATCGACAATTTTAAATCTTCAAGAAAGTCCATCCCTTTATTTTCTTTTTCTGCATTGAAAACCCGCATAAGAAGCCTTATGTCATTTTTGGCGATGGAAGAGAGGAGAATGTTCATTTTATGCGCAACTCTTTTTCAGCTCAGAAATATTTTCGTAAAAATCTAGTTTTGTGGTCGGATTTTCATTATGAAACTGAATCCTGTACAAGACTTCATCCAATTGGAACTGTGGAATTGCAGATCTATTATTGACTTCAAAATTTTCTACCATTTTAGCAAATGCTTCCAGAGTTTCCGGACTGAAGCTTTCGATCTTTGTTTTTAAAATTTCGGCAGTTGCATTCATCATTTTTAAATTTAAGGTTAATGATGTTGTTTTTGATAGGGTAAAGGTATGAAAAATATTTAAATTTTAAAATTTTATGTAAAAAAATAGGGGTATATTGATTTAAATTTAATTTATTTAAAAAAAATATCTTAAAATTAAGGGGGCTGTTGGTGAAAGTGTGTTTTGTGAAAAAAAATAACCTCCGTTTCCGAAGGTTAATATTTTTAAACTAAATAAAATTCATTGAGCTTTTCTTCGCACAATGTTTTTACTACTTCTATCCATCGATCTTCATCATTCAGGCAGGGAATGTAATGGAAGTTTTCTCCTCCGCCATGCAAGAATTGTTCTTTACCTTCCACAGAAATTTCTTCCAGTGTTTCCAGGCAATCTGAAACGAAAGCCGGACAGACAATAGCCAGATTTTTTACTCCTTTTCCTGGAATTGTTTCCAGCGTTTCATCGGTATAAGGCTCGATCCATTTATCTTTTCCTAATCTTGACTGGAAAGAAACGATTGTTTTTTCTTTGGGTAAGTCCAGTTTTTCAATAACACTTTGTGTTGTTTTATAACATTGGTGACGATAGCAGAACTGGTGACTCGGATTATCATCTCTGGAACAGCAGTCATTAAGATTACAGGTTTTCGTGGGATCTGTTTTATAAATATGTCTTTCCGGAACTCCATGATAAGAAAACTGAAGGGCATCAAAATTTTCTGGAAGTTTCTCTTTAATGCTTTCTGCCAGACAGTTGATATAAATATCTCTGTTGTAGAAAGGCTGAATATAATTGATCTTTACTGTTGGAAACTTCTTTTTTCTTACTTCTTCAGCCTTTTCAATTACCGTTTCCGTAGTACTCATGGCATATTGAGGATATAAAGGGAAAAGAACGATTTCAGTAATTCCCTGATCTACCAGTTTCTGAATACCGGTTTCAATACTGGGTTCTGCATATCTCATTCCTATTTCCACGGGAACATCTACAAGCTTCTGAAGCTTTTTCTGAATTTTTTCAGTAATGACAATCAGTGGAGAACCTTCATCCGTCCATACCGTTTTATAGGCTTCTGCGGATTTTGCGGGTCTTGTTTTAAGGATAATTCCCTGTACAAGAAGAGCACGAAAGATCCAACGGTAATCGATCACTCTTTCATCCATCAAAAATTCATCAAGATATTCCTTTACGTCGTTTACAGAGGTTGATCTCGGTGATCCGAGATTGACCAGTAAAATTCCTTTATTATTCAATATTCTAATTTTTAATTATGAAACAGACGTTGTAAAATCTGCTACTAATTTTGATACTTTAGCAAAGGTATTACTTTCAAGCAAGCCATTGCTGTCAAATTTGCCTTTTATCCCCTTTATGAGTACCTGATGTTTATCATCTGTTACTGCTCCAAGAGTCTTTAAAATCATCAATAACTCTTCGTGGCCTTTTTCTCCGCTGGCTGACGCGGTGATTACTGCAACCGGCTTTTCAGAAAAGACCGTTGTGGAAACACACCATTCCAACAAATTTTTTAACCTGCCGGGAATGCTGAAAATATATTCCGGAGTGGAGAATATAACACCTGCTGAGTTTTTAATATTCTCTCTGATCTTCTGAACTTCATCAGGAATATTCTCATCCGTTATTGCAGTATCAAAATGAGGAAGAACAGAAAGATCATCATACATCTGAAAACCTGTATTTTCCATCTTTCCCAAAACCTGTTCCATCAGTTTCTGATTGCTGGAATTCTCCGAAGCACTTCCAATAATAACGACAATTTTCTTTTCGGGGGGCATTTTTAAACTGGATTATCCGTTTACGGCTTCTACTCTTTCTACCAGATCCGGAACGAACTGTTTTAAAATATTTTCAATTCCGTTTTTCAAAGTAGCTGTAGAACTTGGGCAGCCTGAACAAGCTCCCTGAAGAAGCATTTTAGCTGTTTTATGTTCCTGGTCATATTCCATCAAAGAAATTTTTCCACCATCGTTTTCTACTGCAGGTGCAACGTATTCATTTAGGATATCTGAAATTTTCTGCTCATCATCGGTATATTCTCTATTGATGATTTTTTCTACCGGATTTTCATGTTTCTGAGCTTCAATCGTAGAAATCTGCCCACCATTTTGAAGATATTCAGCAATAAAACCACGAACAGCCATCATTACCTGATGCCATTCTACAGAATTGTCTCTTGTTACTGCTACGAAATTATCAGAAATGAAAACTTCCGTAGCAAAGTCGAATTCTTTGAAAATTCCCTGAGCTAAAGGAACTTCTTCCGCCCGATCTCTTGATTTCACCTCTACGAAACCGTCTAATAATAATTTGCTGGAAACAAATTTCATTACATTCGGATTAGGAGTCATTTCAGCATAGATCTGATACATTTCTTTTTTCTTCTGAAGATAAATTCTTGGGTTAGCTAATAATTCGTCTTCCACTACATTTTTCAGACTCTCCGCTACATGTTCCCATTCTACGGTATCTTGTTTTGCAACCGCTACAAAATTTGCGGTGATGAAAATTCTTTCTACAAACGGATAGTTGAAAAGTTCCTGAGCTAAAGGAATTTCTGAAATATCTGAATCTCTGTCCAACTCTAAAGATCCCGGAATAAGGTTGTAATCTGCGACAAATTTCATCACTTTCGGGTTTTCGGTTGGTTCTATAAGGATAGTATGCATTTTTTCGTTAAATTTGAGATACAAAAATACGGAATTAGAAATTAGAAGTCAGGGACCGGAAGTTAGATTTTTGCTATCGGTATCATTTTAAAATTATAAGAGATAAAGTTAATTCCTGAATCCACACATTATCAAATTTTCAAATTAAAAATATGGCACTTATAAAAGAACTTTTAGGTAAAGCACCACAAATAGGAGAAAATACATTTTTGGCAGAAACAGCTACCATTATTGGGGACGTTACAATGGGGAAAGATTGTAGTATCTGGTACAATGCAGTGATACGGGGAGATGTTCATTACATCAAAATGGGAGATAAAGTAAATGTTCAGGATAATGCAATGCTTCATTGTACTTATCAGAAACATCCTTTAAATATAGGAAACAATGTTTCGATAGGCCATAATGCCATTGTTCATGGATGTACAATTCTAGACAATGTTTTGATCGGGATGGGTGCGATTGTAATGGATGACTGTTTGGTGGAAGAAAATTCTATTGTAGGAGCAGGTTCTGTGGTAACGCAGGGAACTCATATAAAATCCGGAGAAGTTTGGGGAGGTGTTCCTGCAAGAAAAATCAAGGATATTAACGCCCAGCTGTTGGAGGGAGAAGTGAACAGAATTGCAGATAATTATGTGAAATATTCTTCCTGGTATAAAGAGAATGTGAAGCACGTTGAAGGATAATTTTATCAATTAACCTCAAGAAAATAATCAAGCTCTCTCAATATACATCGGGAGAGCTTTTGCTTTTAAATGATATGATATTAATATACTAAAACCGCTTTTCCGTTTTCACATTTTACACCGGTAGGTTCAGCAGGCATCATACAGTCTGAAGTAATATTATATTTTTTATTGTATTCAGACATGATGCTAGTGTAGCTTTCTATTTTAGGAAGGATTTCGTTTTCCATCTTTTTAGGATAGGCAATGTAAGAAACAGGTCCGCCACAGGCTTTTGATCCGATGGGAGAAAATGCCCAGTCTGCAGCATTTGTACATTCTTCTTTTGCGATTTCTTCTTCAATGGTCGACTTTATTTTGTCTAGTCTGGCCAGGTCATATTTTTGGCTGTTTTCATCGGTCGGTCTTTCAGAAATATCTTTTGGAAGAGTTGAATCATCATTAACGACTGTTTTGCATGAAACGGCAAAAAGTGATAGGCAAAATGTAATGGCAGATATTTTTAGCAGTTGATTTTTCATAAAATTTTTTTTTAACAACAATCAAAGTTTATGCCTTAACGACATTTTCCGTAATTTTGACAACGATGAACAATCATTTTTTTGACTTAATAGAGCATACCAACCGAAGCGTATTTTTAACGGGAAAAGCGGGAACGGGAAAGACTACTTTCCTTAATGATTTTGTAAAACGTACACGTAAAAAGCACATTGTAGTTGCACCTACGGGAATTGCAGCAATCAATGCGGGCGGTGTTACCATCCATTCGATGTTTGGATTGCCGTTGAGAACTTTTTTACCAACTACTGATAGAATTGATACAAGTTTAGCAAATAATATTGCTGATCTGATGCCCCATTTTAAGTACCGTAAAGAAAAGCTTAAGCTCTTAAGAGAAGTTGAGGTTATTATTATTGATGAAGTATCGATGCTTCGTTCGGATGTTCTGGATATGATGGACTTTTCTTTGCGGTTTATCCGAAGAAATAATCAGCGTTTTGGTGGAGTGCAGATGTTGTTCATCGGAGATCTGTACCAGCTTCCGCCTGTAGTGAGGGATGAGCATATTTTGAAAATGTGCTATAATTCTCCTTTCTTTTTTGACAGTTGGGCCATCAAAGAAATTCCTTTAATTACCATTGAATTAACGAAAGTATATCGCCAGTCTGACGAAGAATTTTTAGAGATTTTAAATGCAATCCGTGATGGTGATGTTGCTAATATTGATTTTGATCATTTAAATAAAAGATATGATCCTGATTTTGATATGGGAAAAGAATCTTATGTTTACTTGTGTTCGCACAATAAAATGGCGGATGAAATCAATCAGGAAAAATTAACGGAAATAAAAGTTGATGCTAAAACCTATGAAGCTAAACTTTTTGGAGAGTTCAAAGAAAACCAGTTTCCCAATGAGCAGTTTTTAGAACTTAAAATCGGAGCCCAGATTATGTTTATCCGTAACGATATTTCGGGAGAAAAGAAATATTTCAATGGAAAACTGGGTGAGATTTCCGGTTTGGATGAAAATGAAATTAAAGTTGTTTTAGAAGGAAGTGAAAGAGAAATTACTGTAAAACGAGAAGTCTGGGAGCAGAAAAAATATTTTCTGGATACGGATAAGAATATCAAAGAAGAAGTATTGGGAAGCTTCGAACAGTTTCCTATAAAATTAGCCTGGGCGGTTACCATTCATAAAAGCCAGGGATTGACGTTTGATAAAGTAATTATTGATGCAGGAAAAAGTTTCACAGCAGGACAGGTTTATGTGGCATTATCACGTTGCCGAACGTTAGAAGGAATTGTTTTAAAATCGAAAATTACACCTGAAGTTATTTTTAAAGATAACCGAATCCTGAAATTTCAGGGTGAAACCTATGCGAATGATAATGTTGAAGCCATTTTAAATCAGGAAAAATATGATTACAGCATCAGAAAAGTGCTTCGTGCCGTAGATTCTCAATGGCTTTTGAAAGAAATTGAAGAATGGAATAATCTTTCGATCGTTACAAAAAGTATTGATAAGGTAAAGACCAACCAATTGTATCTTCAGCTAAAGCATGAGATTGTTAATCTTGGGAAGATTTTCGAAAAATTAGAAAGGGTGATTTCTCAGAAAGTTAATAACTTCATTGAACAGAAAGAGGAATGGGTTGAAATTGAAAGCAAAGCAAAAGGTGCGGTAAATTTCTTCTTTACCGAAATCAGAGATAAAGTTTTCAATCCGTTGAAGGAATTTTATGCTGAAATAAAAGGAGTAAAAGGATTGAAACAATATAACGAAGAGTTTAAAAGCTGGCTGGAAGATATTGAAGAATATCTGAACACTTTGAAAGAAATTCATTTGTTGGAGACGAAACTTCTGGATGAGAAAAATGATAAGGAAATCAGCATGAAAATTGCAAAAGTTCCGTCTCAGGTTCTTACGTTCCAATTATTTGAACAGGGAAAAACCATTGCGGAAGTTGCATTAGAAAGAGGATTGGTAAAAGAAACGGTAATCGGTCATCTGGCGAAATTTGCAGAACAAGGCCTATTAGATATTTCGAGAGTAATTACTTCGGATAAAATCAAAATTTTTGAAAATATTTTTTATAAAGATCCAAAAGAAACTCTAACGGAATGGAAGAATGCGTTGCCAAGCAATTTTGAATTTAATGAAATCAGGATTCTGATTAATCATTTTACGTATTTGAAAGAGAAAGGAAGATAATTTAAAAAAGGTTTTAGTAATTCTAAAACCTTTTTGTATTTAGATATTAATTAGTTTCTTTTTATTATTATCCCAGTACATTGCAAATCTTCCCCAGTTTCTATGTTAAAAATGATTTCCAGAAATTCCAGTGTTTTTGAATTATTTCAATACTTTCCCATTGAAATAACTGTTTGTTCCGATTTTGAAAACTCAACAAAACCAATCCATGCTGGTCCGTGATGACCGAAGGATTTGTTTTCTATGTACACTATTTTTGATTTCATGGTTTTGAGAGATTAGTAAAGTAATATTATAATATTAATAAATAAAATTGTAAGGATATTAAATTATAAATTTCATTCCTTTAATTGTTGTTCCAGTTGGTCATAATCATTAAAACTCAATAATATTTCTGTTTCTGAGTTTTTGTTTATTACAGCATTTGCGTAGCCACTAGTGTCAAGTTTAATTATTTTAATTATTTCATTTTGACGTTTAAAAATAATAATATTTCTGAAAATTTTTTTAGACCCAGTTTCATATTTGTTGTATCCATCTTTTTTAGAGGCTAAAAAATTAGTTATTGCTGAATTTTTCTGATCAGAGATATGAAATATTTTGTATCCTGTTTTTGTTAGTTTAGGAATGAGTGCCTGATTGATTTCATTATGATCCGTATGCCCAAAAACTGTGTGGTATTCAAAGTCTGTATTTTTCCATTTTTTTAAATTAATATTTTTTTTCAAAGAATAGATTTCAACTGTTACATTTTGAGATGTAGTCATATCATTTGCAAAACTTGAAAAAATTCCAATTCCAAAAATAATGGCAATATTTTTTTTTGAGAAAAAATTCATAATTAAAATTGATATGAAGTTAATATTAACTAAAATTAAAAAATTATAACTAAAAATTTTAAATAATAATTAATTTCCCATAGTTTTTTCCTGAATAACGCAATCCATCCTATCAATTACAAAAAGTAACTAATGCAATTTATTAGCTTTAAATTTGCTTAGTTTTATACGTAAAATTTAAAATATGAAAAATTTTGAAATATCGGTTCTTGATCTTGCGCCCGTAAAGCAGGAGAAAAGCATTCACGATACATTTCAGGACAGTCTATCTTTAGCAAACCATACTGAAAATTTAGATTATAAAAGATTCTGGCTTGCCGAGCATCACAATATGGAAAGCATTGCCAGTTCTGCCACTTCGGTTCTCATTGGTTTTATTGCCAACGGAACTAAAAAAATAAGAGTAGGATCGGGTGGAATTATGCTTCCGAATCACAGTTCATTGGTGATTGCGGAGCAGTTCGGTACACTGGAATCTCTTTTTCCCGGAAGAATTGATCTTGGATTGGGAAGAGCTCCCGGAACGGATGGACTGACTGCCCAAGCTTTGGGGCGAAATCCTGCAATTATCAATCAACAATTTCCAAGACAGATTCTGGAATTACAAAAGTATTTCTCTAAAGAAAACCGCGATGCTTTGGTTCGTGCGATTCCCGGAGAAGGACTGGATATTCCGTTGTATATTTTAGGATCGAGTACAGATAGCGCATTTCTGGCTGCAGAATTAGGTCTTCCGTATGCATTTGCAGGGCATTTCGCTCCTGAGCAAATGGAAATGGCTTTCAATATTTACAGACAGAATTTTGAACCTTCAAAATATTTGGACCAACCTTACATCATTGCCTGTGTAAACGGAATTGCTGCCGAAACCTCTGAAGAAGCGCATAAAATTTCGACAACTTTATTCCAGGCTTTCATCAATATTGTGAGGAATGACAGAAAACCTTTCGCTCCGCCTGTTGACGATATGGATGAGATTTGGTCGGCGATGGAAAGATCAATGGTTTTACAGAAGTTAAAATATACCTTAATCGGTGATCAAAAGGAAATTGAAGAAAAGCTTATCAACTTTCAGGAAAAGTTCAATGTGGATGAATTAATGATCAATTCCCATATTTACGATCATCAGAAAAGACTGGAGTCTTATCATATTTTCAGAAATGCTAAAGACTCGATATTCAAAGCGTAACAAACCGTTTGTATTAATTGGAAGATGCCTTTTTTTATGAGTATCTTTGCATAAATTTAAAAAGTAAAAATGTCTGATATTAAATTAAATACTATTCCAGAGGCAATTGAAGACCTTAAAAATGGTAAAATAATCATAGTAGTAGATGATGAAGACAGAGAAAACGAAGGTGATTTTCTTTGTGCAGCTGAATTAACAACGCCGGAAATCATCAATTTCATGGCACTTCACGGTAGAGGGTTAATTTGTATGCCGCTTCCTGAAAAAAGATGTGATGAGCTTGGTTTAGAGGTAATGGTAAGCAGAAGCAGCGATCCGAAAGAAACTGCTTTCACAGTATCAGTTGACCTTCTTGGAAACGGAACTTCTACAGGGATTTCTGCAGGAGACAGAGCAAAAACTATTTTAGCTTTGATGGATGAAAAATCTAAACCGACAGATTTCATGAGACCCGGTCATATTTTCCCGCTTCGTGCCAGAAAAGGCGGTGTTTTGAAAAGAGCAGGACATACAGAAGCTGCTATCGATCTTACTCATTTAGCAGGATTAAAAGAAGGTGGTGTGATCTGTGAAATTATGAATGAAGACGGATCAATGTCTCGTCTACCAGATTTGTACGCTTTTGCCCAAAAACATGATATGAAGATCGTTTCTATTGAAGATTTGATTCATTATCAGCTTAAAAAAGGAAATCTGATCGAAAGATTGGAGGAAAGAAAGGTGAAAACGGCTTACGGAGAGTTTGATTTCTTTGCTTTCAGAGAAACTTCAAATGACCAGATCCATTTTGCTTTGACGAAAGGAGCTTGGACGGTTGATGAACCTGTTTTGGTAAGAGTTCAATCGTCAGATTCTTATTTTGATGTACTGACAAGATTGAACAATGGTGAAAAGCCTTTGTTGGAAAAAGTGACCAATATGGTCAATGAAGCAGGAAAAGGAGCTGTTATTTTCATCAACAACGTTTCAAATTCTGAAAATACATTAAGAAAGCTACAACAATTCTTAAATTATCAGGATGGTCAGGAACAGCACCCTACATTAGCTTATAATTACAGAGATTACGGAATCGGAACTCAGATCTTAAAAAATCTTGGAATCAATAAATTTAAAGTAATCACTCAAAACCCTAATATCAAACCTCAGGTTGGTGGATATGATGTTGAGGTGACAGAGATGGTGCAACTATAAAAATGTGAATTGTGAATGGTCAATTTTGCTTTGTGAATGATTTTTTAAAATAAAAATTGACAATGAAATTGATTCACAATTGACAATTCACTTCGAAGAAATAAAATTGGCTTGATGTATATCAAGCCAATTTTATTTCTTCGAAACTTCTAAATCCGTTCAGAAAATCTTTTACATTCATTCTTTTCTTTCCTTCCAGTTGTAATTCTAAAGGAAAATATGCGCCATCCTTTGTATAGATTTTAAATTCATTTTTAGAAATATCCAAGCTTCCCACAGATTTACCATGATTGGAAAGTTCGAATTTTCCATTGAATATTTTTAATCCTTTTTCCTCCTCTCCAATTTTTAATGTTGTAAAAGCGGCTGGATAAGGAGACATTCCTAAAATAAACTGATGAACTTCTTTTGAAGATTTTGTCCAGTCGATTTTTGTATCTTCTTTAAATATTTTATAGGCATTTTTTGGATGCGATACGTTAGGTTGAGGTTTTTCGATAATTGAGTTTTCAGCCAATCCGTCTAACGTTTTCACCACTAATTTTGAACCCATTTCCATCAATCGGTCGTGAAGGCTTCCTGCATTTTCATCAGGTAAAATAGCTAATTCTTCCTGTAATAAAATATTTCCTTCATCAATTTTTTCATTAATAAAAAATGTAGTTGCCCCGGATTTCTCCTCACCGTTAATAACTGCGTAATTAATTGGAGCTGCGCCTCTGTAATCAGGAAGCAGGGAGGCATGCAAATTGAAAGTTCCCATTTTAGGCATTTCAAAAAGAATCTTTGGCATCATTCTGAATGCTACGACTACAAAAACATCAGCATCAAGCTTTCTTAATTCTTCTAAAAATTCGGGATTTCTCAATTTTTCGGGTTGAAAAACAGGAAGATTATTTTCTACTGCAAAAACTTTTACAGGAGATTGATTAATTTTTTGCCCGCGTCCACTTGCTTTATCGGCAACGGTTACAACGCCTACAACTTCGTGGTGAGATTGATGAATGGCTTCCAATGAAGCTTTTGCAAACTCAGGAGTGCCTAAAAAAACGACTTTCAATGATTTCATGGTGCAAAGATAAGTTCTTTATTAAAGGATTAAAAGATTTAAAAATTAAAAATTATTTCTGTTATTCTAGTATCGTGGAGAATATTTTAATCCAAATAGATTCCTATTTCACCGAAATAACAGAAAACTTTTAAGCCAGCATATAGGTTTTGAAATTCAGCATTTTTACCTTTCCGGAGTCTAAAAGATAAATAAGGTTTTCCAGAATATTATCCTTCGGATGATACGTCAGTTGTATCGACAGTTCTTCTATTGTTGCCGGTTTTTTAGATAAAATATTAATGATTTCCAGAGAAATATTCTGGCCGAAAACAGATCGTTTCTTTTTTTCACAGACAGAGCAATTGCCACAGTTTCTGGCATTTTTTTCTCCAAAATAAGAAAGAATTAGCTTCATCTTGCAGTATTGGTCATCTTCAAGATAAAACTTCATTTCCTCCCACTTCTGAATCTTGTTTTTTTGAATATGCTCAAACAGTTTCCAGTATGAGCTGTTGATCACTCTTTCATCCCTTGGTTTCAAAAACTTAATGCTTGAAAGCGCACCGTCGATATACTCAATATAGTTTTTTTGCTGCAATTCTTTTAGTCTTTCTTTTATTAAATGAACACTTACGTCAATTTTATTACTTACCTGCTGTTCACTGAACATTACTTTGTGAGTGGTGATCCCTGAAACGGTTCTTAGTAAGAGTTCAATAAAATAAGCATCTTTTTGAGGGATCTGATCGATTTCATCAGCTTTCATCAGCAATTGAAGTGAGGAAAGACTTTTATTATTGTTAAAATAGATAATTTCCTGATTATGCAGAAAACCTAGTACATTATTAATTTTTGCTTTTGACAGTTTGGTAAAATTCTGTATCCCGGCTGTATTCAACTGGAAAACTTTTTCAGGAAGTTCATATTCTGCTACCTGAAAAATAGAGTAGAGGTAGGAAATTATTTTTAAAAATTCAGCTTTATTTGGTATTTGATTTTTTAAAATCTGATCAAAATTTGAAAGTTCCTGCTTGTCCCAAAGTAAGAACGCAAAACTTTTTTTGCCATCTCTTCCGGTTCTCCCTATTTCCTGATAATAATTTTCAATAGAAGGTGAAGGGGAAAAATGAATGACAAAACGGACATTATCCTTGTCAATTCCCATTCCGAAAGCATTGGTTGATATTAAAACATGCTGATTACTGTTGTTCCAAATGTTTTGTCGGGTATTTTTTTCTTTTGTAGTTAAACCTGCATGAAAGAAATCAACATTTTTCAATTGATTTTTATGAAGAAATTCGGTAAGCTGTTCCGCATCTTTTCTTGTTCTTACATATACAATCCCTGACTTTGTAGCATATTTTAAAATGTCGAGAACTCTTTGGTATTTATCTGAAACTTCTTCTGAAAATATTTTGATATTATCCCTTTTGAAGCTTTTTTGGAATACAGTCGGATTTTTTAATTCGAGTTTAGTTTTAATTTCATCTAAAACTTTTGGCGTAGCGGTTGCAGTTAAGGCTAAGCAGGAAATTTCAGGATTACTTTTTCGAAATTCCTTGATATTCTGATAACTGGGTCTGAAATCTTGGCCCCATTCTGAAATACAGTGCGCCTCATCTACGGCAATAAACGATAATTGTATTTCTTCAATATTTTGTAAAAACTGAGTATTGGTCAATCTTTCAGGAGAGACATATAATAATTTTGTAAGACCGTCCTTGCATCTGTTGTAAATAACTTCTGCATCAAATTCATCTAATTCTGAAGACAGATACTCTGCTTCGATTTGACGGCTTTTCAGTTGATTCACCTGATCTTTCATGAGCGCAAGTAATGGTGAAATAACTAGACATACACCTTCCCGAAGCAGTGCAGGTAATTGATAACAAAGCGATTTTCCCGCTCCTGTAGGTAATAAAACCAATGTATCTTTTGAATGTATGACAGAGTCTATAATTTCTTCCTGAGAATCCCTGAAAGTATCATAGCCCCAAAAATATTTTAGAGTATCAAATTTTAATTTTTGTAGGTCTTGTGGAGAAATCATAAGGTAAAAATAAGGAAAGTATTGAAACAAAAAAAGTCACGCATTGCGTGACTTTTTAAATATAATAGAAAGTTTACTATTTAGCTTCAAAATAAACCCTTCTGTTAGCTCTGTTTTTCCATTCAGGACATTTTGTAGCTGGATCACATTCAGGATATTTTAGGTCTTTTTTACCTTTTCCTATAGCATTTAATTTTCCAGACTCAACTCCGTTTTTAATTAGGTAGTTTTTTACATTATTTGCTCTTCTTTCAGATAATTTCTGGTTGTATGCTTCAGTTCCTCTTGTATCTGTAGCCCCTACTACTGTATATGTACCCGTTGATGAGTTGATATAATTTACAGCGTTGTTAAGGATAGGAGTGTTGGAAGGTAAGATTCTGTCTGAGTTTAGATCAAATTCAATTCCTTCTAGAGTTCTTGTGTCATCAGTAACAGGTCCAGTTGTTACAGGTGTTGTAGGACAACCAGCATTTTCAACAGGTCCAGGCACAGTCACACATTTATCGTAAAGGTCAATTACACCGTCTAAGTCTGTATCCAATGCAACTCCGGCTCCGTCAACTCTTGCACCAGCAGGAGTATCTAGCTGTCTGTCCCAATCGTCACAAACTCCGTCGTTATCTAAATCTCCTTTTTTACAAACTTCAATATCTTGGTTTTTATTAGCTAAAACATCTAATTTGTAATATACTTCTTGAAGTGGGTCATGCCACATTAAGTGAGATTCGTGTTTTCCTAATTTTAAACTTACCCCTAAAGTTGCATTAAAGAAGTTGTCTGAAATTTGCTCCTCACGTTGGTTGATCGCACTATATTTGTTACCTCCACCATCAAATTCATCATCACCAGTTATAACATACATTAATCTACCTTCGATGTCGATTCTTCTGTTAACTTTGAATTTAACACCGGCACCGGCTTGAGCAAACATTGAACCTAATTTAAAAGGTTTAATTTCAGTCATCAATCTTTGACCGGTTTCATCTTTCTGATAAGCTCTGTAGGCTAATGTACCAAGACCTCCATAAGCGTGCAAAGCCCATCTGTACGGAGATTTATTATCAACTCTTCTTAATAGGTTTGAAATATTAACATCCCCAAGTAAAGAGATTGCATCATATTGAGTTCTTGCTCCTACTTCTTGGTAAGCAGATGCATTTGCGGGAGCAGCTTTTTTAGTATTGAACCATCCTTGTCTGGTCTCTCCTCTGTCGTATTGTAAATTAATACCGAAAGCATGAGTGATAGCTTTATCAATACTTATGTATGCAGAATATCCGAAAAGGTTTTTACCATTACCATTTTTTATTGATGTTAAATCTGCCGATTGAACTAATGGTACACCGACCCCTGCTGAAATAGCCCAATCATTAAATCTTTTAGATTGATTAGTGAAAGGAGAAACATTAGCTGAGCCTGATGAAAAAGTATTAGGATATTTTTCTTCAGCCGAAACTGCTGTTGAATCTTGTGCAAAGCTTATGGCAGGAACAGCCAGTGCTAATGCTACAATTGCTAAACTTATTTTCATAGTGTATTTTTATTATTTAGTTAATTAAATGATTATTTATTTAGGGCAACCAGCATTTTCAACCGGTCCAGGTACAGTTACGCATTTATCGTTAAGATCAATCACGCCGTCAAGGTCCATATCGAGTGCAACTCCGGCTCCGTCAACTCTTGCTCCTGCAGGAGTGTCAAGCTGTCTGTCCCAATCATCGCAAACTCCGTCATTATCCTGGTCTCCTTTTTCACAAACAACAAAATCTACATTTGTATTTTCTAAAGTGTGAATTCTTGCATATGTTTCTTGTAGTGGATCATGCCAAGCCAAGTGGGTCAGATGCTTCCCTAGTTTGAAAGATACCCCTAGGTTAACGGTCCATGCATTATCAGATCTTCTTTTACTGATCATGTTATACTTAGAAACCTTAGAAGCTGGGTCGTAATCCGCAGGTCCTGCGTTTCCACCTCCGTCAAATTCATCATCTCCACTGATAATATACATTGTTCTTGCCTCTATATCAATAAGTTTTGAAACGTTATATTTCAATCCGATACCCATTTGGTAATAGATTGAATTAATATCCATTTTTTGCTTAATGAATAAAGGAATTCTATCCGGAGTAGTATTCCATCTGAATTCATTATTATCATGTAAAGATGTATTATAACTCATCAATCCAATACCGGCATAACCATGAAAAGCCCATCTATAAGGAGAAAGATTGTCTACTCTTCTCAAAAGATTTGAAAAGTTAACATCTCCCATTAAAGCAATCTGATTAAATTTTGTATTAGCTTCCGCAACTCCTGCGGCAATACCAGCAGCTCCGTCAAGCTGAGCTTTCTGTGTTGTTTCACCTCGCTGATAAATAAGGCTAACTCCTACAACATGAGTAATCTGTTTGTCAATACTCACATACGAATTATATCCCCAGTTGACCTTTTTATCATAAATAGATCTCAGATCAGCGTGAGCCATGAAAGCAGCACCTCCACCGACTGAAATAGACCAGTCGTTGAATTTTCTTGCTTTGTTGTTGAAAGGCTGTACATTGGCAGAACCAGAGGAGAACGTATTAGGGTATTCATCGTAGGAACTAACAGCAATACTGTCCTGTGCATATGTTGCAATAGGCAATGCAGCCAATAATAATAAACCTAATTTCATACAATATGTTTTATGTTTTGATAAAGTCTTTTAAAATTATCTTTGAGAATTCCCTTTCAAAAAGATGTTTCTGATGAGGGATTTCTAGCTTTTCTGACACAAATTTCAAATTGTCAAACGTTACGATATCAATATCTATTACTCTGTCGGTATATACTCCAAGAGTGCTAGAATCATATGTTCTCCCCATCTCAATTTCAATTCTTTTGATGCGTTTAAGTAACTGAATAGGTGAAAAATGTGTACATATTACTAATGCAATATTACAAAAAATATTAGAACTAACAAATTCTACGGGGTCAGTAATTAAAAATTCACTCAAATTTATTACTTTTCCTACTTCCTGATTGAGTTTGTCAATAGCCTGTTCAATATTTTTTTTTGTATCACCAAGATTACTTCCGAGTAACAAAATGACATTATGTTGCGACATATTGTTTAAAATAAATTTTATGAAGAGTTTCTTTAAAAATGTATTGGCAAATATAGTTGCATTTGTAATACTATGTGCCGTGTTTTTTTTCTTTTTTGTAGTGGTTATTTTCTTCAGTGCGATGAGCGGGGAAAAATCTGTCGTGGTAAAAAAGAATTCAGTTTTAACAATTAATTTGAAGACGGATATTATAGATAGTCCTACAGAGGAACAGACCAGTATATTTAACGTTGGTGATAAAAATAAAAGTATATTGTTATATGATGTTTTAGAGGCGATTAAGAATGCTAAAACAGATGGTAATATTAAAGGCATCAGTATTGAAACTGATCATTTAAATGCGGGAATTACCCAGCTTGATGATATCAGAGCGGCCTTAGAAGATTTTAAGAAAAGCGGGAAGTTTGTGTACGCCTATGGAAACGGAGTTTCGCAATCTACCTATTATTTAGGATCTGTAGCGGATCAGTACTTTCTAAATCCTTCTGGGATGATAGATTTAAAGGGGCTTTCTACAGAAGTTACATTCTTTAAGGAATTTGCTGATAAATATGGAATAGGAATAGAAGTGATCAGACATGGTAAATTTAAGTCTGCCGTAGAACCTTTCATAAGAAATGATATTTCCGATGAAAACAGAGAACAGTTAAGTACTTTACTTAATGATATTTGGAATAATACTGCCGCAAAAATATCGGCTTCCAGAAGAATAGATACAAATCAGTTTAAAACTGCAGTAGATAGTCTTTACGGAATGATTCCCGAGCAGGGTTTAAAATATAAATTAGTAGATAAATTAGTTCAGAAATCAGAATATGATGACTTTATCAAATCTAAGATAGGGTCTTCTAAAGACGATAAGCTAAATAAAGTATCTATTACAAATTATATCAATTCATATTCTGATAAAGATAAATCAGGTGATGGTGTGGCGATATTATATGCTTCGGGCTCTATTAATAATGGAGATAAATATGGAGATATCTATTCAGAAAAATATGTAAAATATATCCAGGAACTTAAGAATGATGATAAAGTAAAAGCTGTTGTTTTCAGGATCAACTCCCCGGGAGGAAGTGCAAATGCATCAGATGAGATTTTATACGAGCTTCAGCAGCTTAAAAAAGTGAAACCGGTAGTTGTGTCGTTTGGTGATTATGCAGCTTCGGGAGGATATTATATTGCAATGGCCGCAGATAAAATTTATTCTGAACAGAATACGCTTACAGGTTCAATTGGTGTTTTTGGAGTAATGCCTTATTATAAAGAGATTGCTAATAAAAATGGGATACGTTCCGATATTGTGGCTACGAATGCAAATTCTGCTTATTATTCTGCTTTGAACGGATTGACACCTTATGGAGTAGCACAGGTTACGAGAAGTGTTGAAGGAACTTATAAAAGATTTGTGCATTTTGTGACACAAAACAGAAAGCAAACTTTTGAGCAGATTGATAACGTAGGAGGAGGAAGAGTCTGGAGTGGAGTACGTGCTAAACAGATCGGTTTGGTAGATGACTTAGGAACATTGGATGATGCTGTGAAATTTGCGGCACAAAAAGCAGGATTGAAATCGTATGGTGTAACATCATATCCGAAGAAAAAAACAGCATTTGAACAGATTTTTGATGATATGAATGAGGATGATATTTCTGCAAGACTTATTAAAAATAAGATAGGGAAGGTCAATTATGAAATCCTTGAACAGATTACCAATGAAAAATTGAAGTCTGAAGTGAAAATGGAAATGCCTTATCAAATAAAAATTAACTAAATTATATATTGTACAAAAAGGGCGGATTTGAATATTCAAATCCGCCCTTTTATTTTTTATATTAATTTTTCTAGGTACTTTTCTTCGTTGCCATTCCGTAGATCCAGAGGACTATTAAAGCGCCTCCGATTGCTAAAATCCAGCTTCTGGGATTCCAGAAAGAAGTAACGTCACCCCAGTGTAAAATGTAAACTCCGATGGCTCCTCCTATGAAAGCTCCTACAATTCCTAAAATGATGGTGATCAGCCATCCTCCTCCCTGAGTTCCAGGCATGATCATTTTTGCGATTGCTCCTGCAATAAGTCCGAATAAAATCCATGTTAAAATTCCCATAGTTGCAAATTTTTTAATTGTTAATATTTATGAAATTGATATTGCTAATATAAGGGAAAACATGATAAATATCATCTTTTCTTGAAGAACGAATCAACAAATTCCGTACCATTGAACAATTGAAGGTCTTGCATTTTCTCGCCCACTCCAATATATTTTACCGGAATTTGGAATTGATCGGAAATACCAATCACAACTCCGCCTTTTGCTGTTCCGTCAAGTTTTGTTACGGCTAAAGCATTCACTTCAGTTGCTGCAGTAAACTGTTTTGCCTGTTCGAAAGCATTTTGACCTGTAGATCCATCCAGAACCAATAAAATCTCATGAGGAGCATCAGGAATTACCTTTTGCATTACTCTTTTGATTTTAGAAAGCTCATTCATTAAGTTGATCTTATTGTGAAGTCTTCCGGCGGTATCAATAATTACCACATCTGCATTTTGAGCAACGGCACTTTGTACGGTATCAAAAGCTACGGAAGCCGGATCTGAGCCCATTTCCTGTTTTACGATAGGAACTCCGACTCTTTGGCTCCAGATCACTAACTGATCTACAGCGGCGGCTCTAAAAGTATCTGCTGCACCCAAGACTACTTTCTTTCCTTCGGAAGTAAACTGATGGGCTAATTTTCCGATCGTTGTTGTTTTTCCGACTCCGTTTACTCCTACAACCATAATAACGTATGGTTTTTTAGAAGTATCGATATTTCCCGTTCCTGCGTGAGGGTTTTCAAGCAAAAGCCCTGAAATTTCTTCACGAAGAATTTTATCCAGTTCATTTACGCTAACGTACTTGTCTCGGGCAACACGTTCTTCAATTCTTCCTATGATTTTGATGGTTGTAGAGGCGCCTACATCGGATGCAATAAGTACTTCTTCCAGATCATCCAGAACTTCATCATCTACTTTGCTTTTGCCCACTACGGCTTTCGTCATTTTTTCAAAGAATCCCTGGCTGGATTTTTCCAAACCTTTATCTAAAGTTTCTTTTTCTTCTTTTTTAAAAATATTCTTAAACCAACTCATAGAATTTTATAATAGTAAGATGTTGTGTTATCTGTCTTTAGAACAAAGATAACAAAAAAACTACCCAAAAGCTGAGTAGTTTTTTATATTGTAAATAAAGCGTAGATTATTTTTTCAAATAACCGTCTACTTCGTCTGCATTCATTACTTTTTCTTCGAAAACGTAAGCACCTGACTTAGATGACTTAACCATTTTCACAACTTTAGTCATTTTTTTTGACTGACCACTCTGTAGGGTTGCTACTACTTTCTTTGCCATGGTAAATTATATTTTCTAATTACTTGATTTCTTTGTGAACGGTAACTTTTTTAAGAACCGGATTGTACTTCTTAAGCTCCAATCTTTCTGTAGTGTTCTTTTTGTTTTTAGTAGTGATGTATCTAGACATTCCTGCTACTCCGCTTTCTTTATGCTCTGTACATTCAAGGATTACTTGAACTCTATTTCCCTTTTTTGCCATGATTTATTAATTCTTTTTAATCAATCCGTTTCTAGTAGCTCTTTCAATAGCTTCCTCGATTCCAATCTTGTTAATCACTCTCAATCCATGAGCTGATACTTTCAGTGTTACGTGCTTATCTTGCTCCGGAAGGTAAAACTTCTTCTCCAATAAGTTAATTTCAAAACGACGCTTCGTTTTGTTATTAGCGTGAGAAACGTTGTTACCAACCATTGCACGCTTTCCTGTTATTTGGCAAATTCTTGACATATCTCGATGTTCTTATTTGTATAATATTTGAGGTTGCAAAATAACAAAGAATTTTTTAGATAGACAAATGTTTTAAAATTTATTTTTCAATTAGTTATAATATTTTTTCAAAAATACAACCATCAAGCCTGTTGTTTAGTGATCTTTTTCTGAAACCTTTTTATCATGAAATAAAATAATAAAAATCCTAATGCAAAGATAGAGAACCTTGTTAACAGATCTCCAGCTTTTACATAGAAGGTTTGTTTATCATATAGATTTACTTTCGCAAACAAAGCTGTTTTGTCTCCGTAGAAAGTGTCTTCCACAATTTCTCCTTTAGCATTGATATGGGCAGAAATCCCGCTGTTTGCTGCACGTGCGATTTCTCTTCGGGTTTCTATTGCTCTTAATTTTGCATAGGAAAGAAGCTGTTTATGTCCTTCTGAAACGCCCCACCAAGAATCATTGGTCATAATTCCTAGAAAGTTGGCTCCTTTTTTTACATACTCTGTTACAAATTCTCCATAGATGCTTTCGTAGCAAATGATAGGGGCTATTTTTCCTTTATTGAAAGGGTTTGAAAAAGCTAGTCTTTCTTTGTCTGTCCCCAATGAGGCAACAGTTCCTCCCAGGTTGATCATAGCATCGCCCAGAAGAGGTTTTAAATAGCTCATATAAGGGAAGATTTCCACTCCAGGAACCAGTTTACCTTTATGATACACCTGTACTTTTTGATTGGGAATAACCTGTATTGCTGTGTTAAAACTTTCAACCCAAAGTCCCTGATTGATCTGATAGGCTTCTTTAGGCAAATTTTCCTGACTTGTGTACAGTTTATGTGAAGAAATTCCTGTTGAAAAAACGGAACCCGGATGTTTTGTTAAAAAAGCTTTAAGATTATTCAAAATAATACTTTTTTCAAAGGCAGTTTCGGAAATGGAGCCTCTTCCGGGAAGTGCGGTTTCCGGAGCGATATAATAATCGATTTTTCCCTTTGTATTTTTTTCTGCAAGATCCAAAAGATCCTGTTCGATCGTTAAGCTGTCTTTAGAATATTTTTCAGCATAAGGATCAAGGTCTGGCTGAAGCATTAAAACATTAACGGTTCCGATTGGTTTTTCATTAAAGTTATTATATTTTACTACTGAAATAATCATTGGGATAATGATCAAAGCAGCAACTATTGAAGAGTTTTTAATTAAATCTTTTCTCTTTCTTCCGGCTTCCCAGGTTCTTATGGTATAAAAGAGTAAAACATTTATCAATAAAATCCAGAAGCTTCCGCCTGTAGCTCCTAATGTATCATACCATTGTACTAATTTTGGATACTCAGAGAATGAATTTCCAAGGTTTAACCAAGGCCATGTTAATTCCCAATTCAAATGGAATTTTTCAAAACTCATCCAGATCGCTACAAAAAATGCCAGTCCCCAATATGTTCCCTGTGCGTTTTTGTACCAGTGATAACATTGAAATACTAATGAATATAGTAAGGAATTGACTAAAACCGGGAATAAGACCGCCATTAAAGAATGGCTTCCGTCTGGGTTTTTAGATCCGTAAAGCCAGCCTGTCGTTACAATATTCCAAATGATAAAACATAAGTAGGAGAGTCCGAAAACAACCCAGCCTTTTCTCCTATAATTGGAAAATTTAGAAATCCCATGTTCCATCATTAAAAGAGGAACTAGGGCAGTAAATATGAAAAACGGAACACCGTAAGTAGGCCACGAGATGGATAGTAACATTGCTGATATCAGCGTAAGTAAGATGTATTTCATTAAAAACAATTAACATACAAATTTACTTTTTTGAAATGAAATAACCGGATAAATGACGTTAAAGAATGGTAGCGAATTTTTAGATTGGCTTAGAGTTTATCCGTTCAGTTCTTTAGCGCGCTTTTCTGCATTGAGAATTCCTCTTTTCAGGATTTCTTTACAATTATTTTCGTCGAAAGTTTTTAAAGCTGCTTCAGTGGTTCCTCCTTTTGAGGCAACATCTTTAATCAGTTCTTCGAGGCTTTTTTCGGAATTGTTCATCAGGTGATAGGCTCCTAACATGGTTTGTTTTACAAAAAGTTTGGAAAGATTTTCCTCAATCCCCATTTCAACTCCGGCTTTTATCATGGCATCAACGATGTAATAAAAATAAGCGGGTCCGCTCCCTGAAAGGGCTGTAACGCCATCCAGTAATTCTTCGTCTTCCAAATAAACGGATCTTCCAGTGGAGTTCAGTAATCTTTCGATATTAATCAGCTGGCTGAAAGAAATTCCTTCTGCTGCTGTGTATCCTGTAATTCCCATTCCCAAAAGCGTAGGAGAGTTTGGCATTGCTCTGACAACCAGCGGATGATGCAACAATTTCTGGATTTTCTTTATTTTAATCCCTGCCATAATAGACAAGATCATCTGGTTTTCTTTTAGCTGAAATTTGGAATTTTCAACAACCTGTTGGAAATCCTGAGGTTTTACGGCGATAATGATTAAATCTGTATCCAATTCTTTCACATTATCAAAAGTCGAGATTTTTGATTTTGGAAATTCTTCAGATATTTTGGAAAATCTGGATTCGTTTCTTGTAATTAAATGCAAGTTTTCAGGTTTGATCAATTCGTATTTCAAAAATGATTTTGAAAATGATAAGCCCATGTTTCCTGCTCCGATGATGGCTATTTTCATAGTTTAATTTAGGGTATAAATTTGTAACTCTTTCAGAAATTGAAGATTCTACGAAGTCGATTCAAGTGCTAAATAGCTTTTATCCTATAATATTCACTTCTCTTTCCAGTTCAATTCCGTATTTTTCTTTTACAGAATTGATAATTTCAGTAGAAAAGTCAAAAACTTCTTTTCCTGTTGCGTTTCCTGTTGCGTTGATGATCACTAATGCCTGAAGCTTATGTGAAGCTACATTTCCGATCTGTTTTCCTTTCCAACCGGATTGTTCGATTAGCCAGCCAGCCGGGACTTTTACAAAATTTCCGTTAGAGTACCCTTGAATATTTTCAAACTTTTCTTTTAATTGTTCAAATTGAGCTAAAGGAATAGTCGGGTTTTTAAAAAAACTTCCTGCATTTCCGATCTTTTTTGGATCAGGAAGTTTACTTTGCCTGATATTGATAACGGCTTTAGAAATATCTTGAATGGAAGGTTCTTTAATTCCTAAGTTTTCCAATTCAGATTTGATGGCTCCGTATTCTGTTTTAATGATATGGTTTTTGGTGGTAAGTTTAAATGTAACTTCCAGAATCACATATTTTCCTTTTCCTTCCTGCTTGAAAATAGAATCTCTGTATCCGAATCTGCATTCTTCAAGGTTGAATATTTTAAGTTCAAGATTTTCTAAATCCAAAACGGTACAGCTTACAAAAACGTCTTTTATCTCCGTTCCGTAGGCTCCGATATTTTGCATAGGAGAAGTTCCTACATTTCCGGGAATAAGAGAAAGGTTTTCCAGTCCGCCATAGTTTTTATCCAGACAGTACATCACGAAATTATGCCAGTTTTCGCCTGTTTTAGCAGTTACCAGAACTTCGTTTTCATTAATGATTTCCTCAGAAATGCCTTGTAAATTCAACTTAATGGCAAGTCCTTCAAAATCTTTCGTGAACAAGATATTACTCCCTCCACCAAGAAACAGGATCGGCAGTTGGGGGGTGTGGAAATTTGCGAAATTAAGAGCTTCTTTCAATTCCTCTATGGTAGTGACTTCAACGAAATATTTTGCCCTAGCTTCTACTCCGAAAGTATTGTAAGCTTTTAATGAAAAATTTTCTTGCATAAAAGTTTATGGGTGTTCTGTTGTGAGAATTTTTTCTAATTGTGATTTGAATCTTTCCAATTGCTTATAATGAAGTGTATCAAGATAAGAATTTACGTAAACATGGGATCTTTTTGAAGTTTTTATCTGGAAAACTTCATCAGTTCCACCTTTAGCCTGTATACTTTCTGAACTTTTAATATGTTCCAAAGTTTTGAGGTCAAAACAAGAAATAAGTCCTTTCCATACTTTTGGATGGATCTTGGAACTCCATTGTTTATGAATTTGTTTGGCAGTATTTCCTTGTTCTGATGTAATAGAGTCTTTGGTAATTTTAATGATTGTATAGTTGCCTAAATTTCCGCTTACATTCGAAATACTGATAAATTTAATCTCGTTGTGTTTGGGAATGTTTTTTTCTGTTTGTTTATTACAAGAAAAAAAAGTCAGCAATAAAACTGTTGAAAAGAACATTTTCAAACCTAAAAATTTTATTGCTGACATTGTATTGTATTAAAGGTTGAATTCTAATTTATATTGCTGTAATGCATCTTTTAGAATTTCAGCACTTCTTCTTAGATCTTCTTCTTTGAGAACATAGGCGATTCTCACCTGTTTTTTACCTAATTCCGGATTGCTGTAGAATCCTCCCGCAGGCGCAACCATTATGGTTTCATTATTATTGGAGTATTTTTCTAACAGCCATTGTGCGAATTTTTCAGTGTCATCTACCGGAAGCTCTGCTACACAATAGAAAGCTCCTTTGGGCTTTGGACAAATTACCCCGGGAATAGCATTGAGTAAATCTACCAATACATTTCTTCTGTGAGTATATTCTTCTCTTACAGCTCTGATATAAGCTCCGTCATTTTGGTGTGCGGCTGTTGCAGCAATCTGTCCTAAAAGAACAGGACTCAGTCTCGCCTGTGCAAAAAGCATGGCAGCATCGTGAATCTTTTTAGAACGGGTAATCATACATCCGATTCTTACTCCACACATAGAGTAGCGCTTAGATTCTGAATCGATAATAATGCAGTTTTCGCTTAGCTCAGGGAAAGCAAGCATTGAAATCTGTTGTTTCCCATCATATACATATTCTCTGTATACTTCATCTGAAATAACAACAATATCGTATTTCAAGGCAATTTCTGCTAATTTCTGCAATTCTTCGCGGGTGTAAAGATATCCTGTAGGATTTCCAGGATTACAGATTACAATTGCTCTTGTTTTTTCCGTAATTTTCTTTTCAAATTCTTCAATTGGAGGAAGGGCAAAACCTGTATCAATTGTTGACGGAACGGCTACTACATGAACATTAAAAGTACTTGTAAACCCATTGTAGTTTGCATAATAAGGCTCAGGAATGATTACTTCATCTTCGTCATCGCATAATGTGGAGATGGCAAAATTTAAAGCTTCTGAACCCCCATTGGTTACAATGAAGTTGTCGGGTGTAAGATCTGTGAAGTCCAACGAATGGTAATATTCAGTAAGAGCTTTTCTGTACTCTATATTTCCTTCGGAAAGAGCATATTCCAATACTTTTAAATCAATGTTTTTTAAAGCATTCAATGCTGTTTCAGGGGTTTCAATATCTGGTTGCCCGATATTAAGATGGTATACTTTTGTTCCTTTTTGTTTTGCTTTCAATGCAAAAGGAACCAGTTTTCTTACCGGCGAAGGGGGCATCTGCTGTGCTCTGTTTGAAATATTAGGCATTATTTTCTTATCTAAAAATTGATTGCACAAAAATAGCAAAATATTTTTTCCGAGAATTAAACAGGAGGAACTAAATCAAATATATTATGCTTAGAATGCTAATTGTGATATATTTGTTATTTTGTTTTATTTAGTGTTGTTTTTTTGAAATTAAACGTTTGTTTATTATTTAATTTATTTGGTTTTAATGTAAATATTGAAAAATAATTAAATTGATTATTGTGGTTTTGGATTTAATTCATAGTTTTACGCAGACTAATAAAAAATTTTTATGAGAAAAAATCAACCAGCTCTTGTGCTTGGTGCATTAGGACTATTTGCCAGTTCTTTTGCTTTAGCACAAAACTATCAGCAAATGCCTGTCCAGACTGGATTTACGGCAGATGTAGTTGCCAATGGGACGGGTTCTTCAGCCGTGACTACAAATAATGATGTAGATGGAGTTTCTTATGCTTTTGTAGCTAAGGATTTCCTTTTAACAGCAACAAGTACGCCTATTAATTATGGTTTTCCTGTTGATGGGATTATTAATTCTGTAGTAACAACAACTCCTGGACTGAGTTATCAATTAGGAAGTTTGAGTGCAAACAATTCCTTGAGACTAGCTGCGGTAAATGATTCCGGAACTTTAACATTTACAACACCAAAAGCGGTTACAAAATTGTATATGCTTTCTACGAGTGGAAGTGGTGCTTCAACAGTTTCTGTAACGGTAAATTTTTCAGATGGTACAAATCAACAGTTTACAGGAATTAGTATTGCCGATTGGTATACTGGGACTAATATCGCTCTTCAAGGTTTTGGTAGAATTAAAAAACCAGGAGCAAGTCCTGCTGCAGGTGATGATGTTCCGTCACCAGAAGGAGGGACTAATCCCAGATTGTATCAGAATGAATTTGTAATAAGTGCTGCTAACCAAACGAAGCTTATTCAAAGTGTTACTATAACAAAAACAGCAGGTACGGGATTACCCAATATTTTTGCTTTCTCAGCAGATGCGTATTCAACTTGTATGCCTCCTACATTACAGGCAGTCGGGACAATTACAGCTAATTCAGCTGCAATTTCATGGACAGCTCCTACGGGATCAACACCAGCTAGTTATGATATTTACTATAGCACATCGAATACAGTTCCTGCAAGTACTGTTACTCCAAATTTCCCGGGAGAAACAGGAACTTCTAAAGTTATTCCGGGCTTGAACTCAAATACGGTTTATTATTATTGGGTAAGGTCTAATTGCAGCACAGGAACCAGCCAGAGTTCATGGTCTTTTGGAGGTACATTTAAAACAGCTTGTTCTATTTTTACAGTTCCATATACGGAGAACTTTGATACTACAAGTACAGGTTCTTCATCGAATCTTACGGTACCAAGCTGTTGGTCTTATTTAGAAACAGCTTCATCTGCAGGTTATGGATATGTAACAACAAGTTATCCTAATTCTTCGCCTAATTCTTATTATCTATATAATTCATCGGATAATACTGGTAGCCAGATGTTGGTTTCACCTCCAACTACAAATCTTTCAAATGGTACGAAACGAGTGAGGTTTTATGCAAGAGGTACTTCGGCGGGTTATTCATTGTTGGTAGGTACTTTATCAAACGCTGCCGATCCAACTACTTTTACGCCAATTGGTTCTGCTATTACATTGACCGCTACCCAGACACAATATACAGTTAATATTCCTTCAGGTACTAATACGCAATTGGCATTCAAGCATGGTTTAGGGGGGACATATCGTGGGATCTATCTTGATGATATTACGGTTCAGGAAATCCCTTCCTGTTTAGAGCCGACGGGGATATCGGCTTCAGCGGTTACGTCTTCTGGGGCTACTATAAGCTGGACTGCTCCTGCAACAATACCAGCAAATGGTTATGAAGTGTATTATAGTACTTCAAATGTAGCGCCGACATCTACTACTATTTTAGATCCTACCAATTCAACTCAATCTCCAACAACATCGGCTCCAATAAGTGGGCTATCTCCTGCGACTACCTATTACGTATGGGTACGTTCTGTATGTAGTGGCACAGATAAAAGTGTTTGGTCCCTGCAAACGACATTTGTTACAGCTTGTGTGTCAGTAGCAACATTTACTCAAAACTTTGATACCACTGCAGTAGATTCATTACCTTCTTGTTGGACAAGCATCGGTACAAACACGACATATGCAAGGGTGTATGCATCTTCTGCTATGTCGGCTCCAAATGCAATGTATATTTATACTTCAGGAACTTCCACAGGTATGGTTTCAATGCCGGAACTTTCAACATTGCAATCAGGCAGTTATGTTCTTAAGTTTAAAGGAAGAGGTAACTCAACTGCTGGTGGAGTTATACAGATTGGATATTTAACAAACCCGACAGATACTTCTACTTTTGTATCTATTGGTTCATATACGGCATCTAGTACAACAACTGTAGATAATTATTCATTAAATATTACAGGAATACCTGCTGGAGTTAGTAAATTAGTGTTAAAGCATACTGGATCTCCTGCTTATAGTGTACTTCTTGATGATATAAGTTATGAACTTAATGGGTTAGCAACTTCAGAAACATCTGTTAAGAAAAATGATATTAATGCATATCCTAATCCGTTCACAGATATTTTAAATATTTCTGATATTAAAAATGTGAAATCTGTTTCTGTTGTAGATATTGCAGGAAGGTTAATTAAAAATATTGAAAGTCCTTCTTCTACTCTTCACTTAGGAGACTTGAAACAAGGAGTATATTTGGTTGTTCTGAATATGAGCGATGGTTCTAAGCAGACTATAAAAGCAATTAAAAAATAAAATCTTATTTTATTAAATATTATGAGCGGCTTTACTTTTGGTAAAGTCGCTTTTGTTTTTATGTTTTAACTATAAAATTTGCTAATTTTAGGCCGTTAAAAATTATTAAAATGCAAATTTCTGCAATTTCTATAGATGATTATATCTCAAAGATTCCTGAAGAAAGACAAGGGATATTTAAGAAACTTTTTGATACTGTAAGCAAGAATTTACCGGAAGGCTTTTCTGAAAATATCAGCTACGGAATGGTTGGCTGGGCAGTTCCGCTGGGAATTTATCCTCCGGGTTATCATTGTACACCCAATACACCGCTTCCTTTTATAGGGTTGGCTTCTCAGAAGAATTTTATTGCATTATATCATATGGGGATTTATGCAAAACCGGAATTGCTGAATTGGTTTGTTGAAGAATTTCCAAAATACTCGAAAAGAAAATTAGATATGGGAAAATCCTGTATTCGCTTTAAGAAAATTGATGATATCCCGCTTGAGCTTATTGCAGAATTGAGTAAAAAAATGACCGTAGATGAATGGATCGAAACCTATGAAAAGAATTATAAAAAATAAATTTCTTGCAACATTTTTATCTCTTTTTATACTTCTGTTCATTGCCTCTGGGTGCACAGGAATTAAAAACTCAGGATTAAAAAACGGGGATTTGCTTTTTGTTACAGCAAAAGATTCAGGCTTATCCGGAGCAATTAATAATGTAACTCAAAAGGAAAAAAATGCTTCTTTCGATCATATCGGGATTTTGGAAAAAGAGGATGGGAAGTACTTTGTGCTCCATGCTTCCCCTCAAAAAGGTTCGGATAAGCAGAAGCTTAAAGATTTTGTGAAAGATCAGAAAAAAGACGGACAAAATATCATAGTCTATAGATTAAAACCTGAATACCTGAATGCGATTCCGGATGCGATTGCGAAAGCAAACACAATGCTGGGTAAGCCTTATAATTTTAATTACATATTGAGTGATGATTCGTACTATTGTTCAGATTTTATTGAGAGAATTTTTAGGAAAGATCATATTTTTACTTTAGAACCAATGACTTTTATTGATCCTAAAACCGGGACAACCAATGAGTTTTGGCAAGACTTTTATCACAAGAAAAACCTCAAGGTTCCCGAGGGTGAGTTAGGGTGTAATCCGAATGGTTTGGCAGCATCTTCAAAGATAGAAAGAATACAACAGCTTAAATAATACATCAAAGAAGCATTTTGCTTCTTTTTTTATGAAAAAGAAAATTCAAAAAATATTAGTCTATAAATTTGGTAGACTAATATTTTTTTATATTTTTGTCCTGTATTTAATAACAAATAATTGTATGTATTTCAGAAAATAATTGTTTAATCAAAAAACGAGATGTTATGATAACAAATTTGCAATCACTGCCTAATAATGTAAGCCTTATTAAAAAAGAACTGATTTTAGAAATAGAATTGAACGGGAAAATGAAATTTGATCATTTACTCAATACTATCTATCAGCAAATGGGGATGTGCTACAGGGTTTTGAATGCAGATGTGGAATACATCAACGGAAATGATTTTGGATCGTTTCAATTATACCTTAATGCAACTTCAGAAGATTTTCAGCAGCTTGAATTTTTCCTGAATAAAAATAAACTTTTGAATACTACTGTAGAATATGTCTGCAGAAAGTACTCTTAGTTGTGTAAATCCATATAGTTTGAGGAGCGTTCATTTATTGAGCGCTTTTTATTTAGCTTCCGGTAAAAGATTATCTGTGTTTCATAAAAAAAGCGTTCAGAAATCCTGAACGCTTTTTTTATGTTTAAATTATAACCAATTAAATTCTTTCAATATCAGCACCAATAGCTTTCAATCTGCCATCAATGTTTTCATATCCTCTGTCAATCTGTTCGATATTATGAATGATCGATTTTCCTTCAGCCGAAAGTGCTGCGATAAGAAGTGCATTTCCAGCTCTGATATCCGGGGAAACCATTGTGGTTCCTCTTAACGGAGTTTCCTGATTCAGACCAATTACGGTGGCTCTGTGCGGATCACATAAGATAATCTGTGCTCCCATATCGATCAGTTTATCTACAAAGAATAATCTTGATTCAAACATCTTTTGATGTACCAAAATACTTCCTTTAGCCTGGGTAGCTACCACTAAAATAATAGAAAGCAAATCCGGGGTGAATCCCGGCCAGGGAGCATCTGAAATGGTAAGAATGGAACCGTCTATAAATTTCTGGATCTTATAATTTTCCTGAGAAGGAATGTAGATATCATCACCACTTTGCTCTAACTGAATTCCTAGCTTTCTGAAAGTATTGGGAATTACCCCAAGCTGATTCCAGTTTACATTTTTAATAGTGATTTCAGATTTTGTCATGGCTGCAAGACCGATCCAAGATCCGATTTCCACCATATCGGGAAGCATGGTGTGCTCTGTTCCTCTGAGGTGAGTAACTCCTTCAATGGTCAATAAATTTGATCCAATTCCGGAAATATTTGCACCCATTCTGTTCAGCATTTTACAAAGCTGCTGTAGGTAAGGTTCACAGGCTGCGTTATAAATTCTTGTTTTTCCTTTGGCTAGGACAGCTGCCATTACAATATTGGCTGTTCCTGTCACTGAAGCTTCTTCCAGAAGAATGAATTTCCCGTTGAGTTCTTTAGCTTTTAAAGAATAAAAATATTGCTCCTCATCATAATTGAATTCGGCACCCAGTTCTACCAATCCCTGGAAGTGGGTGTCAAGTCTTCTTCTTCCGATCTTGTCTCCTCCTGGAGTTGGCATGTAAGCTTCTCCATATCTTGCAAGCATTGGTCCCATCAACATGATAGATCCTCTTAATTTAGCACCGTCTTTTTTAAATTCTTCGGATTTTACATAATCAAAATTAACAGAATCAGCCTTAAACGTGTAATCACCGTGATCGTTTTTCGTTACTTTTACACCAAAATCAGCTAAAATTTCGATCAGTCTGTTGACGTCATGAATGTCGGGAATGTTTTTTATTCTTACTTCTTCATCCGTCAACAGAACAGCACATAAAATTTGTAAAGCTTCATTTTTAGCTCCTTGTGGGGTAATTTCACCCTGTAGCCTTTTCCCCCCTCTTATTTGAAATGTTCCACTCATTATTTTCTGTTCTTGTGATTATTGTTATGCCTTCTTTTGTTCGGTTGGTTTTTATTATTATTGTTGTTATTACCGCCTTTATTATTCCGGTTATTTCCTGTATAATAAATCTTACTTTTCTCCAATGTTTCTATTCCTGTAAGATCAAGTCTGTTTTCAGAAAGTTCTTTTAAATGACGGAAAATAACATCATCAGTTACATGTTCCTTATTGTAAACATTATAAGACTTTTTCATATTGTTAGCAATAACTTCAATAAGAGCCTCTTTTTCGTCTCCGGCTTCAAGTTCAATTGCTTTTTCTATCAGTTGAAGGATACTTTTTCCGTAAAATTTGAAATCTCCCTGTAATTTAGGATATTCCATCTTTTTAGGTTTTTCAGCAAGCTCTTCTCTTGTCGGGAATGGATAAGGAGAATCAACATCCAAATCGTAATTTGCCAAAATAAAAAGATGATCCCAAAGTTTATGCTTGTAATTTTCTTCATCGCGAAGTTGAGGGTTTCTCTGGCCCATAAAATCAATGATCGCCATTGCCATTTCATTTCTTTCTTCCTTTGTAGAAAGCTCTTTGCAACGCTCAACCAACTGTTGTATTATTCTACCGTATTCCGGTAAATGAAGCTGTGTTTTTTGGGTGTTATATTCCATAGTTTGCAAATATATGGATTAAAAGAAAAATCGTTTCGAAAAACTTAATTCTTTATGATTATTTAATAAAAAAATTTTGAAGAGGTTTTTTATATTTCTATGAATTTCTTTTTCTGATGGGAGTCGGGGAGAAAACATTTTTGAGAAGCAAGTTTCATTCTGTTTTTAGAAATCATATCGTAAATTTTATTGCTGAAAGAAGTTGGAAATATCTTTCCGAATACACTTAATAACTTATAAAATCCACCTAAGATATTAGTAATTTTTAATACAGCTTTGGATTTTATAAGATAGTATTGCTGGGGTTTCCAAAGATAAAGTGTATTGAATTGCTGGGTTTCCAGTCCTCGTTCCGTAAGAAATCTTTGACCAAAATCAGATTGAAGTGAGGCAAACATGAATTTATCTTTTTTATCATTTTCCAGAATCCATTGAACCCAGAAATTACAAACACCACATTCCCCGTCAAAAAATATAATATGTTTATCTAGTATGTCTTCTCGCATTATTCATTTTTGTTATTTAAAAGTTCTACAACAAATAAAGATAATGAATTTTTATTTAATCATAATATTAGGGTTAAATGTTTCATTAATAGTAATTTGAATGATTCTAAATAGATTGATTAAAATTGCTTTCTTGATAAAATAAGGTGAAATTTTTCTAACTTAATTGCAGGATAATATGATTTGTTTACATGTTGTTTCAGGCAAAGTAATTTAAAATAATATATAGTTTTTAACTATTGTAAAAATATTTTCAATAGATTGTGTTTATATTAAAACTGTTGTAAGTTTGTTCTGCTTAAAGAGAAAATTAATAGTAATCAACATAAAAAATTAAACGATAATGGAAAACGATTTGAATGACATCAGTAAATGTCCGTTCCATAATGGAACAATGAAAAAACAAAGTGTGGCAGGCGGAGGTACCAAAAATCTGGATTGGTGGCCGGATCAGTTAAGAGTAGATATTCTTCGTCAGCATTCTTCTCTGTCAAATCCAATGGGTGAAAATTTTGATTACGCTGAAGCCTTTAAAAGTCTTGATCTGGATGCGGTAAAAAAAGATCTTCATGCATTGATGACCGATTCCCAAGACTGGTGGCCTGCAGATTTTGGTCATTATGGACCTTTGTTTATTCGTATGGCTTGGCACAGTGCCGGTACTTATCGGGTAGGAGACGGCAGAGGTGGAGCCGGAGCCGGACAGCAACGTTTTGCTCCTTTGAACAGCTGGCCGGATAATGTAAGTCTGGATAAAGCAAGAAGATTGTTATGGCCAATCAAACAAAAGTATGGAAATAAAATATCTTGGGCAGATTTAATGATTCTTACAGGAAATGTGGCATTAGAATCGATGGGCTTTAAGACATTCGGGTTTGCAGGTGGTCGTGAAGATGTTTGGGAACCGGATATGGATGTATATTGGGGGGCTGAGAAAACTTGGCTGAGAGGAGACTTACGCTATGCTCACGGTTCAGAAGGGGTTGCTGAAAATCGCGGAGTTCTTCCTACAGACGATGATGCAGACGGAGACATTCATTCAAGAAATTTGGAAAAGCCTTTAGCAGCAGTACAAATGGGGCTAATTTATGTGAATCCTGAAGGACCGGACGGAAATCCGGATCCTATTGCGGCGGCAAAAGATATTCGTGATACATTCGGAAGAATGGCTATGAACGATGAAGAAACGGTAGCCTTAATTGCTGGAGGGCATACATTTGGAAAAACCCACGGAGCTGGACCTGCAGATCATGTAGGAAAAGAACCTGAAGCAGCAGGAATTGAACTTCAGGGGCTAGGATGGAGCAGCTCCTATAAGTCCGGTAAAGGAGCAGATGCGATTTCAAGCGGATTGGAAGTCACCTGGACAGAAACTCCAACGCAATGGAGTAATTATTTCTTTAAAAATCTTTTTGAGAATGAATGGGAGTTAACTAAAAGTCCTGCGGGAGCCCATCAATGGGTGGCTAAGAATGGTGAAGAAATTATTCCGGATGCATTTGATCTGTCTAAAAAACACAGGCCAACAATGCTGACAACCGATTTGTCGCTGAGGTTTGATCCTGTCTATGAAAAGATTTCAAGACGGTTTTATGAAAATCCTGACGTGTTTGCGGATGCATTTGCCAGAGCCTGGTTTAAATTGACTCATAGAGATATGGGGCCAAAAGCCCGTTATTTAGGTCCGGAAGTTCCGGCAGAAGAGCTAATCTGGCAAGATCCTATTCCGGAAGTAGATCATATTTTAATTAATAATTCTGATGTTGAAGCATTGAAATCAAAAATTTTGAATTCGGGACTAAGTGTTTCAGAATTGGTTTCTACAGCGTGGGCTTCAGCTTCGACTTTCAGAGGAAGTGATAAAAGAGGAGGGGCAAATGGAGCGAGAATCCGTTTGGCTCCACAAAGATATTGGGCGGTGAATAACCCGGTACAGCTCCAAAAAGTATTGAGTGTTTTAGAAAATATTCAGAAAGAATTTAATGAAAGCCAAACCGGAGGTAAAAAAGTTTCTTTAGCTGATTTGATTGTTCTTGCCGGAGGTGCTGGAATAGAAAAAGCAGCTAAAAATGCAGGACATAATCTGATCGTACCTTTTGCTCCTGGAAGAATGGATGCTTCTCAGGAACAAACCGATGTAGAATCGATGGGATATCTTGAACCAGCAGCCGATGGCTTCAGAAATTATTTGAAGAAGAAATTCTCCGTTTCTACAGAATCTTTACTGATTGATAAAGCGCAATTATTAAATCTTACGGCTCCGGAATTAACAGTATTGGTTGGAGGAATGAGAGCTTTGAATACAAACTTCGACGGTTCATCTCACGGAATTTTTACTAAAAATACAGAAGTTCTTTCAAACGATTTCTTTATCAATCTTTTAGATATGAATACGCAGTGGAAAGCTGCTTCTAACGATAACGAATTGTATGAAGGTGTAGATCGTAAGACCGGAGAGAAGAAATGGACGGCCACCCGTGCAGATCTTGTTTTTGGTTCCAATTCTGAATTGAGGGCTATTGCTGAAGTTTATGCAAGCTCAGATGCTAAAGAAAAATTTGTGAATGATTTCGTTTCGGCTTGGGTGAAAGTGATGAATGCGGATCGATTTGATTTAATTTCGCAATCAAATTAATACAGGCTTCTTTAGTTAGGAATAGAGCTTAAAATATAAAAAGACCTTTCTAATATGGAGAGGTCTTTTTTTATATTTTAATTTAGAATCTCATTCATTTGCGTGAGAATAATTGGTTTTCCGTCGGTAACAATAATCGTATGTTCGTGTTGAGCCATGTAGCCGCCTTTGTTCCCGACCATTGTCCAACCGTCATTTAATTCCACCGCAACATTTGAATCTGTTGAAATAAATGTTTCAATAGCAACCACAGAATTTTTCCTGAATCTTCTTTGGTCGAAACGGTTCTTGTAATTCATTAATTCGTCAGGCTGCTCATGAAGGCTTCTTCCAATGCCATGTCCGCCAAGATTTTTAATGACTTTAAAACCTCTTTTTTTTGCTTCGGTTTCCATGAGAAACCCAATGTCTGCGATTTTTACACCACCTTTTATATTATTGATCGCATTTTCTAAAATAGCTTTGGAAGCATCAATCAATTTCTGATGCTGATTGATGTCTTTTCCAATAATAAATGAACCTCCGTTGTCTGCCCAATATCCATCAAGTTCCGCAGAAACATCAATATTGATAAGATCTCCTTCTTTTAAAACTCGTTGCTCAGAAGGAATTCCGTGACAAAATTCGTTGTCAACACTAATGCACGTCCAACCCGGAAATCCATACGCGAGATAAGGAGCAGATTTTGCCCCGAAATCTGAAAGGATTCTTGCTCCATATTCATCAAGATCTTTCGTGGTCATGCCTGGTTGAGCGTAATTAATCATCTCTCTTAAAGTATAAGCAACAGCTTCACTTACTTTTTGCATTCCGATTAATTCCTGGTCGTTTGTGATGGACATAGTGTTGGTTTTTGTGAACACAAAGTTAGGAATTAATATTTGTTAAGGAAGTCTAAAATACGTCAAGCTTTGTCGTCTTGCTGCTATAGCTTTGTTTCAGAATATGATAAATACACAAAAAAAGGTGTTGAATTTCTGAAATACTTCATTGTAAATCTAAATAGTGTGAACTAAAAATAATATTTTTGCAGCGTTAAAAATTAATAACAATAAACTTAACATAAACACGGGATGAAAAAACTCTACATGGGTGCATATTTCTTATGTACGATTATGAGCGTATCAGCTCAGGAAGTTTTATGGCAGAAAGACATCAAATCCTCCACTCAGGATTTCTTAAGCCAGGTGACTCCAACCGTAGATCTTCAGTACTTAATCACAGGAAGCTCCATTCAGTCACAAAAACTCTCTACAGAAAACAAGCAGAACAACGGTTACGATTTCCATTTGGTGAAATTGAATCAACAAGGCGAAGAAGTCTGGGAGAAATACTTTGCAGGAAAGAACCACGATTATCTTTCCGCATCCCTCTCCACGCAGGACGGAGGCTTCGTTCTGGCAGGAACTTCGTATTCAGGCAAAGGACTAGATAAAAAAGACGATTCCAAAGGAGGCTCCGATATCTGGCTGATCAGAATCAATGAATTCGGAGATGAATTATGGCAGAAAACCATAGGCAGCACTTCCGATGAAGAAGCCAGAGCAGTAATCCAATCCACCGATTTAGGATTTTTTGTCGCAGGGAATGTTCAGAACTCTGCACAAGGTTATGGTTCTAAAGACGTTCTTGTTGTCAAATTAGACAAAAACGGAAAAGAGCTCTCCCAACTTATCTTAGGCGGAAAAGGTTTAGATGAAGTTGAGAAAATGATCCCGACAAAAGACGGAGGCGTTTTACTCGGAGTGTATTCAAGGAGTTCCGAGGTTCGAGATTTTGGAACAGGTTCGAGTTCCGAGGTTCGTGGTTTAAGTTCTGGAACTACCACCCCGAATCCCGTATCCCGTTATCCCAAATCCACAAATAACCAAGGAGAAGGCGACTACTGGATCATTAAACTCAGCAAAGACGGTAAAGTAGAATGGGAAAAGAACTATGGCGGGACAGGAGACGATCATTTAAGAACCATGGCGATGACCACTTCAGGCTTTATCATAGGAGGCGAAAGCCGTTCCGAAAGATCAGGCAATAAAACTGTAGGGGTAGAAGAAGGCACCGATCTTTGGCTGATCTTCCTAAACGAAAGGGGCGAGGAAATCTGGCAGAAATCCTACAACTTTAAAAACAGGGATGTTCTCATGGGTATGTATGTGATCTTAGGTCATAATGAAAGAGAAAAAAATAAAGACTTGACCAAAGGAATACTACTCGGAGGCTATACCCAGGCAGAAGGCAGAATAGAAACGGATGATGAAACCTTCTGGATGCTGTATATCGATGAAAATGGCAATGAACAGTGGAGAAAACACGTAAAAGGGGAATCCAGAAAAAGAGAAGAAAGACTTTCGGATATTAAACTCAATAGAGACGGCTCTATCATTCTGGCAGGAACCAGTGCTGAGGAATTAGGAAAAGAGAACTGGAAGATCGTAAAGCTGGGAGATCAGCAGGTAGACCAATTGATCGAAAAGCAAGACATTAAAATCTATCCGAATCCCGTATCCGATTATGCGTATGTAGAAATTGGCTTTGATTTTAAGGAAGCGGATATTACGATGTATGATATGTCAGGAAGACAGCTTCAACAAATAAAAACCAAGAATAAGGTAACAAAGCTCAATACACAGCCTTTGATACAGGGAGCTTACCTGATTACCATTAAAACAGATATCAACAAAACCGCAAATGCTAAACTGATTAAGAAATAAACACTATAATGAAGAAAATAGTTACTGCTATAAGCTTAATAGCCCTACAAATATCTTTTGCACAATCTACAGGCCCCCAAATAAGAACAGATCTGCCTCAGATGATTCCCCCTTCCCCCACGGTATCATCATTAATGAAGTTTGAAGAGGTTCCTGTGAGTAATTATACAGGAGTTCCCGATATTTCTATTCCCCTTTTCAATGTGCCTTCCCAATCGAAAGATATTTCAGTGGATATAAGTCTTAAATACCATACTTCTAGCATTGCAGCAGATGAAATCTCTAGTGATGTAGGATTGGGATGGAACTTATTTGCCGGGGGAACCATATCACGAACCGTAAAGGGACATCCTGATGAAGAACTTATTTTAGCATCATCAATGAAACCAGGCAAAGTCGGGATTTATCAGACGAGTGTAGCCAACCATATTAATAATTATTATTATTTTTCAAATAATATATTAAACAGTTATAAAACATATTATAATTCCAACCTATCATCAAGTGACCAAGAGATTGGAAATGAATTTATTTGGACAGCTAATCATACTGATAAATATGATACCGAGCAGGATTTGTGGCAATTTAATTTCTTTGGAAAAGCAGGACGATTTTATATAAAGAAAAATAATACAGGTGTCCTTGAAGTTATTCCTCTAGATCACTACAATATCAAAATTATTAATCAATATGACAGCAATACATATAAACCAACGGGGTTTATAGTGTTTGATGATAGAGGCTATAAATTTGTTTTTGATATTGTTGAAATATCAAAAAATTCTGGAGGAGTGCAAAACTTTTATTATGATAGCAATGGACTTTTATCTCCTTCTGATTATTTATATGAAGATAAAGAGTTTAACAGTTCTTTTCATCTTTCTAAAGTTATTGATCCTAATAATAACACTTTAGTAGAATATCAATATAATGATAATGAAATAAAAGAAGGGTTTACGAAGGTTACTTACAGAGTTTCCGAGTTTGGAAATCTAGGAATTACTCTAGCTAAGGCTTACGAACTCTACAATGTTTGTGGAGATTTCCCTCCAGTGCAAAGTTTTAATAGAGCCTCAACACTTATTAAAGTGAAGAAACTTTCTCAGATAAATGTTACAGGTTTTGGAAAAATAAAGTTCGAATATCTCCAAAATAGAGAAGATAGTAATCTTATGTTACCCGAAACAGCATCATCTCTTAAATCCGTTACTCTTCTGAACTGGAATAATGATTTTATAAAGAAATATAATTTTAGTCAAGAATACAGAACGGTCTTAGAAAAAAGAATGTTTTTAAATAAAATTGAAGAAATTGATAGGGATAATCATGCCGTTTCTAATTATCAATTCTCATATGAAAACCATGATTTTATTGGGAAAGTTGTTGGAAAAGATTCATGGGGATATTTTAATGCACTTGATCAATGTGTAATCAATTCTACTGGTGATGGCAGAAAAAGTGTCTCACCTTCTGTTTCAACAACTGATATTTTACAAAAAATTAAATATCCAACAGGAGGAAGTGCAGTTTTTGATTTTGAATCTAATCAATATTCTTATATAGGAGATGCACAAATAACTGATTTTAGTGAAAATATAACTTACACAGAGCTGTCTCCTGAAAACTTATATTTTAATAAAAATAGTTTAAGTGATATGCTGTTACCTATATCATCTTCAAATAGAAAAGTTGTTTTTTATCCTAGCATAGTTTTATCTAATGAAAATACAAGAAAATTTTCCCTAGAGGTATATAACGGTTCAACTTGGGAGATTGCGGATAATAATATTGCTTGCCCTTCATCAAGCCCTAATTGTTGCATTACTTTTATTTTAGAAAAAAATAAGGGTTATCGTGTAAGATGGACTAACCTTGATCTCAGCTACAACGGAACAGATATCCTAGGAATCCATTATTTTGTAGAGGAGCCTATTGTGAATAATTTTCTTTATGGAGGTGGTAACAGAATCAGAAGAATAGGTTACTTCGATAATGATACTCCGGCAGATTATTATAAATCTTTTTATCATGGTTTAGCTGCACCTTCTAAAGAAAAAAAATACAGATATAATTATGATAATACGACTTTAAGCAGTGGTTCTTTAGTTGATCCCAAACCATTATACCGGTATATGGAAAGTATAAATGCCAGGTTAATATTTGCTCCTTTTGGAGGCGTTCTTGTATGTTCAGATGGTAATTTATACTCAAATTCCTATGATGTCGTTACTACTGAAAATAATATTCCTTTGTTTAAGACACAAGGAAGTGCGGTAGGATATAAATATGTAAGTGTAGAAGAAAGCGGCAGCGTAGGGAAAGGTAAAACTACCTATGAATATACATCTCCATTGGATTTTCCTAATGTAGAATATCCTCAAGGCCCACCTTTTGTACAGCCCAAGAATTATGATTATAAAAGAGGAAATCTAATTAAACAATCTGTTTATGATAATAATCAGAGGATATTGTCTGAGATTGAAAATGTATATGACTATGAAAACCATGAGGAATTTACAGGAATTAAATTCATTAAGCCTACAGACATATATAATGGTACAAGCGAGAATTATCCCAAAAGATATAGTGTTTATAAGGAAATTCTTAATAATGGCAGTTCGTGCATGGTATGTAATAGTAATTATTCAAGTCCTAAAAGCTTTTGGGGAGGTCTGCCGTTAGATATTGGAACTCCAAACTTTGTTCCTGTTCCTGTTTTTGAAACATATGGGTGGACAAAGCTTGCGTCAACAAAAACTAAAAATTATTTCTATGACAACGGAACTCAAAGAATGACAGAGAAGAATGAAAGCTTCATTTATAACTCACTGAATAAACAGCTTGCTCAGCATAATATTACTACAGAAGAGGGATCTGTACTGTTAACTAAATATTTTTATCATACAGGGAATTCACTTTATTCACAAAACAGAATTTCTGAAATAGAGAAAATAGAGAACTATGAAGGTGGAAAATTAATGAGCACCCAGAAAATCAACTACAGCAATAGTTGGCCGGATAATGCCTCATACCTTCCGGGTCAGGTTCAGTCTTCTTTTAGAAACGCTACGCTGGAAACTCAATTAACATACGATAAGTATGACTCTGTAGGACACATCCAGCAGTATACGACGAAGGACGGGATTTCCACGACTATCATTTGGGGGTACAACAATACTCAGCCTATAGCCAAGATAGAAGGCGCTAAGCTATCCGATATCAGCCAGTCTTTCATTAATACCATTGTTTCGGCTTCAGATACCGATGCTGCAGCACCCCTTAACAATGATGAGACGCCCTTATTATCAGCATTAAATACCTTCAGGAATAATCTTATGACTTATCAGATCACTACCTACACCTATGATCCTTTGGTTGGAGTAAGAAGCGTGACCCCACCGTCAGGAATCCGTGAAGTATATATTTATGACTCTGCTAACCGCTTGAAAGAAGTAAGAGAACAGAGCCAGACCGGTAGGTTATTGAAAGAATACCAATACAACTACAAACACTAAAAAAACGATGAAAAAAATTATAATTCCCATAAGTGCCTTACTCATTACCGGTTGGGCACAAGCACAGCTCAGTACAACAGAAAACTATGTGTACAGTAAGACCTATCTGGATTATAACGGGACAACATCCACCAAAACCGCAGAAGCCGTTCAGTATTTTGACGGACTGGGAAGGCCCAAGCAGGTAATCAATATCAAAGCTTCACCTTTAAGTAAGGATGTTGCCACCAAAATAACATACGACCAGTATGGAAGGCAAACGGTAGATTATCTTCCCGTTCCCCAGACAGGAACACAGAACGGCGGAATCTATACCGATCCCTTAGCCAATATAACAAGTACTCCTTACGGAACAGAAAAGATCTATGCAGAAAAGACCCTGGAAAACTCTCCCTTAGACCGGTTACTTGAGCAAAGATCTGTAGGAAATGCATGGAATGACAAACCCATTAAATTTGATTATGATGCCACGGTAGACGGAGAAGTACAGAAATATGTTGCTACCTTTGATTACGGAACTTTCCAATCCTCTATTATACTTTCTGCTACAGGCTACGGAGCCAACCAGCTGTATAAAAATACTGTAACCGATGAAGACGGAAACAAAACCATAGAATTTAAAAACGGGAAAGGACAGGTAGTATTGATAAGAAAAATGTTGAATACAACTGACAGTGCCGACACTTATTACGTATACAATAATTATGATCAGTTAGCCTATGTGATTCCTCCTTTGGCTGTAGCAGCCAATGCCGTAGATGGTACTACGCTCAACAACCTTTGCTACCAGTACAAATATGATGACAGAAATCGTCTGGTAGAAAAAAAACTTCCCGGCAAAGGCTGGGAATATATGGTGTATGACAAAGCCGACCGGTTAATCATGAGTCAGGATGCCCAAATGCGTCAATCAAATAAATGGTTTCTTACGAAATATGATACATTCGGACGTGTAGTTTATACAGGAATTTACCCTTCATCAGAAAACAGGGCAAGTTTGCAGAGCTTACTTAATAATTATGTAATCATTGAATACAGAAATACACAAGGTTTTACTAAAAACGGGATGCAGATCTTTTATACAAACGATTGGTGTAATGAAGTTGAAACAGTTTTGAGCATCAACTATTATGATACTTACCCCCGTTACAGCTTCAGTCCTACTTTTCCGACAGATATTTTGGGAAGTCCTGTTTTAACGGATACTTCCGATGTAGATGGAAAGAGTACCAAAAGTCTTCCCGTAGTGAGTCTGGTAAAGAATATAGAAGACGACAACTGGACGAAGAACTACAGCTACTATGATACCAGAGGAAGACTAATTGCCACCCATTCCATCAACCATTTGGAAGGCTATACCCGAACAGAATCAGCGCTTGATTTTGCAGGCTTGACTCAGCAGACCATAACCCACCATAAAAGGCTTGCAAATGATACCGAGAGAATCATCACTGAAACTTTTGAATACGACAATCAAAACAGGCTGAAAGTCCACAAACATAAAGTAGATAACAATCCACAGGAAGAAATCTTAGCACAGAATGAGTATAATGAGCTCTCCCAGCTTACCACAAAGAAAGTGGGAGGAACAACTTTAGGAACCGGACTTCAAGAAGTTAACTATGCTTACAACATACGCGGCTGGATGACCCAAATCAATGATCCTGCTAACTTAGGAAACGACCTGTTTGGTTATGAAATAAGATATACCAATCCTCAATATAGCTCGCTTGCTTCCGCAAAATATAACGGAAACATTGTAGAAGTAGACTGGAAAACATCGAAAGATGGAATCTTAAAAAAATATTCTTATCAGTATGATGGACTGAACAGGTTGCTATCAGGAATCTATACTGAGCCATTTTCTACATTACCGCAAAACAATTCTTATAATGAAACCTTAACCTATGATCTAAATGGAAACATTAAGAGCTTACAGAGGAATAATTATTTAGATTATGTTGGATTACAGCAGATGGATAATCTCACCTATGCTTATACCGGAAACCAGCTTAATACAGTTACCGATTCCTCGTCCAATTATTTTGGGTATCCTGATTCATCAGGAAATTTAATGCATTATGATCTTAATGGTAATATGACAGACCATGTTGATAAGGGTATTTTAGAATTGCGTTATAATCATCTCAATCTTCCAAATTATGTAAAATTTAACGAGTCCGTACAAAGGGGAGATCCTTTTTTTGGAGGAATAACAGTATATAAGAATATCAATTATCTCTACCGGGCAGATGGTGTTAAATTAAGAAAAAAACACAATTATTTTTCAGGGCGTACACAGACAGATGCTTCCACCACTACAGAATATCTGGATGGATTTCAATATAGCTTCGAGCAGGGCTTAATAGGAGTTCCGACAACGCCTCAGGGACTACAATTTGTGCCTATCTCAGAAGGTTATTATGATTTTCCTCAAAATAAGTATATTTATCAGTATAAAGATCAGGTGGGCAATATAAGGGTATCTTATTATAAAGATGATGTAGGAAATGCGGTCATTGACAGAACAACAGATTACTATCCGTTTGGATTAGAGTTTGGAGGTGGTGGTTTAAATACCTTCAACTCTGTTTCTCCGAATTATACTTATGGTTTTCAAGAGCAGGAAAAACAGCAGGAAACAGGATGGAATTCTTTTAAATGGAGAAATTATGATCCTTCAATGGGAAGGTTTTTTAATGTAGATCCTTTGAGTGAAAAGTATAGCTATCAGTCGCATTATAATTTCTCGGAAAATAGAGTTGTGGATGGTAGAGAATTAGAAGGGTTGGAAGTCCTTTTATTAAAAGAGTCGAAATATAATGACCCCATCTTAAAAGCAGCTAACAGCGGCCTGTATAAAGATAATCCTGACACAAAGACTATACATGTTTTTGCACACGGAAATCCTTCTGCAATGTATAATGAAAAAGTAACCTCTGAACAACGCTTGGCTGGGACTGGAACTATCGATACTGGAGCTAAACTTGATAATGTTCTTACTCAAGGTAGTGATTTATGGAAAAATTCTGAAAGTAAAGATGGATTTACAATAGTTTTACATGCTTGTAGAACAGGTCGATATACATTAGATAAAGATGGGAATGTTATAGACCCCGTTGCTTCTAAAATGTCTGAATCAAAGGAAATGAAGGGAGTTACAATAGTCGCTCCTGATGAAAGAGATGGATTTACAGGAAGCGGAAAAGAAATAGGGCCTCAAGTAACTAAGAATACTGACCATAACGGGGATTATTTACCTAATACACCTAGAAGCGAGCACGGAAAACAAACTAGCCAATTTGGATTTTGGAATTCCTTTCAAAATGGAGAAAGAACAAATAAGCAGCCAGGGAATATCAAGCCTGAAGGGCAAGACCAAAGAAGTTTTTGGGATAAAATTTTTAATTGATTATGAAATATATTATTATAACATTGGCTTTTCTATTTGTTGTTTCTTGTCAAAAGAAAAACAAGTTGAATGAATTAAACGAAAATGATAAAGTCATTACAATGAATTCTATATCTAACTACGATAGTATTATTCATAATGTAAAATTAAAGGGTGATACATTAGCTTATAATGAGTTATATTATTATTTGATGGATTCTAATGAACAGGATAGAACTGACACATTGATGTATTACTCACAAATAATGGCTGAGAAATACGAGTATAAAGTCGCTTATTTTTATTATTTGGTTGCTATATGCGAAAAGAATAATATACCTTTTAAAGACGCAAATTATTCAACAATTAATTTATCTTCGGTAAATAGGATTTCAAGGGAACAAATAGAAAATTGGTTAAAAAAAATGTTAGAAAAAAAAATAATAACAAAAGATCAATATGATTCTGTGAAAAGATAAAAATTAAGTTTGAGAATAAATGTTTTGTGAAGTTTTGCCTTAACGGATTTAGTTTTAATCTAATTACACTTATACTTTTCAAGTGCAGGAAAAACAACAGGAAACCGGATGGAATTCTTTTAAATGGAGAAATTATGATCCTTCAATGGGAAGGTTTTTTAATGTAGATCCTCTCTCAGAAAAGTATGCTTATCAATCACATTATAATTTCTCTGAAAATAGGGTTGTAAATGCAAGAGAATTTGAAGGATTAGAATCTGTGGTAATAAATAAAGATACAAAAAATTTAATTATTGCAGTAATTGGTTGGCAAGGAGGTATTCCTGAAAAAGGTAAAACGCAAGTTAAAAATGATCCGAATATTCATTATGACGAAACAAGTTTTGCAAATAAATTAGTCAAAGCATATGAATCAGATAAAAATACACAAGTTGCTGTTTTTTTTCCTTCTACTACTTCAACAACTATGGATGATATTTCACAAAGTATAAAAGATTTTAGGACCCAGAGTCCAGACGGTAAATTAGTACTCACTGGACACAGCAAAGGTGGCGATGAAGTTGTTGGAGTTTCAAATGATAATCCGGATATAAAAATTGATAAATTAATTACTCTTGATATTTCTAGTTTTGGAATAAATAATACAAAAATTAAATCAAATGTCGTTGAAGCAAAAAATTATTATCAAGAAAAATAGTATTTTGGGAGGAACTCGAATTACGGCTGCCAAAGATAACTCAACAACAAAAATAACTAATCTAAAGACGGTTGAAAAAACAACACATACAACAATTGATAATGATTATAGATTCAATATTTTAAAAGAAGTTCAACAAGTAATACCTATAATAAAATGATAAAATTCATTTATTTTTCACATTTATTTTCACTAATTACCTTGCTTATTTTTTTTCAAACATGGAGATTTAGTTTGATAAATACATCTCTATTTATACTTTCTATAAGTTTTGATGTAATTTCAATATATATTTTGTTTTTTAAACGTATTAGTATTCATAAAAAAAGTATATGGTTTATAACTAATACTTTTGTCAATTTAGCTTTTATAAGTGGAATATTGTATTTAGCCAGTGTATCATTTTTATTGAAAGATGTATAAATGGGGTAAATTTTTTTTCTAAAAAAAATTGTGTATCTCTAATGAATTGGAGTTTTGAGCACTGTAAGTATAAAAACTTCAGTTTCTCCGAATCACACATATAGTTTTCAGGAGCTGGAAAAGCAACAGGAAACAGGATGGAATTCTTTCAAATGGAGAAACTATGATCCAGCAATAGGAAGATTTTTTAATGTAGATCCGCTGAGTGAAAAGTATGCGTATCAATCACATTACAATTTCTCGGAGAACAGAGTTGTCGATGGTAGAGAATTGGAAGGGCTTGAAAAAGTACAGGTTAATGAAGAAGAACCACTTTTACAAAGAATGTCTAATGGATTTAATGATTTTTTAAAAAACGTCTCTAATTACTTTGGCGAAATATCTAATGTTGATAGAGAAGTTAAAATGAGTAAAAATTCTAGTATGAAGGAAGAATTATCTTTAGAAAAAAGATCGGGTAAATCCTCAGCACTAGCGGGTATGGCGAATGGGCTTTCTGAAACTATAAAAGGGGGAGCTTACGCATGGGAGAAGTTATGGATAAAGGAGGAGAATATACCACAAATGCAGCCCTTACAGCAGCACCTTTCACAGAAGGTGGGTCACTTGTTTTTATACCACCAGCTGAATTGGTATCTAATCTTGGCTGGGGATTAAAATTTGGTGTTAATATAAGTGATGGAGGTGTCTCTACAGCAATTATTGAAGGATCAAAAAAGCTTATTAGTACTGGTATTGATAAACTGGGAGATAAATTAATAGACAATTCATTTATATTGAATCCAGAAATGACAAAAATGGAACAAGCGGTACATGAAACAGTTATAGGAGGAACGACAACTGCTGTCTCAAAATCTGTAGAAAATACTATTGACGAAAAAATGAAAAAAAAGTAATGGAAAAAATTAAATTTAATTCTAGTGTTTATTATTATTTTTTAATAATAATCCTTTTAACACTATTAATATATAACATATATTCTGTTTTTATAAGTCATAATCTCTTTACAATACTTCCTATTGTAATACAAACCTTTCTATTAATACTAATTTTTATTAAAAATATAAGCGCCAAATTAGCAATTAAAATCTGGAGCATAGTTTTTTTAATTATTGGACCATTAATGCAATTAGTAGGGAAGCTATTAAAAGATACGTCTTATGACTTTCAATTTTTTGATATAAAAAATTACATTGGACCTTTCTTGATATTACTAGTTGGTGGCTTAATATTTTATTTTGCTGAAAAAACTATTGCAATTGAAAAAGAATAATCTACTTTTATACTATATAAGTAATAAAAACTACTGCAATTAAGCGGTGGTTTTTATAGGCAAGTAAATTTCCTGTTTTCGTCAGAAGATATATCCTTTATTATATTTGAAGTTGTTATCAATTTTTCTAAAAATAATTTAATAATTCCATGAGAAACTTATTTGCTTTATTAAAAGAATAATGGTCAATGGATTGTTCTAAAAACATTTAACTCAATTTGTCTTTAAAATTAATAATCTTTAATAGAAGAATTACAATAATGCTGTTTTTGATTTAAAAATATTTAAAAGTTTAATTATAAACTTTTAATAATTGTTAATAGAAAATGAATATTTAGCATTAACCCTAACCTTTATCAAAAAATATATCAAATAAAAAAGCAATCAACTGGTATTCAGAAGATTGCTTAAATTTGAATGTAGACCCACAGGGATTCGAACCCCAGATGACTGAACCAAAATCAGTAGTGTTACCGCTACACCATGGGTCTGTATTTCTATGATGCAAAATTATTGAAATTATTTCGAAAATAAAAATGCTAATAAAAGATTAATAAGTAGAAAGGGTATGGATAGACTTTTAATTATTGATATTCAAAGAATTATTTTAAAGAAAATTTTTTAAGTTAAAAACAAAATAATCACGATTGATATAGTCGCCAATCAGGTCATTTTATCATTTCAGCTTTCTTAGTCAGATTAACCAAGTAAAATAAAAAAACATATCTTTGCAAAAAATTGGGCTCCAAAAGTTGGAGAAACCCATTAATAATTAAATTATTAAACATTTTTATGTCGAATATTGTCGCAATCGTTGGGCGTCCCAACGTAGGAAAATCCACGTTATTTAATCGCTTATTAGAAAGAAGAGAAGCTATTGTAGACTCTACTGCAGGTGTTACCAGAGACCGTCATTACGGGAAATCTGATTGGAACGGCGTAGATTTTACGGTAATTGATACAGGAGGGTATGATGTAAATAATGATGATGTTTTCCAGGGAGAAATTTCTAAACAAGTTCAGCTGGCTATTGACGAAGCAACATCAATCATCTTTATGCTCAATGTAGAAGAAGGTCTTACAGATACGGATTATGAAATCCACGAAATGCTGAGAAGATCAAATAAGCCTACTTATATTGTTATCAATAAAGTTGATTCTGCGAAAGAAGAGATTAATGCAACAGAATTTTATCAGTTAGGAATTGAAAAATATTATACTTTATCTTCTGCAACAGGTTCAGGAACAGGAGATCTGCTGGATGATATTGTAAAAGATTTCCCAACTACAGAATATAAAGATCCTTTTGAAGGGTTGCCGAAAATTACGATTGCAGGTCGTCCAAACGTAGGTAAATCTACGATGACCAATGCATTACTTGATGCTGAAAGAAATATTGTAACGGACGTTGCAGGAACAACAAGAGACAGTATTCAGACGCTTTATAACAAATTCGGACATGAGTTTGTGTTGGTAGATACTGCCGGAATGAGAAGAAAATCTAAGGTTAGTGAAGACTTGGAATTCTATTCCGTAATGCGTTCGATCCGTTCTATTGAATATTCTGATGTAGTCATCATTATGGTAGATGCGACGCAGGGATGGGAGTCTCAGGATATGAATATCTTCGGATTGGCTCAGAAAAACAGAAAAGGAATCGTGATTCTGGTAAATAAGTGGGATTTGATCGAAGACAAGCAGACTAATACTATGCGTGACTTCGAAAAATCGATTAAAGATAAGATAGGACAATTCCAGGATATTCCGATTTTATTCGTGTCTGCTTTGACGAAACAAAGAATTTTAAAAGCTGTTGACATGGCAATGCAGGTTTACGAAGACCGTAAGAAGAAAATTAAAACTTCAAAATTAAACGAAGTAATGCTTCCGATTTTTGAAGGAACTCCGCCACCTGCAAACAAAGGGAAATATATTAAAATCAAATATTGTGTGCAGCTTCCGACGCCGTCACCACAGTTTGTATTCTTCTGTAATCTTCCACAGTATGTGAAAGAACCTTATAAAAGATTTACTGAAAACCAATTGAGAAAAGAATTTGGGTTTACCGGGGTTCCAATCGAAGTATATTTCAGACAAAAATAAATAGTAGACCCTCTTAGATTTTTTTAAGGGGGTTTTTACTCTTAATTAAATTTTATAATTTAGATATAAAAGCTTTCAAAATAATGAGTACAGTCGTATTGTCAGAACAATTTTCTTTAGTTAATACTTGGATCAATGAATTGAGAAATGTTGATATTCAGAACGATCGAATGAGATTTCGTAGAAATATGGAAAGAATCGGGGAAATTGCAGCTTTTGAAATCAGTAAAAGCTTAGAGCAGAAAGAAGTTGAAATTCAGACACCTTTAGATACTATAAAAGTAAAAGAAATTGCTGTTCAGCCGGTCATTACAACTATTCTTAGAGCAGGGGTTCCTTTGTTTGAGGGGATTTTAAATTATTTTGACAAAGCCGATTGCGGATTTGTTGCTGCATACAGAAAGCATGATGCTAATGACTATTTTTCGATTAAGCAGGATTATTTAACCTGCCCGAACATCGAAGGAAGGCCATTGATCGTTGGAGATCCGATGCTGGCAACCGGTGCATCTTTAATTGAAGCGATCAAAGATTTATTAACCAACGGGAATCCGACCGAACTTCATGTTGTTGCAGCCATTGCTTCAAGGCAAGGTGTTGAAACCATAGAAAAAGCATATCCGAACGCAAAGATTTGGGTAGGAGCTATTGATGAAAATTTAACATCAAAAGGCTACATCACACCTGGACTGGGAGATGCAGGAGATTTAAGCTACGGAGAAAAACTTCAGAGATAATTTTAAGAAAGATTCCAAAAATCTTTCATTAAATCTAATAATAAATTGGGTCGTACTTTATCCATAGGATGTTTTGTGTCGGGAAGTACGGCCAATTTTGCATTCGGAAGGCTTCTGTAAACTTCCATACTTTCCTCGAGCGTTACCATATTGTCTTTGTCTCCAACCATAATTTGGACAGGAATATTGATCGCAGACAAATTGTTTTTCAAAGGTGGCTTTTTACCTAAAGAAACCATCATGTCTGCAATAGACGGAAGTAATTGTTTCCATTTTGCACCATGCTGTTTCTCTAGTAATTCAGCATATTTCGGAACTTTTTCTGCGATCATATCAGGATTGAGCATTTTACTTTCTTTTACCGCTTGTTCTTCGTTCCAGTCAAATTTTGTCCCCAATGTTATGATGGAATGTAGAGCTGAAGGATTTTCCATTGCGTAGCAAAGTGCAACGTAACCGCCCATGCTATGTCCAAACATATAGACGTTGTTTAGATTTTCTTTTTCAATAAATTCTTTCAATTCGTGAGTGTATTTTTCAATACTAATTCCGTTTTGAGGAAGCTCGACATCTCCGTGTCCTGAAAATAAAGGAGTGTAAATAGTAAAATATTTTGAAAGCTCTTCTTTAAAAGGCTCAAAAACTTCGCTGTGACCTAAAGCTCCATGCAGTAAAATAAGATTGGGCATTATCATTAGTTTTCCGGGAAATTAACAAAAAGATTTCAGAAAATATAATTTTAATTTTATGAATTAAAATTAAAACTCGAATTATACCACGAACTCAAAACTTTAAACATCGATTGCCATGACCAAAACACTTACTTTATTATCTCCTGCATTTAAAATTTCCCATGCAATAGTCGCTAACGTATTTCCTGTGGTGAACACATCATCAATTAATAAAATATGCTTTCCTGAAATATCCTGAGTGATAGAAAAAGTGTTTTCCGTTTCCAAACGATGTTTTTTATCTTTCAAAGCCTGGGCTTTTGAATAATAGTTTCTCTTAATTAAATCATGACTAAAAGGAATTTCATAAAATTCGGATAAAGTTTCTGTAAATAAATGCAGTTGATTATAGCCTCTTTCTTTTAATTTTTTTGGATGTAATGGAACAGAAATCAGCAAATCGGGTTTTCTGTTTTTAAAATCCACCCGTTCAGTGGTCCAGTCTGCAAGAACTTTTCCGATCTTTTCCCTGTTTTTATATTTTAATTCATGTACGATTTCTCTGCTTAAATTTTGTTTTTCAAATTGCATCAAAGCAAAAGCATTTTCAGCAGGGAAGAGTAATTTACACCTTTCCTTAAGATAATTGTTTTCAAAATAATTAAAATGAGTAAAACGGATTTGTGCAAAGCAGAGATTGCAGACAAGTAAATTGTCGTCAATGATTCGGTTGCAGTGGATGCAGCGGTTAGGAAATAAAATATCTAAAATCATTTGTGTGTATTGAAACACTAAAATATAAATTTAGATTATTAGAGCACAAAAAATCTTTCCAGTTAAAGCTGTAGAATATCTTTTCTTACTCTTTCAATAGAATTCTTCATGCTCGAATTGAAATGTTCCTTTTCCAGACGGATAGGAGGTGCTTGTCTTACTTCACAGTCTGCAATACTGCAGGATTCACAGGTTACCCCGACATTAATGGTTTTTAAAGTAGGAGATTTGATGAAATTGATTTTTTTGATGGTCTGAGAATTCAGCAAAATTCCTAAACAATAGCTTCGGTTGCTTCCGTCTGAAAACGGATTTTTCTGTGAAGTTGAAATCACCAGATAACTGAAGCCCTGATCTTTGTAATGCGAAATTTGCGCATCTGTCAACGTTTCGTTTTCCTTCAAATGATGCAGGTTTTTCACCGCAATCCATCTTCTGCAATAATGTTCGTTGGTTGCATTCGCATGTGGAGCTTGTTGATGATTAAGGTGCAGTTCCTTTAAAATCTGTATTTTATCCGAACCTTGCTTTTTAACCAGGCATAAATAAAACAAATCTTTAATTCCTAATTCGGAAGAAAGAATATTTGTTAACCGGTAATAGAATGTTTCAGGAGAATTGGTGAAATTTTCAATTAAACTTTCAAAATTCCCAGACTTCCAATCATTTTGTAAGAAAAATTCCGAAGTTTTTTCAATGGTTTCTTTTTTTGAGATCAATAAAGCACCTGCAAAATAAGAAGCGTAAAAATTATTCAGAATTTCTTCAAAACTTCCGAAGTCCAGCCAGGAATAGGTATTTGGACGATTTTTCAGTTCCAGCACACTGAACCCGATTTCTTTGGCAAGAATAAAAGTTTTTTGATCTTGTTCCAATTTTCTGTTTAAAAGCAGCAATCTTTTTTCAGGAATAAACAATGAACGGAGCTTATCCAAAGTCTCATATTGTTCAAAATCCTCTGACTGAATTTTATAATTGAATTTTTCAGTCAAAATATTTTCTAACATATCCGATTGTAAATTTTTACTGATTTCTAATTGATTTTCTTCTGCAAATAATAAGACCTTTTCCTCAATTTCCGGAAAATAATTGTCATATAGCTCCTGGAAAGAACGCATTACGGCAAAGTAAAACCGTTCTTTTCCTAAATTATAATTCTGTGAAATTTCAATCAGGGCATTAATAAATGCAGTTACTTTTTTAGGAGCGTCGCTAATAATGCTGATCAAATTGTTTTTATTGATTCCAAAGAGTTCAAGCGGAATCTCTTTAAAGAAATCAGACTGCAGGATTTCATTAAACGGAGCTAAGCTTTTATCCAGTTTTGTAGAAACCAGATCATCAAAAGTACAGCTCAGTGCTTCAGAAAGCTGTATGATTTTATCATGCTTCGGATATTTTTTTCCGTTCTCTATTTCGTTCAGATAAGACTTGGAGAGTCCGGTTTTTATTGCAAGATCCTGCAAAGACCAATTTTTCTTTTGTCTCTGCTGTTTTAGTTTCAACCCGAAAACCGTTTTAATAAAGTCGCTGTCTGAATTCATAATTCAAATATAAGAGTTAGAAGCGATTTTTCGCATAATAATTTTAAAAATAAATTTAGCGAACGTTCGCTATTTGTGAATATTTTTATTTATGTTTGTAATGTTAAATCACAAAATCAATACGTTATGGAAACTAAAACTCAATTAAAACTAAATACACAGCAGCAGTTTGAAGAGATTTTCACCAATGATTTAGCCGATTTTTTGGTGGAGCTTCACCAGCATTTTAATTCAAAAAGGTTAGAACTTTTAGAAGAAAGAAAAAAAGCTCAATTGGATTTTGATAAAGGAGTTCTTCCCAGATTTTTACCTGAGACCGAAGAAATCCGAAATGGAAATTGGGTTTGTGCTTCCCTTCCTGGAGATTTGTTGGACAGAAGAGTGGAAATTACAGGACCTGTTGACCGGAAAATGATTATTAATGCACTTAATTCCGGAGCTTCAACGTTTATGGCGGATTTTGAAGACAGTAATTCTCCCACATGGAAAAACTGTATGGAAGGTCAGGTTAACCTTTCAGATGCAATTAATAGAAAGATTGATTTCACAAATGAACAGGGAAAATCTTATCATTTGAATGAAAAAACAGCAGTCTTATTGGTTCGTCCGAGAGGGTTGCATTTAAATGAAAAACATATTGAAATCAATGGTGAACAAGCTTCGGCTTCGTTGGTTGATTTTGGAATTTACTTCTTTAGAAATGTGGAAAAACTCTTAGAAAAGGGGAGTGGTCCTTATTTCTACCTTCCAAAACTAGAGCATTACAAAGAAGCCCGTTGGTGGAATGAAGTTTTTGTTTTTTCTCAAAATTACTTGGGGATTCCGCAGCGAACCATTAAAGCCACTGTCCTGATAGAAACAATTACGGCTTCATTTCAAATCGATGAAATATTATTTGAATTAAAAGAGCATAGTTCCGGTTTGAATTGCGGACGTTGGGATTATATTTTTTCATTTATTAAAAAATTCAGAAACCTTCCGGAGTTTATCGTTCCGGATAGAGATCAGGTCACCATGACTTCTCCTTTTATGAGTGCTTATTCGAAGAAAGTGATTGAAATTTGTCATAAAAGGAATGTTCATGCTATTGGTGGAATGGCAGCGCAAATCCCGATTAAAAATGATTATGAAGCAAACAGCATTGCCTTCGGAAAAGTGAGAAGTGATAAAGAAAGAGAAGTAAAGAATGGTCATGACGGAACTTGGGTAGCACATCCTGCTTTGGTTTCTGTGGCAAAAAACATTTTCGATCAGTTGATGCCTTCTCAAAATCAGATTGATAAAAAAATTGATTATCAGATCACTGAAAATGATTTGCTTGAAATTCCCAAAGGGGAAATCACTGAAAAAGGAGTCCGAAAAAATATTAATGTCGGAATTCTTTACATCGAATCTTGGTTAATGGGAGTGGGGGCAGCTGCAATTTATAATTTAATGGAAGATGCAGCAACAGCAGAAATTTCGAGAACTCAGATTTGGCAGTGGTTGAAAAATGAAGCGGTTTTAAGTGATGACAGAACCTTAACAAGAGAAATGATTCTCCAATGGGAATTTGAAGAACTGGAACGTATCGAAAAATATGTCGGTTCAGAACGATTTAAAAACGGAAAATTCAATCTGGCAAAAGAACTTTTCAATGAACTGATATTCAGTGAAAACTTTACAGAATTTCTGACTTTGAAAGCGTATCCTTTCATATAGATAGAAATTTTTTTTACCAGGCGGACAAGGCGAGGCAAACCCGAACCTCAATATTTAAACTTTAAATCCAAAATAGAATGAAAACAAAACAAGAACAAATCAAGGAAATAGAAAAAGACTGGCTTGAAAACCCGCGTTGGAAGGGTGTGAAAAGGCCTTATACAGCAGAAGATGTGCTGAAACTTAGAGGTTCTTATAAGCTGGATTATACCATTGCTACAGAAATGTCAAAGAAATTCTGGAACAAATTAAATACTCAGGATTTTGTTGCCGGACTAGGTGCCCTAACCGGTAATCAGGCGGTACAGGAAGTGGACGCCGGTTTGGAGGCGATCTATCTTTCAGGATGGCAGGTTGCAGCCGATGCCAATTTGTCCGGAGAAATGTATCCTGATCAGTCTTTATATCCGGCGAATTCAGTGCCTTCTGTAGTAAAAAAAATAAATAATGCTTTGCTGAGAGCGGATCAGATTCAGTCCGTAAATGGTGGTGGAGAAAAAGAATATCTGGTTCCGATCATTGCGGATGCAGAAGCGGGTTTTGGAGGGAATCTAAATGCCTATGAATTGATGAAACAAATGATTGAAGCCGGAGCTGCTGCGGTACATTTTGAAGATCAATTATCTTCTGCTAAAAAATGCGGTCATTTGGGTGGAAAAGTATTGGTTCCAACCCAGGAAGCGGTGAATAAATTAATTTCAGCCCGTTTGGCAGCAGATGTTTTGGGAGTTCCTACTTTAATTATTGCAAGAACAGATGCGGATGCAGCGGATTTGTTAACTTCAGATATTGATGACAGAGATAAAAAATTTGTAACAGGAGAAAGAACTTCCGAAGGATTTTATGTAGTGAAAAATGGAGTAGAGCAGGGAATTGACAGAGGATTGTCTTATGCTCCTTACGCAGATTTGATCTGGATGGAAACTTCAAATCCTGATTTGGAGCAAGCCAGAAGATTTGCAGAGGGAATTCATGCTAAATTTCCTGATAAAATGCTGGCTTACAACTGTTCTCCGTCTTTCAACTGGGCAGCAAGATTGAGTGTTGGGGAAATGCTTAATTTCAGGGAAGAATTGGCAAAAATGGGATACAAATTCCAGTTTATTACACTGGCTGGTTTCCATGCATTGAATACAGCAATGTTTGAACTGGCTTTAGCTTATAAAGAAAAAGGAATGGCGGGGTATTCCGAATTGCAGGAGCGTGAATTTGCTTTACAAAAGCAAGGGTTCAGAGCAGTGAAGCATCAGTCTTTTGTAGGAACAGGATATTTTGATGAGGTTCAGAATATTGTTACTAACGGTTCTTCTGCAACGGTGGCTATGAAAGATTCTACAGAGACGGCACAATTTCATTAAAAGTCCTATTTTTAAATAAATTTTATGACCAAGACCTTCTCAAATTTGAGAAGGTTTTATTTTTTATATGCTATTTTTGATTAAATATTTGAAGAAGATGAGTTTGATTTTTGAAAAACAAATACAGGTTACGGAAGAACACATTGATGGAAATAATCATGTAAACAATGTCCAATATGTTCATTGGGTGGAAGAGATTGCGGGTGAACATTGGGATTTTGTAAAGCATAAAACTGAGTTTTCAGAATTCGCATGGATGCTTCTCGATCATCATATTCAATATAAAAAACAGGTGTATCTCAATGAGATAATTACGATAAAAACCTATCCGAAAGCTCCTGAAGGAATTCGCCAGCCGAGAAAAGTTGAATTCTACTGTAATGATCAATTAGTGGTAGATTCCAGTACACTTTGGGTTTTGGTGGATGTAGAAACACAAAGAATTAAAAGACTCGAAAGCGATTGGCTGGACAAATTGTAAAAGATAGGGTTTCATAAATGATAAGATAAATTCAAAAGTCAAATTCCTTATCTTTGCAATATGATACGTATTACAAAAATTTTTACATTCGAAACAGCCCATGTGCTGTACAATTATGACGGAAAATGTAAAAATATGCATGGACATTCCTATAAACTTTTCGTAACAGTGAAAGGAAGGCCGATTAATGATTTGGAAAATCCTAAAAACGGGATGGTGGTAGATTTTGGTGATATTAAAACAATTGTGAAATCCGAAATTGTGGATGTTTGGGATCATGCGGTGATGATCAACGCGCTTTCTCCCCATAAAGAATTAGGAGAAGGTCTGGAAAACCAAGGGCATAAAGTAATTTATTGTAGTTTTCAGCCGACTTGTGAAAATATGTTGTACGCTATTGCATCGAAAATAAAGTCGAGACTTCCGGAAGGAATTTCCTTGGCCTATCTTAAACTTCACGAAACGGAAAACTCTTACGGAGAGTGGTTTGCAGAAGATAATCAGTAATTTAAAACTAAAACGGTGTTAAAAACAACCATCAATTTAGAACCTGGAAAAAAAGTGTATTTCGCTTCAGATCAGCATTTTGGCGCACCTAATCCTAAGGAAAGCAAAGTGCGTGAAGAGCGGTTTATCCGTTGGATGGATGAGATTAAACATGATGCCCAGGTTGTATTTTTAATGGGAGATTTGTTTGATTTCTGGCACGAATGGAAACATGTAATTCCAAAAGGCTATGTGCGTGTTTTAGGAAAAATAGCGGAGTTAAAAGATCGTGGGATTCATATTTATTTCTTTGTCGGAAATCATGATCTTTGGATGAAAGATTATCTTGAAGAAGAAATCGGATGCACGGTTTTTTATAAAAAACAATACTTTGAAATGGGTGGAAAGCAGTTTCTTTTAGCTCATGGAGATGGTTTAGGACCTGGAGACAAAGGATATAAAAGAATGAAAAAAGTCTTTACAAATCCTGTTGCCCAATGGTTTTTTAAATGGCTTCATCCTGATATTGCGATGAAAATAGCATTATATATGTCGCAGAAAAATAAAATGATTTCAGGGGATGAAGACAAAGAATTTTTAGGAGAAGACAAGGAGTTTTTAATTATCTATTCTAAAAAGAAACTGGAAACAGAAAAGATCGATTACTTTATATACGGGCATCGACATCTGCCAATGGTTTTGGATTTGCAGGGAAAAGCTAAATATATCAATTTAGGAGACTGGATTTCATATTTCACCTATGGTGTTTTCGAAAAAGATTTTGAACTAAAAACTTTCGAAAAAGAACAAAAAAAATTACCCCATACTGAGGTAATCTTCGGATAGAAAATTAATTCATTCCTGTTTTTAATCCATATTCCGGTGAATTAATTGCAAGAATTTTACCAAAACTTACTTTCAATATTAAGAAATGATTAAAATTTTTCTTTTTAATTGTAAGTGTCTCATTTTGAGTTAATAATAAATTTCATAAAATTGCGTACAATATTTGACATACAGACAGAACAGGACTTTTTGGCTGAATCATTAAAAGTTTTTCGTTACCAATATGATAATATAGAGGTGTATAGAAATTTTGTCACCTATCTCAATATAAGTCCTGATGAGGTAACTAAGCTCGAAGAAATCCCTTTTTTACCGATAGAAATGTTTAAGAATCATAAGGTTATTGATAAGAATGTGATGGCAGATCTTTTTTTTCAGAGCTCAGGAACCACTCAAATGAATTTGTCAAAGCATTTTATTGCCGACGAAAACATTTATCAGGAGAGTGTTTATAAGAGCTTCGAACAGTTTATCGGAAAACCTGAAGACTTTATATTTTTAGGACTGCTTCCAAGCTATCTTGAAAGGCAGAATTCTTCATTGATTTATATGGTAGATTATTTAATGAAGAAATCCGCTAAACCTGAAAACGGCTACTTTCTTTACAACCATTCAGATTTATTTGAATTATTAAATACTACACAAGATAAAAAAGTAATCCTCTTCGGAGTTTCCTTTGCATTATTAGATTTTCTTGATTATTGTCATTCTGATCAAAGTGAAGAACCTCTAAACTTTCTTGAAAATTTAATCGTCATTGAAACCGGCGGAATGAAAGGACGAAAAGAAGAAATGACAAAAGATGAATTGCTGGAAGTTTTAAAAAAAGGTTTTAAAACAGATAAGATATATTCAGAATATTCTATGACTGAGCTTCTTTCTCAGGCCTATTCATTAGGAAATAACGAATATGATTGTCCTGGCTGGATGAAAGTGATGATTAGAAATGCGGAAGATCCTTTTGCCTATGAGAAAGAAGGAAGAACAGGAGCTATTAATATTATTGACTTAGCTAATGTTCATTCCTGTTCATTTATAGCCACTCAGGATTTAGGTAAAATAATTGGAGATAAATTTCAGGTTCTGGGAAGAATTGATCATTCGGATATTCGGGGATGCAGTCTTCTTGTTTCTTAGATGACAAAATAAAAAAATCCTGTTAATGAATAACAGGATTTTTTATCTATTGAGTCCTCATCAATTAATGGGCAATCTCTTCTTCCTGGTTTTTCTGAAGTAGGAATTTGTAGATCAATCCGCCAACAACACCTCCTAAAATAGGCGCTGCCCAAAATAACCATAATTGGGATAATGCATTGCCTCCTACAAAAACTGCCTGAGAAAGGGATCTTGCAGGGTTTACAGAAGTGTTTGTAATAGGAATTGAAATCAAGTGAATTAAAGTCAAAGCCAGACCAATAGCAATGCCTGCAAATTTTCCGTTAGCATACTTATCAGTTGCTCCCATAATGATGATCAGGAAGAACGCTGTTAAAATAAACTCTGCCAGAAAAGCAGCTCCCATAGAATAGCCTTTTCCAAAGTAGACGGCATCGCCGTAAAAGTTGGTGGCAAAAGCTCCCGGACTGGAAAAATCGGGAGTTCCCGAACCGCTTAAAATAGTGTATAACGCTCCTGCTGCAACGATGGCGCCTAAACATTGAGCGACAACGTAAGAGATAAGATCTTTTGCAGGAAATCTTCCCCCGGCTAAAAGCCCGAATGATACAGCGGGATTAAAATGCCCTCCCGAAATATGTCCGACAGCATATGCCATCGTAAGTACAGTAAGCCCAAATGCTAAAGCAACTCCTATGAGAAGTATGCCCATTTGACCATTAGAGGCCGGAGCGATTTGAGAAGCAAAAATTGCACTTCCACAACCTCCGAAAACAAGCCAGAACGTGCCGAAAAATTCAGCAAAAAGTTTTTTTATCATATGTTAATTTTGTAAGTTATCTCAAATTTATAATTTAAATCTTAAATTTTAAGATAATTTTAAAAATATTTATAAGTTATTTGAAATAATGTTTATAATTTAATAAAACGTTAAAGGAAGATGGGAAAGAAGGATAGCACGGAATTTGAATATTGTAGAATAAGTAGTAATTTTCGTTTATAAATTCAAGAATCAGTCGAATGAAAAAGTGTATATGTCTGTTTTTTTTGTCTTTTAATTTTTATGTTTATCATGCTCAGTCTGTAAAAAAATCATTCCCCTGCTACGATTTGAGTGAAGTAATGAAGGTAGAACCAACTCCTTTGTATAAGCCTCACTTGGATGCTTCTAAAAGTTTTGGGGTAAAGCTTCTTCAAAATTCCAAAACAGTACAGAAATATATCAACAACGGGAAATTTCATAAGATAAAAAAGACAGGAAAAGGCTATCGTGTACAAAAATTAGATTACAGCAGAGCCTGGATGGTTTCAAAAGGGAAATTAATGCTCGAAAAAATTGGAACCCGATTTAGCAAAGAGACCAGAGGACATACATTTACAGTTTCATCCATTACGAGAACGTTGGAAGATCAATGTCGTTTAAGAAGAGTGAATTCTAACGCCGCAATGGGAATCAGCTCTCATAATTACGGCAACTCTTTTGATATTTCTTATGTACGGTTTAATAATGTATTAAAATATAATCCTAAAATGGAGCTTGCTTTAGAGAAAGTTTTAAAGTACTATTATGATCTGGGAAGAATTTACTACATCAAAGAAAGGCAGCAAAGTTGTTTCCATATTACCGTAAGGAACTACTGATTTAGCGGTGTTAATGCGGGATGAATTTTCGTAAAATTTTTCTAATCATTAAATTCCTTTATTTTCCGTATTTTTGCACGCGAAAATTCATTATTCACTATTAATCATTATTTAACATGCTTTCGGTTCAAGGTTTAGGATTACATCATTCAGGAACATATTTGTTTCAAAACGTGAATTTCACGATTAAAAAGGATGATAAAATTGGTTTGGTTGGTAAAAATGGAGCTGGGAAATCCACTTTATTGAAAATGCTTTCCGGAGAAATTACCTTCTACGAAGGAAATGTGGTTCCGGAAGGAAACATCACCATCGGTTTCCTGAAACAGGATCTTGATTTCGTAAAAGGAAGAACAGTTTGGGCAGAAACTATGCAGGCTTTCGAGCAGATCAATGCGTGGAAAAATGAGCTTGAAGACGTAAATCATCAGATGACAACAAGAACCGACTACGAAAGCGATTCTTACACCGATTTGATTAATAAAATGACCGAGCTGAATGATCTTTTAATGAACCACGATGCCTACAATCTGGAAGGCGACATGGAAAAGGTATTGTTTGGTCTTGGTTTCAAAGCGGATGATTTCCAGAAAATCACCGATGAATTTTCCGGAGGCTGGAGAATGAGAATCGAGCTGGCAAAATTGCTTCTTCAAAAGAATGACATCATGCTTCTCGATGAGCCTACCAATCACCTGGATATGGAATCGATCATGTGGCTGGAAAATTTCCTGAAAGATTATCCGGGAGCAATTGTTTTGGTAAGTCACGATAAACAGTTTATGACAGCAGTTTGTAACAGAACCTTTGATGTGAATAACAGAAAGGTTGATGATTATAAAGCTAATTATTCCAAATATCTGATCATGCGTGAAGACCGCCGTGAAAAACTGATTCAGGCCAAAAAGAATCAGGATGCGGAGATCAAACAGATGGAAGACAATATTAATAAGTTCCGTGCCAGTGCTACAAAAGCTTCTTTTGCACAGTCGCTTATTAAAAAATTAGATAAAATCGAGCGTATTGAGGTGGATAATGAAGATGTTTCAAAATTCAATATCCGTTTCGTACAGTCACAGGTTCCCGGAAAAATCATTTTTGAGGCAGAGAACTTGGGAAAAGCTTATGGAGAGAAACAGATTTTTGATGATGTAGATTTTATCGTTCAGAGAGGAGACAGAATTGCTCTTCTTGGACAAAACGGACAGGGAAAAACGACATTGGCGAAAATTCTTGCCGGAGATATTAAAGATTACTCAGGTTCCTGGAATCTCGGACATAATGTAAATATCGGTTACTTTGCCCAAAATCAGGAAGAAGTTCTTACACCGAATAAAACAGTTCAGGAAGAAGCGGAAGATGCTGCAACAGAGGAAACAAGACCTAGAGTAAGAGATTTGTTAGGATCTTTCCTGTTTCAGGGAGAAGCAGTTAACAAAAAAACAAAGGTGCTTTCCGGAGGAGAAAGAAACCGTTTGGCGCTTTGTAAGTTGTTGTTACGTCCGTTCAATACGTTGATCATGGACGAACCTACAAACCACCTTGATATTCAGTCTAAGGAAATTATTAAGCTGGCTCTTCAAAAATTTGAAGGAACTTTGATCGTCATTTCGCACGACAGGGAATTCCTACAAGGGCTTTGTGATAAGATCTATGAATTCCGTGACGGTAAAATGAAAGAATTCTTGGGAGATATTAACGAATATCTTGAATTCAGACAAAAAGAATCGATCAGGGAAATTTCTGCGGAAAAAGCAAAACTTCACAATGAAGAACCTAAAGTTGAGGTAAAAAAAGTTGAAGAGAAACCTGTTGTTAATCAATCAATAATTGTAAGCAAGGAACAAAAGAATATTCAGAATAAACTGAAAAAAGTAGAAGAAAAAATTTCCGAACTTGAAACAAGAGTAGAAGAAATGGAAGCTTCTTTCACCAAAGAAAACCCTTCTGACGAAACATTGGAAAAATATAATAAAATCAAGGAAGAGTTGGAACTTGCTCTCCAGGAATGGGAACATTTGGGTTCTCAGTTGGACTAATTTATATTTAAAAACGTTCAAAATAATTATTCTTTTGTCATTCCGTAGGAATCTAAGCTCCGATTTTAAATTCATCTTTAAAAATTATGCATAGATTCCTATGGAATGACAAACAGGATGTAGAAAGAACTGTTAGTGTTAGTGATGTCATGCTGAGGTTCTCGAAGCGTCTCAACACAAAATTTCTTTGAAGTAATGTAACAAAACTTACATCACTTCTACATATTATCAAAGCATTTTAATAAAACTTTAATCTAAATTTTTAATTTATTTTCATAATTTTGACTGATGATTTTTAAAGAAAGCAGAAATCTAAAGAATTTTATTTCCAGATTATTATTTGGGATATATTTTCTTGCGCTGTTTTCTCAAAACTTCCACAGTCACAGTTCTGAAGAGGTTTTTAAAAGTTTTAGTTTTAAAAAATCAGAAAATACGGTTACAAAAAATGTAGCGAAAGAAAAAGCGGCAGACTGTTTGGCTTGTCATTTCTTGGCTACAGGACATACATTGATTCCTGAAGAATTCAATTTTTCTTTTGAAAATTATACACATGAAGTAGAGCAGATTCTTACTGTTCAGGAAAAAATATGGTCTCAGACTAAATTTACCTTTCAGCTTCGCGGTCCTCCTACAGTTTCATAATTCATAGATTTTTTCGGATTTTTTTTTTTTACTTAAAATTTAAATATTTCTTAATGTGATTTGAACCATTAAGGAAAATTAAGTTGTTAAGAATAATCAGATTGATGTAGTGATTTACAATGAGTTAAATCTTTATTGCATCGAATATTTTAAACTTACAAAAATCCAATCAACAAATTTTTTACGAAAAATGTGCTTCATAAAAAGCACGCAATCAATCTATTTACAATGAAATTGATATATAGTTTAATGCTGTTCCTGTGTGGATATGCATTTACAAACGCACAAACTTATAAAGTAGAAGGAACTGTTCAGGATTTTCACGACAAAACAATATTGGAAAATGCAGTGGTGAAAATCGGTGATTTTACTACAAAAACAGGGAAAAACGGTAAGTTTTCTTTTGATAAAATTCCTGCGGGAAAATATATACTCATTGCTAAACATCCTGATTGTAATGATTATACTGAAAATGTAGGAGTTACACAGGATTTGCATTTGACCATCACTCTTGAACATCATATTCAGGATATTGAAACAGTAACCCTTCACGGAAGTCATAAGAATAATGGAAGCATGGTTGTGAAAACGATTGATAAATCGATGATTTCGCGGAATGTTACCGAAAATCTTGGAAATTTGTTGACGAATATTTCAGGAGTAAATGTTCTTAAAACAGGAAATAATATTGCAAAACCTATTATTCACGGGCTTTACGGTAGCCGGGTTTCCATCCTTAATGATGGGGTGAAACTTGCCGAACAAGAATGGGGAGTAGAGCATGCTCCGAATGTAGATGTCAATAATTTTGAACATATTGATGTTGTAAAAGGAGCGTCCGCCTTGAAATATGGGAGTGGTGCTGTAGGTGGAGTTGTTGTTCTGCAACCCCAGATTTTGCCTAAAAAAGATACCATTATGGGAAATGTGGCTCTTTCAGGAATTTCTAACGGAAGAGGTGCTGATCTTAATGTGAAATTGGCTAAAACATGGGAAAACGGTTGGGCCATAAAAACTAATGGAAGTTACAAGAAACTTGGAGATCTTCAGGCTCCTGATTATGGTTTGATGAATACCGGGATTGAGAGTTCAGGATTTAATTTTGGCGTTCAGAAAATGACTTTTAATAAAGGTTTTTCTTTTGATTATTATCTTACGAAAAGCTCGATTGGAATTCTGAGAAGTTCTCATGTCGGAAATTCTGAAGACCTGCGTTTGGCTCTTATATCACCTGAACCCATCTATCAGAGAGATTTCAGCTATGATATTGATAATCCCAGACAGGAGATTGAACATCATATCGCTAAAGTTTCTGCTTATCAAAGGTTTGAAAATTTTGGAAAGATTACAGCTACTTACAGTTTTCAGTACAATCATAGAAAAGAATATGATATCAGACGTACGGAAGAGCTTAGCAAAAAGCCTGCATTGGATCTGGAGTTGATTACCAATGATTTGAATGTTAATCATTTGATAGAAAGAGGGAAATGGAACCTTGAAACCGGGATTAATGCAGGATATCAAAACAATTATTCTAATACTCAGACCGAAGCAAGACGCCTTGTTCCCAACTATGATCGATATTATGCAGGAATTTATTCTGTATTAAAATATAAAATTGCTCCTCAATTAGATATAGAATTGGGAGGAAGATATGATTTTGATCATTATGAAGTAACCAAATGGTATGACCTAAGTGACTGGAACAAATTGTATGCGGCAGACTATCAGGATTTTGAAGTGAGAGTAAACAAAAACAGAATTCTTACAAAACCCTCATTGAGTTACAATAATATTTCAGTGAACGGAGGTATTGTTTATCATCCCTCAGAATATTTTGATCTGAAATTTAATTATGCAAGAGTTTCAAGATCTCCGAATGTTGCTGAACTTTTTGCAGACGGACTTCACCATTCTGCGGCAATTATTGAAAGGGGAGATATGAGAATGAAAAGTGAAACAGGAAATCAGTTTAATTTGGTTGCCGATGTAAAAGCAAACGTTTTAAAAGGACTGAATGTTTCTGTAAATCCCTATTTCTTTTATACTAAAAACTTCATCAACGAAATTCCTACGGGGTACCAAAATACACAATGGGGAGGAGCTTTTGTAGTCTACAACTATCAGCAGATCGACGCGAAAATGTATGGGCTAGACCTTGATGTACAGCTTAAAATTACAGATGATCTAAGCTATAAGGGAAGTGGTTCTTATGTATACGGTCAGGATCTCACGAATAATGTTCCGCTTATTTTGATGATGCCTCCGAATTTTAATAATTCGTTGGAATTCAATAAAAAAGAATGGAAAAACTTTTATTTTAATGTGAGTAACAATACTTATTTAAAACAAACGAGATTTCCTGTTTATAATGTTCCTATCAGATTATTTGATTCTGATGGAAACGCTTACAATGAAGAGGTAGATATTTCTACACCACCAAACGGATATTCGCTTTGGAACCTTCAGACAGGAGTGAATCTGTCTAAAAATTTCGGAGTTGATTTTTCAGTTCGAAATGTATTCAATAAGTCTTACAGAGATTATCTGAACAGACTTCGTTTCTTTTCCGGCGAAATGGGAAGAAACTTTATTTTAACTCTTAAATATCAATTTTAATTACTTAAAATCAAAAAATGAAAAACATTTTTAAAAATACTACGCTTATTTTAGGACTTTTATTCTTAGCTGTTTCGCTGAGCTTAACATCGTGTAACAGGAGTGATGACGAAGCTGATGATCTTCCGCAGGAAGAACTTTCAGATGTTCTTTTAAGAGTGACGGATGAAGCTACCGGAGTTCCGGTGGTCTATGACTATCAGGTAAATAGTACAACGAATCCGAATGTTAAACTTATCGACGGCCACACCTATGATGTACAGGTTATTTTCAAAAATGGAGATGAAGATGCAACAGAAGAGATAAAAGATGCGGTAGACGAACATTTCTTAGTGTACAATTTTCCTAATTCGGACATTACTCTCACTCGTACTGATGATCCTGAATTTATAAGAGCAGATGGAAATCATGTAGGAATAAAAACAAAATGGGTGGTCAATAAAGCGGTAAAGAACACTTCTGCATCTGCTCAGTTGGTTCTTACTTTGTATCACGAGCCGGTAACAGTATCTGAAGCTTCTTCGGTTAGTGGGAATGGTATTGTTTATGGAACCCATACAGGAGGAGAAACAGATGCACAGGCAAACTATAATATTATCAATTAATATATCCTTTAATCTTGTTAAGAAACCACTGAATTTTTTCGGTGGTTTTTTATTTAACACTATTTGGCTTTTTAAGTTGATTTTAAATGAGTGATTTTCATAAAATTTTCATATTTTTGCAACCTAAAATTTTAATCAATAATGAAGGTTACTGCAAAAAACCATGATGATGTAAGTGCATTGCTTACAGTGACATTGGAAAAATCTGACTATAAGGAAAAAGTTGAGAAACAATTGATTAATTATGCTAAAAATGCACAAGTTCCTGGATTCAGAAAAGGAAAAGTGCCTTTGAGTATGGTTAGAAAACAATATGAAGCAGGGATTGCTTTTGAAGAGATCAACAAGCAGGTTTCTGATGCTTTGAACGGGTATGTAAATGAAAACAAACTAAGATTAGTTGGTCAGCCTGTTCCTCAGCCAGTAAACGAATTCGATTACAATGCTGATCAGTTAGAAGTTGCTTTTGAAGTAGGATACGAACCGGAATTCACTATCGACTTATCTAAATATGAAGCTCCTCACTACAAAGTAGAGGCTTCTGAAAAAGAAATCAACAAGAGTATTGAGAACATGCAGAAGCGTTTTGCTGAGCAGGCTCCTCAAGACAAAATCAATAAAGATTCTTACATCGCTTTAGAAATTTCTCAGGTTGTTGAGGAAGATGCTGAAGGAGAGCACCACCACCATCCAAAGAACGTTACCATTACTGCTGAAAACAAAGAAGCTTTCAAATTGGTAAAGTCTTTGAAAATGGACGGATCTGTAAAAGTTTCTAAAGAAACGCTTGCAGCTAGCGAAGAATTAGCTAAAGAATTAGGATTCTCTAAAGAAGAAGTTGAGCACTTACACCATGCTGAGGTTGAGGTAAAAGTGAAAGATTTCTATGGTCTTAACTTAGCTGAACTTAACCAGGATCTTTTCGATAAAGTATACGGTGAAGGAAACATCAAGTCTGAAGAAGAGTTGAAAGAAAAAGTAAAGTCTGAATTAGATGAATATTTCCAGCAAAATGCTGATGTTCACTTTGTGAATAAAGTATTGGAGCAGGTTTCTGAAAAAGAAGAAGTAAAACTTCCTGAAACTTTCTTGGTAAAATGGTTACAGTTCTCGAATCAGAATATCCAGTCTGAAGAACAGGCAAGAGAAATTCTTGAAGCTGAGAAAAACCAGTTGAAATATCAGATCATCGAAGGAAAATTGATGACGGATAACGAAATTCAGTTAGACTATGCTGATGTTTTGGCACAAGCTGAGCAATTGGTGAGAAATCAGTTAGCAATCTACGGAATCCACCATTTAGGGGATGAAGAAATCCAGAAATATGCTGTTGAAATGTTGAAAGATCAGGAACAGGTAAGACAAATTTCTTCTGAAGTAGCAATGGCTAAGTTGAAAGATGTAATTCTTGAAAAAGCAACTAAGAAAGAAACTGCTATTTCTCACGACGAGTTTTTAGAAGAACTTAAGAAATAATTTTTAAGTTTAAAATAAAGTTAAAAGCCACCAATATTTTGGTGGCTTTTATATTGTCATCTTGCCAATATTATTATCTTTACATTTTAAAATTAATATATGAAAAAGATTATAATTCCGTTTTTCTGTGCAGTGCTTTTTTCTACTTCAGTAGCTGCTCAGCAAAAATCAGCTCCTGTAAAGGCAGCTGCAGCACAATCTTCACTTAGCTCTCAACAAGTGATTGATAACTACCTTAAAGCTTTGGGAGGGAGAGCAAAGTTAGAAGCTGTAAAAAGCTCGGTTACTGACAATACTCTTTCTGTACAGGGAATGGAGGTTTCTATGACGACTAAAAAGATGGGGAATAAATTCAGATCGGAACAGTCGGTAATGGGACAGAAAATGATCCAGGTTTTCGATGGTGAAAAAGGATATATGGAGCAGATGGGACAAAAAATGGATATTCCTGCTGATAAAATTGCTGAGCTTAAAAAAAGCAAGGTTATTGATGCTTTAGGTTATGATGCTTCTACTTTCAAAACAGTGAATGTTGAGAAAATAGATGGAAAAGATTATAATGTATTGAGTTCAGACAAAGGTAAGTTTTATTTCGATGCGACTACAGGTTTATTATATAAGTCTGAAACCAAAGAAGGAAATGCTTTCGTGAAAAGCTATATGACGGTTGACGGAATTCAGTTCCCTGCTGATATTGAAGCAGAAGGAGGAGGTCAGAAAGTTGCGATTAAAACAACAAAAGTTGTCCTTAATTCAGGAGTTACTGACGCAGATTTTAAATAAGAATACTTGTATTTAACATAATAAACCGGGCCTTTTGTCCGGTTTTTTTTGTGGCTGAAAATTAACTCTATTTAACTCAACTTTAACTTTAAATAAGAATAAAACATTTCCTTGTGTTGTGAATAATCGATACTTTTATCCCGAAAAAAATTAATAATTAATACAATGAAGAAAATGTTATTTTCATTTGCAGTGATCTTCTTAGCATCTGCAAATAGTTTTGCTCAGAATATTCCCGCAGATCCTTCTGTGAGAATCGGAACTCTTTCCAACGGAATGAAGTACTATATCAAAAAAAATAATTTACCGGAAAAGAAAGTCGATTTCAGACTGGCGATTAATGCAGGATCTATCCTGGAAGACGAGAACCAAAGAGGTCTGGCTCACTTTATGGAGCATATGAACTTTAACGGAACTAAAAACTTTCCGGATAATAAACTGGTTGATTTTTTACAATCAATTGGAGTGAAATTCGGACAACACCTTAATGCTTATACGAGTTTTGATGAGACAGTGTATATGCTCCCTGTTCCTTTAGATAAGCCGGGTAATCTTGATTCTGGCCTTAAAGTGATGGAAGACTGGGCTTTCAATGCCACACTTTCTGATGAACAAATTAATAAAGAAAGAGGAGTGGTGTTGGAAGAATTAAGATTAGGTTTGGGTGCAGATAAAAGAATGTCAGATAAATATCTTCCTAAATTACTATACAATTCCCAATATGCCAACAGACTTCCGATAGGAAAAAAAGAAGTATTGGAAAACTTTAAGCCGGATGTGATCAGAAAATTCCATCAGGATTGGTACAGACCCGATTTGATGGCTATTGTAGTAGTAGGTGATATCAATGTGGATGAAGTTGAAAAAAAGATAAAAGACAATTTTAGCAAATATAAAAATCCTGCCAAGCCAAAAGAAAGAAAAACTTTTGATCTGCCCAATCATAAAGAAACATTGGTTGCTGTAGAAACTGATCCGGATGCTACAAGCTCCAGAGTTCAGTTTATTATGAAAGATTCAGAAGCGTATAAGCCGGATGTAACGGTTGAGCAATATAATCAAAGCCTGATTAAAAACCTGGCAACTACTATGCTTAATAACAGACTGAGAGAATTAATCAATTCAAATAATCCTCCTTTCACGTTTGGATCTGTTTATCATGGTGGAACATACGCCAGAACAAAAGAAGCTTTTCAAGGGTTTGCAATGACGAAGGAAGGAGATCAGCTAAATGCGCTTACAGTACTTTTAACAGAAGTGGAAAGAGCAAAAAAATTCGGATTTACCCAATCTGAACTTGACAGGGCAAAATCTCAGATTTTATCCAATGTTGAAAACTCTTATAATAACAGGGATAAGACAGAAAGTTATATGCTTGTAGATGAGTATGTAAGAAACTTTTTGGAGCAGGAGCCTATGCCGGGAATCACTTGGGAATATGAAGATACAAAAACCTTCTTACCGAGTGTAACCTTAGCGCAGACTAACGATGTCATCAAGAAATTTGTGAAAGATGACAGCAGGGTTATTGTAATCACCGGACCTAAAAAGGATAATGTTAAAATGCCTACGGAAGCAATGGTTCTTAATGCTTTTGAATCTGTAAAAATGGCAGACATTAAGCCTTATGAAGAAAAAGCAACGATCAAAAACCTGGTAAAACCATTTAAATCTGAAGGCAAGATCGCGAAAACCGAAACAGACGAAAAACTGGGAACAACAACCTGGACGTTGAGCAACGGAGCAAAAGTAACCTTTAAGAAAACAGATTTTAAAGATGATGAAATCGTATTTTCAGCAAGAAGCTTAGGGGGGAATTCTTTAATTCCTGATGCGGATTTTAATAAGACACAGTTTGCTTATCAGGCTTTGACTGAAGCTGGAGTAAACGGTGCTTCTAAAGCAGATCTTACCAATTATCTGGCAGGAAAACAGGTGAATGTTACTCCATATATCAGTAGTACATTGGAAGGAATATATGGTAGAACAAACCAAAAAGATTTAAGCACGGCAATGGAACTTACATACGCTTATTTTACAGGTTTAAATTATAGCCCTGAAGCATTTAATGCCTATAAGATGAAGCAGTCTGCAATGCTGAATAATCTTTTATCAAATCCGCAGACGTATTTTGCCAGTGAACATGCTAAGTTTACAAACCAGAAAAATCCAAGATTCATAGGAATTCTTCCGCTGGAAAAAGATTGGGCGGCTACAGATTACAAAAAAGCGTATGATATTTACAAAGAGAAATTTGCCAATGCAGGGAACTTCCATTTTTATTTTGTAGGGAATATTGATGAAGCTCAATTTAAAAATGAAGTTCTGCAATATATAGCAAGCTTACCAACTACAGGGAAAACTACAAATTTCAAAGATACAGGCTACAGATCTATTACCGGAGATCATACCAAGGTGTATAAAAAAGGTAAAGATCCTAAGAGCATGGTTCAGATTGTGTACTCAGGAGAAACGCCTTACAATGAGAAGGAAGCTTTGGCACTTTCAGCTTTAGGTGAAGTAGCTACCATTAAAGTAATTGAAAAGCTGAGAGAAGATGAAAGCGGTATCTACGGTGGTGGAGCAAGAGGAGGAATGTCAAAAGTTCCTTACGGTAATTACAGCTTCAGTGTAAGTTTCCCTTGTGGGCCGGAAAATGCTGATAAACTTACGAAAAGTGCGATTGCAGAGCTTCAGAAACTTATTGAAAAAGGCCCGGAACAAAAAGACCTGGATAAGTATAAAGAAGGAGAATTGAATGACTATAAGACAGATTTAAAGGACAACAATTACTGGATGAATGCTTTATCTAAAAATCAGCTGGATGGAAGCGATAAATATGACATCCTTAATTATCAGGAGAAAGTAAAAGAACTTACAGTAAAAGATTTGCAGGATGTTGCTAAAAAGTATTTAACAAAAAATAGGGTAATCGCTACATTAATGCCGGAAGACGGGTGGGAGAACACTAAAAAAGAAGACGGAAAACCTGCGGCTATTAAAGCAAGTGTTGTCAACTAAAACAATAAAATATATTCAATAAAAAAACCGCAGAAATTTTCTGCGGTTTTTCATTATTCTAAAACGCTCTATTGTATTCAGTTAAGAACCATATTCGTTTTTCCACTCTTCTGCAACTTCACTTAAAGTGGTGTAAAAATCTTCTCCATATTTTCTTGTAAGCGGAGTTTTTAAAAATTTGTAAACAGGAACCTGTAATTCTTTTCCTAAAGTACAGGCATCACTACATACACTCCATTCATGGTAATTTAAAGCTGAAAAAGTAGAATATTCTGTAATCCTGATCGGGTACAGGTGACATGAAATAGGCTTTTGCCAATCTATGGCACCGTCTTCATAAGCCTTTTCAATCCCACATTTGGTAATTCCTTTTTCGTCAAAAGTTACATAAGCACATTCACGGTCTTCAACCATCGGAGTTACATACATCCCGTCCGACGGATCTGTAGTCCAGGTTCCCTGTTCTTCAAGTGCTTTTATTCCTTCCTGGGTTAAGTAAGGTTTTATTTTATCAAAAATATTGTCTAATATTTCAAGCTCATCCTTATCTAGTGGAGCTCCTACATCTCCTTCCACACAACATGCTCCCTTGCATTTGGTAAGGTTGCATACAAACTCTTCGGAAAATATATCCTCGGAAATTAATTTATCGTCTATCTGAATCATAATCTTTAAAATATATCAAAATATGTTTCTGCCTTAAACATAACCAAACTCATAATAATAAGCCACAAACTCAATTCCTGCATCCAGTATTTAGGAAGGAATCGTAACATTCTGCTTAAAATAATACTGGACGGAAATGCCAATAATAACAAGTACTCATAATTCTTATTCATATAAAGAATAATGGTAACCAGTTGAGCCAATGAAAAAACCAGTAAAAAAGTATATTTATATCTGCTTATCGGGCTTTTTTTATTGTAATTGCTAAAATGGTCATATATCGCATAAATAAGAAGCAGTGCAATGGGAATTAAAGGAAAAATTTCATGATAATCCGTAATGATCTTCATTTTTCCAAACGGGAAGTAATCCAGATTCCATGTAGTATAATCTAAAAAATACATCATAGAAAAATAACTGGTCACAATAAGAAAGATTCCCAGCAAAAATCTGATAATATTTAAGCCCACTCTTTCTGAAGTAGCAATAACATGTATCAGAACAAAAATAGCCATGGGCCATGTGGTAGGAAGAAATATAAAATTAAGAGCTACAATAGAGCCTACCAGTACATACGATTTTTTTCTTAAATCCTCATTGGTACTCGTAAGAAGAAGCAAGAGAAATGAATTGGTAAGCAATGCCACGGCAATGCCTATATCTAATCCACCCGGATATAATCCGAAAATAAAAAATGTATATAAAAATAAAGGAAGATGTGTTTGATAATTAAGAGCGATTGAGTGAAAACAAAAATAAGCCAATGCAATTCCCAAGAATGTAATTCCGGCAATAATTGCTTCATAAGTATTGAAATTCAGTATGTTAAATATTATTACTATAAAAAGAAGAAAAACAATATAGACCGGTATCGAAAAAATATTGCTTTCTTTTGAAAGTAATTTAAACATTTTTTATAAATTTGTGCAAAGTTAATTTAAAAAAGGAAAATAATGACGTCTTTCTTTCTATTCTTAAGTAAAGTTTTCAAATGGTCTTTCGGTTTTTACGATGCATTTGGAAATGTTTTAAACTGGGTACTATTTATCGTTTGCTGTGTTTTGTTTACTTACTGGTGCTATGTTTTAGTAGCAAAATTAGGTGGAGATAAAGACAAAGAATATTATTCTCCAACAGAGGGTAAACACCCTTACTACGATCCCAAAATCTATAAAAAAGAAGGTTAATTAATTGGTTATATAGTAAAAAACCGATCAAATATATTATTTGATCGGTTTTTTTATTAGTAACGATTAAAATGTTTACTCATGAATAGGTAGAACCAATACCGGAATAGGTGAGCTTTTGGTAAGCCCTTTAGTTAGGCTTCCTACAAAAACATCATAAATTCCGCTTCTTCCGTGTGATCCCATCACAATAAAATCAGCTTTTTTGGTTTTTGCATACTCCAAGATGATATCTTTTGCAATCCCTTGTTTCAACAGGTGCTCACAATCTATATCATGGGCAAGAACTCTTTGCTGAAGTTTGTTGAGCTGTACCAATTCTTCTCTGATTTCGTTCTCTTCAACCTCAGGAAAATATTGATATCCCATATCGCCAATAGCAAAACCTATATCAGTAGGAGCAACATGTATCAGATTTATTTTTCCATTGACCTGTTTTGCAAACTTTACGGCTCCATCTATCAGCTGATCTGTTTTTTCCCCAAAATCTACGGGCAATACTATATTTATCATATTTTCATATTTTGTCTCTTAAAGGTATGAAAAAAATAGATAAATGAAAAATTTAAAAATTACAATATTCTTAAATCTAAAACTTTATCCTCTTCCAGGTAAGCTTCAAGAATATCGTTTTCGTTAACCTTTCCGACTCCTTTTGGGGTTCCAGTAAAAATAAGATCTCCGACTCTCAGCGTGAAATATTGTGAAACGAAAGTAATGATATCGTCAATATTGAACATCATATCTTTCGTATTCCCATCCTGTACTTTTTCCTTGTTCTTTAATAAAGAAAAATTCAGTGAGTCAAGATTGTAATTTTCTTTTTTGAAAAAGCTGCTTACAACGGCAGAACCATCAAACCCTTTTGCCAGTTCCCAGGGTAAACCTTTCGATTTAAGATCACTCTGAAGATCTCTCGCCGTAAAATCTATTCCCAAGCCGATTTCCTCATAATACTTGTGGGCCGATTCTTTCTGGATATATTTTCCACCTTTTGAAATTTTAACCACAACTTCCAGCTCATAATGAATATCCTCCGAAAATTCAGGGATATAAAAATCATTTCCTTTTAAAACGGCTGTATCGGGTTTCATAAAAATGACCGGTCTGTCAGGAATTTCATTTCCCAGTTCTTTTGCATGCTCGCTGTAATTTCTTCCTATGCAGATTATTTTCATTTAGATAATTTTTTAATAAAATTGTTTAGACTGTAATATCCTTTTAATCTTGTTTTTTCTTTTCCGTCGGAATCGGTAAGAACATAAGTAGGGTAAAAGCTAACGTTATGTATTTTTTTATAGCGCTCAAAAGTCTGATAATTTTCAGAATCAACTTTTATTGGCATTTGTAGATCTAAAACAAAAAGAACAAATTTATCTTTTGCAAACTCTTCGAATTTAGGATGACCAAGCACTTCTTTTTCCATTCTGATGCATGGTTTACACCAGCTGGAGCCTGTAAATTCTATAAGAATATCCTTATTTTCTGAAAGTGCAATTTTTTTTGCTTCATCCCATGTATCAGCTTTTGTTATCTGGCCGAAAACTGAAATGGAGATGAAAAAAAGTATCGTGAGCAGCAGTTTTCTCATATGTTCTATTTTAATGGGTAAACTCATTCCCGCAATAATAACAGTGATATAAATTGGCAGGAATTTTTACGGGAATACCAATGAACAAGAGACTTAAGCCAAAAACACCACCTGGCTTTTCATCCCTGTAAATATGATTGGAGCCACATTTCGGGCAAACAAAATCAAATTCAGGATTCTCAATGGTATGTTCCACTTCTAAAGAAAATTCTTGATTTTCATTGTAATCCCGTAAAGTTTGTTCTGCTTTTTCCAGATCTTTTTCAAAAACCTGCAGTTGGATTCCGCCAACAGCCTGAGAAAGCAGCCAATCCGACTGAATCAGCTGTTCATTCGCAATAAAGCTGTTAATACCGTTTTCAGCCAATATTTGTTTATCTCTGTTGGCTTGAAGAGCATTCTCGTAAAATTTGAATTTAACCAGCCCGCTCATTTTAGAATCTGCTTGATAGTTGGATTTTTGTGAATACTTTTTTTGTATACAGCGGGAAATCCGCATTCTGAAGCCATCCGAAATACCCTAGATCTTTCTGGAAAATTACTTTCACACATTGCCCCTTATATTTACCGAAATTAAAAATTTCTTCAAGTTTCTCGTTGTATCCTATAAAACCTGCAAGATCCGCATGCTTGTTATGGAAAGTAAATTCACTCAGTGGTCCTATTTCGTTTGGAATATCATCGTATTTTCCGACCTGTGCATCCAAAACCTCGAAAGTTGCCATCACATCAGCTTCTGCAGAATGGGCATTTTCTAATGTTTTACCGCAATAGAACTGATAAGCGGCACTTAAGTTTCTAGGCTCCTTTTTATGAAAAATCGTTTGAGCATCTACTAATCTGAATTTGCTCAGATCAAAATCGATACCTACTCTTAAAAGCTCTTCGGCTAAAAGAGGGACATCAAAACGGTTAGAATTAAAACCTCCCAGATCACTTCCTGCAAGCATTTCCATTACTTTAGGGGCGATTTCTTTGAAGGTTGGTGCATCCTTTACATCTTCATCATATATCCCGTGGATCTGACTGGATTCCAGGGGAATAGGCATTTCCGGGTTTACTTTCCATGTTTTGCTTTCCCTTGAAGCATCAGGATTTACTTTTAAAATGCAGATTTCCACAATTCGGTCTTTTCCGATATTGGTTCCGGTGGTTTCCAGATCAAAGATGCAAAGAGGTTTATGTAGCTTTAAATTCATTTTTGTAGTTATGAGTTGAAAGTTATGAATTATGAGTTAGAATGTAGTCGGTATTTTAGAACTGCCCACTCAAAACTCAAAACTCCTGACTTAATTAAGTTGTTTTTGAAAAATAATTGATATGAGTATATAATAAATAATTATCATGGGAACTCCGGCACTTTTAAAAATAATTAAAATAATGACAGAGCCGATCAGTAAAGCCAGTTTCGGATAATTGTCCTGCAGCTTCATCGATTTGAATTTCATGGCGATCATTTTTATTGGACTGATTAAAAGCCAGGATGAGATCGCTGTAAGAAGAATAAGATAGATTTGGTTTTCAAAGAGAAATTCAAAGCTTCCTACTTCTTTATTAGCGTAAAATAATCCGAAAATCATAATGGTATTTGAAGGAGTATTCAATCCTTTAAAATAATATTTCTGATCTTCATCCAGGTTGAAAATGGCCAGTCTTAAACAGGAAAAAAGAGTGATGAAAAGCCCCAGATAAGGTATCCATAGATGGCCGTCTGCAAGCTTGGATGCATAATTTATGGATTCTAAAGGGGGCCGAACTTCAATTCCTGTTAATGCTACAACAATTGTCAGCCCAGGAATCAGTCCGAAGCTTACCATATCCGCCAAAGAATCTAATTGAACTCCTAAGTTGGAATTGGATTTTAAAGCTCGGGCAACAAAACCATCAAAAAAGTCTAAAACCAAAGAAAGAATAATACAGATAGCCGTTGTCTGATAATCGCCAAGAATAAGATGGATAGCTCCGACACTCCCTGAAAACAGGTTTCCCAGAGTGATCGCATTCGCAAGATTATTTTTAATAAAATTCATAGCCACAAAATTAAAATAATATATCAAATAAATTAAGGTAACACTCTGTCAATTTAACAGTGTGCCGATTATTGCTACATTTCCAGATTAGTGTATTGTTACATTAATTGTATCCGAATTTGATGTAAATTTGCCTCATGAAATCACTCTTAACGGGTTTTTAAGTCTATATTTAGAAATTGAGTGATTGCTTTGACCTTTAAAAATAATAATGTCTACAAATGAAATTTTTTAAAGAATTTAGAAAACAGGAAGTTCTGGTATTGTTGTACCGGATTTTTTTAGCTTATTTTTTCTATCAGATCGCCAGATTCTTATTTTGGTATTTTAATAAAGGGTTGATTAAAATAGATTCTGTTTCAGATTATTTTAGCCTGTCTTATCACGGTATTGCATTTGATACTACTGCGATTTTATATGTAAATGCTCTTTTCATTTTGCTGAGTTTAATTCCTGTCGTTATCAACACTAAGAAAGTCTATCAGAAAATCCTTTTCTGGCTGTATTTTATTACCAACGGAATTACTTATGCAATGAACTTTGGAGATATTGTGTATTTTAAATTTTCCCAGACCAGACTTACTTCAGCCGCATTTCAGGTAGCACAGCACGAAGACAATATTTTTAAAGTATTCACAGCTTCCATTATACAGAATCCATATATTTTAATATGGTTTGTTGTTTTGATGTGGCTATGGGTTTTCCTTTATAAGAAAGTGAAAATTACAGAACGTAAACCTGTGAAATTAGTTCCGTATTTTATTTTATCCATTTTAACGCTTTGTATCACTGCGGTTTTAACTGTTGGAGGGATACGGGGAGATTTTAAACACAGTACACGACCGATCAACCTTGTTGATGCCAACCGCTTTGTGAAGCTTCCTGCACAGGGAAATATGGTGCTGAACAGTACTTTTTCGTTCTTTAGAACCTTAAATACGAATAATTTTAAGGAGGTCCATTTTGTAGATGAAAAATTTATTGATGAAAATATTCAGCCTTATAAAATATATGACAGGAAAGTTACCAATAAACCTAATATTGTTATTTTTATTGTAGAATCTTTCGGTAGAGAGTATTCAGGCGCCTTCAATAAAGATAAAAATATCAAGGACTACGTTTCTTATACACCGTTTATCGATAGTCTGGCCGGTCAAAGCTTAATATTTCCGAATACATTTGCGAACGGAAGACAATCTATCCACGGAATGAGTTCTGTTTTGGCCGGAATTCCTAGCTTAACGGATGCCTTTACAAGTTCACCTTACTCTAATCAGAAAATACAGTCTATTGTATCTATTTGTAATGATTTAGGATATGATACTTCTTTTTATCACGGAGCCCCGAATGGTTCTATGGGCTTTCTAGGCTTCGGAAATATTCTAGGATTTAAACATTATTATGGAAAAACAGAATATAATAATGAAAAAGATTTTGACGGAATGTGGGCTATTTGGGATGAACCGTTTTTACAATATTTTGCTAAAAATGCAGGCAAAACACAGCCTTTCATGGCCACGGTTTTCACGGCTTCCTCTCATCATCCTTTCAAAATTCCTGAAAAGTACAACGGGAAGTTCAAAAAAGGCAAAAATCAGATGCATGAGCCTATACAATATACTGATTATTCGATCAGGAAGTATTTTGAAACCGCTAAAAAGCTGCCATGGTATAATAATACTATTTTTGTCTTTACAGGAGACCATACCAATGAAGTATACTATCCTGAATATGAAAAAATCATGAACCGTTTTGCCGTCCCTTTGATCTTTTATTCTCCAAACCCGGAATATAATCTGAAAGGAGTCAGCCAGGAATTTGCGCAGCAGATAGATATTTATCCTACATTAGCTGATTTGATAGGATATGATAAAAAGATCAGAAGCTGGGGCAGAAGTTTGGTGAGCAATAAAAAGTATTCTCCAATTATTGCCAATTCTGATGGTACGGTAGAGCAGTTTATCATCGGGAATTATGTATATCGTTTCGATGGTAAAGAAATAGTAGGGGTTTTTGATAAAACGGATTTAGGGTTAGAAAAGAACCTGATGGATCAATTGAAGAACAATCCTGAAGTCGAAAAAGGAAAACTAATCGCCAAAGCGTGGTATCAGGATTATATGAACAGGGTGATCAACAGAAAAATGTATTAACGTTTAATAAATGTTTAATTCTGAAAGTTGGTATAGCTCTTGTTATATATGCCTAGGATAATAAAAGTTTTTGTTTGTTTGAAATTAATTTATATTTTTAACAGTAAATAGACAACTAAATTATCGTATTAGAATTAAAACTATAAAAATATGAGAAAATTATTATTAACATCTGCTTTTTCCTTATTGGGAGTGCTTTCCTTTGCACAGATTGAAGGAAAATGGAAAACCATAGATGATGAAACCAAACAGGCAAAATCTATTGTAGAGATCTATAAAAAATCTGACGGGAAATACTATGGAAAGGTTTCTCAGTTATTGATAAAGCCTGCAGATCCTAATTGTACGGTTTGTAAAGATGACAGAAAAGGAAAGCCTGTTTTAGGAATGGAAATCATCAGAGGATTGAAAAAAGAAGATGATGAATTCACAGGAGGAACCATTACAGATCCTAAGACCGGTAAAACTTATAAATGTACCATCACAAGAGATGGTGATAAGCTGAATGTAAGAGGATACATTGGTCTGTCCTTAATAGGAAGAACACAAACCTGGCAGAAAGTGAACTAAAGTAAGTGTAAAATAGAATGGTAAGACGGTATTTCTTTGGAAATGCCGTTTTTGTTTGAAAAAAATTATAAAGTATTAAATGAAGCGGAAGAAAATGTAATTTAAATTAAAATTAATACAAAAATCTCTGTGAATGAGATGTGTTTTTTATGATGTGTATAATAAAAAAACACTATTTTTGTAGTCTAAATTTTTCAAATAGATATGGCAGAATATACTTTTCGTGAGGTAATTGCACAGGCAATGAGCGAGGAAATGCGTAAAGACGAATCCATCTTTTTAATGGGTGAGGAAGTTGCAGAATATAATGGTGCATATAAGGCTTCAAAAGGAATGCTGGATGAATTTGGTCCGAAAAGAGTAATCGATACACCTATTGCTGAACTTGGTTTCACTGGGATTGCTGTAGGAGCTGCGATGAATGGTAACAGACCAATTGTAGAGTATATGACATTCAATTTCTCTTTGGTGGGGATTGATCAGATTATTAATAATGCTGCTAAAATCCGTCAGATGAGCGGTGGCCAGTGGAACTGTCCTATCGTATTCCGTGGTCCAACTGCATCTGCAGGTCAGTTGGGAGCAACGCATTCACAAGCTTTTGAGAACTGGTTTGCAAATGTTCCGGGGCTTAAAGTGGTAGTTCCATCAAACCCTTACGATGCGAAAGGATTGTTGAAAACAGCTATTCAGGATAATGATCCTGTAATTTTCATGGAATCTGAGCAGATGTATGGAGATAAAATGGAAATTCCAGAAGAAGAATACTATTTACCAATCGGAAAAGCAGATATTAAAAAAGCAGGTACAGATGTTACTTTGGTTTCTTTCGGAAAAATCATGAAGCTGGCTATTCAGGCTGCTGAAGATATGGAGAAAGAAGGGATTTCTGTAGAAGTTATCGATCTTAGAACAGTTCGTCCGTTGGATTTCGATACAATTTTAGAATCTGTAAAGAAAACAAATAGATTGGTGATCCTGGAAGAAGCTTGGCCATTTGGATCAGTTTCTTCTGAAATTACATATATGGTGCAGCAAAAAGCATTCGATTATTTAGATGCTCCTATCAAGAGAATTACTACTCCTGATGCTCCAGCACCGTATTCATCTGCATTATTCGCAGAATGGTTCCCGAAACTTGAAAAAGTAAAAGAGGAAATTAAAAAGGCAATGTACGTTAAGTAATAGAAAAAAACTTCCGAAAGGAAGTTTTTTCATTTATTATATTCATGAAGAAAAGTTCTTGGGGATATAATTTTGGTTTAAATTTGCGCGTTTAAAATTAAATTATCTGTTATGACAGAAGTTACAGAAGGCGGTCATCATTTTGACATCAAAAAGCTTTCCTTTATTGGAGTTTTAGTTTCTTTGGGAATTGTTTTTGGAGATATTGGTACTTCGCCGCTTTACGTAATGAAAGCAATTGTTAACGCAAGAGAAAGCGGAAGCAATATGCCTTTTAATGAATATATCGAAGGAGCGCTTTCGTGTATCATTTGGACTTTGACGCTACAAACCACCATCAAATATGTTATCATCGCTCTTCGTGCGGATAATAAAGGTGAAGGTGGAATTTTAGCTTTATTTTCCTTAGTTAAAAATCTTAAAAAAGGTTGGCTGTATCTCATCGCTATCGTTGGAGCAGCAGCGCTTATCGCGGATGGCGTAATTACGCCTTCCTTAACGGTAATGTCTGCGATTGAAGGTCTTGAGATTTATAATCCTCATACGCCTGTAGTTCCTATCACTATTGGGATTCTGATTGCCATATTTGTCGTACAGCAATTCGGGACAAGCTTTATTGGTAAGTTTTTTGGACCGATTATGGTGGTTTGGTTTTTGGTGCTTGGTGGGTTAGGAATATCCCATTTAAGCGAAAATTTAGAAATTTTAAGATCATTCAACCCTTATTACGCCTATAAACTTATTGTAAACTCACCAAGTGCGATCGTGATTTTGGGAGCAGTTTTCCTGTGTACCACCGGAGCAGAAGCTTTATATTCAGATCTTGGACACTGTGGTGCAAAAAATATCAGAGTAAGCTGGGGATTTGTTAAGTTAATGTTGATTTTAAATTACCTCGGACAAGGAGCTTGGTTGTTGTCAAACTATCAAAACCCGGGGTTCTCTGTGGTTAATCCTTTCTTTGGAATTATGCCGCCTTGGGCAGTGTTACCAGGAGTAATTTTAGCAACAGCCGCAGCAATTATTGCCAGTCAGGCATTGATTACGGGATCTTTTACTATTTTCTCTGAGGCAATGGCTCTTAATTTATGGCCTAATCAAAAAATTGATTATCCTTCCGGAGTAAAAGGGCAGATGTATATTCCGAGAATCAATTGGGGACTTTTGTTATTCTGTATTATTGTAGTGCTACATTTTAAAGAGTCAGGAAAAATGGAAGCTGCTTATGGTCTTTCTATAACGGTTACGATGTTGATGACCACAATACTTCTGGGATTCTGGCTACTGAAACACAGAGTGAACAAGCTATTTATTCTGGTGTTCGGTATCGTTTATCTATCTATCGAATTAGGATTCTTCAGTGCGAATATTATCAAATTCATGGAAGGGGGGTGGATCACCGTAGTTTTAGGAGGTTTTATTGGGGTTTGTATGTACGCATGGTACAATGGAAGATCTATAAAGACCCAGTTTATTCAGTTTGTTAAACTAGAGAATTATACCCCGATTATCAAAGATATGAAGCTGGATGAAACGATTCCTAAATATGCGACCAATCTTGCTTACTTAAGCAGAGCAAAAAGAAATGATGAAGTAGAATCAAAAATCATTTATTCTATCATTAAAAAACAGCCGAAGAGGGCAGATCATTATTTTATTTTAACAATTACCAACCAGGAAGATCCGTTTACCTTTAAATATACGGTAGATGAGATTTTGCCGGGTACTATTTATAAAATTAATTTCCTTTTAGGATTTAAAGTAGATCGTAGAATCAATGATTATTTCAGTATGGTTTTAAAAGATTTGATGGCAGACGGAACGATACCTTCAAGAAGCAGCCATCCTTCTTTAAGATCATATAATATCCCTCCCGATTTAAAATATGTAATTATAGATAACTCCTATATCAACGATATACTTTTGACTGTTAAACAGAAGATTACGTTGAATATTTACAACTTTGTGAAGTATATTGGAAGTGATGATTTCAAAGCATGGGGAGTGACTTCACACAACGTAGTAGTAGAATCTGCACCGATTACGGAACTTACGGTTTATGATCATAAAATTGAGCAGGCTGGCTTTTTGCGACATAATAGTTAGGCTTCTTTAACAATTCCTTCTGATATTAATTAAATAAAAATCAATAAATTTGTAGATAATTTTTTTGATGGATACTTTACAAAAAGAAAAAAATATAGCTTTAATTAAGGATGTTTTAAGAAACTATTTATTAGAGAAAGGTTTCAGAAATACGCCTGAAAGATATACCATATTAGAAGAAATCTATAATATGGATCACCATTTCAATGTGGATGATCTATATTTATTGATGCTTCAGAAAAAATATCATGTATCTAAAGCAACAATCTACAATACAATTGAGATTTTCCTTGATGCTGGTCTGATTCGTAAACATCAGTTCGGTGAAAAAACATTAACTTCTTCTTCTTACGAAAAGTCTTATTTTGATAAACAACACGATCATTTGGTGATTTATAAAAAAAATTCGGACAAAGAGATTGAAGAAATTATCGAGTTTTGCGATCCTAGAATTCAAGGGATTAAAGAAGCAATTGAAGAGGCTTTTGGCGTAAAAATTGATTCTCATTCGCTATATTTTTATGGCACTAAGAATGACTAATCAATGAGATATATTCTTTTTCTGTTACTTTTCGCTTCTACGTTATTTTCTGCGCAGGATAAAAAAACTGTGCAGATGGATCCTTATATACAGCCCAAAGCTAATGCTGTGCAGCAACCAGTTCGTCCTGAAGATAAGGTAAGGATTATCAATGCAGACGAGTTTAAAAAAGATACAAAATACGAAGGTAACCAATACATGGTGGGGCATGTGCAAATTGAACATCAAGGTTCGGTTTTAACTGCCGATGAAGTGGTTCTTTATAATGACCAAAGTCTTGTAAAAGCTTTTGGAAATGTAAAGCTTGTGAATTCGGATGGCTCCGTAATTTCTGCCAAGGAAATGGAATACAACGGAACCACCCAAAAAGGAGTTGCTAAACAAAATGTTGTACTTACAGATCCCAAAGGAACTATTATTAAAACAGAAACCATGTATTATGACAGACTGACTAATCAGGCTTATTATAATACTGGAGGCACCATTAATGATGGGAAAAGCACAACGTATTCAAAGTCGGCAACTTATTTTTTGACGACTCGTACCATTGATCTTACGGGAAGAGTGAAAATTGTAGATCGTGATTATACATTGGAAGGAGATAATGTGGTTCAGAATCAAAACACCAATATTGTTACCATTAACGGGTACACTACCATTACCAACAATAAAAATCCTAAAAACAGAATCATCACTGAGAAAGGAACTCATAATATGAATACCAAAGAATCTTTTCTGACGAAAAATTCCAGGATTTATTATAATGACAAGATTCTTACCGGAGACGAAATGTATTACAATCAGCTTATCGGTTTTGGAAAAGCAACAGGAAATGTAACATTAGATGATCCTAATGAAAGAAGGTGGATAAAAGGAGGGTATGGAGAAATCTATGAGAAAAAGGATTCTGCTATAATGACAAAAAATCCATACGCGGTGAAAGCGATGGAAAAAGATTCTTTATACTTTGCCTCGGAAAAAATAATCTCTTATCAAAGACCGGATTCTCTAGATTCGACAGTGAAAAAAAGCTTTATAAGAGCATTCAAAAAAGCCAGATTTTATAAGTCAAATGCGCAAGGAAGAGCAGATTCTATCGCGTTTAACGAAACAGACGGAGTGATGCATATGTACACAGCTCCTATTCTTTGGAGCGGTGAGAAACAGGTGACCGGAGATAAAGTGGAAGCTTACTTTAATACCCAGAATGAAAATATTGATTCATTAAAAGTAATAGGAAATGCATTGGCAATCAGTAAAGTGGATTCTCTGACGCTGAAAGATGAATTCAATCAGGTGAAAGGGAAATTTATGACGGTTCATTACGAAAATAATGAGATTAAAGAGGCAACGGTAATTGGTAATGCTCAGGCGATCGGATATGTGGATGACACCAATAAAGAAACAAAGAAAAATGAAAGAATAGGAATTACCTTATCTTCTTGTGGGATCATCAGTGCTCTATTTACGGAAAGAGCATTGCATATTGTTTCATGCAGTGTGGGGGCTGATTCCGAGTTATATCCTATGAGTAAAATTGAACCAGCTAAAAGGAAGTTCCCTGATTTTAACTGGAATACGAAAGACCGGATAAGGAAATGGCAGGATATTCTCGTCGACACTCCGAATTATGAAGAAATAGTGTACTCTTCAAATAGCGAACTTTATGATAAGGCCCAGGAAGCCATAGAGGCAGAAAGAGCTAAAGAAGAAGCTAAAAAGCCTAAGAGAGTTAGAAAATAATATCAGGACCAGTTTATAGAAGCTGGTCTTTTTTATTGGATTAATTTTAAGGTTTAATGAATGTTTTATAGCTTTGCTTAAAATTTTTCTTATAATGGAAATGCAAAAGGATTTTTTTATATATCAGGCTCAGACTACAAAATTTGCCGCAGGTTTTGAAGTTGAAAAAGCAGTGGGGAGCTATATTTATGGTACTGACGGAAAAAAATATTTAGATTTTGTGGCAGGAGTTTCAGCCAATACTTTAGGTCATTCGCATCCAAAAGTTGTAGATGCTATCAAAGAGCAGGCAGAAAAATATCTTCATGTCATGGTATACGGAGAATATGCACAGGAAAAGCCGGTAGCTTTATGTAAATTATTAGCAGAAGCAACTCCTGATCCACTAGAAATTACTTACTTGGTAAACAGCGGAGCTGAAGCTATAGATGGAAGCCTGAAACTTGCTAAAAGATATACAGGAAGAGAAGAAATCGTCTCCTTTAAAAACTCGTATCACGGGAATACGCATGGTGCATTAAGTGTCTCAGGGAATGAAACTCATAAAAGAGAATTTCGTCCGTTATTACCGATGGTTTCTTTTATTGAGTTTAATAATGAAAATGATTTTGATAAAATTACTGAAAAAACCGCTTGTGTTATTTTGGAAACGATTCAGGGTGCTGCAGGTTTTTTAGTTCCGAATGATGACTATTTAATAAAGCTTAAGAAAAGATGTGAAGAGGTTGGAGCTTTATTGATTCTTGACGAAATTCAGCCGGGGTTTGGAAGAACAGGAAAGTTGTTTTCTTTCGAACATTTCGGAATTGTTCCCGATATTTTGGTTATGGGAAAAGGAATGGGAGGAGGAGTTCCTGTAGGAGCTTTTATGAGCTCAAGAGAAATCATGGAAACATTGGCTCATTCTCCAAAATTAGGTCATATCACAACGTTCGGAGGAAATCCTTTGATAGCTGCTTCCAGTTATGCCACACTGAAAGAAGTGTTGGAAAGCGGACTAATGAATGAAGTAGAAGAAAAAGAAAAACTATTCAGAGAATTGCTGGTTCATCCTAAAATCCAAAATATCAATGGAAAAGGGTTGATGCTTGCTGTAAACCTTGGTTCTCCGGAATATACTTTAGAGGTTGCCAAAAAATGTATGGAAAAAGGTTTAATTGTTTTCTGGCAGCTATACAGAAATGAATATTTAAGAATTTCTCCACCTTTAACGATTTCATTGGATGAAATCAGGGAAGGATGCCAGATTATCTTGGATGTTTTAAATGAAAATTAACATACAAAACGCTTCAATCTTCGAAGCGTTTTTTCATGAAAACAGAGTTAAACATTTATTTAAATATCTCTGATAAATATCATGAAGATTATGTAAAAAAGTAAATACATTTTTGTGTAATAAAAAAATTAATTTATATATTGCGTCACGATTAAAACAAAGATTATATGGCGAAACATAAAGTCCATTACGAGTTCCCAATGCATTGTCTGTCAGAGATTTTATATGAATATCTTGCGACTGCAGAAGGGTTATCTGAATGGTTTGCGGATGATGTAACAGAGAAGGGTGATGATTTCTTTTTCAGCTGGGGTGGAGGTCCTGCTGAGAAAGCCACTTTAATCAGATATAAGCCTGAAGGTTTCGTTCGTTTCAGATGGGAAGAAGATGAAGGAACAAAAAACTTCTTTGAAATGACGATCGTAATTGATGATATTACTGAAGATTTGGCTCTGAATATTACCGACTTCTGTGAAGATGGGGATGAAGAAGAAAATGCAATGTACTGGGAAAATCTGATAGAAAATCTTAGAATTAAATTAGGTGCTGCTTAAGGTGGCATTAATCAAATAACAAAACTGATGAACGATTTATCGTTCATTATTTTTTTATAACTCAATCAATATAAAAATTGGAAAATCAATATTTTACTTCAGGAGAAGTACCTGTTAAAAATAGAGCATTTCTGACAGGGGATGCAGTAAAGGTTTCTTTCTTTATCAGAGAGGCTAAACTTATAATGGATGAAGAATGTTATTTTTTCTTGATGGCATCCATGAGAAAGATGAGAATGAATATTCCTCTGACTTATACATTGGAGTTTTTTCAGTCTCTTTTTCAAAAGGAAATTATTGATCAGAAAGGAATACACAACGGAATCATAAACTTTCAGGTTTTCAGGAATAATGACGGGATTACCTTGTCTAAGTCTACCATATCATACTTCTATGATGTTACAGAAATAGAGGATGTTTTAGCGGTTCATAAGAGACCTTTGGAGCTGGATCTAATTAAGGAAATTAATGTCAATAATAATCTTCTGAGCAATATTAGAGTGCATTCTCCGGAAAATATCTATGGTGAAATTTATGCTCAGGAAAATGATCTGGATGATGTGATTCTTCTGAATCCTAATAAAAGAATTGCACGTACCACATCAGGAAATCTATTGTTTCTGGAAAATGATGTAATTAAAGTGCCTAAACAGACGGAAGGAGCCTACATCTCTCCTTTAATGGAAAACTTCGTTACCTTCTTACATAAAAATAAGCTTGCAGATATTCAGGAGCATGAGATCATTGCATTTGAATCCCAGAAAGCTGAAGAAATCTTAATGATTTCGGAAGAGAAGGGCATATTTTCTGTAGGTAAAATAAGAAATAAGACTTTTGAAACTTCTCGCTTTTTAGAATGGGTAGAAAGCTGGAAAGAAAGCTTCTAAAATAGGCAAACCCGGTAAACAACAAAGTCCCAAAGTCCTTTACCGGGTTTTATTCTGAATAAATCAGAATTTGTTTTTTATCTAGTTTTCGTTGATGATTTCAACAAACTTTTGTACGATTTCTTTTTGACCTTCCTTACTGGTCATATAAGCTCTGTCTTTTGAGTTATTAATGAATCCAAGCTCAACCAAAACAGTTGGAGACTTGCTTTCTCTTAAAATATGAAGATTACGTTCTCCAATTACTTTGCTGGAAGTGAATTTTTGAGAGATTCTTTCAGCCAGTACTTTTGAAGGATCAGAATTTTGAAAATAAATTTCCTGTCCTTGCTGTGTGGATTCTTTTTGTGGACTTCTATTCACGTGTAAAGAAATTACCATTTCAGGAGTCAGTTTATTGATTAATTCAGTTCTTTCTCTTAGCTGGCTATCCGTATCAGAATCTCTGGTTAAAACGACTTCGTATTTATCCTGGGAATCAATAATTGTTTTGATTTCTTTAGCGATAGCAAGTGTGATTTCTTTTTCAGAATATCCGTTAAGGTTGACTCCTAAATCATTTCCACCATGTCCCGGATCTATGACAATGTATTTTTTAGTAACAGGAGTAAAAGATAAAAATACTGCAGAAAAAAGAGATACAATAAGAAGTTTAGTTCCTTTCATACTGTGATTTTTTGGTTTATCAAATAACGGCAATTCTTTCCTAAAAATTGGTTAAAGCATTCTTAAAGTTTGTTAATTTTTAAATCACAATACATAGAAAAAGAAAAATTAGTTCAGAGATATATCTTCAGGTGAATTTGCCCAAAGAAGATATTCTCCTCCAAGATTTTGCATGATCGACTTCCAAAGGGTATGATCATTAGGTAATGTATAATCTAGATTATAAATATCTACTACCGTCCAAAGCTTTTTTAGAACTTCATTATCTAATTGCTGAGCAGCCCATCCGGAATATCCTGAAAATATTTTGATATCCTCAATCTTTAATTCGTTGCTAAGAATGGCGCTCATGATGTTTTCAATATCTTCTGTCAGATAAAATTCATCCGTTATTTCAGAATAAACTTCCGTTACTTTTTTTCCTTTTACAATGAAGAAAACCTTATCATTTTCTACAGGTCCGCCGTCATATACTTCAATTGGAAAATCGAAGAGGCTTTTAAATTTACCACTCATCTGGCTGTTCTTTTTGTTCAGAATTAAACCAAAAGCGCCATTTTCATCATGTTCAATAATAAGGACTACTGATCTTGAAAAAATATCACCGGAAATATCGGGTGTGGAAATTAATATTTTACCTTTGTAAGAGTAATTCATACTCAAATTTAATAAAAATATTCATGGAAAACCTGCACCATAAGAGAAAAGTGTACGAGAAATCCCAACTTATTGAAAGTGAGATTAAACAAAATCCTATCGAACAATTCAGAGACTGGTATCTGGAAGCAAGTGAAACTCCGGGTATTTCTGAAGCCAATGCAATGGCAATTTCTACTGTGGAAGAAGATGGATGCCCCCGCACAAGAATGGTTTTGCTGAAATCATACACCTACGAAGGATTTATTTTTTATACCAATTACGATAGTAAAAAGGGAAAATCAATAGAAAGAACGCATAAAGCCTGTCTTCATTTCTTTTGGCCGGGTTTGGAAAGGCAGATAATCATCAAAGCTGAGCTTGAAAGAATAGCCGGAAACCTTAGTGACGGATATTTTCATTCAAGACCGAAAGGAAGTCAGCTTGGAGCAGTTGTTTCACCACAAAGTCAGGAAATTCCCAACAGAGAGTTTTTAGAAGAAAAACTGAAAGATCTGGAGAAAAAATACGAAAATACTGAAGTTCCGAGACCTGAAAACTGGGGAGGGTATATTGCGAAACCTTATGAAATAGAATTTTGGCAGGGTAGACCGAATAGGTTACATGACAGAATTATATACCAATTGGAAGATTTAGATTGGAAAATGTCAAGATTAGCTCCTTAATTATACTCTATAAAAAAGCCTCATCAATTGATGAGGCTTACATTTTCTAATCTGAATGATTATTTTTTCTTAGCACCAGAAACTGCGTTAGATAAGTCGGCTCCAGCTTTGAACTTAGCAACTTTTTTAGCAGCAATTTTGATTGGTTTTTTAGTTGCAGGGTTGATACCTTGTCTAGCAGCTCTTTCAGCTACAGAGAATGTTCCGAAACCTACTAAAGAAACTTTTCCGTCTTTTTTCTTAAGAGTAGAAGTTACATTACCGATGAATGATTCTAAAGCAGCTTTTGCTGCAACTTTAGTAATTCCTGCGTCTTTTGCGATTGCGTCGATTAATTCAGACTTGTTCATAATTTTTAATATTAAAGTTAGTTCGTTATTATAGCAAATATAATACTATTTTCTAATTGTGCAATTTTTTTATTAAATATTGTGTAATTTTTTTAAATTTCCATTAAAATGATTAAAATATCATAATTTAACATTTCACGAAAAATCTACGTTACCCGTTACTAAAATCATGCCAATTGCTTATGTATATTGACTTTAGCAAAATTAAGATTTTATTTTATGTATTTATTAAATCCTAAATTTAAGATAAACTCTCAATGATTTTAAGAATATGTTTGAATATTTGCTAATTAAATTTCAAAAAAAATATTTTTTTTGAAATCAAATGGCTGTATATCTGTTAGTTTTAAAATCATTTTAAAAGGCTATTTTCTGAATTTTTATTAATAAATTTGCACCATGTTAATAGAAGTTTTCAAGTCTAAGATTCACAGGGTAAGAGTTACCGCTTCAGACCTTAATTATATTGGGAGTATTACGATAGATGAAGAGCTCATCGAAGCTGCAGGATTGGTAGTGGGCGAAAGAGTGTATATCGTAAATGTAAATAACGGAGAGCGTTTCGATACGTACGTTATCAAAGGAAAAAGAAAATCAGGTGAAGTTTGTTTGAACGGACCTGCTGCAAGAAAGGTGCAGAAGGATGATATCATTATTATTATCGCCTATGCACAGATGACTCCTGAAGAAGCTAAAGATTTTCAGCCGAAAATTGTTTTCCCGGACGAAAAGACCAATCTTTTGACATAATCTGATGGAGAAAAAAGTAAAAAATCCTTTAAAATCATTACTCACTATAGTAATTTCGCTTGCATTTGCAGGCTTTTTTTTATGGTTTGCGCTTAAAGGGTTAGATTTTAAAGTGATACAAAAATCATTAGCAAGAGCAAATTACTGGTGGGTTTTGTTTGCTGCCTGTTTCGGAATTGCAGCATACTGGTTTAGAGCTATTCGCTGGAATCTGATGCTGGAACCGATGGGACATCAAATTTCCAATTCCAATTCATTGTGGTCTATTTCTTTTGGATATTTAATGAACCTTACCATTCCCAGAAGTGGAGAAGTGGCAAGAGCAACGGCTTTATATGGAGTGGAAAAAGTTCCGGTTGATCAGTCTTTCGGAACCATTATTCTGGAAAGAGTGGTGGATCTGGTTTGTATGATTGTCTTTTTAGGATTGACCTTGTTGTTTAAAGGGGAAGTCATTCTGTCTTTCTACAAAAACTCAGGAATCAATATTAATCCTAATAAAATTGTATTTATTCTTGGGATATTGATTTTAGGAGCAATCTTATTTTTTGTCTTTAAAAAAAGGCTGTCAAACGTTCCTGTTTTAGATAAGATTATCAAATTTATTGATGGAATTATAGAAGGTTTAACCTCAATTTTTAAATTGAGACAAAAGGGAAAATTCATCCTTTACACGATAGGAATCTGGGTTTCTTATTACTTTGCGGCATTTCTTGTGTGTTTTGCACTTCCGGAAACTTCAAATTTCACCTTTGATGATGGTTTTTTAATCCTTGTTGTAGGAACACTGGGAATGATTATTCCTGCAAGCGGGGGAATAGGAGCTTTTAACCTGGCAATGAAGTATGGTTTTATGGCTTTGTTTATTTCTATGGGAAAAAGCGGCCAATTGGGCGGAGAAATTGGCTTGACTTATTCTTTTATTTCTTTACCATTACAGATTATAATTATGTTGTTAATGGGGCTTATTTCCATTCCTATGTTGGCTAAAGCAAGAAATAAAGCTGCTGTTGCTGAAAAAAAGTTTACATAAGCTATTGCGCTCACTATATTAATGATCGGAAGGAGTTCTTCCGATCTTTTTTATTTATTATTAATCTGAATAATTGAGCCTTTATAAAATTTGGTAGCATCGTACAATTCAGAGAAGTTATCAAATAGAACAGTTTCAGAATGTAAATCTTTCGAAAAGCCGGCTCCGTTTTTTTTTTCTTTAAACTCAGATTGTGCAGCTTCGTAAATGGAAGGATATTGCGATTTTAAATAATCGATCAAAATACGTTTTTCATTATCATCTTCCTGAGCAAGGCTTGTATAAAAAAGACCATAGAGCAAGAAACGATTAAATTTTTCTGCATCTGAAATGTATTGAAGATTGCATTGGCTTGCCTTTTCATAATCATTGAGAATATGATCAAAAGTTTGAGTTAGACCAGACGGAATTTCGTGAAACAAATCAATACCATTAATATACAGCTGGGTTTTTACTTCTTCATTATTTTCATTTCCATTTACCGGATTTGAATTGTATTGAAATTTAAACCAATTAAAAAGCTGTCGAAGCTCATCCGGGCTAAGATGTTCTATAGAATCCTGCAGCTTATTTTTAATGAGCTCAAGGCTTGTTTTTTTATCGTCATTTAGAAAACTTAAAATAGTATCTTCTTCATTGCACAGCTTATTGTATAAATTAATTTTGGCAACAAGAGGATTGGTTTTTAGAAAATAAAGTTCTTCTGCCATATTTTAATAATTTAATTGCTATTCCTTATTTAAAGATACAAATTAAGATGATAGTTTTAGTTTTTATGTCTTCTGATTATTAATCTAAAATACAATTATTATTAATTTTCTGAAAAAGTTTTATTTGTATTTTTAATATGTCTTACATAATTCTGGAATGGAAATCTTAATTTATTATTATTTTGGCTGTTTGTTGTCCTTATAAACATTGGGATTATACAATTCCATATAGATTTCTGGGTTAGGTATTTTTTCAAAGCCATATTTTTCATATAACCAATCTGCTGTAGATGTTAACAAAATCCATCTTCTTAATCCTTGTAAATTTGGATGAGACATTATAAAATCCATTAATTTTTTGGAAATGCCCTTTCCGCGGTAATCGTCAAGAAGATAAACATCGCCCAGATAAGCAACGGTAGCAAAGTCTGAAATTATTCTTGCAAATCCAATTTGACGGTTTTGGTGAAAAATACCAAAATTAAGGGAGTTTTGAATAGATAATTCAACTTTTTCAATAGGAATGCCATTGCTCCATCCAGAATGATTTGATAAAAAATCATGAATTGCAGGAATATCCATTTTGTTTTTATTAGTGGAAAACTGATATTCGCCAAAATTTAATTCGATATTTTTCATTAACCAACTGCTTTTTTACTGACTTAATCCTATGAGAGCGAAAATAGCACCAAATAAAAAGATTAGCAGGACAATACCGATTAATGAAATTATTAAACCTGCAATGGCAAATCCTTTTGGTGCTTTGAATATTCCAATAAATGATAAAACTAAGCCCAATAGCCAAACGACCCAACCTATAAAAGGAACCCAGCCTATAAATATTGCCATTATAGACAAAACAAATCCTGCTATACCAATTCCGTTGGAAGGACTGGCTTCTTGTTGAATAAATATTGGCTGGCTATTTAGATTTTGTGTGTTTTGAAGGCCAGAGTTGTTTTCATTTGTGTTTTTTCCGTATTGATTTTCTATCATGTTTGTATTTTAATGAATGTTTTATGGTTATAATAATTTTTCCATGAACTAAAATAAACAAAAATTAACGCAAATAATAATTAAAATATAAAAATTCAAATGACATAATTAAAAAGATGATATTCAATAAAAAATTAGCATCAGATTGAGATTCCCTAATATATCTCAATCTGATGCTAGACTGTCCGTTAAAATTAAATGTATTGAATGAACAATGTTTAATTTATTCAGCAGTGGTAGGATCAATAATGGCGACCACTTCACTTACAGAGTTAGCAGGGAATCCACCTTGTCTTGCATGCTCGCGAACCATATCTTCGTTGGGAGCAATGTAAACGCAATAAATTTTATCACCTGTTACATAACTTTGTAACCATTGAATTTGTGAACCCATTTTACTGAGTACCCCACAAGAAGTTTGTGAGATCCCTTTTAATTGCTCGCCGGTTAATTTACCAGCTCCGGAAATTTCCCGTTCAATTACGTATTTAGGCATGACTCAAAAATTTAGTTTTCTTTTTTGTAGTACCCGTTAAGTTTATTATGTAATCTCTAAACTTCTTTATTACACTTAAATATACGACTTTTTCTAAACATGCTTACTAGGTTAGTTTTCCTTTATTTATATATGGTTTGGAAGATTTTTCAGCTATTTTTTGTCCCACATTATAACGAAAGGGAACAGCTAGTAATATAATCTTTAGTTTGGTGTGAATAAAATTCAATAAGATTGAGGGTCAAAATAAGCCTTAAAAGTAAGCGGATCTTCTTTTTTATCCTCTGCAATTTCAAGATATTCGTGATATTCTTCTGCATGCATTCCCAAATCGACCATCACAATAGCAAGATTAATATAAAGGTTTTTATCTTCCGAACCTAATTGTAATGCCTGTTTTAAATAATCAATGGCGGTTTCATTTTCTCCCATATCAGAATAAATAGCTCCTATATTGATTAAAGCTGAGGTGTTGTGAGGTTCAATAAGTAAAATTTCATCCAGTTCCTTAATTAAAAGCTCGTTGATCTCATCCCAATGTTCTTCTTCGTTATCCCATCTTTTGGCCTGGAGTTTTTTTACGTTTTTCAGTCTTTGTGTTATCGTGTTCATGATTTATAAATAGAGTACAAATTAAAAGAAAGTCTCTGAGAATTCAGAAACTTTAGCATTTATAAATATTTATTTTTAATTCATTTTCCATAAGTCAGATTGACAAGCCCTGTTTCGTAGGGCTGAACATTTTCCAGTTTCCATGCTGTCTCTGAAATGCCATCAGGAAATAATGGAATTCCACTACCAATGATTTTTGGAATGATGGAGATAATCATTTTATCCAGAAGATTGTTGTTGATGAAATATTTAATAAGCTCTCCACCTCCCATTAACCAAATGTCTTTGTCTGATTTTGCTTTTAGTTCAGAAACGAAAGTATTCAGATCTTCTGTTAAAACTTGTGTTCTTTGGCTTTTAATTTCTAAATTTTTATCTCTAGTTACTACAAAAGTTTCTTTCTCAGAATACGCCCATTCTTCTTCAAATCCCATAATAATATCATATGTTTTTCTTCCCATGATAATGGTTTCGATGCTGTTAAAAAGTTCAGTGTATCCGTAATCTCCTAATTCGGAAGGCGGAGTGGAAGTAAGCCAGTCTAAATTTCCGTCGGGCTTTGCGATGAAGCCGTCGAGACTTTGGGCGATGTAAAGGATGATTTGTGACATATTTTACAAGTTTATTTTAATCAACATATACTTTTCGGGTATAATGCATGATATTTTCAAAGATTATTTTATTGATATTTTCTTTATTGATGATTCCATTTTCATTATTATTTCTCCATAAATCATAAACCTTTTCTATTTCATCTGATAATAAAAAATATTCATATTGTTCTTTTTTAAATTTTTGCAACTCATCGTAATTGAAGATTCTTTTCTGAATAAGGTTACCTTCTTCGATCTGCAAATATTCAAAAATTCCGTTTTCCGGTTCTCTGTCAAATTCTCCTCTGAAATCATCAATTCTGATTAATCCGGAATACCATTCAAATTTATTATTCGGAAATATTTCGTCTCTCCATGATTTTGTGTTGAAATCAATATCGATTAAAGATTCAATTTCATGAATAATAAGTTCTTTATTTTTAATCTTAAAAGTAGCAATATAACCTCTCCAGAGTCCAGTACACAAGATTTCAGCTTTCGGTGTTTTTTTCGGAAATTCACGAAAATAACCATCCAAAAGATAATCATTCAAATAATATTTTTTGTTTTCAAAAATTAATTTATCGGGAATTTGTTGTGTCATTTTTAAATCTGTACTAGAAATAAAACCATTAAGCCTTAATCAAGGTCTTAATGGTTTTCAATATTCTTTTTACCCAAAAGCTCTCTTCAGTAAACTCTCCACTTTTGGCTCACTACCTCTGAAACTTTTATACAGTTCCATTGGATCTTTTGTACCTCCGGAAGAAAGAAGAACTTTATATTTTGCTGCGATTTCAGGATTGAAAATTCCGTTTTCCTTGAAATACTGGAAAGCGTCTGCATCCAGAACTTCCGCCCATTTGTAAGAATAATATCCCGCGGAATAACCACCCTGGAAGATATGTGAAAAGCTAGGACTCATTGCTGTTTCAGGGTTTGAAGGGTACAATTGCGTTGCTTTTGTGTATTCGTCTTCAAACTCTTTTACGGTTTTGTTTTCCAATTCTTTAACTTTCGTATGGTAATTCATGTCCAACAAACCAAAACCGATCTGTCTCAGGGTTTGGTAGCCTTCCATGAAATTTTTTGAGTGCTCAATTTTCTCGATTTTTTCATCAGGAAGAGTTTCTCCTGTTTTATAATGTTTAGCAAAAGTTTTTAAGAATTCCGGCTCATAGCAGAAGTTTTCCAGGAATTGAGATGGCAGTTCTACAAAATCCCATTTTACGGAAGTTCCTGAAAGGGTAGGATATTGTGTATTCGCTAAAATTCCGTGAAGAGCATGACCAAATTCATGGAACAAGGTAGTTACTTCCTGGAATGTCAATAAACTAGGTGCATCTTTCGTTGGTTTGCTGAAATTACAAACAATAGAAATATGCGGACGTGAATTTTCACCTTCCTTTTTATATTGGTTTTTATAGCTGGTCATCCATGCTCCGGCTCTTTTGCCCTTTCTCGGGAAATAATCTACGTACAGTAAAGATTTATAATCACCATTTTCCTTTACCTCATACACTTTTACGTCTTCATGGTACTTCGGAATGTCATTTCTTTCCTCGAAAGTCAATCCGAAAAGTTGGTTTGCCAATCCAAAAACGGCTTCCTGAACCTGATGTAATGGGAAATAAGGTTTTAATTCTTCATCATTCAGGTCGAATTTGGCTTTACGGAGTTTTTCTGCATAAAAAGCGTGGTCATAGGATTGCATTTCATCAATTCCCTCAGCTTTTGCCAAAGATTTTAGTTCCTTGATTTCTTTGTCTGCATAAGGTTTTGCTTTAACCAGAAGCTCATTCAGGAAGTCGATTACTTTTGATGGAGATTTTGCCATTCTTTCTTCAAGAACATAGTCTGCATAATTAGAATGTCCTAATAATTCAGCTTTTTGTTGTTTTAAAGCAAGAAGTTCTTTAATTAAATTCTGATTGTCAAACTCACCGCCATCAAAAGATTTTTTACCGTTTGCCAAAGCGATTTCTTTTCTCAGCTCACGGTTTTCTGCATACGTCATGAACGGAATATAGCTTGGATATTGTAAAGTGACTACCCAGCCTTCAAGATTTCTTTCTTTAGCTTCTTCGGCATATTGTTCCAGGATAGCATCAGGAATTCCTGTCAAATCTTCTTTATTGGTGATGTGTTTGAAATAATTATTCGTTGAAGCCAATACATTCTGCCCGAACTGAAGCGATTTTAAAGATAAATCCATGCTGATTTTCTTTAATTTTTCCTTGTCTTCATCATTCAGTAAAGCACCGCTTCTTACAAAGCCTTTATAGGTTTCGTTTAAAAGCATTTGTTGCTCTTCATTCAGATTGTATTTCTCTTTTTCATCATACACTTTTTTTATTTTATTAAATAAAGCTTCGTTTTGAGATATTTTTGAAGAATATTCCGTTAAAATCGGAGAAACTTCCTGTGCAATTTGCTGTAATTCATCACTGGTTTCAGCAGAATTCAGATTAAAAAATATATTGGAAACAACATCCAGTTGTTCACCGGAATAAGCCAATGCTTCGATTACATTTGCAAAAGTCGGTTCTTCGGGATTATTGACAATTGTATTGATTTCCTCTTCAGATTTTTGAATTAATTCTTTAAAAGCAGGAAGATAATCTTCATTTTTAATAGAATTGAAGGGTGCGGAATGATATGGTGTATTAAAATGTCCTGTTAAAATATTCATTTTTTGATTTTTAATAATTGTAAATGTAAGGATTTGTGAGGGTTTGCTCAAAAATGATGCCTTAATAGAAAGATGTGACAAAATTGTTTATCTTTATTAATCTTGTCATAGGCGAAGTTAAAATGAAGGTGGAATGACTACTTTTGGCAAACAGCTTAACGGTTGAAATTTTAACTCTAAATATAAAAACTATGAAAACAATCTTAAAAATTCTGGGTGTTATTATTCTTTTAATTCTTGTGTATGTTGTCGTTGCAATATTGGCTTTCGGCAAAAATTACCATTATGAAAAGTCTATAGTCATTAATGCCCCCAAAGAGAAAGTATGGGAACAGGTAAGTTCTATGAAAGCATTTAACCAATGGAATCCCTGGCTGAAATTAGATAAGAATATAACGCTTACGTACACAGGGAATGTCGGAGAAATAGGAGATAAGTATTGCTGGGATAGCCAGAATGAGCATGCAGGAGCAGGATGTCAGGAAATAAAAGAGCTGGTTGCCAATCAAAAGCAGAAAACAGAAATGATCTTTAAAAAACCTTTTGCAGGGCAGGCTACTTCAGACATTGTTTTAACTCCTGAAGGGAACTCCACAAAAGTAACCTGGAGTATGGATACCGAACAGGATCCTATGATGAAAGTAATGAGACCGATGATGGATTATCAAATGGGGAAATCTTATGGAGAAGGATTGGACAATCTTAAAAAATTGGTGGAAAAATAAAACAGAAAGCCTTGTAGAAAATTTTGCAGGGCTTTTTTTATATAAAAATATTATCTTTATATAAAGATTCGATGTATGGAGAAGATAGTATTCGAAAAAAATGACATAAGAAATTATGTAAAAAACGTGATTGCAGAAAAAATCGAAAAGCTTAAAAACTTTATTGAATTTACGTTAGAAGCAAGTCGCGATATAAAAAAGACACCGAAGTATGACAGTATGAGAGAGGAAATGCAGGAAGAAATTTACCAAATGCAGAGGCAGCTCGGGGCTCTAAATGATTTGAGGAGAAATATGGCAAAAGTCCTGACAAACTCTACTGAACGCGTACAGCTGGGCTCTTTAGTCATTACCAATAAAGCCCGGTTCTATATTTCGGTTTCGTTGGGCGAATTTTTTTATGAAGGTGACCGTTTTTATGCGATTTCTCCGGAAAGTCCGATGGCTAAAAAGATGATGGGAATGAAATCCGGTGATGAGTTTACTTTAAATAAAATCCATCAGGCAATTGTTGAGGTTTTATAGAAAATATTTTCAATACTGGGATTCTTCCTGCTTCAAAATGACAAAGACAGATGTCATAGCTTTCAGTATAAATTATATACTGATGAATATAAAATCCCCGGAAATTTAATTTAGAGTAAGTAAAAGATATTGAATTTCATATTGTAATTTTGCTATATGAATAAAGCAGAAGTTTTAAAAGAAATCATAGCTCAAAGAAGAAGTATCTTTCCAAAAGATTATAATGAACATGAAATTTCTCAGGAAATTATTGATGAAATTTTACATTCAGCGACATTAGCTCCCAATCATAAACGTACCAAACCCTGGCGTTTTAAAATATTCAAAGGAGAGGAAAAAGCCAAACTGGCTTCAGAAATGCAGGCTATTTACAAAGCTACTCAACCCGAACACCTTTTTCTGGAAAAAAAATACAATGATATCGGTTTTAAAATCAATAAAGCTGATACGGTTGTTTCTATTGTCGTTAATTTTAGTGGTATGGTTCCCGAATGGGAAGAAATTGCAGCGGTTTCTATGGCAGTTCAGAATATGTATCTGACGTGTACAGCCAATAATATTGGTTGTTATTGGAGTTCCCCGAAAATTGTGGATCATTTGAAAGACTCTCTCACGATTGAGAAAAACCAAAAATGTTTGGGGCTCTTCTATATGGGAGAAGTATAAAATGGGAAATATTTACAGGAATTATAACGAAGAAGATTTAATCGTTGCCTACCTTTCAATGGTAGAGCATACAGGTAAGGTCAATGATGAAATGCGAGAGGCAATCAGATTATGATGAGTTTGTAAAGAAAGCTAATTTCAGGACGGCTTTAATTAAAGAAAAAGGAAGGATTTCTTTTGAGGTTCATAATATGGTTCAGCAAGGAAAAGAGTTCAATTTTATTGAGGATAATATTTCATCAGATATTCTTGCTAAAAAGGAATTGGAATACCTCATTATTGAAAAATACTATCAATTTTCATCATACAAAGAAAATAATACAATCGATAAAAGGACTATTTACAAAAGTCTTTTGGGTATTTTAATATCAACATTTATCGGAATCCTCGTATTAAGAGATCTGGTTTTAATAGTTAACGAAGCTTTGTTTCTTTTATTGATTCCTCTCTATATTGTAAATTATTGGGTAATACGAATGATTACAGGAAAAACCAGAGATAATCTTGTTGTATTTTTAGCTGTTTTCATTTCCGTAATCCTCTCAACAGTATTGCCTTTCATTTTATTTTATTAAAAAAGATGTAAAAATATCTTAGTTTCAGACTATTGAATTGAAAATTTTATTTATCTTTGCACTCTTAAATATTTAACTGGGACGAGTTCCCGTAAAATTCAAACATTATGTCAGTAAAAATCAGATTACAAAGACACGGATCAAAAGGGAGACCTTTCTTCCACATCGTGGTTGCAGATTCTAGATCAAGAAGAGATGGTAGATTCATCGAGAAACTAGGAACTTACAACCCAATTACTAACCCTGCAACTATCGATTTGAACGTTGATTCTGCTGTGAAGTGGTTAAACAACGGTGCTCAGCCAACTGATACTGCAAGAGCTATCCTTTCTTATAAAGGTGCACTTTACAAAAAACACTTACTAGGTGGTGTTGCTAAAGGAGCTTTTGATGAAGCTGAAGCTGAAAAAAGATTCAATGCTTGGGTAGAAGCTAAAGATGCGAAAGTACAAGGTAAAGTAGAAGGTTTAACTAAAGCTCAGGCTGATGCTAAAAAAGCTGCTCTGGAAGCTGAAGCTAAAGTAAATGAAGCTAGAATTGCTGCTGCTGCACAAGCTGAAGCTGATGCTAAAGCTGCTGAAGAGGCTGCTAATGCACCTGTTGAAGAAGTTGCTACAGAAGGAGAAGCTGCTGCTGAATCTACAGAAGAAAATACTGAAGCATAAGAAACTCCGTATGCGTAAAGAAGATTGCTATTTATTAGGAAAAATCACACGCAGACACGGACTTGCGGGAAATGTAATCCTTAAATTGGATACAGACCAACCCGAGCTTTACAATAAACTGGAATCAATATTCGTTGAAATCAACGGATTATTGGTTCCTTTTTTTATTGCAAAATCATCATGGAGCAAATTGGATGCTCTGAATATTGCCTTTAAAAATTCCACAGAAGCTTTGGTGGATCAATCTCTAGGAAAAAATGTCTACTTGCCATTGGCTTCCTTACCAAAACTTTCCGGAAAACAATTCTACTATCATGAAATCATTGGATATAATATTTTCGATGAGAATGAGAATGATTGTGGTGTTATCAGATCAGTGAACGATCAGACTGCCCAGATTTATTTTGTAACCAATTTAGATGGGAAAGAAGTGGTTATTCCTATGATTAAAGACTGGATTCTTGAAGTGAACAGAGAGGAGAGATTTATCAAAATGCAGCTTCCGGAAGGTCTTATTGATGTTTTTTTAGTTCCTTCGAAGAAAGACGAATAAATTTCTTTTTATAAAGAAGGCAAGTAAGCTGATGAAGCAAATTCGCCTTTACTTTCCAAATTTTTTTATATTATTTTATTCTCATTACCAATTCTTATTGCACATAAACAGCGGGTAATAAGTATTCCTGTACCATTTTATCAACTTGTAAATGAGCGTAAGGTTTGTTGTATGCTTTAGCTGTAATGACCATTACAACAGGAATTTCTGTGAATATAATAATTTTGTTTCCACCATTTCCGCTGGATTGGTAAGATTCAAAACTTTTATTTCCGACTTTATAAACCTTTCTCCAAAACAAATAGCCATAACCTTCAAAGTCTTTATTGTCAACAAAATAATTGGTAAAGGATTTTTTGATCCAGTTTTTATCCAAAATAGTTTTTCCGTTCCAGGTTCCGTTATTTTTATAAAGTTGTCCGAATTTTGCAAAATCCAATGCATTCATTTTCAGTCCGCCAGCTAAAGAAGGTTTTTGCTGAGGTGTGAATTGCCATTTATAATTGGTAATTCCCAAAGGTTGAAAAAGCTTATTCTGAGCATAATTTTCTAAGCCTTTCGGAACAGATTGATCTAAAATATCACCTGTGAGAACAACACCTGCTGTAAAATAATTCCAAGTTTTCCCGATTTTATTTTCACTCATTGGTAAATCGAGTACAAATTTTACCCAATTATTTGTCGGATACATATTTTCCTCATTTCCGAGAGATTCTTCATCCTGATCATTTCCATCAAAACCGGAACTCATCGTTAGTAAGCTTTTAATGGTAACGCTATCTTTTTTAGAAGAATAATTATCGAATTTTTTTAAGTTGTAAAATTCTTTCAAGCTTTGATTCTCATTTATAATATAACCATCTTTTATGGCAATTCCCATTAATGCTGAAGAAAATGATTTTCCAACGGAACGTGTGTCGTTTAAACTGTCTCTTTTATAACCGTTGAAATATTCTTCCAACAACAGTTTTTCATTTTTAATAATAACAATTCCTGTAATATCCCGGAATCTGTTTTCTGCAATTTTTTGATTTAAAGCTTTGATTTTTTTTGGGTTAAATTTCTCCTCAGAAACTTTCCAACCGCTGTTTGGTTTGATATTTTGAATAGTAATCTGGTCTTCAGAGATGTTTTTTTGAGGAAAAATTAATTTAATTTCTCCTTGCGCAATCACATTTCCAACTTTTAATGTTGATGATTTTAAATAAGGTTTAATTTCAATTTTCAATACATGATTTCCTGCTTCCAGAGCATCAATTCCACCGTTCGCAAGATAGAATCTTATCCATAAATATCTTCCCCACGAATCTTCATTTGTTGTGCTGAAAAATGGAATCCTGAAACTTGTTTTTATCTTTTTGCTTTCCGCTGTTCCTGCTCCGGTATTCATATTTTCGGTGTAAATTAATTTCCCGTCAACTATGAAATTGAATTGATAATTTCCTTTTTTAAGTAATTCATCAACGGTTAAAGAAGAATCAAGCTGGTGTAAATAATTGACCAAAGAATTATCCAGAAAGACACGGATATCGAAATTTTTATCTTCCTGAAATATCATGGATTTTAAGAAATCAGCTTCCTTTAGATTTTCAAAAGGAATCACTTTATCTAAAAACACAATTTTGTTTGCATGTGTTTTCTGAACAGAATTTTCAATTTTTTCAGGCTCAACAATATTTTGGGCTAAAGAAAAACCGGAAATTAGAATAAGAACGACTAAAAGGGTTGATTTCATTTTAAATTTTATCTACACAAAAGTAGACATCATTTTCCTGAAAAAATAGAATGAAATTAACGTTTGGAGGTTTTTAAACTACTGGACAAGTAAAATCAACGTTACAAACTTAACTTAGGTTGCTATGGAATGACAAAGACGGTGTTAGTTTTTTAAGTCTAAATTTCATTTCAAAATCTTCCTGTATTTCAAAGGTGTAATACCGATATTTTCTTTAAAACAACGAATAAAATGACTTTGATCAGAAAACCCACATTCCAAAGCAACTTCAGATAATGATTCGTACTGATTTAAAAGCTTCAATGATTTTTCAACCTTCAGTTTTCTTACATAATCTCCCAAATTACATTGAAAATATTTCTGAAAATCCCTGCTCAAATGTATCGGGTGAATATTCAAGGTTTGAGAAAGCTCAGTTAGACTCAATTTTTCTGTGAAATTTTCATGCAGAATTTCATCAATTTGTTTTACCCAAGTCGGTTTTTTCTGTGAACTATCTTTTTGATCGGATAATTGACTGAAAATGTTTAATAATAATTGATTGACGGTCAATTCAAAAGAATCATCATTCAGTTTTGTTTCCTTAAAAATCTGGTAAGTCAATAATTTCAAATCCGGATTTTTAATATTGAAGCTTCCTTCTACGTTATCTTTTGAAAGCTGAAGTTTTTCAAACCATTTTTCTGTAATTTCAATGTGAAATCCTCTTGTAAAAATATCCGGTTTTATATTGTAGTGAGCGTCTTCCCAATGATGATAAAGAAGCGTTCCGGCGGAGCAATCATAGATTTCTTTTTTATTACCTTCGGTCATATTTCCCTGCAATAGAAAAGTAAAATATGGGTTTTCATGATAGTGCCAATCGACGAAGGGATGTGTATATTCCGTATCCGTAATAGTCAATCCGTCGAAGTTGAGGATTTTATTGGTTTGTCCGAAAAATTCACCATTACGAAGGTTTTTCATATTATAGTTTTTGGTTTAAATTTTCAATCTGTTGGTACATTTTATTGAAAAATATTTTTCTGTCGCGATTTCCGGAAGTGTTCAGTGATTTTGAATTTTTGATTTGATGTTCAAAATAATTCAATGTTTCACCGCAGGTTTTGGCATCATTAATCAAAATATATCCGAACATATTCGTTGGCAATGCAAAAAGCGACTGTTGCGGATGATGGAAGAAAATATCATTGGAAAGATGCATCAGTTCATTTTCGTACAAATGAAACTTTGGATTGTTTTCTGTTTTTTTCTCTATAAGCTCTATTAATTCATTCAGCTCCTGAAGAATGACTTGTGCTTCATTTTTTTTCAAAAGTCTGGTTTCATAATAGAATAAAACCTGTTGCAAAATACTGGAAACCGTCATGTCATTCCATAATTCCACCACCCTCTGTTCTTCATATTTTTTTCTTAATTCCTGAGTATCGGCGTCAAAATGAGGAGGTGAAAATTCTAAAAAAGGAACAAAAACCTGTTTCGCATTCAGCAGATTCATCCAGACATAAATTTTGAAACGCGAAAGTAAGGTATCTGAAAGTGTATAGAAAAACGGGATATCCTTCGCAGAATAGTAAATAGTCATCTCATCAGAAAGCGGCAGGTTTTCGAAAACGCTGAGGTTATTTTGAAAAAAGGATTGTAAATCTTCTGTTTTGGTAACTGCAGAGGTTTTTTGTACCAGGATTTGATAATCAGAAGTAAGAAACTGATCTAAAGATATCTGATAATATTTTGCCAGTTCCAAGGCTTCTTCAAAACTAAATTTTGCTTTCAGTGAAGTCCTTCTATGGGCTGCATCATAGCTTATATTCAAAATATTGGCAATTTCGTCGTTCAGTGATTTGTCACCAATTCTTCTGCGGATTTCTCTGATTAATTGTTCCTGATGCATGGTTTTTGTGATTTTCACAAATGTACTTATTTATTTTAATTTTTTTTCGCATTCGAATTTGTGTTTTCACAGATAATTTTGAATTATAATTTTAAATAATCGACTATGAAAAAGTATGTTATTATTTCAATATTAATTTTAATACTCAATTCCTGTACAACCTTTAGCAGAAGAATGATTAAAGATGATCTATCAGTTATTACAAAAGATAATGTTTCGGAAATTGATGGAGAATATGAATTTAATGGATATGAACATGTGAACGCAGGAAATAAAAAATCTCAGGAAACAAGAAACTTTGCGGGAATGATAGCTGTGAAAAATTCTAAAGTTGCTGATTGCGATAAAATTGTGATCAGGTCAAAAGCTTTAGAGAAAAGGAAAACGTATCAATTAGAATTTAAATTGCTGAAGGATGATTACGTAAAATATTCCTTTACCTATAACGGAACGCTTAAAAATGGCCTGCTTACATTAAGTAATTATACTTCAAAGTGTCACGGAATTCCTTTCTTGTTTGGTGGCTGCCAGAGCTTTCAAAGCAGAATTGGTCTTACAGATCAGAAAAATCTACTGATTCAGGATTATTATGATAACAGTGGAGCGGCTTTGTTCATTATGTGGGCAGGTTACACCATTAATTATGCTGAAAAATTTAAAAGAATTCAATAAACTATCATGAAAACAGTTCCTTACGTTTTAATTGCTTTAAGATTTATTCTTGCACCTATCATTCTTTTATTAGCCTGTTTCCAAGGCGAAGAATCGCGATTTTTAATTCTAACTTTAATGTATTTCGGATTGCTAACCGATATTTTCGACGGGATTGTTGCCCGAAAAGTTGGAGTTTCCTCTGAAAAGTTAAGGCGATTAGACAGTCAGACTGATTTGATTTTCTGGCTTTCATTGGGATTTGCTTCTTATATTCTAAATCCTGAACTTATAAAAAATGAATGGAAAGGAGTCCTTTTAACCTTAATTATGGAAGCTCTTTGCTATCTTATCAGTATATGGAAATTCGGTAAAGAAACTTGTACTCATGCTTTTTTATCAAAAATGTGGGGATTGAGCTTGTTGATCACTTTTACCTATTTAATTGGATTTCAGCAAGCAGGTTGGGCTTTTTATCTCACGGTAGGATTAGGGTTTATAGCTCATATTGATGTTATTCTGATCATTTTGTTCCTTCCAAAATGGCAGTATGATGTTCCAAGTTGCTATCATGCATGGAGAATTCGTAATGGGAAACAGCGTAGAAAGTCAATTTTCTTTAATTAATTCATATTTAAAGCATAGTTTTTAGTAAAATAATTGGAAAATCACTTTTTAATTAAGGCAGTGTAATCATCAAATTGCGCTGTTTTTTTGTAACTTTGCAGACATTAATTTTTATACAAAAATTTTAATCAACAAATGAAAAAGCAGACAATTAAGGAAATCCTACAGGATTACAAGAAAGTATTACATCATGACATTACGGTTTACGGTTGGGTAAGAGCGTTCCGTTCAAATCGCTTCATCGCGCTTAATGATGGTTCTACGATTAATAATTTGCAAATAGTTGTTGATTTCGAAAATTTCGACGAAGAGATTATTAGTAAAATCAGTACTGCAGCTTCTTTAAAAGTAGTTGGTGAGGTTGTAGAAAGTCAGGGAGCTGGGCAAACTGTGGAAATTATTGCTAAAAAGATTATTATTTTAGGAGATAACTTTACTGAGGAAAGAGATAAAACGATTCTTCAGCCTAAAAAGCACTCATTGGAAACATTGAGAGATCAGGCTCATTTAAGATTCAGAACCAATTTGTTCGGAGCTGTTTTCAGAGTGCGTCATGCAGTAAGTTTTGCAATACATTCATTCTTTAACCAGAATCAGTTTTTCTATATTAATACCCCAGTAATTACCGGAGCTGATGCTGAAGGGGCAGGAGAGATGTTTGGGGTAACGAACTTTGATCTAAACAATATTCCGAGAGACGAGCAGGGAGATATCGATTTTGCTCAGGATTTTTTTGGAAAGAAAACGAACTTAACGGTTTCCGGACAGCTTGAGGGAGAAACTGCAGCAATGGGATTGGGAAGAATTTATACGTTCGGACCGACTTTCCGTGCAGAAAACTCAAATACAACCCGTCACTTGGCAGAATTCTGGATGATCGAGCCGGAAGTTGCTTTCAACAACCTTGAAGATAACATCGATTTGGCAGAAGATTTTCTGAAATATGTGATTCAGTATGTACTGGATAACTGTAAAGATGATTTAGAGTTCTTAGACAAGCGTTTTGCTGAAGAACAAAAAGGAAAAGCAGAAAAAGACAGAGCAAAAGAAGGATTGATCGAAAAACTTGAAAATGTTGTTGCTAAACGTTTCAAGAGGGTTTCTTATACGGAAGCGATTGAGATCTTAATGAACTCTAAAGAAAATAAAAAAGGAAAATTCGTATATCCTGTTGAAAGCTGGGGAACCGATCTTCAGTCTGAGCACGAAAGATATTTGGTTGAGAAACATTTCGAAAGTCCGGTAGTTCTGTTTGATTATCCGAAAGAGATCAAAGCATTCTATATGAAGCTGAACGATGATAATAAAACGGTTGCTGCAATGGATGTACTTTTCCCTGGAATTGGAGAAATCATCGGAGGTTCTGAAAGAGAAGCGAGACTGGATGTTCTGAAGCAGAAAATGGCTGAGATGCACGTAGATGAGCATGAGCTTTGGTGGTATTTAGATACCAGAAGATTCGGTTCTGTGCCACATGCAGGATTTGGATTAGGACTGGAAAGGTTAGTTCTTTTCGTAACAGGAATGACAAATATTAGAGATGTAATTCCTTTCCCAAGGACACCGAAAAACGCAGAGTTTTAATAAATTAAAAAGCCTTAAAGTAATTTTTAAGGCTTTTTCGTTTATTTTAAATAGTTTATTATAGAGTTCCATAATACAAAAATCGTGCTAAAAATTATTATTCTACAAATAAATTTATTAAATTCGTAGAATATGTTATGTTAAAACACAAAGACAAATATGCTTAAACAACACTTACAACTCAAATTAGGACAAAAGCTGGCGCCTCAGCAAATCCAGTTGATGAAGTTGATTCAGCTCCATACATTGGAATTTGAAGAGGAATTAGAAAGGGAGCTAGAAGAGAATCCGGCGTTGGAAATAGCAAAAGAGGATTCGAAGGAAGACGATTATTCTTCTTTGGAGGATTCTTACGAGAATGAGGGTACGGAAAGCATCGAAACAGATTTTGATGTGAATGAATATCTTTACGATGATGAGCCAAGCTATAAAACGGCGTCCAGCAACTATTCTCCCGATGATGAAGAATTTGATAATGAGAGTCTTCTGACGGAAGGTCAGTCTTTATATGATTATTTAATGGAACAGATTCATCTTGTAAATATTACGGATGAAGATGTGAAAATTGCAGAATATATCATCGGAAACCTAGATACAGATGGCTATCTAAGAAGAGAGATTAAATCGATTGTTGATGATTTGGCTTTTTCTCAAGGTATTTATACCACGAAGGAGAAAGTTGAGGATATTCTTGAGAATTATATTCAGAAGTTAGATCCGTCCGGTGTGGGAGCTAGAAGTTTGCAGGAGTGCCTTCTTTTACAGATTGAAAAGAAAGTGAGCTCCGATAAAGCGGTTTCTTTGGCTGCCAATATTTTGAGACATCAGTTTGATGCGCTTACCAATAAGCATTACAATAAGATCATTCAGAAGTATGATATTGAAGAAGAGGATCTGAAGGATGCTTTAGATGAAATCTCAAAATTATCACCCAAAGTGGGAGGTAATTTCGATACTCAGACGATTACCATCAATCAGGAGATTATTCCGGATTTCGTTATTCAGGTAAAAGACGGACAGGTAATTCCGATGCTAAACAGTAAGAATGCACCTACTTTAAGAGTTTCTGAAGAATATAAAGATATTTTGTCAACCTATTCTCATGATAAAAACTCAGCAGAGCATAAGCAGGCTGCCTTATTTATTAAGCAAAAGCTAGATGCGGCAAAGTGGTATATTGATGCCATTAACCAACGTCAGAACACCTTATTGCAAACCATTACTGCGATTGTGAAATTCCAAAAGGATTATTTCATTACCGGCGATGACAAGTCGTTGAAACCAATGATTTTAAAGGATATTGCAGATATTACAGGCTTTGATATTTCCACGATTTCCAGAGTGGTTAAAAGTAAATATGCAGATACTCCGAACGGAATAATTTATCTTAAGGATTTATTCTCAGACAGTCTAACAAACGATGATGGAGAAGAGGTTTCTACTAAAGAAATTAAAACCCATCTCCAGGAGGTTATCGGGAAAGAAAATAAGAGAAAGCCATTGACGGATGATGCCTTAGTCGTTATTTTAAAAGAGCAGGGCTATAATATTGCAAGAAGAACGATCGCAAAATATCGTGAACAGCTAAATATTCCTGTAGCGAGATTAAGAAAAGAACTTTAAAAAAACAAAAAAGCATTTCAATTTGAAATGCTTTTTTGCTTAAGATTTTATTCTTTTATATTTTCCAGACCAAGTTCTTTCACAGAGACTTCTCTCATTTCCACTTTTCTTATTTTTCCTGAGATGGTCATTGGGAATTCTTCTACAAACTTCCAGTATTTAGGAACCTTATAATGCGCAATTCTTCCTTTGCAATAGTTTAAAAGCTCCTCTTCAGTTACATTAAATCCTTTTCTCACTTTTACCCAGGCCATGACTTCTTCTCCAAATTTTTCACTCGGAACTCCTATGATCTGAACATCTAAAATATTAGGATAAGTATATAAAAAATCTTCAATTTCTTTTGGCGAAATATTTTCCCCACCACGGATAATTAAATCTTTAATTCTTCCGGAGATTGTAATATAACCTTCTTCATCCATTACCGCCATATCTCCGGTATGCATCCATCTTCCGTCATCGATGACTTTTTTGGTGTTTTCAGGATCGTTCCAGTATTTCAGCATGACAGAATATCCTCTTGTGCATAGTTCACCATGTTCGCCACGTTTAAGTATTCTTCCGTTTTCATCAATGATTTTTATCTCTAAATGATTCTGAACGGTTCCTACTGTATTTACCTGTTTTTCAAAGGGCGTCCCAATTAAAGTCTGGGTAGAAACCGGAGAGGTTTCTGTCATTCCATAGCAGATGCTCATTTCTTTAATATTCATGAGGCTTTCCACTTTTTTCATGATTTCGGGAGGACAGACAGAACCTGCCATGACACCAGTCCTTAAACTTGAAAAATCAAAAGTATCAAAATCTTTTACCGCCAATTCAGCAATAAACATGGTAGGAACTCCATATAAAGAGGTGCATTTTTCATCAGAAACTACTTTTAAAGTAATATCGGGATCAAAACTGTCGTTAGGGATTACCATGCAGGCTCCGTGAGAAGTACAGCACATATTACCGATCACCATTCCAAAGCAATGATAGAAAGGAACCGGAATACAGACTCTGTCTTTTTCTGTGTATTTTAATCGCACTCCGATAAAATATCCGTTATTGAGAATATTATGATGAGAAAGAGTTACTCCTTTAGGAAACCCGGTTGTTCCTGAAGTGTATTGTATGTTTACCGGATCATCAAATTGAACATGCTCTTCATAACTATGTAAAACATCGTCGGAGATTTCCTGACCATTATTTAAAAAATCCTCCCAATTGTCATCAAAGAAAATTTCTGATTTTAAAGTGGGGCAGAATTCTCTTGCATCAGTAATCATTGCTTTATAATCGCTTGATTTAAAAGCTAAGGAAGAGAAAATATGTGACATTTCAGACTGATTGATCACAAAGATCAGCTCGCTGGTTCTATAAGCCGGATTTATATTAACTAAAATGGCACCTATTCTTGCTGTTGCATATTGCAAAAGAACCCACTCATAACGGTTGGTAGACCAGATTCCGATTCTGTCGCCAGCTTTTGCTCCCAAAAATAGAAGAGCTTTTGCAACGGCAGTCGTTTGGTTATAAAACTCCTGATAAGTGGCGCGGTAATTTTGATGTACGCAGATCAGTGCTTCTTGGTGCGGAAATTTTTCTACGGTTTTTTTTAAATTAGCTCCAATAGTTTGTCCCAATAATGGAATGTCAGAAGCTCCATGTACGTAAGATAAAGGCATAGATTAAGATTTGATAAAATAAAATTAACAATTATATCTTTATCTCGGAACGGATGGGTGAATTAAATTTTATGAGAATCTATATCTTTTAGCTGTTTTAGATTTTTGTCCAGTTTTCTGATGATGATTCCGTAAACAAGTTTGTAATATAGCCAGATAAGCAATACGCACAATATTGTACTCACTATAATTATGGCAATTACGATCATAAGATCTGAGCTTTTAGGTTCTATGTTTTGGGAATTCAGTGCATAAAAAATAAATGCTGTGAATGTCATGATAAAGACAAGCAATATCGCAATACTTATTAAAATAAAGGCATTTACAGTTTTCTTAAATTTAATAATACGGGTGATAAAACCTTTTAGGTTTTCTTCAATTTTTATTTTGTGATAGTTTTGATAGAATTTAAAAACAAAATAAGCCGTAACCAGTAAGCTTAAAAGCTTTATGGCAAAATAAATAGTATCAAAATTAGCAATAATTTCCGGAGTTTTCTGTGCTCCTAATCTTTCCAGAAGTCTTAAAAAACTATTGGATTCATCACCTTTTATGATATAAAATAACCCTATACCGGAAAAAAATAATAGTTCTACAACACTGATCCAAAAAATATATTTAACGTAATTACGTGATTTTTTATTCAGCATCTGAAGAATTTCAGTATTGTCATATTTTTCCTGAACAGGCTGTTGTTGCCATGTTTTCTTAAAGCTGTCTAAATCAAATTCAGGCATATTTTTCCATCTTTTCTTTAAGGGTTTTCTTTAATCTGTTCATTTTCACACGCGCATTAACTTCGGTGATCCCGAGGTTTTCTGCAATATCCTTGTAAGGCAAATCATCCAGATACATCATTACGATGGCTCTCTCTATATTGGGAAGCGTTTTAATCACGGTATATAAAAGAGAAATCTGCTGCTGTTTTTCATCATCATCTTCTACAAAATCTTTGAGATTAATATCCAGCTCGTTCGTCAGCGGACTTTTGCTTTTTTTTCTGAAAAGGGTAATCGCGGTATTTAAAGCTACACGGTACATCCAGGTAGAAATTTTAGAATTTCCTTTAAAAGAGCCATAGCTTCTCCAGAGCTGTAAGACAATCTCCTGGAAAAGATCTTCTTCATCCTCAAGAGAATTGGTATAAAGACGCGAAACTTTGATAATCAAACCCTGATTATCTTTAATAAGTTGCGCAAATTCTTTTTCTTTTGAACCCAATGAGGATATGTAATTTATTTGCACGAAGATATGATATAATTTGAGAATTTGGAAATTAAGTAATTTGAAAATAAATGAGTAAAGCTTTTTTCGTAATAACTATAATAATCATCCTATATATATTAAAGATTTTCAAATTATCACACTGCTACATTTCCAAATTATCTATCTTTGCAGCCACGAGAAAATTGGCTTGTTGATTCTTGCTCAGGCAAGGGTAGGAAAGTCCGGACACCGTAGAGCATCAAAGCGGATAACATCCGTCACCCGTGAGGGTAGGACAAGTGCAACAGAAAGGATGTACAGTTCGGCTGTAGTGAAATCAGGTAAACTCTTTGTGGTGCAATGATAAGTATATCGGTTCTTTTCAGTAATGGAAATAGGAGTTGCTCGCTCTGAAAGCCGAGGGGTAATCAGCTCAAGTTTTGCAGCAATGTAAAACGCAGATAAATAACAGGCACTTCTTTTTGAAGAACAAAATCCGGCTTATAGATTTTCTCGTGATTTTGATAAAATTTAAATTGCATAAAAATAGAAAAGCGGAGAGATTATCTCCGCTTTTCTGTTATCTAAGGTCTTTAATTATCCTATAAATAAGTAAACAATAGAACCTACATATACCCATTCTACAGGAATACCGGTATTAGCTCCAAGTTGATTTGTATATACAACAAAACTTGCATTGGCAGCAATTGCCGGATTTCCTATTGCGAAATCATCAACAGGATCTCCAGTTATAGGATCAACCAAACTGAAAAGAAAGCCTGCCCATTCATTCAATGTTACCATTGAACTTACGGCTGGAGAATTATAAGGCTGAGGCCCGTTAAATGCAGGATTGGGGTTGTTGACGACATTCCAACCGGGAATGGGATAAGATACGGAAGAAGCTCCCGCTGTATCAAAATGACCATAATCTACCATTTGACCGGAAGGAATAGTAAAGGAGGTATAAGGAGGGTTGGGAAATGCAAACATAAAGGGTCCGCCGGGAGTTGTACGGCTTGCTGTAATAAGTCTGCCTACAGCATCAAGTCCTGTATTATTAACAATGACTAAAGTATGGCTTTGAGAAAATGCGAAAATTCCTAAAAATAAGAATATAAATAGTGTTAATTTTTTCATGGTGAATACAATTTGTTTGGATTAAATAATAGATGAATTAATTTTCAAGCTTCAGATTTCTATTGATCTGCCTGTTTTTTTCAAAATAAATCTTATTGGCCCAAACAATTATTTTTGTTTTATCACCTCCGGTTTGGCGCATCATCTCTTTTTCTGAAACACCGGTTGAAAGAATTAAATCCTTCGAAGCCGGTACTAAAAGTTCTTTTCTGGAATCGCTTAGTTCTAAGGATCCTTTTCTTCTTTCTTCTGCTGTCGGTCTGTTTTTAGGTTCGTTTAAACTTCTTAAGGCTTTGTTGAAGTTTGTCATTTCTGTGGTTTTCATACTTTCCACATTGTCGATTGCCGCTCTTTCATTACTGCAAGATGTTAAGCCTAATATTAGAAAGGCTGATAACAATAAATGTTTTTTCATGTTTAAAGTTTAATGATTTAGTTTTATAAATATAAATAAAAAAATACACCAAAACAAAATTATTCACTTTTTGGTGTATTTTATTGTGCGGAAAATTATTGTAATGATTTATTGATGGCTTTTAGAAATTATTCACTTTCCAGTTGTTTTTTTGCTTCCTGTAAATCTTTTTTGTCTTTTTCTGAAAGTTTAGGGTATTTTAAATTCATTTTTTCCAGTGTATCAATAATGATTTGGATCGCTGCTACCCTTGCAAACCATTTGTCATCTGCCGGTAAAACATACCACGGAGCATACTCTTTTGAGGTTTCGTTGATAGCCTCTTCATAACAATTCATATATTGATCAAATAATGCCCGTTCAGGAAGATCACCCATAGAAAATTTCCAGTTTTTTTCCTGTTCATTGATTCTGTCAAGAAACCTTTTTTTCTGTTCTTCTTTAGAAACGTTTAAGAATATTTTCACAATGGTTGTTCCGTTTTGAGAAAGATGTTTTTCGAAATTCCGGATGCTTTCATAGCGGTTTTCCCAGAATTTTTTATCAAAATCTTTGACGGATTTCCAGGTTTTTTCACTCAAATTATACTCAGGATGTACCTTACATACCAGAACGCTTTCATAATGGGAGCGGTTGAAAATACCGATCATTCCTTTTTGTGGTAATGCCAAATAATGTCTCCATAAAAAATCGTGGGAATACTCTTTTGAACTGGGAGTTTTAAAACTTGTCACATTACAGCCTTGCGGATTTACACCCCCGAAAACGTGTTCTACCAAGCTGTCTTTCCCTGCAGCATCCATTGCCTGAAGCACCACAAGAAGAGATTGGCTTCCATCCGAATATAATTTTTCCTGTAGCTCACGAAGCTTTTCTTTTTCCTGGATCAGGAGCATTTCTCCTTCTTCTTTGGTAAGCTTTCCTTTATATTGAGTTGAAGCTTTTTTTATAGAAAAGCTTCCTTTAATGAGAAAATTGTCTGAAAAATCTTTATCCATATGTAAGTGTTTAAATTTTAGTAAGTAAACGAAGTATAAATGTAATAAAAAAACCGTCTCACTTGAGACGGTTTTTATTTTTTTGAGTAGAGATTTTATTTTGCAGCAGCAGCTTTCTTAGCTTCTTTAGCAGCTATCTTAGCCGCTTTTTTCTCAGCTTTTGCTTTTGCTTTTTGCTCTTCTGGAGTTAATGGTTTTGGCTCAGGAGCATTTGGATCTACGTTACCTTTAATATAGATTACGCTTCTGCTGTTTACTGGGTCATTAGAAAATACTTCAATCATTTTGTTGAAAGCACCAGGATTAGCGGTGTTATATCCAACTTTAATTTTAGCAGATTTTCCAGGAAGAATAGGATCTGTACTGAATTCAGGAGTCGTACATCCACAAGATGGTTTTACATTTGAAATAATCAAAGGCTTATCTCCCGTATTCGTTACATTAAAAAATCTTGTTCCATCAGCTCCCGGTTTAATAGCACCATAGTCAAATGTTGTAGTATCAAAAGTGATGCTCTGTGCAGATGCTAATGCGAATGTTCCGAATAAAGCAATTCCTGCGATTAATTTTTTCATATTCTTGAATATTAAATATATTGTTAGACAAATTTTAAGAAACAAAGTTAAAAATTATTTTAATTCATACTTAAAATTTTTTTTCTTTAGACTATTTTTGCAAATTGTAAATTAAAGAAACAGAATTTATGCAGATTTCAGAAAAGTACAATCCACAGGAAACAGAACAAAAGTGGTATAATTACTGGTTGGAAAACAAATATTTCCATTCAGAACCCAATGACAAGCCGCCTTACACTGTTGTAATTCCTCCGCCAAACGTTACGGGGATCTTACACATGGGGCATATGCTGAACAATACCCTTCAAGATGTTCTGGTCCGTCGTGCAAGAATGCAGGGCTTCAATGCTTGTTGGATTCCGGGAACAGATCACGCTTCAATCGCTACTGAAGCTAAAGTTGTTGCTAAACTGAAATCAGAAGGGGTCAGCAAATCTGATATTACCCGTGAAGAATTCTTAAAACATGCTTGGGACTGGACCGATAAATATGGAGGAATGATCCTTGAGCAGTTGAAAAAATTAGGTTGTTCTTGTGATTGGGACAGAACGCGTTTCACAATGGAGCCTAAACTTTCTCAGCAGGTTATCAAGTCTTTTGTTGATTTATACAATAAAGGACTTATTTATCGTGGATACAGAATGGTCAACTGGGACCCGGAAGCAAAAACCAATATTTCCGACGAAGAAGTAATCTTTAAAGAACAGAACGGGAAATTGTATTTCCTTAAATATAAAATCGAAGGTTCAGAAGAATTTCTTTCGGTAGCCACAACGCGTCCTGAAACTATTTTCGGAGATACTGCGGTTTGTATCAATCCTAATGATGATAGATATGCTCATTTAAAAGGTAAAAAAGTAATCGTACCGATCGTTGACAGGGTAATTCCAATCATCGAAGACGAATATGTTGATATCGAATTCGGAACAGGAGCGTTGAAAATTACGCCGGCTCACGATCTTAATGACTACGAAATCGGACAAAAACACAATCTTCAAATGATTGATGCTCTGGATGATGACGGGAATCTGAATGAGCACGGATTACATTATGGCGGAAAAAACAGATTTGATGTAAGAAAGCAGATTGCAAAAGAATTGGAAGAAAAAGGTCTTTTGTTGAAAGCAGAAGATTATGTAAATAAAGTAGGAACTTCGGAAAGAACGGGTGCGGTGATAGAACCTAAAGTTTCTGTTCAGTGGTTCTTAAAAATGTCTGAAATTGCAAAGCCGGCTTTGGATGTTGTAATGGATGATGAGGTTAAATTCTATCCTGAGAAGTTTAAAAATACATATAAATATTGGATGGAAAACATCCGCGACTGGAATATTTCCCGTCAGCTTTGGTGGGGACAGCAAATTCCTGCTTATTATTATGGGGACGGAGAAAATGATTTCGTAGTTGCAGAGAACATCGAAGTAGCTTTAGCTTTAGCCAAGGAAAAAACAGGAAACTCGAACCTTGAAACTTCAAACCTAAAACAGGATGAAGATGCTTTGGATACCTGGTTCTCATCCTGGTTATGGCCAATGTCAGTGTTTGATGGATTGCTTGATCCTGAAAATAAAGACATCAATTATTATTACCCGACTTCAGATTTGGTAACAGGTCCGGATATTATCTTCTTCTGGGTGGCGAGAATGATCATGGCGGGATTGGAATACAGAAAAGAAGTTCCGTTTAAAAATGTTTATTTCACAGGAATCGTAAGAGATAAACAGAGAAGAAAGATGTCAAAATCTTTAGGGAATTCACCGGATCCGTTGGAATTAATGGATAAATACGGAGCAGATGGAGTTCGAGTAGGAATTCTATTAAGTTCTGCAGCTGGAAATGACCTTCTTTTTGATGAAGATCTGATGCTTCAGGGAAGAAACTTCATGACGAAAATCTGGAGTGCATTCCGTTTGATCAATATGTGGAATCATGAAGATAAGCCAGCAAACTCAACAGAAACGGAGACGATTGAATGGTTTGAAAATAAATTGAATAAAACGATTGCTGAAATTAATGATCAGTTTGAGAAATTCAGAATCTCTGATGCTTTACATTTGATCTATAAATTAATTTGGGATGATTTATGTTCTTGGTATTTGGAAGCAATTAAACCGAATTACGGTGAAGGAATTTCTAAAGAAGTTTATAATAAAACGATCTATTTCTTTGAAGAACTGATGAAATTGTTGCATCCGTTCATGCCTTTCTTAACGGAAGAGGTATGGCAGACGATTTCAGAAAGAAGTATGGCAGATGCACTGATTGTTGCTCAGCAAAAGAAAGCGGAAGAATTCAGCGAAGATATTATTAAAAACTTCGAAACAGCATCTGAAATTATTTCAGGAGTTAGAAATTACCGTCAGACCAAAGGAGTTTCACCAAGAGAAGCTGCTGAAGTTTATACTAATGCTTCAGAATTTGCGAACGAATCTATTATTAAAAAATTAGCAAACGTTTCTGAAATTCATTTTGGTACGAAAACTGATAAACCTAGTTTTACATTCCTGGTTGGAGCAACGGAAGTTTCAATTCCTTTAAGTGAAAACTTAGATTTAGAAGAAGAAAAGATTAAGACTGAAGAAGAATTGAAATATCTAAAAGGATTCTTGATTTCAGTTGATAAAAAACTTTCAAATGAAAAATTTGTTGCCAATGCAAAACCGGAAATTGTAGAAGTTGAGCGCAAAAAGCAAAAAGATGCTCTTGATAAGATTGAGATCTTAGAAGAGAAGCTTAAGAGTTTATAGATTAGTTTTTGATAAGTAAAAGTAAAAATTGTCGGAATGTCAGGCTGAGCGGAGTCGAAGCCTATTTAGAATAAAAATGAAAAGGTATTTCGTGTATATTTTAAAATGTTCAGACGATTCTTATTATACAGGGATTACAAGTAATCTTGAAGAAAGGTTGACTCAGCATCAATCTGGAAAATATCCTGAAAGTTATACTCATAAAAGAAGACCTGTTGAACTCGTCTTCTTTTATGAATTTAATGATGTACTTCAAGCTATAACATTTGAAAAACAAGTGAAAGGTTGGAGCCGAAAGAAGAAAGAAGCCATTATAAATGATAACTGGGAGAAATTAAGAGACTTATCAATTTGTAAAAATGAAAGCCATTCTGATAATTTTGAACAAGATAAAAAAGGCTTCGACTCCGCTCAGCCTGACATTGAAGGAAAAAAGAAAAAATGACACACTTAGAAAATATACAAAAATTATTCTCCAAAAACTTCGTGGAAAGTCCGTTACTGGAAAGTTTCGAAGTTGGGAAAATCTATCTTTCAAGCGGAAAGCTTGTCTCTTGTGATCCTCTGATTACAAATGATATGCAGCCTTTCACGACAGAATTTCCGAAAGGAGACTTTTCTGTTCTACTACACAAGGAAAGAGAAAGCAATTGCGTAGCCTATGCTGAAATTATTTTCAGCAGCTCAGAAGTTTCTACATGGAAAATGGCTACAACAACGGGACAGAATGAAAAGGAGTTAGCAGAAGGAGAAGTTTTTGGATACCCTGTGGAAAGCGGAATGGGCTGTTTTATGGATGTTGATACCCAAAACAGTCTTAATGAACTCGAACAGAAATTATACAAAAGTAAAGGAGTCGACTTCATGGGGATTTATGAAGAGTTTTTCCATGAGCATTTCTTTGATGAAAACGGTGCAATCGACCAGTATGCATTTCTGAAGCCATCAGAAGAGAATCCGGGAACTATTTTTGCCTTTGAAACCGGTTACGGAGAAGGCTTTTATGCAAGCTATATAGCTTATGACAGGGATGGTGAACCTGTGAAAATTGTAACAGAATTTATAGAAGTGCTTGTGAGTTAATAAGTTTAAATAACTATTTACCGCATACTGAAATAAAGTTTTCAGATAAAATATTTTAAAATAAAAAGTCCATTTTTGAAGTGGACTTTTTATTGTTTTATGGAAAAACTTATTCTTAAAACTGAAGACAATATAGATTTGGCAGTTCATCTTTTTATGCCTGAAGAAAGTAATCATAAAGTATTATTGATTAATTCTGCAACAGGGGTAAAACAGCAGATCTATTTTTCATTTGCCCAATTCTTTATGCAAAAAGGGTTTACTGTGATTACCTACGATTATGCGGGGATTGGTCTTTCAAAGCCTTTAAAAATGAAGAATTTTAAAGCTTCCATGAGAACCTGGGGAACGAAGGATTTCAAAGCTCTAACAGATTATCTGCAGAAAGAATTTCCGGCTTATAAAAAGTATTGTCTGGGGCATTCTGTAGGTGCGCTGATCTTAGGAATGAACCAGGATACTGAAATATTTGATGAGTTGGTCTTTGTAGGCACTCAGAATGCTTTTATAGGGAATTTAAAATGGCGGACAAAAGTAGAGGCATTTTTTGGATTTGGAGTGGCACAGCCTCTCTTTACGGAGCTTTTAGGATATTTTCCCGCAAATTGGTTTGGTTTAGGAGAAAGTCTTCCAAAAAATTGCGCTTATGACTGGAGAACCTTAATTTTGAACAGGAAATCTACCAACGGTCTGTTGGATAAAATAGAGGACTATTCTAAAAAATTAACTCAAAAAGTCTATGTAATCCGTGCAGAAGATGATGTATGGCTTACGGAGAAAGGCGTAAGAAGTCTGTTGGAAGGTACTTACCCGAATCTTAAACCGACTTACAGAATGGTAAGAGTTTCTGAATCGGAGAAAGGGGAAATAGGGCACGTTAATTTTTTCAGAAGTTATAATAAAAAACTTTGGGAAATTATTTTAAAAGAATTGGTAAATGAATAATTTGATTGATAACACGATAGAATTTGTAAAAGAAAAGTTAGAAGGAGCAGAAGCGGGACATGACTGGTTTCATATTGAAAGAGTCTGGAAGCTTTCCAAAAAAATTGCCGAAAAGGAAGACTGCAATGTTGAGGTGGTAGAGCTTTCTGCATTACTGCACGATATTGCCGATCCTAAGTTTCATAACGGAGATGAAACGTTGGCATTGAAAATTTCCCGCGAATTTTTAGAAAGCCAGAATGCTTCTGAGGATATTATAGAACAGGTTTTATTTGTGATCAAAAATATATCGTTTAAAAATAGGGGTGAAGCTCCTGAAAATCTTCCGATCGAGCTTAAAATTGTTCAGGATGCCGACAGGATTGATGCAATCGGAGCAATAGGAATAGGACGAACGTTTAATTTCGGAGGATTTAAAAATAATCCGATGTACGATCCGGATATTCAACCTAGTTTGAATATGACAAAAGAAGAGTATAAAAAGTCTAACGGAACCACAATCAATCATTTCTATGAAAAACTTCTTTTGCTGAAAGATCTCATGAATACTTCTGAAGGGAAAAAAATAGCTGAAGAAAGACATAATTTTATGCTCAAATTTCTTGATCAGTTTTATAAAGAATGGAATGTTGATTAGAAGATTTCTTAATTAACTATCTTTGTAATATGGGCTATCTTCTTTTTATCCTCTTAATTGCTTTGGTGATTTCACTTTTTTTATCGAAGGTGAAATTGGGCGGGGCAAAGATTTTCAGGGCTGTAATATTAGTTTTTTCTATTTCTCTTTTTACCTATTGGTTTATTAAAAAAAGCTCAATAGGTGTTGTACAGAATGCTGTTGCTTTACAGCTGATCAATAAGCTTCCTCAGCCATTGGATTTTTATGTTTTGAATGTGAAAAACGGCAAGAATGATGGCTTTGAAGTCATGCATCTGGGCAAAATTCGCCCCGAATATTACAGGGTTGAATATCTTAAAATGAATAATTCAGATGAATACTGGATTATTGGGTATTTAGGCAAGAAAAATGCAGTTTATTTTTCTCAGCATTCGGTTCCGAATAAAAATATTGATCAGATGATCGAGGTACAGAATTACATTAATCAAAGTGTAAAGCTTTCGGGTATTGCCAAAAAAGAAATAGAGGTTTACAATCAGGAAAATACTAAACTTGGAGTTTTAATTACATTAAATTTCCTTCTTCTATTTTTAAATATTTCTTTATTTTTAAGAAAAAAATAATTAGATTATCCTAAGGATAATCTAATATTTGCATTATGATTTCTTTTACATCTTCCGGACAGCTTCTTATAATTCTGTCTTTATTATGTTTGTTGATCTGATTGGGGGTAACCCATTCAATTAATGGACTAGTATCATTATTTTCTACTTTTTTTATTGTATTGTCATTGTAGAATGTATACTGTTCCGCCTGATCTCCTGTGAGGGTGATGGTACAAATTTCTTTTTCCATTATTTTAGTTTTATTAATTATTCTACTATAGTGTGATTTAATCTATCACAATATAGTGAATTTTATAAAATATTTAAAAATATTTTAAAGTATTGATTTTTTGTGCTTTTCGATGTGTTTTTTTTGTGCTTTAGGAGGGTATTTTTAGGTATTTGCTATTGATAATATTGTTTTAATAAATTTTTCATTGGATGTTAAAATAAAGTTTGCATGCTTTCGCTGGCCATTTGAGGTACTTTAAGCTCGGTTTTCCATTCTTCATTCATTTTTTTGATAAAATAAGCCGATAAAAGAGGAGAGGCTTTTTCAATATTTTGATGGACGAAGAAATAAAGATTTTGGAGTCCTTCTTTTTTCCATTCCGTAAGATGTTTCAACCAGTCGTCCAATCTTTCATAATCGCTTTCTGCATTCGCACCCACATACCTGATAAAAGCATTGGGAGTAGTAAGTCTCATGTGAAACATATCTCTTCTTCCGGCTGTGTCTACAATGATATTGGTAATGTTATTTTTCTCAAAAAGCTCACAGGTTTTATTAAGGATGTCTTTATCAGTAAACCAGTCTGTATTTCTTAACTCTATCGCCAATGGAACTTCCTGTGGCCAGTTATTTACAAATTTTTCCAGTCTTTCATAATCCTTTGGCTTGAAATTGTCGTGAAGCTGAAGAAAAACCATACCTAATTTCTCGTCAAAATTCAATACTGCCGAAGCAAATTGCGTTACTACATCATCAATATTTAATAACCTTCGGAAGTGCGAAACGGTATTGGTAATTTTCGGAAAAAACTTAAAATCTGCCGGTGTTTTTTCTTTCCAGGTTTCCACCTGCTCCGGAGTGGGCATTCCGTAGAAAGTAGCATTCAGTTCAATAGAATTGAATTGCGTAGAATAATAGGAAAGCTCATCTTTTGTTCCTTTAGGATAAAACCCTTTCAGATCGGTTTTATTCCATTTGGCACACCCGATTGAGATATTTTCCAGCCCTTTTTTATTTTGCTTTAAAATGTCTTTCGTTCTGGGATGGTCTTTTGGTAAGGTGAAGTCTATTTTTGAAGGATCTTCTACTTGTCCGAATTTCATAAGCGTATTTTTAGTCTATAGCTAATTTAAGAATTTAAGAGATTAATATTGCTGTTTATTGTCTTTAATACTTGTAAATTCCTTCATTTTTCCTGTGAAAAATGTTTACCAGCAGGAATAAAAAATAAAAGCCATAGAATTTCTATGGCTTTGCTTATGGTTATGTTTTAGGTATAGCGATCAGTCATCGCTTTCAAGTAAAAAAATATCTTCTACTTTTTTTTCGAAATATTTTGCAATTTTTAAAGCCAAAACTGTGGACGGGATATATTTTCCTGCTTCCATGGCATTTATGGTCTGTCTTGAAACACCTATGATCTTTGCAAGATCTTCCTGGGTAATATTCTTTACAGCTCTTTCAATTTTAAGGGTATTTTTCATTGTTTAAGCAATAAATAATTAAATCTGAAAACATACAGTACCAATGGTAAGAATATAATGAGGATCATTACTGTAAAGAATGCACTCCCGAATACAGTTAGAAATAAAATCAAGATAAGAGAATAGGTTACAGTTAAACTCCAAAAGACAGATTTTAGCCTTAAGCCGGAAATGTACTCGTCTTCAATTTTTTCTTTTGAAAAGCCGATCAATATGCCTCCGATGATAATCAATATCCCAAAGAGATTTGGGAAGAGGTCAATTTCGGTTTTTGTAAATAAGCCTGACTCTTCATTGCTTAATGGAAATCCTGAATTGTAGAAAACAGGCAAAGAAATTTCCGGAAAAGTAAAAATATTTGTCAGGGATAATATTCCCATAATCAAAGAGGGAATAAAAATAAACCATCCAATTTTTTTGAAATGGTGTGGGAAAAGTTTTAATGTATTTTTCATAATCTATTTTTTGATGATTCAAATGTAATAATTTTTTACAAAATGTAAAGTTTATTTTACTTTTTTTTAAAAGACAAATAAAAAACCGCAGAAATAATCCTGCGGTTAACTAGTTATCTTAATAGTCTATCATTTGCTATGCCTCACAAGCTGAGCAGGTAACAAAGTTTACCATCAACTCTTTAGAAACTGAAGAGCTTCTTTGATAGTATAATGTTTTAACTCCTTTTTTCCACGCTTCAATATAAAGATAGTTGACATCTTTTACAGGCATGGTAGAAGGAATTTGCAGGTTTAATGATTGAGCCTGGTCAATATATTGCTGTCTTTGCGCTGCCTGAGAAATGATTTCCATTGGAGAAATTTCTTTAAACGTTTTAAATACAGCTTTTTCTTCTTCGGTTAATTCTTTTAAATGCTGAACAGATCCGTGATTTAACATGATGGTTCTCCATGTCTCCTCGTTGTCAAGACCTTTTTCTTCCAGTAATCTTGCTAAATATTTGTTCTTACGCATAAAGTTTCCTTTTGCAAGGCCGGCTTTATAATAATTAGAAGCAAACGGCTCGATTCCCGGAGAAGTCTGGCCTAAAATTGCAGAACTTGAAGTCGTAGGAGCGATTGCCATTGTTGTGGTGTTTCTCAATCCGTATCCTTTCAGTAATTCCGGCTCTCCGTAGATATTGGCAAGTTCTCTAGAGGCCTGCTCTGCCTGTTCTTTAATATGTCTGAAAGCTCTTGCATTGAACTGAGTTGCCTCAAAGCTTTCAAACGGAATCATATTTTTCTGTAGGTAAGAATGGTAACCCAAAACACCCAATCCAAGCGCTCTGTGACGCATTGCAAAGTTTCTGGCTCCCTGTAGATAATAGTTGCCTTCTGTCTTGTCAATAAATTCAGATAAAACTGCATCTAGGAAATAGATGGCCAGTTTTACTGCGTCTGTATCTTTCCATTCGTCATACAATTCTAAGTTCATAGATGATAAACAGCAGATGAAAGATTCTTCCATAGAGGAAGGAAGCATGATTTCAGAACAAAGGTTACTTGCATTTACAGGTAATCCTAGGTCTTTATAAACCTGTGGTTTATTTCTGTTTACGTTATCTGTGAAGAAAATATAAGGAAGACCTTTTTGTTGGCGGCTTTCCAAAACTCTTGCCCAGATTTTACGTTTTTCCATATCTCCGTCAATCATATCCTGCATCCAGTAGTCAGGAACACAAATTCCTGTAAATAAGTTCTGGATCGGACTTCCGATGTCTTTGATTGATAAAAATTCCTCAATATCTCCGTGGTCGATATCAAGATAAGCTGCAAAAGCTCCTCTTCTTACTCCACCCTGAGAAACAACATCCATTGCTGTATCAAAAAGTTTCATGAAAGAAACTGCTCCTGAAGATTTTCCGTTATCTGTTACTGCGGTACCTCTGTTACGAAGTTCTCCGAAATATCCTGAAGTTCCTCCTCCGATCTTTGTCTGCATGATCACTTCACCCATTTTGTGAGTAATTCCTTCAATGCTATCCGGAATGTGAACGTTGAAACAAGAAATAGGAAGACCTCTCTGCGTTCCCATATTGGCCCAAACCGGCGAAGAGAAACTGATCCATCCTTTTGTGATCATTTCTTTGAATGCAGGCTGAAGTTCGGGCTTATATAATCTTTTTGCAGCAGCAGTAGTAATTCTGTCGATGGCTCCTTCCACAGTTTCACCTTTCAGCAAATAACCTCTGTTTAGCATTTGCTCAGACTCTTCATTGAGCCACCATATATTGTTGTTTTGTTCTTCCATAGTCTTTATATTTTCGAATTCCTGAATGTGTAAAAGCATTCAGGAATTTTGTTACTTTTTTATATTGCTTGTAAAATTTCTACCTTATGCGAACCGTTCAATCCGCTTTCATCTCTTAATTTTTGAAATTCTTTAAAAGACGGAACATTCAGAACCTCATGTTGTACCTCTTCATTGATATAGTTTGAAGAATGTAAAAATGTAACGCCATCTTCTTTCAGATATACTTTATACTCAAAAGTGGTGTGGTCTAATTTTTTGAAATCCTCCAAAAACTTCTGAATATTCGCTTTGTTTTCTGAAACGAATTCTGGTTTTACGGTGTAGGTTACGATTACATTGATCATGTTTTGTGTTTGATTTGATTGTTTTTGTCATTCCGAGGAAATGAGGAATCTATTTTAAAAAAGAGGCTTCGACTTCGCTCAGCAAGACATCGCTACTACTAACTGCTTTGACGCTCGCTTCGCTCGCGCTTTCTAAAACTAGAAAAGATCGTTTGCAGTAATACTTTTGTCGTGTTTTGTATAATCTACCGGTCTTTTTGCAAAGAAATCATCCATAGAATTGGCGAATACTTCTTCTTCGAACCAAACCATCGGTCTGTATTGCTCTGGAGAAACGTTGTATCTTGTTTTCATGTTGATTTTCTTTAAGCTGTCGTCAACACGGTATTTCATGAAATTTAATAGATCTTCTTTTGAGAAAACGCTTAATTCACCTAATTCGAAGATCCAGTCCAGGATTTCACCTTCTAATTCTACAGACTGGTCCACCAAAGTATAGATGTCTTCGATGTCGGAATCTGTTAATAGATCAGGCTGCTCTTCACGGATCTTGTTGATCAGATAAATTCCGGCATTCGCATGAATTTGCTCATCAACAGAAGTCCAGGCAATGATATTGGAAACGTTTTTCATGTATCCTTTGAATCTTGTGAAAGAAAGGATGATGGCAAATTGAGAGAAAAGGGAAACATTTTCAATCAGAATACTGAATAATAAAAGAGAAGAAACGTATTCTTTCGGCGTTGCAGAATTGGCGTGCTTCAGAACGTTTGACAGGAAGTCAATTCTCTTTTTTACAGCAGGAATTTCAATGACGTTCGAAAATTCTTCATTATATCCTAAAACCTCCAAAAGTCTTGAGTAAGCTTCTGAATGGCGGAATTCACATTCTGCAAAAGTTGCTCCCAAACCGTTAAATTCAGGTTTTGGAAGATGATTGTACAGATTTCCCCAGAATGTTTTTACTGATACCTCGATCTGTGCAATCGCTAACAATGCGTTTTTCACTGCATGTTTCTCATGAGGCTCAAGCTGTGAATGAAAATCCTGAACATCTGCAGTAAAGTCTACTTCCGAATGCACCCAAAACGATTTGTTGATCGCTTCTACAAATTGAAGAACCTCCGGATATTCAAATGGCTTATAACTTACTCTTTTATCAAAAATTCCCATATTAAAATAATGTCTTTAAAATTTTACAAAAAACGATCCTTGTGAATAACATTCAAGAAATAAATAACGGATTGATTGTCAAATGGTTGTTTAGTAAACTTATCCACCTCAATTCTTCCTTCATCTCTTGTGACCTGCGAAGCACAAAGTTAGAAAACAGCAATCTATTTTGAAAGGGAAAAAGCCTAAATGTTTGAATTATAAAGCTAAAAGTTTTCCACATTTGTTAGGAACCTGCTCTATCATTGGTTTCGAGATACTTAGCTTCCAAAATTAAATGTTTTGAGATGTTTTAAATTAAACGTTTTAATTTAAATGTTTGATTATAAATTATTTATATATTAAACAGGTAAATATTTGAATTAATTGTAATTCTTGTAACAAAATAAAAATATCTTCTACTTATAAGAAACTAAAATGAAATCACTTAATGTTAGTAATTCAAAATTTACATAAGTCATACGATACGGGTAAGAGTAAATTACACGTCCTCAAGGGAATCAATCTGAATATTGAGGAAGGGGAATTTGTTTCTATTATGGGAAGTTCAGGTTCCGGGAAATCTACTCTTCTTAATATCATTGGTATTTTAGATGAAAAGGATTCGGGAACTTATGAACTGGATGGTGTTCCTATTGAGCATTTGTCAGAGGTGAAAGCTGCGGAATACAGAAGTAAGTTTTTAGGATTTATTTTTCAATCTTTTAATTTGATAGGGTATAAAACTGCATTGGACAATGTGGCGCTTCCTTTATATTATCAGAATGTAGCGAGAAAAGAGAGAAATCAGAAAGCTATGGAATATTTGGAGAAAGTAGGTCTGGCTCAATGGGCGAATCACCTTCCGAATGAGCTTTCCGGAGGTCAGAAACAAAGAGTAGCTATTGCAAGAGCCCTGATTACAGATCCTAAGGTGATTTTAGCGGATGAGCCTACCGGAGCTTTGGATTCAAAAACAACGCATGATATCATGAAGCTGCTTCAGGAAATTAATAATGGCGGGAAGACCATTATTGTGGTAACTCATGAACCGGATGTAGCAGCGCAAACCAAAAGAAATGTAATCCTAAAAGACGGAATCATAGAAAGTGATGAATTTATAAAACAGCTGGTTTTATAGGTCAATTTGAAGAACAGGATAATTTGAAATTCTAATTCTTCAATCTTTAAATTTTTTAATCTTTTAATCAATTAAATATGTTTGATCTCGATCGGTGGCAGGAAATATTCAGTTCTATTCGCAGTAATGTATTGCGGACAGTACTTTCAGGATTTACGGTAGCTTTGGGGCTGTTTATCTTTATTGTGCTTTTCGGTATTGGAAAAGGTCTTCAGAATGCTTTTACGGAAGGGTTTGCAAGAGACGCACAAAATTTAATATCCATTTTTACGGGTAAAACAACTATTGCTTATAAAGGGCTTCAGTCTGACCGAACCATTACGATGAATAATGATGATTATGATTTTCTGGTAGGAACTGATAAAGAAAAAGTAGGATATTCTACTCCGCGATATACCGCAAATCTTTTAGTAAAATATGGTAAAGAGAGTGGGAGTTATCAGATAAACGGAGCAGATACGGAAGAAAAATATATAGAAAACAGAAAAATTATTGAAGGGCGCTACCTTACCCCTACAGATTTGGCGAGGAAACAAAATGTTGCGGTAATCGGGAGGATGGTGCAAAGGGATTTAATTAAAAACGGGAGCCCTGTCGGAAAAGATCTGGATATTAACGGAACCATGTTCAAAGTAGTCGGAGTTTTCTCTGATGACGGAGGAGATTGGGATGAAAGACATATAACCATTCCTATTTCAACACTGCAGCAGATGAAGAAAGGTTCCGATACGGTAAGTACGGTTTATATCGCTTATAATGATAAGCTGACTCCGCAGGAAGCGATAAAATATGGAGATGAATTAAAAGACAAGCTGAAAGCCAGAAAAAGTGTTTCTCCTGACGATGAAAACGGAGTCCGTGTCTGGAACAACGCTCAGAATATGAATGATACTTTCATGTTTATGGCAGTATTAACGGGAATTGTTGGCTTTATCGGATTGGGTACCCTGATTGCCGGAATTATCGGAATCAGTAATATCATGGTGTATATCGTAAAAGAAAGAACCAAAGAAATTGGAGTCAGAAAAGCAATCGGTGCAAAACCAAAAAGTATTGTTGCTTTAATTGTTCAGGAAAGTGTGGTAATTACGGTAATTTCAGGTTTTGTAGGAGTAGGATTGGGAGTTTTGGCTTTAAGTCTGATCGGAACTCGCCTGGAAGAATTTTTTATAAAAGATCCGCATGTAGGCTGGGGAGATATTTTCATGGCATTTTTAGCTTTGGTATTTTCAGGATTTATTGCAGGTTTTGTTCCTGCATACAGAGCATCGAAAATTAAACCGATTGAAGCTCTTAGAACAGAATAACTAATAACATAGCACAAATGAATATTATATTCAAAAAAGATACTTGGCAGGAAATTTATTATTCACTCAGGAATAATAAGCTTCGTACATTTCTTACCATGATTGGTGTAGGTTGGGGAATGTTTTTATATGTAAGCCTTTTGGGAGCGGCCAAAGGAATGGAAAATGGTTTTGATAAATTATTTTCAGGTTTTGCGACCAATTCTATCTTCCTTTGGGCACAGAATACAACAATTCCTTATGATGGTTTCCCGAAAGGAAGACTGCTGCATCTTAATTTGCCGGATATCCAGATGCTTAAAAATAAAATTCCGGAGATTGATTACATCTCTCCACAGAATTCACGTGGAAGCTTTACAGGAACACCCGGAGAATCCATGTCCAGAAATGGGAAGAATGCGGTGTATTCTTTAACGGGAGATTATCCTGTAGGAAACAAAATATCTGAAAAAAAACTAATCTTTGGAAGGTATATAAACGATGCGGATGTTTCTGGAAATAAAAATGTAGTCGTCATAGGAGAAGAGATTTATAAAAACTTTTTTGAGTCCAAAAAGAACGAAAGTCCGCTTGGTAAATCGATTAATATTAAAGGAATTTTCTTTAATGTGATAGGAGTGTTCAGAATAAAAAAAGGAGGTGGTTTTGAAAATGACCGTACAGCTTTTATTCCGCTTTCTACTTATACCAAAATGTATAATGCAGGTGACCAGATCGATATGTTTGCGATTGTGAGCAAGCCTAATGCGGATGTAAACCAGGTGGAAGAAAAAGTAAAATTAGCTTTAAAATCAAGAAATAAAGTTTCACCGGAAGATACCAATGCATTCGGAAGCTTCAATCTGGGGAAAGAATTTAAAAAACTGACAGGCTTCCTTACCGGAATGCAGTTGCTGACTATTATTGTAGGAACATTAACCATTCTTGCAGGGGTAATTGCAATTTCGAATATCCTGTTAATTACCGTAAAGGAACGTACCAAAGAAATCGGGATTCGTAGGGCATTAGGAGCAAAACCTTCTGAAGTAAGAAACCAGATTTTGCTGGAAAGTGTTGTGATCACATTATCTTCAGGACTGATAGGATTTATATTGGGAATTTTCCTGTTGATGATTCTGAATGCAATGACTCAAAATCAAGATTCGTTCCCGTTTTACAATCCTACCGTTAATTATGGCAATGTTTTCAGTGCGATGGCGGTAATGGTTGTTCTGGGATTAATTATCGGAATGATCCCTGCGCAGCGTGCTGTGAAAATCAGACCTATTGAAGCTTTAAGAACAGAATAATCTTTAATTTTTAAATCATTTAATAAAAAATAAACTATACATATGAAAAAGAAATTCACTTGGAAGAAAGCCATTTATATTGTCTTAGGGCTTTTGCTTGTGCTTGCATTGTTCTCAGGGATTAGTTACCTCGTAAAATCAAACTCGAAACAGGCTGAAGTTTTCCTTACCCGAAAGCCAAGCATACAAAATATGGATGATAAGGTAATGGCTACCGGAAAAATTGTTCCTAAAGAAGAAATTGAAATCAAACCGAATATTGCCGGAATTATTGATAAAATTTTAGTGGATGAAGGAGATAGAGTTGAGGTAGGGCAGTTGATTGCAACAGTAAGAATCGTTCCGAATCTTTCTGATGTAAACAGTGCGCAGCAGAATGTAAATAACCAGCAGCTTCAAATCAGTAACGCTAAACTGAATGTTGATAATATGCGTAAACAGTTTGAAATGCAGGAAAAATTGTACAGACAAGGTGTTGCTTCCAAACAGGAATTTCTGAATGCTCAGCAACAATTATATTCTACTCAGCAAACCTTAAAAAATGCTCAGCAGGCTTTGGTAACAGCACAGAAAACATTACAGATTGCAAAAACAGGTTCTACTCCTGAATTACAGGGATTAGCAACTACGCAGATCCGTTCTAAAGCTTCAGGAACTGTTCTTGAGGTACCGGTAAAAATGGGAAGCCAGGTAATTGAAGCAAATTCATTCAATGCAGGCACAACCATTTGTTCTATTGCGGATCTTAACTCTTTGATCTTCCAGGGGGAAATTGATGAAGCACAAGCCGGGAAGCTAAAACAGGGAATGAGTATGAACATTGTAATCGGTGCATTACAAAATAAAACTTTTCCCGGAAAACTTACGATGATTGCGCCTAAAGGAAAAGATACCAGCGGAACTATAAAATTTCCTGTAGAAGGAGATGTTGAAAACCCAAATAATGAATATATCAGAGCAGGTTTTTCTGCTAACGGAGAAATTGTTTTAAAATCTGAAAAAAATGCTTTATTACTGGATGAGTCTTTAGTTCAGTATGAAAAGAAAAACGGAAAAGACATTCCTTTTGTAGAGGTGAAGCAAAAAGACGGAAAGTTCAAAAAGACATATATTAAATTGGGAGCGAGCGACGGAATCAATGTTCAGATTCTTCCCGGATCAGGAATTGATCAGAATTCTGAAGTGAAAGTCTGGAATCCTTCTGACAAAGACAAAGAAGAATTAAAAGAAAAAGCAAAAAAATAGTAAACTAACACTATAAATTTTCAAACTGTGATCCTGAGATATTTTTCTCAGGATTTTGTCTTAATTTTAATTCGTGAAACAAACAATTCCATGAAAAAAAAATGCCTGATCCTTTTCCTTTTTATCTTGGTAAAATTCATTCTGCAGTATTCTATAATAAATCCTGAATATGAACTCCATAGAGATGAATATTTGCATCTGGATCAGGGAAATCATTTGGCTTGGGGATATCTGTCTGTTCCTCCTGTAAATTCGTGGCTGGCTTTTATCGTTAAAATTTTTGGCAATTCTGTATTTTGGGTTAAATTTTTTCCCGCATTATTCGGAGCTTTAACCCTTGTTGTTGTCTGGAAGATCGTTGAAGAATTAAAAGGAGGGTTATTTGCTCAGATTTTAGCTTCAACAGGGATCTTATTTTCTGTTTTGCTCCGGTTAAATATGCTTTTTCAGCCGACATCTCTTGAAGTTTTACTTTGGACCATGCTGTATTATGCTTTAATTAAATATTTCAAGACAGAAAAGGTAAAATGGATTTACATTGCAGCTGTTATTTTCGGAATCGGATTTTTAAATAAATACAATATTGCCTTTTCAGTTTTAGGGTTAATTCCGGCAATGCTGGTAACCAAACAACGAGGAATCTTTTTGCAAAAACATTTGTACTTGGCAGGCTTATTAGCTTTGTTGATTATTTTGCCTAATATTTTATGGCAGTATCATAATAACTTTCCGGTTATCCTTCACATGAAACAACTTTCGGAAAGGCAGCTTGTGAACGTTGACCGTTTTGATTTTGTAAAATCTCAGATACTATTTTTCTTTGGGGTAGTTTTTGTTATTATTGCAGGGTTGTATGCTTTGATTTTTTATAAGCCTTTCGAAAAGATCAGGTTTTTGTTTTGGGCATATGTTTTTACGATGGCATTATTTTTATTTTTCAGAGCTAAAGATTATTATGCCATCGGATTGTATCCGGCTTATATTGCTGTCGGTTCGGTTTTTATGGGTCAACTTTTTGATAAAGGCTGGACGAAAAGCGTTTTAAGACCGGTTAGCATTTTAATTCCCGTTTTATTGTTTTTGCCTTTATACAATTTTGCTTTCCCGAATAAAAGTCCGCAATATATTCTAGATCATCCTGAAAATTATAAAAAGTTCGGATTGTTGCGATGGGAAGATGGGAAAGATCATTCTTTGCCGCAGGATTTTGCAGATATGCAAGGTTGGAGAGAATTGGCTCAAAAAGTGGATGATGAATATTTGCAGTTGTCGAAATCGGGGAAAACCTTGGTCCTTTGTGATAATTACGGCCAAGCCGGAGCTATTAATTATTATTCAAAACAAAAGATAAAAGCGGTTGCCTTTAATGCAGACTATCTCAATTGGTTTGATTTGAGTGAAAAATATTCAAATTTGATTAGAGTTAAAGATTCTGGTCAAGGTAAAAATGAGTTAGGTGAAACAGGTGCGTTGTTTGAAAAATCTATAATTGCAGATTCAATTACCAATCCGTTTGCAAGAGAAAAAGGAGCACTCATTTTCAGTTTTAAAAATGCAAAGATTGATATCAGAAAAAGAATTAAGGATGAAATTAATAAAGAAAAAAATGATGACTAAGAACAATTTTTACAATACCCTGAGATAAAGCCATTAAAATTGACTGATTGATAACCCTGCGGTAATTTTACTTCCATTTCGTTCGGCAAACATTCAATTTTTCCACATGATAAACATCTGAAATGGAAATGATTATGCTTGTGTTTCTTTTCTGAACAATTCACACAAATAGCAAAATAATATTTTCCATCATCGCCCAGAATTTTGTGAACAATGCCGTCTTCACAAAAACTATTGAGGACTCTGTAAATCGTTGCCCGGTCTGCAGCTTCTCCCAGTTCTTTTTGTAAAATCTCCTGACTTACCGCTGATTTGGAATTTTTTAAAGATTCCAGGATGAGTTGCTTGGTGATCGTGTTTCTCTTTGCCATACTGCAAATATAAAAATATTATTGCGATTAAGTCGCATTAATGAAAATTTAGCTTACATTTGCAACAAGCAATAAAACCTATGGAAAATAAATTTGATGCCATTATAATAGGAGGAAGTTATGCCGGTTTATCAGCTGGAATGGCTTTAGGAAGATCTCTGCGAGATGTTTTGATTATTGATAGTGGAAAACCCTGTAACCGACAAACTCCCCATTCTCATAATTTCATTACACATGATGGAAAAACCCCAAAAGAAATTTCTGAGTTGGCTAAAGCTCAGGTTTTAGAATATAAAACCGTCAAGTTTTACGATGGGATTGCAACGAAAATGGAAAGGGGTTCTGAATGTTTTACGATTACAACCCAAAACGGACACCTATTTTATGCTAAAAAATTAATTCTTGCCTCAGGAATTAAAGATTTGATGCCGAATATTCCGGGATTTGCAGAGTGTTGGGGAATTTCGGTAATTCACTGTCCGTATTGTCATGGTTATGAAGTGAAAGGTGAGATGACCGGAATTCTTTCAAACGGAGATATTGCATTTGATTTTTCTAAGCTGGTTTTTAATCTTACAAAAGATTTGACTTTATTGACTAATGGAAAATCTACTTTTAATGAAGAACAGAATGAAAAATTTTATCAGAATAAAATCAAGGTTATTGAAGATGAAATAGAAAGAATTGAGCATGAGAACGGGTATATTCAAAAAGTAATCTTTAAAAACGGGAAAGAAATTCCTTTACATGCATTATATGCAAAAGTCGGTTTCGAACAGAACATCAATATAGAAGATCTGGGGGTTGAACTAAATGAAAATGGTTTCATCAAAGTAGATATGATGCAAAAAACAAATATTCCGGGAGTTTTTGCTTGCGGAGATAATGTGACGATGATGAGATCAGTTGCTAATGCTGTTGCACAAGGGAATTTTGCCGGAGCTGTTGTTAATAAGGAGCTATCTGAAGAAGAATTTTAAAGTTTTACATATATAATATTATATTGATCCTCTCGATTTTTGGGAGGATTTTTTTGAATTTAATTTGTCAATAAAATTTATTATCGTAATATTGCGATATTGTTTTGAATTATGGGGGCAACTAAAACCGATTTTTTTACTGATGAGCAAAATAAGATTGCAACGATTGCAAAAGCACTGGGACACCCTGCAAGAATTGCGATCATCGAATATTTGTTAAAAGTCAACGAATGTATTTGTGGAGATATTGTGAATGAACTTCCATTGGCGCAGCCTACCGTTTCCCAACATTTAAAAGAATTGAAAAACGCAGGTTTGATTAAAGGAAACATCGAAGGGAATTCAATTTGTTATTGCATAGATGAAAAAGCATTTGAAGCCCTGAATGTATTTTTTTCTACTATAATCTCAACGGTAAAAAAACGAAACTGTTGTTAAATTTTTTGGATCTAATTATCGTAATATTGCGATATTGTAATTTAAAATATAATGTATTATGACACTTGAACAAATTAAAGAAATTCTTCCAACATTAGACAATGTGGAATTCGAGCTTGAAAATGGACAATTTGTACCTGAACATTTTCATGTAACGGAAATCGGAAAGGTTACTAAAAACTTTATTGACTGTGGCGGTACCATCAGAAAAGAGGAAAAAATAAACTTTCAGCTTTGGAATGCAAATGATTACGAACATCGTTTAAAACCTGGAAAGCTTCTTCATATTATTCATCTTTCGGAGGAAAAATTAGGAATCGGAGATTTTGAAATTGAAGTGGAATATCAGGACACAACAATCGGGAAATATGATCTCGAATTTAACGGGAAAAATTTTGTTTTAAAAAATAAACTGACTGCTTGCCTTGCTCAGGATTCCTGTGGAACTCTCCCTCAAAAACAGAAAATGAATCTGAAAGATCTTACAGGAAATAAAGAATCTCAATGTTCTCCGAATTCGGGTTGTTGCTAGTTAAAAAAATATTACAATGAATCCAAAATTGTCAGAGTATATTGGAAATATCCTTCAGCAGGAAATTACCGAGGAGCGAAAAGGAATTTTACAACCGTTAATAGATTATATTCAGCAGAAGGTTAAAGATATGAAACCAATTCATCTCAACTTTATCTGTACCCACAATTCCAGAAGAAGTCATTTGGCTCAGGTCTGGGCTCAGGTTGCGGGGCATTATTATGGAATTTCTGATATTCAATGTTATTCTGGGGGAACGGAAACAACAGCATTGTATCCAAAGATTGCAGAAACATTATCAGACGCAGGTTTTGAAGTATGGAAATTAAACCAAGCTGAAAATTCAATTTATGCGATAAAATACCATGAAAATGCATTGCCTGTTATTGCTTTTTCTAAAAAGTATGATGATGCATTTAATCCCGTAGGTGATTTTGCAGCAATTATGACCTGTTCCCAGGCGGATGAAGGCTGTCCTTTCATTTCAGGTGCTGAAAAACGTGTTCCTATCACCTTTGAAGACCCGAAAATGTCAGATAATACTCCTGAGCAGGCTAAAGTATATCATGAAAGAAGCTTACAAATCGCCTCAGAAATGTTTTATGTTTTTTCACAAATAAAAAAATCATGCAGCCTAAATTAAAATTTCTTGACAGATATTTGACGCTTTGGATATTTCTGGCAATGGCTGCCGGTATAGGATTAGGATATTGTTTTCCTGATATTTCCTTGCTTACAAAATCATTTTCTTCCGGAACGACAAACATACCTTTGGCAATCGGACTCATTCTTATGATGTATCCTCCGTTGGCAAAAGTGGATTATAGTTTGCTGCCACAGGTTTTCAAAGACAAAAAAGTAATATCGGTTTCATTGTTTCTAAACTGGATTGTCGGTCCGGTTTTGATGTTTGTTCTTGCCATTATTTTTCTCAGAAATGAACCTGATTATATGGTAGGGCTGATTCTGATAGGTTTGGCAAGATGCATCGCTATGGTAATTGTCTGGAATGATCTTGCAAAAGGAAATCGTGAATATGCAGCCTTGCTGGTTGCATTAAATAGTGTTTTTCAGATTGCGTCATATAGTTTTTTTGTATGGCTCTTTATTAATATTCTTCCCCAGAAATTAGGACTGGGAAACTTCACTGTTTCTGTTCCAATACATGAAGTAGTCGAAAGTGTACTGATTTATTTAGGAGTGCCTTTTCTAGCAGGTTTTTTGACACGTTATCTTCTTATTAAAAATAAAGGAAAAGACTGGTACAACCGGAAGTTTATTCCCATGATTTCACCGGTTACCTTATATGCATTATTGTTTACAATTGTTTTGATGTTCAGCCTGAAAGGAGATAAAATATTAGAACTGCCAATGGACGTGATAAAAATTGCAATCCCTCTCATTATTTATTTTGTGGTGATGTTTTTTATCAGCTTTTTTGTAAACAAACTCATGAAAGTTCCTTATGATAAGAATATTTCGATTGCTTTTACAGCAACGGGAAATAATTTTGAATTGGCTATTGCTGTAAGCATTGCTGTATTTGGAATTCATTCTGCCCAGGCTTTTGTCGGGGTTATCGGTCCATTGGTGGAAGTTCCAGTACTCATTCTTTTAGTAAAGGCAAGCTTGTACCTTAAGCAGAGATATAGCAAGCTATAATTGAGAATACGTTTTTTAATCATATTTGATATGCTAATCTCGCCGAAAATTTCGTATTTTTGACGTGAAAAATTTCAAAAACTAAAAGTAAAATGGACATTATTTTCGACCTGATTGAAAAAGAAAGACAAAGACAAACCCATGGAATTGAGATGATTGCATCAGAAAACTTTGTTTCTGAAAATGTAATGAAAGCAATGGGAAGCGTATTGACTAACAAATATGCAGAAGGGTATCCTGGTAAAAGATATTACGGTGGATGTGAAGTAGTAGATGAGGTTGAAACTTTGGCAATTAACAGAGCTAAAGAACTTTTCGGAGTAGATTATGTAAATGTTCAGCCACATTCTGGTTCTCAGGCAAATGCAGCAATTTACTTGGCGGTTTTAAAACCTAGTGATAAAATCATGGGAATGGATCTTTCTATGGGAGGTCACCTTACACATGGTTCTTCTGTGAATTTCTCCGGTATTCAGTACGATGTAGTTTCTTATGGAGTGCAACAAGAGACGGGTCTTATCGATTATGACCAAATGAGAGAAGTTGCTTTGAGAGAAAGACCAAAAATGCTTATCGCAGGTTTTTCGGCTTATTCTAGAGATTTGGATTATGCTAAATTCAGAGAGGTTGCTGATGAAATCGGAGCTACACTTTGGGCAGATATTGCTCACCCGGCTGGTTTGGTTGCAAAAGGTCTTTTAAATAATCCATTTGAGCACTGTCATGTAGTAACAACTACCACTCATAAGACGCTAAGAGGACCAAGAGGAGGAATGATCATGATGGGGAAAGATTTTGAAAATACGTATGGCCACAAAACACCAAAAGGAGAAATCAAAATGATGAGCCAGGTTTTGGACGGAGCTGTTTTCCCTGGAATTCAGGGAGGTCCGTTGGAGCACGTGATTGCGGGTAAGGCGGTTGCTTTTGGAGAGGCTTTGGATAATCAGTTCTTAACATACGCAAAACAAGTTCAGTCTAATGCTCAGGCGTTGGCAAAAGCGATGATCGACAGAGGATTTGATATCGTAAGTGGTGGAACAGACAATCACTTAATGCTTGTAGATCTTAGAAATAAAAATGTAAACGGTAAAGAAACGGAAAAAGCTTTGGTTCTTGCTGATATTACTTGTAACAAAAATATGGTTCCGTTTGATGACAAATCTCCATTCACGACTTCCGGTATCAGATTGGGAACTGCGGCAATCACAACAAGAGGGCTGAAAGAAAACGATATGGATACCATTGCAGGATTTATTTCTGAGGTAGTTGATAATATCAAAAATGAAGAAGTGATTACTTCTGTAAGAAAGAAAGTTAATGAATTAATGGAAGGTAAAGCATTATTTAATTATTAATATTTATCTTCGTTAATATAATATAAAGAATGAGCAATTGCTCATTCTTTTTTTATCCCATAAATTATGGAAAAGAAATCTTTTACTTTTGATGAAATTAAGCTAAAACTGGTGAACTACTGTGTTTATCAGGACCGTTGTCATGCAGAAGTGGAACAGAAAATGAAGGAGTTCTTATTAATAGAAGAAGCAAAAGAAGAGATCATGCTTTATCTTTTAAAAGAAAATTATTTAAACGAAGAAAGATTTACCCGAAGTTATATCCGCGGTAAGTTTTATATTAAACATTGGGGAAGAAATAAAATTAAGCTGAACCTTAAGCAGAAACAGATTTCCGAAAAACTGATCAATTCCTGTTTTGATGAAATTGATGAAACGGATTATGAAACAACGCTCAGAAAAATATATGAAGATTACTATAGTAAACAAAAAGGATTGAAAGAATATCAGAAAAAAGCAAAAACTATTAGATATCTTTTAAGTAGAGGGTTTGAATATGATGAAATTTTACATTTGATTGATAGTTAACATTTATATAATTTTGATATTCTTGCTTTTTAAGAAAAAATATATAGTTTTGCCACATACTTAAAAATAAAACTATGATTTCAAAATTACAACCTCTGTCAAAGATGACCATGACATTTTTGATGGCGCTCTTTTCGGTGTGGACGTGGGGGCAAAAGACTTACCAGTTGGTAACAAGTACAACTGATTTAGTTGCTGGAAGCAAGTATTTAGTAGTAAATAGAAGTACTGCAGGTTCGGGATATTCACTAGGTTCTCAGAATACAAATAATAGAGCTCAGGCAGCAATTACGGTGACATCTTCATTACAAATTGTAACAAATGTTTCCGCTGTATCTACAGATGTGTTACCTTATGAATTAACATTGACAGGAACAGCCGGATCTTGGACTTTGCATGATGATGTAAATAATATTTATCTGAAAGCAACGGGGGGAAGTTCTAATAATTACTTATCTAGCGGAAATGGTATTTGGACAATCAGCTTTTCTTCCGGTGCAGCTGTAATGACAGATACCTCTAATACTTCTGGTACCACTCCAAGAAATATTTTAAGATACAATTCAGCAAGCTCAATATTTTCTTGCTATTCATCTGGGCAAAGTGCAGTATATTTATATAAAGAATTAGCAACTGTTGCGCCTGTTGTAACTGGTATTGACCAAACTGGAAACGTAGGTTCTGCGTTTTCTTATCAAGTACAGGCAACAAATTCTCCAAGTTCTTATGCCGTAGCTAGTGGAAGCAATTTACCTGGGGGACTTTCATTGAATACAAGTAACGGACTTATTTCAGGAACACCTACAACAGCAGGTACTTTTGCAACAGATATTACAGCTACAAATGGAGCAGGAACTTCGGCACCAACAACGATTAATTTTACAATTGCTAAAGGTGCTCAGACATTGACAGGTTTTACAGATCAATCAAAATATTTGAGCAGTACTCCTTTTACATTCCCCGCAAATACAACAAATGCTAATTTGGCGATAACTTATGCAAGTTCCAATCCTGCGGTGGCAACGGTTTCAGGAAATACAATCACAATCACAGGTGTAGGAACATCAAATATTACAGCTACTCAATCTGGTGACAATAATTGGAATGCTTTCAGTCAACAGGTTGTTTTAACGGTTGCTAATGATCCAGTAACTTATAATGGAGTGGGAAGATTTGAGAAAATTACTTCTTTAACTGATTTAACGGACGGTTATTACGTGATGGCATATGGAAGTTCTCAAGCAATGAATAATACTTATAATAGTAATAATTATTTAGAGAATTCAGCAATTAATGTAATTTCCAATAGTATTGTAAATCCGTCTTCATCTATAGTTTGGAAAATAGAAACTAATTCCACTGGAAAAACTATTTTTAATGAGCTTAGTAGTAAATATGTTTCTTATACAGGAAGTTCTAATAGTGTGCAAGTAGTTGATAATGTGACAACAGATAATCAAAGATGGAATATTACAATGAATGGAGGCTTGTTTGTTTTCACTAATGCGGCAGTAAATGCTAGAGTATTACAATATAATAGTTCTAGTCCGAGATTTGCTTGCTATACTGCAAGTCAACAAAATTTGACTTTATACAAGCTTGTTGATTCAACAACTTGGAACGGTTCTGCATGGTCAAATGGAAATCCGGATAATAAAGATGTTATCATTACAGGTGTGTATTCAACAACCTCACAACCTGTTTTTACTGCTAAGAATATTACTATTAAAAATGGAGGTGTTTTGGAAATTACTTCTGGAAATACCATTGCAGCAACAGCTGTTACGGTGGAAGACGGAGGAAACCTGATTCAAAGAGATGGTTCTGCTTTGAGTAATACGGGAGCTTTTAATGTATTGAAAAATACGACAAGTGCTCTTAATAAATATGTATTCTGGGCATCACCAACGGTTTCTCAAAATATGTTTGGTATTTATGCGACAGCACCACAATATGTAATGACTTATGATAGTACAACAGATTATTACACAACTTTGAGTAATCCTGCAACTTCAACATCGGGAGTCGGGTATTCAATAAAAATGCCTGCAGCAAATGCAACAGCTACTTTCGGGGGTGCTTCTGCGCAACCAAACAATGGAAATGTAGCGGTTACATTAAATAATACTTCTACAAACAAATATAATTTGATTGGAAATCCATATCCGTCTAATTTAGATTTGAATGCATTTTATAATGCGAATTCATCTTCTCTGAGCTCTACATTCTGGTTCTGGGATAATACAAGTAATAACGTAACGACACAAACAGGGAATACAACAACCAATGTCGGATATGCTACATACAATGCGGCAGGGTCCGGAACTTGGACAGAAGCTCCGTCTTCTTCAGCATCACATTCAGGAAATTCGACTGCAATAGGACAAGGTTTCATTGTTGAAGCAACAGGAACTACAGCAACGTTTACCAACGCAATGAGGGTTTCTACTACAGGAAATACTTTTAATAAATTGAATGGTAATGATGCAGGTAAATTTTGGTTGAAATTGGCAACACCATATGGAAGTCACACGACATTAGCGGTTAATTATGAAGCAGGGGCACAAAATACATTTGATAAATTTGATTCAAGAGCTATGGGAACAGGTTCAGATGCTTTCTATAGTACTGTTGGTACTGAAAAACTAGTAATTCAAGGGAAATCACCGTTTACGGTTGATGATGTTGTACCATTAGGAAATAAACATTTTGAAGCAGGAAATTTTATAATCTCATTAACTCAGAAAGAAGGTATCTTCAATAATGGGCAGGTAATTTACCTTCATGATAAAGATTTGGATACTTACACTAATCTTCAGAGTGGAAGCTATAGTTTCTCAGCTAACGCGGGTGAATTCACTAATAGATTCGAAATTGTATATAAATTAGGTGCTTTAGCAACTCAGGAAATTGAAAAAACAACTTTTGAAGTATACAGAGATGGAGAAGACTTTGCTGCAAGAAACTCTAAAAACATTGAGAAGATAGAAATATTTGATGCTTCAGGAAGAAAAGTAATGGAATTAAAACCCAATACTGATTATGTTAAATTTAAACTACAAACAAAAGGAATGTATATTCTGAAGGCAATATCAGCCGGTAGAGAATACACAAAAAAACTAATTAAATAAGAAGGAAATATGAAAAAGATAATAATTATAGGTTCAATAGTTTTTTCAGGTCTTACTTTTGCACAAGATTCAGATAATCCTTACATATATGATGAGCCAAAACAAACTTCGGAAGTTGAAAAAAGCCCGGGAGAACCCGGCGATCCTTCTGCACCGATAGATGAGCAAGTTCCATTTTTGATGGTAGCAGCTATAGGAATGGCAATTGTTTTTGCCAAACGCAAGAAATCAGTTGATTCTTTTTAATGATGATATTTACTTCCCAAAGCTTCCTAGCTTTGGGATTTTTATATTGTTTATGATCTAAATTAATAACCAAAATAACTAATTAATTTATGTTGAAATAGATATGAATTTCTATTATTATATAGATTTTTATATTGTTTTTAATATTATATTAACCAAATGAAAAATAAATTCAAGACTAAGTGATAAGAATGAATAATATCATTATCTTTGTCCCAAAATTATAAAACCAATTGATGTTGAATGAAAAAGCTACTTAATGCTTTTAGGGTACTGTACGATGGGGATAACATACTGAAAATTACAAAATTAAGATATGTTCCTCGTTGGTTAGTTATTATTATAGATGTTTTTATTGTACTGTTTTCTATAGTGCTTTCTTCTCTGCTTTTAGAGAAGCTCCATGTCAGAGATAGTCTTCCGGAATATGCATTTCAAAAAATAAGCGGAGTCATTATTGTTAATGTTCTGTTTATGTTTGTGTTTAAAACATATGCGGGAATTATAAGACATTCCACTTTCTTCGATTTCTTTAAGATCATGTTTTCATCAGGAAGTACTCTGATTGCTCTTCTTGTTATTAATTATTTTTCAGAAATACTGTTAGGAAAAGCTCCTTATCTTTACCCTAATTTGTTTTTGTACTTTTTCATCTCTGTTTCTGCTATGTTCTTTTTTAGAATGGTGACAAAGCAATTCTTTAATATGTTGATCGACTATAAAGGATTTTCATATAAAGTAAAAGTGGCTGTTGTAGGAGTAGGAGATGCTTCAGTTTCAGTGGGGAGGGCTATTATGCATAATCCGAGCTATCCGTATCGATTATATGGTTTTCTGACAAAGAGATCAGATTCCAATCGGGCAATGTTGTTAGGACATAAAATATATAACCAAGAGCATTTTTTTAAAAACGAAAGTTTAGTCAGAAAATTTGATGCTGTATTGATTATTAAAGAGATCATGACCAAGCAGGAGCTTGAAGAGTGGATGACTTTAGCATTGGATAATGGCTTAAAAGTATTGAAAGCCCCATCGTTGAGTAAAATGAGGGATTCTGATTTGGTGGGTGGAATACGTCAGCTTCAAATTGAAGATTTGCTGAACCGTAAACCTATCAAAATTGAAAATGAAGAGGTGAAAAAAAGACATTTTGATAGAAATGTTTTAGTAACAGGAGGTGCTGGTTCCATAGGAAGTGAGATTGTGAGACAGGTAGCTCAGTTTAATCCTTCCTTAATTGTAGTTCTGGATCAGGCAGAATCGCCTCTGTATGAGTTGGAACTGGAATTACGAGAAAAATTTCCAGATCAGAACTTTAAATTTATACTGGCGGATATTTCAAATAAATACAGGCTTGAAAAAATATTTGAGGAGCATCAGTTCTCAATGGTTTACCATGCTGCAGCATACAAGCATGTACCTTTGATAGAGGATAATCCTCATGAGGCAATTTTTGTTAATGTCTTAGGAACTAAAAATGTAGCACAACTTTCAAAAAAATATAAGGTTAACCGTTTCGTAATGGTTTCTACGGATAAAGCCGTAAATCCTACAAATGTGATGGGGGCTTCAAAAAGAGCAGCAGAGCTTTTTGTACAATCTTTACAAGGTTCAGAAGGGAATATAACTAAATTCATCACAACACGTTTTGGGAATGTATTAGGGTCAAATGGCTCAGTAATTCCTCACTTTAAAAAACAAATTGAAAAAGGAGGGCCGATTACGATTACACATCCTGATATTATCCGTTACTTTATGACTATTCCTGAAGCTTGTGAATTGGTATTGCAGGCAGGAACAATGGGCAATGGAGGAGAGATTTATGTCTTCGATATGGGTGAGCCTGTAAAGATTTTAGATTTAGCAAAAAGAATGATCAAACTATCAGGGTATACACCAGATTTAGATATTAAGATCAGCTTTATAGGATTAAGGCCGGGTGAAAAATTATACGAAGAATTGCTAAGTGATAATGCGACAACAATTCCTACGCATCACGAAAAAATTATGATCTCTAAAGACCCGACAATAGCGTTTGAAGAGATTGATATATTATGTGTACAAATTATTAAATCGGCGGTTAAGAGAGATAGATTGGAAGTAGTAAGGATTTTGAAAACGATTGTACCTGAATTTATCAGTAATAACTCTGAATTTGAAGTTTTGGATAACAAAAATGAGGAATTTATAATTCCATAGTATTGGATGCTGGTAAATAGGAAAGTATAATGTTCAAATAAAATCAAATAAAATTTAGGCTTGGTCCTTAACTTTAGTATAATAGAAAATAAAATTAAGATTTTAGTTTAAAAAATAATAATCATATTTTTGTGAAAAATATATCAGGAATGAATTGGAAAAATTGTATTTGGGGCGGTGCGCTGTCGGTGTTATTGTTTTCATGTGGAACAAGACAGGAAATCAACTATATGAAAGATATTGAAAACCTGGTATTAGACAATTCCGTAAAAAATAGCAGAAGTACATTACAGCCGGGAGATCAGTTGTTGATTACGGTTTCTGCAAAAGATATGGATGTAGTAAAACCTTTTAATCAGACCTATTCATCAGGTACTACAATTACACAATATTCTACCCCAAGTTCTAATAATCTTCCTCAGCAGGTTCCGGTTTCTGGACCTACATACAATGTAGATACAGATGGGAATATTATATTTCCACAAATCGGAAAGGTAAGTACCAAAAATGAGAATATTGAAACTTTCAGACTTAAACTTACTGAATTAATTAAAGAATATGTCAAAGATCCTGTGGTAGATATAAAACTGATTAATTTCAGAGTTTCTGTATTAGGAGAAGTGGCGAGACCAGGAACATATCTGGTTCCTGATGGTAATGCAACATTATTAAGTGCCCTAGGATTAGCAGGAGACCTTACTTCTTTTGGGATCAGAACCAATGTATTGGTGGTAAGGAACGTTGATGGTCAGTTTACAAAAGAAAGAATAGATCTTACTAGTGCCCAATTCATCAATTCTCCGTATTATTATTTAAAACAGAATGATATTATATATGTGCAGCCAAATTCCAATAGAGAAAAAGCGGCAAGGGTAGATCCAAATACAGGATTATATATTTCCGTGGCATCGGTTATTGCTTCTTTGGCAATAGGTATTTTGGCGTTGACGAAAAATTAATTTATTTATACATCTAATCATTTATAGTGGATCAGAATTATTTGGATCAGAATCAGGAAGAATCTTTAAACCTGAGAGAAATTCTTAAGCCTTATCTTCATCGTTGGTACTGGTTTATCATTGGAGTTGTTGTTGCTGTAATTGGAGCTTGGTTTTTCTTAAGGTATAGTGTACCTGTGTATAATACGGAAGCTACATTACTTATTAAAGAAGTGAAAAAATCAGCATCTGGACAGCCTGAATTATCGGTAATTTCCGAATTGGGTGGTATTGGCGGAATGGGTACGAATTCAGTAGATAATGAAATTGAGATTTTCAAATCTAAAAAGCTGATGCTTTCCGTGGTGAGAGAACTGGGATTGGAAACAAGTATTTATGCCAAAGGAAATGTAAAAGATACGGAATTATATAAAGAGACGGCGCCATTCACGGTAAGAGTGATTGAAGAATTTGCTAAGACGAAGTATCCAATTAAACAAGTCTTGACTTCAGTACAGGATGAGCATATTGTCTTGAAATCTGAGTTTTTTAAACGGGATATAAAAGCAGACTTCAATAAAGCAATCAGATTGCCTTTTGGGATTGTAATTTTTCAAAAAAATCCACGTTTTAAGAAGATTGCTAAAGATGAAGGTAAGTATGCTCTACAGTTTATGTCTGGGATGAATCGTACACGGGACCTTTTATCTAAATTAAATGTAACGCTAGTACAGAAAGAAGCAACAGTTCTTAAAATTTCAATGAATGATGTTGTTCCTGAAAAAACTGAAAAAATTCTGAATCATTTGGCAATTAACTATAATAAAGAAGCTATTAATGATAAAAGCTCCGAGGCACAAAAAACAGCAACATTCATCGATGATCGAATCAGGCTTATCGGGCAGGAGCTTGGGAAGGTAGAAAATGAAAAAGAAAACTTTAAGGTTAGAAACAATATAGCAGATATTCAGACTGAGGCTGAACTATCTCTAAAAAGTGTTGCCGCTACACGTGACGTTCAGTTAGAAAATGAGTCCCAATTGGAATTGGTGAATAGCTTAATCAATTATTTGAACAGACAAGGAAATTTTCAGGTATTACCGCTGAATGTTGGATTAAAAGATTCAAATACAGCTTCTGATATTGCAGCATACAATCAGTTGGTTATTGAAAGAAACAGATTGCTGGAGAATTCTACCACAGCAAACCCACTGGTGCAGGATATTACTAAGCAGATCAACGGAATGCGTACGGCAATTGGGGCAAGTTTACAAAAAAGTAAATCAGCATTACAAATTGCGGGATCCAATATTCAGATGGAGCAGAATCGTCTTTCAGGGATGATTTCTAAGATTCCGGTACAGGAGAAGTTATTCAGAAGTATTGAGAGACAGCAGAATATCAAAGAACAATTATACTTATTATTATTACAAAAGAGAGAAGAAGCTGCTATTTCATTGGCAATTGCAGCACCAAAAGCTCGTATTGTAGACGATGCCTTAACGAATCCTATTCCAGTTTCTCCTAAAAAAATGATTATTTATTTGGCAGCTTTGATTATTGGACTATTGATTCCGTTTGGAATTATTTATTTAATTGAGCTGTTTAATAATAAGGTACAGACAAAACATGATCTGGAAAAACTTTCTGAAGGGGCTTCAGTAATTGGAGAATTGCCTTCATTGGAAAAAGGCGATCCGGAATTGGTACAGTTGAATGATCTATCGCCATTAGCAGAGGCTTTCCGTATTTTGATTACCAATCTTAATTTTATGTTACCTAAAAATAAGAAGGGAAATGTTATTTTTGTCACATCTACGGTGAAAGGTGAAGGAAAAACATTTACTTCTGTGAATTTGGCTCTGACATTAGCTACTCCCAGAAAAAAGGTAATCATTATTGGTTCTGATATAAGAAACCCTCAATTACAGAGATATAATGAAAGCAGGAGAGGATTGATTGGTCTTTCAGAATTTATGTATGATGACCAAATGAAGATCTCGGAAATTATTTATCCTACTTCGTTCAATCCGCATTGTGATGTGATTTATTCGGGAGCTATAACGCCTAATCCTACTGAATTACTGTCAAATGGGAGATATCAGGAATTGGTGGAAAGCCTAAAGCCCGATTACGATTATATTATATTAGATACAGCGCCATTAATGCTGGTGACAGATTCTTTCTTAATTGCAGATGTAGCAGACGTCACGGTCTATGTAACAAGATCGGGGCATACCGAAAAAGAATTGATTACATTTGCGAATCATCAAATTAAAGATAAAAAGATTCGTAATGTAGGCTTTGTACTAAATGATGTATCAAAAAGAAATAGTGGGTATGGGTATGGCAAATATGGCTATGGATATTCGGCAGATACTCATAAGCCTTGGTGGAAAAAATTATTCGAAAAATAAATTTTTAAAAATATTAATTGATAATAATAAATTGAATCAAAAAAAATAGAAAAGTCAATTAGTATTTCAAGGTAACTTTAGTATGGAACAAATAAAAATTGCAATAGTAGGTTTAGGGTATGTCGGTTTGCCTTTGGCGAGGCTTTTTGCAACCCGCTATCCTGTGGTAGGTTTTGACATTAATAAGAAAAGAGTAGATGAGTTGCAAAACGGTAAAGACACCACTTTAGAAGTTGATGATAATGAATTGCAGTCTGTTTTGTTGGATCAGAATCCTTTCAGAGAGAATTTAAATGGATTATTTTGTTCTGCTCTTTGCCAAGATCTTGAAGATGCCAATATTTATATTATTACAGTTCCCACACCTGTAGATAAGCATAATCATCCGGATCTGACCCCTTTGTACAAATCCAGCGAAACTGTTGCTAAAGTTCTCAAAAAGAATGATATTGTTATTTATGAATCTACAGTGTATCCTGGTGTCACAGAAGAAGAATGTGTTCCCGTTTTAGAAAAAGTTTCGGGTTTAAAATTTAACCAAGACTTTTTTGTCGGATACTCTCCTGAAAGAATTAATCCGGGAGATAAAGAACATACTGTTGACAAAATATTAAAAGTAACATCGGGTTCCACACCGGAAATTGGTAAAATTGTAGATGATCTCTATAAATCTGTCATTTCGGCAGGAACTCATCTTGCTCCGACTATTAAAGTGGCAGAAGCTTCAAAAGTGATTGAAAATTCTCAAAGAGACATTAATATTGCTTTTATGAATGAGCTTGCCAAGATCTTTTCTTTAATGGATATTGATACTCATGATGTATTAGAAGCAGCCGGAACAAAATGGAATTTTCTGAAATTTAAGCCAGGATTGGTAGGAGGTCACTGTATAGGTGTAGATCCTTTTTATCTGGCTCAGAAAGCCCAAGATATAGGCTATTATTCAGAGTTAATTTTAGCGGCCAGAAGACTGAACGACTCAATGGGGGCATTTGTAGCGTCACAGGTTGTTAAGTTGATGATAAAAAATGATATTAAGATAAAAGGATCTAAAATTCTAAACTTAGGAATTACATTTAAAGAAAATTGTCCTGATATCAGAAATTCTAAAGCTATTGATGTAATAACGACTTTACAGGAATATGGCGCGGAAGTTATTACTTATGATCCTTGGGCAAATGCAGATGAAGTAAAAGAAGAATACAACATCAGTTGTTATTCTGAGCTTTCAAATGAGCCTCAAAAGTTTGATGTGATTGTTTTGACAGTTGCACATCAGGAATTTCTGAATTTAGATTTGAGTAATTATCTTAAAGATAATGGTGTGATATATGATGTGAAAGGAATAATGAATAAAGATCAGATAGACAAAAGACTATAGTTTAAAATTGTTCGTATTAAGGATTTAACAATATCTTTATTAGATTAATAATATTTAAAATATAAAAAAGAAGAAGATGTTAGAACATGATGTAAGACCTTGGGGAGAATACTGGGTATTGGAAGATACTGAAACTCATAAAGTAAAGAGAATTTTAGTGAATCCCGGTGGAAGACTATCTCTTCAATACCATCATCATCGTGCTGAAGTATGGACAATAGTTTCAGGTATAGGTACGATTACAATTAATGACGAAATTAAAGATTATGCTGTAGGAAATGTGGCAGAAATTCCTTTAGGTGCACATCATCGTATTGAAAATAAAACGGATGAACCCGTTGTTTTTGTAGAAGTACAATATGGAACCTATTTTGGTGAAGACGATATTGTGAGAGTTGAAGATGATTATAACAGAGCATAAAATTGTCATTAACGAGATTAAAAAAATGAAGCAAATTAATCATAAATTTCTAAGACCTTTTAAAATAAACATCTCATATGAAAATATATAACGTAATTTTATCAGGAGGTGTTGGCAGCAGACTTTGGCCTCTTTCCCGTAAACAACACCCTAAGCAGTTTCTTAAATTGTTTTCAGGAAAAGCATTATTTGAATTAACTGCTGAACGTAATCAGAAAGTGGTAGATCAGATTATGGTTGTTGGAAATACAGATCATATTGAATGGAGTCAGCAGCTTCTTAATGATATTTCTCTTCCTAAAAGCTTTATTACAGAAACTGCAGCTAGAAATACCGCGGCTGCTATTGCATTTGCAGCATTAGCAGTTGAGCCGGATGATGTATTGATTATTACACCGTCTGATCATTTGATTCAAAATCAGGATGCTTATGAAAAGGCAATAAAAGAGGCAGTTGAATTAGCAAAAAAGGATTTTTTGGTAACTTTTGGAGTAGTTCCTTCAAAACCGGAAACAGGTTATGGTTATATAGAATACGAAGGAAAAGATGTGCTTTCATTCAGAGAAAAGCCAAATACAGAGACAGCCCAGGAGTTTTTAGAAAGAGGAACTTTTCTTTGGAACTCAGGAATGTTTTGTTTTAAAGCGGGAGTATTGTTAGAGGAACTAAAAAAGTATCAACCGGAAGTATTTGATAAATGTAGTGAAATCTGGAAAACTTCGGATAATCAATGCTTAGATGCAGATGCATCACTTCAGATTCCGTCTATTAGTATTGATTATGCGGTAATGGAGAGATCTAAGAAAATAAAAGTAGTTCCGGCTCATTTCAGATGGAATGATTTAGGTTCTTTTGAATCTCTATATGATTATTTGCGTTCTACAGGACATTCTGTGGATGAAAATGGAAATATGGTAATTGGGACGGAAATATTTACAGCTTTTGTTGGTCTCAAGGATTCTATTTTAGTACACACTCCCGACGCACTCCTGATTCTTCATAAAGAAAAATCTCAGGATGTAAAAAAAGTATACAATCAGTTGGAAAAATATAAATCTACATTAAGATAATTAAATTGATAAAAATGATTTCAAAAGAGTCAGTAATATATATAGCAGGTCACCGTGGAATGGTAGGATCTGCAATTTGGAGACAATTATCAGAACAAGGATATACTAATTTAATTGGCTTAACAAGTAGTGAATTAGACCTTAAAGATCAGAAAGCCGTAGCAGAATTTTTTGCTACTACAAAGCCAGATGTTGTCATTGACGCAGCAGCTAAGGTTGGAGGTATTTTGGCTAATAATACATTTCCTTATCAGTTTTTAATGGAAAATATGCAGATTCAAAATAATCTGATTGATGCGGCATTGAAAAATGATGTTGAAAAATTTATCTTTCTGGGTTCATCGTGTATCTATCCTAAATTAGCTCCACAACCTTTAAAAGAAGAATACCTGTTGACAGATTCTTTGGAACCAACCAACGAATGGTATGCAGTTGCTAAAATTACAGGAATTAAAACTTGTGAAGCCATTAGAAAGCAGTTTGGAAAAGATTATGTTTCTTTAATGCCAACCAATCTTTATGGAACACATGATAATTTTGATTTGAATACTTCTCATGTTTTACCGGCAATGATCAGAAAATTTCATGAAGCTAAAGAAAATAACAATACTCCCGTAACTTTATGGGGATCGGGAACACCAATGAGAGAATTTCTTTTTGTAGATGATATGGCAGCATCGGTGATTTTTGCTTTAGAAAATAGACTTCCCGAACATTTATACAATGTAGGGACTGGTATTGATTTAACGATCAAAGAATTGGCAGAACTGATTCAAAAAATAGTAGGACATACAGGAGAAATTATTTGGGATTCAGAAAAACCGGATGGGACTCCTAGAAAGCTAATGGATGTATCAAAAATGCATGAACTAGGCTGGAAGCATAAAATCGATCTTGAGAATGGAATTAGAAGGACTTATCAATGGTTCTTAGAAAATATTAACAATTTTAAAGAAGTTAAAATGTCTTAATTTATTAAGTATGACATTAAATTTCTTATAATATATAAACAACACATCATATAGATGAAAACAGCATTAATAACAGGAGTTACGGGGCAGGATGGCTCATATTTGGCGGAACTTTTATTGGAAAAGGGATACAAAGTTCACGGGATTAAAAGAAGAGCTTCTTCATTCAATACACAGAGAATAGATCACCTATATCAGGATCAGCATGAGCAAAATGTGAATTTCACTTTACACTATGGAGATTTGACTGATTCAACCAATATCATAAGAATTATTCAGGAGGTACAGCCGGATGAAATTTATAATTTAGGGGCTATGTCCCATGTAAAAGTGTCTTTTGATTCTCCGGAATATGTCGCTAATGTAGATGGAATAGGAACCTTAAGAATTTTAGAAGCAGTACGTATTTTAGGACTGGAAAAGAAAACTAAAATCTATCAAGCTTCTACATCTGAATTATATGGCGGATTGCCTGAAAATAAAAATGCAGCAGGTTTTTATGATGAAAATTCTCCATTTTACCCACGTTCTCCTTATGGAGCTGCAAAAATATATGGTTTTTGGATAACTAAAAACTATCGTGAAGCTTATGGAATGTTTGCTTGTAACGGTATTTTATTCAATCATGAATCTCCAAGAAGAGGAGAAACTTTTGTGACTCGTAAAATTACCATGGCGACTGCAGCAATTGCCAAAGGAAAACAAGAATGCCTTTATCTGGGAAATTTGAATGCTCTTCGTGATTGGGGACATGCCAAAGATTATGTTGAAGCAATGTGGAGAATTCTTCAGCAGGAAAAACCTGAAGATTTCGTTATTGCAACTGGAGTTACAACTTCTGTGAGAGATTTTGTACGTATGGCATTTAATGAAATTGGTGTAGAGTTAGTTTTTGAAGGCGAAAATGAAAATGAAGTAGCTAAAGTTGTAGCATGTAATAATCCATCGTATCAATTAGAAATTGGTAAAACGGTGGTTTCTGTAGATCCGGAATATTATCGTCCTACTGAAGTTGATCTTTTGATAGGTGATCCTACAAAATCTAAAACTCAATTGGGTTGGCAACCTAAATATGATCTTCAGGCTTTGGTGAAAGAGATGGTGGAGAATGATTTAAAATTAATTTAATGATTTTAATATTTTGAAATTTTTAAAGGATAAAATTTTACGCAAAAATTTCTCGTATTTGTTTATTTTACAAATGGCAAATTACATCGTTCCTCTTTTTCTTTTTCCGTATCTTGGAAGAGTTTTAGGTGCTGAAAATTTTGGTAAAATAATGTTTGCACAAGCTGTTGTTGCTTACTTTGTTTTATTTACAGATTTTGGATTTAATGTGTCATCTACAAAGGAAATTGCTGATTCTTTGGGTGATAAAATTCAGATTAGTATTTCATTTTGGGATACGATGCTTGCCAAAACAATTTTATTTTCGATAAGTCTGATTGTATTCCTTGTTATTGTTTATTCTTTTGATAACTTGAGACATGATCATATTTTGTTTTTAATAAGCTTTGTAAACGTTTTTTCTTCCATATTACTTCCTCTTTGGCTGTTTCAAGGACTAGAAAAAATGGGATTACTGGTAATTGTCAATACAATTCCGAGATTGATAATGTGTTTAGTTACTATTATTGTTGTAAAAACTGCACAAGACTATCATCTAGCACTATTAATTCAAGTTCTTACAAATCTTGTTTCTGCAATTTTGAGTTTAATTCTTGCCTTCTCTTTTAAATTAATTGTATTTATAAAACCAGATTTTAAAAGAGCAAGGGTTCAGATATATAACGGATGGCATATATTTGCAACGAGTTTATCAAGTAATTTATATACTACTACAAATACCGTATTATTAGGAGTGTTTGTTGGAAATATTGCTGTGGGTATCTACTCTGCAAGTGACAAAATTATTCGAGCAATTATTGGTCTTTTATCCTCAATTACTCAAGTAATTTTTCCTAGAGTTAATGTATATTATCAGGAGTCAAAACAAAAATGTTGGTCTTTTATAAGACAAATTGTTGTTTTAATGTCAATCGCTTGCTTGATAATTGGCTTGGGCCTTTATATATTTGCTAACGATATAATTATGTTAATGTTTAAAAATGGAGATTTTAATAAATCGATAACTGTTCTTCAATATTCTGTCTTGCTTCCATTATTTTCAGTTATAAATGGTATTATAGCTATTAATGTATTTATTACTTTTGGTTTTAGGAAAAGTCTATTGAAAATTGTTTTTATAGGCTGTCTTTTTAGTTTGGCTTTCATATCACCGCTAGTTATTTTTTTCAAAGAGATCGGAGCTGTCATTTGTGCTACTTTAACGGAGTTGATCATTTTACTCTTGTTTATGAATTTTATCAGAATAAAAAAACTTTCAGCATATGGAAGATAATAATTTTGTGTTATTGTTAACATGTTGTATTAATCCTAAAGGAATGGTGTATACGGCAATTAATGATGTCCAAACCAGAATTAAGCAGTATTATGAGGCTTTTGATTTTTACTTAGAAACAACAAATTATAATATTTTAATTGTAGAAAATACACTTTTTAAAATTGATCAAAAATACTTAAAAAATGAAAGAATAGAATATTTAACATTTGACGGAAATAATTTCGACAAGAACTTAGGTAAGGGATATGGAGAGGCTTTAATCATTGATCATGCTATTAAAAAATCCTCTTTTTTAAGATCAGAATTTTTAAAATCAATCGTTAAGATTACTGGCAGACTCAAGGTATTAAATATAAAAATGCTTTTAGATTCCGTTGATGAATGCGAAATGAAAAAATGTATTTCAGCTGATTTAGATTGGTCATGCAAAGTTGCATATTCTTATTTTTTTATTGCAAATCTTAGTTTTTTTAAATTTTTTTTAAAAGACATGAATCTTATAAATGATTCTAAAGGTTTTTATTTTGAGCACCTTCTTGCAACAAAGATTAAAGATAGAAATAGAACGCATATAAAGTTTATACCTTTGTATACATCCGCTGAAATTATTGGTTTATCAGGCTCGACAGGAAAATCTTATAGCATCAAAACATCTTATTTAAGGAAATTTTTTTCAAAAATAAAAAAGATATATCTTAATCTATATTTAAAATGAAACATTACGCAATTCTTTTAACAGTTTTTAATCGTGTTGATTGCACAATAAAATGTCTTAAAAACTTATCCTTAGCATCAGCGTTATGTTCAGATGTAACTTTTGATATATATTTAACGGATGATAATTCAACCGATACTACTAAGCAACAATTAGAAGAGCAATTTCCTCAGGTAAAAATACTTCAGGGAGATGGTAATTTATTTTGGTGTAGGGGGATGGTTAATTCTTGGAATGCTGCAATAGAATATACACAAACCGAATATGATGGCTATTTTTGGCTAAATAATGATAGTTATATTTATCCTGAGGCACTGCAAAATGTTTTAGATTCTTCTTTGGAGAAAAATGATATGGCTATAATCAGCGGGTGTTTTAGGTCAGAAAAAACGGGATTAAGTACCTATGGAGGTCGATTAAAAGGACAAACCCGTAATTTAGATCCGAATGGTTCTTTACAGATAATTGATTGGATGAATGGTAATTTGGTATTTGTACCAAAATATGTATTTAATAAGATTGGAACTCTTGATCCAACATTTTGGCATGCTATAGGAGATTATGATTATGGTTTGAGAGCGAAGGAAAATGATATTCAAGTTTTACTTTCTAAAGACTATGTTGGAGTTTGCGAAGAGCATGACAGAATTGAAGCTTGTTACGACCCAAAAATACCTATAAAGAAAAGATTTAAAAACTTTTATTCACCTTTAGGGGATGATCCATTTATTAGATTTTTGTTTTTGAAAAGGCATTATTCGGTTTTTAAAGCGACAAAATCTTTTTTCATATCACATTTATTTGTGATTTTTCCTTCATTTATGAAATTGTATAATAATAAAAATAGATAAATGGTTTATGATAGCTTAGTTTATAGTATTCCATATGTAATAGTACTTTTAATATTATTTTTATTATCTATTATTGAATTAAAAAGAATTAAAAATTTTATCCCTGATAAAGTTTTAAGATCTTTTAGTTTCTTAATAGTATTAGTTTTTTTAGGTCTGCGAGGGTATGTAGCCAGTGACTGGGTTTCTTATACTCAGTTTTATACAGATATTCCTGCAATTGATTCATCGTCATTTTTAGGCTATTTAGCACTTCCTACTTTTGAGAAAGGTTTTGTTGTTTTTTCTTCAATAATTAAAATAATATCAGATAATTATTTTGTCTACTCATTTATCAACGTTTTAATAGATTTAATACTATTAAATATTCTTCTTAAAAGATATTGTAAAAGCTATTACATTTTTGGCTTGACAGTGTATTTTGCATTTTGTAGCGAATATGAAATCAATATGCTTAGAAACGTAAAGGCTATTATGTTATTTTTACTTTCTATTAAATATATACAAAATCGTAGTTTTTTAAAATTTTTTTTAATTAATCTTGCGGGGCTTTTATTTCATAACTCGGCAATATTTTTCTTTCCTCTATACTTTTTTATACATAAAAACACTAAAAGAGTTTATATAATTTTTACATTTATTGGGATTATAATCTATTTTTTTCAAATTCATTATATAGGAGCAATTGCTAATATTTTGGGGGGCTTTTTAGGAGGAGTTTTTGAGGAAAAAAATGATGTTTATCTAAAGTCAGTAGAGTCAGGTGTCACATTAGGGGTATTTTACACCTTGATACCTCTTTTTTTAGTATTCAGATACTATGATAAAATTTTGCAATATAAAAAAGAGAATATAATTTTTATTAACCTTTTATTTCTTTATTGTTTTGCAACATTATATTTTTCTGAAATTCTTGTATTCAGGCAAAGGTTTGCAGCTCTTTTTTCTTTTAGTTTATGTGTTATTTTACCGTTATTTTATATATTGAATAAAAATATTGTTGACCGTAAAATAATGTCAAATTTACTTATTGTTGTGCTTATAAGTAAAATGGCTTTAACAAATACTCCAATTCTAAATAAATATGATAATCTTATTTTTGGAATTCAGAGTTATGAGGAAAGATTTAACATTTTTCAATATTATATAAGAAAATAATTGAAGTAAACATGCATATTGTATTTTTATTACCTGGTCATGGGAAAAAACCCATTGGTGGACACAAAATTGTTTATCAGTATGCTAATCTTTTTGTAGAAGAGGGTTATGCCGTCACCATAATTTATGGTGCAAGTGGTCTTTTTAAAAAAGATAGGTTGAAAGATAAATTTAAATCTGTTTTAAGATATGTCTATTTTAAAATTACAGGGGATTATAAACCTTATAAATGGTTTAATTTAGATAAAAAAATCAAAATTTTTTTTCACTGGAATCACAAAGAAAAAATAAAGACTAAAGGAGATATATACATTTGTACAAGTATTGAAACGGCATTTTTTTTAAATGAATATGAGTGTGATATTTCAAAAAAAAATTATTTTATTCAAGGTAATGAAGATTGGAAGTGGTCACATGAAATGGTTATAGAGTCGTACAAATTTAAAATGAATAAAATTGTCATCTCTAATTGGTTAAAAGAGTTGGTAGAGAAAAACAATGAAAAAGCTACTTTAGTTCAAAACGGTTTTGACTTTGAAACATTTAATTTGGATATACCTATTGAGAAACGGAAAAATACCGATGTAATAATGTTGTTTCATACTTCCGTTAACAAAGGTGTTGATAAAGGTTTTCAAGCTTTAGAAATCGTAAAGAGAGAGGTTCCTGATTTAAAAGTTACATTATTTGGAACATTTAAAAAACCCGATAATTTAGCGGACTGGTATAGTTATTATCAAATGCCAGAAAAAGAAGAATTAAGAAAACTATATAACTCTTCATCGGTTTTTATTGGTCCAAGTATTGAAGAAGGTTGGGGATTAACAGTTGGTGAAAGTATGCAATGTGGATGTGCAGTAGCATGCACAGATAATAAAGGTTTTCAGGCAATGGCAATACATGAAAAAACGGCCTTAGTAAGCCCGGTAAGAGACATTGAAACAATGGCAAAGCAAATTATTCAGTTAGTTACCGATAATCAATTGCGATTTAGGATAGCACAAAATGGCTACAAGCATATTCAGAATTTTGATGTAAAGGCATCTTATCAACAATTTAAAAATTCAATTCTAAAAAATGATTAGTGTTTGTATGGCTACCTATAATGGTGGTAAACATATTAGAGAGCAAATTGAGTCTATACTACCTCAATTATCATTAGATGATGAAATTATTATTTCAGATGACGGCTCTACGGATGAAACTGTTACAATTATAAATTCATTTAACGATAATAGAATTAAATTATTCTTTAATAAAAAAGAAAAGAAATTAACCTCTAAGCATGCATTAGTTACACGTAATTTTGAAAATGCGCTAACAAATGCTCGTGGTGATATAATTTTTTTGTCAGATCAAGATGATATTTGGAAAGATAATAAGATTAATATTTGTATGACTTTTTTAAAAAATCATGATTTGGTTTTAAGTAACTATGACTTAATAGATAATGTAGGCTCTATTACTGAAAGAATGTGCTTGAAATTTAATCCTATTTCTAAAAATTTTATGAAAAATATTTTAAAAATGCCTTTTCACGGATGCTGTATGGCTTTTAGAAAAGATATTTTGGTTACTGCACTTCCATTTCCCAATAACCTTTTACTACATGATAATTGGATTGGTATGATAGCTTTCATGAATGATAAAAATAAAATAAAGTTTATAAATAAGTCTTTAATAATGTATCGCCAACACGGCAATAATGTTTCAGGAATAAGCAATAATTCTCTTTTTTTTAAATTGTATTATAGAGTTGTTTTTTGCTGTAAGCTGTATATTAGAATTTTATTAAAAAAATGATTTAATGAGTTTTTCAGTACTTTCATCAGTTTATATAAAGGAGAACCCTATCTCTCTTAAAAATGCTTTGAAAAGTGTTTTTAATCAAACTTTACCTCCAGCAGAATATATTTTGGTGAAGGATGGTATTTTAAATCAAGAATTAGATAATATAATTACTATTTACAAATCAAAATATCCAGAAATATTAAAAGTAGTTTCTATTGATAAAAATGTTGGTTTAGGAAAAGCACTGAATTATGGGCTACAGTTTTGTAGTTATGATCTTGTGGCAAGAATGGACACTGACGATATTTGTTATTCTGAAAGATTTAATAAACAAGTTAAATTTTTAGAAGAAAACCAAGATATAAGTGTTGTTGGTGGCTTTATTCAGGAGTTTAATAAAAAACCCGGAGATTTAAACCAGTTTAGAAAATTACCTATAGATAGTAAAGAGCTTGAAGAATTTTCAAAATATCGTAATCCGCTAAGTCATCCTTCTGTAATGTTTAGAAAGAAGCATGTTTTATCAGTTGGTTCCTATGAAGATATGCCCTATTTTGAAGATTACTATTTATGGGTTAAAATGCTTCTTAAAGGATATAAGATTGCTAATATTAATGAATCTATCTTGCATTTTAGAATAGGGAATGATATGATTGGCCGTAGAAGTGGAATACAATACATAAAAAAAGAATTCCATTTTCTAAAATCAATTAGAGCGCTTGAATTTATTAATTTTAAAGAATATTATTTTTCTATAATTACAAAAATTCCTTTACGCCTATTACCTAAACCTATTTTACTCTTTATTTATAAAAAAATATTACGATAATGAATGCTAAAATACTTTTATTTGGAGGAAGTGGCTTCATCGGAAAAAACATATTGAATGAATTGAGTAAAACGTATCAGATTTTAGCTGTCTCTTTACGTAATGAAAATTGGAGAAATAAACTGGAAAATTTTGATATTTTTATCAATCTTGTTGGCAAAGCTCATGATCACAATAAAATTGCTACTGAAGCGGATTTCTATAATGCAAATTTAAATTTAACTAAAGATATTTTTAATGCATTTTTGAAATCAGATGGTTATTTATTTATTCATATAAGTTCATTAGCTGCTTTAGAAGAGTTTGAATCTACACAACCACTTACAGAAGATGATATTTGCAATCCAAATTCATGGTATGGTAAATCTAAAAGAGAAGCTGAAAAATGGCTATTGGAACAGAGCTTACCAGAAAATAAAAAATTGATAATCCTTAGACCTCCTATGGTTCATGGTCCAGGAGATAAGGGGAATTTAGGTTTGTTATATAAATTAATTTCAAGAGGAATACCTTATCCTCTATCCTCATTTGAAAATAATAGGTCATTTATTTCAATTGATAATTTTTGTTTCTTTATAGATGAAATTATTAAAAGTGAAGAAAAATTGGATAGTGGCATTTATCATATTTCAGATGATGAACCTGTTTCCACCAATATGATTATTGATATTATTAAAAGAGTTGAAAATAAAGATATAATAAATTTTCCTTTTCCTAAATTTTTGATAAAGGGACTTGCAAAAATTGGAGATATACTGCCAATTCCATTAAATAGTATTCGCTTAAAGAAAATGACTTCAGATCTTATAATGTCCAACCGAAAAATTAAGTCTAAACTCAATATTGTAAAACTGCCGTTATCTGCTGAAGAAGGGCTAGTTAAAACAATTAAAGGGTTAAAAAAATAATTATTATTTGAACCAAACAAAATATAAATAGTTTAAAACATGAAAAAGATAATTGATTTTTTTTTTGATATAAGTATTCATAAAACAATATACTTTAACCTTTATTATTTTAATTTTAAAACTGCAATCAAATTTCCAGTTTTTATCTCAAAAAATGTAGTATTAAAGAATATGTCTGGACAAATAGAATTACCAAACAATTGCAAAACCGGAATTATAAAAATAGGGTTTAAAAGTATAGGGATTTTTGATCATAAAAGATCTAAAAGTATATGGGAATTGAAAGGTAAAATTATTTTTAAAGGAAATTCGTTTTTCGGGCAAGGAACAAAAATATCAGTGGATAAGGATGGTGAGCTGGTGATAGGTAATAACCTATCTATAACAGGGGAAGTACAGATTGTTTCAGTAAAAAAAGTATTATTTGGAAACGATTGTTTAGTGTCTTGGGATTGCTTAATTATGGATACAGATTTTCATAAAATTTTTGATTCTAATAATAATATTTTAAATCAACCTAAGGAGGTTATTATTGGAGATAATGTATGGATTGGGTGTAGAAGTATAATCCTGAAAGGAAGTAAAATTGCAAATAATTGTATTTTGGGTTCTGGTTCCTTAATTACCAATCATCTGAGCGATTCAAATAGTATTTATGCGGGTAATCCCATAAAAAAAATTAAAGAAAATATTAGTTGGGCTCTTTAAAAGCATTTTAATAATATTATATACAAAAAACTATGATCCGCATATTCGATTTCTTATTTTCATTCTTTGGGCTTTTGTTCCTTTGGCCAATTCTTGTAATTTTATATATAATTGGATTATTTGATACCGGTTCACCCATATTTGTACAGGAAAGGGTGGGACGTTATAAAAAACCATTTAAACTGATTAAATTCAGAACGATGCATGTCAATACTAAATCGGTGGCTACACATCTTTCAAATCAGGCATCCGTAACAAAATTTGGAAGCTTTTTACGCAAATCTAAATTAGATGAACTTCCGCAGTTGATCAATGTTTTAACCGGTGATATGAGCTTGGTAGGACCTAGACCCAATTTATTCAATCAGACTGAATTAATTGAAGAAAGAGATAAAAGAGGAGTCTATAATGTAGTGCCTGGAATTACAGGACTTTCGCAGATTAACGAAATTGATATGTCAACGCCTGTAGAGCTTGCGATTAAAGATGCAGAAATGATTCGAAACTTAACAGTATCAGATTATTTCAAGTATATTTTTGCAACTGTTAGTGGAAAAGGTCAGGGTGACAGAATCCAAAAATAATTTTCTCATATTGTTTCAAATCAATTAAATTTACTTTAAAACAGTAAGATGCAGGATAAAATATGGCTTTCTTCACCCCATCTTTCAGGAAAAGAACTTTTTTATATTGAAGACGCTTTTGAGAAAAATTGGGTTACTTCAATCGGTGAGAATATTGATGGTTTCGAGCAGGATTTAAAAGAATGCTTAAACAATACTCATGAAATAGTAGTGTTAAATTCTGCCACTTCTGCCATTCATTTAGCATTAGTAATGTTGAATGTGGGAAAATATGATGAGGTTCTTACTTCGACTTTCTCATTTGTTGCATCAGCCAATCCCATCACCTATTGCGGAGCGACTCCCGTATTCGTAGACTCAGAAAAAGAAACCTGGAATATGTGTCCGAATGCTTTGGAAGAGGCTGTTCAAGATAGAATTTCAAAAGGTAAGAAACCAAAAGCAATGATTGTGGTTCATTTATATGGAATGCCTGCAAAAATGGAAGAGATTAATAAAATTGCAGCAAAATATGATATTCCAGTCATTGAAGATGCGGCAGAAGCATTAGGTTCTACCTATAAAAATCAGGCTTGCGGAACATTTGGACGTTTCGGAATTCTGTCTTTTAACGGAAACAAAATTATTACCACCTCCGGTGGAGGAGCTTTGGTTTGTCATACAAAAGAAGATAAAGATAAAGCGGTATTTCTTTCTACTCAGGCAAGAGATAATGCACCTCATTATCAACATTCACATATTGGATATAATTACCGTATGAGTAATATTACTGCGGGAATCGGACGTGGACAAATGGAAGTTTTACCAAGCCGAGTAGAAGCCCGTAGAAAAATGCACGAGTTTTATGTAGAACTTTTCAGTAATATAAACGGAGTTGAGGTATTTTCTGAGCCGACGTCTGATTATTATTCCAATCATTGGCTGTCTGCAATTATTGTTGATCCCGCAATCACAGGAAAAAATCGTGAAGAACTTCGTATGGCATTTTTAAATGAGAATATAGAATCTCGTCCGCTATGGAAACCCATGCATTTGCAGCCAGTCTTTGCAGACGCTCCGTACTACGGTGGAAAAGTAGCGGAAGAATTATTTGATAATGGACTTTGCTTGCCTTCAGGATCTAACTTATCAGATAATGATCGTGAAAGGATAGCATATGTAATAAAAGATTTCTTTAATTAACAATCTTAAAATTTAATAATATAAATCTGCAGGAGACTGCAGATTTTTTTATTGCAAAATTACTCAGTTAAACTGAAGTAAGATATTTTACTTGTGATAGTATTTTCTATTCCTTATTTTTATAGAATATTAAAACTCTGTTAAGTGAAAAACAGATAAGATGATGATTCATAAAAATATTTTGATATTTTCCTTAATGAATTTTTCATTTTTAAGGGTTTTTAATAATTAATGATACTCAGATTTAATAAAATACAAACTTATACTGTATGAATAAATATCCTGTTCCTGAAAATGAAGCAGAAAGACTGGAAAGACTTAAGATATACGATCTTTTAAATCTTGGTAAAGATCCCGATTTAGATGTTTTTGCAGAAGCGGCATGTCTTATTGCAGATTGCCCTGCCTCACTCATTGCCATGATGGAACTGGAAACTCAGACGATACAGAGCTGTGTGGGAATATCTTTAGACTTTGTAGCCCGTAAAAATACAATGTGTCAGTATACAATTATGGATAAGGAAGTTCTGATAATTAATGACACTCTCAATGATTATCGTTCTTCTTCCAATCCTCTCATTAAAGAGGGAGGGATTCGGTTTTATGCTGGCGTTCCATTGATTGATGAAGTAGGTTTGATACTGGGAACAGTATGCGTAATAGATTATAAGCCTAAAACGCTTTCCGAGCATCAAATAAATTCTTTAAAAAAACTTGGTGAAGCAGTTACAAAAATATTGATAAGTAAAAGAAAAAATATTCAGGCAGAATATTTTTCTGAAACATTTGCTATTACTAACAACATTATTTGTGTTCTGGATAATGGATTTAGATTGAAAAATGTGAATCCGGCATTCGAAAATGTCTTTCAGCTAGATAAAAGCAAAGTTATTGAGAAAGACTTTATAAGCCTGCTGGGGAAAAATAATGAAGAGCTGAGAGAATTATTTAGAGAGCTGCCTATAAATGGAAATGGGATAGATTATACAACCCATACAGCAATCGGTGATGAAGATATAATCATAGAATGGCAGCTGAAACAGAATATTGGGAAAACAGAGATTTTTTGTTTTGGAAGAAATATTACCCAGGAAAGACAGGAACGTCAGAAATTAGAAAGTTCAGAGCGCAGGTTCAGAAACTTTTTTGAGAATGCGATTGGATTGATGAGTATGCACGATATGGACGGCAATATTTTGTCGGTCAATGAAAAAGGGAGAGAGGTATTAAAATATGCCAAAGAAGAAGTTCCTTTTTTAAATTTGAAAGATTTAGTACCTGCTGATCATCGTGGCTTGTTAAATCAATACCTACAGCGTGTTACTGCTAATAAAGAAGATTCAGGAATGATGATTCTTCAGGCAAAAGATGGTGAACAAATCTATTGGATGTACCAAAATATGGTAGAAATCGATGAAACAGATACTCCATATGTAGTAAGTACTGCGCTGAATATGACTGAACGTATTCAGCTGGAAAGAGATTTAATAAATACAAAAAAAATACTGGAGCAAACGAGTTCCGTTGCTCAGGTAGGAGGTTGGGAAATGAATCTTAAATCTCAGACAATGCTTTGGTCGGAATCAACAAAGGAGATTTACAAAGTAGATAAAAGTTTTACTCCGGATTTTAAGAATTCTATTGAATTTTATGAAAGGGAAAGTGAAAGAAGAATGCGATTTTTATTGACAAGAGCAATAGAAAAAGGAATTTTATTTGATGAAGAACTACAGCTTAAGAGAACGGACGGAACAATCATTTGGGTACGGGTAAAAGGCATTCCTGAATTCGAAGGTGATGAATGTGTAAGAGTTTTCGGGATTATTCAGGATATAGATGAAACCAAAAAAACATATCTGGAATTGGAGCGCAAAGAAGCAATGCTTCAGTCTTTTGTTAATAATGTACCTGCGGCGGTTGCAATGTTTGATAAAGATCTGAATCATGTTTTGGTAAGCAAAAGATGGAAAGAAGAATTTCATCAGGACAATCAGGATTTTATCGGAAAAAAACTTTTTACCATTTATCCAAATGTATCAGAAGAAAGAAGAAAAATTTATAAAGATGCTTTACAGGGAATACCTTATAAAAATGAGAACCAGACGTTTGAAGTAGCAGGCCTTGATGAACTTCAGCATTACAATTGGGAAGTAATTCCTTGGAATATGAATGATGGTGAAACAGGAGGGGTAATCATTTTTACACAGAATATTACAAATCTTATAAAAACTAATGAAGAACTTAGGAAAGCCAAAGAACTTGCTGATCTTGCGAGTAGAGCAAAATCTGAGTTTTTAGCGAATATGAGCCATGAAATCCGGACTCCCCTGAATGGTGTGATAGGATTCTCAGATCTCTTATTAAAAACCCCGTTAAATGACACTCAGGTTCAGTATCTGAATTATATTAACGAATCAGGGAATAGTTTGTTAAATATTATCAACGATATACTTGATTTCTCCAAAATAGAATCGGGTAAACTGGAATTGTTTATAGATAAATATAACATTTATGATTTGGCAAACCAGGTGGTAAATGTGATTTTGTATCAGGCACAAAGAAAAGATCTGGAATTACTTCTGAATATTGAGCAGGGATTACCCAGAACATTATGGCTGGATGAATCCCGAATCAAACAGGTGCTGATCAATCTGTTAGGAAATGCAGTGAAGTTTACAGGACAGGGTGAAATTGAACTTAAAATTGAAAAGCTGAAGAGTGATGATAAAATGATCACGATTCGTTTTGCTGTAAGAGATACTGGGATAGGCATTCCTTTAGAGAAACAGCAGCGTATTTTTGATGCATTTACTCAGGAAGACAGCTCGGTAAGTAAAAAATATGGAGGAACAGGTCTTGGATTGACGATTTCCAACAATATTCTCAAGTATATGGGAAGTAACCTGTCGTTGACCAGTGAGATAGGAAAAGGATCAGTATTTTTCTTTGACCTTGAAATTCCTTATGAAATAGAAGATATGGAAGATATTTCAGACTTAGAAATTGAGCGAGTGCTTATTGTGGATGATAATGAAAATAACAGAATGATCCTGAAGCACATGCTGGAATATAAAAACATAAAATCTGAATTGGCGGCAAACGGATTGGAAGCCATTCAGCTATTGATGCAGGGCGAACGCTTTGATGTGATTTTGATGGATTATCATATGCCAATATTATCAGGACTTGAAACCATAGATAAAATAAAAGAATTATTTAAAAAACAAGGAGAAATAACTCCTCTTATTGTACTTCATACTTCTTCGGAAGAACATGAGGTCATTTCCTCTTTCCGTCAGGATGAAAAGTCATACTGCTTATTGAAACCTATTAAATCAGACGAATTATATACCACATTAAGTAGGGCAATCCAATACACCAAAAAAGATTCTGAAATCCCGGGTGCTAAGGTAAATACGACTCAATCTGTATTCCTCCAACCTCTTATAGTGTTATTAGCAGATGATAATCCTGTGAATATGGCACTCAATCTGAGAATGATGAATTCGCTCACTCCTAATGCCAAATTGATCGAGGCTGTAAATGGTCAGGAAGCTTTGGATCAATGTAAAAAGGAGGTTTTTGATCTTATTTTAATGGATGTGCAAATGCCTGTAATGGATGGGATTGAAGCTACAAAACTAATCCGTTTATTGCCAAACTATACGAGCGTTCCTATTATTGGGGTAACTGCAGGAAATATTACAGGTGAAAAAGATAAATGTTTAGATTCCGGAATGTCAGATTTTCTGCCTAAGCCACTCAGACAGGATGATCTTTTAAATATGTTGAAAAAATATTTAGATAATGAGAATGGAGAAAGGGTAAAAGATGAGGTAGCTATCGAGGAATATTTGAACATGGAAATGCTGAATGAGCAGATCGGAGATGATGAAGGGTTTAAAACATTCTTCTTAAATTTGGTCATTCAGGAGCTTGCTCAGTCGTCGGAGAAGATAAAGCAGATTGTAGAAGAAAGAAATATAGAAGCTGCGAAGACATTTTTACATAAATTAAAAGGAACTTCGGGAACGGCAGGATTATTTAAACTGGCACAATTAGCTACAGATTGGGAAAAAAATATAGATCGGAATTCTGACTATGAAGCGATGGAATCTGCCATAATGCAGGAAATAGTCATAGGACAAAATTTAATAAATAAACTAATAAATCAATAAAAACTAAAAAATAATAAGTATGCTAATCTTGATTGCTGAAGATGATGAGTTGATATTAAAAACTATAGAACACAAACTCTTGAAAGAAGGTTACGAAGTAGTGGTGACACGCAACGGTAAAGACGCTATTGACACCATTAAAGAGAGAGAAATAGACCTCATTATTACAGACATTATGATGCCTTTTGCTTCAGGTACAGAAATACTTGCTGCAATTAGATCATTCGGTAAAAAGATACCGGTGATTATGCTTTCCAGTTTAGGACAAGAAGAAGTGGTATTGGAGGCTTTCGATTTAGGAGCTTCAGATTTTATGGTGAAGCCATTTAGTCCTAATGAATTAATACTGCGTATAAAAAGACTCACCGCTAAATAGGAAAAATGACCATACTATTTCTATATGTTTCGGTACATGAACTCTTCCTTACTTTTTTAGGAATATTAATACTGGTACTGCTATTAATTATAGTCGTGCTTTTGTATAGCTTCCATCAGTATAAAACCCTGACCGATATTCATCAATGGTCTGAAATGATAGACGAAAAAGTTTCAGAAGCTATTGTTTATGGTCCGGAAGAACAAAAAGATAATGATATTTTTAATACCTATTCCCAGGAATCCTCTTTCAGAAACCTGTTTTTAGAAAGATTGGTGGCTTCTGAGAAAAAGTTTTCGGGAGGAGCACAGGATGAGATCAAGAAAATTTTCACAAACTATAATCTTCAGAAAGAAGCCTTAAAAAAACTGGAGCAAAAAAAGCCCCACCTTATCGCAGAAGGTATACAAGAGCTTACGGCGATGAAAGTAGAAACAGCGGTTCCTAAAATCATACCGTTTCTTAAACATCCTTCTTCCCAGGTATATCAGGAAGCGCAATATGCAATGGTCGTTTTCCAAGGGTTTCAGGGATTACATTTCCTCAATGATTTCCCTTACATCATATCAGACTGGCAGCAGCTGCGTTTACTTCGGTCGATCAATCTCGATCCTGATCAATGTCAGCAGGTGGTAAATGTTTGGCTAGATAGTCAGAATATTTCAGTCATTATTTTTGCGCTGAGATTGCTGAGAAAATTTCAGATGTTAACGTTTTATGATAAAGCAAAAGCATTGTTAGCTCATCCCGCTATTGATGTCCGTATAGAAACGGTAAAAGCATTGCAGGCACTGGAAACCCCCTCCACCATTACAGAATTTAAAGAGATTTATGAAGAACAGCCTCTCGAAGTACAGATAGAAATACTGAAGGCTATGAAATTATCTAATGACCCTCGTTGCGCCGATTTTTATAAAGAAAAACTCAATGGAACGGATCTTCCGGGAGTAAAAATTGCTGCAGCTGAAGCGCTTCTTGCTTTAGGATACCACAATTATCTGCTCGAGATCATAGAAAATGATTCTTCATGCCCACAATTAGTTCAGATTATTAAACACGCATTACAAGAAAAAATATGTTAGAATTCTCCCATATTATTTATGAAATTGTTATTTGGCTGTTTTTAATCTACTCGGCTGCTGTTTTTCTCATCTATGCATGGATAGGAATTTATGCATTGGGAGCTGTTGTTCGGTATAAAAATGAAAATATTTTTACAGATTACAGTATCATCGCTGCCAATCCTAATGCTCCTGTTTTCAGCCTTATTGCACCTGCATACAATGAAGGAATGACTATTGTGGATAATGTGAGATCCCTGTTATCGCTCTATTATCATAATCTGGAAATAATCATTGTCAATGACGGGAGCAAAGACAATTCCATGGAAAAACTAATTCAGGCTTATGAATTGGAATCCGTTTCATTCTTTGTACAGGGAGATATTGAAACAAAACCCATACGGGGAATTTATAAAAGTAAAAACCCTGCTTTTAAAAAACTTATTGTTGTAGATAAAGAAAACGGAGGAAAAGCAGATGCCTTAAATGTAGGAGTCAATATTTCTTCCGGAGAATATATTGTATGTATAGATGTAGACTGTATTCTTGAGCAGGATGCGGTTCTGAGGCTGGCAAAACCTTTCCTGGAGCAGACCGATAAAAAAGTAATTGCTTGTGGAGGAGTAATCCGATTGGCTAACAACTGTAAAATAGAAAATGGTAAAGTTACCGATATAAATATTCCTAAAACCTGGTTGGGAAGAAGCCAGGCTTTAGAATACATAAGAGCATTTGTATTAGGCCGCATGGCGTGGTCCAGAGCATCCGGTCTGATTTTAATTTCGGGTGCTTTCGGAGCTTTCGACAGAAGTATAGTCTTGGCTTGTGGTGGATATGATAAAAATACCGTAGGCGAAGATATGGAGTTGGTGGTAAGAATGAGAAGGTATATGGAAGAAAGGAAAGAGCCTTATGAGGTAGTGAATATTCCTGATCCTTTATGCTGGACAGAAGCGCCTGAAACAAAAGATATATTGAAAAAACAGAGGAATCGTTGGATGCGCGGTACTATGGAAACGCTTTGGAAACATAGAAAATTGATGTTTAATCCTAATTATGGTAAATTAGGAATGATAAGCCTTCCGTATTGGTTTTTCTTTGAATTTTTAGGTCCTTTGGTAGAGTTTTCAGGAATTATCATATTCTTTATTTTCCTGATTTTAGGAATTGTCAATTGGTCATTCTTTATAGTACTTTTTGCTTTGGTAATATCTACCGGAATTCTGTATTCAATATATGCCATTTTAGTAGACCTCATAAGCAGGCAGGTATATACAAAAAGGAAAGATTTCCTTACTTTAATTTCTACGGCAGTAATAGAACCTTTCTATTTCCATCCGGTAGTAGTAAAAGCAGGAGTAAAAGGATTTATAGATTATTTTAAAAAATCCCATGCTTGGGGTGAGATGACAAGACAGGGCTTTAGTCAGGAAGATAAAAACTTACCTTGGAAGAAGCGTATTCTTGCTATATTTAAACTCGGTCTTAGGCAATGGAGCGTTTTTGCAGTGGTATTTCTGTTTTTATTTTTATTAGGAGTACTGGCGGAATGGGGATGGTACCGGTATAATTTTAAATCTTTTGACACCTCTTTCCTAATAAAAAGCCTTTTCGTAAATAATTTAATATTTGTATTCCAGCTTATTTTCGGAATAGGTTTTTTCTACTTGATCCTCAATTTTATAAAGGAGCAATGGGCTAAAATACTGGCTATAACACTATTTACATTTGTTGTGGTTGTTCAGTTTATCCTGTTTTTATATTTTTCCGAATCACATAATATATTAGGAGCAGATCTATTTTATTATAGAGGTGATGAAATGAAGCAAATTCTTCAGGCAAGCGGAATGCTCAGTACCAAAAATATTGCATTGATGTGTATTTTGATTATGGGAGCTTTTATTCCTTTCTGGTTTGCTGCCAAATCAAGATTTAAATCATTTTATGTTGGAATCATCATGCTGGGAATAGGATTGTTAGCTTTATTTATTCCTGGAGAAGCTTTAATACCTTTAGATTCTAAAAATGAAAATGAATTTGAACAAAAGGCAGGACAAAGCAAATGGGCATATTTTCTAACTTCAAATACCGATAATTTTATCAGTGACCATCCGGAAATATCCGATCTTTTGAATGGGCAAGAAGTATTGGCCGCAGATCCGGAAATGTTGGATCAGGCGTTTCCGTTTTGGAGGAAAGAAAATACAAAAGATTTTTTCGGAACTTATTTAAACCAGTCAAAAGCACCTCCTAATTTAGTTTATATTACAGTAGAAGGACTTGGGCATGCATACAGTTCACCTAATGGGTATATAGGAAACTTTACTCCGTTTATCAACTCTTTGGCAGGCAAAAGCTTGTATTGGGAATTTTGTTTAAGTTCATCAGGAAGAACATTTGCCGCAATTCCTACTCTTACTGGCTCTTTGCCTTTTGGTAAAAACGGGTTTCTGGAAATCGAAAAAACTCCTGAGCATTTCAACTTATTCAATATCCTGAAAAAAAACGGATTTGAAACTGGCTTTTATTACGGCGGTAATTCTTCATTTGATCGTATGAGAGAGTTTTTAGAGTATAGTAAAGTAGATCATATTATAGATGAACAATCTTTTAAAGCTCCTTATCGTAAACTACCTCAAAACAATGGTGAAAGCTGGGGGTATGAGGATCAGGCAGTTTTTGGGAAAATGCTGGAAGTGCAGAAGGTACAGAATCAGCCTTACTTTAATATGTTACTTACATTGTCAACCCACAATCCGTTTTTAATTAACAATTCAGAATATTACGAAGCCTTGTTTGAAAAAAAATTACAGTCAGGTCAGATTTCAGCATCACAGAAAAAATGGGCTTTGGACAACAGAAAGCAGTTGGTTTCTGTTCTCAATCTGGATGATGCATTGCAAAAATTCTTCGAAAATTATAAAAAACGGTCGGACTTCAATAATACAATTTTTGTGGTTACAGGAGATCACAGTATGCCGGAGATTCCTTTTGAAACAAAAATCGACAGGTATCATGTTCCTTTGATTATTTATTCGCCTCTATTAAAAGAAACGAAACGTTTTAAAAAGCGGGTGACTCATTTTGATTTAGCTCCGTCTATTTTAGCCTACTACAGAATAAATTATAAGCTGCATACTCCATCTTCTGTAGCATGGGTAGGAAAAGGTCTGACTAATGATGATGAAAATGAAAACGAGGGAACACCTTTAATGGAAAGTAAAAATCAACTTATTGATTATGTATACCGGAAATATCATTTTGTAGACAATCGCCTGTTTGTATTACAGCCTAATCTTGATGAAGATGTAATGAACGATGAATCGGTTAAAGGTGATATAAAAAAACGTTTTGATGAGTTTAAAACGAAAAATAATAAGTTCTATTCCTCAGGAAAATTGTTACCGGATTCTGTGGTAGCCAACTTTATGAATAAAAAAATACCAAAGCCCTAAAAGGTTTTGGTATATCCTAAATTAATATCAAATTGATTTCCCTTTTCATTAGGTCGGTATTCCTGATTGTAGTACGTGGCTGAAACTGAAAATAGATTCGATTTATTAATGGAAAAATTATATTCTCCGCCAACCTTAAAGGTTTTTAATTTGTACGTCTCATTTTCTAGAAGATTATTAATGTTCTCTTCCGGACTTATTCCTGTTCCTATCTGGAAACCAAAATAATCATAAGCTCCTTTGGTGTAATAACGCATCGTTCCTGTATAGGATTGCGAGATGTTTTTATGATCCGGAGAAATATAAGTACGAAGATTAAACCAGAAATTTTTATAATATTTTCCGACAGAAGCGGTATACATCCAGATGTTACTACTAAAATACAACTGTCGGTAACCTAGTTCCCCTTCGAAACTGTGAGGAAGATTGGCGTAAAGTGAAACTCCTGTACGGTATTTTGGAAATATGCCTACATCATTAGAATATCCTGCTCCTGCGTAAAGGTAAAATGTCTTTGAGATTCTTGGGTAAGCTTCCAGTTCGATCTGGGTTCCATTTTGCGCAAATTTATTGGCATAGTTACCTTTTATAATGAAAGAACCAATGGAAGTTGCTCTCTTGTAACTTACACTCACAATGTGCCAGTCATTATCAAACTGCTTATCAAAATGTGAAAAATTATAAGTGATTCCTAAAGCATTTTTAGAAGTGAACTCTTTAATTCTATTAGAAAGTGCTCTGGCTTCAGTATTTTTAGGGTTGATTTCTAGGACTGATGAGGTAGCTTTCTCAGCTTCAATATATTGATTGTTACTATTATATACTTTTGCCTTCAAAAGCCATAATGCTTCTGATTGAGGATGATAGCTTAATCCTTTATCAATAATACTTATAGCTTTATCATATTGATTGTTCCAATATTCAAGAGAAGCATAGGCGATAAAAAAATCTTCATCTTTAACGTTTCTTTGATCAAGTTTATCAAAAACCTGTCTTGCTGAGGTAAGATCATCACTCCAGGTATATACTCTTCCTAAAAATATGGATATATCTGTATAATCAGGTGACTTTTCCAGTGCCTGTTGTGCAAGTTTGATAGCAGTAGGGTAATCTTTTTCATCAAAAGCAGCTTTTCTGGCTTTCGCAAATAAGTCATCTGAAGTCGCATTTTCTTGGCTGTACAAAGTAAAAGGTAATAATAGAAGAAGTAAAAAGCTAAAAAATGTTTTCATCATAGAAATAATAATATGGTAAAGCTAATATATTTTACAGAAATTAGAATAAAGATTTAGGAGAGATTCTCAACTTATTTATGTCTTTTTAAGGCTAAATGGGTGTTGAATAAGGATTTAAAAAAAAGCGGTAAAAAAGATGAATAAAAATATCCCTAAAATATGAAATAGTAATTTTTTTTTCCTATATTTACTAAGTATCTAATTGGTGAAAAATCTGGAGGATATGTACTGTAAACACTTTGTATTGATATTTTTCTTGCTTGCATCGCTGAAGTGCCTTGCACAGGAAGCAGTGAGACTAAATATAAAGTTGTATCCTATCCAGACAATTTCAGTTCCCAGCGAAAATTCTGAAGCTCCAGTGGAAAATAAAACATCTGTAGTGTCAGAATCAAGATATATTAAAGTATCAAGCCTTTCAGGTTTTCAGGTCAAAATGCATCAGGAAGTGTACAATGCCGAAAAAAAAGCTTTTACCAGAGAAAATGACAATAATGGATTTGCAGTTATTGATAAACGTAAAGGCGGAATTGATGAAAGAATTGCTATCGATAGTAATTTTCTCTCAGGAAATGAAGTTGAAAAAATTAATTCAGAATCAAATTCTATATATCACACACTAGTGTATACGATTATTTCGCAATAAAATTTTAATTTTTTATGCACATTAATTATGCGTAGAATAATAATATTGTGATTTTTTATTTATTGTATATCTAATGTTTTGTGATGATAACATTGTGATTTCGCATTTGTAAATTTTTATGATTGTGAAATTGTCTTTAAATTTTTCTTTTTATCCTAATTATTCTCAATTTTTATTGGTGAAATAAGATCCGAAAACTTGTTTAAAATTACAAGTTTAAAGTCTTTTTTCACAAAATAACTCTAATTTATTGCATCTACTTTTGCAACCGATAATTTAATGAATAATTAATAAACAGAAAATATAACTTCACAATGAAAAAATTTATCTTAACTTCATTCGCTCTTTTAGGATTTGCAACAGTAAGCGCTCAAACATCTACTGATAACGTTACATTAAACGTTAAATTAAAACCTATTCAAACTCTTGTAGTAAACCCGGCTCAAAAAACAGTAGACTTGGTCTATACAACTGCTGCTGATTATTCAGGGGGTGTTTCTTCTACTCAAGCAGATCATTTAACAGTATACAGTACAGGTGGTTTTGAAGTAAAAGTAAAAAGTGCTGATGCTAATATGGTGAACGGATCAAAAAATATCGCAGCAAATACAATTACTATTACAGCTAGCAACGGAGCTAATAATTCAATTTCAGGTGCTACTTATTCACCGGTATCGCTTTCTAATAACGATCAGGTAATTGCTACTTCTGCTACAGGAGGTGTAAATAAGAATATCAGTGTTACTTATGCAGGTGCAGGTGCAGATACTTATGTTAATAACTATATTGCAGGTCAAACGCCAACAGTATATACAACTACACTAACATATACAATTCTTGCAAAATAAAATATATAATTAGGATATGAAGGGGAAAGTGTTGCAGAGAAATGTGGCACTTTTTCTGTATTATTACAAAAAATATTTTAATGAAAATACGGGTTGTAACTTTTTTGTTATTTATGGTTTCAGTTTTGTGTAAAATAAATGCACAAACCGGTGTTTCAGTCTCTCCTCCCAGATTATATTTTGAGTCAGATTTAGGACGCAGCAATACACAGCAGATTACCATTACTAATGTAAGTGTGAAAAACTCATTAGACTTAGCAGTAAGTTTAGGAGATTGGGAATATGACGGTAAAGGTGAAAATATGATGTATCCTGCCAATACATTACCTACTTCTTGTGCCAATTGGATTTCTGTAAAAAAGGAGGATTCTTATTTTACTCTGGCTCCAGGGGAAAGAAAGGATATTGATGTTACCATTACGGTTCCCAATACATCGTCGGATAAGCTGGCTGCTCATACCGCTGTTTTATATGTAAGTCAAATGAATCCGGTAGATGATGTGGATAGTAAAGGAGCCAACATAAAAGTAAGCATCCGTTCTGGAATTAAGCTTTTTCATAAACTGTCTTCAGCCAACATCAAGAAGATTGAAATCCAAAATCTGGTATACGATAAATCTAAAAACAGACTTTCTCTTTTTTTTGAAAACCAGGGAAATGTATGGATAGACGGGAAGGTATATACTGATCTGGTTAATACGGAAACCGGTAAAAAGACATCATTGGATAATGTTATTTTTTATACCATGCCCGGAAATAAAAGAGAAATGGATATTGTTCTGCCTTCTTTGGAGAAAGGAAAATATACAGCCTCTGTGATGATTGACTATGGCGATGCCAATAATTTGGAAGTTGGAGAACTAAACTTTAATTATGAGTAAAAAAAATTTTATTATATTCTTGTTCATTTCAATTCAATGCTTTGCAGGTAATGTGACTTTTAAATCCTGGGAGAATAATAGTTTTCTTCAGATTAACTCCTATAACGGGAACATGAGTCAGAATGCATGTACGGTAAGATTTGACGGAAATGGAAATATCTATGAACCGAAATGGAGAGTTTCTGCACAATTAAAAGGTGCTATTACCAGCGGAGCATATATATTTCCTGCAGATAAAGTTTCTCTTCAGCCGGTCTTTACAACAGGGACAGCGAGTCCGGGACCGGTTCCCACCATTCAGCAGATCGGAATGCCTGCAAGTGTCTTTTTACAGGTGAATACGGAAAAATATTTGGTGCCGAGCTCAAATGCTCCTCTGTCAAATAATTCTAATTCAAATGGTCCCTTCTATATGGAAATGGGATTTAGCCTGAATGTTGCCGGTGGAGCATATCTTGGAAACTATCCAACCTGGACGGAATTTACAGTTCCGGTAGAAATGGCGGCATATGATCAGTACAATAATTTAATGGGTAAATCAGTAATTTATTTTAAGCTTCAGATTGCACAGCTTTCGGGTACGCCGCCTAATTCGGCTGAGATGTCTTTAAAATTTGCATCCAGTGCAGTCAATGGAACTTTAGAATTTAAAACGATTCAGGATTATACCAACGGGGTAAGTGTATCTTATCCAAATGCACTTATTGTAAAGAGTAATATCAATTATCAGGTAAAAGTGAAGTCATTGCAGAGTCAGTTTATTTCTGCGGCGGGAAATACATTACCGCTGGATGCTGTAAAGATGGTACTGAGCCCTGTTTCCGGAAATACAGGAAGTGTTTTTCCTGTATCATTAAGTACATCTTCTCAGCTGGTTGCAAAAGGAGGAACTACCCAAAGTGTCGATGTATATTACGATATAAAATATTCTACATCAGCCAACGACAATAGGTTTGTTCAGGCAAAAATGGAGGATTATGCTACTACTCTTCAGTATGAGATAACCCCTCAATAAAAAAACTAATCCAAATGTTTTATTATTTATTCAGAAAAATAGTTCTTATTTTTTTGATATCAATTTCTTTTATATTTACCTCGGCACAGGTCTATCCCGGAATAGACATGGAAATCCGTAATGAATCTACTGCAGATAAACCCAATATTGTAGATCTTGTGCTATTGGTGAAAAATGAAACTTCTTCAAAATTTGAGGGTAACATTTATATTGATGTTCCTAAAGGATTTAGAAGTGTTTCAGGAAATCAGATAAAACTAGAGCTGAACGTCGGAGAAAAAAGATTTTTACCTGTAAAGATACTGGTAAGCAATGATGCCGGATTTGGAGATGAAGAAATAGTATTTAGCTGTAAAAATTTAGCAAATGAACTGGTTGTAAAAAAGAAATTAATTTATAAAGTACAGGAAAATAATTCGCTTAGGCTGACTGCTGAAAACCCTCTTATCTACATGAATGAGAATAATATCAACGATTCTGTAGAGGTAAAAGCAAGAGTAACCAATATGGGAAACAAGAGGCAGGATATTACTGTGGTGTTTAAAATCCCCGAAACAGCTCAGGGAACTATTTTCGTGGAGAGAAAGGGAAGTGTTGATGTATTGAAAGATACTGTGTTCAGCTTTAAATTTATTCCTGCCCATATTTTGAAATCGACACAGATGACGATAAACGTAGCCGGATTTAGAGAGCCTGAAAAAGAAATTTTTGGAAATACTTCAGTTTCTATCCAGAATATTTCTTCCACTCAGCGTTACCAGGATATGCAGCCTCTAAACGGATATTCGAGCTATGCAAAGAACAGCATTACAGCAGGATACAGAAGAATTGGTGAGAATGCGGATATGTACCAGTTAATAGGATCGGGAGGGTTTAATCTTCCTGCGGGATATATCTTCATTAGCGGGAATATATATACAATGAGCAATCAGAATGATCCGGTAGTGAATAATACGTATATCTCATATCATCGGGGAAATTCTGTCGTTACATTAGGAAATGTGAATAAGATGCTCGAAATTCCTCTCTTTGGTAGAGGTGCGGAATACACTCTTACTTCTGCTGATAAAGATAAAAAAGTAGAGATCGGATTTATTGATCAAAGTTTTAATTTGATTGAAAAAATTCCTTTCCTGCAAAATGGCTACGGTTTGTATGCGAAAGGTACCATTGGAGCTCAAAATACATCAAGAAGTATATCCGGAGTATATGTTTTCAGGAATGACCCTTATGAAAAAGCTGATCATAATCTCTTGGGAACAGATGTTCAGTATCTTTTCAGCAAAGATTGGAGATTGAATGCCAAGTTGTATTCAGGAATGAGCTTTTATGAAGCAGATCATTCTACAAAACCTTCTCTTGGGGTGGAATCTCAATATTCGGGTGTGATCAGTAAAATAAATCTTAATGGAAGCTATTTCTACAGTACAGATTACTATCCGGGGAATAGGAGAGGTGTCTTGCAGGTGCAGCAAAGCTTTTCCAAGAATATTTTTAAAGAGCATTATGTTTATGCTAACATACTTGTTTCAGATTTTTCCCCTAAATATTTTTCTTATGATTACAATACGAGATCTAAAAATATACGACTGGATACCGGAATCAACTTTGCGAAAAAAGGAAACTTCGGTTTGGGAATAGGGTATCAGTATCAGCAAGAAACATCAAATAATTATAATTCTTTTCTCGGAATATTTAATTCTTTTGAGCTGAGCCAACTAAAAGCTCAAAGGTTGACAGAATATACGAGCTGGACAAGCCCGAATAAAAAACATTCTTCAATTTTAGGTATAGAAGGAGGGTTGGTTACCTATCCGGATATGGAAAAACCAAGATTTCAGATGAAATTATCAGGAAATTACGGATATAAAGCATTCAGTTTTAGCTATATTTATCAGTATGGAGCCTATTTCCTTTCAGAATATGCTTTTTCGAAAGTGATGAATAAAACAGAAGATTATAAAAAGCTTTCCTTATCGGCATTTTATAATAAAGCGTTCTTTAAAGATAAGATAAATCTTACATCAGGAATATCCTATACCGATGATGTTTTGTATGGTAAAGCACCATCCGCATTTTTTAATCTGAAATATTTAGGAAAACAATATGGACTTTATTTAAACTCATCTTGGTATAAATACTCTGTCGGCGTTTTGCATAATAATATGTTGACGATTGAAGCTGGGGTTACCCTTAATCTTCCTACTAACACTTTAGATCCGGGTAAGAAAGGAAGTATAAAAGCTTTTGTTTATTATGATAATAATGACGATGGGAGATATGATGAAGGGGATGAAGCTGCTGACGGATATGTTATTATGATTAATAATATATCATTTAAAAGTAATAAAGAAGGTAATATTGAATACAAACAGATTCCTTATGGAAAATACCGTTTAAAGCAGGTGATTCAGCAGGGTTGGTATTATGATGAGATGGATATAGAAATGGATTCTCACCAACGTGCATTAGAAATACCACTTCACAGAAACGGAACCATACGTGGAAAAATAACATATGATTTTGATGCAAAAACAGCCCAGGAATTCAATCCAAAATTAGGAGGTATTATCATCAATATCTTTCAGGGAGAAAATCTTTTGCAGAGAATTTCTACAGATGAAAACGGTGAATTTCTGGCATTTTTAAGAACTGGAGAATATAGGATCTCTTTGAATGAAAGTACACTACCTGTCAATACATACTGTGAACAGACTTATGTAAATACTGAAAGCATAGCAGGGAAAATATCTGTACTGAATCCGTTTATAATAAAGGTAAAAGAAAAGAATATCCGGGTAAAGAAATTCGGGAATTAAATTCATATCTTTTCAACCTCATCTTCTCAAGATGGGGTTGATATTTAATATAGCGTTTAAAACTATATCTGTCATATTTTATATCTTTGCTGGCAATTCGAAAATGGTGAAAAAATATCCTTGGTGGAAAGCTTTAACGGACTATAGTTTAGCATTGATAATGGTAGTGCTCTTTATTCCGTTATTTGTAATATTAGTGATTTTAACATCCATCGACACAGGCTTTCCGGGAATTTTTACGCAAAAAAGAGTGGGACGGGAAGGTAAACTGTTTGTAATCTATAAATTTCAGACCTATCATTCACAAACCTCTCGAAAGTCTAATTTTGGGAGATGGATGCGTAAAACAAAATTGGATGAGCTTCCACAGCTTTTCAATATCCTTAAAGGAGAAATGTCTTTTGTCGGTCCGCGTCCTGATATACCGGGTTACTACAATATGTTGAAAGGTGATGAACGATTGGTGCTAAGATTAAAACCCGGGCTCACATCTGAAGCAGGGATCAAATACAGAAATGAATCAGAGATTCTTGGAAGTCAACCAGATCCACTGAAGTATAATGATGAGGTGCTTTTTCCGGATAAAGTGAAAATGAATCTGGAGTATTACCATCAGCTTTCATTTAAAACAGATATTCTTATTCTTCTTAAAACGTTTTCGATAATATTTATAAGGAAAAAAAGTTATTAGGGTATGAATTTTATGTTGAAAGATTTTTCGTTAATCATGGGTTTGTTTCCTACTATGGGGTTAAATTGCAGGTGTGATATTGGTAAATAAGCTCGAGTAAATGAAATGTCTTGTTGTTCCAAATATATCCCTCTTTTTAGATGGATAAATTATGTTCCAAAATGATAACTATAAAAGCAATTTGCAAGCAGAATACAGCAGGCTTTTTATAAAAAAAATATATATTTGCAGGATTTCAGATAGATTTCTGAAAAAATTTATAATTGATGTGATAATCCGGAAAAATGGATAAAAAATATTTAAAGGAAGAAACTAACGTAAAAGAGCTTATAGCTCCATATTTAAAAAATTGGAAATATTTCGTAGGTTCGGTATTGCTAATGCTTATTTTAGCAGTTTTATATATAAAATCTACAGCACCTGTTTTTAAAGCTCAAACTTCGGTTCTCATTAAAGATGCAAAAAAAATGTCTGCGGCATCTGGAGATATGGGAGTTCTTCAAAGTTTAGGAGGTTTTAGCGGAATGGGAACTAATAGTATTGAAAATGAAGTGGGAGTTTTTCAATCTAAAGCGATTGTAGAAGATGTTTTGAGAGAACATAATTTTCAGACGCCAGTATATGCTAAGCAAACATTTTATAATCTTGAACTTTATGGTAATACAAACCCTTACATTATCCATATTATTCAGGAAAAAGAAGATGCCGAGCTACCTCAGAAACCTATTTTTATAAAGCCGAAAGGAAATGGAATTGTACTATCTTCCGATGAATGGAAACAAGAGATAATAACATCTTTTAACAAAACGACAATTTTACCTTTTGCAACGATAATGATTGGTAAAAATCCTATGTATAAAGCTCCTAAAAAAGTTAATACAACAGATGTCTTTTTTAGCTATAATAATTTTGACAATACTGTAAATGATTTTCAAGAAGCTTTAGCAGTTGATTTATTAGATAAAGATGGTACTATTATAAGTCTTTCTGTAGATTTTGAAAATAAAGCAAAAGCAAAAGACTTTCTTAATGGCTTAGTGAGACAATATAACGTTTACGCAATTAATGATAAGAATATTGAATCCAAGAAAACTAAAGATTTTATTGATAGGAGAATTGCACTTATTTCTAACGAATTAGGAGACGTTGAAACTCAGAAAGAAGGGTATAAGGCAAGTAATAATATAGTTGATTTGCCTACAGAAGCTAAAATTAATCTTCAATTAAAAGAGCAAAGTAAGGCTCAAATATTGGAACTAGGAACTCAGTTAGAACTTAATAAAATTCTTCAAAATACTTTAAATAAAAAAGGTAAGGGAGATGTTTTACCCATCAATATAGGCTTAGAAAGTGAAGCGGCTGCAAAGTCAATCCAGGATTATAATACTCTTGTTTTACAAAGAAATAAATATCTAGAAAATGCTACTCCGGATAACCCTTTGGTAAAAGATGTTAATCAACAAATCGAGGAGATGAAATCTTCTTTATCTCAATCTTTACAAAAAAACATTACTACTTTAGAATTGGCAAAAAGAAAGGTAGAAAGTCAATTAGGAGGTTCGGAGCATATGATAGGTAAAATACCGACTCAGGAAAAACTATTTAGAAGTATTGAGAGACAACAGCAAATAAAAGAGAATCTTTATTTATTACTTTTACAAAAAAGAGAAGAAGCCGCTATCAGTATGGAAATCACTGCGGAAAAAGCAAGAGTTATAGACAAAGCATTCGTGTTTAAAAAACCAGTAGCTCCAAAAAAGGTGGTTATCCTGGGTGTATTTATTTTAATGGGTGGATTGCTTCCTTTTTCTATTATTTATCTAAAAGGTCTTTTACAAAGTACTATTATAAGAAGATCAGATCTTACAAAACTTACAAAATTACCTGTAATTGCTGAAATTCCGAAATTGAAAAATAAAGAAAATGTGTTGGTTAATTTTAATGATGTTTCCCCTGTGGCTGAAGCTTTTAGAATATTAGTAACAAATTTGAAATTTTTGTTGCCTGCTAAGGATACTGCTCATACAATTATGGTAACATCATCGGTAAAAGGAGAAGGCAAAACATTTATATCAAGTAATTTATCAATGTTATTATCATCGTCTCGCGATAAAGTATTATTAATTGGAGCGGATATTAGAAATCCTCAATTGCAAAGATATAATCCCTCCATGAAATCTGTAAAAGGACTTACTGAATTTTTATGTGAAGATATTACTAATGCAGATGAAATTATTCATCCTAGCGTATATAATCAAAATTGTGATTTTATTTACTCTGGTTCAATACCTCCTAATCCAACTGATTTATTACAAAATGGGAAATTGAATGAACTTTTAAACATCCTTAAAAAGCAAAATAAGTATAAATATATTGTTATAGATACAGCTCCCCTTTTATTAGTAACAGATTCCTTCCTTATTGCGGATAAATGTGATGTAATTATTTATGTTACTAGATCAGAAGTCACAGAAAAAGATTATTTAGAGTTTTTAAATCACTCTGTGGAAGATAAAAAGCTTAAAAATGTAGCTATTACTTTGAATGGTGTGAAAGAATCTAATTTCGGATATGGCAATAAATTTGGGTACGGATATCATGCAGAGGAAAAAAAATGGTGGCAAAAATTTTTCTAGATATAACACATTGAAAGAAAAAATATTTAAATAATATTAATAGCTTGAAAAAGATAAAAAAATATCTTATTAATTTTGGACTAAATGAAGGAGTTTTTTATAATGTCTTAGGAAGACTTTTACAAGGAATTGGTGGACTAATAACAGTTGTATTAGTTGCACGTTTTCTTACTAAAGATGAACAAGGGTATTATTATACGTTTGGTAGTATATTGGCTATTCAAGTTTTTTTTGAATTGGGATTATCAGGAATAATTGTACAATTTGCTGCTCATGAGATGGCACATTTAAAATTTGATAACGAAGCAGCTTCTATTATTGGGAATAATAAAAATTTATCTAGACTCTCTTCTTTGTTTCAGTTTACAATAAAATGGTTTTTTTATATATCAATCATTTTAATAATAATACTTTGCATTCTTGGGTTTATTTTTTTTGGATATTTTGGAAATACTAATGAAACTATTATATGGCAATCACCATGGATTATTGTTTCGGTTGCTACATCTTTATCTTTAATAATTAATGCTGTTCTTTCATTTATTGAAGGTGTAGGGAAGATTGTAGAAGCTGCAAAACTAAGATTGATACAAATTATAGGACAATTTTTTTTATTGATATTAGGATTCTCTTTTGGGTTTAAATTATTTTCATTTCCAGTAGCAAACTTATTCTCATTATTGATATTATTAATCGCAATATTGAGTTCATCAAAATTAAAATTTCTAAATACTCTTTGGAGATATTCCACAAATTATAAGGTTAATTATAAAAAAGAAATACTTCCATTACAGTGGAAAATTTCTTTAAGTTGGATAAGCGGTTATTTTATATATCAATTATTTAATCCTTTAATATTTATTTTTGATGGACCAGTATCTGCGGGAAAGATGGGAATGACTCTAGCTGTTGTTAATGGTGTTTTGATGGTTTCTTTGAGTTGGATCAATACAAGGATTCCACTATTTTCCAATTTTATTGCTAGAAAAGAGTATCAACAATTAGACAATCTTTTTAATAAAACGGTGTTTCAATCCACAATTATTAGTATACTTGGAATTCTTAGTTTTATTTTTTTATTTTTAGGTTCACAGTATTTCGGTGTAGAATATTATAAAAGATTTTTACCACTACCTTTAATAATAATTCTTTCAATAGGTTACATAGTCAATCAAATAATTACTTCCTTAGCTATATACTTGAGAAGTCATAAAAAAGAACCTCTATTAGTTTATTCAATTGTATCTGCTGTTTTAATTTGTAGTTCGACCTTTTTTTTAGGGAAATATTTTAATGTAAAAGGCATTGTGAGCGGATTTACTGCAATTATAACAATGATATGCCTACCATGGTCATTAAGTATATTTAATAAAAAAAAGAAAGAATGGCATCATAAGTAAATATGAAATTATGAAATTACAAAACAGTACACTTGCCATTGCTATTCCGACATACAATAGATCAGAAATTTTGTTTGATAATCTTAAAAGTATTATTAAAGAGGCGAAAGACTATAATATTCCAATATATATATCAGATGATAGCTCTAATAATGACACTCAAATTATTATTAGTAAAATTAAATCAGAATATCCATTAATATATTACTATAAAAATGAACAATCTTTAGGTCATGATAAAAATTGTATAAAAACAATTAGTTTGCCAAAAGAAAGATATATATGGTATCTTGGTGATTCAATTCTATTTATTGAAGGAGCTTTGGAGAAAATAATAAATATAATTAATTCTGAAGAATATGATTTTATATCAGTTAATGCTATTGGAAGAAATTTGACTGTAAAAACTAATCAATATACTGATGCTTATAATATTATGAATGATATTGGATGGCATTTAACTCTAACAGGAGCTACTATTTACAAAAGAACTTCTTTAAATATAGATAATTTAAACATTAATAGATGTAAAAATTTTCCCCAGCTAGTGCTTATTTTGAAGAACTTTTCAGATAAGAAATTATTTTGGCTGAATGATAAATTAATTGTTTCAAATTCAAAAAAGAAAAGCTATTGGGAACAAAAAGTATTTGAAGTTTTTATAGATGATTATAGTAAAACATTAGAATATATTTTTGGAAATAACGTACCTATTAACAGATTTGTATATCATCATATACACAAATCACAGCTTTTTACTTATTTTAACTTACTTAAATTAAGAGCTATAGGTGTTTTAAATAGATGTGTATATAGGCAATATAAAGATATCTTTATAAGGTTTGATTTACCAAAAAATGGATTTATAAGAATTATAAATCAATTACCTTTTAGTGTTATTAAAAAACTTTTTGTTATATTATTGAGTTTAAAAAATATTATTAAGAAGAACCTATGACATATTATGTGATGTTTTTTGTTACCTCGATTTGTGCCTTGTTTGGTAATTTTAAAAATAGAAATTTAGCATTAGTTATTCTTATTATCATCCTTGCATTATTCGCAGGAACAAGGCTGGATATTGATAACGATTATCATATGTATTTTAAACTTTTTCAATATATAGATAAAAATACTAAAGATTTTAATAATAGAGAGGTTCCTTTAGAGTGGTGTGTATATGTTTTTCCTCATTTTTTTAAATTATTATTCACAAATAAAATAGAAATTGCAAGGTTTACGATATTGTTATTTGCCATTTTAGGTGTTAGCATCAAATTAATAGCAATAAGAAAATATTCAAATTTTTTCTTTCTTAGTGTTATTTTGTATGTAAGTAATCTATTTTTAATGCAGGAAATGACGACGATACGGGCGGGGGTAGCTTCAGCTATTTTTTTGTGGTCAATTGGTGATATAGAAGAGAAAAAAAATAAAGAATTTTTTCTTAAAATTTTAGTATGTTTCTTTTTCCATTCTTCTAGTGTCGTTTTTATAATAGCTTGGTTATTGCTACAAGCCAAAATTAATATTAAATATTTATATTCTGCAATTGCTTTTAGTTTTATTTCTGCTATATTCAAAATTAATATTCTTACATTACTTTTTTTGGATAAAATTTTCCCGCGAGTAGAAATTTATATTAAAATGATGGAATGGATGAAAGAAGATAAAACTAATATTTATAATTTTAGAATATTATTTGCATTAGGTATGGTAATTGTATTTGGTTTATTTTATAAAAAATTAAAGGAAATAAAATATTTTGATATATTATTTAGAATTCATATAATATCAATTTGCATTTTTTTATTATTGAGTACTAGTGCACAGGTGTTCTCAATAAGAACTTTTGAGGTGCTTGCTGTTGTCCAAATCCTATTATACCCAATGATTATTTATATTTTTAAGCCCAATCTAAGATACATTGGCTGGACTGTTATTATAGCTTTCTCTTTTTTACAAATTATATATCTAATAGATTTAGTGGATATTTACAAACCATATAAATCTTGGTTTTTTTAATTAATTTTATCAAAAATTAATCCTTTTGAATATTCCTATATTATTTGGTATTGTTTGCTTTAGAGAAAAGTATTGGAAATCCCAATCTTTTAAAAATCTTATAGAATCTTATTACCAAGGTCTATATGATTATCAGCTCTACATATCAATTTATGATAATACAGATTTTGATGAATGGGATAGTATTTCTGATTCACCAGATTTTAATAATATAAATATTAAATATTATAGAGATGCTTCCAATACAGGGATTTCTGCAGCATTTAATCATTTTGCAAAATTATCTCAACAAATAAATGCTCAATGGATAGTATTTCTTGATCAAGATACGAGTTTGCCAATTAATTTTTTTCAGCAATATCTTGAAAAGTCATTAAATACAAATAAAAATATTGCCTTTCCAAAAGTATATGCAAAGAAATATCTTCTTTCTCCAAGTTACTATAAGTGGTATAGAACCTCAGTTATTAACAATATTTCGACTGAATTATTGTTAGAAAATATTACAGCAATAAACTCAGGAATGATGATAAGATCAGATTTTTATTTACAAAATGGTGGCTATAATAAAGATTTACGTTTAGATTTTTGTGATCATGAATTTATTGAAAGGATAAATAATAAAAATATAGTTGCGGACATTATAGATGTTTCCTTGTATCAGGAGTTTTCCTCTCAGACGAATAATAAAAAAAAATCAATAGAAAGATATAAATTGTATATTAAAGATTTAAAAATTTATGGCAAAAATAAAAATAAAATATTATTTTTTTTGAGAGTAGATTTACTACATTTATTAAAAGAAATATATAGAAATAGAAGTTTGGAATTTTTAAAGATAAGATTGAATGGATAATGTCTCTAGAGAGCCGGTTTCTGTGTGTATGGCTTTATATAATGGAGAAAAGTATATAAAAGAACAGATAAATTCAATATTGCTTCAGTTAGATAATGAGCAAGACGAGTTAATAATTGTTGATGATTTTTCTAATGACAGCTCAATTGAAATTATTAAGCTATATAACAATCCCTGTATTCATCTATATAGAAATAATTCAAATTTAGGTTATGTAAAAACTTTTGAAAGGGCAATTAGTATTTCTAAAAACTCTGTTATATTTTTAAGTGACCAAGATGATATATGGATACAGGGAAGATTAAGTAAAATGTATAATAAATTGAAAGAAAAAAATAATTATTTGCTTTTATGTTCTAATTTTAAAAGTTTTAAAGAAGGAGGAGGAGAAGCGGTACGGTTTAAAACTAAGTTAAAACATAATAAAGTAGGAGAGAATTATAAAAAAAATATTATAGAAATATTTAAAGGAAATATTCCATATTTTGGCTGTACAATGGCATTTAAATCAGAAATTAAAAAATATATTTTACCATTTCCAGATTATATTGATGCACATGATCTATGGATAGCTATTTTGGGTAATGTGCTACAAAGAATTGTACATTTAGAAGATATTACTATTTTACATAGAATTCATGAGAAAAATACAAGCTTTATACAAAGAAAATTTCATAAGAAACTATATACACGTTTTTTATTTTTTAAAGCGTGGCGTGATGCATATAAAAGGAGTTTGCTATAGAATAGAATTTGACTTAATGTATTAGTTGAAATTTTTATTTAGTTGTATGTTTTATTAAAATAAATGAAGATATCAATAATAACTGCTTGCTATAATAGAGAAAAAACTTTATCCACAGCAATAGAAAGTGTTATAAACCAAAGCTATGATAATATTGAATATATTATTATAGATGGGAAATCAAAAGATAGTTCCATGGATATTATTTCTAATTATAAAGATAATATCAATATAATAATTTCAGAAAAGGATACCGGCATATATAATGCTCTTAACAAAGGAGTTATTAATAGTACAGGAGATATCATTGGGATATTACATTCTGATGATTTTTTATATGATAATAATACAGTTAGTCATATAGCTGAGTTTTTTAAAAAAACTAATGCGGATATTGTTTACGCTAATGGAATGTATGTTGATGAAAATAATATAAACATTATAAAAAGAATATATAAATCAAATATCTTCAGAAATTATTATCTTTATTTTGGGTGGATTCCTTTGCATACTACAATTTATGTTAAAAAAGAAGTTTTTAATAAATATGGCCTCTATCGAGAAGATTTTCATATAGCTTCTGATTATGAAATTTCTCTTCGATGGTTTAAGAATAAGAAACTTAAAAAGGTATTTTTAAATGAGTGGGTTGTTAAAATGAGGCTAGGAGGGAAAAGCACAGATATGAAATTACAAAAGATAAAATCGTCTGAAGACTGTAGAATTATTAGTGAATATAATTTATGGGGTAAATTAACTTTGTTTTTTAAAATCATTAGAAAAATTCCTCAATATATTTTACCATTAATCTTGAAATATAAATAACTTTTTATGAAAAATATCACCTTATTTATATGTGTTTTTATTTTTCAAGCTATTTTTTCTCAACAGCTAATTTATGTTTCTACTACGGGAAATGATCAAAATGATGGTACCAAACAATCACCAGTATATTCTTTACAGGCTGCGTTTGATTTAGCAAAGAAAAAATATTATCAGCCATTAGAAATCAAAGTAAACGGAGGTAATTACTTTTTTGTTGAGCCACTTGCTATAAATGAGAGTTACAGCCGGACATTAAAAAATAAAATTAGAGTTATTGGAGATAAAATTAATAAACCTATTTTCTATGGAGGAGACAAAATTCTTCCGATTTTGGATAAAGAAACTGGCTATTGGATTATTAATACAAATAAAAAAAAAGGTGCTATTGGCGAAAATTCTCATATCTTAAGTATAAATGGGCAGTCAAGGAAAGTGACAAGATTTCCATCAGAAGGTTTTGCGAAACCCTTAAAAGTATCTTATAAAAATGGAAGTGTTACAATAGTAATTCCATCGGAGCTGAATGAGTTGTTAAATTCTAATTCTCATGAAAATATCAAAAATATTTATGTAACATTTTATGTTAAGTGGACAAATATAATAAGATATATAGATGAATATAATTATAAAGAAAGTACCATAAGTTTTAAAGGAACTAATCTACCTGAACTGTATTTAATTGAACCTAATAAAACTAATTTTACCGTAAATAATATAAAAAAAGTATTAAAGCCAGGAGAATGGTACTATAATGACTCAAAAACAATATTATATAGGCCATTAGAAAATGATAATATTAGCAAATCCTTTGTAGTAGTAGCTACGTCCAAGGAGGTGATAGATATAAAAGGAACATTAAACAAAAAAGTAAGTTATATTGATTTCGAAAACATTTATTTCAATACTATTGGTGCTAGTTTAGATCGGAGCGGCTATTTTCCATATCAGGCAGCTGTTAATGTAGAATCTATTATTCAATTATCCCATGCGAATAATATAAATTTCATAAATATTTCAGCGAAAAATATTAGTACGAATGTTTTTTGGCTCAAAGAAGGAAGTGATAATATTAAAATTTTAAAATCTAATTTTTCAGATTTAGGAGCGGGAGCTATAAAAATAGGAAACATAAAATATGATTCTGATAATTATGCTACAAATAATATTGTAGTTAATAATAATATTATTAATGGAGGAGGAAAGTTATATCCAGACGCAGTTCCTATTCTGATTCTTGAATCGTACTCGAATTTGGTATCTCATAATGATATTTCGGATTTTACATATACTGGAATTTCAATAGGTTGGAAATGGGGCTATGGGAAAAGTTTGGCGTATAAAAATATAATATCCCATAATCATATTTATAATTTGGGAAATGGTATAATGGACGATATGGGAGGAATTTATACTTTAGGAGAATCTAATGGCACAATTATAGAAAATAATGTTATCCATGATATAACTTCAAATAATTATGGAGGTTGGGGAATATATGCAGATGAAGGTTCAAGTCATTTGCTGATTAAAAATAATTTAGTTTATAATTGTAGTGATTCAGGGTTTCATCAGCATTATGGGAAAGAAAATATTATAGAAAATAATATTTTTGCTTTTAATGGAAAAGCAGAATTGGAAGTTTCCAGAATAGAAAACCATTTATCATTAACGTTTAATAATAATATAATAGTTCATAATGATAAAAACTTTTTTAATCAGAATTGGCTTAAACTAACAAAAAATGCATCCAATAATATATACTATTCTTTGATTGATGATAAAAACGAAACTTCAGTTTTATTAAAGGAAGAATCTAATTACCATATTATAAACCCACTATTAGAAAAAAAAGAATTCTATTATGTGGTTAAGAATAGTGATATATATAAATTGTCAAATTTTAAAAAAATTGATTTTTTAGATATAGGAGTTAAAAACTAGAATTATGATTAATTTAATTATCTCAAAAGCTTATTTTTTTATATTTGCGATAAAATATAAAATAGATCACGTTTACTTAATATATTTTCAAAATTTATGAAAATAAAATCTACACTACTTAAAGACTGTTATATTATAGAACCTACTGTTTTTGAAGATGACAGAGGTTATTTTTACGAAAAATTCAACGAGCTGAAATTTGAAGAACTTACCGGAATGAACGGCCATTTTGTTCAGGATAATATTTCTAAGTCGAGCTATGGGGTTCTTAGAGGGCTGCATTTACAGAAAGGAGATAAAGCTCAGGCAAAGCTGGTTTCTTGCTTAGAAGGAAAAGTTCTTGATGTGGCAGTTGATTTGCGTGAAGATTCCCCAACGTTTGGGAAATGGTTTTCAATTGAATTGACTGCAGAAAATAAATTACAATTATATGTTCCCAGAGGATTTGGGCATGGGTTCTCAGTTTTGAGCGAAACAGCCATATTTTCTTATAAATGCGATAACTATTATGATAAAGCTTCTGAAGGCGGTGTTCTATGGAATGATGCCGATTTAAATATTGACTGGCAACTACCTTTGGAAGATGTTATACTTTCAGAAAAAGATAAAGTTCAACCTGTGTTTTCTTTGAAAAATTTTTAATATATTCGAAACTGAATATGAATTAATAATCCAATTTTTAATTTACGTTGAATATGCAGCAACTTTAAAAGTTAGAAGAATCAGACTATGCTAGTTTATTTTTTTAAACATTTACCCAGAATCTTTCTGATTGGGGACTATATTATTATCAATCTTTTTTTGATTCTTGGAAAATTATATTTTCTAAACTCAGATAAGGAAGATTTTATTCAGAGTTATATTACACAATTCATTCTTCTGAATATTTCTTGGTTTATTATCACATCGATTACGAAACCGTATAAATGCATAGCAGTAAAAGAATCTTCATTACACTTCAATGCTCTGACAAAATCTTTCATTTTGTTGGCCGTGTTTTCTGCAGTTTATTTTAGCCTTATTCTGCCTGTGAAAATCGATTACAGACATGTTGGGGTCTATTTTCTGATTATAGGGTTTTTCATGACGCTTACCAGATTTGTACTTTTTCTGTATCGAAAAAAAAACAGGATTAAAATTGGACGAAAATTTTATTCTTTCAATACCGTACTTGTTGGTGAGAATAAGCTGGCGACATCATTGTTGTCAAATGACGATTTGAGAAGGTCTATGGGAATAAGAGGAACTTATACATCAGGAGATACGGAAACTAAAAATAAATACTTAGGTAGGATAGATAAGCTATTTGAAGATTTGGAAAGTTCCAAAATAAATAATATTATTTTTTGTGATAATAAAATTGACGTCGGTTTATATAAGCAAATCGTTGAGGTAGCTGAGCATAAAATGGTAAGAATTTATATGGCTCCGGATTTTAAATACGTCAATCTTGTGCCCCATTATTATGATGTTGTTCATGAGATTCCTTTTTTAAAACTTATAAGAGAACCGCTATCAAATCCTAAAAAGCAAATCCTGAAAAGAACATTTGATATTGTGTTTTCTTTCTTTGTAATTGTATTTATTCTGTCTTGGTTAATTCCCGTTATTGCATTAATTATAAAATTAGAGAGCAACGAGTCTGTTTTTTTTAGGCAAAAAAGATCTGGATTAAATAATGAACCATTTGATTGTATTAAATTCAGAAGTATGACAGCCAATGAAAATGCTGATTTGGAAACTACTAAAAAAAATGATGCAAGAGTAACAAAATTTGGTGCGTTCATGCGAAAAACAAGTATTGACGAACTTCCTCAGTTTATTAATGTTTTTCTCGGAGATATGTCAATTGTTGGTCCTAGACCACATATGTTGTCTCAGACGGAAATGTATTCAAAGATTACTAAAAAATATATGACCAGACACATTGTTAAGCCTGGGATTACGGGTTGGGCGCAAGTAATGGGTTCCAGGGGAGAAATATTTTCTCATAAAGATATGGAAAAGCGTATTGAAAAAGATATTTGGTACATTCAGAATTGGTCTTTTTTCCTGGACATTAAAATCATTTTCCTTACCTTATATAATATAGTAAGAGGAGATGAGCAAGCATATTAGAGTAAAATTAATTTATATACCTAAATACAATACTGAATACCACTTTTTTAAGGTGGTTTTATTTTTTTAATTTATCCTTTTTATTATTTTGTATCTTTGCACCCTGAAAAATAGAAAGATGCGAACAAAATCTGTAGGTAAAAAGAAAATTAATGTAGTCACGTTGGGTTGCTCCAAAAATGTGTATGATTCGGAAGTTTTAATGAGCCAGTTAAAAGCCAACGGGAAAGAAGTGGTGCATGAAGACAGAGGAGATATTGTGGTGATCAATACCTGCGGATTTATCGATAATGCCAAGGAAGAATCTATCAATACCATTTTAGACTATGTAGATGCTAAAAACAGGGGAGAGGTGGAGAAGGTTTTTGTTACTGGATGTCTTTCTGAAAGATACAAACCGGATTTAATTAAAGAAATCCCCGATGTGGATCAATACTTTGGAACGAGAGATCTTCCCATTCTCTTGAAACATCTAGGAGCAGATTATAAGCATGAATTAGTAGGAGAAAGATTGACTACTACCCCAAAACATTACGCTTATCTAAAAATATCCGAAGGTTGTGACAGACCTTGTTCATTTTGTGCAATTCCGTTGATGAGAGGAGGGCATGTTTCCACTCCGATTGAAAAATTGGTGAATGAAGCTGCAAAATTGGCTAAAAAAGGAACAAAAGAATTAATACTTATTGCTCAGGATCTTACCTACTATGGATTAGATATTTATAAAAAAAGGGCTTTGGGAGACCTTTTGAAAGAATTAGTGAAAGTGGAAGGAATCGAATGGATCAGATTACATTATGCATTTCCAAGCGGTTTTCCGGAAGATGTATTGGATATTATCAGGGAAGAACCGAAAGTTTGTAACTATATAGATATTCCGTTGCAGCATATCAATTCGGATCTTCTTAAATCGATGAAAAGAGGAACTACTCATGAAAAAACAGATGCTTTATTAGCTAAGTTTAGAGAAAAAGTTCCGGATATGGCGATCAGAACTACACTTATTGTAGGGTATCCCGGAGAAACAGAAGAGAGATTTCAGGAACTGAAAGACTGGGTAAGAGAACAGAAGTTTGACAGACTGGGATGCTTTACTTATTCTCATGAAGAAAATACAACGGCTTACGTTTTGGAAGATGACATTCCGCAGGAAGTAAAAGAGGCAAGAGTAGAGGAAATTATGGAGCTTCAGTCACAGATTTCTTGGGAAAAGAATCAGGAGAAAATTGGAAAAACTTTCAAATGTGTCTTTGACAGGAAAGAAGGAAATTATTTTATCGGAAGAACAGAGTATGATTCTCCGGATGTTGATAATACCGTCTTGGTGTCTGCTGAAGATACTTATATCTCTATTGGAGAATTTGCCAATGTAAGAATTACCTCAGCTGAAGAGTTTGATCTGTACGGAGAACTTGTTTAGAATATTAAGATAAAATTGACCAATGATTGTTTCATTGGTTTTTTTTATTAATTATAATGAAGAATTAAAAACATTAAATTGTTGATTATTAAAGGGTTTGTCAGGTTGTGTAGAATGAATTATGCTGTAGCGAGTTAATTAAATTAACTTTTTGCTCTTTTTTTTAACATTTTTTAACACTATGACCTAAGCTGCTTAATAATAGGTAGTTATGGATTTAATTAACATTTTGTTAATTTTTTATTAACATTTTTTAACAATTTGAATAGGTCTATATAGATAATCCTGTTACTTTTGCTCCGTCATAAACCCCTAAATATTCAAAATGATGAAAAGATTCATTCTCGTAATCATAATGATGATTTCAACCTTTGGTATTTTCTCTTTTACGGGTAATACCACAGATGCGAAAAGAACAAGTTATGCATCGTACTACCACGATAAATTTAATGGTAGAAAAACAGCCAGCGGTGAAGTATTTGATAACTCAAAGTTCACAGCAGCAAACAGAACGCTTCCATTTGGAACCAACATTAAAGTTACCAATTTGGACAACGGTAAGTCGGTAATAGTGAGAGTTAATGATAGAGGACCTTACCATTCATCAAGATCTTTAGATATGTCTAAAGCAGCGTTCGATGAGATTGGAAATATTAGTCATGGTACTATTCCGGTCGAATATGAAATTGTCGATTAAACTTATGATTTTAAAAGATAAAGCCAGCTGTAATCAGTTGGCTTTATTATTTTATTGACTACTTCTTTTTAGATTGTAGCCTAAAGCTTAAATATCTAATTCCACTAAAGCTGGACAATGGTCAGAATGTACCGCTTCTTTAAGAATAACCGCTCTCGTAAGCTTATCCTTTAAAGCGTAACTTGTGAAATTATAATCCAGTCTCCATCCTTTATTCTTGGCTCTCGAATTTTGTCTGTAGCTCCACCATGTATAATTGTCAGGATCCTGATTGAAAAACCTGAAACTGTCTATAAGCTCACATTCATTAATAAAGTCGCTCATCCATTCTCTTTCCATAGGTAGAAATCCGGAAACGTTTTTTAAGCGCACAGGATCGTGAATATCTATAGCTTCATGGCAAATATTAAAATCACCGGAAATAATAAGATTAGGAATCGTCTGTTTTAAATTTTTAATATAATCTAAAAAATCGTGACAAAACTGCATTTTAAAATCCAGACGTTCAATATTGGATGCGGAAGGAACATAAACTGAAATCGCAGAGTAACTATCAAAATCAGCCCTTATGATTCGCCCTTCATTATCATAGCTTTCAATTCCGCAACCAAACTCTACATGATTGGGTTTTATTTTTGATGCAATTCCAACGCCACTATAGCCCTTTCTGATGGCAGAATGCCAATAACTGTGATAGCCCAGCTTTTCAAGGCTTTCGATATCTATTTGGTCGTTGCCTGCTTTGCTTTCCTGAATACAGATAATATCCGGATCAGCAATTTGTAACCAGCCTAAAAAATCTTTGGTAAAAGCTGCACGTATCCCGTTTACATTGTAAGTAATTAATTTCATGTTTGAAATATATCAAAAGACAGTCTAAAAAACAAATGTCGGCTCAAAAGCCGACATTTAAATTATTTGATTCCTTTAAAAACTACTTTTCCGTCTTTCGAAAGTTCGTTTTCCAACCCTTTACCCCTTAACTCCCAATGATCATTTTTATAATAAATTCCTGAACCGGTTGGCTGACCTTTCAATTCAATAGTTTCACCTTCATAAACAATAGTAGCCGTATTTTTGCCGTTGTCAAAACTCATGTCAATGGTTTTTCCTTCGGCATTCGTTGATTTAGCTTTTACAATAGAATTATTATTTACAGCCGCAGAATCTGTAGGCGAAGCAGCAGACAAATCTGAAGTATTTATCGAATCCGAACTGACTACCGTTCTTGTCGAATCTGATATAACTTCTGAATTCTTACTGCTTTCCTTTTTACATGAAAAAAGTGATAAAGCTGCCAGTGCAGGTAAAATTAAAATTGATTTTTTCATTTCTTATATTTTAATGATGTGTTCAGCGTATGAAGATTATTTAGGCTCCAAAATACTTATCGGAATAATACATTCCTCTAAAGATATTCCTCCGTGTTGGTAGGTCTCTTTATAATAATTTACAAAATGATTGTAGTTCTTAGGATACGCAAGGAAAATATTGTTTTTAGCAAAAATATATTTAGAACTCAAATTTCCTTTAGGCAGGAACAGTTTTTCAGGATTTGAAATCGCCCAAACATCACTGTTGTCATACGTTAAACTTTTTCCTGTTTTATAACGGATGTTTGTAGAAGTTTCCCTGTCACCTACAACACGGCTAGGTTTCTTTACATATACCGTTCCGTGGTCAGTAGTGATCACCAATTTGAAGCCATTTTCAGCGGCAACTTTTATGATTTTTAATAAAGATGAGTTTTCAAACCAGTTCAAAGTAAGGGAACGGAAGGTTTTATCATCTCTTATAAGCTGATCTACAATATGATTATCTGTCTTCGCATGAGAAAGAATATCAATAAAGTTGTAAACAATTACCAAAAGGTCATTGTTTTTATGCTGATTGAAATCATCATAAATTTTTCTTTCAAAATCAGCATTCAGAACTTTTAAATATTTCATTGATTTGGATGCTAAACCAATTCTTTTCATTTGGTCTTCCAAAAAGTCGCGCTCAAATTCATTTTTGTTACCTTCTTCGTTATCATTAAACCATTTTTCAGGAAAACGCTTTTCTATTTCAGAAGGCATTAATCCCGCAAAAAACGAATTTCTTGCATATTGTGTTGCTGTAGGAAGAATACTGTAATAATAATCTTCAGAAACTTTGTTGTAATGTTTTGTGAACAAAGGCTCAATTACTTTCCATTGGTCATATCTAAGATTATCTACCATAAGCAAAAGAACTTTTTCTTTTTCAACTTCCGGTTTTACTTTATCTTTAAATAAGGTATGGCTCATCATTGGCTTTTCTGAACCATGTAACCAGTCTTCGTAATTGTTCTCTATGAATTTTGCAAACTGAATATTAGCTTCCTCTTTTTGAGACTGTAGAAGATCTGCAAACTCGTTATCTGCAACTTTATCAAATTTAAGCTCCCAGTTCACGATTTTTTTATAATATTCAGCCCAATCCTGGTACGTTCTCAGGTAAGAAAGCTCCATAGATAAATTTCTGAACTCCTGCTGATATTGTAAAATGGTTTTCTGTTCCACCAGATTGTCCTCCTGAAGATTCTTTTTAAGGGAGAGTAAGATCTGGTTAGGATTTACAGGCTTTAATATGTAATCTGCGATCTGAGAACCTATGGCTTCCTCCATGATGTGTTCTTCTTCGCTTTTGGTAACCATTACAATTTTTAAAGAATTATCTTTCTCTTTAATCATAGGAATGGCTTCAAGTCCCGAAATTCCGGGCATATTTTCATCAATAAGGGTAAGAGCAAACTTTTCGGAATCCATTAATTCCAACGCTTCGTTTACATTATTAACAGGGGTTACCTGATACCCTTTTTTTTCTAAGAATACGATATGAGGTTTTAGTAAATCTATTTCATCATCTATCCATAATATCTTTTCCGACATAATATTTATTTTTCATGGTTATAGTATCAAAATTTCGACCAAATTTCTTTTCAGACAATAAAAATAGGGCTTTTAATAGTTAAATATTAGTTAAATGAAAATATTGTTTACTAATTTCCTGTTTTCAAATAATGAAGTGCGCTCTCCGGAATTTAATCTTTGGCAACATTTCGGATAATAATATTTAGAAAATTCCTATTTTATATAGCGATTCCATTTTTACCTTAGAAAAATGTATGTGGGATAAGAAATATTTATCTGAAAAATGTTATAAAAACATAAATATTATCCCCATAATATATTGAGCTTTATTGAAGGAGCCAAAGATAGAATCGATATTTTAAAATCAGTTAATGAAATTTAAATAAAAGCTAAAGTTAAATTTTCCCTAACTTTGTTACAATATCGACACTCAATGCAGAATAAGCTAAAAATCATTAACGATCCTGTTCACGGTTTTATTAAGATCCCACACGAAATATTATTTGACATTATTGAGCACCCATACTTTCAGAGGTTGAGAAGGATAGGGCAGACTGGGCTTTTAAATTTAATTTTTCCGGGAGCTACCCATACAAGATTTCATCATGCCATAGGAGCGATGCATCTGATGTTTACAGCATTGGAAACATTAAAGCAAAAAGGGGTGAAAATTTCTGAGGATGAAGAGAAAGGTGCAATGTTGGCTATTTTAATGCACGATATAGGTCATGGTCCATTTTCTCATGCCTTAGAAAATATGCTGATGGATGACTGGCATCACGAAAACCTTTCGTTGCTTTTAATGAATAAACTGAATGATGAATTTGAAGGCAAGCTGTCTGTTGCTATTGAAATGTTTCAGGGAAAATATCATAGAAAATTCTTTAATCAGCTTATTTCATCCCAATTGGATGTTGACCGTTTAGATTACCTGAACAGAGACAGTTTTTTCACGGGGGTTTCTGAAGGTAATATTAATACACAGCGAATTATCTCCATGATGAATGTCTGTGAAGCAGGGGAATTGGTGATTGATGCCAAAGGAATTTATTCTATCGAAAATTTTCTTACAGCAAGAATGTTTATGTATTGGCAGGTATATTACCATAAAACATCAGCATTGGCAGAATTTCTTTTGGTGAAAATTTTAGAAAGAGCCAAGTATCTTGTTTCGCAGGGTATGGATCTTCCTGCTACCGAAAACCTGAAATATTTTTTACATAGAGGAAAAAACTCTGCTACAGATGAAGACGTGGAAAGATTTACACAGCTTGATGATAATGATGTTATTCAGGCGATGAAAAACTGGCAGTCGGCAGATGATTTTATTTTATCATACTGGTGTAAGTGTGTGATTCAGAGAAACCTGCCCAAAACTATTATTTCGTCACACGCATTTGAAGCAAAATTTATTGAAGAAAAAGTAAAAAATACTAATGAATTTTTCGGAATCGATAATGGGAATGAACTGGTGCATGAAATTAAACGAAAACTTTTACCCTATAATACTGAAAAACAGCCGATATTCCTATTGCAGAAAAACGGAAAAAAGATAAGACTTGAAGAATCGGAAGATCAGCTTTTATCGGGACTGATTACAAACAAGACTACGCGATATATTCTTATGTTTCCGAGAGATATTTAGTGCATAATTTCTTAAAGAATATTAAAATTCACAATCCGAAAATTAAAAAATGTTTGCGAATTACAGAATTTCTTATCTTTGCAGAATATGGAATTTACAGCTTCGCAAATTGCAAGTTTTATTGACGGAAAAATAATAGGTGATGAGAATGCACTTATTACTGGAGTTTCGCCTATTGAAGGAGGAGAAACAGGACATCTTTCTTTTATAGCACAAGATAGATTTTCTCATTATTTGGATACTACCAAATGCTCCGTTATCATCGTTTCAGAAAAACTTTTATCAAAAGATATATATAATCCTACCGTGATTGCGGTAAAGGATGCTTACCTTTCGTTTCAGGTTTTAATGAATCTGTATCAGGAAATGCAGGGAAGAAAAGAAGGAATTGAAGATGGTTCCTCCATTCATAATACTGCTGTAGTTGGGGATAAGGTATATATCGGAGCTTTTACTTATGTTTCTGAAAAAGTAAAAATTGGTGAGGGAACTCAGATCTATCCTCATGTTTATATAGGAAAAAGTGTAAAAATAGGTAAAAACTGCAAGATTGACAGTGGAGCAAGAATCTATGATTACTGCATTATTGGTGATAATTGTATCGTACATTCCAATACAGTAATTGGAGGTGATGGGTTTGGTTTTCAGCCTACCCCGGAAGGTTTCAAAAAAATTCCTCAATTAGGAAATGTCATTATTGAAGATGACGTTGAAATTGGTTCAAACTGTAGTATAGACAGAGCTACCATTGGTTCTACCATAATAGGAAAGGGAACTAAAATCGATAATCTGATCCAGATTGCACACAATGTAAAAATCGGACAAAACAATGTGATTGCTGCACAGGCCGGAATTGCAGGATCCACAATCATTGGTGACTGGAACCAGATTGGAGGTCAAGTTGGAGTTGTGGGGCATATCAAAATAGGAAATCAGGTAAAAATACAGGCACAAAGCGGAGTAAACTCCAGTGTGAATGATAAGGAAACTATTTATGGTTCGCCGGCAATCAGCTATAACGACTATTTAAGAAGTTATGTACATTTCAGGAATTTACCAGAAATTGTAAACAAAATAAACAATCTTGAGAATAACTCAAAAGATAAAACTAATGAGTGATATGCAAAAAACACTTCAGCAGGAAGTGACACTTTCCGGAATCGGACTTCATACTGGTAAAGAAGTAAAACTAACCATCAAACCTGCAAAAGAAAACACGGGTTTTGTATTCGTAAGAACAGACTTGGAGGGGCATCCTCAGGTTGAAGCCGATGTTAATTACGTAGTTGCTACAGAGAGGGGAACAACATTAGAAAAATTAGGAGTAAAGATCAATACTTGCGAGCATTTGTTGGCTGCTTTGGTAGGTTGTGATATTGATAATGCCATTTTAGAAATGGATGCTTCTGAACCTCCGATTTTAGACGGATCATCAAAATATTTTGTTGAAGCGATCGAAAGTGTTGGAATTGTAGAGCAAAATACAGTAAGAGAATATCTTGTTGTAAAAGAAGTTCTTACCTACAGCGATCCTGCAACCGGATCAGAAATCACAATCATTCCTTCAGATACGTATGAAATTACTACAATGGTTGATTTTGGGACTAAAGTCTTAGGAACTCAAAATGCCACCTTAAAAAATATTTCTGAGTTTAAAGAAGAAATTTCATCTGCAAGAACATTCAGCTTCTTACATGAATTAGAAATGCTTTTAGATCACGGATTGATCAAAGGCGGAGATATTTCTAACGCCATTGTTTATGTAGATAAAGATCTTACTCCTGAAACTACAGAAAAATTAAAGAAAGCATTCGGTAAAGATAATGTATCGATCAGACCCAATGGTATTCTTGATAATTTAAATCTAAACTATCCCAATGAAGCTGCAAGACACAAGCTGCTTGATGTAGTCGGTGATTTGGCTTTGGCTGGTGTGAAAATAAAAGGTAAAGTAATTGCTAATAAACCAGGACATTTCGTAAATACTCAGTTTGCAAAAAAACTGAACCGTCAGTGGAAATTGCAGAAAAAGAAAAACGTTCCTGATTTTGATTTAACAAAAGAACCCGTTTTTGATATCAACGGAATTATGAAGCTAATGCCTCACAGACCGCCGTTCTTATTAATCGATAAGGTTCTTGAACTTTCAGACTCTCATGTGGTAGGGCTGAAAAATGTAACAATGAACGAACCTTTCTTCGTTGGACATTTCCCGAAAGAACCGGTAATGCCGGGAGTTCTTCAGGTAGAAGCTTTAGCACAGACAGGAGGAATCCTTGTATTGGCAAGCGTTCCGGATCCTGAAAACTATTCTACTTATTTCATCAAAATTGATAAAGTAAAATTCAAGAGAAAAGTAATTCCCGGAGATACTCTTATTTTCAAAATTGAATTAATTGAGCCTATCAGAAGAGGTATTGTACATATGCAAGGCTACGGTTATGTAGGAGATACAGTAGCGGTAGAAGCAGAACTAATGGCCCAAGTTGCAAAAAATAAAGTTGATTAAATGATCCATCAATTAGCAGCCGTAGATAAACGTGCGAAAATCAGCAAAAATGTAATCGTAGAACCTTTTACTACCATTGCAGGAGATGTGGAAATCGGAGAAGGAACTTGGATCGGTCCCAATGTTACCATCATGGATGGAGCAAGAATAGGTAAAAACTGTAGAATTTTTCCTGGAACGGTAATTTCTGCAATTCCTCAGGATTTAAAATTCGACGGCGAAGATACTCAGGTAATTATTGGTGACGATACTACGATCAGAGAGTGTGTAACAGTAAACAGAGGTACAAAAGCTCTTGGACATACTAAGATCGGAAAAAATTGTCTGATTATGGCTACGTCTCACATTGCTCATGATTGCGTAATCGGGGATCATGTTATCATTGTAAACGGTTGCGGTATTGCAGGTCATGTAGAAATTGGTGACTATACTGTAATGGGAGGTCTGTCTGCTGTTCATCAATTTGGTAAAATCGGGAAACATGTGATGATTTCCGGAGGTACCTTAGTGAGAAAAGATATTCCGCCTTACGTAAAAGTAGCAAGAGAGCCAATGTCTTATGCAGGAATTAACTCGGTAGGCTTAAGAAGAAGAGGATTTACCAATGAAAAGATCTTCGAAATTCAAAAAATTTACAGAGCGATTTTCCAGATGAAGATGAATGTTTCGCAGGCAATTACTCACATTGAAAAAGAAATGCTTCCGACTGCTGAAAGAGATGAGATTCTTCAGTTTATTCAGAATTCACCTAGAGGTATCGTAAAAGGATACGGAACGGGGAAAGACAGCTAAGAAATATAAAAAACAAAAAGATAATATACATTAATGGCAACAAGTAACGATATCAGAAAAGGTCTGTGCATTGAGTACAGCAATGATATTTATAAAGTAATCGAGTTCCTTCACGTAAAGCCAGGGAAAGGACCTGCTTTCGTAAGAACAAAACTAAAATCTGTAACAAACGGAAAAGTAATTGATAACACTTTCTCTGCTGGTCACAAAATTGACGAGGTAAAAGTGATCACAAGAAAATATCAGTATCTGTATGATGATGAGAACGGATTCCACTTCATGAATAATGATGACTTCTCTCAACTATATTTAAATAAAGAAATGATTGAAAACTCAAACCTAATGAAAGCTGGTGAAGAAGTGACGATCATCCTGAAAGAAGCTGATGAAACTCCACTTTCTGCTGAATTACCACAGTCTGTTTATTTAGAAGTTGTAGAAGCAGATCCGGGAGTAAAAGGAAACACTGCTACCAATGCACTTAAAAACGCTATCGTTGAAACAGGAGCAAGAGTAATGGTTCCTTTGTTCATTGAGCCGGGAGACAGAATCAAAGTGAGCACTGAAGACGGTTCTTACTTAGAAAGAGTTAAAGAATAATTTTAAATAAAATTTACATCAATTCGGTTTGCCTTTGCATTCCGAATTTTGTTTTATAAGAAAATCAATTGTTATGAGATTTCATTCTCCACAAAAACTGAAAACTATTGCAGATCTTATCGGTTCAAGATTTATTGGTTCTGAAGACTTTGAAGTATTAGGAACCAATGAGATTCACATGGTGAAACCGGGAGAAATAGTTTTTGTAAACCATCCGAAATATTACGATAAAGCTTTAAACTCTGCAGCTACTATAATCTTAATTGATAAAGAAGTAGATTGCCCGGAAGGAAAAGCGCTTTTAGTTTCTGAGGATCCTTTCAGGGATTTCAATAAGATTAATACTCATTTTACGAGAATATATAACTTCAGAGAAGAGCTGCACGATGTAGAGATTGGTGAAGGAACACATATCCATCATTCTGCCGTGATTGGAAATAATGTAAAGATCGGAAAGAATACTCTTATTTTCCCAAATGTTGTGATCGGCGACAGGACGGTTATCGGTGATAATGTGGTGATCCAATCCAATACGGTTTTGGGTGGCGATGCTTTTTATTACAGAAAACTAAATGGAAATTTTGACCGTTTAATTTCTGTTGGAAATGTAGTTGTTGAAAACAATGTTGAGATTGGAAATGGCTGTACAATCGACAGAGGAGTTACGGATTCTACCGTAATTGGTGAAGGTTCTGTTTTGGATAATCAGATCCAGATCGGGCATGATACTGTAATCGGAAAAAAATGCTTGATAGCTTCACAGGTAGGCATTGCCGGATGTTGTGTGATTGGTGATGAAGTAACTTTGTGGGGGCAGGTTGGTATCGCTTCCGGAAACAAAATTGAGAGCGGATCTGTAATTTTAGGGAAAACCGGAGTCAACAGAGATCTTGAAAAAGGAACGTATATCGGAATGTTTGCAGAAGATTTTAAAACTTATCTGAAGAAAGAAATAAAACTGAGAAATCTCAAATAAACAAATCGAAAGTTTTATCCGAAATCAAAGAAAAATAAGTAAATTTGTGAGCATTAATAAAAAAATAAAAATAAATTAAAACAACAATAAAATGTCAATTTTAGTAAACAAAGATTCTAAAGTAATTGTACAAGGATTTACAGGGAACGAGGGTACTTTCCACGCAAGCCAGATGATCGAATACGGAACAAACGTAGTAGGTGGTGTTACTCCAGGAAAAGGAGGTAGCGAGCACTTAGGAAAGCCTGTATTCAATACTGTTGCTGATGCTGTAGCAAAAGCTGGAGCTAATGTAAGTATCATTTTCGTACCGCCTGCATTTGCTGCAGATGCAATTATGGAAGCTGCAGAAGCAGGTATCAAAGTTATCGTATGTATTACTGAAGGTATTCCTGTAGCAGATATGGTAAAAGTAAAATCTTACATTGCTGACAGAGACTGCAGATTGATCGGACCAAACTGTCCTGGAATCATTACTTCTGAAGAAGCTAAAATTGGTATTATGCCAGGTTTTGTATTCAAAAAAGGTAAAGTAGGTATTGTTTCTAAATCAGGAACACTTACTTATGAAGCTGCTGATCAGGTGGTAAGAGCTGGTTATGGTATTTCTACTGCAATCGGTATTGGTGGTGACCCGATTATCGGAACAACTACAAGAGAAGCATTAGAATTATTCATCAACGATCCGGAAACTGAAGCGGTTGTAATGATCGGTGAAATCGGTGGTGGATTAGAGGCTGAAGCTGCAAGATGGTACAAAGCTAGCGGTTCTACAAAACCGGTTGTAGGTTTCATCGCCGGACAAACTGCTCCTAAAGGAAGAACAATGGGACACGCAGGTGCTATCGTTGGAGGTGCTGAAGATACAGCTCAGGCAAAAATGGAAATCATGAGAGAAAACGGTATCAACGTTGTAGATTCTCCTGCTGATATTGGTGCTACCGTAGCAAAAATATTAGGATAATTTTTCTTAATAAATAAATATAAGCCTCGTTTTTACGAGGCTTTTTTTTGAAACTTGCTAAAAAAATTAGAATAATTACTATCTTTAAACAATTAAAAAAATAAATTATACAAAAACTCAATATCAAAATGAAAAAACTTTTATTAACCTCAGCGCTGGCTCTGTCTACTTTATCTTTTGCACAAATAGATTTTAGTAGTACAAGATTCGGAGTTACCGGTGGATTTAACTATTCCCGAGTTAAAAATGCACATAACCCTTCCGGACCCAGATACACGTTTCAAGGGGGTGTTCTAGCCCTTATTCCGATAGGAAAAACAAATCAGTTCTATCTTCAGCCGGAAGTACTATATTATGGTGCCGGAGAAACAGGAAAAGATAAAGATGCTAAAGGAATGAAAGGCTATGATGCATTGTATGCCAATAATTATCTGAGTGTGCCTGTATTTTTTAAAGGGTATTTCTCAGAAGCTGAATCTGAATTCTTCGGAATGGCGGGTCCAAGGTTTAATTTCTTGATAGATCAAACCGTAAAAAATGAGTCTAAAGATGTCTATAAGGAAGATGCACAAGGAAAAGCAAACTCTTTTAACTTTGGAATCGGGATTGGAGTCGGATATAGTTACAAAAGACAGCTGGAAGTAGCTTTTAAGTATGATTTGGGATTGTCTAACACCTATCCGGATTTAAATGAATCAAAACTGGATCCTAATTCTTCAAAGAAAAAGTCTGAACAAGTATTAAGCTTAAGTCTAAGCTATATTTTTAATTAATATCAGTAAAAAAGATAAAAAATCCCGGAAATTTACTTCCGGGATTTTTTTATTGTGTAATAAAGATATATTTTAAAATTAATTCTTTATCCATTTCCAGATTTCTTTTAGAGTTGCCTTATTTCCATACATCAAAATTCCTACCCTGTATATTTTTCCGGCTAAAAATATCATGAAAAGAGTAGTCCCTAAAAGCAAGATAACGGACAAAGCGATCTGCCATGCAGGAACTCCATAAGGTATTCTTGCGATCATTGCCACAGGCGAAGTAAAAGGAATGATTGACAGCCAGAAACCAAGCGGTCCATCCGGATTATTGATAAAAGAAAAACTTCCATACATTCCCAGCATCAAAGGTAATACAGCAAATAAAGTAAACTGCTGTGTCTCTGTTTCATTATCTACAGCAGAACCTATTGCTGCATAGATTGAACTATAAAAAACATAACCTAAAAGGAAAAATATGATGAATACAAAAATAATTAAAGGAAAGTTTAATTCTAATAAACTGTGCGATACTTGCGTTGCAATTTGAGTGATATCTAATTTGCTCATCATCGCTTCTTCACCTCCAGGAATATTTTTTTGCATAGAGGAAAACCCGGTATTTAAAACCAAGGCTCCAACTACCGACATACTGATCCAGACAATAAACTGAGTCAATGCCACCAAAGTTACTCCGAGGATTTTTCCCATCATAAGTTCAAAAGGCTTCACCGAAGAAATAATAATCTCCACAACACGGTTGTTTTTTTCCTCTAAAACACTTCTCATCACTCTTACGCCATAGATGATAATAAACATGAAAGTAACGTACATTAAAAGCATACTCAACACGCTTTTCACTCCTAAAGCAAGATCAGAATCTTCTTTATTGTTCTCCGAAACATTGATCGTTTTAAGAGTAAAGCCTTTATCAAGATTATCAATTTGAGTTTCAGCAATTCCCAATTGCTTTATTTTTTCCTTTTTAATAACATTACTAAGATCAGAAACGATACGTTGTTTAGTATCAAAACCAATTTTTGTATTGACAATCAGCCGGGTATTTTTCTGAAACTCATCGTAATTTCCATTCTGTACCTGAGGAAGGATGAGAATTCCGTCTATTGCTTCATTGCTTTTTAAAGTATTTACTTTTGACTGCTCCTCTGCTGAAGGGATTATTTTATATTCTATTTTATCCGTAGATTTCAGTGCATTCTTAAAAAGTCCGCTGTTATCTACAACTTCAATAATATTGTGAGATTCATTGGCTTTAAACATCAGTCCGATTACCGCTCCAAATGCGATTAACATAATAGGAGCCAGCAAAGTCAGCACAATGAAAGATTTTTTCTTAACCTGAGTAAGAAACTCTCTTTTAGTAATTAAAAAAATATTGTTCATAAAAATTAAGAATGATTACTTACGGCATTGATAAACACTTCATTCATGCTCGGAATTCTCTCTTCAAATGCGCGTACCTTCCCTACATGTACAAGATCTAAAAGAATATTGTTTTGATCAGTTTCATTTTTTAAATTAAAAGAAACCAGATTATTTTCATGGGTAATGTCAAAAATTCCATATTTATTTTTGAAATTCTCTAACTGAGAATCATTGACCTCTGAAAGGGTAATTCTAAAAATATTTTTTTTGAATTTTTCTCTAACGTCAAATACTCTGCCGTCAATGATTTTTTGAGAATTGTTAATCAAGGCAACATAATCACACATTTCTTCCACACTTTCCATTCTGTGGGTAGAAAGAATGATGGTAGTTCCGTTATTTTTAAGATCGATGATCTGATCTTTAATTAAATTGGCATTTACAGGGTCAAAACCTGAAAAAGGCTCATCTAAGATCAAAAGATGCGGTCTGTGAAGTACAGTCACAACAAATTGTATTTTCTGTGCCATTCCTTTAGAAAGCTCAGACAGTTTTTTCTTCCACCATTGGTCGATATGAAGTTTGTCAAACCATTTTTTTGCTTCGGCTAAAGCATCGTTCTTGCTCATCCCTTTCAGCTCTCCGAAATACAAAAGCTGGTCACCAACAGTCATATTTTTGTACAAACCTCTTTCTTCAGGCATGTAACCGATGTTTCTGATATGATTGGGATTTAGCTTTTCTCCATTAATTTGAATTTCTCCGGAGTCAGCCTGAGTGATTTGGTTAATGATACGGATAAAAGAAGTTTTTCCGGCTCCGTTCGGACCTAGAAGACCATAAATACTTCCTTTTGGAACATGGATACTGAAATCATCCAAAGCTACCTTTTTACCGGCATTATAGGTCTTTCTAATATGTTCAGCTTTTAGCATTAATTTGTTTTTACCTAATTAGTATAATAAGTTCTGAAAGTTACGGAATTATTAAAACAGAATTAACGGAAAAGAAAAAATCCTGATGATTATCAGGATTTACTATTATTGTTTTACTATTTGCGTTACCTTTTGGGTGTTGTCGCTCAAAATATAGCGAATCAGATATTTTCCGGGTTTTAATTTTTCAATATTGATCTCTCCGGAATTCATATTCACAGTATAGCTTGCTACTTGAGTACCTAGAATAGAATAAAAAGTGACATTCTTAACTTTAAGAGATGCATCTTTTGCTCTTACAATGAGATAATCTTTTGCGGGGTTGGGATATGCTACAATGATTCCATCATCAGATTTTTGTGAGATGGAAGAAGGCTCTCTTTGTTGAGCTTGTAAATTGCTAGAAAATCCAACAAATACGCCTAGGAATATAAATAAAAGTAAAAATTTTTTCATTCAATTATAATTTCTCGAATATATCATAACAAAAATAACTAATTCTATAATCTCTTGCAATACTTTTTTATAGAACTTGTATTAAATTTGCATAAACTTATTCAAAAAGTATTCCAAAAATGATACATTCAAGAAACAGAAGGCTGAGAGTAAACGGATCTATCCGAAGTTTAGTAAGAGAAAATACGCTTACCACCGATGATTTTGTAATGCCGATCTTCGTAATGGAGGGCGAAAACAAGCAGGAACCTATTCCGTCGATGCCGGGAATATTCAGGAGGAGCATAGATCTTACCGTAAAAGAATGTAAAGAATTATTTTCTTTAGGAGTAAAATCAGTCAATTTGTACATGAAAGTGTCGGATCACCTGAAAGATAATACCGGAAAAGAAGCCTGGAATAAAGACGGGTTGATGCAGAATACGATCAAGGCAATCAAAGATGCGGTTCCTGAAATGATTGTTATGCCGGATGTAGCTTTAGATCCTTATTCAATTTACGGACATGACGGAATTATTGAAAACGGAAAAATCTTGAATGATGCCACCAATGATGCATTAGCAAGAATGTCTGTTTCTCATGCGGAAGCCGGAGCTAACATCGTGGCACCAAGTGATATGATGGATGGTAGAGTCTTAACGATTCGTGAGGCATTAGAAGAAAGCGGATTTATCGATGTCGGTATTTTAAGCTATGCGGCAAAATATGCAAGCTCGTTCTACGGTCCTTTCAGAAGCGCTTTAGACAGTGCACCAAAAGACAATATGGAAATCCCTAAAGATAAAAAGACCTATCAGATGGATTTTCATAATTCTCGTGAAGCGCTTAATGAAGTGTATAAAGATGTAGAGGAAGGTGCGGATATTATCATGATCAAACCGGGGCTTCCATATCTGGATATCGTTTCAAAAGTTCGGGAAGCAATTGATCTTCCAATCGCGGTTTATAATGTAAGTGGAGAATATGCGATGGTAAAGGCAGCTGCTCAAAATGGCTGGCTGGATAACGACAAAACAATTATTGAAAGCTTAACATGTTTTAAGAGGGCAGGTGCAGATATGATTTTTACTTATTTTGCTAAAGAAGCTGCGATGATTTTAAATAGATAGGATTTTCTTTTAATGATAAAAAGAAAAGATTGCTTACTTGGGTAAGCAGTCTTTTTTGTTTTTAGGCAATATTAAATTTTTTTAAACTAGGATTGGTTTGTTTAATGAATTATAAATCAGACTATTAAACCATTTTCACTAAAAGAATAACTATGAAAAAAGTAATGTATAAACTGGGAGTACTGTTATCCGTTTTTAGCAGTATTGATTTCTTGTAATGATCAAAGTATCCGGTGCAAAAGTTGTAATGGTATTGGGACGTGAGCATTGCGGAGCTATAAAATCGGCGGTAGATAATGTAGTTCAATTCTCCGGGAAATGGAAGAGAAAAAGGAAATTAAAATTGTTGGTTGTGAATATCACATGGAAACAGGAAAAGTAAAATTTTTAACACAAAAAGCTAAGGGGTTTCAATTTTGAAACCCCTTAGCTTTTTAAGATAGATTAAAATCTTTTCCCTTTGTAAACTTTGCTGCAAAAGGAGCTTGATTACCCGAATATTTTAATAAAAAATGTTTTTTCGTATCTGTATCAATTTTTGCATCCACTTCCACATCCTGGGTTTGAAAGCTGACATCTAAGCCGACTCCGGATTCTTTTTCCAGATAAATTTCTACACTTTCCGCATAGAAAAGAGAAGTACTTAAATAGTTAAATTTTATGTTTTTTCGATAGGTTTTGGACTTATTCTGGGTGAATTCAGAATAACTTCTTAAAATTTCAATTCCGGGAGAATCAATATTGGTAATTCTGGATTTGGTAACCCCATTTACCCGTACAGAAAAACTTTTGGCGCTTTTAATATTTCCGTTTACTCCGATGTTAAATAACGAAGGCAAAGAAAGCCCATATTCGATCATACTGTCTTTGGTAAATTCAAAATCCGGAATCAATGCCGGATGTTTTGGAGCATTGATGAGTTGGTTTTTAACGGTTTCTAGATTGGTATCAGAAAATAAAAAACCGATAAGATTATTGCCGGTAGTTCGCCAGTTTCTTCCATTCCATTCAAAAATTTCACAAAGCAGCGTATCTGCAGAAGAATGAGGAAGAAGATCTATATCCTGCCATTTGAAAACCTCTTTAGCATAAGGCCTTCGATTGGTAATATTGATCCCTAAATCTAAAGCTAGAAGTTCTGTTAACTCTTGATTATTTTCCATAGGTATTGTGATAGTTGATTGATGTCATAAAATTAATTAAAAATTACCATGCTCAATTTTAAAATATCATAAAACTTTTATCCGCATACTGTAATCTAAAAATTACATTCAAAAAAACTTTATCTTTGCTGCTATGATTTTACGAGGAGAAAACTTAATCAAGGAATATGGTCCTAAAAAGGTTGTAAAAGGTGTTTCAGTACAGGTTCAGCAGGGTGAGATTGTTGGATTGCTTGGTCCGAACGGAGCAGGAAAAACGACATCGTTCTATATGATTGTAGGATTGGTTAAGCCCACTTCCGGTAAGATTTTTCTCGATAAACAGGAGATAACAACAGATGCCATGTATCGAAGAGCCCAGAAGGGAATCGGTTATTTGGCTCAGGAAGCTTCAGTATTTAGAAAACTTTCTGTTGAAGACAATATCATGGGAGTTTTACAGTTGACGAAACTTTCAAAACGTGAACAGCAGATGAAATGTGATGAGCTGATCGAAGAGTTTTCTTTGCAGCACGTCCGCAAAAATAGAGGAGACCTTTTGTCCGGAGGAGAAAGACGTAGAACCGAAATTGCAAGATGTCTTGCAACAGACCCTAGCTTTATTCTTTTGGATGAACCTTTTGCGGGGGTAGACCCGATTGCGGTGGAAGATATTCAAAAGATCGTAAGAAGCCTTACCGATAAAAATATTGGAATTCTGATTACCGATCACAACGTACAGCAGACTTTAGCAATTACCAATAAAACATACATTATGTTTGAGGGAAGAATTCTGAAAGAAGGTCTTCCGGAAGATCTTGCGAACGATCCACAGGTAAGAGAAGCGTATCTGGGAGAAAACTTCGTTTACCAAAGTATTTTTGACAAGCCGAAAAGTAAGAAGCATGCTTATAATATCTGGGCAGGAAATTTTGATTCAAAATCCCAGTTCCAGAGTTTTGTGGATCACAATTTTTCTCAATTTGATGATCTTAGATTAATGCATGGTTTTGAAGATATTAGTTTTGCATCATTGGCAAATTCTGAAATTGAACATATTTTCAGTGAGGTTGTTGATAAAAATGCTAATAATTCGTATGTATTCCAAAAAAAGGAAATCAATTCGCATTATTCATTGGAACAGGCAGAATTGGAATCCAAACGGGCAGCAAAACCTGAACTGCATTACGTTACCACATATTTTTACGAAGGATAAAAACGTCGGAATTGTCTAATTTTGAAGAATTTAAAATAGGAACAAAAGTTTTTTTAGATGGTGAATACGGAGTGGTGGTTGATCTCAAAAAGCATGAAAATTCAACAATAATTCGTTGGGATACGCGAAAAGAAAACGATTTTGAAGATTGGTGTTCCATGTGGCTTTCATTCGTTCAGATGGGAGGGAAGCTTATTGATCAGAATTATCAGTTTACATATATTAATGACGATGGAAGCGTAAAAGACAAAATTTAAAACCAGCAAAATATTTGCTGAAAAATAGAATAAAACGTACCTTTTCTCTGTAAAACGGTACGTTTTTTAGTTAAAATAACTCCTATGATCAAACCTTTCAACAGAACCGTCACTTTATTCGGAATTTACAAGCAGCTTATTCCGTTTATCAGACCGTATCGATTAATGATTTACGGAACTTTATTTCTTACTTTTTTAGGAGCTCTTGCAGCGCAGGTCAATCCGCTGGTATTAAAGTATACCGTAGATGAGGTTACAAAACTTACCTATCTTCCTCATCCGATGTCAGAAGGAGTGCATGTGTTGGTATTGATTTCCGTGATTTTATTAGGAAAAGAATTATTAAATATTTTTATCAACTTCGGACAGAAGTTTTATGGGGAAAAGATTAGAATCAACGTAAGTTCTGTTTTGGCGCAATCTGCGATTGACAAGATTTTAACATACAGAGTGGCTTATTTTAATGATGAAAATCATGAATCAGGAAAACTGCAGATAAGGATTGATCGTGGAATTGAAAGCTTGACAAGATTGGTGCAAAATTTTTTCATTGATATGCTGCCGTTGTTTTCCAATGCAATTATTGCCTTAATTATCATGTACCTGCAAAATGTATATGTAGGAATTGTTTCTACAATCATTGTTCCTATTTATTTTTACATAAGCTCATTGCAGGCAAAAAAATTGGGAGGGGTAAGAAGAACTTTAAGAAACCAACGTGAACAGAAAACTTCAGGGTTGCTGAACTTAATCAATTCGATCATGGTAATTAAAAGTTTTGTCCGTGAAAAATTTGAAGGAAAAAAGCAATACGATTTGCAGATGCAGCTCATGGAAAGTCAGATGTTCACCAGAAAAACAAACTTCATCTATGATGGGTTGAAAACCTTTATTGAACAGTTTGGGGTGGTTTTAATTATTTTATTGACGGTTTATCTTGTTTTAGATCAGCAAATGACCATCGGTGCGATCATGCTTCATATCATGCTTTTTAACAATGTTTCTGCGCCAATTCGCCAGCTTCACAGAATTTATGATGATATGAATGATGCGATGATCTATGCGGAAGGATATTTTGATATTTTAAATGCAGACGATGAAAAAGAACCGGATGGGACTTTCGTAGAAAAAGAAATTAAAGGGAACTTTGAATTAAAAAATATCAACTTTTCTTATCCCAACGGAACCCAGGCTTTATATGATGTTTCCATGAAAATTGAAAACGGAAAAACGACAGCTTTGGTAGGTTTAAGCGGTGCAGGAAAATCTACAGTTATAAACCTTTTATGTAAATTTTATTTGCCGGATTCAGGAGAGATCCTTTTGGATAACGTTAATTTGAATGATTTTGATAATACATTTTTACGTAACGACCTTGGTTTGGTGCTGCAAAAAAATCATATTTTTCAGGGAAGTATTGAAGATAATATCCGCTACGGGAATATGAATGCAACGTTTGAAGAAATTGAAGCAGCAGCCAAAAAAGCTTATCTTCACGATCAAATTCTGGATTTACCAGAAAAGTATAATCATGATGCCACGCAACTTTCGGGAGGACAACAGCAGAGAATTGCCATTGCCAGATTATTCCTGAAAAATCCACCAATTATTTTTCTTGATGAGCCTACAGCAAGTCTCGATGCCATTGCGACAGAACAAATTAAAAACTCTCTGGATGCCATAAAAGAAGGCAGAACGGTGATTATTATTTCCCACTCTTTGTCACAGATTTTAGATTCAGATAAAATTTATGTGATGAAAAAAGGAAGAGTCGTAGAAAACGGAACGCATGACGAATTGGTACAGATTGAAGGGACTTATAAAGAAATTTTTGATGCTTCGGCAAGAAGTTTAAATTTAGACAAACTAGTGAATTCCTTTAAAGAAAATTAATTAAAGTTATTTTTGTTACATATTAACAGTCAATGAATGACCATTATCTCAAAAAACTCGACAGAGTTACCGCAATTCTCACTCAATTACAATCAAAGCCTATTGTAAGAGCGCAAGACCTTGCTCAAAAATTTGATGTCAGTGTTCGTACCATTTACCGCGATGTAAAAACATTGGAAAATGCCGGAATTCCTATTGTCGGAGAAGCCGGAAGCGGATATTCTTTAATGGATGGTTACAAACTTCCGCCTGTAATGTTCACCAAAGAAGAGGTCTTAAGCTTTATTACAGCAGAAAAACTGATGCAGAAATTTTCTCATCAGAGTTTAGGAAGTCATTATCAGACGGCAATGGAAAAAGTACGTTCCGTGTTGAAATATTCTGATAGAAATTTAATTCAGAACATTGAAAATCAGATTGATATTTTTCAGTATCATGCAAAAACGGAAGACACCATAAAAGATGTGATTCCGACCATTTTGGAAAGTATTGCAGAAAAGCGGCAATTGACTATAGAATATAAAACAGTTGATGATGCAGTTTCAACAAGAACCATTGAAGCGGTGGGCGTTTTCTTTGAGTTCAATTATTGGTACATCATGGCTTTCTGTACATTGAGAAACGATTTCAGGCAATTCCGGGTAGACAGAATTTTAAAAATTTCAAAAACTCAGAATCCGTTTTTAGGAGAGTATGGGCAAATCAACGATTACAGAAAAAGCAGCAATGGAAATAAAACGACTGTAAGACTTTTAGTCGAGAAAAAAATCATGGGATTCTTGGTAAATTCTAAAAGATATTATGGTTTAATCAAAGAAGTGGATGCAGAAAACGGAATGGTAGAATTAACATTCGAAACGGAATCAATTAAAGACGGGTTTCCTCGCTGGCTGATTACGTTTGCGGATTATGCAGAAATTTTAGAACCGGAAGAACTTAAAGGTAAATTGAAAGATTTGCTCACAAAAATATCAGAAAAATACTGATAAATCCACAAGGTTTTTTGACGCAAAGATTTATTTTTAACATTAAAAATGTTTCAAGGAGCAAAGATGAATCAATAAATTGATTTTATAAAACTAGTTTATGAGCTTCGCGATGCAAATTTATTTTTCTTGGCTTTCTAAAATTATAAGTTTCAATAACTGCGTTTAATATTATATTTTATAACAAAGAAAAAACTGAAAACCTCAACAGAAAAGCTGTTGAGGTTTTTTAGCAATATTAATTAGATCTGAAGATGGTTTCTTGAGTTAAAAGGGCAATAGCAAAAAGTAATATGAGTGTCAAAATTCAAATTATGGAAGGTTTGAATGTATTTACGATTTTGCAATTTGCCCTTTACTAGATTATGATTGATTTTTCAGATTAAGGCTAATCAAAGATTTTAGTCTCCACAAAGGCATTAAAGATCCTAAAATCTCTCCCAAAAAAAAGGCGGCTCAATTCCTAAAGCTCTTAAATACACATATCCTTGTCCACGATGATGAATTTCATTATCCACAAAATAAAGAATATTCTGATATACCGGGAATTCATATTGTCCGAATAGATTGAAAGTCTCCTGGAAGCGTTCTTCTGAAATCTGAGCAAAATAAGTGTTAATGGTTTCAGTTTCTTCATCCCATTTTTTCAGAATATCTTCTTTTGTTTTTGGAGAAAAACCTTCTTCATTGTAGGCTTCCATATTTTTGTCTACGATTCCTTTCAAAGCTGGTCCTCCAATGCTGATTAATTCAACAGCCAGTTTTGCAAATGGTCTCATATCTCCCACTGAAAATTCAAATAATTCTTTTTCAGGAAATGCTTCGATTACTCTTCTCGTCAGATTTCTGTGACCTTGCCAATGCTCTAATAGTTGTTCAGAGGTCATAAATTGTTTTGTGATGGTTGCTGTAGTTGTCATAATTTTAATATTGTTTGTTATTGTTGATACAAAGGTAAATCGAGGTTATGACAACAGTGTGTCAGTAGAAATTTGTCAAACAAAAAATATTTTATTTTATCTTAAAATATTTGATCATACTTTCCGTTAGTTAAGCGAAGTGAATTAATAAAATTGTAAATTGTCTCGAAATTTAAAAATATGAAGAAGCTTATTTTGACGGTTGTCACTGCATTTTTATTAACATCATGCAATAAAATTGAAGAAAAAATTGACCAGACTGTTCAAAAAACAACAGAAACTGTTAAACAAAAAACACAGGAAGCAGTAGAAGAAACGGTAAAAAATACGGTCAATGAATCCATAAATTCCCTTACTAATTCTGAAGATGTTCAGTTTAATCAGGTTTTCCCCGGAGCGGATAAGGGATTAATTTCTGAAGAAAAAGGAAAGAAATTTAAATTTCCTAATGGTTCAGAAGGTTTTGTTTTTAAATATAAAGCTGATAAAGCGACTTTACTTTCATTTTTGGAAAGTCAGCCGACTACTGACGAAAATAAATCAGATAAAACGGCCAAAAAAATTGACGGACAAAGCATTATTGATAAAATCAGTTTCATAGAAAAATTTCTCCCTGAAAATACTATTGATGCCGGTTTTTTAGATGATATCAAAAATGATAATAGTATGGAATATTACAGATTGAAACGATTTCCAAATAAGAGTACCATTATCTACAATCCCAAGAACCAGACCGTATTACAATACGTAGAGGTAAATAAATAATTTGAGAAGGTGGCCGGTTTTAATCGGTCATTTTTATGTAATAATTATTTGATTCCGCCTTTAGAAATAGCAGTAATGAGGACATTCATAATATTTTACTTTTCGCATTGTACAAAATGAAGTATTTTAGTACTATGAAAATTTATACAAAAACAGGAGATAAGGGTCAGACTGCTTTGTACGGCGGAACGAGAGTTTCAAAAGCGAGTGCAAGAGTTGACAGCTACGGAAATATAGACGAACTGAATTCATTCATCGGAATTGCAAAAAGTCATATCGAAGATCAGGAAGTTTTAAGACAATTAAAAAAAATTCAGTTTGACTTATTTACGGTTGGTTCTGAAGCAGCAACTCCCGTTGATAAATTGATGTTGGCTAATGGAAAATCTCGTTTGCCAATAATTATTTCAGAAACTGAGATTGAAGAGCTGGAAAACTGGATGGATGCTTTTGACGAAAAATTAGAGCCATTACAGTATTTCATTCTTCCAGGTGGCGGAAAACCGGCAACATTTTTACATGCAGCTAGAACAATTTGCAGAAGAGCAGAGCGCTCATTGGTTTTTTTAAACGAGTCAGAAGAAGTGCGTCCGGAATTGATTAAATATTTAAACAGGCTTTCAGATTATCTGTTTGTTTTGGCAAGATATATTTCAAAAATCAACAACGAAGCGGAAGAATACTGGAATCCGAATGAAAGATAAAGCATTACTTTTCATCAACGGAGATGCTCCGAAATCCTTTCCGGACCTTGAGCAATATGGTTTGATTGCCTGTACAGACGGGGCTTTTCACTATCTGAAAAATTTGGATTTCCCACTGGAAAAACTAGATTTTATTTCCGGTGATTTTGATTCACATTCTGGTGCTGATGAAAATATTTATGAAGAAAAATTCATTTATACACCGGATCAGAACAGTACGGATTTTTATAAAGCATTGGAAATTATTTTACAAAAAAGCTTTACAAATGTTGATGTTTTCGGAGGAAGCGGAGGAGAACAGGATCATTTTTTAGGTAATCTTACAGTTGCTTATGGTTTTAAGGATCAACTGAATATAAAATTTTATGATGAGTTTTCAGAATATTATTTTATTCCAAAAAAATATAGTTTAAAAGGGGTAAAAGATAAAATGATTTCGTTATATCCCTTTCCAGCAGTTGAAAATATTACAACAAAAGGACTGAACTGGCCCTTGATAAACGGAAGTTTAAATATTACTTCAAGAATAGGAACAAGAAATTTTGCAGTTGAAGAGGAAGTTTCTATTGAATATGAAAAAGGAGATTTATTAATTTTTATTGGAAAAAATTATCTCTAATTTAAACTGATGCCACGAATGCTCAAATTTTGTGGATTGAAAAATGGATAAATTAAAATTATAAACATTCGCAATATCAATAGGAACGGGCTTTAGCCCGTTTAAATGAATTAGAATACATCATCCGGCTTTAGCCAAAACATAAAAATATAGCCCAATTATCCGTGTAAATCTGTGGGAAGCCAAAATGAAAAAATTAATTAGAATATTATTTCCACTCATTGTAGCAGTCTGTGCTTTCTCTTGCAAAACACAGCAGCTTTCCGTACCCGAATATGGAAACAATGGAACAGGAAAGAATATTGAAATTAAAAAAGTTCATAATTTCAGAGCGGTTGGAAATATTAAAAATGTTGATGGGCGAAGTTTAAAAGAAGGAAAATTGTACAGGAGCGGACATCTCCATACATTAAAGAAAAAATCTTTTGATGAGCTTGATAAGCTAGGAATCAAAGAAGTTATTGATCTTAGAAATTCAAAAGAAATTGCTCAAAAACCAGACAATCTTCCTGGTGATATTATGTATAAAAATTATTCAGCTTTTGAAGATGAAGGCGATCAATTGGACCAGGCTAAAAAATTAGTTTTAAAAGGAAAAGTTGACGGTTCTGATGCTGATAAAAGAATGCTTGATTTTTATAAAGATTATGTCACAGAAAATCCTGAAATTATCAGGAAAATTATCACGGAAATTTTAGAATCAGATCAGCCTGTTTTATATCATTGTACGGCAGGAAAAGACCGAACTGGAATTACAACAGCTTTGATTCTTACCATTTTAAAATTTGATAAAGAAACAATTTATAGTGATTATCTTTTGTCTAATAATTACAGGAAAAAATTAATCGAGAAAAGGTTGAATCTGGCTAATAATCTGCACTTTCTCTATCCGAAAATGGATGTCAAAGTGTTGGAGAAATTAAGTTGGGTTGAAACAGATTATCTGGATGCTGCCTTTAACGAAATCAATAAAGAATATGGCTCTATTGATAACTATATTCAAAAGGTTTTAGGAATTTCTGAAAATAAGCGGGAAAAATATATTCAGAAGTTTACATATTGATAATCAGATTGGAGTTTTCGTTACAAAATCCCTGAAATTTATAATAAATTTAACGTTAAAAAATCAAACTTTTTTAGCAATTTTGCATTTCTTAATTCACTTGTTTAGAAATGAAAATAAAATACTCGGAACTTATTGATCAGACGTTGTATTTCCCTACTGAGGAATTCAATGTTTCTGAGAACAATTTGTTATTTCACGACATTCCGTTGATGGAGGTTGTGGAAAAATTTGGCACTCCGCTAAAGATTAGCTACCTGCCGAGAATTTCTCAAAATATCCAGAAAGCCAAGAGCTGGTTTAAGGAAGCCTTTGAGAAAACCGAATATAAGAAGAATTATACCTATTGCTATTGTACAAAATCAAGTCATTTCAAATTTGTACTCGAAGAAGCACTGAAAAACGATATTTCAATAGAAACCTCTTCTGCTTATGACATGGATATCGTAAAATCTCTTTACGAAAACGGAAAAGTAGATAAAAATATTGAAGTAATCTGTAACGGTTTCAAAACTGATGATTATCTGGCAAAAATTTCAGATATGATTAACAATGGTTTTGAAAATATTACTCCGATTCTTGATAACTACCGTGAATTGGATAAACTTACAGAAAGCATAGATACTACATTCGATATCGGAATCAGAATTGCATCTGAAGAAGAGCCGAAATTCGAATTTTATACCTCAAGATTAGGAATCGGATATAAAGATATTATTCCTTATTACAGCCAGAAAATTGCTGAACACCCCAACGCAAGACTGAAAATGCTTCACTTCTTCATTAATACCGGGATTAAAGACACAGCCTATTACTGGAACGAGCTGTACAAATGTCTTCGTGTATATGCACGTTTGAAAAAAATTGCTCCGGAAGTTGATTCACTGAATATCGGTGGTGGTTTCCCGATTAAAACATCTTTGAATTTCGACTACGATTACCAGTATATGGTAGAGGAAATTGTGTCTCAGATCAAAAAGTTCTGTGAAGAAGAAGGAGTTGAAGAACCGAATATTTATACCGAATTCGGAAGTTTCACGGTTGGAGAAAGTGGTGCAAACATTTACAAAATCATTTCTCAAAAACGTCAGAACGACAGAGAAAAATGGAATATGATTGACTCATCTTTCATGACTACTCTTCCTGATACATGGGCGATTTCAAGACACTTCATTATGCTTCCGCTGAACAGATGGGAAGATACTTACGAAAGAGTTTTCTTAGGAGGATTGACTTGCGATTCGGATGATTATTATAATTCTGAACAGCATACGAACGCTATTTATTTGCCTGTTTTTAGTGATACTAAACCTTTATATATCGGATTTTTCCATACTGGAGCATATCAGGAAACCATCAGTGGATTTGGTGGAATACATCACTGTTTAATGCCACAACCAAGACATATCCTGATTCAGAAAGATGAAAACGGAGAATTGCAGTACGAAGTTTTCCGTGAAAAACAGGAACCGGAAGATGTACTGAAAATTTTGGGATATAAATAAATAAGTAAAACGGTTACTCTACCAGATAAAAGAATAAAAAAAAGCTCTCAGAATTTGAGAGCTTTTGTTATTTAAAAATATTTTGAAACTTTATCCAGTTGAAGATCTTCATAATCTGAAACCACGGTATTGGCCAAAGTATAATCCTGATTTTTCGAATGTGGGCTTCTGTATGCAGCACAGAAAATTTTTGCCCGATGCGCTGCTAAAATTCCGTTGGTAGAATCTTCAATCACCATACAGTTTTCAACAGATTCTCCGGCCATTTCAGCGGCCAACAGAAATACTTCAGGATGAGGTTTTGATTCTTTTAAATCTGCACCACTTATTTTTCCGCTGAAATATTTTTCCAGTTCAAATTTTTCAAAAACCATATTGATGGTGGTCATAGTTGCGGAAGAAGCTAAAATTAATTGAACTCCGTTTTCATAATAGTGCTGAATAAGTTCTCTTACTCCCGGAATCAGATCAAACTCATCATCATTATAAAAATAATCCTTAAAATGAGATCTTTTGATCGTTGCAATACTTTCGTGGGTATGATCTAAACCGAATTCCTGAATTAATGTTTCGCAAACCCTTTTAGTAGAAGCACCTGTGAAAGAAGTATATAAATCTTCGGAAACTTCAATTTCCAATTCATCAAACGTTTTGAAATAAGCTTTTCTATGCAATGGCTCTGTATCTACAATCACTCCATCCATATCGAAAAGAACAGCTTTTAAAGGCATAAAATTAAGTTTTAGCAAAAATAATGTTTTAAAATTTAAAGATTGAAGGATTTAAAATTAAAAAATTCTAACGCCAAAATTTCACAACTCATGACTCATCATTTATAACTCAAGGACTATTTTGTATCTTTGCCAAATCTTTTACTATTTCAATGATTTAATTTTTTAATTAATAAATTATATATGAAAACATACGCAGGAATTCCTGAGGAAAATGCATCATTAGAGAGCTCGAAAGTTATGTTGGTAACGGTTCCTTACGACGGAACTTCGACTTGGGGAAAAGGAGCTGATAAAGGTCCTGAATTGTTCTTAAATGCTTCTGAAAATATGGAGCTTTATGATATCGAAACTCAAACCGAACCTTACTTGGAAGGAGTGTATTTGGCTGGAGAAGTTTCTGAAAATTCTACCCCGGAAGCAATGACGGAAGCAGTTTATCAAAAAACGAAAGAGCTTTTGAATAATGACGGTAAATTATTCACGCTTTTTGGTGGAGAGCATTCTGTTTCTATTGGTTCGATTCGTGCGGTAGGTGAAAAATTTGAAAATTTAACGGTTCTTCAACTGGATGCTCATACAGATTTACGTCCTGAGTTTCACGGTTCTACTTCGAATCATGCCTGTGCGGTTTTTGAAGCTAATCAGAAACACAATTTAGTGCAGGTAGGAATCCGTTCTATGGATGTTGAAGAAGTTGAATATTTGCCGGAAGGAAGAGTATTTTTTGCTCACGAAATTGCGAATAACGAAAACTGGGTAAATGATGTGTTGGAAAAAGTTTCAGGAAACGTGTATATTACCATTGACCTTGATGCTTTTGATCCTTCACTTTGTCCGTCAACAGGAACTCCTGAACCGGGTGGTTTGCAATGGTACCCAACCTTGGAATTATTGAGAAGAGTATTCGAAAAATGTAATGTTGTCGCTTTTGATATTGTAGAATTGATGGATTCTCCGATGGCGAAGCCAAGTGCTTTCTTAGCGGCTAAGTTATATTACAAGATGCTTGCTTATTATCATATTTATAACAACAACTAAATTCCGCAAGAATCGGATTTTTTCTGCCGTATATTCTTTGGAACTTTGTGAGGTAAATTCAATGGTATGTCCACACAAAATCAGATAGATTACGAAAGAATTGCCAAAGCGATAGAGTATATCCAGAGCAATTTTAAACTTCAGCCAAGCTTGGAGGAAGTAGCGGAGAAAATTCATTTGAGTCCGGCTCATTTTCAGAAGATGTTTTCTGATTGGGCGGGAACAAGTCCGAAGAAGTTTTTGCAGTTCATCAGTCTTGAACATGCTAAGAGTTTGTTAAAGGAAGAAAAGGCGAGCTTATTTGATACTGCTTATGAGACTGGATTTTCGAGCACAAGCAGATTACATGATTTGTTTGTGAAAATTGAAGGAATGTCTCCGGCAGAATATAAAAACGGAGGAAAAAGCCTTAATATCAATTACAGTTTTTCCGAAAGTCCTTTTGGAAATGTAATTACAGCTTCCACAGAAAAAGGAATCTGTTATATGGCTTTTGAAAACGATAAAAATGAAGCATTGGGAGATTTACGGGCTAAATTTCCTAATGCTTCTTTTTTTGAAAAACGGGATGATTTTCAGAACAATGCATTGTCTATTTTCAATAAAGACTGGACGAAGCTCAATACCATAAAACTTCATTTAAAAGGAACTGATTTTCAATTAAAAGTCTGGGAAAGTCTTCTTACCATTCCGATGGGGAAATTATCTACCTACGGAAATTTAGCCGATAGAATCGGAAATCCAAAAGCTTCGAGGGCGGTTGGAACAGCAATTGGAAGTAATCCTGTTGCTTTTTTGATTCCCTGTCATCGTGTGATTCAATCTACAGGAAATCTTGGTGGTTACCGATGGGGAAGTGAAAGAAAGCAGTTGATTGTAGGATGGGAGAGTTCTCAAGTTTACTCTGGGAATTCTATTTTACTTTAACTTTTTCTCCCACAGATTTCACGGATTTACACGAATCTTTTATCAATAGAAACGGACTTTAGTCCGTTTTACAAAAATCATCTAATCAATTGGCTTTAGCCAAAACTTATTTTAACTGAAAACTTTAAACACTAAACATAAAATTTTTAACTGAAAGAAATGATGAGCCTATTCGAAGACATATCAGATTATCCTTTAAATATTCTTCCGAACGACGGAACCGTACACTATTACGGAAAAGTTTTCTCCAAAGAAAAATCGGATTTTTATTATGATTATTTATTCAATCAGATTCCGTGGGAAAATGATGAGGCTGTTATATTTGGAAAATTGATCTTAACCAAAAGAAAAGTAGCCTGGTTTGGTGAAAAGCCATTTGAATACACGTACTCAAAACGGACAAAATATGCAAAATTCTGGACTCCTGAATTATTGGAATTAAAACAAAAATGTGAAGAAATTACGGGAGAAACTTATAATTCCTGTCTTTTGAATTTATACCATGACGGAAGCGAAGGAATGGCCTATCACAGTGATGGCGAAAAAGATCTGAAAAAGCATGGCGCCATTGCATCTTTAACTTTCGGAGCGGAAAGAAAGTTTTTATTTAAACATAAGACAACAAAAGAGAAAGTAGAAATGTTTTTAGAAAACGGAAGTTTACTGGTGATGAAAGGAACAACACAAGATCATTGGATGCACAGGCTTCCTCCGACCACAAAAGTGAAAACTCCCAGAGTGAATTTGACTTTCAGAACGATAGAAGAGTAGTTTTTCTAAAAAAGAGACAAAAAAATAAAGCTGTTCAATCTGAACAGCTTTTTAAATTTATTTCAAAACCTCAACTTCAATTGCACTGTCATCAAAAACTTTGATAAATGCTTTTGTATAATCCTCTTTTGTAGCAAAATTCGGATTATCTAAGAATTTCTGCGGATTGATGGCAAATAACGGGAACCATGTCGAAGAAATCTGAATCTGGATTTTATGTCCTTTTTTAAAGGTATGGACAACATCCTGTAATCTGAAATTCACGGCCGTTTTTTGGTTGGGAACCAAAGCTTCAGCTTTTTCTCTTGAATTTCTGAATCTTGCAGGCATGATTTCACTTCTTACCATTTGGTGGTAGTTTCCGTAGATCACACCGTCTTTTTTCTCTGTAGGTTTGAAGTCTTCAGGATAAACATCAATTAATTTCACTGCAAAATCTGCATCGGTGGAAGTAGAAGCGATATTTAATTTAGCCATAATTTCACCTGCAAAGGTAATGTCCTCTGTTAAAACATCCGTTGTGAATGTCAAAACATCCGGTCTCCCTTCTGCAAATCTCTGGTCTTCCGACATATAATTTCTTGGAGTGAATCCATTGAAATCTTTCAAATTATCAGAACTTAAGACCGGATTATTCGGGTCGCTGTAATATTCTGAAGCACCTTGTTCCGGTGTATTTTTCAATGTTCCTTTTGATAGGTAAAAATTTACTTTTTGTCCTTCTTTCGGAGGGTAAGTCGCAAATTCTCTCCATTGTTTTGCTCCGGTGTCATACATTAAAGCTTCAGGTAAACCAGCATCCTGCTTCGTATTCCCTTTTAAATAATGATTAAAGAATTTCGTTTCAATATTTTTCTGGTAATAGGTTGCAATGCTGTCTCCAAAATAGATCTGATTATGGAAATGCTTTCCTTCTTCACGTCCCCAACCACCGTGTGAGAAAGGTCCCATTACAATTGTATTTTTAGCCTTCGGACTTGTTTTCTCGATGGTTTTGTAAATATTTAAAGGTCCTGAAAGATCTTCTGCATCAAACCAGCCTCCAACTGTCATTACTGCATGGTTTACATTTTTAAGATGTGGCAGAAGGCTTCTTTTTTGCCAGAATTCGTCATAGTTGGTATGGTTCATAATTTCGGTCATGAAGAAGTTATTCTTATAATATTTCTCATAACCGTCTTTCAAAGTACCCATATCTCTATAGAATTTCAGACCGTCTTCAGAAGTCACTTTTACCATAGAATCGGTGTACCAGGCTTTATTTTCAGGCTTTGTTTTCTGAACTCCGAAAACCGGGAATGTTCTGAAATATCCCATCATGAATCTTCCGTTGTGAAGAAAATCATCATTCCAGAAGTCAGAAATTGGAGCTTGTGGAGAAGAGGCAACCAAAGCAGGATGTTGTGCTAAAATTCCTACAGCTGTATAAAATCCGGGATAAGAAGTTCCGTATTGGCCCACTTTTCCGTTGTTGTCTTTAATGTTTTTCAACAACCATTCAATCGTATCATAGGTGTCTGTACTCTCATCAACATCTTTCTTTGTTTTTCTGTCAACCTGTGGTGTCATATTGGTGAAAGTTCCTTCGCTCATATATCTTCCGCGAACATCCTGAAACACAAAAATATATTTATCTTTCATGAGATACTGGTTGGGACCAAGCTTTGTTCTGTATTCGTTTTCCCCGTAAGGAGCGATGCTGTAACATGTTCTCTGCATTAAAAACGGATACTTATTTTTATTGGAAATATCTTTCGGAATATAAACTGCTGTAAAAAGTTTTGTTCCGTCACGCATCGGAATATACACTTCCTTTTTAGTAAAATTATTTTTTACAAAAGTGTCGGTTTGCTGTGCCTGCGAATTTCCAAAAATGAATAGGAAAATAAGTACAATTGAAAAATGAACCTTCATTATATAAAATTTGATGCTAATTTAATCATAAAAATGATTTTATCGAAAGGATGTTTGAGCTATCTTTTTCCTGCAAACTTATTTAATTTAAACGTCAGGGAGAACATGATGTAGCGCTTTAGAATCAGATCTTCACGGTCTTCTACATATGATGCGGAAATTGTTCTTCTGACACTTTGATTTTGATTTAAAATATCGTAAACCCGTACTCTTGCTGTTAACTGTTTTTTATAAAATGTATATCCTATGCTTGTATTCCAGAAATAAAAATCTCTTTTGAAACCCGGAGTAATGTTCGAGCTTTTGTTATATTCAAAATCGTTTTCGAAAATAAGATTGGTTTTAAGGAAATAATTCGTCAGTTCAAGGCGGAAAGTCTGGTAGGTGTTTTTTATACTTTCAACGCTGTAGTTTTTGTAGTTTGATAAAGTATAATTTATGTTATAGGAAGGCTTTATATTGATTTTGTCTTTTTTGTCATACATAAAACTGATTCCCGGAGTGAATGTATAAGAGTTTCCTAAAAATTCCTGTCCGTTAATATATCCTTTATTGTATCTGTAACTCAAATTGGCTTTTGGTCTTACCGTTAGTTTATTATCATTCCATTTATAGGTTTTTCCAAGGCTTCCTCCTAACGTGGCACTTTTATTTCCGCTGATATTTCTGTAACTAACAAACTGTTTTCCGGATTCGTCATAAAATGAAAAGTTCGTAACATCGTTATTGTTGTAGGTAAAGCTTAGACTGACATTGTAATTAAGGCTCGTTTTTGTATTAAAATTATTAAAGTAAACGCTCGTTCTGTTGCTCCATGAGTTTTTAAGATCAGGATTTCCTTCATACGTAATCAAAGGATTGGATTCGTCCCTGTACGGAATCACATTTTCCGGACTAGGAACAGTGAAGCTTGCCGAATTGTAAATACTTAATTTTGAGTTTTGGGAAATACGGTACTGAAATCCTGCATTGTAATCCGGTAATGTAAAATTCCTCTGAAGATCATAATGTTCTCCATTGAAAACTGCATTGTATTTTAAATCTGAAAAATTGACAGTGGCAGAAGCCCAAACACTGTATTTCTTCTTATTCAGTTCAATATTAATTTCCGGTGAGAGCTGATTGTTTCTCTGATCGGAACTATTTGATAAAAGAATATTGTAGTTGGAATATTGTCCCGTATTTTCATCAAAATCATTTACATTTCTGATGTTTGACAGATTTTTTGAGTTATAATTTAAGCCTAACGTTACGTTCAAAGAATCTGAAACCGGCTCAGAATATTTTGCATTAAAAGCGTAATTATTATTCTGATTTTTGCTTTGAGATAACTGGTTTCTAATATCATCAGGATCTGAACTCTGATAAAATTTGGTAGCAGATTTTGTAAGATTATTATTTTTCGATTCCGAAATTGAAGTATTTAAACTTGCATATAAAGAGCGTCCTTTCTTTTTAAATTTTTTTGAATAATAAAGATTCGGACTGAAGGAATTGTTTTCGGAATTCGAATTGTTGGAGGATTCACTTTCGTTCAGAAGTGCATCATTTTTATAAGTAATAGATGTTGAAGTTCTGAAATTCCTGGTCTTAGATAGAGAAAGCCTGGGTGAAAAGTAAATCGTACTTAAAGAATCAGGTCTTATTTTTACTGCCGAATTAAAATTATACTGCTCCGTATTATTGTCAGCATGATTTTCAGAATCGGTTTTTAAGGTGGAATCAGGAAGGAACGTTGTTCTTGAAACTTTAGAAGCGGTCTCAAGATTCGTTTCAGCACGTGTTGCTCCCAGCGATTCCAGATCAACATTGGAACTTAACTGATCACTGTAATTTACTCCGATTGTTGTGGATTTTTGGATTCCCTTCATATTATTTCCGCCTCTTGCTCCGGTGTTTCCTCCTAAGTTTTGTGCCTCATCATTGGTAAACCCTTTAGTATTAATATTATTAGAAGAGCCGAGCAGGCTGATTTTCGTTTTATTTTTAAAATAACTTAAAAATCCACTGGCTTCATATCTTTTATCACTCCCGTATCCTCCGGTAATTCTGGAAATGAATCCATGGTTTTTCTTTTCGTCAATATTAAAATTAATGGTAGATTTTTCAGATTTCGGAGTTTTTCCGGTAAGCTCCTCCTCTTTGGTTTTGGTAGAAGTAACCTGGATATTTTTAATAATATCTGCCGGAATATTTTCCAAGGCTATTTTTCCGGTGGTATCAAAAAATGGTTTTCCATTGATCATAATCTGATCAACTTCTTTTCCGTTTACCGTAATTTTTCCGTCGCTGTCCACCTCTATACCGTCAATATTTTTTAATAATTCCTGGATATTGCTATCGGGACGAACTTTGATGGCATTGGCATTAAATTCAATAGTATCTTTTTTTATTTTTATAGGGGAAGCAGTAATAACGACCTCTTCAATGTCAGAAATTTTATCTTTGTCAAGCTTAATCTCGCCCAGGCTTAGAGATGTATTTATTTTATCGAAATTTTTAGCATAAGAAATTAATTTGTCTGCATCTATCTTTAGGGTGGAAGGTTCATTAAGCTCATTGATCTTTAAAGAAAAGTTTCCTTCTTTATCTGTAGAGGTTGACTTTATAATTGATGAATCTTTTTGTTTAATAAGATGAATAGTCGCATTTTCGACAGGCTTGTTTTCAAAACTTGAAACTTTGCCGCCGATACTGAGATTCTGACCATTCAGGATTAAAAAATTGAATGAAAATACAAGTAACCAAAAGAAATTTTTCATTAATGTTGTTTAAAGTACTAAAATATAAAAAAACACCCCTGAATAGGGATGTCTGTTTTTAAATAATGTTAAATCTTGAGATCTAAGCTTTCAAATATCTTGCATAAGCATATCCTTCCTGCCCATCAGCAGTTTTTACCTTCCACCAATCGTCAGAAGTTTGTTCAACCAAAGTTACAGATGCTCCTTTTGCTGCTTTACCTACAACAGCCGCATCTGTAGATGGTTCCTGTCTGATATTTAAATTAGATTCTTCAGTAGCTACTGTTAACGAAGCTCCGGAAGCTAATCCGCTCACTTGTACATCAATATTGATATCTGAAGCAGAATAGGTAGAATCTATTGCTCCTAGAGCATTCCAAACTGCATCTTTAGCAGCTGTATTGGCTGCATTTCCGGAAACATATAAAATTCCGTCCTGCTCCTGAACCTGAAGATTTGAAATTCCTGCTGACTGAGCAGCAGAAACTACGCTTGAATATTTGTCTTGTAATGTGCTCATATGAATTATTTTACGACTAAGTTATTGTTGTATTTTCCGATTTTCAAAGCATCTATAGATTCTTTGATTTTTCTGGCCTGTATTGAAGATACGTTTCCTGTAAGAGTAAGCTCTCCGTTTACAACTTCTACTTTTACCGAAGGGAAATCTTTTACAGCGTCCTGTACTTTTTTCTGAACAACGGGATCTACAGCGGATGTTGTTTCAACCGGAGCTACAGGAGCTGGAGTTTCAATTTTCGTCATATCCATTACATCCTTGATACCGTTTACAGTCTTCAGCTGAGCGATCATGGCGTTTTTAGATTGTTCATCAGCAAAAGTTCCGCTTAAATGTGCTACACCGTCTTTTACCTCAACGGAAGCATTTGGATTTGAAGTTACAATAGTAGTTGCCTGAGTCTGAAGATCTGCATCAGAGACTTTTTTCTTACATGAAATTGATCCGAAAGACACTGCGATTGCCAACGCAGCCATTGCGATTGTTTTTTTCATAATAGAGTTATTTTTTGTTGTTTAGGTTTTAATGTTATACGTAAATGTAATAATAAAATTTATACCAAAAGATTAAAATTTAGCTAATTATTTTTTATTTCTTCAAAGATTCATTATTTAAAATAGGGAAATTTTTAAAATGCGAAACTGTTAAAGCTGAAGGGAAAAGAAGAAATAGCAGGCAAAAGTTTAAAAACATTATATTTGTGCAACTTGAATTATAAATATGAAAGGACAAAATAAACTATTTTTTGCGATCATCATTGCCCTTATTTTGGGGGTGGGAATTGGAGGATTCGTTCATTTGAAATATCCTGAAAGTGCAGAACCTTTTTCAAAAAACATAAAACTGCTGGGAACTGTTTTCATCAGATTGGTTCAGATGATTATTGCTCCGCTAGTTTTTACCACTCTTGTCGTAGGAATTGCGAAAATGAGCGATATTAAAATGATCGGAAGGGTAGGAACGAAAGCAATGTTATGGTTTATTTCGGCTTCTTTGGTTTCTCTTTTCATAGGATTGGTTTTGGTAAACTGGTTAGAACCAGGTCATGTGACCAAGCTTCCGATACAGGACGCTGCTTCTGCTGAAGAATTGCTGAAAAGCAGCAAAGGTTTTTCTATGGAAGATTTTGTGAAACATGTCATTCCTAAAAGTATTTTTGAAGCTTTTGCTACGAATGAAGTCCTTCAGATTGTGGTATTTTCTATCATGTTTGGAATTGCTTTGGCAAATTTAGGAGAGGAATATGCACAGCCGGTGATCAAACTATTTGATATCATTGCGCATGGAATTCTTAAGATGGTAGGGTATATTATGTGGTTTGCACCTCTTGGCGTTTTAGGAGCTATTGCAGCAGTAGTGGCGACCAACGGTTTCGAAATATTTAAAGTATATGCAATTTATCTAAGAGATTTTTTCTTTGCCTTAGCTATTCTGTGGCTGGTTTTATTATTGGTAGGTTATTTGATTCTTGGAAATCGCCTTTTCGATTTATTGAGAAGAATAAAAGCCCCTCTGTTAATTGCATTTTCCACGACGAGCTCTGAAGCCGTTTTCCCGAAACTGGTGGAAGAGCTTGAAAGATTCGGATGTAATAACAGAGTTGTTTCGTTTATTTTGCCTTTAGGATATTCGTTTAATTTGGATGGAAGTATGATGTACATGACGTTTGCTTCTATTTTTATTGCTCAGATCTATGGTGTGGAAATGACTATCGGACAACAGATTACCATGCTTTTGGTATTAATGCTTACTTCAAAAGGAATTGCCGGAGTCCCGAGAGCTTCTCTGGTCATTATTGTGGCAACGTGTTCTATGTTCGGAATTCCGCCGGAAGGAATTGCCCTTATTTTACCAATAGACCATTTCTGCGATATGGGAAGAAGTATGACTAATGTGTTAGGAAATGCTTTGGCAACATCCGCAGTTTCTAAATGGGAAGGTCAGCTTGAAAATCACGGTGGAGATATTTAAAAATTAAATTTTATTTGCAAATATTGTTACGATGAAAGTAAACTTCATGATTTTGTTGGTGTTTTTTTTTCAATTATTTTATTCTCAGCAAAAGGAGACATATTTAGAAAGTAAAATAATACTTGAGGAAAAAAATAAACTTTCACAAAAAATTGATAGTTCAATTATTGCAAATAAAGATGGGTTTTCGAGATCAATAACCGAGGGATCCAGTACTAATTACAATAAAAATCATAAACAAACTGGAAGTGGTGGATTCTCAGTTTATACTATTAGGAATAAATCTAACAATAAACTCATAAAAATTGATTACTCTTCAACTCTTCATATTGACAAACCTTTTAAAAACTCTGAAATAGTGCAATATGAAATTTATTTTGATGAGAATGAACATCCTTTTTTCTCGAAAATTACTGAAGATCATTACACAGTGAAAGATGTTTTAACATCGCATCAATTTTTTATAAATTTGCCTAAAAGTTCTATGGAATTAGAAAAAATCTATTTTTCAAATTCTGAAACGCATAAAACAATTATTAAAATATTTGAAATTGTAAAAGGCTATGAAAAAAGATGATGCTGAAAAAAGACAAGATTTCATAAATTATAAAAGTCAAATTGCTGATAATGGGTTTTCCGTTATCAGCAATGTTTTTTCTGAGGAAGAAATAGAAGGTATTTCTGATGTCATTAATGATATTGACACTTCAAAAGAAACATTCAGGAAATCTGAAGACCTTTTTGCCATAAGGCAGTTTCTAAAGGAAATTCCGGAGGTGAAGGATTTGGTTTTCAATGAAAATATTAAAAAAATCATCAAAGAGGTTTTTGGAGAACGGTATTTTGTAGTGAAAAGTATCTATTTTGATAAGCCGGAGAAATCGAATTGGTATGTTGCTTATCATCAGGATTTAACGATTTCTGTAGATAAGAAAATCGAATTACCCCATTTTGGACCCTGGACTACAAAACAGAATCAGTTTGCTGTTCAGCCACCTTTAGATATTCTGGAAAATATTTATACGATCAGAATTCATCTGGATCATACGGATAAACAAAATGGGGCGTTAAAAGTTATTCCCAGATCACACGCCAAAGGAATTTACAGACCGGAAACTGTAGACTGGAATATAGAGACTGAACATATCTGTACCGTAGAGAGGGGCGGAGTAATGATTATGAAACCACTGGTTCTTCATGGTTCTAATCGAACTACAAACGGAAAGAAAAGAAGAGTCATTCATATAGAATTCTCTGACCGTGAGCTTCCTGAAGAAATTCAATGGTCTGAAAAAGAAAATATTTTGTGAAATTTATTATCTACATTTCAAGATTCTATTAATTTCTTAGTTATACTACTATGTGAAAAGAAAATACCCATTGTATAATGGGTATCCTTTTTATGATTTCGTATTAGAATCTTTTTTTTCCGCTTCAGCTTTTTTGGCAGCTTCTTCTTCTAAAGATTTTTGATAATCCTTGTAATCATCATCGGTTTCGTTAAGATCCTCTTTTTGGTATTTTCCTGTTTCCACCTTAAATGTATTCGAAGGACCTGTGATTTTAATTGGTATCCCGATAATTCCGAAAGGAGGAAGTCCCAAACGCATTCCGACGTTAATATAACCGTCAAGACTTACCTGTCCTTCAATTCTCGGTCGGAAGCCGGCAATTTTAAACTTCGTTCTTTCAATCGTGATTACGTTATCTTTAATGCTTGTTTTGATGTTGACTTTACTCACTTTAGCATCATGCAATGCATCGGTTGATGTTTTTTCGGCCACAGAATTAAACACTTTAAAACCATGGAACTGAATATCTTCCAGCGTTAAAACACCCTCTCCTTTTATAGTCTTCAGTTTAGGGAAGAAATCTGCTCCTAGATCGCCCTCCAGATGATAATCCAAAGAAACTTTTCCATAAGCTTTTTCTGCCGCAGAAACCATTTCTCTGAATAAGGTGATTTCTTTGTATGCTCTCTGAATATCAAAGTTTTTGGCTTTCATATTGATGCCGAACTTCGCTTTTTTAGCATTGACAGGAAAATAAGTTCCGTCAGCATTAAATGTGGAACCAATCATTCCGAATTCGGTTTCATTGAGAGCCAGATTACCGTTTTTTAAAGCTAAATTACCCTTGAAATTATTGAGTCTGATGTCTTTAAATAAAATTTCATTGGCATTACCATTAATAATAATATCCAGATTTTTTGGAAGTAAAACAACCCCCTCTGCTGCAGACGTGGAATTAGAAGATTCTCCCGAATTATACGCCATAAAATCATCAATATTTACCTTTTTTGAAGTAAAGTTGATGCTTCCGCTTAAATTTTGGTCTTTTAAAATATAATTAATGTAATTGGAAACATTTCCGTTAAAGACAAAGACATTCTTTTTATAACGGGCTTTTACATCTTCAAACGTTAGCTGACTTCCGTTGAGTTTGAATAAACCTTCTTTTACCACAAAATTGCTCGGGAAAAACTTAGAATGTATGGTAATGTTTTCAATTTTTACAAAACCTCTGTTCTGAATATTATCCAGAGCAGTTCCGTTCTGTCCTTTCAATCCGACATCGGTGGAAACAACGCCATTAATATCTAAACCTTCAATAGGGAAAAGCTTATATAGATCCCCGAGATTAAGTTGTCCTTTAGAATGCAGTCTGTAATTAAGGTTGTTCAAATTTTTCAGATTTGCCTTTATGGTGAAAGGTTTTCCTGCTAATGTAAACGAAATAGGAAGAATTCTGATATCCAAATCACTGAAAGAACCTCTTCCGCTTTTTACATGAGTTTCTACGTTGATGTTTTCTAACGGAAGCTCAGGATAATCATCGAATTGTATAAAACCGTTTTTCAGAGATAAAGTGCTATTGCTTACGGGAACTTTTTTACGTTTCGGTTCATACGTTCCAACAGCTTTTGATTTTACAAAAAGATCACCACGAAGGTTAATACCTTTTACAGGGTAGATTTTATAAATATCCTGAAGATGGATTTTTGCAGTGAAATCAGCATCAATAGAATAGTTGTATAAATTTTTTATTTCGATTTTCCCTTTTGCGTAGTTGTCTAATGCTTTTGCATCGATATTATGAACTAAAACCGCGGTATTTTTAAAATTACCATCGGTATTGAGGATATTCATGTCCAAATTGATATGATCCAAAGCTGCAGGCATTTCTCTCATTTTGAAATACCCGTTTTTCAGATCAGCTTTTATATTGAACAATGGTACTTTTTGTAAGGTCTTTTTAGCATTGCTAGAGATAAGACCTTTCCAGTTTCCGTTGAGTTTCAGGTTTCCTTTCGCATCAATTTTTTTGTATCCGGTAGCATTCTTTAAGGCTTCAAGATTAATGTTTGAATCTATTGTTCCTTCTGAAAACATCATAGGACCGTTTTCAAAAACGAAATTTGTTCTCGTATAGCCGTTTAATAAACTAAAATCAAGCTCATTGACTTTTACCTTTAGCCGGTTAGGATCTAAAGCCGGAATATCAATGAAAGAAGTTAAACTTAAATTGTTGATTGGTGACGAAGATTTCTGATAATTGAAAGAACCGTTATTAATATTGGTTTCGATATGTATATCCGGACTTTGTTTCTTAGAGGCATTCAAAATACCTTTCATCGTAAACAAAAGATCGGCTTTGCCTTTCATTTCAACTTCTTTTGCATATTCTTGATACGCTTCAGGAATGATAACAGGAATAGCTTTCAAATCAGCATTTTTAGTCGTGATCTTTATATCATAAACCTGCTCCTCGTTCGGCATTTTTAAACTTCCCTGAAGATTGAACGGAAATTCTCCCAGTACCAGAGGATTGTCTGTAAAATAAAAACCTAACTGGTCAATATTAATCTTTGTATTGATTTTTCCTTTTAAAGGTAGGTTTTTAACCCACGTATCTTTATCTAATCTGAAAAAACTGTTTTTAATGTCTGTTTTTGCGTTTAAGCTCAGAATATCTTTCGTTAAATCAATCAGACCATTATATTCCAGCTTATCTAATTTTAAATAGGTTTTGCTTAGCTGGTCATCATAAATAAAATTAGAATTGGAAATTCTGAAGTTTTTCAATGCTAAAGCCATTTTAGAATCATTGTTCTCTTTAGCTTCTCCTTCGGACACCAGAATATCAAAGTTGTTTCTTCCTGAACTGTCAACTTTCATCCGGATATTGGCATTTTCAATGTACAGTGTATTGAAAACGATTTTTTCATCAAAAAGACTGGTGATATCTATGCCCAAGCCAATTTCTTTCGCATCAATAAGATTTTCAGTCTGAAAAGGACTATTTCCTTTTACTGAAGAATTGGTAAGGGTGACGGTAAGATTAGGAAAATGGGTAAAGAAAGAAATATCTAAATCTTTGAAATCTACTTTTGTTTTTATATAGCTACTTGAAACTTCTTTTATCCCGTCGTTTATAGTGTCTTTAAAAAAATAAGGAGTTACAAACAGAATTAATACAACACTGCCTAAGCTGATTCCAGAGATTTTTAAAGTTTTGGATAAAAAGGAGGCTTTTGTTTTTTCCTTCTTCATATATATCTTAAATATCGATCTACAAAGTAACTGATAAAGAAGGGGAAAATGAAATTTTTTCGACCAACATCAATCATTTTATAAATTTTTAAGAAATAAAAAACGCTTCGAAGATTCCGAAGCGTTTTTTTATTTAACTGCAGATGATTATTTTATAGAAATCTCATCTACAAATATATAGGCATCTCCTCCTGCTCCCTGATGCCACTCAGGAAGTTTTCCGTAATGGTATGCTTTTACTTTGATATAACGTGCTTCAGTCGGTAAAATCTCAGCAGATAGGGCTTTTACCTGAACCTTTTCATCTTTTGGATCGAGAGAATTATTTACTGTTTCCAAAAGGACGTAATCTTTACCATTTACTGAGGCATAGTACTCAACTTTTTTAGGTAATAAAATCCAGGCCTTGCTATCCTGAAGGAAAGTAGAAGTCAGCTGTGTAATTTTCTGAGGAGACTTCATATCGATAATTGCTTCAAAAGTCTGTCCCTGATATCCCAGCCATTCTCCTTTTCTCCAGTTAGTATCACCGTTGATTCCATCAATTAAAGACAGTTTGCCACTTGCTGTGTATTGTGGAGTAGGCGTTGAATTTACCGTGATGTCCCAGTTATTAGGTCTCCTGTTGAAGTTGGCGGTTACGATTGAGCTTTTTTCACCTTTTCTTTCCGCGTATGCCGAAACTTGAGTTGTTTTTGTAATCGTAAACGGTCCATTATATGCCTTGAAGGTCTTTCTCACATTGGCATCACCTTCATCCAATGTCATATAATAAATTTTATCATCAGGATTCAAAGCAGTGATTTCAACCTTTGTATTTAAATCAAAAATTCTTGCTGCAGCGATAACTGGAGTTGCCGTCAGTTCATCATATTTGAAATCTTTGAACGATTTTGCGTTTTCAAAACCTAATTTTTTGAGTTCGTCTTTGCCTGTATTTTTTGTGATGATCTTTGTAGTTCCGTCTTCCAGATGGATTTTAACCTCATCAAAATAAGGCTTTGTTGTCTGCCATTCAGGCAATCCCGGAGTTACAGCATAAATACCCATTGAGCTTAAAATATACCATGCGCTCATTTGTCCGCAATCCTCATTTCCGATTAATCCATCCGGAGTATTCTTGTAATAATTATCAAGGATATACTTGATTTTTGCATCTGTTTTTTCAGGTTTTCCTACATAGTTATAAAGATAAGCAATGTGGTGGCTTGGTTCATTCCCTTGAGCATATTGCCCGATCAAACCAGTAATATCCACTTGTTCCCTACCGGTTGTTTTATCAGGGGCAGAGAAAATAGCATCAATAAACTGTTCAAATTTTTCTTTTCCTCCGTGAGCGGCAATTAATCCCGGAATATCCTGCTGAACAGAGTAGGAGTAGTGCCAGGAATTTCCTTCCGTATAGTTGTTGTTAACTTCTCTTGGTTCGAATGGTTCATACCAGTTTCCGTTCTTTCTGGGCTGCATAAATCCGTTCTTTGGATTGTATAGATTTTTCCAGTTTTGAGAACGTTTCATGAAATATTGATAATCTTCTTTTTTGCCTAAAATTTTAGCCATTTGGGCAATGCACCAGTCATCGTAAGCATATTCTACAGTTTTGGAAACACTTTCATGTTCATCATCAATAGCGATATAATTGTTTTGTTTATAAGCATTTAATCCAAAAATATCCAGCATGGCAGAATTTTTTGAAGCCTGGAATGCTTTTTCATAATCAAATCCTGTGATTCCTTTTGCCATTGCATCAGCAATTACAGAAACGGCATGATAGCCGATCATACATTCGGTTTCGTTGGAAGCCAGTTCCCAAACCGGCAGTTTTCCGCCCTGTTCGTATTGTTTAATGAAAGTATTGACGAAATCTGCTGTTCTTTTTCTGTTGATTAACGTCATCAATGGATGCGCCCCTCTGAAGGTATCCCAAAGAGAAAAGACACTATAATAATCAAAATCTTTAGCATAATAGAATTTGTTGTCTCTGCCTCTGTATTTTCCATCAACATCCATATTGATGTTAGGCTGTGTGAAAACATGATACATTGCGGTGTAAAAAACAGAAAGCTTATCCTTATCGTCAGATTTTACTTCAATTTTTGATAATTCTTTATCCCAATCTGTTACGGCTTGCTTTTGAATCGCTGCAAAGTCATTAGATTGTCCTTCTGCCAGCATATTTTTTTCTGCTCCTTCATAGCCTGTCGGAGAAATTGAAACTTTTACAAGAATTTTCTCACCTTTTTTAACTTTTGTTGAAAATGCTATCTGAATTTCATCACCTTTTATAATATCTTCAGATGTAGAAATTCCTCTTTCACTGGGCTTTGTAACATGTTCTTTTGATCTAAGCATAGGCTTAGAAAATTCAATTCGGGCATAAATATACTGATTGGTTGCCCAGGCTTCACTTCTCCTGAAAACTTCGATCGTTTTGCTGTCGATGATTTTCACTTCGCCTTCCAGAAGCTTATCTCTATGGTTTAAGTCTAAAATAATATTTGCATTTCCGGCATTATTGAAGGTGTATTCATGATATCCCACTCTTTTTGTAGTGGTTAAACGAACATCAATATTATTCTTATCTAATTTAACAGCATAAAATCCTGCCGTTGCTTTTTCGTTTTTATGAGAGAATTTTGATGAATAGTCTTTGCTGTCCAGGCTTGGTTTTCCCATAGTAGGCATCAGCATGATATCTCCGTAGTCAGAAACTCCGGTTCCGTTGAGATGGGTATGGGAAAATCCGTAAATTACAGAATCAGAATAATGATAACCGCTGCATCCGTCCCAGCTTCCGTCAATTCGTGTATCGGGAGAAAGCTGTACCATTCCGAAAGGAACTATGGCTCCGGGAAATGTATGTCCGTGACCTCCCGTTCCTATAAAAGGATTTACATACTGCGAATAATTTTGCGCAAATAAATTATGGGCAGCTAATCCTAAAAGAACGAATATTATTTTTTTCATTCAGTTTTATATTTAAAAATCCCCCTAAAGTACTACAAAATTTTGTTCTGCAAAAGAATTTATCTATCAGTAAGTTTACTTATTCTAAATAGGTAAAATTTCCGTAAATTTGTAGACAATTTATTTTTTTATGTTGACTAAAGAAAAGGTACAAAATTTCCTTAAAGAGATAGAAGTAGATGACCTGGTGAATAACCTGCAGATCATGGGTACAGAAATATATATTGATATGACTGCTCATTCACCGGCAATGCACGAAAAAAAGAAACTGGAAGCAGCTATGAAGCAGGCTTTTGCCAGTGAATTCGGAGAAGAGATTCATTTAAAACTTAAAATAGTTTCACCGGAACCAAGCGAAATTCAGCAGAGTCAGATCAAAGGAAAGCAGATTCCCGGGATTAAAAATATCATTGCTATTGCATCTGGTAAAGGTGGAGTAGGAAAGTCTACGGTTTCTGCCAATATTGCGGTTACTTTAGCTAAAATGGGCTTTAAAGTTGGACTTTTGGATGCAGATATTTATGGACCTTCGGTTCCTACGATGTTTGATACAGAAGGTGAAAAACCTGTTACAGTAGAAGTTGATGGTAGAAGTCTGATGAAACCCATTGAAAATTACGGTGTGAAAATGCTTTCAATCGGATATTTTTCAGGAGCTAATCAGGCAGTGGTTTGGAGAGGTCCAATGGCTTCAAAAGCTTTGAACCAGATGATCAGGGATGCAGCTTGGGGAGAACTGGACTTTTTATTGATCGACCTTCCTCCGGGAACAGGAGATATTCATTTATCAATCATTCAGGAAGTTCCGGTAACAGGAGCGGTAATCGTAAGTACACCTCAGCATGTTGCTTTGGCAGATGTTAGAAAAGGAATTGCGATGTTCCAGATGGAAAGCATCAATATCCCGGTGCTTGGATTGGTAGAAAATATGGCTTATTTTACGCCTGAAGAATTACCTGAGAATAAATATTATATCTTTGGAAACCAGGGAGCACAATATTTGGCAGATGATTTGGGAATTCCTGTATTGGGAGAAATTCCTTTGATCCAGAGTATCAGAGAAGCAGGAGATGTAGGAAGACCTGCGGCATTACAGGAAAATTCTAAGATTTCTGACATCTATACAGGAACTGTACAGAAAATGATTGAAAGCCTTGTGGAAAGAAATAAAAATCTTCCTCCCACTGAGGCAGTAAAAATTACAACAATGGCGGGTTGCTCACCAAAAAAATAAAGTAAACCAAACCCAAATATGGAGATAAATACAACACACGAAGAAACTGTAACCAGAGTAATGGAAGCGTTGGAAAGCATTCGTCCGTTTCTTAATAAAGACGGAGGAGATATTGAGCTGATCGATGTAAAGGAAAGTACAGTATTTGTAAAACTTTTAGGAAACTGTTCAGGGTGTTCTCTTAATTTCTCAACTTTGAAATTAGGCGTTGAAAATACCATTAAACAGCACGCTCCTGAAATTGAGAAGGTAGTGAATGTAGAGTAAAAAATAAGACGATATATTTTTTAAAAGCAGACTTCAATAAAGTCTGCTTTTTTTGTTAAAACTATTTTTTTACGATAAAAAATGTTAAAATTTAGAAGATCAAGCTTTAGGAATTTCCTCCATTTGTGGAAAACCATCCACACCGTAACGCTCCGTTTCTAATAATGAAACTGATTGCCAGCCTTTCATGAAGTACCCCATTCCTTCTATTAATTCAGTAACGGCATTATTCCATTCACCGAAATCGGGAAGGGAAGATTGCAGTTTATGAAACTCCTTAAGATCCATATCATGCAAACGTATAGTTTCCTCCAATGCATCTTCTTTGGATAATCCGTAATGATGTTGTAGTACTTTTACTATATTAAAATATACATCGCCGCTTTCTTCATCTTTTAATAATGATTGAACATCATTAAAGTAACCTATGATTCTAGTAGTAAGATCATACATTCTTTTTATAACGGGATGTGAATAAATATAATCTGGTAATGTGACTTCGTTCTGTATTTCTATGGTCTCAATAAAAGCACAGATCATTAATATTCTGACTCTAATATTAAGAAGATTGCCTACAGACGGAAACACTTTATTCTGCTTATATAACACTTCCATCTGCAAACCATCAAAATATTCATTAAGTGTATTTGCAAACCGGTCTACAGATGATGAAGGAATAAAATTAAGAAAACCATCCCGAATGCTCTGCAACTGATACCCGAGTGGTATCTGAGCCTTATCAGCTGTAATCTGCCCTTTCAATATTGCAATTGACAAATTTTGTGCATTCTTAACTTCATCAAGAGTAGCCACTTCATACATATCATCATTATACATAGACCAAAGCATGAATCTGCCTAATGGCCGCAAACGGTCAAAGCTTTTAGTTTTGGGCCACCAGCGAGCAGACATAAAACCTGTTTTAGTCCGTTTATACTTATCTCTTGTTGAAGCCGGAATTAAATCTTTAAGTTCGCCATCGATCCATTGATGATCTGTTACATTTTGGAGGGCATCAGCAAAAGGATTAATAAGATCAGGAAAGGGGTAATTAAAACGCTCTTTGAGAATTGTTTTGATTTTCATAATTATTTGTTTTGATTGGTATTTTAATCCCAAAAGTATGAAATATTAAATACTTACTTAATATTTTTTTATAAAACTGTAATAAACTCGTTTTCATGTTATAAATAACAGAAATGAACAGCATTTATAGTGCAGAATTTGCTTGTTACTATAAAATTTCATCTATATAATAGGGATTAACTAAAGATAGAAGCTGTTTAGTTTATAAAAAAGCCCCAGAAAAAATCTGAGGCTTCAAGCGTAATTATTAAGTCAAAATTATTTTACAATCATTCTCTTCACTTCTCCTTCCGAAGTTTTAATTAAATAAACTCCGGTATTCAACTTCGAAGTATCGATTGTCAAAGCGTTTTTCTCTTTTCCAAGGAATTTTCCTGACATATCGTACAATTCATAACCCTGAGCTCTGTTGAAATACAATGCATTTCCTTTTGTAACAGGATTAGGGAAGATATTGAAGGTTGCTTTTTCGGCTTTCGTTTCTCCTGTTGCCAATGTAGCTGAATTTATTTCATACATCGATAATGTACCGCTGATTTCGTTGGCAATGATTACATACCCTTTTCCGGTTGTAGTGTTTTCAGGAGCGATGTAGATGATTCCTTCCGGACCGTTATCACCGCCGTAAGCTGAAGTCGTACGAGAATGTTTGTAATCGGTAAAAGTAGGATTGTTTGGGTCTGTAACGTTGTAAACCATCACACCTCCAGTTCTTTCTAATGTGATGAAAGCGTAAGTTTGCCCTCCAATAGTTCCTAAAGCTACCCCTTCAGGCTCCGGACCTTTTGCTCGGCTTCGGGTTTTAATTCCGTTGGCTTCATTGTCTGCATTGAAAATTAATGGATGACTCGCTGCAATATATCTTTCAAATCTGTCACCGCTGTCATAAACGATCTGCTTTGTATCTGCATTGAAGATGGAGAATGAACGTGCCCCTAATGCTGCAATTTCTTCAAAATCGGTGTCTCCATCCGTATTTCCTGTAGCATTGGAAACTCTGAACCTTCCTAAGTTATAAGACGCTTTTAGAATTGATGACTGAGGAAAAAGTGTTGTATCTAAAGTATAATTAGTAGCTCCAATTGTAGTTCTCTCACTGAATCCAGAAAGATCCTTTTCATCCCCCTCGTTTGCCGTTACAATATAATTTGTACTGCCCACTTTAAAGCTTTGAGCTCCATCCGGCATAAAATATGTTTTTACCGGCCAGTTGGCGATTAAAATCTCGCCATTATTATCAGAAGCATCAAAACCATTCCCTGGAATGCTCATGTCTTTTTTACCCAATCCCCAAATGTTTGTAATGGTTTTTGTCACTAAATTAATCTCTGCAACAGCATTGTTTTCTTGAAGCGTAACCCAGGCTTTCTGACTGTCAGAACTTACCGTTATATATTCAGGCTCTAAATCCTGAGACAATGTATTGTTGGTTCTTACTTTCCTCAAACCTGTCGCAGTTAAAGCAGCAACCTGAGAGTCAAAGGCATTGAAGTTAAGTGTGGTGACATTACTTTGCGTAAGGCTGCTAATCCCTCCTGAAATATCAATAATGCTGATAGAACCTTCAGGATCTATTGTATAAGCATCATTAGGTTCGCCTTCGTTAGCGGTGATTACTTTTGTTCCGTCCGGAGAGAAAGTAATCATGTCCGGTAAAGCTCCTACGACAACTTGTTTTAAAAAGGTTCCATTAGTGTCAAAAAATACAACAGAGCCATTTTGCTGAGGATTTGAGTTTGGAGAAGCTGCTGCTACGATTCCGTTTTTCACTGCAATACTCGTGATTCCTCCGTATGGTACCATACTGACAGTGTTGGATACAGTAGGAGCCATTGGATTACTGAAATTAATAATGTCAAAAACATGTGTAATTGAGCTGATGGTAAATAATTTCTGAGTGGCGGGGTCGTGAACTACAATTTCAGTAGAACTTGTGTTCGCTCCGGAAGGATCAAAGCTTCCGATATAGTTTAATGAGATTTGGTTGGAAGGAACCGGTGCCGGTTTATCATTATCAACAATATAAACCGTTGTATTATTGTCACCTGAGATTGTTGCTCCGGTAGGATTTTCAAGACTTACTACAAAATATTCTGCCTGCTGCTCTTCTAAAGTATCATCAATGATCGGAATATTTACCGTGAAGCTTGTCATTGATGGTGTAAGAGTAATTGTTTGGTTGGCTAAAGTAAAATCATTATTGTCTGCAGTACTGAAAGGGGCCGGTTTAACAACCAGATTTATTGTTGAATTTGAAGGATTAGCAATATTTATTTTAAATGCTAAAGTTCCTGCGTTTTCATTTACCTTAATGAAGTTTTTATCTAAAGAAATTGCGGTTCCTGCTGTAGTAAATGTTGTTGAAGTTGCTGCCGTCACTGCATTGTCATTTGTATCTTCCACCATATTCGGTTTTAAAGCCAAATAATAGGTTTGATTGGGAACTAAACCTGAGGTCGGTATTACTGTGATTTTGTTGTTGGCAAAGATAGTTGTGAAGGGAACTTGTGTACCTGAAGCATTTCCAAGACGGAAATCTACAAGAGTTTGTGCATTAGAATCGTTGATCGTTGAGTTGTCTGCTAATCTTACATTTTCATTAAAAGAAATCGTAGGATTTACAATGGTAGAAGCGTTATTTGTATTATTTGCCGGAAGATACGTTACGGTGGGCGGAGTAGTATCAGTTCCACTTACTGCTGTTGCATCTACTGTGAAATTATCAAAACGGTTGTTTCCGACAGTTCCTCCGGTTCCTGCAGCAAATTCAACTTTAAGTTTAAAATTCGGATTATTCGCAACATCGGCAATTGCAGAAAAATCAAAAGTAATCAGTTGAGGATTGGCATCCAGCGGAGAAACCGTCTGATAAGGTAAAAACGTTGTTCCGTCAACTGAATAGGTCCAGGTCTGAGTTCCTGCTCCCGAACTAGATCTTCTTGTCGTAAATTTTACAACTACATTATTATATCCTGTTGTTGGTAGATTAAATTGTAAATTACCTCCGATTGGAATATTATATCTCAAATGCGTTCCTGAAGCATCTCCGTTTCTTGCATTTAGATTGTCAACGTTGAAGTTTTGTCCTGTTCCTCCTGCGAAATCGATTTCAGTGGTTCCGCCTATAAATGCAGTTATTGAACCGCCTGTCAAAGTTGAGGTCGGCGTAGTGATTGAAGAGGTGGAAACATTGTTGTTAAAATTCCAGTAGTGAATAAGAGAGGTCTGTCCGAAAAGATTTCCCTGAAGAAAAAAAGCGGCAATTACAGTACCTTTTAACAAGTAGTTATTAATCATCTTTACTTACATTAAGTTTATGCAAAAATGAAGTTTCTACGTTGTAAACATTTTAAGGTAATTTTAATAAATGTTTAATAAATAGGTAATTTAATTAAAGGCAGTGTGGTGATATTGCCGTAAAAAAGAATCATACCTATGCAATGGCATGATGTGTTTATAGGTATTTACTTATACTATTTAATGCCCGGAAGAATTGAAATGGGTGTTAAGAGATTTCTTTCCTTCCAATGGATGTTTTTGCATGAAGAAAAACCCTGAAATGGCCGTCAAAACAAGTAATACAAAAATAACCAGGAAAATTCTTTTTAACATATCTTTCATACCGCGAGATTTTTAATGTCCTTAATTTCTAATGTTGAAGTTGGGTATCCTTTTTGTACGGCATTGATCATTGCTCTTCCCACTTCGTGTAAAGTTAATGATTTTGACGGTAAAAAAATAGGAAATAGCCAAATAAAAGGTTTAAAAAACCATTTTACATTTTCCTGACCTTCAACAGGTTTCATAAATCCGGGACGTAAATTGTATGCAGCTTTCAATCCCAGCTTTTTTAATGCATTCTCAGTCTTACCTTTTACCCTTGCCCACATCATTTTTCCGCTTTCTGTACTGTCGGTATGAGCTCCTGAAACATAATTGAATACCATATTAGGGTTTTGATGTAAAACGACTTTTGCAAAATGTAAAGTAACATCATAAGTAGTTTTAATATATTCTTCTTCACTCATACCCATACTGCTGATTCCGGCACAGAAGAAAACAGCATCGAACCCTTTCAGATTTTCATCGTTCATATCGATATTTAAAAAGTCTGAAACAATGTATTCCTTAAGTTTTGCATGTTTCTTTCCGGATGGCTTTCTGCTTACGCTTAATATTTCTGAGATATTGGGATTTTCAAGACATTCCATTAAAACTCCTTCTCCTACCATCCCTGTTGCTCCTGTTAGAATTATTTTGAGTGTGTCCATTATTTCTGCTGTTTTTCTTAATGACGTTTCCCAATTGAGTTTTACCTTAACTTTTTTTTAATTTTAATCTTAACCGTAGGTATTTGAATGAATTATTTTTAGTTTTTTTAACATTATTGAAAGATTCTTCCTTTATCAGAATGACAGCCGAGTATTTTAAAAAGAAAAACCAGTCAAAAGAGACTGGTTTTGTAATGGTATATTAAATTAACTATTTTTTATTAACCTGTAGTTTGCTGTAAATGTTATGAATAAGCCCGTCCGCAACAGATATTTTAGGGACGAAAATACGGCTGATTTCTGACCACGACATTACATTATTATAGATTTTCAATGCATGAACCAAAACATCTGCACGGTCCTCTCTTAAATTATATTGCGTCATTCTTTCATCGATAGTAAGTGCTGCAAATTCTTTATACGCTTTTTTCAGATACGATGATGACATAGGCTTTCCGTCTTTGGTCTTGCTTAAAGAAAAAACTTTGTTGATGTTTCCTCCGGAGCCAATGGCAACGATAGGTTTTTTACTTATAATATTGGCTTTAATCTCCTCTTTCATCTCTTTCCAGTTGTCTTCTGTAACTAAATCGTTCAAAAGGCGTATAGTTCCGATATTGAATGATTTTTCATAAAGCATTTTGCCATTTTCATAGAAAGTAAGTTCGGTAGAGCCACCTCCAACATCTACATACAAATAAGCGAAATTTTTGTCGAGTCCTTCCGCAACATGGTTTTCATAGATTAATGTTGCCTCTTCGTCACCTGAAATAATTTCAATAGCAATTCCTGAAGTTTCTTTTACTTCTTTAATGATCTCCTGACCGTTTGCAGCATCTCTCATCGCACTTGTTGCACAGGCTCTGTAATGTTGTACATTGTAAATTTTCATCAGATCGCTGAAAATTTTCATGGAATCGAGAACCATTTTTTCTCTTTCGGCACCGATTTTTCCCATAGTGAAAACGTCCATTCCTAATCTCAAAGGGATTCTTAGAAGATTAAGCTTAATGAATTCAGGCTCTTTCTGCTGAGTTTTTACTTCGTTTATTAAAAGTCGGGCTGCATTACTTCCTATGTCTATCGCTGCGATAATCATTATGTGCGTACTTATTTTATATTAAATTTCAGTTGATGAATTGAATTTACAAAATTATATGATTATTTGCCATTTAGAGCAAAGTTTTAGCGAACAATTACTTTTTCGTGGCCTTTGCCTTTAGGTATTTATAAGTTTCTACCTGGGAACGGCATTCATCTTTATTATTTCGGATGTATTCATTGCCCAGTTTTTTATCCAGTATTCTTGCCTTTACGTTGTCACGAAGCTGGATATCCAGAATGTCTTTTAATTCGGTTTTTAAATTTTTATCTGTAATTTTTGCAACAGCTTCTATCCTGTAGTCGAGGTTTCTGGTCATCCAGTCTGCAGAAGAAATATACATATCCTCGGAACCTTTGTTGTAAAAATACATCACTCTTGCATGTTCCAGATATTCGTCGACAATACTAATGGCTTTTATTTTTTCTTTAAAGTCTTTTTGGTTGACGGCACAGTAGATTCCTCTTACGATCATTTTTACTACGACACCAGCTTTTGCAGCATCATAGAGCTTTGTGATAAGAATACGGTCACTTACCGAGTTGGCTTTAATAATCATTTCGGCTCTTCTCCCTGCTTTAGCTTCCTCTATCTCTTTATCAATATGGTGAATGATTTTTTCACGCATAAACTGAGGGCAAACCAAAAGGTTTTTACAGGTTTTAAGCACGGTAAGATAATCTTCTTTCGGTTTTCTCAGAACATTAAAAACCTTATTAATGTCTGCCATTATTCCTCTATCTGAGGTCATGATAAGATGGTCTCCGTAGATTCTGGCTGTTTTTTCATTAAAATTGCCGGTGCTTATAAATCCGTACTGTATCGTTTTATTATGCGCTCTTTTTTTGATGATGCACAATTTTGCATGTACTTTTTTGTCAGGAATTCCTACTAGAACGGTTATTCCTTCCGGTTCCAGCATTTCTTTCCATTTCAGGTTGGATTCCTCATCAAATCTTGCCTGGAGTTCAAGCATCACTGTTACTTCCTTACCGTTTCTGGCCGCGTTAATCAATGCATTGATGATTTTTGAGCTGCTTGCCAAACGATAAGCCGTAATCTGAATTGATTTAACATCAGGATCCATTGCTGCTTCACGCAAAAGATCAATTACAGGATTATATTTATGATATGGGAAGGTAAGCAGAACATCGTGTTTTAAAATGATATCTGTTATCCTTTGTCCATGCTCAAAAGCCGGATGCATAAAAGATGTTCTTTCTACAGGTCTTTCATACTTTTCAAAAACATCCGGAAAATCCATAAAATGTTTGAAATTATGAATTTTTCCCCCCGGAATAATGCTGTCTTTTTTTGTTAAGTTTAATTTTCGGATAAGCATTTCCAGAAGTGCTTTATCCATGTCTTTATCAAAAACAAAACGGGTTGGCTTTCCCTTTCTTCTGTTCTTTAACCCTTTTTCAATTTTTTCGGCGAAGTTAGTTCTGATATCATTATCCAGATCAAGTTCAGCATCTTTAGTTACTTTAAAAGCATTGGCTGCAAACTCGTCATATCCAAAATAGGAGAAAATGTGGGGTAAATTGAAGGTGATTACATCTTCTAACAACATCACGTCTTTTTCTTCAGGATCTTCTGTCGGCAGCAAAAGAAATCTACCCACAAACCTTGACGGGATTTCGATAATCGCATAATTACTGGAATACTGCCAGTCTTTTTTTCTCATCGCAACGCCTAAATAAAGACTTTTGTCTCTCATATAAGGCATCGGCGTATTTTCATGAAGAAGAATCGGAATAACATTGGCTTCTACCACTTCATCAAAGTAATTTCTGACAAATTCTTTTTGTTTTGCAGTTAAATTTTTTGCAGTTTTAATAAAAACTTTATGATCAGCCATTTCACCCTGAATTTTTTTCCAGGTTTTGTCAAAATTCTGCTGATGTTTTATAACAATGTCATTAATTTTCTGAAGGATTTTTGATGGAGGCTGGTAGAATGACTCTGCAATTACTTTTTCTTTAAAATCCATTGCACGTTTTAATCCTGCGACACGCACTCTGAAAAACTCATCTAAATTATTAGAAAAAATTCCTAAGAAACGGATTCTTAAATGTAAAGGCACATTTTCGTCCATAGCTTCCTGTAAAACTCTCTCATTGAAAGCAAGCCATGTAATATCTCTTGGATTGAAGTGTAATGACATTCTCTAGTTTATATTTTACCAAAAATAATAATTCGGAGGATTATGATCCCTATATTATAGGTTAAACTTTGATTAATTTTTGCGGCTGTCAATGTTCAAACTGTCTTGAATAGTGTAGTTTTTGCAAGATGACTAAGTCTCTTACTATTGTATTGTGTCATTTTGTCACATCCTTCTGAATGGTACAGATATTGAGAAATTGAGAGTGTAAATTAATTTTAAAATTAGAAAAAATATAAATATTATGAGTAAAATAATTGGTATTGACTTAGGAACAACCAACTCTTGTGTTGCTGTAATGGAGGGTAAAGACCCTGTTGTTATTCCTAATGCTGAAGGTAAAAGAACAACACCATCTATTGTAGCATTTACAGAAGATGGTGAAAGAAAAGTGGGAGATCCTGCAAAAAGACAGGCGGTAACAAACCCTACGAAAACGGTATATTCAATTAAAAGATTTATCGGAACTCATTTTAAGGATGATGCTTCTGAAATCTCAAGAGTACCTTACAAAGTGGTATCTGGACCAAATGATACCGTAAAAGTAAAAATCGACGACAGAGAATATACTCCACAGGAAATTTCTGCAATGACGCTTCAGAAAATGAAGAAAACTGCTGAAGACTATCTTGGACAAGAAGTAACAAGAGCGGTAATCACTGTTCCTGCCTACTTCAACGACGCGCAAAGACAAGCTACTAAAGAAGCGGGTGAAATCGCTGGTCTTAAGGTAGAAAGAATTATCAACGAACCTACAGCTGCTGCATTAGCTTACGGTTTGGATAAAAACCATAAAGATCAAAAAATCGCTGTGTATGACCTTGGGGGTGGTACTTTCGATATCTCTATCCTTGATTTGGGTGACGGTGTATTCGAAGTATTGTCTACAAACGGTGATACTCACTTAGGAGGGGATGACTTTGATGATGTGATCATCAACTGGATGGCTGATGAATTCAAAGCTGAAGAAGGAGTTGACTTAAAATCTGATGCAATCGCATTACAAAGATTGAAAGAAGCTGCTGAAAAAGCAAAAATTGAATTATCTTCTTCTCCACAAACGGAAATCAACCTTCCATATATTACGGCTACAGCTACAGGTCCTAAACACTTAGTAAAGACTTTAACTAAAGCTAAATTCGAGCAGTTATCTGCAGACCTGGTAAGAAGATCTATGGAGCCGGTTGCTAAAGCATTGAAAGATGCAGGTTTATCAACTTCAGATATCGACGAAGTAATCTTGGTAGGTGGTTCTACAAGAATCCCGATCATCCAGGAAGAAGTAGAAAAATTCTTCGGTAAAAAACCATCAAAAGGTGTTAACCCGGATGAGGTTGTTGCAATTGGTGCTGCTATTCAGGGAGGTGTATTGACAGGTGATGTAAAAGATGTATTGCTTCTTGACGTTACTCCACTTTCTTTAGGTATTGAAACAATGGGTTCTGTTTTCACTAAATTAATTGAAGCGAACACTACCATCCCAACTAAAAAATCTGAAGTATTCTCTACAGCTTCTGATAACCAGCCTGCTGTAAGCATTAGAGTAGGACAGGGTGAGAGACCAATGTTCAACGATAATAAAGAAATCGGCAGATTCGACCTTACAGATATTCCACCAGCGCCAAGAGGAGTTCCTCAAATCGAAGTTACTTTCGATATTGATGCAAATGGTATCCTAAGTGTTTCTGCTAAGGATAAAGGTACCGGTAAAGAGCAGACAATCAAAATCCAGGCTTCTTCAGGTCTTTCTGACGAAGAAATCGAAAGAATGAAAAAAGAAGCTCAGGAAAACTCTGCAGCGGATGCTAAGAAAAAAGAAGAAGTGGAGATCTTCAACAAAGCTGACGGATTGATCTTCCAGACTGAAAAACAATTGAAAGAGTTTGGTGAGAAATTATCTGCTGATAAAAAAGCAGCAATCGAAGCAGCTCACGGAGAATTGAAAACCGCTTTCGAAGCTAAAAATGCTGACGATGTAAAAGCTAAAACAGAAGCTTTAGATGCAGCTTGGATGGCAGCTTCAGAAGAATTGTATGCAGCAGGACAAGGTGCTCAAGGTGCAGATGCAGGAGCTCAGAATGCAGGAAATGCAGGAGGTGATGATGTACAGGATGCAGACTTTGAAGAAGTAAAATAATTACTGAATAAAAGTATTTATATATAATTTAATAAGCGGCTATAGATATTATATTTATAGCCGCTTATATTTTTAAAGTTTATGAGTTAAGGATATCAAATGAAAAGCAGAAGTTGCATAATATTAATTTATCTAAGATTCGGATGAACCCGATATTTTTCCTTCTTCCAATTCTTTTCTTCTTTGTTTAATGAAGTCCGTAGGTCGAATATTATTGATTTCCAGAAAGAGATCTGAAAAGTTTTGACGGGAACTTATTCCGCACTCATTCGCTAATCCTTGTATTTTTAAGCGCAGATACTGAGGATTTTCATACATTAATTTAGTAATGTAATTAATGCGAAGGGTAGAAAGATATTTGCTGAAGTTCATTCCTTTTACATCATTGATATATTGTGAAAGATAAGACTTGTTGGTACGGAAAGTAGTGGCAAGCTGGTCAATTGTTAATCCATTTTCTTTAAAATTTCCTGTAGCTTCAAACTCTTTTAACTTATTCTGTAAATCCACAAATATATCTTCACTTAATACAGACTTTCCATAATTTGTGATATTTTTATAGGAAGGTAAAGCGGGCTTTGTTTGCTGTTGAAGTTTTTTTTCCAATTCGTGGTACTTCAGCTTTATTGATTGTGCATTATTGTAAAATCTCCAGGCTAGTATAGCCAATAAAATCAATATGGAAACAAGAAGTATAATTGTTCCAATACTCAATTTATTACGGGCTTCTAATTTATTTTTAGATTCTTCCAAGATTTGCTTATCGTAATCTTTATGGATTTTCGCGGACAAATAATTGAAATCTTTGCTAAAAATACTATCCGCTTTCAAGAGTTTTTTTGAGTATTCAAGTTCCTTTTCGACATTCTTTTTTTTCTGATAGTATTTGATCAGAAGATTATAATTTTCAAGAAGTTCCGGGAAAATAAATTTTCTTTTTTGAAAGATAGAATCTACTTTTTCAAACTGCCTTATTGCAAAATCTTCTTTTCCTAAGCCTAAATAATTTTTCCCAATATAAAAATCGGAAACGGATGACCAATAAAAATCCTCATTTTTATTTAATACGGGCAATGCCTGTAATAAAAAATTACGGGAGGCATTATAGTTTTTATGATTAAATTCAGAAATGCCTTTACATTTCAGAAAGTATGCTTTTTCTAAAGAAAAGTCTGTTGACTTAGAAGAAATATGTAATCCTATATTGATTATAGAATCCGCTTTCTTATAATCCTGTGTATTTTTATAGCACACTGCAAGTTGATGTAAGCTGTTGAGATAGCCTTTCTGGGCATTATATAAGGCATTAGGATGGTAGTCTTCTTTTGTTTTTGCTTCAAAATAGGAGATACTTTCTTTAAAATGTTCAATGGCCTCATGATAATATCCTAAGTAGCTTTTTACCAATCCCATTTGATAAATGATCTTATATTTAAGATAATCATCTTTACCGTCTATAGAATATTGATAGGCTTTTAAGTATTCAGCTAAAGCAGATTGATAATTTTTATAGTAAAAATAATACAGACTGCCCTTTAGCAGATAAACAGTAGAAACTAATTCCTTATCATCCGTTTTTTTTGCAATAGCTATAGCACTATCGGCGTATTTTATTTTTGTTCCTTTATCCGGAGAGAAAAACGTAGCATCCCTATATCCCTGGATTTGTTCGGACAAATTATTTTCTTGTTTTGCTTTCTGAAGATAAAGATTGACACCTTTTAATGCTGTTATATCATTTTCATTTTTTTTCTCATATATATTTCGTAAATCCTCAAAACTCTGTTGACTATATATTTTTCCAAAAGAAAAAAATAAAAAAAAATAAAAAAAACAAAAAGGAATTTTTTTAGAGAACATCTTGGTTCAAATATTATATGCTACAAAACTAACTAATTTCCAGAAATGGTCCTAATTTCTTTATTAGGACGTCTTTATTTGTCAATTTTTGATTAGAGACTTGCTTTTTTAGGAAAAAACGTTTCACCCGAATAATTTAGCAGCCGAATTCAATTTAAAACAAAATCCCGGCGCCGGAATAAACTTTCAAAAAAAATAGTATGAAAAAGTTTATCTCTTGGGTATCAGCAATCGTTGTATTAGTTTCAATGCTTAGCTGTAGAGAAGCAGACGAATTGTCAACAATTCCTGATGAAATGCAAAATCATTCAACAAATGCAAAAGTTCAAAAAAACTCTGTCAGTATACAGTCTCAGGATGGAGTGTCAAATGGAGCTTTTGATGGAGCAGAAGGTGATCCTCCACCAAAGAAGGATGAAATTAAATGGTAATATTTACTTATTGAAAATTGGATGCAGTTAATAAAGTAAGTACACGTCTTATTGAGAAGGAAATAATAGTAAATGATAAAAAACGAATTAGATTTAAATGGTGAAGACTTCAATGAAATTAAAATTGAGAATGTAGGAAAAGTATTTCTTTCAAAAGGAAATAGAAATTCTATTATTTTAGAAAAAAATTCGGAAGACAGAAATGTTGACTTCCTAATAGTTGATGGTATAGCTTTTATTAAAACATTACATTCCGTAGAAGAAAATAAAAGGGATAATTATAATCTTTATATCACCTTTAAAAGTGAAGATATTTCAATAAATATACTGAATGTAGGATCTTTTCAGACTAAGGATAAAGTTAATTTTAAAACAATTAAACTTAAAGCTATTAATTGTGGACAAATCAATTTATCAGTTGTATCTCAATCTTTATTTTTTGATTTACAAAATGTATTTTCATTAAAAATCAGTGGTGATACTGATACTTTAACCTTACAAAAGAATAATGTAATGTTGAGTAACCTGAGAAAATTTATCGTTAAAAATGACAGCGGAAATTTTTACTAACGAATGTTCTGTTATACTTTATCAAAGAAAAATGCTGGTTTTCGGCTGAAAAATAAAACTACTAACCAAGAAAATTTCAAATCTTAATTGATAAAAAATGCAATAATATAATTTGATAAAAAATCAATTGGACCTGGGATTTAACTTTATAAGTATCGAAAATACTTATATTACATTATAGATAGCCTCCAACGGAGACTATCTATTTTTTATTGGAAAATATATTCACTTCACTTATTATTTAAGTATTTCTCTAAAATGAGAATATTCACAGGTTACTACAGGATAGCAGAAATTGATGAGAAGTATATTTTTATGAAATTAAAACATGAGAAATATCATGTCTTTCCAGATTAAGTTTTCTTAATGTTTTGATTTCACGAAAGGATACAAGTAAATTAATTAATAATCACGAATCATAGAATGAAGAAATCCATAGTAACTTTAGGTATTTTACTAAGTACCACTGCTTTTATCTTCGCACAGGAAAAACAAACTCCCGGTACTGCTAAAGACAGTACAAAAACGAACAAAACTAAAGATATTGAGGAAGTTGTTGTGATTGCTTATGGTACACAGAAAAAGGGTGAAGTCACAGGTTCTGTCGGCAGGGTGAATGCAGAAACTTTCAAGGATCGTCCTATTGCAAGAGTAGATCAGGCATTAACAGGGCAGATTGCAGGCGTTAAAACCCGTTCCACTACGGGAAAACCTGGTGAGCCTTTAGAAATACGGGTTCGTGGTTCAGCTTCAATATCGGCAAGTAATTCTCCGGTTTATGTGGTAGACGGAATGGTAGTGGATGATATGGCAAATATTTCTCCGGATGATGTGCAATCGATTGAAGTGCTTAAAGATGCCGCTTCAACAGCGATGTACGGATCGAGAGGTTCAAACGGGGTGGTGATTGTTACCACAAAAAAAGGGGCTTCAGGGAAACCAACTTTCAGTTTTTCTCAATATTATGGAGTTCAGACGATTGAAAAAAAACTCGATATCATGACAAGCTCAGAGTGGATTGATTTTGCAACTGAAGCGATCAACAAAAGATGGGTAGCTTTATCGCCCGGAAATTCGGCTTCAGACAGTTACGAAGTGAGAGCGCAGTATTTTAATCTTGCCAATAACACAGACTATAATCTTGCCAACATCCAATATATGATCGACCCAAGATGGGGAACCGATCAGGTGGCATATATCGACTGGCAGGATGAATTCTATCGTCCTGCTGCCATTCAGAATTATCAGCTTGCTGTAAGAGGTGGAGGAAAAGGAATAAAATATGCCATCTCGGGAGCTTATTTTGATCAGGAAGGTTTGGCGATCAATACAGGTTTCAATAGATTTAATCTGAGTGCAGCAATTGATGTAAATCTTTCAGATAAATTAAAAGCAGGAATTACTTTACGGCCAAGTTATTCTAAAAGTTATGGAGCTACTGTCGACGGAAAAGACAACAATGCTCACAAAATGTTATCGATGGTTCCTGTTGCCGAGCTGGGTGCCGGCGTTTATACCAATTTCTGGAAAAACTTACAATACAGATGGGCGGGTTCTACTCAAAGCCCGATTGGGTTAATGGAAAACACAACCAATGATACCAATGAATTCAGATTATTATCAAGTTTGTATGTCTCTTATGATATTTTACCAGGTTTAAATTTTAAATTATCAGGAGGAGCAACCAATAATTTTAATACCAACACAGGCTATACGCCAACGTTTAATTTAATTACGAATGTTCCGGGGCAGGTAAGTATCGGAAGCAGAAGAACGGTTAACTATAACAGGTATTTGGGAGAAGGTTTATTAAGTTATAAAAAATCTTTCGGCAGTCATGAATTGGATGCTATTGCAGGATACAGTGCTGAAAATTACAGAACGACAGCTCAGTACAACAGAAACAAAGGTTTTCCTAATGATGATTTAAAAACATTTAATTTCAATCAGTCGGTAGCAGTTCTAAACTCAGAATATACCGCTTCAGAATGGATGCTGACTTCCATATTTGGGCGTGTAAACTACAATTATAAAGGTAAATATATGCTTTCTGCGAGTATTCGTAGAGACGGATCTTCAAGATTTGGCTGGAACAATCTTTACGGAACATTTGCCGCATTCGGTGGAGGCTGGAAAATTGATAAAGAAGAATTTTTGCAAAATCAGACCTGGCTGAGCAACTTGAAACTGAGATACAGCTGGGGAGAAAACGGAAACAATTCCATCGGAGATTACAGGGCATTCGGAACACTTACTGGTGGTAATTACTCGTTTGGTGGCTCGGTTTCTACAGGTTTAGTTCCAAATACCATTGAAAACCCTGATCTTACATGGGAAAAAACAAAATCTTCTGATTTCGGTCTGGAAGTAGGTTTATTTAGAAGAATCGATTTTACTGCAGATTATTACATCAAAAATACCAAAGACCTTCTTCTTCAGGAGCCTATTGCCTCAGTTACAGGATATAACACAATATGGAGGAACGTAGGTTCTGTGCGAAATACGGGTTTAGAATTGGATTTAAGCACAAAAAACTTAGTAGGTGCATTCAAGTGGAATACTTCTGCTAATATTGCATTCAATAATAACAAAGTTACCCAGTTAGGAAATAATAACAAGCCGATTCCGACTGGTTTCAGTGACCTTACCAATATTATCATGGTGGGAGAAGAGCTCAATTCTTTCTATCTATATGAAGCAATCGGGGTGCTTTCCAGTGCCGATATCGCCAATGCAGGTGTTGCAAAAACAGTCGGTGCTATTGCAGGGGATGTGAAATATAAAGACGTAAATGGTGACGGGAAAATTGATGAGAACGACCGTCATATCATCGGAGGCCCGACTCCTGATTATTATTGGGGTTTCACCAACACATTCTCTTATAAAAATTTCGATCTGTCAGTATTTTTCCAGGGGCAGAAAGGAGGTTACAGCTATGCATTATTGGGTAGAGCTATCGACCGTACAAGTATGGGAACAACCAACAACGTAATGGGGAACTGGGCAAACCGTTGGCGTTCCGATGCGGATCCGGGGGATGGAAAAACCCCGAGATTGGATGGTACTACAGGAGGTCTGTTAGATACAAGATGGCTGTATGATGCTACTTATATTCAGTTGAAAAACATTACGCTTGGGTATAGTTTTGATAAAGAACTTACGAGTAAACTTAAAATTTCAAACTTAAGACTTTATGTGAGTTTAGAAAATGTTTGGAGAAAAGATCACTATTACGGTGGCTATAATCCGGAATCTGTGCAGTCGGACGGAACTGATTACGGAGCATATCCTAATGCAAAAGTCTATATGATGGGCTTAAACTTTAACTTCTAATTTTATTACAATGAAAACTGTACATATTAAAAATAAATTTCTTTTACCATTGAATTTTAAAACGTTAGGTAAAGCTTTGATTTTTGGGGCATTGACAATTTCGGCAGTTAGCTGTGAAAAAGATTTGATGCTCGAGCCTGAAAATAATATCACACAAACATCTTTTTACACCACAGAATTACAGATTCAGCAGGCGGTTTCAGGGGTGTATTCTGCGATGATCAATTCTTCTTCAAGAGGGGGGTATGATGTAAATTTCTACCTTTTAGCATCAGAAGTTCGCTCGAATAACTTTAACGCCATTTCTCAGAACGGAAACAGAGATTATTTTGCGATCAACCGTTTTCAGGATACTTCTTCTACCGAGGAGATGTCAATTCTTTGGGATGATGCCTACCAGTTGGTGAGTTATGCCAATAATATTTTAGCAAGAATTGATGAGGTTCCTTTTGCAGACGGGGCGATAAAAGAGCAGTACCGCGCAGAAACCAGATTTTTAAGAGCATATGCATATTTTGAGCTAATGCGAATGTTCGGAAAAGTTCCTTTAATCGATCATCCGATGACTCCGACAGAAGCGGCGGCGGTTCCCAGAACTGATCTTCAGACCTTGTATAACTTTATCACATCAGAAATTGAAGCATCTGTTGCGGGTCTGAAAAATACCTACGATGCAAAAAATAAAGGAAGAATCACCAAGTCGGCGGCTCATGCTATGTTGGGAAGAGTTTATCTTACAGGATATGGCTATCCTTTAAACAACAGCTCTTATCTTACCAAAGCCAAAGAACATTTATTTGCGGTTATTCAGGTGGAAGGTCAATATGTAACTTTTGCACCCAATTATGCAGATCTTTTCAAAAGTGCGAATGACAATAAATATCATCTGTTTGAGATCCAGCATATCAGCGGGGGCGTATCTCAGGGATCTTATTTACCAAGTTATGTATCACCAAACTTTGGTGTAAATGATCCTCTGTATAATGCACAGAGCAGTCTTTACAGTTCTGCAGAGCTTGGAGTTTCAACGTCATTAATCAATTCTTACGAAACAGGTGATTTAAGAAAAAACCTTACCATAAAAACTTCATTTATTGCAGCCAATGGCCAACCGGATAATGCTAATTATTTTATTAAATTTCGTGAGCCTGGATTGGTAATCAGTAACCGTTACGATTGGCCAATCAATTTCCCAGTTATCCGATATGCCGATGTACTATTAATGTATGCAGAAGTTTTAAATTATGAAGGAAGTACAGCTATTGCTGTTCCTTACTTGAACAGAATCCGTCAGAGAGCGGGTCTTACGGCACTTCCGACATCAATGACATCTACAGAATTTACGACGGCTTTGAGGAGAGAAAGAAGATCCGAATTTGCAGGTGAAGGGGTGTATTGGCATGATCTGGTAAGATGGAATATGGGTGTAAGCGTAATCAATGCCGCTGCTGCAGCAAATAATTACAACTTTACAATTACCACCAACGATTATTTGTATCAGATTCCACTGAATCAGGTTCAGATTGCCGGATATGAACAAAATCCTTAAAAAATATCCTTTATCTAGTTTTATTTTGAATTCCCCGAGCGTATGCGAGGGGAATTTTATTTAGAAGATAAAAAATCTTACATTCGTATAGTTTTAAACCAAAAAACAAGATCAAATGAAATTTTATAGAATACTTATTGTATTGGGATTGTTCCTTTTTCAATTAAATTTTGCTCAGGAAAAAGCTGAGGTTGTTTTAGAAAAAGCACTTAAAGAGGCGAAATCGAAAAATAAAAATGTACTTCTGGTTTTCCACGCATCATGGTGCAAATGGTGTCATGTGATGGAAAAGAATATGAATCTTCCAGAAACCAAACCTATTTTTGAAAAGAAATTTGTCACAGCTTATCTTGACGTTCAGGAGATGGGAGACAAGAAGAAACTTGAAAATCCTGGAGGTCAGGAGATCATGAATAAGTACAAAGGAGAAAATGCAGGACTCCCGTTCTGGCTGGTTCTGAATCCTAAAGGAGAAGTTCTTGCAGATTCTTTCGATCAAAAAGGAGAAAATCTAGGCTGTCCTTCAACAGCAGAAGAGGTTGCAAGTTTTACTGCGAAACTGGAAAAATCTTCAAAAATGAATAAAAGCGAATTAGAAACCATAGAAAAAGCTTTTGCGAAAAAGAATTAACAACGATTGCGGCGAAACCAAAGGTTTCGCCGCAATCGTTGTTTTTATATTTTATTTACCAAAGAATATCCTATCCTGCTTTCTTTGTTCATTATAAATGACCTGAAAACTCACGGGCATATTTTGATAAAGTAGTTTCCAGTGTTGTATTTTTCCGTGCTTCTTAAAGCTTTCAAATGATCTTACAAAGATATTTTCAATGATGCTTTTTACATAAGAATCTCCGTTTTTATAAATCATATCCATAAGTTTAATATGATGGGCAATGATATTGACTTTCGATTCCTGTAAAAGTCTTCTTAAATAATTGATTGTTGCCTGAATAACCCCTGCGAAATTATCCTGTAATGATAATTGTGTGATCTCGTTTCGAAGTGGGGGATAGAAAAATTTTAAATACTCCATAGCTGTTTTTTGATTGATAGCTTGCATATTTACATTCACCATAATTAAATATTTTTCAAGTATCAATGTGGCAGCGAAAAGCATACCAAGGTAAATGCAGAATAAATAATTAACTATTTTTTATAATCCTGATCATATACTGAGTGAAAAATATTTCAATCTCTCTGTTTAGAGTTATTTTCGAGACTTTTTGTTAATAAAGTATTTAAGAGATAAGGCGTTGGTTTTAATCCCGTTTTCGGATTCTAATTTCAACCTTTTGTAATAAAAACAGAATATGGCAGGAACATAAAATTGATTCTAAAAAATCTGACAAATGGGAAAATGTATGACAGAAAATCATATATAGAAAGTGACAGGCATTTTTTTAATATGTTAAAATGATAAGGCTTTCTCAAAATGAAAAACTGTGGAGTATTGAGATAATTAATATCTTTGCAATCCATAAAAATCGAAAATGTTTTCAAAAATCGTAGTACACAGAGTCGGAAATAAAATCAACGGAGAATCTTTAATGCTTTCTCAGGAAGAGCTGCAGCTGGATGAAGGCATGGCCGAATTGCTGGAAAATTACTTTCTGGGTTCGTTCAAATCTGAAGAGACTTTCCATTTTTATAGTGATTCTTATTTGGTGAATAATCCTATTTATAGTGCGGTGTCTGAAATTTTTGATGATAAAGCAAAATTTCTTTGGGAATCCGAAAACATTGCAAAACACCTTTTCGAAGCTGCGGAAAACCCAAGAGTTCAGGGTGGTGAGTTGTTTGTAGCTTATTTTGAAGACGAAAGAGAAAATGGCGAAAAAGTAGACAAAATAGGTATTTTTAAAACAGAAAAAAGAGAATCTTTTTTGAAGATCTCTCCTCAGGAAGAAAGCTTTGAAATTGAGAAAGATATGGGTATCGGGCTATCTAAAATTGACAAGGCCGCTCTCATTTACAATAATGATAAAGAAACCGGATATGTGCTTTCTGTGGTTGATAACAACAAAAACGGGGATATGTACTATTGGTTCGAAGACTTTTTAAAAGTGAAGCAACGTGATGATGAATATTTTCATACACAGGAAGCTTTAATGGTTTATAAAGATTATATCACAAAGCAATTGCCCCAGGAATTTGAAGTTTCCAAAGCAGATCAGGCAGATTTTCTAAATAAATCAATTAATTTCTTTAAAGAAAAAGAAGAATTCAAGCTGGATGAATTTGCCAGTGAAGTACTGGGAGATGAGCATGTAATTGAAAGCTTTAATAATTTTAAAACCGATTATGAGCAGGATATGCAGATCAATATTGCGGAAGAATTTCCTATCAGTGAAGCTGCGGTGAAAAAAACACAACGACATTTCAAAAGTATTATTAAACTGGATAAGAACTTCCATATTTATATTCATGGAGATCGCCAGAAGATCGCTACAGGTGAAGATGAAAAAGGGAAATATTATATGTTATATTTTGATAAAGAGGTTTAATTTTATTTTCTGATATTAAATTATTTTGCTCTTCAGATTGTGAAAAATTAATCATATTTCTGAGATAAAAATAGAAATAACTCCAATTGTAACGATTGGAGTTATTTTGTTTTTTTAGAGGCGTAAATGAATGTTTCTGTACCTTTTTTTGATGGAGAATAACAATAACTCTAATTTTTTTTATTTGAGTTATTGTTATTTTGTATTTAATAAATCCTTTATTTGTGGCTTTTTAGTGTATTTTTTTAATTTTTTAATTTAAAAAAATGTATTTTTTTAATAACATTGCGTTTTTTTGTTATACATTTGTCTAAACTAAACAACTAAGGCCAATGAAAAATCAATATTTAAATCATTCTTTCTTAGAATAATTTCTTTCTTAGATTTTGTAAGATACCGAGTATAATTTTCTCAATTTTTGTTTGATGATTCAATAAACATGGCTTGTTGGCCTGTTGATTCGATAAGATTGGAATTATATGAATACCACCGTAGGAAATTTACTTTTCTATACAATGTTTCGTTGTAAATTTTAAATGATTAAAATAATGAAAAATTACTATTTGAGCAGGCGCTTTAACAGCCTCTTTCCGAGATTTTGTGAGATATGACTATAAGGTCATTCAATCTTTTATTTCCGAGTTCGGTAAACTCATTTCTTGAGGTTTCTTGACTTAATAAAGTTGTTATGGAATTATAGATGACTTCTGTAGAAGAGCTTCTTCTACTATCTATACGATTAGAATTTTAAATCTTAATTCAATGAAAACAATTAAACTCATTCAAAATACATGTACAGCTCTTATTTTCATGTTTTTGTTAATATTCACAGAAAACAGTATTTCTGCACAAAATAATTGCCAAGGGAAAACATTAACCATTGGCGGGTGGGGAGCAGCAAATACTTCTAATCCTAATGTGAGCTATCTTTATGCAAACTTTAATAATGCATTTCCAAACGGTGTCGTGGTGGGATGTGTGGGAGGAAATACCCTTTCATTAACGTCACCACAAGCCATTACAGATTTTCTTCCTTCGGGAGGAACAGCTTCTGCTTTAAATGCCACTTATCTTAATCCGGGAGGTGAATATAATAATGTTTTGGCAGGCCAACTGGTTGCGGTGATGCTTGCAGTAGGTTTTGATAATTATGATGAAGGATTTTCGTCTGCTACTGCCGATTTAGGAAGTTTTGTATTTGTTTCAGGTCCTTTTCAGGGAATGACAGTGTCTCAGTTTTTGTCTTTGGCAAATAACTTTATGGGAGGTTGTGGAGCATCTCAATATTCAGCCGCACAATTTAATGAAGCAGCTACTGCTATTAATCAAAATTATGATGAAGGAAATGGAGATCTTGGATATCTTTCCTGCTGTTCTTTAAAAATTCATGTTTCATATGATCCTATTAAATGTCATGGCGGAACAACAACCGTAAATGTAACGGCAACCGGAGGATCTGCAAATGTACAAGGCGTAGGAGATTTTGTTGTGGGCGCAGGAACTCATAATTTTACCATTACAGATGGAAATTGTTCAGACAGTGTTTCTCTTGTTATAGGAGAGCCATCTTTATTAACAGTTAACATTAGTAATACCCCTATTTTATGTCATGGCGGAATGTCTACATTAACGGCTAATGCAAGTGGAGGAACGGGAAGTTACGGTTATTTATGGTCTAATGGGGAGACAACTCAAAGTATACAGATTTCCGCTGGTACTTATTCAGTAACTGTTACCGATCAAAATTCTTGTACAGCTTCAGCTTCATTTACTGCTACAGAACCTGACGCTTTAGCTTTAACTATTAATAAAGGTGATGTTCTTTGTGTAGGTGGAACAGCTTCGGTAAGTGCCAATGTAACAGGAGGAACTCCGCCTTATTCTTATCTTTGGTCTAATGGAGCTACCACTCAAACGGTAAATCTACCGGTTGGTAATTTCTCTGTAACTGTAACAGATGCTAACGGTTGTGCCATTTCTCAATCATTTGAGGTAAAATTGCTCACTTGTAACGGTTTTACTACTGTTACACAAGGAGGATGGGGTGCAAAAGCTGCAGGAAATAATTGGGGAACATACCGCGACTTAAACTTTGCATCAGCATTCCCTTCCGGTTTAACGATTGGTGCGGATAGCAGATTCTTGAAACTGACCACAGCCAAAGCTGTAGACGATTTCTTGCCAAGCGCAACAACTCCGAGAGCATTGAATGCAGGAACGATGGTGAATCCTGGAAGTGGCTACAAAAATGTACTGGCAGGACAGGTGGTAGCATTAACTCTGAATCTTAGATTCGATGAGGTGAATCCTTCCTTCTCTTCTTCATCAACATGGTTAGGAAACCTTATTGTAATTTCCGGAACATTTACCGGCTGGACTGTTAGTCAGGTATTAGCAGAAGCTAATAATGTTTTAGGTGGTGTTGCATCAAGCTATTCTGCAGATCAAATGAATGAAATTGTAGATGCAATCAATAACAATTATGATAATGGAACGGTAAACTTAGGACTATTAGGCTGCCCTTGTTCATCCACTGTTAAACTTTTGGAAAAAAATGCTATAGGAGATGGAGAAGTAATAATTAAAAATCAAATTACTTCTGCAAATGACGATTCTAAAGTATATCCAAACCCAACAAGAGGAGACATTAACCTAAGCTTCGAAAATGCAGATGGTGGAAATGTGAGTGCTTATTTGTTCAATCCTAATGGAAGAATGACAGCAGACCTAAGCAAAAATGTTTCTAGACAGGGAAATCGAGTAACAATTAGCTATCAAAACTATGGCTTACTGGAAGGGGTTTACATTTTAACAGTAAAAGCCACTAAGTTTGAAAAATCATATAAAATTATAATAAGAAAGTAGTTCTTATTATTCTACAATTCAGCTTTTATAGAACCCTCTGGAAATACAGAGGGTTTTTTGTGAAAAATTATTTCTTCCTGAAAAATAAAGCTCTACTATATTCATAATTCATTCTTGCAATATTCAATACGGAAATTTCCTGTGGGCATTCCACTTCACAGGCTTCAGTGTTGGAACAATGACCAAAATGTTCGGAGTCCATTTGTTTTACCATATTGAGAACACGCTCACTTCGTTCTTCCTTTCCTTGAGGAAGCAACACCATATGGGTAATTTTTGCTGAGGTAAATAATGCCGCACTTCCGTTTTTACACGTCGCAACACAGGCTCCACAACCAATACAAGCCGCAGAATCAAAGGCTTCTTCCGCAGTTTGATGAGTTACGGCAATTGCCGTTGCATCGGGAGCTTGGCCGGTATTAATTGATACAAATCCGCCAGAAGAAATAATCCTGTCAAACGCGGAACGGTCGACTTTTAAATCTTTTTTTACAGGAAAAGCCAATGCTCTGAAAGGTTCAATCACAATAGTTTCTCCGTCTTTAAAGGAACGTAAATGAAGCTGGCAAGTGGTTGTATGCTCCAAAGGTCCGTGAGCCAGGCCGTTAATCATTACTCCACATTGTCCGCAAATTCCTTCCCGGCAATCGTGATCAAATTCCACCGGTTCATCACCTTCAAGAATCAGTTTTTCATTCAATGTGTCCAGCATTTCAAGGAAAGACATATGAGGATTCAGTTCTTTTAAATCATAATTGACCAATTTTCCTTCGCTCTGATGATCTTTCTGTCTCCATATTTTAAGGTGCAAATTCATAATTTCTGTGTTTTATTTATAACTTCTTACGGTTGGCTGTATTTCCTCGAAAATCAAGGGTTCTTTGATGAGTTCAGGCTCATTATTTTCACCGGTCCAGTTCCAGGCGGAGATGAATTGAAATTCGGCATCATTTCTTAATGCTTCTCCATCGGAAGTTTGATATTCTTCGCGGAAATGCGCTCCGCAGGATTCGTTTCGGGTTAAAGCATCGTAGCACATCAATTCACCGATTTCAAAATAATCGGCAACTCTGCCTGCTTTTTCGAGCTCGCTATTCATTGTATTGCCTTGACCTGAAATTTTTACCTCTTTATAAAATTCCTGTTTCAGCTTTCGGATTTCTTCGATGGCATATTTCAAACCCCTTTCATTTCGCGCTAAACCGCAGTAATCGTAGAGTAATTTTCCTAACGTTTTATGAAAATAATCAACGGTTTTTGTTCCTTTAATATTGATAAAACTTTCAATTTGTTGTTTAACGTAATTTTCTGCTTTATCAAATTCAATATTTTCGGTTGAAATTTTTCCGGTATGAATTTCTTGGGATAAATAATTTGCAATCGTATAAGGTGCAATAAAATACCCGTCAACAGAAGCCTGAAGCAAAGAGTTTGCACCCAATCGGTTGGCTCCGTGATCAGCAAAATTAGCTTCTCCCAATGCAAATAATCCCGGAATGGTGGTCATTAATTCATAATCTACCCAAAGTCCACCCATCGAAAAGTGTGCAGAAGGGGAAATCATCATCGGTTCTTCGTAAGCATTGTAACCTGTTATTTTAAGGTACATATCGAATAAATTTCCATATTTTTCATGGATTTTTTCTTTTCCCTGTTCTTTTATGGCTTTAGAAAAATCAAGATACACCGCATTTTTCAACGGTCCTATTCCAAAGCCTGCATCAATTCTTTCCTTGGCAGCTCTTGATGAAATATCTCTTGGTGCTAAATTTCCAAAGGCTGGATATCTTCTTTCCAGATAATAATCTCTTTCGTTTTCAGGAATATCATTGGGTTTTCTGGTTTCATTTTCTTTTAACGGAACCCAGATTCTGCCATCATTTCTCAAAGATTCAGACATTAAAGTTAATTTCGACTGATAATCTCCCGACTGCGGCAGTGAAGTAGGGTGCACCTGAATCCAGCTTGGTGAAGCCATCAAAGCACCCTTTTTATGGGCTCTCCAAATTGCGGAACCATTGCAACCCATAGCTAATGTCGATAAATAATAAATTTTACCATAACCTCCTGTAGCCAAAACAACAGCGTGTGCAGCGTGCCTTTCAATTTCTCCGGTATCTAAATTTCTAACGATAATTCCTCTTGCTTTTTCATCTATAACAACCAAATCAAGTATTTCGTGTCTTGAAAATAATTGAACGCTTTTCTTGCTGACCTGTCGCATTAAAGCCTGATAAGCTCCTAAAAGCAATTGTTGACCGGTTTGTCCTCTTGCGTAAAATGTTCGGCTCACCTGAACACCTCCGAAAGAACGGTTGTTCAAATAACCGCCATATTCTCTCCCGAAAGGAACACCTTGTGCAACGGCTTGATCGATAAGATTTAAAGAACATTCTGCCATTCGGTAAACATTGGCTTCACGAGCTCTGAAATCTCCACCTTTTAAAGTATCAACGAACATTCTGTAAACGCTGTCCCCATCATTTTTATAATTTTTAGCCGCATTGACTCCTCCTTGTGCAGCAACGGAATGCGCTCTTCTTGGACTATCCTGGAAGCAAAACGATTTTACATTGTAGCCCATTTCACCTAAAGACGCAGCAATAGAACTTCCTGCTAATCCTGTTCCGACAACAATAACATCCAGTTTTTTTCGGTTGGCTGGATTAACGAGTTTGGCTGTTTTTTTATAGTTTTCCCATTTTTTTTCTAATGGCCCTTCCGGTATTTTTGAATCTAAAATCATAATATTTCAATTTAACGGTAAGTGAAAAATACATAAACCGGCATTAAAGCAAATCCAACACTGATAATGATTGAATAAGCAATTCCGGCAACTTTGAACCATTTTATGTATTTCGGATGAAATAATCCCAGGGTTCTGGTTGCACTGTAAATTCCGTGAATCAGGTGATAACATAAAGCAATCATTGAAAGGATATAAATAATGACATACCACCATTCTTTAAAGACATTCACAACAAGAATATACAAATCTTTGTTTCCATTGTCATCCAAAGGCGGATTTCCGAATTTGTAGACATACCAGAAATTCTGAAAGTGAATAACAAGGAAAATTAAAATCAGAGTTCCTAAAATTCCCATATTTCTGGAATACCATTTACTGGCTCTTCCGCGTTGGTCAGATTGGTAATTAGCTCCGGATTTTTTATTTTTCAATGTAATGATTAACCCATCCAAAGCGTGTAAAATAATACTCGCATACAAAATATAGGAAACCATTTTAATAATGATATTTCCTGATAAGAAATGAGAATAAGCATTAAACTGAAGATGTGCCTGTTCCTGGGGTAAGAAAAGCTGAAGGTTTCCTAAGAAATGAATCAAAAGAAAGAAGCTTAGGAAAAGCCCTGTGAGACACATCAGCATTTTCCTTGACAATGTTGACAGCATATTTTTTCATTTTAAAATTAATAATAGCCTAAGACTTTCATCCAAAGTCCGCCTACTCCCATATAAATGATTAATAAGACAATTCCGATTTCCAATCCTCTAAGCCACCAGGCTTTCAGATCCACATATCCGCTTCCGAAAAATACAGGAGCAGGACCGTGGCCGTAGTGGGTCAATACTCCGTAAATAGAACCCAGGAAACCAAGCATCATTGCTAATAGCATGGGAGGAATTCCTACTGCAACACCCACTCCTAAGAGCGCTGCGTACATTGCCGCAACGTGAGCCGTAGCACTGGCAAAAATATAATGACTGAAAAAGTAAACGAGAATGATCACCGGAAACGCGACCGTCCAGGTCATATGACCGATTTTGACTTTAATCAAATCACTGAACCAGCCAATGAAGCCTAGTTCATTCAACGAACTTGCCATCATTACCAAAACGGCAAACCAGACAATCGTATCCCAGGCTCCTTTTTCAGATTTTACATCTTCCCAGGTCAGTACTGAGGTTAATAAAAGTAAAGTTAAACCAATAAAAGCTGTTGTAGTGGCATCAATTGATAAAGCTCCACCGAAGATCCAAAGTGCCAATAAAATGAAGAATGCCAATAACATTAACCATTCGTTTTTGGTAATTGGTCCCATCTCTTTTAATTTTTGAGCTGCCATTTTCGGAGCATCACCTGTTTTCTTCAGTTCAGGCGGGTATAGCTTATATAATACTAAAGGAACAACAAAAAAAGCTACCAATCCCGGGACAAATCCCGCCGCCGCCCAGGACATCCAGGTAATGTCAATTCCGAATCCGGCTGCAAATTTCTGACACATCGGGTTACTTGCGGTTCCTGTCAAAAACATAGAAGACGAGATAAGATTCATATAGTAACTGTTTAAAGTTAAATAAGAACCTAATTTTCTATGGGTTTCAGGTTTTTCGGGAACTGAATCAAAACTGATTGCCATTGATTTCATAATCGGATAAATAATTCCGCCTCCTCTTGCTGTATTACTCGGAATTGCCGGAGCCAGACACATATCTGCCAATCCTAATCCGTAGGCAAGTCCTAAAGAACTTTTCCCAAAAACCCTGATAAATAAAAAAGCAATCCTGTTACCCAAACCTGTTTTGATAAATCCTCTCGCGATAAAGAACGAAATCCCAATGAGCCAGATTACCTTATCTCCAAATCCGGAAAGCGCTTTTGTGATTGATTTTCCGGCATCTCCCGGAGCTACAACCTGCGTTAAAGCGGTAAATCCAATGGCCATCATGCACATGGTTCCCATTGGTGCGGCTTTAAGGATAATTCCTAAAATTGTGGCAGCAAAAATTGCGAAGAGATGCCACGCATTTTCGGCAACGCCTTCCGGAGCAGGAATAAACCAGATACTGAGAGCAACCGCAAATGTGATGGCGACCGCTTTAATGTTAATCTCTTTCATAATGGTTAGTTTTTACGGATTAAAATCTACTTTGGACTTGAACTATGAATAAATTATTATTGTATTGAGACGTGTTTTCTACCTGATATTTGTATCGGTCGAATTGCATTCCGAGTTGGATTCTGGCGCCATAATTTTTCAGAAATTCAAGACCAAACATTGGTGTAACCGTTTGTCTAGGATTTGAATTTAATCTGAAATTAGTATCTAAATATTCATACCTACAGGATAGTTCGAAAGCACTCAGATTCCTGTGATTGATTTCATACCGTAAATTCGGAAGAAAATAGGCTCCACGAATCAAATATGCATCAGGATTTGATGGTCTTGTATCAGGATCTGCTGCAAAATATAAGGGATGGTTAGTTGCCTGTTTTGCTTCCAGTTGCATATCCAGGCTCCATTTGGGATCAAATTGAACGAGTGAACTTAAATCGATTCCTACAGCATATATTTTTTTGCTGAGGACCTCACCAATACCACCATTTAAACCAAGATTTAAATTATATTTTTTAGCTAAACCAAAAACCAGTCTGGTAGAATATTGCTTTCCGTTATCATTATCATTAACCTGATTTTTTCCGTTCCCATTAACGACAGAAACTGCATACTGAAAAGGAATTTGTCCTAGTTGTAATTGCCCCGTTGCAGACATCCCAATCTGGAAACTTGTCCAGCCCAGTTTTCCGAATTCTGTGTACTGATTTGACCAGTCCAACGATTTAATGATATCGATAGGGTAGGTTTCTTCAATCCCGAACCAGGGTCTGAACTGCCCCACTGTAAGTGCTAATTTTGGATTGAAAGTATATTTTAAATACGCGTTTTCAAGAACCCTGCTTTTCGGATCGTTTTTAAAATCTGCTAAATTGGCAAGAGCAACAACCTCGGTACGTTTGCTGATTTGCGCACGAACCTGAATCCTCATATATTTTACCATAAAATTATTGCTCGTTCCGGATTCATCCGTATGATGAAGACCATTTACATCGACATCCTTAGACATCCCGACAAGATAACGGGCCTGGAAAAGACCTTTGATCTGGAGAACAGGATATTTTACATTGTCTTCCTTAGATTCGGTGTGTATAGAATCCGGGGGGATCTGTGCAATTGCCGTACAGCAGAGCAGAACAAAGCAAAGCAACAGACTCTTTTTGATTGGGAAAAAAGTCATATTGAAGTGGTTTTGGTGAGCGGGGATTAAATTAATTTAAGCCTAAAAACTTGAAAGATTGTGTTTCTTTAAAATTCGAATTTGCTTTTCCGTTGTATGTTTGAAAGTTGCTTAAATCCAGTTTCATTACTTTTCCTTTTTCACTTAAATCAAACTCTTTAAGATTTACCCAAAATGTATTTGGAGTAAAAACGGTTTCGAAATAATAGACCAGATTTTTTTGATCGGAAACCGAACGCCATCTGGTAGAAGAAATATTAGGCTCTGTTTCTGAAGAAATTCCGTAGGGTACAGAGCAGTTTCTGATCACACTAAAAACACTTGCTACGGCAGTTCTGGTATCTGCCGTTTTTGGAATGGCATCGATGTAATAAGAAGCTCTTACGAAACGGTCTGCCGCACGATTGGTTCCGGGAAGCATTACGGTTCCGGGAATTCCTTTCCAGTAATTATTTAAAGCCAATTGTTCATCAAAAACAGGAGAATTGGTCATCACGGTATATTCCGGAGAGTGATGGATGATAAGCTTGCCGCCGATGTACTCAAAAACAGCACTGTCACCGGAAGCATCGGAAAGTGAAAGGTGAACGGTTGTGAATCTTTCAGTTCCCGGAATATAATCACTCACAATTACAAATTTTTCTTTTTGTGCCTGTGCTACGGCCTCTTTTACGGTAGCAAAATTATCAAGGAAATATTGTGCCCATAAAGAAATTGCGATTCCTTTTTTCTTTCCTTTTGGATCGAATTTTGGATATTGGGATTCTCCTAACCAGAGTAGATTAGCAACAAGACCTTTTTCATTCATTCCGTCTGAAGAAGCAATATCCCATGAAGTACTGATGATGCTTCCGTATTTTGATTTCCATTTTTCAGAAAGAGGTCCAACTTCTCCGGTTCTGTCAATTCCTTTCGGAAAAATCCACAAATTAGCAGGAATCTCATCACGCCAGTCCATAGAACGGGCCGTAATGATGGTATTGTCCGGACCTTTGTAAACAACTCTTGTACATGCTTTGTAAGGGTTCCAGAATCCTATAGAAAGAATTACTGAGAACAGAATTAAGGGAAGTTTTTTCATAATAATATTTTTATGGGGATGAAATGTATGTTGAATTTCTAGCTAAAATATTCAATGAACTTTTAACAATTTTCAAAATTTGGTGATATAAATTTAATGAAATTTTATTTAATTAACATTTTTTTTCTAAAAATTTATATTAATACCTGTTAATAATCATGATTTAGTTGTTGAGCTAAATGATATTGCCGGTAATTATTATCAACTGAGAAAAAAGTGTTCGATAAGTAAAAAAACTGAATGAAGAAAGTAGTTTTCTTACTAGGCATCAACAGACTTATTAAAAATACAATTAAAATTCCTGAAAAATTGCTCACATTTTCAGGAATCATTAAATTTGGGAGTTAAAATTTTGAACTAAACTTTAAAAATAAATTTTAAAAAGTATACATTATGAAAGTAACTGTAGTAGGAGCAGGCGCTGTTGGAGCTAGCTGTGCAGAATACATCGCTATGAAAAACTTCTGTTCAGAAGTAGTTTTAGTAGATATTAAAGAAGGATTTGCTGAAGGTAAGGCAATGGATTTGATGCAAACAGCATCGTTGAACGGATTTGATACAAAAATTACCGGCACAACAGGTGATTATAGCAAAACTGCAGGTTCTCACGTAGCGGTTATTACTTCAGGAATTCCAAGAAAACCTGGAATGACAAGAGAAGAATTAATCGGAATCAATGCTGGAATCGTAAAAGAAGTTACTGAAAACTTAGTAAAACATTCTCCTGAAGTAATCATTATCGTGGTTTCTAATCCAATGGATACCATGGCTTATCTTGTACACAAAACTTCCGGGCTTCCTAAAAACAGAATTATCGGGATGGGAGGTGCATTAGATTCTGCAAGATTCAAGTATAGATTGGCTGAAGCGCTGGAAAGTCCTATTTCTGATGTTGATGGGATGGTAATTGCAGCTCACAGTGATACAGGTATGCTTCCTCTATTGAGCAAAGCAACTAGAAACGGTGTTCCTGTAACAGAATTCCTGGATGAAGAAAAGCAAAAATATGTAATCGAAGAAACTAAAGTGGGAGGAGCTACTCTTACAAAATTATTAGGAACTTCAGCTTGGTATGCTCCGGGTGCGGCGGTTTCTGTAATGGTTCAGGCGATTGCATGCGATCAGAAGAAAATGATTCCTTGTTCATTGATGTTAGAAGGTGAATACGGACAAAACGACATTTGTTTAGGTGTTCCTGCAATTATTGGAGCAAACGGTGTGGAAAAAATCGTAAATATTACCCTTACTGCAGAAGAGCAATTAAAGTTTGCTGAAGCGGCTCAGGCTGTAAGAGATGTAAATGGTGATTTGAAATTTTAATTGAGTAAAATTATTATAGATGAACCCGCGCCTTTAGGCGCGGGTTTTTTATGAACAAAATTAAATAAGTTTTATAATGAAAAACGTTATATCTTAGCCGAAATTCAAAGAATTCTTTGATTGATTCTCAAAAATAAGGATGATTAAGAAAAAGCTTGAGATTTAGATATTTTTTTATTAATTTAATAAACGATTATTTTAAGAGGGAAAATGACGTATACAATTACAGATAGATTAAAAAAAACTGGATTCAGTATGAATCCGTTGAGTTATGTTATAGAAAGAAATCAGGGAAAAAAAAACTTTAATACATTAGAGTATTTTAATATTTGGATTATTTTTGATGATCTGGAAATGATCGTAGAAGGGCAAAGCCACAATATAAAAGGAATTAGTACTGTTTTTATCGGTCCGCATAAAAGTATAAGTTTTGGAGATTGTAAAGGGAAAGAAGCGTATGTATTTTCTTTTTCATCAATTTTTTATGAACAATGTTCTACCGATTCTGTTTTTTTAAATTCAGCTTTGTTTTTTAATTATGGAAGAGAGGTTCTTATTTCTCCATATACAGGTGATGCTCCTAAGGATATTATGAGATACTTTTTGATCAGCAGACTTCAGGATTTTCAGAAGAAAGATGAAAGACTCTTCATTTCAGCAGCTCATAATACGATTGAAACGATAATACTGGATGCGTTATTAGCAACCAATCATGAAGAGATTGAAAAAGATGAAAAACTGGAATATGTATCATATGTCAATAGGTTTAGGGTGATGCTTCAAAGAGATTTTAAAACACAGAAAAAAGTTTCTTACTATGCGAATGCTCTTCATATTACTACCAGAAAGCTTACCAGTATGACCGAGTTTATAGCCGGAAAATCGGCAAAGGAAATGATTATCGATAAATTGGTGAACGAATTTGAAAAATCCGTAAAGTATACCACACTTACGATTTCTGAAATATCTTATCAGTTAGGATTTTCAGATGAAGCCAATTTCACGAATTTCATTAAAAAGCATACAGGAAAAAAACCTACGGAATTCAGAAGTCTTGTGAGCTGTGTTTTTCCATTTTCGATTTGATTTTTTTAAACTTTTAAAACTAACTATTCCATGAAACCAATTAAATTTAAAAAACTATTTTTCTACGACTTTTAAAAGCAACATTTTTTCATTACTTCCGTTTGCTGGTTTGAGAATTGTCAGGATAAAAATTCCGTTTTCGATAAATTTTAAAACATCAACATCAGGTAGAATTACTCTGGTGGAATTTCGGTCTGCACCTACTGTCCATTCATCAATTGTTATGGATTAAAGAAATATGCGGCTTTGTCTGTTAGTAAACCCTCAAAGCCGTATATTTTTCCTTACCACGGAAAAATTATAAATAAAACCTTAGATTAATATCTCAAAGCTCATGAATAAAGCAGTTTCTGTAGAATTATTATAAAGTTTTGTATTGATTCCGTTGATGGCAAAACCTGCCTTTTGATAAAATTTTATAGCAGGATAATTGGTATTCTGAACTTCTAATTCTACCATTCTGCATTGTAATTCCCGGGCTTTACGATTTACATATTTAATTAATAACCTTCCAATATTTTGTCCTCTGAATTTTTCATCAATCAGAATGTTTTCAATAAAAAGACTGCTGTTCCATGCTCTGAAATCACATATCGCCCAACCAATTAATTCGTTATTTTCAAAGGCTCCGAAAGAATTTCCCTGTTCAATAATTTCATTAAGACTATCAATATCCTCATCGTTGGTTGTCCATGCTTTTTTATAATATTGATTTTTTTCTCTTAAACTGAATTCAAAAGAGTTTTCCATTTTTATAGTGGAAACAGCAAAGATTTTATTGGTTTCATAACCATTGAATCCCCAGTTTACAGTTGGATTGAAGGTAATTTTTTCTAGTTTTTTGATTTCCATAAAGCTGCGAAATAAAAATGATTTTATTCAATTTTAACCGGAAGGTATAATAAATGTTGAATTTTTATAATGAACACGTTGGAGATTAAAGTCTCATTGAAGCAGATGAATTTAATAAAATAAAGGGATTTTGGCAAAGATCAAATTTAATCAAAATTTCACACACCAAAATTTTCAAAACCCGTAAATTTGTTCACAATAAAATTTTACTGAATGCTTAGGAAAATTACGATTGCGGCGGTTACTTTGTTATCCGTTTTTACAATCAATGCGCAGAAGAACAAAAATTCACAGTTAGAAAGACCAAAGCTGGTAGTAGGTTTGGTGGTAGATCAGATGAGGTGGGATTACCTGTATCGTTTTTATAATAAATACGGTAACGATGGTTTCAAAAGATTATTGGGAACTGGTTATTCTTTAAGTAATGTTCATATTCCTTATGTTCCTACCGTAACGGCTTTAGGACATACCTGTATTTATACGGGATCTGTTCCGGCCATTCATGGGATTGCAGGAAATGACTGGACAGATAAGGAAACAGGACAAAATGTATATTGTACAACAGACGAGAGTGTAAAACCGGTAGGAACTACCAATGCAAAAGTTGGAAGTCATTCCCCGAAAAACCTTTGGTCGACTACAGTTACAGACGAACTGAGACTGGCAACTAATTTCCAGGGAAAAGTAATTGGAGTTTCTTTAAAAGACCGCGCGTCTATTCTTCCGGCAGGTCACAATCCGAGCGGAGCTTTCTGGTTTGATGACTCTTCGGGGAATTTTATTACGAGTACTTGGTATATGAATGATTTGCCACAGTGGATAAAGACTTTCAATTCTCAGAATTTACCGGATAAACTGGTAGAAAATGGATGGAATACTTTACTTCCGATCAATCAGTACACGGAAAGTTCTCCGGACAATTCTCCTTGGGAAGGATTATTAGGAAGTGCAAAAACACCGACTTTCCCTTATAGTAATTTAGCGGCCGATTATAAAGCAAAAAAAGATAATATCCGTTATACTCCTTTTGGAAACACACTTACTCTGAAGCTGGCTGAAGCTTCTGTGGAGGGAGAAAAATTAGGAGGTGATGATATTACGGATTTTTTAGCGATCAATTTAGCTTCAACAGATTATGCAGGTCATAAATTTGGCCCGAATTCTATTGAGGTTGAAGATGTTTATTTAAGATTAGATCAGGACTTAGCTCAGTTTTTCAATTATTTAGATTCAAAAGTAGGTAAAGGTCAGTATACGGTTTTCCTTTCTGCCGATCACGGAGGTGCACATTCTGTAGGATTTTTACAGGAACATAAAATTGCTACTGGGTTCTTTGGAGAAGGAATGGAAAAAAACATCAATGAGAAACTGAAAGAGAAATTCGGGGTTGATAAGCTGATTAATGCAGTGGATAATTACCAGGTTTATTTTGACAGAAAACTACTGAAAGATAATAAGCTTGAACTGGATGATGTGAGAGATTTTACGATCAAGGAATTGGAAAAAGATCCTACTGTTTTATATGCTGTTTCAGTAACGGAAGTTCAGGAAGCTACAATTCCGGAACCTATCAAGCAGAGAATTATTAATGGAATTAACAGACAAAGAAGTGGAGATATTCAGCTGATTTCCCACGATTCTATGCTGCCTCCTTATTCAAAAACAGGAACTACGCATAGTGTCTGGAATTCTTATGATTCGCATATTCCTTTAATCTTCATGGGATGGGGAATTCAGCATGGGGAAAGCAATAAGCCTTATTATATGACAGATATTGCTCCTACTGTTTCGTCTTTATTGAAAATTCAGTTTCCGAGCGGAAATGTGGGAAATCCGATTACTGAAGCTATTGGTAAATAGATTTCTCATTATTATAAATAAAAAAACATTCCAATCTGGAATGTTTTTTTGTTATGAAGCTCGTATAATATGCTGTATTTCTCTTTGATATTTCTTATTCTGCTTTTTTATTTTTGAGATCAGGTATAAAAAGACACCAATGATAATTACACTTATAACAGACGAAATGATCATTAGATAAGTGTAATTAGATTTAATTTCTTTATTCTTGATCGAAGTATCTTTATTATGATTATCAATAACCTGGTTGATGGAAGTCAATTCATTTTCCTTTCTTTTGAAGCGCATTTCATAATATTTTTTATTATAAAGCTGGTAAAGATCCTGTTTTCTTAAAGCGAGATAATTATCCGACATTTCCTTGTAAATTCCTTCATTCAGAACAATGTCACCTGTGTTTTTACTGAGGTTTTCTGCTTTTTGTAAAAGATTGACAGCAGTCTGATATTCACGTTTTTGTTTATACATCTCTGCCATTCCTTTCAATGCAAAGGCTTCAAGGCTTTTAGCATGATTTTTCTGGGCGTAATTTATAGATTGTAAAAATGCCTTTTGCGCATTATCTATTTGATTAAGATTAAGATAGCAGTAACCGATGTTATAATATACTACACTTACATTGGAATAGGTAGTTTTCTTTAAAGGTACTTTTTCAAAATTTTGCAGGGAAATTAGAAATTTTTCGAGGGCAATTTCTGAATTGGACTGACTTTTATAAATCATCCCTCTTATAGCATAGCTTCTGGCGGTTTCTATATATTTTTCGGGAGAATTTTTCGCAATTTTTGCTAAATACAGATCTGCTTCGTTCAGGGTTTCAAGGCTTTTGCTGAAAAGCTCCATTTGCTGATATTGTATGGCGACAGCAATAAGAACACTTGCCTGATTTTTTGCATCATTTGTTTTCTGTGAAAGCTCTTTTGCTTTTAAAATATATTTTAAAGACTCGTCAAAATTCCTTTTGGCAATATTAGCCGTAGAAAGCAGCATATAAATTCTGATAGAAGTATTGATATCATTATCCTTTTTTAACAGATTTTTTCCGATTTTAATTGTATTGTCCGGGTTGTCATAAATCTCACTGTACGCTTTTTTCATCAGTGAATCGACAGGCATTTTTTGAGCACTTATAGAAATATAAAGGCTCAGAAAAAAAAGGGAAAGTATTTTTAAAATGAATTTCATGAAGATTTGCTTTTACTGATTTCCTGGATATAAGCATTGGGTGACATTCCTGTAATAGACTTGAACACTGTTGTGAATGTGCTGTGAGAGGAGAACCCTGAATATTCCGCAAGATAACTTACCTTATAATTAAGGAAGGTAGGGTTTGTTCTTAACAAATGAGCAATATGGTTGATTCTTAATTCATTAATATAACCATTGAAATTCTTTTCTTTGCTGTTATTAATGACTTCAGAAAGGTATTTTGTATTGATTTCCATTTGAGAGGAAAGAAGTGATAGAGACATGTTTTTATTCAAAAACCGGTCAGACTGCTCAAACTCTTCAAGCTTTTGGAGAATTTCTTCTTCTTTTTCCTTTGATATTTTATTGGAATCTTTTTCCGGGCTCTTTTCAATAGCAGGTATTTCTTTTATGGAAGCAGATAAGGAGGAGGCAATTTTCTGTTTATTTTTTCTCTGTTTTTCAAAAAAATCGAATTGTTTCTTTAAGTCTTTATTTTTGTTTTTAATAATCAGGAGATAAATAAGCAATCCGAGAATTAGAAAAGACAAGATAAGTGTTAACATCCAAAAAGTCTGGGAATATCTCTGTTTCTGGAATTCAATATTTTTATTCAGATTGGTTTCTACGAGCTTTACAATATACCGGATTCCTTCCTTTGTATTAGAATCTTCCTGTGTTTTTAAAGCAGTATAAAGCTTATAGTAATGGTGGTATTTTGCGTTATCATGCTGGGTGAAGTAATTTCGGGATAGCGATTCGTAGATTTTAATTTTTAAATTATTGAATGGCAGATTCTCAATTTGTTTAAGTGCTATCTCAGATTGAAAAACTGATGTTTTATAATCCTGCTTCAGAAAATAATACCGTGACAGGGTTTCATAAGCCAAACTAAGTAAAAATGGACGGTCTTTATATTTTTCAAGCCCGTAAATTACACTATCTATCAGTTTCTTAGACTCTTCTAGGCGATTCTGTTTCATGAAATAAGATGAACGGAAAATCTGATTTTCAATTTCAGTTATGATATTTTCTTCATTACTGTTGTTAGTGTATTGGTCACTTTTATCAAGATACCTTAAAGCCGCTTGATAATTTCTGCTGATTCCAAAATTAAGTGCCTGGAGCTGGTAAATTTTTGCAGTGGTTATTCTTAGTTTGGGATCATTACTTTTTAAAAGATTATGATCAGACAGAAGACGGCTAATAATTTTTTTTGACTGATTATACAAATCCAGGTTTTGATATTGTTCTGCAAGATTGTAATCTCCGAAAGCCTGCATAAAATAAGAAAGATTTTTAGGCTGAAAGTCTTCCTTCTGTATCGAAGTGCTTACAGACTGTACATAATCCCCTTTCATGGCATAGGCCTGGGAAATAATGTTCTGCAATACGAGTTTATGCTCAATATTCTGATCGCTCAGAAGAAGGCTTTGCGAATAGCTGATGCAATCATCGGGATTTTGATACAGCTTCTGAAATGCTTTATCGGCCAGAATAGAAAAGTCGGGGCCAGACTGTCCGTTTGTAACAATGGACCAAAAAATGATAAGTATTAATAAAATGTTCCTTTTATTTTTCGGCATTTTTAAAAGAAATAAGCTGTTTTTTGTACTTCTATAAATAATCTTCCAAAAACGATCTTTAATAGAGTTAAAATTTATATTGTTGATTATTATGTTGTTATGGTTTTTATTTTTTTGAATTTCACGAATTGCAAAAGACAATATCTTTTAAATGAATAAATATAATATTAATATTGTTTTCACCAATTTAAAATATTTTAAAAATCTTATTTAATTCTTGTTATGAAGAAAACTATTTTATAGAAGTAATAAGAACTTGGCAGGATTTATCTGGTGTCTTAATTGGATTAGATTTGTAAATTTTCTTTTGTTTTTTTAGAAGAAATAAATTGTTTTTTTGTTTGTATGAATAATTACTTTGAAGGTGATTTCAAAATGGGTTAAATTTATATTATTGATTATTAATGTTTTATTGTTTTGTCTCTTTTGAATTTCACGAATTATAAAAGACAATTCCTTTCAAATGGATAAATATAATATTAATATTGTTTTCGCCATTCAAACATTAAATATAACAAAGTATGAAAAAGATTTACAAACTTTCAATTAAAGTATTGGTGGGATGCGGCTTGCTGAATTTTGGAATGACAAAAGCACAGCTTACCGTAATGGGACCAGGAAATTATAATGTGGGTGCAGTTTCAGATAATGGAGTAGTGAGTATGCACACCAGCGCAGGCGGAATTTATAAATGGACTGCTGCAAGCGGACTTGTACAGATAGGATCGCTTACGAACGGCTATCCTGCTGCAGGAAGAACATTGGTCTCTAATGACGGAACTAAAATTGCCTCTTCAGTGACGAATGCTGCGACAGGTTTTAATGAAATAGCAACATACGATGTGGCTACTTCTACCTGGGTAAACAGAGGAGGACTTGTTCCTACAGGTTGGGACGGATCTGTAAGTTCTACTTGGGGAATGAACTTGAACGGAACAACGGTTGTTGGTTTGGGTTGGCTTACTGCAGCTACAGCTCATGCTGTAAAATGGGATGCAGCTGGCGGCGTGGTTGATTTAGGAAGTATAGTTTCAGGAAGAAGTTCAAGAGCAAATGCTGTAAATTCCGACGGAACTGTAATTGTCGGATGGCAGGATGAACCAACAGGAACAAGAAGCGGGGCAAGATGGGTAAACGGAGTTGAAAGTTTTATTACAGATGGCAGTGGAAATAATTTGGGAGAAGCCGGAGCGGTTTCTGCAGACGGAAATACAATAATAGGCTCAGCAATGCCAAATCCATATGTTTGGAATACAACATCTGGAGTAACATATATAACACATCCAAATTCCTCGCCCTTCTTCAGGGGTGGTGCAACAGGAATTTCCGCCGATGGAACAACTGTAGTAGGGTTTTTCAGGGCATTTTCGGCACCTCCGATGTCTGGAGAGGGCTTTATTTGGACGGCTGCAAACGGGCGTGTTAATTTGAATGATTACGCAACATCATTAGGAATAGCGACGAATGGTGTAACGATGGGGCTTCCTTTAGCGATTTCCCAGGATGGGAAAAAAATTGCTGGAGTAGGTCTTGACGGATCCGGGCAAATAGTAGGTTTTTATTTAGATCTTACACAATATTTATCAGTAAGAGATCATGTGAAAACTAATCACGATATAGGAATTTATCCAAATCCTGTAACGAGTATCCTTTATTTTAAAGGAGTCGAAAAAATTGATAAGGTTGAAATTTATAATATGGTCGGGCAAAAAGTGAAAACATTCAATTCGGTAGATCACCAGATTGACGTATCGTCTTTATTAAGTGGAGATTATATACTGCGATATTCTGTTGAGGGGGAAAAACAACAGAGTTATAAATTCATAAAGCGGTAGTTAAGTTAGACAATTAGCTTAATGTCTCAGACTAAAAAACTCGCAGGGTAATCTGCGAGTTTTGTTATATTGAATTGGTAATTATTCATCTTCTTCCGTTTCATCTTCTTCGTCCTCATATTGTTCCAGATAATAAGTAAAAGAAAATTCTTCCATTTCGTCTTCAACATCTTCTAACGTGGTTAGTAGATCTTCAAAAATCTCCAATTGGTCAATGCTCATATTTACAAATTCTAAATGAAGAGGCATTTGCAGTTCTCCGGTAATGACATCAGCTAATGCATCCAGATTCTCCCCAAAATACTCGGGAAGCGGAAGCTTTTCTTTTAATTGAGCATAAAAGTCTTCATAATCCCCTATGTCTGTAAAATCTATATATATTGTTTGCATATTTATTTTTTAATTTTTGTTATTGCTTCTCAAAGCTTTTATAATGGTTTTTTGTTAAATAAACATCTCCATTTTTTGTGAAAATAATACGGTCTGCATTTCTGCTTCCGCAATGGTAATTCACATCAGCTTCAAAATATTGTTGTCCTTTAGGGAGTTTACCTTCTCTGTTTCTAAAATGATCTCCGCCAATAGCTTTTCCAGGCAAAACGTCACAAAGATTCCCTTTCGAAGGATTCCATCCCAGCTTTTTAGCTTCATTTTTTGTAATGTAGTAATCCGGAAGTGCATGAATTTCTTTTACATATTTAATTACCAGCTTCTCCTCTGTTAATTGATCTACACTTTCTTTGCCCGAAAATTCTGTCATGGGAGTTCCGTCCGAATATTCTCCCGGTGCATGATATTTAGGACGGTTATCAATGATCTTCTCTTTTTTATCGGCAATGAAATTATTGTATACATACATCACGGACATTCCAAAAAGAAGTCCTAAGCAAATGAAAAAAAGAGATCTTGTTTTAGCATTCATAGTTTAAAAATTTACATGTAGTAATCATTAATTTGGCATTGCTACATTGATTTTAACCTTCTCTCCATTCTTCCGGAATATCGCAGATAGGGATAGGAACCATTTTGTGTTTCGCAGCCTTATGCATTCTGTCAAAAATCATGAAAACTTCCTTATCGCGACCTTCATAATCTTCAACTGCTTTAGTTCCGTATTCTTTCTGAATTTTTTCCAGTTCAGGATACGTGGCTCCGATTTGATCTTCATCAGTTCTTTCCGCATCCCAAAGTCCATCTGTAGGAATCGCATTCTGGATACTTTCTATAAGATTTAAATCTTTTGCTAATGCATAAACCTCAGTTTTATAAAGATCGGCAATAGGCGAAACGTCTACACCGCCATCTCCGTATTTGGTGTAAAAACCAATTCCGAAATCTTCCACTTTATTTCCTGTTCCGCAAACTAAAAGACCATGAAGCTGACCAAAATAGTATAAAGTCACCATTCTGAAGCGGGATCTTGTATTGGCTAAAGACAAATTATTACTCCATCTTCCTTCTACATGATCTTCCACACTGTTTTCGAAAGTTTCAAAAACCGGAGTCAGATCAATTCTTTTTCCCTGAACATTCGGAAACCTTTTCTTCAGATCTTCAATATGGTCCTGGGCTCGGTTTACCTGATCTTCCTTTTGCCTGATCGGCATTTCTAAAAGCAGAACTTCAAGCCCGGTCATGGCACATAAGGTAGAAACCACACCGGAATCCACTCCTCCCGAAACTCCGATTACATATCCTTTTACATTTGCTTTGGTGGCATAATCCTTCAGCCAGTTTACTATGTGATCTATTACTTTTTGTGTCTGCATATTTTTATTGTTAAATCGTTGAATCATTAAATTGTCGAATTGTGAGTGAGTTGCAAAGACGGAAAGTTATAATGGCAATTATTGCTTTAAAAAACAATTTTGCAACTTAGTATTCCAACAACTTATCAACCTCACAATTGAATATTTTCCGATTATATTCCTTATTTTTGTGTGTTTAAAAACGATGTAAAAATAATGAAGATTTTCCGAATTGCTATACTTTCTTCCATTTTAGTTTTAAGCTTACATTCATGTAAAAAAGAGCAGGAATCACAATGGAAGGTAGAAATTGAGAAACCTGCGGAAAAAGTGCAGGTAGTGGATATTTCTAAAATGTTTTATGATAAAAACGTTCCGTTGGAGCAGTTTAAAGCTCAATTTCCTTGGTTTCAGGGAACAGTGCCTGATGAAGACTTTGCAAAAAGAAGAACAGATGCCAATGAAATTAAAATCTACAATGAAGCTATTCATAAAATAGATATCAATAAGCTTCAGAGTGAGCTTCAGGAATTATTTTCACATATAAAATACTATTATCCGAAATTTAGCAGTCCGAAAGTATATCTGTTTTCATCTGCATTGCAAATGGCTCAGGATCCTATTATTTATGATGAGAAAAGTGGGTTTTTATTCATCGATATTACAGGATTTATGGGAGACGGAAACCCTAATTATAAAGGATTGGAACTGTATTTCCAAAAATCAATGAACCCGGCTAATATTGTACCGAAGGTTTCACAAATTTTTGCGGAAAATATCGTGACAGCTTCAGCAGAGCAGAAGTTTGTAGATCAGCTCGTCCTTAATGGGAAGATCATGACGCTTCAGGATGCTTTTCTGCCTAATTTTCCTGATTATCTTAAAATGAATTACACACAAAAACAATATGACTGGGCCGTTTCTAACGAAGCCAATATCTGGAATTATTTCGTGGAGAGCAATTTAGTATTCAGTGATGATCCGAGACTGGTAGAACGTTTTATTTCGCCTGGACCATTCTCAAAATTTTATACAGAAATAGACAATGAGTCTTCTCCTCAGATCGGTATTTTTACAGGATGGCAGATTTGTAAATCTTATTTAAAACAAAATCCGGAAACAAAATTGGTGGATTTCTTAAAAATGGATGCACAAACCATTTTTAACAAATCAGGATATAAGCCTAAAAATTAACTAAAAAGAATTAGAAAAAATAGAAAGAATGAGAAAGACTCAGATTACGATAGATGTAGAATTGGATGAAAACCACATTCCCGAAACCATTACCTGGAATGCGCAGGACGGAGGTATCGAAAAAGAGGAAACCAAAGCAACCATGATCTCTGTTTGGGATGAGAAAGCAATGGAAGCATTGAGAATTGATCTTTGGACAAAAGAAATGCCGGTTGACCAAATGAAAATGTTTATTCATCAGGTATTGGTGTCTCTTGGAAATACCTATCAAAGAGCAACAGGAGAAGAAGATGTGGCACAATGGATCGAGCAGATGGCGGAAGAATTTGCAATCAAGTCTGCAATAAAAATGTAAAACCAATTTGAAAATGTGGTAATGAGACAATTTGAAAATGAAACATATTATACATTCTCAAATTTTCAAATTAATAAATTATAAAGCAATGAATTTTAATACAAAAGTTATACACGGAGGACAACATCACGAATCTGCTACAGGTTCTGTAAATGTTCCTGTATTTTTAACGTCTACATTCGCACAAAAAAGTCCGGGAGTACATTCCGGATACGAATATTCAAGAGCGGCAAACCCGACAAGACAGGCTTTGGAAGACTCTTTGGCAAGCATTGAAAACGGAGCGAGAGGATTGGCTTTCGGTTCTGGTTTAGCTGCAATCGATTGTGTTTTAAAATTGCTAAATCCTGGTGATGAGGTAATTGCAGTTGATGATTTATATGGAGGAACCTACAGAATGTTCACCAGGCTTTTCGAAAAATATCAGTTGAAATTTACATTCGTTAATTTTGATGATGCTTCAAAAATTGCTGATGTTATTACCGATAAAACGAAATTAATCTGGGTTGAAACACCAACGAACCCATTGATGAAACTTGTTGACATTAAAGCAGTAGTAGAAGTTGCGAAAGGAAAAGGTATTTTGGTTGCGGTCGATAATACATTTGCCACGCCATATCTTCAGCGACCTATTGATTTGGGAGCAGATATCGTAATGCATTCTGCAACTAAATATCTAGGTGGTCACTCCGATGTTATCGCAGGAGCTTTAATCGCTAAAGATGCTGAGTTGGGAGAAAAATTACACTTTATTCAGTTTGCCAGTGGAGGAATTTTAGGACCTCACGATTCTTATTTGGTTTTGAGAGGAATTAAAACATTGGCTTTAAGAGTTCAGAGACATTCTGAAAACGGAATGGCGGTAGCGAAATATTTGGAGTCTCATCCTGCAGTAGCTCAAGTAATTTATCCGGGATTGGAGTCTCACCCGCAATATGAATTGGCAAAATCTCAAATGAAAGATTTTGGAGGAATGGTTTCCTTCACATTCAAATCCGGTAAAAAAGAAGATGCCATCAGCTTTTTAGAAAAAGTAAGAGTGTTTACTTTGGCTGAATCTCTTGGTGGAGTAGAATCTTTGGCAAACCATCCTGCTTTGATGACTCACGCTTCTATTCCTGCTGAAAAACGTGCTGAATTGGGTATTACCGATGATTTGGTTCGTTTAAGCGTTGGAATTGAAGATGCGGAAGACCTTATCGCAGATTTGGAAAGAGCTTTTTCTTGATGAAATTTAATCACAAAAGAAATTATTAATTTAAAACTAAGAGCCCACAAGAGGAAAATTAGGTATTTTCTAAAACTTAAGTGTACTTTTATAAGGGTTATTAATAAACCTAAAGATGCGTAAGTATTAAAGCTTTTGTGACTTTTGTGGTTTCATAAAAATAAAACATAATGAGAAAGATTCAGATTATATTGTTATTAATTATAAGTCAGATTGCATATTCTCAGGTAAAAAGCACTGATGAATTGTATAAAACGGCAAAAAAATTAGATAGTTTGATATTCGATATCGGATTTAATAAATGTGATCTTTCTCATTATGATTCTATTGTGAGTAATGATCTTGAATTTTACCACGATAAGGGAGGAATCACTTCCGGAAAAGCAGCTTTTACAGCTTCTATTAAAAATAACATTTGTGGTGGACCGAATAAGGTAAAACGTGAGTTGGTTCCCAACAGCATGAAAGTATATCCCTTATACAACAATAATACTTTGTATGCTTTTATTCAGGAAGGAGAACACGATTTCGCTGAATTTTCTAACGGAAAATGGAATAAAGGAAGCCGTGCCAAGTTTACTATTCTTTGGGTTTTAGATGGTAAAGACTGGAAGATGAAACGTGTCCTGAGCTATGACCATCACTTATAGTTAATTATGAAGAATACAAGAAAGGCGACGGTTCAGGATTTAAAACAATTGTCTGAACTGTTTGATCAGTATAGGGTTTTTTACCATAAAACCTCAAATGTTCAGGCAGCTGAAAACTTTTTAAAAGAAAGAATACAAAATAAAGATTCTGAAATTTTTGTTGCTGAAAATGAAGGGGGACTGGTTGCCTTTGTTCAGTTGTATCCGCTGTTTTCATCAACAAGAATGAAACGGTATTGGTTGCTGAATGATTTATACGTTAACGAAAACTATCGTGGAAAAGGCTTTTCAAAAGAATTGATTGAAGAAGCGAAGGAATTGGCAAGATCTACTGATGCTTGTGGAGTTCTCCTTGAAACTGGAAAATCCAACGATATCGGAAATCAATTATACCCCTCCTGTGGATTCGAAATTTATGATGAGGTGAATTTTTACGAATGGACAAATCATTCATAAACAATCATTGATAAATCATAAATGATTAAATCTTTAGTTGTAATCAATTATCGGCTATCATTTATCAATTATATAAACAATTTATAACTAAAAAACATGACTGATTTTCAAAAATACGTTCAGAGATATTTAGATAACATTCCATCTCAAGATTGGTTGGGAGAATTAAAAAATTCCGGGGGAAAAACGGTTACAATTTTTTCAAACCTTACCGAAGAACAATCACTTTTTGCTTATGCAGAAGGAAAATGGACTTTAAAAGAACTGCTTTTGCATTTATCGGATACCGAAAGAGTTTTTCAATACAGAATTTTAGCTTTCGCAAGGGGAGATAAAAACGAATTACCTGGTTTTGATGAAGAATTATATGCCGATCGGTCTTTTGCCAATAGAAGAAGCTTAGAATCTTTGCTGGAAGAATATAAGGCTGTCAGAAAATCTTCACAAATTTTATTAGAAACATTAGAGCCATCTGTTTTAAATAATATCGGAACTGCCAATGGAAACCAGATTTCTGTAGAAACTATCGGTAAACTGATTATCGGTCACAATTACCATCATTTGAATATTATTGAGGAAAGATATTTGCCGAATTTGTAATTCGAAAATTAAACTGAAATTTTATCAATAGGAACGGGCTTTAGCCCGTTTCCAACTTTAATACAATTCCATTGGCTTTAGCCAAAACTTAAGGAAGAATTTATATTTTTGGCAAAACAACACAAATGCCATTTATTAAAATTTATATCCATGTCGTTTTCTCGACAAAAAATAGAATACCTTATTTCAATACTTCAGAATTAAAAATAAAAGTTTGGAAACATATTAAAGAAAATGCGACTGAGAGAGGTATTTTTGTAGATATGGTTAATGGTTATTCGGATCATTGTCATTGTTTAATTTCTCTCAGTTCAAATCAAAATATTGAAAAAGTTGTTCAATTACTGAAAGGAGAGTCTTCGCATTGGATAAATAAACATCAATTGACCAAAGAAAAATTTGCTTGGCAGGATGAATACTTCGCCGTTTCAGTTTCTGAATCTATGGTTGAATCGGTTAGAAACTATATTAAAAATCAAGAAAGCCATCATAGGAAGAAAACATTTATAGAGGAATATCAGGAATTTATTGAGAAATATAATTTTAAATAGGCTTTGGCTAAAGCCCAATTTGATTTTTTGACTTCTAAAATGGGCTAAAGCCCATTCCTATTGAGTATAAGCCCATGATTTCAAATGGATTTTTCTGTAAAGATTTGTAAATTTACGATTGAAAAATCAATAGGATGTGCTTTAATCTGTTTATTTAAGATTAAATTTCATATCGTTGGCTTTATAGCCAAACCTAAAACTTTAATTATTAATGGAAAACATCGTAGAAATATTAAAATCCGGCGGAACCATTCTTTACCCGACAGATACCATCTGGGGAATCGGATGTGACGCAACCAATATAGAAGCTGTCAACAAGATTTTTGACATCAAGAAACGTGAAAAAAACAAATCCATGATCATTTTAGTGGAATCTGAAAAGAGACTGCAGGATTTGGTAGATGTTCCTGAAATGGCTTGGGAAATTATTGACTTGAGCGAAAAACCAGTGACTATCGTCTATGAAAATCCACGTGGTTTACCAAAAGAATTATTGGCTGAAGACGGAAGTATAGGAATCCGTTTGGTGAAAAATGATTTCTGTAAAAAATTAATTACTAAATTGAATAAACCGTTGGTTTCAACTTCGGCCAACTTCAGTGGAGATAAAAGCCCATTGAAATTTTCTGATATTTCACCTGAAATTATTAATCTGGTAGATTATGCCGTAGAAGAAGACAGAGAGAAGGTTTCAAAATATTCAGGTTCTTCTGTGATAAAAATATGGAGCGATAATAGAATAAAAGTCCTTCGGGAATAAAAGAAAAGATTTTGATTATCTTTGCAAAACTTTATTTTTATTAAAAAAATAAATATAATGGACCACCAAAAATTTGCCGAAGAATGGGTTGCTTTATGGAACTCTCATGATTTAGAAGTTATTCTTTCCCATTATTCTGATGATATTGAGATCAGTACTCCGATGATTAAAATGGCAACAGGAGGAAAAGAAAGTACATTACAGGGCAAAGATGCCGTGAGAGATTATTGGAAGAAAGCTCTCGAAAAATATCCCGAGCTTCATTTTGATCTGATAAAATCAACGGCGGGAGTAGATTCAGTTGCACTATTTTATAAATCAATTATGAATAAGCATGCTGTGGAGGTCATGTTTTTTAATGAAGAAGGAAAAATTAATAAAATGTACGCCCATTATGATTAATGAGTAAGATACATAGTAGAAAATTAACAATGAAAATTAATCTCAATCAAAATCAAAATTTAAAGCTTTTCAAAATAATTTCTGAGGTTGCAGAAAGGAACAATCAGTCTGTATATGTTGTTGGTGGCTATGTTCGGGATTTATTGATGAAGAGAAAAGCTTCAACGGACATTGATTTTGTGACGGAACAAAACGGCATTGAACTGGCTCAGAATGTGGGAAAGGAAATTGATCCGAAAATGAAAGTTTCTGTTTTTAAAACTTACGGAACCGCAATGATCAAATACAAAGATCTTGAACTGGAATTTGTAGGTGCAAGAAAAGAAAGCTATACTGAAAATAGCCGTAAACCGGAAGTGGAAGGAGGAACGATTGAAGATGATCAAAAGAGAAGAGATTTCACAGTCAATGCAATGGCTATCTCTTTAAATAAAGATAATTTCGGAGAACTGATCGATCCTTTCAATGGAGTTGATGATCTGGAAAAGGGGATCTTAAGAACTCCTTTGGAACCGGCTCAAACCTATTCTGATGATCCTTTGAGAATGATGAGAGCGATTCGTTTTGCATCAACTTTACAATTTCAGATTGAAGAAAAATCTCTGGAAGCCATTAAGCAGGAAGCAGAAAGAATAAAAATTGTTTCTATGGAAAGAATTATGGTTGAGTTCAACAAAATAATGCTTTCCAACAAACCGTCGATAGGTTTAAAACTTATGGAGCAAACTGGCTTAATGAAACTGATCATTCCTGAATTAATTGATCTGAAAGGAGTAGAAGAAGTGGAAGGACAAACGCATAAAGACAATTTTTACCATACGTTGGAAGTTGTTGATAATATTTCTGAAAATACAGATAATTTGTGGCTTCGCTGGTCGGCTTTGCTTCACGATATCGGAAAAGCTCCGACAAAAAAATTCGTTGAAGGAATAGGCTGGACTTTTCACGGACATGAATTTTTAGGCTCAAAAATGGTAAAAACCTTATTCCAGAGATTGAAATTACCATTAGGTCCGGATATGAAATATGTTCAGAAAATGGTAAAGCTTTCATCCCGTCCTATTGCTTTGATTACGGATGATGCTTCAGATTCTGCCCTGAGAAGACTATTGTTTGATGCCGGAGAAAATCTGGAAGATCTGTTCACGCTTTGTAAAGCCGATATCACTACAAAAAACTCTAAGAAGCAGGAAAAATTCAAGAAGAATTTTGAATATGTGGCAGTGAAGATCAAAGAAGTAGAAGAAAAAGATCAAGTAAGAAATTTCCAGCCGCCCATTTCCGGTGAAGAAATTATGAAAATGTTCAATCTTAAACCCGGTCGTGAAATCGGAATTTTAAAAGAAAAAGTAAAGGAAGCTATCCTTGAAGGTGAGATTGGAAATGACAGTGAGGAAGCCAGAAACTTTGTCATCGCAGAAGCAGGGAAACTTGGGTTGACTTTGGCTTAAAATAAGTTTTGAAATAAATTATAAAGCAATGGATTTTATCTGTTGCTTTTTTGTTTTTACAAACAAAATCCGGGCGGTTTCGAAGAAACCGCCCGGATAACATAATATAAAAATAAAAAGTTTATTTATTCAATTAGTGAACGGAATATTAATTTTTATAGAAACCGTTTGTTCCGATTCCTGTATTAAAAGATTTAATCAAAGATCCGTTACCTGCACTGTAAACATACACTTTACTGTCTGCTGTAAAACTGGCATCAGATGTATAAATTCTGCCGTCAATTACATTGAAACCATACAGGTAGCCTGGTGCAGTTAAAAGCGGAGCAGTTGGAACCGTAGTGGAATTGATGTCCATTGAATAAATTTTATTGGAACTGTTTACAAAATAGAATTTATTAGATTCTATTCTTAATCTCTGTACTTTAGGAATTCCTGTAAGGGTAGTCGTTGTAAAAGCTCCTGAAGCTGAATTGATTTTATAGATATAAGAATTGGTGTTGTCTGAAGCCAGAGCATAAGCATCGCCGTTATAAGAAACCAGGTCTCGGATAATTCCATTGCTTGGTAAGGTAACTGTTTTGTCAACTGTGTTTGTAGAAGGCTTAACAATAGTAATGGTGTATCCTGTCGGCAGTTCGTTATAATTGGCATCATAGGTAATTCCGTCTGTCTGTACCACGATATTTCCATTGGCTTCCACTACTTTTTCTGCAGCTCTGCTAAAGCTAATGCTTTTCACAAAAGAATTATTGTCTGTGCTGTAAACATTCAGCTTGATAGAATTGTTGAAGTTGTTGTTGGTAACATAATACTGGGTTCCTGAAAAAGCAATATATCTTGCACCATCCAGATTGGATGTTACTGTTGCCTGTTTTTTGAAAGTATATCTGTTAACGATATCTATTTTATTCGGAACGTTTGATACCAAATAAGCATAATCGCCGCTGAAACCTACCGTCTGTAAAACATTTCCTAAAACCTCTCCGTTATTGTTGGCAGAATAAATCTTATTTTCCACAGTGGCCAGGTCGTTACTTGTAAAAGAAACTTCTGCAGTCGGAGTAGTGAAGCCTCCTTCATTACTGATGAAAATTCCTTCCTGATAAGCGCCTTTTGGTTGTGCTTCGATAATCTCATCATCACTGCTACAAGCGATGTTGAAAAGAACTGTTGATACTAATGCAAGAGGTAAAATTTTTCTGATATTCATTATATAATTATTTATTTAAAAATTAATAGTAAGGCTAATGCTGTAATGTCTTTGTGGCATATAATAATATGCGGTCGATTGATAAACCTGATTGAAAATATTATTCACTTTAAATCGTAAAGTGTAGTTCTTCACAATTGTTCCGGAAATTCCCGCATTCATCACAAAATAAGGATCAAGAGCGGTGCTCCTTTTTTCATCGGTATCTGTATAAGTAAGTCCGTTGAACATTCCCTGAACATATAATTTTAAGAATCGATACTGGTAATCAATATTTCCAAAGAATTTATGAAGCGGAACATACATTTGCTGTTTATGCGTTTCAATATTCACGGACTTACTGTAAGAATATCCCAGGTTTCCTTTCAGGGCATGATTGCCAAACTTTTTCGCATACTCAATCTGAGATTCTAGACCATAAGATTCCACTTCATTGGTATTCACGGGAGAATGATATCCCAGTGAAGACGGAAGCCATTGTATCATATCGTAAATCTTCATATAGTATGGAGTTACAGATAATTTTATGTCTGAAATTTTAAACTGATTTCTTAACTCAAACTGGTAAGAAGTTTCTGGCTTTAAGTTCTCATTTCCTCCTGGGTGCCAGTACAAATCATTAAATGTTGGATATCTGAAATTTCTGGAGATATTAAGACTGGTCTCATACCATTTCAAAGCCTTCCAGTTTGCTGAAAAAGAAAATAAGACCGGTGAATCAATGTTTTCAACAAAATCTTTTTTGATTCCGCCTTCAAAACGAAGGTCTTTAGTAGCAAAATAACGGACCAACCCTGACACGGAGCCAATGTTTCTGCTTACTTTTTTGATTCCCGACTGATATCCTTCTCCGTCATTTACCTGAAACTCTGTGATGAGATTTATATTCCATTTGGATGAAAGGAAATAATTGAAATCATTTTTTAAAATATAATTTTTTCCTGTTCCTCCACTGGATTTTGGCTGGTCGATATTATTGAAATATTGAAAATTTTCCTCTGTATAAGCCGCTTTAAAGGCATTGGTAAATCTGGAAGTATTCCAGTCCCAAGCAATCAGGCTTCGGATATTCTGAGTCTCATATTTTGTTTTGGTCTGAATATCTGCAAAAAAAACAGGGTAGTGCTGGTTTCCGTTAAAAAACTCTGAAATCCATGAAATTTGATGATGAGGCGTAAGTTTATAAGCAACAGCAATGTTGACGTTAGAATTATTGTACTGTCCGTTGCTGTTAATATAATTTGTTTCTTCAACTTCATAATCATTCCGGCTGATTGAATAATTTCCGGAAACCTTAAAGCTTAATTTATCATTACTAAAAGAAGCCCTTGCAAAGTTATTATACGTGTCAAAAGATCCTGCTTCAGAAAATAATGATGCATGAATCCCTTTATTAAAATCCAAAATGTTGTTTAAATGAATGCTTCCTCCAATGGCACCGCTTCCATATATTACACTTCCGCCGCCTGTCTTGATATCCATTTGTTCAAACCCGGATAAAGAAATATTGTTGATATCTCCTTGTCCTAAAAACATAGAATTTATGTTGATTCCGTTCCACACAAAGGCCGTCTGTTGTGCTGTTGTTCCCCTGAATGAAGGTGAAGAAACAGCACCGCGCCCATTTTCCTTAATATAAACGGGAGACTGAAAGCGTAATGTTTCGGAAAGGTTGGTAGAATTTTTTTCGATGTCCTCAGCTTTAAGGGTATTGACTTTATGAAAAAGCTTTACCTTATTCATCTGGCTGTCGAAGACATAAACGGTATCAATCGTTTTCTCTTGTGCAAAAAGAAAACAACCGTAAGATGCAAAAAGCAGTACTAAAGATCTTTTAATATCCATTTTCTTTTACTTTTCCTCCGAAAGCAATGTTTATTTAATTACATTTTGGCAGGTCTCCTGACTTTCGCTTTCTACACCTTCCCATTTTCACAGTGGTTTATCGTAGAAATTTTCTAATGCGATCTACAGTTGCGGGGACAGTTTGGGATTTTCACCCAATTCCCTTTTCATTCCAAATAATTGGAAACCAAAATTTTTGCAAAGATAAACTTATTCATCAAAAATGCAAAAAAGATGAAAAGCTATAAAATTATATAAAGAGGATAGCCACAAAGAATTCCCCTCCTTGGAGGGGTGGCGAAAATTCGAAGAATTTTTGACGGGGTGGTTTATTCGGTTTTTACTTTTTTAAAGTTGCAATTTTCTAGTCCTGATTGCAGTGGAAATCCTTTTTTGAAAAAAAGATTGCAACGGAAAGCAGGAAATAGCTTCAAATAAGAAATAATGTGAAGGAATTAGCTGTTCAAAAAAATGTTTAAAAGGCCTATAAATAAGTTCCGTCGAAAGAAAACGGAAGAAGATCTTTTATAGAATGTACCTTTATAGTTTCTTCATTTAGGTTGGCAAAATAAAGTTCAATATTTTCATTTTGCTTAGTTTCATATTCAATAATACTTTGGCGGCAAGATCCACAAGGTGGGATGGGAGGATTGCTCTCAGAAAACTCTTTTGGGCCTCCTACAATAAATATCTTTTTTATTTTCTCGTTAGGGAAATTTGCGGCAACCCAATACAAAGTCGTTCTTTCTGCACAAAGACCAGATGGAAATGCTGCATTTTCCTGATTGCTCCCCGAAAAGATATCTCCATTCTCCAAAAGTATGGAGCATCCTACAAAAAAATTAGAATAAGGAGCATAAGCTTTTTCTCTTGCCATTTTAGCTTTTTCAAAAAGCTTTTGTTCTATTTCACTCAGCTCACCACTGTTTTTGAAATGCTCATAACCAATATGTATATCTTTTCTCATATCTTCGTAAAAAAGGGGGATAAAATTACTCCTTTTTCGTAACGTAGGCAATACATTTTTACTAAGACAAAATTTGTAATTTTAAAACTTTAAAAAACAAACAATGTTATATTCACCAATACAATTTAGGAATATAGAATTAAAAAACCGGTGGGTAATGTCACCTATGTGTATGTATTCCAGCGAAAATGGGATGGCCAATGATTTTCATTTTGTACATTACGGAAGCCGGGCACAAGGTGGAACAGGACTTATTATTGTAGAAGCAACAGGTGTAGAACCGCGTGGAAGAATTACCAATCACTGTATGGGAATCTGGAATGATGAGCAGGCTGAACAGCTCCAGAAAATTGTAGATTTTGTACATCAGAACTCCGAAAGTAAAATCGGGATTCAGCTTGCTCATGCAGGAAGAAAAGGCTCTACATGGAATAATATTCAGATCCCGATAGAAGAAGGTTGGGAAACCGTAGCGCCAAGTCCTATTCCTTATCATCCAACAGAAAGAATTCCGCATGCTTTGACGGTGGATGAAATCAAAGAACAGGTTCAGAACTTTAAACACGCAGCAAAAAGAGCGGTAAAAGCAGGTTTTGACGTGATTGAAATTCACGGAGCTCACGGGTATCTTGTTCATCAGTTCTTGTCGCCGCTTTCCAATATAAGAACAGATGAATATGGTGGAAGCTTTGAAAACAGAATTAAGTTTTTACTGGAGATTGTAAAAGCCGTAAATGAAGAATTAAATGAAAATGTAGCTCTTTTTGTGAGAATTTCCGGAACAGAATATGCTGAAAATGGCTGGGAAATTGAAGACAGTGTAGAGTTGGCAAAAATATTAAAAACCTATGGTGTAGATCTTATTGATGTTTCCAGTGGAGGAAATATTCATGGAGCAAAAATTGCTGTTTTTAATGGCTATCAGGTTCCTTTAGCTTCTGAAGTTAAAAATAAAGCAAAGGTAAAAACTGGAGCCGTAGGACTGATTACAAAAATAAACCAGGCTGAAGAGATTTTACAACAAGGAGATGCCGATCTTATATTTGTAGCACGGGAAATTCTTAGAAATCCATATATTGCCGTACAAGGTTCATTTGAAATGAATGAAGAATCTTTTTTTCCACATCAATATTTGAGGGCGAAAATTTCTTCTTAATTTAGAGCCGTCAAAAAATAGAATATGAAAATCGAAGACTTTATGTTGCCCTGTCCAAGCAAAAAGTTTCTGGGAATAGAATGTTTTGGCTGTGGCGCTCAAAGAGCAATCGTAATGGTTTTTGAAGGCCGGTTTACTGAAGCCTTTCATATGTTTCCGGCTGTTTATACCTTACTACTTTTTTTGTGCGTTGTCGGGATCAATTTTATTGACAGGAAAAGAAATTACGGGAATCTGATTATTTCATTGGCGATTATTAATTCAGTAATCATGGTATTTGCCTATTTTTACAAACATTTTTATATATAATAATACACTAACATTAAAATTTTAACTATGAATCAACAAAAATTACCTAATGCTACGGCTGTACTTGTTTTAGGAATTGTATCTATCATAACTTGTTGCTGTTATGGAGTGGTAGGTCTTATTGCTTCAATCATCGGACTTGTGCTTGCCGGAAAAGATATGAAGCTATATAAGCAAAACCCCGGCGAATATGATAATTATAGTAACTTAAATACAGGTAGAATTCTTTGTATAATTGGACTCGTTTTAAACATTCTTTCAATTATTTATTTTATTTATATTATTGCTGTAATTGGGGTAGACGCACTTTCCGATCCACAATTATTACAGGAGAGAATTAGAGAGATGCAAGGGCATTAATCGAATTTATAATAAAAAAGACCACGATCAGTGGTCTTTTTTATTAATATGTATAGCCGAATTCCAAAAATAACCGGAAGTAGCATGCGATCGTAGAATTACTACAAGGAATCGTAGAACTACTACAAAATTTGAAATTGATGTTTAAAAGTTTCCGGAATCAAAATAGTGACTCTATCTTTGCCTCATTAGAAATCACCAAATCACGAAATATTAACGATTAAAATTACAGATCATGGCAGCAAATTCAAGAGGAATTTTAAAATTCAACGGAGGGGAAGGTCAAAAATTATTAAAGCTGAACTACAACGTATCCAGATCAACAGATGTATCAGGGAGAGTAGCTTCAGATCCTTCCAACGCAATTATTAAACTCACTATAGAAGCAACAGAAAAATCTGATATTCTGGAAAGCTTACTGAACGGAAAATACAAGCCTACAAGCGGAGAAGTTACATTTAACAAATCTCATGAAGAAGGAACATTAATTACTTTGAACTGGGAAAACGGATACGTAATTCAACACGAAGTGGACTTTGATGCCGTAGATGAAAACTCTATGCTGATTAGCTTTACGGTAAGTGCAGAGAAAATCAATTATGGTAACTCTGCTTATGAAGGACTTTGGCCATCAGCTTAAGAAATACACACCACAATCAACATTCATAAAAAGAGCTGTCTAGAAATAGACAGCTCTTTTTATGATAAGGATTTCATTATTAGGGATGATTATTTTACAATAAATTTCAATGTCGACTGATCTAATTTTAAAATATAAACACCTTGTTCCAGATTTTTAATTTTAATTGAATTTCTATTGCTTTTAAATGGTTGATTAATCCTCTGCATGAGCTTACCCTGAAGATTATAGATCTCTGCGTTTTGGATGTTTTCCGTTCCACCTTTTACAAAAATCTCCTGATTAGAGATTGGATTCTGAGAAATTTGTAAAGCACTGTTATCCGGAATTAAAGTTGGAGTACTATTGTTTACTATTCTTGAAGTTCCCCCATAGCAGGTCCAGTTTAGATTATCAATAGCCACTCGATTGCTGGATGAGCTGTTAGTTAAAGTAACAATCACATGTCCGGAAATATTGATATTGCTGATTGTTGTAGTCGTTGCTGTTGCACTGTAAGGAATTGTTCCGACAGTTACACCGTTTACCTGAACATTGAAAGTTCCGTTGGTTCCGGTAAACTTAAGTTGAGTAGTTACACTTAATGAACCGATTCCGTTAGCAGATGTACTTGATGATAAAGCCCCATCCCTTACTGTAATTGCTTTATTGGAAATCGTTTGATCTGTTCTTGAATCAGTGGCTGTCCATGTAATTCCACCGTTTGTCCACGTTCTTGTTAAATAGGATGATATGCTTGCAGTAGGAATGGTTTCAAAAGTTTCATTCACGCAATTGGTAGGCGGAGTTACGGTTCCTAATGTTGTTCCTGACACTGTTGAACTATTTGCAGAAGAATTTCCGGCTGCATCTTTTGCTACAATATAGAAACTATAAGTAGTAGAAGCAGATAATCCTGAGATTGTTGCGGAAGTAGAACTTACCGTTGTTTTCAAGCTTCCATTCATGTAAACATTGTAAGAAGTCACCGCTACATTATCTGTTGAAGCATTCCACGCAAGAGAAATACTACTTGATGTAGTTCCTGAAACAGCCAGTCCTGTCACAGTTGTTGGAGCTTGTGTATCTGTCGCCGGTTGTTGGGATCCCCAGATTAGGCTTACATAGCCTGGATTATCAATAAAAGGATTCCTGTTTCCTTGGTAAGTATAAGAAGCATTATTTCTATTAATTTCAGCTTGAGAAACAGGGTCCTGATTATGCCAGGTTAATAAAACATTCAGCTCCCAGGTTTGTAATCCAGGATAGGTTGAACTTCCAAGCATATTTCCTGAAGTAAAAGATGAAAGTTTGTTTTGATAACGGGTTACAAAATAAAAAATCATTCTGGCTACATCCCCCTTAAACTCATCAATAGGCTCAAAAACAGTTCCTGAGTACCCCGAAGAAGCAGAACTGCCAAGCTTTGAACCGTTTTTAGAAGTGAAAGTAGCTGTTCCTACCTTTCCAAACGGATAATTGGATCTCATTCCGTTTACTTTTCCATCTGTAGCTCTGATAAAATGGATATCAGAAACCATTGGCGAAGCTTCATTAAATAAGCTTTGTGGAACAATATGCTCTCTGTTGTAGCAATTCCCTTCTACAGAATACGTTCCGCACTGATTGGTTACCGGTGTATATTTATAAGGATCTGTCGTAGTCGGTTTCTCTGAATAGATATCTAAAATAGAACCGTCATTTTCATAATTTTTATCAATATCTGTGGTTTTATAACCTGTCCAAAGACCGTTGTATCCTTTATCCTGATGTCCGTTGGTGATAATGGTACTCAAAGCAGTTTTCAGATTAGCACCGGTTAATCCATTGGCAGAATTATAATATCCGGCCGGAGCCTGAGCATTTGCCAGAGAGGCAAGGCCTAAGAAAAAGAAGATTTTTTTCATAAAATTTATTTTTGTAAGGTTAATGCAATTTTATAAATATTAAATTACAAAATTGTTAATATTTTACATTATTTATTTTAATTCTCTAACAGGAATAAGATTTTATTGTTGATAAAAATCATATAAAATTAATATTGCCACATCTAATGTATTGCATAAATTCGCATTATTATTTTTATTTAGAATGATTAAAAATTCATTACGTAGAACTTATTTACCCATAATCAGTATATTTTGTGGGGTTTTATTCATCAATGCACAATGTAATCCGGTGACTGAATTTTCAGAAAACTTTGATGCTTACTCCTGCTGTACGATGGGAGTTGTACCTACATGCTGGAATAGCATAAGACTGAATAATGCAAGTCAGATTATTTCAAGTACGCAACCTGCATCAGGAACCAGCCAGATCTATCAGTTCGGATATGGTACGGGAACGGTCTCTATCGTTGTCATGCCCCCGGTTTCAAATATCAATGCAGGAAGCCATCAGTTCAGAGTGAAGATGAAAGCGAACTCAGCCGGTTACCTTGAATTCGGGTATGTTACAGATGCTGCTGATGCCAATACTTTTGTAGCTCTTCAGCCGATCAATATCAATAATACAAGTTATAATGACGCTGCAGCAGAAAGAATATTTACAGTTCCCACTACTGTTCCTTCCGGAGCGAGAATGGCAATCAGAAATCCGGGAACTTCTTTTGCCGGCCATTATTGGGACGATGCTGTTTGGGAGCAAATCCAGAATTTGTCTACAGGCGAAAGTACAATTCAGGCGGGAATAACGGTCTATCCAAATCCGTTTAATGATGTACTGAATATTTCAGAAACTAAAGATCTGAAAACCGTTACCATTACAGATGCTGCAGGAAGACTGATAAGAACAGTCGAAGAACCATCTGAAGCAATAGTATTATCAGAGTTGGAAAAAGGAGTCTATTTTGTGAGCCTGCATTTTAAAAACGGAACGAGTAAGTCGTTCAAATCAATCAAGAACTAATTTTTTAAAATTTCATATGAAAAGCTGTCATCAATTGGGCAGTCTTTTCTTTTTATCACAAAAAAAGTCAATACAGCTTTTGTATTGACTTTACTATATTTGATTGATTTAAATCTATTTTTTCTGAGGAGGGTAGTTTTTCATGATTTCTGCCATGATTTCAGGAATCTGTCTTTGTTTTGCTTTCGGAGAATCTACAGAGATTCCGCTTCCGATCCCTTGCCATACCAATTTGTTGGTTCTCGCATCTACGAAATCTACAATGATGGCTCCTTCATTATAATTGCTGGTCCAGGTTCTGCTCATTCCTACACCCCATCCGAAAGGACCGCCCCAACCATACATACCGTAAGGAGAATTGTTGGTGATATCAGTAATTTTTTTGTGGTTTGCTTTTACATTCACGATAAGATCAGGATTTTCTCCGGACTGAAGACCTTTGCTTTGAAGCTGTCTCGACAATTCATTCAAAACTCTGTCTTTATCAATGTCATTTAATTTTAAATCATCAATTCTTAATTTATAAGTTTTATATGAAGTAAAATTTGCTGTGTCAGCATAATCAGAACGTACGTTGAACGGACTACAAGATGTTAAACCTAAAGTAGCCGTGGCTAACAAAATAAAAATATATTTTTTCATTTTATTTATTTTTTTTATCGTTTTTAATGAATGTATCGGTCTTTTTATTGTATCCGTAAGGACAATGTCTACAGCCACTTTTACAGCAATGTCCTCTTTTCAGATGAAATTTTTCTGTAAAAACCTTGTACCCCTGCTCGTTGTAGTAAAAATCTTCACCTTCTTTGATGTCAAAAAGTGCCATAGGTTAAATCTCTAAGTCAAAAAACTTTATATTTGTTATCATGATAATTATATGCCAAAAGCCTTTAAAAAGATTAAAAATTAATGGCATTGCTCTTTTTCCCTTTATCTTCATTAGGAAACCCGAAGATAAACAAAATAATATACTTATCAATCATGAAAAGATTCATTTAAGACAACAGATGGAGCTTTTGGTGATTTTTTTCTATATTTTTTATGTATTTGAATATTATTACTGGTTATTCAAACTAAAAAATAAAGATATGGCTTACCGAAGAATCTCTTTCGAAAGGGAAGCGTATGAGAACGAATCTGATTTAGATTATCTCAAAAAAAGAAAATTATGGAATTTCCGTAAATATGTATAAACCAATGTATTTTGTAATTTTAGCTTTTGTTTAACGAATTAAAAATGACCATTTAAAATAATTTCAGGAAATTTGCGCTCATGAAGCTTCCTGAAATTCATATTCCAATTGTTGAAATTCCTCTCAATAAAAATGTGAAACTCTTTATGAAAAGAGAAGATCTTGTTGATTCTCAAATTTCAGGGAATAAATATTGGAAACTTTTTTTCAATGTTAATCAATACCTGGAAAAGAATCCCGAAAATCCATCCATAATCACTTTTGGAGGCGCGTTTTCCAATCATATTTCTGCAGTTTCTGCAGTAGGGAAAATACTGAATATTCCTTCTCTAGGAATTATAAGGGGAGAAGAACTGCAAGATAAATGGCGTGATAATCCTACTTTAGTTTTTGCAGAGAAAAACGGTATGAATTTCAGATTTGTTACCCGTGAAGAGTATCGTGATAAAGAAAAGTTTACCCAATCTTTACAGAAAGAATTTTCCGAAGCGCTTATTGTTCCGGAAGGAGGCACCAATGAAGATGCGGTGAATGGAGTGAAAATGATGCTGAATGACGAAACAAAAGATTTTGATTATCTTTGCACCGCAGTTGGAACCGGAGGAACGGTTGCCGGGATTTTAAAATTTTGTGAAGACAATCAGAAAGTTATAGGATTTAAAGTGGTAAACGATTTTTCACTGAAGAATAAAATCTGTGAATTAACCTTAAAAAGAAATTTTGATCTAATAGATTCAAGTTTTGGAGGCTATGGTAAAATAAAAGATGAAAACATCCGTTTTATCAATGATTTTAAAGAGCAATACGGAATTCCTTTGGAGCCGATTTATACAGGAAAGATGATGCAGAGGATTTTTGAACTGATTGATGAGGAATATTTTCCTGAAAATAGCAGGATTTTATGCTTTCATACCGGCGGACTGCAGGGAATTGAAGGGGCAAATCTGCTTTTACAGAAACAAAATAGAAATTTAATTATATAAGTAAAATTGAAAAACATGAAAAGACTTTTCTTACTAATTAGCCTTTTAGTTTTATCAAAATTCTCAGCTCAGACCTGGGCAACTGAAGATCAATATATCCAAAAGTTTGCAAAATATGCGGTAGAGGAAATGGAAAAATATAAAATTCCGGCTTCTATCACTCTTGCACAGGGGCTTTTGGAAACCGGAGGCGGACAAAGCCGACTGGCTCAGGAAGGGAAAAATCATTTTGGAATAAAGTGTAAAGAAGACTGGACGGGAAAAACAATGAAACATACCGATGATGCTCCCAATGAATGTTTTCGGGTATATGATGATCCGAGACAATCTTACGAAGATCATTCCCTATTTTTAACCACGAGAAAATATTATGCGAACCTGTTTAATCTGGATATGAAAGATTACAAAGCATGGGCAACGGGTCTGAAAAAAGCAGGCTATGCTACCAATCCGCGTTATGCTTCGATCCTGATCGGGAAAATTGAACGGTATAGATTATACGAATTTGATGATACCAACTCTAAAGAAGTTCTATACGCAGTCCTGAAAATGTATCCGGATCTGAAAGATGACCGAACATTTATGGCACAGCTTGAGCCTTCAAAAGCAGTTAAAAAATCGAAAGAACCGGTGACGGTAGAAGTTCCTTATAAGCCGACTTCTTATGCTCAGCAACAGAAAAGAGTAGAGAAGATTAAAACAAAAGCTGAAATACTTAATTCAATTCTGATTAAAAGTCATCCCAATGACGGCTTAAAATACATCATTATTCCAGAAGATACTAGTGTGCAGTTCATCGCCAATAAATTTAAAATAAGCGAAAGCAAGCTTTTAAAATGGAATGAACTGGAGTCTGATATGTTGCACAAAAACGATATTATTTTCCTGGAATCTAAAAACTCGGACGGAAACACTCCTACCTATAAGGCAGAATCCGGTGAAAATATGCATGATATTGCTCAGAAATTCGGAATTAAATTGAATAAATTATATGCAAAAAACAGAATGGATGAAGGGCAGAAACCTTCTGCAGGACAGCTGATTTATTTAATTGATAAAAAACCTAGAAACTAATTTAATTTATATATTGGTGATTGCTAGTTGATGGTTAAATATCTTGGCCACCGACTAGCAATTGTTAATTTTACTACTAATAGATTATGAGATACCAAAGAAGTTCGGCTTTATTTGATGAAGCTTACAAATACATTCCCGGTGGGGTAAATTCTCCGGTACGTGCGTTTAAATCGGTGGGAGGAGTTCCTGTTTTTATGAAATCTGCAAAAGGAGCTTATTTAACGGATGCTGATGATAATACCTATATTGATTATATAAATTCCTGGGGGCCTGCAATTTTGGGACACACCCATCCCGAAGTTTTGGAAGAATTAAAAATTCAGGCAGAGAAAGGTTTTTCTTTTGGTGCTCCGACTGAACTGGAAACTGAAATTGCAAAATTCATTACTGAAAATGTTCCTAATATCGATCAGATCAGAATGGTTTCTTCAGGAACAGAGGCCTGTATGAGTGCAATCCGACTGGCAAGAGGTTTTACAGGAAGAGATAAATTCATAAAATTTGAAGGATGTTATCATGGTCATTCAGATTCGTTTTTAATTAAAGCGGGAAGTGGTGCTGCCACTTTTGGAAATCCAAATTCTCCGGGGGTAACTGCAGGAACAGCAAAAGATACTTTATTAGCAAGATATAACGATTTTGAACAGGTTGAAGATTTGTTCAGACATAACCAAGGTGAGATTGCAGCTGTAATTATCGAACCTGTTGCCGGAAATATGGGGTGTGTTCTTCCTGAAAATGAGTTTCTTCAAAAACTGAGAAAAATCTGTGATGAAAACGGAACTTTACTGATTTTTGATGAGGTAATGACAGGTTTCAGATTAGCCTTTGGGGGGGCTCAGGAACTTTACAATGTGAAAGCAGATTTGGTAACGTATGGTAAAGTAATCGGAGGAGGTCTTCCTGTTGGAGCTTTTGCGGGAAGAAATGAAATTATGGATCATTTAGCTCCAAAAGGTGGTGTTTATCAAGCCGGAACTTTAAGTGGAAATCCTTTGGCAATGAGAGCCGGATTGAAAACGTTACAAATCATCAAAAACGATCCTGAATTCTTTGATAGATTGGCAAAAACAACGGAAACGCTGGACTTTGAAATCGGAAAAATTTTAAATGAAAAAGGTATCGCTCATAGGATCAACAGAAAAGGTTCTATGATGTCTGTATTCTTCCATATCAACAGGGTTTCTAATTTTGATGAAGCTCAGAATGCCAATCATTCACTGTTCAATAATTTCTTCCATCAGTTATTACAAAACGGAGTTTATCTTCCGCCAAGTGGCTATGAAACGTATTTCATCAGTGATGCGATTAAAGACAGAGAAATTGATATGACGCTGGAAGCAGTCAGAAAATTTGAATATTCGAATTAAGATAAAAATTAAAAAGGATAGGGGTTGCAATATAAAGGCAGTCTTTTTCCATAAAAATCAGAAAATATATTTTTTAAGAATTTATTATTTTGGTTTATTTAACTCATTCGGCAAAATTAAAATTTGCTATTAATAGGAAAGCTAAAAAAGCTTTCCTATTTGATTTCCAAAAGCTTCATTTTGTGGTACTTCTTTAGCTTAAAAATTAAAAAAAATAAAATAATTTACTCATAAGTGAATTATTTTACATATTTTCGAAAAGAATTTTATTATAAATAGGATCCAAATAATCATCACCAAATCATTATATGAAAAATACAATTTTATTCAAATTGGATGGAGAAAAACTGTATCTAATTTTTAATACACATATATTTTCCTTTAAATATATTATAGACAAGCAGTATTGGTCTATGTTATTCCTGTCTCGATCAGTGATTTTTATTTAACTGTCAGAAAAAATCTTTTAACAAAGGCTTTCGGAGATTTTCTTGATAGTATCTTTCATGATAAGATTAGAGAAATACAAGTTCTTCTTGATGGGGATAGAAGCCCTAATTCTTAGATTTTCAATTAATACAAAAAAATACCATTCTTTTTTTAGTTAAAGATAGAGTAAGAGTTGACCTTTGAACCCTCTTTTTTCATTAAATATTGTTTTTATCCCATGAACTTATGGCTGACGAAATGTTGATTTTGACTAAAGAAAAAATATAAATAACAAATAGGTTGTAAACAAACAGATATTTAAAAAATTATTAATCACAAAAATTAAAAAAAATCATGAAAAAAATTGCATTTATTGCTTTAGTGAGCGGTACACTCATAATGAGTTGCCAAAATGAGCAAAGACAAGCTGTAGAAACACCAGAAACAGTAGAAACTCTTAAAGCTGATGCTGTCAATAATTTTGAGAGTGCTTTAAAAGCTATCAGCAAAGGAGGTGAAAGATATGTCGATCGTAATAAGTTACTTAATGAAGAGGGAATCAAGATTTTGTTACCTGCTGCTACACAATTAGCTTTGGATAAAGGGATCTCTGAGGTGGAATTACAAAGACTTAGTAAAAGAGATGTAATAGAAAAAGGTCTAAGAATTTATCAGGAAAATATCGCAATATATAAAACAAAAGTAAAATCAAATAACTAAAATATAACTATGAAAAAACTATTCACACTTTTGCTGGCATCAGGTTCAATTTATTTTCTTAATGCTCAAGGTCCTCCATATGCTGCAACCGATGAGATGCAGATTTTGAATTATAGTAAATTTATAATGGGGGGGCATGTTAGCGCTACTAATAACGGTACTTTTCCCGCATTGCGTGGTCCATTTAGTGATAACATTTATCCTGTTGGAGATCCTTTGGGGCGTAATATAACTGCTTATAAAAAATATTATAATTCTTATCTTTCGGCAGTTCCGATAAATAATTGGTGGGTGGCAACAGCAGCTACAACGACTTATCTAAATTTATTATCTACAAGTCCTGCATTAAACTCCCCATTTGGAACTTTAAGTGGTTGGGGAGGTATGGAAGTGGAATATTGGGATCCCAATGGAGGTTCGGCACAAGGGGGATTTGCTGTGAATTATGATGTAAGGATAGAAGTGACTGGTGGTACACATATGATACTAACTTACCCGATGACGTATTCTGATGCTAATATATCTGTAACTTCTTTTTATACAGGTGGAACAAATAATGATTATATTGTAGTTATATCCTAAAAGTATTTCATCTTTTATAATAAGCAGAGTAAAAAAGAATACTTCTTCAATGAGAAGTATTCTTTTATGCTTAACATTTATTTCTTATTTCTCAGGAAATCTTAAATCTAACCATAGGATACTGTTGCCAGAGATATCAAACTATTCTTCTTTTGTGTAAACGCTTACTATTTTTCTGATAAATCGTACAGACAATACAATAATTTGTACCCGTTATTCCTTTTCATTCTTTCTAAATTTGTTTTTAAATAATTTGGAAATGAGTACTTCGGGCGATATATCACGAAAAGATTTTCTTAAAAATTCGGCTTTAGCAATGGCAGGATTGGCTTTAACTTCAAATATGATGGGAGCAACTTCGATTTTTAATGAGACAAATGTTTCTCCAAAGGGAAAGTTAGCTTTAAAAAACGTTCGCCTTGAAACAGGTTTTGACTATGAAGAAGGTGAAGTGACTGCAACGAAGACCGATTTGTTTTATATTGAAATTGAAAACGGAAAAATCACGAAAATTTCTGCCAATCAACCAGCTGCAAAGGCAATTGATGCCAAAGGATTTTTGATGCTTCCGGCTTTCAAAGACATGCATATTCATCTGGATAAGACTTTTTATGGAGATAAATGGCAAGCGGTGAGAAGAAGAACAGGCGGAGTAAAAGGAATGATCGATCTTGAGCAGCAAATAATGCCTGAACTGCTAAAAAATTCAACCTTCAAGGCAGAAAAAATGATTGAATTACTACAATCGAAAGGAACATCTTTTGCGAGGAGCCACGTCAATATTGAACCTACTTCTAAACTACAATCTTTAAAAAATCTCCAGAAGGCTTTAGACAATAAAAAGAAAACTTTCGGATCAGAACTTGTTGCTTTTCCACAACATGGAGTGTTTTATACCGATTCGGTTCCGTATCTGAAAGAAGCTGCGAAAATGGATATTGATTTTATCGGTGGAGTAGATCCATTTACAATTGACGGAGCGATAGAGAAAACCATCGACTTTACAATACAATTAGCTTTGGACAACAAAAAAGGAATTGATATTCATCTTCATGAAAGCGGAGAATCCGGATTGAAAACAGTAGAGTATTTGATTAATAAAGTAAATGAAAATCCTTCTTTGAAAGGGAAAACTTATCTCAGCCATTGTTTTGTTCTGGGAAAATTAGAAAAGGCAAAACAGGAAGAAGTTGCGGAAAAATTAGGCAATGCGGAAATCGGAATTGTTTCTACCATTCCTTTTGGTAGTTTGATCATGCCAATTCCGACTTTGTATAAACATAATGTAAAGGTATTAACGGGAAATGACAGCATTGTTGATCACTGGAATACTTTCGGAACGGGAAGTGTGCTGCAGAAAGCGAATTTAATGGCACAATTGTACGGCCAGTCTACTGAATTTTTATTGTCAAGAAGCCTGAAACTGGCGACGGCAAATGTTTTGCCATTGGATGATAAAGGAAATCAACAGTGGCCGAAAGTTGGTGATCAGGCTGATCTGGTGTTCTTACAGGCGAGCTGTTCGGCAGAAGCGGTGTCCAGAATTTCTAACGTGGAATCATTGATTCATCAGGGAAATATTGTATTTTAAAAAGAACATTCATTCTGATAAAATTTACGTATTTTAGGGTAAATTATTACAGAATGAGCCATCAGTCAGATTATTTTCCTATTCTTGGTATTCATGAATTTGCAGAGAAGCAATCCAAAAATTGTGATCTGCTATTTAATGAACTCAATGGGGAGAGACGGATTGATGAACCTCATAAACATGATTTTTTTATCATTAATCTTTTTGAAAAGGGAGAAGGAATTCATATCATTGATTTTGTCGAACATAGAATTGATAATCATCAGATTCATCTGGTATTCCCGGACCAGGTTCATCAATGGACAATTGAAAAAGAAACCATCGGCTATCAATTGATGATTAGCAGAGAATGGTACGAAAGTTTTCTTCCTGCTCTACGATTTTCTTCATCTTATTATTTTCTTCACCCTGCTTTTACGGTTTCAGATGAGATGTATGAACTGCTATTGCATGAATTTCAGACTATTAAAAAAGAACTTGGTGAAGAAAAAGTATTCTGGGATCTGATCCGGAAAAGGAGTGAACTTATCGGTTTATTGATCAGTAAATCAGTAGAAGGTGCTTTTAAGGATTTTGAAACATATAACTCAACCCCTATTATTTCTAAGTTTCTGAATTTAATCAATGAACATTTTAAAACGGAACGTTCGGTTTCTTTTTATGCAGATAAGCTAAATATCTCTGCCAATTACCTGAACATTGTCTGTAAGAAAAACCTGAATGTATCCGCTTCTTCATTAATTCAGGACAGAATTTTACTGGAGGCAAAACGTTTGTTGAAAGTTTCTGAAATGTCGGTAAAGGATATTGTTTATGATTTAGGTTTTTATGACCATGCCAGTTTTTCTAAATTTTTTAAAGCTCAGACCGGAATGACACCCTCTCAGTTCAAAGAATAATCTGTACAAAATAAGACATAATTTATACACCTGATTAAAATTTTGACGGTGTAATTTTGTATGACTAAATGAGAGCTATGCAATCATCCTATCAATCTATAGCAAAAGGGAATTACCGGTTAAGAAATGTCCGTTTAGAAACAGGTTTCGAATACGATAATAAAGATGTTATTCAAACGAAAACAAACCTGTTTTGTATTGAAATTGAAGAAGGGAAAATAAAATCGGTAAAACCAAACGATCCAAATTCAAAAGCAATCGATGCAAAAGGAAAACTGATGCTTCCGGCTTTTAAGGATATGCATATTCATCTGGATAAAACGCTGTATGGGCTTCCGTGGCAGGCTCTTTCTCCGAAAAGAAAATCTGTGAAAGATATGATTGCCTACGAACAGGAAATCATTCCGGAGCTTTTAAAAACTTCTGTGGAAAGGGCAGAACAATTAATTGATCTGTTGCAAAACTACGGAACTCATTTTGTAAGAACGCATTTTAATATTGATCCGACATCAGGATTGAAATCATTAGAAAATTTAGAAAAGGCGTTAGAAAATAAAAAAGATTCTTTCAAAGCTGAATTGGTCGCTTTTCCTCAGCATGGCGTTTATTACACGAAGTCGGCTTCTTTAATGGAAGAAGTCGTAAAGCTGGAAAGTGTAAGTTTTATAGGAGGTCTGGATCCTTTAAGTATTGACGGTAATATTGAAAAAGTAATGGATTTTACGGTTCAGTTGGCTTTGGATCATCATAAAGGAATTGATATTCATTTACATGAAACAGGAGAGTCGGGAATGAAAACAATCAATTATTTAATAGATAAAGCTATTGAAAATCCCGAGCTTCAAGGAAAAACTTTTGTGAGCCATGCGTTTGCTTTAGCTTATTTGAATACACAGGAAGCGGAAGAGATTGCTGAAAGATTAGCTGCTGCAAAAGTGGGGATTGCTTCTTCCGTTCCTTTCCGGGGAAAAGTAATGCCGATTCCTGCGCTAAAAAAACATGGAGTGAATATTTTGATTGGAAATGATAATGTTCAGGATTACTGGAGTACATTCGGGTCTGGAAATATGTTGCAAAAAGCCAATTTAATTGCAGAATTGTATGGCTATGAATCTGAATTGGAACTTTCCAGAGCCTTAGGATTTGCAACGCAAAACATTCTTCCGTTAAATGAAAAAGGGGAATATCAATGGCCAAAATCGGGTGACGATGCCAATATTGTTTTGGTGGATGCAAGCTGTTCTGCCGAAGCGGTTTCAAGGATGTCTAATGTGGAAGCTTTGATGAATGAAGGGAATTTATTCTGGAAAAATTAAATATATAGTTGTGTTTTTTTAATACTTGTTTTTATCAATGAAATAATCCATCCCGGTGACGAGATGGATTATTTTTCAACTTGATATAAAGAATTGTTACTATATGTTAGTTCATAGCGTCTGTTGTGTCGAAGCTTGTAAGCCCGGTCCAGCCTTTAGCCCAATCTGGTAAAGCAGTACCGTTTCCTGCTCCTACTGCAGCTGAATTTTCAGAGTAAACAGAAGTAATATCAACAGCTGTTCCCGCAGTATTTTTAGCTTTAGATTTTGTAGCAACATTTACAAATCTTAAGTTTTTAATATAAGATGCTCCCTGGAACCAAGCTAAAGTTCTGTCGGTTTCAAAATCTAAACCTGTAGAATAGTTGGCTAAAACGATATTATCGAATTGACCGTTAGATCCGGCTCTTACTTTCATCCCTTGAGATTCTGACCCTCCTGCGTTTCCTAAGAAAGTAGCATTGTTGATTACAGGATTAGAAGCTCCGTTTCCGAAAGTTGTATTAGGGTTTGTATCCTGAGTATCTGCTTCGATACCTCTGTTTCCTGGTTCAGCAGCAGTTTGATATGCTTTCATTCTAGCGGCATAAAGATAATTTACAGTGCCTCTGTATCCCTCAGTCCAGTCGAAAGAATCGTCTCCAACACCTGTTACGACAATGTGATCTAAGTTTACGTTCCCACCGAAACACTCAACACCATCATCAGCACCAACAGTTACGTATACATAAGAAATTGTTGTTCCGCTACCAACACCGAAAAGAGAAAGCCCGTTGAATTCTTTTTCAGGATTGTACTTGAATCCGCTGTCTTTAATTACAAGATACTTGATGATACCAGAGTTATCAGCAGTGTTTGTACCTCCATAAGTTAAGTCACCTAATTCAGAAGTTGATGTTCCTGCAACAGTTCTGTTAGAAGGAGCATTACCTAAGATAACAATACCTCCCCAGTGTCCTTGCTTGTGAGTAGTACCTTCGAAAACTACCGGGTTTGAAGCCGTACCGTTAACGAAGATTTTACCACCTCTGTCTACGATAAGGTAATTAGCACCTTCAGCAACAGTAATTCTTGTTCCTGCAGGGATGATAAGGCTTGCACCATTCTCTACCATTACTTTACCTGTGATTGTATATACTTTAGAAGGATCTAGTGTTACTGTAGTTCCGGCAGCAATATTTCCTTTGAAATTGCTTGGATCGATTGTTGAGATTGTTTCTGTTGAATCGTCATCAGAGTTGCTACAAGAGATCGCAACTGATGAAAATGCCGCGGCTAATGAAAAGAAAAGAGCAGCTTTTAAAATTGTTTTTTTCATAACTTTTATAGATTTAAATATTATTAGAATTTGTATGAAAGACTTAATCCAACCTGGCGACCTTTTGTATAGTCTTTGTGAATGAAAGTTTTCGTAGTGTTTTCCTGTTCAATTTTGAAGTGAGGGTTTAGTAGGTTCTTTGCAGAAATCCCAATGCCTATTTTATTTAATGTAAAGCTTAAGTTCATATCAAGAATTTCTCTTGGCACTTCATAGAAATTCCCAATGAATCCTGTTCCTACCGAATAAAGGCTTTTTCCAATGTGTGAATAAGAAACTACAAAATCCAAACTGTTTATATTATTCCATTTGTAATTATATCCTACGTTTACGTTAGCAATAAAATCTGCAACTCCCTGCATTTTATCTTTAGGGGTGTTGAATACAATTGTTTTACCTCCGTTTTCCTTTGCAATTTCATTTTCAGATTTAAATTCCTGCTCAGAGTGCATATAAGTTGCATTAAGGAAGGTGTAAATCTTAGAATTATTCCAAGAATAAATATCTTTTCTGAATTCTGCTTCAGCTCCAAAAATATATCCCCAATCTGAAATGTTGAAATAGGTCATATCACTTGGTGCAGAGCTCGCATAACTTGTTCTTGCGATAGCATTCTGAATATATTTTCCAAATGCGGTTACAGAGATAACTTCGCCTGATTTTGGAAATAATTCCCACTTTAGGTCTGCGTTATAATTATCAGAAGGATAAAGGAATTGGTTACCATATGTATTGGTTGTTACATCATAGTAAGCAATCGGGATAATTTCTTTTGCCTGTGGCAATGTATATGATTTTGAAAAAGCTAATCTTAAATTCTGCTTGTCATTTAGGCTATACTTAGCATTTAAAGCAGGTAAAAATTTGTTGTATTGCTTGTTTTTTTTGCCTTCAGCTGCAATTGGATCCAACCATTTCATCTGCATATCAATGTAATCGAAACGACCGCCAACCTGAACGATGAATTTATCAGAAAGAGTAATGTCTATATTGGCTAAACCTGACTGAATATTCTGTTTTGCGGTATAATGAAACGGATTAAACAATTTATCAGTTGGCTGGAATGTGATGTAAGAGAATAGTGAGTTGTTTCCTGCATTGATATATCCGTCAATATTATTAGGATCTACAGGTACGACATTACTGAAGTTCATACCGATTGTAGTATTTTCGAACCTTCTGTCTTTATATTGTCCGTCATATCCTACAGTAACTTTGAATTTTTCGAAAGTTTTAGTAAGATAAGCATGTCCCAAAACCGTATTATCTTTCAACTCATCAAAATACCTGTGATTATTGATTGCGCTTCCTGCAATAAGTTGCAGGTTCGTTGCATCAATAGTATTCTGCATACGGTCCGGTCTTTTGCTGTTAAGCATATTGTAACCTAAAGCCCAGTCTGCAGTCCATGTGTCACCAAATTTATGCGTACCTAATAATTGATTTACCCAAGTGGTAGTAATTTTATTATCCCCTCTGTTGATGATCACATTTCTGTCTACATCATAAGAATATCCCTGATAAATTTTTGCTGACTGATCGGAAGAATGGATGTAATTGGATGTAAAGCTGATTCTATGATTGGCATTAATTCTATATCCTAAATTAACTAAAGCCGTTGTATTGGTTTTATAATTAAAACGTTCTACACTTGTATAGTTTTTACTTGGAGTATTATCGAAGAAATAATAACCTTCCTGACCTTTGCTGTATTCATAAGAATTTTCAAATCCGGCATAAGCAAATAATGAAAGCTTACCGAAAGTAGCACCTCCTTCAATATTCATATCTGTATTGAAAGGATTGTCTGCATTTTTAAAATTCCAGCTTGTCTGGAAAGGATATTTTTGATACGGATTTCCTTTAGTAAAAGTAGTTTCTTTATATCCGAAGAATCCAGGAGCTCCATCCTGTACTTTGAAATCCTTTTTGTCGAATGTCTGAAGATTGATGCTGCTTCCTAAACCTACTTTAAAATATGGCTTCCCGGAATGTTCCTTAGAAACAATATTTACATTGGCACCGCCAAAATCACCAAGCATTTTAGGATTGTACACTTTATCTAATGAAATATATTCGATCATTGAGGTTTTGAAAATCTCAAGATTGATGTTTTTGTATTCCGGATCATCGGATGGAATTGGAAGACCATTTAATGTTGTACTGTTATATCTGTCTCCTAAACCTCTTACGAAGATCTGTCCGCTTCCTTCCTGCTTAGTAGTTCCCGTCGCTTTGGTTACAGCAGTTGCAGCGTCTCCTACACCTTGTTTGGCAAGCTGTACAGAACCTACACGTTCAATTACTTCTACAGATTTTTTTTGTAAATTGATAAGGTTTGCCTCAGTACCTTTTTTGGTAGATCCTTTAATGATTACACCTTCAATTTTCTTTTCTTTCTTTACGGTATCGTTTTTGCTCGATTGAGCGTAAAGTACAGTTCCCGATGTTGTTAAAAACAAAACTGCAATACTCAGTTTTCTAAAATTCATTTTTTTTTACTATATTCTTTCGGTGCAAAGGAATAAAAGATTGTCGGGGTAAACGGTTTAGTAAAATTTAATTTTTTCTTAACTAAACATTAAGAAAGGGATATAATTGTTAACTTTATGTGAACGATGGCTGATTTGTTAATCTGTGCTTTAAAAATTATTAACTTTGACTCGTAAAAATTAAAAATGAACCAAAAGAAAATCCTCTTAATAGACGATGAACTGGATATTTTAGAGATTCTGTCTTACAATTTAGAAAAAGAAGGCTACGATATTTATACCGCTACCAATGGTAACGAAGGAATTGAAAAAGCCAAGGAAATTATTCCGGATCTTATATTATTAGATGTAATGATGCCGGAAAAAGACGGTATCGAAACCTGTCAGGAACTTCGTAAAATAAAAGAACTTCAAAAGACATTAATTGTTTTCCTTTCCGCAAGAAGTGAAGAATTCTCACAATTAGCAGGTTTTCAGGCAGGAGCTAATGATTATATTGTAAAATTGATCAAACCGAAAATCCTTACTTCCAAAGTAAATGCATTGTTACAGCTGACTTCACAGGTTTCTGATAACACTAAACTGATTGAAATCGGAGATTTGGTAATCGATAAAGACAACTTTAGAGTTTCAAAAGCCGGGCAGCAGTTTTTATTACCTAAAAAAGAATTCGATTTGTTGTATCTTTTAGCTTCCAATACCGAAAAAGTATTCAAGAGAGAAGAAATTCTTGAAAAAGTTTGGGGCAATGATGTGATTGTAGGAGAAAGAACGATCGATGTTCATATCCGTAGACTAAGAGAAAAATTAGGAATTAATACCATTCAGACTTTAAAAGGAATTGGATATAAACTTATTGTTTAATCCAAAAAACTTATACAATAACTAAATTTAATATTTGTAAAATTGAAATTTTACAGACTTACTCTCGCCACCTCTTGTTTACTTACAGTGGTGATGTTTCTTTTGGTCATCATTTTTGATTGGCTGAAAGATCTTTATTATCAGACTGAATTTTTCAAAATAGGGCTAATTGTTTGTTTGATTCTTATATTTGTTATCAATTACTTAGTATTGGAATTGCTTTTTAATTACTACGGGAAAAAGCAGGTCCGCGGGCTTTCTCAGCTTTTACCTCAGGAAATTGTTCAGGATAATGACGAAAATATTACTATAAAAGAATTGGGAGAGCGATTTTCAGATCTTAATCAGCGGAAAGTTACTGAAATTGATATGATGAAGGAGATGGAAAGTTATCGTAAAGAATATATCGGTAATGTTTCCCATGAGCTTAAAACCCCTTTATTTTCTATCCAGGGATATGTAGAAACGTTGAGAGACGGAGGAGTAGATAATCTTGCCATCCGGGACAAATACCTGGAGAGAATTGATAAATCTGTTGAAAGGCTCATTGCCATCGTTACAGATTTGGATATGATCAATAGGCTCGAGGCAGGAGAAATTAACCTTACTATTTCCAGATTCGATGTCAACCTCCTTATTAAAGAGATTTTTGACTTGCTGGATCTTGAAGCAGAAAAACGAAATACCACATTACAGATTCAGACGCTGCATCCTCAGATTTTTGTGGATGCGGATAAACAGAAAATCTCGCAGGTTTTTATCAATTTAATTTCCAATGCTATCCATTATGCCAACAGACAGGAAGCAAAAGTGGTAGTGAAAACAAGCATTCTTAAAAATAAAGTTCTTATTGAGGTCATAGATAACGGAATGGGGATAAAATCCGAAATTCTGCCCAGGATTTTTGAAAGGTTTTACCGTGTGGAAACCAGCCGCAGTAGAAGAGAAGGAGGTTCCGGTCTTGGGTTGGCAATTGTGAAGCATATTCTGGAAGCTCATAACGAAAACATTACGGTAGAAAGTGTATACCTTGAAGGAACGAAGTTCAGTTTTATGCTCGAGAAAAGTAAATAATCTCGGCAAAATGTAAGAAAAAAAAATATTTTAAAAAATTCTGAAATATTTTTTTGTCACATGTCATTTATTATATATTTGCAGCAGAGATTTATCATAATAAAAAAGGCAAAAAGTAATTTAAAAACTGATATGGTTTACAAAATCCGCGTAATATTAGATGCAAAAGAAGATATTTTCCGTGATATCGAAGTTAAAGGAAAACAAACGCTGTGGAACTTACATTTAGGAATTAAAAGTGCATTCAGCTTGTTGGGAGATGAGCTTTCAACTTTTAATTTGCTTGAAGAAGATGGAACGATAGTAAAAAGTGTTCCATTGGAAGATATGAGTGACGACGGTGATGGCGAAATTATGTCAGATGTGTATATTGATGAAGCTTTCGAAAGCACAGGAGATAAGGCTCAGTTCCAATACGGACTTCTTGATCTTTGGGAATTCTTCTGTGAATTGGTTGAAGTGATTGAAGAGACAAAAGGAGTTAACTATCCTATTACAGTATATAGATTTGGGAATGTTCCTTTAAAAGCTCCTAGCAAGAGTGGTTCTTCAGGGTCAAAGAAAAAATCGGCAATGCCTTTGATAGATGATGATTTCAGCTTTGATGATGATTTTGGAGGCGGCACCAACTTTGTAGATGAAGATGATGATAATTTTGATGACGATGAAGACGACTACAATGATGATGCTTTTGATGATGAAGAGGATAATGAAGACGAAAGATAAAATAGCTAAAAACATATAGCCCTGAATGAAAATTCAGGGTTTTTTATGGAATAACAGAAAAACATTTTTTAAATAAAATTTATCATTTACACTTCATTTCTATTATAACTCAATTCGTTACTTTTGTTAAAAATAGATAAATGAAAAAATGGATTTTATCGGCTATAATTGGTATGGGAATGGTTTCCTGTACTACTCAGAATATAAATAAGAACACTATGGATTTTCCGAAAGAATGGAAGCATACAACTAATATCTACGAAGTAAACGTAAGACAATATACAGAAGAAGGAACTTTCAGAGCATTTGAAAAAGAAATGCCAAGACTGAAGGCAATGGGCGTAAAAACACTTTGGTTCATGCCTATTACTCCTATTGCCCAGCAAAATAAGAAAGGAAGCATGGGAAGTCCATATGCTGCATCAGATTACGTTTCTATCAATCCGGAATTTGGAACGATGGCGGATTTTAAGCATATGGTAAATGCTGCACACAGACTAGGTTTCAAAGTTATTATAGATTGGGTAGCCAATCATACAGGTTGGGACCATATCTGGACAAAAACACATCCTGAATTTTATCTGAAGGATCCGGACGGAAAATTCCACATCGCTTCAGGAATGGATGATATTATTGAGCTGGATTATAAAAATCAGGAGATGAGGAAAGCAATGATTGATGCCATGAAATTTTGGGTAAAAGAAACCAATATAGACGGCTTCAGATGTGATCTGGCGTCTTGGGTAGAAGTGGATTTCTGGCAACAGGCAAGACCTGAAGTGGAAACCATAAAACCTCTTTTCTGGTTAGGGGAATTTGATGAGTTAGAAAATCCTGAATATGGAAAAGTATTTGATGCAAGCTATTCCTGGAAGTGGATGCATGCTTCAAATGATTATTATAACCAAAACCAGCCATTGCAGAACCTGAAAGATTTACTGGCAAGATATACTGAAATAGGAGACGGTTCTATGAGAGCATGGTTTACGACAAATCATGATGAAAACTCTTGGAACGGAACAGAATATGAAAAATATGGAGCAATTACCAGACCTATGGCTGTTTTTTCGGCAACCTGGAATGGTGTTCCTTTGCTGTATTCAGGACAAGAACTGCCTAATAATAAGAGACTAGAGTTTTTCGAAAAAGATCCGATACAATGGACCAGTAATTATCAAAATGCTGATTTCTATAAAACTTTACTCAACTTAAAATCTTCCAATCCGGCTTTAAGAGGAGGTGATCCTACAGCTTCCACCCGGCTTCTGAATACGACAGCAAATGATCAAATTTTAGCTTATATCAGAAAAAATGGGGAAAATGAAGTTTTAGTTATATTAAATATGTCAAAGGAAGCCGTTGACTTTAATATTGAAGATGATTTGTCAGGAACTTTTACCAATGTTTTTGACGGATCTAAACGTGATTTCAGTCAGGGAAAGCATTTTCATTTTCAGGTTTCAGACTACGCTGTATTTGAGAAATAGTTGTTATGGAGAAACATCTTAATATACTCAATACAAAACCGATAAATATCCTTCAGAAAATTTTATTCGGAGAACAAAATACGATCATTTTTTATTTCGGTGACACTCCGAATTGGAGTAAGACAGAAATCATAAAAGATGTTGCAGTTCCAAGTGATTATTATGAAATGATTGAAATTACCTTCAATTTGAAGTATAATGATTTGGCTGATTTGTATTGGAAAATTAATCGATATTGTGGTGAAGAAATGTTTTTGCAGCTAAATGGTGATACACTAAGCTTTTGGGAAGGTGAAGTTGTAGATTTTGAAGAATATTGGGGAACTTTTGATGATTTGGAAGATAATATACCAATTCTTCATCATAAAAAATCTAATGTACTGAAATCTTCGGACGATTGGAAATCAGATTATGAAAATTTGAGAGCTCGTTATTATAGATTATATAAGGAGTTGTGGTCTTTAAGAGAAAAAAATGAATAAACAGCAAATATTAGATACTATAAAAATAAAGGTTGCAGAGAAGGTTAATAACTTTGAGAACCTCATCCAAGAAACCAGAGCTTCAAATAATGATACCAAAAGCTCGATGGGGGATAAATATGAAACCGGGAGAGAAATGCTTCAGCAGGAAATCAACAATCTTCAGAGGCAGCTTAACGAAACATTGAATCAGCAAGTTTTACTACAGAAAATTACTTCGGAACCATCTTTGAAAGTCCAGAACGGAGCATTGGTAAAAACTGACAGAGGTGTGTTCTACGTTTCAGTTTCAGTAGGTGAGATTATCCTGGAGAAACAGAAAATCATGACCGTCTCCGCTGAATCTCCATTAATAAAAGCAATGCTTGGGAAAAAAGCAGGAGAGACTTTTGTCATTAATAATATTCAGCAGACTATTGAAAAAATCTGGTAAATATTGTACTGTCATTCTGAATGAAACAAAGTGTAATGAAGAATCTTTTAATGTGAAAAAAAGATTATTGCTTTGTTGTAAGAAAAATAATTAAAATATTATTCTTTTGTTGAATTTTTCAAACACTTGCTGTATTTCATTAAGTGGTTTTAGAAAGTTTAACGTAACTGCAGTAATATTAAGAAAACTTTATTGTTAAAATTTTAAAACGAGTTTTGTTTCTTCGTAACTTGTTGTTAGTTATTTAAAGAAACATATAAAATTTTATCAATATGGGAATTTTAGAAAATAAAGTGGCGCTTGTTACAGGTGCCGGTTCAGGAATTGGATTGGCTATTGCAGAAACTTATGCCAAAGAAGGAGCGAAAGTTATTGTTTCAGACATTAATGAAGAACATGGAAAACAAGTTGTAGAAAAAATAAAATCTGCCGGTGGAGAAGCTTCGTTTGTAAAAGCGGACACTTCGAAAGCAGAAGAAGTGGAAGCATTGGTGAAATCGACGGTGGAGATATATGGCAGATTGGATATTGCCTGTAACAATGCAGGAATTGGCGGTGAACAGGAATTAACGGGAGATTACAGTCTGGATAGCTGGAGAAAAGTATTAAGTGTAAACTTAGATGGTGTTTTCTATGGTTGTAAATACGAACTTGAACAGATGGATAAGAACGGAGGTGGAGTGATCGTAAATATTGCATCTATTCACGGAACGGTTGCAGCGCCGCTTTCGTCTGCGTATACCTCGGCAAAACATGCGGTTGTAGGGCTTACCAAAAATATAGGAGCAGAATACGGACAAAAGAATATCCGTTGTAATGCGGTTGGTCCTGCTTATATTGAAACACCGCTCCTGGAAAGTGCAAGTGGAGATATGAAAGAAGCTCTTATTGCAAAACATCCGATGGGAAGATTAGGGAGACCTCAGGAAGTGGCTGAATTAGTTTTGTTCCTAAGCTCTGAAAAATCATCATTTATGACAGGTAGTTATTATCTTGTTGATGGAGGATATACCGCAATTTAAATCTGGAGTTCTTATTTTTAAAACATAAGAAACTAAAAATAATAGAAAGCATTCATAATCATGAATGCTTTTTTTATAACTTACAATAACAAAAATCATTAAGTTTTTTCTAAATTTGGGCACTATAAATCGCTTTCAAAATGCAAAATTATTTAGACCTTTTACAGCATATTTTAGATAACGGAACCGACAAAACGGATAGAACGGGAACAGGAACGAGAAGCGTTTTCGGCTATCAGCTGAGATACGATCTGTCGAAAGGTTTTCCTTTGGTTACGACCAAAAAAGTGCATTTGAAATCTATTATTTATGAACTGCTATGGTTCTTGAAAGGAGATACCAATATCAAATACTTAAAAGACAATGGAGTTTCCATCTGGGATGAGTGGGCGGATGAAAATGGAGATTTAGGACCTGTGTATGGAGCGCAATGGAGAAGCTGGAATGGTGCTGATGGAAAAGTGGTTGACCAGATCACGGAAGTTATCGACCAGATCAAAAAAAATCCGGATTCCAGAAGGCTGATTGTTTCTGCATGGAATGTTGCGGAAATCCCAAATATGGCTTTAGCGCCTTGTCATGCTCTTTTCCAATTTTATGTAGCAGATGGAAAATTGTCGCTGCAACTATACCAGAGAAGTGCTGATGTTTTCCTGGGAGTTCCTTTTAATATTGCTAGCTATGCTTTATTATTAATGATGGTAGCGCAGGTTTGTGATCTTGAAGTAGGAGATTATGTTCACAGTTTCGGAGATGTTCATATTTATAACAATCACTTTGAACAGGTTCAGAAACAGCTTTCAAGAGAACCCAGGCCACTTCCCGTTATGAAATTAAATCCTGAAATCAAATCTATTTTCGATTTTGATTTTGAAGATTTTACGTTGGAAAATTACGATCCGCATCCGGGAATTAAAGCACCTGTTGCGATTTAATATTTAATGAAAATTTCCTGTAGTATAATTCTGGTATTTTCTGTTGCTTTTCTTTTTAGTTGTAAAAAAGAGAAAAAAGCAGATTATACAGACATTATAGAGGTTCTTGATAACACCCAGGATGCTGTTTTTGATAGCTTAACAGTTCCTGAGCATCTAAGAAGTATTGTAAAACAGATTTCAGAGATCAATACTTATGAAACCGGAGTTTTAGCAAAAGGGCAAGAGAAATCTGAAAATTCAGAAAACTTTAAAAAGCTGACGGAAATTGCTTCTGATGATGAATTAAGATCACTTTTAAATAATAAAAATAAAACAGTTGCAGTATATGCGGCCGTAGGACTTTTGAACAGAAAGCCTGAGCTTTTAGAAGAAATTTTTCAAAAATTTTTAAATCTGAAATCTAAAGTTCATACACAGAATGGCTGTATTCTTGGAGATCAGAACCCTGCAGAACCTTTGTATGATGTATATTGTCGTTCTTTGAATTTTAAAGAAGTACGAACTGATCCCAAATTACGTAAGCTTGACAGTCTGATCATCTTTAATTCGAATTCCCCGGAAAGTCTTTTACAGGAAGCATTCAGATATAGAGTGTACCCGAAAAGCTATAGAAAGCGAATTGAAGATTTAGCATTTAAAAATCATAAGATTGATGCAGTTAGATATCTTAACCATTGGCATAAAGGAGATTATGCTGATGGTATTCAAAAGGAATTTATTTCAATGCTTAAAAATGATTCCCTGTCTTATAATAAGAAAATGATTCTCTCAGCATTATTATCGTTCAGAAATTCAGAGAATAGAGAGTTGGTTCTTGATTATATTAAAAAAGACACTCTTTTCATTGATGACCACGAAATAGCAAAAGAATTGGAATCTAACGGAATTTTTCCAGGTGAATATCCTACTAAATAAAACGTTTTATATGTAACAATATTAACTTTTCCACTACCTATTCATTAAATCTCAGAATATGTTGAAAAAGTTATTTTTACTATCAGCAATCAGTATTTCCGGTATTGCGTTTTCTCAAAATAATGTCAAAGAAAAGCTGAGTAATTATTTAGATTCCCTTTTTGTACACCACAAGGTAATGGGAAGTTTTGCAATAGCGGAAAATGACCGCCCGACCTTCATTAAAGTGGTTGGATTTTCTGACGTTGAAAAACAGCAAAAAGCCAATTTGAATACACAATACCGTATAGGTTCCATAAGTAAAACCTTTACAGCGGTATTGGTGATGAAAGCTGTTGAAGACAAAAAGCTTTCTTTAGACAAGAAACTTTCAGATTTTTACCCGGAAATCCCGAATGCCGATAAAATTACCATTGAAAATTTATTGCAGCACAGAACCGGGATTCACAACCTGACCAATGAGGCAGAATATTGGCAATACAACACAAAGCCTCAAACGGAAAGCAATTTAGTTGATATCATTAAAAAATATAAAAGTGATTTTGATCCTGGTTCAAAATATGCATACAGCAATTCAAACTATATTTTGTTGGGCTTTATACTGGAAAAAGTATATAAAAAGCCATACGCAGAACTGATAAAAGCTAAGATTACAAAACCTTTAAAATTAACTTTAACAGAAGTTGGAGGAAAGATTGATCTTTCAAAAAATCAGGCGCAATCTTATCAATACATCAACGGAAAATATGAAGTTTCATCTGAAACCGACATGAGTATTCCGATAGGTGCGGGAAATATCATTTCGACACCAAGAGATCTTTTGAGCTTTATTCTTGCTTTGGAACAGGGAAAATTGGTGAAAAAAGAAAGTCTGGAAAAGATGAAGGGCTTTGTAGATAATTACGGTTATGGTTTGGTAAAAGTTCCTTTTAATAATTATTGGGGATTCGGTCATACAGGAGGAATTGATAAATTCAGTTCGGTATTATTTTATTTTCCGGAGCTGAAAGTTGCAGCGGCTTTTAGTACCAATCAATCGGATATGGACACGAATGAAATCTCCATTAAAATGATAGAAACAGCTTTAGGAAGAGATTTCGAAATGCCAAGTTTTAAAACCCTGGAGATTCCGGAAAATGTGCTTCAGAGATATGTTGGAACATATTCTAGTAAGGATGTACCTTTAAAGATTAATATCTTTATCGAGGATAAAAAATTGATGGCGCAGGCAACGGGACAAAGTGCGTTTCCTCTTGAAGCGACTTCTGATACAAGATTTAAATTTGATGCGGCAGGAATCATCATTGAGTTTTTCCCGGCAAAAAATCAGTTTATCATCATGCAAAGTGGAACGAAAAACATTTTCACAAAAGAATAATAAAAACACATATTATTGAGTGTTGAAAACTAACCAAATAAAAAATAATTCTAAATAATACTAATGAAAAAAGCCATTTTATCGATTGCTCTTTTGAGTGGGATTTTCTTTTCCACAAATGTAGCAGCGCAAACCGAAACTTCAGGCAGGGAAAAAGTGTACAGAGCTACACATACAAAAGTAACAGAACTTAAACATACGAAGCTGAAAGTAAATTTCGATTATCAGAAAGAACAGATGAACGGAGAAGAATGGCTTACTGCAGCTCCTTTTTTTTATCCTACCAACGAATTGACACTTGATGCAAAAGGAATGCTGATCCATGAAGTAGCGCTGGATACGAATGGTAAGAAATCTCCTTTAAAATATAATTATAAGGACGATGTTTTAAAAATTACTTTAGATAAAACGTATCAGAAAAATCAGGATTATACAGTTTATATCAAATATACAGCACGCCCGAATGAAGTGAAGCAGGAAGGAAGTGCGGCAATTAGTGATGCAAAAGGATTGTACTTCATTAATGCCCAGGGAAAAGACCCGGATATGCCGACTCAGATCTGGACGCAGGGAGAAACAGAATCTTCTTCTGCCTGGTTTCCAACCATTGATAAATCCAACCAAAAAACAACTCAGGAAATTTATATGACGGTTCCTGATAAATATGTAACCCTTTCCAACGGACTTTTAAAAGATTCCCAAAAAGAAGCAAATGGATTAAGGACAGACCATTGGGTAATGGATAAAAGACACTCTACATATCTTTTCTTCATGGGAGTGGGTGAGTATGCGATTGTAAAAGACAAATGGAGAAATATTGCAGTTGATTACTATATTGAAAAAGAATACGAACCATACGCTAAACAGATCTACGGAAATACTCCGGAAATGATTGAGTTTTTCTCTAAGAAACTGGGATATGATTATCCCTGGGCAAAATATGCGCAGATTTCCGGAAGAGATTATGTAAGTGGGGCGATGGAAAATACAACAGCAACACTACATGGAAGTGATATTCTGCAGAAGCCAGGTCAGTTAATTGATGAAAATACCTGGGAAGATACCATTGCCCATGAATTATTTCATCAATGGTTCGGAGATCTTGTAACAGCGGAAAGCTGGAGTAATCTTACGGTAAACGAATCTTTTGCAAACTATTCGGAATACCTTTGGAATGAATACAAGTACGGAAAAGATCAGGCGGATTATCACCAGATGAAAGATGTTAATATGTATCTTACAACGCCAGGAAACTTTGATAAAAACTTAGTAAGATTCAATTATGATTCCCGTGAAGATGTATTTGATTTGGTGACCTATCAAAAAGGGGGCGCAATCCTTCATATGTTGAGAAATTATTTAGGAGATGATGCTTTCTTTGCAGGTCTGAATGATTATCTGAAAACATATGAATATCAGAACGGAGAGGCTCATCAGTTGAGATTGTCTTTAGAAAAAGTTTCGGGAAAAGACCTGAACTGGTTCTTTAATCAGTGGTATTTCGGAAGCGGAAATCCGAAAATTAAATATTCTTATACTTTTGAACCTGTCAAAAAACAAATAGCGGTTGTTATCGAACAGACTCAGGAATTGCCGTTTCAGTTCCCTTTGGCAATCGATGTTTATGACAATGGAAAACCGAAAAGATATAATGTTTGGGTAAATGCGCAGGCAAAAAATACCTTCAATTTTGATGTTTCTAAAAATGCGGACTTGGTAAACATTAATGCAGATGGTGTATTGTTGGCAGACATTACCGATGAAAAGACTCCTGAGCAGAATTTAATGCAATTCCTCGGTTCAAAAGAATTCAAAAGCAGATATGATGCATTAAACGGAATTAAAAGTCAGGTAGGAAAAAATCCTGCAGCAACAAAACTATTGGCAGCAGCGATCAAAGATCCGTTCTTCAGGGTAAGAATAAGAGCTTTACAGACAATGGATTTGACCAATGCGGAACAATTCAAAGCGATGGGAGCTGATGTTGAGAAATTGGCGGCAAATGATCCGAAAACGTTAGTTCAGGCAGCGGCAATTTCAGCCTTGGCAAAAACAAAAGATAAAAAATACCTTCCTGTTTTTGAAAAAGGAGTAAATGCTGTTTCGAATGCAGTGAAAGGAAGCTCTATAACTGCTATTATTGACGTTGATCCTTCCAGAGCCGGTTCTTTAGCTGATAAAATTGATTTAGAAGGAGCTCCGGATAATTTACTGGATAAATTGTTACCGATTATTGTTAAGAATAAAGTGACTTCTCAAATGTCAAATATTGCTCAGGTGGCTGCTTTTTATCCGTTTGTCAAATTCCAGAACCCTGAATTAGGAAAATCTGCGGAAGAAGGATATAACTGGATAATGAGTTCCGATAATTTGAAAGCTACAGAAAGCATCACAAAAATGTTAGGCCATGCAAAAGGACAGATAGGAGATAATCCACAGGCAAAAATGATGATAACCCAGATGTTAAAAGACGGGTTAGGTAAAAAGATGGAGCTTTTAAAACAAATGCCACAGAGTGCTGAGAGCATCAATAAGCAGATTAATGTAATTAATAAAGCGATAGAAGATTTTAAATAAATATTCAAGATAATATTTGTTATAAATTATGATAACCACTATTTTTATAGTGGTTTTTTTATTAATATTTCATTTTAATTTAAGTTTATTTATTGTTTTAATATTAATTATTTGTTAATTATTTTACTTTTTTATTTATAAATTAATACATTTGTTATGAATTTAATACCTAATAACTAATAATGAAAATAAGTTTATTTTTTAAAATTATGACGAATCGTCATTTTTTTTCTTTTTTATTGATGTTTTTTACAATTGAATTTAATGCGCAGATTTCTACATTTCCATGGACGGAAACTTTCGAAGACAATTCGCCAACCAGATCGAGCTGGACACAAATACACGAAACGAATAATGTAGACTGGACCTTCACTTCTGTTGCAACTACCGGTAGTGTAGGAGTAGTAGCTGTTGGAGGAACTAAATTTGCGAACTTTCCGGCAAATACAACTTCTGCTGATAAGACAAAGCTGGTAAGTCCTCCATTCAATACAGCCAGCCTTACTTCACCAAAACTGAATTTTTACATTATTAATCCTCAGCAGAATGGAAATGCAAACTGGGTGAAGATTTATTATAGATTTTCTGCTACAGGTGCATGGAATTTGCATATGCAGTTCCAGCCCCCTTTGAGCTCTTGGTATCTTTTCACAAATATTGGAATGCCTCCTAACATTTATCAGATTGCTATAGAATGTGAAAATGCTCAAGGATATTCTACATTAGTAGATAATGTGATAATCAGTAATGATGATTTATTAAGTACCAATGATATTTCAAAACTGTCAAAAACATCCGTTAAATACTTTCCAAACCCGGCTAAAGACGTGTTAAACTACACAAGTGATGAAAAAATACAGGAGATCAGTATCTATGATGGAGCCGGAAAAAAAATTCAGACAAATAGGATTGAAGCTAATCAGGGAAGTATAAATATTTCAGCTTTAAACAGCGGAATATATATTATTTCAGGGAAAACCGGTAATGGAGAAACTAAAACATTTAAAATGATAAAAAAATAAAGAATAAGGTTTTTTATTAGTCGGAGTATCTCTTCCGGGAGATGCTTTTTAAGTTATTTATCAGAGTTATAATATTGAGACAAAAAAAAGTCTCAAAATTTTATGTTCATAATATTTTAATTGAAAATTTTAAATATTTGGCAAAAACTATGATTAATTAAACGTTTACATTTTTTAAATTCGTATAAAAATTAAGATAATATGACTTTTGGAATCGAGGCTGCAAGCTATTATGTGCCTTCCTTATATTTGGAAATTAAGGATTTAGCAGAAAAAAGAGGAATTGAACCCGCAAAATTGGAAAAAGGATTAGGGTTGCACAAAATGGGATTTCCTGATGTACATGAAGATGCAGCAACCTTTGCAGCAGAAGCTTTATTAAAACTGATTAAAGATTATAAACTCAATCCAAAAGAAATAGCAAGAATATATTTAGGAACTGAAAGTGCTTTGGATGCGGCAAAACCAACAGCTTCTTACGCCATGCAGATGGTTGAAAAGGTTTTGGAAGCCGAATTTGGGGAAAGATGTTTCAAAAACTGTGATGTGGTAGATATGACTTTTGCTTGTATCGGAGCAGTAGATGCGCTTCATAATTCACTGGATTTTGTCAGGGCAAATCCTGATAAAAAAGCAGTTGTTATTGCGAGTGATTATGCTAAATATGAATTGGCTTCTTCTGGAGAATATACGCAGGGAGGAGGAGCTGTGTCTGTTTTAGTATCTTCAAAACCTGATTTGATCGAAATTGAAAACGATTGGGGTGTTGCTACGGAAAGTGTTTTTGATTTTTTCAAACCAAGGCGTCATTTCAAAAAAGAAGATTTAATTAATGCGCCTGAAAATTTCCCTGAAAAAATTGAAGTTTTTACGGATGAACCTGTTTTTGATGGTCAATATTCCAATCAGTGCTATCAGGACAGGATCAGAGAAGCTTATAATCATTATAAAGAGATTACAGGAAAGGATAAGCCTTATAAGGCCTGGAAATATCTTATTTTCCATCTTCCTTATGCTTTTCACGGGAAAAGGGTATTTACGGAAATTTACAGTATAGAAAACAGACTTTCTTATGAAACTCCTGAAGATCAAAAAGCGGTGGCAAAATCTGAAAATTATATTCAGTTTATTAATGATAAAATTGAAAAATCTCAACGAGCTTCTTCAGAAATCGGAAATATGTACACGGCTTCGATTTTTATGGCTTTACTTTCTGCATTACAGACTTCTTTTAATGAAAATGAAGAATTAGCAGGACAGGAAATCGGGTTTTTGGGTTACGGTAGCGGATCGAAATCAAAAGTTTTTGCCGGGAAAGTTGCAGGCAGCTGGAAAAATGTGGCAGCAAAATGGGATTTATTTGAAGGATTGAAAAACAGAACTGCAATCGATTTTAATACCTATGAAAAGCTTCACAGGAAACAATTGGAAAAATCCGTTAATGAAAATTACAAAGGTTTCGGACTGCGATCAGTGGAATTGGAAAATCCTGTTTTGAAAGGAGCGCGATATTACGGCTATCAAAGCTAATCAAATTAAGAAAATATATAAAGCATCTCATTTGAGGTGCTTTTTTATAATCAATGCTATTAAAATAATGAAATGGATAAATTGGATGATACGATTTAATTTTTATTGAAATAGAAATTAAATAATATTTTAGGTGGTATTCCTATTCTAAAAATATTGTTTTATCCTGATAATTCTTTGGTGTAACGCCAACTAACTGTTTGAACACTCTCGTAAAATAATTGGCATCCGAAAAACCAGTCTGATAAGCCGTTTCTTTTATACTGTTCTGACTTGCTAGTAATTCCTTCGCTCTGTTGATTCTCTCCTGCAAAATAAATTCATTCGGAGAAGTTCCCAGCTCATCTTTAAACATTTTAAAGAAATTCGACTTACTTACATAAGCCAGTTTCGCAATACTATCAATGGATAGCTTCTGATGAAGATTTTTTTTAATATAATCCACGGCAAAACCGATTCTGGATTTATTTTTAGCAATGTTTTTTTCAACCATACTTCTGGCCTGTGTCTGCATCAGCCGGATCAATAGTTCCTTTAATGCAAAGTCCGCCATAATATCTTTCTGGGAATTATCATCCATGGCAATTCTCATAATATTGTTGGTAGCAGAAGCTAAAGACTGATTATTAAATAAAAAATACTCATCAAGCTGAATATTCCATGAAGAAGTTTCATCCACTTTAGGGAGATGATAATTTAAATGATTCAGAGAATTTTCAATAAACTCAGGACTCAGGCTCAAAGAAATGCATTGTGATGGTGTTTCATCGGCTTCAGGAAAATCAATGACCATCGTTTCTCCCGGTGAAACAAGCACACTTTCTCCCGGGTAATAATCGAAGTAGCTTGTCTTATTCTCCAGTTTCATGTGTTTTTTTCCACGGAGCATTGCTGTAAATGCAATCGTTTCAAAATGCAGTTTTATGTCAAAAGCTGCCTTATGTGTTTCGTAAATGCTGAATTCGCAATTGTTCAGATTGAATTTTGTCTGATTTTCAACCAAGTGCAATAGCTGATTTTCCCTTTTTAATTCAGGAGTTTCTAATAAAATCTTGTTATTGCTCATTTCTAAACATTTTTTATGGCCTGTTTACTCAAATATATAAATAATCAACGTACATGACTGTTAATGAAATAATAAAATTAGTATTCTGCACGATTTTGATATTTTTTTATACGATTATGCTACACGAATGTTCCAGGTAAGTGTAATTTGGCAATACAGAAAATTAAACTTATACTAATATGAGCACTACAACACAACAGCAATCAGAGACACTATTGCAGTGGCCTGAATTCAAAAGCAGATATGATAATTATATTAACGGGCAATTTACAGCACCCGCAAACGGACAATATTTTGACGTTGTTTCTCCGGTCGACGGTAGAAATTTTACACAGGCAGCCCACTCCTCAAAAGAGGATTTGGAACTAGCGGTAAATGCGGCAGAAAAAGCATTTAAGACTTGGAAAGATACATCTTCAACAGAAAGAAGCATTATTTTAAATAAGATTGCTGACAGAATTGAACAGAACTTAGAATATATCGCAACAGTTGAAACTATTGATAATGGGAAAGCAGTAAGAGAGACATTAGCTGCAGATATTCCTTTGGCAATCGACCATTTCAGGTACTTTGCTTCAGTAATCAGGGCAGAAGAAGGTTCTCACAACGAATTGGATAAAGATACTGTTTCATTAATCGTTCATGAACCGCTTGGCGTAATCGCACAAATCATTCCCTGGAACTTCCCGATTTTAATGGCAGTTTGGAAACTGGCTCCTGCTTTGGCTGCAGGAAACTGTGTGGTATTAAAACCTGCCGAAAGTACACCGATTTCCATTATGGTTTTGATGGAACTGATTGGTGATTTGCTTCCTCCTGGAGTTGTAAATATCGTGAACGGTTTCGGAGCAGAATTAGGAAGAGCTTTGGTGACCAATCCAAAAGTGGCAAAAGCGGCATTTACAGGTTCAACAGCTACCGGTCGTTTGGTTATGCAATATGCGACAGAAAACATTATTCCTGTAACATTGGAATTGGGAGGTAAATCTCCGAACGTTTTCTTTAATTCTGTCATGGATGCTGATGATGAGTTTCTAGATAAAGCCATTGAAGGTGCAGTTCTTTTTGCTTTAAATCAAGGCGAAATTTGTACTTGTCCGTCAAGATTATTGGTTCAGGAAGATATTGCAGATGCATTTATAGGAAAAGTTATTGAAAGAGTAAAAGCGATCAAAGTAGGAAATCCATTGGATAAAACGGTGATGATGGGAGCTCAGGCGTCTCAGATCCAAAAAGATAAAATTCTTTCTTACATCAAATTAGGAAAAGAAGAAGGAGCAGAAGTATTAGTAGGAGGTGATGTGAACCGTGTGGGTGAAGGATTGGAAGGCGGATATTATATCCAGCCAACGATTTTCAAAGGAAATAACAGGATGAGAATTTTCCAGGAAGAAATTTTCGGACCTGTGTTGGCTTTCACAACATTCAAAGATGAAGAGGAAGGAATTAAAATTGCAAATGACACTATTTACGGTCTTGGAGCAGGAGTCTGGACGAGAGATGCCCATCAGTTGTATAATGTTCCTCGTCAGATTCAGGCGGGGAGAGTTTGGGTGAATCAGTACCACTCTTATCCTGCTGGAGCGCCTTTCGGAGGATACAAGCAGTCAGGAATTGGGCGTGAAAACCACAAAATGATGTTGGATCATTACCGTCAGACTAAAAACATGCTGATTTCCTACAACAAAAACAAATTAGGTTTCTTTTAATTTTTAATAGAATGGCGTGTCCGTTTTCCCAGTCTCGGCAACGGGGAAAAACAGTCAGCCTATCAAGGGCTTCACTTGGTTTTGGTGCTTTGCACTCTCGTTTGGAGCCCTTTTGTATCCTATCCCTCCTCGAAAATATTTATCTGGATATTTCAGATGAGAAAGAATTTGTAAATCTAATTCAAATAAAAAACTAACTCAAAAAATCATAATATGATTCCAAAAACAATGAAAGCTGCAGTTGTTCAAGGTTATGGACAACCTTTGAAAATAGAAGAAGTACCAGTAAGAGAACCCGGAAGATATGAGGTATTGGTAAAAGTAATTGCATGTGGTGTTTGTCATACAGACTTACATGCTGTTGACGGAGACTGGCCGGCAAAACCCAAAATGCCTTTGATTCCCGGACATGAAGGGGTGGGTATTGTAGTCGCTTGCGGACCGGAAGCTTATGTAAAAGAAGGAGATGCCGTTGGAGTCCCGTGGTTGTATTCGGCTTGCGGATGTTGCGATTATTGTATAACGGGTTGGGAAACGCTTTGTGAGGCCCAGAAAAATGGAGGATACAGTGTTGACGGTGGTTTTGCAGAATATGTAATTGCAGATTCAAGATATGTAGGACATTTGAAATCGGATGTTAACTTTTTAGAAATTGCACCGATTCTTTGTGCAGGAGTAACTGTTTATAAAGGGTTAAAAGAAACCGAAACTAAACCCGGAGAATGGGTCGCAATTTCAGGAATCGGAGGATTGGGACACGTTGCAGTCCAATATGCCAAAGCAATGGGAATGCATGTTGCGGCAATTGATGTAGCGGATGATAAATTAGAGTTAGCAAAAAAGCTGGGAGCAGACTTAGTAGTCAATGCAAAAAACACAGATCCTGGAGAATATCTTCATAAAGAAGTCGGCGGAATGCACGGCGCATTGATTACGGCGGTTTCTCCCATTGCTTTTAAACAGGGAATTGATGTACTGAGAAGAAAAGGGACCATTGCTTTAAACGGTCTTCCGCCGGGTTCATTTGAATTACCGATTTTTGAAACAGTTTTAAAAAGAATTACGGTAAGAGGCTCCATTGTAGGAACAAGGAAAGACCTTCAGGAAGCATTGGATTTTGCCAATGAAGGATTGGTTAAAGCAACAGTAACCTCTGCAAAATTAGAAGATATCAATGATGTTTTTGATAAAATGAAAAAAGGGCAGATTGACGGGAGAATCGTTCTCGATATTGCCGGTTCAAATTAAATTGTGATGAATGTATGGAGTTCGGTGAAATGAAATTTCGCCGAACTTTTTAACTTTACTGTAGCATAAATAAGATACATAGAGAATACTTATACTTTACCCTAAATTTTCCAATATAATACTGGTAGAAGTTATTATTTTTGAAGTTCTAATTAAGTGTAAATGGGAGATTCGGTTTCAAGAGATTTAATTTTGAATTGGTTGGAAGCTTGGTGTTTATCACGTAGTTTGCCTTCACCAATCAAATATAAATCAGGGTTTAAAGTAGACGTTGGTTATCCGGATCAAAAACAGCGTTATGTTTTTCCAGAACTTAATGCGGATTTTTTTCAATTATCGAATGAAATTGATGATACTTGGGTTTATCTTAAATTTTGCGGTTCTCCGGAAGACATTAAAGATAAGATTCCGGCAAAGTGGGAGATCCAGCCTCAGGGTTACATGATGTATTGTTTTGAACCAATGAAAGCTATTCATCTTGAGCTAAGTGACGATTATAATCTAAAAGTTCAGGTTTTAAATTCAGTATTTATCGCTCAAATTCTGACTGATAAAAATAAAATTGCCTCGGAAGGTCGTCTTATACTTGATGATGATTTGGCAATTTATGATAGAATTGTAACGCACGAGGATCATAGAGGTAAAGGGCTTGCTTCCATTTTGATGAAAGAATTGGAAAATATTGCAATCTCAAATGGCATTCGAAAGAATTTTTTGGTGGCTACCAAGCAAGGAAGATTTCTTTATGAAAAATTGGGCTGGAAACTTTACACGCTTTATACTTCGATTGTTATTGTACCTTAAATTACTAAGAAGTAATAATCTTTATAGATATTTAATTTATCACAAAAGAAAAAATTATGCAAACCAAAATATCACGCCTTTCAGCCACAGAAAAAGCCATAGAAGTGATCTGGGAGTTAGAAAAAAAATATGGCGATTTGATGTTTTATCAAGCCGGAGGCTGTTGTGAAGGAACTCAGCCACAATGTTTTGAAAAAGGCGGATTTTTCCCAAGAATGAATGATGCAATGATTGGAACGATCAACAATCATGAATTCTGGATAGATCGAGATTTATTCGAATACTGGAAATATTCACATTTTACATTAGATGTTGTAGATGGTTTTGGACCAGGAGGGTTTTCTTTGGAAACACCTTTAGGAAAAACATTTAAAGTACATTACCGATTATTTACACCCGAAGAACTTGAAAATCTTGAACCTGTAAAGCGTAGTGAATAATAAATCTGCTTAATCAGCAAAATCTGCGAGATAAATATAATATGACGAACAGTATTTAGGATCTCACGCAGATGTTTGGCTTTTAATGCAGTGAATTCGTGCAAAAAATTTGCGCAGTCAGTGTTTAAACAAAAAGTCAGACTTTCACAAACCGATTCACAAACATCGCCGCCACAATATCTCCAACTGCATTTAAAACAGTCGCTAAAGGATCAACCAGAGTTCCGATGATAATCACTGCAGGAACAGCTTCCTGTGGAAGGATGTAAACAGAAATCATTAGCATCTCACCAATATATCCGCCATTGGGAATTCCGCCTGCGACAATGCTTACAAAAACAGTGATTCCTAAAGCAAGAAGAAGATTAGAAGGTTCAAAAAAATCTCTTCCAATAATCTGAAATGCTACATAAATTTTAATAATTGACGACATTGATGAGCCGTTTTTATGAAGCGTTGTTCCTATTGGAATTACCAAATTGGCAATCTGACTCGGAATGCCAATTTTTGAAGCTGCCACTAAATTAGATGGCATTGTTGCAAAGCTGCTGCAAGTGCTCAATGCTGTTAATGTTGGGTAGGTAGCATTTTTCCAGAAATTTTTAATTCCGTTTTGTCCATTTGCCATGAAAGCGTACAGTGTGAAAAACACAAAAAAGTAAACAATTCCTGCGATATAATACAAACCGAGAGGCTTTGCATAGAATCCGAAAAGCTGAGGTCCAAGTGTGGCAACCTGAAAGGCGAAATAAGCGCCCAAACCAATCGGAGCGATTTTCATGATCATTAAAAGCAATTCTTTCATCACTTCATATCCGGAAGCAATAAAAACTCTGAAAGGTTTACCACTTTCTCCTGCTTTTCGGGCTGCAAAACCAGTCAGGAAAGCGAAGATGAGCAAAGCCAGCATGTTTCTCCTTGAAAATAATTCGGTGAATTCTCCCACCGTGAAAAAGCTTACAATCCGGTCGCCCCAGTTTTCCTTTTTGCTTGCTTCAGCAATCAATTCTGAACTTCCAGAAATGGATGAAACCGGGAAAAAATACACTGTACCAATCGTAAAAACTGCGGCAATGAGTATAAATAAAAGAAATGTGAGCGACATCATCAACAGAATTTTCCCAAACTTGGATTGCTGTTCCAATGAGGCTATAGAGTTGGAAACGGCAAAAAATACCAATGGAACCACACTCACAAAAAGAAGGTTCAGGAAAATATCACCTAAAGGTTTGATATAATAAACAACATCGGGAGCAACAATTCCGATAATGCTTCCAATGGTGATTCCTAACAATAAAAGGATGATTCCTGAATAGTTTTTCAACACTTCTTTCATGGGGAGCTTTTTAATCAAAGATAGGTTTATTTTTAACATTCAGTTGTATTAATTTCAGTCATAAATTCCTTAAATTTGAGTAAAAAGGTTCCTATGGCGTATATAGATTACTATAAAATTTTAGGTGTAGATAAGAATGCAACGCAAGATGACATTAAAAAAGCCTACAGAAAATTAGCAAGGAAGCTGCATCCCGATTTAAATCCAAATGACAAAGAAGCTGAACGGAAATTCAAAGAGCTGAATGAAGCCAATGAAGTGCTCAGTAATCCCGAAAATCGTAAAAAGTATGATAAATACGGAGAACACTGGAAACATGGTGAAGAATACGAAAAAGCTCAGCAACAGCAAAGACAATATCAAAATCAAAGTCAGAGTGGGAATTTTGGAGGCGGATTTTCCGGTGCTGATTTCGGAGAAGGAGAAGATTTTTCAGATTTTTTCCAGAGTATGTTTGGCGGAGCGGGAGGAGGTTTCGGTAGAAGTTCGAGAGGGAGTGCTTCTGGAAAATTCAAAGGACAGGATGTACATGCTGAGCTCAATTTAAATTTAAAAGATGCCGCAATCACACATCCGCAGACTTTTGAAATTAATGGTAAAAAAGTGAGAATTACAATTCCTGCCGGAGTATATGATGGTCAGCAAATTAAATTAAAGGGTCATGGAAATCCGGGCTTTAATGGCGGTCCGAATGGAGATTTATATATTACTTTTAGTATTCCGGCTGATCTGAATTTTGAAAGAATAGGAGATGATCTGAAAACCAAGGTTTCAATAGATTTATACACCGCAGTTTTAGGTGGTGATGTAAAAGTAAATACGTTGAGCGGAAGTGTTAATCTGAAAGTAAAACCCGAAACGCAAAACGGAACAACGGTAAGGTTAAAAGGAAAAGGTTTCCCGGTATATAAAAAAGAAGGGGAGTTTGGTGATCTGTTCGTGACTTATGAAGTGAAATTGCCGACAAATCTTACCGAAAAACAAAAAGAACTTTTTGAACAACTTAAAAACTCTTAAGTCATGAGTGAAAGAATATCGCGAGAAGAGCTCGTAAAAATATACAATATTGAAGTCACTTTTTTTGATGAACTGGTGGAGTCAGGTTTGCTGAATATTCAGACGGAAAATGAGATCCGCTATCTGAAGTATGAGGACCTTCCTTCTTTTGAAAGGTTTACGAATTGGCATTACGATTTGGAAATCAATCTTCCGGGGTTGGAAGTTATTCATGATATGCTGAAAAAAATGGAAGAGTTAAAACAGAGGAATCGTGAACTGATGAACAAGCTTTCGGCAATTAGTGATAAATATGAAGAAGGATAAATAGGGTTTGTCAGGATGTTGATAAGTTGAAAATCCTATCTTTGTGCACAGAAATTAATAATTTATGAGTGAAGAAAGAGTAATTGTTTTAAAACCTAAGAGACAGGATTTTGAAGAGATATACTTTGATGGAAATCAGGGAAGTTTGTTTTTTTCATCAACAACGAGAGGAAAAACAATTACGACCATTGTTGTAGGATTGATTTTACTGATCATGTTTTTCTTTAAAGATGACTTTACAAAAGAAAAGTTCGGAATCTTGTACTTTGTAAGCTTTTTGTTTTTGCTTTGTGCCATTTTTCTTTCGGTAAGTGTTAATAAAGTTTCAAGGTGGAAAAAACATGTAAGCAGTTATTTAAGTAAACTTGAAAACTGTAATATGTATGAAATCCGGTTTGATCAGAATTTCTTTACGGTAAATATTGATGGAGATAAGGAAACCAGTGAATGGAAAGATTTTGAATATTTCGACAGCAACGAAAAATACATTGCTTTGGAAGGGAAATACAGTTATATGTTTCCAAAAAAATCAATGAACGAGAAAGATTATAGCACTTTAAAGCAGGTTTTAAAGAAAAACATACAAGAATAAAACAAAAAACTCAGAGATTCTCTGAGTTTTATTTTTATATTGAAAAGCTGATTAATCCAACCAGCCCATTTCTTTCATCCAATCATCATTGTAGATCTTCCCAACATATCTTGAACCGTGGTCGTGCAGCAAAACAACAATCACATCATCTTTTGTAAACTGATCTTTCATCTGAACCAGAGAAGCAATTGCGCTTCCTGCAGAATATCCACAGAAAATTCCTTCTTCTTTAGCTAATTTTCTGGCATAAACAGCACCGTCCTTATCTGTCACTTTCTCAAAATGGTCAATTACAGACATATCATAATTTTCAGGAAGAATATCTTCACCAATACCTTCGGTGATATACGTATAGGCATTTCCTAAATTGACTTCTCCTGTTTCGTGAATTTCCTTTAAAATTGAACCGTAAGTATCGACACCGATTACTTTAATATCAGCATTTTTCTCTTTAAAGAACTTTCCACAACCTGTGATGGTACCTCCTGTTCCGGCTCCAACAACAAAATGAGTCAGTTTTCCTTCAGTTTGTTCCCAAATTTCGGGTGCAGTAGATTCATAATGAGCAGCTCTGTTCGATAAATTATCATATTGATTAACATACCATCCGTTTTCCGTTTCCTTTGCCAATCTCTTAGAAACTGAATAGTATGAACGTGGATCTGTAGGTTTTACGTCTGTAGGACAAACAATTACTTCAGCTCCAACGGCACGAAGAATATCACATTTTTCTTTTGACTGTTTAGAATTGGTCACAAAAATACATTTGTAGCCTTTGATGATCGCAGCAAGAGCCAGTCCCATTCCTGTATTTCCTGAAGTTCCTTCAATGATGGTCCCTCCAGGCTTTAATCTTCCGTCTTTTTCGGCATCTTCAATCATTTTCAGCGCCATTCTGTCTTTTACCGAATTTCCGGGATTGAACGTCTCAACCTTTGCTAAAACTAATGCAGGAAAATCTTCACCTAAAACTTTGTTAAGCTTTACCAACGGTGTGTTTCCTATAGTTTCAAGAATATTTTTTGCGTATTTCATAAATGTTTTATAAGCCTTGCAAAGATAAGATTTTAAATTTTAAGGATAGATTAGAAATAGCAAATGATTAGTTGTACTTAATTGCTTTAACAGGAGAAATTTTACTGATCAGATAACTTGGAATAATTAGTGCCAATCCGGAAATAATCAGAATTCCTACTGAAATGGATATAATAGCAATTGGATTCAAGTCTACAGGAACTGTACTCACATAATAGTTTTCGGGATTAAGCTTGATTACCCCAAAAAACTTCTGGATGAGAATCAATCCTAGGCCAATTGCATTACCATACAAAAGTCCGGGAATCATAATAATTAAGGTGTAATTAATAAAGGTTGTCCTGATCTGGGAATTGCTTGCTCCTAAAGTTTTAAGTAAACCAATTGAGTTGGTTCTTTCAATGATAAGAATTAAAAGAACCATAATAATATTAATAATCACCACAATCAGCATGATAATGATAATTAAAGCAATATTAGTATCATAAATACTGATCCAGTCAGTGATCTGAGGAAATTTTTCGGTTGCTTTTTCGGCATAATTTTTATAACCGATTAACTTTTCGATCTCAGGATAATCTTTGTCAATATCATTTACATTTTTCAGGAAAATATCTATTCCGCCGACTTCATCGGGCTTCATATCCTGGATTTTTCTTACATGATTGATTCCTCCGATAACGAACTGCTCATCAATCATCTTGATATCGGTTTTATAAATCCCGACAACTTCAAATTTTCTGTAAATTGGTTTTTGATCAACTTTAGAAAATATCGTAACAATACTGTCTTTCAGTTTGAGGTGAAGATCATTGGCAATTTTCTGGGAAATAGTTACCCCATGATTATAACCTACTTCTGTGACAATAGGAGTTCGTCCTTCAATTAAGAATTTTTTGAAACGCAGGCTGTCAAAATCCTTTCCGATCCCTTTAAAGATAATTCCGGCAAAATTGTGCTCATTACGCATAATCCCGGTTACGGTAGCATATTTTTGTACACTTGCCACGTCTGGAAGATCCTTAATTTTTTGGAGTTCCAATCCCTGATTGTCAAGAACCGAAGTATTGTAAGACGAATTAGATTTTGTAGATTTTATAGTGATATGCCCACTGAAATCAGCCAGTCTTTCCTTGATTGCTTTCTTAGATCCAAAACCTGTAGAAACGGTAATTAGAGAAACGATGATCCCTAAAGCAACAGAAAGCCTGCCTATAAAGATGATAACCCTTGAGAGATTATTTTTGTTATCTTTGGAAAACGCTATTTTTCTAGAGAAATATAAAGGAAATTTCAAGCTTATGAATTTAGATTTCAAAATTAAAAATTTACTTCTTATTTGCCTAATTTTTTTAGGAGTATTCAATCAATATTCTTCTCAGACTCAATCTGATTTCAAAACCGGAGCTGACCAGCCGGAGCTTTATCTTCCTTTATTGAAAGGTAAAACAATTGGCGTGGTGACGAATCAGACAGGTCTTATGAGTGACAGAACACATTTAGTGGATTTTTTAGTTAAAAATGGGATTAAGATCCAATCAATCTTCGCTCCCGAACACGGATTTCGCGGAGATGCAGATGCGGGGGAGAAAGTAAAAAACGGGGTAGATGCAAAAACCGGAATTCCTATTGTTTCCCTATATGGCAAAAATAAAAAGCCAACTACTGAACAATTGAAAGGACTTGATATTGTTGTGTTTGATATTCAGGATGTGGGAGTAAGATTTTATACTTATATTTCAACGTTAACCTATTTGATGGAAGCCGGAGCAGAAAATAACGTTGAAATAATAGTTTTGGATCGTCCCAATCCGCATGACGGCTATACAGACGGTCCTGTTTTAAAGAAAAAATGGGCGAGTTTTGTTGGAATGCATGAAGTTCCGGTGGTATATGGTTTAACAATAGGTGAATATGGAAAAATGGTAAATGGAGAAAAGTGGCTGAAAAACGGAGTTCAGGCAAAGTATACTGTAATTCCGATGAAAGATTATCATAAAAAGCTACGTTACCCGATTTTAGATAAGCCTTCACCAAACTTACCCAACGATAAAGCTATTAATCTCTATCCAAGCCTATGCTTCTTTGAAGGAACACAGGTTTCGGTAGGAAGAGGAACAGATTTACCCTTTCAGATTTATGGTTCTCCCTGGACAACAGGTTTGCCTTATCAATTTACGCCAAAACCTAATTCTGGAGCAAAAGACCCTTTTTTAAACGGAAAGTTATGTTATGGTGAAAATCTTTCTGATTATAAAACTGACTTGAGAGAATTGAATTTGGATTGGGTAATTAAAGCATATAATAATTATAAAAATCCGGAATTGGGTTTTTTCTTGAAAAACTTATGGTTTGATACTCTGGCCGGAACCGATGAGCTGAGAAATCAAATCGTTGCCGGAAAATCAATTAAAGAAATTAAGACATCATGGAAATCTGGTTTGAAAGATTTTGAAAAGATAAGAAGTAAATATATCATTTACGAAAACTGAAAAAAACGTCACTTGGAAATTTCCAAATGACGTTTTTTTATTTAATCAAAATCCTGAGGTGGATTTTTATCATTTTTGCCTTTGTTCATAATGAAAAGGCCCACTGTTAGTCCAATTACTCCCGCGGAAGCAGTCATCAAGGCCCTTTCTATTTTATCAGCTTCTTCATTGCCTAAATAATTCATTAAAAACAGAATCACAAAAGTGAAAACACAAACCAGAATATGGTTTCTTCCGAATAATTTCATAGAAAACTATTTTAGTTTATAAGAGATCATAATACCTCCACGATAAGGCAACAATTCTCCACTTCTGTCCCATTTGCGTCCCATTCTGTCTACTAAATTATCATAGCGATCACCACTTATCTTATCATATCCCTTATAAAAACTTTGCATGGTTCCTATTCCAAGATAAATATCAATATTCCATCTTTCTTTCCATTTGAACTGATACCCTCCAACTGCTCCTAAGATAAATGTATACCCTTTTTGATAAAGGTTAGATTGTATATATGAAGTTGGTTCGTCATCTCTATGATAATAGAAATTATCATTCCAGTAGTTCCATTTCTGTATGTTAAAGGCACCCCCTGAAATATTAGCACCGACATAAAATTTTTCAAAAGCTTTACTGAAATAATATCTTCCGTCAATACCTAATAAATAAGCCTGTGCATGTTTTCCAGCAAAAGATTTCCAGGGAGAAATAAAGACATCGCCCTGTAAAGTAAATTTTTTGCTTAATTGGTGCTCAATTCCCACATTCACAATACCAACAGGGATGAATAAAGCATTTCCCTTTATATATACTTTTGTTTCAGGTTTCTCTTCAGTAATTTCAGCTGTTTGTGCACTTAGTGTATTTAATGCAAATAATCCAAGTAGGGAGATTAAAATTTTATTTTTCAAGACTTTATTATTTGATTTGTTTTAATAATTCTTCTGCAAGACTGGCGTCTTTATTGTTCTGAACAGCAATATTTCTGGACATTTCGGCAAAGCTCTTAGCCGTTTCTATATTTCCAGTTAAAAAATAAATTTTTGCAAGGATATAAGTGTTCTCAGATGTTTCACCACGCATTACAGATTGTTCGGCCCATTCAGCTGCTTTTTTTAGTGAAGGTTTGTTTTTTACATGTTCGGAAAAAATCCATGCTGCTTTTAAAAGTTCATTGGGGTCAAACGAATCTGTTTTTTTATAATATTCCAGTGCTGTTTTTTCATATTCCGGAAAGTTAGCTGTTTGCTCGTAATAAGCTAATTTGGTCTGATTCAGCTTTGTCACTGCTTCTTCTTTACCTACTAAAGGTTCGGCCGTTTTCATGAAATAATCCTCATTGATCTGTTTGTTTTTTTCATCTATAGACTGTGCTACAATTTTAGATAAAATGAGTTGATGATCAAAATCTGAATAGGTTTTTTCAGGTAAGAGTTTAATCACTTCCGATTTTCTCGAAACAAATACTTTATAATTGGGATCTTCTGTGGATTTTAAGAAATATAATAAATATCCGATTTCCTCTTTAGTCAGCTCTTCTGTTTTTTTCTTGTTTTCAAAATATCTTTCGGATGCTTTTTTAGCAAATTCAAAATCAGAAGTTGAGTTTAATTTAATGATATTAATTAAAAATTCGGGATCTTTTTCTCCTTTTGCGAATCTTTCTTTTAAAGAACCTTTAGTATTGTTGGGAGAATTGATGTCTTGTGCCATCAGCAAAAACATACTTTCTTCCATGTATCCGTAGTTTTGAGAAACCAATTCCCCTTCACCATTTAAGAAAAGGTAAGTAGGATAAGAACGGACAGCAAATTTGGAGGCAACTTCCCTTCCTTCTCCCTTTTCCATATCAATTCGAGCATTGACAAAATTTTTGTTGAAAAAATCACCTACTGATTTTGTAACAAAAACATTTTTCTCCATCATTTTACAAGGTCCGCACCAGGAAGCATAAGCATCTATGAAAACTAATTTTTTTTCTTTTTTTGCTTTTGCTATCAAATCTTTAAAAGGAAGCTCCTGAAATTGAATCCCATCCTGAGCGAAGGTAAAAAGAGAAATAAATATAAATAGTCCGGAAACGATACTTTTCATTTTCAATTTGAAATTTAAAAAAGCGAAGATACTTATTTTAAATGAATGTAAATTGATGCTGAAAGCAAAAAACCATCTCAATTGAGATGGTTTAAGTGGTTTCTCCAGGAATCGAACCAGGGACACATGGATTTTCAATCCATTGCTCTACCAACTGAGCTAAGAAACCATTGAGTATTACTTCATTTTTGAAGTGGTGCAAAAGTATAATAATTTATAATACTGAGCAAGTTTTTTAAGAGATATTTTTAAATAAAATCTATTGGTATGAGCTGTTTTTAATTTTAATGAAAGTTTAGGAATTTTGAAAGGTAGATATAAATAGCTGATTTTCAGGTGTTGTTTTATCTAATAATTGTTAGTCGTAGAACTACGACACTTTTTTAAATTTAATATGAAATTTCATTTTTAATATATAATTACATCTATATTTGGTGATATAGAAAAACACCTCACATCATTATGAAAAAAAGTACTTCGAATTCTGATAAGATTTCTGAGAATCATATTCCGGGAATCAACCGAGTGGTGAAACTGGATATTGTGATTGAAGGTAAGATTATCAAACACTTCAAGTATTTCCGTCTGCAGCAAAGTGTAAGGCGACATCACAACTTTGAGCTTATTCTTGCCCATGATTCTCTGGGAGAAGCTCAGAATCATACCTTGGAACAGGCACGTCAGTTTTTAGGAAAACGTATCACAGTTGTTTTTAAGTATAAAGATTACGAAAGTGAAAGCCCTGAAAGAAATTTTGTAGGTGTTATCACGAAAGTAGCCTTCAGTCAGGAAAAAATGAGTCTCGGAAATATAGTGCTCAAAGGACAAAGCCCAACGATTCTTATGGATGCTGCTCCCCATACACAGAGTTTTGGAGGAGATCAGGCAGTCAATACAGGTATTGTTGCCAATAAAATAATTAAAGATGCGTTTGGATCAGAAAAATTTGATTTCAGAGTAGAAGCTCAAAACAAAAGCTATATCAATTATAGTTCACAATATAACGAAACCCATTACAATTACCTTGCAAGAACTGCTGAAGCTTACGGAGAACAATTTTATTATGATGGTGAGGTTCTTCATTTTGGAAAACTTCCTCCTTCTGAAAAACCGATCCGACTTATATATGGAAGTAATGCGACCGATGTTCAGGTAGAATTGAATGCAGTACACACCAAACCCGAATTTTTTGGTTATAATAGTAGTAATCATATCAGAATTGAGGGTGCTGAAAGCAATATTCAGCATATAGGAGGAATCCCTGCAGAAGCTTATGAACTTAACAACAGTATCTTTAAGACCCGGTCACTTTCTCCGGCTCCTATTAATGCCAATATGTTCGTGGATGTGGACGATTCCCAGAAAAGTGCTGCGGGAAGTGCCGCAGTTGAAGTTTTCACCGTTTCAGGGAACACAACGGTTCCGTTTTTATATCCTGGTTGTCTTGCTGATATCGAAATGAGAAAACCAGACAGCAATGAGACTTCTTATTTTACAAAAATTACCATTACGGAAGTTTGTCATGAAGTTAAAGAAAGAGGTGACTATACCGGAAGTTTTGAAGCTATTGCAGATGGAACCGGTTTTATGCCTAAACCTGATTTTGTACAGCCTAAAGCAGAACCACAGGTAGCAACCGTTATTTCCAATACAGATCCTCTTAATCAAGGACGTATTCAGGTGCAGTTTGACTGGCAGAAAAATCCTGATACGACTCATTTTATAAGAATGATGAGTCCAGATGCAGGAGGAACCGATATGATCACTCAAAACAGAGGGTTCGTAGCAATTCCTGAAGTAGGCGACCAGGTAATGGTCGGGTTTGAGTATCATCACCCTGATTTTCCTTTCGCTATGGGAGGAATGTTTCATGGACAGGTAGCTTTAGGAGGAAGTATTAATAACCATATCAAATCTATACAGACCAGAAGTGGCAATAAAGTGATCTTTAACGATCAGGAAGGAAGTATTTTTATTGAAGATCCTAGCGGAAATACTTATCTCATGGACGGAAAAGGGAATATTATTGTAAATGCTCCCAAAAATATAACTTTCACTGCAGGAGAAAATGTGCAGATTAATGCCGGAAAAAATATCATTGCTTCTGCTCAGAGAAATGTAAATATTATGGCTGGAGAGGACATTACAGAAACAGCTAATGATGATTACAATCTAACGGCAAGCAATATTATCGAGACTGCAGAAGTGGGAAGAAGCTCCAGAGCGAAAAATATTACGGAAAATATGGAAGCCGGCTCTTACATCAGTACAAAAGATGCCATCAATGTGGAAAGTGCCAAGGAAGTTCTTATCAATAGTGGTAAACAGGTAAAAATGCAGTAATATGGCGGGTGAAGGTGGAAATATCATACGAAATGTCTTTGGAAAGTCTTATAAAGAGGCTGAACACATTATGAAAGATGCTTCCAAAGGAACGTTGGATTTTAAATCTCCTCAGGAAAATACCTTTTATGGGAAACAAGGAGGTAAGAAATTTGACGAATATCAAGGAAAAAAAGAAACCGAACAATTGCTTGTAAAAGCTGTAAAATGCTATGAAGATTTTGCGTGTACAAAAGAGGTTAAGATGATAAAAAAAGGAGTTAGCTACTACTTTAAAGCAACCCAATACAGCAGAACTCCGACTAAAGCAGAGCTTAAAAACCTTAAGTGGGCGATTCAATATGATGATACTCCTTTGGCTAATGCGTCTCAGGTAACGGGTGAAGAGAAAATTTCATATAATGTTCCTAAAGAACGAAAACTGACGAAACTAAAAGTATATGCTTTTTTTAAAGCTCTGGACGAAAAAGCAAAAGCAGAAGTTTCTTTTAGAATTTTACCTCCAATTATTATTTTTGTTAATGGATACTGGAATGTAAGTTGGTTACAAAAAGATGCATTGGGATTCTCTGATGGGAAATCATTAGCTGGTTATTGGGGAAATAGCTTAAGATCAAAAGTAATTCAATATTTTGGAAGTGATTCGGAAGTGTTTTTTTTAAATGGAGCGGATACAGCTTTTAGCAGTGGAAATAAAAGATATGCTAATGGTAGAGATTTCGCTGTTTCCAGATTTGATAATAAGCAATCCAAATTCTATAAAGCAGTTTTTGAAGATTCCCGAAGGATAATGGTGGTTTCTCATAGTATGGGAGGGGCATTTGCAGAAGGTGTGATTAGCGTTTTAAAAGAAAAGAAACTTAATGTTGAGAAAGTAGTGCATTTATCTCCTGCAGATAATTCAGGTTTTTCTGCAAATTATCCGGATAAAACATACCAGCTCGATATAAGCTTGGATCCTGTTTTAATGTATAAAAATCTCAATGACAGAGATTATATTGGAGGTGTTAAGGCTGCAGGTTTAATGCAAAACCCAGGGCATGATCGATATGGTCATGCTAATACTAAGCTAGAAGGATATGTATGGGATTGGTTTGAAGATCTTGAAGTCATTACTTTAACTTTTAACCGTACTGAAACTGTATATCAGCGTATGCCTTCAGATGGTCTGGGGCCGGCAACCTCAATACCAATGAAAGTAAATATTTATAAAAGCAGTGGAATGAAACATAATAAGCAATTCATAAAAATTTATAAAAATAAAGAAACTTATCATGAGCATTCAAAAAATGAATACGAAAAATCATAACGAACTATGAATAAGACACTAAAGTGGTTATTAAGTATGGTGATAATTTGTACCCTATTATATTTTGGAATTAAATTCTTTGCTGTTTCCTGGTTGAGTTATTTTTCAAATCCCCCCAGAATTGAAAGTATAGGAGACGAAAAGCTAATTGAAAAAATTAAAAAGGAATACCATTTACAGGAAGTGGAACGTACACCAGCTTTTGAAAGAGAAGTGAAAAAAGATACAGCAACCTATACTTTGTACTTGTACAGTAAAGATTTTTGTGAAATAAAAGAAGATTCAATATATGGGAAATCTAAAAATATAGCAAGGGAGGTTAATAGGTTAAAACTAGATTCAAGATTTTATAAATATAAAATTGTTTTCTGCTGCAAACTTTATAATCCTAATGGGATTTCATTTCAATACTTAAGAAAAGATGTTAATAAACCTGAATTTTAAGAGTTTAAAGACATATCGAATAAAAGCTCTGAGAAGATTTTGAGGTAATATAGGCAAAATTTATATTATGAAAATAAGAATTCTTGCAGCATTCATTTTTACAAATTTGATTTTACTTAATAATATGCAATAATAAACCAGCATGGTAGAAGCTAGAGTAAAGCCTTTTCAGAAATATACATCAGAAATCCATGGGTATCAGGTGGAAAACGCTCTTGAAATACAGTTTGGAGAAGCAAAAGGGTTTTATTCATCTTATAAAATTACACTACAGGAAAAGACAAATGAAGACCATACAAAAAACTGGTTGATAGATAAAGTGGAAGACTCTTCTTTTCCATCTGAAAATAAATTTATGGAAATCCTTCATGTATTGGAGCAAAGTTCCTATCCACTGGAAATAAAAGTTGATGAAAAAGGGAATTTTTTAGAAGCTGTAGATCATCAGAAAAATATAGAGAGTTGGAAACAGAAAACATCAGGACTAAAGGAAAAGTACCAAAATGTTGATGTTTTTAGAAACCAATATCTGTCAGCATTTGAAGATGAAGCTGTTTTTTATAAGAACAAACTGAAGGAACCTTTCTGGAATCTTCTTTTATTTGCTCCTCATTACGTAGACAACGGAGAAAAAACTCATGAATCCATCGTATGGAATATCAAAGGGATTGGTGATGTGGAATGTGTAGGAACAATCTGTGCTGAACAGAGAGATTATGGTTTTGAAGCTTTTTTTACATCGGAAATCAAAGTCCCTGAAACCATAAAAGAAGAATTAGATAAAAAATACCTGTATCAGACGGGGCAATATCAGGTGAAATTAACTATAAAAATGGAATACAATTCCAGAAAGAAACAATATTCTACGAAGAAAGCTGATTTTATATTGTCAGACGGAGAAAAAACAGTATACCGGGAAACAATTGCAATGATTTAACCTAGAATAAATGACATGGCGGATAAAGGATATATCATTATAGAAGGAGCCACTGCGTACTGCAGCAGTTCCGTAACCAATAATTCCAACGGAACCGCTGTTCCGATGGAAGTGAAAAGCCAGAAGAAAAAATTAGGCAAAAACAAATATTTTGCTCAGAGTAAGCCTGTTGCCACTTATCTGGATGATAAAGCGGAAAGCTTCGGTGGTGGAAACGGCTTTGGGAACTGTAAGGGATCAGATGGGAAAACATATCCTTGTAAGGGTAAATGTAATATTAAGTATAAAGATTTCTATGAAAATGTAGAATTCAATAAAAGCATGAAAATTCTGTTGGACGTTTCTACAGGAAACTGTCCAGGATATGGCGTTCCGGGAACCATTGCTTTTGCAACGACGGGACAAGCTAATAATGTTTCGCAGATTGATGTCAAAGAAGCGGATGAATTTTCAGTGGCCAATACTTCGCCACAATGGTCTACCTCATCTGCTTCTGTCTCTACAACGTCTGTAGCTTCTGTTTCTATGACATTGCCTTTCTCCGTGTCTAAACCATCAGGAATTTATTATTATATTCAGATGACAGGGGGGATCTTCAATTCATTTATGAACCCTATAGCGATAGATAATCTTTCTCTTACTGCACAGTTTAAAGGAGATAGTACAAAGATTATCTGGGCTCTTTTTAAAGGCGATGGAACTAAAGATAAGATCAAAACATTTATCGGGTTAGGAAGTATCTTTAATCAATCTATGAGTAAGATCTTTAGTGGTCTTGAAGAAGGGAAATACCGTATCGAAGCCTATGGAAAGAAACCCGGTGATAATAATTGCTCCATCATTATAGAAGTGGTTAAGGACTTTGTTAAAAAAATTGTGGCTCCAGGTACTTCTACACTGGTTAATATTCCTTTTCCTTTATCTGTTGAGCTGAAGCTTAATACAAGCGCTGATCAGTTAAAAATCTTAAATCGAAATGTTTTCAATCCTGTTGTAACCGCGGCTCAATGGAAGGTAAAGCAAGGAACAACAGTATTGTATAACAGTTCTACAGGTGTTTCTGCTTCTCACCTTGTTGGTGTAAGTAATATATCCGGAAAAGTTTTGCTGACTTTTAAGAATGCCGGAACCTATACCATTGAAGCCTTTACAGATCCTACCGACCCGAAACCGGAATCCATACAGGTTAAAATAGAAAATTCTTTGGGTGTAATGGGAGTTACAGGAGAAGCTGGTCTGCTGAGGTATAGTGATATGCTGAAAGTGAAGGCTTCGAGATTTAATGTTAACTACATGCCCGCAGCTACCTCTGTGTACTGGTATCTTAAAAAAGAAGGGACCGGGAGAATTGTCGCATTTGAAAGCTCACCCTCATTTAAAACAGGAGCTATCAATAAGAAAGTTTCGGAACTGCTTTATAATGATGCTCATCTGGATAATAGCCGATATTTTGGTAAATATACATTAGAAGCTTATGCCAATCCATTGGGAAGTGGAAAGGCACCGGCATTTTCAGGATCCGACTGCTTTAATTTTGAAGTCATTAAAAACGTTGTAGACAAATTTACCTTTCCGGCTGGAAATATTCCTAAAGGAACAAAAGTAAAATACACTGCCACTGCAAGAATTGCCGCTCTTGCCGGAAATGAGGCTATAAAAATAGAAGTTCCCCAGAATGTTACTGATAACGGAGATGGAACTCTTACCTTTAATGAACTCGGCGAGTATACCATTTCAGCCTATTTAACCGGAGATTATACCGACAATAAAAAGATTGAGGCTAAAATAAAAGTATCAGAACCGTCTGTGAAAAGAGCACTTTGGGCATACGGAACCGGTGTGAAACGTACTGAAACAGGATTTGCGGAAGAAACATATGGCTTCCTGGAAATCGATGGCCTCCAGAATCAGGCATTGAAAGTGAAAATTTGGATAAAAGGAGAGGGGGATGATTTCTACAAAGAGAAAGATAAGTACATGCTGGAGGAGAAAAGTGTAACCCTTAACAATGAAGGAAAAGCTTCTTTTATGATCATTACCAATGATGATTATAAGAAAAAAATGGAAGCAGCCATTCCTAAAACAACAGAGAATCCAAATCCTTCGTATCGTTTGGTATTTACTGTGGAACTTCAGCCTGGTACATCCACAGAGGTTGTCCTGCCATCTGCTATTTCTATTCAGGGAACACGTCCGGTAGTAGTAGACGGAACCACAACTTATCTTGAAGTTTTGGATTCTAATGAAGAACTGATAATCACTTCCGAGCAGAAAATAGTTTCCATCATGTTTTCTACGGAAGATGGTAAAGATATCCAACGCATACAGACTTTCTATGGAAAAACTCATAAGCTTTGGGTACATACTGTTAATATGACGGAAGAAACCCTTAAAATTGATGTGCTCAAAGAAATTCCTAAGGAAGGGATGAATGAAAATGATCACATCATTTATACCCACGAAAGTAAACAAAGTTATAACGAAGAAAAAACAGGAAAAGATGGTTTACTTGAAGTTTCCTTTACTCCTAAAGAAGAATGGAAAAATCCACCTAAGAACTTTGATTACTATATAGCACAGGTTTCACGCCAGGTTCAGGATCCCGCTGATCCGAAAAAGAAAGTCTGGAAAATAGAAAAAAGCCAGTTCACCATCAATAGCACGCTTCCTGCCGATATAGTCCGGACAGAAGATATGGAAAAGCTTGGGATTAAAGCTTATAAAAAAGATGGAGCTCCCTTTACAAAAGAAGAAATGCTGGAGTTAAGAAAGCAGTTTATTTTTTATGAAAGTGGCTGTCTGAAAGTTTCACAGAAGGAAACACCTGAAACTATTGATAATGATGTGATGCCTGTGGTGGTGGAAATGGCGGAGGTGAGAAAACAGAAAGCATGTTATTGTAATCGTGATTTTACTGAAGAAGAGGTTAAAAGTATAATTAAAACTATAAAAGGTTCAGAAACAATATTTAATCATAAAGATTGCACGATACAAGATAAAAGTATTAAAAAATTTACTATTGCTTTAAATAGTGCATTTCGACAGCATGGTATTAATAAATGTATTCAAAAAATCACTTTTTTAGCACAAGCATTTCATGAATCTGATGAATTTAATACTGCTGAAGAATATCCAAGTGATCATGCATCAAGTAAAAGTATTTATAAGGGGAGAGGGTTAATACAAATGACGGGAACAAAAAAGAAGGAAGAAAAACTCTACAATACTCCAGGACCGTATAAAGAGTATGGAAAATATTCTGGTGATGAAGAAAAATTTGTTAAAAAACCAGAATTAATTGCATCTGATTTATTTTATGCAGTTGACTCTGCAGGTTGGTTATGGTCAGTAAATAAAAAAAGTATAAATTATTCAACAAACTCAGATGTGGAAGCAATTAGGTGGAAAGCTGAATATTTTAAAGATGCATTGGGTATGACCCTTAATGAGATAGCAATTGTTATGGAAAATGTTGATGAAAGCAAATATTTTTATTTTCAATCAAAAGTTCTTAATGGCTATTCTCCTAAACATAAACTTGAAAAAGATCCTAACGGCTGGACGGAGAGGAAAAAATATTTTGGTCTATTAAAAACTTGGTTTAAATATGATAAAAACATTTGTAAAGGAGGGGATGTTATAGACTTAACTGAAGGTTGGCATGAACCGGTGGATAACCCTCAGATAACAATGTATATGCAAAGTGGAGGTTATTGGCCAAAGTATGCATCATTTGGGCTTACTCGTACACAGACAAGAGCTTCTGGTGTTCATCAGGGATTAGATTTGTTTGCCATGGATGATGGTACAACAAAAGCATATGCTTGTTTATCAGGAAAGGTGGTTTTTGCCGGAACTGCTGGAGCATATGGAAAGATGGTGATTTTAGAAATTAGTAAGCCTGATCAACTGCAGATTTTCAAAAAAAGAAAAAGAAACTACAGTCTTAGATATTCAGGAGAAGGAGAAAAGAGTCAAGGGGAAGGTTTTGTTGATACAGGTAATATATATATTAAATATGCACATTTAAGTGAAATTAAAGTAGAAATTGAAAAGGATGTTGATGCAGGAGTAGTTGTTGGTATTGCTGGAACAACAGGCGTTCCTGGTGGTACTTGTGGACCTCATATACATTTTGAAATCGCGTCATCAAAATCAAGTTCAAGTCTTGAAAACAGAATTAATCCGGGATATTATGTATATTACAAAAATGAAGACGAATTAACCGCAGAAGAAAAAAAAGTACAAGAAGACAGAAAGAAAGAAGGAAAAAAATAAAAATTAATTATGAGAGATTACATATTATTTATACTTGTTGTTGGGGTAATAAATCTGCATAGCTGCCAGAAAAATGCAACTAGCAATAATTTTGAAAATATTAGTAAAAAAGATACTATAAAGAATAAAACAATGATTATAGATGAATATGCAATTAAAGAATATTACAAAAAGCATTTAGCTTCTAATTCTTCTAAAAATAGTGAATTTGAAGAGGAAGAAGATTATACTATAAACGAAAAGGATGTCAATCTGATGATTCCTGTTTTAGCACAAGGATTAAAAGATAATGGTTTCAAACCACTAAATAATGAGGAATATAAATTGAAATTAAATGAAATATTTAATCTCAGTGATAATGATGAATGTTCTACATTATTTCGACATCAACGTTTTTCAACATATGTAATACAGGATTGTAAGAATATGAGCTCTACGGAGTGTGATAATAATGCAAAGCTTATGGAATTTATGTATGAAGATAATGTTTTTTTTATAAATGAAATGAATGCGATTACTTCACTTCCAAAAGTTGAATTATTTACGAAGCTTAAAAATGATAAAATCATTATAGATATACCAGAAAAGATTGTTTATAGAAATTTGTTTCTTTTCAACAATGATAATAGTAAGTTTCTATGGCTGCTGAAAAACGACACAAAGTTTATGGAGAACCTTGTAAAAGTGTTCGGATATACAAAAAATGCATCTCTTTTAAAATGGGTTATTGAAAAGACAAAGTTTAATGAAAAGAATCCTCAAGATTTTGGCAAGCTTTTTTGGGTCAAAATTTGTAATGGAAAATTCAAACTGCATGCAGATACATTCAGAATTTTACAAAAATTACATATGCCAAATGACCCATCTGAAAATAGGTTCATCATTGATAATATCAAAAACTATTTAGAATTTTTGGGACGTGATAAATCTACGGATCTTACAAGAAACGAAAAATTAAAACTAATGGCTAATTTGGCTTATTTTGCCGAACAATATAATTATGATAAAAGATTTAATGATGATAATAAAATGATGGCAAGGCTGCGTTATTTTTTGAATAATACTGATTTTGAGATTCTAAAAGGAAATAATTATTTCAGTCTTCCGAAATTTAAAGAATGGTGGGATGCTGCTGATTATGATGCTTATTATGTTGGTGAATGTGAATATGAAGGAAGCTGCGGTTCAGGGTATCAACCTATGGATTATACAGAATGGAGAAAACAAAATCCTAAGAAATAATATTAGAGCACAGTTGTATTATACTGTGCTTTTATTTTTAAGAACACAAACAGTACATGATGAAAATTTTAAACGTTTTGATAGTTATCCTACTATTCAGTGGTTGTAATAATAAGTCTCAGGAAAGGAAAGATGCTTATTTTGTTAATGATACAAAAGATCGAAGTGATGACATTGTTGAAAGGACTTTAGTGAAGCAACTTAAGCAGGGATCGACTTACACAATTGATGAAGCTGGAGCTGAGTTAGCTAAGGTACCTTTTGAGCTCGAAGAACTTGAAGCATCGGCCGGAATTGCTAAAAGCATATTGCTCTCCAATGGTTTTAAAGAATTGTCGGATGCTGATTTTGATGCTAAGGTCAAAAATGTTTTTGGGAGAATTATAGATCATAATTCAAATAATCCATTCTTATATATAAACTATTTTGATAAATGTGATAGAAATTTTATTACATACAGTAATAATAGTGTTGATTATGAAGGGGGATATGTCGATAAGAAAAGAAAACTTTTTACTGATTTTTATTACATCCCTGAAATTATTGATTATCAGAAAGAATATCCTGTATTAAATAATATAGAGTCAAGTAAAATTATTCGATCTTCAGGTGCCCAAGGAACAGAAGTGGAAATACCTCATTGGAAAGATGTTTCCAATCTGAAAGAACAGAGGAAAATAAATATTCAGAGAATTGTTGCCAGAAATATGTATTTATTCAATAACAATAAAACATATATAATCTGGCTGCTTTCTCATGATAAAAACTTTATAAGGCTGTTAGTTAAAAATTTCGGATATGATGATGAACCGAAATTTAATGAGATGATCATTAATGAATATGTTCAATCTAAGGATAAATATAAAATAGGAGAACTTATTTTTGCTAAAAACTGTAATAAGGAATTAGAAATACGGGATGGAATATTACTTAGTCTCACGGAAACATATCAAAAGAGTTTAAATCCTAAAGATTTATTCGGATTGATGGAATTTTGTTCGAAATTATTAGAAACAGATGAATATAATAATTATTCAGAAAAAGAAAAAATAAAAATGGTAGCCTATTTAGCTAATACATATGATTTGTTGTTCAAAAAGAATCATAGAAATCAGGAAGGTTGGGATTCAAGATGGAATATCTTAGGGGCTTATTTTGAGGATGATTCAAGAAGTAGAGTTAAATGGTCGCAAATGAAAGAAGAGATGCAGAAAAATAATTACTATAATCTACCAAACTTAAAAGAAGTGATAAATTATGCTGAGGGATTTGATAGTGTAGGAGCTCCGGATTAGTAGTTTTGATAAAATAAAAAAGCATATCTAAGTGTGCTTTTCCATTCTCCAAGCACAAATTTTAGTGTGATGAAAAATAAATATAAGTTACTATTAATACTATTAACGAATGGATTAGTATTTAGTCAAACAATAGCAAAGAAGGGATTAGCAGAACAAGTTCACTCAAATGTTAGTACTATACTAAAGAAACAATTAAAATACGGAAAACCTTCTTTTGATAATCCATACCAGTATTCTGATAAAGATTTGGAAGTAACAGTTCCAATACTAAATCAATTACTTTTAGATAATGGTTATAAAGCTATCAGCAATGAAGAATTTAGTAATAAAATAAAACAGATTTTTAACCGGATTATTGATAAAAACTCAACCAGTAAATTTCTGTATATCAATTTAATTGATAAGTGTGACAAGGATTTGAATTTTTTTCCAAATAACGCAGAGAATAATGGGGTATTCGTAGTTAAAAATCAGAACTTCATTACTGATCTTTACCCACTTCCCTTGATTATTGATTATCAAAAAACATATAGTGAAGCAGCTCAGGAAGAAAATTCGGCTTCAAAAAACTATAAAGATACAAACGGAAATGAAGTTAAGAAATATTTATGGAAAGATATGTCCAATCTGAGGGAACAGAGAAAGAAAAATATACAAACATTAGTTGCGCGTAACCTCTATTTGTTTAATGATAATAAGGCTCAATACAAATGGCTTACCCTTAATGATTCATATTTTATGGAGGCTTTAGTAAAAACTTTTGGCTACACTCAGGATATTGATTTATTGAAGTGGGTTATTGAAAGAACAAAATTTGATAAAAAAGATCCGTCTGATTATGGGAAATTGTTTTGGATTAAACAATGTGATGGGAAATTAAAAATGCATGCAGATACATTCAAGCTTTTACAAAAACTCTACATACCAAATGATCCATCTGAAAATAGATTCATCATTGATAATATTAAAAGCTATTTAGAATTTTTAGGACGTGATAAATCTACAGATCTTACAAGAAAAGAGAAAATAAAAGTCATGTCGAATTTGGCTTATTTTGCCGAACAATATAATTATGCTAAAAGATTTAATGATGATAATAAAATGATGGCAAGGCTGCGTTATTTTTTGAATAATACTGATTTTGAGATTCTAAAAGAAAACAATTATTTCAATCTTCCAAAATTTAAAGAATGGTGGGATAATGCGGATTATGATGCTTATTATGTAGGCGAGTGCGAATATGAAGGGAATTGCGGTCCGGGATATCAACCTCTAGATTATACAGAATGGAGAAAGAAACATCCTAAAAAATAATATTGAGAGCATAGTTGTCTTACATACACTGTGCCTTTTATTTTAAAACATGAAAAATGATAAAAAGAATTGCGATTTTTTTGGCTGTATTGCCATTAAATAAATTTCAGTCACAAAATACTGCAAATTCTGAAAGCTCTTTTATGTCCATCTTCAAGTCACAATTGGCAGCTGGTGTAAGTGGAGAGAAAAATGAAACAGATTATCCAACCTATAAGTTTACATTAAAAGATTTAGAAGCTATTGAATCTATTATATCAAAAGAATTAAAGGATAATGGATATAAAAAGCCAAATACAGGGGAATTCATTAATAGGATTAATATGGTCTTTAAAAGGATAATTGATCTCAAATCTGAATCTAGGTATTTACATATTAATTTTGAAGATAAATGTTCTAAAGGTTTTAAGCTTTTTAAAAATTCGAATAGTATAGATGTTAATCCATATAGTACTTATGTTTTTAAGAATGGACGTTTCATTTCAGATTTATACAGTATTCCTGAAATAATGGATTATACTAAAAATCCTGAATTATTCCAGTTTGAAAAAGATGCTGAGAATAATAATCATATAAAAGATGTAAAAATATATTATTGGAAAGATCTGCCGGATTTAAAAGAAATCAGAAAGCGAAATATTAAAACAATTGTTGCTAGAAATATGTATTTATTCAATGATAATAGAACATATGTAACATGGTTGGTTACTCAGGATCCGACTTTTGTTAAAACTCTGGTAAAGCAATTTGGTTATACTAAAGAACCGAAGTTCAATGATCTTACAATGAATGATTATCTGAACAATTATCAAACCTCTTCCGATATTGGTGATGCTATTTTTACAAAAAACTGTAATGGAAAATTAGAAATAAGAACTGAATTATTAAAATATATAAAAGAGCATACAAAGTCGGATGAAAACAGACTTTTAACTGCTTTAGAGAATTTTGGATATGCTTTGAAAGACAACAATAGCTTTACGCCAGATGAAAAGTACAAGATCCTTGCTTATATAGGAAATACAGTTGATCCTTTTTATCTGAATTTTGCTGGAGTTAATTCAGAGAATGCTGTATGGAATGCTGAGAGCGTTCTTTACAATAGCATAGTAAAAGATAGAAATATTATTTCAGTATTTCAGAAAAATAATTATTACGGTCTTCCCGATTTAAAAGATAGCTTAATGAGGGTACAGGGAATTATTGAACATTCTTCTGAGTGATCCATTATTTTATAAAAATTAGTCACAGTCAGAAATGACTGTGATTTTTTTATATAGAAATGTATTCATATATAAACAAAAAAACCTCTAAATAAATTAGAGGCTTTAAAGTGGTTTCTCCAGGAATCGAACCAGGGACACATGGATTTTCAATCCATTGCTCTACCAACTGAGCTAAGAAACCATTATATTTTTGTATGACTTACTTCGTTGTTTTAAAGTGATGCAAAAGTAGTAAGTTTTGATATACAAAGCAAGTATTAACCGGACTTTTTTTAACGAAACTTAAAAACCTATTGATTTTCAGTTGAATTATTTTCCTGTTCCTTTCTTATCTGCTCGCTCATTTCCTCCAATACAGGCTTTATCGTATTTTCGGGAAGGTCGCTTATTCTTATATACATCAATCCGTCAATTGCATCATTGAAGTTTGGATCAACATTGAAAGCAATGACTTTTGCATTTTGTTTGATGTATTTTTTTATTAAAACAGGAAGCCTTAGTTCCGGTTCCAGATCATCGATAATTTTATCCAATTTGTTTAAATCAGATTCCATTTCATCAAAGAAAAGATTTTTATCTCTGTCTCTAAGCTTTACTTTATACTCGTTTCTTGGAGTAATGTATTGAGCTACGGCAGAATCGTAATAATTTGAACGCATAAACTCGATCATCAAAGATTTTGAAAACTCGGAGAACTTATTGGAAATACTAACTCCTCCCATCAAAAATTTATGATCCGGATTTCTCAGGCAAACGTGAACGATCCCTCTCCATAAAAGAAAGAGCGGGAGCGGTTTTTGCTGATATTCCTGACAGATATAAGCACGTCCCATTTCAATGACTTTTTTGAAAAAAGGATGGATATCCTGTTCAAATTCAAATAAAGAACTGGTATAGAAGCCTTTTATTCCGAATTTTTTCATGACTTCTTTTCCTAAAGCCATTCGGTAAGCCCCAACTAATTTTTCCTCTGCATTGTCCCAAAGGAAAAGATGATGATAATGCTTATCGTATTCATCTAAATCGAAAGGAAGGTTGCTTCCTTCACCTACTGCACGGAAGGTAAGCTCTCTCTGACGTCCGATTTCCCTCATAATAGAAGGAATTTCTTCATAAGAAGTAAAATAAACTTCATAATTTCCGTTACTGAAAAACATTTTATCAGTGCCTTTCAGCTTATTGATGTCTTTAAGTATATCTTCTTTCGGCGTTTCTTCTATGATGTTCTGAACAATATTTTCTTCTTTAAGTAAAGGAAATTTTACATACAGATTTTTTAGATTAATACTCTGGGCTAGAGATTTCCTTTTTTCGTAGTAAGATTTCATCATGTAAACCTTACGTTTCAGAAATTCCCCTAATTCTTCAATGGTTTCCATATCATCCATTGCTTTTACCATGATAGGTTTTCCTATTCTGATTCTGATAGGTTTTTCTCTATCATTCATCATTTCGGCAGGAAGCATTAATGTTTGTAAATTCGGATGAAGTTTTGCCACCTGATAAAACAAGCGACTGTTTTTTGCATGGAAATACATAGGAACTACCGGTACTTTTGCCATTCTGATAAGCTTTAATGCCGGTTTTTCCCATTCTTTATCTAAAATTTCCCCATAAGGATTGTTTTTATTAGAAACTTCTCCTGCCGGGAAAATACCTATGCAGCCTCCGTTTTGTAAATGCTTCAATGATTCACGCATTCCGGAAGAGCTGCTGTAGGCATCTCTTCTGTTTTCAAAAGGGTTTACAGAAATCACATAAGGTTCCATAGGTTTGATCTTTTCCAACAGGAAATTACCCATTACCTTAAAATCCGGACGGATTTCCGATAGGATCTTGCACATTAAAATCCCGTCAATTGCACCTAGCGGGTGATTGGAAACTAAAATAAATGGTCCCGTTTTTGGAATTTTTGCCAAATCTTCTTCAAAAGCAACATAGCTTAGGTTTCTTTCTCTCACAAATGAGTCGAAAAAGTCTTTATCTTCCTTGTCTTTTAGTTTATCGTATAATTTGTTGACTTCATTTATTTTTGCAATGCTCATTACAGCAGCTGCAATAGGATTCTTTAGGAACCCCATTTTATTTAAGCCGGAAGCTTTAATCAAATCGTTTTTCGATATTAAACTCATGTGTGTTTAGTTGCAGTTTGCGTTATTTTATTACCATTTGAAGTGTATTCTTCGAAATTTGCTCCAATAATACACTTTTTTCCTGGTAAAATTTATCAATGTTCTCTATTCTCGCATTCCTTACAGTAAATAAAGATACATTTTTTACAACTTCAGTTTCAAATACTTTTTGCAGTTCATTATTAAGTTCATCAATAGTATTGAACTTGTCTTCCAGGCATAAAGCCAATGAAATGGCTGAGTTCTGCATCAAAGAAACTTTAATTTTATATTTAGACAAATATCCGAAAATCAAACTCATGTGATCTTCTGCAATAAAGGAGAAGTCTCTGGTAGAGATTTTCAATAATGTTTGATTCTCTTTTAAAATATATGATTCTTCGTTTTGGTTTTTGTCTGAAGCTCCTACTTTTGTACCTTCTTTGGTAGGATCTACGAAAGATTTTACATAGAACGGAATGTTTTTTTGCTGAAGTGGCTGCAATGTTTTCGGGTGAATAACACTTGCTCCGTAATATGCCATTTCTATGGCCTCTTCATAAGAGATATGTGAAAGTAAAGAAACATCTTGGAATTTTCTAGGATCTCCGGTCATTACTCCGGGAACATCTTTCCAGATTGTCATGGCTTCTGCATCTAGACAATAAGCAAAGATGGCAGCTGAATAGTCAGAGCCCTCTCTTCCTAATGTTACAGTAAAGTTGTTTTCATCTGAGCCAATAAAGCCCTGAGTAACATAGCAATTTTCTTTATTCAGATGTGAAATTAATTCTTCAGTATTTACCCAGTTCACAACTCCTTCTCTATAAGAGTTATCTGTTTTTACATAATCTCTTGCATCCAGCCATTGATTGGTAAACTGAATTTCATTCAGATATTCACTTACAATTTTTGTGGAAATCATTTCCCCGCAGCTTACTACCTGATCGTAAACAAAACTGTAGTTTGGAGATTTGTTTCTTCTTAAAAAAGAGTCTATATCATCAAAAAACAGATTAATCTCTGCGAAAACCGCATGGTTCTCAGGAAATAAACCTTCAGCAATTTCAATGTGTTTTTGTTTTATCTTTCCAATTTCAGTTTGATAAGTATCCCTCTTGAAATAAAGTTCTACAACTTTTTCCAATTCATTAGTTGTTTTGCCCATTGCCGAAATTACCAGCAGGCATTTTGAAAACCCCTGGCTTTTTAACACCATAGAGACATTTTTTACACTTTCAGCATCTTTTACTGATGCTCCACCAAACTTGAAAATCTTCATTAAATTGTTAATAATAAAATTGTTAGATAAAAATTTATGAGAGTTTTTTACGGGTGACAAAATTATACATTTACGGCGAGATATGAAATAGTCCCGCTATTGTATAGGCTTAAGATTTTATTAAAAATTAAGAATCAGATGAAATTATCCGGATTGCTTCAAGAAAATGGGAGGCGATTTTATGATAAGTGCGTGCTGTAAATGTAAAATGATCCTGTATTGTTTTGATAGACAGTCTGTAAGGTCTTTTGTAGATAATTTTTTTTAATTGCGATAAATTTTACGAAATTTGGAGAAAACGTAAAAAGAAAAATATGTCAGAGCAACCATTACAAACCTTAGGAGAATTTCTTATTAATAGACAAGATGATTTTCAGTATTCTACAGGGGAGTTTTCTCGTCTTCTTAGTGCAATAAGACTGGCTTCTAAAGTTGTAAACAGAGAAGTAAACAAAGCAGGAATTGTAGACATTGCAGGGGCTGCCGGAAACCAAAATGTTCAGGGAGAGGAACAACAAAAACTGGATGTGATTGCTAATGAGATTTTTATTACAGCATTATCTCAAAGAGAAGTAGTTTGTGGAATTGCATCTGAAGAAAATGATGATTTTATTGATATTAAATGTGGCGAAAACGGACATTTAAGTAAATATGTTGTTTTGATTGATCCTTTAGATGGTTCTTCAAATATTGATGTAAATGTTTCTGTGGGAACAATTTTCTCAATCTATAGAAGAGTTACCGAACCGGGAACTCCGGTTCAGCTGGAAGACTTTTTACAAAAAGGGATCAATCAGATTGCGGCAGGATATGTGATTTACGGTTCGTCAACAATGATTGTTTACACGACAGGAAACGGAGTGAACGGATTTACCCTTGATCCGTCTCTGGGAACCTATTATCTTTCTCATCCGAATATGACTTTCCCAAAGACAGGGAAAATTTATTCTATTAACGAAGGAAATTATATCAAATTCCCTCAAGGTGTTAAAAATTACCTTAAATATTGCCAGATGGAAGAGGGAGACAGACCCTATACTTCAAGATATATCGGTTCGTTGGTGGCTGATTTTCATAGAAATATGCTAAAGGGAGGAATTTATATTTATCCCTCTTATTCACAAGCACCAAACGGAAAACTGAGATTGTTATATGAATGTAATCCTATGGCTTTCTTAGCTGAGCAGGCAGGAGGAAAAGCAACTGACGGTTTCAGAAGAATTTTGGAAGTTGAGCCGACAGAGCTTCACCAAAGAATTCCTTTCTTCTGTGGAAGTGTTGAAATGGTAGAGAAAGCAGAAGAGTTTATGCGTATTGATAGCGTAAAATAATGAAAGCAGAATATTCAAGATATTTATTACAATTCAAACGCCCGAGCGGAACATCTCGCGGCGTTTTGCATGAAAAAGAAACCTTTATTCTGGAAATTTTCGAAAACGGGAAAAGAGGAATAGGAGAGTGCGCTGTCTTCCGAGGATTAAGTTATGATGACAGAGAGGATTATGAAGTAAAACTGCAGTGGCTTTGTGATAATATCAATCAGAATTCAGAATTCTTAAAAAGAGAACTGGAAGAGTTTCCGTCTATCTGGTTTGGCTATGAACAGGCTGTTTTAAATTTAAAGCATGGAGAAAATCTGTATTTTCCAAGTGAATTTACACATGGGAAAGCTCCTATTGTAATCAATGGTTTGATATGGATGGGAGATGTTGGCTATATGGAGGAACAGATTCAAGATAAGCTGGAGAAAGGCTTTCATTGTATTAAATTAAAAATAGGAGTCGACTGGCAATCTGAGCATGAAGTTCTTCAGAAATTGAGACAAAAATTTTCAAAAGAGGTATTGGAGCTTCGTGTTGATGCAAATGGAGGTTTTACTAAAGATGAAGCTAAAATAGTTTTACAGCAATTAGCAGATTTACATATCCATTCTATTGAACAGCCTATAAAAGCGGGAAATTGGATCGATATGGCGGAATTGTGTGCGCAAACCCCAACCCCGATTGCTTTAGACGAAGAGCTAATAGGGATTACTGATTTCAATAAAAAGAAAGAATTGTTGGAAACCATAAAGCCTCAATATATTATTTTAAAACCAGCTTTAGTTGGAGGTTTTGCAGGCAGTGATGAATGGATTTCTTTTGCTGAAAAGCAAAACATCGGTTGGTGGATGACTTCTGCTCTGGAAAGCAATATCGGTTTGAATGCTATTGCTCAGTATACTTTTACCAAAAATAATAAAATGCCTCAAGGATTAGGCACAGGAGGATTGTTCACTAATAACTTTGATACACAGTTAGAATTGAGAGGTGAAGAGCTTTATTTTAAAATTGAATAATCAAAAATTTAAACTACATTTTCTATAAAAATCATTTTTTTGATATAATCAATAAACTCTGAGAATTTAGATTTTATTTTTTTCATGATATAGTGATATTTTTTTCAAAAATGTTACTACGTTATTAGTTTTGCTATTGCAGTACAAAAATAATGTTAAAAATCCTTACTTGGGCAATTATTTTAGATTTTTTATCTAAGATTAAGAAAAAATAACAGATTGGTGAATTTTTTAAGTCTTATGTAAAGTTATTCTATTTTTTTACCTCTTAAATTTTCTTAAATTTGCACCTTGTCGTATTATTCGACATCTTAAAGCGAAATTTAATGGAAGAAGAAAAAAAATCACTCAATTTTATTGAGCAAATTATCGAAGATGATTTGGCAAGCGGTCTGAAAAGAGATCAGATCCGTTTCCGTTTTCCGCCTGAACCCAATGGTTATCTGCATGTAGGTCATACAAAAGCGATCTGCATCAACTTTGGTTTAGGTGAAAAATACAATGCTCCCGTAAACCTTCGTTTCGACGATACGAACCCTGAAAAAGAAGAACAGGAATTCGTAGATTCTATAATGAAAGACGTTGAATGGTTAGGTTTCAAATGGGATAAAGTATTGTACGCATCCGATTACTTCCAGCAGCTTTACGATTGGGCCGTTCAGTTGATTAAAGAAGGGAAAGCTTACGTAGATGAGCAGCCTTCTGAAGTGATTACTGAGCAGAGAAAAAATCCTGCAGAACCGGGAATTGAATCTCCATACAGAAACCGTCCTGTTGAAGAATCTTTGGATTTATTCGAAAGGATGAAAAACGGTGAATTCGAAAGCGGATCAATGTCTCTTCGTGCAAAAATTGACATGACATCACCGAATATGAATATGCGTGACCCTGTTATGTACAGAATCTTAAACAAACCTCACCACAGAACCGGTACAGCCTGGAAAATTTATCCGATGTACGACTGGGCTCATGGTGAATCTGATTATATTGAACAAATCTCGCATTCACTTTGCTCTTTAGAATTTGAAAATCACAGACCGCTGTACAACTGGTATTTAGATCAGGTATATGAAGAAGGGAAAGTGAAAAACAAGCAAAGAGAATTTGCAAGGATGAACGTGTCGTATATGATTACTTCCAAAAGAAAACTACAAAGGCTGATCGCTGAAAATGTAGTGAACGGTTGGGATGATCCAAGAATGCCTACTATTTCCGGAATGAGACGAAAAGGTTTTACACCTACTTCTATCAGAAATTTTATCGAGAAAGTAGGGGTTGCCAAAAGAGAAAACCTTATCGAGCTTCAGCTATTGGAATTCTGCGTTCGTGAAGATTTGAATAAAGTTGCAAAGCGTGTGATGACGGTGGTGGATCCAATTAAATTAGTGATCGAAAATTATCCTGAAGGACAGGAAGAATGGCTGGAAACGGAAAACAATCCTGAACAGGAAAATGTAGGAACAAGGGAAATTCCGTTTTCGAGAGAATTATATATTGAGCGTGAAGACTTTAAAGAAGAGGCTAATAATAAGTTCTTTAGACTAAAGTTAGGTGGAGAAGTTCGTCTAAAATCTGCTTATATTATTAAAGGTGAAAGAGTAGAGAAGGACGAAAATGGAGAAATCACGACAATTTATGCGACTTATGATGAAAAATCTAAGTCAGGAAGCGGAACTGAAGAAAGTTTAAGGAAAGTAAAAGGAACAATTCACTGGGTGTCTGCTCAACACGCTATTCCTGTGGAAATAAGAAATTATGATAAATTATTCACAGTAGAACAACCGGATGCGGAGAAAGATGTTGATTTCTTAAATTTCATCAATCCGGATTCCGTAACCACAGTTCAAGGATTTGCTGAGCCTAGTTTAAAAGATGTGGCAGTTGGAGAACCTCTTCAATTCCAGAGAATTGGCTATTTTACGAAAGATCAGGATTCTACAGATACAAATTTTGTATTCAATAGAACAGTGACATTAAAAGACTCTTATAAGCCGGAGTAAAAATTATTTATATCAAATAAATAAAACAGGGCTTAATTTTTTAAGTCCTGTTTTTTTATTTAAACATATCAAACCAATAAAATATTAGAAATTGTGAAAATTATACATTTATATACAAACTCTTTCAAAGGGCTTTCTAAGGAAAGCTGGATGCTTGCGTTGGTAATGCTCATCAACCGTGCGGGTTCTATGGTGCTTCCGTTTTTGGGAGTTTATATGACTGATCATTTGAAATTCAGTATAGAAAATACGGGAATTGTTCTCAGCTTTTTTGGAATAGGATCTGTAATTGGATCTTGGTTGGGAGGTTATATTACTGATAAAATAGGAGAATATAAAGTTCAGTATATAAGTCTGCTGCTGAGTGTTCCCTTATTCTGTTTAATTCCTTTTTTTAAAACAGAAGTTGGAGTAGCAACGATTATTTTACTGCAAAGTATTATAAGTGATGCCTTTCGTCCGGCCAATTCTGTGGCGATTACAAAATATGCAAAACCTGAAAATATTACCAGAGCATTTTCATTAAACAGAATGGCGGTTAATTTAGGATTTTCGATAGGTCCGGCTTTAGGCGGAATATTATCTGCGATTTCGTACGAATTTTTGTTTTTCTCCAATGCTTTGGCAGCTTTATTGGCAGGAATTCTCTATATCATATTTTTCAGAAAACGCAATAAAATTGCAAAACTAAAAGCAAAAAAGGTAAAAGAAGCGGTTGAAATAAAGAAAGAAAATTCTCCCTATCGGGATGGTAAATTCCTGATTTACTGTTTCTTTTGTATGCTGTTTTCAATCTGTTTCTTTCAGTTATTCAGTACGTTAACGATCTTTTATAAAGATACGGCGAAACTAAGTCAGCAGAATATCGGATATATTTTAGGATATAGTGGTTTTCTGATTGTATTGCTCGAGATGGGGTTTGTACAAATTGCCGAAAAGTATTTTAATCTGGCAGTAACCATGCTATTGGGAACCTTTATTTGCGGCTTTTCGTATGCCATGATGGCGTTTGATTACAGTATCATCACACTGGTAATTTCCATGACATTGCTTTGTATTGGTGAGATCTGGACATTGCCTTTCATGTCGACCATTACGGCTTTGAGATCGGGAAAAAACAATAAAGGTGCTTATATGGGATTAAACGGAATTTCATTTTCCGTTGCATTTATCATTACTCCATACTTAGGAACCTTAATTGCTGAAAAATTCGGATTTAATATATTATGGATAGGAACGGGGATTTTGGCGACTCTTATTGCCATTGCTTTTTATTTCATTGTTCCTTGGCTCATTAAAGATAAAAAAGAATTAGAAATTGAAGGTTAAAAATCAAGACAGAAGCTTTATATAAGCTTCTGTCTTCATTTATTTTTTGATTAAAATTTATAAAAGAATTAAGATTTGGAAAGAATATTTCTCACAATCATTTCAGCATGAATTCTTGAATTTTCGATAAACCAAAGGTGGGTATCTTTACCTCCACAAACCACACCGGCAAGGTATAAATCAGGAACATTGGTTTCCATAGTCCCGGTATTGTAAAGCGGATTCAGGCAATCGCCCTGTAATTCTATTCCGGAATTTCTCAGGAAATCAAAATCAGGAAGGTAACCGGTCATAGCCAGAACAAAATCGTTTTCAATTTCATTGATCTCTCCTTTTTCGTCTTTAAAAATGACAGAATGCTCCTTAATTTCTATGATCTCAGAATTAAAAAAAGCTTTAATGCTTCCTTCTGCAATTCTGTTTTCAATATCCGGCTTTACCCAATATTTTACACTTTTAGAAATTTCAGAATGACGGATGATCATCGTTACTTCTGCACCTTTTCTATACGTTTCCAAAGCCGCGTCAACAGCAGAATTGCTTGAACCTACTACGACAATTTTTTGTTTTGCATAAGGATAGGGTTCCGTATAATAATGTTTTACTTTAGGTAAATTTTCTCCCGGAATATTCATTAAGTTGGGAATGTCATAAAATCCGGTGGAGATAATTAGATTTTTAGCATAATATTGTCCTTTCAAAGTCTTAACAGTGAAGACCTCATTACTTTTGGAAACTTTCTCAACCTTTTCATACAAGTTAATGTTTAGATTTCGCTGTCTCGCTATTCCTTGATAGTATTCCAGGGCTTCTTGTCTTCCCGGTTTGGGAGCGGTGGAAATGAAAGGAATATTATCAATCTCCAGTTTCTCTGCAGTGGAAAAGAATCTCATATATAAAGGATAATTGTATAAAGAATTTACAATGGTTCCTTTTTCGATAATTAAATAGGTAAGATTGTTTTTCTGAGCTTCTAATGCACAATTCAGTCCAATAGGTCCGCCTCCGATAATAAGAATATCCAAAATTTCCATAAAACAAAAATACAAAAAACATGAAACAAAGCCTTTTTTAGCAGCATATAAAAAATCGATAGAGGCAATAATCAATCTATATCTCATCTATTTCAAAACTTAAATATGGCATTGCTTTTGGTGAATTTTATATCAAACATTAAAAAATATGAAAAAACTATTTGTTTCACTATTCATTCTAAGTTTAGTTGTAGCCTGTAAGAAAAATCCTGACAAATTCGTCAATGATAAACCGGATTCTACAGAATATGTAAAAACTGATGCTACAAAAGCTACTCCGGTTGAAGTGAGTAAAGACCAAGCTTTAAAGCAGCTTAATGAAGAGATTATTCAAGTTTTGAAGGATAAGGACTATAAGAAGTTTACTGATTTTATTCACCCGGAAAAAGGGGTGCGATTTTCAATGTATGCTTTTGTAAATCCTAAAGAAGATAAGAATTTTTCCAGATCCAACTTCATGAAATATCAACCGACTAAAACCCTTTTCACGTGGGGAACATTGGATGGTTCAGGAGATCCGTATAAAGCTACCATAGATAATTATCTTACAAAATGGGTGTATTCCAAAGATTTTGCCACCGGGCAGGTTGCGTTTAACGAGTTTTTAGGGAAAGGAAATTCACTGAATAATTTAAAAGAAATGTATCCAAAGGCAGACTTTACAGAAAATTATATCAAAGGTTCAGAAACCAATGCTGAAATGGATTGGAAAAGTCTGCGATTGGTTTTTGAAGAGTTTCAGGGAAAATATTATCTGGTTGCGGTAGTAAATGATCAATGGACAATTTAATTTCTTAACGCAAAGATCGGTCTTAATAAATCTTTGCGTTAAAAATATTCTTAATCTAATATTTCAGCCAATTTTTTAGTTAGGTTCTTTCTTGAAAACTGTTCTATATTCTGAGTACTTTCAGATAAGTTTCCGTTTTTCCAGAGCTCAAATTTTTCTAAAATAAAGCTTTTGATGCTTTCGGAGTCATTATAGCTGAAATGCATTCCTGACCTGGTTTCCTTCAGAATTTTTGAAACGTCTGCATCATTCGGTCCAAATGAAATAATCTGTTTTCCCGTTGCCAGATATTCGAAAATCTTTCCGGGAATTATTCCTTTGGAAGATTCGTTAGGAAAGTTGGTGATTAATAAAAGTGAAGATTTCGCCATTTCCTCAATCGCTTTGTCATGAGAAAGGTAACCTAAGTTTGAAACATGTTTTTTTAAATCCGAATTTTCAATTTCATGTAAAATTTTATCATCTATTCTTCCTACAAATTTCAAGCTGAAATTTTCTGAAAAGTCCGGGTTTGTTTTTACCAGATTGTCAAGTGCTTTCCAAAGGTTTTCGGGGTTTCTCAATTGCTCTAAAACACCGATATAACTTATGGTGAATTGGGTCGTATTGTTAAGCTGTGAAGGTGTTGTGTTGTTAAGTTGTTGAGTTGTGGTGCTCTCAATGTACGATTTAGCATCTTCACGACTTAACGACTTAGCATCTACATCGAATCCATTGGTAATACAAATTGAATTAGCTCCGTTTTCTCTAAAGTTTTCCGCGTCTGTATAACTTGTTGCCAAGGTAATATCTGCGTTTTTGAAAACCTGACTTTCTAATTGACGATGTTTCTGATCTGAACTTTTGGTAAGCTTTAAATGCTTGTAATAAGAAATTTCCGTCCACGGATCACGGAAATCAGCAATCCATTTTAAATTGGGAAATTTCTTTTTCAGACCTAAACCGATCAAATGCAAAGAATGCGGAGGTCCTGAAGTGACAACCACATCAATTTTATTTTCTTTTATATATTGCTCAAGAAATTGTACCGAAGGTTTTACCCAGAAAACGCGCGCGTCAGGAATGAAAAAATTTCCTCTCACCCAGATCGAAAGTTTTGATTTCCAGCTTTGGTTTTTGCCTACATCAAACTGCCCTGCTTTGAATTTTTTATTGCTTTTATTGAGTTTTTCGGCCAGCTGATAAGGTTCCCAGATTTTAGTTTTAACGATTTCAATATTTTCAGGAACGTCTTTTAATAAGCTTTCATCCAGTAAAGGATAACTCGGATTTTCCGGGGTATAAATAATGGGTTTCCACCCAAAATCGGGTAAATATTTTGCAAACTTCAGCCACCTTTGAACACCAGGACCTCCCGCAGGAGGCCAGTAATAGGTGATGATCAGTATTTTTTTCTGTTCCATTAAACTTTAAACAGTTTCAATAATTTCTTTCTTCTTATTTTTATTCATCAGGAAAATTCCAAGTCCGCTTAGTACGATGAATAGGCCGAAACAAAGAAGCGAGATCCATTTTCCTTTTTCAATCACTTCCGGCTCAAAGACCATTCTTATGTTGTGATTTCCTGCTGGAACGTGAACGGCACGAAGCAGATAATCTGCTTTGATATAAGGAACTTCTTTCTCGTCTACGAACATCTTCCATCCATGGGGATAATAAATTTCGGAGAATACGGCTAACTGCGGAGTTCTTGATTTTGATTTGAATTCAAGCTCATTCGGCTGATATCCCGTTAAACTGATCGTTGCAGTTGAGTCTGCCTGAACAGGTTTGTTGCTGAAATATTCTTTATCAGAAGAAGCAATGACCGCTGTTTTTTTATTGTCAATAATCCCAATAGATTTGATTTCTTCGTTTGGTGTGTTGACAAACTTTAAATCACTTACAAACCATGCATTGCCGTTTGCAGTTGGATTTGGAACCGCCTGAGGCTGCTCCGGTCCACCAACTACCCAATATTTTGCATTTAACAGATTGAGGATATTCGGAACCTTTACAGAATCCATTACCTGGAAATACTCATTGATGACATCATCATATCTTCTCAGCTTTACGGCATGATATCCTCCGATTGAGGATTTGAAATATGAAGTATTGGTCTCACTGAATGTTCCTAAAATATTATTGAAAATTCTGTAATGCGTTTTGTCTTTTTCAGCAATAGTTTCAAGCGTTTTGTTGACATTTACATTGGCAATAATCGATTCCAAATTCGGGTTACCCTGAACTTTTTCAGCCAGAAGATCTGAACTTTCTGTCTGGAAAGGATTCTCTGCAAAAATCTTGTCTACATAGTTTTCGTCATTTAAATAACGTTTGTTAACTGACCATAGGTCAAATAAACTTACCACTCCAATAACAACTAAAGCAATATTCTGATTCAGTTTTTTCTTTAAGCTTAAGAATAAAAGAATAACAGTAATAGCAACATAAATAAATGCTTTGATTGCATCTATTCTGAATAGCTTAAATCTTTCGTCTGTAAGATAATCCAACAGGAAAGGAGGTAAATAAGCCTGTTCGTTGTCTGTATGGAATCCCAGCAAAGATTTACCGAAAACAAGCAGAATTAAGATCAACCCTAATGTTCCTCCTCCTACGTACGTAAGAATTTTCTGTTTATATTCTTCCGTCAGCTTTTCATCGGTAAAGAATTTATACAATCCGATAATAGCAATTAATGGGAATAATAGTTCTACAACCACCAAAATAGATGATGGGGCTCTGAATTTATTATAAAACGGTACAAAGTCTATAAAGAAGTCTGAAAGTACCATGAAGTTGCTCCCCCAAGCTAAAAATATGGTGAGAATAGAAGCTCCTAAAATCCAGTAACGGTATTTTTTAGAAGCAAAAAAGAATCCTAGAACAGCTAAAAAGCAAACAATAGCTCCCTGATAAGCTGGTCCGGAAGTTCCGGGTTGGTCTCCCCAATAGGTAAGGCTTCCGAATCCTTTAGAAATTCTGTCGTATTCGGTCTGAGAATCTACATTTTGCTGAACCAGTTCCTGGATTTTGGCCATCATTTCTTTTCCTTCCGGTTCCTGGCTTCCGCCACCCATTAATCTTGGAATGAAAAGGTTTAAGGTTTCCAGTTTTCCGTAGCTCCACATCAGCATACTTTCTTTGTCCATTCCTGAATTTCCTCCGGTATGGCTGTCGTTTGTTAGGATCTGCTTTCCACGTACAGTTTCTTTAATGTATTCAGAATTGGCCATGATTCTCTGGGAATTCATTCCTACCCCGATTAAACATGATGCAGCAATAATTCCTGAAGAGATTAGAAAATGTTTTATCTCTGTTTTCTTCTGGATGACTCTTACTATCTCAGAAATAAATAGAAAACCTAATGCAATAAAAAGGTAATAGGTCATTTGAGGATGGTTCGCTGCAATCTGAAGCCCCATAAAAAGGGTAGTGACAATGAATCCCCAAATGTATTGTTTCCGCATATAAACGAGCAGAATACCGGCTAAAAGTGGCGCGAAATATTCAATCGTATTGATTTTACCGTTGTGCCCTGCTGCTATAGCAATGTAAAAATAGGTTGAGAGTCCGAAAAAAGTTGCTCCCAGAAGAGCATATTTCCAGTTTCTCACCACCACCATTCCTAAAAGGAAAAATCCTGAAAAAAGAAGGAAAATATAATTAACAGGTCTTGGAAGAATATTCAGATAGCTGTCAATTTTTTTGATAATATCACCGTTAAATCTACTTCCCATCTGGTAAGTAGGCATTCCTCCGAACATGGAGTCGCTCCAATAGGTTTCATTTCCTGTATCAGCTCTGTAGTCCAAAAGTTCTTTTGCACCTCCTCTGTACTGTACTATGTCATGCTGGAAAAGCTGCTTTCCTGTAAAAACAGGAGTGGAATATAAAAATGCTAAAACTATAAAGACAACTAATGAAATTGCAATATAAATTAAGTTTTTATTTTTCGCCATGTTGATGGTTATTATCTTTTATTTTTCGGAATTATTACCTTTTATCTTTGCTCTCTTTTACTTCTTCAAAATCTACGGTTTCTGCATCCCAGTTAAGATTTTGTTTTCCTCTGTTTGAACTATGAATGTCCTGTTGTTTGTTGTTTGCGCCATTATTGTTGTTAAATCTGTAACTATAAAACGTCTTAAAGAAAATTCTTTTCAGAATATTCCATACAAAGAAAATAATAATGGCAGTGAGTACTAACTCAAGAATGTACTTCATAATTTTTGATTTTTAAAGTTTAAGTCAGTGATTAAAAATCAGTTATTCTCAATTTTTCTTATTTACCGGAAGGGTTTACCATTACAGAAGAGTTTGAAATACTTTTCATAGACTGGGACTGTTTTCCGTCTGAAATCGTTTCAATCTGTGAGGTTTTCACATTTATATTCTGATTGGCAATCCATCCTGTATTTTGGTCAAACTTAATAGTTCCGTTCTGAACAAGCTCACTGCTCATACTATGCGTAATAGGTCCTTGAGCCTGTTTTTCAGTTTTCTTAGGGATACCTCCTGAAATAGAAACTTCTACGATACCATTTCCTGCACTTTTTAAGGTATAGTTAGACGTTACTTTTATTTTACCGTTAGGATCTGCATTTTCACTGTTTGTCCATTTTTCTCCTATTTTTACTCCTTTTTTAGGAATAAGAGTCAGGTTTTTTGAAAGCTGATCCTTCAATATTTTTTCATTGAAGGTTTCCTTCAAATTGGCTGTTACTCCTGCTTTCTGAGTTGGATCTTTCACAAGGGCTCCCACTGCATTAGCAACTTTTGTGTAGATAGGCTCAAAACCTGTAATGGAAATCACATTTCCTTTAGTGTCCATTTTTACATTCAGCTTGTTGCTGGTAAGTGCTCTGTTGACAATCCAAAGCATTTTAAGATCTTCCTCTTTAGGTTCCGGAAGCTTTGTATCTACCACCAGTGTTTTACCTTGGGCAGACTGGGAATTTCTTTTAGCTACAAGATTTAGAGTCAAATCATATACATTTCCTTTGATGTCATTGACTACAAAATTCATCTCATCAGTAGACTCGCTGGTTGCGGTGATCGATTTTCCTTGGGGATCGGTCATCGTTTTTACATCTCTCTGATAAGTGGTAAGCGGATAGGTTTTCCCTTTTTCCAATTTAAAAGATTGTTTGAAGATCCCTAATGAATCTTTGATAGCAGGGTTTGCTTCTACGGTTATAACAGAATCCGCAGGAACCTCTACCGTAACTGTTTTTCCTGTTTTAGGATCTACTTTTGTGATTTTTGCCGTTTCTTTTTTATTACAAGAAACCAAAGCTATTGTTGATACAAGCGCAAGCGCTGCGATATTTTTCATTCTTAATTGTTTAAAAAATAGGGTTTAATAAAAGGATTATTAAACTTTACGATTAAAATTTTATTTTACGATTTTCTGCCTTACAGCTTCATATAAAATCGCTCCACATGCTACTGAAACATTGAGCGATTGAGTTTTTCCTTCAATTGGTAATTTTATTTTTTCATCTGCATGATGAAGTACTTCTTTAGAAATTCCTGTTTCTTCATTTCCCATTACGATAGCGCAAGGTTCTTTGAAATCTACATCATAAATTAATTTCTCTGCTTTTTCACTTGCTGCATATACTGAAATTCCGCTCTGTTGAAGAAAATCTACAACGTGAGCCAAATTGGGAGCTTTACAGATTTTCACATTATAAAGTGCTCCTGCAGAGGTTTTTATAGCATCAGAATTAATTGGTGCAGCTCCTTTTTCCGGAATAATAACCGCATCAACTCCCACACATTCTGCAGTTCTGCAAATTGCCCCAAAGTTTCTAACATCCGTCAAACGGTCCAGAATCAATAAAAACGGAGTTTTTCCTTCTTCAAATAATTGAGGAACAATATCTTCGATTTTATGAAAAGGAACATCCGAAATAAAAGCAACAACACCCTGGTGATTTTTTCTTGTAAAACGGTTCAGTTTTTCAACCGGAACGTAGTTGGGACGGATTTTATTTTTAGCTAAAATTGCTTTTAATTCAGCATAAATAGGTCCTTGCAATGCATTTTGCACAAAAACCTTATCAATCGTTTTTCCCGCTTCAATTGCTTCAATTACGGGACGCAGCCCGAAAATAAAATCGTCTTTTTTATCTGTCATTGTAATATTTTAAATAGTGAATTGTTAAATGTGAATTTTACTTTGTCAGTCAACTTTTTCAGGTTAGAAAATTTACCTTTCACGATTGACCTGCGAGGCAAAATTCACCTTCAACTATCTTCCTTTTTCTCCTAAAATTGCTCTTTTTTGTGACATTACATAGCCGTAATGCAAGCTTTCGTGTATATTGTTGAAAATAATGGCATCCTGAATGCTTTTCAGATCCATTCCAAAACTTGTGGTATAAGGAGTATAGTCTGAAAAGAAATCGCTGTCATAATCTTTCATTAAAATCTTTGATGTTTCAGTCAATAAAAACTCAAGATCTTCTACCTCCGATTTCTGAACATCCAAATTCGGCAATGTTCCTTTTTTGTATGTTTCAATCCAGTATTTATCTATTCTGAAAGGATTTCCGCTTAGGTAGTAATGTAAAAGCTGTTGGGTAGCAACGGTATGTGCAATATTCCAGTATATGTTGTTGTTGAAACCATCAGGAATCAGCAAAAGGTCTTCATGAGAAGTGTTTTGCAGGATTTCTAAAAGGTTTTTTCTTACTTGTCTGTGAGCTTGAAAATGATAATTCATTTTACAAAAATTTTAATCACCAAAAATAGTTTAATAAACTGGAAATGACAATTTTTGAATGGCAGATTGAAGTAAAATTTATATATTTTTATGAAAAAATAGAATAATTGTATTGAGTTTTAAGGTTTCGACTATTTTGAATCTCGCATTGGTGTTGGAATATTTAACAAACTTTAACTCAAAAATGGCATCTATTATGTTGATTAATGCAAGTATTTATTAGAAATTTACCAATTATTTTAAATTAACTTATGTCAGATACATATCAAGCAGAAGATATCCGTCAGCTGACGGAAAAAGTAAAAGAAAAAAACTACTTATTTTCTCTTCTGAGACAGGAAATCAATAAAGTGATTATCGGCCAGGAATATATGATAGACCGTCTTTTAGTCGGGCTTTTAGGAAATGGTCACGTTCTTCTGGAAGGGGTTCCGGGTTTGGCAAAAACATTGGCAATTAAAACATTGGCGGAAGCAGTTCACGGAGATTTTTCGAGAATTCAGTTTACTCCGGATTTGTTGCCTGCAGATGTTGTCGGAACAATGATTTATAATGTTAAGGACAACGATTTTTCAATAAAAAGAGGGCCTGTTTTTGCAAATTTTGTGTTGGCAGATGAGATCAACCGTGCCCCTGCAAAAGTACAGTCGGCTTTGCTGGAAGTGATGCAGGAAAAGCAGGTGACGATTGGTGATGAGACGATGAAGCTTCCAAAACCTTTTCTGGTATTGGCAACACAGAACCCGATTGATCAGGAAGGGACCTATCTTTTACCGGAAGCTCAAAGCGACCGTTTCATGCTGAAATGTACAATAGATTATCCGAAATTTGAAGATGAAAGAACCGTTATGAGAATGGTTTCTACTTCACATCAGCCTGTTGTAAAGCCTGTAATTACCTTACAAGATATTGTAGACGCAAAAGAGCTGATCAATCAGATTTATCTTGATGAAAAGATTGAAAAATATATTCTGGATATGGTTTTTGCAACCCGTTATCCGGAAAACTACGGTCTTTCTGAACTTAAAAATTATATCGGTTTCGGAGCTTCTCCGAGAGCATCCATTAACTTGGCGATTGCATCAAGGGCGTATGCGTTTTTAAAAGGAAGAGCATTTGTGATTCCTGAAGATGTGAAAGAACTGGCTAAAGATGTATTGAGACACAGAATTGGTTTAACTTTCGAGGCTGAAGCAGAAGAAATTTCATCAGAAGAGATTATCAACAGAATTTTAGCGAAAATTCAGGCTCCGTAAGTTTTAAAATTATGCATATTAAAGAAATTAAAACTGTTTCAAATTTAAAACCATTTGATAGGTATAATTATTTTATTAAGAAGATTGCTGATTTTGAAACATTATACACATTAAAAAATTTAGAGGGAGATTTTGCGATTTCTGAGGTGGATAATCATTTTATGTTTCCATTATGGTCTCATAAAGAATTTGCAACATTGAATTTAGATAAAGAATGGCAATATTTTACAATTTTTGAAATTTCTTTGGAAGAATTAACAGATGAAATTTTTCCATTTATTTTAAAAAATGACTACTTGATTAATGTGTTTCCGATGAATGATAAAACTGGTTTTGTTGTCAGTCTTGAAGAACTTAAGAGAGATTTATCAGAAGAGTTAGAAAATTATCAATAGGATTTTAGAGAAAATACTAACTCTGTAATTATTAAGATGGAAAAAATTATTATTAGAAAGGCGGTTCAGGAAGATTGTACTCCTATGTTGGAGTTAATTAAAGAGCTGGCTGATTATGAAAAGGCATTGCATGAAGTGACTTTGACTTTAGAGCAGTTTATTGCAGACGGATTTGGGAATTCACCTGTTTGGGGAGCTTTTGTAGCTGAATTTGAAGGGGAAATTGTTGGGATTTCATTGTATTATGATAGATATTCAACATGGAAAGGAAGAAGGTTGTATTTGGAAGATTTGGTAGTGACAGAAAAACTGAGAGGAAAGCAAATTGGGAAGAAATTATTTGAAGCAACAATGGAGCATGGAAAATCCAATCAATACAGCGGAATGGTTTTTCAAGTGTTGAACTGGAATGAACCCGCGATCAATTTCTATAAAAAATACAGTCCGAAATTTGATGATGAATGGTTTAATGTTTCAATAGAATTTAAATAGGTTGAAAATAATGAGTTGTAAATCTTTCAACCTTAAAAATAATTTATGCAGATAAAAGATATTGTAAAAAAGGTCAAGCAAATAGAAATCCGTACCCGAAAGAAAACGGAAGCTACTTTGATGGGGCAATATCACAGTGCTTTTAAAGGGCAGGGAATGACTTTTTCGGAGGTTCGCCCGTATCAGTTTGGTGATGAAATCCGTAGAATCGACTGGAATAAAACAGCGCGTTTCCGGGAACCGTTCGTAAAAGTGATGGAAGAGGAGAGAGAGTTGACGATGATGTTGCTGGTCGATATTTCTGCTTCGATGGATTATGGAACGAAAACCCAGCTGAAAAGAGAATATGTTGCCGAAATTGCGGCAAGCTTAGGTTTTTCTGCGGCTGGAAATAATGATAAGGTAGGCTTGATTTTATTTGCGGATAAAGTATATAAAGTTATTCCTCCGCAAAAAGGAAGGAAACATATTCTTTCAATTATCAGTACTATTCTGACAGCAGATTACGTTCCTGCAGTGTCAAAAATTGATAAGGCTATGGAATACATGATGGGAATTTTTAAAAGGAAATCTCTCGTATTTCTCTTTTCCGATTTTGAAGATGAATATGATTCCAAAATGCTGAGAGTGGCTTCAAAAAAACACCAGCTGCTCGGAATGAGAATTTTTGATGAAAAAGATAGTGAAATTCCTGACGTAGGATATACTTTATTGTATGACGCAGAAACGGGACAACAGGTTTGGGCAAATACATCCAGTGCAAGATGGAGATATACTTTTGCAGAAGCTCAGAAACAGAAATTAAGAGCGTTGGAAGAAGATTTTGCTAATAGTTCAGCGAGCTTTATGAATATTAATACAGGTTCGGATTATTCGAAACTGTTGTATAATTATTTTCAGAAAAAATAAAATAGAAGTTAGAATTTAGAGGTTAGAAATTAATTGCTGAACTTTAAATATTAAACTTTAAACAATTATTTAAAATTGAAAAAACTACTATTTATATTTTGTTTTTTTATCTGTGCAAATGCTTTTTCACAGATACTTTCTTCCAGTGTTGAGAAGAAAACCATCGCTTTGGGAGAATTAAACCATATTGTTATTACTATTAACAATTTACATAACAAAAAAGTTTCCGCTGCTCCCGAAAACGAATTGTTGCCTTTTCATTTTGAAGAAGTAAAAGACAGTATTGCCCAGACTCAGGATATTTATTACCGAAGAATTGAATTTGCGGTATTTGAAGAGGGTAGTTTTAAGATTCCTGAACTGGAATTCAAAGTGGACGGAAAGGTTTTAAAAACAATTCCCTATGAAATAGATGTCATTAATACGGCGAAAAAAGGCGACCAGATTAATGATATTATGAACAATAAAGAGGTAAATCTGGAAGTAAAAGATTACTGGGAGCTTTATAAATGGTATATTTTAGCTGGTTTGTCCGTTATTGCTTTAATTATTGCTATTATCATGTTCATTAAATGGGGCAGGAAATCGAAAGATTCTCCTGTAGTAGCGACCAACCAGACTTTGAAGGAGCTGGATTCTTTAAAAAAGAAAAAATATGTGGAAAGCGGAGATTACCGTTCATTTTATGTGGAGCTGATCGATATTTCCAGAAAGTTTATTTCCAGACAATACCATTTGCCTGCAGATGTTTTATTGACGGATGATTTAATTGATTTGATGAAAAAAAATAATACCATTTCTCAGGAAAACGAAAAAGTAGTGGAAGAAGTCTTCTTACGTGGAGATTTGGTGAAATTTGCCAAAACCTTTCCGGATCAGGAAGCAATGGAAAAAGATTTTGCAGAGATCAGAGAATTTGTAAAGCGCTCATCAAAGGATTTGGAATTTGAAAACTTGAGAAAGGATGTTTGATTTTGAATTTTATAGTCCGTGGTTTTTGCTTCTTTTTTTACTGTTTATTCCGCTTTTATTAAAAGACATAAGGAAACAGAAAAGAAAAGGAATTAAAGTTCCTACCGTAAAGAATATGAGCAGCAATAATGGTATTCTGTCTGTGCTCTTTTTACTGAGAATATCAAAGTATATTATTCTTTCTGCCTTGATTATTGCTATGGCAAGACCAAGAACTTTTACCATTTCTCAGGACAGGGATGATACGAAAGGAGTCGATATTATGCTTTCGGTGGATGTTTCTTTAAGTATGTTAGCAAAAGACTTAACACCGGATCGGTTGACAGCTTTAAAGGATATTGCGATTAAATTTGTTGAAAAGCGCCCGAATGACAGAATCGGTTTGGTAGCTTATTCGGGAGAGGCGTTTACCAAAGTTCCTGTAACTTCAGATCATCAGGTTGTTATAGATGAATTGAAGAATTTGAATCCGATGGAGCTTCAGCCGGGAACAGCAATCGGAGAAGGGCTTTCTGTTGCGGTGAACCATCTTAAAAATAGCAAGGCAAAGACTAAGATTATTATATTGATGACAGATGGTGTTAATACGATCGAAAATGCAATGCCACCACAAATTGCTGCTGAGTTGGCAAAAAATAACAATATAAAAGTGTATTCTATCGGTATCGGAACCAATGGATATGCTTTGATGCCTACACAGACAGATATATTTGGAGATTTGGTATTTACGGAAACTGAGGTTAAAATTGACGAGCCTGTTTTGAAAGACGTTGCACAAATGACGGGAGGTAAATATTTCAGGGCGACTTCTAATTCGGGATTAGCAGAAGTGTATGATGAGATTAATCAGTTGGAAAAATCTGATATAAAAGTTTCCAAACTATATAACTACGAAGAATATTTTAAAATTTTTCTTTGGATTGCATTGGGAATGCTTGTTTTTGATGCATTGTTGAGGTGGGTATTTTATAAATTTTTAAGCTGATGGATTGGTATTTAGGAAATTACTGGTATTTGTTGTTGCTGTTACTTTTGCCGTTTCTGGCAGTATTGCTGATCCGTTTTTTTAAATGGAAAAAGAAAAGAAGAGAAGCATTTGCAGAATATCAGTTTCATGAACAGTTATTTGAAAAAAGCTCAGGATTTACAAAATTTTTTCCTGCTTTATATCTCTTAGGAACATTGTTTCTCATATTCTCTATTATTGATCTATTGAGTGGTTCCAACGAAGTTCAGACCAAGCAAAAGCTGAATAATGTGATCTTCATGCTTGACGTTTCCAACTCTATGAATGCAGAAGATGTGGAGCCCAACCGTTTGATGGAGGCTAAAAATGTGATGATCAACACGATGCAGAAAATGAATAGTGATAAAGTCGGTGTCGTGATCTTTGCGGGTGAAGCAACCTCTATTATGCCTTTAACGACTGATTATTCTTCTGTAGAAACATACATTAACGGTATCGAAACCAATTCTATGCAGATTCAGGGAACTGATTTTCTAAAAGCGATGGAAGTGGCCGCAGAAAAATTTAAAAACGTGAACAAGGGAGCAAGAAAAATAGTGTTGCTAAGCGACGGAGAAGATAACGAAGGAAATGATGCAGCAGCAATACGGTTGGCTAATAAAGAAGGAATTGTAGTCACAACTGTAGGAATCGGTACCGAAGAAGGAGCCCCTGTTCCTGAATACTCTTTTGGTCAGCTTATGGGATATAAATCTGATGTGAACGGAGAAACGGTGATTTCCAAAAGACAGACGGAAGCTTTGCATAAAATAGCTGAATCAACAGGAGGAGATTATATTGACGGAAATAATATCAATGAAACTCCCAATAAAATAATTGATATTCTGAGCAAAAAGTCATTCTCTTCGGAGACATTAGTAAAATCGCAAAATGCCAATCATTATTATCAATATTTCTTAGGTTTTTCAATTTTATTTTTCTTTTTGGTTTATATATTTAATCCTAAAAGAGATTTTAATGTTTAATTTTCTATTTAGTTTACAGGGTATTAAGCAATATTTTAACCCAATTTTAACAAATTAGAACCTGTTTATTAACATATAAAGGGATAATTTTGCATTTGATGAATACTAAAATCATTTTTTTATCGTTTCTACTTGCCTTAGGGTTTTCAGGCTGTGTGTTTGGTCAGGAAAGCTACAGAACTTTAGTGTACGAAGGCAATCAAAAATTTAACGATAAAAACTATGAAGGTGCATCTTCCAAATATATGGAAGCGGTAAAACAGAATGATAAAGATTTTACGGCTCATTATAATATGGGAAATGCATTGTATAAGAGCAAAAAGTATGAAGAAGCACAGGCTGAATTTGAAAAGGCGAAAGCACTTTCTCAGTCTCTTCCGGATAAGGCAGCAGCTCTACATAATTTAGGAAATACTTATATGCAGATGAATCAGCCCGAAAAAGCGGCAGATTATTATAAGCAATCCTTAAAGCAGAATCCGAAAAGCGAGGCAACAAGAAAGAACTATGAAATTGCCAAGCTGAAGGAAAAAGAAAATCAACAAAAGAAAAACCAGCAGAATAACTCAGGCAAAGGAGGCGGCGGTGACCAAAAACAAAATGATGATCAAAACGGAAATCCTAAAGATCAAAAACAGGATCAGGGAAAAGGCCAGCAAAATAAAGGTAAAAATCAGGAAGGAAATAATCCTGATCAGAACCAGAATAATGAAGGCAAAATTCCAAAAGATCTTGAAAATGCCATATTAAACAAAGTAAGCGAAAAAGAAAAAGAAACCGCCAGAAGAATTTTAAATAAAAATTCTTATTCGATGCCGCAAAGCAACGAGAAAGATTGGTGATGAAGCAAAAGCTTATCTACATATTACTCCTATTTGTTTCCATAATTTCTTATGGACAGGTAAATCTTTCTCTGGAGTCAGATAAAACTGAATATAACGGAAGAGAAATTATCAATCTTACCATTGTACTGGAATTAAATGGGGGAGATCTTGAACAGCAGTCTGTATTTCAATTGCCGGATCTTTCCAAATTTACCATAATAGGTAGCGGATCTGTAACAAATAGCTTCATGGATCCTTTAACCAATACGGTAATTACGGAAAAGATTACCCGATTGGCACTTGAGCCTAAAAAGAAAGGCAAAGTGAGAATTGGTTCGGTTCTCGTTACTGTCAGTAACAAGATCTATAAGACGGAACCTTTTGATATTGTAATAAAAGATATCGACAAAAAATCTGCAGCCCATATTGCGGCACAAAATGAAGTGTTTTTGAATATGGAGATTGAAGATAGGGAAGTCTATCAGGATCAGCCTACAGTTGCAGTGCTAAAAGTATATTCCAGAAATATAGATAACCTGAGAAAGATTAGAAACATACAGCTTCCTCAGCAGGACAATATTAATGTACACCCGGTACACTTTAGAAAGTCGGAAATTGATCCTTCCGATATGGGAGGCAGTATGGCATCACAGGTGATTGCTGTTTTTATGGTTTTTCCTAACCATGCAGGTTATGTAGAAGTACCTGCTGTTTCGGCTTCTGTAAATACGCTTTCCAATCAGAATAAAATACTTTCCAATAAAGTAAGGCTTAATGTAAAAAAACTTCCTGAAGGAGCTCCTGAAAGTTTTAAAAATGCTGTCGGAAACTTTAAGGTAGATGTTTACTGCCCAACTGCAGGAAAAGCAGAGGTAAAAAAGCCGATGAATATAGTGGTGAAAGTATCAGGAGAAGGTAATATCATGGATATGAAATTACCGGGCATTGAAGCTTCCCAGGACTATGAGTTTTTTAATCCGAAAATTACTTCAAAAGTTTACCCCGGAAAAGCAGGAATGAAAGGCGAAATCTTCGCTAATTATATTGTGATTCCTAAAAAGCAGGGTGTAATTTCAATTAAAACCGAAGAGTTTTCATTTTTTGATCCGGAGAAAAAAGAATATGTTGAAATTCCTGTCGGGCAATTCGATATTCATTCAATTTCTCATGAGCAGATGTTGGAATCCCGTTCTACTGTAGAAAAGGTGAATGAATATACCAACAACTTTTTAGAAACGGTAAATACTCCTGTTTTAAAAACAACGTCATTTAAAGTAAAAGAAAAAAATAAATTTAATTGGAATGTCCTGTTTGTAAATATTGCCATTCTACTAAGTTTATTCGTTGCCTATCTTGTATTTAGAAATTGGCAAAAAAAACGATCTTTAGTTGACAAAACGGTATCGTCTGAGTCTTTAGGTTCTATTGCCGAAACGGAGCAGGAAATCCGGACTATGCTGAAAACTGATATTTCAGATTATTTTGACTATTTAAAAAACCTGAAAGAAAATAACGATTACACCAAATTTTTTGAAACGGTAGAAGAGCTTGATTCTGAAGTCAGAAATCAATATTTTCAAAGTTCTTCAAAGGATTTTACATTATTTCTGGAAAACTATAAAGGTTCTCATATTGCTGAGGAATATAGAAATCTCTCCCAAAAAATTCAGATTGAAAAATATGCTCCTGTAAAATCTGAAGAAGGAATTGATGAACTCTTTAATGCAATTGTTAAATTATATTCTAGTATTAGCAAATAATCAATTATTTTTCATATTTTTGCGAAATTCTTAATTGCAATATGATGGAAGTATTTGAACATTTTTCTATTAAAGAAATTATTACCTGTTTTATGGTGCTTTTTGCCGTGATCGACATCATAGGTTCTATTCCTATTGTGGTAAGTTTACAGCAAAAATTTGGACAGATTGAAGCAGAAAGAGCTTCCATTACAGCAGGTGCAATTATGCTTGTTTTTCTTTTTGTAGGAGACAAAATCCTGAAATTTATTGGAGTAGATGTCAATTCTTTTGCGATTGCAGGAGCATTTGTCATCTTTATTATTGCGCTGGAAATGATCTTAGGGATTGAGATCAATAAAACTTCAGAAGCTAAATCTGCCTCTATTGTTCCGATTGCTTTTCCATTGGTAGCAGGAGCGGGAACTTTAACGACTACATTATCTTTAAAAGCTGAATTCCATGATATTAATATCATTTTTGGAATCATTCTCAATACAATTTTCGTATATTTGGTGCTGAAATCTGCTACTTGGCTGGAAAAGAAAATGGGGGAAGCTACATTGGCTATTTTACAGAAAGTTTTTGGAATTATTCTTCTGGCGATTTCAATCAAATTATTTACCGCAAACTTTGCCCAATTGGTGCAGAATTATATTAATTTTTAAAAATTATGCAGAAGTTTTATAAAATATTTTTGGTGGTTTTCGTTATCATTATCGGAATCAATGTGTATGCAATAGATTTTAATACAGATCTTTTATCTGAAGATAATCTGAAGTTCGTATTTTCTATTGGAGCAGGTGTTATAGGGTTGATATTGCTTTTTGTAATGAATACCTGGAGTAAAGTCGGAATAAGAAAATAAGTATTTTAAAAATGCTTTTCAAATATAAACCTCTTTCAGTTTTGAAGGAGGTTTTTTTGTTCTTCTATCATTATATACCAATGGTTATTCTGAATGAAATGAAGAATCTGGGTTCTAATTTATAAAAATTTCTAAAGCACAAATTTAAGAAACCACAAGATTCTTTAACACGGCTTCGGATTTGAGTTCCGTTTCTCTCCATTCTTTTTCAGGATTGCTTTGAGCAGTAATTCCGCCTCCTACAAAAAGATGAATGGCATTTTTGTAAAGCTTGGAACAACGAAGGTTAACAAAATACTGAATACTTTCTTCAGTTTCTATTTTGATATAACCGGCATAGAATTCGCGTGGGAATTTTTCTAATTGTTGTATGTTGTCTTTGCAGAACTCTTTTGGAATGCCACAAACAGCCGGAGTAGGATGCAGCTCCTGAATAATTTTATCTAAGTCTTCAGGTTGTATTTTTATCTTAAAATCAGTTCTTAGATGTTTAATGTTTCCGGAAATATGATCATACGTTTCCGATTCTTCAAGAGATTCAGAATAATTCTTTAAAATATTTCTGATATAGCCAGAAACAGGTTTTTGTTCTTCAATTTCTTTTTCAGACCAGCTTTCTGAAACAGGAAGCGTTCCGGCAAGACTCATCGTTTCAAAAGTGTGAGTTTGTTTACTGAATTTTCCTAATACTTCTGAAAATGCACCCATCCAAGAATTTTCACCATCAATAAAAATATATCTGAATGCATTGGGATAAGCATTACAAAGGTTTTTAAAGCTTTGTTTAAGATCAATTTCATTAAAACCTGTGAAAATCTTTCTTCTGGAATATACCAGTTTGGGAAGTTGGTTGTCTTTGATTACATCGATTACTTTAGCAAGATTACTCAGATATTCATCTTTTGTTTCTGCAATAAACTGGTTTTTATCTTTAGTTAGAAGATCGCCTGAAATTGCAGTATCGTTAAAATTCTCGGGATTTATTTCAATAATTTTTCCTTTAAAGTCAATTTGTCTTAATCCGTCAAAAGAATAAAAATTTACATTGCTTTCACTTGAATTTTCGTCTGTTGAATATAGGCTTTCGTCGAATGGAAATTTAAAATAGATCATTATTTACTACTTTTCAAAAAATCAGATCTTGGAGATGGCGTAAGAAATTCCGAAGTTGATTTTACTTTCTACAAAGGTATTATTAGTCTTAAAAATGTCAAAATCAAAAGAACTGTTTTTTAATGAAATATTCTTTATTTTATAGTGTTGGTATTCTGCAAAAACGAGAAAATGTTTTAAAATCCTATATTGAAGTCCGAATGAAAATCCGATGTTGGTTTGCTGGCTTTTAAAATCATCCAGTTTATTCAAAACATTATTTTCGGGAACTAAAAACTGCATTTTGTAGGTATTATGATTAACCAAAATTCCTGCAAAAGGGCGGATATTTTTCCATTCGTAGGCAATTTTTAACTGTAAAGCATATTCAAAATGTTTGTTGTTGAACCGTTGAAACAATAAAGGTTGCTGATCTTTGGTAAAATAAAATCCATTAAGAAAAGTATCTTCTTTATTGGCGTCAAGGTCAAAAGAAGAATTCCAGTGATAGGCATGTGCGGAAAGCAATAGAAATAACGGAGATGTGAATAAGCTCTTGGAAATCCAGATCCCTAAATTTTCGCCGAACTGTTGCTTCTTTTGGGACGCTATTGCTGTCCAGTCTGAATCCTTAAATCCAATTCCGGCTTCCACACCAAACTGGAATGTATTGAATATTTTGCGTTTTATCTTTTTTCGGGACTTTTGCTTGTCAAGATCTTCTTTATAAACGTTCTTTATTTCTCTTTCAGAAACAGTTAATGGATGTGTGATTAGGCTTTTGGACTTTAGATTCAGAGGTTTTTCGAGATAAATCGTATCATACACAATTACCTTTTCATACACATAAACTGTATCTATTTTTCTCTTTTTTTGCGCAAATGAAAAGTTGATTATGATGAGAGAAAAGAGGAAAAGTATTTTTTTTAAAAACATGTTTTATTAGTTTATCTTTCTACAAATATAGTGTCTCTCTGGATTATCTTTTTCACAACAATCACTTTGTGAGAAGAGGATTCAGTAGAATCTTGATTTACTATAGCTTTTGAAGATACTGAGTTTTTTGTTTTAACTGGAGATGGGTGATCTGATTTTAAATCCTTATTAACCTTTGAATTGGATTTAGGAGTTACTTCCACACTTTCTAAAATATCTTCGGAATATGTCTCATAATCATGAGTAGATTTAGCTCCATTCAAAGAAGATTTTTTTTCTTCAGATTTAGAATCTGACAGTGTAGAATCAAATGTTGTAATTAAAGAGTTATTAGGACTGAAAAATAATATAGATCCTATGATGATAATGAAAAATGTACATCCGACAATCACTTTCTGTTTCCAAAAGCTATTTGAAAATGGAAGGTTATTAGTTGAAATGTCTGATGGAATTTCAAAATTTTTGGAAGGTGAAATTGAAAAATCTGAAAATTTATTCTGAAATGTTTGTGCCCATAATAATCCTCCAAATCCGAGGAAAACTAATAGCTGAGCGGTTTTGTTTTTCTGAGTTTCTTTAGTCACAAAATGTGTGATCAGGTAATTCTGAATAAATTTTTTTGCTCTCATCAAATGTGATTTTGAAGTGTTGACAGGGATTTTCAATAAGCTCGAAATTTCCGAATGAGAATAGTTTTCAATATAATACAGGTTGAAAACGGATTTGTGATGGAGAGGCAGACTGTCGATAGATTGTAAGAGTTCTTCTCTTGTGAAGTTATAAGCTAAAATATGTTTTGCTTCGTCAATTGCAGATGTTGTCATTTCGGTCAATGTATCTGGGATTTCTGATGGTTCAATATTGATCAGTGGGTCTTTGGTGGTTTTACGGATAACCTGTAATGCATTATTGACTACGATTTTTTTCAGCCATGCAAAAACTGCCTTTTCATCTTTCAGCTGATGATTTTTTTGTATTGCCATCATAAAACTATCCTGAAGAATATCTTCTGCAGTCTGAAGATCTCCAATATATCTGCGACAAATCCCCAAAAGTTTTGGGGAATAGTCGAGATAGATTTTTTGCCAGTTGAGCTTTGACATTCAATTAGTTTGGTATTACAGTAAGGCTAGTGAATTCGGTATTGGTAGTACCGATTGGATTCGCTGTAGATTGTACTTCAACATCATTTACAAATACTTTATAATTTACTCCAGTATTATCGTCCGTGTGTAGAATTTTGTAAATATTATTATCAAGAGCTTTAAAAGAATTTAAATATTTAAAATTACTTCCCATAGGATATAAATTATATTGGATATTGTTCTTATAGTAATCAACTGTGCCAATGAAATATCTATTAATGCCATCAATTTGAAGATGATAATATGAATTATTAAAAGATATAAATGACGGAGATGGGGTTATAATACCTGTTGAAAGATCTTTGTAATATACTGTTTGATTTGTGTTGTCTTTTATTAACATCTTCAAAGAACCTCCTTCTTCATGAATATCTAAACAATTTGAGAATGTAGAGACAAAATGATACACTCCATTTTTATAATATCCCAAATCCCAATTGGTTGTAGGTGTATTGATGATATTATTTTCTAAAGGTACATAGACATCATTTCCAATCAAGTATATTGAAGCAGAAGTAGTATAATCATTTTGTTCAAACACCACTGTTTTTATTCCGTTTTTCCAATAACAATATTGATATTGATTTTGTGTAGAAGTTGCAGCAGGATTTCTCATGAGTCCAGCAATATATACATTTCCATTTTCAACAAAGAAATTACTAATAGTGAAGTTTTGTGAAATGGCAGTATTAGGTTGGATTCCTAAATATTGAGCAATATCATATTTTATATTGTTTTTCCAATAATAATAGTTTACTTCATGAGTTATAGGGTTTTGGTAATATGCAAAAACATAAATGTCATTATTATTAAGAAATATTTGATAAGGATCATAACCTGTGCCATTCGGTAAAACTGTTTTTAAAGTATTTTTCCAATAACAAGCTTCGTTATTTTCAGTACCTGCAACATATACATCGTAAGAAGTGTTCTTTTTCTCAAGTATTTCTGCAATATTATCATTCTCCCTACAAGAAAATACAAACGTTAATAATAAAATAAATGGTAAAATTAAATTCCTCATGGTTTTTAGTGTAAAAAAAAAAAATTTTTAATAATATACAACAGGTTTTAAAATTTTAGGGATTTTCACGATATGATAAGGCTGTGTAATAACCGAAGTTGTGTTTCCCTGCAATAGTTTTTCTATATCCACATTGATGCTTTGAGAAGATTCATCTATTGCCATAATATCTATAGAATGTCCCCCGTTATTGTAAACCTGATCAAAAGCTACAATCAGCATATATTGATTAAAATCGATATTGGTTTCTGTAAAACTTCCTGAGACATTGTAAGAGCTGTCCAGATCCGTAAGGAAATTATTCCATTGTGTCGTGTTGGTAATTGCAATATTCTGTTGCGGCATAGAATGAGACGAAATATATCCTTTTCCTATAAGCTGGCTGTTTATGGGAATACTGGCAACATCATTCTCTTCATTTTCATGGCAGGATACCATGAAAAGCGCTGAAGTTACTAAAGTTAAAAGTAGAATTCTTTTCATAAAGATAAATTTAAAGGTTTATATCTATAGGATGCAGAAAAATAAAAAGGTTGCAGTATATGCATAAAAAAAGACTCAAATTTTTGAGTCTTTTTTTATTGTTTGAAAATTTCTTATCTGTTGATAATATTGTTAGTCATTGTGGTATGGCTTATCAACTGATCTTTTTCATCACGAATTTCAATTTCCGAAACATGCATTGTTCTTCCTTTTCTGATAAAACGAGCGACTGCTGTTACAATACCGTCTTTTTTGCTTCTTAAATGATTGGTGTTGATATTAGTTCCTACACCATAATATTTCTCTCCATCAATGAAAATATTAGTAAGGCTAGAACCCATTGTTTCGGCTAAAACACAGCTTGCTCCGCCGTGCATAATTCCGAAAGGCTGATGTATTCTTGGCAAAACAGGCATGGTTGCCGTTAATGTTTCATTTTCAAGATCAATATCTGTGAATTTTATTTCCAGTGTTTTTGCAAAAGTTTCGCCGCCCCAATTATTGATGAATGCTAATATTTCTTCTTTAGTTTTATCTTTTGTGTACATGTTGTCTAAGTATTTTTTAGTAAAAAATAAAAAGTAATTTTGCTTCTAGCTTCTAGCTTCTAACTCATTCCCCATAATGTTCGGGTTCCAGTTTGCCGGAATTTTCGGAACAATATCGTTTTTGATATAGTAATTCTGAATTTCCTCCATAATTTCTGAAAATGGGACAGAGGCAATTCTTTCGTAAGGAATAGTATAGCCTAAATACACTATTTTTCTTTTAAAATCTCCTGCAGCTAAAACGATAGGAACTTTTGCAGCTAAAGCCATATGATAAAATCCTTTTCGCCATTTTGGAACCCAGCTTCTTGTGCCTTCAGGGGTGATTACCAAGCTGAAATCTTCTTTTGCAAACTGTTTTGCTACGAAATTGATTAAATCATTCTTTTGGCTTCTGTCAATACCAATTCCTCCAAGTCCTTTTACTAATCCTCCATACCAGGCTTTGGTGTGAGCATCTTTAATGATTACTTTTAAAGGCTTTTTCAACGACCAATAGGCAAGGTTTCCCAGGATATATTCCATATTGTGAGTATGGGGTGCTACAACCAGGATACATCTGTTCAGGCTGTTTACATCGCCTTGTAGAACGACTTTCCAACCCATTAGTTTTAACATCAGTTTGCCAATCAGCTTTCTCATATAGTTTAAATTAAAAACAAAAAAGTATAACCAAAGTGGTTATACTTTACAAATATATTGAAATATTATCGCTCTTAAAATAAACTGCTGATTAAATCAACAATTTTCATTACAATTTCTAATGCCAGTTGTACCATGATTATTGATATTTTATTGAGTGTTTTGGTTATATTTTTTTATTACACAAATGTAAAGTTTTTTATTTACATAAAGAACTAAATATTTATATTTTTTATTTTCTGTGAGAGAAGAAGAGTGTGAATTTCAAACGGTTGTGTTATTCATTCACACCTTCTGCCACTCTCTGCAGTTAATTATTTAGTTTGTATGGAAATTTCGTTTTTACCTTCGTTTACTTTGATGTCCAGATTGCCTCCTTTCATCTTTTTGATGCTACTTTTCATAGAATCAATTACTTTATCAGCCTGGTTGCTCGGCACTTTTTTACCATTTACAATGATGCTGTCCTCCTCATCAGAATTATATTCAATGGTAGAGCCGTTTACAGTAATTTTGTTTTTTTCAATCTTGATGTTTCCGTCTTCGTCTTTTTCCTGGTCGTTATCATTGATTCCGTCTGCATTCAAGTCTCCATCAAAGTTGATAAGGTCATGTTTTGCAGGAAGTACAATGGTCTTCAAAGGAACTACCAATTCATAATCGATACTGTAATCTCTGAATCTGTGTTCATAAGGATATTTTACAAAGTTGGGAAGAACGATTCTGTTATTGATCACTTCTACCGGAACACTTACATTTAACGGAAGATTATATCCTTTAGCTTCTTTTTTAATAATCAAATATGGAGTTTTGATGTCTGCTTTTCTTGTTACATCCACATGAATCCAGTCTTTTTTGAATACGGAGATTTTATCGGAGTAAAGATCATTATCGTATCCCTTGAAGTTTTGAGGAATTGTCACCTGCTTTACATCCACATAAATGCTGTCAGATTGTGTATTGATCGCAACTTCTTCCGTGTCTTCCTTATGACCTTTCAGGAACATTTCCTGTCTTGCCATGCTCACTCCGAAGTAAGTACCTAAAGAGATCAATGCAAGGAATAATGCTCCGATTACCCATCCAGTGTTTCTTAATTTCGTTTTAGGAGAAATTAATTTGATACTTAATAACCCGAAGATCATTGCAGGGATCAAGCTTCCTAATGTGATCAATGCCATGATGATGTATTTCATACTGTCATTGTCAAAATAGAAATTCATTTCGCTAATAGGAGGAAAGTCGCTGTCTGCTCCCATAAAACCGAATACTACGAATACTCCGATCAGACAAGATAAAGACATGAAGGCGAAGATTCCACCTAAGATATAACGGAATACATTCCAAAGTCCGCTTCCTGCGTTATTGATATAAGGTTTGTTTTCGTTATAGATTTCTCCGACCCTCTGAGTAGATTCGTTGGCAAACTGTACCAATTTATTAGACTCATTCTTAAGATTGTCGAAGTTCATAGGCTTTCCCTTCATTTTCAGGAAATCTGCTGCTGTCTCTGCTTTTGGTAATACAGCCCAAAGAATTACGTAAAGTAAGAAAACAAGGGTTGATGAAACGGCTGCTGTGAAAATTCCTAAAATGAAAATTCCTAACCATATTGCTCTCATTGCCGTAATATCCATTCCTACATAATGCGCCAGACCGGCACAAACACCTGCGATTTTTTGTCTTTCAGGGTCACGGAACAGTTGTTTTTTATCTGTGTATTCAGTTCCGGAAGAATATGTTTTCTTGGTATTTTTTTCAGAATAATAAGCCTCTTCCTGTTCTTCTATCTTTTCAGGGCTTCCGATCTGTGCAATTACTCTTTCTACATCAGAGTCATTAATTACTTCACGTTTTGCCATTGAATCTTTAAAGATTTCTACCATTCTGATTTCTATGTCATGCATTACCTCATCTGCTTCTGAAGCATCCAGTGAGCTTCTCAGTGCATTCAGGTAATCGCTAAGCTTTATATATGCGTGTTCTTCTATTGTAAAAGAAAAACCTGCGAGTCCTATTGAGAGTGTCTTGTTCATAGCTTTGTTTTTTAATTTTTTTGAGTGATTTGGTTTACGGAATCTGTTAATTCGTTCCAGGTATTTTGAAGTTCATCTAAAAATAATTTACCTTTTTCTGTTATTTGGTAATATTTTCTCGGAGGTCCTCCGGTAGATTCTTCCCATCTGTATGAAAGGAACTCGCCATTTTTTAATCTTGTTAAAAGAGGGTAGAGTGTTCCTTCTACTACATCCAGTTTTCCTTTTTTCAGTTCATCTATTAGGTCGGAAACATACATTTCACGATGATTGATGAGACTTAAAATACAGAATTCCAGAATTCCTTTTCGCATTTGCGCTTTGGTATTTTCAGTATTCATCTTTAATAAGTTTTGTTAATTAGTTATATAATTTTCGAATTCGGAACCTAGCTAGTTGATCCTATTTCGATTTTACATTACAAAGATATGTAAATAAAATGGTATTATGCAATACAAAGTAGTGTATTTTTTAAATAAAAATATTTAAGTAGTTGATATTCAGTAAAATAAATTTAAATCATTTTTTTGATTAACATTATTTAAGCTGGGAAATTTTCAAAAAAAATTAATTTTTCGTATTTTTAAATCAGAAATTTGATGAAATTCTATCAATAGATCTAAAAGAAATAATATCATAAAGAATAAGTAAGATGAAAATACAGAAGGAGATTGATTTTATCTTGGCAGTAGATGCCCTGAAAAATGTACAAAGAAGAAACTATAATGCAGATGATACCAGAAGAGAAAATACCGCAGAACATTCCTGGCAGATTATAATTTTAGCCCAAATTCTTTTTCCATATGCGAAAAACAGAGCGGACATTGATTTATTAAGAGTGATCAGAATGCTTTCCATTCATGATTTAGTAGAAATAGAAGCAGGGGACACTTTTTTATTTGATGAAGAAGCAATGATCGGAAAATTTGAAAGAGAAAAAATTTCTGCGAAAAAGATTTTTGGAATTTTAGATGAGCCTTTATGTACTGAATTCTTTAATCTGTGGCTTGAGTTTGAAGAAGAAAAAACTCCTGATGCCATCTTTGCCTGTGCAATCGACCGGATTATGCCTTTCATTCTGAATTCCCATACTTCAGGAAAGAGCTGGACAGAAGCAGGAGTGACAGAAAAACAAATCAGAAATATGCTGGAAAATGCTATTGTAAGAGCCTCCGATGAAATGGGGGAAGCTTTCCATCATTTATTGAACCTTAGCCTTGAATCTGAAAAGGTTCTGAGGTAATTTGTAAAATATATATTTAAAGATATTTGTTATAATAAGGAAAAAAGTTTCGGCGGGCAAAGCCCGCCGAAACTCATAATAAACATGCTGAAAGTAAAGTTTCCGGCGACCGGAGGTCGCCGGAAACTTTTATAATATTGAGATTGGTTTCTTAAATTCATCTATGGCTACAAAAGTAAAATCCCCTACAATAGCTCTTTCTCTTTCATAAGAATACATCTGTTCCGTATAGATTTCAACATTGACCTTCATACTTGTTTTTCCGACGTGGGAAACTTTTCCGATCAGTTCCACAATCGTTCCTGCAGGAATGGATCTTTTAAAATCAATTTTATCACTGCTTACGGTTACTACACGTTTTCTTGCAAACCGTGTAGCTGCAATAAAAGCCACTTCATCCATGAGCTGCATTGCCGTACCTCCGAAAAGTGTGTCGTAATGATTGGTTGTGTTAGGGAAAACTGCTTTGAAAATTCGGGTTTCTGATGCTTCAATTCTTTCTTCTGTAGTCATATTTCATTATTAAATTAAGGCGAAATGAAACAGATTAAAATAACAGAAGAATAGCAGGAACGTAAATATTCCTGTTAAAATCCATCAGATCAATAAACTTCAGATCGCGAAAGTTTTTTGTTTAAAGAAATAGGCAGGTCTCCTGACTTGTAACATCTCTATTTCCTTCCCATGCTGTTGCACAGTGGATTTGTTTAATAAAGACTTCAGTTACTTACAGTTGCGCGACAGTTCGTGATTTTCACACGATTCCCTTTTAATCAGCGGCTAAGCAGAACCAATTTCTATGATGAATAAAGTGGTAACACTTTTTCAAGGCAAAAATAAGAATAATTAAAGGATTATTCAGGGTTTTTGTAAATAATCTGACTAATGGCAGCTCCCTGTTTGATAGACCAAAAGGTAACATATCGGTTTTCTCCGGAACCATTGATCATGTATAAAAAGATATGATCCTGATCTAAAGCAGTGACCCCTACATTATTAAAATCCATCGTAGGCTGAAACAGATTTTTGATCGCATCCCTTACAAAAACAGAACCTCTTCCCGGTTGCTGTACCCGGATAGATTTTATTTCGGTCATTCCTTCAGGAAGTTCCTTACCGATTCCCCAGGTTTTCTGTTTGTCGATTTTAATAATATTTCCTTCCGCATCTTTTTCTTGTTTCTTAATGTGTGCATAGGAAGGATAAATGTCAATGATGACCTTGGATCTTTGGTTGCTCGGTATTTTAGGATTGGTATCGTCTGTGAAAATTAAAGATTTCCCGTTTTTAGATTTAGAAGGAGTGAATTTAGGTAACTGATCTACAAAAACAATACGGTTTTTATTTACCATACCTTCCTTTGTAATGCTGTCGTATCTTACAAAAGGTTTATCTGTATCATCTTTTTCAGGATATTTGATCCATATCCATTCTGTTTCTCCCGGTGCAGGTTTTACATAGACAAACACATCACCGGTTTTCATACGGATTTTATCAACTATTTTTCGATAATCATCTTTATGAACACGCACCATGGCATAGCCTTCTTCCGCTTTTACTACTCCAAAAGGAATCTTATTCTGAGCTTTCAGAGAAGCTAAAGAAAAAAGACTGAAAATAGATAGACAAAATGCTTTGTTCACGGAAATCATCTTAAAATTTTTTTGATAGTTCAAATATATAAATTAAATATTTTTCGGCAGATAATTATACCGCTGCAATTCTTTTAAATCTTTGATTGGCTTTAAATGAGAATCTGCAAGAAGATAAATTTCATCAGAAATATCCAATACTTCCTGATAACGATGGTCTGAAATAATTATTCCCTTATCCTTTGATTGTTCTATGATAAGTTTCTGTATTTCTGTGGTCATTTTAGGAGACAACCCGTTGAAAGGTTCATCAAGTAAAATGAATTTTGACTCGGAGAAAATAATCAGTAAAGTTTCAACAATTTTCTTCTCACCTCCGGAAAGATTTCTTGAAGTCTCATTCAAGAAGGGTTTTATCAGATCTGATTCAGTCAGTTTTTCTGAATTTTCTTTATTACAGAAAATCGGAATCAAATTTTTAATCTTAATACCTTTTGGAAGGAAAAAATCTTGTGGCAAATAGGCAATCTTATTTTTTCTGTCCCATTGATGCTGAAGAACTTTATTGTCCACTCTTATGTATTGATAATCTCCTTTCAATGTTCCGAAAATTATTTTGAGTAAAGTTGATTTTCCTGTACCGTTCCTTCCCAGGATTCCGACAACTTTTCCTGTCTCGCAGCTGATATAAATATCTTTTAAGATATTTTTTCCATCAAAAGATTTCGTGAGACTGTCTACATGTAATTTACCCATAAAACCGACAACCTATATTTACAATTAGACTTAATATAGCGGTAAAAATCCAAAAAAACATTCTTGAAAATCCAAAATTAGCATAAAAGTAATACTCATCTTTGAGTCTTAATTCATAAATCAAAAAATGGGAAGTAGGAAAAAATAAAAGAAAACATAATCCGAAATTACCAGCAGTAAAACCAAGCTGTGTATTGATGAGCAAAGAAAATAGGACAACGGGGATTAACAATTTAAAATAGAAAATCCATAAAATCTTTAGACTTTTGACCATTCTTGATTTTTTCATTCAAATATATAAATTAGATATTTCTTATAAACCATTACTTTTGACTTTTAAATACTTTCACAAAAATTCCTCTACCCCATTGTAATCTACTTTAAAGCAGCTATATTGTGTAAAAAAGGCTTATTTTTGACGCTAAATTAATCATGAAGAAAGTAAGTTTTTAAATTACTTTTCACAACTCATCAACAATGAACAACATATTTTCACTTTTGGCATTGATGCTCTCACTTGTAATGACCGCACAAACAGCTCCTGTTATCCAGTGGCAGAAGACACTTGGAGGAAGTAATTGGGATCAGGGCTCCTCTGTATGTCAGACTATTGATGGTGGTTGTATTATAGCTGGCTATTCACCTTCAACGGATGGTAATGTGACAGGAAATCACGGTGATGGTGATTACTGGGTAGTAAAGTTGAATAACAGTGGAAATATTCAGTGGCAGAAATCGTTAGGAGGAAGTGGCTATGACTATCCTTATTCTGTACAACAAACTTCAGAGGGAGGTTATATTGTTGCCGGAAGAACTCAATCCAACGACGGTGATGTGACCGGATATCACGGTAGTGTTTATTCTGATTTTTGGATTGTTAAGCTAGACACTAATGGAAATATTCAATGGCAAAAATCGATTGGGGGAAATAGTGAAGATGTAGCTTATTCAATTAAACAAACTTCAGACGGAGGCTATATTGTAGCAGGTGAGTCTTCATCTACAGATGGGGATGCTGTTGGTCATTTGCCTTATAATAATACTGATCTCTGGATTGTAAAAATTAACAATGCGGGTGATATCCAATGGCAAAAATCATTTGGAGGATACAATTCGGAGTTAGCTTTTGATGCTAAGCAAACTTCTGATGGTGGATATATTGTTGCAGGAGCCACAGCTTCAAATAGTGGTGATGTAACACTGCTTTATGGTGAGTATGACTATTGGGTGTTAAAACTGGATAGTACAGGGAATTTACAATGGCAGAAAACTTTTGGAGGGAGTGGTACGGATAATGCACAATCTGTAATACAAACGTCAGACGGAGGATATATGGTTGCCGGGTTTTCAAGATCGGGGAATGGTCTTGTACATGATCATTATGGGAATTTATATACTAATGACGCCTGGATAATCAAATTGGATGCAAGTGGTAATATTATATGGAAGAAATCTAAAGGTGGGACAGGTAATGATGTTGCTAATTTTATCAAAGAAATGCCGGATGGAGGATATGTATTTGCCGGATACTCTTCATCTGATGATGGAGATGCAGCCGGAAACCCTACTGGCTCAGCAAATTTCTGGATTGTAAAAATTAATAATAACGGAAATGTGATCTGGCAAAAATCAATGGGTGGCAGTTTAGGTGATTTTGGGCAGTCTATGAGTCAGACATTAGATGGAGGCTTTGTCATGACTGGGTATTCGTATTCGAATGACGGTGATATTTCTCTTCATTACGGAATTCCAACCTATCCCGATTTTTGGGTGGTTAAATTAGGACCTGAAGTTTTGTCAACGAATGAAACCGAGTTCGAAAGCTTTAGCCTTTATCCCAATCCTGCGACAGATAAACTTTTTGTTTCCGGCTTATCATCTGATGAAAAATATGAAATTTATTCAGTGACCGGACAAAAAATAATGACCGGAAAAATTTCACAGTCTGCAATAAATGTTAGTTCTTTACAGAAAGGAGTTTATTTTATTCAAATTGGAAATAAAAAACAAAAGCTTATAAAAAAATAAAAAAGAGCGTCAATTAAGGCGCTCTTTTTATATGTTCAAACTGATTTTAATCATTTCTAAGTTTTGCCTTTACATGATTATTTGTAATAATATTTCTAAGCTCTGAAATCTGATTTTTAGTGAAATACTTTTTCGGAACCATATTCATCGTTTGAGCACTTTGATAAATCAAAAACCATTCTTTGTTTTCTTTTACTTTATGAACGGAATTCCATGTGAAATCTCCGTCAAATGTTTCACCTTCAGTTCGGATCTTTTCATTGGTGAAGGTATAAGAGATACTTTCCTGAATTTTTTTATTTGAATTGAAAGCAAACCTTAAACGAAAAAAAGACCGGATCAGAATGAACAAAAACATGATAGCAAGCCACATTGAAGCCGAAAGCAAAATTTCCTTTTCAGAATTACCATCCGTAAACTGTTTTACAATAAAGAATAGTAAAATCAACAACGGAAAAGCAATGAGTCTGGTCAAAGAACTTTTCAAATGAAAGATCAGAAAATCCTTAAAAGTGATATGAGTCTTTACCGTTATCATTTTTCATCAAATCCTTTCCAGTTCATCCGCATCAATCGTTGTTTTGAATGTTCCGTAATTTACGATCACCTTGTTTCTCGAAATCTTTTCAATTGTTCCTACACTCGTACTTCCCGAAATACGGACACGTTGACCAACTTTCATCCAAAGAGCACGGTCAGTTTTGCGTTTTTCTTCAAGTTTTTCGTTGGTTTCAGTGATTTTTTCGATAACTTCTTCTTTCTTCAATTGTTGCGTGATTTTTCTCTTTACAACCTGAAGTCTTTTACTTTCATCTTTATCTGCTCCGATTTTTCTGAACTTTTCCTGTTCCAAAATCTTTACAAAATCTTTCACCACGTCCTTTCTCGATTTCCCTTTTATATAACTGTCTATAAACGTTTCAATCTTGTTTCCGAACTGCAGTTTACGATGTTCTTCTTCATATAATTTCTGGAAATTGAACAATTTTTGCTGAAGCTGTTCATTGAGTTTTTGCAGATTATCGCGCTTGTCTTCAACGGATTCTTTTCTTTCAGCAAGATCAGTTTTCAGCTTTTCAACCTCAAATTTTTCCTGCTGAAGCTTTACAATCGTTTTGTCTAGATTCACAATGTCATGTTCTACTTTTTTCTTCGCAGAATGAATGATGAATCTTGGAATTTTATTCTTTTCCGCCACCTCAAAAGTAAACGAACTTCCGGCTTGTCCCACTTCCAGTTTGTACATCGGTTCCAGCGTTTCTTCATTAAACAACATCGCTGCATTCTGAGCATTCGGAAGCTGTTCTACAACCAGCTTAATGTTAGTATAGTGCGTGGTAATAATTGCAAAACTCTTTTTATCGTAGAAAAACTCAAGGAAACTTTCTGCCAAAGCTCCACCCAGTTCAGGATCGGAACCTGTTCCGAATTCATCAATCAACAATAAGGTTTCTGCATCAGCTTCACGAATGATTCCCGACATTTTCTTTAATCTTGATGAATACGTCGAAAGATGATTTTCAATAGACTGATTATCCCCAATATCCGTCATTATTTTATCAAAGAAAAATATTTCGGATTTTGGATGCGTCGGAACTAAGATTCCGCTCTGAATCATCAACTGGAGTAATCCAACAGTTTTCAAAGTGATTGATTTTCCTCCAGCATTCGGTCCGGAAATACAGATAATCCTGTTGTGATCTGTTAATGATAAAGTTTGAGGAAAAATCGTTTTATTTTCAGCTTTATTCCTTAAAAACAGTAACGGGTGAAAAGCATCTTTTAATTTTAATGTTTTGTGACGGTTGATTTTTGGTAAAACTCCGTTAATCAGTTCAGCAAATTTGGCTTTAGCTCTCGTTAAATCAAGATCGAAAATATACTTCTGATATCTCCAAAGCTGGGGTTGGAATTCGGCTAATTCTGAGGTAAGCTGTCTTAAAATCTTATCAATTTCTTTTTTCTCTTCTTCCTCGCTTTCTTTAAGCTTAAAATGATGCTTTACCACAGAATCCGGCTGCATGTAAGTAATAGATCCGGTTTTTGAAAGTCCTAAAACTCTTCCCGCCACTCTTTTTTTATACGCAGATTTTACCGCCAATACTCTTTGATCATCAATAATCGTTTCGCGGATATCATCCAAAAAATCACTTTGTCCGTAATTGAACAAAGCCTTGTTGAAATTTTCCTGAATGGCTTTTTTAGCAACCTGAATTTCGGCTCTTAAACCTTTTAAAATTGGGGAAGCTTCACTTTTTACTTCACCAAAACGGTTAAAAACTTTATCAACTTTATCAATAATTTCTTTTCTGAATTCCAAAACAGAAACATCCTGAATCAATGTAGGAAAGGTTTCCGGCATGGTTGGAAAAAATTTCTGCAGTTTTCCGATTTGTTCCGTGATGGTTTTGATTTTGATGAAAGCACTGTTTTCAAGACGGTAATTTTCAATCAGCATTAGCTTCAATTCACTTTCAATATCTTCATATTCATCAAAAGGAATGGCATTTGAACTCTCAAAACTCGATAAATATTCGGAAGTCTTTTTCAATGAAAGTTCTGCCTCGTCAATCTCCATCGGACGAAGTTGAAGAATTTTTTCTCTTGTTTTCGGAGAATACGCAAAGGGAGAAATTTCCGCGAGCAATTGCGGAAACTCTAATTCGTTTAAATCTTCTTTATTTATATACACACTGCAAATTTAGTGAGAAAATGTGATTATTACGTATATTTGAGATATTTACAAAATTTATTATTAAGTATAAAGACATAAATTATGACAAAAGAAGAATTGATAGAACAATCTAAAAGGATTATGAATTCAGCAAGAGATAATTCTCAGGCAGGATTAACACAAGCGATTGAATTTTTAAGAATTTATGCAGGGGAAAGTACATCATTTTATAAAACTTTATCAGAAATAAATGTTAGGGCTACAGATACATATAAATCTAATTACGTTTTTAGTGTTTTAAATTCGTTCATTCAATATGTGGAAAATGATTTGTTGAGAAGTATTTCATTAGAAAGAGAGATTCAAATAGAAACTGTTTCAGACTATTTAAGTCAAGCAGAGAATTTATTAAATGATAAAAATGTTCACCCTGCCGCTCCTGCAGTTTTAATAGGTGCTTCACTTGAAGAGTTTTTAAGAAACTGGCTTGAAGAAATTGGCTTTGATATTTCTACAATTAAAAATAGTTTGGATGCCTATTCTTCAGAACTTAGAAAACAAGACAGAATAACTAAACAAGACTTGAAAGATATTGTTTCTTGGGGAGGAACTAGAAATGATGCAGCACATGGACATTGGGAGAGTGTTAACGATAGAAATCGAATTAAACTTATGTTGGAAGGTGTTAATTTATTTATGAGAAAATATTCTTAATTATGAAATTAGAAACAGAACGATTACAGTTAAGAGAAATCAACGAAAATCATGTTGAAGATATCTTTAAAATCCGAAGTAACGAAGTCATCAATCAATTTGTGCAGAGAAATTCTCCAAAAAACAATTATGATGCGCTTCAGTTTATTTTAACCATTAAAGAAAGAACTAAAGATAATCAGTCCTTTTATTGGGGAATTTTGCTTAAAAATCAATCTAATTTGATCGGAACAATTTGTCTGTATAATTTTTCTGAAGAAAGAACTGTAGCGGAAGTTGGTTATGAACTATTGCCCGATTATCATCAACAAGGAATCATGTCCGAAGCTTTGAAAGTGGTTTTAGATTTTGCTTTTAATGATTTACATTTGCATGAAATTTTGGCAATGACCAATAAATTCAATGAAAACTCAAAAGGTCTACTTTTAAAACATTATTTTGTATTGGAAGAGGGAAGAGAGGATGAAGGTTTTCCTGATAATTTAGTGTTTAGTTTAAAGAAATAAGCGCTTAGCTTGTCATCCTGACAAAGAAAGAATCTAAATTTTTATTTCCTAAATTTGTTGTTTAGTTGAGATTCTTCATTCCATTTTTGTTTCATTCAGAATGACTGAAAGGAATAAATATTGAATTTTCAAATTAAATCATTCTCAAATTTTTAAACTGAAATTATGACTTGGACAGAAATATTAGCTCCGATAAAAAACACAGAATACTTCAAAAATCTTTGGGAAAAAGTAAAACAAGAATACGCAACCACAAAAGTGTTTCCTCCGAAAAATCAGATTTTCCGAGCATTGGAAATCACACCTTTTGATGATATTGAAGTGGTAATTATCGGGCAGGATCCTTATCATAATGATTATCAGGCGAATGGTTTGTGCTTTTCTGTTTCCGAGCAGGTGGCTGCACCACCGTCTCTTAAAAATATTTTCATTGAATTAAAAGATGATTTAGGAATTGTTAGAACTTCAAAAGAACTGGATGATTGGGGAAAACAAGGCGTTTTATTATTAAATGCAACCTTAACGGTTCGTGCACATACACCGAATTCTCACAAAGATCTGGGCTGGGAAAAGTTTACGGATTATATCATTAAAGAAATTTCAGATAAAAAAGAAAATGTTGTTTTCGTTTTGTGGGGCGCTTTTGCACAAAAAAAAGCCGAACTCATCGATCCGGCTAAACATTTTATTTTAAAGTCTGCGCATCCGTCTCCATTTTCAGTTCACAGAGGATTTTTCGGAAGCAAACCTTTTTCAAAAATTAATGAATATTTGATTTCAAAAGGAAAGAAACCTATTTCATGGTAGGATTTTCTCCTGCTTTTTTGATGGTAATTCCTATCTTGTATTTTCCGTTCAGCGCTTTTGTTCCTTCTGTTGCTCCGGGATAAGGCTGAACATCGGCTAAAGAAATTATGTATCCATTAAATTCAGCAGATTTAGTATAATTTCTCCCTTTGTTATCTATGCTTGCAAGGTTTAAAGTCATTGGCCGGGTTGCTGTTCCCATTACTTCTACTTGTGCCACGGCAACTCCTGCCCAAACACAGGTCACATCTTTCGGACAACGGCTGTCTTCGGAAACCCCTTTGAATGTCACATTCATTTGATATTCCTTCAGGAATTTGTTTTCACCTTCGTTGAAATAGATGATTTCACCGTCTTTATTGGTTACTTCAGTTACTTCGTTTTTGTCAACGTTCACTTTTGTTGAGGTTTTGGTTTCTTTTTGAGCGTTACAGTTTATTAAAAATAATAATCCTAAGCTGAGTATGATGGTTTTATGTAGCATAATTGTTTCTTTTTAAATAATATTGAGCATATCTAATACTACAACCAAAAACATTGCCACACCTACAACAAAGCTGAAACCTGTTCCGTAGATAAACCCGATGAAGGCTCCTTTTGTTGATTTTAAAGCTTTATTCATGTCTTTGCTGTCATGCAATAGTTCTCCGATAAAAACTCCGGCAAACATTCCGATTAAAAAACCTAAAGGGATAGGTAAAAACATTCCTACGATGGTTCCGACAACAGATCCGATGCTTCCCCAACGGGTTCCGCCGTATTTTTTTGTTGTTTTTGCGGGTATTACATAGCTTAAAACTACAGAAACTGCCGTTAAGATTCCAAAAGCCCAAATGTAAATCATCGGTAAGTCAGAATCGGTTCCGAATTTATAAATTAACAGGCCGCAAATACTCAGTAATAATCCTGGCAAAATTGGCAAAAAAGTTCCTAAAATTCCTATAACCAATAAAATCAGGCAAAGAATATTGATTAATGCTGTATCCATTTTTTTAATTGTCTATGCAAGATATAAAAAAGTGGCTTTACTAAAGCCACTTTTCAGTCTAAGAAAAAAAATATTATAAGTTTAAAATTACATATTGTAAAATAACGCCTGCATTTCCAATGTTTCCTGTAGCATGATTATGGAAAGTGGTGTAATAAATATATCCACTGTTTGATGATCCTGAACAAGGTCCTACTGTCGCTCCTAATGCCACTAAATAAGGAACCAAAGCCTGCGGAACTGAAAGACTGATCTGGATATTTCCCGGAAGCGTAATGCAAACCGTTACAAATGTTGTTGTCGGAGCATTTCCGATCGGTGTAGTCGGTATACCTGTTGCGGTAAAATGGTTGGTTCTGATCATTAAAGCATCATTGGTGGAAGTTTCTTTCACTAAAACCTCCCAGTAAGCCGGGTCGTAGTTGATTATTTTTTGCCACGCTGTTAAATCAAAGTCAATATTAAGTGTATTGAATCCTAAAGCTGTTGTAAGTCCTGCGTTATTTACAGTAGCACCTACCATGCCTACTGTTCCAATGTTTTTAGAACAAAGTTTTGTATCTGGAACAAATCCTCCGGCAAGAGAACAGTTGTTAGTATTGGTTGTTCCGCCCACTAAGTAGGCAACATCCCAGTCTGAAGCATAAATACTTCCTCCGTTAGCAACGAAAGTAGCTAAATTAGTGTCAATAGTCGCAAAAAGTGCTGGATTTGAAGAGTAACTGCTTCTCGAGCCACAGTTTAGAAAAATAATATCATATTGTGCAATGGTTGTCAGATTGGCAAGGTCATTATTACTAATTTCGGTCGCTGTATATCCTAAAGTCTGAATAATATCCTCGATTTTATCATACGTTCCTTTTACGTAAGCGATTTTTGCAACCTGATTCAGCTTGGTCTGGCTTACATCAAGATTTAAACTTTGATTGCCTTTTACCGTTGCAGAAATTTCCGTGCGGAAATTGCTTCCATTTCCGGTCTGGATATAAATAGTATGATTTCCGGCCGGTGCATCCAATGTGAATTTTCCATCTGAATCCGATGTCGTATAGTAAATTTTGTACTTGTCATCAAATGTAAAAACCGACGCACCTCCAATAGGTTTGGTTCCGTTTTGTGACATTACTTTTCCTGAGATTTTTCCCATTTCTACAGTTGCAGGAACTGTATTTTCGGAGGTTAAAGGAGAGTCTTCACCTCCAGAGCAATTAATTAAAAGTGTGAAGACACACAACAGAATAAATAAGTAGTGTTTTCTCATATGTATTTGATTTTGATTTGTTTAGTTTTATTCAAATGTAAATAATTATTTAATATAAAATTATTAAAAGTTTAAATATTTTTTTAATAATTAATTTATATTGTCTATTTTTAATTGAATTTATATTTGTTTATCGTTGATTTAATGAATTTGATATTTTTAATTTGCTCAGAGTAAATATTTATAAATAATCTCTTTTGGGACGAAAATTGATAGAAAAATTGTAATAAAACTCAGTCTTAATTTTCCTAAATTTGCTGTGATGAATGATCAACTACAAGAAACAAGAAACTTTATACAGGATCTTAGCTATCAGCTTTATATTTATATAAGCAAGATCTCACCTGCAGGTTTTGACTGGGTTGTTCATTTAATTGTAAAACTGGCATTACTTGTTGCCTTATTTTTACTGGTAGATTTTATATTAAAGCCGGTAATTAATTTTATTTTCCGTTTTTTTCAGAATGAAAAAAAATACCCGATAATTAAATCCATTTATGAGTCCAAAGTAAGTAATTCCGTAGCGCATTTTGTGGCCTTAGGAGTCGTGGCAAGTATACAGGCTTTTATATTTCCTCCAAGAGCAATCCCTATAACTAATACATTTATCATTAGGTCTATTAATTTAGGAGTCGTTTTGATCTTTGCGGGAATGTTGTATCGGGGGTTAACTGCTTTTAGAAATTATTTTAGCATCAAGCAGGATTTTTACAAGATTATGGCGTTAAATGCCATTTCAGAAACTATGAAGATTCTTGGGATTTTCATTTTTTCAATCGTAGGGATTTGCGTTATTTTTGGAATAAAAGGAACTACGATTGTAGGGAGTTTAGGAGCGATTACTGCGGTCTTGGTCTTGGTTTTTCGGGATACGATTTTAGGTTTTGTGACGGGTATTCACGTGGCGACTTCTAAAAATATGAAAGTGGGCGACTGGATCGGGATTCCTAAATATAATCTGGAAGGAACGATAGAAGATATTACTTTGCTAACCACCAGGATACAGAGTTTTGATAAAACGGTTTCCACTATTCCTACGTATGATTTGATGAGTACAGAGGTGAAAAACCTGCAGGTGATGTCTGAAAGCAATACCAGGAGAATAAAAAAGTCTATTATTTTCAATATAAAATCATTTAAATTTTTAGAGGATGAGATGTTTGATAAGCTTCTGGAAATTAATTTGTTGAAAGATTATCTTTTACGGAAAAAAGAGGAAATTGATAAACAGAGAAGTACTCTAAGCCATGCAGAAAAACTGATTAACGGACAGCAACTTACCAATATTGGAACTTTTAGAAAATATGCTTACGAATATCTTAAACATAATAAAAATATCGATCAGGAAGGAACCATATTAGTGAGACAGATGGAAATTACCTCACAAGGATTACCTTTGGAAATTTACTGTTTTACCAATGATTCCAAATGGGAAAACTTTGAACAGATTCAATCAGATATTTTTGATCATCTTTTAGTAGCTTCCAGAGAATTTGATCTGGAAGTGATGCAGGTTAATATTAAAATTTAAAAAAATTAAAATGACAAAATTAAGTGTCAATATCAATAAAATTGCGACATTAAGAAATGCGAGAGGAGGCGAAACGCCAAGTGTAACAGAAGCGGCTGTTAAAATTCAGGAATTTGGCGGACAGGGAATTACCATTCATCCGCGTCCGGATGAACGACATATTACAAGAAGAGATGTGTATGATCTGAAACCTCTGGTGACCACGGAATTCAATATTGAAGGAAATCCTCACCGTCCTTTTATTGATATGGTTTTGGAGGTAAAACCGGAGCAGGTAACTTTGGTTCCTGATGCAGATGATGCAATTACCTCAAATGCAGGATGGGATACTGTAAAGCATTTAAGCTTTCTTACCGAAATCATTTCAGAATTTAAAAACGCAGGAATCCGTACTTCGATTTTTCTGGATCCCAATCCCGAGTTGGTAGAATATGCTGCAAAAACCGGAGCAGATAGAATAGAACTATATACAGAAGCTTACGCTAAAAACTATACGTTAAATAAAGAACAGGCTATTAAACCATATTATGAAACGGCGGTAATTGCGGCTGATTATGGATTAGGATTAAATGCAGGGCATGATTTAAGTTTAGAAAACCTAAAATATTTTGCAGATCAAATTCCGAATTTGTTAGAGGTTTCCATTGGTCATGCTTTAGTTTCTGAAGCTTTATATATGGGATTGGAAAATACGGTTCAGGCGTATTTGAAGCGATTGGCAAAATGGGATAAATAGAAACCAGAAATTAGAAATCAGGATTGAGTATGTTGAATATCATACTAACATCTAATATCTAACATCTTTAAGTACTTATGGAAATTTTAAATTCAAAAATATTTGGCGAAAACCTTTCGTCTACACCGCTTTTAGTATTTCACGGATTATTTGGAATGCTTGATAATTGGGGAAGTTTCGGAAAAGATCTCGGAGAGTTTTTACCGGTACATCTTATCGATTTGAGAAATCATGGCAGAAGTTTTCATTCCGAAAGTATGTCTCATGATGATCTGGCGGATGATATTGCCCATTATATGGAGTATTACGGAATGGAGAAAGCTTTTGTATTAGGACATTCTTTAGGTGGAAAAGCTGTAATGCAGTTTGCTATAAAATATCCTGAAAAGGTAGAAAAGCTTATCGTAGTTGATATATCTCCAAAGGCATATCCGCCACATCATCAGGGAATTATCAAAGCTTTAGAAACGGTTGATTTTAATACCGTAGGTTCTAGAGGCGATGTAGAAGCTGTTTTAAGTCAATATATTCCGGAAAAGTCCACGATTCAGTTTCTTGCAAAGAATTTGTATTGGGATGAAAATAAAAAACTGAACTGGAGATTTAATCTTAAAACACTTTCTGAGAAGTATAATGGATTTGTCTCCAATGCTATAAAATATGGTGTATTTGATGGAGAAACTCTTTTTATTGCGGGTGAAAAATCTAATTATATTCTTCCGCAGGATCATTTTGCCATAAAACAGCAGTTTCCTAAAGCACAATTTGTCACCGTTAAAAACGCTGCACATTGGGTTCAGGCAGATAATCCGGTTGACTTTATGATTGTCGTTAAAGACTTTTTAGGAATTCATTAATATCATGCTGAAAGAATTAATCTTTGTTAAAGTTTTCTTAAAAACGTAATTTATTCTTTAATGTGGGAAAAAAGAACTAAATTAGTTTTGTTGAAAGTTTAAAAATAATCTTTTATTGTAATAAAAAATAAAATGAATTTCGGATTTTATTGATAAAAACAAATAACTGACATAAAAGATTATAAAAATTTCTAAGAAAACATATTAACAAATTATATTTATAGGGAACTTAGCAATAAGTTTCCTTTTTTTGTATTAAGTATGTAGGTTGTTGTGGGGATTTCATCTGAAAATACTTGCCAATACGGTTCAGTATTTTCATAAATATGGATAATAATTCTTATTATATGTTTTAAAAATTGCAAATTTGCAACAGGTAATTTTTCAGCAATTTTTTTATTAAAAATGAAGATTTACCAATTGAAAATATTATCATAATTTAGCCAGCAATCAAGTAAAAATAACTGATGGTTTTTGTAACGGGTGCGACAGGAATTTTAGGCAGGATAATCGTTTTGGAACTCCTTAAAAAGGGAAAAAACGTGCGTGCTGCAAAAAGGCCGACAAGCAATTTAACTGAAGTACAACATTCGTATACCTATTATACGGAAAACTCCGATATTTTCTTTCATAAAATTGAGTGGGTAGATGTAGACTTTGATGATATTCATTCACTTCAAAATGCTTTGAAAGACGTGGAAGAAGTATATCACTGCGCTGCAAAAGTGAGTTTTCATCCCAAAGACGAGAAAGAAATGTATCATACGAATGTAAAAGGAACAGAAAACCTCTTGTATGCCTGTGACGGTTCCGGTGTGAAAAAATTCCTTCATGTAAGTTCAATTGCAGTATTGGATAATTTTAATGAAAAAGGAGAACTGGACGAGACATCAGACTTTAATCCTAAAGAAGAGCATTCTGCTTATGCTATTTCAAAACATCTTTCCGAAATGGAGGTCTGGAGGGCTTCTGCGGAAGGTTTGAATACAATAATCATTAACCCAGGAATGATTATCGGAAGCGGAAACTGGGGAAACAGCAGTGGAGATATTTTTCCGACTTTTGAGAAAAACAGTTTTACCTTTTCCGGAGGAACAAGTTATGTAGACGTAAGAGATGTTGCCAACATTGCCATCGAACTTATGGAAAAAAATATTTTTGGGGAACGGTTTATCTTGATTTCTGAAAATAGAAGATATGCTGATTTGGGACGTCAGATCAGATCGGCATTAGGATTAAAAGAAGCGAAAATCCTTTCGAAACTTCACTTAAACATAGGCAGATTAGCTAATATATTTTTCGGGTGGTTAATTCCTTCACTGAAAATTATTACCAAATCCAATATTGAGTCTATCTCAACATTGACTGTGATATCCAATCAAAAGATTACAAAAAAACTTGATTATCAATTTATCCCTTTATCGGAAAGTGTTGATTTTCATCTGAAAAATTATATTAACGACAAAAAGCTGAAGAAATAAAATGAATCTTGCAGAAGCAATTATCCACAAAAATGTAGAAAAGCATGCTGTAAAAGCTGCTATTGGCTTCAAAAAGAAAGAAGCAGGATGGAAGGAATTAAGCTGGAAAAAATTGAGTGAAATTATCTATAAAACAGCTAATGCACTGAAAGAAGCAGGAGTTGAGGAAAATGATAAAGTAGCTATTTATTCGGATAATTCTTCCGAATGGATGATTTTTGATCTTGCAGCCATGTCAATTGGAGCCATTACGGTTCCTATTTATTCTACCAATAATGCAGAACAGGCAGAATATATCATTAAAGATTCCAATTCAAAAATTATTTTAGTAGGCGATCAGGCTCAGTATGATGCGTGTCTGGAACTTTTACAGAAAGAAGATAATCAGCTTCAGACCATTATTATTTCTAAAAAGGCGGTCTGGATTAAAAAAGAATTCAGCAGTTTTTATTTGGAAGATTTTATTGCTAAATCTTCTCCTAAATTTGAAATCTGCAAAAAAGAAGACGGAGATGTCGCGACTTTAATCTATACATCCGGAACCACAGGAACTCCGAAAGGAGTGATGTTGACTCACGGAAATTTCATTAAAGCTTTCGATGCTCATTTTGAATTTTTTAAGTTTAAAAATTTTGAAGAAGAGTTATCACTGGCATTTTTACCATTAAGCCACGTTTTCGAAAGAAGTTGGAGTTTACTGTGTTTATACGGAGGAGCGCGTGTCTATTTCCTTGAAGACCCTAAAAATATTGCTAAAGCGTTGGAAGAAGTCAAACCGACCATGATGTGCGCTGTTCCGAGATTCTTCCAGAAAATTTATGCAGGTGTACTGGAGAAAGCGGAAGAAGGTTCATCATTAAAGAAAAAAATCTTTAACTGGGCAAGAGAAATAGGTTGGCAAACGGCAGAATTAAAAAGAAACGAAAAGGAAATCCCTTTCGGATTAAAAATAAAAGAAACCTTTGCTGAAATGCTTGTTTTCAGTAAGATTAAAGAGAGAATAGGGGGGAGACTTTGGTTTTTGCCTTGTGGTGGAGCATCTTTATCACCGGAGGTAACCAAATTCTTTGAATCTGTAGGAATTCACGTTACAGTAGGGTATGGATTGACGGAGACTACGGCAACATTAACGCTATTTCCTTTAACTCATTTTGAGCACGGAACAAGCGGAAAAGCCTTACCGGGAGTAGAAATCCGTATCGGTCAGGATGATGAAATCCAGGCAAGAGGAAACGGAATCATGAAAGGATATTATAACAAACCGGAAGAAACACAAAAAGTTTTTACAGAAGATGGATGGTTTAAGACAGGTGATGCCGGAAAAATCGATGAGAAGGGAAACCTTACCATTACAGACCGATTGAAAGATCTCATGAAAACCTCCAACGGGAAATATATTGCTCCACAACAGATCGAAAATTTGTTGACTAATAATAATTTCATTCAGCAGATTGTTTTAATTGCAGAAGCAAGACAGTTTGTTTCAGCATTAATTGTTCCTAACTTTGAATTTTTACAGGATTTTATTAAGAAAAATAATATTCCGTTTACCAATTGGGAAGATGTGGTAAAGAATGAAAAAGTAGCTCATTTCTACAAAGAAAAAATACAAGAGTTACAGTCTCATCTGTCAGATTTTGAAAAAGTGAAAAAATTCACTTTAATGCCTGCAGAATTTGAAATCAACTCGGGAGAAATAACCCCTACATTGAAAATAAAAAGAAATGTAGTGTTGAAAAAATATGCGGACGTTATTGAAAAAATGTATTAAAATATTAACTATACAATCCGTTGAGGATAAGTAGGTGTATTATTTAAACTAAATTATGATTGCACAAGAATTTTTAGGAAAAAAGGAATTTCAAATAAATAATCAAACGGTTTCGGAAAGCTGCCCGTCAAATATTGCCCTGATTAAATATTGGGGAAAATATGACAATCAGATTCCTGCGAACCCAAGTATCAGTTATACATTAAGTCATTGTAAGACAAATACAACGATTGAATTTTTGGCTAATGAACCCTTTTCTGTACAAACTTTTTTGGCAGGAAATGAAGAAGTGAAATTTGCTGAAAAAATAGAAAAATACTTTAAAAATATAGAACAGTATCTTCCGTGGATTTTGCAAGGGAAATATATCATTAGAACGGAAAATACCTTTCCTCACAGTTCAGGAATAGCGAGCTCGGCTTCAGGATTTGGTGCGATTGCAAAATGCTTGATGAAGCTGGATGAAGTGTTTTCAGGAAAAGAAAAAGAAGAAGAATTATTAAGAAAAGCATCATTTTTAGCCAGATTGGGAAGCGGAAGTGCTTGTAGAAGCTTATACAACGGATTGGTAGTTTGGGGAGAATCTCAGGTGAAGGGAAGCTCGGATTTGTTTGCAGTACAATATCCGAATGATGAAATCCACGATATTTTTAAAAACTTTAATGATTGGGTTTTATTGATTCATGAAGGTCAGAAAAGTGTTTCTTCTACAGTGGGACATGGCTTAATGAAAACGAATCCCTATGCGGAAAGAAGGTTTCAGGAAGCAAGAGAAAATTTTGGACCGATGAAGGAAATTTTGGCGAATGGAGATATGCAAAGTTTTATCAAGCTTGTTGAGCATGAAGCATTAACACTTCATGCAATGATGATGATGAGTGATCCGGCTTTTATTTTGATGAAAACAGGAACACTGGAGGTAATCAATAAAATCTGGGATTTCAGAAGAATTACGGGTTTGCCGTTGTTTTTTACGCTTGATGCAGGGGCAAATGTGCATTTGCTTTTCCCAAATGACTTGGAACAAAGCAAAATTGAAGATTTTATCAATCAGGAGCTTTTACCATTTACCCAGAAAAATGGGGTAGTGAAAGATGTGATGAGATTTTAATAAATTTAAATATAAAATAGACGGGCTTTTAGTCCGTTTTTTTGTTTTTATAAAAAATGATGCTTCGACAAATTAGCATGAAGCCGTTAATTATCACATTTAGTATTAGAAATGTCATGCTGAGCGAAGTCAAAGCACCTCAATAAATAATTGCTGTGAAGTACTTTTTTCCCTATTTTTATTCATTGGATTCAAACAAAATTAAAATGAATAAAATATTTGCTATTGCCTTGCTGTTCGGAGGTCTTTGTTTTGGACAACAGAATCAGAATCAGGAAATCGAGAAACCAATCCGCAATTTATTTTTAGGAATGAAGAATATTGATCCGGAATTATTGAATTCTGCTTTTTCAGACACAGCAATTCTTCAGACTATTACAAAAACAGGAGTGAAAAATGAAGCTATAAAAGATTTTATAGCTTCCATTTCTAAAATGGAAAAAAATGATTTAGATGAAAGAATTATCATTGAAGCCATTCATGTAGACGGAAATCTGGCAAGTGTTTTTACGCCTTATTCATTTTATTTTAAAGGAAAACTTTCCCATTGCGGAGCCAATAGTTTTCAGCTGGTAAAACAAAGTGAAGAATGGAAAATCCAATATATAATTGATACAAGGAGAAAGGATAATTGTAAAGAAATCAAATAAATGAAAATCCATCATATCGCTATTATTAGCTCTAATTATGAAGTTTCCAAAAAGTTTTATACTGAAATTTTAGGACTTCATATCATTCGTGAAGTATACCGTGAAGAAAGAAAGTCTTATAAGTTGGATCTGGCTATTGGAGATCATTATGTGATTGAGCTTTTTTCTTTTCCTGATCCTCCGACAAGACCTTCACGTCCAGAAGCCTGTGGTTTGAGGCATTTGGCTTTTTCTGTTGAAGATGTTCATCAAAAACGTCTGGAATTAATTGAAAAAGGGCTAAACTGTGAAGAAGTAAGAATAGACGAATTTACCGGCAAAGAGTTTTTCTTCACCCAAGACCCGGATCAATTACCGATAGAGTTTTATGAAATGTAAAAATTAATGTGCGTATCCTGTAAAGAAACTGACGGCCATAATTGCTAAAACAATGGAGGAGATGATTACATAAACGTAATCTTTTTCTTTCAGATACCCTATTAAAGCAAAAATAATCCTCATTAAAGGAGTAAAGATCAGCAACAAAATCCCCAGTTGAATAATCGCCATTCCTTCACCTTTGCAAAGTGAATCCCAAAAATGGCTCCACACTTTTTCGGAAGACGTTCCCATATCGAGAAGTTTGTATTTTTTAGGCATTTGAAAGCCTTCTGAGAAAAGCTTTATAAAACCAATCAGTGAAGTAATAACCGATAAAATAACGCCCAATCGAAGAAGATTTCCAACAGAACGGTTAAGATCAGCATCTGTAAAATCCTTTCTCATGAGAAATTGCTTCTAATACCGTTATACATCATATAAACTGAAAGAATTGTAATGACAATCGCAAAGAATGTTTTCAGTTTTTTAGTTTTCGAAACCATTAAAGTTTTTGATCCGATGAAACTTCCAACAACAACACCAATCAAAACCGGGGCAACGATTACCGGAATAATTTCACCTCTCTGAAAATAGATCAATGAGCTTGCAACTGCTGTTACACCAATCATAAAATTACTTGTAGTCGTAGAAACTTTGAAAGGAAGTCTCATCATGTTATCCATCGCTAAAACCTTCAGTGCTCCCGAACCAATTCCTAAAAGACCGGACATGGCACCTGCAAACATCATCATTAAAAATCCGGGTACTGTATTTCTTGCAGAATAACTTTTTAGAACTCCCTTATCAGGAAAAGTTCCGTACAGCTTTAATTTATCTTCCAGACTACCTTTTATTACCGGTTCCTGGTGATCTGGCTTACCTTTTAAATTCAAAATAACTGTCAGAAGAAGAATGCTTGCAAAAATAATCCCGATGGTATTCGGATTCAGCATTCCGGAAACTAAGGCTCCTATAATTGCTCCTGCAGTGGTAGCAATTTCCAGGAACATTCCGATTCTCATATTGGTAAAACCTTCTTTCACAAATGCTACGGCGGCTCCTGAAGAAGTTCCGATTACAGAGATTAAAGAAGCACCAATTGCATAATGCATAGGAACGCCGAAACCCAGCGTTAATAAAGGAATAATGATAACTCCTCCTCCTAAACCGGTCAGGGAACCTAAAAGTCCTGCCGAAATTGCTCCAAGGAAGAGAATAATGATTTCTGACATGCTACAAATATAAAACTATTGCGTTACTCTGCCAAACGTTTAAAAAAGATAAATTTAACGTATTTTTGCAGTATGGAAAATGATCTGAAATTATTCTATATTATTCTCGGTGCTACACCTAAAGGCAGGAATATTGAACAGCACGACGTGTTTTTCGGAATTGCAGAAAGTTTAAAAGAACTGGTTTCGGATATGAAAGAATTCTGGAAAGAAACAGAAGGGAAAATTCACCTGGATTGTTATCAGGAAGTGAAATTTGCTGACGGATATGAAGTTCAGATCGTAGAAAAAGGTGAAAAAATTTCTGAAGAGCAGCTGTACTTTATTAACCTTGGAGGTTATAAAAGAGGTTTTTTTGAAGAATTCCACGAACAGCATCTGATGGTTGGAACTTCTATGGGAGACATCGTTAAAAAAGCAAAAGCTACCGAATTTTATAAAACAATGGGATTTGAAGGAGCAGTAAGCCATATCGATGATAAACATGGAGTTGACATCGACGATATTTTTAACGTCACTGATATTCTTCCTCAAAAAATGAAAGAAAAATATTCGATTGTTCTGAAAAAATCTGATGCAGAAAATCAGGAAAACCCGATCGGATTGGGATATTTGAAAATTGATAAAATATAATAAATATCTGCCTGTCATTCTTAACGAAACGGAGTGGAATGAAGAATCTATCATAAAAAAATAGATTCCTCCCTGGTCGGAATGACATCTTGGAAGTCAAAATTTTAAATTAAATCTAATAGGAAAAATAAAAGTAAAAAAATGAAAATAGGAATTTTAGGAGGAGGGCAGTTAGGTCGAATGTTAATTCAGGAAGCTTTAAAATATGATGATGAATTTTATACACTGGATCCGGCTTCAGATGCACCTTGCCATAATATATCTTACTTTACGCAAGGAAATTTCAATGACTATGAAACGGTTTTGAATTTCGGTAAAGATAAAGACGTTGTGACGATCGAAATCGAGCATGTAAATGCAGATGCCTTAGCTGAATTGGAAAACCAGGGAATAAAAGTCGTACCAAATTCTAAAATCATTAAAACCATTCAACAAAAAATCCTCCAAAAGCAGTTTTATAAAGCTCATGATATTCCGAGTCCGGAATTTGAAGTGATGGACGGAAGTTCCGACGAAATTAAAATGCCGCTTCCTTTTGTACAGAAAATGAATACAGGGGGGTACGATGGAAAAGGAGTACAGGTCATCAGAACTGCTGAAGACATGAAAAATCTTTGGGTTCAGGATTCCGTTATTGAAAAACTGGTTGATATTGATAAAGAACTTTCTGTAATTGTTGCTAGAAACGAAAATGGAGAGACCAAAACATTCCCTGTAACGGAAATGGTTGCAGATCCTAAACTGAATTTATTGGATTTCAATGTATGTCCGGTTTTCTTAGAAGAAGAAATTGAAGATCAAATTAATTCTATTACAGAAAAATTCTTAAATGCGATCAATTCTCCGGGACTTTTTGCCATTGAATTATTTTTGGATAAGGAAGGAAAAGTTTGGGTCAACGAAACTGCTCCGAGATTACACAATTCAGGACATCAGAGCCAGGAAGGAAATGCCAATTCTCAGTTTGAGCAAATGTACAGAGTCGTGAAAAATTTACCTTTGGCAGATACCGATGCAATTATTTACAGCGGAATGCTGAATTTGGTAGGAGCAGAAGGATTTTCTGGTAAAGTAGTTTACGAAGGAATGGAAGATGTATTGAGACTTCCTGAAACCTATGTTCATCTTTACGGAAAAACAGAAACCAAGCCGGGAAGAAAAATGGGACATATCAATGTTTTAGCGGATTCCAGAGAAGAACTGATGGAAAAATTGGTGATGGTGAAAGGAATGGTAAGAGTGATTGCTGAGTAATTATAACTCTATGATATTGAAAAAGACTGTTGAGAAGCAGTCTTTTTTATTTGTAATTTTTTGTTGTCCATTATCTATTGGATATAAGCTTTATTATTTTTTATAATTAAATTATTCAATCCTCTGTTTCTTAAACATTTCCCTATTATAATTAGTTACAAATACGCCTATGATAATCAAAACAGCTGCGATAATAAATTTAGCAGAAATTTTTTCATCTAAAATAAGCCAGCTTAAAAATATGGAAATAATCGTATTCACATAAGCTAAAATTGAAACCTGAACAGGAGAAATCTTTGTGAGCGCATAATGATAGGCAAAAAAAGCAGTTACAGAACCGAAGATAGCCAAATAAAGCATTGCTGAAATGCTTTTTATGCTCCAATTTCCAAAATTGTAATTCTCCGAGAAAAGGAAGGCAAAAATAATCTGTACAATACCTGCAAATATAAACTGGTAAAATAAGCTCAGTGAAATATTATGATTCTTAATATTCATTTTTTTTGTAATAAGGGTTCCTGAAGCCCAACCAGCAATAGCAATAAATAAAAATAATATCCCCATTGCATAATCCGGGTTTTGAAGATCCTGGATGCCATCCCAAAAAATAACGACAATTCCGCTGAAGCACATCAGAACTCCTATCAATGCTCTTAGACTGAATTGTTGCAAACCAAGCGCAACGCTTCCAAGAAATATAAGAATAGGGGAACAGGCACTTATTAATGATGTTAAGCTACTGGTTACGGTTTCTTCAGCAACAGTGGTCATTCCGTTGGCAATAACTAACATTAGCAAAGAAATCATGAGTTGATAAGATAAATTTTTCCAGCCGATCCATTGCAGCTGTTTTCTGGAGATAAGAATAATTAACATGATGAGCCCTGCTAAAAACTGGCGTATACCCGCTACAAACCAAGCCGGGATAGTTTCCACAGCTACACGAATGGATAAAAATGTTGTTCCCCACACAATAGCAACGGTAAGGATTGCAAAAAGCAGCTTATAATCTTTCAAAATGAAATGTATAAAGTATAGCAAAGATATTGTTAGTTTTTATATTTTAGCAATACAGAAGGAAATTAGAATTATGTAATCAGTCGATCAATGTGGAATCCGTTTAGAAAAAAGAAGAAAGCGCAGGTGGAATTTAAATTTAATTTTGATTTTGATTTTGAAACTTTTGATAATTTGTTTCAGTACCTTGTTAATGAATTGAATCATGTTTCAGTTTTAGTGGAAGGGCTGAGAGACGAAGCGGAAATGAAATGGTATCAATTTCCGTATTCTTATGAGAATTCAGAAGATGATTTGGAGGTTTTGAAACGAAAAGGATTTCAGAATTTTTATCAATTGTTGAATGTTATTCACGAAAAGGCGGCAATCAGTCCTGTTGATGCCGAACTGGATGTTGAAAGTGACAGACAATATGATTTGATGATTGTTAATTTTTATGTCTCCCCGAATGATGATGAGAAAAGTTATTTTAAAAGAATAAAATGCAGTTTCTATTTATTTTTCGTTTGTGAAAATGATTCAGATGAAATCAATGCTTTCAGGATCTTTTATTCGCGAGGATTGAATTATACCATTGAAGATTTTCTGAATGCCAAATTTTTGGAAGATATTAATAATCCGGAACCTGAAGATGAACCTTTCATTGCAGGTTTTGAAAAAGTGATAGCGGCATTATCCCAGGAAACCGGTGTTGCTATTAATAAAAAAATTCTGGATAAATATCCGAACGCTCAAATTTCCAAAGAAGTTTCTTTACAGGATTTCAGAGATCTTATTGAGATGGCCAATTATTGGAAAATAGAAGATGCGGAAAAAAAAGCACAACATCTTTATTCCTACTCACAGAAAGATAAAAAAGAGCTTATTGCTGAACTTGAAGCGCAAAATGAGGATGATGATAAATACTATGATGATGGATATTTTCCTTTGAGATTTGATATTATACATGAAGATAATTATTGGTATAGCGACTGGAAATTCGATCCTGAAGATATGGAAGGAATTATTGAACATTTTCTGGATGAAGAATGGACATTCGATTATCCTGAAGATACTTACAGCCATGATCTCTTTCCATATATCCAAAAAGCATTATCAGAAAAAGGATTGGAGCTTATGAATATGGATACTTTGGGTGATTCTTATGGGTTTTTTATTGTGAAAAAAGAAAATGTAGATCCCTTACTTACTATTTCAGACAAACTTGAATTGGGGATTGAACGATTACTTTAGATATGACAACTGAGAGAATTTACATTCCTCATCCATTTTTTTTTATCTTTGAACATCTAAAAAAGTAAACATGGTCGGAATTATTATGGGCAGTCAGAGCGATTTGCCAATTATGGAACAAGCTGCAAATTTCCTGAAAAGTTTAAATATTCCTTATGAATTGACTGTAGTTTCGGCTCACAGAACACCGGAAAGAATGTTTGAATATGCAAAAACTGCAAGAGAGAGAGGATTAAAAGTGATTATTGCGGGAGCAGGAGGGGCTGCACATTTACCGGGAATGGTGGCAAGCTGTACTACATTGCCTGTAATTGGTGTTCCTATCTTATCGAGCAATTCTATTGACGGGTGGGATTCCGTATTGTCGATCCTTCAAATGCCGGGAGGAATTCCGGTAGCAACTGTTGCTTTGAACGGAGCTTTGAATGCCGGAATTTTAGCAGTGAAAATTTTGGGAACTTCTGATGAAAATGTGGCAGAAAATCTTCAGAAATATCAGGATTCTTTAAAAGATAAAGTATTAGGAACCGTAGATGCTATTAAAGCTCATCATCCTAATCATTACGATAAATAATTAATATAAAAAAACTCTCCAAATTTTGGAGAGTTTCTGTTTTTTATTCCTGGATCATATTGTCACGGGTATTTTTCTGAACAGCAATGGCTCCAAATAAAGCCAGTAAAAAAGCAAATCCGTAGAATCCTTTCTCGCTTGGCAGAATGGTTGCGTTCCATAAACCGATTGCCAATAAGACAATAGATGATAGGGTAGCAAACCAACAGATACCATAATAAATATCCGTCACTTTGATATTTTCTAATCGGTCACGAACAGCTTTCTGTAGTGAAACTACGGCGAATAAGCCGTATAATAAGATGGTAAAATAATATCCTTTCTCATTAAGCTGCATTTCAGCTCTTGCTAGTCCTACGATAAAACCAATCATTCCTGCTCCTAAAGCAATCCAGGATGCTGCAACAAATGCATTCGATACTCCTTGTTTTTTCATTTATTATATGTTTTTTTGTTAAGGTTTCAAATATATCATTTTTTTGATAAATACTTTCTTATTTAAGCCTTGATAAATAAAAAGCTCTTCAAACAATGAAGAGCTTCTGATATATAATTGAAATTAAATATTAATATCTGTAATATTCAGGTTTGAATGGACCTTTCACATCTACACCGATATATTCAGCTTGTTCCGGAGAAAGAGTTTCCAATTCAACGCTTAATTTTTTAAGGTGAAGAGCAGCTACTTTTTCATCCAAATGTTTTGGTAGCATATATACTTCATTTTTGTAAGCTGCAGAATTGTTCCATAGTTCGATTTGAGCCAAAGTCTGATTAGAGAAAGAATTTGACATTACGAATGATGGGTGACCTGTAGCACAACCAAGGTTTACCAATCTACCTTCAGCAAGAATGATTACTTCTTTACCTTCAATTGTATAAATGTCAACCTGTGGCTTAACTTCAGATTTTGTGTGACCATAGTTTTTGTTCAGCCAAGCCATATCGATTTCATTATCAAAATGCCCGATGTTACAAACGATCGCTTTATCTTTCATTTTAAGGAAATGTTCTCCTCTTACGATATTGAAGTTACCAGTCGTAGTGATTACGATATCTGCGTTATCAACTACAGTATCTAATCTTTTAACTTCGTAACCGTCCATTGCAGCCTGTAGAGCACAGATAGGATCGATTTCAGTTACCGTAACGATAGAACCTGCTCCTCTGAAAGATGCAGCCGTACCTTTACCTACGTCTCCGTATCCGCAAACTACCACTCTTTTTCCGGCCAACATTACGTCTGTAGCTCTTCTTACAGCATCTACTGCAGATTCTTTACATCCGTATTTGTTATCGAATTTAGACTTAGTCACTGAATCGTTTACGTTGATTGCAGGCATTACCAAAGTTCCGTTCTTCATTCTTTCGTACAATCTGTGAACACCGGTTGTTGTTTCTTCAGAAAGTCCTTTGATATCTTTTGTGAATTCAGGGTATTTATCAAAAACCATGTTTGTTAAATCTCCACCGTCATCCAAGATCATATTCAATGGTTTTCTGTCTTCACCAAAGAATAAAGTCTGCTCAATACACCAGTCGAATTCTTCCTCGTTAAGACCTTTCCAAGCGTAAACAGGAATTCCGGCAGCAGCAATAGCAGCAGCAGCGTGATCCTGAGTAGAGAAAATATTACAAGAAGACCAGGTAACCTCAGCTCCAAGAGCAACTAAAGTTTCGATCAAAACTGCAGTCTGGATCGTCATGTGAAGACATCCTGCAATTCTAGCTCCTTTTAAAGGTTGAGAAGGTCCGTATTCTTCACGGATTGCCATCAAACCAGGCATTTCTGCTTCTGCAAGGGTAATTTCTTTTCTTCCCCACTCTGCCAGGGAAATATCCTTTACTTTGTAAGGAATGTATTGTGTTGTAGTACTCATATCTGATGAATAATTTTTAATTCGGTTTATAACGAATTGCAAAATTACAACATATAATTTAGATATAAAAACGCTTGTTTTTGAGTTGAAAAATATTAACAGAATGATGGGATAGAAATTATTTAAAGATGGAGAAGCCTAGATGATTTTAAATAAATTTGTAATCCCGCTTTCTGCCTTCAAATTACATATCATTTCTTTTCATTATTTTTATCGAAAAAAAGAATGCCTCTTTATCGTGATTTTTCTGATGACACTGCTACAATTCTTATATGGAAATATGATGAAAATGAAGAATTGAATGCTGATGAACTTTTAGAGCCTGAAAATGCCGAAAAAGTGAAAGATTATCATCCGAAAAAATTATTAGAGGTATTAATGGTGAGAAAACTGCTGAAAGGTCTAAAACCGCATTCTAAAATTTTATATAACGACAGAGAGCCTTTTCTTTCCCCTAAAGATGCGGAAATTTCCATTACCCATTCTTTCCCCTTTGCTGCTATTGCTATCTCTAAAAATAAAATAGGGATTGATCTTGAAAAATTTAATCCTAAGATTTTAAGAGTGATTGATAAATTTACTTTTGAAAATGAGAGAGGATTTATTCCTTTTGATAATGAAGTTACTTTTTACACCATTATCTGGAGCGTGAAGGAAAGTATGTACAAAATTCATCATTCCAAGCATTGGTCTTTGAAAAAGCACTATGAAGTTCGCCCGTTTGAATTAAAGCATCTTCATCATATCAAATGCAGAGTACATGATGATCAAATCTCTGATGAATTAAAGGCCAGAGTAGAGTTTTTTGATGATTACTGCTTCACGATTGTTGAGGAATAGCTTCAGAAGCAGTTACATTTTCTGATTCATTTCTGTATTTTTCAATCACTTTTCGCTGTTCTTTTGCCACATCATAAATAAGTTCTAAGATATCGTGAACGTTTTTCAGCTCAGTTAAATGCGAAATTTTGCTGGGATCTCTGTAATTTTTAGCTTCATGCTCGGCAAGTTCGGTTTTTCTTTTTAAGATCAAATCATCAAAGGAAGAATCTTCCGGCTCGATACGGCTTTTCATTTTTAAAGATTCACTGATTTTATCTCCATTCAAAAGATTGGAAACCTGCTGAAGTTCTGCTTCTATTTTTTTGCCCCATCCTTCAGAATCTATTTCAGGGTATTTTTCATCGTTTTTTACGTATTGGGAAAGGGAAGCGGTATAAGCGGTAATCAAATGTGAAGTGGCTACAAACTGATGAACGACTTCCAGCTTTTTCTGTTGATTTTTGGGTTCTGAAATCATTCTCTGAAAACTATCGGAAAGATTAGCTAATGAAATGATGGCATTTTTACGTTTCATTTTATAATCCTCAATATCAAAATCTTCATCTAAAAATTTAGAAATCACGCTTTGAAAATATAGAAAATTAGATTCCGCAGATTTTTTCATTAATTCCAGATTCTGGGTATGCTCCCAAACAGGAAGAACAATATAAGATACGAGAGAGGCAATGATTCCGGCAATCATAGTATCCAGAATTCTATCTTTGAAAATAATATTTACTTTTCCGGGGCTTAAAAAATTAAAGCTCAGAAAAACATAAATCGTCATGAACAAAACGGCCCAAAAATATCTTCCTTTCAAAAAACTGAAACACATCACCATGCTTAAAAGAAGTATGGTAAACAAAACCTGATTAATATGGATATAATGCAGGATTCCATACGCAATTATGGCACCTGCAATCGTTCCGTACAAACGGAGAAGGTTTCTTTTTTTGGTGATGGAGTAGGCGGGTTTCAAAATCGCCGTAATGGTAATTAGGATCCAATAGGTGTGACCAATTCCTAAAAACTGAAATAAAGAAAAGGAATATCCTATCAATAAGGCAATGGTGATTCTGAGAGCATGACGGAAATGTAAGGAAGAGAACGATATATTGTTCCTTAAAACTTTAAAGTTAAGCTTCTCTTCATTAGGCATGAACTTTTTAAGGTCTAATCCGGTGGAAAGACTTTTTGCCAATTTTACATTTTGAGAAAATACCTTATATATTTCATTGATTTCTTTGGTGATCTCATCAATACGCATTAAAATTTGGCGTAGAATCATGAAATTCTCAAAGTTGTCAGGCGAAATTCTTTCGTTTCTTAGGTCAAAATAAAGATGATTTAAATTATTTAACTCAAGTTCGAGATTAAACATGGGTTTTGCTCTCGTTCCTATCTGAAGAGCGATTCCGATATTGGTGATCTCTTCGGCAAGCAGATTAAGATAATCGTGAATGTTTACCAGAATCATACTGCCATCAAAACTCTGCTGAAGTTTTTGATAGTCACTTTCGGAAGTCATAAGCTTTTCGTGAAGATCCATAGAGTTCAGGAACATCAACATCAGCAAACGGCTGGTTGTGGTAGATTCATTGACAATGGTTCTTGTCTTGAACACGGTTTCGCGGGTATCTTCCTGAAGGTTTTTTATTTCAATCTGTTTGGCAATAACCTGAATAGAAAGTTTATCAAAATCCGGATTTTTTTGATAGTAATTGGCTTTGATCTTTAAAAACTCGGCAAGCTGCAGGTAGTTTTCCCCGATCATCTGACTTGCAAGCTTATAAGGCTGAATGGTGGTTACAATTAAGAATATCAGTAAAAACCAAATACATCCTGAAGCGAAAATCAGTAAACTTTTAAGAATATTGGCTCCGGTAAGATGTCCGTCAATAAAAATAGCGAGTACAACCAGAGAAAGGGAACCTACTGCCGCTAATCTTTGCCCATAAACCCCAATTAAAGAAAAAAACATTCCGAAAACAATGATCTCTGCAAAAACAAGAATCTTGATTTTCATGACCAGACTTGCTATGAGAGCAACGAAAACAAAGCAAATAATGGCAAAAGCCAAAGCATTTCTTCTACGGATAAAAGGTCCGGGTTGATCTGTTAAAGCAACGAAGCTCGTCCCCAGAGGAAATAAAAAATATTCTTTTAGGATTCCGAAATGAGCAAGAACTAAACAGGGTAAAACCGTCGCCAGCGTAATTCTGATTGCAGAATACACATATTGACTGGTGACGAATTTTTTGAGTTCCGATGAATAGTTCATACTACAAAAATAATTATTGAAAAATAAAAAAGCCTCATAAAAATGAGACTTTTTTGAGCTTTTATATTATGTTTATTTAATAATCTACATTAGATGTTTCTTCTCCAATATTCCAAGTTAAACCGAAACGAAGAGTGTTGTCTAAAGCTGTATTAATTTTAGACATGTTGATCAGGTAAGATACATCAAGTCCGAAAGAACGGTATTTTAACCCGATACCTGCAGTAGCATATTGTCTTGCTCCTTGTTCTTCACTTTCATGGAAGTAACCTGTTCTCACCGCAAAAGCATTGTCATACGAATATTCTAATGCCCCACTCATCATAATAGAGTTTTTGTTTTTGAATGATTTTCCGATTCCCGCCATTACACCAACATTCGGAACTGCGTAGATAGGTTGTCTTGTATTGGGATCTATTCCTACATATTCAGAACCCGGAACCAAAATTTTTGAACCTTCCACACTAATACCAATTTTATTCAGATCATCAAGGTACATATCGTAACCAGCCCCTAATCTTGCCATTGTTGGAAGATAAGATCTGGATTCTTCATTACCTGTATAGTCTAATTTTGGACCTAAGTTTTGGAGTGCAAAACCTCCATTCAATTTACCGTCCATACCTCCAAAGCTGGAAAATTTAGGAGAGGTATAATATGCAGAAATATCAACAGCAAAAGAGTTTGCAGGCTTTAAAGTAGTATCTGTGTTGAATCCTCCGGCTAAATCTGAACGGATGAATCTACCGGTAACAGCAGCAGAGAAAGAATCAGAAAGTTTTAGACCATACGCTACGTCAATAGAGAATTCGTTAGGTTTTGAAACCCCGTTAGACTGTACCTGATTATCTACGAAAGAGGTAAGATTAACTTCTCCCATATTAAAATAATAAATACTTGCAGAGATAGTAGATCTTTCTTCTTGTCCTAAAAATTTGTGAAAAGCTGCATAAAGAAGGAAAACATCATTCGTAAGTTTTCCCATATATGGTGTATAGTTTATACCAAAGGAAGAACTTGTTCTGCTAAAAGGGTATTTTGCGGCATTCCAAAATTGAGAAAATGCATCAGGAGAGGTAGCAACCCCTTGATCTCCCATACCTCCGGCTCTTGCGTCTGGTGCAATTCTTAGAAAAGGAGCTCCAGTTAATACAGGATTCACCTTACTTAAGTCTTGTGAATAGCCTAAAAAACCAGCACTTAAACCAATTCCTAATAGCAGTTTAGTAGTTAAATTCATATGTTGTCTTTTAATATATTATCAGTTTTTTATTAATATTATTGTTTTTGTTATTTTAAAATTATTTCAAAAGTACCATTTTTTCTACAGCTGTGGCACTTCCTTTACATTTTTCTTGATTTTGACTTTTTGCAAATATCTTAAAAATATACGTACCTTTTGCTACTGTATCACCAAAATCGTCTTTTCCGTCCCATTCTATTGCTTGGCGAGGTGTTCTAAAGCCCTGCAGGAAGGGTTCTGCAACAACTGCCTGGGATAAAGTTCTTACCAATTTTCCTGTTATGGTATAAATTTGAACATGCACATCTAAAATATCATCACAATTATGCTCAAATTGAATATACGTTTTATTGGTAAAAGGATTCGGCCAGTTCAATGGTCTGTTAATAATTAAATGCTGGTCGGCCTCATCCTTAACTTCAAAATTTAACGTAGCAGTTGTCGAATTATTGTTTATATCCCAAACTTTAAATGTTAATTGATGTTGTCCTATTGCCAGATTTCGGAAAGGGTAGGTTACGTTTCCTTTTTGATAATCTGCCAGACTGGGACTTAAGCACCCATTTCCTTCTCCTGAAGAGTAGAAATCATTTAATACAACGGTATTAATAATTTGACCGTCTAAATATACGGTAATATCGTGACCAATACCAGATCCTGTAGAATTTATTCCTGTATCATCGGTAACACAGGCAAGCAACATAGGATTTTGATCTGTAATACCACCATCTGCAAAGTTCGTGTTGTTCATGTATAATTTTACTTTTGGCGGCTCACTGTCATTGATTCCGTTAGGATTAATATCACCTACTTGCACCGCCTGATTGTTGAATACATCAGTCGCTTTATTATCTGCATATCCTAATAATCTTCCTTCTCCAACTGCATAGTTGATGTCTTTTGGAACATAAAACTCAATATTAAATACTCCATTTACAGCCATTCCTGAAGCTTTTACGATGGCACTTCCTTCTTCAGTGTAGTTTAATATAGGAGTTAGATTTCCATCATTATTTAAAGTAGATTTATTAAGTCTTTTATCAAAAATATTAATAACAACTCTGCCGTTAAAAGTAGTATTGGTGCTTCCATTAGGATTATTGATGTGCCCTTTTATTTTTACGAAATCAAGACCTCTTATTAATCCCGGAACAGGAGTTTCTATATTATCTATTACTAAGAGTCTTTGAGGTCTGCTTAATTTCATAGCCGGATCTCCCAGGAAATTAACTTTTAAATGGTTCGAATCTCCGGGTTTCAATTTTTTTGCATTTAAATGGGCATTCCCAATGGTGATAAAATCATCGTTGGTAAGCTTAAACATTTCTTGAGTGTAAAGATTGGTGAACTTTATTCCATAATCTACACCAACAGCACGGCTAGAAGTAATCATAGCAACAGCTCCTCCTTGTTTCAGCTTTATAAATTGCTCTCCTACAGAAAAAGTACTTGGCTCATCCCAAAGCGTAAATTCACAGGTAATAGTGGAAACAAATGGGAATCTGCTGTAAACTTTAGAAAAATTATTGGCATTTTGTACTTCATCAGAAGTTAATACTCTTTCTTGTGACCAACCGTTGATTCCTCCATGTCCAAAATAGAATAAATATAGACTATTTCCTATGTCATTAGAGATGGCTTGGTTTACCTGTGGATAACGTTGACCTCCTGCGGTACTTTGAGCCTGGAATGCATCTAGATACAGCTTTCTTACATTGTATTCTTTAAGGGTAGTTCCTGTTTCAAATGTGTTTACTAAACTATTATTCATTACAGTATGGAAAGGAACACCACCATCATTGTCGTCATCTACTACAAAATCAAGCTTCATTTTCCATTCTCCGAAAGGAGTGGACTGACCGGATAAAGAATTATAGTAAGCCAGCGTTTTGTCAATCATGTTGGTAGCTTCGGTTACATTTGCAGCAGGAATTCTACCTACCGGAAGGTCTGGCAATGTGTTATAAATTAATAAATTTGTTGGAGGCTGCGGGCTGGTCATAACAATATAATCATCCGTTACGAAAGAACTCACAAAATCCTGAGAATCTTCACTTTGATAACTTGGAACAACATTAGTGTTGTTTGGAATTCTATTTTTATAATCATAAGAAGTATCTCCTAATAAAAAAACATATTTTAAACTTCCCAGCGGAGTATTAAGCTTAGTAACAAAATCCCTGATCGCTGTAAGATCTCTGCTTCCACTACCAAATTCATTGTATACTTTGTTAATATCTACGATTTGTACATTGAAACTGTTTTTTGTCTGGTGGTAATTCGCTAATCTTTGCGCCTGTCCCATCATCTCAGGAGTGGTAAGGATCAGGTAGTCCACATTTTGTAATCCTGATAAATTCTGATTTCCAATTCTTTCCACAAATTGAGGAGAATAAGCTGCATCAGATCTGAAAGCGACAAATTCATTATTGAAATTCTGATCGGAAGCAACGTATCCAAAATTAAAAATAGTATTTCCCGTGGCTTTATTTACTCTCCTTGTGGCATTTGTAATGTCTGTGACATCCCAAACCTGTTCAATGGCTGATGCATTATTAATACTGAACCCGTATGATGTATTGCTTCCGCTTACAAGAGAAAAATCCCTAAAGTTCATTTGTGAACCGTTGAAACTTAAATTTTCTTTATACTGAACTTCCAAATAATCAAAATAAAATACACCATTAGGATTTGTACTGATGTTAGGCTTGCAGGTAAGGGTAATTTGATTCCCCTGTAAATTATTTAGGGTTCCTTCATATTTCAATGGAAGATAATCATATGTATAGTTTGGATCGTTTGGTGGAACCGAGCTAGTGACGAAATTTTGATTATTGATGTTAAATTCAACTGAATTCTGCTGGGACTTAAACCCGACTACCTGTGCCTTATATCGTATTATATCTCCACCCTGTATTGGAGAGTTGGTAGTGAATGTTACAGTTTTATCAGTAGTAAAAGGAGAATCTTCCACCCAGATTCTGCCTATTTTTAAAAGATTTTTTTGGTCGTTATTAACCACCTGATAATTATCGTATCTCGTAATCAGTGGAGTAGAGGGAAGGTTGATGTCTGCTGACTGGACTCTTTTTCCTGCCCCTTTATCAAAATTGATGAAATAATAAGAATAATCTTCGTAGATATTTTTTACGTTATTACTCACATTATTTCTTGTTTCGTATCTCTTAAAACCATTTCCGTTGGACTTATCATAAAGATTATATCCGTTAGGTCCTTGCGCATAGAAAATGGCATAGTCGTTATCATTCCACACACCGTCATCTTCCCCTACCACCTGGATGGCATTTTCCTGAAGAGCACTATATTTTACATCCAGGTTATGTTCAGGAAGCATAATTCCCCCGTTTCCATAAATTCTAAAGTTCTTAGGATTTATGGAGCTCGGATTAATTCCGTTATCTTTTAAAAATTGAGTAGTAATTTTAAAAATACCCGATTTGTCTACTTTTATCTTGTAAAAAGTGCCGGTAGAAAGAGGGTTGACAGTAGTTCCTACTTTAGCAGCAATATTTTTGGTACTGACAGTAGCTTCGTTAACATCGAATGAAGAAAGTCTTAGTATTTTTCCTTTTTCGTTCTTAAATAAAGCAACAGAAATACTTGCATATCTTTCTCCTTCGTAGTAATAATAACTGATATCGGCAATATCATAATTGGGGAGAAGTTCCTTATTCATCTCATACAATTCCTTGTAGGAAACCGCCTCCCAGTTTAATTTTGAAACTTTTAAATCTCTTTCTCCTATTTTTTGTTTAGTTGATATAAAAATATTATTTTGGCCAAATGAAAACCCCTCGTTTTTGAAATTTGGGAGATTCAGTTTTGTTTCACCAAAATCTTGGATTTTAGAGCCGTTCCATTCAATGGTTGTTCTTTGAGCCCAAAATGATGATACAAAAGCTAATAGGAATAAAATCGATACTTTTTGTTTCATATTTATTATTGAAATTTCTGAATTACAAAATAAATGAAAATTTTATAATTAAATTGTGATACAATAAAATTAATTTGTTATCGTTTTTCAAAAAAATCAAATCTTTCTTGATTTATTGAATAATTTATTTTTTCTTTGTACTTTGAAAATATTTAAATCGACTATGAAAAAACTAAAGTTGTTTTCATTAATAGCATTAAGTTCTACACTTGCATTAACCAGTTGTGGAGGGTCAGGTACCAGCAAAGGAGGTGGTACTAAAAAATTTGTCAGCAAGACAGGTTGGAAACCAAACGAAAAACAGGGTTGGTTTTTTGCAGGAAAGCAACAGCAGCAGAAAGGGTGGCCGGGAATGGTATATGTAGAAGGTGGAACTTTTACGATGGGATTAGTGAAAGATGATGTTATGCATGATTGGAATAACTCGCCTCGCAGAATGCAGGTAAGTTCATTCTTTATCGGAGAAACTGAAATTACTAACTACGAATACCGCGAATACCTTACATGGTTGAAGTATGTATTTCCTCCAAGTGATCCAAGCTTCAAAGAAATTTACAATGGCGCTTTGCCAGATACTTTGTTATGGGATAACAAACTATCTAGAAATGATTTCAATGAAACCTATTTCCGTTCCCCGGAATATGACTACTATCCGGTAGTAGGGGTTTCTTGGACACAAGCAAACAGATATTGTGAGTGGTTAACAGATAGAGCAAATGAAAAAGCATTAATGAATGCTGGTATTATCGCAAAAGATTTATATATCAATGAATCTAACAATCAAGGTGGTACAGCTTTCAATATGGATAAATTCAAATCGAATGATCCTGAGATGCAAGGATATATCAATCAGCAAAGAAGACAGCAGAAATCTGGTATGAAAACTACCAACCAAAGACTTCTTGCTGCCAATGCTTCTCCTGGTTCTGCAATGGTTCAGAAATTCAGACTTCCTACTGAAGTAGAATGGGAATATGCAGCTTTAGGAATGGAGAAGAACAGAGAATATAATAACTACCAAGGGAAAGCTCCGGGAATTGAATCTTTAAGAGGTACTAAAGGTAGAGAAAAAGGAATGTTGCTTGAAAACTTTAAACAAGGTAAAGGTGACTACTCCGGACCTGCTGGATGGAAAAATGACGGTTCTGCTTTAACAGCCGATGTAAGAAAATATCCATCTAACAACTTAGGTATCTACGGTATGTACGGAAACGTTTCAGAATGGACTGCTGATGTTTACAGACCTATTATTGACGAGGATTACAGTGATTTCAACTACTATAGAGGAAATATGCCTCAGGCAATTGTAAGAAACGGAGACGGTACTTATAAAATGGTTGACGAAAGTAATATTAAATATGATACTTTGGCTGATGGTCGATTGGTTTACAGAAATTTACCTGGTCAGTTTGAAAGACAGACTATTGCAGACTATAGAAACTATAGAGATGGTGATAGACAATCTTCTCTGGATTATAGAAATGCATCAGACTCTGCTACTACGTTTGACATGTACAATTCTCCTAAAAAGAAATTTATTGTAGATGCAAATGGTAAAGTAATCATGCAGAAAGATACTAAAGATAGAACATCTGCTATCTCTAACGATGTGAGAGTAGTAAAAGGAGGTTCTTGGCAAGATACTGCTTATTGGTTAGACCCAGGTCAAAGAAGATATAAGAATCAAAATGCAGCTTATGGTTGGGTTGGATTCCGTGTAGCTCAGGATGCTAGAACTAATGATAAGAATAGAACTAGAAGATAATATTTATCAAAATAATTTTCAAAAACCTTCCGGAATTCTGGAAGGTTTTTTTATTTTTGATGTATGAATGTAGAACAGTTTTATCCTTTATTTTTAAGATCTGAAAAGGCAATTATTGACAGCAGAAAAATAGGAAAGAATGATATTTTCTTTGCTTTTTCAGGTGAAAATTTTAATGCGGCAATTTTTGCTGAAAAAGCTATTGATGAAGGAGCTTTGGCTGTTATTGTAGAACAAAAGGATTTTGAAAACAAGGATAGGAATATCTTTTATGTTCCATCAACCTTAGAATTTTTACAGCAACTGGCGATTTACCACAGAAATCTGCTGCAGATTCCCGTTATAGGTCTTACAGGAAGTAATGGAAAGACCACTACAAAAGAGATCATTCATGCGGTACTTTCAGAAAAATTCAATGTTCAGTACACATTAGGAAATCTGAATAATCATATTGGAGTTCCTTTGACAATCCTTTCTATTAAGCCCGAGCATGAAATGGCAGTAATCGAAATGGGGGCCAATCATCAAAAGGAAATCGAACTTCTATGTTCAATTTCTCAACCTAATTTCGGATATATTACCAATTTTGGAAAAGCACATTTAGAAGGTTTTGGTGGTTTTGAAGGAGTGATTAAAGGGAAATCCGAACTGTATGACTATCTTAAAGATCATCAGCAAACCATTGTTGTTAATGAAAATGATCCTATTCAGGTTGAAAAAACAGAAAATTATTCACCTAAAATTACTTTTGGTAAATCAAGCTCAGAGTATGATTTTAAATTATTGTCTGAGGAACATTTTGTAGGCCTAATCTACAATAATGAAAAGGCAGTTTCAAAACTTACGGGAGAGTATAATTTTACCAACCTTTGTGCTGCGGCAAGCTTAGGGCTACATTTCGGTATCAGTTTCGCTCAAATTAGGAATGCGATAGAAAATTATACTCCAACTAATATGCGCTCTCAGATCGTCAAAAAAGAAAGCAGAACTTTGGTATTAGATACCTATAATGCAAATCCAAGTTCAATGACGGCTTCTCTGCATAACTTTATTACTTTTGAAGGATCCAAAACAATTATCATCGGAGATATGCTGGAACTAGGAGAGGAGAGTGAAAAGGAACATCAGAATATCCTCAATTTAGCTCAGGAATTAGGATTTAATGAAATTATTACAGTAGGAAAAAACTTTAAACAAGTCAATTCGTCTGGAAACTCTTTTGAAAATACTTCAGAATTGATTGAGTATTTAAAATTGAATAAAATCCAGTCTGTAAATATACTGCTAAAAGGTTCAAGAGGGGTTGCGTTGGAAAAATCCATTGATTTTATTTAGAATAAAGCTTCTATTTGATATAATAATAAAGTTCACATAAGAAAACTTATGTGAACTTTTATTTAGACGGTAATAAAAAGTTTATTAGGCTCTTGTATTCCAGAATTCTTTTATAATCAGTTTAATGTTTTTAAAGGTACTAGGGAAAACTTCTTCTTCAATCTGAGAAGTATTTTTCCATGCCACTTCGGTAATACCTTCTTCTATTTGGGGTTTAGAGGTGTCTTCTCCTTTGAAATTCATTTCGAACCAATGCGTACATTTCAATACTTTATCTCCATTTCTTTCAATGTAAATATGGTAGGTAGTATTGATAAATCGCACCAATTCGACGTCCTTTAGTCCGGTTTCTTCTTCTATTTCACGTACAGCAGATTCCTCACGAGATTCTCCTTTTTCCATTTTGCCTTTCGGAAGGTCCCATTTTCCGAGTCTTTTGATGAAGAGAACTTTTCCATCAGGATCATTTACAATTCCTCCTGCAGCTTCAATGATCCTGAAAAGCCTTTGAAACTCACTCCATATTTCATCAATATTTTCTCCAAAAACATTCAATTCTTTTACGGATGTATTTTCGAGAAGATCAAGGGCGATCTCCAATGTTGTGACGCTTTCGTATCCAAGTATTTTTTCCAGGTTCTCAGGTTGTTTGGATAACAATAATTTTTTTTCGTTCACAAAAACTTTATACATTTGTAATAATTAAGAATTTAAATACAAAAATAAAAAATGAATTTAGAAGGACGAAAGATTATTGTCAATAAATCATCTAAAGAGTTGGTAGAGCTCCTAAAATCTCCGGAAAATTATAAAGATTTTATGCCGGATGGTCTTCAAAAGTTTGAAACAAGAGAAGACGGATTTAAATTCGGGTTGCAAGGGATGCCGGAAATTGCTTTAAAAATTGATGAGGTGACTGATCAGAAGGCGGTTTTAAAGTCTGCAAGCTCTAGTTTAGATTTTGCATTAACGGCCACTATAAATCCTATCAACGAAAATCAAACAGAAGTACAGATGTTGTTTGAGGGAAAATTCAATCCATTTATTAAAATGATGGTGGAAAAGCCTCTTCAAAACTTCATCAATACTTTAACAGATAAGATTGAGGCTTATAAATAAAAATAGGAAACCTTCAGAAATGGAGGTTTTTTTATGCAAAAATTCCGGAACTGTGATCTTTTGAACTTCCGGTGGCAGATGAAAGAACATTAATTTCATTGTTAAGCCTTAAAATACCCATGAAGGCAAATATTAATGCTTCTTTATATTCTATCAGGTCTTTGGCAGGAATAATTACTTCAGTACTGGTCTTGTTTCTGATTTTTTCAATTAAATATTGGTTGAAAGTTCCGCCTCCGGTACAAAGCACATTGTTTAGATTATACTCATTAAAAACATTAGAAATCTGTTGAGCTACATGTTCTGTGAAGGTAGCAAGAATATGGGTTGCTTCAATGTTTCCGAATAAGGGGAAAATATTTTCATTGCACCATTCAATTCCTAAAGATTTTGGATGAGATTTCTGATAAAATTCTAATGAATTGAGCTGAAATAGTAATGGTTCGTTGATGTTTCCTGCCCTTGCCAAATCACCGTTTTCGTCAAAACCCCTATTAAACTCCTGAGCTAATCTATTCAAAACAATATTAACCGGAGCAATATCAAAAGCTATTCTTTTATTATTTATTTTTAAAGAAATATTGGAAAAGCCACCAAGATTCAGGCATGCATCGTATTGAGAAAATAACAATTCGTCACCAATTGGCACAAGAGGAGCACCGTTTCCATTCAGTAGAACATCCTGACTTCTGAAATCGTAGAGTACAGGCAGCCCGGTTTCTAATTTAATGGCTCTTCCATCCCCAATCTGTAAGGTAAATTTCTTTTGTGGCTGGTGAAAAACAGTGTGACCATGTGAAGCAATTAGGTCTATTTGTTTCAAGTGATGTTTTTCAATGAAGCTTTTTACTTCTTTACCTAAATAAAAGCCGTACTCCGAATTCAGTTCCAATAATTCTTCAGGCGAAAGATAGATTGAGTTTCTAAGCTGATCTTCCAATACTTTTGGATAAGGAATGGTTTCAGCTGTTATGATCTCAAAATCCCATGAATTTTGCTTTTCAAACTTTGCAAAACAAATATCCAAGCCGTCTAAACTTGTTCCTGACATTAATCCTATAGCTTGAAAGGTCATAATAGAAATTACTTTTGATTTTCGGATAGTTTTTTAGAATTGATATCTCCGGAACTATTAAAGAAAGTGTATTCTGAGAAATCATCTTTGGCAGTCATTCCTTTAGCTCCAACTAAAGTAGAGCCGTCTTCCATCGTTACAAAAACCGTATCACGTGTGTAAATTCTGTTTTTCTTCTGATCCCAGTATATACTCTGCATGGCAAATCTCTGGCCTTCGTTGGTTGTGATTCTTACATTTCCTTTGGCTTCGTAAAACTTTTTATATTCAAAAATACGGGCATATTTTGCCGTAATCTTTCCCGGTGTTTTAGGTTTCTTTTTGTCGAAAAATTCGATGTTGATTCCTTTTTTAGCTACAATATAAGGACTGTCTATCAGTTCATACTTTTCAATAATAGGAGCGGTAGCTTTCAAAGTGACCATCCCGGAATCTCTCTGTATGATGTGAGCATTATTGATGATTTGTGAAGGAAAATTTTTGTTTTTATTGTTGTTCCCTTTTGTGAGATCTTCCTCACAAGAAGTCATAATAAAAAATATAGCACAACTAAGAAGATATGCTATATTTTTAAATTTTATTTTTGAACTTAAATTCATTTTTTAGTTATACAATGATTTTCTAAACCATTTATCCGCAAAATTGAATCCTATCTTAAAATTGATGTAATTCTGATTGATTAAGTTATCTTTAAGTGTTCCTCTTTTTCCTAATTCTAACCCAATTTCAAGACCGCTCATTCTTGTAATACTGCTGTTTTTGAATGGAAGTAATACACCGGCAGAAATACCGAATTTATTAATGCTGTTCCCGTTTTTATCCAGTTCACCATTTCCGTTTATAGAAAGGCTTCCTTTCTCATAAAATGCTCCGTATCTGTAAACAACTCTTGAAAAATAATTTCTGAAGTTATTATAGTTTGGCAAATACCATCCCCCAACAGAAACCCTGTAAGAATCCTGAAACTGTCTTGTCTGTCCAAAATACAAAGTTTCTTCTCCTTTTTTATAATCAACCTGTGCAGAAGCAAACCATTGGTTCTCGCTTCCGTATCCTACACCCACAGAAGCCTGTAAAGGTAAAAGATTTTTAGCATTTGATTGTTTTTCTTCAATAATACTTTCGTAGCTTTTGGTTTCCATAGAAGCATCTGTATAAAAATAAGTGCTATTTTTATAATAAGTTGTCATATTGCTGGTATTTCCAAAAGTTGCAGTGGCACCAATGGTTAGCTTTTTATCTGTACTGGTGTTAAGATGCTGGTAATTTGCTCCTAAAGTGAAGTTGAAGTTTCTTACATTCGTAGTCGTTTCATATCCATTGTATAACTCAGCGTTAGATGCTGAGAATTCATCTAAATCAGAAAGATTTCCGAAATAGTAATTGGCTCTTAACCCTAATGAGAATTCCTGAGCTACTTTATAAGCCAAAGCAATCTGTGCCGTATTTAATGTACCGCTTCCCTTAAAGTGATTGGCATAAATAGCGTCATTTATAACAGTTCCGTCAGGTAAGGTCTTGGTCTTGATTTGAGTATAAAGAATATCGTAGCTTTTTGAGCTGTACGGCTGATATGACAATCCCATTTTTACCTTAGAAGATAAAGGAAACGCTAAAGAGATATTAGACAGATACGTAGAATGTTTGGTAGACTTTGTACTGTTGTAATCAGTTTTAAAATAATTGTTTTCATTAGTTGCTTCAAGTTTGATACTTGTAAGTTCAAAATTAGCGTTATTCGCAGGGTTTGCAAAATTGAAGCTGCTGGTGAAATCACTTACATATGCTGTTGATATACCTCCCATAGAGGAAGTTTCAATCGTATTATCATATTTTACATCCCCAATTCCATAAGTTGCATAAGGTGAGTTACCTATATTTTGCGCCTGTAAGAAATATCCAACTGATATGAATGATAGTACAAAGATTTTTTTCATTCTATATTTTTAAAACAATGCGCAAATATCTTAAATATTAATGAATTGTAAAAATTATAAGAGGTTAAAGTTTGTTAAGGGGATGAATAGAGAGAATTATGACGAATAGAGAGTTGTCAATTCACTTTGTTGTAGATTTTTACATATGATAAAGATAAAATTCACTATTCATTTGCGAAGCAAAATTCACATTTCACAAATCATCCATTCTAAAAATTCTTTATCTTTGAGCCATGAATTGGGAGAACATTGCCGGACAAAGAAATCTGAAAAAACTTCTTAAAGACAGTATCGCCGAAAACAGAGTGAGCCACGCCCAACTTTTCGTAGGAAAAGAAGGATACGGTACATTGCCTATGGTTTTAGCCTATGCAAAAGAAGTTTTGAGCCGGGAAAATGAACATGCTGCTTCAAAAGTTGAGCATCTGAATCATCTCGATTTACATTTTAGTTTCCCGGTTTTTACAGACAATAAAAATTCTTTAAGTAAAAATAAATTTGAAGAATTCCGTGAAATGATTCTTAACTCTCCCTATTCAAGCTATGATGATTGGACAGCTTTTCTTGAGTCTGAAAATAAACAGCTATTCATTTCGGCAGATGAAATAGATGATCAAAACCAAAAGTTTTCCCTTAAAAGTTTTGAAGGCGGAACCAAAATTCTCATTGTCTGGAGAGCGGATAAAATGAATATTGCGGCTTCTAATAAATTTCTTAAGTTTCTGGAGGAACCGCCTGCAAAAACCGTTATTTTGCTGACAGCAGAATCTTCCAATGATATTCTTCCGACCATTCTTTCAAGAACGCAGATTGTAGAAGTTCCGAGAATCAGTGATGAAGATATTCAGGAATATTTGAAAAACAATTTCAATGTTTCTGATGAAAAAATAAAAGAAATAGTTCATGAAGCTCAGGGAGACCTGAACGATGCTCTGAAACTTTTAACATCCGGAAACAAGAATGAGGAGTTCGAAAAACTTTTTGTACAATGGGTTCGTGATGCTTTTATGGTGAAAAAGAAACCTGAATTTCTGAAAAGTATCATTTTTTGGGCAAGAGAAATTGCCGGCTGGAACCGTGAAAAACAAAAGAACTTTTTAAATTACTGTTCCGAGATTTTCAGGCTGGCTTTACTTCAAAATTACCAATCCGAAGATTTGGTCTATAAAAAGATTGATGCGAACGGTTTCAACTGGAAAGGATTTTCAAAATATATCAGTGGAGCGAATATTGAAAGTATTTTAGAAGAAATCAATACAGCCGATCTGCATCTTACCAGAAACGGAAATCCTAAAATTGTCTGGACAGATTTAGGAATAAAATTATCGAGACATATCCATAAGAATTCATAAAAATAGGCTCTGATCATTAAGTCAGATTTTTTCTTTTTCTTCTAAAACGTTTCTTTTGATGCATAAAATTGGGATTTGATTTTATCTTTGGATTTCCGGAAATACAGAATCTATCATTTCTACTTAATTTTTAAATAATATCTAGTTTATTGATATTCAGTATGTTTGTTTTATGTAGATTAAAAAAAAATTAAATTTTAATTAAAAATCAATCAATCGTTTGATTTATCAAAAATCGTTTGTACATTTGCACCCTGAAAATAGAACATAGAAATGTTATCAAAAGAAGAAAATATATTATTCGCTGCTGAAAAATTATTTGCAGAGTTGGGCTTTGAAGGAACTTCTACCCGTGAGATTGCAAAAACGGCAAATGTGAATATTTCTATGATTTCCTATTATTTTGGTTCAAAAGAAAAGCTTTATGAAAAATTAGTTGAATACAGGATGAATGAAGGGCAATTCTTTTCGAAGGATATCCTTGAAAGAACCGATATCAACGAATGGGAAAAAATAGAAAAGATTGTCGATCAGTTTTCAGGCAGAGTGAGAGATCATAAATGCTTCTACAGAATTATGCAGCGTGAGCAGCTTCATACGAAGAATCCTCAGATAGTAGAATTTCTGAAGCAGACAAAAATGGGATTCATTGCAATGTATTCTAAAATCTTGGAAAGTGGATTGAAAAAAGGAATTTTCACGAAAAACCCACCTATTTATCTTTTACATGCCACAGTAAGCGGAACTTTATTTTATGCATCCAATGCCAAAGAAATGTATAAAGAGTTCCTGAATGATACTGAAGATGAAGAGGTTTTCGATAAGAAATACTACACAGAACTTAATAAACATATTAAATATTTACTAAAAGACCTTTTAGGTTATGAAGAAAATAAATAACTCAGTCCTTGCATTAGCTCTATTCGTAGGGATGGCAAACGCAAATGCTCAGGAGAAAAAAACACTTACTCTTGATGAAGCTGTGCAATTGGGAATCCAGAACAGTAAAAATCTGAAGATTGATGCTGCCAAGATTGAAGAAGCTACAGCAGATCTTCTGGAAGCAAAAAACAGACAATTACCGGAACTGAAGGTTTCAGGAAGCTATATGTATCTTCCCAATAAGCCTAATATGAATATAAAGCTTCCGGGGCTTTCATCAGAAGGAGGGAGCAGTCCGGAAATACATCAGGTTCTTTACGGATCAGCTAACCTTAGTGTTCCTATTTATAGCGGAGGAAGAATAAAGTATGGAATTCAATCTGCAAAATATTTGGTGGAAGCATCAAAACTGACAACTGAAAACGACAAAACAGCAATTGCCTATAACGTTGCTCAGGCATACAATAATTTATTTAAAGCCAATCAGTCGATTAAAGTTTTAGAAGAAAACCTTACGGCTTCTCAAAAAAGAGATGAAACTTTCTTTAAGCTTGAAAATAATGGAGTTATTGCAAGAAACGACCGTTTAAAAGCAAACCTTCAGACTTCAAATATCGAGCTGCAATTATTGGAAGCAAAAAATAACTACAATATTGCCAATATCAATATGGACTTATTATTAGGTCTTCCTGAAACAACGGAGATTGAAGTTGACCAAAATTATATTGAAGAAGGAGAAGATGTAAAACCTGTTGATTTTTATGTAAATGCAGCCAAGGAAAATCGTAAAGATCTTCAGGCTTTAGATAAGCAAAGACAGGCAGCTGCATTGGGAACAAAAGCAGCAAAAGCTGAAAATCTTCCTTCAATTGCATTTACGGGAGGCTATGTAGCTGCAGATATTCCTAAATTTTTAACAATTTATAATGCAGTAAATGTCGGAGTTGGAATTTCTTATAACCTGTCAAATATCTGGAAAGAAAATTCAGCTTACAAGCAGTCTAAAGCAAGAGAAATGCAATTGTCGGCAACAAATGAATTGCTAAATGACAACATTAAGCTAGATGTAAACAGAGAATATCAGAATACCGATTATTCTAAAAAGAGAATCGCTGTTTTCGAAAAATCTGCGGAACAGGCTAATGAAAATTACAGAATCACAAAAAATAAATATGACAACGGTTTGGCTACCATGACGGAATTATTGGATGCGGATGCAGCTCAGATTGAGGCAAATGTTGGAGTAATCAATGCAAAAGCAGATGCAGCCTTGGCGTACAGAAAACTATTACAAACTACAGGAACTTTAACAATTAAATAATTAAGAACGATACCAACAATGGAAAATAATAACACACAAGCGACTGAACCTAAAAAGAAAAAAAGTTTAGTTTTCCCAATAATCTTGGCGGTTGTTTTAATCGGTGGAGGAATTTACGGTTATAAAACTTATTCATACGGACAAGTGCACGAAGAAACTGACGATGCTCAGATTGCTTCAAACTTGGCACCTGTAATTTCTAAAATTTCAGGATATGTAACGGAAGTTAAAGTAAAAGACAACCAATTTGTAAAAAAGGGAGATACATTGGTTATTTTGGATAACAGAGATCAGAAAATGGCTCTTGAGCAAGCTCAGGCTGCTTTGGCAACGGCGAAAAGCAATATTGCAAATGCAGAAGCTACCACTACGGCAACCTCTAAAAACATTAATACTTCAGAAGCTGCAGTAACTACTGCCAATGCGCAAATTGAGGCAGCAAAAGTAAACGTTTGGAAAACTTCTCAGGATTTAAAAAGATATTCAGTACTGGTAAAAGACCATTCCATTACCGAGCAGCAATATGAGCAGGCTTTGGCAGCAAAACAATCTGCAGACAGACAGTTACAGGTTTTAATTGACCAAAAAAATCAGATTGCCCAGCAAACTAACGTGGCATCTTCTCAAACTGCGGCAAGTTCTCAACAAATTAGCGTTGCAGGCTCCGTTGCAAAACAAAGAGAAGTAGATGTAGAAAATGCAAAATTAAACTTATCATATACAGTAATCGTTGCTCCTGAAGACGGATATGTTGGAAAAGTTCCAATTCAGGCAGGACAATATTTACAGGCAGGTTCTCAGTTATTTGCTTTAGTTAAAAACGACCAGAAATGGGTAGTGGCCAACTTCAAAGAAACTCAGGTAGATAAAATGGTGGAAGGACAAAAGGTAAAAATCGAGATTGATGCTTTTCCTGATAGAGAATTTGAAGGGGTTGTAAGCTCATTCTCTCCTGCTACAGGAGCTACCTTCTCAATTTTACCTCCGGATAACGCGAGTGGTAACTTCGTAAAAGTAGTTCAGAGACTTCCTGTAAAAATCAACTTTGTAAATCTTGATAAAGACGTTGCAAAAAGACTAAGAACAGGAATGAACGTGAAAGCGGAAGTTTCATTGAAATAATATATAAGTGAATTGTCAATTTTGCGGAGGCAGGTCAATAATGAATATGAAATGAAGTCGTAAATTGAAATGAAGTTGAGATGGGTTTATAAGAAGAGGTCAGTTATGCAGCGTGAAATGAAGTAGTAAAATTGACAACAAAGTAGACAGACCATTGACAATTCACTTTTTACATCGTAAAAAACTATGCAAGATTCATTAGTAGAATACGGTGCCCGAAGAGTAATCATTACGATTACAGCTATTCTTTGTGCACTACTTGAAATTGTGGACTCCACGATTGTAAACGTTGCCCTGAATGAAATGAAGGGTAATCTGGGAGCTACGCTTTCAGAAGTAGGTTGGGTAATTACGGCTTATGCCATAGGTAACGTAATTATTGTGCCGATGACGAGCTGGCTTTCTCAGCAGTTCGGGAGAAGAAACTATTTCGCTGCCTCCATTATCATATTTACCATATTCTCATTCTTATGCGGTAACGCGACGAACATCTGGGAACTGGTATTTTTCAGATTGATGCAGGGAATCGGAGGAGGAGCTCTCCTGGTAACTTCTCAAACTATCATTACGGAATCTTATCCGATTGAAAAAAGAAGTATGGCACAGGCGATTTATGGTTTGGGAGTAATTATTGGTCCAACATTAGGACCCCCTCTTGGAGGATACATCGTTGATAATTTCAGCTGGCCGTATATTTTCTATATCAATATTCCTATCGGGATTGCAGCGACTTTAATGACGCTTCAGTTTGTGAAAAGTCCGAAATACGCTGAAAAACGTAAAGCTTCGGATGTTGACTGGATAGGAATTGCTTTATTGGCAGTTACGGTGGGATCATTGCAGTATATTCTGGAAAGAGGTCATGAAGAAGACTGGTTTGCAAGTGAATGGATTGTCATATTTACAATATCGGCAGTTTTAGGATTTATCTTATTTATTTGGCGGGAGCTTACCTTCAAATATCCGATTGTGGAACTTAGAGTATTGAAGAACAGTAACCTGAGGATCGGTACCGTCATGTCCTTTGTATTAGGATTCGGTTTATATGGCTCTACCTTTATCGTTCCGTTGTATACACAAAGTATTTTAGGCTGGACGGCGCTTCAGTCGGGAGCTTTAATGATTCCTGCCGCGCTGACTACCGCCTTTATGATGCCTATCATTGGTAGACTATTGTCAAAAGGAGCAAAACAACAGATCCTTGTTTCTCTGGGATTATTTATTTTCTTTATTTATAGCTTCTGGGGATATAAAATTCTGACACCGGACACCAGTAAAGATGCATTCTTCTGGATGCTGATCGTAAGAGGAGCAGGTCTAGGACTGTTATTCATTCCGATCACTTCATTGTCATTAAGCACATTGAAAGGTCAGGAAATCGGTCAGGGAGCAGCTTTCACGGGGATGATGAGGCAGCTCGGAGGATCTTTCGGGATTGCAGCCATTACTACTTTTATTGCTAATGCAAGCCAGAAGTACAGGGTAAATTTGATCACCCACTTAGACTCTACAGATTTTAATGTTCAGCAAAGACTGGAAGGATTGAAAGCCAGTTTTATGGCAAAAGGAATGACACCTGATGCAGCGTTGAATGCAGCATATAAAATGTTGGATTTATCAGTAACAAAACAGGCGACAGTATTATCTTATATGGATGTTTTCCTTTATTTAGGAGTAATATTCCTGATCTGTATTCCGTTTATCCTTTTTATTAAAGAAAGAAAGAGTAAAGAAAAAATAGATTTGAGCAGTGTACACTAAATTGATTTAAATCATAACAAAACCTCCACAATTGTGGAGGTTTTTATTTGGAATAAAGTTAAAAGAGTAGATATATGTAATTATAATTTCTCGGTTCCTTCTTCCCGCTCCCAACTTATTTAAGACTTTCCTTGTGAAGTTTTCCCCATTTTTCCAATTCTTCAATGATGGGTTGTAGCTGATATCCTACCTCTGTTAGTTCATATTCAACTCTTGGAGGAACTTCTGCAAATACTGTTCTCGTAACAATTTTATCCTCTTCCAATCTTCGCAATTGAAGGGTAAGCATACGTTCTGTGATATTACCTAGTTTCTTTTTCAGTTCTCCAAACCTCAGCTTTCCGTTAATGAGGTAACAGCAGATGGCCAGAGACCATTGTCCACCGATCATATTAGAAGCATATAATTCGGGGCATTCGTCTGTAAGAGCTTTTCTATTGGCAAAATTAGTCGATGTTTCCTTTATTTTAGTCATTACTTACATTTTTTATAGTACCATACAATTGGTTGCTATTAACCAGAATATAAGGTACAACTATTATTTTTGTAAAAGAAAATTTAAAATATGAAAATATTAATAATTGTCATTCATCCCCATATGGAGACTTCCATCATCAATAAAAGATGGACAGAAGAGCTGAATAAATATACCGAAAAGTATACAGTCCATGAATTATATAAAGCATATCCGGACGGAGTATTTAATATTGAAAAAGAACAGAAACTGATCGAGTCCTATGACAAAATAATATTTCAGTTTCCATTTTACTGGTTCAGCAGTCCACCATTGTTGAAAAAATGGTTTGATGAGGTTCTTTTATACGGTTGGGCATACGGAAGTAAAAGCGGATACAAAGCAGGGGGTAAGAAGATTGCTCTGGCTATTTCTACAGGGATTGATAAGGAAGGCTTCAGTGCTTCGGGAAAATATAAATATACAATGAAAGAACTTACCAGACCTTTTGAACTGACTTTTGAGTACATCAAAGCAGATTATAAAGAACCATTTGTTTTTTATGGCTTGGAACAAAACCCTTCTCAGGAATGGATTGAAAAAAGTGTTCCGTTATATCTGGATTATATTGATCATCTGTAACTGCCATTAGGCAAACGGAGAAATCTGTTTTAATTGTTTAAAAAGATGCTTCGGAATACACAAGTCCAATATTTAAAATTTATGACATTATGCTGAGTATTCCGAAGCAATATGAAACTTAATTAAGTTCTTAATGGTTGAAACTATTCAATCTCGCGGTCCATTCAATACCACTGATATCAACCAGCTTCAAGGTATGTATTCTTTTCTTTGGATCCGGAATATCCCCGATATTTATCACCAGATCAGCTTTTGAACCCAGCGGAATAATTAAGCTGTGTTTTCCGGGTTTTACTTTTGATACATAATGATTGGATATACTTTCTTTTCGGAAATGGGAAAGTTCGGTGTGGTTTAATGCTTTTAAAATATTTCCGTTTTCATCTAAAATATACATTCCGATGAGGAATGATCCATACACATCAACTCCTTCTGTACAATGAATGGTAAAATGTAAATCAGAATTTTGCAACAAAACATTGGTGATTTCAAGCTTAGGCTTTACTGATTTGTTATGAAGCGTTCCCCAGACTCCGCCGTGAAAATATTGATTGGTAAAAAGAGTCAGTCCGAAGATCACCATAGAACCTATCAACACAACAGGTTTGAGATTTGAAAACGGAAGAACTCCAGAATTACACCACTGAAACCATTTCTTATGAGTAAAACTAAAATTGTTTTTTAAGAAATATTCATCAAAAGAATAAGAGCTTCCTGTCAGGAAAAGTGTAAATCCGCCTGCAATTCCCAAAATTCCTATCTGCCATTCATCAAGGCAGGTTGTTCCGATCCATCCTGAACCAAGCAAAATTCCCAGGGCAAGACTAAAAACACCGATGCTCATCAGTCGGGTAAATAATCCTAACATGATAAATAATCCGACTATTGCTTCAATGATGGTAAAAGCTATCATAGAATGCTGTAAAGTATCGGGATGAGTGACAAGATATTCGATAACAGGCTTAATGCCTAAAGCATTTGGGAGAAAATGATTAAACTTTTCCCCGATATATCCCGCTTCATCAGGAATTAATTTATTTTCAAGGACAAGTCTGCGCCAAAAGGCTGAAAAGTAAGTCCAGCCAATGACAAGACGTAGGGATAAGGTAAATAAACCAGCCGTATAGTAACACTGGTTGTTAATAGTTTGATTCATGAAGTATATAGTGTTTAAATAATTTTAGTTAAAATGATCTGAGAATACTCTCATATCAGGTCTAACTTCAATCGCTTAAACAAAATATATTTGGGAGGACTGTTTCCGGTGGTTGTTTTTGAATAGCTTGGAAGTGTTTTTTCTGCTCCCGGATTCTTTAAATATAGATTTACATGAAAAGAAAAATCTAATTGTTGTACTTTTTTATGAGCTTTAACTTTTGATGTAGCTGAAGAATTTTGAAAAGAAGCATCGCAGTTTGCAGTTGAAGCCGCAGTTGCTTTTACTTTATTCAACGTTCCAAAATACTGAATGTCAAAAATATTGAGCACATCTCTTTTTACACTGCAGGGCGATAATGAAAACGCCAACAACGATAGGATAGTGATGGCTTTGTAAAAATGAATATGTGCTCTAAAGGAAGACATTTCTACAAAACTAATATTTTATTTTAATGTATTACCCTTTCAAAATAAATAATTGAAGTATAAAATTTTCTACTGACAAACAGTTGTCAGCGTTTACTGCTATATTTACGCTATAAAATTTAATCAAAACAGAAATGAGTTATTGCTTATCCATCAACGGTATGCAGCCTGAAAGCAGGAGAGAGCTTCACAAACGTTACCATGATAACCATTATGGATTTCCGATTCATGATGATAATGAACTGTTCGGAAGGCTGATTATGGAAATCAATCAGGCGGGATTGAGCTGGGAAACGATTCTTAAAAAAGAAGAAAGCTTCAGAAAGGCATATAACAACTTTGAAATTGAAAAAGTAGCCAATTATACAGAAACAGATCGTGAAAGGCTTTTGAATGATCCCGGAATTATCAGAAACAAATTAAAAGTAAACGCAGCCATAGAAAATGCAAAAACCATCATCGGGTTGCAGAAAGAATTCGGTTCTTTTGAAAAGTGGCTGGAAGGCCATCATCCCAAAACCTTACAGGAATGGATGAGGCTTTTTAAGAAGACCTTTAAATTCACTGGAGGAGAAATTGTGAATGAATTTCTGATGAGTATCGGTTATCTGAAAGGTTCGCATTCGGAAAGCTGTCCTGTGTATCATCAGGTTTTGAAACATAGCCCGAAGTGGTTGACAGAATAATTTCACTGCTGCAATTTCATTTCGTCAACATGACAACGAATCATATAAGGGCTGATTTTTAAACTCGAACGAATTCAATATTTTGATAGACAAGTTCAACACTTGAATACAATTTTTACTTACCCTACCGTCGGTGTATCCTCTTCTTTCAAAATTTTCTTCTCTTTCATAGACAACATCATTCTTTCGTACTTGTATTTTTCCCAATCGAAACTGTTAAGAAAATCTAAAGCAGCCTGGAATCCACGATTGAAAAGATCTTCCTTTTCCTCTTTCTTCATGAAGAAATTCAGCCAGCTGCTTGTTCCGCAATTTACGGTCTGAATACTGAAAAGTCTATAGAAAGTATGTTTGGTAAGAAATGTTTTATCATTAAAGCCTTTTAGGGTACTGACGATATTTCCGGCAAAAGATAGGGGAGACTTCAGAATTTGTTCGCTTGTTTTTCCTTTTTCGGAAAGGATATCGGAATCACTGGTGAGCTGAACGCCAAATAATGGCATTCTCGGATAAAAAATATCGGCGGAATGGAAAATATCGATCGGGAAGTTGGAGATACTTCCGCCATCAATGAAAACACCGACGGGATTGATGTCTTCCTGTTTTGTGTTCATCCAGTATTTCCAGGCGTATTTTATAGAGTCGTCATTCTTATTGATTTGCTTTTGGAAAGGTTCAAAAAAGAAAGGAACCGACATGGATGCACGAACAAATTCGGCGGGACTGATATGTTTCATTTCCTCTTCAGACCAATACAGATTGGCCATAGTTGGCAGTTCGACTTTTATTTTGGCGTTAATATCCGTAGTAATAACGATATATTCTGATTTTAATAAATAGAAAGGATCTTTTTTATAATACTCATTATTCGCAGCACTCTCATAGAAAATTTTGTATCGGATTTCATCAATATGCTCCTGATTGTTTATCCTGATTTTTTCGATGCCATCCAATGCATGGATATAATATTCCATACCGTTTCCGTACCGGTAATTGAGGTTGAGGTCTTTACCCGATTTCACAAATTTTTTATTCAGAGCCGCAACAGTTTTTATTCCGAAGCCTTCTAAAACCTGCATCATTTGATTGAGAAAAGAGTTTCCGGGATTCAGTCCCGAATTGGCTTTTCTCAGGTCGTTATAAAGCTTTCTGAAATAGAAAAATGCAATGATAACCGGAATAATAGGAATTAGAAAGAGTAATTTTGCCCGTAAAGTTGTTTCTGAGGTAGTGGCAAAGGGAATAATAAGAAGAATGAGCATGGTAGTGATAGCCAACACTACATTTATTTTAATGAAATTCTTATTATTCAGCATCGCATGAATGGTGGTCTTTACATACGATTTACCATCCATGAAATCTGCAAAATTCCAGTTGAAAAGAATATCTTTGATTACTTCACTTTTTGCTTCTTCTTTGGTTTTACAGGCTGCAATAAGCATCGTGTTAATCGCTCCCGCGCTGGTTCCTGCCACTTTCAGAAAACGGATTCCGAAAATCTCAAGACCATAAAGATAGCCGACCAATGCGCTTCCCCAGACACCGCCTCCTTCCTGTACAAATTCTACATATTGATTGCCATTGGCGTCCAAAAGATCGGAAAACTCCTTGTCAGAAATCTTATCATACAAAGCGGCAAGTTTGCCCTTAGAATCTTCGGAAAGAGTGTCTTCTTCAAGAATTTTGTTTAAAATTTCGGGTTTCATGGCTTGGTTGGGTTTTTATGTCATTTCGTGGTAACCTAAGTTATACTTTGTATGATTTCCGGATTAGCTAAACACTGTTCAATATTTTACAGTGAAGCTACCACTGTTTTCTACGGGCATAAATAAAGGTACAGATCACCACTACAGCCATCAAGCCCAAGGTGAAAAAGTATCCGTTCTTATGATGCAGTTCAGGCATATGATCGAAGTTCATTCCATACACTCCCGCAATAAATGTGATGGGTAAGAAATAAACAGAATATATCGCCAGGACCTTCATGACCTGATTGGCTTTCTGATCGGAAAGAGCCAGAAACATGGAGATAAGGTTGGTAATCTGAATGTTTAAATGATCAAAATCTGCCACAACATCTTTATGTTTATCCTTTAAATCCACTACTTCCGAATCCTGTAAATTCAATAATTTAAATTTATCGATAGCATCCGTAGAAATCGTTAATACCCTTGAATTAAGTCCCGATTTTCTTTTCAATTTGTATAATCTCCGGATTTGATTGGTATGGTTGGTATTTTTAAGGAAAATTTCATTCTCAATATTATCCATGGTTTCCATCAGGCTCACCGATTCATCATCAAAGCTTTTCATGATCAGCAAAGCAATCATTAAGGCAATTTTTTCCGGAGTTGTTTCACCTTCCGTGGAAGCAAGATACTTTTTGGTATGAACAATACTTTTGGTCTTCATTCTGTGAACGGTGATAATGGTACTGTTGATAAGAAAAATTCCGATTTTTGTGCTGATATCACTTATGGTGTTTAGATTTTTTCTCTCCAGCTCTGTACTTTCTCTGAGAAGGAAAAACTTTACATTTCCGTCTTCTTCATATTTGGGTAAGTGATTGGGATCTAAAGTATCTTCCAAAAGCAGATGGTTGATCTCATACCTTTCGTGAAGGAACTTTAAATCATCTTCGGTAGGAGCTTCCACATCTACCCATTCGCACAGTGAATCTCTATAAATTGTGTTAATTGGCATAAGTAAAAATAGTAATATTTTGAAATATTATGTATTAAATAAACTTTATCTTTACCAAAATTAAAAAACTATATGATTAAAAGTACAATAAGAGGAATTGGATTTCATGTTCCGGATAACGTTGTTACCAATGATGATCTAGCAAAATTAATGACCACCAATGATGAGTGGATTACGGAGAGGACGGGGATTAAGGAAAGAAGACACAGAAAAAACAGAAACGACAGCCAGGAAACCTCAGCATATTTAGGTTTTAAAGCATCTGAAAAGGCGCTGAAAAATGCAGGTTTAGCCGCTCAGGATATCGATTATATTATTTTCGCGACACTTTCGCCGGATTATTATTTTCCGGGATGTGGTGTTTTATTGCAGGATATGTTAGGTTGTGGTACGATCGGAGCTTTGGATGTAAGAAATCAATGTTCGGGTTTTGTGTATGCCATGAGTGTTGCCAATGCTTTTATTAAGTCAAACACATATAAAAATATTCTGGTAGTAGGAGCTGAGGTTCACTCTTTCGGATTAGATTTCTCTGATGAAGGGAGAGGAGTTTCTGTAATTTTCGGAGATGGGGCAGGAGCGATCGTGCTTTCTGCTACCGAAGATGAAAATGCAGGTGATATTTTAGCTTTTAATATGCATTCTGAAGGGAAATATGCCGATGAATTGTGTACTCAGTTCCCGGGATCTAAATTCGGTTGGAGCGACAGGATGAGAAAAGAGCCGGAAAACGTTACCAATAAAGAGGTTTATCCAATTATGAACGGGAATTTCGTGTTCAAACATGCGGTAACCAGATTCCCTGAAACGATGCAGGAAGCATTGCAAAAAGCAGGAAAAACTATTGAAGATCTCGATATGTTTATTCCGCACCAGGCGAATCTGAGAATTGCTCAGTTTGTGCAGCAGAAATTTGGATTACCAGATGAAAAGATTCATAACAATATACAGAAGTACGGGAATACAACGGCGGCATCTATTCCAATCGCTTTAAGTGAAGCAATAGAGGAGGGAAAGATTAAAAGAGGAGATTTGGTGCTTCTTTCAGCTTTCGGAAGCGGATTTACCTGGGGAAGTGTTTTATTTGAATATTAAATTGAACATAAAAATAAAAAGCCGAAGAATTTTTCTTCGGCTTTCTCATTTATAATTTCTTTTACTAGAGAGTTTTTAACAGCTTTTCAGTATCTGTAGAATCTTCTCCTTTGCTTTTTGCCAGCTGGATTGATTTCTCAGCCCACAATTTAGCATTCTTTTTATCACCTATTTTATTGTAAAGATTCGCTAGAGTATCTGTATTGGCATAGTTTTCATTTTTCTTTACAGATTCCTGAGCCCAGGTTAAGGCTTTTTCCAAAGAAGATTTGTTGCTTACGTTTTCAAAGAAATTCCAGGCGATAGAATTTAGTTCTTCAGAAGACATAGATGAAGTATCTTTGTAAAGCTCCATCGTCAGTTTTTCATACGTTGCAAAATCTTTGTCTCTTAAAGCTCTTCCAGCCTTAGTTCTTTTCAGGATTTTCTCAGCTTCTTCCTTCGACATGAATTTTTGAGCTTCCGTCAGGAAATAAGTATCATTCCAGGTTTTTGTATCTGCGTTATATGACTTTTTGAAAAGTGTACTGATTTTAATATTTTTATCAATAGCATCATATCTTTCAGCAGGAACAATTTTTGTAATTTCAGTTTTCTTTGACTGGAAAATTTTATACAACGGACTGTCTGTTGTCTGAGCTCCAGAAAGTAACATTTGTACATCGTCTCTGTCCAATTCGGTTTTAGCAGCAAAATAACGCTCCAAAACTCTTCCTGCAAATTCAGCATCGTTATAGATTGTAAGACCGGCAAGGTTTTTCAAAAACTCAGGATCTTTTTCTCCGTTTTCGAATTTTTGTTTTAAAGCAGTTAATCTTTTATTAGGATCTCCTGCATCTTTTGCAAACTGGATGAAATCATTTTCTTCTACATATCCTAAGGTTCTGTGTACAATTTCTCCGTTTCCGTCTACAAAAAGATAAGTCGGGAAAGCTTTTACATTGTATTTTTTGGCAAGTTCGATTCCTTCCCCTTTCTCCATATCAATTTTTGTGTTTATGAAATGGCTGTTGTAATAGTCTCCAACAGTCTGAAGCGGAAAGATATTTTTTACCATCAGCTTACATGGTCCGCACCAAGAAGCATATGCATCTATAAATACAAGCTTATTTTCTTTTTTAGCTTTAGCTAACACCGTAGCGAAATTGCTTTCTTCAAATTTAATTCCCTGAGCAAATGCTAATGCTCCGATAAACAGGGAAGATAATATTGCTAATTTTTTCATTTAATTTTTTTTGACCGCTACAAATTTAATCATTAAGAACATTAATTTATTTGATTATTTAAAAAATATTGTAAAAGTATATATGGAAAGCAAATTAAAAAGACATAACAACGAGAAAATCCGTAAAATATATTACGGATTTTTGATTTATGGCTTCCAATTTTGTGTATTGAATTCTTTTATTTTTTTGGGGAAGTAAGACTGTCCTTAGTAATTTTTGTTGAGTCTGCAGGAGTTGCCTGTGAAGGCTCAGAATTTGCTACAGCACTGTCTCCCATTGAGTTTCTTATGGAATCTTTATTATGATCTTCTTTAAATTCTTCTCTGTTTTCTTTTTTATCTGCACAGCTCCCTAAAAATGCCAGACCCAAAACAGTAGCGATCCATAGTTTTTTCATATTCTAATTGCTTTTAAATGATTTACTCAAATATAATAAATAAAAAGATTTACAGAATTATGAATTTTAGAAAATGATTAAAAAGGATAAAAATAATATTTTATTAAGATGATTGTAATTTTTCATTATATTTTGAGACTTATTCATTGAGATCATCAATTCATTTTAAAAAAATGAGACTTGAACTATTTAAACCCAGAAACAAAATATTAGCAGAATATATGGAAGGCTACTATTTTCTTGTGAAAGATGATGGTTCTGCCCCTGTAGAATATTTTACTTTTCCTAATAATTACAGTATTATCACAATATGTGAAAATGTTGAATTGGATTTTGAAGATCATAGTATCGTAGCAAGAGGTTCAAATAATGGTGAATTCATATCAGAATTGATCTGCCATTATAGAAAACCTATTAAAGTTTCTTTACAGGGGAGCATGAATGAAATTACATTTTATTTTAAACCTTTAGGCTTAAATGCTTTTCTGGATCATCCGCTTAAAGAATATACGAGTGAATTTTTCAAAGGTTTTTTTCCTTATGATGATTATAGAGAATTTATGTTGGAAATACTAAAGAAAAATGATTTTGAACAACGGATTGAGATGATCGAAAATTACTGGATGTCTAAATTTAGAGGGTTTGAACATTCCTTCTTAAATAATTTAATTGACCAAATGCTTTCAGATCCTGAAGAGTCATTAAATAATTTTGCCATAAAGTACAAAACGAGCAGACAAACCATCAATACTTTATTTGATCATCATTTATGCAAAAGTCCCTCTGATTTCAGGAAAATTCAGCGTTTCAGGGAAACTCTTATTAAAAATATTGACCGGAATACAAGTCTCACAGAATTAAGTTATGATAACTTATTTTATGACCAATCCCATCTCATCAAGGATTTTAAGTCTTTAACGGGTTTCACTCCTAAAAAATTTTTTAAAAATATTTCATTTTATCAGGAAGGCAAAGTAAATTGGTTTTTTCTGTAGCGATTTGACATTTTTACAATTTTTTGATTGTTAACGTTTCTATTTTTGAGTAACTAAAAATACAATCAATTATGGAAAATAGAATTAATAAAAAACTGATTTTACTGTTTATCGTTTTCTCTGTTTTTACTTTTGCCCAAGAAACTTATTTGTGGAAACTTACCTCAAAAAACGGAAAGCACACTTCTTTTCTCTTCGGAACCATGCATATGGCAGGTGAATCATTTTATCATCAGTATCCTGTTTTGAATGAATCGTTACTGTCCTGTAATATGGTTGTAACTGAAAGTGAGGTAAAAAAAGAAGCAGTTGCTAAAAGATTTGGCGATCGTCCTGTTTCAAACGATCTGGAAAGTGTTTTAAGTGTTGAAGAATATGCAAGGCTGAACAAAGCTTTTGAAAAATCAGAGATTGATATTAAGAAATTAAAACGGGACGAGATTGTAAAATCCTTACAGATGAGAGCCTGGTATTCAGGTTGTAATGCTCCTTCAGATCAATATATTCTGGATGCCTATATACAAAAACAAGGAAAAGATAATGGTAAAGAAATGTTTTATTTAGAAACCTCACAAATGCAGCAGAATTATCTGGATGAAGCAAAGACATACAGAAAGTTTAATTGGAAATCCGGTACTGCAGTAATAAAAGGAACTTTAAGACGATATGAAAAGGCAATGGAAACTAATGAAAAGAAATGTTCAGGAATGCAAAAGGATTATCTTGAACTAAAAGACAGGTATGTTTTCAATAAATCCTGTGAAAGCTTAGGCAAAAGTGAGCAGGTCCTCCTTACGGAAAGAAACGCAAAATGGATGAAAATATTACCTGAGATGATTGAAAACAATAATGTTTTTATAGCAGTAGGTTTAGGGCATTTTTCCTATAGTTGCGGACTTATAGAAGAGTTTAAAAAACGTGGATATTCGGTAGTTCCCGTTGCTATGAAATAGACGAATCCGCAGAATTTAATCTGCGGTTTTTTTCTTAGTAACTATTGTAAAAAAGAAAGCCCCGGAACCGAAATTCCGAGGCATCATTATCATTTATTAATAATCAATTACTGTTGATTACCCTAAGTATGGATATTTATAGTCTTTAGGAGAAACAAAAGTTTCTTTAATAGATCTTACAGAAGTCCATCTAAGTAAGTTCATTTTAGAACCTGCTTTATCATTAGTTCCTGAAGCTCTACCGCCACCAAAAGGTTGCTGGCCAACAACTGCGCCAGTTGGTTTGTCGTTGATATAGAAGTTTCCTGAAGCATTTTCCAACGCTTTGAAAGCTTCATTGATAGCATATCTATCCTGAGCAAAAACAGAACCCGTCAATGAATAAGGAGACGAAGAATCTACTAACTGTAAAGTTTCTGCCCATTTTGCATCTTCATACACATAGATTGATAAAATGGGGCCGAAGATTTCTTCAACCATACTTTCGTACTGAGGATTTGTAGTTTCGATAACAGTAGGGTGTACAAACCATCCTTTAGAATCATCACAGGTTCCACCGATTACAACGTTTGCTTCACTTGAAGCATTAGCTCTGTCGATATATCCTTTACACTTTTCAAAAGAATTTTTGTCAATCACCGCGTTTACGAAGTTGGACGGATCTTCAGGAGAACCGATTTTAATAGAAGCAATCTGAGTTTCCATTACTTTTTTCACATTAGTCCAAAGAGACTGAGGAATATAAGCTCGTGAAGCCGCAGAACATTTCTGCCCCTGATATTCGAAAGCACCTCTTACCAAAGCAGTAGCTACAGCTTCTACGTTTGCAGACGGGTGAGCGATAACGAAGTCTTTTCCTCCGGTTTCTCCAACAATTCTCGGATAAGTTCTGTAGTTATGGATATTATCCCCTATCATTTTCCACATTCCCTGGAATACTTTTGTAGAACCAGTAAAATGAAGTCCTGCAAAATCTCTGTGTGCCAACACTTTTTCAGCAGTTTCTTTTCCATCTGTAAAGATCATGTTGATTACTCCAGCAGGAAGACCAGCTTCTGTAAGAACATCCATAACTACTTTTGCGGAATAGATCTGCTTGTCGGAAGGTTTCCAAACAACAACGTTTCCAAGCATGGCCATACAAGTTGGCAGGTTTCCTGAAATTGCTGTAAAATTGAATGGAGTTACCGCGAAACAAAATCCTTCCAATGGTCTGTATTCTACACGGTTCCAGATTCCTGCATCAGAAACGGGTTGTTCAGAATACATTTCCGTCATGAATTCTACATTGAATCTTAAGAAGTCGATGAACTCACAAGCAGAATCAATTTCAGCCTGATGAACATTTTTAGATTGTCCGATCATAGTAGCGGCATTGATTACATCTCTGTAAGGCCCGGCTAAAAGATCAGCTGCTTTTAAGAAAATCGCTGCACGTTGTTCCCAACCCAGCTCGTTCCATTCTTTTTTTGCAGCCAATGCAGCGTTGATAGCATCGTCTACATGTTGCATGGTTCCTCTGTGGTAAAAACCGAAATCATGAGCATGATCCTGAGGAGACTGAAGCTGAACTTTATCATCGGTTTTTACTTCTTTACCGTTAATGATCATTGGGATTTCTACTTTTTCAGCCCACATTTTCTTGTATTGAGCGATAAGGCTTTTTACTTCCGGAGTTCCCGGTGCATAAGAATTTACCGGTTCGTTTACTGCAAATGGTACTTGCGAAATTGCTTTAGACATATTACGTTGTATTATTTTTTAATTTGCTAATGATACAAATTTACAACAATTATTTGATGTCAATAGTCAATTTACTTCACAAGTGAATAGTGAATTTTTAAATCAGATAAGGAATTAACTATGAAATAAATTGACTATTCACTTATTGATAATAATCCCATCACATCTTCTCGTTTTCCAATATTTTTAAAACTAATTTTTCCTCCTGAGTTAATCCTGCTTTACCGTCATTTTCTTCTATGATTTCCAGTTCATCAAGATATTTTTTGATGCTGTTGTTTTCATAAAGAGTAATTACCAGGGGATGAACGTAATACTTTTTACAGACAGTGCTCGTATTTCCGAGATGTGAGGCTACCATTTCCAAAGCTTCTTTTACTTTTCTTTTATATTCGGTGTTGCTTTCGGCGTAGCCGATTTCTTTAAAAGCAATCAAAGCATTCACGGTCCCCGACCATGTTCTGAAATCTTTTGCTGTAAAATCTTCTCCGCTGATCTCTTTAATGTACTCATTCACCATTCCGGAATCAATAGAATGATGATTACCTTCGTCATCATAATACTGAAATAATTCCTTTCCCGGGATATCCTTACATTTTTGAACTAATCTTGCCAATCTTTTACTTTTAAGATCGACATTATGCATGATCCCTTTTTTCCCTTTGAATGAAAAAGTGATTTTCTGCCCTTTGATTTTTACATGTTTATCTTTTAAAGTCGTTAAGCCAAAGGAACCATACAGTTTTTCATACACATTATTTCCAATTCGGATATTGGTTTTTTGCATTAAACTGACAATTAAAGCCAGGATTTTTCTCTTTTCAAAATTTCTAAGCGCTAAATCCTGTTCAATCTGAAGCCTCATAGCAGGTAAAGTATAACCAAACTTAAGCATTCTGTAAAACTTAGTATGATTTCTCAATGCATTCCAAAGTGGATGATAACGATACTGCTTTCTCTTTTTCACATCAAAACCTGTTGCCTGAAGATGGCCGTTATCCAGTGCACAGATCCATACATTTTCCCAGGCAGGAGGTATCACCAATCCGTTGATTCTTTTGATCTGATCTTTATCCTTGATTTTTTCTCCGTTTTGAAAATACGCATATTTTTTGCCGCGTTTTTTCCGGATTATACCTGCTGATTCCGTATCGGAGGTGTAAATAAGATTAACGGCTTTTGCAGAAGCTTCCGGATCTTTCAGGATTTTGAGAATCTTAGAAGGTTTCAGATGTGAAATGATATCTAAGTCTGAATTATCCATGGAAAGCTTTTAAGAATTTTTACCTCTGGAAAATAACCATATAATAATAGCAATTACGCCTACCACTAAAATAATTCCCCACCACATTCCGGCTTTAAAGATGGTCTCTATTGCTTCACAGCTTGTTAATGATAACAAACAGAAAATCATGATACTGTATAAACTTAATTTTTTCATAACAATTTATTTTTCGTATTTATATTCTAAATTCTATGAAGATCGGGTTTCCAGGTTTTAATTGATCTTTTGATCTCATCCCCTGAAATATTTTCGTGAATTGCTTTGTACAGCATTTCTTTAAATTCATCATCATAAGTAAATCTCAATGCTGCAATCTGATCAAACTTTAATTTTTCTTCAATCTTATCAGATCTTTCTCCGAAAATCTCAAAATATCGTTGTTTAAATTCGAGTCTCACCAATCGGTTTTGCAGTCCCAAAGCATAATGTTGTCTTAGCATAAATGCCAAATAGAAAAGTAGAAAAATAATGATCGAAAATAAGATCCAGATCAGTTGATGAGGCTGATCATTAAAGATTTTATAAACTCCTAGAATTTCCAGAAGAATTAAAACAGGAAGGTATATAAAATGATGTGGAGGATAAAATTTTCTGTGATTTTTATAATTCTGTGTTTCCATAGTATGGATACTGCAAGAATCTTTCCAAAAAATAAAAATTAAGTATTCATCTTGTCATGTATGGTTTATTAGTAATAATATCCTAGAAATTGACTTGAAATTTCACTCTAAAATCTTAAAAATTCGTAACTTCCCCTCTTTAAAAAATTATAAAAAATGACTTCAAAGGAAAAAGTAGCTGCGCTTCGTGAAGAGATGCAGAAAAATAATGTTGATGCATTTATAGTATATTCTGCGGATCCGCATATGAGTGAATATTTGCCTGAAGAATGGCAGGAGAGAGCCTGGTTGTCGGGATTTCTAGGTTCTGCAGGTTTTGTAGTGGTTACAAAAGATAAAGCCGGACTTTGGACAGACGGAAGATATTTCACACAAGCAGCCATTGAACTGGAAGGCTCAGGAATAGATCTTTTCAAAGATGGGATGGAAGGAACTCCTAATTATATAGATTGGATTATTTCTGAAATTCCCGCAAACGGAAAAGTAGCGGTAAATGCTGTAGCAACGGCTCACGCTAACTGGGAGCTTTTAACTCAAAAATTAAATTCAAAAAATATAACGCTGGTTGATCTTCCTCTTTTAAAACAAATCTGGGTTGACCGAGGAACACCATCAAAAAATCCGATTTTTGTGCATCCTGTAAAATGGGCAGGAAAATCGGTTACTGATAAAATTGCTGCAATCCGTCAGAAAATGGAAGAGCAGGAAGCTACCGTTCACATCATTTCAAGCTTGGATGATGTTGCATGGACATTGAATTTAAGAGGTAGTGATGTACAAAGTAATCCTGTATTTTTAGGATATATCATTATCACTAAAAATGATGCTATTCTGTTTACTGATCTGGAAAAACTGGAAGTTGAAGCAAGAAAGCAAATGGATGAGTCTTTTGTGAAAATGATGCCGTATGAAGAGTTTTATAACCATTTAAGGGTATTCAAAAACGAGAAAGTATTGGTTTCTCCGAATAGCAATCAATCTATTTTTGAAGCTTTAAAATCTGATAACCAGTTTATCAAAGCTCCGGTTCCCGGAAACTTAATGAAAGCTCAGAAAAACGAAACTGAACTCGAAGGTTTCAGAAAAGTCATGGTGAGAGACGGAGTTGCAATGGTGAAATTCCTGTACTGGTTGACTCACAATGCCGGAAAAGAAGCGATGAACGAGTATTCAATCGGTGAAAAGCTGAGAAGTTTCCGCGCAGAAGGTGAAAATTTCGTAGGCGAAAGTTTCGGAAGCATCGTTGGTTATAAGGAAAATGGTGCAATTATGCACTATTCTGCAAAAAGTGAAGGTAGCAAAGAAGTTACGAATGATGCGAGTATTTTGGTAGATTCGGGAGGTCAGTATCTTGAAGGGACGACCGATATTACGAGAACTTTTGCTTTAGGAGCTGTTTCCGATGAATTCAAGAGAAATTCAACATTAGTTCTGCAAGGGATGATCCGTTTATCGATGGTGAAATTCCCGAAAGGAACAAAAGGTGTTCACTTAGATGCTATTGCAAGACTACCATTGTGGATGGAAGGAAAAGATTTCAACCACGGAACAGGTCACGGTGTGGGAAGTTTCATGAATGTTCATGAAGGCCCGCAGAATATCAGAAAAGATATGAATCCGCAGGATCTTTTGGTAGGAATGGTTTGCTCGAACGAACCGGGGTATTATCTTGAAGGAGATTACGGTATCCGTCATGAGAATTTAATTGCAGTAAAAGAAGCTGAAAAAACGGTTCACGGAATTTTCTATGAGTTTGAGACATTAACGTTCTGCCCGTTCTTTAAAGATACGATTGTAAAAGAAATTCTTTCAGAAAGTGAAGTGGCCTGGTTAAATAGCTATCATAAAACCTGTGAAGAAAAACTTGCTCCATTCCTGGAAGGTGAAGTTAAAGAATGGTTCCTGAATTTGGTAAGTCTGCTTTAATAGGATAAAAAAAATAAAAAGACCTTGTAATACTGATTGCAAGGTCTTTTTTATTCTCTCTGAAATCATGGATTAATAATAATTTATTTATTTTTCTCTTATTTGTGAAAAATAAATATTATATTTGTGATACAGAAAGACACAAATCACACCTTTCATATACATTAGTAAATCAAAAGCAGTAAATCATCTCACTCCTTGAGGTGGTTTTTTATTTGCATCAGTATTTTTTCTGTATTTTTGCTTACCTCAGAAATGTTTTCAATTGTAATTAATCTTAAAAATGGTTCGTCAATTCTTTCAAAAATTCAATATTTTCTCTGATAATGAGATTGAAGCTTTTCTGCAACTTTTTGAAAGAAGAAAGTTAAGTAAAAATGACTTTTTTGTACATGAAGGTGAAAAATGCAAAGAAATAGCTTTCATAGAATCCGGTGTTTTCCGTTCTTATTATGTTTCTGATGAAGGAAAAGATATCACGTATTGTTTCAGGTTTCCAAATGATTTAATTGCTTCATATTCTTCATTTATATCCGAAAAACCGAGTATGGAAAATATGCAGGCGATTTCGGACGCTGAGTTACTGATTATTAAAAAAGACAAAATTCAAAAGCTGACGGACGAAAATCCCAATTGGATAAAATTTCTGAAAACAATTGCCGAACAAGAATATCTTGAACTGGAAAAACGCTTTTTTCAACTTCAGAGAGACACTGCAGCACAGCGTTATAAGTCATTACTTGAAAATCAGCCTAACTATATTCAGGATATTTCTTTGCAGTATCTTGCTTCTTATTTAGGAATTACGCAAAGGCATTTAAGCCGAATCAGAAAAGAAATTTCTTTTTAGACATTTGTCCTGTATATTGAGATGCTGACTGAATAGTTTTGTAAAAAAAATAAATGCAGTCAAATATTTTAATTATTGGAGGAAACGGATTGGTTGGAAGAACCATTGCCCGAATTTTAGGATCAAGAAACCCTGAAGTAAACATTTTTATCGGAGGCCGAAAAGGTGGTAAATCACAGAATGATCTGTTGATTGATGTCACCAAAATTTCAACTTTCAAAACTATTGTAGAGAAAAATATTAATCTCATTGTTCTTTCTGTAAATGATAAAGAAGATCAGGTTCTTCGTTTTGCGATTGAAAATAATATAGATTATCTGGATATCACAAAACCAACTCCGGATTTGAGGAAAGCCTATCGGTTGGCAATCCAGAAGCCGGTGAACAGCCGAATTGTTTTCAGTTCAGGGTGGATGGGCGGAATCATTCCAGGTTTGGTGGGTTATGCATCCAAAAAAATGAATACAATAGATGAAGTCAAGCTTTTTGTATACTATTCGGTGAAAGATTTGGCGGGTGAAAGTTCGGCTCATTTTATGGCGGAAAATGTAGCAAAACCTTTTGTGAATTATAAACATAATCAGCCTGTTTCCATAAAGCATTTTCTAGACTCCGAATACTTTGATTTCTCTTTCGGAATCGGGAAAAGACAAGCTTATAACTTCGATGTTCCCGATTTGTATATTTTAAATGCTATTGAAAAAGTTCCAACTGTAGATGTGAAAATGACCTACAATTCAAAGTTCATTACATGGCTTTTGGGAGCTTTTCAGAGCATAAGATTTTTTAATATTTTATCTTTAAAAGAACGGAAGATGATTTTTGGGTCGAGCGGAAATGGAGATCAGTCTGTTTTTGAAATTATCATTAAGAATAAATCGGAAACTAAAAAAATCACCCTGCAAAGTTTAAAAGGTCAGGCTGAACTGACTGCTTTATCAGCAACGTTGCACGTTGAAGAATTATTCAAAAATCAGTCTGAAAGTAAAGTGTATTTCAGCCATCAGCTTCATCAACCTGAATCTTTATTAAAGTCATTAGAAGATTATGAAACGATTAATATTAAAATGGATTCATGAAAAAAATAGTCATTATTAATGGGCATCCCAATAAAGAGTCTTTCAATTTTGGGGTTGCAGAAGCTTACAAGAATGGAGCATTGAAATCGGGGGCTGAAGTAAAGGAAATTATTATTGCAGATTTAAAATTTAATCCCAATCTAAAATTTGGTTATCAGAAGCGAATGGAACTTGAAACTGATTTGCTCGAAGCTTGGGAACAAATACAATGGGCAGATCATTTGGTTTGGTTTCATCCTGTTTGGTGGGGCGGACTTCCGGCTATAACAAAGGGATTTATTGACCGGCTTTTTCTTCCCGGAATGGCTTTTAAATACAAGGAAAATTCTGTTTGGTGGGATAAACTTCTGAAAAATAAAACGGCACATATTATTACAACCTTAGATCAACCAGGATGGTATTACTGGTTGTTCTATGGTCGTCCAAGTGTCAATCAGCTGAAAAAATCTACCTTAGAATTTTGTGGTATAAAACCTGTAAAAGTTACTTATGTAGGCATCATAAAAACATCCGATGAACCAAAACGTATGAAATGGCTTGAAAAAATAAAACTACTGGGACAAAAACAAAAATAAGGAAAATCAATTTGGAGTTTATAAAATCGCGGTAATAGATAAAGGGTATGGCTCTTTTGCAATTAAAAAACGTAAATTTGCAGCATGAATAACGATACCATTTGTGCGTTGGCAACAGCCAATGGAGTAGGAGCTTTAGGCATTATCAGAGTTTCGGGGAACGAGGCTTTATCGGTCGTTCAAAAATCTTTTCCGGCAAAAAAACTGGAGAAGCAAAAATCCCATACAATTCATTATGGATATTTTGTAGATGAGGAAGAGGCTATAGATGAGGTCATGTTATCCATTTTTCTGGCTCCGAAAAGTTTCACTACAGAAAACTCTGTAGAAATAGCTTTTCACGGGTCTCCGCATATTGGAAAACGTATTCTTGAAACGCTGATTAAAAATGGAGCGAGAATGGCAAAAGCAGGAGAATTTACGCTTCGTGCTTTTATTAATGGTAGAATTGACCTTTCTCAGGCTGAAGCGATTGCAGACGTGATTGCTTCTGAAAATGAAGCTTCGAGAAAAGTAGCAATCAATCAGTTGAAGGGTGGAATTACGAATGAAATCTCTTTTTTAAGAACAGATTTACTGAATTTTGTTTCTTTAATTGAATTAGAACTTGATTTTGCAGAGGAAGATGTAGAATTTGCCGATCGATCAGCTTTGGTGGGGTTATTGAATAAAATTGAATTGAAATTAAATTCATTAATTGAAAGCTTCCAGTATGGGAATGCTATTAAAAACGGAACTGCAGTAGCCATCATCGGAAAACCGAATGCAGGAAAATCAACATTACTTAATGCTTTACTGAAAGAGGAAAGAGCAATTGTAAGTAATATTGCCGGAACAACAAGAGATACAATCGAGGAAATTTTGCATATCAAAGGTCATGCATTCCGATTGATAGACACCGCTGGATTGCGTGAAACAATGGATGAAATTGAAGCAATTGGGGTAAAAAAAGCCAAAGAAAAAGTAGAAAATGCCAATATTCTTGTATATTTGGCAGACGCAGGAACTGAAGATTTCTCTGAAGATATTGATATGATACAATCTTTGTTGAGAGATGATTTAAAACTGATCATTTGTGCAACAAAAATTGATGAGGTTTCTCCCTCAAGCTATGAAAAAGTAGAAGATATCTTCAGAAACAAAATTTCCCACGGTTTCGATTTTATTAAGATTTCAGCAGTGGAAAACCAAAATATTCAGGATCTGAAAAATGAACTGTCTTCGTATGTTGAACAGTTAAAAGCCTCCGAAAATAATGTAGTGATTACCAACCAGCGTCACTTTGAAGCGTTAGGGAAATCTTTGGATGCAGTAAACAAAGTGAAGGAAGCCATTACTTTTCAAATTTCAACAGAGTTGTTGGCTTATGAACTAAGAAATGCGCTGGAATATCTTGGGGAAATATCAGGTGAAGTGACGAATGATGAAGTATTAGGGAATATTTTTTCTAAGTTTTGTATCGGAAAATAGAAATTCAATCTGCATACATCACAATAAAATAAAATTCCTTTAGGCATTACGCTTAAAGGAATTTTGTTTTACTATATCGTAAAATTAGAATGTTGCTGCAGGAGCAGTATCATTGTTCAGCTTTCGATTGACTTCATTTCTTTTACCTTTGGCAAAATCATAGCCAATACCTATTATAACCATATTTCTGTTGTTATAAATATTGGTAGTGCCCCTGTAATTTACTAAACTTTCATCAAGAGTTTTTGTTTTATATCTTGATGGCATTCCAAGCCAATACATCCCTGTGGTGAATGTCCAGTCTTTTACCTTATAATTGGCAAAAATATGGTTCTGATTTTCGTTGGTATTCAAAAAAGCACCACTTAAAGTATAGACAGGAATATTAAACATATAGCTCAAGCTGAAGTTTTTATATTCTGAAGAGAGGGTGAAATTATTCCCGAAATAATTGTTTTTAAGTAATGCTCCGGAATTGGTTTTTACACGTTGCATGGTAGGGTAAATGTTAGCTTTAATAACTAATAATCTGCTTCCAAAAGGTTTTACAGAACCTACTAGCTGAATTCCTGCACGGGAACTGAACTGTGCATTTTCATACGTTAATGCATATTGGGTATTGTTATTATATAAAACATACATACTGTTAATGGCATTATCTGTATAATTGTAGAAAATATTCCCGTTAAAATCAAAATACTTGTTATTGTAAGAATAATTCAGATTATTATTCCAGGATTTTTGTATTTTAAGATAAGGGTTTCCGGTAGATACGATATTAGGCACTACTTGGTTAATATTAGGACTTAACGACGAACTTTCAGGGCTGTAAGGAGTATAGCTGCTGGTTAATCTCAGGCTTTGGTTCTTCTTTAATTCATACCCTACAATCAATTTAGGGGTGATTACCCAGTCATCTTCTGTGGTGGCAGCAGTTTTATTGTGAATATTGGTTACGCCTAATCCTAAACGATACATCAGTTTTTTGCTTTTACCTGCAAACTCCGAATATAAATATTGGGTTAAATAATTAACGGAATAATCAAAGTTTCCGGCTAAATTTTCTAAGGTATTATCAACGTTATTGTTAGATACCCTGTATCCTGAGCTTAATTTTCCTGCTTTGAAATCATGAGTATAGGCAACTTCTCCCACCACGCTGTTTTGCTTAGCCTTTAGGTTCATATCATTATCAAAAACAGGAGTTCCTGAGCTGATGACCCATTCTTTATCAATTTCGAAACTTTCACTGGTGTAAGCTGAACCCACAATGTTCAGACTGATTTCATCCTTCTTACTCAGTTTTTTCGAAAAATAGAGATCAAGTTTTGGGGGATTATAACTTTCACCGCTGTATTGCGAAGTTCCGTGCAGCTCTGAAATATTGTCTTTTGAAAAAGTACTTTCACCATTTCCTTTCGAAAAATAATTGAAGATATTCATGGAGAATTTTGCTTGAAACACATAATTATCCGGTAATGAATTGGTATATCTTAAAGCAATATCCTGATAAGTGTACCCGAAATGATCTGTTCTGTTTTCGTTAGTGTTATAGTGAGAATTTTGCAGTACATAATCGTAGATTTTGTTGGCATTTCGATTATCATAATCCCTGAAATTAATTGAATATTCTAATCCGAAATTATTTCGTCCATGAGTATAATTGGCGTAAGCCTGCCCGTTTACGAATCCTGTAGTTAATGCTGTACTGGCAGAAGCACCTGCTGCAAAACCTACTTCAGGATTTCTTGTAATAATATTGACCACCGTATCTGCTCTGGTTGCCCATCGGGTAGGAGGATTGTCGTAATATTCAACTCTTACCACATTTTCCGGTCGAATACCTCTTGCTTGTAGCTCTGTAGATTCAACACCATTGATTAAAAGCAAAAACTTGCCTCCTTTAATGCTGGTAATACTGCTTGAAATAGGATCAAATTGAAGTTCCGGTAAGGTTTGCAGTAAGTCATTAGCATATCTTGCTTTTTTTAAAGCCTCTTCATCAAAACTATAAACTGCCTTATCTACTAACTGTTTTTTTCTTTGGGATTTAATAAGAACTTCCTGGATTTCTTTAGTCTTTTGAATAGAATCTTGTGTTATTGGAGTCTTGTTTTCTTGTGCAAAAGCTATATAGCTTAACAGTATTAATGCAAAAGTGAATTGTTTTTTCATTTCTTTTCGGAAAATTACGGTGGCAAATATAGCCTACATAAGTGTTTTATCAAAAATAAATATCCCTTTGTTTTGAATAAAATAAATTTTCACCTATTCATGGTATTTTCATTGTTGCAGTGATCATAAAAATCTCAAGAATTAGCTTAGTCTATAGCAATTTTTTCATTTTTACAATCCAGATATAAAATGCTGTTTAGGAAAATGGCATTCCCGAGCATTCCCGTCATTCCTGAAAATTTCATAAGCGCATATTGTGTCTGGGAAAATCCTTCTACATAGGTAACATTGCGGAGTGGAATTTTTTTGTTTTGAAATTCAATATTCTGATCACAAGTTGCAGTATAGGTGGTAAGGATATTCTGCCATGACTGGGCTGGTTCGATGGCTACACTGGAATGAGGAGATTTTAAATTGTCCCATTCCTTTTTCTGGGTAAGCAATTCGTAAGCACTTGTTCCGGAATCAAACAGAAATTGTTTTTCTTTTCCTTTCAATATTCCATTAATGATAATTTTTCTCTTTTTAAATTTAAAGTCCATCAATTGGTCAGTATATTGAGAGGGGGCCTTTGTAAGATTAAAAACCAGATTATTGTTTTTAAAATTAATGAGAGTTCTGTTATTTTCCAGGATGTCTGCTCCCAAAGTTCCGATAATGGGAAGAGTATCTTTGTGATCGTTTTTACCCTGATTGATGAACTTAAACCGATCTGAGGATATTTCAGTTTTTCCCAAAGTGAAGGATGTTTTTGCCCGGTCATGACTTATCTGTATTTCTTTCATGTTTCTAATAGCCTGTGTATACAATACCGTTGAAGGAGAACCGGTATCAAACTGTAAATAATAAGTGGTGGAATCTGCCGGAAAATGAATGGGAACAAGTAAAACATTTTTATCATTTCCTAACCAGACCATAGGGACTTTTCCGCTTTCGTTTTTTACCGTTAAATAATTCTTTTCGGGAGTGAATTTTTGATCGAAATAAACATATGCGCCTATCAATATCAGGATCAAAGTAACTAAAAATGTCAGTACAATTTTCTTAAAAATTTTCATTGTTATTTTTTTGCAAGATTCGTGGATTTCAATCAAACTTCTTACAAAAATAAGGTGACAATTTTACGACAATTAAAGTTTTTAAACTATAAAAAATTGGTTTTCAGTTTGATGTGTAGAGTGTTGTTTTGGTTTAAACTGATGCCGTTTCTGATAATAATGAATAGTTTTACACCGAGTAAACTGGTAAGAGGAATGAGAAAAAGAGGAAACCGGATTCCTGAAAGGTGCTGAATAAACGGACTGAGGATCATAAAAAGAGACAGAACGGCGGCTAATAAAATTTGTATACTGATAATATCTTTTCCGATTTCTTTGGTCTTAGGGTCTCGGGTTTTATGGGTTAGAATCAGAGGCATAATAATTCCTCCAAATGGAATGATGAGACCAACTAAAGCAGAGAGGTTAATAAGTTTAGCCCTATGGTTTGGACTCTTTTCCTGAACAGGTGGCATAATTTTTTCAGGTTCAGTGTGTAGTGCATGTGCAATGGCTTTTAAGGTAAAGCCTTTAGGAATATTTCCTGCTTCAATCCTCTGAATGGTCCTTAAAGAAAGTCCTGATTTTTCAGCAAGCTCAGATTGGGTCATATGCTGTTGCTCTCTTAAAGTTTTAACCTGATTGTTCATTTTGTGTTGGTTCAATAACAAATTTCAATAAGTTAAACTTAACAAATAATTAAAAAGAACACAAGAATATTAACCTTAAAAACCAAAAATTCCGTATATTTTAGTTGTATTAGCAATTAACACCACATATAGAATAGATAATTATTACTCTTTACAAATCATAAAAATAAAATAATATGCAAATTGAAACACGATCGTTAAAGCTTGAAGATTACGATGAACTGGTAGAAGTTATGAAGCTCGCTTATCCGAAAATGTCAGAATACATTTGGGCAAAGAAAAGCATTGCCAAGCTTACTAAAATTTTTCCTCAGGGCCAGATTTGTATTACAGTTGACGGAAAACTGGCGGCAGTCGCTCTTTCGATTGTAGTAAACTATGAAGAGTTTGGAGATGATCATACTTACAGTGATATTACAGGAAATTATACTTTTAATACTCATTCTGCTACAGGAAATGTTTTATATGGTATTGAAGTTTTTGTAGATCCGCAGTATCGTGAGCTGAGATTGGGAAGAAGGCTCTATGATGCACGTAAAGAGCTTTGTGAGCTGCTGAATCTGAAATCTATTGTATTGGGCGGGAGGATTCCGAATTATCACGAGTACAGTCATGAACTTTCTGCCAGAGATTATATTCGTAAAGTAAGAGATAAAGAGATCTATGATCCGGTCCTTTCATTTCAGTTGTCCAATAACTTTCTTCCTATCAAGGTGCTGAAAAAATATCTTCCGGAAGATGAATCATCAAGAGAAAATGCCGTTTTGCTCCAATGGAATAATATCTATTACAGTAAAAAGCCGAATACGATGCAGGACAGCATCATAAGGCTTGGTTTGGTGCAGTGGCAGATGAGACAGTTCAAGGATATTGATGCTTTCTATGAGCAGGTAGAATTTTTTGTGGATGTAATGGGAGATTATAAATCGGATTTTGTGCTTTTTCCGGAGCTTTTTAATACGCCTTTATTAGCGCCATTCAATAGCTTATCAGGAAGAGACAGTATGATTGAACTGGCTAAAATGACTGAAAGTATTAAAAGTAAAATTTCCGAGTTAGCCATCAGTTACAATGTGAACATTATTTCAGGAAGTATGCCGGTTTTTGAGAATAATGATCTGTACAATGTAAGTTATCTTTTGCACAGGGACGGAAGGATAGATGAATACAGGAAAATCCATATCACGCCGAATGAAAAGAAATATTATGGGATGAAGGGAGGAAATGAGATTAAGGTTTTCGATACCGATTGTGGTAAAATAGGATTGGTAATCTGCTATGATGTAGAATTTCCTGAACTTCCTAGAATTCTGGCCGATCAGGGAATGAAAGTTCTGTTTGTGCCTTATCTTACCGATACTCAGAATGCCTATATCAGAGTAAGGCACTGTGCTGCAGCCAGAGCCATTGAAAACGAATGTTATGTAGCAATTGCCGGTTGTGTAGGAAACCTTCCGGGAGTTAATAATATGGACATTCAGTTTGGACAAGCGGCTGTGTTCACGCCATCAGATTTTGCATTTCCTTCCAATGCAATCAAGGGAGAGGCAACTCCTAACACAGAAATGACGTTAATTGTAGATGTTGATCTGAATCTTCTGAAAGATTTACATTATAACGGGTCTGTACAGGTGCTTAAAGACAGGAGAACGGATTTGTATGAAACTTATTTAAAATAAAGAAGAGTCCAAATTTTTGGACTCTTCTCGTTTTAGAAATATATAATAAGTAAGATTACTTCAATGTAAATTTAACTTTCGTTTTAATAGCATCCGAAGAATTTCCGATCTGTGCTTCGAAATCTCCCGGTTCTGCAACCCAGTCGTGTTTCTGAGCATCAAAGAAGCTTAACGCTGTTTTATCAATCGTAAACGTAACTTCTTTTTCTTCTCCGGGATTTAAAAATACTTTTTCAAAACCTTTCAGTTCTTTGGTTGGCCTTTCTACTGAAGATTTTAAATCAGAAATATACAACTGGGCAACTTCTGCTCCGGCTCTTTTTCCTGTATTTTTCACAGAAACTGTAAATGTAATCTTATCGTCCTGAGACATTGTTGTCTTATCAGCTTTAGCTTTTCCAAACTCAAAAGTGGTGTAGCTCAAACCATGTCCGAAACTGAATAATGGCTTAATTTTTTTCGTATCATGCCATCTGTATCCTACAAAAATTCCTTCGTTGTATGTAATATTGATCGGGTTTTTCTGATCCTTTCCTTTTCCTGCCGCTAATTCATCTTTTTGTCCGGGATATTCGCCTAGCTTATGGGCTGAATTATCTTCTAATTTCACCGGGAAAGTAAACGGTAATTTTCCTGACGGATTTGCGTCTCCTGCTAAGATTGAAGCGATAGAATTTCCTGCTTCAGAACCTAAATACCAGGATTGTAAAACGGTTGGGACCTCTTTAATCCAAGGCATTGCCACTGCGTTTCCTGAAATTAAAACTACCGCAAGGTTTTTATTCGCTTTTGCCAGTGCTGTAATCACGTTGTCCTGATTGTAAGGTAATCCATAGCTTTTTCTGTCGTTTCCTTCACTGTCCTGGAAATCAGCTTTGTTTAAACCTCCAACGAAAATTACGTAATCAGATTTTTTTGCCAGTTCAACAGCTTCATTCAGTAGTTCAGCAGGGGAACGATCATCTTTTAAATCCTGCCCGGATTTTACACCATTGTATTCTCCGCCGATATCACCCACATAACCTCTTGCATACTGTACATCAGACTGTTTTCCAAATCTTGCTTTAATTCCATCCAAAGGAAGTGTTTCATATTTCACTTTTAATGAAGAAGAGCCTCCACCAACAGTCATGATTTTGATGGCATTTTCACCAATTACGGCAATTTTTTTAGCTTTATTAATATCAATTGGAAGTACATTTCCGTGGTTTTTCAGCAATACAATTCCTTCTTCCCCGATTTCCTTAGCAACCGCTTTATGCTCTTCGGAAGCGACGTTTCCGAAAGGCTTATTTCTGTTCATTGTTGTTTTATAGGCAAGATTTAAAAGTCTTGAAACTTTATCATCAAGCTCTTTTGTACCAACTTTTCCGGATTTAATTAAATCTAAATAAGGTTTTGCCAGGTAATAATTATCATAAGCATTTTTAGTTCCTGCCGAAAGTCCGTTGGTCCAGCTCCCAAATTCAAGATCCAATCCGTTGTGGATCGCTTGTTCGGTATTGTTTACAGCGCCCCAGTCAGAAACGACAACGCCTTTGTATTTCCATTCGCCTTTTAAAATATCATTCAAAAGATATTGGTTTTGACTCGCATATTGTCCTTTATACATATCATAAGCTCCCATGATCGTCCACGAATCTCCTTCTGTAACCGCTGCTTTGAAAGCCGGAAGATAAATTTCATACAACGTTCTGTCATCCACTTTTACATTACTGGTATGACGGAACATTTCCTGATTATTTAATGCAAAATGCTTTACAGAAGTTGCTACACCGTTGGATTGTACCCCTTTGATATAAGGAACCACCATTTTCGAGGTCAAATAAGGATCTTCTCCCATGTATTCGAAATTTCTTCCGTTCAATGGAGTTCTGTAAATGTTTACTCCAGGTCCCAGAATAATATCTTTTTTTCTGTAACGGGCTTCTTCACCCAATGCTTTTCCGTAATTCCATGACATTTTCTTATTCCATGTTGCGGAAAGAGCGGTCAACGCAGGATAAGCGATGATCGAGTCGTTGGTCCAACCCGCCTGGTTCCATTCATCCCACATTACTTCAGGACGTACACCGTGAGGTCCGTCTGTTGTCCAGAATTCAGGAATTCCTAATCTCGGAACTCCGGGAGAACTGAATTTTGACTGTGCATGAAGCATAGCTACTTTTTCTTCCAATGTCATTCTGGAAAGTGCATCCTGAACGCGTTGCTCAACAGGTTTTGATTCGTCTAAATAAACAGGTAGAGTAGTATTTTGAGCCATATAAGAAGCAGAAATAAGAGTAAATAAACTTACAATGGCGGTTTTCTTTAACATAAAAGCCTTCTTTTTTGATTAGTAACAAAAATAGTAAAAATATTTATTATCTCAAATTGAGAAAATGAATTTTTACTTGAAGCGTCAAATTTTAAATAAAATGAATAAATTTTTTTTAATTGCAGAGAAATTAGTTTTAAAATAAAAAGGCAACATTCCAAATAATATGAAACGATGCCAAAATATATAATAATAGACTTCTTATTAACTACCCCGTCTTTTTGCTTTCGCAAAAATCCACCCCCTTCAGGGAAGGGAAATTTTCAACGGAATTTATGAGTGATTATTGAAAATTCATCATTTATCTAATTAGTTCCAGCCTTTAATCGCACCTCCTTTGAAAATCTCTTCAGCTTTTTTAGCAACCTCATCAGATTCATAGGCTTTTACAAAGTTTTTCACCTTTTCAGAAGTCTTATTGTCTTCTCTTGCAACGATGACATTGACATAAGGTGAATCTTTATCTTCTTTAAAAATTCCTTGCTTGTCAGCGTCCAGTCCGGCTTGAGCAGCAAAATTGTTGTTGATGATAGCCAAAACGACTTCCTTATCATCCAACACTCTTGGTAATTGTGGAGCTTCTATTTCAAGGATTTTTAATTGTTTAGGATTATCAATAATATCCGTCACTTTTGGCAATAAACCGATCCCTTCCTTTAATTTTAACAATCCGTTTTTCTGTAATAAAAGCAACGAACGGCCTCCATTTGTCGGATCATTGGGAATTACAACCGTGCTTCCGTTTTGGAGCTCACTGATGTTTTTAATCTTTTTAGAATAAGCGACAATTGGATACACAAAGGTATTTCCTACAACAGCCAGTTTATAACCTCTCTGTTTGGATTGTTCAGTTAAATAAGGAACGTGCTGAAAAGCATTGGCATCGATGTCTCCGTTATTCAACGCTTCATTCGGAACAACATAGTCATTGAAAGAAACCAGTTCTACCTCAAGATTATACTTTTCTTTAGCAACTTTTTTAGCCACCTCAGCAATTTCCTGCTCCGGTCCTGAAGTAATTCCTACTTTAATAACATTCGGATCGTCTTTTTTCGTTGAATTGCAGGCTGTAAATAATAATAAACCCGTTGCTAATACGGCTAAAATCTTTATTTTTTTCATTGTAAATTATTTTCTTTAAAAAATGGCGAAAAAGGTAAAGGCAATCTTTAAATTCTTTGATAATAATAAAATAGGGTTGTATACCTTTTTGAATTCTCTTTTTCGCCGGATTGATGGCTGAAATGATCAAACCACCACACTATTTCACATTCACACTATATTTTCAAATCGCTTTACACGCTAATTTTTTCTTAGACTCTTCAATTTAACGGTGATCAACTCTTTTTGCTAATCTGTCACCCGAAAACTGAATAATAAATACGATAGCCACCAATAAACCTAAAACCAAATTCATAATGACCGCATCATAACCAATGTATCCGTACTGATACCCGATCTGTCCCAATCCGCCTGCTCCGACTGCACCACCCATTGCGGAATATCCGACTAAAGTGATTAAGGTAATCGTAGCATTATTAATCAAGGACGGAAGAGCTTCCGGCAACAAAACCTTTCGGATAATCTGGAGTGGGGTAGCTCCCAAAGCTCTCGCAGTTTCTATTAATCCGTGAGGAATTTCCAACAAACTGTTTTCTACCAGTCTTGCTATAAAAGGGGCTGCACCAATACTTAAAGGAACCAAAGCTGCATTTACGCCAATCGATGTTCCGACCAGACTTCTTGTAAAAGGAATCATCCATACAATCAGAATAATAAAAGGAATGGAACGGAAAATATTTACTAGGACAGATAAAATTCTATTGTAAATAATATTTTCCAAAAGCTGCCCTTTCCTAGTTAAAAACAATAGAATTCCGACAGGTAAACCTAAAATAAATCCAAAAAATCCTGACACGAATGTCATATAAACCGTCTCCCAAATTCCCTTCGATAAAAGAGAAATCACCGTATCACTAAGCATATCCTCTTACTGTATTTTGAATTTTATTCTGGTTAAAATAATAAATAGCTTGTTGGTTTCTCTCTTCTTCCCCCTGAAGCTGTAATAGCAATTTTCCGAAGTTGGAATCTCCCAAATACTCAACATCTGCTTTTAGAAGTTTGTAAGGAATTTTATATTTATCGTAGACGATTGAAAGCAGTTCTTCAACAGATATCTGTTCATTAAGTTCAACCTCAACAAGAGGGAACAGTCCGCTTTGTGGTTCTTTTTGCAGTTTTTTATTCAGTTCTTGTGGTATAGTCATAACACCAGATTTTAAAAATTGTTTGATAATAGGATTCTCTTTGTTGGAGACGATCTCGCTTAAAGTTCCTTTGGTAACTAGTTTTCCTTTGTCGATCACCGCAACATGGTTACAGACGGTTTTGATGACTTCCATTTCGTGCGTGATCAGCAAAATGGTAATTCCCAGTCTTTGATTAATATCTCTCAATAACTGTAAAATCGATTGGGTGGTTGCGGGATCAAGTGCGCTTGTTGCTTCATCACAGAGAAGGAGATAAGGATCATTGGCTAAAGCTCTTGCTATGGCAACCCTTTGTTTTTGTCCGCCTGAAAGACTTTTAGGATAATCATTGGCTTTATCTTCTAAACCGACAACTTTCAGTAATTCACTAACCTTTTTATAGATTTCATTTTTATTAATATTATCCAATTCCAGAGGAAGCGCAATGTTTTCAAAAACCGTTCTTGAAGAAAGCAGATTAAAATGCTGGAAAATCATTCCGATTTTTTTTCTTTCGTGGGCTAATTGCTTGGAATTTAATTTCGTAAAATCTTTTCCGTTAATGATAATTTCGCCCTGATCTGGTTTTTCAAGAAGATTCACCGTTCGGATCAGAGTACTTTTTCCGGCTCCTGAAAATCCGATGATTCCGACAATATCGCCTTGTTCAATAGTCAGGCTTACATTATCCAGCGCTTTAAAAGACTGTTTTTTCTGGTAAAAGGTTTTTGAAATATTCTTTATCTCTATCATTTTGAGGTATTCAATTAAACAAAAAAGGCTCTACAACGTGGTAGAGCCTTTAAAAATATGTCATATAAAAGTAAGTTCAACCACAGCAATTTCGTAATTCAGGCATACAGCAATACATCATCATCGTATTGATGGTGTGCTTTCTCACTGAATTATTTTTAAATGTAGATTTCATTTTATTTTAATGTCCTGATTACGGTTGCAAATATAAGGGATAAATTTTTATTAGTCCACTAAAAAAGTAGACTTTTTGAAAATAATTTTAAATTTATTATTTAAGCTTCTGATTATCATTGCTTTATTTGTTTTGTGATGTCAATTAAAAAAAAATAAAACTTTTGTCGAAATTATCATAGATCATGATATAATGATAGCAGACGTCATAACTTTGTTATCAATAAAAATTAAAACAATGGAAAGAACAGAAGTAGTTTTAGGGAACGTAAGAGGAGAAATTCAGCTTTTCTCAGACGATAATAAAGCCGGAAAAATGGATATTTCAGTGATCGGAAATAAACTGACGGTTTATCATACAGAAGTTAATCCGGAATATGAAGGAAGAGGTTTTGCCAAATTATTATTGGAAAAACTGGTTTCTTATGCCAGAGAGAATGATTTAAAAATCGTTCCGTTATGTCCTTACGTTCATGCACAGTTCAAACGTCATCCGGAAGAATATAATGATGTTTGGTTTAAAGAAACATTGTAGGAACCTGAACTTTAATTTTAACCCTTAATTCATCTGAAATGAGAATGCTTAATTTCTTAGTCCTCGGAAAAAATCAGGAAATTCTTGAGGTTGTCAAAAGAATTATAGAAAAAAATGAAGGCTGGAAAGCTGAAATCATGAGCAATGAAAATGAGGCTTATGACTATATTGGCAACAATAAAGTTGATATTGTCTTATTGAGTTCAGGATTGGAAGATCAGTTTGAACAGGATATAAAAGTATTTTGTGAAAATTCAGATCAGGAAATTAAGGTGATCGATCATTATGGCGGCGGAAGCGGATTACTGAAAAGTGAGGTGAGTGTTGCTTTTTCCCAACCTCACGAAGTTAAAAATGTTTTGCATAAAGCCAGCTCCAGAGGGAAAACCGAGAATGAATGGCTGGTAAGCGAAAAGACTTTTAGCTTTGGAGATTATTATGATCCGGATAGAATTCAGTTTGGAGCTTTGAGAGTATTGAATGATGATACGGTAGAAGCAGGAAGGGGATTTGGAGTTCACCCTCACGATAATATGGAAATTATAAGCATTCCTCTTGAAGGATGTCTGGAACATGAAGACAACTTGGGGAATAAACTGACGATAAAAAGTGGTGAAATCCAGATGATGAGTGCCGGAACGGGAGTGATGCACAGTGAATTCAGTAAAAATGAAGAAGGTCTGGTAAAGTTTCTTCAAATCTGGATTTATCCCAACAAACGGAATGTGAGTCCGCGATACGACCAGATTACATTAGACAAAACAAAAAGCAAAAATACATTCCAGCAGATCCTTTCACCCAATGCCGATGATGAAGGAGTCTGGATTTACCAGGATGCCTGGTTTCACTTAGGAAATTTTGAAAATACGATCGAAACCAATTATCAGATGAAGAAAAAAGGAAACGGTGTGTATGTTTTTATGATTAAAGGAAGTGCTGAAATCGGAAATCAGAAACTGGAAGAAAGAGATGGTTTCGGAGTTTGGGATATTTCTGAATTACAGATTAAAATAACTTCAGAAAATACGGAGATCCTTTTGATGGAAGTTCCGATGAAAATTAATTGATCTTGTTAGTAGGCTCTCTTTTAGGAGGGCTTTTTTGTTACTCATAAATTTTTAATTTTATGAGAGCGAATGTATTGCTCGTGCTTAATAAATATAAACAATCATTTCATTCTCAAAACCTATCATTTACACTTTCAACTAGCAACTCTCATCCATCAATCATGAACAAATTAGCAAAATCCAAAAAAAATCCCGATTTTTGCCCCTCTTCTATAATTCCGAACATTCATGAAACTTTGTATTGCCGAAAAACCCAGTGTTGCCAGAGATATCGCCAAAGTGTTAGGTGCTACAACACCTAAACAAGGCTATATGGAAGGGAACGGCTATTGTGTGACATGGACGTTCGGACATCTTTGTACCCTCAAAGAACCTCATGATTACGGTCCGCAATACAAATCCTGGAATTTGTTTTTGTTGCCAATCATTCCCAACAACTTCGGAATCAAGTTAATTCCCAACAAAGGGGTAGAAAACCAGTTTAAAGTTATTGAAAGATTAGTAGCCGAATGCGATGAGGTCATCAATTGCGGGGATGCCGGTCAGGAGGGAGAACTGATTCAGAGATGGGTATTGCAGAAAGCAAAATGTAACAAACCGATACAGCGCTTGTGGATTTCATCTCTTACCGAAGAAGCGATCAAAGAAGGTTTTGCAAGTTTAAAACCTGCTGAAGATTACAAAAATCTGTATCTCGCAGGAAATGCAAGAGCTATTGGAGATTGGTTACTGGGAATCAATGCAACCCGACTTTTTACAAAAAAATTCGGAGGAAATAAAGCGGTTCTTTCCATTGGGAGAGTACAGACTCCGACTTTGGCGATGCTGGTTCAGCGTCAGAAAGAAATTGATGCTTTCACCACCGAAGAATATTGGGAATTGAAAACGAAATATCGTGACGTTATTTTCAATGCAGCGATCGACCGTTTAAAGACATTGGAACGGGCTGAAAAAGGATTGGAATATCTGAAAGTAAATCCCTTTGAAATCGTTTCTTTTGAAATTAAGGAAGGAAAAGAAAAAAATCCCAGACTTTTTGATTTGACCGGACTTCAGGTGGAAGCCAACAAAAAATATGGTTATTCAGCAGAGAATACGTTGAATTATATTCAAAGTTTATATGAGAAAAAGCATGTTACTTATCCGCGTGTTGATACCACCTATCTATCCGAAAGTTTATATCCGAAAATAGAAGGAATCCTTAGAAAGATGTATTTCTATCAGGATTTAATTTCGCCTTTGTTAGAAGCTCCGATCCCAAAATCGAAAGCTGTTTTTGATGATACGAAAGTGACTGATCACCATGCGATCATTCCGACCGAAATTCCGCCTTCTCAAAATTTAAGTAGGGAAGAAAAGCTGATTTACGATTTGATTGCCAAACGTTTTATCGCTGTTTTTTATCCCGAATGTAAAATTTCAAATACTTTAGTAGAAGGGAAAGTAGGAACGATTCCTTTTAAAACCAGCGGAAGGCAGATTCTTGAACCGGGTTGGAGAGCTGTTTACGCCAAAGAACCAAAAGAAGAATCAAACGATAAAGAAAAAGAAAAGGAGGAAGAACAGACCATTCCTGAGTTTACTGTTGGAGAAACCGGACCCCATGATCCGATGATTCACCAAGGGAAAACTTCACCACCAAAGCCTTACACGGAAGCAACACTTCTTCGGGCAATGGAAACTGCTGGAAAGCAGGTGGAAGATGAAGAGCTTCGTGAATTATTAAAAAATAACGGAATCGGAAGACCTTCAACCCGTGCCAATATTATTGAAACCCTTTTCAAACGAAAATATATTGAAAAGAAAAGAAAAAACCTGATCGCTACCCAAACCGGAATTCAGTTGATCGACACTATCGAAGATGAATTGCTGAAAAGTCCTGAATTAACAGGAGAATGGGAATCAAAACTTCGCAAAATTGAAAGCGGTGAATATGAAGCCAATCAGTTTAAGGAAGAATTGATTCAGATGGTTACAGAGCTTACCAAAAAAGTGGTCGACGGAAAGGGTAAGGTTATTTCTTTAGAAGAAGAAAAAGTGGAAGTGGTTAAAGAAAAGAAAAAACGGGAACCGGCAGTAAAAAAAGAATTACAGTCCTGGGAAGACACCAAATGCCCAAAATGCAAAGACCATCATTTAATGAAAGGAAAAACCGCAGTCGGCTGTTCAGATTTTAAAAATTGTGGCTTTAAAGTGAATTTTGAAATCTTCGGTAAAAAATTATCAGATAAGCAATTGATGAATTTGGTGCTAAAAGGCAAAACCTCAAAATTAAAAGGATTTAATACTCATCCTGAAAGTATAACCGAAGGTATTTTATCCTTTGATGATCAGTTGAGTGTAATTATTGCCTGACATAAAAATACTTTCAAGATAATAAGAGAGGACCGCTTTATAACGGTCCTGTTTTTTATTTACTTATTCATGAGGCCCGATGAAGAAATTCAGCATATTTTCAAGAGCATTTTCAGCATGCATCAATTCTCCGTTGTCAAGAGATTCTTTGGCAATGATTGCCGCTCTTTTGCGCATCTGGGTTTCGTACACAGAAATAGCTTCTTCTAAAGTTCTGTATTGATCGGATGTTAAATATTCACTCAATTCTAATGCATCCAACATCGCCATATTCACGCCTTCTCCGGCAAACGGAGGCATTACATGAGCAGCATCTCCGATCAGGGTTAAATTGGGTTGTGTTTTCCAGCTCTGATCAAAGGGAATGCAATAAATAGGACGTGGAATAAAAGGTGTTTCCACATTTTCAAACAATTCAAGCCAGATGCTGTTCCATTCCGGATAATAGTTTTTGTACCATTCTAGTATTTGAGCTTTATCCGTATAATCTAAACCGCTGTTTGCTGCCCAGTTTTCTTCTGTTTTAAAACTGGCATAAAAGCCGATATCGCCATTTCCTTTTTGCCCCATCAGAAGATTTTTCTTATTTCCGAAAGCCATTATTTTTCCGCCTTTCAGTAAAGCATTAATTTTTGGAGCGCTTTCTTTTGCTTGAAGAATATTTCCTTCAAGCATCGTGATACCTGTATAAAAAGGTTTTGTATCCGTAAGGTAGGGACGGATTTTTGAGTTGGCACCATCGCAGGCAATCACAATATCTGCATAAGCGGTTGTATTGTTTTTAAAATGCAAAAGCCAGCCTTTATCCTGTTTTTCCATGGAAATGAAATAGCTGTTCCAAACTACAGTTTCCGGTTGTAAAGACTCCAGTAAAATTTTTCGTAATGTACCACGGTCGATTTCCGGGCGGAAATGTTGATGTCCGAAGTTTCCTTCCGGCTTTCCTTCATGATCGCTAAAGAATATTTCTGCGTTTTCGTTCATGATAAGCTCTCTGTCGGCTCCTACAAGATAGTTCTGTTTAAATTCTTCCAGCAGATCTGCCTTACGAATGGCAGCTAATCCGGAATTATCATGAAGGTCGAGAGGAGCTCCCTGAACCCGTGCATTTTTATCAACATCTCTTTCAAATACTGTTACCGTAGCTCCTTTTAATTGGAGCAATCTGGCTAAGGTTAATCCACCCGGACCGCCACCAACGATGGCAATTGATTGATCTTTTATAAGCATAATTCTAAATTTTATGCTGCAAAATTAGGGGGTATGATATACCAGAAATTGTAAAAATCGGTCGTTTTGGTTTTTAAAGAGTTCTTTAGGAGAAACTCCGGAAAGTTTTTTGATTTCTTTAATGAAATGAGACTGATCGGTAAAATTAAGCTGGGGAAAAAGATTTCCGTCTTTAATATGATGAAGAGAAGCCTGGAAACGTAGTATTTTACAGTAATATTTCAATGAAATTCCTAATTGTTTATTGAAATAACGGTTGATCTGGCGTTCATTCCAAATGATTTGCTCCGAAAGGTCTTTAACCGTAATTTCTCCATGGGTTGTAAAAATGAGTTCAAATAACTTTTTTTTTCTTTCATCAATTTCTTCAGGCAATAATGACTCAATTTTTTGAGAAGCTTTTTTACAAAACAGATCGAAATCGTTGAGGTCATCAATACTGAAATCCCAAAAATTATCGGGTAATTCTTTGCCGCTATCCACAAATTCCGCAATAGATTGATGCAGAATGTATTCCAGGGCAAGCGGATTAAAACTAATGGCAAAAAAAGTGGAAAACACTGTTTCTGGCATTGGTTTAGGTTGAGTTTCCAAACCCATCAAGACAATTTGAAACTGGTTATCGATGGTTTTACAGAATAGCAGATCGATTTTTCCGTTGGGAATGATCACTCCTTCTTTAAATGTTGACAGATTTTGCAACGAAGAATAACCATACACAAAATCGGTAAGTGATTTTTCGGGTTTGATGAATCTGTATATTAAATCGGTGCTCATGGTAAGCTGTTAACCTGTTTTGGATAAACGAATTTACAGTTTCCTGATTTTATAAGATGAATAGTAAGCGAAAATTTTCAAGTTTTTTAGGGTTATATTACATTTGCTTTAAATTAAAATAATGACTTCAGAAAAAAAGCAACTCATCTTGGATAGTTTTAACCGTTCCGAAACCCTGAAATTTTATAAAGCGGAATTATTGGCTGTAGAGACGGATTATATCTCTATTAAAATTCCGAAAATGGAAATGATGACCAGAAAAGCAGGTATGTTTAATGGAGCAATGATCGCCTCATTGGTGGACGTTTCTTCGGGATATGCCGCGGTAAGCCACTATGAAGAAGACTGCTATGTAGTAACGGTGGAGTTGAAAGTCAATTATTTAAGACCGGCAATAGGAGATGCGTTAGTATCGAAATCCTACGTTATAAAAGGAGGCGGGAAAATCATAGTAGTTCGAACAGAAATTTATGTTGTAGATGAAAACGGAGAAAATGAAAGTCATGTCGCAACTTCTTTAGTTACCATGATGAAAATAAAATAAACGATATAAAACCTTTTCTCATCAGAATGGAATGAGTTTTGTTCGATAGTTACGACAAATAATAAAAAAATAAATAACATGAACTTAATTATCCGATTACTGATCACTGCAATTGTTGCATATCTTCTAACTAAAATTTTACCGGGAGTACATTTTGAAGGGTTTAGCACAGCTATTATTTTTGCCATTGTTTTAGGAGTGCTGAATGTAATCGTAAAACCGATTTTAAGTTTATTCGGGCTGCCGCTTACGATTATTACCTTAGGTTTCTTTGCTCTGGTAATTAATGCTTTAATCATCCTGATAGCAGATTACTTTATAGATAGTATGGAAATCAATGGATTCTGGTGGGCATTCATTTTCAGTATTTTGCTGTCTATTATTACTTCTTTAGCCAATTCAATCTTTTCAGATGAAGATTAGTAAAGTAAACTTCTTAAACAATATAAAATCCGTCAGTTTTTAGCTGGCGGATTTTTCTTTTGACATAAGAAAAAACTTAAATGTTAATTCTTTCGTTCATTTTTATTTTAAATATTAACTTTGGCAATCTTTGAATGAAGGAGTGTAAAATCACAGAGATTTTATCTCCGTTAAAAATGAATATCAGAATATGAAACTTAAGTACAGTCTGCTGGCTTTGGCAGCTCCGCTTTTAATGAATGCACAACAAGTAATGACGCCTGAAATCCTATGGACTTTGAAAAAAGTGGGAGTACAGGCGGTTTCACCGGATCAGTCTTCGCTTATTTATAAAGTGGGACAAGTTGATCTTAAAACTGAAAAAACGAAAAATGAGAACTATTTCTTAAACGTTCTTAATAATCAGTCTACAAAAATCGATTTTGGTAAGAAGTCTCTTATCCAGTGGGATAAAAACGGAATTTATGCTCAGGAAGGAGACAAGATTTTCCTTTCAAAAGATAATGGAAAAACATGGTCAGAATTCTACACGATCGGAGAAGCTGATAATGTGGTAATTTCTCCTGATGGGAAGAAAATAGCTTTCAGCAAGCAGGTTTTGGTAGAAAAAGTAATGGGAAAAGACAAATATTCCGATACTCCAAAAACGACGGCACAAGTTTATACAGATTTGAATCACAGACACTGGGATTACTTTAATGAAGGGAAATACAATCATGTTTTTGTTGTAAATACTTCAGATAAAGTAGAGGCTGCAAAAGATTTACTGGACGGAAAAATGTGGGATTCTCCTCAAAGGCCTTTCGGAGGTACGGAAGATTTCATCTGGAGTCCGGATTCTGCACAGCTTTTATATGTGACAAAGCCGAAAAGCGGCAAAGATTATTCTACGAGCACTAATACAGACATTTTTGCTTATGATTTGGCTTCAGGAACTACCAAAAACCTGACAGAAGCTAATAAAGGTTATGATGTAAACCCAAAATTCAGTCCGGACGGAAAATCTTTGATCTGGCAGAGCATGGCAAGAGATGGCTATGAAGCAGATAAGAACGATGTGAAAGTCATGGATTGGAAATCGGGAAAAATTTCAAATTTGACAAGCGGTTGGGATGAAAGTGTTTCCGGAGATGTTTTCTGGAGCGGAGATTCTAAAACGATTTATTTCACGGCAGCTTTCAGGGGAACGAAACAATTATTTTCGTTAGACCCGAAAACTGCTAAAGTTCAGCAGATCACAAGGGGTGATTTTGATGTGAATGAAATTTTTGCAGATCAGAAGACTTCACTTTTAGTAGGAAGAACAGATATCAACCATGCGACAGATATTTTTTCCGTAAATATTAAAAACGGAGAAATGAAGCAGGTAACTGAGGCTAATAAAGAGATGTATTCAAAATTAGCTCAGGGAAAATCTGAACTGAAAATGGTAAAAACTTCTGACGGGAAAGAAATGGGAGTGTGGTTCCATTATCCGCCAAACTTCGATCCGAATAAAAAATATCCGACTTTAGTATATTGTCAGGGAGGTCCGCAATCTGCACTGACTCAGTTTTTCAGTACAAGATGGAACTTCGCTTTGATGGCGGCAAACGGATATATCGTGGTCGCTCCGAACAGGAGAGGAATGCCGGGTTGGGGAACAAAATGGAATGAAGAAATCTCAAGAGATTGGGGAGGACAGCCAATGAGAGATTATTTGGCGGCTACAGATTATGCGAAAACATTACCATATGTTGACGGAGACAGGGTGGCTGCTGTGGGAGCTAGCTATGGAGGATATAGCGTATTTATGTTAGCTGGAATTCATGAAAACAGGTTTAAAACCTTTATTGCTCATGATGGACTATTTGATATGAAATCTTGGTATTTAACCACTGAAGAACTTTGGTTCGCCAACTGGGATTTAGGTTCACCGTGGGAAAAACCTTTGCCCAAAGCTTATACGGAGTTCAATCCGAGTAATTATGTAGAAAAATGGAATAAGCCGATCATGATCGTTCAGGGAGGAATTGATTTCAGAGTTCCTTACGAACAGGGGCAGGAAGCTTTCCAGGCTGCAAAATTAAGAGGATTAAAATCAAAACTAGTCTATTTCCCGAACGAAAATCACTGGGTACTTCATCCGCAAAACGGGTTGGTTTGGCAGAGAGAATTCTTTGATTGGCTGAAAGAAACTTTGTAGTTAAAATTCAATTAAACATACTCAAAACGGACATTTTTGTCCGTTTTTTGTTTTAAAATAAATTCAAAAAATAATAAATTTGGTTCATGCAAAACAGAATTTTTTCTTTTCCTCCCATCATTGATGAAAATTCTAAAATTTTAATTTTAGGTTCTATTCCTGGGGTAAAATCTTTGGAAAAACAACAGTACTATGCTCATCCGCAAAATAAATTCTGGAAAATCATTTTTGAATTATTCCATGAAGACTTTACCGGCGATTATACTGAAAGAATTAATATCCTGAAGAAAAATCATATTGCACTTTGGGATGTTATTGATTCCTGCGAAAGAAAAGGAAGCCTTGATTCTGAAATCAAAAATGAAGAAGCCAATCAGATCGAAGAGCTTTTAGAACAATATCCGAATATTCAAGCTATCTTTTGCAATGGAGGGAAATCGTATAAAAATCTGCAAAAACTATTAGGCAAAAACTTTAGAATTCCATTTTACTTATTACCCTCGTCAAGTCCCCTTCATACAGTTTCTTTTGAAAAGAAATTAGAAGAATGGAAGTCGATCTTAAATTTTCTTTGAATTATTTAACCAAATGAAGACATTTCAACTAGGGCTACTCAAAGTAATTTTTATGTTGCTAATATCTATTTGGTATAATAAGCGGTAATGATTCTTTCTCTCATTTTATTCAGATATTTGATATCTTTAGTATTGGATAAAATGAAAAGGGAAATGTCCTTATCAATCAAGTGAACCCAGTTTGCACTATGGCCATATCCTTCCCCCTGACGTTCTGCAAACAATGTCTCAACAGCTCCAATTTTTTTTGGATATACCCAGAAACTGAATGCCGTATCTCCAAGTTCCGGGTAAGGAGTGAGCATTGTATCCATAGTTGTTTTCTTGATTAAGGTATGATTGAAAATTGCCTGATCAAATATCAAAAGATCTTTCGGAGTAGAATACATTGCTCCGGCACAATAAAGATTATCAATATACATATTGGTGGGCATATGGAGAGCAAAAGGATCTGACTCGTCAGCAGAATACCCTTCATCAAGATTTTTAATAATGTCATTATGATGAAGAAATCCCGTATCAGACATTTTTAGAGGAATTAAAATTTGCTCCTTTAAAACTTTTTCAAAAGGTTTGTTATATATTTTCTCTATGATTTTGCCGAGAAGAATATAATCACCATTATTATACTCAAATTTTGTTCCCGGTTTACTGATGAGTTTTTCTGATAAAAATGTTGTAATAAAATCATCAAGATTCCAGATGGTATTGTCATAAGCCTGATGAATAAGCTCTGGCGAACTGATGTCTTTATTTTCGCGTCCACTGCTATATGTCAATAAATTTCTAATGGTTGCTTTTTGGGAAGCTTCTCCCTTATATTCAGGGTAGTAAGTGGAAATAGTGGCATCTAAATTTATTTTTCCCCTTTCATACAGTTGCATGATGAGAACCGCCGTAAAAGTTTTTGTAAGCGAGAAAATATGAAATCTGCTTTCGTTTGAAAAAGGAATATTGTAATGTCTGTTTGACAGACCTTTATAGGTAAGTAATTCTATTTTACCATTTTTAGCCAATAATACAGAACCATTAAAATTGTCCTCTTTTACAAAGGAATCAATTACTTTTTCGACTTTTTGAACCTGTGAATACACTGTACTGGCGGTTATCAATAAAAGTAAAAACAATAAATTTTTCATGGCTGTATATTTTAACAAGCGGAATATTGGTGTTGTAAAAATAACCAATTGTGGATGACTTCATTCAATTAGTGATAAAATTTTCTATAAACTTCCTGACCCGATAAAAAAAAGCTTTAAATCTACATTGATGATAATTTTTAATAGAGTTTTGAACCCTGTAATCAGTGTTTTTGAATGGATACAAAAATAAGACTTGACAAAGGGGTGTTTAATGTCGTATATTTGCACCTCGAAAATTACACCTTGTAATTTCAATAATTTTTAAACCGTAATTTAAAAAATGAAAACATCAGATTTTAATTTTGATCTTCCTGCAGAATTATTAGCAGAGCACCCATCAGAGCACAGAGACGAAGCTAGATTAATGGTTTTGGATAGAAAAACTCAAACAATTCAGCATAAACTGTTCAAAGATGTTGTTGATTATTTTGACGAAGGAGATCTTTTTATCTTTAATAATACTAAAGTCTTCCCGGCTCGTTTGTATGGAAATAAAGAAAAAACAGGAGCTAAAATTGAAGTCTTCTTGTTGAGAGAGCTAGATAAAGAAACCCGTGTTTGGGATGTTTTAGTAGATCCTGCAAGAAAAATCAGAATCGGTAATAAATTATTCTTCACAGAAGATGAATCTTTGGTAGCTGAAGTGATCGATAATACAACTTCAAGAGGAAGAACATTAAGATTCTTATTCGATGGTTCTTATGAAGAATTCAGAGCCAAATTAAAAGAATTAGGAGAAACTCCGCTTCCAAAATATATCAAAAGAGATGTTGAGCCTGAAGATGCTGAAAGATATCAAACTATTTATGCAAAAGTAGAAGGAGCAGTTGCCGCACCTACTGCAGGTCTTCATTTCTCAAGACATTTGATGAAGAGGTTGGAAATCAAAGGAATCGATTTTGCTGAAGTTACCCTTCACGTTGGTTTAGGTACATTTAACCCAATTGAAGTTGAAGATCTTTCTAAACACAAAATGGAGTCTGAAGAAATCTTCATCGATGAGAAGAATGCCCAAATCATCAACAATGCAGTTGAAGCAAACAAAAGAGTTTGTGCTGTTGGAACTACAACAATGAGAACTCTTGAGACTTCTGTTTCTTCAAACAAGAAAATTTCTGCATTCCACGGCTGGACCAATAAATTCATTTACCCTCCACACGATTTCGGAGTTGCCAACTGTATGATCACCAACTTCCACACGCCAAAATCTACATTAATTATGATGATTGCAGCGTTTGCAGGAAGAGATTTTATAATGCATGCTTACGAAGAAGCTGTAAAAGAGAAATATAAATTCTACTCTTACGGAGACGCAATGTTAATTCTTTAATAAAGATATGGGGTGAAAGGTTGCGGGTAGAGTTACCTGCAACCTGCAACCTAAAATCTGCCACCTATTACCTATAATGAAAGATATCCGAACTTTATCATTAGACCAGCTTAAAGACTATTTTCTGTCTTTAGGAGAAAAACCGTTTCGTGCGAAACAGGTGTATGACTGGTTATGGAGTAAAAACCTCCATTCAATTGATGAAATGACGAATCTTTCAAAACAGCTTCGGGATAAAATTGCTGAAGAATATACCATCAACCCGGTTTCAGTCGATCTGCTTCAAAAAAGTTCTGACGGAACAATTAAAAATGGAGTAAAGCTTCATGACGGTTTAATGGTAGAATCCGTTTTAATTCCTACGGAAACCAGAACAACAGCTTGTGTTTCGTCACAGGTAGGCTGCTCTCTGAACTGCGAATTTTGTGCAACCGCAAGGCTTAAAAGAATGAGAAATCTTGAAGTTGCGGAGATCGTAGATCAGGTTGCGCTAATTGACAGCCAAAGTAAAATGTATTTTGACAGGCCGCTTTCCAATATTGTTTTTATGGGAATGGGGGAGCCGATGATGAATTATAAAAATGTGGTGGAAGCCATCAGAAAAATCACTCAGCCGGAAGGGTTGGGAATGTCTCCGAGAAGAATCACTGTTTCCACATCGGGAATTCCGAAGATGATCAAAATGTTGGCTGATGATGAACTGCGTGTGAAATTAGCACTGTCACTTCACTCTGCTATAGAATCCAAACGTAATGAAATCATGCCTTTTTCCGATAAATTTCCTTTAACGGATATTATGGAAGCGCTTCAATACTGGTATAAAAAAACAGGTTCTGTAATTACTTTTGAATACTGTGTATGGAAAGGAATTAATGATGGTGATGAAGATATCAAAGCTTTAATTAAATACTGTAAACAGGTTCCTTCTAAAGTGAATCTTATTCAATACAATCCGATTGGTGACGGAAAATATGACCAGTGCAACAAACAGGCGGAAGAAAATTATATCCGTCAGCTGGAAAATGCAGGCATTGTTTGTATGGTAAGAAAAAGCCGTGGTGGGGATATTGATGCAGCTTGCGGACAGCTTGCCAATAAAACGGCGGATTAAAATTTCATTAAAAAAATCAAAAAACATTCTTAACGGATTCTTAAAATCCTAACTTTGTACTTAAAATAAGTAACAAACCATGGATTACTTTATGAGTGAAAACGGACTAGAAAGTGTCTATGCTTGGGCTGTTCCTGTTCATGCTGCCGTTATTTTGGCGGAAATGATTTACAGCAGTGTAGCACAGGCGCATTTGTACAGCCGAAAAGACCTGTTTACCAATATATATCTTGCATTGATGAACTTCGGGTTAGATCTTGTGATGAAGGCTTTTGCAATGGGCGTCATGTTCTTTTTCTATAGTTTCAGGCTGTTCGATTTTGATATGAGTACATGGTATTATTGGCTGCTATGTTTCTTGGCAACAGATCTGGCTTATTATTTCCATCATTTGGTAGACCACAAATCCAGAGCCTTTTGGGCAGTACACATTACTCATCATAATTCTGAATATTTTAATTTAACAACAGGTTTCCGGAGTCCGGTTTTTCAGCCTCTGTATCGTTACTTATTTTTCTCGCCATTGGCATTTTTAGGTTTTAATCCCTGGACGATTATGGTTTGCTACGCCGTTGGTCAGGTATATGGAACCTGGGTGCATACACAAACCGTTAAAAAAATGGGATTTTTAGAATATATTCTGGTAACTCCTTCCCATCATAGGGTTCATCATGGCTGTAATATCAAATATCTGGATAGAAATATGGGAATGGTTTTCATATTCTGGGACAAAATTTTCGGCACTTTTGAACCTGAAGATCCTAAAGTTCCTGTGAAATTTGGAATTTATCCTAAAATGCCGGATGATGGTCCGATAACAACCTTATTGTACGAATGGCAAAAAATTGCGAAAGATCTTAAACAGCCCAATCTTACAATTAAAGACCGGTTTAATTACATATTCAATTCTCCGGGATGGAGACACGACGGAACAGGAAAAACCGTTAAAGATTATCAAAAAGAATATTGGGACAAAAAAAATAGAAAAAAATAGAAGATTCACGAAAAATCTGCTTAATCAAAAAAATATAAGATCAAATGGACGGGCTTTTGCTCGTCTTTTGTTTTACAGGAAAAACTTAATTTTGTTTTCATGAAAAAATTGTTCTTCGTTGTCAGTCTTTCAGCTTTTACGTTTTTATTCTCTCAACAACCTGATCTTTTTAAAATCAGAAAATATAGGGTGGGCTATTTGGATTCGAAAATTCAGGAAACATCTGGATTAAATATACTGAATGGCAAACTTTACACCTTTAACGATAGTGGTAATACTCCTGACTTTTTTGAAATAGATAAAAATAGTGGTGAAATAATACAGATATTCAAAACCGGTTTAATCAATACGGACTGGGAAGCTTTGACAAATGATGGTGAAAATTTTTATGTAGGAGATTTTGGGAATAATGCAGGAAGTAGAAGGGACCTTACAATTTATAAAATTCCTTATGAGCGCCTTAATGCTACAGATAACAAAGTGTATGGTTCTGAAAGAGATCTAAATGGAACTTCAATTCCTTTTTTCTATCCTGAGCAAACAGATTTTACGCCTAAAAACTTAAATACAGATTTTGATGCCGAAGCAGTGATTTATCTGGAGGGAAGAATTCACCTTTTTACGAAAGAATGGGCTTCAAAATCAACAACGCATTATACTATAGATCCTGCAATTTCCGAAAAACAAAAAGCTGAAAAAATCGAATCTTTTAAAACCAATTTTGTAGTAACAGATGCTTCTTATTTTAATAAAAAACTTTACTTGGTGGGGTATACAAAGAAAACAGAAGCCTTTTTAAATATTTTCCGGGAAACTGAACCCGGAATATTTTTCAAAGAAGAACCGAAGCGTTACTATCTGGGGAGTGCACTTTCAATAGGTCAGATTGAAGGAGTTGCAGTAGATGAATATGGTATTTATATTTCCGGCGAAAAATTTCATTCTCCGTTGGGAGGAGCAAAACAAAGCTTATATTTTATTCCTAAAGATAAACTCAAAGATTAATTTTCCTTAAAATTGACTGAAAAAAATTATCTTTGTGAGAATTAATAATTATTTATCCATCATTCGCAGATTGTGGCAAATATCGTAGAAGAAATCAAGCAACCGATCAATGAGGAAATGAAACTTTTTGAACAAAAGTTTTATGAATCAATGCAGAGCAAAGTCCCTTTATTAGATAAAGTCACTCGTTTTATCGTTACAACAAAAGGAAAGCAGATGCGTCCTATGTTTGTATTTCTTTGTGCAAAACTTATCGGGAACGTAAATGAAAAAACCTACCGTGGAGCTTCTATGATTGAGTTGATTCATACCGCGACTTTAGTTCATGATGATGTGGTGGATGAAAGTTTTAAAAGACGTAATTTTTTCTCCATCAACGCATTGTGGAAAAATAAAATTGCTGTTTTGGTGGGAGACTTTTTACTGTCAAAAGCCGTTTTGCTTTCTACGGATCATAAAGATTACGATCTGCTGGCTGTAATTTCCAGAACTATTAGGGAAATGTCTGAAGGTGAGCTTCTTCAGTTGGAAAAGGCCAGGAAATTAGACATTACGGAAGATGTTTATTATGAAATTATCCGCCAGAAAACAGCTACTTTAATTGCGGCCTGTTGCGAAATCGGAGTATTATCTAATAATGCTGATGAAAATTTAGCTAAAAAAATGATGAACTTTGGAACTTACACCGGAATGGCTTTCCAGATTAAGGATGATCTTTTCGATTATTTAAGTTCAAATGTTATCGGAAAGCCTGTAGGAATTGATATTAAGGAACAAAAAATGACGCTTCCTTTAATTCATACTTTAAAAACAGCCAGCGTAAAAGATAAAAAATACTATTTTGATACCATAAAACGTTATAATAACGATCAAAAAAGGGTGAAAGAATTGATAAATTTCGTAAAATCTTCAGGCGGACTTGATTATGCTATTTCTGTGATGAAAGATTTTCAACAGAAAGCAAAAGACATTTTAAACGAATTCCCTGATTCTGAGCCTAAAAAAGCCCTACATCTGATGCTTGATTATGTAATTGAAAGAAAATTCTGATTAAATAATTTTCATTGTTACAATGATAACCGCTAAAATAATACAAAATAAAGCTGTTAAAAATAAATAATCCGCAATAGTTTCAAACTTGTTTTCTCGCTTTTGATTGGACGATCTGATCGATAGAAAAGAAAAAAAGCAACTGAAAGCAAAACATAAACAAGCCACACCTGCAAACTCGTCTAAATAGGTGCTGTGACTCATTTTAGAGATTTTCAATGAAGTTATAATCAATAATGAAAACCCTAAAAGATTGCTCGATGCATTCAAAATATGTGTTGACTTTTTTTCCATTCATACAAATTTAACCAAAATAAATCACAATTTTTTTTATTATCAAATTTTTAAAAAAGATTAATAAAAATTAAAATTAATTTAAAAAGTGTATATTAGCAAAATACTTCAAAATAAAAATATTTAATATTTGGCTATGCAAACAACCTATATTGAAACACAGCAAATTTCCTTTCAAGATTTTAAAAATCAGATACTTGAAGATTATAAGTTAGGAAGAGTTTCTCGTGAAATGTCCTATTTGGGAAGAAGAGAAGTTCTTACAGGAAAAGCTAAATTTGGTATTTTTGGGGATGGTAAAGAGCTTCCTCAGCTTGCAATGGCGAAAGTTTTCAAAAATGGAGACTTCCGTTCAGGATATTATAGAGATCAGACTTTTGCATTGGCTGTAGATGCTTTAACAGTAGAGAGTTTCTTTGCACAACTGTATGCAGATACCAGTGTTGAAAGAGAGCCTGCATCAGCTGGAAGACAGATGAACGGGCACTTTGCGACCAGAAGCTTGAATGAAGACGGAAGCTGGAAAGATTTGACGGCTCAGAAAAATATTTCTTCGGATATTTCTCCTACTGCAGGACAAATGCCAAGATTATTAGGATTAGCTCAGGCTTCAAAAATATATAAATCAGTTAAATTTGACGGTTCTGAAAAATTCTCAAAAGACGGTAACGAAATCGCTTTTGGAACAATCGGGGATGCTTCTACAGCAGAAGGTCATTTCTGGGAAGCTTTGAATGCGGCTTGTGCGCTTCAGGTTCCGATGGTGGTTTCAATCTGGGACGATGGTTACGGAATTTCAGTTCCTACAAAAAATCAGAGAGCAAAAGCAGATATTGCTGAAATGCTAAGTGGTTTCCAAAGAAAAGAAGGAGAAGCCCAAGGTTGCGAGATCATTCAGGTAAAAGCTTGGGATTATGCAGCATTATTGGACGCTTATGCAAGAGCAGAACAGTTTGCCAGAATGGAATCTGTGCCGGTTGTAGTTCATGTCATTGAAGTAACGCAGCCTCAAGGTCACTCTACTTCAGGATCTCACGAAAGATATAAAAATGAAGAACGTTTAGCTTGGGAATCTCAATATGATGGTTTGGTTAAATTCAGAGAATGGATTTTAAATTACTCAATCGAAATTGAAGGTAAAGAGGAGATTTTAGCAACTGCAGAAGAATTGGATTCAATCGATGAAGAAGCTAAAAAAACAGTAAAGGCCGGACAAAAACAGGCTTGGGAAAATTATCAGAAAACAATTACGGATTTAATCAATTCAGTGCTGCCTTTAGTTGAAAATTTGAAAGGACAGAATACTGAAATTGAAAATTATATCAATCAATTCAATAAATTAGTTTCAAAAGCTAAGAAAGATGTTTTCCATTTGGTGAGAAAATCTTTATTGGTAACAAGAGGAACAAATTCTGCGGAAAGAAGTCAATTGATGCAGAAATATAATGAGATTTTTGAGGTTGAAAAAGACAATTATTCTTCTCATTTATACTCTCAGTCTCAGTGGAAAGCTGAAAACGTAAAAGAAATCAAACCAATCTATTCCGACAGTTCTGAAGATGTGGACGGAAGAGTAGTGGTAAGAAATAATTTCGATAAAATTTTCGAAAAATATCCTGAAACTTTAGTCTTTGGTGAAGATGCCGGAAATATCGGTGACGTAAACCAGGGATTGGAAGGAATGCAGGAAAAATACGGTGACGTTCGTGTTGCTGATACTGGAATCCGTGAAGCTACGATTTTGGGTCAGGGAATCGGGATGGCGATGAGAGGCTTAAGACCGATTGCTGAAATCCAGTATTTAGACTATATTTTGTATTGCTTACAGGGAATGAGTGATGATTTGGCTACTGTTCAGTACAGAACTAAAGGAGGTCAGAAAGCTCCGGTAATTATCAGAACGAGAGGTCACCGATTAGAAGGAGTTTGGCATTCAGGTTCGCCAATGGCGGGAATTTTGAACCTTTCAAAAGGGATTTTGGTTTTGGTTCCGAGAAACCTGACAAAAGCTGCCGGATTCTACAATACGATGCTGCAAAGCGATGATCCTGCTGTTATTGTTGAGTGTTTAAATGGATACAGATTAAAAGAAAAACAACCTGATAACTTAGGTGAATTCACTGTTCCTGTTGGAAAAATTGAAGTTACAAAAGAAGGAAAAGATGTAACGTTGGTAACTTACGGTTCGACTTGGAGAATTGTAATGGAAGCTGCGGAAGAATTAGAAAAACTAGGAATTTCTGCAGAAGTTATTGATGTTCAGTCATTAATTCCTTTTGATTTAACTCATGAAATTGCCGAATCGGTTAAGAAAACTAACAGATTAGTTGTAATCGACGAAGATGTGGAAGGTGGAACCTCAGCGTTTATCCTTCAGCAGATTTTAGAAAAGCAGAAAGCATTCAGATTCCTAGATTCTGATCCGTTGACAATTGCTGCGAATGACCATAGACCTGCCTATGCAAGTGATGGAGATTATTTTAGCAAGCCGTCTACAGATGATATGGTTGAAAGAATTTATGCTCTATTTAATGAAACAAATCCTCAGAAATATCCAGCGATATTTTAATTGGGATTGAAAATAAATTTGAAACCGCTTTCTTTTGGAGAGCGGTTTTTATTTATACTAAGATTTTGATAAGCCTTAAGAATTTTTTGAGAAAATTATAATACGGAACAAAGTATCAATAGAAGATTATCAAACGACAGCCTTTTTTATATTCTTATCTTGCAGCAAAGTTTTACACTCTTTGGCTTTATCAGGATCATAAACATGATATTTTGTTTCCCATTCCTCCAATTGGTATAAAATAGGCAATAGAGCTAATCCTTTCTCCGTTAACGAATATTCAACTCGTGGAGGAATTTCTTTGAACTCTTCACGAATTACCAATCCGTCGGCTTCCATTTCGCGTAATTGATCGGTCAGAACTTTTCTTGAAATTACATTAATTCGGACGGCAAGTTCTCCGAAGCGTAATTTTCGGTCTTTGATCACCAATACAATGATGGGCTTCCATTTGCTTCCTAAGGCAGACATTGCTTTGCCTAAAGGGCAGCTGTATTCCATTAATTCGTTCTTTTTCATGTTGGTTGATATAAAACTAATTAAAAAACTAAACTTTTTGTGATTAAAAACAACGTCTGTTTATCTGGATTTCCAAACGTTACTTTTATGTTACTAATGTAAGTTACTGCAAAGTTACCACTTTTTTTAATGCAAAAGATACAAAAATGAACTATTATTAGTTACTTTGTGTAACAATTATAAAATATAAATGTTACAATGAGTACAGAATCATTATTTAAACCTTTTCAATACAAGAATTTAGAACTAAAAAATAGAATCGTAATGGCTCCGATGACGAGAGCTCAATCTGATAACGGGGTTCCGACTCAGCAAATTGCAGACTATTATGCAAGAAGAGCAGCTTCGGAAGTGGGTTTGATCCTTTCGGAAGGAACTGTAATCAACAGACCGGGATCAAAAAATATGCAGAATATTCCAGATTTCTATGGAACTGAAGCATTAAACGGATGGAAAAACGTCATCGATGCGGTTCATGAAAACGGAGGAAAAATGGGACCTCAAATCTGGCACGTTGGTGACACAAGAAGTTCTGCAGACTATCCTTTAGTAGATATGGAAAAAGCTTCTACAATGACTTTGGAAGACATTCAGGATACGATTGCTCAGTTTGCGGCTTCTGCAAAATCTGCAAAAGACCTTGGTTTTGATGTGGTGGAAATTCACGGAGCGCATGGTTACTTAATCGATCAGTTTTTCTGGGAGGTTACCAATACAAGGACTGATGAATACGGCGGAAAAACTTTGAAAGAAAGAAGCAAATTTGCGGTTGATGTTGTAAAAGCAATCAGAGCTGCGGTTGGTGAAGATTTCACGATTATTATCCGTCTTTCTCAGTGGAAGCAGCAGGATTATTCAACAAAATTAGCGAATACTCCGGAAGAAATGGAAGAATGGCTATTACCGTTAAAAGAAGCCGGAGTTGATATTTTCCACTGTTCTCAAAGGCGTTTCTGGGAAGCTGAATTTGAGGGTTCTGATTTAAATTTCGCAGGTTGGGCAAAGAAGATCACAGGTCAGCCAACAATTACAGTAGGTTCTGTAGGTCTTGAAGGGGATGTTATGGGTGCATTTGCAGGACAGGGAACTGAAAAAGCAGATTTAACGGAACTAACGAGAAGATTAGAGAGAGGAGACTTTGATTTGGTTGCTGTCGGAAGAGCTCTTTTACAGGATCCGGAATGGGTGAAAAAAGTAAAAGAAGGAAGGACAGAAGAGCTTTTGGATTTCAAGGCGGAAAGTATGGGAACCCTTTATTAAAAAAGAAAAATTATGAATTGTCGACTGTGATTTGTTTTGCCTTCAATTTTATTTTACAACTTTTCTAACTTGACACGTAGGGAAAATAAAAATAACTTTTGACAATTCACTTTATTTTATATTTAAATTTTTACCTATCAATTATTTTAAACGAAACCGCTTCAAGATCATTCTTGAAGCGGTTTTTAGTCTTAGTTCGGGCAGCCAAAAGTTATTGAAATACATTTCCAGTATCCCGGATTTCCGTTTTTTGGGGGATAATAGCATTCAACGGTATCCAACGGACATTCAGGAGCATTTCCCCCGTTGATTTTTTTTAAATCGGATTTTACTAATTTTCTTAGATTTTTCATATTAAATAATTTTGATGAAGATCAAATATAATATTTCTCCACTGATTGAAAAAATAAAACCGTTCTCAAAATTTGAAAACGGTTTCTTTAACAGATTTAAATATCTAAATTGCCAATAAAAGGCAAAAAGTGATTCTTATAATCCAATATTTTTGGTTGGTTTCAATTGCTTTTTAATAGATTTTGGAAGCGCGTCTTTGTGAACCAAAATTGCTGTTGATTTATATTCAACATAGGGTCTTGTTACATAGATATAGCCTTCAAAATCATTCGTCACCCCCCAAGAGTTTTTCACCATATAATATTCTTTTCCAGACTGATCTTTCGCCAATCCTACAATGTGCATCCCGTGATCATCCGTTGTCGAAAGATTATTTAAAGCCTTCTGACGCATGTCTTCTGTGATCGTCTTGTCTTTTTTCGGCTCTGTAAATAATGTTGCTTTATTATCTTTATTGATCTGATCCAAATCCGTATCCGGAACATACGCAACACCATTCTTATAAGAGAAATACGGCTCAGAAACATCTGTTGCCCAACCTACAGAATATCCCTTGTTGACAGCGTTATCAATAATTGTTGTTAAATCTTTCATTGGAACGTTCCAGTCAGAATCATGACTCCAGTTATCTGGAATCGGAACTACAAATTTTTGGTAATAAGGATAGTCTTTGTAAGAGGAAATTTCCACATAGTCTTCAGGATTGATTCCTACAACTTCTTTGGCAAATGTTTGCGGAGTATATGATTTCCCTTCATACGTAAAGTTGGTCGGAACTTTTCCAAGATATTCATCTAAAATGGTATCCACAGAAGCCATCCAGTTATCAGTTAATTTACCTTTTGAAGCAGCCTGAACCAAGCTATCCAAAACAGGCTTCAATTTTCCCTGCATTTCAGAGAAATTGTTTAGAGTTTGTCCCTGTTTTAGTCCTGTATAAACATCTTGAGGAACTGCTCCGTATTTTTTGTACATGTTAACAACGTCATGTAATTCTCCTCCGTCACCCCAACTGATGGCTCCACTATTTAAAACATATAATTTTGCTTTATCATGATAAGAATTTCTTGCAGTAAAAATTTCCGCCAAGTCAACAGGCTTTTTACCCATTCTCTGCATTTCAGATTCAAGGAAGGAGTTCCCCGAATAGCTCCAGCAAGTTCCTGAAGAACCCTGGTTTTTTACGGAAGTTGCTCCTACGTCTTTCAACGTGGTGAACTGGAAATTAGCATTTTGAGATTGATTGTTTTTTAACTTGTTGATTAAGTCATCCTGAGCAAACATCATACTTCCTGCAGACAAAACAAAAAGTAATGAGGTAATTTTGTTATTTTTCATTACTAAAAAAAAGATTATTTATGTGAATAGTCGTTCATATTACAGATTCGTTACAAAAGTAAAGGTTAAATTTAATATGGAAGACTTTCAAAGCGAAGATGCTGAGAAACTTTTTACGGTTAACATTTAAAATTCATTATAAAGCTGTTCATTTGCTTTCTTAGCTTTTCAAGCTTTCTTCTTATTTATTAATCATTTTCCATTATTTTTAAAAAAAGTTTTATATGTTTTCCAACCCGACTCAAAAATTCTGCATCTATTAGAGTATAAAGCCAACCTATGGAACACGAATTATTAATAGCATGTCAACGGAACGATCGCAATGCACAGCGGAAGGTTTACGAAAAGATGGCGGGCAAACTCTATTCAGTCTGCAAACGCTATCTGAAAAATGATGAAGATATAGAAGAAGTATTGGCAGATACTTTTTACAAAATTTTCACAAGGCTTGACCAGCTGCAAAATCATGATATTTTCGAAGCATGGGCAAAGAAAATTGCGGTAAATGAATGTCTTCAGAAACTGAGAAGTACAAAAGCACTTCATATTTCTTTAGATGAAAATCTGGTAGAATCTCCTGATGCAAAAGTAGAAAATCTCTCTTTTGAAAAAGATATTCTCAAACTTCTGAATTTCCTTCCGGAAGGTTGCAGGGCTATTTTCAATCTGTTTGCGATTGAAGGTTATCCGCATAAGGAAATTGCAACAATGCTTTCTATCAGTGAGGGAACATCAAAATCCCAACTGAATTTTGCAAGAAAAAAGCTTCAGGAACTTTTGGTAAATCACAACATTTAAACTTTTACAAAATGGAAAATAATCACGATATCGATAAAAAATTCAACGAGGCTTCTCAATCTTTGGAAGAACCTGTTACTTTTCCGGGTTTTGATAAAGTTTGGGCAAAAGTTGAAGAAAAACTGGACAAAAAAGAAGATAAAAAAAGAATCATTCCTACCTGGATTCCTTATGGTATTGCGGCTAGTTTGATAGCAGGTTTAGGAGCATTTTATTTCATCAACAAAAATAATGGTTCTGAATTTGAAAAATCTGTCATCGCCCATAATACGGTTTCTCCAAAAGCTAGCTCTAAGGTTCTGTCAATTGATAGTACAGTGAAATCTAATATTGAAAAGAAGATTGAAGAGGTAAAAGCATCAAAAGAAACTTCTCAAATCTTAGCTTACGAAGATGTATTGTCAAAAATAAATAAGAAACCTTTTTTTGAGAAATCAAATGAAATTAAAAAAATAGAACCTGAAATCATTGAGAATAAAACGTATCAAAAACAAGGTGATACTAATCTAGTAAAAGATATACAAGAAGTATTAGTGGGCAATCGATCAGTACAGGAGAAAAATTATACATCCAGTTCTGTATCTGTTGTAAGGTCAGAGGTTATTTTATCTAATAAAGTTAAAAAATATAATGATTCAAAAATTTCTAATGGAGTTTATATTGCTGGAAATGATAAAGGATATTTTGACAGTCAACCGTATAGTAATATGGCAGTAAATTCTTTGAAAGAAAATATTCGGCCTAATGCTAGTACTATAAGTGTAGTTCAAGGTAAACTTTCAGGTGTAAATATAATTCCAAGTATCGGGCAACCCGGAGCGAAATCACAAGTTGTTATAAGAGGAATGGCTGGTCTAAATGGCAATACACAACCTCTCTATGTAATTAACGGAAAAGTTTCAGATGCTAAAAAAATTGGGAAATTGAATCCGAATACTATTGAAAGTATCAATGTGTTAAAAGATGCTTCGGCAACAGCAATATATGGAAGCAAAGCTTCAAACGGAGTCATTGTCATCACCACAAAAAAACTTTCAAGAAAACAAAGAAAGGCATATGAAAAACTTCAGAAAGCCCAGGACAGCATTAAAAAAGCAAAATTCATCGAAAAACAAAATAATGAAGAATACGATGCTTTTGTAGAAAATCCTTTTGAACTGACTAAAAACCAATCAGTATCTACATTTTCAATAGATGTTGATAACGCAGCCTATTCCAATGTCAGAAGGATGATTAATAATGGTGAAATGATAGACAAAAATGCAGTAAGAATTGAGGAAATGATCAATTATTTTAAATATTCCTATCCGCAGCCGAAAATAGGCCAGCCTTTTTCAATCAATACAGAATACAGTGATTCTCCATGGAATCCTAAGCACAAACTTTTAAAGATTGGTCTTCAGGGAAAAAATATTCCCATGAATGAGCTCCCGGCTTCCAATTTTGTTTTCCTGGTCGATGTTTCCGGTTCAATGGATGCGGCCAATAAATTACCTCTACTAAAATCTTCTTTTAAGGTTTTATTAAATCAGTTAAGACCAAAAGATAAAGTTGGAATCGTAGTCTATGCCGGAAGTGCAGGGATGGTTCTGCCTCCAACTTCGGCTAGTGAAAAAAATAAAATTACAGAAGCTCTGGACAAACTTCAGGCTGGTGGAAGTACTGCAGGAGGAGAAGGAATTGAACTGGCTTACAAGCTTGCTCAGGAAAACTTCATAAAAGGAGGAAATAACCGGGTTATTATCGCTACAGACGGAGATTTCAATGTGGGAGCTTCTTCAACGGGAGATCTTCAGACTTTAATTGAAGAAAAAAGAAAATCAGGCATTTTTCTTACCTGCTTAGGGTTTGGAATGGGTAATTTTAAAGACAACCGAATGGAAACCTTAGCGGATAAAGGCAACGGAAATTATGCCTACATTGACAATATGCAGGAAGCTAATAAATTTCTCGGAAAAGAATTTGCAGGAAGTATGTACGCGATAGCTAAAGACGTGAAAATCCAGATCGAATTTAATCCACAATATGTTAAGTCTTATCGATTGATTGGGTATGAAAACAGAAAGCTCAAAAATGAAGATTTTACTAATGATGCTATTGATGCAGGAGAATTGGGAAGCGGGCATACGGTAACAGCTTTATACGAAATCATTCCGAATGATGTAGCATCCGATTTTCTTCCTAAAGAAACCGAGCTTAAATATACCCATCAAGCTTCGAATTCCAACTTCGGAGACGAATTGGCAACGGTAAAATTCAGATATAAAAAGCCGGATGGCGACAAAAGTATTGAAATCACTCAGGTTGTAAAACAATCCGATATTTCCATTTCCGGAGCGAGTGACGATTTTAAATTTGCTTCTTCTGTGGCTTGGTTCGGCTTGGTTTTAAGAAATTCAAAACTGATCAAAAATAAAGACCTGAAAGAAGTTGAAAATCTTGCAAAAAAAGGAAAAGGAAGAGATGAGGAGGGCTATAGAGCTGAGTTTGTAAGATTGGTTGAAAGCTATAAAACACAACAATGATAGATTGAGGCAGGCATTCGGAAGGATGTCTGTTTTCTTTTTTAATTTAATTTTCAAAAATTATTGAAAATTCAAAAAATATAATTACATTTGTATCAGAAATTAAAAAGAAGAAAATGCAACTTTCAGAAGCTAAAGAAAAATACATTCAGACTTGGGGAACATTTGCTACCAATTGGGGGATTAATCGTACCATGGCACAGGTTCATGCTTTGCTTTTGGCAAGTGATAAAGCACTTTCTACCGATGAGGTGATGGAGCAGCTTGAAATTTCAAGAGGAAACGCCAATATGAATCTTCGTGCTTTGATGGATTGGGGAATTGTAAAAAAAGAATTCGTAAAAGGTGAAAGGAAAGAATATTTTTTAGCTGAAAAAGATGTCTGGTATTTATTCAAACAGATTACAAAAGAACGCAGAAAAAGAGAGATCGAACCTGTCATTGCTTTTCTAGAAGAACTTAAAAATATTGAAGACAAAGATTCTCCTGAAGCCCAAGAATTTATTAAGCTGATGAATGATTTCAGTTCTGTAACAGGAAAAATCAACAACATCATGGATCTTGCGATCAAAAGTGATGATCATTGGCTGGTCGGAAAGATCACTAATTTATTAAAATAGAAAGGACTTGGAATCCTTTTTTATTTCATATAAACTTTCAAAAATTATTGAAAATATAATATTTATAAAATGTTCAATATTGTTTCATATATACTATTTCTTGGAATCAGTTCATATATCACGATTGACGTGGGAAGAAGATGTTTCAATTCCGGGAAAGTCTATTTGGAATATCTTATTAATGACAAAAGTTTTTGCCTTACCGTCAACAGAATTTTACTCGGAAGTTATTATCTGGTTAATCTTGGCTATATAGCAATTAGTCTGAGTTTTTGGGGCAGAATTTCAAATATGGAAGAACTTTTATTAGCAGTTTCTACACGAATCGGAACCATTGTTTTAATTCTCTGTGTATTGCATTTTATGAATATGGCTACACTGTATGCTTTAAGGAAAAAATTAACAATAAAATAAAATTATCATGACTGCAACCATTCTAACTCAAACGTACAATTTTCAGGCGTACATGATCTATTTACCAATTGTAATTATACTTACAATCCTTGTTTCTCAGTTTTTATTTAAAAATTCTAAAACATTTATGATCGATATTTTTCACCAGAAGGAAGATATCGCAATGGCAACAAATTCTCTTTTCAAAATTGGTTTTTATCTTTTAAATATCGGATTTGCCCTTTGTATCATTGAATTTTTCCAAATCGAAACTATTGAAAGGCTGGTTGTCGCATTAAGTAAAAAGATTGGCGGATTCTCCATTTATCTTGGAATAATGATGCTTTTAAATTTATTACTTTTCTTAAAAGGACGTAAACACTCAATGAATAAAGACAAAATCATCAGAAATGAAAACACTGATATTTAAAATCTGGATGTATTTCACTTTCAAAATCCAGAATAAAAGAACAAGAGGAGATTTTTTGAACCTTTAAAAATTAACAGCGATGAAGACTTTTGCTAAAAATGATTTTTACTTTCAATTAACGATTTTTGCTATCATTTTGATTACAGTGATCATGGTGTTATTGGCAGGAAATGAAAAAATTATTTGGCTTTTTTATTTTGGAATAGGAATTTCACAGCTTGTAAGCTATTTAATAAGATGTTCTTACAATTATAAAAAGTCGTTGATTTTTAAAATATACGGTTATTTAATCTTACCTATTTTTCTATCATTCATTTTACTGGCCATTTGCGGAGGTAATGATAGTGTAGCTCAATATTTCATTGTAATTCCAGTGCTTTCTTTTTTTTACAGTCCAATATTAGCGTTTCTCTACCTCATAGATTGCTATCAGACAATGTTTAAACTTTGAATTAAAAATCAACCTCATGAAAACGTTCTTTAAATATGATTACTATTTTCAAAGTATAATTTTCATAACATATATTATAGGATGGCTTATTATTAAACATTATAACCTGATTTTTGAAAATTACTTTCTGTTATTTTATCATGTTATTGGAGGAGCTCAGTTATTAAGTTACTTAATTCGATTAGGAATAAAATATCCTAAAAATTTGATGTATGTTTTATACGGAATTTTAATTATCCCTATTTGGCTAACCTATTTATACGACATCCAAATTGGAAAAGTTGGAGGAATATTGTTCTACATACTTTTCTTGGGCTTCTTTTATAGTCCGCTTCTGGCGATTACTTATATAATTTATACTTACATAACTTATAAATATCAAAACAAACACAATGAAAACGCTTAAAAATCACACCCTCATCTACGACAATGAATGCCCGATGTGCAACATCTATTCAAAAGGTTTCATACAATCCGGAATGCTGGATGAAAGCGGAAGAGAAGCCTTTACAGAATTGAGTTCTAAGAATAAAAAGCTGATTGATTTCAACCGTGCAAAAAACGAAATTGCGCTAGTTGATCATAAAAATAATAAAGTGATTTACGGCTTAGATTCTTTGCTTTTAATTATAGGGAATTCATTTCCTCCATTAGAAAAAATTGGAAGAATACAGCCTTTATACTGGTTCTTCAAAAAGCTGTATTCTTTTGTTTCTTATAACAGAAAACAAATTATTCCCTCAATGAAAGATCAGTCAGAAGAAGCTTGTGTGCCGGATTTCAACTTGAAATACAGAGTAGCTTATATTTCTTTTGTCTTAATTTTTTCGGGATATATTTTAAGTTTATTTTCAATAAAATTAGGTTGGGGATTAACTCAGAATTTTTGGAGAGAAGTGGCAATCTGTGTTGGACAAATCATTTGGCAGACAATGTTTCTGAAAGCTTATTTAAAAGACAAACTTTGGAATTATTTAGGAAATATGATGACTGTTTCTCTGATCGGAACCTTGCTTTTAATTCCGGCTTTATTTTTAAATTTAAGTTCAGCTTTTTTAATCATTTATTTCGGAATTATAGTATTTGTTATGCTTTTGGAACATATGAGAAGATGCAGAATTTTAAAATTAAATTTTCTTCCGACCTTTTCGTGGATGATTTTCAGAATGACAGTGGTAATTGTTCTAATTCTATTAAAATAATAAAAAAAGTTAGTATTAGCGCTGTCATGCTGAGATTATCGAGGCATCTTAGTTCCTATAACAAAACATCATCAAAAATGTCAAAAATTTATTTAGACACAGTTATCAAAGCCGATATCCAAATCGTTTTCGATTTATCAAGAGACATTGATCTTCATCAAAAATCGACTTTTAAAACAGGCGAAAAAGCTATTGCCGGAAGAACTTCAGGATTGATTGAAGAAGGTGAAACCGTAACCTGGAAAGCAAAACATCTAGGAGTTGTACAGACTTTAACTACGAAAATCATCAGTATGGAAAAACCGAATCAATTTATAGATGTTATGCAGAAAGGAGCTTTTAAGTCTATGAAACACCAACATATTTTCAGGCGGGAAGGTAAAAACACAATTATGACAGATATTTTCGAATTTCAATCACCTTTCGGAATTATCGGAAAAATTTTCAATAAGATTTTTCTTAAAAATTATATGAAAAACTTTCTATTAACACGAAATCAGCTAATAAAAACAACTGCAGAAAATAGCACAAATCGCGAGCGAAGCGAACGTCAAAGCAGTTAGTATTAGAATTGTCATGCTGAGTGAAGTCGAAGCATCTTAATTATTAAGTAATAAAATTATGACTGGAGGTTTTTTAGATTTAAAATATGTGTTTTTTTTCCTATTTTATCTTTGGTTATTCTCAATAAGAAAAAAGTAAGGTTCTTATTTAGTGGGTTTTAAATTCTTTTTTTGGAATTTTATTTCTATAAAATCTTATTAGAATTTTACCAAATTATTTTATTGCAGTCTTGATTATTGAATGTTTATTAACTGTATTCCTTTTAGTTTACTTAATAATCAAAGTTGCTAAAATTTGAAAAAACTAAATTAAAAATTAGAAAAATGAAAATAATCATCGCTGCTGGAACCAGCTTTCTTGGAAAAAACCTGGAAAAATATTTTACAGAAAAAGGAAATGAAGTTTATATTTTAACAAGAAATCCGAAACGTAAAAACGAAATCCACTGGGATGCCAAAACTTTGGGTGAATGGAGAAATTTCATTGAAAACTCAGATATTTTAATCAATCTCGCAGGAAAGTCTGTTGATTGCCGATATACAGAAAAGAACAAACAGGAAATTTATTCTTCAAGAATTGACAGTACAAAAGTGCTTCAACAAGCCGTTGATCAATGTGTCAATAAACCTAAAGTTTGGTTAAATGCAAGTTCAGCGACAATTTACACTCACTCAGAAACACAATTAAATACAGAAGAAAACGGAATCATCGGCGATGATTTTTCAATGAATATCTGTAAAAGCTGGGAAAAAGAATTTTTTACTGTTAAAAATGAAAATGTACGAAAAGTAGCGTTACGAACTTCAATAGTTTTGGGTAATAATGGAGGAGCTTTTCCAAAATTAAAAATGCTGACTAAATTTGGTTTAGGAGGAAAACAGGGAAGAGGAAATCAAAACGTAAGCTGGATTCATATCGATGATTTCTGCAAAGCGATTGAACATATTGTTGATAGCGAAAATATGTCCGGAGTAATCAACGTAACTGCTCCAAATCCTTTATCCAACAAAGAATTCATGATGAAATTAAGAAAAGAAATGAAAATCCCATTTGGTTTAAATGCGCCTGTTTGGCAATTAGAAATTGCTTCAATTTTCTTAAAAACCGAAACAGAATTATTATTAAAAAGCAGAAATGTATATCCCGAAAAATTAATCAACGGATTTGAATTTTCTTATCCAAATATCGAATCTGCATTTAAAAATTTGATTTAAACACGAAAAGCACAAATGTTTTCACAAATAAACATAAATTAAGATCAATAGAAACGGGCTTTAGCCCGTTTAGAAAGTCAGACAATACAATTATTCGGCTTTAGCCAAAACTTAAAATTAAATTACAAAAAGTAATATATGAGCCACAAAGTGGCGACTTATTTAAGGATAGGATGAAATCCTATTAACAAACCAATTAAATGAAATATATTAAGCTCAAAATTTCCCGAAGCATAACCGTTTGCTAATTTATCAAATGATGATTAAATTAGCGAAAACGAAACCGCAATGTTAATCAGACAAGAAGCAAAAACCATATTTCTTTCCTCATTCCTAATATCAACCACTTTTTTTTCACAGGCTCATAACGTTTCGGAAGGTTATCAAAAACCGACAGATCCGTTGGTTATTCAAAATCTTGAAAACTGGCAGGATTTAAAATTTGGGTTGTTCATGCATTGGGGAACGTACAGCCAATGGGGAATTGTCGAAAGCTGGAGTCTTTGTCCAGAAGATGAATCGTGGACTCAAAGAAAATCTGAACACGGAAAATCTTACAATAAATATGTAGAAAACTACGAAAACCTTCAAAAAACTTTTAATCCGACGCAATTCAACCCTCAAAAATGGGCGGATGCAGTGAAAAAAGCAGGAATGAAATATGTGGTATTCACCACAAAACATCATGATGGTTTTGCAATGTTTGATACGCAACAGTCTGATTATAAAATTACTTCCTCAAAAACTCCTTTTTCCAAAAATCCGAAAGCGGATGTGACAAGGGAGATTTTCAATACATTCCGAAAAGACGGCTTTAAAATCGGAGCTTATTTCTCAAAACCCGATTGGCATTCTGATGATTATTGGTGGTCTTATTTTCCGCCAAAAGACAGAAATGTAAATTATGATCCTAAAAAATATCCTGAAAGATGGAACAATTTCAAAAATTTTACATTTAATCAACTTAATGAAATCACTTCAAACTACGGTAAAATCGATATTATTTGGTTAGACGGAGGTTGGGTTCGTCCTTTCAACACCATCGATCCAAAAGTAGAATGGCAGAGAACGATCAAGGTTGAACAGGATATTGATATGGATAAAATTGGGACAATGGCTCGAAAAAATCAACCCGGAATTATCATCGTAGATCGCACCGTTCCCGGAAAATGGGAAAATTATGTAACGCCGGAGCAGGCCGTTCCGGAAAAGGTACTTTCTATTCCTTGGGAAAGCTGCATCACGATGGGAGATTCGTTTTCTTATGTTCCGAATGATAATTATAAGTCGCCTCAGAAAATTATTGAAACTTTAGTTAAAATCATTTCAAGAGGTGGAAACTACCTGATGAATATTGCTCCCGGACCTAACGGGGATTACGACGCAATCGTTTACGAAAGATTAAAAGAAATCTCAACTTGGATGGGAAAAAATCAGTCCGCAGTTTTTGCGACAAGAGCTGCGGCACCTTATCATGACGGGAATTTTTATTATACGCAAAGCAAAGATGGAAAAACAGTGAATATTTTTCATCTGGATGAAAAAACAAATTATCAGGCTCCATCAACGCTCACTTTTTCAATTCCTGAAAATTTTAAACCAAAATCATTAAAAATTTTAGGATTATCGAATAAAATTCAATGGAAAAAAACAGGAAATTCAATTGAACTCAATTTGCCTAAAGAAAGAGCTCAATTAAAATATTCAACGGTAATGCAAATAACACAATAGTTTAAATTGTGGACTACTTTTATATTAAAACGACATAGGAAATCGGAGTGTTAAGAAAATTAAAACTTAATCCGTTAAGAAATTCCCATTGTTTGAAGTGCGACACAAATATTGAATCGAAGAGCAAATATTGAATTCGCGCAAGTTTTGGGAATTTTAGGATTAAATTTTAATTTTTAGCGGAGAGTTCCAAGTCTTGAACTTTTGGTTCTTTTGTTTAAGACAAAAGAACAATAATTAAATCAAATTATTTATGTGCTTTAAAATCATAGCAATTTCATTATTAAGTTCTGCGTTTATCTCAGCTCAAAAATCATTATACAAAGACCCGAAACAACCTGTTGAAGCCAGAGTTCAGGATTTGCTGAAAAGAATGACGCCCGAAGAAAAATTCTGGCAGTGTTTTATGATTCCCGGAGATCTTGATAATGTTCCGAAAGGTCAGTATTCTCACGGAATTTTCGGTTTGCAGGTGAGTGCGGGAAATCAAGGTGGCGGAGTTGCAGGGCAATTGTTGAAGTACAATGCCAATGAAGATGCGGAAAGACTGGCGAAAAAAATAAATGCCATTCAAAAATATTTTGTGGAAGAATCCAGGTTGGGAATTCCGATTATCCCTTTTGATGAAGCTTTGCACGGATTAATGCGCGAAGGAGCAACCGCTTTTCCACAGGCGATCGGCTTATCGGCAACATTCAATCCTGATTTGATGAAAGAAGTTTCGACAGCCATTGCAAAAGAATCGAAATTAAGAGGAATTCGTCAGATTTTGACTCCGGTTGTGAATTTGGCAAGCGACGTTCGATGGGGTAGAACGGAGGAAACGTATGGTGAAGATCCGTTTTTAACCTCAATTATGGGCGTTAATTTCGTTACTTCATTTGAAAATCAGGGAATTATAACGACTCCAAAACATTTTTTAGCGAATGTCGGCGAAGGCGGAAGAGATTCATATCCAATTCACTGGAGCAAAAGATATTTGGAAGAAACGCATTTGATTCCTTTTCAAAAAGCTTTCACACAAGGCAAAAGCAAATCGGTGATGACTTCTTATAATTTGCTGGATGGACGACCTTCAACAGCAAATCATTGGCTGTTGACCGAAAAATTAAAAAAAGAATGGAATTTCAAAGGTTTTATCATCAGTGATGCAAGTGCGGTGGGTGGTGCAAATGTTCTGCATTTTACAGCAAAAGATTATGACGACGCTTCTGCACAGGCTATTAATGCCGGACTTGATGTGATTTTTCAGACAGAATACAACCATTATAAATTGTTTATTCCTCCGTTTTTGGATGGAAGAATTTCAAAAGAAAGAATTGACGATGCAGTAGCGAGAGTGTTGAGAGCAAAATTTGAATTAGGTTTGTTTGACAACCCTTATGTTTCCAGCAAAGATATTGATGAATTAAAGAAAATCAATCATAAACCATTAGCGGAAAAAACTGCCATTGAATCTTTTGTTTTGCTTCAAAATAATAATCAGACACTTCCGATTTCGGAAAATGTTAAAAAGATTTTAGTGGTCGGAACTGATGCTGTTGATGCTAGATTAGGAGGTTATTCCGGACCGGGAAACAAGAAAGTGAGTATTTTGAACGGAATTAAAAATTTCACTAAAAATAAGAATATTGAAGTCAATTATTCAAAAGGAATTGACTGGAATGTAAAAGATTTTGTTACCGTTCCGGCAGAGTTTTTATCTTCCGAAAATCAAAAAGGATTGAAAGGAAATTATTTTTCCAATTCTGATTTAAAAGGAAATCCCGCGTTTGAAAAACAGGACGAGCAATTGAATTTCAAATGGACATTATATTCCCCAAATCCTGAAAAACTGCAATCTGACAATTACAGTGTGCGATGGACAGGAAAACTGGAAGCTCCAAATTCAGGGAAATATCAATTGGGGTTAAGGGGAAATGATGGTTTCAGATTATATTTAAATGGAAAATTAATGATCGACAATTGGGAAAAGTTGAGTTATTCCACCAAAACAGTTGATGTTGATTTTGTGAAAGGTCAAAAATCTGATATTGTTGTTGAATTTCATGAAAATAGAGGTGAAGCGAATATCGAACTCATCTGGAATTATGGTTTATATAATTATCAGAAAGATTTTAATGAAGCTTTACAATTGGCTCAGAATGCAGATTATATTATCGTTACAGCCGGAATTCATGAAGGTGAATTTCAGGATCGCTCATCACTGAGCCTTCCCGGAAATCAGGAGAAATTTATTCAGGAAGTTTCCAAGTCAAATAAACCGACAACGGTAGTTTTGGTTGGCGGATCAGCGATAAAAACAACAGACTGGAAAGATAAAGTCGGAGCGATTTTAGATATCTGGTATCCCGGAGATGAAGGTGGAAATGCTGTTGCAAAAATGCTTTTCGGAACGGAAAATCCTTCCGGAAAATTGCCGATCACTTTCCCGATTGAGGAAGGGCAATTGCCTTTAACGTACAATCATCATCCGACAGGAAGAGGAAATGATTATTATGATTTGAGCGGTGAGCCATTGTATCCGTTCGGTTTCGGATTGAGTTATACAACCTTTGAAATTTCTGATTTGAAATTAAACCAATTAAAATATACTGAAAGCGATACAATCATTGCAAAAGTCAATGTGAAAAACACGGGTTCAAAAGCAGGAAGTGAAGTTGTACAGTTGTATATAAAAGATTTATTGGCTTCGGTTTCAAGACCTATTATTGAATTGAAAGGCTTTCAGAAAGTGTATTTGAAGCCGGGAGAATCAAAACAGGTTTCCATTGAAGTTCCTGTTAAAGAATTGCAGTTTCTGGATGAAAAAATGAACTGGGTTGTAGAAAAAGGGACCTATAGAATTTTTGTTGGGAATTCTTCTAAGAATCTGCCTTTAAAGCAGAATGTTGAAGTTCAATAAATACTTGCTGAAATTGTGGTATGAAATATGTAATATTTACTTCAAACCGAATGTATTTAATTAAACATTCTAAAAAGTAAATATAATGAAAAAGTTTTTTATATCAACAGTTTTATTAGTTGGTTTATCAACAGGTGTTTTTGCGCAACAGCGTCCGACACCGCCGCCGCATCCTTCAAAAAGTGAACTGATTGCAATGAAATCCCGTGAGCTTGACAAAAGATATAATCAGGAAAAGAAAGCCATTTTAAATCATCCGTTGGCAACAAAACAAATGAAAAGGGACCAGTTAAAAGCCTTAAACCAAAAATATCAGGAGCAGAAACGATTGCTTAAAAAGATGTAATATTTACGGATTTTTAGTAATATTAAATTGGAGAGCTTAAATTAAGCGTATTTATTTTTATGAAATTTTTAAATTTAAATACAATATATTGAAAAGAGAATGCTTTTGCGTTCTCTTTTTTGTTTAAAATTAATAAAAATACTCTTAATGATGCATTCTCAGATGAATTTTAAGAAAAGTGCTTCATCCAATATTTTTCCTTAAATTCGCATAAAAATTTTAAACTAATGAATTACGATATTATTGTCATCGGAAGTGGTCCTGGTGGATATGTTACTGCAATTAGAGCGGCACAATTAGGTTTCAAAACTGCAATTATCGAGAAAGAAAATTTAGGGGGAATTTGCCTGAACTGGGGATGTATTCCAACTAAAGCTTTGTTGAAGTCGGCTCAGGTTTTTCATTATATCAATCACGCTGAAGATTATGGTTTAAATAAAGTAGAAGGTACCTTTGAATTTCCAAACGTAATTCAGAGAAGCCGTGGAGTTGCCAACAAAATGAGCAAAGGAATTGAGTTCTTAATGAAAAAGAACAAAATTGATGTTATTTTAGGTACTGCGAAAGTTCAGAAAGGTAAAAAAGTTTCTGTAACTGATAACGACGGAAAAGTAACTGAATATACAGGAACTCACATCATTATTGCTACAGGAGCTCGTTCAAGAGAATTACCTAACTTACCTCAGGATGGTAAAAAAGTAATCGGATACAGACAGGCATTATCTCTTCCTGAACAGCCAAAATCTATGATCGTAGTAGGTTCTGGAGCTATCGGAGTAGAATTTGCTGATTTCTATAACACAATGGGAACGAAAGTAACTGTTGTTGAATTTATGCCAAACATCGTTCCTGTAGAGGATGAGGAAATTTCTAAACACTTAGAAAAATCTCTGAAAAAATCAGGAATCGAAATCATGACCAATGCATCTGTAGAAAGTGTTGATACAAGCGGAGAAGGAGTGAAAGCTACCGTAAAAACTGCTAAAGGAAACATTGTTCTTGAAGCTGATATTTTGTTATCTGCTGTTGGAATCGCCGCTAACATCGAGAACATTGGTCTTGAAGAAGTGGGAATTCAGACAGATAAAGGTAGAGTTTTGGTCAACGAATGGTACGAAACTTCAGTTCCTGGATATTATGCAATCGGAGATATCATTCCGACTCAGGCTTTGGCACACGTTGCTTCTGCTGAAGGAATTACCTGTGTTGAAAAAATTAAAGGAATGCACGTTGAGAAAATCGATTATGGCAATATTCCTGGATGTACATACTGTCACCCTGAAGTAGCTTCTGTAGGTCTTACAGAAAAGCAGGCTAAAGAAAAAGGATACGAAATCAAAGTAGGTAAGTTCCCTCTTTCTGCAAGCGGAAAAGCTACTGCAAATGGGAATACAGATGGTTTTATCAAAGTTATTTTCGATGCTAAATATGGTGAGTGGTTAGGTTGTCATATGATTGGTGAAGGCGTTACAGACATGGTTGCTGAAGCTGTTGTTGCCAGAAAATTAGAAACTACAGGTCACGAAATTATCAAATCAATTCACCCGCACCCGACAGTGTCCGAAGCTATCATGGAAGCTGCTGCTGCTGCTTACGGTGAAGTTATTCATATTTAATTTTTGCTTTGACAGAATTGTAAAATCTTTAGCAAAGTTTAAAAATATCAAAACCACAGATTTTGTCTGTGGTTTTTTTCTTTTCTTAAATGATTTTTGTCTTTTATCTCAGTTATTTTCTTAATTTTATTCGCTTAATAAAATACAAATTAAAATAAATTATGTTTAAAAAATTAGCTGCAGAAGCATTAGGACTAGGAGATATCGGTAAAATTATTCCTGCACAGGATTATGATAAAGTAGATTCAGACGATTATATTTTATCGGAAGACAATGAGAAGATTTTCTTTTTAATTAAGTCTAAAAGAGACGAATACTGCTTTACCAACAGAGCTTTGATTCATATTGACGGAGCAAGTGCTCTGGATAAGAAAAGAGTTTTAAGAAGATACGAATATTACCAGTTTCCTTTTTCCAATATTGCTTTGCAGACTGCGGGAACTATCGATTTGGATGTTGAAATTTCATTCAATATTGGGAATGTTCCTTTAATGATCAGTGTTGCGAAAGGTCAGATCGACCAGTTGAAAGATCTGTATAAGGCTCTTTTGGCAATTCAGCAGGAAGTACATCACAATCATTCTTTACTTAATTTTTCGAATGACAGCATCCAGAAAGCGATTGGAAGTGTAGCATCTGGCAAGCAGGAAAATGTTTCGAAAAGTCAGGAATTAAGGGCAATTAACGAATATATTTTTGCATGGAACACCAACAGTTTTGACAAATATAATCAGAAAGATTTTTCCAGAATTTTTGAAAAGTATATTAATAACTAGAATTTAAAAGATCAGGGAAGGATAGGGTGCTAAGAGAACGCCTTGAGAAATATCCTGATCTGCTTGAAAGGTATAAAAGAATAAAAAAAGATGAGGAATTTTACGAGTTACTTACAGATTACGATAAAAAACTTGAAGATTCATTAAGCCTATAGATTAAAATAATTACCACAGATTTTGTCTGTGGTTTTTCTTTCTAAAGAATTAACAAAATATTTAGAATATTTGGATACATTGTATAATGATGTTTTCTTAAATTTATTCAATGAACTTTGAAAAAACAGGATTGGTTTTATCAGGAGGTGGTACCAAAGGTATTGCCCACGCAGGAGTTTTAAAATTTTTGCAAGAAAAAAATATTGATATAGATGTTTTGTCCTGTTGCAGTGCGGGTTCTATTGTGGGATGTCTGTATGCTGTGGGAAAAACACCGGAAGAAATTCTTGATTTTTTTCAGTCAGTTTATTTTTTTAACTGGAAACATTTTACGTTTAATCAGCCGGGATTGGTTTCTTCGGTTATTTTTAACAATTATCTGAAGCCTATTTTTCAGGATATGAAAATTGGGGATTTGAGTAAAGAGGTCCGTATTGTGGCAACAGAATTGGTTTCAGGAACAGAAAAGATTTTTGATAAGGAATTTTTAGTAACTGATGCAATTATTGCTTCCTGCTCTATTCCTGGAATTACGACACCTTATATTTTACAGCAAGAAATGTTTTGTGATGGAGGAGTATTGAATAATTTTCCTGCAGATATTATTCGCAATGATTGTGACAAATTAATCGGAGTTTTCGTTTCTCCGCCCCATGATATTAAAATTGATGATTTAAAATCGATTAAAGCCATTGTCTCGCGTTCTTATGATCTTCTTTCTTATAGAATTGAAAAAGTGAAATTCGATTATTGTGACTGGTTGATTTCCTCTCAAAAATTATCAAGCTTCGGAACGTTTGAAAGAAAAAAAGACCGTCTCGAGCAGATTTTTAATATCGGTTATAATGCTGCAAAAGAAAGTTTTGATGAAAGCAGTTTTTATTTAAAAGTAAAACAATCCGGAACATAGAAATAATAAACTCTCACCTTGAAATGAGAGTTTATTATTTTTAATATTTTACGACCTGTCCATCCTGATTGACAATTGATTTTCCGTTGGGATCAGTTACAGAAAGAGTATAAGGGGCTTTTTTAGGAGAATCAGTTAAATAATTTCTCCATACCTGATAGATATATCCATTATTGTTAAATTCATAGTAATAATTTCCTCCGGTTCCGTCCGGAATCAAATCTCCATCAGAAATGATCATATTGGGTTTTGAAGTCACTTTTCCGTTCACTCCCCAAGATTGGTAAAGATATTTTCCGTTGGGTTGTTTATCAATTTTGATTTTGAACTTTTTAGTTTTAATTATAACCGATTTCGGGATTTTTTCCTGTTTGTAATGTTCTTTTGAAACTAGGTTGTCATGAATTGGATTTGCGGTAATCCATGAGAATTGAGCAATGCAAAATACTCCGATTAAAAGTTTTTTTATCATTTTTTAATGTTTATTGGTGATGTTTAATTTCATCAAATTTAAAGCCAATTCATCATCTTTCTCTTAAAAAATCACTTTCATGGTAGTTCAAAAGAAAAATGTTGCTTTTGCGAAAGAAAAGCAGATTAATTTGAATATTTCTTTTGTAGTAATATAAATGCTCCAAAAAATTCTGGAGCATTTTATTTATGCGGTATAGCTTGCAAAAGCTTCTTCAAGGCTTTCAAATTTACCTTTGAATTCTTCAATTGGGCAATCCTGAAGAATATTTCCTTTATGGATAAGGATTACACGCGAACAAAGCGCTTCAACTTCCTGCATGATGTGTGTAGAAAGTAAAACTGTTTTTTGTTGACCGATTTCTTTCACCACATTTCTGATTTCAATAATTTGGTTGGGATCAAGACCATTTGTAGGTTCATCCAGAATCAATAAATCCGGTTGATGAATGATGGCTTGAGCAAGACCGACTCTTTGTTTGTATCCTTTAGAAAGCTGTCCTATTTTTTTTGATTTTTCGGGAGTAATTCCTACCAAATCAATCACCTCATCTATTCTTGATTCGGGTATTTTATGAATATTGGCTACAAATTGCAGGTATTCTTTCACATACATTTCCAGATAAAGCGGATTGTTCTCGGGCAAAAAGCCAATTTTTTTCTTGCTTTCTATCTCATGTTCTGTGATGTTTTTCCCATTGAAAATAATTTCACCCTCATCTATGGTAAGTGCACCAACAATAGATTTCATAAGTGTTGATTTCCCGGCTCCGTTTGGACCTAGAAGACCAATGATCTCATTTTTATCAATTGAAATATTAATGTTGTTGAGCGCAGTTTGTTCTGCAAACTTTTTCGTTAATTGAGTTATTTGAAGGGACATAATCTGATGAGAATCTTTTTACAAAAATAAAAATAAAAAACTCATCCTAAGAGAATGAGTTAAGTATTATTGATTATTTTTTTGATTTTTTTCCTTTGGTTGCTGCCGGTTTTGATGTTTCCGAGGCAGGCATTGGATTGACAGGAGTTAAATTGTTCTTTGCCACAGCTTTGTATAATGCTGATCTGCTTGTGCCTATTCCAAAAATCTTATCGACCTGTTTTTTATTTAAAAACTGGGATTTTCCTACATATTTCCTGTTCTTATTGATGTACTGAATAAACTGAACGGTAGGCTGACCGTAGTTTTTTTCATAGTGCAGCTCAATAATGTCATTCGGTAGCTCAAGGGTGATATTTCCTGTTGGCTGATCTAAGAAACCATCGGTAATTAGTTTATATAAGCCTTCTACATCACCATTTACATCTAAAAACGAAAATGATCTGAATGTATTGAGATTGCTCGTATTGAGGTCCTGATAATTAATAGTGAATTTATCATCTTTTTTGAATAAACCTACAGAATTATCTTTTCCAATTTCTACTAAAGTCTCGTTTTTTAGTACTTTGATTTGTGAAAAAACCGAAATACCGAACGAAAAAGTAAGGAGTAGAATTAATTTTTTCATTTGGGTGAATTTTAATATTTCATAAATTGGTATGTCTAATTTAATAATAAATCTGCTATTAAACAACATTTACAATCTCTCACAAAAATAGTACTTTTTTTGATAATGCTATTTGAAAGAGTGTTACGTTATTGCAATGAAAAGGTTTGTAGTTGATTTTAAATGCTTTACTTTTTCAAAATTTATATTTTGTTGATTTATTTACTGGTAAAAAGGTCAAAATTAAAGTTAATTTTTTACTGGGTACTAATTTTCTCGAAAATGTAAGCTTTCAACAAAATTATTTCAGATGATTTCTTTATAAGGAAATGTGCAAATTCAAAATCACTTAAAATAACTATAACCGGACATTTTTCATCTGTTGATTTCAGGGATTATCTGATGACTGCCCTTGATCTTTTGTCCAAAATATTTTCCCAAATGAACTTTGGAATCACTGGTTTTTGACGGACCAATAATAATACCTTTTCGATATTATTTTTTTAAGAACTTGAAAATCGATTATAGACAAAGGGTTACTATCTGCTCAAAAGAAACAACCGACAATGATTACTTTTTGATTTCATACAGAAATATATTATTTTAAAATTTCCTGATCATACAGAAGGTTATCGTCCTCATCAAAGCTTATGATAAGCATTTTATATTGCTTTGAAGTGTCATTATTGAAAAACTTAATTCTCGGAGGAACATAGTCACTGTCAAACAAATTAGGATTCCAGTACAATGTTTCCCTGGTATCGTTTTCGATTTTGGTCGGAGAATCGTTATCGATCATTTCAATAGGGAATTCCGCAGGCTTATCGTATCCTTTTACTATAGCCAGATTGTTATTTTGTGTTGCTTTTTCAGAATCATTGCTTTTGGATTTCATATTCCCTTTCATGGTATAGATTAATACGGCATCACCTATTAATCCTGCTCCTTTAATAATTTTTACCATAGCAATATTGGTTACGGGAAGGCTTGCAATCATACTGGGATCGGTTTGAACTTCATCTAAATAGAGCTTTGCCTGACTGCCACGAATATAAGGAACATTCACTCCCGAATTATCTCTTTGAAATGTTAAACCAGCCGCTCTTCCCTGCAGCCAGTCAAAAATATTGTTGGATCCTCCAACATGCTGGTCTTCATTTACGAAATCGAATATAGTAGAATTTATAGAACTGAACATCCCGGTAGAAAGTTGTTTGTCCAATTCTTCCTTGGGATCTTTTTTCTTCCCTACCAATTTTACTTCTTCAATCTGCACATCAACATTCTCAGTCTTTTTAATATTCTTCTGCGTATTGATGGCTCTGGAAATTGTTGGAGCAAGCTTTCTGCTTCCTGCTGCGGTTACTAGTCTGTATTTTGTGGTTGGAAAGTTGCCTTTAAAAGGTGTAGGAAGTACCAGTGGTTCTACGGTGACGAATAAGTTGTCCGTACTTGATTCTTTCTCTTTTTCTGCATTTACAAATACCGAAACGCTTAAAGGTTCATCAAAGCTAAGGTTATTCAGATAGACATATCCGTTCTGATCTGTTTTAAACAGATTAATAGAGGGCTCATTCTTACCTAGTTTTAATGCTAAAGTGACATTGGTGTCTTTCAGCATGGCATTATTTTTAAGGGGTTTTACCCTATAAGAAAGAAATTTTTGAGAATTGTTTTTAATGGACGGTGCAGATCCGTTAAGAACAGAATTCCAGTCAAATCTTTGCCAGCTTTCAGAAATAAGCAGAGCGTCTAAAGCTTCACTATTGGCATTTCCAGAGAAATATTGCGCCGGGTTGTCAATTTTTGAAGTAAAATCTCCCGTTAACCAAAGGCTGCTCAGAATATTTTCTTCTTCCGGAGTTTTGTTGCCATCATCTTCGCTTACCAAAACGGTATAGTTTTTAAAATAGGATTCCGGGGAAAGATCAATGCTATTGAAAGATCTTGGTGTTGTCTTTAAACTTTTGCCTATAATGTCTGCTTTATCGATCTTTAAATCATTGGGTTTTATAAAGCAGAGCCTTTTTGCCACTACATTATCCTGCTCATCAAAAATAGCTAATTGTAAAATACCATTGGCTCCGTTGCTGATTTTTGTAGGAATAAGACTTGAAGCTTCATTAATGAGCTGGTTGATATTTGCCCTGTATGCCAAATGGTTATTGATGGTTCCTACAATTTTATAATTTTGAAGCTGTTGCTTTAGGTTAATCCCTTTTAAACTGTATTTAATCCCGTCTTTAGAGCTGGAAACCTGCAGACTGACCCCATTGCTTGCCACTTCGGGTAAATCTATCGTCTGTTTTTTTCCTGCATTATCCTGAATGATAGCCTGGTATTTTTTTCCTGCAGCCGGAGTTATGGTAAATGAGGTGATATTTTTATCAAAAGATGTAAAGGTCGTTACAGGTACATTCGGATTTTGTGTATCTATTACTTTTCCGCTCCAGCTTTCCGGCAAAGAAATATTGCTTGATAATCTTACGGCAAATTTCGTAGGCATACCATTTATGAAAGTTCCTCCTTCCGGAAAAGCTTTTGCAGACCAGTCAGAACTTTTAGAGATCTCTAATGTTTTAGTTGAGTTGGGATTGTAAACAGGAATCGTTTTAACAATTTGGAAATCTTCGTTAAAATTGGTCATGTAAGGAGTATAGGCTCTTACAAAATAAACTTGCTCAGGAAGATCTTCTTTAAGTTTAAAATCTCCGCTGCCTTCACCATTCGTGAGAAGTACCGTTTTCCAGTCTATTAATTTTTTATCAGCATCATACAATTCAACAAATAGAGTAGTTGACAATTCAGAACGATTGTAACCATCAAAAACAAAACTTTTGAACCATATCTGGTCTCCAGCTGCATATTGTAATTTGTCGGTAAGGATGTATACTTTTTCCTGTTCGTAATTATTTTCAAGACTGGTAATTGCTTTTTCCAGTTTGGTTTGTGCCAAGGCAGGTTGTACCGCTGAAATAAGCAATAAAAAGAAGATATTTTTCATAGAAAATCTTAACGCATTTTAATCTAAATGCTAAATTACTCAATTAAAGACTTTAAAATTTTCTAATTTTAAAAATTAAGGAGATTTTAACAATAATAAGGAATAAAAAAGCGCTACTATTTAAAGTAGCGCTTTGAGTTTAACAAAAGCAACCGGTCATTACCAGTTTACAAACATGAAATTTTCTTTCCAGGGTAATTTAACAAGACTTATTCCCCAGGCAAGTTTATCAAGTAAAATATCCTGAGTTTTCCGCTCTACTGTGAGGGTATCATCATGATTGGTAATCACTAATTTACCCGAGCGCTGAAAAAATTCATTTTGTAATAATGCCACAGATGACTTTTTCATTGGTTTCCAGTTGTGCTGAACACTTTCTATAAGATTTTTAGCCTGAGTTTTATGCTTACGCGAAAGTTTAATATGCCTGTTAATGCTTTGGTTCATGGGAATATTACATAGGAACTTTTCAAAAATCATGTCGGATTCAGGAGCATTTGTTGTTCCGGTAGCGATATAATGTAATAAATGGGCACACAATTCAGGATCAGTAAGTTGCTGGGTTTTCGGGTGAATAAGATTACAATGCTCAAAAAAAGTTTTGAGGAATGGATGCATTAAAATAAGACCTGCATTTTGAATGTACTGTCCTTCATTGTCCGGGCTTAAATCTTCGTAGACTATTTCATTCTCCTGATAGAATGTTTCAGGTGAAGTTTTTTCTGTGTTTTCGGAGACATTTGTTATACTGTTTTTAATGCTTTCAAGAATTTCATTTTCTTTAATAAAAGGGAAAATTTTAATTATGGTTTTTAAATTCTGACGGATGGTTTTTACCTGTAAGAAATCAGCTTTTTCTATTTTTGATATGTGCTGTACAATATATTCCTGAAGATTGCTTTTCGATGAGTTTAAATATGCTGATAATCCATTTAAGACCAGATTCCAAATGATAAATCTGTCTCTATGTCTCAGTTTTGAGATACGATTTATTATATCTGGATCTAAACAGATTTTTAATTCCTTATTCTTTAAAACTATGAGACATAATTGGGCAATTTGATCGTCTGAAAGCTGGTTGATAATCCGGTTTTGAACATATTGTTTTGACAGAACACTTATCATGCTTTTTTCGAAATTAGCAGCCTGAATCATAGCGTCAAAAATATTAGGCTCCAAAAAAGAAATCCCTTTTTTATCCGAACTCCACCAAGGCATAGACCCTTTTTCTAAAAAATGGATAAAGGTTTGGATTAACTTTTCCTGTTTGTTAACCCAATAAGCTTCAGAGTCGCTTTCTGTTTCCTGATCTATTTTAGTCATTTTTGAAAGTTGCTCTTCAAAGAGTTGAACAATTTTATCTTTTAATTCAGTATTTAATGAACTGCTTTTTACATTCATATCCAGTTCCAGCCGAGGAATCTGTAAGGTATGACCCTCTAATTTATATTCTAAAGCATTGATATACTTTTCTATTTGTGGAAAGACATCAACAGACAAAAAGCTGTTAATATCTTCTTTGATACTCAGTGCTTTTTCTTTGTTGTTGACTGTAATTTCGACAAAAACTTTCTGAATTATATGATCCTGCTTCACATCCAATAGATTTAATTACACAATATTATAAATGTTTGAATTGCTTATTTCTTATCAAATTCCCCTCCCCAAAATCCTGCAGGACAAAGGCTTAATTTTGATCTTTGTTTTGCGCTCAGTCTGCATCCGCAACCTCTTATAAACCCGTCTTTTGAAGAGTCTGAAACTTCCAAAGTCTCTGGATTCATCCATTTCATGGCGTTACAATTGTTGCCGCTTTTTAAAGGACATTGATTACAGATTTCTTCTCTTACGGAAAAAATAAATTCTTCATCCTGATTGGCCATACCTATTTTTGAACGGAGCTCATTGAAATGACCATCAATGATTTCATTACGCTTACTAAAAAGTTTTTTGATATTCATGTGATTAAAGTTTTAAAATTATTGGGGTCAAAATTAGAGTAAGAAAAAGCCTTTTACGAATAATAAGACCTCTCTATTCAGTCTTTGCAGTAAAAGACAAAATTCACTTATTGATTATGCAGGTTTATAATTTTGGAGATGCTTCTTTAAAGGCAAAATAAAACTTCAATATTGAGGTTATATTTCACTTTGATTGGATTATTTAAATCTAATATTATTTATTTAGTTTATAAATGATTGAATATCAGTTTTTTGATTTGTTTAATTCTATTTTTTTTCCAACATATTGGAAATATTATCTACTGCAAAGACAGGTTTGAACCCTCAAAATGTTTGTCTTTTGGATGGGTACAATTGTATGTTTGCACCATAATAACAAAGAACAGAATTATGATTAAAGAAGTATTGATGATTTTAAAAAATAAGCTGAATGATCCGTTAAAAGGTTTAATGGATGATGATGGCGAAATTGCTGTTGTTGATGATATAGCAAAGCACGGCGATGATATCTCAGAACTTGATAATAAGGTAGTCATCACTTTACTGAATGTTGAGGAAGAGTCAACATTGAAAAACAGATCGTGGTACACCAGAAAAACGATAAGCGAAGATCCGCCTTTGTATGGCATGAAAAAGCAAAATCCGCCTGCTTATCTGAACTTATATTTGATGATCTCTGCAAACAGAACCGCCTACGATAAAGCCTTGTCAAACATCTCGAAAGTCATTGAAATATTTCAGACAAACAATGTATTGGAATATATTGATGCCAATGCGGAAAAAAGTTTCAGGTTCAGAATCGAATTACACTCTATTCCCTTTGATCAGCTAAGTTATGTGTGGGGACTATTAGGAGGAAAAGTAATGCCTTCTGTCTTATATAAGATCAGTGTGATAAAAATAGAGGCTGTAGAAGAAGTTCCTGTTAAATTAATTGATACAGTAAATATAGAAAGTATTAAAGTCGATTAATCGCAAAACAAAAATAAAACAATAACCATCAATTTAAATTTTCAGAACATGTTAAATCTAAAAACACCAGGTGTTTCAGTTGAAGAAATTACAAGACTTCCTCATTCAGTGGCATTAGGAGATACAGCCATACCAGCATTTATAGGGTATACTGATTTTGCAACTGTTGGCTACAATGAGCCGTTCAAAATCAGCTCTTTTTTGCAATATGAAGAATATTTCGGAAAAGCAAAAAAAGAAAATATTCAGCTAAAAGATATAGAAGGCAAAGGAGTAAGCATTGTGGCACCTCCGGTACAGTTTTTAATGTACTATTCCCTTCAGATGTATTTTGCTAATGGCGGTGGACCATGTTATATTGTTTCGGTGGGAAATTATACCTCCGCAGAAGTCCAATATACCGACCTAAAAATCGGTTTAGGTAAGATTGAAAACTTAAATGGGCCAACTCTTATTGTTTTTCCTGATGCCATATCATTAACGAATCAAGAGGAATTCTATACTCTTTATAATGAAGCAATAGCTCAGTCTGAACGGGTGAAAAACAGATTTGTCATCTTAGATACTTATTACGGAAACTCTACAACCGCATCTGAAAGTCTTAATACGATCAAGTACTTTAGAGAGAAAGTAAACTCATCCAGCTATGCTGCTGCTTATTTTCCTCATTTAAAAACCATTTTGAATTATACTTTTGATGAGAATGAAACACCTATTACACATACAGGTTTACAAAATGCAGGGCAAACCACTGCTGATCTTTATGCAGGTGAGATTGCTGCTTTAGATGAATTAAAAAGGTTAGCAAGTGAGGAAATCTTAAATGGATCAACAGATGCATTTGTTCTTGCAGACTTATTAGACCAGGCCGTTGCAATTGCGGAGGAAATTAATGAGGCAGCCGGCGATACATATGGTGAAATACCAGATACAAAAGCGGCTTTAACAGAGGTAATTGGAGAATCAAAAGCAGTTTCAGAAGCTATATACGATGGAATAATAGACGACTTTGTAATCCCGGATGGTATGGGCGGAAATACACCCGCCTTTAGCGGAGAGTTTGATGCATTAAAAGCTGCCATTCTTAATGTAAAAGATGAAAAAGGAGCTGCAGACGGAATAACACTTAAAAATTTAGAATCATCCAATTCAGAACTTTATAATCAGATAAAAAAAGAAATAAGATCCTTAAATGTGGTTTTGCCACCTTCATCAGCAATGGCAGGAGTATACGGAAGAATAGACAGCATAAGAGGAGTATGGAAAGCTCCGGCAAATGTCAGTCTGAACTATGTAATCACTCCTACGGAAAAAGTTTCAGATCAGGAGCAGTCAGGTTTGAATATGGATGTCTCAGGAAAATCAATCAATGCTATCAGGACTTTTACGGGAAAAGGAACTTTGGTTTGGGGAGCAAGAACCCTTAATGGGAAAGATAAAAAAGAAGGAGACCTAGATAACGAATGGAAATATGTGCATGTCCGTCGCTACTATGATATGATTGAACAATCAATCAATGAAGCTCTCAAACAGTTTATTAACCAGCCTAATATATCCTACACATGGTTGCGGGCAAAGACGATGCTGGAGAATTTCCTTAACCAACAATGGCTGGATGGGGCATTATCGGGAAGTACTCCGAAAGAAGCTTATTATGTCGAAGTAGATGGCAATAAAGATGAGCCTAAAACAATGGACGTAACAGTCAAAATAGCATTTGTACGCCCGGCTGAGTTTATCGTATTGAACTTTTCACATCAATTACAATCATTCTAAACATTCAGCTATGAATGAACATTCGAAGTTGTACTTCGAGGAATAATTAATATTAATTTAAAATTTTTAACAAATGAATTACAAAACCCCTGGAGTCTATGTGGAGGAGAAGGAGACATTCCCGCCTTCCGTAGCGCAAGTTGAAACAGCTATTCCCGCTTTTATCGGGTATACAGAAGTAGGAGAGCAACACAAGCCAACAAGGATTTCTTCTATGTTGGAGTACGAAGCTCTTTTTGGAAAAGCAAATCCTGAAGCTTTTGCTGTAGCTTTCAAAGACGGCGTTGCAACAGCAACACAAACTAAAGTAAGTGATTTCAAAATGTATTATGCTCTGCAAATGTATTTTGCGAATGGAGGAGGTCCTTGTTATATTGTATCAGTAGGAGATTATAACGATGCAGTGACTGTGGGAAATTCTACTACAGAAGGAACTTTATTATACGGTCTGGAATTATTAAAGAAAGAAGACGAGCCTACCCTTATCGTTTTCCCGGATCTTCAAGGTTTAGTTCCTACTGCTGCTGATATTGCTGCTGCGGATGCTGCTGTGGATGTGGCAGAAGATCATGAGAATATAGCAACTGTTGCTAAAGCTGCAGCCATATCTGTTGCTGAAGCTGCTGAAGGTGGAACTGTGGCAGAAGCGGTAGATGCTGCTGTTGCTAAAGTTGATGATTATCCTGTTACCGATGTTAATAATCTTGCGCAGGTTGCGGCTAATAAGGCTGCTCAGGCTGTTGCGGATGCTGTTGAGATTGCTGCTGCCGCTTCAAATGCTACTGTCGGTAGTGTTAAGAATGCTGCTCAGGCTGCTGCTGGTGTTTTTGATGCCGTTTTCAATACTGCTACAGATAACGCCGAAGCTTCTGCTAGTTATGCTTTGGATCTTGTTGAGATTGATGCTGCTGATATTACTGAAGCTTATTCTGTTTATAACAGTGCTTTGAATCAGGCAGAACTCATGAAAGACAGATTTGTCATTATGGATGTTCTTGGAAATGAGGAAATTTTTAGAAATGAAGTAATTGCTGCAGGCTTAAAATATGGTGCAGCCTATCATCCAAAATTAAAAACAGTTTTGAGTTATGATTTTGATGAGACCAATGTTTTAGTTACGGGTACATTTGGTATCTTAACTTTGGCAGGATTGAAATCAATCAGCTCTGACTTCTATAATCAGGCTAAAAAGGCAATCAAGTCTAAAAAAGTAATATTGGCTCCATCATCTGCAATGGCAGGAGTGTATGCTAAAGTGGACAGTACTTCCGGAGTATGGAAATCACCTGCAAACTTAGGCCTTAATTTCGTAGAAGCACCTACAGTAAAAATTTCTGACAGACAGCAAGATGCGCTTAACGTAGATCCGACATCCGGAAAATCAATCAATGCAATCAGGGCTTTCGTAGGAAAAGGAAACTTGGTTTGGGGAGCAAGAACCTTAGACGGAAACAGCAACGAATGGAGATACGTATCAGTACGTCGTTTCTTCAACATGGTGGAAGAGTCTGTGAAAAAAGCAACAGAACGTTTCGTTTTCGAACCCAATACAGCCAATACATGGATCCGTGTACAGACCATGATTGAAAATTTCCTGAATCAGCAGTGGCAAGACGGAGCTTTGGCAGGAAGCAAGCCTGAAGAAGCTTACTACGTAAGTGTAGGTTTAAACAAAACGATGTCTGCTCAGGATATCCTGGAAGGAAGAATGAATATCGAGATCGGTATGGCAGCAGTGCGTCCGGCTGAATTTATTGTGCTGCGTTTTTCACACAAGCTACAGGAAGCATAAAATAAACTAAATAACAATTAAATATAAATACATTATGAGTACATATCCATTAGTAAAGTTTGCCTTTGAAGTAGATTGGGGCGGAACAAAAGTAGGATTCCAGGAAGTATCGGGATTAAATGCCGAAGCTGCTTTAATTGAATACAGACACGGAGCAAGCCCGGATTTCAGCAAGATTAAAATGCCGGGATTGAAAACTTACAGCAACATTACCTTAAAGAGAGGAACTTTCAAAGGAGATAATGAATATTTTGAATGGTTCCAGACAATTCAGCTCAATACAGTAGAGAGAAGATCCATTACCATTTCTCTTTTGGATGAGAATGGAGAGCCTGCAGTAACCTGGAAAGTAAAAAATGCATTCGTTCTTAAAGTGAATTCAACAGATCTGAAAGCTGAAGGTAATGAAGTTGCCATTGAAACACTGGAAATTGCACACGAAGGTTTAACGATCGAAAATAACTAATATTAACTTTAAATTTTAAAAAAATGAATTACAAAACACCTGGAGTCTATGTAGAGGAAATTGCAAAATTCCCACCATCAGTAGCACAAGTAGAAACAGCTATTCCAGCTTTTATTGGATATACTGAAAAAGGGCCAAAAAATGAACCAACAAGAATCTCCTCTATGTTGGAATACGAAACACTTTTCGGAAAAGCAAAAAATGAAGGGTTCACATTTACTGTAGTTGAAGCGACTACAACTCCACCAATTAAACCAAGAACTGTTACTGCGACTTTAGCAACACCTAGTGATTTCAAAATGTATTATGCTATGCAAATGTATTTTGCCAACGGTGGTGGACCATGTTATATCGTTTCTGTAGCATCTGGTTATCCATCAGAAGGAGTAGAATTACCCGTGTTAAAAGCAGGCCTTGAAACTTTAGAAAAGGAAGATGAACCAACTCTTATTGTTTTCCCGGATGCTGAAGGTTTAACTTTAGAAAAGGATGCTTATGAGTTATATGGTTTAGCTTTGGATCAGGCAGAATTGATGAAAGACAGATTTGTGATCATGGATGTGGTTGGAAATACAACTAACGCAGTGAAGAATTTCAGAGATAATGTAACATCTGGACCTAGTGGTGAGCGTTTGAAATATGGTGCAGCTTATCATCCAAAATTAGAAACAGTTTTATCTTATAGCTATGATCCAGCTATTATGGTTCAAGGTCAGACTTTAGAGCATTGGAAAACTCATGATTCTGAATTGTATAACCTGGCTAAAAATGCCATCGAATCTAACAGAGTGATAATGGCTCCATCATCTACAATGGCAGGAGTGTATGCTAAAGTAGACAGTACTTCCGGAGTATTTAAAGCTCCAGCTAATGTTGGGCTTAATTATGTAGTAGCTCCTACCGTAAAAATTTCTCACGAGGATCAGGAAAGTCTTAACATAGATCCAACTGCAGGAAAATCAATCAACGCCATCAGGTCATTTGTAGGAAGAGGTCCAATAGTTTGGGGAGCAAGAACCTTAGACGGAAACAGCAATGAATGGAGATACATATCAGTACGTCGTTTCTTCAACATGGTGGAAGAATCAGTGAAAAAAGCAACAGAACGTTTCGTTTTCGAACCCAATACAGCCAATACATGGATCCGTGTACAGACCATGATTGAAAATTTCCTGAATCAGCAGTGGCAAGACGGAGCATTGGCAGGAAGCAGACCTGAAGAAGCTTATTACGTAAGTGTTGGCTTAAACAAAACCATGTCTGCTCAGGATATCCTGGAAGGAAGAATGAATATTGAGATCGGTATGGCAGCAGTGCGTCCGGCTGAATTTATTGTCCTTCGTTTTTCACACAAATTACAGGAAGCATAAAATAAATTAATAACAATAAATATACATACATTATGAGTACATATCCATTAGTAAAGTTTGCCTTTGAAGTTGATTGGGGCGGAACAAAAGTAGGTTTTCAGGAAGTGAGCGGTTTAAATGCCGAAGCAGCTTTAATTGAATACAGACATGGAGCAAGTCCGGATTTTAGCAAGATTAAAATGCCGGGATTGAAAAGTTTTAGCAACGTTACTTTAAAGAGAGGAACTTTCAAGAGTGATAATGAATATTTTGAATGGTTTCAAACCATCCAGCTGAACACGGTAGAGAGAAGATCAATTACGATTTCACTTTTAGACGAAAACGGAGAGCCTGCAGTAACATGGAAAATTAAAAATGCATTCGTTCTTAAATTGAATTCAACAGATCTGAAAGCTGAAGGTAATGAAGTTGCAATTGAAACCTTAGAAATTGCACACGAAGGATTAACTATTGAAAATAACTAATCATGGCTCTTTTATATCCTCCAACCAGTTTCTCTTTTATTGTTAATGGGATTTCAACAACAGAGGGTATTGACTCCAGATTTCAGTCTATCTCCGGTTTATCAACAGAAATTGCAACTGAAGAATATGCAGAAGGAGGCGAAAACAGATTTACTCATCAACTTCCTTTGAGACCAAAATATCCTAATTTAGTTCTTAAACGTGGGTTAATCGTAAGTTCCGGATTGATAAGCTGGTGTAGAAATGCTATGGAAAACTTCGAGTTTGAACCCAGAGATCTTATCATTTCTCTTTCAGGCGGGCTACAATCTACAGCACCTTTAATGGTTTGGAATGTAGTGGGAGCATACCCTGTAAAATGGGAAGTTTCAGAATTCAACGCCGAAGAAAGCAAGCTTGCCATTGAAACAATAGAGCTGAAATATAGATATTTCACAATACCCTCATCGTTAGCAAGCTTAGGCTTGTAATTTCTAAATCTTATCTAAGCACCTGAAAGTGTGTTAGTCTTCAGATAACATTCAGCGAAAATTTTCAGATAAAAAATAAAAGATTGGTCTATAACAAGGCTGAACGCACTCTTTATGTGCTTAGATTTTTAAAAACAAATATGTTAAATCATTGGTTATTAGTGTTTTGAATATTAATAATTGATTAAAAAACAAACGAAATGCCAATAGAAATAAAAGAGCTTCACATTAAAATAAATGTGGACGAAAAAGCAGCAGCAACAACGACTGCGACATCAATTGATGAAGCAAAAATTATGCGGGCAGTGAGTGAAAGTGTAGAGCAGGTAGTAAATATTGAACAACGTAAAAAAGAAAGATAATGGGAGAAACAGGAAAAGTTACGATACAAACTTATAAGGATAACGCTTATGGTCCAAAAGAGAGTGTGGTTTTTACAGCCCTCATTAATCCAACAGGTTTTTCTTTAACACATAAAGTTGAGTATAATACTGAAAGAAAAGAAGGAGCAAACGCAACCAATTCACAATTTATCAAAAAATCTCCTCAAACCTTACAATTGGAATTTTTATTTGATGGTACGGGAGTAACAGAAGCTAATTCAGGTAACAAGCTTATAAATAAGATAAAGGAAGGTCTAGGAAAAAAAGCTTTTAGTAAAACTGCTGTAGAAAAGCAATTAGAGGATTTTTATAAAGCAACAGGGGATTTTAACGGAACGATTCATAAACCGTATACAGTTACTGTTACTTGGGGAAAATTTCAATTTAAAGGATCTCTTACTGAATTCACGATAGATTATAAATTATTCAATAAAGATGGATCTCCTTTAAGGGCTATCGGAAAAGCTACTTTTTTAGAATCAATTAGCGACGAGCTTGCTGCATTAATGGCGAATAAAAACTCCCCTGATCTTACTCATAAAAGAACAGTCCAGGACGGAGATACATTGCCATTAATGACCGAAAGAATTTACGGAGACTCTAAATACTATTTAGAAGTTGCAAAGGCAAATGGTCTTGTCAATTTCAGACAGTTAAAACCAGGAAGTGAACTCTATTTTCCGCCAATAGAAAAAATATCATAACATGAACAATAGCGGATACATAAAAACAGCAAAAAACTCAGATTTAGTAACCCATAAGGTGATGTCTGGAGGTACAGAATTGCCTGGTAAGTACGGTGTAAAAAGCATTGTCGTAGAAAAAGAAGTCAACAGAATTCCTTATGCCCGCATCGTTATTTTAGACGGAAGTGTGCCGGAACAGGATTTCAAATTAAGTAATGAAGACCTATTAATTCCCGGAAAAGAAATTGAAATCACAGCAGGATATCATTCTGAAGAAGAAACTATTTTTAAAGGAGTTGTTGTAAAGCATAATATAAAAATCAGAAACGGATCTTCTTACCTCATCGTAGAATGCAGAGATAAGGCGGTAAAAATGACTTTAGGAAGAAAAAGCAAATATTTCTACGACAGTAAAGATAGCGATATCATTGAAGAATTGATTGGCAATAGCGGTGCAACTTCCGATGTAGAAGCGACTTCAAATTCCCATAAAGAATTGGTTCAATATCAATCTTCTGATTGGGATTTTATGTTAACCAGAGCACAGGCAAACGGTAAATTATGTTTTGTCGAAGATGGAACCATCAAAGTTGCTAAACCTGATTTCAGTGCAAAAGAAGTAGAAACAGTAGTCTATGGATCATCTGTACATGAATTTGACGGAGAAATTGACGCCAGAGATCAGTTCAACAAAATTACAGCCAAAACGTGGAATTATACCGACCAGGAACTGACAGAAGTTGAAGCTCAGGATCCGGCCATTAATCTCAACGGAAATCTTTCGTCCGGTGATTTAGCGAAAGTTTTCGGAATTGAAGATCTTCAGCTTAAGCACGGCGGAAGTCTTACTCAGGGTGAGCTGCAGGAATGGGGCGATGCTAAAGCAACCTTCCAACAGTTAGCAAAAACAAGAGGAAGAGTAAAATTCCAGGGAATTCCCTCTGTGAAACCAGGAGTTTCATTAACGCTACAAGGAGTAGGAAACCGATTTAATGGAAAAATATACGTTACAGGTGTCCGTCATGAAATAGCCGATGGAAATTGGCTGGTTGACGCTCAATTCGGACTTTCTCCGACATGGTTTTCAGAAACTTATGATGTAAGCGAAATGCCGGGTTCAGGAATTATTCCCTCCATAAGCGGATTGCATATCGGTGTTGTATCACAGTTAGAATCGGATCCGGATGGAGAAGACAGAATCTTAGTGCAAATACCAATCATTAATAATGAGGAAGAAGGAATTTGGGCAAGAGTTGCTACGCTTGATGCGGGAGAAAACAGAGGTTCGTTTTTCAGACCTGAAATCGGAGATGAGGTAATCATCGGATTTATTAATGACGATCCCAATGATGCAGTGGTATTGGGAATGTTAAACAGCAGTACAAAACCGGCTCCAATTGTAGCTTCTGATGATAATCACGAAAAAGGATTTGTCACCCGAAGCGAAATGAAAATGATCTTCAATGATGACAAAATTTCGTACACCCTTGAAACACCAAAAGGCAAAAAAGTGATTCTGGATGAAGATGCAGATATCATTAAAATAGAAGATGAACATTCTAATATCCTTACGCTTAATAAAGACGGTATCAGTATAGAAAGTGGGAAAGACATCAAGATCAAGGCAAAAGGTGATATTAAAATGGAAGGAACCAATATCAATGTGAAAGCAAGTGCTCAGCTAAAAGCAGAAGGCAGTTCCGGTTCAGAGCTTAAATCAGGAGCGGTAACTGTAGTAAAAGGATCTCAGGTTAAAATTAATTAATTATGAAACCGGCAGCAAGAATTACAGACATGCATACCTGTCCTATGGTAACGGGAACAACTCCACACGTAGGCGGACCCATCATTCCTGCAGGAGAACCCACAGTGCTTATCGGAGGAAAACCTGCAGCCAGAGTAGGAGACAAAGCAGTGTGTACAGGTCCTTTAGATACCATTGCATCAGGATCTTCGAGTGTTTTGATAGGCGGAAAACCTGCCGCAAGAATGGGAGATTCCACCGCTCACGGAGGTGTAATAAGTGCAGGTGAAGCTACTGTTTTAATAGGCGGATAATAATAAGATGATCCGTCATTTAAATAATCAATAACAAAACGGTTAGAACAACCAAAACTCTATGCTACAGATGCAAGATGTTACAACTAAATATAATACCAATAACGTATGAAAATAAATACAGATTTTTTAGGAATAGGCTGGAGCTTTCCGCCTGAGTTTAATGAAACTGAAGGAAAACTGTCAATGACCACCGATGTGGAAGATATCAATAATAGCCTTATTATTTTATTGTCAACACGTCCGGGAGAACGCATAATGTTCCCTGACTACGGATGTGATTTGAATGAAATGCTCTTTAAGCCTTTAGATTTAACGCTTATCACACAGATGAAAGGAATTGTTGAGCGTGCAATTTTATATCACGAACCTAGAATAAACATTTTAAGTATTGACATTGATACCCAGGACGAACTTGAAGGAGAAGTGTTGATAAAAATTGACTACGAAGTAAGAAATACGAATACAAGAAGCAATATTGTTTTTCCTTTTTATAAAGAGGAAGCTACTGAAATATAATGAATTACGGGATGTCTGTAGCCATTTTGAATACTACCAACATTACAATAAGTATTGCATCTGACCATAGAAAGATAAATATAAACAAATGAAAAAAACAGATACATTTTCACATTATCGTGAAGGAAAATCACAAATGCAGCGCTTTTTAGCAGAATTAGATCCTGGCAATCTTGAATTACACGATTTCGATTTGTTTGATTGGCTATTATTCGCGAATAATTTTGCACAGCGTGTAAACTATTTTGGCAAAGGTGATCATACAACACCGCAAGGAAACTGGGGAAACTTCTTCTTGGGTGACGATGCTCATGCTATTCCGCGTAGAGAAAGCGTGGAATATAAAAGTATGAAAAAACAGGTTGCAGACCTTATTTCCCAGTTTGAGCAAGACAGTAATTTAACTCCTCATCTGACTTTATTTGTCTGTTTTTTAAAATTATTGGATTTCTCAAAAAAAGCCTTTAATAATTTAACGAAAAGACATCTAGATTTCTATTATAATGAAATTCTTCAAATCGAGAAAAACGACGCCAAAGAAGACAAAGTCTATGTGATTTTTGAATTGGCTAAAAAAGCAATTCAGGAAAAAATACCAGGCGGTACATTACTGGATGGTGACAAAGATGCGAACGGGAAAAAACGTATTTACAAAACAGGTGAAGAGCTTATCGCTAATCAGGCAAAAGTAGTCGAAATTAAAAGCTTTTTAAACGATGTTGAAAAAAGAGAGCTGAAAATGGCTCCGGTAGCCAACACAGCCAATGGTCTGGGTGATAAATTGCCGGAAGACAGTAACTATTGGTGGCCATTTGGATACAACTCCGATGAAACAGTTTCTAATAAATCTATTTACAAAGAGCTTCCAAAAGCTAAACTGGGCTTTTCCGTAGCATCTTCATTATTTGAATTGAAGGAAGGTGAACGAACAGTGACGCTTACAATAGACTTTAATAAAAATTCGACTCAGAAATTACAGAATATTTCAAAAGCTGATATTGAAAATAATATCAAAGTGCTTTGTAGCGGAGAAAAAGAGTGGTTATCAGGAATCGTTTTAAAATGTAACAAAAATGAAGAAGAAAAGTTAGAGCTTTCCTTTACCTTATCTAAAGATTTTCCAGCCCTTGTAAAGTACGATAAGGAAGTATTGTCAGAAACATTCCAAACCAGTTTTCCTGTTGTGCGATTCATGATCGATGGACCACAGTACTACGATATTTATGAAGCTCTTTCAGAAAAACTAATAAAAAACATAGAAATAGCGGTAGATGTAAAAGGAATAAAATCTGTTCATTTAGAAAATGATAATGATACCTTAAACTCAGAAAAGCCTTATTACCCATTCACCGCACAGCCCATTAAAGGATCCAATTTTTATATTAAATATCCTGAAATGTTTTCCAAAAAATGGGTAAGTGCAGACATTACCATCAATTGGAAAAACGCTCCCGATTCTATAAAAGATCTATACAACGGATATGTCATTCAGCCAGGTCAAAACATTAGTTTGGGAGATTTTCAAACCTTGGAAGCCTCTTCAATCGTAAGTTCTGATGCTTATTTTAAAGCAGATGCCGCCTTGTTGGAAAAAGAAGTATGGTATGAGAAAGTGAATGATCTTGAATTATTCAAAAAAGTAGAAGGTGTTTATAAAACTCAGTTTTCTATCAATAATACAAGTAATGAATCGGGAACAAGTGAGTCTATCCGATTGACATTGAATCAGTCGTCCTTACATGATGTATATCCTAAACTATATACATTGGTATTATCAAGCGATCCGAAATATAAAAAGCTTATTCCCAATGAACCCTATATTCCATTTGCTGAAGATATAGAACTTAGCTATAGCGCTAAAGAAAATGCATATTCATATTTAAGGAAAGATTCTAACGGGGAAGCTACAAAAAGTGTAGGAGTACAGGTGTATCATGAAGATGTATTCGGACAGTATGAAAAAGAGGTTGAAACCAAAAGTATTGTACCTGTACACCAAAACGGAGGTGAGCTGTACATTGGTATGGAAGCAATGCCAAAAACAACAGTTTCTTTATTGATCCAGATGCTTGAAGGAAGTGAAAACCCTTTAGTGGATACTTTCGATGAAAAAGAGTTCATCGAATGGCATATCCTGTCCGGAAATACATGGGTAGACCTTTCACAAAATATGCTGAAAAACGAAACGAGAAAATTTCTGGAATCCGGTATTGTAAAGTTTAAAATTCCTAAAGATATCAATACCAACCACACAAGATTCACCGATGGATTAGTCTGGATCAGGGCTAAATCAAAAAGAAGTTATGATGCAGTATGTAAAGTCCAGGGAATATATACTCAGGCTGTTTTGGCAACATTCCAAAATCAGGACAACGATTTATCTCATTTAAATAACGGATTAGAAGCCAATACCATTAAGAAGCTTATTACCAGAGTACCTCAGGTGAAATCGGTCAGCCAGCCTTATAATTCATTCGATGGTAAATATAAGGAAACGGATGTAGAGTTCTACAGACGTGTGAGCGAAAGACTGAGACATAAACACAGAGCAATCACGCAATGGGATTATGAGAGTTTGGTATTACAGGAATTTCCGGAAGTCTTTAAAGTAAAATGTTTAAACCACACTTCTGAAATCTCATATATGGCTCCCGGTCATGTTACCCTGATGGTAGTACCAAATATTAAAAATAAAAATGCTTTTGATATCTATCAGCCGAGAGTAAGCAGAGCCGGCCTGAATAAAATTCAAACTTATGTAAATGAATTAAATACGATGCATGTTACTGCTCAGGTGGTCAATCCGAATTATAAAGAAGCACAAGTGGAAGCACAGGTCAAATTCTTTGAAAAATATGACGAAACATTCTATATCAGACAATTAGACGAAGATATTAAAAAATACATCTCTCCCTGGGCTTTTACAGACTCGAAAGAGATCGATTTTAATGTAGAGCTTAATGTTAATCAGTTAGTGAGTTATCTGGAGCAACTGTACTATGTAGACTATATTGATGAGATCAAAATACTGGTAAACAATGTTTTGCAAAGACAATCTTTAATAGAGGTAGACCCAAAATCAATCCTGGTATCTGCGAAGCAGCATAATATTACTATTACAGATCAGGTATGTATTTAATAATAAAAAGAAGAGAACATAATTATGTCAGAAAATAAGCACATTAGTATATCAAAAAATATAGAAACCGGAGATCAGACCGATTTTCATTTTCTACGCAGAACAGGTATTAAATACATAGAAGAGTTAGGAGGAAAACTTTGGACCGATTATAATTCTCATGATCCTGGTATTACCACTTTGGAAGTTTTAAGTTATGCCATAACAGATCTCGGTATGAGAATGAACCTGGATATGGAAGATATCTTAGCATCCGAAGATGTAGACAAAGACATTCATACACAGTTTCTGAAAGCTACGGAGATTTTGCCATCAAGACCTTTAAATGAGCTTGATTACAGGAAGCTCTTTATAGATATCAGCTCAGTGGCAGGTCATAAAAGACCAATTCGTAACTGTTGGTTAGTCCCTAAAAATGAAACATTGTATGTGGATTGTAAAACGGGGCAAATCGATTTTAAACCTATTGGAGAAAAGACACAGCACTTCAATATAAAAGGACTGTATGATCTGTATGTAGATTATGCTGAAGATATTAATGATATAGGTACAGGATGCGAAAAATCCAATGTCAAAACTCAGATATTAGACCGATATCACGCCAATAGAAGTCTTTGTGAAGATTTAGCTGAAATTAAAGAAATTGAAACCCAGAAAGTTGCCGTGTGTGCCCGTATCGGACTGGTAAACAAAGCCGATGAAGAGCTGATACATGCCAAAGTAATAAAAACGATCAACAATTACTTATCTCCGGAAGTTCATTTTTATTCATTAAAACAAATGCTTGAAAAAGGTCTGACTACAGATCAGATTTTTGAAGGACCACTTTTGGATAATGGTTTTATTGATACTGAAGAACTTAAAAACAGCCAGTTGAGAAGAGAAGTCCGCATTTCCGATATCATCGCTGAGATCATGAAAATTGATGGTGTTAAAGAAATCCACGAAATTTCCATCGCAGGATGTGATAACGTGATCAAACAGACCAACGATTGGCTGATCTGTATTGAAAAAGGCAGAAAGCCGGAATTGTGTGAACTAAGCTCTTTCAGCTACAGTAAAGGTTCCCTTCCGCTAAATATCAATGATAAAAAAGTTCAGGAGTACTTAGAAACCCTTAAAAGAGAAGAAGAAGTACTGAGAGATGATGCCAGATTAAATAAAGACTTGGTTCTGCCACAAGGAACCTCCTATGATATAGCCAACTATGCTACCATTTTAAATGAATTTCCGGATACCTATGGAGTTGGAATATCAGGTATTATAGGCAATCAGACTCCCGAAAGAGAAGCTCTGGCAAAACAATTAAAAGGATATTTATTGTTTTTTGATCAGATCCTTGCCGGTTATTTCAAACACCTTGAAAAAGTAAAAGAAGTATTAAGTATTAATGGTGGTTTAAAAAGAACATTCTTTACGCAGGCTCTTAAAAATATTAAAGGTTTTGATGAATTGGTTCCTAACTATCCTGAAAATGATGATGAACTTACAGATTCCCTGTATGAGGAGTTGGATAATAGTGTAGAACGCCGAAATGAAGTTTTAGATCATTTGATTTCCCGTTTTGCTGAAACATTCAGTGACTATACTTTCTTAATGAAATCATTATACGGGAAATCTACCGATGAAATTGTATTGAGCAACAAAGAAAAATTCTTAAGTGAATACAAATCATTAAGCAAAGACCGCGGATTAGGTTATAATTATACCCTGTTTGCAGATTCAGATCTTTGGAATACAGATAATATTTCCGGGGTACAGAAAAGAATAGCCCGTTTGTTGGGAATTAAAAATTATCAGCAAAGAAGCTTGTCCCAATCGCCGGTTTCGATTATTAAAACCGAAAATAGTGAAGGGAAGGCAAGCTATACCTGGAAAATAAAAGATGCAGAGAACAATATTATCTTATCATCTGTCAATACTTATCAGATTGAGTATGCCGCAACCAAAAATCTTAATGAAGCAATTTATCAGACGATTCAGATCGATCAGGAAGATCTGGAAAATGCATTGAAGAAATTGGATGAAGATGATCCTGGTACCATAGAAAAACTAAAAAACTGCCAGGATGATTACTGTCTGATTGGAAATATTAAAATCCGTGTTTCTGCAGGAGGTAACTACTATTTTGAAATTGTAGATGATACCGTTGAGAAAAATGTAATTGCCACTCATAAAATGACCAATCCTTATTCCACGCTGAAAGAGTTGAAATATGGAATCAGAGAGATTGTAAGATATTTTAAATATGACTTTACTGAAGAGGGAATTTTTCTTGTAGAGCATTTATTACTGAAACCAACTGCTAAAGATTATAAAATTGTGGGTGGTATTGGTTGTATGTCGATAGGGGAAACCTTCAAAGTGATGTACGATATTGAAACCGAAGATTCAGCAACGGAATCGGTAGAATATTCGGAAGCGTTCATGTCTTCCTGTGAAGAAGACTGCGAAACAGATGTTTTCGATCCTTATTCTTACAGGGTAAGTGTGGTGCTTCCGGGATTTGCTTATCGTTTTCAGGATCCTGATTTTAGACGCTATGCAGAAACAGTCATTAGACAAGAGATTCCGGCCCATGTTCTGGCAAAAATTTGTTGGGTAGGAGATAGGTTGAGCGAAAAAGAAACAGCTCAGAATGACCTTGCGGAATTTGAAGCTGCCTTTAAAAAATACCTTTCAGATAAGTCGAAAAACAATACTGCTAATCTTGGAAACAGCATTCATGATTTACTGATTGCTCTTACCCATCTGAACAATATCTATCGACCGGGAAGACTTCTGGACTGTGAAATGGAAGATGATGACTTAGACGGAAAAATCATATTAGGACAATCAAACATATAAAAATTGACAAACAATGAATACTAAATTAGATAATGTAACAACCCAATATAGAAAGTTCAACGAAAATCAGGCGTTAACAGAAGGGCAGCTAAACGAATTTATAGACTATTTCGAAGATCAGGACAGGTTATCAAGAACGCGATTGAGTGGTGTAGGAGTGGTATGTGGTTTTAAATCAGAATACACGGATCTGCTGTTACCGACTGAAATTGATAGGGTAGGAAAAGCAGAATTAGATGATCCTTTCCTTCAGACTATTTTAATTGCACAGGGCGCCGGAGTTACTACAGACGGAGATCTGATAACGCTGCGTCAGAAAGGAAAGAATGCATCAGAAGCTTTGATCAACTTCAGCGATATAAGATATAAATATTACAGAGAATATACGGATGAAGTCAGATATGAGCATTTCCGTATTGGCGGTCAGCAAATACCTCTCGTAGAATTGATTACCGAAGAAGAATATGCTGAGTTAATAGCAGCAGGTGCAAATGCAGCAGATTTTAAGCTATTCGGGGCTATTCGAAATATATATGATAAAATTATTATCCTGTATTTAGAAAGTTATTCCAATGAAGAAACGCCGTGCCAGGATGCCGATTGTGATAATACCGGAGCAGAGCAGGTATCTAATCTTAAAGTGCTTTTGGCAGATTCTCAGTCAGTTGCAGATCTTCTGGCTAAAGGAGATGCAAAAGATATTATTTATAATGTTCACAATGCTTATGAAGAGCTATTTGATCATTTGCCTAAAATAGAGGCTAAAAGAATTATTTTAAATGCTAAAATTACCACAGCCCGATTATTAAAAACAAAATTTCAGGATGCTAATAGTGTTATTAAGGACTTAAGCGAAGGTTTTAATGCAATTGCAGGTGCTTTTAACGTGAATGTCAACTTTGGAGGACAAAACCTTAATGATAAACTGAATTCCCTATTGTATCCTGGAGTATCAAGACTGGATGATTATCAGTATCGATATGATTTACTGAAAGATTTAATTGATACATATAATGAAATAAAAAGCCTGGTTTTGCGGCTTAATGTTGAATGTTGTCCGAGTATAGCATCTTTCCCTAAGCATTTGATGTTAGGTCCTGTCGGCGCAAGACTGGAATTAGGGGATCATACTCCTTTCCGTCACGATTTTTATAATTCACCAATCAATACAAATGATGATGAGAATTATGAAAGAGTGGTAATGCTTGCCAATCGTTTTGTACAAAAAATAAATGGATTTCAAACATACATCGGACCTGTTAAAATCACTCCTTCTAATCTTAACGTAAGATTGGGTGAGAAAGCAATCCCATATTACTATAATGTAGATAAGCCATTATTAGAAAAATGGAATTTTGAAAAAACAAAGGTTGACAGAGAAACTTATAATTTAAGTTATCATACAACCAATTTGGCAGGAGCAGACTTTGTTCAGAATCCGTTGAACTATAATATTGATAACAATGATTTCTATAGGATTGAAGGCCATTTAGGAATGCCTTATAAAGCAGCACTACAAAATATCAATGATCTTAAAACAAAATATGGATTGGCTTTTGATGTCATTGCATTGGTTTTACGAAAAGACGAAAAACCCGATGGTGAGGTTCCGAATATAGAAAAAACAGTGTCTATAGATGACCTCAGAAAACAACTGGTATCCATTTCCAGTGATGTCAGCAACAGAGTGATTAATTCACAAAATACCTTATTAAGCATCTCCAAACTGGATGAACAGCTAAGATTGCTGAACCAGGCTGAATTTTCAAAAGAGATATCGTCTGAAGGAGTTACCGTTGTAAAACAGGACCCTAAAAAAGATGATGTTGTAAGTGAGCTTTTAAGCGGATTTTTAGAGCGTAAATCAGGATTGGAGCACGTAGCTGGTGTGGAGCGGGGCGGAACCTTTGTTTTGCTTTACGATACGGAAGCCAACAATCAGGTTCTTGCAGACTTTTCATTACCTTATTTATGCTGCTCTAAGAAAGATCCTGTATTTTTAGCACTGCCAACTAGTAAACTATGCCAGAATGATGCTCCAATAGCCATTACAATTGTTCCGTTGGACGGCCAGGTAAAAGCATTTGTAAATGGTACTACTCAAATATCTGCTATTAAACAATCCGGAGGTCAGAGCTTCTTTGATCCTGCTTTGGTGAACCCAGCCTATTTGGGGCAAACAATTACCTTTACAGTTAATGATGATCCTGTGGATGCACAATTGATTGTGTACGAACAGCCAAATGCATCTGTGACAGTAGGAAATATAAGCTATGGTGTAGATACATCAGATCCGGATGCTACGGTAGATTTCCATGTGAGCGTTTCGGGTAATAGTTCAGGACTTACCTATATATTTAATTTTGGAGACGGAACAGCACCGTTATCTTTAAGTGCTTTACCAGGTAATGGAATTGTTCAGCACAAATACAATCTCGTTGCGGGGCAGGAGGATGTCTTCAATCCAACGCTTACTGTAACTAACGCAAATGGCTGTAGTAAAACAGTTGCTGTAGCTCCGGTAAAACTAAAAGGGCAAATGACGGTTGTGTGTTTAAATGGAATGAAGGTTGTGATTCTTTATAGAGATGGTATAGATCCGGGACATACTTGTAATGATGCTAGTTTTAATTTAAAAGGAAACGGTATTTTAATTCAGGGTGCAACTCCTTACAATGACCCAAGAGGAATTATCAAAGGAAATATCCATTTAAGTAATACATTGGGAAGCCAAGATGCAAAAAATTATTATCCTACAAATGCAACAAGTGGGTTTAGCAGACAAAATACAATTGTTATAACACAGGCTGAAGCACAGCAAATTGCGTTGCTGTCACCAGATGGTTTTGTGAAGTTCTCTCTTGAATGTGCATTAGATTATTGTCATACAGGTGTTGCCTTTACTCAGATTTTCCTGGCTAATGCTACAACACCTATTTACTCAGGTTATCCAAATGGTAACTTCTTAGAAATAAATCCTTGTACGGGAGTAACAAGATAAGAACTCTGATAAGGAGAATGTATAATAGCTTCATAGGCAATCGTAATGCCTATGAAGTTTATTAAACGATCTTAAAATCATTAAAAATTAACAATAATGAATAATAAATTAAGTAATATATCAACCCAATACCGCAAATTTACCAAAGGACAATATATAGGGCCGGATCAGTTCAATGAGTTTTTGGACTTTTTTGAAGATCAGGATCGTCTGTCCAGAGTGCTGCTGCAGGGAGTGGGTATCGTTTGTGGCCTGAAACCGAAACTTATTTACACAAATAGGCAGCTGAGCAGTATACAGCTTTCTCAGGGAGTGGCACTTACAACTGACGGGGATTTACTCACCTTGAATATTACCAGTAATGTAAGTAAGGATTTGTATGTGAGTGACTTAAAGACTGTTAGTATAGAAAATGAAAGTTTTACTCATTTTAAAGCATATGATAATTTCAAAATAAAATATCCGTCATTTTATGAAGGGGATGAACAGATTGAGCTTTGGGAACTGGCTACAGCCCAAGAGGCAAGGTCAGATTTTCAATCCATTACTAAACTCTCCAATTTAGAAGACAAATACTTACTGCTGTATTTAGAGGATTATGAAAAAGAGATTAAACCTTGTAGAGGAGCTGACTGTGATAATCATGGAGTCCTGCAAATCAGAAACCTTAAAGTATTAGTTACTACAGCAAAGGGAATCGATCATATTCTTGGAAAAGAAGGGGCTATAACTGGTCCTGTAAGCGCGAAAGATATCATTCAGCCTCATCCTCTGTTTGTAGATGGTGTATTGGCACCTGTAGAGCTACAACGGGTAATCGTAAGCCGGCTTATTGCAGAAAGAGGAATTAAAAACCATTTTTCTGCTTCTGATTTAAAAAAGCTGTACGTTGATGCTTTGGAGAAAAATAACTATGGGCAGGCTATTTTTGAAAAAATTCAGGCAATCTCCCAGTTAATGGGGTTTCCGACTGTTTACACTTATCAGGTTTTTAAAGATAATTTAGAAAAATGCCTTGCTCTCGATGCCGGGTTTCAGTATGCGTATGATGTGATAAAAGATTTAACGGATACCTATTCTGAAATTATAAAATTACTTCCCAAATCATTTACTAAATGCCTTCCTGATTTTGCTTCTTTTCCTAAACATATCATGCTTGGGAAGTTACTATCGGATACTCAATTAGACTCCTCTAGGCATCAGTTTTATAATTCACCTGTTTTGGATGATGAAAAAGCAACACAAAGACTCAGAGAATTAGTAAACCGTTTTAATCATCAGGCGCTAAATTTTAGTTATTCCGGTAGTAAAAAAGAAATTAAAATTACTTCATCACAAAAATTAAATCCCCTGAGCAATAAAGCGATTCCTTTTTATTATGAAGTAACAGAAGGTTTTTTAAAAACATGGAATTTTGATAAGACAAGCAACCGGTCATTTACAGACAATGTAAGGTATGATCTTGCATTCTTACCTTTAGACACCAGTATGCAGGGACCTGTAAATTTTAGTATAGATAAAAGTTCTTTCTATAATATAGAAGGTCATCAGGGGATGGATTATCAAATGGCTTTTGAACAAATAAAGCAGATCAGGGATGAACAACAGCTGGGATTTGATATTATGGCGCTGTCTTTAGAAGAATTAGTACACAATAAAGATCTTTCAAAAGCTTATTTCAATGATTATGCAGACCAAAATCCGGGATTGGAGCACCGACATGGAGTTGAACGGGGAGGAACTTTTTTAATAGTGTATGCTTCTGTAAAAGATCCGAAAGTTATCGCAGACTTTTCACTTCCATACATATGTTGTACTCCGAAATCTGTAGTTAAATTGAGCTTGCCAGATACCGCTATTTGTAATAAATCCGGTCATATACCTTTTACGGTATTCCCTATGAATGGCATTGTAGAAGCGAGTGTTGATACAAAATTAAACGGTGGTGTAGAAGTAATCAATGGATTATATTTCTTTAATCCTGGGTCAGTAAACCCCGAATTATATGGGCAGGAAATTGGCTTCACAGTAAATGGAAAGCCTACAGATTGCAGCATTAAAGTCATTCCGCAACCGGATGTGAAAATAGAGATTGGTCCTGTCTTTTATCCGGAAGGAGTTTCACCGGCAACAATAGTAAACTTTAAAGTTTCCGGGCAAAACTTTGCAGACTATACTTACAGTTGGGATTTCTGGGATAATGGAAGTTTCATTACGCTGAGCCCGGATAAAGATGGAAATGTTAGTTATACATACTACAATCTGAGTCCGACAAAAATTCCGGCGATAAAGGTGAAAATAAGTGGCAGCGGATGTACTCAAGAAATTATTATAAGAGACTGGTATAAAGCTTCCGTTAAATTAAGTTTGGGAGCAATTGATACTATTTGTTCCGTATCCGACCCTATACCTTTTGTTGATGTATTCCCTGAAACTGGGGTTGTAAAAGCCAGTGCCGGTGCCGAAAATAGTGTTATTGTATCCGGTGATGGGAAATATTCCTTCAATCCAAACGCGGTGGATCTTACTTTGTATGGGCAATACATTACATTTACTGTGGACGGACAATCAACTAATTGCCGTATTAAAGTTGTTCCACCGCCAAAGGTTAATACTACTTATACTGTTGATTATCCAAGTGATAGTTCAAATGATGTAACAATAAACATTGATGTTTCTGGAGATTACTTTGCACACTACACTTATGAATGGGATTTCCTGGGTAATAATCAGTTCACTTCCCAACAACCTATAAATGGTAAGGTAAGTTACAAATACACCAACCTGGATCTAAAAAATGTTCCGGTAATAGGAGTGAGAGTGAGTGGTGGCGGATGTAATCAAAACATATCAATAAGGGATTGGTATAATGCTCCGGTCCAATTGAAATTGCCACAAAGTGTTGTTTGTTCTGAGTCGGAATCTTTACTTTTTGAGGTATCTCCGGCGAATGGGACAATAGTAGGCCGTGTTGGTACTATTGATGTTGGTGGTGTTGTATCCGATGGTACAAATTATTTCTTCGATCCGAAATTAGTGAATCCTGCATATCGTGATCAGTTGATTACCTTTACTGTAAACGGAAAATCAACCAACTGTAGTATTACGGTTATTAATCAGCCGAATGTTAACATCAAAGCTGTTTCTGTTGATTATGTAGCGGGTAGTCCAAATCAAACAACAGTAAACCTTGAAGCTTCCGGACCGGGTTTTGAAAACTATACTTACGCCTGGGATTTCCTGGGAACCGGACAGTTTATTTCTCAAAATCTGATAGGTAACAAGATGAGCTACACATATACCAATCTGGATCTTAAAAATATCCCGGCGATCAGTGTTAAGGTAATGAACGGTGACTGTACTCAAATCATCACAATAAGTGATTGGTATGTCGTAATCAAGAGAATTGACTTTACTAATAGTGTAAATTGCTGCCCAGTTAGTCCAACTGATATCCAGGCTAATGCCGGAGAAAAAAACATGAGATTTTCCTTGGAATTAGGAAAGTTTGTATTGAAAGGGTCGGCTGTGGGGCCTTTACCAAGTGAAATCCAATACTTCTGGAGTAAATTATCAGGTCCGAATGTGAAGCTTACTACGGATCTAGCTAGTGGTGAACTGGTCGTTGAAGATTTGGCTGTTGGTCCTTATGTATTTCAGCTTATGGCTAAGCATACAAAGAGTAGTGCATTTAGTATCGATACAACATCTTTAACAGTGTATTGAGAATGATCCAAATCTGGTATCTAATAAAGAGTGTTCTTTCCTTAAAATGGTTTCAACACCACGTTAGATATTAATAAAAATAATATTAACAATAAAAAAAATAATATAATGTCAGCAGCAAAATGTGATGTTTCATTCCAAATAGGGTATGAATCTACATCGCCAATAACAGAGGCTACTGTAGCTTATTTGGATCCTCAGGGACCTACACATGATATAAAGCAATTGCTTGCAGTGAGTAATATAATAAAACTCAGTGAGATTCAGGATGATATTCAGACTCCGGGTATATATAAATTGGAAGCTAAACTGGTTGCAAATGAGACTGTTACCAGAAGGGAGTTTTCGTTGACGGTTGATGGATGCTCCTCCTCTTCTTCCTGCTATGTTCCGAAAATCTATGAAATAAACGTGTTGAAAGATGGGCAGATTGTAATGAACTACTGGGTTGATAATACCAGCGATCTTGCGACTCTGGAGTATCAGATCGCAAGAGATCTTGATTTTACAGATATTATTTATTCAAAGGTGGGTTTTAGCGATACAGCTTATACGCAATTTGAATATATTGATATGAAAAATGGGAATATTCCTAATGATACCCAATTATACATTAGGATAAGGAAATACTGTTCATCTCCAAGCGGGATTTCAGATTGGTCGAACATTGTTGATTTTCAATCCGGAGAGTGGAAAGAGCCAATAGCGCCCTATTTTTTTAATGTTGGTTGTGTGCCAAATAGATTTGATAACCCAATAGATCTACAAGAAAGTATCTGTCGGACAGGAGGTATGTGGACTAGAAAGGTGAGATTGGATACATTTATTCCACAGATTGGCAGTTTTATTTATTTGAGTGATGGGATAACTCTTGCAGTTCCGGGAAAACTAGATGAATTAGATGATAATACTCCTGTGGGATTTAATGAGAATGGAATCGGGTGGATAAGATTTCCTGATTATGACCCAAATGTAATTTATGATGTATCTCCGGAGACGGCTAGAATAAAAGGTATTTCAAAATATTTTTGTTAAAAAAAATTCAATCACATTCAACTAAAAGCCTAATAAAATCCTCAATTTTTGAGGATTTTATTCACTCAGGCTGTTTTATCTTCTATTGTTTTTACGTCTAGTACTTATAATATTAAAAAGCTTTGCAACATCCTGAAGGTGGATTTCGAAATCATCATAATATTCATTCAGCGAATGAAGGGTAATAATACCTTTCTCAACATCATGGTTGGTAATTCGCTTTACTAAAATTCCTTTCTCTTTATGAACGATCACAAAATCCCATTTGTCATAATGTAGTTTGCTCAGCCAGTAATCTTGCCTGATGTTTCTGCATAGTATAATGTCACCTTCAAGATAGCTTTCGTACGATCCGTTATCCATGCTGTCTCCTTTTACTTCAAAACACATGTATTCACCTCGGTGCTCTACATCATCCGTAAAAGGAATGGTTGGCAAGCTTTCTATATATTCTTCATCTGCAAAGTTATGTAAATAGCCTGCTTGTGCATATTGATTCGCAAGAGGAACGTTCATGATTTTTAAATCTGAAAAAACAACAGGAGAGGCACTGTTATTTAATTTTTTTTGTTGTTCCTGAAGTAGATTGGTCACAAAATAAGCAGTTGTTTCTGGTATTTTGCGTTCACCTTTTTCCCAATATTGTACAGCTCTAGTACCAACTCCTATAGATTTTGCTATATCAGCCTGCTTCATGTTTAGCTTCTTTCTAATTTCTTTGAATTCTAAATAGTTCATTTTGATATGTTTAGGGGTTACTTTAAAAATAAATACGTAAAAAAATCATTTTTTATTTTGAAAAACGAACAATGTTCGTATATTTGTTTCGCTGTTAAAATGGTACAGCACAAATATACAAATTATATTTATAGTTTTATATTTATTTTATATTTAAATGCCCTGTTTATAGTTTTTTATGATCTTTTCCAGGAGTTTGATAATTAGTTTGTATTGACTGTATCTTATACCTGTATCTTATTTTTTTTTAGCTTTTACAGCATGAATTATAGAAATAAGAATTTTTTTAACCTATTTAAGTGTAAAAATTGCATTTTTTAATCTAGGTTTAATATGAATTTTGTGCGTTTTAAATTGTTTTTAATGATAAAAATGCGCTTTTGATATGGTTGAAATAAAGTGAAGCTTAGCTTTTTGTTTTTCGAAATATCAAAAATCAACCAGAAACGCAGAGCTGCCGCTTAAAATAAAATGATTAATAAATTATTATTAATAGTAGAATTGTCAGAATATCCAAGGATAAAAATTAAATGTAGAGCTCTTTTAAACACATTCAGTAATGACGCTTAGTGCTAACAAAATATCGATTATTTGTAAACATAAGAAGTCATTTACTAAAAAATAACAATAGTAAGTTGGAGTGTTGTTTCTATTGAAAAAATACTTGATATCAACTTCTTAAAATCAAAATTAATATCTGATTAGAACCCCGTTCAAAGACTTAAAAATTGTCTTTGGGGACTCTTATTGACCTAATGAAAGAATAAAAAATGAAAACGAAATAAAACATTAATATACAATAAACTCCTAACCAAAATGAAACGTAGCAAAGAATTAGTAGAAAAGAGAAAAGATTTTGTTATTGAATATGTAAAACGTAATCAAAACAAACAGATGAAAGTGATTGTCACAGAGTTAACAGAAATGTTGTTTTTATCTGAAAGAACGATATATAATATTATTCTTCAGGCGTAATTGTAGTAGAAAGTTCAGTCTTACTGAACAATATGCTCGGAAATTAGATCTTATAATTATACATTTTAAAAAGGTGAAAAGAGCCCGAAGTTATTCTAATAACCAACCATAAATCATAATTAAAGGGCTGTTCAGATACCTTTCCCAAATTTAAGTTTATAGGTAAATACTAAGGTGAAAACGGTTTTGCTTTTATGTTTTGTTGTTTCGGATGAAATATGAATCGGAAAGCAGAAGCCGTCTAACCTGGATGATGTAAAAATCAATCTTACAAAGACAAAATGTTCATTCAAAAAATTTAGAAACCATGAAAAAGAAGAAAAAGAAAAAAAATAAAGAAAAACTAGAAAAGCCAACTAAGGACATTCATGATCTTATCGATGAGATGGCTTATGTAAATAAAAATGGAAATATTCGGAAAAGCAAAAGATTTTTAGATGATATGTACATACTGGATCAGGACATTTAAACGTATGTAAATCAAAATCTTTAATTAATAATATATATAGAAAAGAATGAATTTGGATAGTATAAAAGCTCTGTTGATAGGAACTGCGATTGCATTTTCAGGAGGATTACTAAGAGTATTGGTCTCCATACAAAACAAAGAGAAAAAACAGCCATGGGAACACTTTATCACATTGTTGATCGTGATAATTGTAGGATTTACCATGAGTTATTTAATGAACAGGGCTGAACTGCACGACAAATGGTATTCGACAGGAGTACTTTTCGTGCTAGGCTATGGCTATGATAAATTTCTCAAAATGATAACGACAAACCTGCCTAATTGGATTGATAAAGCAGTGAATCTTCTTATTGAAAACCGATATGGTGTAAATACAGAAAGACAAGCTGATAAGGAAGAAAAGACAGATAATCCGGCTCAATAAAAAATAAAGTAAATAATGATATTGAAGGCAACCCATACCGGAAATAATAATTTGAAAATGCCTTCTAAAATAGGATTATAAAGTAAGAAAAATCATGAAAAACTCTTTACTGCAACTACAGAATCCATCGCTCAAAAACTAATGAATTCTTCCGGAAAAGAGTCAAATTTGAACTAGAAAAACTGAAAACTCGAAAATAGATAACAAGAGAAAAAACTAGAAGTGGTTCCAGCATTACCTGTTTCTCATCACCAGCCAAATGCCACTTCCGATTACTTAAATTCTTTAAAAAAATCTACCCTTACGCGGTCAGATTTTCACATTCAACAGGTAGCACAAAACGCAATTAATACAATTGCGTTTTGTATGCCTTTAAAAATCAATATGAAATTAAAAAACTAAGTCAATGAAAGCAGCAACTCCTGTAGAAAAAGACAGCAATGCCCACCAAAGTCAAAGCAGAAAGCAAAGACAGCAAGAATCGGTGGTGCCTCTATCTGAGGTGGAAATGACCAATCGAAAGACGCGAAATTCTGGAAATTCAAAAGGTATAGATGGATCGGCAAATCTGAATCAGTTTAATCTTAATAATGATGTGATGGTTGTTCATGGTTCGCAAACAATCTATGATCAAGGTTCGCAAGTGATGTATAAAAAACATCAGGAAAATTTAGTGCAAACAGGAGATATCAACCATCCTGATACAAAAGAGACCGAAAAAAACTATTTAACCACATTAAATACAAATCAAGCGCAGAATTATAACGATCTTAAATCCGGAACGTATTTACCGAAGACGATGGAAGAGCAGGCAATGGTTCATCAACAAAGTAAAAAAATTGAAGAAACGAACCCGTCAGTAAAACCGGCAGATAAAAAAGATACCCCAATTAAATCGGATGCAAAACAGTCTCAGGCAGTTAATCCTGACAAAGTTGAGGCAGGCGAAATTGAAAAAGTTTCGCCAAATGCAAATAACAATCCTGAATTTACAGCATTAAGTGGAAAAATCAGTAATACAGCCAAGTCACAAAAGCAGCACGAAGCATCGAGTAAAGCAAGCAACGATGCACAAGCTGCAGCGCCATCACCTTCCAACGAACGCCAAAGTATGGCACAGGCGAGCCAGGTAAACACGATGGACGAGCAGAAAGCTGGCATGTTCAGTAAAAAAGATTTTAAAGCGCAGTTGACTGAAAAAATAGAAGGTATTACACTTCCGGAAAACGAAGAACAAGCAGATGAATTTGAAAAACATAACAATATAGATGAGGTTAATCAGAAAGCGGTAGGAGATGTTAAAAAAGAGAAGAACATAGCATCTAATGATATTGCTTCTGCAACTTCTGCACAGCCGAATACTAACGCTCAGCCAACTCGTGCCGTTGCCAAAATGCCGACACCGAACATTGGTAAAGCTCCAGGGATACCAAATGCAGCGAAAGCAATGCCTGTGAAAAGAAATGTAGAAAGTGTAGAACAGCCTATTAAGGAACAGACAGCAAGTATCGACAATGAAATGCAAGCTAATGGAGTGACTGATAATATGCTGGCAAAATCGAATGAACCTACCTTTACAGATGCTTTGGCACAAAAGAATAAAGCCAAAACCCAAAGTGTTGAAGCAACTCAACAATTTAGAGACAAAGAAAATAAGGAGTTAGACAAAACCCGTAATGACGCACAGGTAAAAGCGGCAAGTCACATTAGTGGAATGCATGATGTAAGAAAAGGTGGACTGGGCAATGTACATGGTGAGCAAAAGCAAACCTCCGGAAAAGACAGCCAAAAACGAAAAGAAATTGCAGATCATATCAATAGTATTTATCAAAGCTCTAAAACGGACGTGAATTCCATTTTAAATAGTCTGGATAAAACGGTTGCGGATAAATTTGCGAGAGGTAGTGTGGATGCTAAAAAAGCATTTGAGGTTCATGTTGATGAGGGAATGAAGGCTTATAAAAAGAAACGTTACGGAGATGCGTATGCGAAATACGGTGTTCTAGGTTTGGCTGGTAAATGGGTGAAAGACCAGCTTGTCGGTTTGCCGCCTGAAGTCAATAAATACTTTGTAAGCGGTAAGGCCTTGTATATTAAAACAATGGATAAATATATCGATGATATTGCAGGCCATGTTACAACCCAACTTAATGCAGCTAAATTAAGAATTGCTAAAGGTAAAAAAGACGTTCAGACCTATGTGAATAGTTTATCACCAAGCTTAAGGAAAATAGGAAAAGATGCCATTGCAGAGATCCAAAGTAAATTCAATGCATTGGAAGAAAGCGTAAACAATAAAAAAGATGCATTAATTGATGTATTGGCTAAGAAGTATGCTGATAATATTGCAAGTATTGATACAAGAATTGCAGATTTAAAAGCGCAAAATAGCGGATTGGTTAATCAGGTTCTTGATGTGCTTAAAAACAGCGTGTTTGCTATCATTATTGAAATTAAAAATACGTTGACCAATTTATTGTCAGGGGTTATCAGTGCCATTCAGGCAATTATTATGGATCCGATAGGATTCTTCAAAAATCTTATTGCAGGAGTTTCGCAAGGGTTTACCAATTTTGGAGCCAATATCTGGACTCACCTTAAAACCGGTTTCTTCGGATGGCTGACCGGAGCAATGAAAGGTATTTCTTTAACCATGCCGGAAGATGTATTCTCATTAAAAGGAATTTTTTCCATTACCACACAGGTGCTTGGTTTAACGTGGGGAGGAATCAGAGCGATCGGAGCCAGAGTTATCGGTGAACCTGTAATGAAAGTTCTTGAGACAGGTTCTGAAAAAGGCTTGGAAGTAGTTCAGGTTGTCCGTAAAGACGGTGCTGCCGGACTTTGGGAATATCTGAAAGACCAGTTTGCCGACCTTAAAACTACGGTGATGGATACTATTATGGATATTGTCCAGACGCAGGTAATTCAGGCGGGAATTAAATGGGTGATGGGATTACTTACTCCGGTTGGAGCGTTTATAAAAGCCGCAATGGCGATTATAGATGTGGTGAAATTCTTCATCCAGCGAGCAGCGCAGATTATGGAATTGGTAAAAGCATTTACCGACAGTATAAAAGCAATTGCAAGCGGAAATGTAGGCGCCGTAGCCAAATCGATTGAAAATGCATTGGGAAGAGCAGTTCCTGTATTGATTGGGTTTTTAGCTTCTTTATTAGGTATTGGCGGACTGGCAGATAAAGTATTGGGTGTTATCCGAAAAATACGTCAGCGTATTGAGAATGCGATTGTGAAGTTCTGGAATTTTGTGAAAGGGAAGGCTAAAGGATTGCTTGGTAAATTTATGGGTAAAAGTAAAAAAGATAATACTCATGAACCTGAAAAACAGAAGAAAATCGATGCCGGATTTATCTATTTGAAAGAAGAAGAGAAAAAAGTAGATGATAACCATAATAATAAGCTTACTCTTGAACAAGCAGCTATTGCTGCTAAAAAAACAAAAGCAAAATATCCTGTTTTCAGTTCTTTAAGAGCTGAAAGTAAAGATGATAAAATTATCTATAGATATACAGCGAGCCCGGAGAATATACATGAGACGGGAACTGAATTAGAAAATACAGAAAAAAAGTCTTTGCTTGTTGTTGGAGAACATCCAGTAGTAGGAGAAGGTAGACAGTCACATCACGTTCCAGAAAATAAATTTATGGAAAGAGTGCAGGAATTTTATGGACATAATGGGAAAAATCTAAAAAAAGTAGAAGATTCTAAAAAGGTTAAACACTTTGAAGATATAGGTGATAAACTTTTACAAAGGGAAGAGGATATAAAAGCTAATTTTAAAGATGGAAACAATTTATCTGCAATTTTGTTATATGAAAAAACTCATATACATTCTACTATAGCTGTTCATAGTAGAGAATTACAAAAGGATGTTACAGAAAATATAGAGACGAAGGCTACAGAAGACAAAGAACTTATATTTATGGGATACGACGCTTCTAAAAAAACTAAACGGGCTCAAATGAGTTTTAAACATTGGGATAATTTTATTAAAGATGTATATCTTTTTTTAAAAAATAAGAATATTAATGTTAAGAACTTTGTAGAAGAAAATGAAAATAGTTTTGTTATAAAATCATCAGGAAATAAAGATGGAGCACTTAATGTAATTTCAGAAGATATTAATAAACAAATTCAAGAATTATTTGATAATTTTGCTGAAGGAACAGTGTCAAGATCACAACTTGTAAGACAAAAAGTGGAAATTTTAGAGCAGATTAATAATACGGCAATGAAAAGCTATGAAAACGCTTTAGCCGTAGGACTTCAAACCGTAGCTACAGCACTTAGTAAAAGTGATAAAGATGGAGATAAGTCAGAGCATCCAAAGGCATTGGATAAATTGGAATCATTAGCAAGACGAATATGGGAAAATCATATTGTTAAAAAAATAAATTTATGAAATTAAATAAAATACATCAAGATTTAAAAGAAGCATACAAAGAAAAAAAACAGGTGTATCTTAGCTTAGGTTTTGAATTTGAAAATAAAAATGAGATTGAAAGATGTGTGAATATTTTTCGCTCAGGATATTGGTCTGTTGCTCCTTTCGCTTTTGAATCTTATAATAGTTTTGCTATAAAACTAGTCCCAAATAATAAATTATTTAATTCGCAAATTGTTGCAAAAAGTAATGTTGATTTTTGGACAGTTTCACCTAATTTAAGTTCTTTTATCACAATGTCATGGCTTCGTTTTTTAAATGATATTGACATTATAAATGAGGAAATCAAAGAAAAATGGGAGTTGCTGGAAAAACTATCATTGCCATATAGAAAATATACGGATAATCTTGATTCCTTGAATTTTTTAAAGGAATATATAAGTAGAAAAGAGAATTTAATATACTTTGAAAATCCATCAGACCATTACACCAAAGTATATTTAGATTTTTGGAATCATTACTATAATACTTTACAACAGAAAGAATACGTTCAATTAATGAGTTTGATGATTGAAAATGAATCTTATCTTCCAGATTTTGAAATAAAGGATTATGGTATTTGGAATACGAGAGTTTATAATGCTATTGGTCATAGAGCTTATAATTTGATTGATATTGAAACAGAAAAAAAAGAAAATCACTTTTGGCAAAGTTTTATCCAACCACATGGCTTTGATTCCACTGAAGTTGACTTTGATTTTATACCTTATGCAACATCATCCAGTTTTCAATTAGGTGGTGTAATAAGTAAATTTAAACCTGAATTAGGTTATTTTTCAAAAATGAGTAATCATCCATTATATGAAGTAGGTCAAATTCTTAGTAAAGACAAAAGTACATACAATGGAAATGCTCATATAGAAGCCGCTAAAACAATTGATGAAGAATTAAAAGACCCTGTTATGGCATGGGACGCTTTAGTAAGTGCGGGATATTGGAGTGGTGTAAATTTTGGAAGTCCTAATATGAATGCTTGGAAAGCAGCTATTGACTTATCTGAAAAGCATGGATGGACAGAAATTAATGAGGTTTTAGTAGATCAATTAGAATTTTATAATCACTATAAAGACAAAATTTAACCAGCTTATTAAAGTTAAAAAAGAAATTTCTATTAGAGATTTCTTTTTTCGTATTCAATAAAAACTCATTATCTTAAGTTACGATGAATAATTCAAAACCATGAAAAAAACAATACTAATTTCCACCTTTCTTTTCAGTTTTTCCTTCATAAGCGCTCAGACTATTGAATCCGGAAGCCATAATACAACAGATTACATCAAATCGGATGGAACCATTGAAAACAGCAGCCATTCCACAGTAGGCTACATCAAAAACGATGGTACGATAGAAAACAAAAGTCATAGCACAATTGGCTACATCAAAAGTGACGGTACTATTGAAAACAAAAGCCATTCTACAGTGGGGTACGTAAAGAGTGATGGGACGGTAGAAAACAGCAGTCATTCCACTATTGGTTATATCAAAGATAATGGAACGGTAGAAAGCAGCAGTCATAGTACGATTGGTTATGCGAGAGGGGTTAAAAAAGAATGGGCAGCAGTGGCTTTTTTCTTCTTTAAAATGGATTAATAATCAGTACATCCGGAAAAAGGTTCCGGTTAAGGTATATAAGTGTAAAACAAAGGCTCGGATTTTATAATCCGGGCTTTTTTAATGATAGATGTAGTTAACTAATTCTAAATAAACGTCTGATATTCTAATCAAAAAAATCAATATAGAGTAAATGCTGCTGCAACTACAGAATAGGGAGACTGAAAAACTTTCACAGGAATAAAAAAAAGATGAATTTTGGGCTTTGAAATGAAGTGGTGATGTCTGGTTATGAAATAAATAGAATTACTGCAACTACAGAATAGAGAAGCCTGAAAGTTTTCACGGGAACAAAAAAAAGATGAATTTTGAACTTTGAAACTAAGTGATAAACTCTTCGGTTCTGGAAAATTAGAATGGGCTCAACCGAAACAATCCTCAACTTTTACCGTAAAATAAAATTTGCAATGTAAAGTATACATAATAACCTGCTAAAATAAATTACAGAGAAAACATACATATAAAATTATGGAAAAAAATAAAGTAACAACAAGAGAAGAGTTAAAAACCTATTTTGAAACGGGCGAATATCCCACACAAACTCAGTTTGCGGAATTGATAGATTCTTTAAGACACAAAGAGGATGCTCTTAGTTATAAAGATATCATAAATATTGCTAATAGAATGGAAGCTTTGGATAGTGGAGACATTCAATGCTATATTTACGATGTTGGAGATCAGAAATTCTCTATAGTCATGAGCTCACAGGATGCAGAAGATCAGGTGATAGAGTTGAAGAATAGCCCTAACATCAAAAAATTAAGAGTCTTTGGGAAGGTACCTTTTATTTTTAAGGCAAAAGAATTCCCGGCTGGAGGGTTGGGAGTAAACGAATATTATTATTTGAGTTGTTACATGGATTCAACCTTTGTTAGTAGAATGTTCGGGAATAACCTGCCTACAGTTCCCGATGGACTTGAACTTGGAACACTTGAGGGTAAAGATTTTTTCTTAAACATAAATAAATATTCTATGGATCAACAAATTAACATCGTAAATACAAGTATTAAGTTTGTTAATAAAACAGATGCAGTAATTCAATATAAGGTGCAGTCAAGCAACTGGGGAAATACATATACATTTAAGGACAGTGTTACAGATCATTATGATATTTGGGATAACTTGTACTTCTATTATAAGGCGGATCTTCAGAGAATAGATCGGAATATAGAATGTAAGGTCTATAATGCAGGTAATGATCAGCTTTTAGCAACGGCTTCTTTATTGGCGGGGAAGGATAATAAAGAAGTTTGGGGTGATGGTGAAGTAAAAGAAATAAGAAATATTAGAATCGAATGTAATTATCAGTAAGCAGAATTACATAGTACAATGTAATCTCAGTTTATAATATAGTGGGTATTATGTTTTTTCAAGAAAGATAAAAAAAATACAAAACTGCATTTTAAATTTACACAAATAGACTGGTTTTCAGTTAACCCAGTGATCCCATGAATCGGTAAAAAGATTCTCTTGTTAATGATGAAATATTTCAAAAATAAAATCATCACAACAAATACGGATGATAGCTTTCAATCTGTAATCCATACCCAATCATCAATTTTCAATAAAATCAAATTTTCAATACATGACAGATTTAGAAACAATATTAAGTTGGTTTCAAACCGGCGACATGCCTACAGAAGAAGAATTTCGTCAGACATTCTCTTCCTTCAGGCATAAAAACACAAAAATTCCAATTGAAGAAATTGACAGACTGGAATCATTATTAAACAGCAAAATTAATGCAGATGACTACATCAAAGATGGAAAAATCAGAGCAGATAAAATCGAACCTTTGGGACTTGCCGAACTGGTTGAAGCCTCTGAAAAAGACATTTCCGAGTTTGTTGAAAATTCTGATAAATATGAATTTCAGCAGAATGATTTTATTGCAATTCCTAATGAAGATGGCAATTTCTCGCTTTACCTGTTTAAAGGTGGAGAAAAGAGGAATAAGAGCAATTATCTATCTACAGGAGTTTCAAATGGCGGAGGTTTTATTCCTTTGACAGGAACAGAACCTGATAAACCTTTAACAAATCCGATTCAATACACTCAAACAGGTACTAATGATATTGCAGTATATAGCGGTTCTTTAGAAAGCAGTGAATTGAGGTCACTAAATTTCGGTGCAGATAATGATGTTAGAATTGATAATTATTCACCAAGTTTAGGATATCATAAAGTTCAAGTGAATCCTTTTAATATCAATATGGAATCATGGGATAATATGTATTATAATACAGGAAGTATTGTAATAGCTCCAGGGAATGTTGGTATTCGTGCTACGGTCGATAGGAGTTCAGGTATTGCAGATATTAATGTTTCAGGAACAGGTGTATCAATAACAGGTTTAACTAATGCACAAGGTGATGCTACTTTTACAAGACAATTAGTACAGAAAGATGATGGAACAATAGGATATTTAACAAGCAGTTTTGAAAGTGGACAATTTGATTCTTTTGGACAAATTGATTCTTTTGGACAATTCCCTGGAGATTCAATATCTGGAATTTGTTTTTATGAGTATCAAAAAGGAAGTAAATATGTGACAGTCAGGCTGAAAATATATATATATCTTGGAACAGAAGATGAAAATCCTCATGGGGTTTGGATAAATGTTCCTTTTGGATTGGGATATACTCAACAAAGAATTTTTGATGCTTTTACAGATAATTCTGTAATAATGACTACACAGTTAAATCAAATATCTTTTATGAAAACTACACGAGAAGCCATGGGGATTAGTATAACAGCGTGTTATACATTTCCATATGGGGCAGAAGCAGGAGATAGTTGATGAGAATTATCGATATATACACAAAATCGTTCAGAAAGAAGTTCCGATAATCGATGAAAATAGCTGTCAACTGAAGAAACTGAAATGAAAGATGTTGCAAAAGCTTAGGAGAATTTCTCATAGGATTTAAGCTTATAACTTGTGCTGAACTCGATGCTTTGGCTGAAACTTTAGACGTTGAAATGACAGTAGGATAAATTTTACATATGATCGAAAGTAAATTGCTACTCTGTCAATATTGCTTTTTTTAAACAATTTTTAGTAGTAAAAATAACTGATTATGATACTGGAAAAAGCTGAAAACAGGAATAGATTAGAGGTGATAAATAAGAGTGAATTTTCAATTTCAAAATAAAAAAAGACTAAAAACCAATGAAAACAGAGCATATACAAAAACTATTTACTCATTTAGAAGAGGTGATTACATGGCGCATCAATAATTCTTCAGAATATTTTAATACCGGAGCACCTGAATTTATGAGGAATGACTATCAAGGTTCTCAACTGGGAGACTATATTTCAGCGAAAAAACTTACACATCAGGAAGTTATTATTCTCTTAATGGCTTTATTGCCAAGACTGGATCCGTCATTGCTGAAAAATATTTATTTAGAATTTCCAAGCAGTGCGTTGTTTGATTATTGTTCAACCAATGAAAATGGAAGACTCTTTTATCCGACGGTTCAGTCTGTACAGTATGTTTTAGGAGGAGAAAGTATTTCAGAACGATTAAAAGCTCTGGATCATTTCAATCCGGATTCGGTTTTAATTAAAAATGAACTCATTGCGGTTCATGGTTATACATCAATAAACAGCCCAATACATGTTTATGAGGAAGCTTTTAATACAATCATTTTTGGAATCGAATTATTGCCAAAAATGAGTAATGATTTTCCGGCGGAACAAATAAACACCAGTCGATCGTGGACGGATTTGATCCTTCCTCAGAATACATTAAATGAACTTCAGACTATTGAAGCCTGGTACAATAGCAGTCGAATTCTCATGGAAGATTGGGGCATGCAGAAAAAGCTTAAGCCAGGTTTTCGAGTGTTGTTTTACGGAGATCCGGGAACAGGAAAAACCCTTGCGGCCAGCCTTTTAGGGAAATATACCAAACGTCCTGTTTTTAGAGTTGATGTTTCTATGCTGGTCTCGAAATACATCGGAGAAACAGAGAAACAGCTAGCAAAATTATTTGACAAAGCGGAAAATAAAAACTGGATTTTATTTTTTGATGAAGCGGATGCTATTTTCGGAAAACGAACCAATGTGCGGGATGCTCATGATAAATATGCCAATCAGGAAGTTTCTTATCTGTTACAAAGAATAGAAACATTTTCAGGGCTTATTATTCTGGCCTCCAACTTTAAAAATAATATGGATAAAGCCTTTACGCGGCGTTTCCATAGCTGCATAAAATTCAATAATCCAAAGCAGGAGGAGCGTCTGCATATTTGGCAACACAATCTGCCTGAACAATTACAGCTTGAAGGCATTAATTTAGAAGAAATTGCCCAACGGTATGAACTCACCGGTTCTAATATTATGAATGTAATACAGGATGTAAGCTTAAAAACAATTGCATCAAAATCGCCTGATTACAGAGTGAGCTTAGATATGCTATTGGAAAGCATCAGAAAAGAGTATGTAAAAGAAGATAAAATATTTGCATAAAACAGGATTCTTTTAAAAGAGATGTCTTCAGATAATTCAAAAATATAGAGAATTTAAATTCTTTTAATTTCAAAAATAAAACTTATGAAAGCGAAAATTATGCTGCTGATATTTTTGAGCAGCCTCATATGGGGTTGCCGAAGTAAACATAAAATAACAACCAGCTACAAAGAAGATAAAAAAGAAACGGCGAAAGTAAAAGTTGATTCTTTAAGTGTACAGAGCTTACAGTTAGTTCAAAATTCATCCGCTGATGCATTGCTGAATGAAAAGAAGAATGAAGCCTCCGGAGAAGTATGGATTAAAGGAAAATCTGACATATCTAATCCCTTTGTTTTTCATAATGTGATTGGAAGCGATACGATTCAGAGTATATCTATCACAGGAAGTGCGGAATATTCAATCAGCAACCATTATACAAAAGCTGATCATAATAGATCTGAGGTTAAAAAAAACGAGTCTGTTAGTGTGGTTCAGGATCTGGCGCAGACTGTTATTTCCAAAGAAACAAGTAAAGAAATTTCTTCGGCTATATCTCAAGACACAAAAAAAGTTCAATCGACAGGATTCCAGGCAGGAGGCTGGATTGTCATCACAATTATTGTCATCATTTTAATACTGGGCTTCTTTATCTATAAATATTTTAGAAAATGAAAACATCGCAAAAAGGAATAAATTTAATTTTATCATTTGAAGGTTTCAGTTCTAAACCTTATCTGGATTCAGCAGGAATTCCCACAATAGGTTATGGAAATACATATTATCCCGGCGGGAAAAAAGTAACACTGAAAGACCCTCCGATAAATAAAGAAAAAGGGACGGAATTATTTTCATCTGTTTTGCCAACCTATGAAAAAATAGTCAATAATAAAATTAAAGTAGCACTTACCCAAAATCAATTTGATGCTCTTGTGTCACATACTTATAATACAGGAGGATCCGACACCCTGTTCTCCTTAATTAATAAAAAGGCAGATCCGGAAAACATTAAAGACTGGCTTACTTCGAAATATATTACTGCAGGAGGCAAGCCCTTAAACGGACTGATCCGGAGAAGAAAAGCCGAAGCTGATTTGTTCTTTTCCAAATAAAAAAATCCCCACTTTAATTGTGGGGATTTTTTATTGGAAAAGAATATACTTTTTTCAATCATTATGATTTAGATCATAACAGGTGGAAAAAAGAATGTACTAAATTTGAAAATCACACCACAAAATTTAATGTTATGAAATCTATTGTATTATTCTCATGTGCATTGGCAGTTGTACTCGTGAGTTGTAAAAAGCAGACGGAGTATAGGAATGCATCACTTCAGGATACAATTATTACTCCTGATACTGCAAAAATGGATACAGTTCCTGCTCAGGATACTCTAACGAATCAAAAGCCATCAGATACTCTATCTTACCCGAAAGATTCTGTTAATCATAAAAAGTAGAAAAGTGTTAATAGGATTTGATCTCCTGTATTTTCGAACTTTTACTAAGTTTAATATTTATTGATTGTCTGAAAAGTTAGTTTCCTACAGAACAGCAGCAATACCTTCAAAATTAAAATAAGAAACAAAAATCGTTAAATTAAAAGTAGTAATATAAAATTAGGTTAAAAATTATATTTATAAAATTCGATATGATTGAATTCATAAATTAGTGAATTATTACTTTGTATATTTGATTTACAAGTTATTCTAAACCTCATTGTGAGGTATCATTACGAAGCATTGCTTCGGTGTTCAATATCAAATAAAACTAAACTGATTGCTGTCTAATACTAGTCACGGCCAGCAATAACCATCACTTAATATTAATTATAAAAAATTCAGTTATGAACACTAGAAATTCAAAAAATCGTAATTCAAGAGGAAGCTCATCCAGTAATCTTGAAGAAGTATACCAGCTAGGTTATGATCATGGTTATAATGACGCATTAAGAGATGAAGATTATGACGATGATTTCTCAGAATATGAAGATTATTTCGACGATGACTATGAAAATAGTTATGATGATGACGACGATGATGATTATAATAACTACGATGATGACGATGATTATGACGATGATGAATATGATGATGATGAAGATGACAACGATAATAGAGGTAGAGGTAGAGGTAGAGGTAGAGGTAGAGGTAGAGGTAGAAGCGGTAGCGGAAATCAGCAAAGAGACAGTCAGGGGAGATTTACTTCCGGAGGTGGTAGAGGTGGTTCCCGTAGCGGATCAGGAAGAAACTCCAGTTCTAATTCCGGTAGATCAGGTTCCGGTTCGGGATCAAGATCAGGAGGAAGGGGAAGGTCTTCTTCAGGCTCATCAGACGACAATTATGACCACAGACATGACAATCCGGGAAGGCCAAGAGGCAGCAGAAATAGTGGCGGAAGGTCCTCAAATTCAAATTCAGGTAGATCTGGTTCAGGAAATAACAGAAGCAATTCTGGTTCTGGATCAAGATCAGGAGGTAACAGCGGTTCAGGTCGAGGTTCCAATTCCGGCTCAGGAACATCAAGAAGAGGTTTTGCTTCTATGAGTAAAGCAGAACGTACAAGAATCGCCCGTATGGGTGGCGAGGCTTCTCATAGTGGCGGTAGATCTTCAGGTAGATCCGGATTTGGCGGTAGACGAAATTCATAATTCTTTTTTCAATGATTACCTCTTTATCGATAGAAAATAAAGGGGTAATCTTTTTATTCATTTTTAAAACACCACTCACATCATGGCAAAAACAGCAGAAAATAATAACAGCAATACATCAGTTGTATCAGAGAAAAAAAACATGACGGTAGATAATGCATCTGTAGATGCAAAAGAGATGAAAAATGCTCCGCTTCATAAGTTTTTTGTATCCGCACTTAAGGATATTTATTATGCGGAAAATGAAATTGTTGATGCACTGGAAAAAATGCAGGAAGCAGCAACAACTGAAGAGCTTAAAGATGCATTTGAAGATCATCAGCTGCAGACCAAAAAGCACATCAGCAGATTGGAAAAGGTTTTTAAACTGATAGATGAAAAACCTGAGAAAAAAGAATGTGAAGCGATTAAAGGGATCATCAAAGAAGGGGAAGAAGTTATAAAATCTACCGAAGAAGGTTCTATGACAAGAGATGCAGCACTCATTATTGCAGCGCAAAAAGTGGAACATTATGAAATAGCTACCTATGGAGGGCTGGCTCAGCTGGCTATCACAATGGGGCATGATAAAGCTGCAGATCTTCTGGAAAAAACATTACAGGAAGAAGAAGAGACCGATGAGGATCTTACAGAGATTGCAGAGACGTTTATCAATTTTGATGCAGAGCAGGAAAATTAATATTCCATTAAGTATAATAAAGCCATATAGAGGCAATCTATGTGGCTTTTTAACGTCAACAATTATGAATTCTAAGAAAATTTTAAAGACATTGAAGCAGGAATGCTTTACAAAAATTCCTAACAATGGAGAACTGTTTTATAATGGGGCTTCAGTATATGCGAAAGAAATTGATAGTGATATTTTTTTAGTATTTGTAATTGCAGAAGATGCTGAGCCGGATAATGTTCAGGCACTTATTGCACAGTTTGATTCGTTGGGAAGTATAGGAAAAAAGGACCCGATAAAGACAATGTTTTATCTGTCTGTTAAAGATAAAGAAGATATGCATTATTTTGAAAAATTTATACATGTATCTGAAAACTGATAAATATAAAGATGAGAGAAAATGATCTATTGAAATCTACTGTATTGCATTATAAAAATAACTATTCCGAAAATGAAACTGTTACTTCCGAAGAGACAGGCTCTTACGGAGCGGCTTTTTTGATAAGATCTTTGGAAAAGATAAAAAATAATACGGGATCTGAGGTTTTCAAAAAACTGATAAATACATATATAGAAGAATATTTATTTCATATAAAAGATAATAATCATCATACCATAATAAATGATATTGTTGAAACTTCAGTTAAAGATTCTTCCTTTATTCTATACGCAAAGACCGCTTACAATAAAGTATTAAAAGAAGAAGAATGCCTAAGCAGATTATTGGACACTTTGGAAAGAAACAATATTGAAAAATGTGACTTGCAAACAAAGCCTTAATTAGAAACATCAAACTCAAAAATAATAGATATGAAAGACAATAAGAACACCAACGAGAAAACAGATCAGCTGAAAGCACACACTACCCTGAATGAAAATGAAAAACTAACTACCAACCAGGGAGTTAAGATCAATAATAATCAGGATTCCTTAAAAGCAGGTGGCAGAGGTCCTACACTACTGGAAGATTTCATCCTAAGAGAAAAAATAACACACTTCGACCACGAAAGAATTCCGGAAAGAGTAGTACACGCAAGAGGTTCCGGAGCACATGGGGTGTTCAAACTCAATAAAAGCCTCGCAGAATATACAAAAGCCAAATTTTTGACTGAAGAAGGAAAAGAAACTCCAGTTTTTGTAAGGTTTTCAACAGTAGCAGGAAGCAGAGGGAGTACAGATCTGGCAAGAGATGTACGCGGTTTTGCCATTAAATTCTATACCGAAGAAGGAAATTATGATCTGGTGGGAAATAATATGCCTGTATTTTTTATTCAGGATGCCATCAAATTTCCGGATCTTGTACATGCCGTAAAACCGGAACCCGACAATGAGATTCCTCAAGCTGCCTCTGCACACGACACATTCTGGGATTTTATCTCATTAATGCCCGAAAGTATGCATATGATCATGTGGTTGATGAGTGACAGGGCAATTCCGAGAAGTTTCAGCAGAATGGAAGGTTTTGGAGTCCATTCATTTAAGTTTATTAATGAAGAAGGTAAAGTGCATTTCGTTAAATTTCATTTTAAACCAAAATTGGGAGTACATTCTGTGGCTTGGGATGAAGCCCAAAGGATTTCGGGGGTTGATCCTGATTTTCATAAGCGTGATCTTTGGGAATCCATTGAAAAAGGAGTATTTCCTGAATGGGATTTCGGCGTACAGCTGATTCCTGAGGAAGATGAACATAGATTCGATTTCGATCTTCTCGATCCTACGAAAATTGTACCCGAAGATATTGTTCCTGTACAGATTGTTGGAACCTTAACATTAAATAGAAATCCGGATAATTTTTTTGCAGAAACAGAACAGGTGGCTTTCCACCCGGGGCATCTTGTTCCCGGAATTGATTTTACCAACGATCCTTTGCTACAGGGAAGATTATTTTCATACACAGATACTCAGCTGTCAAGATTAGGTTCTCCCAACTTTCATGAAATTCCGATCAACAGATCGATCAATACTGTTCATAATAACCAAAGAGATGGTCATATGAGACAGCAGATTGTAAAAGGAAAGGTAAGTTATGAACCCAATTCTATCGGAGGCGGCTGTCCGTTTCAGGCTATGATGAAAGAAGGAGGTTTCACTTCCCAGGAAGAAAGAGTTTCCGGAACAAAGATCCGGGAGAGAAGCAAAAGCTTTGTAGATCATTATTCACAAGCTAAATTATTCTACAACAGCCAGTCTACTCCGGAAAAAATTCATCTTCAGAATGCACTGATTTTTGAATTGTCAAAAGTAACGATCCCGGAAATTAGAGAAAGATTGGTAGGGCAATTAGTCTATATCGATAAATTTTTAGCTTGGCGGGTAGCCGAAAAAATAGGAGTTGAGGTAAAAGAACTGGATTTTCCGAATCAGAGCCTTCCGGCAGATGCCAATCCGATCGATCTGCAGAGTGAAGAAAAAGAGCCTAAGGTGAAAATTTCGGGAGCTCTGAGTATGCAGAATACAGTTAAAAATACCATTAAAGGGAGAAAAATTGGTTTTATTATGGCCAATGGTGCAGATGCAGGAACAATCAATGATTTAAAAACAAAACTGGAAGGAAAAAATGCGACGGTGGAACTGATAGCTCCAAGTTTAGCTCCTTTAAGAACCAATGACGGTTCAACTTTAATATCAAAACATTCGTTAACAAGTACAGCAAGTGTTTGTTTTGATGCTTTATATATAACAGGAGGAGAAGACGCTGTCAAAGAATTATTAATTCCCGAAAACAAGCACCTGGTTCTGCATTTCATCAACGAAGCCTATAAACATTGTAAGGCAATTTACTTTGACGAAGGTACTGAACCTTTGTACAAAAACAGTAATGTGGGAGCAAGAGCACATGAAGATCCTGCAATCGTCACTTGGGAAGATAAGAATGGTGCAGAAAAATTCATCAATGCAATTGCTAAGCACAGAGTGTGGGAGCTGGAGCAGGAAAGGAACTCTTAATATATAAATAATCGATCACATAAAAATAGAACGCGATGGAATTTCATAAAAAACTTCTGGAATATATCGGTCAGTCACTAATGACGGCAGATGAAACGATTGCGGTTGCCGAAAGTGTAACCTCAGGATGTTTACAGCTGGTTTTTTCTCAGATCCCGAATGCATCATTGGTTTATAAAGGAGGAATGACAGCCTATACTTTACCCATGAAAGTAAAATTACTGAACGTGGATCAAGAAGAAGCAGAAAAATGCGACTGTGTTTCGGAAAATATTGCGGAAACAATGGCCCTTAATGTTGCAAAACTCTACGAAGCCGATTGGTCAATCGCAACAACAGGCTATTGCACACCTATCAGAAATTCATCATACAAAATATTCGCTTTCTTTTCATTTTCTTATAAAGGCGAAATCATCCATACAGGAAAACTGGAACTGCACCCCAAAACCCAAGCCCTGAATGCCCAATTATATTACACTGAATTCATTTTGGGGTGCTTTAAAACAGAAGTCAGTAAAAATATGGACGTACAATCAAGATTACAATTGAAAATAAATGGAAATGAAAGAATTAAAGTTAGCTAACAAATCTGTTCTTATTACAGGAGCCGACAGTGGAATCGGGAAAGCGGTAGCGTTACTTTTGGCAAAGGAGGGAGCCGATGTGGCCATTATTTATCATGAAGACAACGAAGGCGCTGAAAAAGTAAAAATGGAGATTGAAGCATTAGGAAGAAAATGCAGGCTGTTTTCAGGAGATATCAATGATTATGAATTTTGTGAAGAAACAGTCCGCAAACTAATTTCCGAATGGGATAAAATTAATATACTGATCAATAATGCAGGAACCCAGTTTCCGGCAGAACGTATTGAGGATCTGGAAGAAAAAAACATCCGGAAAACATTTGATACCAATATCATCGGAATGATCTTACTATCCAAAGTAGTATTTCCGTATTTAAAAGAAGGAGACAACATTATCAATACAACCTCGGCGGTAGCTTACCAGGGACATCCGGAATTGCTGGACTATGCGGCAACAAAAGGAGCCATCGTGTCTTTCACCCGATCCTTAGCATTACAGGCAAAGCCAAAAGGAATAAGGGTAAATGCTGTTGCACCCGGACCTGTAGCAACACCTCTTACCAAGGAAACTTTTGATGAAAAAGAAGAAGATCCCAGAAAACCGCCGTTGGAAAGAAATGCAACGCCGGAAGAAGTGGCAGAAAGCTTTTTATTTCTGGCGTCAGAAGGAGCTGCTCAGATTACAGGACAGGTTCTTCATCCAAACGGAGGTTTAATTATCAACGGATAAATCACCAAAATTATAAAATATGAAAACAGCAGCTTTAATAATAGGACTCGTTAGTGTATGTACTTTCACTTCATGCAGATGTGATATTGATGAAAAAGACTCTAAAGAAAATACTACAGAAAGTGAAAATACAAAAAAGAAGACTTCCGGAAATAATTCGGAAAATGATACTTTGAATATCCGATAATTAAAAAAATAAAAGTCATGTACAGAGATGGAGTAAGAAAAAGTATATGGCAGGAAGAAATTAAAAGAATTTCTTCAGAAGCAGATGATAGGCAGTTATTTGATGTTGCAATTGTAGGTGGAGGAATTACAGGCGTTTCTACGGCTTTAAAATTGCGGGAAAACGGCAAAAATTGCATTCTTCTGGAGGCTGCCAATATTGGTTTCGGAACCACCGGAGGAACAACTGCGCATATCAATGATTTTTTTGATACCACTTTCGATGAGGCGATTAATGATTTTGGCCTGGAACAGGCAAAATTGTTTGCTGAAGTAGGAAAAGAAGCACAGGATCATATTAAAAATAATATTAAGAAATATGGGCTGGACTGCGATTTTGAAGAAAAAGCGGCCGTTCTTTTTGCATTAGACGAAAGGCAGGCTGAAAAGCTGAAAGATATTGTGGCAGGAGCTTCTAAAGTAGGACATGAAATGACATATACGGAAGAAATTTCTTTTCCGATTCCTTTTAAAGAAGCCGTGATTATTCCCAACCAGGCGCAGTTTCATCCGATCAAGTATATAAAGGGATTATGTGAGGCTTTTTTACAGCTGGGCGGACATATTTTGGAAGACTGTACTTGTGAAAGTCATGAGGAACAGGACGAAATCATTGTTTTGAAGACTTCAAAAGGTGAAATAAAAACGAAGAATCTTGTGTATGCTACTCATATTCCTCCGGGAGTCAACATCCTTCATTTTATGACAGCTCCTTACAGAAGCTATGCAATGGCTTTTAGTTTAAACTATGATGAGTATTCCCAGCATCTCGGATATGATCTTACAGAGCCGTATCACTATTACAGAACTCAGAAAATAGATGGAAAAACTCTGCTGATTGCTGGAGGAGAAGATCACAAAACAGGTCATGAAGAAAATACGGGAGAATGCTTTTCAAGATTGGAAAACTATGTCCGGCAGTATTTTGACGTTGAAACAGTATACTACAGCTGGTCGAGCCAGTATTATGAACCGGTGGATGGATTTCCCTATATCGGAAAACTCCCGGGAAGTAAAGGAAAAGTATTTACAGCGACAGGTTTTAGAGGAAACGGAATGATCTTCGGAACAATAACTTCACAAATTTTGACGGACATCATCGTTCATGGGAAAAGTAAATATGAAGAAATATTCAGTCCTTCAAGAATAAAGCCGGTGGCAGGATTTACAGAATTTGTAAAGGAAACCGCTGAGGTTGCCTGCGATTTTATTAAAGATAAAATAACGGCCGAAAAGATTGCTTCATGGGAAGAAATTAAAGAAGGAGAGGCCAAAGTTATAAAACATGAAGGAGAATCATTGGCAGTATATAAAGAAAAAGAAGGGAAAATCCATGTGCTGAAAAGTACCTGTCCGCATGTGCACTGTGAAGTCCGTTGGAACGGTGCCGAACTGAGCTGGGATTGTCCGTGTCATGGTTCCAGATTCAATGTAAATGGAAAAATGCTTACAGGGCCTACAGTAAAAGATCTGCAAAGAATAGATATTGAAGAACGCGAATAAGATTTAACTGTTCTAAATAGTAAAACAATGAATTCCAAAAGCTTTTTTTATCGCAATAGTCTGAGTATAGTTTTACTCTTTTTGATGTTTTCGTTCCTGATAGGGCAGTTTTTAACAGGTTGGAAAACAGAAAATAAGGAATTGGTAGAAAATGGAGAACAAGCATTGAATATAACGCAATACCTTAAAAGCGGACATTTTATTCAGGCTACATTTGAAAACTGGGAGAGTGAATTTTTACAAATGATGCTGTATGTATTACTAACAGTTTCTTTGCGGCAGAAGGGCTCCAGCGAATCCAAACCTTTGGAAGGAGAAGAGGAGGTGGATAAAGAACCCCAACCTCATCCCAATGCTCCATGGCCCGTAAAGAAAGGAGGAATATGGCTTAAAATATATAAACATTCATTATCATTGGCCTTTGGTATATTGTTTTTGATAAGTTTTATCCTGCATTTCTACGGAAGTCTTAAAGATTATAATACGGAGCAGATTTCAAAGAATGAACCTGTAGTTTCGGCATTGCAGTATATTTCAGAATCCAGGTTCTGGTTCGAATCTTTCCAGAATTGGCAGAGCGAATTTTTAGCCGTGGCATCTCTGGTGATTTTATCCATATGGCTTCGGGAAAAAGGTTCTCCGGAGTCCAAACCGGTGGATATGGCCTACGATGAAAATTAAAAAATGATACGATTATGAAACCTAAAGAAATATTTGGAGTACCTGTTCAGAAGAAAGGGAGCTTTCATGATACGGAAGCTAAGAAAGACTATGACAATCCGGATGAAGTACATGAAGGGTTCAATAGATTAAAAGAAAGATTCATGTTGATAAACAATTGGAAAAGCTATTGTGGAGAAAGCTTTGCCGATTTTAAGCTTTTCGATTCAGAAGGTAAAATGGTGGACCGGTATCCATTAATTGGAGATTATATAAGGATAGACATTCCGGGTCCTGGAACGGTTGAAGCCAAAGGTTTCGACTGGGTAGAGATTACAGATTTGTTTGAAGAACGGACTCATGGCATTTGTCTTGATTTTGTAATGATGACATGCAGGCCTTCGAAAAATCCGCAGGATAAAACTTCTGGACATATTTTACATTTTTATTCGGATGAGGCTACCTCTACATTTGGAATCTTTAAAGGAAGAGATTTTATTCAGGCCGGAATTTACGGCAGAAATGAAACACCAAATATGGACGCAGAGTTTATAGACAAAGCCAGAAACCTATTGATTGCTGCAGGCGGAATGATTGGAGTCTCAAAGATTCAGTGGAAGACATTAGTAAACGGATTTTTGGATTTCTAATACGGATTGAAAGATTTGCTGAAGTTGAGAAATATATTGTTTTCTGAAATAAGTATCATTTGTTACAAGTTATTTTTATCCATTGCATATGAAAAAGCACATTGTCATTGTTGGCGGAGGATTTGCCGGGATCAATCTGGTGAAATCTTTGGTAAACGATAATAGATTTACAATAACATTGGTAGATAAGAACAATTACCATTTTTTTCCGCCGCTTATCTACCAGGTTGCCACTTCTTTCATTGAAGCGTCGAATATCAGCTATCCGTTCAGAAGGTTGTTTTCAAACTATAAGAATGTACAATTTTATATGGGAAGTCTGCTAAGAGTAGTTCCGGAAACTAAAACCATAGAAACAGATAACGGAAAACTAGAGTATGATTACCTGGTTCTGGCATTAGGCACAGAATCTAATTTCTTTGGAATGGAAAATGTTCAGAAATGTGCATTGCCCATGAAAACAATTGATGAAGCGCTGTATCTGAGAAACTACATTCTGCTGACACTTGAGGAAGCGGCAAGGAATAAAAACATTAAAGAAGCTCCAAAGCTGCAGAATATAGTAATTGCCGGTGGCGGTCCTACCGGAGTGGAGCTTGCAGGAATGATCGCGGAAATGGGACAGTATATTGCGGAAAGAGAATATCCTGAAATTAACCGGAGTTTCTCCAATATCTATCTTATTGATGCACTGCCGGTTCTGCTGTCTCCTATGAGCAAGATCGCACAGGAAGCTGCTTATATTAAATTACAAAAATTAGGCGTTAAAATTATTTTAAACGTGGCTGTTAAAGATTATATTGATTCAAAAGTAATATTGGCAGACGGAAGGTCTATTGAAACCGAAACATTGATTTGGACCTCGGGAGTGATTGGTAGGGAAGTAGAAGGCCTTCCGGAAGAAAGTATTGGAAAAGGAAGGAGAATTCTGGTAGATGAATACAATAAAGTTCAGGGATTAGACAGTGTTTATGCTTTAGGAGATATCTGTCTGCAAATGACAGATGAAAAATATTCTAAAGGACATCCCCAATTGGCGCAAGTGGCGATTCAACAAGGGAAAAATTTAGGAAAAAATTTGAAGAGAATTGAAGATGAAAAAATTTTAATTCCTTTCAGATATAAAGATAAAGGGAGTATGGCGATTATTTCAAAATTCAATGCAGTAGTAGACCTTCCTAATTTCTCTTTTAAAGGATTTGCAGCTTGGCTTACATGGCTGTTTATTCATATTATTCCTTTAGTCGGTTTTCGGAATAAACTTCGACTGGCGCTTGATTGGTTAAGATTATTTATCACAAATAATCCTTCTATAAGATTGATTCTAAGGCCAAAAAAAAATAATACTTAAAGAAATTGTTTTTTTTAATAGTGTGAATATTTTTGAGATCAAGCAGCTATTAATTACGGCATAGCTTCAGTGAACAAATTAAAGCTCATTAACATACTTATTTAAAAATCTTAGTGATTATCTTTCCGATCTCTATAAAATCAATATGATTCCCTACTGACCTTTTTTCAGTATTATTATTGTCAAATTCAGAAAAAGGAAAAATGAGCAGATAATTTTTATCAATCAAATATTTATTCAATAATTCCGGGATCAGCCTCATCTGAGGAATATAAGATTTCATTCCTCTTTTTGCCATGAAAATAATAAGAGCTTCATTTTCTTTCAGTTCCGCTGCTGTTTTTTCGCCATCTTTCCATCTGTTTAGGATTATGAATTCCGCTTCAATATTGGCTTTTTTTATAATTCTCTGCAAGATCGCTATAATTTCTTCCGGAGCATAAAAAGTGATGATTGCCCCGGAGTTTCTTGCAATATTCCATACTCTGAGCAAGGCATGAAAAAAGCCTGCTTCGCGGTGTGCATTCTCCGGAATCATAACAGCGTATCTTTTTATGGTAGATAGAGGTTGTGCAGCATGATACACCATCACATTCACATCATCATTCTGTAGATATCCATTATAAAGATTATAGACAAAGGACGGAGAGAAGCCTTTATCATCTTCCAGCCCAATGATGAGATCTGTAATATTCTGTTCTTTAATGACGTTGTTTATTCCATTAATGACATCATTATCATATCTTTTCAAAGACTGGATTTTTACATCTGCGGAGGCTGCAATATCGGTAGCGTAATGTAAAAGTTTCTCGGCATTTTTTACGGACGACTCGTTTTTATCTTCATTAATAACATTTAAAGCAAACAAATTTTCAAGGTTGGTGTGTGCCTTAATTAAAATCCCAAGATTAACCATTCTTTCTACCGTTGCTTCATAATTCAATGCCAAAAGAATGTTTTCCTGTTCATGGCTGTTTCCTGATACGGTTTCTTCATTGTCTTGCTCTGCAATTTTTTGTGCATTGGACATGGATATAAATGATGAAATAGTACATGAGATAAGGATCAATAAAATACTGCCGTTCAGGACGTGCTCATTTAATAATCTGACGGGTTCCCCGGTTTCACTTTCAGAAAGAATAATATTATACCCAACCATTACAGATGCCAATGTTGCGGCAGCAGATGCTGAACTTAAACCGAAAATTAGGCGGCCTTCTTCTTTGCTAAGTCTGAAGGTTTTCTGGGTCATAACAGCAGAAATATATTTTCCTCCTATAGAGGCAATCAGCATAATTGCCGCCACTTCCAGGGTTTCCCAGCTTTTAAAAAAAACTTTAAAATCAATCAGCATTCCCACACTGATAAGGAAAAACGGAATGAATATGGCATTTCCTACAAATTCCACACGGTTCATTAATGAAGAAGTATGCGGAATAAGCCTGTTTAAAGCCAGTCCAGCAAAGAATGCTCCGATGATTGCTTCAACGCCTGCAAATTCTGCTAACAGAGCGGCAAGATAAATCATCACCAAAACAAAAATATATTGGGAGATTTTATCATCTACTTTTTTGAAAAACCATCGTCCGATAATCGGGAATATCAGCAACACGACCAAAGCAAAAGCTATAAAGGAGACTGAAAGTTTGATCCAAAATTCTGTTTTAACATCACCCTGAGACATTCCTACAATAATAGCAAGAACCAAGAGGGCTAAAATATCAGTAATCATTGTTCCGCCCACGGTGATGTTCACTGCGGAGTTTTTGGATATTCCTAATTTACTGACTAAAGGATAAGCTATTAACGTGTGTGATGAAAATAAGCTTGCAAAAAGTATGGAAGTCAGTACCGAGAAATTCAGAATATAGACCCCTCCAAGGTATCCTAAAACAAAAGGTACAGTAAAGGTATAGATTCCAAAAGTGAGGCTTTTCCATTTATTTTTTTTAAAATCTCCCATATCTATTTCCAGACCTGCCAGAAACATGATATAAAGTAATCCGGTTGTTCCCGTTACAACGATACTGCTGTCTCTTGCCAAAATATTGAATCCATTCGGACCAATAACCGCTCCGGCTATAATTAAACCAAGTAAATGAGGAACCTTAATTTTATTGAGTAAAAGAGGGGCTGCTAAAATGATGATAAGAACTAAAAGAAATTTTAGCACAGGATCTTCAACGGGAAGGCTTACGGTATGTATATTGAGTAAGGTCATGAGCATTTATTTTTTAGAACGTATCAGCTCAACGGAGAATTTTGCTATACAATTATCAACAGCGATAGTCCTTGTTCCCCGGATTTTATCTGTCGAAATATCATTGAGCAAAACATTCATGTCCACCTTTTTCTTTGCCGTGGAATCTGTTTTGAAATTGAGTTTAATTTCGTTATTCTCAAAATTGCCGGAATATAACCTTACTAAATTATTGTTGTTGATGATTTTTGTGAATAACTGAATAGAGTCACTGGCAAATTCCCAGATATCGGTTCGTTGATCTCCCACTACATAATCACTGCAGTTAGATTCAGTACAGATCACTTTTCCGGTCCAAGATCCCACAATATTATCCGGCCATTTAATAATTTTGATTGAATCTGAATGTCGTTTATCAAAAATGCTGTCTCTCATTTTTAGCAGAGCATTGTATTCTGCTTCTTTCTGGGCAAATAATTTTTCCTTTTCCAATAATTGCTGTTCCTTCAAAGCCAATTCTTTCGTTTTATCTTTGTTATTGCAGTTTACAAGCAGTAATAAAAGAAAATTTAAAAATAGTAGATTTTTCATAGAAGTACATTGCTGCCTAAATATAGAAAAATCTACAGCTAAATCCAACTTTACAGGAGATAAAAAAACAAAATAAAGATAATTGCCGATAAAGCTAGGTATGGTTGATTTTGCCTATATTTAAGAATAAACGGCAACAATTATCCCATTGCCAATCGTGCCGGTATTGTCAGAAATTTCAAAATCCATTCCGGTATACAGTTTACCCAGAAATGATTCTGCGTTAATCAATGTAACATCAACACTAACAGAATCACCCGGAAAAATAAGTTCTTCTTCCTCAAGAATCTGAGCACCAATATAAGTTTGCAATTCAAAAGGAAATTGAAATGCTGTGCGAAACCCATCAGACACAGGACTTACCAGTCCTCCTTTTTCAGTGGGGTAATAATTAATGAGTGCCTTAAAGTGTGAAAGTTTTTTCATTAAGGCAAAGCTAGAAAAGAATTCTTAAACTTTTCGAACATTTATACCATTTATCGCATGGTTTACTATTTTAAGGACCTTAGATAATATCAAAAATCACCTTATTAATCTATATGATAGGATTTTTAAAAGTGATTTTTGATAAAAATAGGAATAAGCTCAAATAAATTAAAATAATCTGTTATGTAAAGATCTTAATGCTTCAATTTTGTGAATGGAAGAAACCAGTATTGAGATATTGTTTTCACTTCCTCCGTAAGAAATCATTCTTATCGGAATATGTTTTACGGCGTCTGAAACGATACTGGCATATCCGTGATTGCTTTTCCTGAAATCTCCTACAATGCAGACGATAGATTGCTCATTATCGATTTCAACGGCAGAAAACATCTCCAGTTCCTTTATAATTTCAGGAAGGGAACCGGTTTCATCTATGGTAAGCGAAACCGCTACTTCCGAAGTCGTGATCATATCAATCGGGGTTTTGAAACGTTCAAAAACTTCAAAAACCTTTCTTAAAAAGCCATACGCCATCAACATTCGGGAAGATTGAATACGGATGGCTGTAATGCCGTCTTTAGCAGCAATGGCTACAATCTGATTCTGATTGGTAGTTTCTCCGGAGATCAATGTTCCCGGTGCTGTCGGGTTCATTGTATCTAATAATCTTACGGGAACATTGTATTTTCTTGCCGGAAAAACACTTTGGGGATGCAGGATTTTGGCTCCAAAATAGGACAGCTCTGCCGCTTCATCAAAATTAAGTCTGGCAATGGATTTTGTGTTCGAAACATATCTCGGATCATTATTATGAAACCCGTCAATATCTGTCCAGATCTGAATCTCTTCGACCTGTAGTGCTGCACCTATTAATGAAGCCGTATAATCTGAACCTCCTCTGCGAAGGTTATCAATTTCTCCTTCAGCATTTTTGCAGATATATCCTTGCGTGATAAACAGTTTTTCCTCAGGATATTTTAAAATCTCCAGGCTTAAGTGTTCCTGGATATATTCGATGTCGGGTTCGTTGTTTTCATCAATCAGCATAAAGTCAAGGGCCGGTAACAGTACAGAAGGCACTTCAATTTCTTTTAAATGCAAATGAAATAAGGTAGTGGAGATAATCTCACCCTGAGCCAGAATGATTCGTTCGGCAGTTGAGGTGAAATTCTTATTTTTAAATTGGTAAAACAAATCGAATACTTTATCAATAAACTCTGTTGCTTCTGAAACAGATTCCTCAGTTTTAAATAATTGATGAATAAATTTTTTATATTGCTCATAAAGCTTATCAATGTGTGCATACGCAGCCTGAATGTCTTTTTTTGCATAGAGCTCAGATAAGATGACCAAATCATTGGTAGTTCCGGATACGGCAGATAAAACAACCAAATGCTTATCTGCTTTCTGAGAACGGATGATAGGTAATAACTGTTCAATTCTTTCCGGGCTTCCAACCGAAGTACCTCCAAATTTTAAAACTTTCATAATAGATAAAAATGTTAATTATTAAAACAAAAAAAGGAGCTTGTCGTGATGACAAGCTCCTGATGTATCTGGGTTCTAACCAAAGGAAAATGACTCACGACGTTCGGCGTAAGTACTGTTTCTTTCCCTTTTTTAAGTTAGATAATATCATTTCTTTTTTTTGCTGGGCAAATATAGAAAATAAAATTTATGTTTTTTAAATTTTTAATCAATTATTTCTACTTTTCTCACGACTTCTGTAATGGTTTGCAATGTTGACCGCTAAAGAAATGACTGAGCCTCTCATCAATGACCAAGCTGGGAATTTACTAAATGAAGCTTCTAGACTTACTGCAACTACAGAATGGTGACCCAAAAAAACTTTCACAGGAATGAAAAAAAAGTGAATTTTGAGCATTGAAATTACAATCAGTACCATTCAATTTCAAAAAACAAAAGGTGCTGCAACTACAGAACAGAGAGGTCAAAAAACTTTTATAAAAGCCGAAGAAATATAAAATTTGAATTCTTAAAAAAGAAGTCGTCATTGAGTTCAAAATATTAGTAAAAAATACATGTGATTTTTGTAATCCGCTATTAAGCCTCTCGCTATCAATTTTTATCAAAACTAATTTTCAATAATCAAATGAGTACACCACTAGATACAATTTTCAGTTGGTTTGAAGCCGGAGACTTTCCAACAGAGACACAGTTTAAAGAAACATTTTCATCTTTTTATCATAAGGATAACCTAATCCCTATGGAGAATATTGAAGGGTTTGGAGAAATATTTCAATTATTTGCGAGTGCAGAAGCATTTAAAGAGCATTTAGCAGATCCAAAGGCTCATTCGGAATTTCTGGCTCTGCTTGATGCCAGTAATCTGACTCCGGCTCATGTGGAAAGCTGGAAAAGTAAGCTCTCCATTAACAATGCTGCCACAATTGATAGCTCCGATCAACTGGGTAATGTGTACACCAAAATACAGGTAGATGAGTTTGTTGGTCAATTGAAAGATGTGGATAAAGACTTAACATCGGAGATCGAAAAGATTAAAAGGCTACTCCTGTCTAATGATTCTTCTTTGGATGAGGTTCAGGAGATCGTAGACTATATCAAAGAAAATAGGGAACAGATAGAGTTTCTTAAAGAGGCTGTTATCAACAGTTCAGATGATAAAATCCGCCTTATTGGAAGTTATTCAAACTGGGGATTGGTCATTTATCAAAATCAGTTCAATGATTTGGTGTATGATAAAATTAAAACTATCGAAGATTCCACCAGTTCCGAAAAAAACAAGTATGAAGAGAGAGTAAGGGGTGACTCTGTGATAAAACATAATCTTGATACATTAAGCTTTGTGATTGATGCCTATGACACAATTACAATGTTTACAATACCTCTTAAGGTAAGAAGAATAGACAGCAATACTGTTGAAGTGCTGTTTGATTCAATACCACCCAATATCATTCAGTTAACAATTAAAAAAATATAATTATGGACATTAAATACGCTTATTATCGAAGCTCTGTAGGGTACAAAATCGAAGGAAAAACAGACAATGAGATTTTAACCGCAGGAGGTAACACAAAATCAATCAATTCTTTTTGGCATGATGGAAATTTGAATCCGTTAGATTATGTGCCGAAAACACGAACGTTAACAATCAACGGTACAGCTTATGATTTGTCGGCAAACAGATCATTTACAACCCCGGACACAATTACCCGTTTAAAAGGAGGTGCATCCGGAACTTTGGTATCCGGAGATGTGACCCTTGCGGCAGGTTCTAACGTGACGATTAATCAGACCGGGAATACCATCACATTAGCTGCTACCGATACAACGTACAGTGCAGGTAACGGTCTTACATTAACAGGAACTTCATTTTCCTTACCAGTTACTACTTCAGGTACCGGGAATGTGGTGACGGGAATTACTCAGACGGCTAACGGAATAACGGTGAATCTTGGCACTATGCCTACATCAACGGATTTGGCAAATTATATCCCGTTATCGCAAAAAGGTGCGGCAAATGGTGTTGCTACATTGGATGGAGCAGGACAGGTTCCGGCATCTCAATTACCATCTTATGTGGATGATGTTTTGGAAGGATATTATAAAGCTGCTGACGGAAAGTTTTATAAAGAAGCAGCATATACCAACCTTATTGCCGGTGAGACAGGAAAAATTTACGTGTCTCTTGATACTAACAAAACCTACCGATGGACCGGGACAACGTTCGTTTATATCACCTCTGGTGCTGTAGATTCTGTAAATGGACTGACAGGGGTTGTGGTTTTAAACAAATCTCATGTCGGCTTAAGTAACGTTGATAATACGGCAGATGCAGCAAAAAATGTTCTTACCGCTACCAAATGGGCTACAGTCAGAACTATTTCGCTTTCCGGAGTTACCGCGACAGCACAGAACATTGACGGTTCCGGAAATGTAGCAATTCCTGTTACTGCTGTTCCGGCAACATTGTTAACGGGAACTGCAGCAATCAATACAACAGGATCGGCGGCAAAACTGACAACACCGAGAACAATTTCTGCTACAGGTGACGCTTCGTGGACGACAACCTTTGACGGTTCGACAAACGTTACCTCAGCATTAACATTGGCTGCAACAGGCGTAACCGCCGGTACTTACGATCAAGTTACGGTGGATTCTAAAGGTAGAGTTACTGCCGGAAGTAATACTGTAAGATCATACACGACTGCTATTTCCGGAACTGCAAGTATAGCGCACAATTTAGGGACTAGAAATGTGGATGTTGCAATGTATGATACTGTAACATTTTACAAAATTGATGGCAGAATAAAATTAACTGATCCGAATAAAATAGATATTGAATTTGATTCTGCTTTACCTAATACTGTATCAGTAACAGTAACCAGTAAAGATATTTAATATGGATATAAAATACGCATATTATAATACTTCTAAAGGCTATAGAGTAGTGGGCGGTACAGCCGCCCACTTTTTAAAAGCTGATGGTTCTTTAGATAATACGGAGTATATTGATAAAACTTCAGCACAGAATATAACAGGAATTAAAAGATTTTATACTTCTGGAGGTAATAATTATGACAATAATAGTCTACATATTGCATCATCAGATGGTTCAGATCCAGCGATAACCTTCAATAAAATTGGAACTATTGCAGGTCAAATTAAAATGAATGCTGCGGGTTATCATTTTTTAAACCCAGGTTTAGGATACTATCCAGTAAATGCAGCAGGATATGTAAAATCAGGTTCGGATGATTCATACTTACTATTAGGAGGAGGAGGGCATGTACCTAGAACAAGCTTTGCTTCTGGTAATTATAGAAACTATCAGGATAATAGAGAAATAAATTCTAATGAGATATCTCCAATGCAAATTTCATATGGATTTACCACTTGGAATAATGATATAACTACATCAACTTATGCGGACTTCTTACATTTTGGTGGTTATACAGATGCATCAGGTGGTGCTCAAAATCTAATAGTATTTAATAAAAATGGATTTGGTATAAGACAATTTCAAGGACCTTGGCAAGATGGTAATAAGTATAGTAAATATGTAGATTATTTTCATAATGGAACAACAATTAATTATTCAGATATTTTAACTAATATTATAACAGCAGGAGGGAGTTCATGGGGCTGGAGAAAATTATTATCAAGAGGCTGGAATACTACTTATGGTTATTTTACAGAAATTAATGTACCAAGTTCTGTAAATACTACAGCTTCATTTATTCTATCTGAAAATGGAAATGGATATATAGGAGGGAATAAAATATGGCATTCTGCGAATTTTAATCCTGATTCAAAAGATGATGCATGGCTTCACTCAGGTAGAGACTTCACTCAAGGAACTCGAATACTTACTAATATAGATTATTCTCAGGCTCAGGGCGGGGCATTTCTTTTAGAAATTAAAGGGAATATGTATGGTGGAGGTATGGTAATGGATTGTAAAGTACAAGGCTATATTTACAATAACACTATTATTAATGCTAATGGGTACTCTACACATCCGCTTTTAACGGAAATTATTGCTTTAAACCTAAATGGTGAGCTTTGTTTTTGGTTCCCAAGGCTATCTTATTGGCAGGGATTCTCGGTAAAAGTAACTGATGTTACCTCAGCAGGTGTAACAACTACAACAAATAGAGCATATCAAGTAGCTGACACAGCCGATCCGGGAGGTACTAAAAGAGTTGGCATTCCAATAGCTACAATAGCTACCCAGAATTGGGTTAATGCACAGTCATTTGTTACCACAAATACAGTACAGGCTGTAACAGCATTAAAGGAATTTTATGCTACTCTTGCAATGGCGAATGGTCAATCTATTTACCTCAAAGGTTCATCAGATACTGCCCATTATATTAGGCATTTTTCAGATGATACGGATGGTTTTGGAGTAAATTCGGGATTTGCAGTTAAGAACTATTCTACACTTGAAAATTTATTTCAAGTTACATCAACAGGCTTTGGTGAGTTTAAACAGAATGTTCGGGCAGGCGGATTTTTAAAGACAGGCTCATCAAATAATTTCGTACTATTAGGATATGGAGATCATAAACCTTTAAGTGATTTCTGGACTCCGGCTAATTTTAATCCTGCAACTAAAGTTAATGCTTGGGAAAATGCTTATGCATTAGGTTTTTCTTCAGGCCTGTCTACAGCAGCTCCTTATATATATCATGCTACTAATGGTCATGTATTCTTAGCTACTCAATCCTGGGTGTCATCCATTTTTGCTAATCAAATTCAGTTAAATGTGGAATTCACTGCAAATTTAGGGACAGGTTTGATGTTATCAGATGATTATTTGGGAGGTGAATCGGGAATTATAGATAATCAGCTTAAAAGACTTATTACAGCGAAAAAAGATGAGTATTATTTTTATGGTTCCGAATATGGTAAATTTGATGGCTTAAATTTTCACTGGGATAGAAAGCTTTTTGGAATGGGAAGAGAAGCTAATAAGGAGGATAAATTAACAGTGGAAGGATCTGTAAAAGCCAGTCGAAATTTTAAATCGGAGGGTGAAGAGGCTGACACAATGTTCATTCCAGACGGGCAGTTAGCGACTCTCAGAGATGAAATCGTTAATGAGAAATATGCAATCAGGTTAGATCCGCATGAATATGTAATGGATTCATTTAGCTTTCTTGATGTAAACGATAGAAATAGACTTATCCATGTTATCGGGGAGTATGTTAAAATGGTTGTTAATTTCAAAGAAATCTATCCAAAACAACAGATAGTTATATATAATTTTGATCAGAAAAGTAACAGTATGGAAGTTCAAATATATGGCCAAGCCAGATATAAGATTGAGCCAGGATGCTTCCTTAGATTGTATGTAACGGAATCATTAAGAGTAATTGCAGAAAGGCTACAGCCGTGTGAGTTTATTTGGTAAATAAAATAAATAATAAATTAAAAACTTCTAACAGTAATTTTAATTTACAGAGTTCACTGCCCACAGTCGGAAGACAAAAAGTCTTCTGATTGTGGGCTTTTTGTATATCAATATTTGGATCTTCCTAAACAGATGTTTACAAATCGGATCAATAAAGAGATTGAATTTTCAATTATTTTTGAGATAAAATTTATTAGACGTTAGAACATTTAAATTTTTTGTTGATTATCATAGCTTCATAATTTTTTCCGTCAGAATAAAGAGTTCATTCTGAGTACCTGATCACGACAGCATTTTACAATAAAGACAAATTACTTAGTCATTTTATTACATAAGCATAAAGAGATTTACTGTATAATGTATTCTTATACAAATAGTTATATACAGATGGGATTTTCAACTTAAGTAGTGTAGACATATTTTTTTTAACGTTATCCACTCTTTTTATTAATAGATTATCTAATCCTGAAATAATAATACACAAAAAGATAGACAGGTTCAATAAAACTGGTATGTTGAACGAATCATATTTTGGTCAAACTTAAAATATTATATTTGCAGTACAGGTATGTTTTTAATGAAAATAATCAATACAGATGAGAACCTATAAGTTTGAGCTGTTCACTAACACAATTGAAAAAAATATCAGGGAGGGGATTTTCAAGCCCGGGCAGAAGCTGCCATCCGTGAGACAGATCAAGGAAAAATATCAGCTCAGCAGTAGTACTGTACAATTGGGATATGAACATCTAATACTTAGCGGAGTAGTTGAAAGTATCCCTAAATCAGGCTATTATGTCTGCAATAAAGTATCAAACGCGGAACATTCAGTAATTAAACATAAGCCTGTGGTAAGAGATGCCATCTTCAGTAATCATCTTGCCTTGACCACCTCATTAAGGATGGGCAGGAAAATTTCAGAATTCAATGTAGCTGCTCCGGGTGACCTTGTTATCCCGCAAAAGTTATTGTTAAGGACGATGCAGCAGGTCATCAGGGAACAAGGAGTTGGTTTACTGCGGTATTATCCCGCAAGTGGGCTCTATTCACTAAAGGAGAACATTATAAAACAAGCGGTACATTCTCAAACTATAATTAGTCCGGACGAATTATTAGTCACGGACGGTGCTTTGCAGGCATTGTACATAGCACTTTCTGCGACGTGTAATTCCGGGGATGTGATCGCATTGGATAGTCCCTGTGTTTTTTCTGTCCTGGAAGTTATCAGGGTACTGAAACTGAAAGTTATTGAGGTTCCCGTTGATCCTGTGCTTGGATTTGATGTGGATTTCTTCAATAAAGCCTGTGGGAAAAACACAATAAAGGCAGTGGTGGTCACTCCGAATTTCCATAATCCTACAGGAACAGTACTAAGCGATGAGCAGAAAAAAATGTTACTGAATATTGCTCAACGACATCATATTGCTGTAATAGAAAATGATATATATGGAGATCTTTATTTTCACGGACAACGACCTTCTACTATAAAGAGCTTTGATGATAGTGGCTTGGTGCTGACCTATTCATCCTATGCAAAAACACTGGCTCCGGGAATCAGGCTGGGATGGCTAAGTTCAGGTCAATTTATGGAGCGTGCTGAGCAGATCCGGTTTTCATTAGGCAGCAGCGTTTCCCCTTTGTATCAGGAAACAGTAAATCGTTTGATTGAAGGCAGCAGTTACGACCGTCATGTAAGATCTTTTCGTATGCAATTGGCAAAAAACGCCCATTTTGCGACTAATTTACTCTTGACTCATTTTCCCGAAAATACTTATGTAGCAGCACCATCCGGAGGATATAACCTTTGGATAAAAATGCCCAATGCAATCGATATGAATTTTTTTTATCAGCAGTGTGAGAAAATAGGCGTAAGGTTTACACCAGGCTATACCTTTTCATTTTCATCTGCTTTTGACCCATATTTCAGGCTTGTTTTTGCAGACACTTTTTCTCCAAAAAGAATAGAGGCTATCAGGCAGTTGGGTCAACGTTTGAGATAAATTCTGTATCGATCGGTCTTAAGAGAAGGGTAATTTTTGAGGTCTTTCCGACTTCAGTATTTTTGTGCAAATCTATTGAGCATGAAATGGATAAATAGTTTTTAGGGTAATGCTTATTGCGTCTATTATTGAACTTAAGCTTTCTTAGGACAGTATAAAAGAGTAGAATCTGTACTGGTTCTATTTAAATAATTTGTATCGTGACAATTTATGATAGCGGCTATAAATTTGTTTAAATTTTTAAAGTAATCATGAATATAGTTACAAAATTTGCTTTAGCTACGGATGAATCCACGGATATCCTTTTAAAACTTGTGCATAAACTGCTGGCCGAAAATTACAGCCAACTATTGGATTCGAAACAATTACAGGAATATATCGAAAAGTATTATAACAGAAAATATTTTGTCAGCGAAATGAATAGCATGTCCAATCAATCGCTTGTGGTATATGCTGATAATATGGCGGTAGGATATGCAAGAGTAACATCGAGAGGAAAAGTTCCCGAATCACTTAATGATAAGAGAGCTGTTCGTATAGCTGATTTCTCGATACTTAAAAGCTTTATGGAGCCTGAAATCCAAGAATCATTATTTCAGAAATGTTTTTCCGTATGTAAATATGTAGAGGGGATTTGGATAAATGAATATAAAGAGAACCCGATCCTGGAATTCTTTGAGAACAAAGGATTTTTACGCCAGGCCGAAACATTTGAATTGGATGATATACCGTTGTCATCCATTTGCTTCATTTATCAAAATGAGCCACAATAAAAAGAAACTATGATTGAAGCCATAATCTTTGACATGGATGGCCTATTGATCGATGCAGAACCTTTTTGGAAAATAACAGAAAAAGAAGTATTTAGATCTTTCGGGATTGAGGTCACGGAGTACCACTCATCCATAACGAGCCGAATGACGACAAAAGAAGCGACCGAATATTGGTCAGCCTGAAACCATGTAATAATATAATGAATTAACATACGGTTTTCCTAAAGAAAATAATTATTTAATAACAGAAAGAAAATTATGATAAAGTTACCTATTCTTGACAAGTACCATAATGACACTTTATGGAGATAGAGCTGCTGGCCGGTAAATATCCTTATTCAAATGAGCTATCTCAGAATTATAATGTGACTGATTGATTTCATAACCGACGATACGTTCTTTGTTGTCTATCATCAGTTGTAAGCTAAAAATTGCTACTACTTATTTCGGTGTAAATAAACATCTTGCATTGTCTGTTAGAATAAAAACTCTTTACTCGGAAAGGAATCTTTGGTCACAGTTTTGATGTAAAAAACAAGGAGCATTGAATTTTGAAGCTGAAACAAAAAAATCAAAATGTATTTCGATCTTTTCTTTTACCCATTTACAAAAATAATTAATCAGAAATGTAACAATGGAAAATAAAAATTTAATTCAAAAAAGTATTGATACAGTAAGGGTTCTCGCAGCAGATGCCGTACAGAAAGCAAATTCAGGACATCCGGGGACACCTATGGCTTTAGCGCCGTTAGGTCATGTGCTTTGGTCTGAAATTATGAAGTACAACCCACAAAATCCCGAATGGGCAAATCGTGATAGATTTGTCCTTTCTTGCGGTCATGCGTGCATGCTGCAATACTGCTATTTGTATTTGACAGGATATAAAATTACATTAAGTGATATTGAAAATTTCAGGCAGTTACACAGCATTACTGCGGGTCATCCTGAATATGGACTTGCTCCCGGAATTGAAGTGACGACCGGTCCGCTGGGACAGGGATTTGCGAACGGTGTAGGAATGGCTATTGCGCAACAATATATGGCAAAACGTTACAATCGCCCGGATTTCAATATTTTCGATTATAAAATTTATGCGATATGCAGTGATGGTGATATAATGGAAGGTGTTTCTGCAGAAGCCGCATCGCTTGCTGGACATCTGGGTTTAGGAAATATAATTTATTTCTACGACAGTAACCATATCACCATTGAGGGCAATACTGATCTGGCTTTTGATGAAGACGTTTCCAAGAGATTTGAAGCTTACGGATGGCACGTACAAAATCTGTCAGATATTAATGATCTTGAGGCATTATCCGATGCAATCAAAAATGCACAAAACGAAACAGAACGTCCCTCCTTAATAAAAGTCCGCAGCCATATCGGTTACGGAAGTCCTAATAAACATGATTCTGCATCGGCACACGGCTCTCCTTTAGGGAAAGATGAAATTCGTCTGGTTAAAGAAAATTTCGGATTCGATCCAGAAAAAAACTTCGTTGTTCCTGCTGAGGTCTTAGATTTTTACAATAAAGCAGGCAGGAAATCCTCCGCAAATGAGGACGAATGGAATGAATTATTCAAAAATTACAAGAAGCAATATCCCGATCTTGCCGAAGAATATGAATCTATCACTTCTGGAAAATTACCTCAGGGCTGGGAAGAAAAACTGCCGGTATTTGAGCCTGGTGAAGGTGTCGCGACCCGCAAGGCTTCAGGCAAAACATTGAATGCCATCGCAGAATATTTACCTCAGTTAATCGGTGGTTCAGCGGATCTGTCTCCTTCTACAAATACAGTTCTTGAAGCTTATCAGTCATTTTCAGCAATACACCGTGACGGTCGTAATTTCCATTTTGGAATTAGAGAGCATGCGATGGGAGCTGTGCTCAACGGAATGGCTTTAAGCAATTATTTGATTCCGTATGGTGCAACATTTTTAATATTTTCAGATTACATGCGTCCGCCACTTAGGCTTGCCGCCATCATGAAAATACGTCAGATCATGGTTTTTACCCACGACAGTATAGGTCTCGGAGAAGATGGGACTACACACCAACCGGTAGAACAATTGATCGGATTGCGAACAGTGCCGAATATGACGGTAATTCGTCCGGCGGATGCAAATGAAACCGCACAAGCCTGGCGTGTTGCTATTGAACACAAAGATGGACCAGTCGCCATTGCATTGACCAGACAGGAAATTCCGGTCATCGATCAAAAAAAATATACGAATGCAAAAAGACTGGAGAAGGGTGCTTACATTCTTTCGGATTCGGAAGGAGAGCCTGATATTATCCTAATTGCAAGCGGATCAGAAGTCCATTTAATTTTGAAAGCACAGGAAGAATTGAAGAAAAATAAGATCGACGCCCGTGTAGTAAGTATGCCTTCCTGGAATTTATTCGATAAACAAACTTCTGCCTATAAAGAAAAGGTTTTACCAAAAAACATACGAAAACGATTGGCTGTCGAAGCAGGTTCATCAATCGGCTGGATGAAATACACGACCGACGATGGTGATGTAATAGGAATTGATAAATTTGGTGAGTCTGCACCGGGAGAAGAAGTGATGAAGGAATACGGGTTTAGCATTGAAAATGTGGTGAAAAAAGCAACTGATTTATTTTCGAAAAATATATAATTTTTTTCACGAACTTAGTATCTGTTCTTTACGATTAAAAATCATTTCTGAATTAAATAAAAATTAGAATGTCAAAATTCATAAAAATTGGAATTTGTGGAGATCACGGCGGTTTTGAGCTGAAGGAAAAAATAAAATCTTTTTTACTTGAAAATCAATTCGAACCGGTAGATTATGGTGCGATGGAGCTTAATGATTCAGACGATTTTCCGGATTTTGTAATTCCACTTGCCAAAGCTGTGGCTTCAAAAGAAGTTTTCCGCGGCATTGCCATTTGTGGCAGTGGTGTTGGTGCCTGTGTTGCAGCCAACAAAATTCCTGGTATTCGTGCAGCTTTAATTACAGACTATTTCTCAGCACACCAAGGGGTTGAGGATGATGATATGAATATAATCTGTCTTGGCGGACGTGTAACAGGCAATGCACTCGCGGAAGAGTTGGTTTTAGCCTTTCTTAATGCAAAATTTATTGGAGCTGAAAGACATCTGCGACGCCTGAAGAAAATTCAGAATTTGGAAGAACTTCCGTAATATCAAATGCCGTCAAATCTTATTAATTAAAATAATTTAACCAGATATTAAAATATTATAGAAAAATTTACAAGAAAGTAACAAGATGAAACAAGAAAATAAAAATGCATTCGGAATGATAGGCTTGGGAACTATGGGTTCCAATCTTTTACAAAATATTGCAGATCACGGTTATAACTGTGCCGGATATGACAATAGCATTGAAAAAGTAAATACGCTAAATGCTCTGGATAACGAAAATATTCAGGGATTTTCAAATCTGAAGGAATTTACAGACAGTCTTAAAAGCCCGAAAGTTGTAATGATGCTTGTACCTGCCGGTGAAATAGTAGACAATGTAATAGATGAATTGCTGGCTGTTTTGGATAAGGGAGATATCATTATCGATGGAGGTAATTCACATTATACAGATACAGAAAGAAGGTACATAGAATTGGAAGGCAAGGGTCTTCATTTTGTGGGAATGGGTGTTTCAGGCGGTGAAGAAGGTGCAAGAAGGGGTCCAAGTATGATGCCCGGCGGCGATGAGGAAGCCTATGAAATTATAAAACCTATTCTGGGAAAAATTGCAGCTCAAGTCGATGGTGAACCTACCGTTGCTTTTATGGGAAATCGTTCTGCTGGCCATTTTGTGAAAATGGTGCATAATGGCATTGAGTACGCAATCATGCAGCTGATCTCTGAATCTTATGAGATCATGAAAAAAGGCCTGCAAATGGATAATGATGAAATCCATAAAGTTTATAAAAAATGGAATGAAGGAAGATTAAAATCTTATTTATTAGAGATCACCACAGACATATTCACGTATAAAAATGAAGGGGAAGAAAATCTTTTGCTGGATAATATCAGAGATGAGGCTAAAGCAAAAGGAACAGGGAAATGGACTTCCCAGGCCGCAATGGATCTGCATCTTCCAACACCGGTGATCGATATTGCTGTTTCTATGAGAGATCTTTCTTCCTTGAAAAACCTGAGAGTTGAAGCCTCGAAAGTATATCCTGATTTGACAGAAATGCATTATTCAAAAACTGAAGGTGACTATTGTGACCAACTGGAGGAAGCTTTCTATTTTGCGATGGTCTCTGCCTATGCCCAGGGAATGCATCTGCTTTATCAGGCTAATGAGGAATTCAAATATGACCTGAACTTAGATCTGATCGCAAAAATTTGGCGTGGAGGCTGTATTATCCGTTCCGAATTTCTGGAAGATATTTATGCAGCTTTTAACAAAAATCCGAATTTGCAGCATTTACTTTTGGATGAGACTGTTGCGGGAAACCTTACTAAAAGCATCAAAAGCACCCGAAGGGTTGTTTCAGATGCGGTATTACATGGTATATCAACACCTGCATTTTCTTCGGCATTAACCTATTTCGATGATTTCCGTTCTGAAAATATGCCGACAAATCTAATCCAGGCGCAGCGTGATTATTTCGGATCTCATACCTATGAACTGAAAGCTAAGGAAGGTGTATTTCATACCAAATGGGTGATGGAAAATATTAAGAATTAAGCTGTTAAAAAAATAAAAATAAATAATGCCAAAAACATCAGATACAAAAGTAAATTCTACAGTCCTAATCATTTTTGGTGGAAATGGGGATTTGACCAAAAGGAAAATCATTCCGGCGTTGTACAACCTCTTTCTTGAAAACCGATTACCTGAAAAATTTGCTATCATAGGAACTTCAAGAACGGAATTCAGTGACGAGAAATATCGGGATTCCCTTTTGGAAGGAATTAATCAATTTTCCAGAACTGGTAAAGCTAAAAAAGAAAAGTGGGAAGAATTTTCTTCAAATATTTCTTATCAGGCAGCTAATATCAATGATGTAGCTTCTTACAATGAATTCTATGTGAAAGTAAATAAGTTAAAAGAGGAATGGAAGCAAAATCCTTCAGTCCTGTATTATTGCGCTGTTTCGCCGGATTTGTTCTGCACCATCGCAGCAAATATTTCAAAAAGCAAACTGGAGAATGATAAAGAAACTACCCGCATCATTATCGAAAAACCCTTTGGTAGGGATCTGGAATCTGCAAAAGCTTTAAACAACAACTTACTGACTATTTTTGATGAAAAGCAGATTTACAGGATAGATCATTATTTAGGGAAAGAAGTCGTTCAGAATGTGATGGCTTTCCGTTTTGCCAATACGATTATGGAACCGTTATGGAACCGTACACATATCGAACATGTGCAGATTTCGGTGACTGAACAAATTGGTGTGGAAGACAGGGGAAGTTATTTTGACAATGCAGGGATCTTGCGGGATATGATCCAAAACCACTTGCTGCAATTGTTATGTATCGTCGCAATGGAACCACCCATTAACTTTGATGCTGATCTTGTTCGGGATCGGAAAGTTGATGTTTTGAAAGCGATCCGGAAAATTGTTCCCGGGATGATTGATAATATGGCAATTAGAGGACAGTACGGTTCTGGCTGGGTAGAAGGAAAAGAAGTTGCAGGCTATCGTGAGGAGATTGATGTAGACCCAAATTCTAATACCGAAACCTATGCTGCGATGAAATTCAACATAGATAACTGGCGCTGGCAAGGTGTTCCATTTTATTTGCGCACAGGCAAACGGCTTTCTAAATCGGCTTCATACATTGTAATACAATTTCGGGAAGTGCCACATAATATGTTCAATAATGAAGAACACGCGATTCCAAAACAGAACAGACTTATTATCAGTATTCAGCCTGATATGGCGATCAGATTTCAGCTCGAAAGTAAAACACCGGGACTTGAGATGATTCTGAATACAGTGGATATGGTATTTGACTATTCGGAAAAAACAAAAACGGATTCACCAGAGGCTTATGAAACACTTTTGTTAGATGTTATTTCGGGTGATCAAACCTTATTTATGCGGGCAGATCAGGTAGAGGCAGCGTGGGAAGTGGTAATGCCTGTTCTCGATCATTGGGAAAAGAATAAAATGACAAGCTTTCCGAATTATCCTGCAAATTCCTGGGGTCCTGAAAATGCAGATGCACTCATTGCCAAAGATGGATTCCACTGGATCAATTTACCTCAAAAAAAATAAGAATAGCCGATGAACGATTTGAAGATATTTAAGGACATTGAAGAAGTAATAAATGTTTTGGCAGAAACTATTGGCGAGGCTTCACAAAAAGCAATTATAGATCATGGGCAATTTAATTTTGTGCTTTCCGGCGGAAGTTCACCTAAGAAATTGTATCAACTTTTAGCATCCGAAAAGTTTAAAAATAAGATCGATTGGAACAATACCTATTTTTTCTTTGGTGATGAACGCTTTCTTCCTGAAAATGATCCCAATAGAAATTCTACGATGGTAAAAGAGGCTTTGTTTAATCCTTTGGAAATCAATACGTCAAATATTTTTGAAGTAGATACTTCAGGCACCCCGGAAGAATCAGCACAAAAATATTGGGAGTCTATTTCAAAGCATTTTGAAGCGAAACCAATTAATTTCGATTTTATTCTTTTGGGTCTTGGCGATAATTCCCATACCGCTTCGCTGTTTCCAAACACGTCTGTATTGGAAGAGACTGAAGCCACGGTCAGATCAGTCTTTGTAGAAGAAGTCGGTATGTTTCGAATTACGATGACCGCTCCTTTGATTAATCAGTCAAAAGATATTGCATTTTTGGTTTTTGGGGAAGAAAAATCCGAAGCTGTATTTCATATTTTGGAAGACAAATCCGGCTCAATGCATCAATATCCGGCACGTTTAATCCAATCGGATGAAAAAAATGTGCAATGGTTTTTGGATTCTTCGGCTGCTTCAAAATTGTAAATATTCTGGATTATATAATATATAACTCTTAATTATTTAAGAGTTATTTTTTTAAGAGATACTTGTAAAATGCAGTAATATGAATAGATAAAATTAATCCGTAATTCCCATCGCAGCATAATATGCGGCACCCATTAAAGCCGTTTTGTCGTTGAGTACAATTTTTATAGGAATATTTTTTAATAAATGTTCCATTCTTCCGATATTGATGAAATTCTTATAAAATTCTTTTTTATCGATCAAATTGAGGTTCTTGGGAACAATACCTCCGCCAATAAAAATTCCGCCTGTTGCTTTTGTCTTTAAGGCAAGCTGGCTGGATTCTATAGCAAGGTATTTAAAAAAAAGTTGCATCGTTTCAACGCTCACCAGATCTTTCTTTTCTATGGCTGCCAAAGATATAACTTTGGCTGAATGGTCAATCTTTAATTGTTCTGTAAGCCATTCCGGTTCTTTTTCGGCATTATAGTTTCGTAAAAATTGGTAAATATTTAGGATACCTTGTCCTGAAACAAGTCTTTCCCAGCTCACATGGTCAAAATTATTTTTTAAAAATTTCCATAGTTCTGCATCGAGCTCATTAAAAGGAGCGAAACTACAATGACCACCTTCTGTGGCATATGGATGATAATAGGTTCCGTCCCAAAATATTCCCGCTTCACCAAGGCCGGTTCCCGGTGAAATTACTACAGCGTTACCCTCACTTTTTTCTCCTTTGGCAATAAATTCAAAATCTGAGTCTCCAAGTGCAGACAAGCCATAAGCATTGGCCTGAAGATCATTAATAAGCAAAACGGTTCTTATATTAAGATCAGATTCTATTTTTTTTGCATCTATTTCCCACGTAAAGTTGACTCCTTTAACTTTGTCACCATCTACAGTGCCGGCCACACCCAGGCAAGCACAATCAATAACAGATGATTGATCATCATGAAAATTACGAATTGCCTCCACAAAAGACTGATGATCGGTAGTGGCATATCGTTGGTTTTTCAGGGCGAGTAATTTTCCTTCTTTGATTTGGAAAAGTGCTAGTTCAGTTTTGGTTCCGCCTACATCTGCAGCTAAAACGGTTCCCGAAACAGGTAATTTTTTTTGTCCCGAAGGATAAGCCATCGGTAGACCGGTATCTGAAATATCGGGTAAGACGATTTCCTGAAAATTTTTCATAGTCGTGGGCATTTATAAATAGATTAAGTTACAATAATTTTTTAGATTATTTTTTGTTTTTTACCTATTATCTACTTCGATTAAAAGCTGTGATTTATGAGTTGTAATAGATGCTGGCTAACTTTTTTTGCAATATAATTTTAAGCATTCTGGATCAAAGAAAATAGACTTGATTTTCACAATAATGATGAGATCAACTCTTTTTTTAAAGATTACAAGGTAACTGGAACGATGTTTATAAGGAACTTTTTGCAGCTACTGATCTGTTTTGCCATTTCATTGGACTATTTTTAAAGGAATGCTAAGGAGATTGGCTGGAAAATGATGGTTATTAATAAGTACCTGTAAAAAATAGGCAATCTGCCCTAAGTTGAGAGAACCCTTAAAGTTCAGCCCTGATTCTGCTGAGCTGAGTGGGGGTAATTGCGAGGTAAGAGGCTATATGATGGAGTTTCAAACGAGAGATCATATCTGGATAATCATTTTCAAACTTCAAATATCTTTCTTTAGCAGTAGCTGATTTAAGTGTGATTTCAGCAAATTCTTTTTCTATAACCCAATGGCGTTCCAGATAACTGATGTAGAAATTGGCGATATCATTATACTTCCGTGCCAAGTTTCTGAAATCTCTGAAAGAGTAGCTTATCAGCTTCGTATCTTCCAAAGCCTCAATGGCAAAAAAGCCGGGTTCTTGTTTTAATAATGCACTTGTAGACGCTACAAGTGAGTTTTCCTGAAAAAATTTTTTAATTATTTTTTCGCCTTTTTCATTGAGGTAATAATAGGAAAGGAGTCCACTGCTGACAAAAGCAATATCTTTAGGTATTGCCCCCTGATCTAAGAAATTATTCCCTTTTGCAATGTCGGATGTTTTCAATAAAGCAGACCATGCTTTTTTCGATTCCTCGGAGATTGAGGAATAATGATCTATAAATTCCCAAAATGCTGTCATATCATAAAGATAAAGCAAAAATTGAAACTAATTAAATGAATTTTTAAAATTGAAGCATTTTCTGATTCTCTCAACATATGTAAAGTGTTTTGAGAATTTGGGCATCTAACTTTGCTACTACAAAAATCAATTACAATGATAAAATCATTATTTGCCTTAGTCGTTATGTGCATGGGAAGCAAAATGTTTTCTCAAAAAATCGACTCATTGAATATTTACAGTACCTCTATGCACAAGGAAATTAAAACACTTGTAGTACATCCGTTAAACAGTGGAAATAAGAAACTGCCAACAGTTTATATACTGCATGGTTATAGCGGTTATCCTAAAAGAACTTTAACACAGGATATTCCTTCCTTATCGGCGCTCAGTGAAGAAATGCAGATGATATTTGTGTTACCTGACGGAAATTATGACAGTTGGTATATAGACAGTCCCAATTTAAAGTATGAGACTTTTATTGCCAAAGAATTGACAGACTATATTCAAAAAAATTACAAATCGGACCAGTCTAAAACAGCCTTGATGGGCTGGAGTATGGGCGGACATGGAGCACTGTATATTGGCTCACGGCATCAGGAAACCTTTAGTGCTATCGGGAGCTTGTGCGGCGTCATAGATTTTGTTCCTTTTGGAAAAGAATATGGTGTCCCTAAATTATTAGGTGAGAATCCTGAAAAATGGACTTCATACACCGCTATATCACAGATAAATAAGCTTAAAGGAAGCCAACAGAAAATCCTGATCAGTTGTGGAACCGACGATCTCTTGGTTGCACAAAACCGAAAATTTCACGAGCAATTGATCTCATTAAATGTTCCTCACATCTATGAAGAGCGTTCTGGTGGCCACGATGCCGCATATTGGTCGAAAGCTGCTGTTAATCAGATATTTCAACTTCATCAATTCTTTACAAACCATGATTAATTTTAAATACTTTACAGATAAAAAGAAATATTTTCTGATATCTCCTCTTCTCATATTATTACTTACAGGTTGTTTTAAAAATGAAAATAATCCGGTCCATAACCCAAAACATAGGTCAAACATACATTATGGAAATCCTAAAGGACTTTTTGATCCTACGCCCTATGCTTTTGCACATTCTACGACGACTTCGAGTAACGGAAGTTATGTGTTTATCTCAGGACAAAGCGGAGGAGAGGGGCTAGATCATCGGCTTTCCACAGATTTCAGGATGCAGGCGAAAGCTGCTTTACAAAACCTGAATACTGTTCTTAAAGCATCGGATTTAACCCATGATGATGTACTTAAAATTACAATCCTGATTGTTGACCATGATCAAGAAAAGCTCAAAATATGGAGTGAGGAAATGCAGAAGGTATGGAACAATAATAAATTTCCTGCGAGTACTTTAATACCGGTTCCAAAGCTCGCTTTGGGCGGAATGCTCATAGAAGTTGATGCTATTGCGTTTAAGCCATTATAGATATTTTTTATTTCCATGTTTTTTTAGCATAAGCATCTAACTGTAGTCGGATGCTTTGCTTTTTAGGAGTAGTAAAGATATTGAAGTCCTCTATTAATTGTCTTGTCAATGTTGTTTAATGATTATCGTAGTAGTGACAGTAGATTCAGATAATAGTGATCATTTAATTATTAATCTATTCCTTTGTAACACCTTTTTTTTTCTCATGACTCTCTGTCGAGTTAGAAGTATGTTTAAAATAGCAATTATTATGGATCAGGACTTTATTCAAATCTTTTATTAACAGATATAGAAAATATTATGAAGGTATTAAATGATTTATTAGATAGATTAAGTAAATTGCAATGACATATTTCAAACCTAAAAACTTAGGAAACGGCAATATTTTTACATGAAGGAGATGTATGCAGATACATTGGGTCTGTTGTGAAAGGACCTGCCAGAACCTTTATGCTAATATAAAAAAATGCACGACCTCTTATTAAATCTCATCAATCAAAAAGTTGTACTATCTGATAACGACAAAGACTTATGCAGAAAGTATTTTGAGCCTGTATTATTTCCTAAAAACAGGATTATTGAACACGAAGACAAAGTTCCGAAATATTTATACTTTGTTGTATCGGGTTTTATGCGGCTGTTTTACTACAACAATTCAGGTGAAGAAGTAACAACACATATCAACTGTCCTCCGGGATTTTTGACTTCGTATCAAAATTTCATTAACCAAACCATATCGAATGAAAATGTAGAATGCATTACTGAGTGTGAACTTTTGAGAATTACAAGAAACGACCTGGAATTTCTCACTCAAAATAGTTCCGCATTTAAAGATTTCAGCATTTGGGTTTTTCAACAGTCACTAACATACAACGAAAATCGTTCAAGAGAATTAGCAACCTTGCCGGCAGAACAAAGATACCTGAATCTAATGAGCAACTATCCGGAAATTCTACACAATGTTCCACTTCAATATATTGCTTCTTTTTTAGGAATGAATTCGAAAAGTTTGAGTAGAATTAGAAAGCAGATAATTAAGTAACATTTGCGAAGTGCATTTGGAAAATTATGGATGAATTTTGTGCCATCATTTAAAATTATTAGATATGACACAGAAAAATCTGGCTTTGGTTACAGGTGCAAACGGGCACCTTGGTAATAATTTGGTAAGATTGCTTATCAGCAAAGGAATTCCGGTAAGAGCTTCGGTTCGAAACATCAAAAACAAAGAACCGTTTGCCGGTTTAAATTGTGAAGTGGTACAATCGGATATTTCCGACAAACAATCTTTGGTAAACGCATTACAGGGTGTAGAAACATTTTATGCCGTAGGTGCAGTTTTTAAGCTTTGGGCAAAAGACCCCAAAAAAGAAATTTATGATGTGAATTTAGAAGGCACGAAAAATATTGTGGAAGCTGCTGTAGAAGCCGGTGTAAAACGAATTGTTTATGTAAGTTCTATTGCCGCCTTAAATTATTCGACACTGCCGACCAAAGAAAGTTACGGACAAAACCCTGACCGCAGAGATATGTATTACAATTCAAAAAATGACGGAGAAAAATTAGCTTTTGAACTGGCAAAAAAACATAACATCGAATTGGTTGCCGTTTTACCATCTGCAATGATTGGCAGCACCGCTTTTGCGCCATTAAGTGTATCGTACAACATCATTAATTTAATCTTAAAAAAAGAAATACCTGTCGAAACTAAAATTACTTTAAACTGGATTGACGTAAAAGACGTTGCTGAAGGTTGTTATTTAGCTGCAACAAAAGGGAAGAATGGAGAACGTTATATTTTAGCCAACGAAAAATGTACATCGATAAAAGAGACAACACAAATAGCACAAGAACTTTTTCCGGAATTAAAAATAAAATTACCGGTAGCTGTGCCTAAACCCATCTTATTTATCATTGCCTGGTTGATGGAAATAGGCAGTAAAATAAGTGGCAAAGCACCTTTGCTAAGTACAAAAGACATTGCAATGTTTTCAGGCCTTCAACAAGATTTCGACATCACAAAAGCGAGAACAGAACTAGGTTTCAATCCAAAAAACTCAAAACAAGCAGTAACAGAAGCAATGAAATATTTACAGGAAAATAAAACCATTTAAACTGATACAGAATAAATTCAGCTTTTGTGCTAAATTTAACACACAAAAAATCTAATTGTAGATATGCTTAAAGCTGAAAAACACATACCGGTCATTGTAAAATACAAAACTAAAAGCTAAAATATGATTCCATTAAATGACATTTTGATTTTTGCATTATCCGCTTTTGTGCTTGTCATCAGTCCGGGACCAAATATGATTTATTTGATTTCCCGTTCTATAACCCAAGGCAGAAAGGCTTGTCTAATTTCGTTGGCAGGCGTTGTTTTTGGTTTTATGTTTCATATTGTTATGGTTTCCTTTGGACTTACTGCAGTACTTTTTGCAGTGCCACTTGCTTATGCAACCTTGAAATCATTAGGCGTTATTTATCTTTTGTACTTAGCTTATCAGGCCATAAAACCAAACAGTAAAAATATTTTTGAAACGAACAAAGACTTGCCTTACGATAAGCCGGGTAAACTATTCAGCACCGGATTTTTAACAAATGTGCTCAATCCGAAGGTTGCAGTATTTTATTTATCCTTTTTTCCGCAGTTCATCAAGACAGAATATGGTTCTGTAATGACGCAGAGTTTACAGCTTGGAGCCGTGCAAGTTGTAATTAGTTTTACAATCAACTTTATTATTGTACTGACAGCCTCAAGAGTGGCGCTGTTTTTTGCCAAAAAACCTTCTTGGGTAAAAGTACAAAAATGGTTTATGGCAAGTATTTTAACTGGACTTGCAATTAAGATGGCAATGTCAAAAGCTAAATAGTAAAGATAAAAAAGACCTTAAAAATTAGTGCAGGTTTTACCCGATGCTGAAATATCAAACCACGACAAACAAAAAAATGAAGAAAATCGGATTAGTTGGAGGAATAAGTTGGACATCAACACTAGACTATTACAAATTTATAAACGAAGGCGTAAATGCAAAACTGGGTGGATTAAACTTTGCTGAGTGTATGATTTACTCATTGAACTTTGGAGACATTTATACTCAAAGTTGGGACAATTCATATAACCTGTTGCTGAATGCCTGTGAAAGCTTAAAGAAAAGTGGGGCAGATGGAATTGCATTGTGTGCCAACACTGCGCATCTCTATGCCGACAGACTTGAACAGGAGATTAATTTGCCGGTAATCCACATAGTCACAGAAACAGCCAAAACGATAAACAAAAATGGGTTTAAAAAAATTGGACTTTTAGGTACAAAGTTTACCATGGAGATGGACTTTTACAGAAATAAACTCGAATTATTCGGACTTGAGGTTTTAATTCCTGAAAAACCTGAAACCCGGGAATATATCCAATACACATTAAGAGAAGAACTGGGTGTTGGGCTTATTAACCCGGAAACAAAGAAAAAGTATAAAGAAATTGTACAGGAGCTGGTGGAAAAAGGAGCAGAGTGTATTGTACTCGGCTGCACAGAAATACCAATGTTAGTAAGCCAGGAGGATTTTGAAATTCCTGTCTTTGACACTACAAAAATTCATTCCCAAGCGATTGTGGAATTTATAACATCTTGACAAACAAAAGAAATCAGCTAAAAATGATGTTGCAAAAATAGGTGAAACTGCAAAACTCAGCAGCAAAACAAAAAAGTCGGAAGTTGTTTTCCGACTTTCATTTGTAAATAGAACTTTCCTTCAGCTTGAAACCCTTCCGGTTTTGGCAAATGGTAAATTTTTAAATTCTGTTTTTTCCCTGCCTTCCATAGAATTTAACGGTATTTTCATTGTATAATAACAATAACAGACTTGTTTAGTGATCTGTAAACCGGATGAACTTAAAAAAATCTTCTCAAAAACTATTTTTAATTTACACACTCGATTTTTAAAATTAATAATTCTAATATTATAGAATTATTTTTATATTAGGCCAACCAAAAAACATATAAAAAATTACCATGAAAACATCTTTAACAGACGAAGAGTTCTATGCAGGCATATTGCAATTGCCTAAACCCCAATATCCTTTTCCTGATTTTATTCATCGGGATTTCGAGCAGTTGCGTCAGGAATATTATAATTGGATTGATACAGAATATATCATTCACAGCAAAGAAGCCCGTGAAAAACATAAAAAACATCATTTATGTGATATTGCTGCACGTGGCTGTCCTTTTTTACAATCTATTGATGAATTGCTTCCTCTTGCGAATTATACGGCAAATGGAGCAATGATGGATGATTATTTTGATAGATGTTCCCATGAAAAAATGCATAGTGTAATGAATAATGCTTATGCATTATTAACAGGGGATGATCCAAATGAGCCAAAAGAAAATGGAATACTACATTTATTCTGGGTGCTCAGACAAGATGCTCTTAAGTTTGAATTTCCGAAGCATTTATACAAGAGGTTTATAAATTCAGTCAGGGATACTATTAAAGGTTTTGCAGAAGAAAAGATATATTACCAAAGCAATTCAATTCCTCCACTTGCAGTTTACCTGCTCAACAGGGAGGGTACAAGCGGAGTTTTACCATACTGTGATTATGTGGCGATGCAAAAAGATTATCGTCAGCTTCCTGATGAAATCTTTGATCATCTTTATATTAAACGTTATCGAACACTTTGCTGTTTAATAATCGCCATCCATAATGATATTATTTCCTTGCCGAAAGAACTTCACAGGGAGGGTGATACTTTAAATCTAGTAAAAGTATTAAAACAGGAATACGGAATATCAATTGAGGAGGCTTACACGAAAGCTCTTGAACTTCATAATGATTATTTAAACGAATTTTTATTATTAAAAGATCATTTGCCTCCTTTTGACGGCTGGGACAATATGGTGTCAGATTACATTCAGGATCTTGGCGTAATGATAGCAGGGATCTATGCGTGGCACACGAATGATACTTCCCGTTATGTTAACGGTGGGTATGTAGAAGGTGAATATACAAATGGGTAGCCCTATGATATTCTATTGATAGATATTTGAGATGTCTTATAGCTATAAATGATAGTTATCAAAAGAACTTTCTTAATGATTAAATAGAGTAGCCGTTTTTTATAAAGATCTTACAACAAGATTTAAAAGATTCTTTAAATTTTGTTGTAAGATCTTATAGGTTAATTAGGAAGAATCCGAAAAACTGTTTAGAATTTTTATTCTTTAATTTTTATGGCAGATTCATGGCAATGAATATTGTTAAATTTTATAAGTTGCAGTAAAACAGTTGTTTGTGTTATGATTTTCGAATCTCACTGTCTCCCCAATTTTGTATAAAGAAGTAAAATCATAGCAATTTGATTTCTTACACTTAAAAAAGTCATTGATAATCATCAATTAAAATAGGATGTTGGTCCATCCCTCTCCCCAGGATAGAAACCAAAACAAAAAAACGCTGTAAACATTAATGTTTACGGCGTTTTTTGTTTTTAGCACTAGTATCAAAAAAATCATAATAGATCCTAAAGAACTCCCATAAATTCCAAATAAGGCGTCATTAGCTTTTTATCAAAAACCGGAGGCGTTAAATTGGTATCAGCTAAAAACTGCTGCGTATTGCTTCTGTCATAATAATAGGTGTTTTCGTAGGCTTCTACTAATGATTTCCCTTCGTGTACATCTTCTGTAAACAGGCTGAGCAAAGGATAAATCGGTAAATCATTATCATATTTCCATTGGTTGAGCCACTGATGGTATTCCATTCCTTTTAGATTGATATCATAATATTCATTTATTTTGGCACAGAAATCTGTTAGTGACACATCATTTTCAGGCAATGGTGAAAGGTGGAAATTGAGTCCGACTGCATCTTTTTTCTTACTGATGTGCATGATTGCCTTACACATATAATCTACTGTGGTCAGTTCATCTTTTAATCCCATAACAAGCGGAAACGAATTAAGTTCAACACAACTTCTAATAAGCGATCCCCACCACTGGTTCATCACGGTAGCTCCGGATGTACTGTGACAAACCGCAAAACCTAACCTGAAATTTGTAATCGGAAGCCCTTTTTGTCTGGCTTTTTCGGCAATACTTTCCATTACCCATTTACTTTTTATATATCCCAGATCTCTGGAAACTGCTGCCATATTTTGATCGATAGAATCATCTTCATACATCCATGTTTTCTTTGTGAAAGGTCTTCCCCAGCTGAATACACCCATAGAAGACAACAGCATCAGAAATTTTATTTTGCCAGTGACAGCAAGATCAATGATATTGTGTAAGCCATCTATATTTGATTTTTTAATTAACGAATATGGCTGAACGTAACTTACTGAGCTTCCTGAATGATAAATAACTTCGATATGCTGAGTAATGAAATTATAATTTTCATTTTCCATACCAAAATGAGGTAGAGATAAATCTCCAGTCATTGCAATAACACGGTTGTCATAATCGTCTGACCATGATAATTTAAATTTTTTAAAAGTAGCTTTAATACGCTCCAACCCCTCTTCCGGAGACGATGCACGTACTAAACAATAAATACTTGCTGAAGTTTGATGCAAAAGCTCTTCTAATAAATGAGATCCCACAAAACCTGTTGTACCCGTTAAAAAAATACTTTTAGGATTCTTTAAAATATCAGGGTTTGGTGCTTCGGATATATTAAAATCAATGTGTAATTCAGAATCTTTTATTAATTCGCTGATCATCATTTCAGCTTTACTTTTTTGCGAGATTTCAGTTTTTAGCATTCTATTTTCGACTTCTTTCACAAAAGCTGAAATAGTTGTATAAATATAAAGTTCCGGTAAGCTAATAAGATTCCTTACAGGCTCAGGAAGCAGCATGTGTAATTGAGCAAGCAATAGCGAATGACCTCCTAATTCAAAGAAATCATCTTCTTTTTTAACATCTTCAAGCGAAAGAAGATCTTTCCAGATATGCGTTATGACTTGGGTTAAATTATCTTCTTTCCATTTTGGTAGATTGCTGTTTTTTGTTTGATTTTCGGGGATTTCTAAAAGTTTTTTATCTATTTTTCCGGCATGGTTCAATGGCATTTGATCGACAATAAAGATCTTATCAGGAAGCATATAGGCAGGCATTACCTGTTGTAATTTTGCCTTTATATTCTGCAAAACTTTTGTCTGATCTTCATCCGTTGCAAGCTGAATAAAAGCAATTAAAGCCGGTAAACCGTTTTCTTTTCTCTGAACTTTAACAGCACTTCGAGTGATTTGTGGTAATTTTGAGATATTATACTCAATCTCGGCAAGTTCAATCCTGTACCCTCTGATTTTAACCTGATCATCTTTTCTGCCATTAAACTCAAGGTTTCCGTCTTCTCTGCGCAGAGCCATGTCTCCGGTTTTATAAAGCATTTTACCATGATTTAATTGATCTAAAAGCCATTCAGGAGCCTGTATAAAAGATTTTTGAGTATCTTCTTCACGATGTAAATATCCTAAGGCCAATTGAGAACCTCCGATATAGATTTCCCCGACTGTACCATCTGCTACAGGTTTTAGATTCTCATCCAATAGCAATATATCGACAAACGGCATTGCAGCTCCGATAATTTTGGGATTAGTTTCTTCTTGAAATTCATAATTACTTACCGCAACCGTGGCTTCGGTTGGCCCGTAGCTGTTGATTAAACGGATCTTTCTATACCATGATTTTACTGTATTTTCGCTACAGGCTTCCCCGCCAATGGCTATGGTATGGAGATCTCCCAAAGGTTTGTTTAACGGCAGCGACGCCAAAACCATCGGAGGCATCAAAGGAACAGTATTGATATTATGATTAACAATAAAATCTAAAAGAGGTTCGCCCACAATTTTATTATTTGGATAGAGATATATTGTAGCTCCACAAATCAAAGGTGTCCAAATATCTATTATAGCAGCATCAAAGCTCGGAGAAGCAAATTGCAGGGTTATATTATCAGCAGATAAGTTTAAAAATTCTGCCTGATATTGTACAAAAGTATAAAAAGAATGATGTGAAATAATGACCCCTTTTGGTATTCCTGTACTGCCGGAAGTATAAATTACATAAGCCGGATTTTCAGGAACAATATCGATTAAAAGATTCTCGTTTGGCATTTTTTGAAAACTTTCGCTGGCAACTAAAGAATCTAATGCAATACTTTGAATTTGGTCGTTATTGACTTTCTCTAAATATTGATCTACACTAAGCATCATCTTGATTTTTGAATCATCAATCATCATCTGGATTCGGGCTTGTGGTAATTCGCCATCAATGGGTAAATAGGTGGCGCCAATTTTTAAAATAGCTAAAAAGGCGATGATACGGCTCGTTGACTGAGGAATACAAACTCCAATCAATTCTCCTTTTTCAATGCTTTGGGCTTGTAAATAGTGTGCTAATTGATTCGCCTTGTTATTGAGCTCTTTATAGCTAATTTTTTCAGAACTGTCGACAATTGCAATTTTTTCAGGATACTCCTGTACGATTTTCTCAATTTGTTTTACAATATCAACTGTACTGTTCGGGAAATTGCTTTTCGAAAAATCATTTGGATCAAGAGTAATGACATTGATTAATTCTTTTCTCATGGTTTAAAATTTTGGATTAGTATTGTATATAAAATTAATTAAAAAAAGACATTTAAAATCATAATAACAAAATAAAACTCGAAATAGTGAATAAAATTTATTTTGAGATTTATTGTCTTTAAATATCAGATAAATTTTGTTGAAACCAAGTGTTGAACTAAAAAATGAACGCTGTTCAAAAAATATTTTTATATTTGCATCATAAAATCATCTTATGAGTATCAGCGAAAGAAAACAGAAGGAAAAGGAGGCACTAAGACTGCTGATTCTGAACGGAGCTAAAAGGCTTTTCGTTGAAAAAGGTATTGAATATACCACGATAAGGAATATAGCTGATGAGATCAATTACAGTGTGGGTACTGTCTATGTTTATTTCAAAGATAAGAATGCGATCTTCCACGACCTGCATTCCATCGGATTTCAGGAGTTGGGACAGTACTTCAATGAGCTTTTTACAATAGAGGACCCAATGAAAAGACTGAGAAAAATGGGATTCGTCTATATCAAATTTGCGATGGAAAATTCTGAAATGTATGATCTGATGTTCAATCTGAAAGCTCCGATGGATTATCTAGAGGAACAGAAGAATAATCTGTGGCCAGAAGGAACTGAAACGTATGGCTACTTAAAAAAGACGGTGGAGGAGTGCATGAAGCAAGGCCATTTTGATGGTCATAATTCGGAAGCACTATCTTTTATGATCTGGAGTTTGGTTCACGGTATGTGCTGTCTGGAGATCCGTCACAGAACCAAAGGCATTAAATTCAGCAGTCCGGAAACTATTCTGTCAGAAGGCTATAACGAATATTTAAAAATATTAGAAAAACTATAAGTTTTTTTTGCTAAAAAAATGAACATTGTTCAAAATAAAAACAACGTGTAAGTAGTAAGAGATTATTAGTTTCGTTAGGAAATTTCAAGACACACATTAAACTATATAAAATAATTATGGACAGGAGATTTTTTATTAAAAACGGATCCCTCGCATTTCTGGCGATTTCCACACCTTCTGTCTTCTTTAAAAACATTGATATGGACTTAAGTAATCAAAAATTGTACGATACAATTATCGTAGGTGGCAGTTATGCAGGACTCTCTGCTGCCATGACACTCGGACGTTCTTTGAGGAATGTCTTAATTATTGACAGCGGAAATCCCTGCAATAAACAAACTCCTCATTCACATAATTTCTTGACGAGAGATGGCGTACCTCCGGGAGAAATTGCGAAAATTGCCAGGGAAGAGGTTGCCAAATACCCAACCATCGAGTTTTACAATGGTTTCGCAGTGAATGGAACAAAAATATCGGAAGGTTTTATGATCAAAACTTCAGATAGGAATTCATTTAAAGGTAAAAAACTGATTTTTGCCACCGGAATTTTAGATTCCCTACACGATATCAAAGGATTCGCAGAATGCTGGGGCATATCTGTCATACACTGTCCCTACTGTCATGGATATGAAGTCAGGAACAAGAAAACAGCAATTTTAGCGGATGGAGATCGTCTGGTTTATTTTACTTCATTAATTAAAAATCTGACCGATGATGTCACCTTGATTACATCAGAGATAAATGCCAGTAATGCTGACAATATTGCAATCCTTCAAAGAAATGGTGTCAAAATAATTGAGAAAAAGATCTTGGAGATACAACATCATAACGGATATATCGAGAAGGTCATTTTTTCTGACGGAACATCAGAAAGCTTTGAAGCAATGTATGCACCGGTTCCATTCCGACAACACTCTAGTATTCCGGAGGAATTGGGATGTGAGTTGACAGATGCAGGTCTGATTAAAATTGATGAATCTCACAAGACCACTTTGGATGGTGTATATGCAGTTGGTGACAACAGTAACTTGTTAAGGTCAGTTTCATTGGCAGTTTCATCAGGATCGGTAGCGGGAGTGAAAATCAATGGAGAGTTGTCCGCTGAAATGTTTAGCTAATCAATCAGTTAATTTATAAGATGAGGTTATGCTAAATGTCTGAAGCATGCTATTTATTTTCCAATAAAATTAAATCCACATTTACAATCTTGGGAGAAATTTTGTTGATGTCTTTTAATGGAAATTATAAAACAGTCAATTTAGTCTCACTAAATGATTAGAATAATTACCCTTTTTTTGAAAAAAATTATGAACAATGTTCAAATTATAAACAATGTATTTAAAAAATAAAAATTTATCAGTAATGTTTCTGTTATGCCTTGGTTTTCTTGGGTATAGTCAAAAACATCTCGACCGATACATAGAGATCGGTCTTGAAAATAACGAAGTGATAAAGCAGAAAAACTTTGACATCAATAAAAGTCTGTATGCGCTGAAGGAAGCACAATCATTGTTTTCGCCCAATGTTGCCTTTGTCACCAATTACACCATTGCAGACGGCGGAAGGACCATTGACATTCCAATCGGGGATATGCTGAATCCGGTGTACAGCACATTGAATCAGATCACAAATTCCGACGCTTTTCCGCAACTGCAGAATCAGTCGGTATTGATCAATCCAAACAATTTCTACGATGTCAAGCTTCACACGACGATGCCTCTGTTAAACTATGAGATCATCTACAATAAAAAGATCAAGGCCCAACAAACCACGTTGCAGAAGATCGAACTTGAAATTTATCAGCGTGAATTGGTCAAGGAAATAAAAATTGCCTACTACAAGTATCTGCAATCTGTGGAAGGTATCAGGATCTATGAAAACGCATTGGCCATTGTCAAAGAAAATCAAAGGGTCAACAGATCGCTATTTAAAAATGACAAGATCAACAGAACCGCAGTACTCCGGAGTGATAACGAGGTAACCAGAATTGAAGCGAATCTTGAGACAGCAAAAAACACAAGCAAAAATGCAGGATCTTATTTCAACTTTCTTCTCAATCAAAAGTTGGATTCAGAAATCGAAATCGATGAGAATATGGAATTGCCCACCGAAATGATCACAGAAAATACTTCAAGCAGAGAAGAATTGAAACAATTGGGACAGGCAAAGGAGATCAATGAAAACGTTTACCAGTTGACGAGATCCAACTGGTTTCCAAAACTAAGCGGGTTTGCAGATTTGGGATTGCAGGATTTTGATTTTAAAGTTGATAAGTCGTCCCGTTACTATTTCGCAGGTCTGAGTCTGGAATGGAACATCTTCTCAGGTAACAAGAACAGATACAAGCTGAAGCAGGTGGATGAGGACAGCAAAAAGATCAGTTCTCAGATCGACAATGTAAAACAGCAGTTGCTGTTGCAGTTCGAGGTTTCCCAAAACAATTTGAGATCGGCATTGGAACAGTATGAATCGGATAAGAAGCAAAAGGAAACAGCCAAAAAATACAATAGTGATGTTACCAAACTGTACAAAGAAGGAATGGCGATCTACATCGAATTGCTGGATGCCCAAAATCAGGTGGTCAATACTCAGCTCAATGCCAATATTTCCCTGTATAATTCCTGGATTGCCTTTGCAGAGCTGGAGAGAGCCAATGCCACATTTAATTTTAAAAGATAAATACTAAAAGATCATGAATAAAACATTAAAAATATCAATGCTTTCTCTTTTCTTCATCATGTCCTGCAAAGAAGAGAAAAAAGAAGTCAAACCATTTGAAAGTGCCGAGGTCATTCCCGTAAAGACCGCATCGGTCGAATCTCTGGCGCTTGCCGGAAACATCAGCGCATCAGGTTTGGTGACGACAGAAAACGAAACGACCTATTCCTTCAAGATCGGTGGAGTAGTGAGCGGCGTTTATGTTGAGGAAGGCCAGTTTTTCAGAAAGGGTCAGCTTCTGGCGACACTGGATGAGACCGAGATCCGTGCCGGTCTGAATCAGTCCGATCTGAATGTTCAGAAGAATGAGCGTGATTACAAACGTGCAACCAATCTATACAAAGACAGTGTGTACACATTAGAGCAGGTTCAGAACACAAGAACAGGCCTTGACATTGCCAGAAGACAAAAAGATGCCGTTGCTTTCAATGCCAGATACGCAAAGATCTATGCAAGCTCTGACGGCTTCGTTTCACAGAAAATAGCCAATAAAGGCGAGATCGTTGGTCCGGGCTCTCCGGTTCTGATGATCAATGAAACTTCCCACAACAATAATTATTTACTGAAAGTCGGTGTGACAGATACTGAATGGGCATCCACAAAGATCGGGCAAAAAGCAGTGGTTACACTCGACGGTTATCCCGGAAAGAAATTCGATGCCTTCGTGTTCAGGAAATCGCAGGCTGCCGATATGGCGCTCGGATCTTTTCAGGTGGAGCTCAAACTGACGATGAATGACAGCAAACCTGCGGTGGGAATGTTCGGAAAGGCAGAGATCCGGACCGATCATTCCGAAGACTTCATTGTGATCCCTTATAATTCTCTACTCGAAGCTGATGGAAACAGAGCCTTTGTCTTTGTTGTTGAGAACAGCAAGGTCAAGAAAAGACCGATCACGATCGCCAAATTCGAAAACAGTAAAGTCTTCGTACATGATGGACTTCAGAAAAGCGATAAAATAGTGATTTCCAACAGTGCCTATCTGAACGAGCAGTCGAACATTAAAATCATTAAATAACAACTGATGAAAATTACAAATTTTGCTGTAAAGAACTACCAGTTTACGCTGATTATGTTTCTTCTCGTTGCCGTAGTGGGTATGCTAACACTGTTCACAATGCCAAGATCGGAAGATCCGGCAACACATCCGCCGCAATATCTGATCACGGTCATCTATCCCGGGACAAGCCCAAAGGATATGGAAGAACAGGTAGTTAAACCGATTGAAAATAAGATCTATGGATTGGAGAATATCGATAAAATCCTCACCACTGTGGAAGATGGTGTTGCCGCTTTTGAGGTCAAATTCAAATATGGCGTTGATGTGGACAACAAGTACCAGGAAATTTCCACAGAGATCAATGCACTAAAAAACAGTGAGCTTCCGAAAGACATCTATCAGATCAAAACAGAAAAGATATCCTCGGCCGATGTCAAAATTCTGCAGGTTGCCTTGGTTTCTGAAAATGCTTCGGAGAAAAAAATGCACGATGAAGCCGACAAACTTAAAACAAAACTGGAGAAGATCACCAATCTTAAAAACGTGATCTATTCAGGGATTCCCGAACAGGAGATCAGGGTAGATCTGAAACTGGATAAATTGGCTCAGCTGAGAATCCCTCTGAATGTCGTGATGGGAAGTTTACAGAGTGAGGCTGCCGACATTCCGGGAGGAAGCATCGATATGGACACTAAAGTTTTCAACGTAAAAACGAGCGGTAAGTTCAAAAATGAGGAAGATGTAGCCAATACTGTAATCTACAATGCGAACGGAAAGATCGTCTATATGAAAGATGTTGCCGAAGTGGGTTACAGATCTCAAACGGTAGATCATATCACGAGAATCAACGGACACCGATGTGTTCTTGTCAGTGCAGGGATGAAGGATAATGTCAATATTACCGATGTTCAGAAAGAATTTGAACCGATCCTTGAGCAAACTGCAAAAGAGCTTCCCGGAAATATCAAATTGGTTAAAAATTTTGATCAGGCGAATATGGTTTCGCAGCGTCTGGGACATTTGGGTATTGATTTTGGATTGGCGATCATCTTGGTTATTATCACATTATTGCCTTTAGGGACGCGCGCCTCAGTGATCGTAATGATCTCCATTCCTTTATCATTGGCACTGGGATTAATTGCAATGAACGCACTTGGATTTTCATTGAATCAGTTAAGTATCGTTGGTTTGGTGGTCGCCTTGGGACTGTTGGTCGATGACAGTATCGTGGTCGTCGAAAATATTGAAAGATGGCTACGGGAAGGGCATTCCAAAAAAGATGCAGTCCTTAAAGGAACCAGACAGATCGGTTTGGCAGTCGTTGGCTGTACCGCCACGCTGATTATTGCGTTTCTCCCTTTGGCATTCCTTCCTGATGTTGCAGGAGAATTTATGCGAAGTCTTCCGATGGCAGTGATCACGAGTGTTTTAGCTTCGATGTTGGTCGCGTTGACGTTGGTTCCTTTTCTGGGAAGCAAGTTTCTGAAGACCCACGACCACGAAGGCGGAAATATCTTTCTTCAATATCTTCAGAAATTCCTGACCAACAGCTACAAAGGAATTATGCCTAAAGCTTTGAAATATCCTAAAATAACTATCGGAATTTCATTGGCATTGAGTGTTTTGGCATTTATGTTATTCAGTTTCACAGGATTTAAACTATTTCCGACCTCCGAAAAACCGATGTTTCTGGTCAATATCAAAATGCCTCTTCAATCCAACATTTCTGAAAGTGACCGTGTGGCGAAGATTGTTGAGACTGAATTAAAAAATCACAAGGAGATCACCTATTATACTTCGAATGTGGGAAAGGGAAACCCTCAAATTTATTACAATGTACATCCACAGGACAGAAAACCCGATTTTGCCCAGGTCTTTGTTCAGTTGGATGACGAGGCAAAACCAGCTGTAAAGACCGAACTGATCGAAACCCTGAGAGAAAAATTCAAGACTATACCTTATGCGAAAATTGAGGTCAAAGATTTCGAACAGGGAACACCGATTGAAGCCAATATTGTGGTTCGCCTTTTTGGTGACGATCCTGCGGTGCTGCGATCACTTTCTTCACAGGTTGAAAATATTCTGAGAAAACATAAAGGTACAGTTTACGTCAGTAATGAGTTAAATACCTATAAAACGGATGTCAAGGTAAAGATCAATAAAGAAAAAGCAAGAACATTAGGCGTGATGACGAGTGAGGTTGATAAAGTGATCCGCCTTGCCATTGCCGGACTTCCTGTTGGAGATTACATTGATGACCGGGGTGATTCAAGAACCGTGACGTTAACTTTGCCAAGAGAAAAATTCTCTACTCTTGATGCTTTGCAAAATCTATATGTCAACAATGTTCAGGGAGCACCGATTGCACTGAATCAGATCGCGACGGTTACCTTTGAAACTTCTCCAACAGCAATTAACCATTTCAATAAGTCAAGATTTGCCAAAGTTTCGGCGATGACGGCCAAAGGATACTATGCCAATGACCTGCTGGTTGATATTGTTCCTCAGCTTGACAAACTGAAAATGCCGGAAGGCTATTCTTACAAGCTGGCTGGTGAAAAAGAGTCTGAAGGCGATGCGCTGGGTGGTAACTTTATCTCGGTCATTATTTTAAGCACATTCCTTTTCATTGCGGTCTTGTTGTTACAGTTCAAAACATTCAAAGGGATCATTATTGTTTTGTCCATCATTCCGTTGGGAATTTTAGGTGGGGTAATTTTCCTGCTGATCGACGGAAGCCCGATGTCGATGGTTGCGATCATCGGATTCATCGGACTGTCGGGAATTCAGGTCAAAAATTCTCTGTTGCTGGTAGATTTCACGAATCAGCTCAGAATGGAAGGGAAGTCGATCGACGAAGCAATTGCCATTGCCGGAGAAACCCGTTTTCTACCTGTTGTGTTAACTTCCATCACAGCGATCTGCGGATTGATTCCTTTGGCCTTAAATTCAAATCCATTGATCGCACCTTTGGCAATCGTGTTGATCGGAGGTTTGATAAGCTCAACGATTCTCTCAAGAATTGTGACCCCTGTAATGTACAAACTGATTCCGCCAAGTCTTGATGTTGAAAAAGAAGAAGAACATTAAAATTAACAAAATGAAAGAATATATTTTAATTACCGGAGCATCATCCGGAATAGGCTACCAAATGGCTATTCAATTGGCCGAGAAAGGCAAAAATCTGATTTTGGTGGCGAGAAGTGAGGAAAAGCTGAAAAAGTTGCAGGAAGAACTGATCAGTATCAACAAAATCTCTGTGTATTGCATGGTCAAAGACCTGTCTGTGGTGGATAATGCTATGGAGCTCTATGGTGAAGTTCTGGAGAAAAATCTGCTGGTTACGTGTCTGGTTAACAATGCCGGTGTTGGAACTTATGGAGAATTCATAGAGACTTCTCTGGAAGAGGAACTGAAAATGATTGACTTGAACATTTCCAGCCTGGTAGTACTCAACAAACTTTTTGCGACTGATATGGTGGCAAGAGGATCAGGCCGGATCATGAATGTATCTTCGGTAATGGCATTTCTGCCGTTTCCGTATTATTCGGTTTACTCTGCGACGAAAAGTTTCGTACTGGCCTTTACAGAAACACTTGCTTCAGAACTTGAGGGAACGGGCGTTGTGGTTACTGCACTTTGTCCCGGACCGATCGATACCGGATTTTATACCGAGGAAATGCTCAAAACCAATATGATGAAAACCAACAAACCGGTACATCCTGACGTCGTTGCCGAGGAAGGTGTAAAACTTTTGTTAACTGGAAAAGGCAAAAAGATTGTCGGTTCGATGAATTGGTTTCTGTCCAATCTTCCGCGGCTTATGCCTGATTTTCTCATGATGAAGATTAAAAAGAATTTGGCGAAGAGTACTTAAAAATAGATTTCAGTAAAGTAAGATATGATATTGTTATAGTAGTTTAATTATAGGATGATTTTAATGTATAAAGAATCAACCGTGCAAGTTTCAGATAAATCTCAAAAGGTAAATGACCCCAGTTCATTACCTTTTGAGTGAGTCTTATACTTGTTCATTACTGACAATATTATATAAAAAGTGATTATTTAGCAATCATTTCTTTATGATTGATTCCCCATTCTTTCAAAGCGTAGATAATGGGTGTTAGTGTATCTGCATAAGGTTCTGACCTGTAAATTATTTTGACAGGATAATCATCAATGATAATTCTTTTAATCAATTTATGCTGTTCCAGGTCTTTCAATTCTTTTGCTAAAACTTTTGGTGTAATCCCCTCAATACTGTCCTGAATATCGGTAAAGCGCTCATTCCCGACACCAACGGAGATGATGATTGCCAGTTTCCATTTACCGTTGATAACCTCCAGCGCATCCTTTACAGGTTTTACGGTATTCAGACATTCGTTATAAGCTTTCTTTTTTGCCATTTTCAAATTGAGTTTAATTAAACGGTGGAAGCATTTTCATCATTCAGTTCATCCATAAGTTCGGCAAAAAGCTGTGCCGATTTAATGCGGTCATTCAGTGCAAAGATATTGGAAACCATAATAATTTCATCAACCTGAGTTTTGTTCAGGAAATCTTCTACCTGCTTTTTAACCGTCTCCTTACTTCCTACAAACGAATATTTCAACATTTGATGCAAACTTGGATGTTTTAAAACTTCAATTAAATCTTCTGTCATTTCTGTCGGAGGCTGGAGTGGTTTCGAATTTCCGGTCAGGATACCAAAAAACATTCTAATCAACGAGGTGAATGAACGTTCTGCTTCTTCATCCGTATCAGCAACGATGATGTTGACTCCGGCAATTGTATAGGGTTTGTCTAGAACTTCCGATGGCTGGAATTCTTCACGATAGATTTCCAAAGCAGGATGAAGATGGGTAGATGCAAAATGACTGGCAAATGCATAAGGGAACCCTTTTGCTGCAGCCAAATGAGCGCTGTCTGTGCTCGAACCTAAGATATAGATAGGCACGTCAACACCTTCCGCAATCGGAACCCTCACTTTAGAAGTTTTATTTTCTGCTGAAAAGTATTCCTCAATTTTTTCCACTTCAGCCGGAAACGAATGCGCTGCCTTCATAAAATCTGAACGAATCGCCTGAGCTGTCGGCATATCGGTTCCTGGAGCTCTTCCCAATCCCAGATCAATTCTGTTGGGATAGAGTTGTGCTAAAGTTCCAAACTGTTCCGCGATCACCAGAGGCGAGTGGTTAGGAAGCATAATTCCGCCAGAACCAACCCTGATCTTTTCCGTGTTTTCAGCGACATAACCAATAAGAACTGATGTTGCGCTACTTCCCACTGATTCCGAATTGTGATGTTCTGCAAACCAATATCTGGAATAATTGTTTTCTTCTGCAACCTTCGCCAGTATAAGCGAATTGTTTAAAGTTTCTTTAAAACTGCTGCCCTCTGAAACAATGGCCAGTTCTAAAATTGAATATGATGTTTTATTGCTCATTATACTTCTTTGTAATGTTTGAATCGTCATTAAAAACTAACAGCACAAAATTATAAAATACTTTATAAAAGAAAGTTATTATAAAATAGATAGCAGTAATTGGTGTGATTTTAATTTTAAAAATTTACTTTCCTTTAGGAAAGTGCTATAAAAAAGAAAGTAATTTTAGTTTAAATTTGCATATTATTTTTATTTATGAAAAAATTAAAACTAGGTGCCGTTCTGGACGGTTTAGGCTGGAATCATATGGCGTGGCAACATCCTGTGATGCCTTCTGATGCTAGCGAAAACCTCGATTTTTACATCAAACAGGCTCAGTTGGCAGAATCCGCCAAGTTTGATACTTTGTTTTTGGTGGATGTCAGCCACGTCGGTCCCGGAAATATTCCGCACTACCTGAGTATGTTCGAAGGCGTTAGTATAATGTCTGCGCTCAGTATGGTGACCAAAAATATTGGGCTTTCCGCTACCATCGCATCTTCTTACGGAGACCCTTACAGTGCTGCAAGGCAGATATTGTCGCTGGATAAAATTAGCAAAGGTCGTGCTTCACTCAACGCCATCACTTCCAATCCTGGTGGAATGGTCAATTTCAGCCGTGGACATTTGACGAAGAGAGACCAGTACCCGATGAACAAGGAATTTATTGAAATTATCCTTGGACTTTGGGATACCTATGAGGACGATGCCTTCATCCGTGACAAGGAAAGAGGAATCTTCTTGAATCATCATAAAATGCACAATATCAACTATCGTGGAGATTATTTTTCGGTAGAAGGTCCTTTGAATATTAGCCGTTCGGTTCAGGGCCGGCCTGTTCTTTATACCGCTGGAACTTCAGAAAACTTTATGGAAATAGCCACTAGTTACACAGACGGCGTTTTCACGCACGGTTACGATTGGGAAGATACAGCAGCGTTGGCACACAGAATCAGGCAGAAACTTATTGCAAAACAGAGAAGACCGGAAGATTTCATTATTTCCATCTCGCAAAATCCCATTGTGGGTGAAACTGAAAAAGATGCGATTGATAAATATATGGAGCTGATGCAACTCAGTCCAAGAAACAGTTTGCCGAGACCACAATTTTTTGGTTCAGCCGAAATGGTGGCAGACCAGGTTCAAAAATGGCACAAAGCAGGAGCAATGGATATGCTTTTAATACGACAGGACCATCCGCAGGGTCTGCGTGATTTTATCGATTTGGTTGTTCCAATTCTACAGGATAGGGGCATTTTCAGAACAGAATATGAAGCGGATACTTTGAGAGGTAATCTCGAAATTCCAAATCCGCCATTCAGAAAAATTAATTAAAAAAATTAAAAATAAATTATTATGAAAATAGGAATTATTGGTACCGGCGCAATCGGAGGTACCATTGCAAAAAAAATGGTTACGGCTGGTCATACTGTAAAAGTAGCTAACTCAGATAATGGCGATAAATTAAAGGCTCGTGCCGAGGAATTGGGAGCTCAGCCTTCCGCATTAGAAGATGTCGTCAATAATGTGGATGTCATTATTTTATCATTGCCAACGGTGGCGATTCCAACTTTACCGAAAAATCTTTTTTCCGGCGTAGATGATAAGGTTGTAATCGTAGATACTTCCAATTATTATCCTTTCCGTGATGCTCAGATAGAGGATTTACAACACGGTAAAGCAGAAAGTGTTTGGGTTTCAGAACAATTGGACAGACCTGTGATTAAAGCTTTTAATAATTTGTTGGCAGAAACATTATTGAACCGTGGAAAAGAAGCAGGAAGTGAAAACAGAATTGCAATGGCTATTGCCGGAGATGATGCAGATGCCAAGAAAATAATTGCAGGTCTAGTTAATGATGCAGGATTTGATGCTGTTGATTCCGGTAGTCTGGAAAATTCCTGGAGACATCAACCCGGAACTCCCGCATATTGTACAGAGCTTAATAAGGAAGAACTGAGAATTTCATTGGATAAAGCAGACAAAGAAAAAGCGCCTGCAATCAGGGATAAAGCAATTGCAGAACTTGGCAGTAGAACGACTTATCCTTCACATCAGGAGATTGTTGAGTATAATCGGAATCTTTTTACCGATAATCAAACAAATTAGGCTAAGAAATAATGAAATAGTTTACAAATATCGAAGTAACTACAAGCTGACCTTTTAACTTGATATCGATAGTTTAGTAATTAATATTTCATTTAAAAAAATACAGTTGAGATTTTAAATCAGGTATATCGAAACCGTTATCTTTGTATGCAGTATGCTGAATCATTTATTTACAGAAAACAACTCACCTTCTACATCGACTGAAGAATCTTTCAGAACATTGACGGAATTATCGAAATCGGGAGAAATCATCAGTTTTTCTCGTAAGAAATTTTTTTCAGTTATTTTGCTCGATGGCTCTTATGAAATTAATTTCGAAGATACGAGCCTGCCTTTGGAAGGAAAAAATATTTTGTTCACCACCACAAAAGTTCCTTTCGGTATCCATTGTTTTAAGGAAAATAAACCTGTTCAGTCCTGTGCTTTTTCAGAAGGCTTTATTACAAAGGCAAATTCTGGGTATGAGTTGCTTTCTTTCAGTGTTTATAAACCTGGAAGTCAGTTTATTTACGCTCTCGATGAATTTGAATATGATAAGTTTTCAGATATTTTCAAAAAAATAGCAGAAGAGGATTCAAATGAAGTTAATCCGTTGCAGACATCATTGTTGAGGCATTATACAATGGAGTTGATTCTGAACGGGCAAAAATTACAACCGTCCGCATCTTACATCAACCGCAGAAATACTGCCGAAGTTGTTGCTTGCTCGTTTATAAGACTTTTGGAGAATCAGTTTCCTATCGACGAGCTTACAAAAACCATTGGTATAAAAACCCCCGGTGAATTTGCTGAAGCGCTACATCTGCATCCCGTCTATCTTAACAGACAGGTGAAGAAAGCCAAAGGACGCACGATGAGTGATTTTATTGCGTCACGAGTATTGCAGGAAGCCAAAATCCTTCTCAGAACGACAACCTGGAATATCAGCGAAATTGCTTCTGCGTTAGCTTTCGAGGAAGCTTCCCATTTCAATACATTTTTCAGAAAACACACCGAAGTGACCCCTTCTGAATATAGGAATTCCAAAGTTTGAATTGTGCAAGCATTGGTTGTATTGTCGCTATAATTCGGATTGAATAAAGACTGAGATTTGCATCAAACAAAAATCAGTACAATGACACAACAAAAAGTAGCTCTGGTTACCGGTGGTAACAGAGGAATAGGAAAAGAGATTGTAAAGAAGTTAATAGAAAAAGGCAATGCTGTAATCTTCACCTATCGCTCAAATGAAAAAGAAGCGGAAGACCTTATCGCAGAATTTGAATCCACAGGAACTCGCATAAAAGCTTTGAAACTGGATGTTTCAAAAATAGAAGAATTTGAGAGTTTTTCTGAGTCAATCAACTCCATTTTAAAAGAATGGCAGGTTACAGGTATCGATTCTTTGGTCAACAATGCAGGAATTGGATTTTTTGTACCATTTGAAGAAGCGACCGTTGCCCAGTTCGAAGAAATGCTGAATGTTCATTTTAAAGGTCCCTTTTTTCTAGCCCAGAAGTTGCTATCATCAATCAATGACAGCGCAAGCATTGTTAATATCAGTTCTACCGCAACCCGTGTTGCACTTCCCGGATTCTCCGTGTATGCCGCAATGAAGTCGGCTATGGAAACGATTTCATTATATCAGTCCAAAGAATTGGGAGCAAGAAAGATACGTTCCAACAGTATTCTTCCGGGACCAGTTGCAACCGATTTTTCAGGTGGGGCAGTACGTGATATTGAAGATATCAACAGCCGAATCGCCCAGCAGCACGCATTGGGTAGGGTAGGCTTACCAAAAGACATTGCTTCTGCCGTGGCATTTTTATGCAGTGAAGATTCTGCCTGGATTGACGGACAGGCAATCGAAGTTTCGGGAGGTTATATGTAACTAATCATTGAAAATTTAAAATTCAGTTTTAAATGAATCAGCCACACAGATTTTGATGTGGCTGATTTTTTTTACTTCTTATTTAAAAATTGACCATGCAGGATTTACAAAACGGGAGTAATGATTTTGAGCTGCTGTCAAAATAAGAAATAAATAAAAAGTTCTTTTTGTGCAAAAAAATATTTTGTTAATTTTGTATCATCTATGGAATCCCTTATACCAATTTACACGCTTGAGCAGTTCGCAGAATTTAATAATCTGACGGTACTGAACAAGGATATACTATCTTTGGTTTGTACACCGGACGATTTGGATGCAATTGACCTCAACTATCCAATGAAAATCAGTAGTTTTTCGCTCTTGTTGGTAACAAATGGAAAAGTGAGGCTGAACATAGATTTTCAAGAGGTTGCTTTGCGACAGAATGATATCATCTTTCTTTATCCTAACAATGTTATCGAATTTCTTGAGGTTTCTACTGACGCATCTTTTGAAAGTCTTTTCATTTCAGGGGAATATTTTACCAATCTCAACCTACAAATGAACTCTAAGGATGCGTTGGAAATCTTATCGAGTAACTATTCAAAAATCCTTTCTCTTTGTACGAACAGCATCGGTCATATCACTACAAGTTTTGAAAGACTGAGGTTTCTAAATAATCCTGCGAACGAAACTATTTTCTATAAGGAAATGCAAAAAGGGATTATCAATCTGATTATGTATGAACTTGCAGGATATTTGCAAAAACAGCAGAACAATTTACTGAAAACCTATCGTAAGGAAGATATCGCAATACGATTTGCCAATTTGGTAGGTCAACATTACCAAACCAGAAGAGATGTCCAGTTTTATGCGGATCAGATATTTATCACCAGAACCCATTTGACAAGGACAATCAAAGAGGTTTATCTTAAAAATCCCAAACAGATTATTGAAGACAAGATAATTTCTGAAGCTAAAATATTACTACTGAAGAGTGAGTACAGTATCAATCAGGTGATGACCGAATTGAAATTTGAAGACCAACCCACATTTACCAAATTTTTCAAGAAAAAAACAGGATTCAGTCCGAATGCCTACCGCAAGTCATTGGCAAGTGCATAAGTTCTTTTGTAAATTGATTCAATAAGAATCAATGCAGCTCTTAAATGTTCTTTTTTGACAAAATTTAGAATCTTTCTTACATTGTTGTCTGACATTTTTGTCAATAATTTTGCAGGCATATACTAAGAAAAAATCTTAATCATTTATGAATAATTTAAGCAGAAAGTTTATTTCGGGCTCAGTGATTGCTTGTGGCCTATTTTTACTTCAATCTTGTAATAAAACCGAGCAACCTCCACAGTTTCCGCCGATGGAGTTGCCTGTTTCCAAAATAGAGAGCGGCAACGGGCTGGTCTCAAAAGAATATCCTGCAAGCATAGAAGGCGTGACCGATGTGGAGATTAGACCTCAGGTCTCTGGTTATCTGCATAAGGTTTACGTTGATGAAGGTGCTTATGTGAGAGCAGGTCAACCCCTTTTTCAAATCGATTCCAGAATATATGCTGAGCAGTATAATACAGCAAAAGCCGGTGTTTCTGTAGCGAGAGCGAACCTTGCCAATTTAAAGATCGACCTTGACCGCAGAAAGGAATTGGTTAAAGAAAGTATTGTTTCAAATATCCAAATCCAGCAGGCTCAGGCTGCCTATGATGGTGCAAAAGCATCTTTGACCCAGGCGGAAGCAACTGCACAATCGGCAAGGATCAATCTTGATTTCTGCACGATCAAAGCTCCTGTCAGCGGTTATCTTAGCAGAATTAACTATCGTTTGGGAAGTATGATAAGTCCGGCTGGTGTAGAACCCATTACGGTTCTTTCAGATTCGCACGAGGTGAATGTGTATTTCAGTATGAGTGAAAATGATTTCCTGACATTCCAGAATTCTCAGGTCGGAAGTACTATCCAGGAAAAAATCAGGAAAGCTCCATTGGTAGGATTGCAGATCGCTGACGGTCATCTCTATGAGGAAAAAGGAAAGATCGATGCGGTCGAAGGTCAGTTCAATTCCAATACGGGATCTGTGACTTTCAGGGCTAAATTCAATAATCCTAAAAACATCATTCGCGGCGGAAATACAGGAAAAATCGTGATCGACCAACATTATGATAATGTCATTATGGTCCCGATTGCATCTACAGTCAATATTCAGGACAAAGTGTACATTTTTTCAGTTGATAAGGACAATAAAGCTGTGCAGAAAGCTATTGAGGTCTCCGGAAAAAGCGGCACAAGCTATATGGTGACAAGCGGCATCAAAGCTGGCGAATCTTACATCGTTTCAGGCTTCGAGAGATTACAGCCGGGGATGCCTGTCGTTCCTAAAAAGACAAATCAACAAGCCAACAAAACTTCACCGAAATCAGCATCCGGGAAAATATAGGATGTGCCCTGAAGTTTAATTTCAAATAAAAAATCAATGTTAAAAACGATTATAAAAAGACCGGTCCTAGCGACCGTTATATCGGTGTTGCTTGTTATCCTGGGAATTGTAGGGATGAAAACACTTCCAATAACCTCCTTTCCTGAAATTGCGCCACCAAGTGTCACCGTAATGGCAGTCTATCCCGGGGCAAGTTCAGAGGTGATCGCAAGATCCGTAGCGCCACCATTGGAAAATGCGATCAACGGTGTTGAAAATATGGACTACATCACATCCACATCCAGTAACGGAAACCTGATGCTGAATGTGGTGTTCAAATTGGGGACGGATCCAGATCAGGCTGCGGTAAATGTTCAGAACAGAGTAGCACAGGCAACAAGCCAGCTACCCGCAGAGGTGAATCAGATCGGGGTAACCACGATGAAACGTCAAAACAGTATTCTGGCAATGCTTACCCTGTACTCGGATGATCCATCGGTGAACGATCTATTCATAGAGAATTACGCAAAGATCAACCTTGTACCAGAGCTGAAACGTATCAAAGGAGTAGGTGATGCAATGGTTTTTGGGAACAAGGATTATTCGATGAGGGTTTGGCTTGATCCTCAAAAAATGGCCTCATACAATTTGACGCCGCAAGAAGTGGCTGGTGCCATTCAAGCGCAGAATGTGGAAGCAGCACCCGGTAGATTTGGTGAAAGAAGTAAGGAAGCTCTGGATTATGTTATCCGTTACAAAGGAAAAAATACAGAACCTTCACAATATGAAAATATTCTTATAAAAGCAGGTACTGATGGAAGCACGTTGAGGCTCAAGGATATTGCCAAAGTGGAATTCGGTTCCTATGATTATGGCGTTTCCACCCTTTATGAGAAAAAACAAGGTGTAATGATCGCACTGTTTCAGACGGCGGGATCCAATGCGAATGAAATTGAAATTGCTGCACAGAACAGGGTGAAAGAGCTTTCCGCATCTTTCCCGGCAGGTGTGAAATATACCTTTATGTACAGTTCCAAAGAATCACTGGATCAAAGTATCGATCAGGTGATCCATACTTTGATCGAAGCTTTTATCCTTGTTTTCATTGTTGTATTCATTTTCCTGCAGGACTTCAGATCGACCCTGATTCCGGCCATTGCAGTTCCGGTATCTATTGTAGGAACTTTCTTCTTTATGAACCTGTTCGGATTCTCGATTAACCTTTTAACTTTATTTGCTTTGGTCTTGGCGATTGGTATCGTGGTAGATGATGCTATCGTGGTTGTTGAAGCTGTACACGCCAAAATGGAGCATCGAAAACTTAACCCGAGGGCGGCAACAATGTCTGCGATGAGTGAGATTACTGGAGCAATATTCTCTATTACTTTGGTAATGGCTGCGGTTTTCGTACCGGTTGCTTTTATGGAAGGGCCAACGGGAATCTTCTATCAACAATTTGCTTTAACACTGGCAATGGCGATTGTGATTTCAGCAGTCAATGCACTGACCTTGAGTCCTGCCTTATGTGCGATTTTATTGAAACAGCATCATACACCTGGACACGGGCACGAGCCTAAGAAATTATCATTTAAAGAAAAATTCTTTGCAGGCTTCAACGCGTCATTTGATAAAATGACTTTCCGATATGGGAAATCGGTTCTGTTCTTATTGAAGAAAAAATGGGTCGCTTTTTCCGGGCTTGCGGTTGTCATCGGTCTATTTGCGTGGATGTTTATCATTACGCCGACAGGATTTATTCCTGATGAAGACCAATCATTCCTGATGGCAACTGTTACGCTACCGCCAGGCTCAACGCAGGACCGTACGACAGATGTTGTGACGAGAGCTGAGCAGATTTTAAGAAAACATCCTGCAATCAAAAGCGTTGTTTCTGTGAATGGTCTGAATATGTTGAATTTCAGTACATCATCATCCAGTGCTGTATTTATGCTAAAACTTAAAAATCCTAAAGAACGTGGTGAGGTTCACGACATCAATCAAATCATTGGTCAGCTTCAGGGTGAGGTGAGCCAGATAAAGGAGGCTTCATTCTTTGTTTTGGGAATGCCTACGGTTCCGGGATTTGGTAACACGAGCGGTATGGAAATCGTTCTTCAGGATAAGACCGTTGGTTCATTGACCAAATTCAACGAAACTTCGAATGCCTTTATCGGTGCGTTGATGCAAAGACCGGAGATAGCGATGGCATTTACCACATTTAATGCTTCCTTTCCACAGTATGAGCTGGTAGTTGATGAGGTTAAAGCAAAACAATTGGGTGTTAATGTTTCAGATGTAATGTCTGTGATGCAGGGATATTACGGAAGTATGCAGGCTTCAGATTTCAACAGATTCGGGAAATACTACCGTGTCGTGATGCAGGCTCCTCCTGAGTACAGGGCAGACCCCAATTCTTTGAACGGAATTTCGATTAAAAATAATGTTGGGCAAATGGTTCCGGTAAATACAGTAGCATCTTTGAAACAAACAGCTGGTCCGGAGGTAGTTGACCACCACAATTTATTTAATGCCATCAGTATCACTGCGATTCCGGCTCCGGGGTATAGTACAGGTCAGGCGATGGCAGCGCTCAAAGAAGTCAGTGCCCAGAATTTACCAACAGGATTTTCCTACGACCTGAAAGGAATGGCGCGGGAGGAGCAATCTTCAGGCGGGCAGTCGGCAGTGATTTTTGGATTGTGTTTCATCTTTGTTTACTTCATCCTTTCCGCACAATACGAAAGTTATCTGGTTCCGTTTGCAGTGCTTTTAGGAATTCCAACAGGATTGTTAGGTGTTTTTGTGGGAATTTCAATTGCTGATATTGCCAACAATATTTATGTACAGGTTGCTTTGGTGATGCTCATCGGCTTGCTTGCGAAAAATGCAATCCTAATCGTAGAATTTGCAATGCAGAGAAGAAAAGCAGGGAAAAGTTTGACGGCCGCTGCGGTGGAAGGGGCGAAAGCAAGATTAAGACCTATTTTGATGACCTCTTTAGCGTTCATTGCCGGTTTGCTTCCATTGCTATTTGCATCAGGACCATCCGCAATCGGAAATCATTCAATCGGATATGCAGCAGTTTTCGGAATGTTGTTCGGAACTGTTCTCGGAGTGTTTATCACGCCAGTTCTTTTTGTTGTATTTAAATATCTACAGGAAAGAATAAGCGGGAAACCACTTGACGAAAGTGTCTGGGATTATGAACCTTCAAAACTCGCAAAACACAATCATTAATATAAATAGTTTGAGAGCCCAAAGATAATTCAGGGTAGGCAAGAGTATGATGTCTGCCCAATTATCGGCGGTAAAAAAAATTACAATGAAATCAAATATCAAATCATATACAAATTTCGGAACTTTTGCAGCATTATTGACTTTAGCATCTTGCAATGTTCAGAAATATAATGCTCCGAAAGCAGAATTGCCGGATAGTTTCAGAGATACCACTCAGTTGGATGTTGCGCAGGATAGCACACAAAGTAGCATTGCGAAAATTCCGTACAAAGATTTTTTCACAGACCCGACTTTGCTGTCGCTGATTGAAAGCGGTGTCAAAAATAACAATAACCTCAAAGTTGCCATCAAAAATATAGAATCTGCGGCATTGAGCTATAACCGTTCGAAATGGGGAAATGTTCCAAACGTAAATTTAAATATAGCAACAGCGTCCATCAGCAGACCATCAGACAATAGTATGAACGGACAAATGTTCGGACAGATGCTAGGTCAAAGATATATAGAAGACTACGGAAGTAATATTTCAATTTCCTGGGAAGCAGACATTTGGGGAAAAATAAAAGGCAGAAAAGAATCGGCTTTGGCGGCTTATCTTCAAACGCAGGAAGCTGCAAAAGCAGTTCAGACACAATTGGTTGCGCAAATTGCACAAGGCTACTACAATCTTTTGATGTTGGATACACAATTGGATATTACCAATCAGAATTTAGAACTAGTGAATAATACCTTGAGAATGATTACCAAGCAGCAGGAATTGGGAATTACAACAAGTCTTTCCGTTCAACAACAGGAAAATACACGAGACCAAATGTTGGTGACGATTCCGATAATTGAACAGTCAATTACGATTCAGGAAAATGCGTTAAGTATTTTGACTGGAAAAATGCCGGGTGAAATCCAAAGAACGTTGAAGCTAACCAATATGCAGACGCCGGAATACAAATCGGTAGGAATTCCCACAGAACTTTTGAGCTATAGACCTGACGTAAAAAGCAGTGAACTAAGCGTGAGACAAGCTTTTGCCAATGTAAAAGTTTCCAAGGCAAGTATGTATCCTGCTTTAAATATCACGGCACAAGGCGGTTTAAATACTTTCAACTTCAAAAATTGGTTTGATATTCCAGGGTCATTGTTCGGAGCAGCTGCGGGTTCACTTGCAATGCCTCTCATCAATGGAAAACAATTGAAGACCCAGTATGAACAGTCGAAAATTGCAATGGAGCAGTCTGAGATTAATTTCAAGCAAACGGTGTTAAGTGCTGTCGGCGAAGTGTCAAATGCTTTGGCCAACATCGAATCTGCCGACAAGCAGGAAGTTATCACTGTTGGTTTGGTGGAAAGGTCAGATAAAGCTGTAACGACTTCGACCAAATTATTCCAACAGGATATGGCGACCTATCTTGATGTCATCACGGCTCAGAATAACAAACTGCAGGCAGAGTTGAGTTTAGCGAATATTAAATTGCAGAAGCTGAATTCAGTTGTTGATTTGTACCGCGCTCTTGGAGGAGGATGGCAATAAACCCAATGATATGAACGACCATAATTAATTTTTTTCTTGTTGTAGCAGTTGGTGGTTTCCGCCGGCTGCTATTTTAAAATTATAAAGAATGAGTGATACAGAAAATAAAATAAAAGCGGCCACGGTAGACCTTCTGTTAAAGGAAGGAAATTTCGGATTTACGCTTTACGATGTCGCTGAAAAATCAAAGGCAAACCGTACGGTCATTCACTATTATTTCAGGTCGAGGGACAACCTTCAGGCTATTGTTACGAAAGAGATTCTTAACACTCTAGTACAACCTCGATACGAAACGTTGATATGCCAAGATGATCTGCAAAGTAAGATCCTCAATTTTTTGGAAGAATCGGACAAGATATGCAGGTTGTATCCCTACATTGATGTTTTCCTGATGGTAAGACTTAAAGTCAGCCACGATCTGCAAAAGTATTTTCAGGATGTGTTAGAAAGTTTTAAAGATCTGATCTCAGAAGTTCAGGAAGCGATCGACCGGAAAGAGATCAATTATCCTGATGCACAAGTTTTTTTAAGCGATCTGTTTTCACTTTCTTCCTTTTCATATATCTTCAGCAATTTTTTCCGCAGTTTAGACCTTCCTGTGCATCGCAAGTCGATTTTTGATGACTGCAAGACTAAGAATGGAAGAATTTTGGATATTCTTTTTGGCAGGAATCATTAAGTAAACAAAGTTGAAATGGTAATTTTTAGTTGGGAGGCATTGATGACAATAAAAATATATTGTGGGAAGTAAAGAAAGAATTTTAAAGAAAAAAGCCGAAGTTTCCAATATGATCATCGAAGTGGCAATGGATATTTTGAACTCGGAAGGAATTGACGGGATTACGATTAGAAATATTGCATCCAGAATAGAATATTCTCCTCCGGTCATCTATTCTCACTACCAAAATAAAGATGCACTCACCGACCAGCTTATCATTATTGGTTTTAATAAATTACTTGAGCGAATCATTAGCGATGAACGAGATTCAGCATCTCCTGTGTTGAAACTGGAACACATGTTTTGCAATTATATAGAATTCGCATTGGAAAATAAACCACTTTATCTTTTAATGTCGCATAGAATTGTTGAAAGTTCAATCGATAAAATTAAAAATAAAACAGATGAATTTTCTGAATTGCTCAAAGCAGAAATTCAACGGATAATCCCTGTGAAAAAGGATAGTTTTCAAGTTGATGATATCTATTTCGGTATGATTTCGCTTGTCCACGGAATTGTTTCTGTATGCTACGCATCAGAGGAATATTCTATTAAAGATAGAGATAATACCGTCAGAATGATGATAAAAGGCTTTCTTGAAGAGAGAAAATAGGGTCAGATTAAAACATTTCAGCTGTATTTTTAGTTATTTAAATCGGTTAAAAAATTTGCATCAAGCTTTCTGATATAATAAATGTATTGAAAAATGCGATATCATTTCGATAAATTTGGTAACTTAAATCAATGAAAAGGAAGGACGAAATTAAGCAATATACGATCAGGAATATCATCAATTATAGAAAGCTCGACTGGAGTATTTCAGATGATTTCCTGTATCTTACAGATGTACCCGAAATCTTCGAGCCTTTTGAAATGAAACCGCATTATTTCGCCTATGGAATTATCAATTCCGGCAGTATCACCATCGAGGTGGATTACCAGAAGTTTCTGATAGATGAGCGTTCATTGTTGATCTATCGTCCAGAGCAAAATGTAAAGGTCACTAAGATAGAAGCAGGTACAAAGGGAATGTTTGTACTGTTTACGAAAAAGTTTATGGACTATCTTTTTGAGAGTTTTTTCTCCATTGCGCCTAATTCTTTTCTGAAAAATAAGTTCGGTTCACAGGTCGTTCTTTCCAAGGAAGATCATTCGAAAATGAATACTTTGTTTACACGGACACTGGATTTTTTAATTGCTTCGGAGGCAGACAACGAACGGTGGATCTATTCCGCTAAAAGTATTCTTCTGGCGCTGATCAATGAAAGTGATTTTTTGGTAAACAGGTACATCGAAAACAGAAATATCATTCATCAACCTCGCGAGGAAGAGATAGGATACAACTTCAAAAAATTGGTCTCAAAGCACTACTTAACTTTTAGAAATATTGAATTTTACGCCCAAGAATTGAATATCACAACCAATTACCTGCATAAAATTATAAAAAGTCAGTTCTATCAAACTCCTGCAGAGATTATCAATATGGCGCTTCTGTCTGAGTGCAAAGTGCGTTTGTCAGATTCCAGCGAGTCAATAAGTCAAATCGCCGATTACCTTCAATTTACCAATCTTCAATCGTTCAGCCGTTATTTTAAAAAGCAGACTGGCGAGACGCCCACTTCATTCCGTAAATACAGTATTGATAAATCCATAAAATGATAAAGTTTGTCCAACTTCGGGTAAGCAATAGGAGATAATCAATCGCTAATTTTATTTTATAATTAAATTCAATTAGTATGGAACGATTAAAAGGAAAAATAGCCATTATTACCGGTGCATCCCAAGGAATGGGAGAGTCGCACGCAAGAAAATTTATTGCAGAAGGAGCCAAGGTTATACTTACGGACCTCAATGAAGACAAGGGAAAAAAGATTGCTGATGAATTAGGTGAAAATGCTTTGTTTATAAAGCACGATGTTTCGGATGTAGAGCAATGGAAAAATGTTGTAGCGAAAGGAGAAGAAAAGTTTGGACCCATCAATGTTTTGGTCAATAATGCAGGGATTTTAGGTCCAATTAAAACGGTGACTGAAATTACAGAAGAGGAATATCTGAAGGTAGTCGAAATCAATCAAAATGCTGTCTTCTACGGAATGAAATATACAATACCATCGATGCAGAAAGCTGGTGTCGGTTCCATCGTGAATATTTCCTCAGTAGCCGGAATTGTCGCAATCCCGGGATATCCAAGCTTGGCCTACACGGGCAGTAAATTTGCTGTCAGAGGTCTTACGAAAGCAGCAGCGGTGGAATACGGCAAAGAAAATATCAGAGCCAATTCAGTGCATCCAGGATATATCAAAACCCCAATGATGGTGGAAGCCACTGGCGAAGACGGAAGCGGAGCAGCAGATGTTACGCCTCTGGGCAGAATGGCAGATGCAAGTGAAGTTAGCGACCTGGTAGTGTTTTTAGCATCTGATGAATCATCTTTTCTTACAGGGACAGAGCAGGTAATAGACGGCGGGATGAGCATCCAGTAATTAATTGTTTGCTGCTGAGCATCAAATTTTTTTAATAGCGTCACTTTAAGGAAAGTGGCGTTATTTATTTTATGGACCAGGTGAATTTTGAAATATTTTTTACAGGTAATCCTTGAGATATTAATTTATGAGCTTGATTCTCGTAAAATTGTGCTAAAACTTACTACTTATGTATCCGAAAAGTGTCATTTAAAGACCGAACTTTGCACTGTAAATAATAAGGAATGAGTTACAGATTATGAAACATTACAATGACATCAGCAGTTTCAATAAGGATATCGGAGTGGAAAGCCCAGAGCATCCTTTGTTCAGCGTTACCTTTGTTCACAAAAACGATGGAGGAATTGAGGATATCATCTTTACTGCTTTTCAGACATTTCTTTCAGGAGATATTTTACATACGGGAAACATTGTTATGGTAAAACACCGATGCATACGTTTCTAGTCAGATCAAGTCGTGACTATTACACCTGAGGTAGATACATAGATATAAAACGATGCTGGAGTCAAATAGACAATACTCCCGCGAAACGCCTCGAGGTTGATATGATTAACCGGAAATTCTCGTATCAAAAATTTCAATGCATCTACAGCATTTGTAAATAGAAAAAAAGCAAGAAGCCAATTGATTCGGAATCTTGATATTTAGTTATGCGGTGAATTTTTATGATGGTAATTTGTGTTTAATGGCAAATTGTTATTCCAAAAACCACATTTCAAATAGACTTCCCTTTTCCAAGGGTTTGTAATTTAAATAACCTTTGTGTGCTTCCATAATGCTTTTGCTGAGCGTTAAACCGATTCCGGAACCGCTGATTCTGGTTGTAAAAAAAGGAAGAAAAATTTTATCTTTAATTTCGTTTGAAACTCCGATTCCGTTGTCTTCAACGCTTAGAACGGTTCTTTTATTAAATATTTTGATTTCTGTTTTGATGATTTTTTCAGAATTGTCTGCAACAGCGTAAATTGCGTTTAAGTAAAGGTTTATTAAGCATCTTTCGACCATTTTTTGATCTGCCGAAATAGTTTGATCTTCCGATGAATTGATGATTGTAATATTGTTTTTTTCAAACTCAGGTTTTAGGAAATTAAGTGCAGATTTTACAATTTGAGTTAAAGAAATGGTTTTAAAAACGGGTTTGGGTAACTCGGCAACTTGCCGGTAATCATCAACAAAATTCAATAATTGTTTTGATTTTGAACTAATGACCTTTAAGCTTTCCCTCATTTCCTGTTGATCTTCTTTTTCAACAACATCTTGATTGGCAATATATTCCAGATTCTGAATTAAGCTATTGACTGGCGTGAGTGTATTGAGAAGTTCATGAGAAATTACTTTCATGAGATTGTTCCAGGCGTGTTTTTCTTTCTGCTCGATAATCTTTTGTACAGATTCCAGACTGATGATGCAAAAACGGTTTTTCACATTCTGTACTTTTTTTGTTCGCAGAGAAAACGATTGTTTCCCATTTTCATTGATCGAAATATCAAAGAATTCCTGAGAGTTTTCGTAATTCGTCTGTTCTATGATTTTATAAAAATTGGGCGTTTTAGATTCATATAATTCCCAGGACTTGTATTTTGGAATTTGCAGAATTTCTAAAAAAACAGGGTTTACATAAAATACTTCCCATTCATTATTTTTCTCGGAAAGGATCATTAATCCAATTTCCAGTTGATTTAAAATTTCTTCATACAAAAGTTTATAGGAAGAGTAGGAAAGGTATTCTTCTTTGTTTTGGTAATAGAGTTTTACGGCATTATCAAATAAACTGTTCTCTTCTTTTTTTGGGAAAAGTGAAAAGTCTTTTTTCTGAATTGCCAACAATATTTTTTCAGTTTTCTGAATAAATGATAAGGCTGATAACTGTGCTAAAATAATGCATCCAATACCAATGATGGTAAATAAACCGAAATTGATCCACTTCTCCTGTGAATAAAAATCAAAAGCGAAAATCCCGCTAACGACTGCCAGCAAGATAAAAACTAACCAGATTAGCTGCTGTTTTTTCATTTACAATTCAAATTTTTCCATTCTTCTGTAAAGTGCCGCTCTCGATAATCCTAAATCTTCGGCTGCGAGAGAAATATTTCCCCTGTGTTTTTTCAACGCTTTTTTGATGAGAATTTCTTCCATTTTCTCAATATTGAGGTTGATGATCGGGTTATCAGCTTCTTCGTCCTGTGGCATTAGCAATTTTAGGCTTTTATCATTAGAAAGGATCAGGCTTCTTTCAATGCAGTGATCAAGTTCACGGATATTTCCCGGCCAGGAATAATTTACCAATTCTTCAATTAAAGTTTCGCTAAGAGAAAGCTCTGTTTTATGATATTTCTGTTTGTATTTTTCCAAGAAATAGTTCCCTAAGGCCGGAATATCTTCCAATCGGTCTCTCAGACTTGGAAGCTGCAATTCTACGGTATTAATCCTATAATAAAGATCTTTCCTAAAACGGTTTTCAGACACCGCTTTTTTTAGATTTTCGTTGGTTGCAAAAATAAATCTTATGTCTAATAATCGTTCTTTACTTTCACCAAGTCTTGATAATTTTCGATTTTGGATAAGACTTAATAATTTAGTCTGAAGGTGAGAAGGAAGATTTCCTATTTCATCTAGAAAAACGGTTCCGTTTTGGGCATTTTCGATCTTTCCGGAATAATCTTGATAGGCATCGGTAAAAGCTCCTTTTTTGTAACCAAACAATTCTGCTTCAAAAAGATTCTCAGAAAGACTTCCTAAGTCAATGTGTACAAAAGGCTGGCTTTTTCTTTCCGATAATTCGTGAATATGTTCTGCCAAAACATATTTTCCGGTTCCATTTTCGCCTAAAAGCAGCACATTAGCATCAGTTGTAGCAACCTTTGCAATTTGATCCATCACCGCCTGCATTGCAGCAGATTTTGTATCCAACTGATATTGATTGGTTTTAATGCTTACATTTTTCCACTGATTCAGTTTTTTATTCTTTCGTGAAATATCGACTGCCAGATTTACAGAAGCATATAATTTTTCATTATTCCAGGGTTTTAAAATAAAATCTGATGCGCCGTTTTTAAGAGCTTCCACAGCCAATTCTACTTCACCATACGCCGTCATCAGAATGATAGGAAGCTCAGGTTCTAAAGTTCTGATTTCCTGCATCCAATATAATCCGTCACGTCCGTTTTCAAATCCTTTTCGGAAATTCATATCCAAAAGTACAGCATCGATTTGCTGTTCGGCTAAAAACTTCAAAATATTCTTCGGTTGGCTAAGACAGCTGACTTCAGTGAAAAATTTCTTAAGCCAGACCCTTGCCGAAAATAAAATATCCTCGTCATCATCAACAATTAAAATATGAGCTTCTTTTTTTCGCATTGCTTTGTATTTGGCATTTAGCTTTAGTTATCCGAATGTAATTTTTATAATAACGAACACTAACAACCAAATTGAAATGTTCGTTTTCGCACAAAAAGTGTCCGATAATGAACAGTTCTGAAATGAATAAAATTATTTTTGTTCACGTTGTCAGACTCTTACAAGGTTATAAATCTCTGGTATTTGATTTGTCTAATATATTGTAAGTAAATTAGTTATCTTAAATATGGATACGAAAATAGTAAAAAAGAAGTCTAAATTAAAATTAATATTAATCATCGTTGCTTCTGCGCTGGCAGTTTCGGTTTTTGGTTGGTATTTTCTGAATCAGAAAAAAACGTATAATGTGAAGTCAGAAGATATCCAGGTGGATGAAGTTACGGTGGGAAGATTTGAAGATATGCTGATGGTAACTGCACAGACACAATCTTTAAATTCTTCTTTAGTCAATGTTTTGGAAGGCGGTGCCGTGAAAGAAATCTTTGCGGAGGACGGACAGATGGTAACCAAAGGTCAGCCACTTGCAAGAGTTTATAACCCGAATACAGAATTCAATTATCTGAATCAGGAGACAGGAATTATGCAACAGATCAGCCAGATGAGAAGCTCACTTTTAGAACTTAAAAATCAGGAATTCAATCAGGATAAAGAATTGCTTCAATCTCAAAACGATTATAATACGGCATTACAGTCTTTCAATCTTCAGAAAAGATTGTATGAAGCAGAAATCGGAAAGAAAACGGATTATGATGTAAGTCTTCAGAATTTAAACTATCAGAAACAGAGAAAAGTAATTGTCGAAAAAGGTGCTTCCAGTGAAAAAGCTTCGAGAAATTCTCAGTTTTCTGCGATTAATAATTCCATTAACCAAATGGAGAAAAGTTTAAATATTCTTCGTTCCAACAAAAACAATTTCCTTATTATGTCGCCTGTTTCAGGAAGGCTGTCGTCATTCAATATTACGCTTGGACAGAATCTTACAAGTGGAGAGAGTATCGGGAAAGTTGATTTAATGGGCGGTTATAAACTTATTGCAAAAGTGGATGAATATTATATAAATAAACTCCAAAACGGAATTAAAGGAAGTCTGGAGAGTAATGCTAAACAGTTTGGAGTTATTATTACAAAAATTCTTCCGGAAGTAAAAGATGGACAGTTTTCTGTAGAACTTAACTTCGTTGATGTAAAACCTGAAAATCTGAAAATCGGAATGACGTTCGGAGTAAAATTAAAATTGTCTGCCGACACACAAAGTATGATGATTCCAAAAGGTAATTTCTACAAAGACACGAACGGAAAATGGATTTTTGTTCTGAAAGGCAATAAAGCTGAAAAACGTAACATTAATCTGGGAAGGGAAAATCCGCTTTATTATGAAGTTGTCTCCGGATTGAAACAGGGCGAAAAAGTCATTACATCAGATTATTCGGAACTTAAGAAATATGAGATGCTAGATATTCAAAAATAGGGTCAGGTAAAAAATTATTTTAAAAATTCACAAATGAGAGCAATTATAACTTTTGCATTTGTTATTTTTCAGATGCCTCTAATTTTTTCGCAGTCCACAGAAAGAAAATTTGTTTCAATTAATAATAAACAGATGGCCTATACAACTTTTGGACTTGAAAAAAGAAAAGCCAATGAGCCGGTTGTGGTCTTCGAGAGTGGGTTGGGATCCGGTGGAGGAGCGTATGGAAGTATGCTTCCTCTGGTCAGAGAAAAATTTGCAGGAATCGTGTATGACAGAAATGGAATAGGCGAGTCGGAAATTGATATTTCTGTAAAAACTGATGCTGATGTTGTAAAAAGACTTCATGGACTGTTATCAAATTTAAAAATTAGCCCACCGTATCTGTTGGTTGGACATTCTATTGGAGGACCGTTTATTCGATTATATGCTTCGATGTACCCAGAGGACGTTTGTGGTTTGTTTTTTATAGATCCAACAGATTTTATGCTTACCAAAAAAGAGGATCATCTGGTAAAGAAGAATACATCGAGTTCCACAGGTTACAGAGATATTTTTGTTATAAATCTAAAGAATATCTTAAGCGATGGGTCAATATCGGAAGGTTTCCGACACGAGGCAAAGAGAGAACTGGAAGAAAGCACGGCAGAGTTCTTTAAAAATTATCAATTATTGCAACCGCTGAAAGATATTCCTACAACGGTAATGATCGCTTACAATAAACATATTGAACCCTATGAGATAGAGATGAACAAAAACATGAAATTGGGAATCAATATAGTACCATGGTGGAAAGAACTAGATGAATTGAGGATAAAACATTATGCTGATATGATAAAAAATAATAAGAACAGCAAGCTCATATTGTTGCCACGCTACAGCCATGGGATACATCAGCAAGATCCAAAAATAGTAGCAGATGCATTAATTGATACTTATAAAAATTGCACTGTTTCTTTAATAGAATAAATAAACTTAAAAACTATATTAAAATGCAAAAACTACTATTACTTATTATTGCAATGATTGTAGGCCTTTTCATATCATCGGGGACTTTGAAGGCCAACGATTTCCAAAATGCAAAAACAGAATCAGAAACTAAAACTATTGCTCTGGAAAATTTTGCTTCCATTGATTCTGAAATGGTTTTCAATGTGGAAATTGTAAAATCAAACGAAGAAAAAGCTGTGATAACGAGTAATTATCTTCAGTTTGTAGAAGTCAATGTCAAAAATAACACTTTGAAGATTGGTTACACAAAAGGTCGTTCATTGCAGAATGTAGAGACGAGAATTGTGATTTATGCGAAAGATATAAAATCTGTAAGTGCGGCAGTTGGTTCTGTTGTGACAATCAAAGACAACTTTAATATTCAGAAATTTTCTACGGAAAGTGGCGGGAAAATATTTGGCGATTCCAATGCGAAAAATATTGTCATCAACACACAATCCGGAGGTTCTGTTTTGGGAACTGTAAATACGGAAGATCTTATGTTGAATGCACAATCCGGAAGTAAAATTGATATTCAGGGGAAAATTGGTTCTGCGAAAATCACTTGCGAAGGCGCATCTAGAATCATTGCAACCAAAACTAATATTTCTGTCGCAACTGTGAATGCAGAGTCAGCTTCATCGGTAACTTTGAGCGTTTCCAAAGAATTGACCGCTTCTGCAAGTTCATTAGCCAAAATCAGATATAAAACGTTGTCCGGAATCAAATTTTCTGCGAGTAGAAGCTCAGGAGGAACAATCGATTCAATTTAATTCAAAATAAAAATTCAGATTTTAAATGATGACCTTGAAGATGATTTATAAAAGCATATTGACTTTGATAATGTTTTTATCTGCTGCGAATCTGAAATCTCAGTCAAAAGTTGATGTAGAATTCAATCCTAACATTGCGACGTATTCCATTGTTGAATATCTTGTGGCAAAGGAGCAGGGAAGGCTTTTTTATATTGACGGAAAAACAGATATTAGTTATCTTCCATTGGCAGATTTGGCAAATAAGGAAATGGGAAAATTTGATAATTCTAAAATTATAAAAGATATGCAGGATTATCTGAAAGTGGCTGGTCAACAACAGGATTTGTCTTATCAGGCTTTATTGAAACATAATGTTTTTCCGGCAAAAGGATACGCTTATCAGATTGAGGAAAATGATAATGCCAAAAAAGAAGCCGTAGAGGAATTTGCAGAACAGTTGAGAGCGTTTTATATCGAACGAAATCTGGGAAAATTCTTCAAAGACCAAAGTTATTTTATAGAAGGTGCAAGGAACGAGGTCAGAAAAAATATTCCGGCTGGCTATATGGCTAAAATGGAAAAATATTATGGCGAAAAGTTTCTGGCGTACAGATTTTACATTAATCCATTTGATGTTTTGCCTTACAGCGAGGTCTTCTGGCACGGCAACGGACCAATGTTCAAGTCTGAGAAAGGACAAACCGCTAATATGATTAGCAGTGCTTATGTTCCGTTGAATAAGAAAAATAATGTTAAAGATTACACAGAATTTGGATTTAATCATCTGGAAACGACCAACTTTTTAATCACGCACGAGTTCGGTCATTCGTTTGTCAATCAGCATTTGGGACAATATGAAGCGAAAATAAATCAAAGCAATAATCTAATGTCCGAAGCTTTTATCGGAAAGATGGATGGACAGGGCTATTCTTATTGGCCATCTTGTGTGGGCGAGCATATCGTAAGAACTGGAGAAATCCGAATTGCGCTTGCTGATGATAATCAAAAATTGGCTGAAAGCTTAAGAAAACGGCACATTAAAGAAAATTCTTTTGTTCTTATTCCTGAATTTGAAAAGAAAATGGAAGAATACGAAAATAACCGTAAAAAATATAAATCATTTAAAGACTTTGTCCCTGAATTGCTAACTGTTTTAGATGGAGCGAGCGTAGAAAAAGTGAGAGAAAAACTGGGTTTGCCAAATGAAAAATATGAAGTGACTTTGACAGTTAATGTTCCTGAAAATAGTGGAGATGTCTTTATCACAGGAAATCAATCGGCAATTGGCTCCTGGAATCCTCAGAAAATTAAACTTGATAAAATTAATGAAACAACCAGACAGATTACATTCAAAACTTACACTGATTTGAGATTCAAATTCACCAAAGGAAGCTGGGATACGGAAGGTATTGTTGACGGAATCGAAGAAGGCAAAGACGTTTCTTTGTCGCTGAACAAAAATACAACTCTGGATTACACCATTAAAAACTGGAAACAATAATTAATTTTAAAAATATACTACAATGATAAACATTACAAACCTTTCAAAAGTCTATAAAACCGAAGATGTTCAAACCAATGCACTAAACAACGTAAGCCTTAGCATCAAAGAAGGTGAATTTGTAGCGATAATGGGACCTTCCGGTTGTGGAAAATCGACTTTCCTTAATATTCTTGGACTTTTGGACAACGCTTCTTCCGGTTCTTACCAATTTGAATCTGTTGAAACTATCGGAACTTCTGAGAAGAAAAAATCGGATATCAGGAAGAAAAATATCGGTTTCATTTTTCAGAATTTTAATTTGATTGATGAACTGACGGTTTACGAAAATATTGAACTTCCATTAATCTACAACGGCGTTTCTTCCTCAGAAAGAAAAAGACAAGTGGAAGAGATCATGGATAAAATCAATATCGCTCACCGAGCAAAGCATTATCCACAACAGCTTTCCGGAGGGCAGCAACAAAGAGCTGCCGTTGCAAGAGCGTTGGTAACGAAGCCCAAACTGATTCTTGCGGATGAACCTACTGGAAATCTTGACAGCTCCAACGGAAACGAAGTAATGAATTTGTTGGCAGAATTGCATAGAGAAGGATCTACCATTGCAATGGTAACCCATTCTTCTTATGATGCCGGCTATGCTTCGAAAATTGTGAATATGAAAGATGGCGAGATCTTCTCAGAAGAACATTCTTCCCAAAGAAAAGATGTTTTCGGAAAAGCGGACGCCAAGAACTTCGAATAATTGTTAAATAAAGGAAGCTGGACGATGGAAGCTGGGTGTTTACACTGCCGGATTTCTTCCATCTTCCCGCAACCGACTTCCAAGATTATCATTTATCACTTATCAACTATCAATTATGCTAAACAACTGGCTCAAAATTGCCTTCATCAATTATAAAAAGAACTGGCTTTCCACCGTCATCAATTTGTTTGGACTGACCATCGGTCTGACTGGATTTATGCTCATCCTGATGCATTGGAATGACGAAGAATCTTTCGAAAAATGGAATCCAAAAAAGGATAACATCGTTTATTTTCAAACGTATCACAAACCACAAAATTCCTATGGAAACAATATTTCTATTCCAATGGCAAAGCGTGCAAAAGAAGTGGTTCCAGGCGTTGAAGATTACGTTTTGTTCAACGGTTCCGGAATTGGTCTTAAGATGACCACAAAAGTGAAAACTGTTTTCCAAAAAGATGGACTTACTTCTACAGAAAGTTTTTTCAAATTCTTTCCTTTCAAATTGGTTGCCGGAAGCTATAAAGATGCCTTGAAGGGCGAAAGTGTGATTGCGCTTTCTACAGATGCGGCCAAAAATCTATTTGGCAAGACCGATGTTGAAGGCGAAAGTGTAAAATTTGATAACAAAAATTACGTCGTAACTGCAGTTTACGAATTGCCAAAAGAAAATTCCCAGATCAAACCAGAATTCATTATTACTCCGCCTGCAGAACAGTTTAAGAATGATGAAACAAGTTGGGGTAATTTCAACTACGCTTGTTTTTTTATGTTGAAGCCAGGGACAGATGCTGAATTTGTACAGAAAAAATTCGTGAAAGATGTTTTTGAATACCGCGCAAGTCTGGATGTTGCAGAGGCCGGTGTTACCATTCAGCAATATCTTGATCTTTACGGGCCAACCGACAGTGTGTTGACGCCTTTAGATGAAATCAAACTCTATGCAAAGGCATCTTGGTTTGGAACAGGGGATTTCAAAACTTTGATGATCTTGTTCACGCTCTCAGTTTTGATTGTGATTCTATCAGCCATTAATTTCATTAATCTGAAAACAGCGCAAGCGTCTCAAAGAGCAAAAGAAATTGGCGTGAGAAAAGCCATTGGAAGTACAAAAACCAGTCTTGTTTTTCAGTTTTTGATGGAGACATTTTTAATTTGTATGGTCTCTTATTTATTGTCTTTGGCTTTGACAGAGTTGCTTTTGCCGAGTTTCAATAAATTTTATGATAAAGAAATGGTGATGAGTGATTGGCGGGTTTATTTCTACTCATTTGCGATGGTTTTGATGGTAACGTTGATTTCGGGATTAATTCCTGCAACTTATCTTTCTAACTTCAAAGCGATTGAAACGTTGAAAGGAAATTTTGCCAGAAGCAAACACGGCGTTTGGCTAAGAAACGGGATTTTGACCTTGCAATTAATCATCTCTTCATTCTTTATCATCGGTGAATTGATCGTGAATCAGCAAGTTGAATATATGATGAACAAAGATCTGGGCTACAGCGGGAAACAGATTATGATGATCAACTTCAGCGAAAGTGATCCTAAACCCTGGTTGAAATACGAAAGGCTAAAAACAGAGATGAAAAAAACCCAAGGCGTAGTAGATGTTTCTTATGGAGAAGCAGTTCCGGGAAATAACAGATCCAGTAGTTCCAATATAGATTTTAAGGATAAAAGTATTCAGGGTCAGCATGGTTCTATGGATTATAATTACTTGAGTTTCATTAATGTGAAATTAAAAAAAGGTCGTTGGTTAGATCCCAATCTTTCATCGGACACTATTAATAATGTTTTGGTTAATGAAGCTTTTGTGAGAAAATTCGGTTGGAAAGATGAAGATGCTTTGAAAAATGAAGTCAAACCTGGATTTGACAATAAAAAGTATAAAATTGTAGGCGTTGTAAAGGATTTCAACATCCGAAGTTTGAGAACGGAAGTAGAACCAATCATCTTTTTCCATTATCGAGAAACAGAATGGAAGAGATTCAATGTCTATAATATTCAGGTGAAAATTGACCCGAATGACATCGATGGAACCGTGAAGAGACTGAAAACCTATTGGCAGAGTAATGTAGAGCAAGGTTATCCTTTCGATTATTATTTTCTAGATCAGCAATTCGCCAAGACCTTTGAGAAATATCAAAAACAACAAACACTTTTCACCATTCTTAATGCAATGGTTTTAATGGTAGCATTATTGGGATTATTCGCTTTATCATCATTAATGATTGAACAGAAACTGAAAGATGTTGCCATCAGAAAAACTTTAGGTGCATCAGACAGAACTTTGATCGTTGGATTAACAAAACAATTTCTCTGGATTACTTTTATAGCAGTTGTTGTAAGCATTCCGATCACTTATTATCTGATGAATGAGTGGCTAAAAGATTTCGCTTACCGAATTGATATGCCGATTCTTCCATTCATTCTGAGTATGATTCTATTATTGATTTTAACATTTGCTGTTGTGAGTATAAAAGCTTATCAAGCGACAAAAGTGAATCTTGTGAAATATTTGAAATACGAGTAAAGACCGAAAGTTTTAACGATAAACCTCATTTATCTTCATTAATTATAATTTAAAATTATGTTTAAGAACTGGCTCAAAATTGCCTTCATCAATTATAAAAAGAACTGGCTTTCAACCATCATTAATTTATTTGGATTAACGATTGGACTGACAGGATTTATGCTCATCCTGATGCATTGGAATGACGAAGAATCCTTCGAAAAATGGAACCCAAAGAAGAACCAAATCTATGGAATTCAGAGTTATTATAAAAAAGATAAAGCGTACGGAAGCAATATCTCTATCCCTATGGCAGAACGCGCTGCGAAGCTGATTCCGGAAGTGAAAGACTTTGTTCTTTTTAATGCATCAGGAATGGGTTTCAAGATGACAACAAAAAACAAAACGGTTTATCAACAAGACGGAATAGCAACATCCGAACATTTCTTCAATTTTTTTCCATTTAAATTAATTTCAGGAAGTTTTAAAGACGCTCTTAAAAGCGAAAATGCAGTTGCTCTTTCTACAACTTCAGCCAAAAATATTTTTGGGAGAACCAATGTTGCGGGAGAAAGCCTGAAATTTAATGGTAAAAATTATATCGTAACTGCCGTTTATGAATTACCGAAGGAAAACAGTCTTATAAAACCTGAATTTATTATTCTGGCTTATGAACAGATGAAAAATGATAAAGAAGCTTGGGGAAGTTTTAATTACGGATGTTTTTTTATGTTGAAAAACGATGCTGATATAGTTGCTGTGCAAAATAAATTGGTAAAAGAAGTTTTCGAATATAGAGCAAAAATCAATGAGGAAGGTTCTGGTGTTACCGTTGAGAAATATATGGAATTGTATGGTCCGAATAGTTGTGAACTGATACCATTAGACAAATTAAAACTTCACGCGAAAGCTTATTGGTTTGGAAATGGCGATTTACAAACAATGATGATTTTGCTAACGCTTTCTATTTTGATTGTTGTTCTGTCTGCCATAAATTTTATTAACCTAAAAACAGCGCAAGCTTCTCAGCGTGCCAAAGAAATCGGTGTAAGAAAAGCCATAGGAAGTACAAAATCGAGTTTGGTTTTTCAATTTTTATTGGAAACGTTTATCATTTGTTTCGCATCATATCTTCTTTCTTTGGCTTTAACAGAGCTTCTTCTGCCAAGTTTCAATAAGTTTTATGACAAAGAAATCGAGATGAATGACTGGCATATTTACTTTTATTCGTTCTCGATGGTTTTGGCGGTTACCTTGATTTCCGGATTAATTCCGGCAATGTATTTATCAAACTTCAAAACTATTGAAACTCTGAAAGGAAATTTCGCCAGAAGCAAACACGGAGTTTGGCTGAGAAATGGAATCCTGACCCTGCAATTAATTATTTCTTCATTTTTCATTATAGGAGGTTTGGTTGTAAACTCACAAGTGAAACATATGATGGATAAAGATCTTGGTTTTAGTGGAAAGCAAATATTGTACGTTAATTTTAGCGAGAACGTAGAAAAACCCTGGCTGAAATATGAACGTTTGAAAAATGAGTTAAGCAAAATTGAAGGTATTGAAAGTGTTTCTTTCGGAGAAGCAGTTCCGGGAAGTGGAAGATTCAGTAATTCAAACGTAGATTTTAGAGATAAAAGTATCAATGCTCAACACGGTTCTATGGATTTTGATTATCTCCAGTTTATGAATGTAAAACTGAAAAAAGGACGTTGGCTGAATGCTAATTTAGCTTCTGATACAATTGCAAATGTTATGGTAAACGAAGCTTTTGTGAAGAAATTTGGATGGACAGATGATGAAGCTTTGAAAAATGAAATTCGTCCCGGTTTTGATAGCAAACCTTATCATATTGTAGGAATTGTGAACGATTTTAATATGTGGAATCCGAAAAGTGCAGTGGAACCCATCACATTTTTTCATTACAGAGAAACTTCTTGGAAAAGATTTGGCGTGTATAATATTCAATTGAAATTAAAAGCAGACGATATTGATGCAACGGTAAAAAGAATCAAAAAATATTGGCAAGAAAAAGCAGAACCGGGTTATCCGTTTGATTCCTATTTTATTGATAAAAAATTTGCCGAGAGTTTTGTTAAATACCAAAAACAGCAAACATTGTTCACTATTCTTAACGCAATGGTTTTGATGGTGGCTTTGCTCGGATTATTCGCCTTATCATCATTAATGATTGAGCAGAAACTGAAAGATGTTGCCATCAGAAAAACTTTAGGAGCATCAGACAGAATTTTGATTGTCGGATTGACAAAACAATTCCTTTGGATCACATTAGTTGCCGTCCTCATCAGTGTCCCGATCAGTTATTATCTGATGAACGAATGGCTGAAAGACTTTGCTTACCGAATAGACATGCCGGTTTGGCCATTCATTTTCAGTCTTATTGTCTTGCTATTGCTTACGTTTTGTGTGGTAAGCATCAAAGCTTATCAGGCTACAAAAGTGAATCTTGTAAAATATCTGAAATACGAGTAAGCTGTAAATCAAAAGCTTTTCTATCAACTATTAATTATCAACTGTAAGTCAATCAATTATGAAAAAACTATTCTTCATATTAATCATTAATCTTTTTCCGGCTCAGCAGGTTTGGACGCTTGACCAGTGTCTGGATTATGCGGCTACAAATCATCCGTTGATAAAACAGGCTACCATTACTATTCAGAAAAATGAGCGTCAGATTTCTGCTGCAAAAGGAATGTTGCTGCCGTCAGTTGAAGCCGGAGTTAATCATAATTACAATTTCGGATTGGGGATCAATCAGAATAATAACCAAAGAGAGGCTATCAATACACAATATGACAACGTATATGCACAAGCCAATTGGGAGTTGATGAACTGGCGGAATTATCTCAATATTTCTTTATCAAAAATTAATAAAGAGAGTTCAACTTATAAAATGAAGCAGGCTCAAAATGATGTAAAACTGAACGTTATCCAAATGTTTTTCAAATACCAGAATAGCAAAAGCTGGCTGGATGTTCTGGAAACACAGATCTCAGGAATTGAAGACCAGATCAAACGCACCGAGAAAGAAGTTGAAATTGGAAACCGACCAAAAAGTGATGTCTATGACATTAAAGCAAACCTTGGAACCTTGCAGGAACAGTGGATTTCTGCAAAGAACACCCGGGATCTTTCTAAAATAAATTTATTGAATGCGTTGGCCATTACAAACGATTCTTTAGACTTTAAAATGACCGAAGAAAATCTATCAGATTTTGACTTTAATGATCCTGAATTCATTAAAAACTTGTTGGAGAAAAACCCCGCTTACAAAACAGTAATTACAGAAATAAATGCTGCGGAAAAAAATACCAGCATTGCAAGATCTGCCTATTTGCCGACGCTTAACGGCTCTTATAATTGGTCAAGTTTTTACAGTAAGATTTTGGGTGAATCTGCCGATCCTTTTTCAGATCAGTTTAAACGAAATAAAAGTCAGCAGGTTTCTTTCGGACTCTCGATACCGATATTTAATAAGTTGCAAGTGAAAAACAGTGTTGAAATTGCAAAACTGAATGTTATTAGTTATAATTATGAGAAAGAGATTATCATTAATAATCTTACGCAAAGTATCAATTCCATCAAAACACAATTTCAGAATTCTGAGGAAAAATATACTTTGCTGAAATCTAATTTTGAAAATCAGAAATTATCTTTCCAAAAATCAGAAGAAAAATACAAAGAAGGATTGATGGATGCGTATACATTTTTTGTTGTGAGAAATAACTGGCTTCAGGCAAATTATAATTTGATCAACAGTCAAAATGAAGTCATGCAACAGACGGAATTATTAAAAGTACTTCAGTTTGATTATTGATCTGTCAAAATTTATTTTTTAAACACGGTTCATTATCGTTGTGGAATGGCACGGCGGTTTTTCCCTATAAAAGTAGCTGATACGGTTGGAGTAGGCGATCCTTTTCTGGAGAGTTTGATTGCCAAATTATTATCAGATAAAAATCCTGAGGTCGCCCCGGATTTTGCAAATGCGGTGCGTGTCTTGGTAGCTTAGCTGTTTCGATGCAAATCCGAAATTCAAAAATGAAGAGATTAAAGAGTTCTGAATGCGAAGATTTGATAGAATTTTAACTTTATAGAAGTGCATTGCTGTGAAAACGTGGCACTTTTTGCGAACACTAAGTATTACTAAAAATGGCGCCACTTTAAGGCAAGTGGCGCCATTATAAAATTTTACACTGCATTCGATTTAACAAAAAAGGACCAACACACATTAAGATTTTAGTCCTTTTCTATACTATTTTCGATAATTTAAAATATGCGTCCAAATTTAATTATAATTCACAATCATGAATTATAATTATGATACAGCTTCTTATATGTAGATGGTTGTGTAAAAGCAGTTTCTATTTCCCGCATTCAATTATACTTGAAATTTCAGTTTCTGTTTCAATTAACCTGTTAAATTTGAGCCCAGCTCTTTCGATGATTGTCTTAAATTCACTCAGCGTCCGTTCTTGTCCGGTAGTCATCGCTAGAATATTGATATCCAAAAGTTTTCCTGCATGAGGACGATTTCTAGAATCATCTGGAATGACAGAGTCTATGATTAATAATTTTGCGCCCGGATGCATGGCCTTTTGGATATTTTTTAAGATAATAACAGCTTCGTCGTCATTCCAGTCATGGATGACCCATTTTGTCATATATAAATCTGCTCCGGATGGAACCTCATCAAAAAAGCTACCCCCTATGGTCGTACATCTGTTCTTTAATTGCTCTGGGATCAGTTCTCTCGTTTGATCAATTACATACTGCTCATCGAAAATAATTCCTGTACTTGTGGGGGTTGCGTCTAACACAGCAAATATAAGGGCTCCGTTCCCGCCACCGATATCAACCATTGTTTTGTATGGATTAAAATCGTAGGCATCAATAATAGTTTTAAGGACAGCACCCGACATTCCGGCCATTGCTTTTGCAAGATTGGCTCCCCGTACCGGATTATCTTTATAATATTCCCAGACAGGTTTTCCATGCGCATGTTCGAATGGCACCTTACCTGTTTGTACACCATATGTTAGCGCGCCGAAAGCAGGATAATGTTCACCCATATTTGCCAATGCCCAAGGTTTTACCGAACCGGGAACATCAGTAAGTAAAGTTGCTCCAAAATCATTCAGCTCAAAGGTACCGTCTTCTCTTTCTGTGAAAATTCCGACACTAGTTACAGCTCTTAATAGGCGACTTAATGATTTTTCATCTGAGTGTGTTTCCGCAGTGAGCTCAGCTAGTGTTTTGGGCCCCTTTAGTAGTATATCCGCTATACTTAGTTGTGCTACGACATGTATACAACATGCCACCCAGTACCCGCTGATCAATTCATACATTTTAAAGGTCAGTTGTGGTTTCTCGAGTAATCTTTCCATAAAAAATAATTAAATTCAACAATATGTGAATTTAATTATTTTTTATTATAATTTTATGTTACAACAAAAATAAACGCCATAATAAATCAAAGTAAACAAAATGTTAACACAAAAATCATCAGTTTTATCCTTATTTGAAACTTCAGCAAGTTTCAACCCCAACAAGACGGCTCTTATTTTCGAAGGAAACAAAATTTCATTTTCAGAGCTAGAAGCCCAATCGAACCAGATTGCAAACTATTTAAAACACCGGGGAATATTCACAAATGTCCCCATCTGCTTTTGCCTCAACCAATCCATTGAAAAAGTGATTGTTATGCTTTCAATCTGGAAATCAGGTGGCGCTTATGTTTCGCTCGATCCTTTATATCCCGAAACAAGGCTTACGCATATTTTAGAAGAAACAAATAGTCCGGTACTCTTTACGACAAAAGAGTTTTCTGAAAAATTCAAATTTTATAAAGGAGAAATTATTTTTATTGACCAACAGCGGGGTGAATTCGAAAAAATAGAGCTAGAAAAAATCGATCATTCTACTGAAAAAGGGATCGCCTACCTGGCCTATACGTCCGGAAGTACGGGTCAACCAAAAGCTGTCATGGCAGAACATATCGGCCTGGAAAATTTTATTAGATCATTCGGCGATTTTCTAAAGGTCGAGGAAGAAGATGTTGCCCTCAATATTTCCTCTTCAAATTTTGATGGAATTGTTTTGGATTTATGGGTTCCCCTTTCATTGGGAATTACAGTATACCTTTATCCTGATAACAGAATTGTTGGTGAACCACTTTTAGAATTCATCTGCAAGAATAAAATAACCATCCTACCTTATTTGCCAGTTTCCATATTGGCAACTCTGCCGCAAGATAGACCTATAGGAAACCTAAGAAAAATCTGTACGGGCGGTGAAGCACCGATTGCAAACGTCATAGCATATTGGAAACAGAAAGTTGAATTAATTAACATTTATGGCCCTACAGAGACGACTGTTGTTGTCTGCGGGTTTAAATTTGATGATGAACATCCTATAAATACCATCGGAAAGCCTCTTCCTAATGTTGATTTTTATATTTTAAATGAACAGATGGGAACCGTTCAGCCCAATGAAATTGGAGAGCTATACATTGGTGGTATACAGGTTTCCAGAGGATACTATAATCAACCCAAGCTGACATCGGAAAGATTTTTACATTATGTTACCCCAAAAGGAGAATCTGTAAAGATTTATAAAACAGGAGATCTTGTTCGCGGATCAGCGGACGGTACGATTGAATTTATTGGAAGGGCTGACCAGCAGGTCAAAATAAGGGGCTTTAGAGTCGAACCTACAGAGATTGAAGAGAATATCCGTCAATCCGGACTTTCAGAAAACAGTGTAGTGATTGTTAGAGAGGAACTAGGGGAGAAGCAGTTGATATGTTATTATAAAAATTTCCCGAACAAGAATACGTTGGCTCACGATCTAAGGGACTATCTCTTCGAAAGGTTACCTTCTTACATGATTCCATCCAAATTTTTGGAAGTAGATGCATTTCCGCTCACCGCAAATGGAAAAATTGATAAATCTCTTTTAAAAGAACTGAAACTGACTGAAGAAAAGAGAAATTCTTTCGTTGCTCCCGTCAGCGAATTTCAGCGGCAGATCGCATCAGTCTGGAGCGAAATTTTAAAAACGAAATCCGTTGGCATCCATGACAATTTTTTCCAATTCGGTGGCAACTCCATTTTTGCATACAGATTGACAACAAAAGTTCGTCAAAAATATGGTCTCCACCTTGATGCCGCGGACCTCTTTTTACATCCAACCATTTACGGGCTGGAAGAATACATTAGCAAGAAAAAAAATAATAAAAATGAGCCCGTCCTGTACAACAGTACGTTTGATAGGTTATCCGTTCAACAGCAGAGTCTCTATTTCTTGGACAAGTTGAACGGAAGCGTTGCGTATCATGTAGGAGCAGTTTATGCTTTAGATGAAACGGTCTCGTTCCAGGTTTTAGAAAAGGCCTTTAGACAATTGATCAGAAAACATAGCATTTTAAGAACGGTTATAAACGAAAAAGATTCAACGAACCTGCTGTCTCTAATGACCGAAAAGAATTGGCTGCTTGAGAAGTTACATCATCCTGATGATGTAAAAAAGATTGTTAGAATACCCTTCGATTTAGAAAGAGATTACATGATTCGTGCCTCTGTAATTTATAAAGATAATAGGCCTGTATCATTATTTTTGATGATTCACCATATCGTTACCGACGGCTGGTCAATGCCTCTTATTGTTGACGAGCTAAATGACCTCTATCAGAAAATTATCGATGATCAAGATTTTGAAGCGATAACAAATTATGAATATAGAAATTACGTACATTGGCAATCCAGACAAAATTTTGCAGAGGGAATCGAATTTTGGAAAAATTACCTAGATGGAGTTCCCGTCCTTCAGCTTGCGCATGATTTTAAAAAGCGATCAGTTGATACAGATGAGGGAAAGCAATACCACTTTGAGCTGGGCGAAAATCTAATTGATAAGTTACAAAACCTGTCGCAGGACAATAATACTACCTTATACACTACGTTACTGTCCGCTTTTGGTCTCCTGATGCAATATTACAGTGGCCAATCAGATATTTGTATCGGGAGCCCAACGGCAAACCGTTCCTATCCTTTTGACAGAGCGATAGGATATTTTGCCAACATGCTTCCCATACGCATGAAAATTGAGAATAACCCCAAATTTTCAGAACTGTTAAAACTCAATCGGACCATGATTTCCGAAATCTTCAAGCATCAGTCGGTTCCGCTGGAAACCATTGTCAATCATGTCATCAAGGACCGTTTCGCCGGGCATAATCCCTTATTCCAACATGTTTTTGTACTTCAGGCCCCACCTGAAGAAACAGAAAATATCGCACCTGTTAACCCCAAAGGCTTTCAATGGGTTTTTAACGGAAAGTCTAAGTTTGATCTGCAGTTTGAAGCTATCCCCACAGAAAAAGGAATAACGGTTAATATTGACTATAATAACGCTCTATTCAAAGAAAAGACAATCGGGGAAATGGCGACGGCATTTATATTTATCCTCGAATCAATCGCCATAGATCCAAATCAGAAAATTGGAGAAATCAAGCTGGGATCTTTATTATCTGATTGGGAAATAAGATCAGCACAGCTCACGGAAAAGCCAAAAAAATTAATAGCACTCTTTGAGGAACAAGTAAAAAAAACACCGGCTAAAAATGCGCTTATTATTTCTGGCCAAGCTATTTCTTATCATGATCTCGATCAAAAGTCGAGTCATGTTGCCAATCAACTTATTGCTTTCGGTATTCGACCGAATGACTTTGTCGCATGTTTCCAGGAACAGTCTATCGAAAGAGTCATTTCTTTGTTAGCCATCATCAAGGCCGGCGGAGCATATGTCCCATTGGATACGAGCTATCCCCTAGAAAGGCTCGGATTAATTCTCGCGGATGTAAAACCAAAGGCGATCATTGCCTCAGAAAACCATTCGAAAAATATTACTGAATTACAATACGATGTTTTCAATATTGAGCAGCTGTTAGCTACCCCTTTCGAATTGATAAACCGAAGCTATTGCAATACCCATAATGACGAGGATCTCGTCTATGTAATACACACATCCGGAACCACTGGTATTCCTAAAGGAGTCATGATAGCACATCAGTCCTTAGGAAATTTTATTACAGAATATGGCAACCTTCTGGCGCTGGAAAAAGAAGATAGCACATTGCAGTTTTCAGCATATAATTTCGACGGCTCTATGATTGATCTTTGGATCCCCTTAACAAAGGGGGCAACGGTCTATTTATATCCAAATAATAAACTTCTTGGTACACATCTTGCCGAGTTTATTTCGCTGCATTCGATTACTGCGCTCCCTTTCATTTCACCATCTGTACTCTCTACCATACCACAGGACTTCAAGCTACCGTTATTAAAGACCATTGGTACCGGTGCGGAGACCTGTCCACCGAATGTCAGTCAATATTGGAAACAGCAGGTGAAATTATTCAATATGTATGGGCCGACGGAGGCTACCGTAGCTGTAAATCAGTTTAGGTTTGATGATATTCATCCACAGAATACCATCGGTCGACCGATCAAAAATATGCATTTCTATGTCTTAGATCAATATTTAAGGCCTGTTCCTGCAAACGTTGTCGGTGAGCTCTACATTTCTGGAATTCAATTATCACGCGGATACCTGAATAATCCTGAACTGACCGCCGAGAAATTTATCCGAAACTCAATTGTTGAAGAAAAGTCCGGCTTTTACATGAAAATGTATAAAACCGGGGATTTAGTTAAATTATTGGAAGACGGGATGATCGAATTTGTAGGCAGATCTGATCATCAGGTTAAGATCAGAGGTTATCGGATTGAATTGTCAGAAATAGAGAAAGTGATCTGTCAGACGAAAGGGGTAATAAACGCGGCCGTCCATATTCATCAGTCTTCAGAAGATGTGAAATTGTTACGTGCTTTTGTAACAGGGCAGGCCCAAGCTTCAGATCTTAGAAATGAATTAAGCAAAAAACTTCCGGTGTATATGATACCAAATGAGATTTACCACATTGAAGACTTACCCTTGAAAACAAATGGTAAAATTGACTGGCAGGTGCTTTCTTCAATAGCCGAAGATAGGATTAAAGAAACAAAAGATCTGGATGAAGATAGCCTAAATCAGTATGAGAAAACAATAAAAAAAATCTGGAACGAGGTTCTTGAATCCAAAATAACAAGTCTGGAGGATAACTTTTTCCATCTTGGGGGCCATTCGCTCTTACTTACCAAACTTTATAATAAACTGTATGCAGAATATCCAAATAAGCTCACGTTAGGTGAACTCTATTTAAACAGTACGATCAGAAAGCTAGCGGATTTAATAGAAGAAAGGGATGCAAATCCACACATTCACGAATACGGCTTGGGAGAAGATCCGTTGAGCGGAGAGATAAAAAAAGATGCGACAATACCTTCTGATTTTTTTATGTTCAACACCGTAGAGAAAGGAGATTTTGAAAACCCTGGTGCTATTCTGCTGACCGGTGTAACTGGTTTCGTTGGAATCAATATTTTAGTTGAGCTGCTCAAGTCAACCACGGCCGACATCTATTTATTAATTCGTGCTGAAGATAAAAAACAGGCCAAAATTCGTCTGTTAAAAACCATGACTGACCAGCATATTTCACTAGATAGTTACAACGAAGCGCGCATCAATTATTTATGCGGAGATCTTGCAAAACCGTTTTTAGGACTGGATGCCGACAGTTATGACCACTTAGCCAAAATCATTGATGTAGTATACCACGCTGGTAGTTCCGTGAATTTTATACAACCATATTCTTATATGCGGGCAGCAAATGTTGACGCATTACATAAATTGATCAGATTTGTGACAACCCACAAATTAAAACAGTTGTCCTTGCTATCGACCGTAGGCGCTTTTAGCTGGGAACATTATTTTACCAAACCAGCTCTTCTGAAGGAAAATACCGACATAAAAAGTGCTTTTAAATATCTGAGCCGCGACATGGGGTATATCCAAAGTAAATGGGTCATGGAGCAAGTTGCACAAGAAGCGATCAAACAAGGTGTTCCCATCATCATTTTCCGGCTTGGCTATGTTTTTTGCCATAGTAAGACAGGTGCAACAGCGAGTTATCAATGGTGGTCCCTCTTGGTCAAAACATGTATTCAGTTAAAAACATATCCAGCGCTGGTCAATCAGAAGGAAGAGCTGATTATGGTTGATTTTGTGAGTAAGGCAATTGCACATATTTCCAAAAATCCAGCATCAATAGGTGAGGTTTTTCATTTAAGTCCGGAACCGAAAGACAACATGACAGTAACGGAATTTTTTGAAATGCTTAGGCATGAATTTAAATTTGACTTACAGCCAGTTCCTTATCAGGATTGGTTGGCACTCTGGGAAGCTGATGAAAACAGTCCTCTCTACCCGCTCCTCAATTTATTTAAATTCAAAGCTTATGACAACAAGTCGCTTATCGAGATTCACCAGAATACGCCTGATTTTGATATAAGCAACACCAAGCGCTTTATAAAAAATAGCGATATAGAGATCACCAAAATTAATCGCAACAGCGTGGAAGCATTCTGTAAATATTTAGGTGTGCTATAAAATGAACGTAAAAATATTTTACACCCAATTCAACGCAGAAAATAAGACAGCCATTCTAACGCAATGGCTGTCATTTCTACCCATTAAATTTCGAGATATCATTTCACGGTATAAGTTGGAAGAAGACAAAACAAGAAAATTACTGGGTAGATTATTGTTAATCGAAGGCATGCGAGATTTCGGAATACCAAATATATCTCTTGATGAGGTAAAATATAACCCTTTTGGAAAACCTTATCTGTATGACCATATCGACTTTAATATAAGTCACTCAGGCAATTATATTTTCTGCGCTATAGCAGAAGGATTGAAGGTTGGTGTTGACATTGAAGAGTTAAAACAAATCAATTTCTCAGAAGTGCATCAGATCATGAATGCAACGGAATGGCTATACATTAGGGCTGCAGTTGACCCATTGCGAGAATTTTATCGGATGTGGACCTTAAAAGAAGCAGCTTTAAAAGCTGAAGGAACAGGGTTTCTAACTGATCCGGACAAAGTTTGCGTAAAAAAAAATATTGTTTACATTGGAAATAACAACTGGTTTTGTCATGAACTATTTTTTGATACGGATTACTCAGGCCACCTAGTGACTTCAGAAACGCAGTATGATTATAAAATGATTAAACTTGACTTTATATGATCTGTTAAGTCGTTTTTTTCAATTACTGACAATTTCACTTATGCAATCACGTCCATAACTAATGGTCAGATGTTCAAGCTTTAGCATATCGTATTCTTTTATGTCTCCTGAATGAGTGTCTTAATGTACGAATCAGTAAAGCTCGTGACCTGTTTTTTTTCTGACAAAATAGATGAAGATGATTTTAGGGATATCAAAGAAAGATATAGTGCGAGTTGATCGAACTAGAGTATAAATTAAGTGTTTTGGTAGTTTCAGAAAAATAGGAAGATATAACAGGAAAAATCTCCAAAGCATTACATATTGTCTCAAGTATTTTCGAATGCTATAGAAACGCCAGCACAGTTGACAAAAAAGCCCTTGTGAGTTTGATATATCCTGAAAAGATAATATTTAATGGGGATCATTTTCAAACACCTAAAGCCAATTCATTTGTTGATAGTGTATTTTTGATTAAGAAGGAGTTATCACAACAAAAAAAGGCTTTAGATTTTTAAAATTTAAATCCCTATCATGCGACCAAGACGAGCGTATCTTCAAACACTTTTATAGATGAGTTGGCCCGGCTGAGCCAAATTAAGCAGGAATTGCAAAGCTATTTTTATTACATATTTAATCTACATTTTCTAAAACTAAAGAATTCCAATAATTTTTAACTGACCAAAAAGAAATTTTCCGGAATCAGTGTCTAACAATGTTTGAATTATAAAAGTTATGCATTGTTTTTTACAATAAAGAAAGAATGAGATGCAGGTAAATTTGTACTGTGCTAATAAGCTGTCGTCAAGCTTAGTCTGCCATTGCTTAATTTAAAATTACCTGTTATGTCATCTCTATTTATTCATTTCATTGCACTCATCATCATTATTATGATTCTGATAATGGTATCACAAAAGCTGAGGATAGCCTATCCGATTGTACTGGTAGTAGGAGGGCTGATTGTAAGCATGATTCCCGGCCTTCCCATGTTCCATATCCGGCCGGAACTCATATTTATGATTTTTCTGCCGCCATTATTATATGAAGCAGCATGGTATACATCATGGAAAGATTTCTGGCGCTGGAGAAGAGTGATTACAAGCTTTGCCTTTTTGGGCGTATTGATCACTTCTTTAATTGTTGCTGTTGTATCCAGCATGCTGATTCCGGGTTTTAGTCTGGCTTTAGGCTTTTTACTGGGAGGTATTGTTTCTCCTCCGGACGCTGTATCTGCATCATCTATTCTTAAGACGGTGAAGGTACCGAAAAGAGTTACGGCAATTGTAGAAGGAGAGAGCTTACTGAATGATGCTTCAAGCTTAATTGTATTTCGTTTTGCATTAATTGCTGTGGAAACGGGGCACTTTATCATCCATGAGGCTGCTTTTAATTTTATTTTTGTTATCGTCATGGGGATTCTTACAGGAATTGTTGTGGGAATGCTCTATTTCATCATCCACAAATGGCTGCCTACCAATACTGATATTGATATCATACTGACCTTAAGCACGCCGTATGTTATTTATATTATCGCTGAAGCTTTTCATTTTTCAGGGGTTCTGGCTGTGGTAAGCGGAGGTCTTTTTCTTTCCTCAAAGAGACATTTATTTTTGAATCACAGCAGCAGGCTTCGTGGCAGCAATGTCTGGTCTACATTCGGTTTTATACTCAACGGTATTGTATTTATATTGATAGGACTTCAGCTGCCTGTTATCATTCAGCAGTTAGGGAACATCAGTCTGTCTGCAGCTGTCGGATACGGAACGGTTATCACTTTTGTGCTTATCAGCTCCCGGATATTATGCGCATTTGGTGCGGCGGCTTTTACCCGTTTTATCAGCAGATATATTACAACAGCAGATCCTAATCCCGGCTGGAAAGGGCCTCTGCTTTTCGCGTGGTCCGGAATGCGGGGAGTGGTCTCCTTGGCTTCTGCGCTGGCCGTTCCATTGTACCTTAGTAATGGCTTGCCTTTCCCTCAAAGAAATCTTATTCTCTTTATAACTTTCGTCGTTATTCTTTTAACATTGGTGATCCAGGGGCTGACATTGCCCGTCCTTATAAAATGGCTCAAAATGGAAGATCCTGATCAGCATCTGAGTGAGGACGATCAAAATGATTTTGTACGAAAGCAACTTTCTCAAAGAAGCCTGACTTTTTTAAATACTTATTACAGACAGGAAACGGAAAATAACTTAAAACTTCATCAGATGTATGAGTATTTGCAGAATTGCTCAGACAGGAGGAACAATTGCTCAGACAGGAGGAACTTTAGTGATTCTGAACAGCAAATTTATGTAACAGCTTATCAAAATCTTCTGCAGGAACAGCGGATTTGCCTGGAGGAACTCAATGCTTTGGAAACAATAGATGATGAAATCATAAGAAAATACCATGATTTAGTGGATGTGGAAGAAGAAAAGCTGCTCATACAATATCAGCATTAAGTGCAGCGGTTAAAAGGATTCAGTCTTCGATTAATTCAAGATAAGCTGTTTGATTTTTACAATTATTGCTCTGTTTTATGCAATGTGTAGCTCTTATGCCTGTCATAAATTTGTCTTAAGAATTTAAAACAATAACACATGCTGAAAATTATGAAAACGATACCCAAAGCCATCCCTGTCGCTTTAGCTTTGGCAAACATACAATGTAATACTCAAAAAAATAAAATTATGGAAACAAAAGAAACGGTTGAACAAACCAAAGACTACGTAGGAATGTGGGTTACTGCCGACGGCTATATCCGCCACAACTTATTGCCAGATCACAGGTATGATGAGGCAAGAGGGAAACATGAAAGTGCCTATCAGGGTAGTTATACTGTTAAAGGAAATCATATCGACTATAAAGACGACACCGGATTTACGGCAGACGGAGAATTCAGAGACGGGATACTTTATCATGCAGGAATGATCCTTTATAAGGAAAACAGATAAAATACATCCTGAAATGATTGTTTGTTTTTTGCAATTTATACTTTGTCAGATGCAATAAACCCGTCATATAACCACATTACCTTTGAATTATCAAAAGAAATTAATAAAATCATTAACCAAAAAATAATATTATGTCACACGAAAAAAACATCGCTATTATACAGGGATTGTATGAAGCGGTAAACGGAAAAAATTTAGAATATCTAAAAAGCCTTGGAGCAGCAAACAGCGAATGGCTGGATGTTCCATTTGATTTTACAACTACCGGTAAAAATGCGATAATCGATCCATGGAAAAGCTGGTTTGATATTTTTCCGGATGCTACCTGTGAGGTTCGCAGTTTAGTAGGTTTTGGAGATACGGTAATCGCTCAGGGCTATGGAAGAGGAACGCATAAAGGGGTATTCAACTCTCCGGCGGGCGTGCTGGAACCAAGCAATGTAAAAATGCAGATCAGTTTTTGTGATGTATACCAATTGGAAAACGGGAAAATCAAAAGGGCTGATTCATACTTTGACTTCTATGGACTTTTAAAACAGCTGGCTCCTGAAAAAGTACTCAGTTTATCATAGAAACGGAGTTAAAATAATCAAATTTATCACCAACCTGCTCTCTGAGCGGGTTTTGGGCTTTAGAAAATATTAAATCAGCAATATGAAACCTGCAGATGATTTTAATAAAAACAATAGAAATCGCACCGGAGAAAATTTTAAAAAAAATCTTGGGAATTTTAATGTTTTTCGCCTGAAAGACAGTAAAAGTAATACCTTAATGATTAATTATTCCCGTCCTGACTGTTACAAAATTGGGCTTATCAGAGGAAGAAAGGATCATTATAAAGAAAATAAAGCTGAGATGGAAAATACTATTTTGACATTCTTCAGTCCGGAATCACCTTACGTCGGGGAATTATTATCCGGTGATCACACAGGTTTCATTTGTATTTTTCGCAAGTCTTTTTTTTCTGAGATTTTTAGATATAAAATTAATGCACTGCCGATTTTTAAATCCGGAGAAGAACGGGAGCAGCATTTAACAGAAGGACAGGACAGGCAGCTCTCTGAAATTTTCGAAAAAATGGAGCGGGAAACGGCTTCTGATTATTTATTTAAGGATGACCTTATCCGCAATTATCTCGCAGAAATTATTCATACTGCTCTGAAAATAAGTAGGTACTGAATTATGAACAATATCCTATACAATTGCCTCATTTTGCAATTTTTATTAAATTTGATAAGCAAAATTTGAGTTATGACAGAAACTGAAACACTTGAAGAATTTTACAGACATAAGTTTTCTGATACACCTGCCAATATTCAAAGTGAAATTGGTGATTTTAATGTTTTTGTAGTAGAAGACATCATGAGCCCCGAAGGAGAGGTTACCGTAAAATATGCGAGAAGGGAATTTTATAAAATAAGCCTTATCACCGGATCCAATCTTTTTCATTATGCCGATAAAACCATTAAAATAGAGGGCACATCATTAATTTTTTTTAATCCGCAGGTTCCTTACCGCTGGGAATCGCTCAGCAAAGAGAATAAAGGATTCTTTTGTATATTCAGGGACGCTTTTTTTGTTGAAAAGCTGCGCAATCATATTGGAGATTTACCCATGTTTGCAATCGGAGGGAAGCCTTCTTATATCCTGAACGAAAAGCAGAGGGAAGAGGTGAGTGCTATATTTCAAAAGATGATTGCAGAGATCGGGTCGGATTACAGATTTAAGCAGGATTTACTGGTAAGCTATGTGACGGAGCTACTTCATTATGCTTTGAAAATGGAGCCTTCGGAAACGCTCTACCAGCATCCCAATGCCAACTCAAGAATCACGACTATTTTCTCAGAATTGCTGGACAGGCAGTTTCCTATTGCTTCGCAGGAGGATCGCTTCTGCTTGAGGTCTGCAAGAGATTTTGCAGAAAAATTGTACATACACATAAACCACCTCAACAGAGCCGTTAAGGAGACAACCGGCAAAACGACCACACATCTCATTTCGGAACGTATTGTAAGCGAAGCTAAGGTAATGCTGAAACATACAGACTGGAATATCTCGGAAATAAGTTACTGTCTGGGATTCGAGGAACCTGCACATTTCAATAATTTTTTTAAAAAATATACTTCAACAACGCCTTCTCTGTACAGAGCCAGCTAGGATTAATGTAGGAATTCATTTCAAAATGTGATCAAAGATTATGTATTGATCGTTAATCTTTTAAAAATGATTATAAAAAAAGCGGATGCTGTTTAGCATCCGCTCATTGATTTTACCATCCCTGCTCTGTAGGCAGAATAAAGACCTCTGCTACATTTAAATGATCCGGCTGCTGCAATGAATACAGCACGGTATTGGCAATATCTTCTCCGCTTAGGAAAGTCATTTGCTTTTCCAGATCGGCCATGTCCTGACGGTATTTTTTATCCGTAATCTGGTCATACAGTTCGGTGGCGACCGCACCGGGCTGAAGATTGGTTACCCTGATCTTATATTTTGGAGCCAACTCCATACGCATGATGTCTGAAAAAGCGGCAATAGCATGCTTGGTTGCACAATATACCGACAATCCTTTGAAGGTTTTGCGTCCTGCAATGGAAGAAAGGTTGAAAATATGACCTGAATTTTGTCTGATCATATGTGGAACCACGGCTGCAGTAGAATTCAATACGCCTTTTATATTAACATCTACCATACGGTGCCATTCTTCAGTTTTAAAACTCTCCACATCAGAAAGCGGCATGATCCCGGCATTATTCACTAAAATATCAATTGTGCCAAATGCTTCTATCAAGCTTTGCACTCCTTTGTTGACAGTATCCGCATCGGTAACATCCATTTCCAGAACCACTGCTTGACCGCCTTGCTCTTCAATTTCTTTCTTAAGCTGAACTAATTTTTCTTTTCTGCGCGCAGCCAGACCTACGATTACACCGTTGGCTGCTAAAACTCTTGCTGTTGCAGCACCAATACCGCTTGAAGCTCCTGTAATTAAAGCTACTTTAGATTCTAGTTTCATAATAAAATTATTTTATGTGATTATTACACTACAAAATTATTGCGGATACCGGAGCAGCTTATTATCCAAAACAAAGCAAAACTTGTAAAATTCAAACAGGTTATTTTCATATGAGGAATATTACAAAATTTGTGGTGTTTAAAGAAGATGAAGCACTTTACGATGAGCAGTACTTAAGTCAGTATTACAGTATCAGCGGATTAAAAAAAGATATTGGTTCTTATTCCTGTATAAGAAATGTTCCCCGTGCTTACCGGATGTAATTTTAAAAAGCCAGCCCGTCTTGCATACGATGAAATCAATTGAACGGAAAAATGATCATTTGCGGTAAAAGATAAATTGAGATCGTACATTTCGGCCAGTTTTTTTTCTTTATTTGAAGATGAAAATAATAGGTTTCCGTTTGCGAAGTACACGCCGTCACTGTTAGATTCCCGCCAGTAATTGTAATAGCCGAGTGTCAGCTTTAATTTTGGAGTTAATGTTGTTTCTAATTTTTCATGAATGACCATTATATTTGAAGAACCTGCATTGTCGATATATCCATAAAAGATTGCTTTAGGATATAATGGACTGAAAGTTTGTACTTTACCATCTTCCGGATTCTGATCTCCACTCGAAACGGCAAAGTGAACGGAGATAACGGGCTTGAATTTTATGGATTCTGCTTTATAAAAAACAGCCTGTACCACTTTCCAGGCTACAATATGCTTATTGTTGAAACGCCCCCATTGAAAATCTGCTTCTGTATATCCGCTAACGTTTTCAAAAGAAGACCATATTGATGCACCAACGGTGTTTCTGGATTCATTACCCTTTACCTGCTTAAAATAAGGGTCTTTTCTTGAAGTATGAATGTAGTAAGCATCTATTTTATTCAGGAATCCTTTTGACATTGGCCGGGTCATCCATACTCCGGCAATTTTTTGAGAATGGTTTACCTCATCATCGAGAAAGCCTTGGTTATTTTTTATGGCTTTCATGAAAAAAGCATCCACTCTGGTTTTGTTATGATTGATAATCAACTTGCCACCGGCAAATGACAGCCTTACGTTGGCGTCCCGGACATCCAGTAGCGTTCCAATGCCATAGGATAAAGCCTGTTTCCCCAGTCTTATTTTGATACCCGTATTTTTTGAAGCTTTAGCAGAGTATTCTGCAAAAACCTGATTAATGGCAAGCTTATTTTCATCCTGCACAGGTCTGGGACCGCCATTTCTTCCCATGACTAAGCTGTTTTCAATTTCACTAAATATTCTGAAGGAAGAATTCCACCTGAAATCTGTGTGTAGCAAAAGCCGGTGCAGGAGGTAGCCGTCGTTATCCCGTTTATCCATTCCCCATAGGTAATTATCAAAAATTTCATACCCTTCACGAAGGCTGCCGCCAATGCTTACAAAACCTTTTGTTTTATTTACGGGCATATGTTTTAATTGTTGAAAGAAATTTTGTTTTACGGTATCACTTACTGCGGGCCAATATTCTTCAGCAGCATCAAGAAGATGACCTGTTGACAGTGAATCCTGGGAAATCTGTGCACTGGCAGAAAAGTGGAATATTAGTGAAAGCATGAAAGACAACAGAGGAAGTTTCCTGGGAAAATTAGCTATTGTGGGCATATTCTGTTGCTTTTTTTATTAATGAGATGAAACAAGTATTGGGACTGCTTTTGCAAATCCCGATACTTTTTTCTGTGTTCTTTTAGCTGTAAATGATGATGCGGTTAAGCCTAATCAGTTCTTATGCTAAGATTTTAATTGAATGACCGATACGGATTACACTGCAGGAACGGGTGTAGCTAATAATTGCAGCTCCCAAGTCAGGCTTGTCCCTACATTACCCATGTGATCAACAAGCATTTCTCCCAATGCAGGCACGGTTTCCGTACGCGCCCAGTCTCTCTGGAGCTCTGATCCGAAAACAGTCCATGTAATAGGCACTGCACCGGCCTGTACCATTCTCATCACTGCCATTTCGTGCGCTTCAAGACTTACACCTCCGGATGCATCGGTTACGATGTAGACTTCATATCCTTCGCCCAGCGCCTGGATTACCGGCATTGCAAGGCAGATTTCTGTCCACAGTGCAGCCATTACGATTTTCTTTTTTCCTGTGGCTTTTACCCAATCAACTACACGTTCATCCTGCCATGTATTGATAAATGTTCTGTTAATAGGTTTCTGATCCGGGAAAACTTCCTGCAGTTGCTTGATCAGAAGGCCGCCTCGTTCTTCAAGCACAGTTGTAAAAAGTGTAGGTACACCGAATGTTTTTGCAGATTTGGTAAGACCAACGACGTTATTGATAATCGTCTGTGTATCATGGCTTCTCAATCCAGCGAATTGAAAAGGCTGATGATCGATAAGGATTAATGCGCAGTTGTCTGGTGTTAAAAGAGCATTAAGACCCGTTTTGGTGTTGTTTTCTGTGTTCATGTTGATAGATTTAAATTGTTATAAATTATTTTGAATGATTTTTAAGTTGAACCCTTTGCAAAGGTGTTGATTGTAAACGGCTGCAGAAATGATCTGTATTATGAAAATGGCTTGATTTAAATCAACAGCTGGTATTGAAGCCGGGTTTAATACATGGAAGCCGGGGCAATATCATTCGGGATATCCTGAATAATATCCCAATGTTCAGCAATGAGACCATCTTTTAATCGCCATATATCCATCGACATTTTACCATGGTCACCGGGAAAGTCCTGTGTATAGGATTGTATCCACACCAAATCTCCTTCTGCGGCGATACGTTTTATGCTGACTTTAAAATCAGGGAATTTTCCGAATAAATGTTCCTGCACCGCTGATACAGTGGTCTCTATTCCCTTACCGGAATAAGGATGATGATTGATAAAGTCAGGATGCATCATTTTTTTTGCTTTTTCCATATTTTTATCATTGTAAAAGACGATAAAAAATTCGGCGGCAATTTTTTTATTTTTGTCTTCCCTGGCAAGGTTTCTTTTACTCTGAGCAGCTACAGTAACAGCGGTGATGAGTAATGTTAGCATTAAGATCTTTTTTTTCATTTTCTTATTGATGATTTAGTGTTACATAAAATTTCATTGAATTTTCTATGGCAAAGTTGTTGTAAAAGGGCAGGAATTAAAATGATCCTGAATAAGAAATTCACTTGATATAAATCAATTACTGCAACACTTTATTTTTCTATTTTATTTGTTCTGGCTATCTTTGCTTTGTTGTGTAGCTAAAGGCACAATAATTAAAAACTTTTTATATGTACGAATCGCTTAGGGCATATATCAATACCAACACCGGATCTGAAATTGGAGATGCAGAATTTAAACATGTAACGGATGCTTTTTCGGCTAAAGTCATTAAGAAAAAGCAATTCTTATCACATGAAGGCAGTGTCTGCAGATATATGGCATTTATTGTCAAGGGAGCTATGCGGCAGTATATTATAAACAGCAAGGGTGTTGAAAACGTGGTCAGATTTGGTATTGAGAACTGGTGGATGAGTGACCGCGATAGCTTCAGTAATTTAACTGTATCAAAATATAATATCGATGCTGTGGAAGATACCGAAGTATTGGTAACCACTAAGGAAGATATATCGATACTTATGGATCGCTCACCTATGTTTTTTAAGCTTGCCCATATTCTGGATGAGAAAAATTTTATTGCAACCCAGAGCAGAATTGAAGCGAATATCAGCTATACTGCGGAAGAAAAGTTTCAGCAGCTCATGAAACACCATCCTGAATTTATTAAGCGTTTTCCACAGACCATGCTGGCATCCTATCTGGGAATTACTCCTGAAACTTTAAGCCGCATAAGAAAACAACTGTTATCAAAATAATTTTCTGATATTTCCGCCTGAAATTTTTTGCCCCTAATAATTGCTGTTAAGTAGAATAGCTTGTGTATCGGATTTTCTGATCTGATGCATAGCCTTATAATTATATTGCTTGCGTACCCTGCTTAAAGTTTCGGGGGTTACTCCAATAAATGAAGCCAGCATGGTCTGCGGAAATCTTTGCAGATACCCAGGAAAATAAGCAGCCAAATATTTAAATTTTTCTTCGGCGGTATAGCTTATGCTTGCGTTCAGTCGGTTCTGTAATGTGATACAGTTTTGTTCTTCCATTTTTATCAGCATTTTTATAAAATTTACAGAATAATCACGAAGCAAGGCAAAATTCTCTTGGGTGATCAGCAGGACTTCCGTGTCTTCTACAGCATCAATGTTATACTTGGAAACTGTAAGCATTGAAAAGCTTTCTTTGTCAGTAAGCCAGGATCCTTCCGTTCCGAAATTAATGATATGTTCAGTTCCTTTTGAGTCGATATAGTATTGGCGAAGGGCTCCCTTGGCAATAAAGCACAGATATTTACAAACAGTACCTTCATGCAATAAAAATTGCTTTTTCCTGATGGTTCTCTGCTCAAAAATGTTAGTTGCAAAACCCATCTCTTCCTCACTTAATCTGGAACCGGCTTTAGTTTCTATATATTGCTTTAGTAAAGTATTCATAGTTGGAATAGAATTAAATGTTGGATGGGTAGTGCTGTTTAGATCCTATGCAAAAATCAGTAAAAACATCGAGCAATAATTGGCTAAATCAATCGAAGAATTGTTAAAATCACACGAGATTGCATAATGACAAATTTTTATTTAGCATGTTTTGTTGTAGATTTGTGTTATTAGCATATTTTTTATTGCATATGACTACATTACTACGTAAATATTGGGTGTTATTTCTGATCCCGATCGTAGTTTTAGTATTATTTTATACTAGAAATTTAAAATCTTCCGCACAAGTTCAGCAGTTCACCCGTGATACTCTGCAGGTACATCAGTACTTTAAAAAAGCTAATTATTATTTGTACGAAGCGCCCGCATCAGATCTTAATGTAGAAAGTGCCCACCGATTGGTACTGAAGGCCAAAAAAATAAGTATTTCAAGTGTTTATCCTCTTGGAGAAGGCGAAAGTAACCTGATGCTAAGTAATATTTATAAGTCACAAAACAGAAAGACTGATGCCATGAACAGTACTTTAGCGGCCATCAGAATTTTTAAGAAATTTCAGTTAACTGAAAAGTTAGGAGATGGCTATTCTCAGATGGGCTGGTTTTACGCTACCAGCAAAGGCGAAATGGATCGGAGAATATCTAATCACGACTCGGCACAGAGATATTACGGGATGTGTAACAGCAAGTCTAAGCAAGCGGCCATGCTGCTTGATCTGGCTGACTGTTATATGCTGAAAGGAGATTTTCTGAAATCCCAGCATATTTTGCACAGCACACTTACGATATTTAACAGTATTGGCCGTAAAGATGTACAGGGTGTTTACAATTTATTAAATCTTACCAGCATCAATCTTGGTGAGTGCGACAGGGCTTTATCATACGGAATGAAAGCTGTGAAAGCCGCAGAAACAGTCAATGACCAGTCTTTACAGATGTGCTCTATTTATAACCGGATTGGTCTTGCGTATCACTGCAAAGGATTGTATGCTGAATCTGCAAAATATTTTGATAAATCGATAGCCGTTGCCGAAAAGTTTAATGATTTTAATTTGATTTTTCAATTGGTTATCAATATAGCCAATAATAGTAATATTCTGGGGAAATACGGGAAAACGGTTGCCATTAGTGAAAATTTTGAACGTCATAATGTAGGGCAAATCAGTGACTATGAAAGGGCAATGCTGGATCAGCATCTTTTAACGGCTTATCAGGGCGCCGGCGATTTTACAAATGCTAAAAGGTGCTATGAAAGAATGCTTGCTGCGGTACGTGCCAGTGAAGACCGCCTTGTTGTTGATGGATATACTGTGTTGGTAAGATATGTCTCAGGCAAAAGGATGTATGCCACGGCAGAAAACCTCATCAAGGAAGCGAAAGCAAAGTATCGGAAATTAGAAAGTTCAGAAGGTTATCTGAATCTCTACAGCCAGAAAGTAGACTTAAAGCTGCGTCAAAAAAAGTATAAAGAGGCAGTTGAAGTGTATACGGATTTCAAGCGTTCCTCCGATTCAGCCTTTAAAATTTCCAGAGAAAAACAGGTAAACAATCTTGAAAATCAATACAATCAGGAAATGAATCTCCGGGACGAGCTGCAAAGGCAAAATATGACATTACTGCTCACCAGGAATAAATTACAGCAATCTCAGCTGGCACAGACAAAACGGCAGACCAATTCACTGTACATCGGTGTTCTGTTATTGGTTATACTGCTTATTGTGAGCTACTGTGCTTTTGTGCTGAAAAAAAGGAACAATGAGATCTTAAGGAAACAGAAGATGGATATAGACCGGCACAACCTGTCACTGGAAAAGCTTATTGAGGAGCAGGTAAAGCTTATATCCGAAAAAGAATGGCTTGTAAAGGAAGTGAACCACCGGGTTAAAAACAATCTGCAAATCATTATAAGCCTGCTCAATTTTCAGTCAAAATATCTAAAAGATCAATCGGCCAGCGCAGCTATCAAAGACAGCCAGAACCGTATCAGGGCAATGTCTATGATTCATCAGCAATTGTACCAGTCGGAAAACTTAAGACATATCGATATTGAAATTTATATCAAAGAATTAATAGCCTACCTTAAAAGTGCCCTGGGTTACGATAAGCATATTGAATTTGAGCTTCAGATTCTTTCTGTAAAACTGGAGATAGCGCAGGTAGTATCAATAGGCTTGCTTTTGAATGAAGCCATCACCAATGCCATGAAGTATGCTTTTGAAGGCCGTTCGGATGCAAAAATAACCATTCAGCTTAAAGCATTGGAGAATGGACACTATTTGTTAGTTATTTCTGATAACGGAAACGGACTGCCGCCCGATTTTGATATCGAAAGTGTCTCTACTTTAGGTTTTACCTTAATAAAAACAATGGCAGAGCAACTGGACGGACAGCTGCAGATTAAAAATGAAAACGGACTGGAATTATCCATTACATTTGAACCTGAAATTATTATTTAATACTATTTAATGTGATAAGAAAAATTTTAATTGTAGAAGATGAACTGATCGTCGCAAAAGATCTGGAGCATATTTTATTGCAGGCAGGTTACTATGTCTGCGGAATAGCAAGATCTGTTGCTGCGGCTTTGGATATTATAGAAAGTGATCAGCCGGAAATGGTTTTGCTGGATATTCATTTGCAAGGAAAGCTTACAGGCATCGATCTGGCTCTTGTTCTTAATGAGATGAATATTGCCTTTGTTTATCTTTCTGCAAATTCAGACATACAATTGCTGGAAAAGGCCAAACATACAAAACCGTATGGCTTTATGGTAAAGCCGTTCCGGGATGATGAGGTGATTATCACATTGGATATCGCTCATTTTCGTCATAACAGCAGCCTGGAAACAGAATTAAGAAAAGAAGAATCTCTTCTGAAAACATTGGAAAGTATTGAGAAGCTTGATGGTTCGCCTGAACATGCTTTGCTTGCTGTTGCCGAAGCTTTGCAGGATGCTATTTCGTTTGATTATCTTGAAATAAAACCCGATTCCTGCTCGGAGCGCTACGGATTTCTGCGTATTGGATTTAAAGAATATCAGGTGATAAAAAATGATGCCCTGCAAATCATATCAGGCTTAACAGTTGATGAGCTGAAAGATATTGAAAGGACATTCCTTTTATTCAAAAAAACGGCTTATTATAACAAAGAGCAGTTGGCTTCGCTGGCTGAAGAAGACCGGATGGTTGCGCTCCATTCAAAAATCTTCGGATTAAATTCTAAGCTGGAACTGCCTGTAATTTCTAAAGCTTCAGGAAACGTATATCTTTCTTTCTACAGTAAATCGGAAAGCGTCTACAATTCGCTGATAATAAGATTTGCAGAAAGAATTGTGTCAATATTATCCCGAACGCTGGAGAATATTCTACATAAAGAAACAAATGAAAATGCTGTAATTGTAGAAAATATAACAACAGAAAACCCTAAAGAAACGGACGATTCTCCGTTTACGGGAATTGTGGGCAAAAGTCAGCCGTTGCTGTCGGTGTTGGATTTTATTACGCAGGCTGCCACCGTGGATTCATCCGTTTTAGTTCTTGGAGAGACAGGTACCGGAAAAGAACAGGTAGCCAGAAACATACACCATCTGTCGGCAAGAGCTAAATTTCCTCTTATCCGCGTCAATTGCGCAGCATTGCCTCCCAATTTGATTGAATCAGAATTATTCGGACATGAAAAAGGAGCTTTTACGGATGCCTCACAGACTCGCGCAGGACTGTTTGAACAGGCTCAGCACGGAACTATTTTTCTTGATGAAATAGGGGATGTCCCCCTGGAAACACAGGTTAAGTTGCTCAGGGTTCTTCAGGAAAAAGAAATACAGCGCGTTGGTGGCCGCGAAATCATAAAAACGGATGTGAGAATTATTGCTGCCACAAATAAAAATTTAGAATTAGAAATTGCAGAAGGGCGATTCAGAATGGATCTGTATTACAGGCTAAATGTACTGCCGGTTTATTTACCTGCATTAAGAGAAAGGGGAGAGGATATTCTTCTGTTGGCTGATCATTTTTTAAGGATGTATGCCGGCAAATATGAAAAAATGATAAAAGGAATTTCACTGCCTGTCCGTCAGCAACTGCTTCAGATGGATTATCCAGGCAATATCCGTGAACTGGAAAACATTATGGAACGGTCTGTAGTTTTTACAAAAGGCGAATTTCTTGATAAAATATATACAGGTAGTTTATCTCCGGCAGAAAACAGCTCATCAGCTTCTATAAAGACGTTTGATGAGATTGAAAAAGAACATATTTTATCTATTCTAGCCATCTGTAACCATAAAATTTATGGTGAAGGAGGAGCTGCCCAGCTGCTGAATGTTCCTCCATCCACCCTGACATCTAAAATGAAAAAATTGGGAATTAAGAAAAAGTAATCAGTTGACAAGTTCTTTATAGGTCTTTTTTCTATACTGGCTAAAAGTAACTCCTTCCATTTTCTTAAAAAATTTACAGAAGTGCGTGATTTCTTCGAAGCCCAGTGCAAATGCAATTTCTTTCATATTGCAGTCGCTATATACAGCCTGTCTTTTGGCTTCGCGGATAATAGACTGCTGTATATGGTAACTGGCTGGAAATCCGGATACTCTTTTGACCAGATTATTCAGATAGTTAGGAGAGACTGCTAAAAGTGAAGCATACTCCGTAACCTGCTTTTTTGTGATGAAGTTTTTCTGCACCAAAATAAAGAAGCGACTGACAATTTGTGACTTTGTACTGTTGTATTCTTTTGGTTGCTGTGGCTGCACTTTTTTTGATAAAATGATGAGAATTATTTTCAGATACTGACGGATAACTTCCATTTTCAGAGTAGTTCCTGATAAATACTCGCGGCTCAGATAAGTCAGAGCAAAGGACAGCTCGTCATTTATTTCTTCATCAATTTTAATGATGGTTCCTGAACCGATATTGGTGAAAAGTCTACGGTTGAAAATAGTTTCAGCAATGCTGTTTTCAAGTCTCGGAAAAGAAGAATCGAAAGCGATAACAACCCCGTCAGGATTTTCCTCTGCTTTTATATGATAAATTTGCCCCGGAGACAGGCAATACATCATATTATCGGATAACTGCATTTTTACGGAGTCGATGATAAGTTCACCTTTTCCCTTTTTCACGATTAAAATTCTATGTTTTGAAACATCATTAGCTTTATATGATTTTTCATCAAAAGGCAGCTCATTGTTTTGAAGCGGCAAAAGCTCAAAAAAATGACGCTCATGATAGCAGGTAATGTTTGAGTCTGTATTTCTTTGGTAAATTAAGTTTATCATTACTGAGATTTTATGTCTCTAAACTATTACCATTAGTTTGCTATTGGTGTAATTTATTGTATATCAGTATTTTGTAGTGTATTTAAAAAATGAAAACCACGTTATTCAGTGATAATGACAAAAAATACAACGAGATTTCGGGGTTTTCAAGAATGATAGTTCAGCAAGATGGATTTTTAATATTTAAATTTAATATACAATCAAAGCAGCATGTTTAAATGCTGCTTTGATGATAGGTTGTCTGCTGACTATTTACTAAAATAACTTAGCACAAATATATTTATTAAGGGAGCTTAATGAAATTAAGTGTGGCAAGCGCTCCCTTCGCCTGTTGAAATTTACTTCCTACAGCCAAAGATCCGAGGTCTACCGGTGCAAAGCCTATATCAGTAATCAGTTCCTTAACTGTATCTTTCGCTCCAGCGTCATCTCCTGAGACAAAAAGGACACGGTTTCCACCAGCTACATGCGGATCAGTTTCAAGAATTTTAAAGAATATCGTATTGAATGCCTTTACGATTCTTGCTCCTTCCAATAAATCCCTTACAACTTCTGATGAAGCTTTATCTCCCAGGTCTTCAACATCGAAGTCAGGATAATAAGTAATAAAATGATTGGTTGCGTCTATCACGATTTTATCTTTCCAGTCTGTGATATCTTTTAGAGTAGCGATTTGAGACCACGGAAGCGCCAGAATGATAATGTCTGCTTCAGTTGCTTCTTGGATGGTTCCGGCTTTTGCCCCTTCGCCCAGCTCTTCAATCGTTGCCTGAAGAGTGGCGGGCTCTTTACTGTTGCTTAGCGTGACACTGTATCCTGCTTTTAAAAAGTGACCGGCAACTGCTTTACCGATATTCCCTGCGCCAATAATTCCGATTGTTTTTTTCATAACTACAATTTTTTAAGTTTTATAAGGCAAATGTAGGACGAAAGCAGGAGGAGAACTGTTGATACAAATCACCAAATCACCTTGATATATATCAATTGAATTTAATGACCTGGATTAACAGAAGTGGTTTGTTTAATAATCAAATTTGTCTTTAATTCTTATAATTTTATATAATGAAAAAGAAAGTATCTGAACCTTATAAAGGGATGAATTCAAAAGTAGGTGCATTTTTAGTCAATCGCCTGCTGCCTAAGGCGGGCGTCCGGTCTGTAGGTCCTGTATTTTTTTTGGATCATGTATATCCGGTTGAGCTCAATGAAAACTCACCGCTGCCGACTGGTGAATCCGCCCATCCGCACCGTGGGATCTCAACATTCAGTTATGTCCTCAGTGGCAGTCTGTCTCATTTTGACAGCAAAGGAAACCGTGACATTATTGATGCCGGAGGAATTCAGTGGATGAAATCAGGTAATGGAATTATTCATGATGAAAAGCCTTTTATAAACAAAAGTGAAACAACAATTTTTCATTCCCTGCAATTTTGGATATTGCTTCCAGGTGAGCAAAAGAAACAACCTGCGGAGTACATGGCTTTACAGTCCGATAATGTTCCTGAAATTGAGTTGCCGGATCATGGCGGAGTATTAAGGCTTCTATTAGGCAATTTGGGATCCTTTTCATCACCTATTACAACTTTTTCCGATGAATTTATATATCATATAAGGCTTAATCCGAATTCGCAGTTTATCCTGCTTGCAAAAAAAGGATATGAAAATGCTGTATTTGTTCCCGATAGAGAAGTAAACGTGAATGGAACTGCAGTAGGAAATAGTAAGTTATTACTGCTGGAAGAGCTGGGAAATGCTATTGTATTTGAAAATAACAGTGTGCATACTGCAGATGTTTTTTTATTCGGAGGTTCTCCGTATGAAGAGCCAATTATTGCAGAAGGTCCGTTTGTAATGAATAGTTATGAGGAAATTGCCATAGCTTACAGAGATTTTTTTAATGGAAAGTATGGTGAAATCAACTATCAACAACCTGAAAGTTTACCATAGTAATTGAACTCCTATATTTGCGAGGGAGAAAGGAGTAGCTGTATAAAAAACGGCATCACTTGTATTCAAATGGCGCCGTTTTGCTTTTGTGACCTTGGCGAGCGTGTTTTCAACCACTTTTATCGATGATTTGGTTCGTTTGAACCAAATTAAATAAGAATTATAAACCTGTTTATTATCAGATAATTTTTGTAGGTGAAGCTTCTTACAATTTACTTTTAAGCATTAAAAACAATTGAAGTTGACATAGTTGATCTTTAGTTTACTTCGATTGTCTTTTACCTTCCCACAAAGATTTACGAAGAATATATTAGAATGTTTGGAGCTGCTCATTGCTTTTTCTTTTTAAATCTGAAAGAAAGATGATTTACTTATATTTGCCCTGCAAAGCAAATTCAAATGTTCAAAAAAGTAATCATTGTACTTATCCTTGGCTTTTATACGGTTTTTTGTTCGGCCCAACAGGTTCGGCCCTCTAAATCATCTGAAATTTATCGTGAACTCAAAACACTTAAACAGCTGCCGAAAGTTTTATACCTGGCGGCTCATCCCGATGATGAAAATACAGGATTACTCTCCTGGCTCATCAACGACCAGAATGTGGAAACGGGCTATTTGTCTTTAACCAGAGGTGACGGTGGTCAGAATTTATTAGGCACAGAGCAGGGTGCTGCATTGGGTTTAATCAGAACGCATGAGCTTTTAGAAGCAAGAAAGTTAGACGGTGCTCAACAGTTTTTTACCCGTGCGATTGATTTCGGGTTCTCTAAAAATACGACCGATACCTTTAAACAATGGGACGAAAACAGCATTATAGCTGATGTAGTTTGGGTCATCCGTAAATTCCGTCCCGATGTGATCATTTGTCGTTTTCCTCCTACTGCTGCTGCAGGCCACGGACAGCATGCGGCTTCGGCTGTGGTTGCGGAAAAAGCTTTTAAGCTGGCAGGCGATAAAACCGCTTTTCCAAATCAATTAAAATATGTTAATGTATGGCAGCCAAAACGCGTGTTGTGGAATACTTTCCGATTTGGCGGGGTCAATACAACAGCAGAAAATCAACTGAAAGTTACCGTTGGACAATATGATGCACAACTCGGAATGGGCTATGGTGAACTGGCAGGATTAAGCAGAAGTTTACATAAAAGTCAGGGTGCGGGAACACAGTCTGTAGCCGGAATCAGAACTGAATATTTTGCCCACGTCATTGGTGAACCTGCAAAAGCAACACTTTTTGATGGAGTAGTTAAAACCTGGACTGCAAAAGGAAATGCTGATATTGACCAGTCATTAGATAAAATTATTTCCGCTTTCAATTTTAATAAACCTGAACTTAGCTTGCCTGCTTTGCTTGCTTTACGAAAAAAGGTTGCGGCTCTTAAAGATGTAGACTTAAAAAACGATAAACTTAAATCTCTTGACAATATCATTTTAAGCTGTGCCGGATTTATGGGCGAGGTGGTTACCAATCAGGCTGAAGCTGTTGCCGGAGACCATTACAATTTCAGGTTAAATCTGATTTCAAGAGCTGAAAATCCTGTCGTTTTAGAAAATGTACAATGGTTAAGTCAATCAGAAAGCTTCAACAGAAAACTGTCAAAAGATTCTTTAATTACCATTCAGCATGATATTCAGATTCCTGCAGATGCAGCACTCACAGAACCTTACTGGCTGGCAAAACCAGCCGTGAATGCGGGAACTTTCTCTGTTCCGAATGATACTTTAATAGGTTTGCCTGAGACAGAATCATCCTTGAATGTTTTGCTTGATTTAAAAATCGGCTCGGAAAAGTTTCAGGTTAAACTTCCTTTGTCTTTTAAGAAATTAGATCCTGTGCGTGGTGATGTGGTGGAAGCTCTGCGCATTGTTCCGGCATTGGAACTGAAATTTATACAACCGCTGTATCTGGTTAAAGAAAATGAAGATTTACATTTGAGTTTAAATGTTAAGGTTAATTCCAATAAACAGTTCAGCAATGGGAAAGTTAATCTGGTTTATAATGGCGAAAATTTAGGAGGTGGTGATGTAAAATCACTCAATGGAAAAGATACGACCATTGATTATTTGATTCCAAAAGCTAAGCTTGCCTCAATAAAATCAAATCAGTTACAATTGGATGCGAATTTTGTTGCTGACGGAATCATTTATAATAAAAAACAGGTATTAATTCAATACCCGCATTTACCTTCCTTACAATATTTTGCGCCAGCAACGGTAGCCGTAATGAAAGGTGATATTCAGGCGAAGGTTAAAAAAGTGGGTTACATAGAAGGTGCAGGCGATTTCATTCCTGAGTTTCTGAAAATTGCAGGTGTTCAGATAGATGTTTTGAAAGACGAAGATTTTTATGGAAACTTAGATGAATCCAACGGAAACGGTAGTCAAAACAAGCTGTCGCAGTATGATGCTATCGTTCTTGGTATTCGTGCCAATAACACAGAGAAGAAGTTGGGTCGCTGGATGCCTTTTTTATGGTCTTATGTAAAAGCAGGAGGTAATCTTGTGATGCAGTATAATACCAACCAGGATACAACCGTTGACCAATTGGGAATGTACAATTTCAGTATTGCCAATAAGCGTGTTACCGAAGAAAATGCTGAGGTTAAATTTTTAAATTCCAATCATAAACTCCTGAATTTTCCGAATAAAATTACGGCGAATGATTTTAATGGCTGGGTTCAGGAACGTGGTGCTTATTTCCCGGACAAATGGGATGCAGCATACGAACCGCTTTTTGAAATGCACGATACGGGTGAAGAGCCACTACAGGGATCAACGTTGTATGCAAAATACGGGAAGGGTAATTTTATTTATACTCCGTTAGCATTTTTCAGACAGTTGCCTGCCGGAAATGTTGGAGCAGCACGTTTATTTTTAAACTTTTTATCTGCACAGAAAAACTGATGAATAAACAACTTAAAAACTGGAATATCTGGTATATACTATTAGCCGTTGCGTTAATAGGTCAGATCGCATTTTATTATTGGTTTACTAAATTCTGGGCATGAGTACGATAGATTGGACAGTTTTAATTTTTACCCTTGTTGCAGTGGTTGTTTACGGCGTATTCATCGGTCGTGGACAAAAAAGCAACGAATCATACCTGAAAGCAGACAATAAAATGCCCTGGTACATCGTGCTGATTGGGATTATGGCTACGCAGGCAAGTGCCATTACATTTCTGTCAGCACCGGGCCAGGCTTATACGGATGGGATGCGTTTCGTTCAGTATTACTTTGGTTTGCCTTTGGCGATGATTGTGATCTGTATCACTTTCATTCCGATTTTTCAGCGCTTAAATGTTTACACTGCCTATGAATATTTAGAAAACCGTTTTGATAAAAAAACAAGAGTACTCACTTCGCTGCTTTTTCTTTTTTCGAGAGGCTTATCAACAGGAATCAGCATTTACGCTCCGAGTATCATCTTGTCAAGCGTTTTAAACTGGAATATTTATTTAACCAATGTTTTAACAGGTGGTATTTTATTGATTTACACCTATGTTGGCGGTGCCAAAGCGATCGCACACACCCAAAAATTACAGTTTCTCATTATTCTGGGAACAATGGCTTTCGCAGGTTATCTTCTTATTCAAAATATGCCAAATGGAATTGGTTTTAAGGATGCGCTTTATCTCGCAGGGAAATCTGGAAAGCTCAATGTAATCACCACAGAATTCGATTGGAAAGATAAATACAATATATGGAGCGGGCTCATTGGCGGTTTTTTTCTGGCGTTGTCTTACTTCGGTACAGACCAGAGTCAGGTTGGGAGGTATATTACAGCGAAAGACAATACCAATGCAAAAATGGGCTTACTGTTGAACGGATTGGTTAAAATTCCGATGCAGTTTGCCATTCTTTTGATTGGTGCTTTGCTTTTTGCATTCTTTTCTCTGAAACCGGCTCCGATTTATTTTAACGAACGCTCTTATCAACATTTAAAGGAAACAAAACCTGAACAGGCTGCGGTTTTTGAAAAAGAACATCAGGTTTTGCAGGCAAAATTCAATGCAGAATCGAAAGAAATTCTAAGACTGAAAGAAGCTCATTCTCCCCAACTCAACAAAACAATTCAGGATTTTAAAAACACACAAACCCAGGTAAAAGAACTTCACGGCAGGGTAGAAGAAGCGATCAATAACTCAAACTATAATGCAGAGAAAACGGATACCAATTACATTTTCCTGTATTTCGTGAAAAATACACTGCCTGTAGGGATGATCGGTTTACTGTTTGCCGTCATTTTTCTTGCCAGTTGGGGGTCGATTTCCGCAGCACTTAATTCCCTTGCCGCCTGCTCATTAAAAGATGTTCATCTGATATTTAAAAAAGAAATTCCTGATGATGAAACCGAATTGAAGTATAGCCGCCTGCATACTTTAGCGTGGGGTGTTTTCTCGATCGGCGTTGCTATGTTTGCCACGCAGATGGGTTCCCTTATTGAAGCAGTTAATGTATTGGGCTCTCTTTTCTACGGCCCGATATTGGGGATTTTTCTTGTTGCATTTTATTATAAAAAAATTACAGGTTCCAATGTATTTATTTCTGCAATCTTATCAGAAATTGCGGTTATTGCCGTTTATCGGTTTGATGTCGTTTCTTTCCTGTGGCTTAACGTAATTGGGGCGGCGGCAGTCATTATATTTTCAGCAATCGGGTTATTGTTTTATAAACCGAAAGCAGTAAATTCGTAAACAAACAACAAACAAAAATATTATGAAAACAATGATCAAATCTGCTACCGTACTTTTTGCTGCAATGACGATTTCAGTAAATGCATTTGCACAGGATACCAAAAAACCAGCAAGCCCTCCGGCTACTGCAACAGGGAAAATTAAAGATGCAACCATTACAATTGCCTATAGCAGTCCTTCAGTTAAAGGACGTACAATATGGGGTGGTTTAGAAGCTTATGATAAAGTTTGGCGTGCGGGTGCCAATGAAGCAACGACTTTCGAAACGGATAAAGATATTACCGTTCAGGGTAAACCTCTGCCTGCAGGTAAATACAGCTTTTTCTTAATTCCTAAAGAATCCGGAACCTGGACTGCGGTTTTTAACAAAGAGCCGAAACAATGGGGTGCTTATAAATACGAACAAGCTAAAGATGCTTTACGCGTTGATGTAAAAACAAAAGCTTTACAGGCAAGACAAGAAACTTTAGTTTATAAAGTAAACAATAATGGATTCACAATGGATTGGGATAAAATCTCAGTTCCTGTAGAGATAAAATAAATGTAAATATGAGAAATAAAAAATCCCGTTAATCTGGGATTTTTTATTTAAAATTTGATATTGTGTCAAAGATTACTATTGTAAAGCCCAATGATCTTGACAAGCGTTTATACAAACAGTCTTTTTGATTTTGTGTTTTTTATAAGAGTATGCAAAAGACAGATGCTTCCCCAGACGGATTAATGGATAACTTTAAATCTTTTTTAAATGGACTTTCTCCTATTTCAACTGAAAGCTGGAATAGGTTTTCCACATTGTTCACCCCAAAAATTTTGAAAAAAGGTGATTATTATATCAAAGAGGGTCAGATGGCACATGAGATTGGCTTCCTTCAAACAGGTATACTTAGAGGATTTTATAGAAATAATAAAGGTGCGGAATATAATAAACATTTTTTTCTACCCTATTGCTTTATTGGTGGATATGCCTCATTGATCTCCAAAAAATCAAGTCTGATCAATCAACAGGCGCTTACCGACTGTAATCTATTAGTGGCTAATTTTAAAGATATACAAGATCTCTATCACACATTTCGCGACATTGAGCGAATGGTAAGTGTGGTAACAGAACAGCTTTTTATACAAAAAGAAAAACGGGAAATAGAAATCGTCTTATTGGATGCAGAAAAACGGTATCAAATTTTCCAAAAGGACTTTCCCTCATTAGAACAGCAAATTCCACAATATCATATTGCTTCCTATCTCGGTGTAAGTCCTACCCAGCTCAGCCGTATCAGAAGAAAAATTCTCGGCAGGTGATTTCTTTACCTATGTAAATGGAATTCATCAATTCCTTCTCCATATTTGCACAGTAAATAATAAACATTGCAAAATGAAGGAGTTGTTTTTCCTTATTGACGGTAAAAAAGATAGAAAATGAGAATTACAAACAACACCATATTGATTACTGGCGGGTCTGTTGGGGTCGGTCTGGCTCTGGCAAAACGTTTCCTCTTGTTGAATAATAAGGTGATCATTACAGGAGAGGAATTTGGAAAACTTGAAGAGATAAAAAAAGAATTTCCTGAATTGATTGTACTTGCAGGAGACCTGACCGAACAAAATTCAATAAATGAACTGGTTCTTTATATTGAGCGGGAATATTCTGAAACAAATATATTGGTTAATAGTACTGCTGTCCAGTACAACTATGATATAATGGATGATCCGGACTTTCTTCGTAAAGCCGACCATGAAATTTATTTAAATCTTATTGTACCATTAAATCTTACCGCATTACTATTGCCAACATTGCTAAAGAACAAAAACAGTGCAATTGTAAATGTCAGTATTGATGAGTTTACAGTATCACAGAAATCTGCAGCTGTTTATTGTGCTGTAAAAGCTGGAATACGCAGTTTTACCAAGTCACTAAAGTATCAGCTGGAAGATACGCAGGTCAAAGTTTTTGAAATCATTCCCTCGTCGATAAATACTCCAATAACAGCAGGACATGACGAGCCCTTAATGGAACCTGATAAGCTGGTTGATCAATTTATCACAGATTTTTACAATGACAGAAATGATAGCTAAATTGGTAAAACAAAATTGCTTAGGCTCTTCACATGACTAAATTTTGGCTTGCCAATATTCAAGTATGAAATATTGAGACAAAAAAGATTAACAGCCTTCGTAGCTAGAATAGTTTTGAGGAGGTGGAGGTAATTGGATTTTTACTGTAATTATAGAATATGAAGATTCTTCATATCAAATTCAATTTATATTATGGCTGCTTCATTATAATGATTGGCCATTTTTATGCTTGCTGCCACAAAGATGATGACGAAAGTTTTTATCATGGATTATCGCACATACGACATATTTTTTTTCTTAGTGGTAACCTTTCCTCAATTTTGTTCTCAAATTGAAGTGGAGAGCTATAATTTAAATAGCGTGATATTAGAAATTACTCCATGTATGAAATAAAAAAAGTGATGGGATTCTTTGCTCAAAAACGTACAAAAAATACAACTGAAAACGTAAAAAATACGTTTCATTATATCGTATTTATGGATTTATTAAACCCTATAGTTGGAAACTTTCCATAAATAATGTTACTACCATGCCAATTGTCCATCGATTATCGACTGTGCACCATGCAGAACAAATTGGTAATGAATCGGGAGGGGTTGTGGAGAAAGATACTCATGAGCAGCTACTTGAAAAAAATGTCTATTATGCAAAGCTTTAGAATCGGATCACAATAAGGGATGTAAGTATAAATTATATTATTAATGATGCCTGAATAGCACAATTTTTAAATAGGTTGATTAGTGCCCCGATATTTTTAATATCAGGGCTCATTGTTTAGAGGAGCATTTGATGCTGTCAGTAAATAATGTAGTCTGACTGATTGTTCTTATAAAAATTTACATAGAATTTAGTATCTGTTAAAGTAAAGACGCTTTCATAGTGTTATTAAGGTATGGCAAAAGAACTATTGGTATCAAAGCAATGCTCTATTGAAGCATTTTTGTGGGAAGACAGATTTCTTCATTGTACAATTCGTAAAAAAAACGTAAAAAAATAGGGAAATTACTAATAACTTATATTTAATTTTTTTATATCTTCACATCGTGAAATTAAAGTACGCGATATGAAAACTACAGAATACAAAGCTTTTGTATTATTGGTTAAATATTGACATCTAAAAATTGTTGCATGTATAATGTCCGCATTGGTTAGATAAAATGCCATATCGCTATTTCAATTAAAGCCAACCTAAACAGCAAATATGATGAAAACAATTCCCTCCAAAAGCACATAGTTTACAGACCTCCCTAAAGAGATCATCCTAACTTTTCTAAAAACCAATATTCACATGATTTTCAAAAATACATGCAGTAGAATTGCTATGGGTATAACCGTATTCTTTTCTGCGCAGCTCTACGCACAATTAGCAGGTTCAGATACCCAAATCTGGGAAAAAGCAAAAACCTCTGTGAGAGAAGCTTCCAATATAGATCAAGACAAACTACTCAATTTCCATGACGGAATAAAAAATCATTTCCTTAAAAAATACATTAAGCATAGCCGTAACAAAAGTCATACGCTGAGCCTGGTCCATACTTCCGGAGAAGAGGATAGGATCTGGGAAAATGATGGAAAGAAAACTACGCTCAATAATACTATTTTTGAAAAAGGCGATAAAACCAGGGTTAAGCTGGCCAAAAAACCGAGCATTTTTACGTATACCGATATGGGTGAAAAAAGCTCAGGTAAAACTGACAGTATAAAAATCAAGTTTGAGGATCAGAACCTCTACGAGATGATTTTTATTCCACGAAAAGCAAGCCGAACAGATCTTAATAAGATCCATTCCTATTTATCTATCAAGTACGGAATCTCACTTGCAAAAGGGAAATATATCTCCTCGGACGGTAAGCTCATCTGGGACCCGGAAAAACATAAAGAATTTAAATACAGACCTACGGGCTTAGGCCGGGATGATGGAAATGAATTATATCAAAAACAATCCACCAATCAAGAGGATCAGTTCCTCGCGATCGGCAAAGGCAGCATATTTAAAATGAATGTGGAGAATCCAAGCCTTTTTGACCAGAACAATTTCGTGCTGTGGTCTGATGATAATAAGGAGATGGGTTTTAAGGATCAGGAAAATCTGAGAGTCCTTGAAAGAAATTGGGAGATTAATTTCATTGGATCTACTATTTCTAAAAAAGATTATCAGGTACGGATTGACAAAAGGAAAATGAATCCCGATTCGATTCCTTTAGCCTATTGGATGCTACTGAAAAACCGCACGGGAGACATTAGTAAAGTGCCGGGTGTTGAAGCAGATGATTATGTGCTTTTTAATAAGGTAGATTTTATAAAAGACAATGGAACTGATCTACTTGATCACTTTACGTTTGCTACAGGGCCCTTACCTAAAACCGGGGAAAATGAAACTGGAACGTCGGGATCAAACCCAGCCAATAACGAGCTGATTTCCTTAAATGTTGAGGATATCAAGCTCTATCCAAATCCTGTCAAAGCAGGACAGGAGTTCACCGTCGTATTCCCGGTAATGGAAAATCTAAGTATCTCAATATATGACGGCGGCGGAAGGCTGGTGAAAATGGAGAAAATAGCTCATAACTCGAAATCCTATCATGGTGTACTCAGCATTCAGAGTTCATATTTAGTATCGCTTGTCCTTGGAGATAAAGTAATCAAGACCTTTAAATTAATTGTAGACTAAAAACCTAATCATGAAAATAAAATCAATCAAACTTCCTTTTACAAAGAAGTCGGTGCTTTTCGTGAGCTTCTTTGCCTGTATGTTTGTAATCGCGTCTTTTACAAAAAGAGATATACAAAGAATCAGAGAATGGAAACAGAACTGGAAGGAAAATGGAATAAAACTGGATGATTTTTCAAATCTACCCAAAGATTTTTCACTTCTTAACCAGCTTACATATGGGTATCCCTCATTTAAAGCAGTACCATCTGGACCGGAATCCGACTTACATCCGGTATCAACTTCTGATGATAATGTTGATCCAATAATTATTAAGCCTATAACGGAAGTCAATAAAGCCGAAAAAAGTTATTATTTCCCCGCTACTGAAAAGGAGGGGACTATTGGAGTTTTTTCGGATACGGAACAGGACCGCGCTTCTGATAATTTTTTTACCATCAATCTTCCGAAGACAGATCTACAGGATGTCCGTGTATTTTTGACCTATGAACTGTACGGGTTAGCTTCCCATACATCGGTTTCGCGTTCAGTTAACCATCAGCTTTCCATTGGTGGAGAAATTATAATCCCTTCGGGCAATTGGAGTGTGCAAAAGGAGGAGCTTAATGCTTCGCTCCTGAAAGAAGGTACAAATACAGTAATGTTTACTTCCCCAGCTTCAGGGATCAAGTATAAAGTAAGAAACCTAAAAATCGAGGTTGAAAAAAATAGAAAGACAGATAAGGTCTATCAGATCAGCTCTGTACTTTCCGGAGATCATCTCTATGTTAAGGGAACAAGTAGGAGTAATTCGATAAAAATTGACAATAAAAATATTTCCTGGAATCACGGAGAATTTGAAACTGTTGTTAAGTTGTCTCCAGAACAAAAGGAATCCGGACATTTTTCACTGACTTATAATGGCAATACCGATTATATTAAAATACCGGAAGACAAAAAGTCATTTAAAGTAATCGGAAATAGCATTTATGACTATAAAACCATTACAATTACAAAAGATCAGGAATATGATGTCAATTATGAAGATTTAAATCTTAAGGCTGAAAAGGATGCAGCTGAAACAGCGAGTATCGAAATTATAAAATTAAGAGAAAAGGATATTCCTGCAGTGTCCGGGGGGCTGAAAAATATTACACCTGCTAATTCTGGGTATAGATTCTCTGTAACATCAGGAAAACTGAATAAAAAAGTTAAGATCACCATTCCTTATGACGAAAAAAAATTAGGACTTTTTTCTCCAAAAGAGATCAAAGTGTTTGCTTTTGATTATAACAGAAAAAAATGGAAGTCTGTCGAACCGACTATGGTTGACCAGCAGAATAAGGTTGTGACTTTTGAAGGGGATGGTAACGGTGATTACATTAATGGAATTATTTCTGTTCCAGAATCACCACAATTGAACTCTTTTACACCGACTACCATCAGTGGCTTAAAAGCAGCCAATCCTGTTGGGGCTCCTTTGATGCAACCTCCGACGGCAAACCAGTCTGGGGATGCGAACATCAACTATCCATTGACTTTACCTGGAGGTGTATCCGGCATGCAGCCCTCACTATCTGTGAGCTATAATAGTTCCTCCAAAGGTGGCTGGATGGGTGAAGGCTGGAATATTTCAGGTTTATCGAGCATATCCGTGGACATGAAATGGGGAACACCGAGCTTTACGCCAGGCCAGGAAACTGAATTGTATTCGTTGGATGGCGAAATGTTGGTGTATCCCGAAGGGTATCTTCCCCACCGTCATAATAAGGTTAATCCGGACGGGACATTTGATACGGCACGCCAGATAAGAAATGGTTCAGGCTCAAAAGCTTTTTATTTACGGAGAAATCATGATTTTACGAAAATAGAGAGATTCGGAACCGATCCGACAAATTACAGATGGGTTGTTACCGCTACCAACGGAACCAAAACATATTATGGGGGTGATGAATCAACACTAAATACCAATGCCGTGTTGAAAAATTACTATGGAAATATCCTTCAATGGGGGATATGGAAAGTTGAAGATGTTCATGGGAATAATATTATTTACGAATATAAGAATCAGGAACTTACCAATTTTACGGGGGACGATCAGAATTTGAATAACGGTTGGGTATTTCATATTGAGTACATTTATTATACGGGAAGGAACGGACAGAGAGGACCATACAGGGTATCGTTTGTCAATGATACGCCAAGACCCGACAAGCGGATTGATGCTAAGGGGATTCTAAAAAAAATAGAGCCTTATTTACTGACAAAAATAAATATTGATTTTAATAACACCAGTAATCAGCTGGAAAACATACGGTCGTATCAATTTACATATGCGAATTATATTTATCAGAAAAGTGTGCTAAGCACTATGAAATTGCAGCTTCCTACATCAAGTACTGATGGTTCTGGCGATGCATTTACCTATTATTTTCAATATCATGATGACAATGGTTTCGGAGTTGGTACCAATTTGGTAACTCCCGGAACGGATGCTTTTTCTGATGTCGTAAGTTCTATAACGACTCCCTCTAAAGTAAGTGCGGACAATAATTTTGAATGGGGCTGGTCATTAAGAGTTGGTGGTGGTTTAGCATTGTTCAGACCTCAGACCGGGGGAGTAAAAAACTTTATGTTATCTCTGTTTGGAGGTGCGTCGTATCCTCTGATTAAAAGAGGACAGGAATTGGTTGATTTTAATGGTGATGGTATTGCTGATATCCTATACCGCCAGCGAAATGCGGGCAATTCGATAAAATTTATTCCGGGAAGCCTTGATAGCAATGGACAGCTGGACTTCAGCAATGCAACCTATCAAACCGTAGGAAATCTCAACAGTAATTTTACGCATTCAAAGGGTACCACATGGAATCTGGGTGGAAGCGTTGTATTTAATTGGTTTAAGATGGGATTCGATTTTTCATATATCAATTCCGAGAGTGAAAATGAAACTCGGATTTATATGATGGATGCCAATTCTGACGGATTACCCGACGTTATTAAAGATGATAAGGTTTGGTTTAACCGAAAGAATGGAAATACTCAGGAAATGGTGACTACCAGTGACCTGACAGAGAATATGGTGATTACGGGGAGTGATCCCCAGCCTTATACAGAACCGGAAGATCCTGATGATGATGAGCCAGTTAAGCCGAAAAATGATGTGGTCAAGGTCTGGATTGCCCCGAAAAACGGTTATATCGAAATCTCTGATGAGATAGCAATGGCCTCCGGTCAGGATGCTGCCGCCAAAGCGATCTATTCGATAGAAATTAAGAATCCTGTTATCACCTCAAAAAATTGTCGATTATTTTTGACAGAACTTAACAGTACTGTGTCTCAAAGTATATCAATAACCCATTATAATCCGGCAGTACCCCTGGGAGCAGCCAGCTCATCGAGACTTTTTGTAAAGTCGGGAGAAAAGGTATATTTCAGATTGCATAAGAGGTCGCCTGAAAATTATATTGTAAAAACCAATCCCACAGTTCGATATACTGACAGTGGGGGAAATCTATTACCTGATTTATCTATTGAGGAACAGGATGGTTTTATGCCCAATCAAAGCAGCTACGATGAAAAGTTCTTTTTAAATAACCTAACGAAATCATTTAAGCTTACGGAGCCAGCCAAAATCCGTATTACTATTCCGGGTTTTACTATTTCATCACTCTCTGACCGTGTTAAATATTCTATCGTTCTTATAAAGGAAGATGCCAGTGTTGCACAGAATCAGCAGACAACCATCAATGTTCTTTATCAGGAGACTGTTAGCCCGTCTTCCGGGCAGCCTGTAGCCGTATCCCCTGTGGACCTCAACTATTCGGTGCCAGCACTCAGTAATCCAAATGAGGCGTGGCATTTAAAATTTCTCGTGGAAACAGATTCACATATCAGTAAAGAAATTGAGTGGAACGATATTGTAGTTGAAGGATATCCCAATGCAACATATAAACACTATGCTGTGGCTCAATATCCGTCTTATCATATCAGGGACCTGAAAAATAAATTTGATATTTCTACTTTAAATAATATTCCGGCAGGGAATGATGAGTTTTTCATTTCAATCAATAAGAACTTCACTTTTTCTCCGTCTGTGTCCGGAAGATTCACGTATGTGATTAAGAAAAATGGAGTTTATCTTGACAAAAGAATCGTAGAAATATTTAATGGTACTTTAAAGGAGTATTCCATAAACTATAATCCGATCAATAGCACGAGCCCGATTTCCTTTTATACAGGGAATCCTACTGCCAGTGTTATTAATGATAATGAAAAGCTCAATATCTTAATCTTTTGCGATACGAATAAAGACAGGTTGGCTTATGAAGCGCTCAAGCTGCAACTCAGCAATAATATCTTTACGATTTATAATCAGGCTGGCAGTAATATTTTAAATTTTACTACCGAAACATCCATAAATACGGGTGAATATAATGGAGTTTCTGCTGTTTATCATAACTGGGGGCAGTTCCTTTATAATGAAGCCAGAGATATTGTAGCAGCTTCGGGAAGCAGCAATCAGGTGCCGCCAACAGATCCCCATTGCGAAGTAACTGCAGATCAGAATTGTTATACGATTCCTACAGGCCCAAGTTCAAGCACCAGCCCGGCATATACGCTTAATTCCAATACTCCGAAGGATCAGTATGGTGCATTGATCAATGATTCAACCCTAGAAAATCCTTTTCAGTTTAATCTGGACTTTCCTAACTGTGCTGGAATAAGCGACCCACAAATGTATGGAGAGTGTATTGGGGACCAGCTTTCCAATGATTTCCAGAACAATTACGCCAATAATCAAATTTTTGGGGCGGCGACTCCATTTACTCCACTTAACCCAACTAAGACCAGAGATATCCGTGAGCACAAATGGATCAATCAGCTGTTTAAGGAGCAATATTCGAAAAGAGGCAGTTTTAAAGATGATGAAACACCAACCTCGCCATTTATTAATGATGATACGGATGCAGATGATATTGAAGTAGCCAACAATCCCAATACGAGGATGTTCGCGATCTCCAAAAAACAGAAAAGTAAGGCCAGAACAAAAGTTGCCGGTATAGGTTTTGGACTCACGCTTGCCAACTCAAACTCACAGCTCAGAAGCTTTGGAAATATCCAGACTCAGGACTTTTTTGATGTGAACGGGGATAATTATCCTGATATGCTGTATAGCGGACAGTCTCAGCAGACCAGCATTTTGGGCGGGCTCAAGAACGCACAGGGCGGGATTGAAGGTGGATATAAAGTAATTACCAGAACTGAGGATTTTATGAATACGAAATCTCTTGCCTTTAATTCACCAGGGGGTGGAAAAACGGTTGGTAGAGATATCACGAATTCTGATTCCAATGCAGATGGAGATACCTCCACTCCTTTCAGTTTGAGTGTGAGTTCTGCCGATTATCCAAATTCCTACAACAAGACCAAGGAATACTGGCTAGATATTAACGATGACGGATTGCCGGATAAAATTGAAGGGAATAATTATAAACTAAACTTTGGCACCGGGCAGGTTAATGGAAGTATTCCCGGGTCAACGGGCTCTTTTGCCGGCTTTCAGGAACCTGAATCGAAACCTGTACACGCATCATCTTTTGGTTTAGGTGTCAGTATGGGTTCGGTGATTGATGCTGTAGGAGCTGTTGAAACGGGTATCGCTGTGTCCGGAGGAGTTGGGGCGGGAAATTCTACAGCAACCTCCAAAAGTTCTTTTCTGGACATCAACGGCGACGGTTTGGTCGATATCGTTCTGGTGGATGAAAATACAGGGCAAACAAGCGTTAAATATAATTTGGGAAATCGCTTTGGAACGGCTCAGGGAATCAATGTTAGTCTTGCCGATGAATCAAAAACGCACAGCGGCAATGCGAACCTAAATGGAGGTTACTATATCAATATACCCGCTATTACCATTTGGGGGGTTACCCTTTTATATATAAAGCCTTTTGGCGCGGATCTTACGGCTAATGTTGGGATGTCTGTCTCTGAGATCAATAAAGGCTTACGGGATGTAAATGGGGATGGTTTCCCTGACCTGGTAGTCAATACCAACAGTGGTTTGAAAGTACATTATTCTGCCAATGGCAAGGTAAATAAGCTTAAAGCAGTATATTATTTTGAGTCGCATGCCGGTGCTCCATCTGTGGAGTTAGGAGAAGCATTTAGTATTAATTATGGCTTTTCCAAACCGTCTTACAATGATCCGAATGCGAAACTGGTCATGACAGAGGTTAGAATACCAAATCCGGATGCTTTTTCAGGAACGTACAACTCCAGTACTTATAATAAGGATATCATCACGCGATTTGAGTATGATAATTCCAGATATGACAGAAGGGAGCGTGAGAAGTATGGCTTTGAAAAAGTGAAGACCTATGAGATGGCCAATAGTTCGACGATTTATCGAACCACTATACAAACTTACTATAATCAGAATTATTTTGTTCGTGGATTATTGAAATCTGTCGAAACCTATGGAAGTTCAGGGACATCAATTCCTTTGTCCACTACTTATAATAATTATAAGTTGTATAATTTTAATTCGGCAAACACTGAATTGGTTGAAGTTCCTGCAGGAGAGTTTTTAACCTATGATGTTGGCGGTACTGAAGGTCGAAAAATGGGAAGGGTATTGCTATCGGATACGACTAAAAAGACGTTTGAAAATGGAAACTTTATTTCTACGTTGAGCGAGCTGTTCTATAATGCTAAAGGACAGTTGACCAAGTACCAGTACACCAGCCCGTCGACAACGTATAACAGTGTTATCTCATACCACCTTAATCTGAATAATAACATCCAGAATATCCCAAGCATGATCACGGTTTATCCCGGAACAGCGAATGTGAACCCATTGCGTAAGCGTGCGACAGAAATTGCCGATATTAATACCGGGGAAATTTCCAAGGTCAAAGTATGGGTAAATGCCACAGATATCGCAGAAACTGATTTTACCTATGATGCTTTCGGGAATATTAAAACCGTTAAGTATCCTCCGAATGAGAATAATGAAAGGTATGAACTGGAATATACCTATGATCCGATGGGTAAATATGTCATTGAGGTGAAAGACCCGATCTTTAATCTGTCTTCCCATGCTACTTATGACCCATTGCACGATACTGTTTTGGAAGCCACCGATGAGACAGGTAATAAAATGGGCTACACTTATGACGGATATGGAAGACCTCTTACCGTGATCAGTCCTAATGACTGGGGTCAGGCAATTACCATTAGCTATGATTACTTTAATTCACCAATAACCCTTAGTAATGGCGCTACCAGATATCTTTTCACGGCAAAAACAACGCATTATGATCCTTATCATCCGGGGAACAATATTGAAACCATCTCTTTTGCTGATATTACCGGTGAAGTGATACAGGTGAAAAAAGATATTGAGATCGATAATCAGGAGAAAATGTCGGTTTCAGGAAAGGTGGTGAAGGATAATTTAGGAAGAGCTACAATGCAATATCATCCTGTTTCTGAAAACAAAGATGCCACGATAAATAACAAACTGACGCTAAACGTTGCTCAGGAATTTACCTTAGCCAGTTATGATTATAAAAACAGAGTAGTCACTTCTACTGATGAGCTTGGACATACCATTGACAGCAAGTTTTACATTTTTAACAATAGGTTTGAAACAGAAACCACCCAGGCGCAGAACGGTTCGGCTCAGATCAGGACGGAAGTCTTTGCCAATGCAGAGGGAAAAACCGTAGAAACGATAAACTATCTTTCGAGCCAGGCCTTAAACACAGTCTTTACCTACAATACAGTAGGAGAACTTGAGCAGGTCATTGATCCGGAAGGTTTGCAAACAAGCTACGACTATGATATGGGGGGAAGAAGAATATTACAGATACATCCTGACCGTGGTGAAACAAGCTACATGTATAGTAAAGCAGGGCAGCTAACGCATATCATGAGTAACAACCTGAACAATAACGGTGGGGTGCCTATTCACTATGTATATTCTTATAACCGATTGACCAATACCAATTTACCGGATATTCCTTCGGGCCCGAATCCCGCGAATGTATCTTATGTTTATGGTTCTTCAGGAAATAGTGCGGGAAGAATTATCCAGAAAAATGATGGCACAGGGGTATCTTCTTATCAATATGGGAAAATGGGGGAATTAATCAATGAAAGCAGGTATATCTATGGATTCTATATGCCGACATTGCATTTTAACATTTCCTATCAATATGATAACTGGAACAGGATACGCAACATTTTATACCCAGATAATGAGCTTGTACATTATGAATATGATTTAGGCGGAAATCTTAAGAAAATAGTTAATGAAGCAGGGTATGAATATGTAAAGTCAATTAACTACGATAAATATGAGCAGCGTAGCAGTATTGCTTTTGGAAATAACACCTCGTCTACCTTCACCTACGATCAGGGAACGAGGAGATTGCAAAATCATGTCTTACAGGATGCCAATAGTTTTCAGATCCTCAATGGCACGTACAGCTATGACTTTGTAGGTAACATTATGGAAATTGAGAACTTAGGCCAGACTACTGATCCGGGGTTTGGTGGCGCCTATTCCTACTTCTATCGTTACGATACACTTAACAGACTGATAAGCGCCCGTGGAAATGCTGAGCCGAAAATACGTGAAGGACAGCCACCTGTGCCAGTTGTGGGCAATATCACATCCAACTTTTCTACCGATTTAAGCTACAATATGAGCAGCGGTATAGAGACTAAAAGCCAACACCATGAACAGGATGGTGTTGTCAATACCAATAATACTTATTACAACAGGTATACTTACGTTCGCGGCACGCATATGGTAGAAACGGTCCATGACGTAAACACTGGTGCTGGAGATGACTTTGTATACGATGGAAATGGGAATGTAATCAGACAGAATACGATACAAACCGGTACTACCGATTTTTACTGGGATGAGCAGGACAGGCTGCGTGCTGTGCATACTCCTGAAATCGGCTCTTTCCAATATTATGTATATGATGACAAAGGGGAACGTACCATAAAAGCAAATATTGGCAGAGACACTGAGCTGTACCAGAACGGAGAAATGGTAAACAATGGTTGGATGTTTAATGACTTTAAGGTCTATCCTAATCCTTATGTTGTCTATACTTCAGATGGTATGCTTACCAAACATTATTTTGCAGGGGACCAGCGTATTGCCAGCAGGCTTAAAGATGTCGGAACTACTTTCACAAATACTACCACAAGACAGACTCCATCTGCGGATCATAAAGATGCAATTGATCCACAGTCTGCTGCTGACAGTGATTTTAAAAACTACTTGACTAAAGCAGGATATAATGTGGATGAAGTAGAAAAAGAATTTGATAGGAGTACATTGAATACGTTAAATACGAATGATGCTGTGTACTACCTTCACGGAGATCACTTAGGTACTGCGACTTTTGTAACGAACGAAGTTGGAGAAGCTACCCAATTTTTCTTAAATTTACCTTTTGGGGAAACGATGGTTGAGCAGCAGGACCCAACAGCCTATGCTAACCCGTATAAGTTTAATGCCAAAGAATTAGACAGCGAAACCGGTCTTTATTATTATGGAGCAAGATACTATAATCCAAGGATAAGTATCTGGTATGGGGTTGATCCGCTTGCAGTTTATAACCCTGTAATGGAAAGTCAGTTCTATGGCGATGGGCAGCACAACGGAGGAGTTTATAATTGGGGAAATCTGAACCCGTATATATATACTTATCAAAATCCAATCAAGTATGTGGATCCAAATGGAAAGCAAACAGTTGGCCCGGGGATGTATAATAGCGCTTTTGTATATTATGTAGGCGGTACTTTAGATGTTCCACACACAGCAGTTGGATATTATGGAAAATATGCGCCCGGGGCAGTCTTATATGCACCTTTGTCGGGTAACGCAGATTATAGAGTTGCCAGACAAGATAGTGATGGATTGTGGTTTAATGCTGTTAATGAGCAGGCAACTATTAAACATTATTTAGATAATGGTGATAAAGTTGCCAGATATCATTATAAATTAAGAGATAAAGCTCTAGAGAGCTTAGCGGTACACATTGAAGATGACTTAACAACTGGAGGGGGTACTTTTGAAGGACCTTATTGTACACTACAAGCTAAAGATGCAATACGTCAAGCATTCCAAGATGTGAAAGGAGTTGATGCTAATAAAGCTGCTAATACAATTGTTCCATATAGATCCCCAAAAGATTTATCAAGTAGTGAAGTATTGGAAACCGGCTCTATAAAGTATGATGTTTTTAGTAAAGAAGGGGACAAATATTATATGACCACGCGAACGTGGAGAGCAAGAGATGTAGGAAAAACATGGCTTGAAAGAAATATCTTAGGTAAGAATGGATGGAGCGAAACCAAAAAACAAATAAATTTAAGTAATGGAAAGTAATAAAATTGTCAAAATTTTAAGAAATATTGTAATCTTTTTTTTCATTATAATGTTATCGTTGATAATATATTTTCAGATAAAAGTTGAAATTTACAGAAATGATTTAATCAAATTGTACAATTTTTCTTATTTGAAAAGAGACAGAATTAGATATGTACCTTTTGTTTATTTCCTAATAGAAAGTAAAGTCTTTAATAAAAATAAGTGTTATTTTATGAATATTAGTATGCCTTATAAAGAGTATGAAAAGGTAAATAATATTGTTAGAAAACATAATGAAGAGTTTTTCATGAGATTTAATATAGAATATAATGCTTATTTAATGTATTGTTATTATGATATTAAGAATTTAAAATGTGAGTGACTATTCTCTAAAATTTAGATTTTTTATCAGTTAAACCATTAGTTGAGTAATATGACTTTACTTTGCTTGGATGCTCACATTCACTTCGCAATGAATTAGCATATTGCCAGCAGGCTTAAAGATGTCGGGACTACTTTTACGAACACTATCACAAGACAGGCATCATCTGCGGATCATAAAGATGCGGCTGATCCACAGTCTGCTGCAGACAGTGATTTTAAAAACTATTTGTCTAAAGCAGGTTATAATGTAAATGAAGTAGAAAAAGAATTTGATAGGAGTACATTGAATACGTTAAATACGAATGATGCTGTGTACTACCTTCACGGAGATCATTTAGGTACTGCGACTTTTGTGACGAACGAAGTTGGAGAAGCTACCCAATTTTTCTTAAATTTACCTTTTGGGGAAACGATGGTTGAGCAGCAGGACCCAACATCCTATGCAAACCCGTATAAGTTTAATGCAAAAGAATTAGGCAGCGAAACCGGTCTTTATTATTATGGAGCAAGGTATTACAATCCAAGGATAAGTATTTGGTATGGTGTGGATCCACTAGCGGAGAAGATGCCAAGCTGGTCGCCATATGCTTATTGTTACAATAACCCAATAAAGTTTATTGATCCTGATGGCAGAGAATCAAAAGATATATATGAGTTAACGAGAAATGGTACCTTGATATGGAAAGAGAAGTCAGACCGGGATGTTATTTATGCATCTAAAAACTTTGATGGCAATGGGAAACTTAAAGCTAAAAATGATGGAGGTGTAGATGTGGGAAAATCTGGCGATCTTGTCAAAAATTCAGATTCACGCCAGGTGAGTTATTTGAGGGATAATAAGGTCGTAACAAAAACATATAACTATTTAAAATTTGGAGGTGATAAAGAAAAATCACAAGAAACATTTGATTATTTTTCGGAAAATACAAATGTTGAATTTAATCGCATGTCATTTACAAACAATAAGAATGATGGCTTTAATTTTGTAGGAACGATAAATGAAGAACTTGAAGTTCCTCTGGTAACTTTGGGTAGTAATTTAGTTGAATATGAACATAATCATCCTGATCCTTTTTCATTTAATCCAAGTGGGTTTAATGTAAACTACTCACCAGATACTGGAAAGTTTGATTATAGTAAAGGTTTACCAACTGGAGATATTATGAGAGCAAAAGAATACCCAAAAACTAAATTTTTATTATATGCACCAAATTATCGTACTGGGCCACTTAGAATACAGTATAATGGAGAAAGTATTATTTCAATAAATAACGAAGGTAAAAGAGCACAATGAAAAATATAACTTTAATTATTCTGTTGGTTTTAATTAATTCTTGTATAGCACAGCAAAAAAAAATTAAATCACTAAATGATGATAATTTAACAGAAAATATTATCAACCAGTTTTCTAGTAAAGCAAATGTCAAAATTGAAAATTCTATTTTTGTTTTATACTTTCAAGAAAAACCTAGCATAAAAGAGGTAGAAAATGAAAAAGAGAGAGAGTATATTCATGACGGGATTATAGTTACAATCTACAGATTTGAAAGCATAAATCAAATAAGTGAGTTTAGTAAGGATTTTGATATATATAAAAAGTCAAATAAAATATTTTATATTTTTGATAAAAATAGCAATGATAAGGTATTGGGATATTTAAAAGTAAATAAATTATCTCAATTTGATATGGTAATTGCTGATAAGGATTACGACCCTAAATCTTGGGTTATTACATTTAATAGTAGTGGTTACTTAGAAAAATGTTCTCCTTATAATTGTAATTAATCATTGGAGTTGCTTCTTTTTTGAAACAAAATAATTGTACTCTTAAATAGAAAAATAAAGACAAGCGGATTACAATAGATTTGCTTGTCTTTTAACTTATTTGATTCTTCTTTTTTCCAATAGTGAGCTTCTTCAAGCAATAAACAAGGTGTTTGATCCACAGTCTGCTGCAGACAGTGATTTTAAAAACTATTTGTCTAAAGCAGGTTATAATGTAAATGAAGTAGAAAAAGAATTTGATAGGAGTACATTGAATACGTTAAATACGAATGATGCTGTGTACTACCTTCACGGAGATCACTTAGGTACTGCGACTTTTGTGACGAACGAAGATGGAGAAGCTACCCAATTTTTCTTAAATTTACCTTTTGGGGAAACGATGGTTGAGCAGCAGGACCCAACATCCTATGCAAACCCGTATAAGTTTAATGCCAAAGAATTAGACAGCGAAACCGGTCTTTATTATTATGGAGCAAGATACTATAATCCAAGGATAAGTATCTGGTATGGGGTTGATCCGCTTGCAGTTTATAACCCTGTAATGGAAAGTCAGTTCTATGGCGATGGGCAGCACAACGGAGGAGTTTATAATTGGGGAAATCTGAACCCGTATATATATACTTATCAAAATCCGATACGTTACATTGATCCAAACGGGAAGCAGGTAGATGCTGTTAAAAAGTTTGAGAGACAAGCTCATAATGCTAAATCTTTTGAAACAAATAATTTTAGAATTAATCCAAAAACTCAAACTTGGTATTTTGACCATACGGCTAATGCTAGGAATAAGACTGCTAAATTTTTTAAAGGATTAGTAGGGGCAAAATCGGATCCACAAAATACTGTAATGGCTGGGCCTGTCCTGGAAAAAGTAAAGAATGCAAATTCTGTAAAAATTGCCCAAGTAGAATTAGCAAAGTTATTAGGAAAAGATGGAAAAATTGATAATGGAGAAACTCAAGGGTATTTTTATGATATTGGTACAATTGGAGGGAAAGAATTTTGGAAAATAGCAGTAAATTCTGCTGGGGATTTCTTTTCAGGTAAATTTATTGATGACAATACTTTCTTTAAAGAAGAGAATGTATTAGGAAGTTTTTGGTCAACAGCAAGAGTGAGTGATGATGGACAAAATATCATTATGAGTGTTTTTGATACTAAAACTGTAGGATCGGCTACCGATGGTTTATTGGAAAGGGATAAGGGTAGTACAAAAAGTAAGTTCCACTTATATATGTGGAATGTGTCGACTAAAGAATTTTTTATTCAGGCATTTAAAAATAATAAAACTAAATAAATAGCTGTAAAATGAAGTTTAAAATATTTATAATAATATTAAGTTTATTAGGATGTCTTTTTGTAGTAAAAGTTTTTCTTTCAGACTTCTTTTTGAACAAACACGAAGTTCATATTATGGATGAATATTTTGTATTAGAGATTAATGGAGAATATAATTTAATGCATAAAGAGGAGCACGGATATAGTTTAATTGTCCCTAGTGTTTTATATGTATATATCAAACAAAAGGAAATTATTGCGGTTTCTAGTTTAAGTGGAAATAATTTTATAAACAATAATTATAAAGACAAATTTTCTACTTCGAAAAATAAGTACTATTATAAGGTAAAACAATACAAGGTGCAAGAGGTAAGTGAAGAAGAGTTTTTAAAACAAAAAAAAATGTATAGGTTGGCTTGGCAATTAAAATAAATAGAAACATGGAATTGTTATTATTCCTTAATCTATATAAGTTTAATGCAAAAGAGTTAGTTCTGAAACAGGTCTTACTATTATGGAGCAAGATACTATAATCCAAGGATAAGTATTTGGTACGGGGTAGATCCGCTTGCTGTGTACAATCCTGTATTAGAGTCACAGTTTTATGGGGACGGCCAGCACAATGGAGGTGTTTATAATTGGAGAAATTTAAATCCATTTATTTATACTTATCAAAATCCTGTTAGGTACATCGATCCAAACGGAAAACAAACTGAAGGTAATCAAAGTTGGGAAGCGAAACAATTATCGGAAATTGTAACAATAAGAGGCCATAAATATCATAAGAATACGACAAATGCATGGGCATCTTTTAAAAATTGGGTTAATAGTAGCCTCCTTGGAGGTGATCCTGACTATTGGGTTGAAAAGAAAGAGTATAATTCTGCTGATGACAGGTTTATTCATGAAGCTGTAAACCAAAGTGCAAGTGTATTAGTATTAGGGAAGGTTTTTGGAGTAGCATCAAAGCTTTGGGGCAGTAGCTTTAATAAAGTTTTGAGTACTGCAACTAATAAGCTAGTTCAAAAAGCATCAGAAGCTTTGGAAGCATTGGGTCCAGGAAGTGGGTCTGTATACGGTACTAAGGCTCATAGTATTTTTGCAAAAGCGGTTGACGGCCTAAAAGTAGGAGAGTATACAGTGAAATCGGAAGTTTCATATTTAAATGGGCAGATTGTTCCGCATGGAACTAAAGGATCTGCTAGAATTGATGCAGGACTATATAATTCGGAAGGTGAACTAATGCATGTTTTTGATTTAAAAACTGGAGGAGCGAAATTAACTGCTAAACAGGTTGAACATATTCAAAATCAAGTAGGTAAACCGGTAGGAGTATCAGAAATTAAAGTAAAATAATATGAATGGTAAAGACAGAGCTACAATAATCAAAAAATTGAATTTTCCTGAAAATTTCATAAAAAAGGGACCACTTGCCTATAAGATGGTCAAAAAAGATGACCTCTTTTATCTTGTTGGCTTTTTTGTAGATAATTCTATCGATAACGATAGTTTTTATGTACAGCATTTTATTCAGCCTTTATTTATTGAATTTACAACCTTTGTATTTACGCTAGGGCATAGAGTGGGCGGTATTTGGAATAAAGATAATATTTCAGATTTGCAAATGAGTTTAGAGCCATTTTTTTTAAAAGTGCCAAATAATGTTCCTGATATTATTAATTATATAAATGGGAATTTTAAAAATCTGGATAACTTATTTAAGTACCAAAGCCTGTCTTATAGCTATGTTCTAGTTCAGGAAAAGGAGGCAGCTATAAAAGAGTTGAAAAAGGTTTCTTTTAAGGATCTTAAAACTGGCCCATTATGGAAGCAAAAAGAACTTGGACGAATAAACACGGTTTTGGACTTAATGGAAAAAAATGAATTTAATGAAATTAGGGCAATATTCGGTCTATGGCAACAAGCAACTTTGGACGCAATTAAATTGACCTTGCCAGACTAATCAAATGTTAATTTGTAATTGATCTGAGTATACTCCCGTAGATTATAATTTTACGGGAGTAATTAGATAATTAATGTTGAATGTTTTTTTAGTTTTATGGATCAATGAGTGATTACGTTAAAAATATAGAGAATGAATAAATACTTTAGATACGTTCAAGTATAGACAATATAATTATTGTAAGGAGTGAAACTCCAATTAGTGTTGATTTTGTACATAATCATTTAAAATCTAAATAGATTTGAATTATGAAATTCAAAATATCAGAAAAGAGAGCTGCGTATTTGCGAAACATCTTTTTTAATTATTCTTTTGAAGGAAAAGAACTTGATATTGAGATCCTACAATCGATCGAAGAGCCTATAGAATTACAATATTTAGCACAAAATCATAATTACGATGATGGCGTTGAATTATTGAAGGTTATAATCAGTCATCCCAAATGCGATGTTTCTACCGCAAAAATGATTTTCTTTAGATCCGATGTAGATGGATTTATTAACGATAAAAAGAATTGTGAGGATACAGATCTCATTGCTTCAATTTTGGAAAATTTTAAAAACAACTTTTATTCACAAGAGCTTTTTTATTATAATCCTGATTTAGATCCAGATTCTTTGCATTTTGATCGGGAAGATTTTATTAGACAATATAGTAGTTATGAGAAATCTATATTTTCACAACCCAAAGGGAGAAAAATAGCTTCTTTTGCTGAAGAATTTCATCAGAGAAATTTAAAATTCTATGAAGGAAACCTTAACATTATGCATGAAGACAAAAGTTTGCTTTTAAGATCATCCAATGTTGAAATTTCATTTCAAATTCCTCTCGGATTTGAGCATATAAAAAATGAAATATATGATGACTTTATTACATCATGGAAATTCTCCGACAATTTAAAAAAGCAGTTTGATACCAGTGACAAAGCTTTGAAAAAAGTATTGATAAAGCCCGAGCTCATTATTGAAAATGATGATTTTGCGGTGGTAATGAGTATTTTTAACAGTAAGCCCTTAAAACTTAAAGATAGTTTAACCAATGTTTCTACGATTTTAAGAAATGAACTGGTGTATCTTCAAGGTTTTATTGATGTCGTTGGTGTTGAAGATGAATTTATGAAATTTGAACGAACTAAGCATGATGATGTATGGTTTGTGGGAACTAAAATTATGCAGATTAAATTGGCTAATATTGATACTTTACAATACCTAAAGCTTTTGTCAATGGAAGTCGATGGTATTTTATTTTCAATATTTATTATCGTTAATAAGCTTGAAAATTTCAAAAAAGAAATCGCGAAAAAAATAATAAATTCTTTTTCAATTCGTAAACATCAGGGGGCATTTTGAACCAAAGGTGCTTTTCGTCTTCAAGATATGCAGGGGACAGCTCAATTTATGTAGGGATAAAAGCGGAAAAAGTCTTGATAGCCCTTTTAAAATTCCTTAGTAAAATTGTGGATAAGGCCAAACAAAAAGGGCAGTTAGAAAGCCGCACAAAAAAAATTGGCAAAATTTATATTTATGAATCTAGGTAGACTTAAAAAAAAGACTAGGGGCTGGCTCCAGCAACTTAATGAATCCTATCAGCCAACTGATGAAAAGCCTCTGATTAAAATCGCGGAAATGGTGTTGACCTTACCGGCATTAGGGCTTTTTTATCTCTGGGAATACTTTGACAGATATCACATAGATTACTTTTTATTTTTTGATCTTAAGGATTCGCTAACTGTCCTGTATAAGAACCTCATGCCTGTTATTTATGTTGGATCATTGCTATCTCTGGTGCCACCAGGAAATAAAATATTTAGATAGATATGAAATTTGGAATTACTCAAGAATTGGATAATAGAAGCAACGCAAAATCTAATCTTATAAATGAAATCTCAGATAATCTTGAATCGTTTTTAATTCATAAGAATTATGGAGCGGATATAGAGACGTTTTTAATAGGTTTTGTAGGCATAAAAACTAAACCGGGTTACGAAGAATGGTATAAGGAAAGAAAACCTAGATACATAGATCATAAATTGACAAAAAGTCGTTTAACGGGGCTTCCGTTAGAAACATTTAAACAATACAGTTATGATATTAAATTTGATTATGACTTGTACGATGAATTTGTAACATCCTCAGATGAAGAAAGTAAGAAACTTTTAGCCAGAAAAATTTTGGATTCTTTTGTACATCTTGATAAGTTGTCCAAAAAGGTAGTAGATTTCGATAAAGAAAAGTTTAAATCGGATGTAGAACAGTTCTTTATAGAACAAGATTTATTATAATATGAGCCGCCGCCAAAAGGTGGTGGCTCATTTTGGATAAATAAAAAGCTTGGTATAGTATGGCCAAATAGAAGCTGTCAAAAAATGAGAATGTATAATTAGTTTTTTATAGCCAGGTAAGCCTACCGAGGGTTGATACAATTATAACTGATCTAATTAATGCTAGCTGATAAGTTTCGGATCTCCACGTTGTTTGAATGTCTTAGGTGTTGATCTCTAAAAAGATCCGAACTATCCTTTTCAAGAAGATATAAAAGGGGTATTTTTCAATTAATGCCATGATTTTGTTACCGATGACCAATATGCGAATGTCGGATACCAACGGTAATTAGATTTCATAATTAAAAATTACATCATCTAGATTGTATCATTGTAATATTTCTATTGTACTACGATATCCAGGATGATAGAACGGTGTATATTTGATATAACCGTAATTCTGTAATTCCTTAAAATATTTATGATAAGTGGGAGTTGTATTGATGTGAGACATTTCCATTAATTTACTCCTACTAGCCCGGATTATTTTGCCCTCATTTTGACGATAGGCTAAGCGTGTTATGGTGAGAAGTAAACTAATGTGCCATACATTAAGACGAGGATCATGACAAATATTATCTAAATATACCAAGCCTTTTTTTGCAACATCAGTTTTCATCGTCGAACATTTTTTGTAAATCAGTTTTACCGTAATAATAGGATTCCATGACTTTTTGTAGCGTATTTTTCCGGTAATCCTTAAGTTCTGCAAGGTGTCAGGAGATATGTCCATCATTTTTTGGATTGCCTTACTACGCAACCAATCAAACTCATCTTCAATTAGTACTCGGTTATCTTTTAATAGCTGTTGAATATCCGACAGTATTCTTATTCGGAATATTTCAAGATCTTGCTTTGATACTGATTCCATAATGTAAACTTTGTATGACTCAGAATTTTACATAAATCATGGCAAAGTATGGAAAGATTCTTTTGGTTTCCTATATTTTCTTCAAATGTCCGTCTAGGGAACTTGAGAGTAGGCTATTCGAACTCTTTTTTTACTGATATAGAAAGTATTTTGGATTTATGTTGCTGATAATGAGATAAATTATTTCATACTGCTGATTTAGCATCTTATTAACTTAATATATGATTTCATTTTTTTAGATATTTGCATATGGCTCTATTTATAACTTTAGAGAATGTCTATAAATTGTACCATCTTGATTCTTCAAAAAAGACGGAAGGAATAGTTATTCTCAATCAGCAAAATGATTCAAAAAAGAAATATACAAATAATAGCCGTCTATTTGATGGTTTATTGCTAGGATTCTTGATACAAGGATCCATGAAAGCACAGATTCATTTTTTAGAATACGAAATAAACGCGGGTGATATCGCTATTTTACAGCCGCAATTGATGATCGACACAAAATCATTGAGTGAAGATGCCAAAATTGTAACGATTGGTCTTTCCTTAGATTTTATTACAGCATTTCCAATTTTACGTGAGTTTATAATGAACAACCAAATTAGATGGCAGCCAGTTATCAGACTTCAGCCTGAAGAAATAAAGTTGCAAAATGAATTATTGACGCTTATACAGAATTTCTACAATAAAAAACCTAGCCATAATAAAACAGAAATGCTTCGACATCTTGTAATGGTTCTGATTAGTATGATTTCTGAAGTATATTCTTCTTTACCGAATAACAAAAGCTTGGTGAAAAACCGTACACATGCGATTATAGATGATTTTTATCTACTCATTTCAAAGCATGCTAACCAAGAAAGAAGTGTTGCGTTTTATGCTGAAAAGCTACATTTAACACCACAATATCTTTCCACTTTCCTGAAACAGAGAACGGGGAAATCTGTATTACAGTGGATTGATCATATCACAATTCTACATGCTAAAACACTATTGAAATCTTCTAATTTATCAATTAAAGAAATTAGCAACGAGCTTCATTTCGAAGAAACAAGTGTCTTTTGCAGATACTTTAAAAGAATAGTGGGAGTGTCGCCAAAAACCTATAGAAACGAATAATTATTTATGTTGTTTTATGTCTGAACTATTTACAAATCGCTGAACATGATTAGCTTTCAGATTGTACGTAAACACCATTAAATTGTTAATACCTGCTTTTTATCTCTGTTTAATTTTACAACATGAAAAAAACAGGTAAAAAAGCAGCTATTGGATTTATATTTATCACTTTGTTGATCGACATTACAGGTTGGGGAATTATACTACCCGTGGTTCCTAAACTCATTGGAGAACTTATTAATAGTGACCTTAGCGGAGCTGCAAAATATGGAGGTTGGCTTGGCTTCACTTATGCTATTACGCAATTTATATTTGCACCTATAGTTGGTAATCTTAGTGATAAGTATGGAAGACGCCCAATTATTTTAATTTCGCTTTTTGGATTTGCTATTGATTATGTACTATTAGCACTAGCGCCTTCTATTGGGTGGTTGTTTTTTGGAAGAATTATTGCCGGTCTTACTGGGGCCAGTATTTCAACAGCTAGTGCATATATAGCTGACATATCTACCGATGAAGATAGAACTAGAAATTTTGGCTTAATCGGCGCAGCTTTTGGATTAGGGTTTATTATAGGTCCGGTAGTAGGTGGTTTACTTGGACATTATGGAGCAAGAGTTCCCTTTTATTTCGCTGCTATATTATGCATGGCGAATTTTCTTTACGGCCTGCTTATACTACCAGAAAGTTTAGAAAAAGATAAACGTCGGTCATTTAACTGGAAACGTGCAAACCCTATTGGAGCAATTAATTTTTTGATAAAACAGTCAAAAATATCGAATCTCGTCATTGCTTTAATTTTGGTCTATGTTGCCCTCCACGCTGTACAAAGCAATTGGCATTTTTTTACTATGTATAAATTTAATTGGACGGAAAGAACTGTAGGTCTATCGCTTGGTTTGCTTGGCTTATTGCTTGGCTTAGTACAGGGAATTCTAATTAGATGGACAACTCCAAAATTAGGAGAACATAAAAGTGTATATTTTGGGTTGCTATTTTATGCATTAGGTTTAATGCTCTTTGCATTTACTAATCAAGGATGGATGATGTTTGTTTTTCTCGTTCCTTATTCCTTAGGTGGAATCTGCGGGCCCGCACTTCAATCAATAATCAGTAAAAATGTTCCTGCCAATGAACAGGGTGAACTGCAGGGAGCATTGTCAAGTTTAGTGAGCGCTACTTCTATTTTGGGGCCTCCAATTATGACAAACTTATTCTATTATTTCACTCATGATAAAGCGCCATTTCAATTTTCAGGAGCTCCATTTTTTCTAGCATCCACTTTAATGTTTATTAGTGTAATTATTATATATTTTGCTTTTCGACAAAAAGTGAAAAAAAACAAACACTAACTAAAAATGCTGTAAAATAATATCAGTTTTTTTTTGCAATTTCAGGATTTTTATGCGTAAAAAAAGAGAGACAACTATCAAATAGTTGTCTCCTTCAGTGAACTTGACAGTACTCTATTCAAACCATTTATTGGAGGATATAGATAATATTTTAAAGGTATTAGCTATTTGAAATAAGTCTTATAATATTTGGGCCAATCATTTTCCTATTTTAAAAAAAGTGAATCAATTTAAATTCACTTTTCATTTATATATAAATTTAAACTAAGCCCCAATAAACTCCAAAAGATCTTTATTGATCGTCGCAGCTTCCGTAGTCGGCATTCCGTGAGGGAATCCTGGATACGTTTTTATCGTTCCGTTTTTCAATAATTTGATTGATTTCAAAGCGGCATTTTGGTAAGGTACAATCTGGTCATCTTCACCGTGAAGAACCAAAACCGGAATATCTACATTTTTCAAATCTTCTGTAAAATCAGTCTCAGAAAAAGCCTTGATTCCGTCATAATGAGCAACGATTCCACCCATCATTCCTTGTCTCCACCAATTTCTCTGTACACCTTCTTTCACATCTGCGCCTTCTCTGTTGTAACCATAGAAAGGGAAAGTCAAATCAATGTAAAACTGCTGTCTGTTGTTCAAAGTCTGGTTTCTGATGCCATCAAAAACAGACATCGGAACACCATCCGGATTGCTGTCGCTCGCTACCATAATTGGCGGAACAGCACTGATTAAAACTGCTTTTTTCGCTCTTCCATTCGCATATTTATTCACATAACGGATTACTTCGCCACCACCAGTTGAGTGACCGATATGAACTACATCTTTCAAATCTAAGAATTCTACCAATTCAGCGGCATCAGAAGCGTACTGCTCAATGGTGTGGTTGTAAATATCCTGGCTGGAACGGCCGTGACCTCTTCTGTCGTGCGTTACCACTCTGTAACCTTTCTGCAGGAAGAAAATTACCTGTGCATCCCAATCGTCAGATGATAAAGGCCATCCGTGGTGAAACATCAAAACTGGTCCTTCGCCTTGGTCTTTGTAAAAAATCTCTGTTCCGTCTTTTAATTTTAGTGTGCTCATAATTTAATTTTTTTAATGTTGTGATTAATTTATTTTAATATTTTGTTGTCTTAATTCTTTAGCAAATGTAAGATGGTTCAATTCGTTTTTCGTTAATCTAGTTTAATATCGTACATTTTTGATGATTTTTATTTTTTGGGCAGCTTTATCCGCCTTCCGTTCCCAATCTTTTTTGCTCGACGATTTCAGTTCAGTAGAAATCGAAGGCCACGCAAAAAGGATTTCCACTCAAGTCGGGCTGCAGATTCGGTGTAAAACAAGAGATTTCATTTTAAAAAAAGCTTATGTGTTCTTATTCACGTTATGAAAGACACTTAAACTCACTTAAGTGTCAAAAGTTCTCGTGATTTTAGCTCTCAGTATTCTCCCTCAAAAGCTCAAACAAATCTTCCGCGCCACCATCGAATTTCTTTCCATTCACGAAAAAGGAAGGTGTTCCATTTACGCCACTCATAATTCCGCTTTCAAAATCTGAATCTACTTTATCTGCCAATGCTGCACTTTCCAAATCCTTTTCAAATTGAGTAATATTCAGTTTTAATTGTTCCGCCAGTTTCATTAATAAGTTCTCATTCAAATCTCTCTGATTTTCATAAATCGCATCGTGCATTTCCCAGAATTTTCCCTGAAGATTTGCCGCTTCCGCTGCGATGGCCGCCGGTCTTGCATATTGATGCATCTCGGACAATGGAAAGTTTCTGAAAACAAATTTGATTTGACTTCCGAATTCTTTCATTAATTCTTTCAGAACCGGATAAGCGGCGCCACAGTACGGACATTGATAATCGCCATATTCTACGATAACGAGGTCGGCTTCTAAGTTGCCTTGTGCGTGGTCAGTGTTGCTGACAGCTGGTTTTAGTGACATAATTTATTTTGTGTTAAGGGTTTCTAAAGCGTCTAAAATTCCGTCTGCGCCAGGATTGATGGCCGTTGGCGACAGATAACTCCATTCGATGATTCCATCTTTGTTGATGACGAATAATGCGCGTTTACATTCACCTTCTTCATCGTCATAAACACCATACTTTTTAGCAATTTCTCCTTTCGCTTCAAAGTCTGCGAGTAAAGGGAAGTGTAAATTTCTGGATTGTGCAAATGCAAGATGACACCATTTGCTGTCCACAGAAATTCCGAAAATCTCTGCATCGTATTTCTTAAAAAACTTCAAAGTTTCATTGTACAAAGCCATCTGGTCGCTGCAAACCGGACTCCAGTCGGCGGGATAAAAAGCGAGGATGACATTCTTTCCTTTGAATTCTGAGAGTGTAATTTTCTGGTCTGGCGTTGCGTACAATGTAAAATCTGGGGCAACATCGTTTTTTTGTAACATAATATTAGTTTTTAGTGTTAATTTTTGAAATCAATATTCCGCAAATCATTAGTAATAATGCAGGAATCATCAAAGTCCATTTTCCAAAATAATCGAGTAGGAAAGGAGCAATAAACGCACCGGATAAAAATCCTATCCACAAAAGCAAAAGATGAATGGCGTTGGATTTATACTCTTCTTTTTTAACTTTATCATCGGTCATTGTCAGCATTGCGGTGTTCCTTGCCAGACTGTTCAGAGTTCCCGTCACAAAATCCGTATTTACCTTTTGGTTTCCTACTGAAGTCACAATCGTGTTCATCATTCCCATTGAAAATCCGACAATTGCAATGGATAACAAATTATTGATATTATAAAAATAAACAATTATTGTATAGAAAACGAGAATTCCGGAAACTATGTAAAATGTTAATATTTGGTTCTTAATTCTCTTCCATAATGACAGACAGGTTCCGACATAAATTCCTAATAAAAAGCAAACAATGACTGTAATTGATGTAATGATGATTTCAGATTTACCAGTTGAAATGGCTGCTCCCAATGAAGTGGTATTTCCACTCATAAAAGAGACGTAGGTTTTCCACTGAATCAATCCTGTTGCATCGATATATCCGGCAATCAAAGCTAAGAATATCGCAAGCCTCTCTTGTATTCTGATTGACTCAGATGAATTAGTAATGCCTGTTGAAGAAACAAATGGCGTTTTCATTTTGAAAGATTGAAAGAATTGATTCTAATATTTATTGATAAATAATTTACTTATTAAAAGTTGCAATAGCTTTCGTAATTCCTTCTCCTGCTGTTGTAAAAAATGCTGGTCCGGCAAGTAATGTTATTTTCTCAATTGGCTTAAATGCTGACATTTTTTTATCTCTTAAATAAACCTGAGTTCTGTAAGCGTTAATTGCTCCAGTTACGCCGTATCCAGCGACTTCTGCGGTTGGCGAATCTATTCCTGCATCTTTCAGGTCGGTGGCAAATGCATATTTTGTAACGCCCAACCTTAGGGCTTCTTCCATCCCGACGCTGGCAACTTGCTGCATAAGTTCAGGCGTGAATTTATTCCGGTCGCCTAAACCGATAAGTAGTAATTTCTTTGCGCCGATGGTTCCCGAAGGCGGTGTAATCAGTAATGTTTCCAAAGAATGTCCTGCAAATTTTCCCGATTTTCTGAGTTCTGTGATAATGCCGTTCAGACTTTTGTCAAGATGTACCATTCCGTTGACAGCTTCTGGTAAAGCAGGTGGCGAATTGAAAATATCACCTTCTGTATATTCAAAAACGCAGGCGATTTGTAAAGGCGTGATTTCCGTTGACGGTCCTTGTACCATACCTTCGATGGCGATTCCATCTACTTTCCCCCAGATTTTAGAAGTGTTGACACTTGCTGTTTGTACTGTCGTTTGAGAAAAATATATTTGCGGAGCTGCAAAAAATATAAATGCAAATAAACTTATATGGAGTACTTTTTTTATGTTTGATATTTTCATAACCAATCTTTTTTTAGATTAAACTGAATATTACTTTTTAGGCTGAATAAAAACTTTCTCAGTCGGGAATTTTTCAATTTCGCCTTCTTTTAAACCGAAATTCGTAACCACCACATCTTTTGGATTTCCAGCCAGCCATTTGCTCAAATCAATCGATTCATATTTTCCGCTGTTGAAGCCAATCAGAATTCTACAAACCGTATTGCCTGTATTTTTGATGTAATGTCCGGCTCCCATTGGAACATAACCCACATCTCCTGCACTGAATTGTTCTGTAACGCAAGTGGATTCTGCAAGGAAAACCGACATTTCGGCCTGTCCTGAAATAAAATATTGCCATTCGTCCGCATTCGGATGCCAGTGCATTTCTCTCAAAGCGCCCGGCTGCAATTCTAAAATAGAACCAGACATTGTGCTGCTGATTGGGAATTCTTTGCTTGTTACCAATCTCTGTAAACCTCCGCCCGGAACAATTCTCGGCTGTTGAGAATGCAAAGGATAACGGTGAAAACTCGTCAGTTCTATATCTGATTCATTTGGGCGAGCTTCAGCAACGAAAGACATCTCGTCAGGAACAATTCCCGCTGCGAAGTAGGCTTCTTTTTGAGGTAAAGCCGCTACTTCTTCTAAAGTTAAATTTAAATTCTGAGCGACAATTTCAGGTGGAACTGATGAAACAAAATCAGTCACGCTGAACGTATGGTCTTCGGAAAAATTACCGTTATCAAAAATTAAAATGAAATGACATTCCTCTGTTCCTGTCGCCTGAATCGAGTGACCGTAACCTTTTGGAAAATACCAAACATCACCAGGTTCAAAATTATCAGTATAACTGTGTCCATCAGGATGAATAATCGTGGTACGAACCGTTCCTGAAATGACGTAAGCCCATTCTGCGGCGTTGGCGTGCCAGTGCAATTCTCTCATACTTCCCGGTTGCAGTCTCATAGAAACACCCGCAATGCCGATAGACGCTGGAAAATCTTTTACAGAAGCACCTCTTGTAGTTCCACCGTCGTTGGTTCTAGGTTCTTTTTTCTCTAATTCGTATTTGAAACTTAATGATGCAGTATTCATAATGATAAGTTTTTGTGATGAATGATAGTTTGTCTTTATTTCTACTGTAAAGCTAGCTCGGAATCAAGGGGTTTTGAAGTGCTTTTCGGTGAATGGGCAAAATGAGTCGGTGGGAATTTGAAAGGAGTAGTTGGTGTCTTTAGAGTAGAGAAGATAGGCGATAGATAAAAGACTTTCGATTTGATTTAATAATAAAAAATCCTTCACAATTTGGATTGAGAAGGATTAAAATTTGGGTCAGATTATTATTAAATCTATGTATTACTTTATCTCACAAGAATAACCTTTCCTGTATGTGAACCGTCTTCAAGCAATCGATGAGCTTCCGCAGCTTCTGAGAAAGGAAATGTTTTAAAAATGACAGGTTTGAACTGTTTAGATTCAATCAAAGGCCAGACATTCTTTTGGATTTCTTTGGCCAATTGTTTTTTGAACTCATATTCACGGCTTCTCAAAGTGCTTCCTGTAACGGTCAGGCGCTTAGTCATTACTTTCCAAATATCGAGGTCAACACGACTGCCACTTACCGCATTGATGTGAACCAATCTGCCTTCAGGTTTCAGAATGTTGATGTTTTTAGCAAGATAATCACCGCCAATCATATCAAGAATGACGTCGACACCTTCATCTTGAAGTTCGGCTTCAAAATTCTGAGTCTTATAATTAATGTAAGAATCTGCGCCGAGTTCAAGACATTTCTGACCTTTTTCGTCAGAACCGACTGTGACAATGACGGTTGAACCCAATGCGTGAGCAATCTGAATGCCTGTGATTCCAATCCCGCTGTTTCCGCCGTGGAGTAAAAGGGTTTCTCCCGGTTGAAGATTTCCTCTCTGAAAAACATTAGACCAAACCGTAAAAATCGTTTCCGGTAAGCTTGCCGCCTCAGCAAAACTTAAATCTGCAGGAACTGGTAAGCATTGACCTTCTCTCACAGCTACATATTCTGCGTAACCGCCACCTGCCAACAATGCACAGACTTTGTCGCCAACGGCAAAATCTACGACATCAGGTCCGCATTTCACAATAGTTCCGGCAACTTCCAATCCCGGAATTTCTGCAACAACACCGGCAGGAGCAGGATAATTTCCTTCGCGCTGGAAAACATCTGGACGGTTGATTCCGGCTGCTTTCACTTCGATTAAAACCTCGTCTCCGGATATTTCGGGAGTAGGGTATTCCTGTAATTCCAATACTTCAGGACCTCCAGGTTTTGTAATAATGATTGCTTTCATTTTTTTTAAATTTTAATATCAGATTCTTTCAAACTCTCCTCCAGGTCAGTTGATGAGTCACTAATCGGGAATTGCTGGTGAATGGTTTCTCACTTTATAGATGCAGAAAACCATCTTTAAAGATAACGATTCTATTCTGCGTTTGCCCCGTCCAGTTGGGGAAAAGTGAGATGTACATCGTGTGACTCACCAACTGTTTTTCATCATCCGTTTTGAATGGTCCCGAATACGCAAGATAGGTTGAGCCTTCCTCTGTATATTCTTCCGGCGTGGCATTGGTCCAATGTTCCTGATGAAAGTTTTCCCGATGCGTATTCATAATTTGTGCCGACATATAGCCGTCAGGATTATACATAATCAGCCCTTTCGGATTTTCGCCCATCGGATGGGTAATTTCTCCGCCGTCGACAGGAACTTCGATGAGTTCTACCAAAGTCCAGGTTCCTACAAGTTTTTCAAAAAGTGTTTCCATAACTTTAAAATGAAATGAGCGTACCGAGATACGCCCATTATGTTTTTTGAATTAGAAAGGTTGATTGTATTTTCCGGTCAACGCTTTGTTTTCGATACTTTTTGCAAAGTTGGGCGTTTCTTCGTGGTTGTGGGCGTCGGAAGCGGCTTGTCTGGAAGCGGCTGCATCAGCGAGATTCACGTTGTGTTCTTTCAAGTATTCGAACATTTCGGGCGTTGCAGTGGCGTGGATTTCGTTGGTATACAATGTCGTGTTATCATCGATTTTTGTGGCTTTCAGTTCCCATAAAACCTGAACTTTGGTACGGCCGCCTTTGGTAATGGAATCTGAGATGGATAACATTCTGCAGTAATCCGGACGGTGTTCAACGGCAACATAATGCTGAACCATCAAAGCATCTCCGATTGTTTCGACGTTTAAAGAAACAGGTTCGCCATCATACGTGGTAGAAATGGCGGCTCCGATGTGCTGCGTGGAGCATCTTTGATATTCTGCATCGGGAAGATTTAATAACCAATCTGCGATATTTACTTTTTCGATTGGGGCATTGATAATCGCTGTAACTGTAGAGTGAGACAATGCGTTTTCTGGTGTTTGAATAATTTCCATAATGTTTAGAATTTTAAATTGTTTGTATCTTAATTTGATGGTGTAAAGCTACATTCAACAAATTTCAAAATCAATTGGTGTTCGATGAACAGGCGGAAACTGTCGTTAAATGAGAAAATAAAATTGACATATTCAGAAAATTATTTTTACAAAAGAAAAAATTGTTTGCGTTATTTTAAGTAAAAGTAAAAGTAAAATGCATTTGTTTCAAACAAGTTGCGGGAAACAAACTGTAAAATAATTCTGACTTGCCGAAAACAAAACACACAGTTTGTCATTCCGGTAGGAAACCTAACGAAGTGGTTCGCCGAAGTCAATCCAGGGAGTTTAGATTCTTTCAGAATGACAAAAAAATGGCACAAAAAAAATCACTGGAAAATTCCAATGATTTTAAATAGATTTAAATGAATATCAAATTATTTATAAAGCCATTTTCTAATCAGCTTCGTATAATTCGGCATCACCACATAAATCACCAGAAAAACCAGACAGCCTGTACTCACCAACGTATCAAAATACCGATTGGAAGGGATATTCATTAGTCTTAAGGAGGGCAATAACAACAATTGCATCAGCAATGATAAAGGATAAATGGCAGACCAGGTTGCCAGATATTGTTTCCATCGAACCGGAACTTTGTTGTCTGTTTTTTCACCATAAAAAAGAAAATCGAGACCGGATTTGATTTCGTAATTGTCTTCTTTTGTGAATAACGGATGCGCCTTGTCAATCAATTTTCTTCTGGTATCAGATTCCATCCAAGTTCTGAGGTTTTCAATCGTATCAAAGCGAATGATGACGGTGTAAACAAACGTCAGATTCGGAATCGGGCGAACGATTTGCCAGTCGATAAAACCTTTTGCACTTTTGGAAACGGGCAGAATTTCATCGAGCCATTTTTCGTATTGGGCCTGTTTGCCGTCCAGAACGTGATGGGTAATGACCACTGATGCGCCTTGAGTTTCCATAATGAAATTGGTTTTTAATTTATTTAATTATTGATGGTTTGCATAAATAATTTAGCTTCGGAAAAAGATTTCAGCAAAATATCTTCTACCCCTTCCAAAGCTGTTTTTGATGCCGGATTTTCTTCAGTTGTTAATTCTAAAATATCTAAGTTTTTCTCTAATAGAGGAAGTAAACCCATTATCGCAACACTCGATTTCAAATCGTGGGCTCTCAATTTCAGTAATTTAAAATTTTTATTTTCATAAGCCAGTTTCAATTCCTGCAAATGAGTCGGGACATTATCTAAAAACTGCTGCGTCACGGTTCTTTCAAAACCCTTGTCTTCATTACTGATGGACTTCAAATAACTTAGGTCGATGAACTCGTAATTATAGGTGATTTCTTCAGTTTTTGCTTCGGTTTTTTCGTTTTCTTTTAATCCGAAATTGGAGATTAATTTGAATAACTCTTCCTCTGTAATAGGTTTAGAAATGTATTCGTTCATTCCACGGCTCATACATCTTTCGCGTTCACCAGCCAAAGCGTGTGCGGTCATTGCGATGATTGGCGTGTTCAGTTTAAGTTCTTCACGGATTGTCTGCGTTGCAACGTAACCGTCCATTTGTGGCATTTGGATGTCCATTAAAACCAAATCACAATCATTATTTCTGAGAAATTCTACCGCTTCCAGACCATTGTTTGCGGTTTCAAAATCGATGTTCCATTGTGAGAGAAGATGTTTCATCAGACTTTGGTTGATAGCATTGTCATCCACGATTAAGACTCTCAAAGGCGCATTTGTTTTATCTTTAAAATAATCGGTATCAATTTTAGGAATCACATTCAGCTGTTCTTTTGCAATTGTATAAGGAATGTAAAAATGAAAAGTCGTGCCTTTTCCCTGTTCGCTTATCACTTCGATATCGCCGTTCTGCAATTGAATCAGGCTTTTCACAATCGATAAACCAAGTCCGGTTCCTCCGTAATTTCGTGTGGTTGAATCTTCGCCCTGATTGAATCTTTCAAAGACTTCAATGAGTTTTTCTTTATCAATTCCGATTCCCGTGTCAGAAACTTTAAAGCCTACAACGACTTCATTTTCGGTATGTTGTTTATTGTAAATTTCGACAGTAATGTTTCCCTGATGTGTAAATTTAATGGCATTTCCGATGAGGTTGACTAAAATTTGTGTGAGTCTCGTGGCGTCGCCATTCAAAGTATCTGGAATAGACGAATCTATTTTGCTGAAAATCGTCAAACCTTTTTCTTTGGCGCGTTCCATAAAAAATGTTTCGATAGAATTCGCTAATCCACTGATGCTGAATATACCTTTGGTAATACGCATCATACCGGCTTCGATTTTTGATAAATCGAGAATATCATTAACAATTGCCATCAGATTTTCTCCCGAACGCTGAATGGACGAGACAAATTCTTTAGAGGTTTCATCCAAGGGTCTTTTCTGCAAAAGGTTGGTAAAGCCCAAAATTCCGCTCAAAGGCGTTCTGATTTTGTGGCTCATATTGGCGAGGAAATTTTCTTTGGTCTGCGCGGCAACCGATGCTTTTTTCTCCGCAACATCCAATTCCTGAATCAACAATCTTTGACGTTTGAACTGACGAAGAATGTGATAACCGACAATGGAACCGCTTAAAATCAAAAGAATCAATAGGGAAATATCATACAATCTCGCTTTTTGTCCCATCTTCTCGGTCTCTTTGCTGAGGTCAACCATATGAAGTTTACGGCTTTCGTAGATTTTTGCAGTGATTGAAGTTATTTCGTTTGAAATTTTTCTGGCTCTTGGGTTGGCAATGGAAGTCTTATCGTCCATATTTCCGAGGGTGTGGTAACGAAGCAGTAATTTATCCTTCGTCGTTTTCTTTTCCATCGCAAGAACGCTCAGTCTGTGAATCAGCTTTTCTTCTACGTCGTCTGAATTGTCTTTGGAAAGTGAATCGAGGAAGTTTTCTATCTGACTGATTTTTTGGTCGATGCCTTCGAGATGAGTGGTGTCGTTGGTTGCAATTGAAGCTCTAATTCTGCTTTCAACGCCGAGAATATCGCGGTCAATTTCACGCAAATGATTGCTCGAACGCAACTCGTTGAGAAGTCGATTGTTATTTTGGATGAGCTCTTTCGTATTTTTAGCCGAATTGATTTGAACCGCTATCAACAGGAGAGAACCCGCAATAAATGTGAGGATGATGAAATAACTGAACCGTCTGTTTCCCATTACTGAGGATATTTTTTTCATAAGTGTTTGTACTTATTTTCAAATTGTGATTAACCACCCCGTCAAAAATTCTTTGAATTTTCGCCACCCCTCCAGAGGAGGGGAATTTTTGAGGTCGAATTAGAATGTTGAATTGTCGCAGCCCGACTTGAGCGGAAATCCTTTTTTGCTTGTTCTCAAGTTCTATAATCTGAAATCGTGTGCAAAAAAGATTGGGAGCGGAAGGCGGAAATAGCTGCCCAAACCTAACAAAATGGTTCGATGTAATCAAATAAAAATTTTAAAAGACATTCATTCTCGTGTTAAGAGCCTTTCTGTAAGCATCTGCGACGGGAATGAATTTTCCGTTGATCATAATTCCGCCATCCTGAAGGGTGTCTATCTTGCCAACCGAAACGATGTAAGAGCGATGAACTCTGATGAAATGGTCTTTCGGGAGACGTTCCTCGGCTGTTTTCATCTTGCCGTGGATGGCGAACATTTTTTCTCTTGTGTAAAACTTCACATAATCGCCCATTGCCTCGGCGTAAAAAATATCGTCGAGCTTCAAACGCCTTGTGATATTGGAATCTCTTACAAAAAGGAACTCATCTTTGGTGACTTCCACATCTTCTTTTCTGCTTTCCAAAATCGATTGTGCTTTGCTTACCGCCTGTAAAAATCTCGCAGGCATCACGGGTTTCAGGATGTAATCTGCGATATTCAGTTCGAAAGCTTCGAGTGCATAATCTTTGTTAGATGAGGTAAAAATGATGATAATGTCTTTCCCTGAAAGGTTTTTGGTAAGTTCGATTCCGGTCATTTCCGGCATTTCGATATCCAAAAATATCAAATCTACCTGATTGTTCTGCAAATGATTGTAAGCTTCAATAGCGTTGGAATATTCATTGACAATCGTCAGATTCGGGACTTGTTTTGCCAAGTGTGCGAGCGTGGTTCTTGCAATATCGTTGTCATCAACAATTAAAGCTTTCATAGGGATAGTTTATTATGGTTGACACAAATATAATTATTCCTTTTCTTATTTTCTTTAATTTCTGAAGTAAGAACGAATCATCCAGGCCATTTCTTCGTGCATTTCTATCAGGCTTGTGATGAAGTCGCTGGAACCGTAATCTTTGTATTTGTCTGCGAAAGGCGTCACATTTCCTCTTAGAAAATCGATAATGCTTTCGTGATCTTTTAGTAAATCTTTCATAAAGCCTAATCCGTCATTGGTTCTTTCGCTGTATTCGGTAAGATGCGTCAATTCAAGATAGATTTTCATTGTGGCAGGTGCATAATGTCCGATTTTGCGAAGACGTTCTGCAACGCTGTCAATCAACTCATCTAACTGTTTGTACTGTTCTTCAAAGAAAATATGGTTGGCGTGGAAATTGTCGCCAGTCACGTTCCAGTGGGCATTTCTGGTTTTGATGTAAAGTACAGTTTCGTCGGCTAAAAGTTTTGCCAATTGTTCTGCTACAGCTTCTGTGTTTTGCTCTGTAAGTCCGATGTTTGTTTTCATAATTTTAAGATTTAAGATGGAGCGGTATTGCTCTTTTTTCTGATGTAAAGTTCAGAATGAATCTTAAAAAAATGATGATTTTTTCGGTGAATAGGCAAAATGGGTCGGTGAATTCAATTTTTAATTAAGTTTTATAATTAATAGAAAATTATATAAAATGTGATTTATTAAATTGGTTACATGTCCAGTATTTTTATCGTTATACATTATGATATCAAAATTAAACAATGGCATTTAGGTTATACTTCAATGTGAAAAATTTAAACAAAAAATCTCTGCTTTATATGATGATATCCGATTAAACAAAAATATATAATCATATCTTCTCATAAAATGTCTATTAAAATTAAATTGGTATATTAAAATATACTGTTACCCCAGATAAATTTAAAACTAGAGATTATGCCAAAAACTTGTGTTTGAATATATAGAAACATTTTACAACACACAGAGAAGGTATTTAGCTTTAAGGAATTTAATCATAAAAGAGTATCAAAATTTAATGTCTAATCCATCTAAAAATGTAGTGTAAAGAAGTATATAAATTGAGTCTCAAAAATAGTTGCAAGTTCACCTTTATATTTAATGTTTTATTAATTCATCATTTTTAGTATTCTTGCTTAAAAAGAGTATTTTTCTGGAAATTTTTTTACTAATTCATTATGGAAATTTCCGGGGCTTTTTTGGCTGTAATTTTAGAAGCCGTTCTGTCATTTTTTTTGATTAAAAAAGAAAATTCAAAGAAAAATATTTTCTTAATACTCTATATAATAACGGTAACTTTAGATCTTCTTTGTGAATATTTCATCTTCAATTTAGGGCACAGAAGCACTTTTCTGATCGATCAGTATCCGTCAAGTTTTAGGCTTTTAAAAGGGCCGCTATTGTTTCTTGCAGGCAGGCTTTTACTGAAATATAACTTTAACTGGAAGAATTACTTTCACTTTCTTCCTTTTTTCGTTGTATTCATTTGTAACATTATTGTTGTGTTTATTGGTTCGGAATCCGAGAGCTTTCACCGGTTTTATTTATGGATTTTTAAAATTTACCCTTTTTATTGGGTAGGTTATCTCATAGTCATCCTTACTGAGCAGATCAGGCATAGAAATAAAGAAAATGTATTTCAGAAGTTGTTTATACAGTTTTTATATTTTGTGCTTACTTTAGTTCTTACTTATTTGATATGTGGATATGGAAGATTGGTAGACAGAGAGGTTTTGAGAATTATTTATACCTTTTCCTTCTTTGTACAGTTTGTTTTTCTGATCCGGCTGACTCAAATAGACAAGCCGCTTTCCGGAGCAAATGTTATAAATAACGACATAGATGTAAATGAAGTCACGGGAACTTTGACAGAACATAAAAAAATCAGAAAATACAAAAATTCCGTCCTGAGTAAAGACTATATAGCCAATACCAACAACAGATTAATTGAACTCTTAAAGAATAAAAAAATATACACAAAAGAAGATCTGAGCATGGATGATATTTCCAATATGATTCATATTTCTAAAAACCATTTATCCCAATGTATTTCCGAAGGCCTTGAGACTACTTTTTACGATCTCATCAATAAGTACCGGATTGAGGAATTTATAGAGCAGATCAATCAAAATCCAGAGCGGCAGATCACTGAACTTTATTACCAGTGCGGATTCAGGTCTAAAGCTACTTTTTATAAATATTTCAAACAGGAAACCGGGGTAAACCCCAACGATTACCGCAGGAAAATTCTCAGGGAAAAAGAATTTCATCACGATTATTAACTTTTGGTTTTTATTCGTTAATAAATAATTAAAACAATTTAAAATACTGATAATCAGTTATTTATTTTTTTGTTTTATGGAAATAAGTTCATCTTAATCCGGATGAACTTTTCAAAATGAAAGTCGGAATAGTTTTGCAGCAGATAAAAGCATCTGTAAAAATGAAAAAACTAACATCAACTTTGGCCGTTGCACTCTTCTTTGCTTCAATACAATCTTATGCACAGATCCAGGTAAGCGGAAAGATAGAAGACTCACAGGGAAAACTTCCGCAGGCAAAAGTTCTGACTTATGACAAAAAAAACTTTGTTCTGACAGATAACCAGGGGAATTTCAGTATTACCATTCCTGAAGGTTCCGCTTCTGTTATTGTAACTTACGAAGGGTATACCGATAAAACGGTTGATATTGATACCTCCGCCAATCCAAAGGTTGCAGATTTAGGAGTCATTGTCCTGGAAAATAAAGAAAATACAAAAAGTATTGAGGGGGTTGTCATTACTTCCGCCTACAAACCTTCCCAGGCCAGGGCGCTGAATATTAAAAAGAATTCCGAAACCATCTCTGATGTCCTGGCCTCCGATGCCATCGGAAAACTTCCCGACAGAAACGCTGCCGAAGCCATCCAGAGATTACCTGCCGTAACCATTGAAAGAGATATGGGTGAAGGCCGTTTTGCAGCCGTAAGAGGAACGCCTATCCAATGGAGCTCATCCACACTCAACGGAAACAGGATGCCAAGTGCGAGTGGAGATTATGCCAACAGGGGACTGCAGATGGATATTTTTCCTTCGGAACTGATTCAGTTTGTAAAATTATCAAAAACACTTACTCCTGACATGGATGGGGACGCCATCGGGGGAACGATAGATTTTATCACAAAAACAGCTGTAAGTAAAGAAACACTGTCTGTAAATGCGGCTGGAGGATTTGTTAATCAGTCCAAATCTCCCAGCTACAATGCCTCAATAGTGTATGGGAACAAAATCACTGATAAGCTGAGATTCATTACTTCTGCTGTAATATGGAACAGAGACACAGGGATAGATAATTTCCAGATGGTGTATGATTTCAATAATAAAGATAGGGTTAAGTCTTTTGCGATCAATCAGTTACAGCTGAGGGATTATATTGCGCAAAGAAGAACTTTAGGTTTCAACGGAGCTTTGGATTATCAGATCAATAAAAATAATAAACTTTATTTTAAAGGATTATACAGTCAATATATTGACGGACAGAACGTTCGCGAGACCTATTTTAACTTCAATACAAAAAATGTTCAGCTGCAGGCCAGGCATTCGGATTATGTTACCGATCTCTATTCCTTCGATCTTGGAGGGGAACACAAATTGTCAGATAAGTTAAAACTCGACTGGTCTTTAGTAAAGGCAAGATCAAGTTTTGAGTTCAATTCTCCCAAAAATCTGAGCAAAGACGAACGAGGATACCCGATTGTTTTGTTCAGGCAAAATATGACTTATGGAAATCTCTCGGCAGACGGATTGAAATACCTGGCAATGGATTCTCCCGACGGTACAGGTGATGCTTCCGATGTTGTCCTGCCACATAACCTGAGTGAATTAGATCCCGCTCAGATTTACCTCTATCAAACCATTATCAGTAGGAATAAAAACAGTGAAAGGGATTACAGAGGGCAGTTCAATTTCAGCTACAGGCTCAATGATAAAATCAATTTAAAAGCTGGAGGAAAGTTGGTAGATAAAGATAAAAATTTTGTTTCAAGTGTCTACATATGGATGCCTTCAAAGCTGATAGGAATACCGGGATCAGCACCTCTTGTCTATCTGAATCAGCTGCAGACAGAAGGTTTCGCTTATAATGGCGGATTTCTGAACCCTCTGGGCCAGCCTTACAATAATGTCATTATCGACCAGATTACCAACGGGCAGATCGATCAGGTGTATACCCCGGAATTCATAGCAAATAATACGATGTTCAATGTACAGGGGCCTAATACTGCAAGCAATCTTGCTGCATCGTATTCCGGAAAGGAAAACGTATACTCAGCGTATGTGATGGGAAATTTCAGGCTGACTGAGAAATTGACGGTGATCGGAGGATTCAGGAATGAATATAATGTGACCAATTTCAAAGGCAACAGTGTTGTCATAAAAGGAAACACTACGGTTGCGGAGCCTGTTGAAAAGGAGAATACATATAATGCCTTCCTTCCAATGGTGAATATGAAATATAATCTGGATGAAAATACCATCTTCAGAGCTTCGTACACCAGATCGTTTGCAAGGCCGGATTTCAGTGACCTTAATCCCGGTTTACAGATCAATGATGCCCTTCAGACCATCACACAAGGCAATGCAGGACTGAAACCTACCTATGCCAACAGTTTTGACCTGATGTTTGAAAAATATTTTTCCAATTTAGGAATCATTTCCGTGGGAAGTTTCTATAAAAGCCTTAGCAGTATCATTTATCAGGACCAGACGACGGAGCAGAGAAACGGGCTGGTATATCTTAAAAGTTCACCCGGAAACTTAGAGAAAGGCTGGCTGTTTGGTATGGAAGCCAATTTCAGTAAACGCTTTACAGAATTGCCGGGCTTTTTGCAGCATTTTGGATTTGAAGGGAATTACACTTTTGTGGATTCAAAAACTGAAATACCGGTATATAACGGGGCAGCGGTGGAAAAGATCGAAACCACCTTACCCAAACAGGCAAAACATATCTTCAATGCAAGTATTTTCTATGAAACGGATAAGCTGATGATAAGGTTGGCCGGAAATTACAAAGGGAAATACCTCAATGCCATTCGTTCCCTGGCCGGACCCGATCATTACCAGTGGTTTGATAAAAACTTTACCCTTGATGCTACAGCTTCTTATGCCATTTCAAAGAAAATAAGGCTTTTTGCTGAGCTTAATAATCTTTTCAACGAACCCAACAGGTTCTATCACGGAAAACAGGACCGAACAGAAAACGTTTCCTATACAGGCTTCCGCGGACAAATGGGAGTTTCACTCAATTTTTAATTTAAATATTTTAACATGAAAAAAATAATACTATCCACATTCGGATTGTTATCGGTATTGGCTATGGCGCAGAATAAAAAAGAATTCAGCGGATATCCGAAAGATTTGAAAATTAATCAGATCCAGGTACTGGGAACCCACAACAGCTATGCAAAACCTGTAGATCCGAAAGTTTTAAAAATGGCAGGCAGCATTATGGAGAAATTCAAAGGTTCTTTTTTTGATAAAATGTCTGCAGAAGAAAAAGCCAAATTCCAGGAATATCATCCCAACGGGCTTGATTTTGCTGAGGGCTTAAATTATAATCATCCCGATTTTAACGAGCAGCTTAATGCCGGTATGAGGAATATTGAAATTGATGTTTACTATGATCCTACAGGAAACAGATTCAATAAGCCTGCTTCTTACGAAATGCTGAAAAAGCAGAGCGTAACGGATCTTGCCCCTTTTTCTACGGAAGATCTGGATAAGCCGGGGTTCAAAGTAATGCATATTGCTGACCTGGATTTCAGAACGCATTACACTACTTTTAAAAAGGCACTTCAGGCTTTGAAAGACTGGTCCGATAAAAATCCTGATCATGTTCCCGTTTTCATCCAGGTTGAAGCCAAAGATTCCGGGCTCCCTATTTTCCCCAATGCCGCAGAAGTTCTTAAATTCGATCAGAAAGCATTTGACGATCTGGATCAGGAAGTACTTTCCGTATTGGGAAGAGATAAAATTATTGCTCCGGATGATGTTAAAGGAAAGTATAAAACGCTTAATGAAGCGGTACTTCATCATAATTGGCCGACAGTAAATGATTCAAAAGGAAAGTTTGTTTTTATACTGTTACCGTCAAGTGCAGGGATCAGCAATAATGAATCTCCTTATTTGTCAGGGCATCCGAATCTTAAAGGAAGAATGATGTTCGTAGAATCTGCTCCGGGCAAAGATTATTCAGCTTTCATACTTTATGATAATGCCATCGTAAGACAAAATGAAATTCAGAAGTTGGTAAAAGAAGGGTATCTTGTGAGAACCCGTTCAGATATAGAAACGTATGAAGCAAAAGTAAATGACAGGACAAGGGAAAAAGCAGCGTTCAGCAGTGGGGCACAAGTTGTTTCCACAGATTTTTTCAGGAAAGGGAATGCCTATGGAACAGATTATTATGTAACGATGCCTAATGGTGAAACTGCAAGATGCAATCCTGTGAATTCTCCTAAAAACTGCCCTAAATAAATTCTGAACTTTAAAAGCAAGCAAAACATTTTCTGCATCGGAGAGGATTGCTTCTGGAATAATAAAAACGGTTTATCATTACTGATAGACTGTTTTTTAGTTTAGCTTAGTCGAGGGTCACTTAGCGACTGCAGGAAAAAGCGCTGACTCCAAAATTACTTTTATCATCAGATTTTATGCTCCACCTGATTAAAAAACAAAATCATTTGCTCTAATCCGTTTTTTGAGAACATTGTTTCCATGTTTTCCAAAGTATCCTGCGTTGCTGCTGATCCTCTTACAAACCATATCCTGGAGTTGCTATCTTTGTTAGGACATGATTCTTATACTCTTTAATGTTATGAAAAAAGTTAGAAAAAATTACAGTTTAGAGTCTAAGATCCAAGCAGTTTCATTAAGTGAGCAAAGAGGTAATATTTCTTCAGTAGCAGAACAGCTTGAAATCTGTAAAGAGAGTTTGGTCACTTGAAAAAACTTCATAGAGAAGGGAAACTTACTAAAGAAAAGCAAATTTCCTCCATGGTATTTTTTTGATTTTAAAATTGTAATCATTTGATTTTTAATTAATTATATTATAGTGTGCTTTGTAGATTTGGATTATTGTTTTTTATACTGAAGTATTAGGAGTTGTAAAAATAGTTTGAATTTAAAATTAAGCTCAAATAGTTCACGGGAACTTACGGAATAGTATAAGAATTCACTAAATAACCGTAAATTAGTTTAATATTTCCTGTATAATGAGTCATAGCATATTATCTTCCGAATTCAGTTCTTCCCAAGAATTAACGGATAAACTTTACCAAAACGGTATCCTGAAAACATACCACGAAGGTGACATCATTCTGGATGAAAATGCCTCCATACGTTCCATTCCGATTGTAATGAAAGGATTGTTAAAAGTCATCCGGACGGAAGAAGACGGTCGCGAAATATTACTCTATTACATCAAAGCCGGTGAAAGTTGCATTATGTCGTTTCTTGGTGGGATGCACAATGAAAAAAGCATCGTAAAAGCCGAAGTGGAGGAAGATTCAGAGATCTTGTTTTTACCAATGGATAAAGTTACCTTATTCATCAAAGAATATCCGGAATGGCTGGATTATATTTTCAGGCTGTATCACAAGCGTTTTGAAGAATTGCTCGATATTATCAATGCGATTACCTTCAAAAAAGTGGATGAAAGATTACTTGATCTGCTCAATAAAAAATCAGAAATCTCCCAATCTAAAACCATCGTAATCACTCACGAACAGCTTGCCAATGAACTCGGAACAGTTAGAGTAGTTGTGTCCAGACTTCTGAAACAGCTGGAAGATTCCGGTAAATTAAAACTGGGTAGAAACAAAATTATCCTTTCAGATTCTATCTAAATTTCCCTATGTAACAAAAGTAGCTGTACAGCTTCACAGATATTTCCATTTTTGCTTTATAAAAGTTAAAAATGGAAATTTTCGGATATGTAGCATCGATTTTTATAGGTATTTCTTTAGGATTAATAGGCGGTGGCGGAAGTATTCTTACCGTTCCTGTTTTGGTTTATCTCTTTGGAATTGACGCTTTTCTGGCAACAGAATATTCACTTTTCATCGTCGGAATCAGCAGTTTGATTGGTTCTTTTTCTTATTTTAAAAAAGGTCTGGTTGATCTGAAAACAGCTTTAGTTTTTGGAATCCCGTCCATTATTTCCATTTTTCTGACCCGGAATTACCTTTTACCTTTAATTCCTGACGAAGTATTTCACATCAACAATTGGGTGATTACCAAAGATATGTTTCTACTCTTGATCTTTGCCGGTTTGATGATTGTTTCTTCCTATAAAATGATACAGAAAAGTTTAGAATTGAAAACTGAAACCGTTCATTCAGAAAAAAGCAAGATACTTTTGGCCGCAGGAGAAGGCTCAATTGTTGGTATTCTGACAGGTCTGGTAGGAGCGGGCGGCGGATTTATGATCATTCCTGCCTTGGTCAATCTTCTGAAAACACCAATGAAAACTGCCATCGGAACTTCTTTGGTCATCATTTCTTTAAATTCTCTGATCGGATTTTTTTCATCAATGAATCACGTCAAAATCGAATGGAATTTATTATCAACCATCACCGCAATTGCCATCGTTGGAATTATCATTGGTTCTCAATTATCAAAGAAAATTGAGGGTAAAAAACTGAAACCTGCTTTTGGATGGTTTATTCTGGTGATGGGAATTTACATTATTATCAAAGAACTTTTCTTCTAATATTATTTGGGCAGCTTAATCCGCCTTTCACTCCCGCTTTTTTGCTCGTCGTTCCTCCTCACAAAAAGAGCTCCGTTCAAGTCGGGCTGCAATCATTCGGTGTTTCAAAATAGGAGATAATTAATTAATGCTCTTATGTAACAAAAGTAGCTGTACAACAGAATTCAAACCCGGAAATTTGTATCAAATTAAAATTAAATAAAAAATATCAAAATGAAAATAGAACAGATTTATACAGGATGTCTCGCTCAGGGAGCTTATTACATTGTTTCAAATGGTGAAGCAGCGATCATTGACCCTTTAAGAGAAACCCAGCCTTACATCGAAAGACTGGAAAAAGACAATGTAAAACTCAAATACATTTTTGAAACGCATTTTCACGCAGATTTTGTGAGTGGCCACGTTGATTTAAGTAAAAAAACAAATTCGCCAATCGTGTACGGACCAACTGCAAACCCAGAATTTAATGCGATTATTGCCGAAGACAATCAGATTTTTGAAGTGGGGAAAATCAAAATAAAAGTTCTGCACACACCGGGACATACGATGGAAAGCTCTTCCTTTTTATTAATCGATGAAAACGGAAAGGAAAAAGCACTTTTCAGTGGAGATACTTTGTTTCTCGGCGATGTTGGTCGTCCTGATTTAGCTCAGAAAGCGGCGAATATGACCCAGGAAGAACTGGCGGGACTTCTTTACGAAAGTTTATACAAAAAAATTCTGCCTTTGAACGATGAAATTATCGTTTATCCTGCGCACGGAGCTGGTTCCGCCTGCGGTAAAAATATGCAGAAAGAGACGGTTGATACATTGGGAAATCAGAAGAAAACCAATTATGCATTGAACCAAAAAGATAAAGAAAGCTTTATAAAAGCCGTTACAGACGGACTTCTTCCTCCACCAGCTTATTTCGGGATGAATGTAGCGATGAATAAAAAAGGCTACGACAGTTTTGATGAGGTTTTGTCAAAAGGTCTTCACACTCTTTCTCCTGAAGAATTTGAGGAAATGGCAGAACATTCAGGAGCTTTGATTCTAGATGTTAGAAATAATGAAGATTTTGCGAAAGGTTTTGTTCCTCAATCGATTAACATAGGATTAAACGGAGATTTTGCACCTTGGGTCGGAGCTCTGATTGTAGATATAAAACAACCGATTTTATTGATTACCGATGAAAATAATGAGGAAGAAACGGTCACAAGATTAAGCAGAGTAGGGTTTGATAATGTTTTAGGTTTTCTGAAAGGTAGTTTTGAAACTTGGAAGAGCAGCGGAAAAGAAATTGATACTGTTAATCGTATTTCTGCAAAACAATTTGAAGAAAAAATCAGAGGAAAAGAAGTGAAAATTATCGATGTAAGAAAAGAGAATGAGTACAAAGCAGAACACGTCGATGAAGCCTACAACAAACCTTTAGCCTATATCAATGAATGGATGAACCATGTTGAACCGACCGAACATTTTTATCTTCACTGTGCAGGCGGTTATCGAAGTATGATGGCGGCGAGCATTCTTCTGGCAAGAGGTTATAGAAATTTTACCGAAATTGAAGGTGGATTTAATGCAATCGCCCAAACTGATGTTCTCAAAAGCAATTTCGTTTGTCAAAGTAAAGTTTTGAAGTAATTTTGAATTAAATAAGTAAATTAATGTTAGATACCATAAAAGAACCTTGGCCGTGGTATATTGCAGGTCCGTTGATTGGTCTTACCGTTCCCGCTTTGCTGATTTTAGGCAATAAATCTTTCGGGATCAGTTCGTCATTGCGACACATTTGTGCAGCCTGTATTCCGGCAAACGTGAGTTTTTTCAAATACGACTGGAAAAAAGAATCCTGGAACTTATTCTTTGTCCTCGGAATTTTCTTCGGCGGAATGATTGCCGCCCATTTTCTAATGAATCCCGGAGAAATTACAGTCGATCCAAACCTTAAAGCAGAATTGGCAACTTATGGAATCACAGACTACAGCAATCTTGTTCCAGCACAACTGATGAATTTTGAAAGTTTATTGACGTTAAAAGGATTCATTCTGATGGTTGTCGGCGGATTTTTAGTAGGATTCGGAACCCGATATGCGGGAGGCTGCACCAGCGGACACGCCATAATGGGACTGTCAAATCTGCAATGGCCATCTTTAGTAGCAACAATCTGCTTTATGATTGGTGGTTTTTTAATGGCAAATGTCATTCTTCCAATTATTTTATCTCTATAATATTATCAATTATGAAAAAAGAAACAGATATACGTCACCAAGATACCATTTGTACCAACGAAAGCCATCTTCAGCACAAATGGTATCACAATTTGAAATATTTAATTGTTGGTGTTTTATTCGGAATCGTGTTTGTGAAAGCTGAGATCATCAGCTGGTTCAGAATTCAGGAAATGTTCCGTTTGCAGTCATTTCATATGTACGGCGTGATTGGAAGCGCAGTTGTGACTGGGATGATTTCCGTTTGGATCATCAAAAAATTTAAAATAAAAACCATTTACGGAGAAAAAATTTCAATTGCTCCTAAAACTTTTAACAAAGGACAAATTTACGGAGGTTTAATCTTCGGATTTGGCTGGGCAATTACAGGAGCTTGCCCCGGACCTCTATTCGCACAGATTGGAACAGGAGCGTTTGCTGTTATTATTACTTTGGTGAGTGCTGTTCTCGGAACCTGGGTTTACGGATATTTCAGAGATAATCTGCCACATTGATAGTATTTTTATACTTAAGAATTATTTCTTAGCAAATTTTTTAGCTCCTTCATTACTACCTTTAAAAGTGACATAACATCCTAGTACAAACCCTAAATTATACCAATTACCATTGTTGGCAACTTCATAGACGGTGATATCTTTTTCAAATAAGCTTAGCACAAAAGAAACAGGTGAGATCATGCCTTGCCAAAATCCATGTAAAAACCCGGCATTTGTGGACTGGATGCAGCTTGATAAATCGTGTGTTGTAGCACAGCTTCCCAGTAAAAACAGGAGAAGCAGTAAAAATAATTTGGTATTCATGAGTTTTAATTTTTTTTTCTAATATAAAAAATATTTTCTCGTAACTAAAGTTCAGGAAAATCACGAAAATATTTCATAAGATGATATAGGTACAGATTTGACAGTGGTTATCTTTTTCTCTTGATTTCCTTCATAAGATCCTCCAGATAATCAGTTTGTACATCTTGTATTTCCAAGAGTTTTTTATTTTGGTTTACCAATAGATGGTCTATTTTTTCACTCAGCAATTTAATTTCTAATTCAGCTTTTAAATTGATTTTATAGTCGTGTTCTCCTCTCAGCCTATCTTTTTGCTCCTGCCTGTTTTGGCTCATCATAATAATCGGAGCCTGAATGGCAGCTAAACAGGAAAGAATGAGATTGAGTAAAATAAACGGAAACGGATCAAATGAATTGGTTAATAACCAAATATTAATCATCATCCATAGTAATATAAATGAAAAAAACACAATAATAAATGCCCAGCTGCCTCCAAATAATGCTACTTTATCTGCAATTTTTTCTCCAATAGTTAATTCTGATTCAATTTCATCCTGTATATTTTCTGACAGAATGGAGTTATTTTTAATGGCATCCATCACATCCAAGTCTATGATAGCCAGTTCTCCTTTTTCCTGTGATATTAAAGAAGTCAGATATAGTCGCCTGTATTTATTAAGTTCAATTAAAGAAATATAATGATCTTTTGAAAAGCCGGGGAAATCCATTCTTAATAAATTAAAAATACCATCTCTAATGTCCTGACCCTGTATTTCTTCACCTTTCCCGATCTTCTTTTTGCTGATATAGCTTGTTTCCATTGTTGATCTTTCGAAATTTAAAATTATTTTTATTTAAAGTATATTTCAGGATGTCCCTTTTGTTTATCATTTGTTTTTTCTGTCACTACTTTGGTCTCTGTTAAAAGTAGTTTTCGTTGCAATTTTTCAATGTTCCGGTACACCGATTGAATTGAAGCTTACATTTCAGATAGTCAACTATTTTTTGAATATTCATAATCCACAAATAACCTGTTATCTACATGCTGTATCCCTGGAGTTTTCCATGCAATACGCTCAGCTTCTTCTTTTTGATGCCATGAATTTACGGTTCCTGTTAAGATCACCGTAGCACCGGATACCTGTATATGGATATCACTATTATAAACTACCCAATTTATGTTCATAGCATGTTCAATATCTTTTTGTTTGATATCATCCATGATTTCTGATCTGATTTTAATATAATTAATAATTCCTTTTATACCTGGAAGATAATGGATTGCATTTTTAATAATTTCTCTCTGATAGTCCCACTGCACTTCACCCTCTAAAGTTACCTGCCCATTTTCAACAATTACTTTGATAGTATTCTCCGGAATAAATACATTGGATTTAAAAGCTTCTAAAATTTCATGGGCAATTTCATTATCGGTTTTTGATAAGGAGTCTGCAGATTTCACGATGATATTTTCTATTAAGATTTTTACTCCAACAACTTTTTTTGCAGCATTTTCCGCCTCTATTTTTTTTGCATAATGATCAACTTCTCCCGTAAGAGAAACCACACCGTCTTTTGCAGTGACCCCGATTTCTGCTGAATGTAATAATGGTTCCCATTTAATGGCATCCTGAACATTTTTTTGTAATTCGGCATTTGTTTTCATTACATCTTAATTGATCATTCAAAATTCCAGAAACATTGCAGAATATTCTATGACCAGTATCACGCTGAAACCTGATACTGGTCAGGCATGGAAATTCAATTTGTATACAAATAATTGCTTATTTTTAGATAACCTATTTATTTGATATGTCTTATTATAACTTACCTGAAGGTCTTAGAGGTCTTACAAACGATGAAGTGGAAGCTTCCAGCGGTGACTGCAATATCCTTTTATCAGGATAACCGCAGTAAAAAAGCGTTGGAAGAACTTGAAAAACTCAACGAATCTTTAAGTACGGTTATCAGAAATTCAGAGGCAGTAGAAATTCCGACACATGAGATTGTGGTAGGTGATCAAAATGGAGGTAATGAAGAAAAGACGAGGGCAATGGTGTTCAGTACATTGATTTTTGCCAATATATTGCTGAGTTTTGTTAACAGATCATTCTTTTATAGTATGCTGGAAAGTTTCAGAAACCGTAATCTTTTACTCATCGGTATTTCCGCTTTGGTACTGACGATGCTTTTAGTCATATTATATGTAAAGCCGATTTCTTTATTCTTTAAAGTAACAGCGCTCAATATAAGCGAATTGGGGATGACTATTTTCATCGCAGCGGCTTCTGTTTTATGGTTTGAGATCTATAAATATGTAAAAAGGATAAGAAAAGCAAAAGCATAGTGACGATCATCATTTTTTTATAATACTATATTCTTGAAATTTACAATAATAAATTAAGAACAATTAAGGCTAAGGTAATGATAGGAAACCAACACCCATGGCATGACGTTTCACCAGGAGAGCATCTGCCACAAATAGTTACGGCAGTTATTGAAATCCCCACTGGTAGCCGCACAAAATACGAAATCGATAAGCCTTCAGGATTAATAAGATTGGATAGAATTCTTTTATCCTCCATGTATTATCCTGCCAATTATGGGATAATACCACAGACTTACTACAGTGACGGAGATCCGTTAGATATTTTGGTGTTATGTTCGGAAAGTCTTGTTCCGCTTACGGTGGTTAATGCAAGGGTAATAGGAATAATGGAGATGACGGACGAAGATAAAAAAGACCATAAAATAATAGCGGTGGCTGAAAATGATTCTTCTCTCCTGCATATCCATGATATTGAAGACCTGCCAGCTTATACAGTTAATGAGATTCAGAATTTTTTTGAAGAATATAAAAAATTGGAGGGAAAAGCTGTACAGGTATTTGGTTTTAAAAATAAGAAAGAAGCTTTCGATTGTATTGAAGAAAGTCTGATGATGTATGTCAAAGAAATCAAGCCTAAAATGAAAAATATCTGACCAGGTTTATTTTCTGCGGATCTTGTGTTAGCTTAGCATGGCGAAGAATAAATGAATCACACTTTTGAATGGATTAACATTAATTATCTTTTTTGTTTTCCGGTTTCTTTTTTCTTTTTATTAAAATAGCCTCTTAATAAAAAATTATTCCTGGCGGCGGCTTCAAGTTCTCTCAGTTCACCGACGCCTTTCTCAATATTGATAATAGTGGAGTCAACTGACTTTCCAAGTTTAGGATTGTTGGTGAGCTTCGATAAAACATTCTCATCATTGTTTATTTTTGAAGTAAACTCTATTAAATCATCCGAGCTTTTTTCAAGATTGCGGACTGTCTTTTCTATTGAAATAGCTAAAGTATCACTGGAAGATAACTGAGAAAGCACATTATTTTTATCATTAAGTTTTGTAGTGAAAATACTGATTTCACGGGTGCTGTTCTGTAAATTAGAAATGCTGGTTTCAATATTATCTGACCATTTCTTATCGGTAAATATTTTTGCAACCGTTCCGTTTTTATTATTCAGTATTGGGGTGAATTTTGCCAGTTCCTGAGAGCTTATTTGTAGATTTTCTATGGTTCTGTCAATGCTCGAAGCAAAATCCTTATCGGTTATTATTTTTGTCAATAAACTATTCTTGGTATTCATTTTAGTACTGAACTCGACGAGTTCATCAGTAATTACTTTGGCGTTGTCTGCACTTTTCTTTACACTTGAGAATAAATCATCTATTTCGATGGTTTTATAAGAAGCAATCATGTCATTATCCTTCACCATGACCGTGGAGGAGGTGCCGGGTGAAATAACAAGAATTTTATCACCCATTAATCCGTCTGATGCTATACTGGCAACCGCGTCAGTTTTAATGTATTTTTGAACGTCCTTTCTGATTACTAACTTCACCAGAACCAATGAATCTGAAATAAAATCTATTTTATTAACCGTTCCTATGTTAATACCCGAAAGACGGACATTACTGCCCTGCTTTAATCCGCTGACATTCTTAAATTCTGAACGCAGAGCGAAATTAGAGCCAAACAGATTTCTGTTGACACCAATAAAGTAGATAGCTGTTATGAAAAGAAGGATGCCTGCTGTAACAAAAATTCCCAATTTCCAGTTGTTTGATGACTCGTTGCTCATGGCTTTTATTTATTTTTCAAAAAATGATTTTACCCAATCATCGGCGTTATTTTCTATTTCTTTATAGCTGCCTTCAGCTTTAATAATACCATCCTTCAGGACGATGATTCTGTCACCGGTATATTTTGCACAGGTTAAATCGTGTGTTATAATAATGGATGAGGTATTATATTTTAGTTTGATATTTCGAATGAGCTCGATAATTTCACGGGCTGTGATGGTATCTAAACCTCCGGTCGGTTCATCATAAATAATAATTTCCGGTTTAATGATTAATGCTCTTGCCAGCCCAATTCTTTTTCTCATTCCTCCGGACAGTTCTGCCGGCAACTGATCAATAGCTTCTTCTAATCCTACGTTTTGTAATGCTTCTTTAACAGCAGATTCCATTTCATGTTCAGTAAGGTTCTTATGATTGTGCTGTAATGTAAAAATCAAATTCTCACGGACGGTCATAGAATCATATAAAGCTCCGTTTTGAAACAGAAAACCAATTTTCATACGGATCCGGTTGAGTTCTTCCTCATTCAATTTTGTTATATCCTTTCCTGATATAAATATTTCCCCTTTATCCACTTTAGTGAGACCGACAAGGCATTTAACAGCTACGGATTTACCCGAGCCTGACTTTCCCAATATGACCAGGTTTTCTCCTCTTTTAACGGTAAAGCTGATACCGTTCAGCACCTTATTACTGCCATAAGATTTGTAAACATTTTTAAATTCTATCAGTGATGTACCGGTTGCTGGCTGGTTATATCCGACAGGTAAATTTTTAGTATTTTCCATTACAATTCAAAAAATAGGTCAGTTACCTGTACTGCTATCAAATCAATGATAAAGATCATCAGCGAGGCTAAAACTACGGCTGAATTTGCAGCTTTTCCCACGCTTTTTGTACCCCCCGAAGCATTAAACCCTTCATAACAGCCAATAATCCCGATAAAAAAACCGAAAAAAAAGGTTTTAATGATAGCCGGTAAAATATCTGTGTATTCCAGGGATTCAAATATGTTAGAAAAATAATGCGCTATATTACTTTCGCCGTGCATATTGATCCCGATAAAACCACCCATGATTCCGATCAGATCAGCATATAGGACTAAAATAGGAATCATTAATGTCGTAGCAAGGGTTCTGGTCACCACCAGATACCGATAAGGGTTGATCGCTGAAACTTCCATGGCATCAATTTGTTCCGTTACTTTCATAGAGCCTAATTCAGCTCCAATTCCTGATGAAACTCTTCCGGCACAAATCAAAGCCGTAATGACAGGTGCAATCTCTCTTATTAATGACAGCGAAACCATACCGGGTATCATAGACTCGGCTCCGAACCTTGCCATAGCGGGACGTGACTGTATGGTGAGTACCAGTCCCATGATGAAACCTGTTATGGTCACTAATGCTAATGACTGGTAACCCACAACAAAACACTGTCGGGTAAACTCTTTCCACTCAAAACCCGGTTTGAAAATTCCTTTAAAAAAGCGGCCGGAGAATAAAGCTATATTACCTACAATACTGAAGCTTTTTTTTAAATAGATTTCCATGATGTTGTGTTTATGAATATTTTATATGCAATGGGACTATTTTATTGTAAAGTAGTTTTAGCTGATAGATAAAAATTGATCGTCCACAATGTTTAGGATATATGAGGTCTTTATAAATTATAAATCGTACTCATAATCCACTGTTAACTCATTTTTTACATCTTGTATACCAGGTGTTTTCCAGACAATGCGTCCTGCTTCTTCCTTTTGATGCCAGGTGTGTACCGTCCCTGTTAATGTGACCGTTGCTCCGGAAACTGATACGTTGATTTCACTATTATCAATTGAACTTCTGTCAAGAGCCTTTTCAATATCACTCTTTTCAACAGTGTTCTGGATTTCCGGATTAATAATAATGTTATTATAAATACCTTTAACTCCGGGAAGATACTTTATGGCATTTTCTGTAATATCCCGTAGATAATCCCAAGATACTTCACCATCTAAATCTACCCACCCGTTTTCCACTTTTACCGATATTTTTTCTTCTGGAATAAATGAGTTCGCTTTAAATGCAGCAATAATTTCACCGGCAATTTCGATATCAGTTTTTGACCGGGGATCGGGTAATTTTACTTCGATATCTTCTACTAAAACCTTTACCCCAAAAACATTTTTTGCAGCATGTTCAGCCTGCAGTTTTTTTGCATAACTGTCCACGGTACCTGTAAGGGAAACAATTCCGTTTTTTACAATAACACCAATTTCTGCTGAATGCAGCAGAGGTTCCCATTGAATGGCATCCTGAACATCTTTTTGTAATTCTGCATTTGTTTTCATTTGATTATAAATTTATATTTCAAAGTTCCCGAAACTTTACAGAAGATAAGATGACTGGCATCACTATGAAACATGATGTTGATCAGGTCAAATATTTGGCAGTCTGTTCCTTATTGTTGAAATTTGAATTAATATAGGCAATATTATTTTTTTAAATAAGAGGACAGTAATAATTTGATAACGATACTGTTTTGAATAATTCAGTAGTATAAAAAAAATTAATAAAATGGACAAAACTATTTTAACAATCACATTGAACCCGTCGGTAGACAAGAGCAGCAGTGTTGAAAACATCATTCCTGAAAAAAATTACGTTGTAATTCCCCTAAATATGAGGCAGGAGGAGGTGGAGTCAATGTATCCAGAGCATTAAAAAGATTGGGAATCTCATCAGATACTTTTTTAACTTCCGGTGGAAGAACCGGCAGATTGCTGGAAGACTTACTTCAAGCCGAACAACTGAATCTAGTACCTCTCCATATTGCTGCAGAAACCCGGGAAAATTTTACTGTTTTAGATACTTCTAATAACAGGGAGTATAGGTTTGGATTTCCAGGAGAACTGTTAACAAAAGAAGAGCAAGACGAAATTTTAAGTAGTGTTGAGGTAGTAAATCCGTTTCCTGATTTTGTAGTAATCAGTGGCAGTTTACCGGCAGAAACCGACCCGAATGTTATAAAACAGATTGTTAATATGTGTAAGTCAAAGGGGATTAAAGTGGTTATTGACACCTCAGGAGAAGCTCTGAAAACAGCTGTAGAAGGGGGGGTGTTTTTATTAAAACCCAATATAGGGGAGCTTGCTGTTTTAGTTGGAAAAGACAAACTGGAAGAAAGTGATGTAGATCAAGCCACCCAACTTATCATTTCGCAGGGTAAAGCTGAGATTGTGGTAGTCTCATTAGGTTCTCAGGGAGCCGTTTTATTTTCAGCAGGTGAAAAAATCAGGATTGAGGCACCGCCTGTAGAGGTGAAAAGCACTGTGGGTGCCGGAGACAGCATGGTTGCCGGAATGGTTTCTGTTTTGGTGAAAGGAGGTGATTATAAAGAAGCCCTTTCCATGGGAATCGCTTGTGGATCTGCCACTACAATGACCGAGGGAACAGGACTTTTTACAAAGCAAAATGCAATTCGCTTATTTAATAGAATAAGGAAGTACTAATTAGTAAGGACTGATATGTTCAACTGCAACTTAATCTGAAAGTTAGGTGTTAAAAACTATCATTGTCCTTACTTCTAAGTAGGATTTTGTACTTCCTTAGTATTGGAGAGAATACCTATATTATTCAGCACACATTCCCCCATCAATTATCTGGGTTGTTCCTGTAATGAATTGACTGTCGTCACTGGCAAGAAATAAAACCAGCTGAGCAATTTCAATAGGTTCGGCGTAGCGTCCTAATGGAATCGCAGTCTCAAATTGCTTTTTAACCTCTTCAGCGTGTCCCGGAGCAGAATTTTCTTCTATAGAGCGCATCATTCTGTTATTTACGGGAGAAGGATGGACTGTATTTACTCTGATTTTTCGTGAAGCTGCCTCAAGAGCCGTGCTTCGCATGATGCCAACAACAGCATGTTTACTGGTGACATAGGCACTTAGCCCTGCAAATCCCACTACTCCGGCAACAGATGAAGTCATAATGATGCTTCCCCCATCATTCATCTGGGGTAAAACATATTTATTTCCCAGCCATACACCTTTTACATTGACGGACATGATTGTATCAAAAACGTCTTCAGGATAATTTTCAATTGGCTTCACAACTCCTTCAATACCGGCATTGTTGAAAAATACATCTATTTTTCCAAACAGTTTTATGGTTTCACCCACGTAGTGTTCAACTTCAGCAGCTTTTGAAACATCAGCAACTGCATATCTTATATGTTCACTATTTAATTCGTAGGCAGCTTCTTGTAATGCTTTTTCAGAGAGGTCGACGAGCATTACTTTTGCTCCCTCTTCTAAAAAAAGTTTAGCTGTAACTTTTCCAATGCTTCCCGAGCCGCCTGTTATAATGGCTACCTTATTTTCTAATTTTTTCATGATTTCGGATTTGTAGGTTGAATTTATATTTTACTATTTTTCTTAATAATTTAGTTAATGGTATCACAGTGATGCAAAAGAATTAAAAATTGATCCCTATGTATAGGGTAAAAAACCTGTGGAAAATTATATGATCTTCCACTGGTCAGAGGTTAATCGGAGATTAGTAAAAATCATACTCATAATTAACTTCCAGTTCATTTTTTACGTTCCATATACCAGGCGTTTTCCAGGCAATACGGCCTGCTTCTTCTTTTTGATACAAAGAATTTGCACTTCCGGTTAAAGTTACTGTTGTTCCTAAAACAGATACTTTAATTTCATTATCATAGATTGAACTTCTTTTCAGTGCGTCTTCAATATCTTTTTTTTGTATTGAATCATCTGCCTCTGATTTGATTTTAATTTTATTGATCAGACCCTTTACACCGCTAAGATATTTTACTACCCTTGCTGCCTCTTCTTTTTGGTAATGCCAAGGTAATTCTCCTTCCAAAGTAACCCATCCGTCTTCAACTTTTATCTTGATATTGTCATCGGGAATAGAGTAGTTTGATTTAAAAGTATCTAATACTTCTTTTGCAACTTCAGCATCAGTTTTTTTCCAAGAGCTCGGAAATTGTACTTCAATATTTTCAACTAAAGCTTTAACTCCGCCTACTTTTTTTGCTGCATTTTCTGCTTCAGCTTTTTTTAGATAGCTGTCGACTATTCCGGTAAGAGAAACTACACCGTCTTTTGCGATAACGCCAATCTCCGCAGCGTGTAATAGAGGTTCCCATTTAATGGCATTTTGAACGTCTCTTTGTAATTTTGCGTTTGTTTTCATTTTAAATTTTTTTGGTTAATAAAAAGTTGAAATTTGAAGAATGAATCGTATATAATTAAACCAAATTTTAAGGTCGATTTTTTATCAAATTGGTTTTTGTATTGTATTTTTACTTAAAAAAGTTAAATTCTTCATAGGAATATTGCTAAACAACCAGCCCTTTATATTTGAATTGATCATGATGATTTACTATAGGTTTGTATTCATTATTTTTCAATAAATCCCTCCTGCTGCATTTTATTACGGAGAGCCCTGGCAATTTCGTTCGTTAGTCTTTTTACTCCCTTCGGATCATACGTTTCTGTAATTCCTGACCATATTATTTTGTCATCCTTAATAGAATAAATTATAGTTTCAATGATGAATTTTTTGGTGATGGTATAATTGCCGGGGATATTGTAATACATCCAGTTTCTGTAATAATAGGTGATGAAATCATTATAGTACATTGGGTACATATAGTATTGCTGAGGAGTATAAACTTTTTCTTTATCCACATCAATCAGCCTCATCGTTATAGCCGCATCAAAACCATCTTTTTTTATTCTGCTACGCAAAGCCTGTTCATCTTTTCTGTTAAAATTCTCATCCAGATAACTGTAAGAGGTAATGCCTTTCCCATTCAGATATTTTGCTATTTCATCTTCGGCACTCCTGCGATTGGTTTCGTTTCTTAATAGTGCCATCACCAGTACTTTTTTCCAATCTGCAGCATGGATCTGTTTACCCGGATCCCGCCAGCTGCTTGCTATATGAGTGGAGCTGCAGGAATTGAGGAGTACTGTACATACCAGTGTTGTAAAAAGAATCACTTTATGATAGTATAATTTTTTCATGATAATGTTTTATATTAATTCCTATCAAAGGTCCTGAAACTGCATAGGAAATTATATGACACGCATCACTGGGAAAAATGATGCTGGTCAGTTCTTTAGTTCAGCCCTTTATAAGCGCTAAATCAATTATTGATTTTAAACCAATTTAGATTGATCCTTTTATATTAAGTGTTTAGGGAGTCCCGATGAAACTTAATTAAATTATAGCATTATCATGATTTTTAGTGACGGTAGTCATTATTTAGCAAGACCATAATTTGGAAATTTACACTGCTAAATGATTACTCATGAAAACTTTTATGTACTTCGCGATTATTTTTTTCTGTACTGTTTGCAATACCATTGTATTTGGTCAGAATGCAAAAACGAATACTGAGATAGCTATACTTCTTAAAGACAATGTGAATCTCTCTACGCTGCATTACCCAAAATCGGTTATTCAGTTTTATACTCAAAATGATTCTGAATACGCTTGGATACATGGTATGCAGAAGTTGGATCAACCTGAGATAGCAATGTTGTTACTGGAGTATTCCTACCGATTCGGACTCTCTTTATCTGATTATCATTGGGAAGCTATTTCTCTTCAGGAATTAAGAAAATTGAGAAATTCTCCTATGGAAATAAATCAAAAAGAGAAAGCTGTGTTCGATATTCTGATGACCGATGCTTTAATAACGTTTATTAACAATTTGCATTTTGGAAAATATAATCCTTCATATAACTCTGCATATATTGATACTAATGATATTAATGGATTTCGATCAGAGGAAGTATTGCTACTTGCAAGACAACATGCAGATTTTCTTAAGGTGATCGTTGATGTTCAGCCTAAAATCAAAGCTTATACGGACTTTCAGGATTATTTGAATGCACTTTACGCAGAAAATGACTGTATAGCTCCACAAACGGAAACAGAGAAAATCATTATCAATATGGAACGCCTGCGATGGATCAATACAAGGAATCAATCGTATATATTAGTCAATATTCCTTCCTATACATTAGAATTTCACCAGAAAGACAGTGTATTTGATTTCAAAGTAATTATAGGAAAACCGACAACCAGAACTCCGGTCTTGGAAAGCAGTATTAATTATTTTACAACAGCCCCTGACTGGAAAGTTCCCCAAAGCATATTCATAAAAGAAATGCTTCCAAAAATTATAAAAAACAGCGGGTATTTGGAAGATCATCATTATTCAGTTTACAATAAACAAGGTAATGAAGTTGAAATAACTTCGTCAAAACTAAAAGAGATTCGTCAAAATCCTAATAGATATAGTGTAAGACAATCATCCGGATGCGATAATGCACTGGGAGCAGTAGTTTTTAGATTTGAGAACTCTTATGGAGTATATCTCCATGATACTTCTCAAAAACAATTGTTTAATAAAGATGAAAGAGCTCTGAGTCATGGGTGTATTCGTGTTGAAAATGCAAAAGAACTCGCATCTCTCCTATTAAAATATGATGATTCTGAACATAAGATTCCAATTTTAGAAAATGCGATGGCTGACTACCAAAGAAAAGATTTTGTTTTAAAGCAACCGGTTCCTATCATTATTACTTATCTGACTTGCTTAATAAAAGATGGAAAACCTGTACTGTATAAAGACATTTACCATTTTGATGATTCCCTTGAAAATAAATTTAATCAAAGTAAATAATAGAATTATGAGAACAATTGTAGTACCTACAGACTATTCAAAGCCGGCAAAAAATGCTGCCTTTTATGCACTTCACTTGGCTAATGCTCTAAAATGTAATATTGATTTGTGCCATGCCTTTGCACTGCCGGTTGATAGTCCTATGCTTGGACAGACTGCGTGGGCCTTATATGAATATCCGGCTTTACAGGATGAAAACAGTAAAGAGATGAAAAAATTGGTAAAAGTGCTTGAAGATAAAGAGAAAACTTTATGGGGAGATGAGACTTTCCCTTATCATCCGTCGATATATTATTCTTGTGAGGGAGGTGATGCTGTGCAGTTAATAAATAATACAGCAGCCAATAATAAAACATTGCTTATTGTAATGGGAATGCAGGGAGCTGGGATGCTTGCCCGGTTTATTTTTGGAAGCAACAGTCTTAAAATGATTGAAAATACACAACATCCGCTCCTGTTAATTCCTCAAAACCATAAATATAAGGGAATAAAAAAGATCGCTTTTGCAACAGATCTGAATAAAAAAGATATAAAAATAGCTCAATCATTGATTATGTTTGCCCAATACTTTGATGCCGAACTTCTAATTACCCATATTATTCAGAGCAATAATGATGTGATTCAGGACGCTGCTTATGAGCATAAAAAAGAAGTGTTTTTAAAGGCCTTAGATGGTAAAGTGTGTTATAATTGTATTTATAGCGAAAATATAGATTACGGTTTAGATATACTGAAAAATAAAGATATTGATATCCTGGCAATGGGCCATGATCATCGGGATTTTCTCGAAAAATTTACCAAGAGCAGCCATGCTGTAAGACAGGCTGAAAAGTTAGAAGTTCCACTATTAATCATTCCGGAAATTGGTCGGCTGTTTTTTTAATTTAGATTTCATTTTTTAATCTTGTTTATTGAAAATAATTAGTGATAATTTAATATTTTAACATTTTTCATATTCAGATATCATTAGTGTACTAAAATTCATAACTTTAAATGATAGTTTAAGATATGAATTATGGAAAGTACTAAACTTTTGCATGCTATTATAGAAACAGCGATTGACGGTATTATAACCATTGATAACAGGGGGAAAATAGAAAGTCTGAATCCCTCTGCGCTAAAAATATTTGGGTATAAAGAAGAAGAGTTGGTAGGTAAAAATATTTCAGTACTGATGCCGGAACCCGATAAAAGCAGACATGATGGTTACCTTATTCATTATCAGGATACTGGAGAAAAGAAAATCATTGGAAAAGGAAGGGAAGTTAGGGGATTGAGAAAAGATGGGACACAATTTCCCTTCAGGCTTGCTGTAAGTGAAGTGCAATATCAGGATAGGGTGATTTACACAGGTTTTATCCATGATCTTTCTAAAGAAAAAGAAGCGGAAGAATCTCTTAAAAGATATGCTAGCGAACTGGAGGAATTAGTTGAAAACCGTACAAAATCGCTTAAAAAAATGCTTCGTGAATTGGAAATGGCAAAAGAAGAAGCCAATGTATCGCTGGCAAAAGAAAAAAATCTTAACAAAATGAAAAGTCGGTTCGTATCAATGGCATCGCACGAGTTTCGAACCCCTTTAAGTTCTATGCAGCTTTCTGCCGTACTTATTGAAAAATATCTTCAAACTTCAGACAATATTCAGATATTAAAACATCTTCATAAGATAAAAAATGCAATTGCCAGTTTGAATTCCATTCTCAATGATTTTCTTTCTTTAGAAAAATTGGATACTGGGATTGTAAAACCTCATTATGACTCATTTGATATTGTAAAATTCTCAGAAGAACTTACGGAAGAAATGCAACTTATCACCAAAGAAGACCAAATTATAATTTACCAGCACACAGGATCAGAGAGTGAAATAAATCTGGATCAAAATTTATTAAGGAATTGTTTAATGAATTTAATAAGCAATGCTATAAAATATTCGGGAGAGCATACATTGATTGAATTCTCTACAGAGATAAATGAAGATAAGTATGTGTTTTCAGTAAAAGATAATGGAATAGGAATACCTGAGGAAGACCAATCCGGTCTTTTTCAGCCATTTTTTAGAGCTCATAACATAGGGAATATTCCTGGGACCGGTTTGGGGCTCAATATTGTACAGCGATATGTAAATCTCATGGATGGTAAGATCCATTTCGAGAGTCAATCTGGCAAGGGTACCGAATTTACCTTATCATTTCATAAAAATTTAGCTAACAATACTCCAATTTAGTTCCAATGGAAAAAACACGCCTATTGATTATCGAAGATAATGACGATATCCGCGAAAGCACTTCGGAGATTCTTCAGCTTGCCAGTTATGAAGTGTTTCAGGCTTCTAATGGTAAACAGGGAGTAGATCTGGCCATTAAACATAAACCGGATGTGATATTATGTGATATTATGATGCCGGAGCTTGATGGGTATGGGGTTTTACATCTTTTAAGCAAAAGAGAGGATACTGCGCTTATCCCTTTTATTTTTATCACAGCAAAAACGGATCGGGTAGAAGTCCGAAAAGGAATAGAAATGGGTGCGGATGACTATCTTACCAAACCTTTTGATGATATAGAACTTCTCAATGCTATTGAAAGCCGATTGAAAAAAAAAGAGCGTCAGAAAAGCCTTTACAGCAATATTCTTACTCAAATGACCAATTTATTTCATGGTTCACACGGACTGGATGAATTAAAGAAAGCTTTTGATGACCGAAAAGTCAAATCTTTTAAAAAGAAACAGATTATATATTATGAGGGTGATACTGCAAACGCTGTTTATCTTATTATATCAGGCTCAGTGAAAACAACAAAAATGACAGAAGACGGGAAAGAACTTATGACAGGAGTCTATAGTCCGGAAGAATATTTTGGAATCACTTCATTATTTGCAGGAAAAGAATATAAAGAGACAGCTGAAGTATTGGATGATGCTACACTTTGTTCGGTTCCGAGAGAAGTAATTGACCAATTGCTGTATAAATATCCCGATATAGCAGAAAAATTCATCAAAATTCTTGCCCAGAATGTTATTACTCATGAAGAGCAGTTATTGCAGCTTGCTTATTTTTCTGTGAGAAAAAGAATGGCAGAAGTCTTACTTAAACTCCATACAAAACATCCCCACAGTGAAAATTTTGAAATTTCAAGAGAAAACCTCGCTTCTATGGCTGGAATGGCTATTGAAACGGTAAGCAGAATTCTTAGCGATTTTAAAGAAGAAAATTTAATAGACAGGAGTGCCGGGAAGATTACCATACTTGATGTTTTAAGACTTCAAAAGCTTAAAAACTAATCACTATCACTTTTTATAATGATTTCATTCATTGGTTAGTTCTATGCTGTTCAATACATTTGAATATTGAACAGAAATTATGAAAGTCATCGTTTATCATATCAGCCAGGAAGATAAAAAGCTTCTTGCTTTGGCTAATCGTAAAAAACATAAAATTACGATTATAGTAGATCCTTTAAGTGATGCTACAGTCCATTTTGCAGAAGCAAAAGATGCTGTCATAATCATTGATCAGGAAACCCCGGTTTCAAATAGTCTTATTCTGAAACTTATATCCTTTGAGATCAGATGTTTTATATTCAGATTCCAGGAACAGGCTCCTGTAGACTTATCAATAATTCAGGATGCCGGATTGAAATACATTATCATTACAGATTCCACATTGAACATTTCCTCAGTAATTAAAATTCTCGACGCTTGGGAAAAAAGTGATTAGCATCATTTCAAAACGCAACGATCGTCATAATTTAAAAATTATTTCTCTTATACCTTTGAAGTATAAACCTTAAAATAATTGTGTTATGAAAACTTTGGAAAAAACCAATCGATCAAATGGATCTCAATCATTAGAATCTCTGGTAGAAGATTTTTGGAAAAATGATGATCTTGTTAATCAGTTGGCTAAAACGGAGCCAACAGTTAATATTATTGATAAAAACGGCGTTTATAAGCTTAAAGTATCAGCTCCGGGATTCAAGAAAAAAGATTTTAAAGTAGCCGTTGAGGATGGATCACTGATCATCAGTGCTGAAACCAGTGCAGAGAAAAAAGAAGAAAAAGAAAATTATGTAAGAAAAGAATTTTCAGCTTCCTCATTTGCCCGCAGTTTCCGTTTACCCGACAATATTACTTTGGGGCACATAAAAGCCAATTATAAAGGTGGATTATTAAATATTACCATTAATAAAAATAATCTGGATAAAAAAGAAGTAAAAGAGATCAAAATACGCTAAAATTTTTTAGTATTAATTCATAAAATCCTGTTGCGCATTCAGGAGATTATTCAAATATCTGATTAGAATAGACTACTTGCGCAACAGAATTATAAAAATAAGACAATGGATACTATCATTCTAAAATCTCTTGGAGGAGCCGGAACAGTTACCGGATCCAAGCATTTATTAAAGACTTCGGAACTTACTATATTAGTAGATTGCGGGCTGTTTCAGGGCATTAAATCTTTGCGTGAACAAAACTGGGAATCATTAAATGTCGATGTTGCTGAAATAGATATTGTCATTCTTACCCATGCTCATCTTGACCATTGTGGCTATCTTCCTCTTCTTGTAAAAAACGGGTTTAAAGGCAAAATTTATATGACTGAACCTACCAAAGAATTAGCAAAATTGATTTTACTTGATAGTGCAAAACTGCAGGAAGAAGATGCGGAGAAAGCAAATTTTCACCATTATACCAAGCATAATCCCGCAAAACCGTTGTACACGATAAATGATGCAGAAAGATCTTTTAAACAATTTTTTACGGTTAGTGAAAACACCACGATCAAACTTAGTGATCATATACAGTGCAGGTTCAAACCCTGCGGACATATTATTGGAGCCTGTTCTGTGGAGATCACGTGTTTTGAGAAAACGATCATTTTTTCAGGAGATATCGGACGGACTCACAGCGCTATTTTACCTCCGCCTGATTTTTTCACCAAAGCTGATTTTTTAGTGATGGAATCTACTTATGGAGACAGACTCCATGACAATACCAATTTGTATGATAAACTGGAACACTGGATCAATCTCACTGTTAAAAACCATGGTAATATAATTATTCCCAGTTTTGCGGTGGGCAGAGCACAGGAGCTCATTTATATTCTTTATCAGCTCAAGGAACAGAACAGAATCCCTTACAATCTTCCTGTAATTATGGATAGCCCAATGGCTGCTTCTGCTACTGACATTATGATTGAGTATGCAGAATATACAACTATTAATAAAGAAAAATGGCTGGAGATTATTGAACAGATGAATATCAATAGAGAGTATACGAATACTGAAGAAATAGTTCATGACAGACAAAGTAAAATAATAATTGCCGGAAGCGGTATGATCACAGGAGGGCGTGTTCTTGAGTATTTAAAGCATGATATAGGAAACAGCCGGAATACTGTATTAATTGTCGGATTTCAGGCAGAAGGTACTCGTGGAAGAGCATTACTTAACGAATCTCATGAGTTGAAAATTCACGGAAAATACTATCCTGTAAACGCAAATGTTGTTGAATTGACAGGATTATCTGCACACGCTGACCAATCTGAACTGATGGAGTGGATAAGGAAATTTAAAAATCCTCTGCAGCAGATCATGCTTGTTCACGGTGAACCCTCTGCCCAGGAAGCATTAAGGGTGAAAATTCAAACAGAGTTGCAAATACCGGTAACTATTTTAATAAAAGATAAGGAAGTCATTTTCTAAAACAATGCTGATTACTCTTGCTTAAATGCAATTAAAATTTAGTTTATGGAACTTCTTACCAAAATGGCATACAAATCTTACTCATTTTATTAATGAAAATAGTATTATTTAAAATCATTCTGAAAAGAAAAAGAACTAATTTTGTATTGTGAGAAAGTTCATTTCCATAATATTACTTTCCTTTTATTTGGTTTCAACAACTGAGTTGTATCAGTTGCTGAAGATTCCCGTACTTATAGAGCATTTTATAGAGCACAAGGAACAAAATACGGAAATGACTCTTATGTCTTTTCTAAAGATGCATTATAATCACCCTGTAAAAGATGCGGATTATCAGACCGATCAAAAACTACCTTTCATCGCTCATTCTTTTCCCCTTGCTCTTGTTTTTACTATAAGTCCTAATATCACATTTGAGGTCAAAAAGCAAATCATAACAGATCATCACGAGAAAGTTTATTCTTATGATGAACCTTTTTATGATAAAGGTGCTTTAAATTCTATCTGGCAGCCTCCTAAATTCTGTTAATTATTTCCATTTATTTTTACGGTTCAACACGCTTTGTGTTGGTCTCTTATCCTGCTGTGATTTGGCTAGACTCAATCACCTTGTGTTTTCTGTTCTTTTAATAAGAATAGGAGTTTACATTCTTTTCTGGCAGGAATAGAAACAAATACTATTTACTACAACAAGATTTAACAGAATTAAGTATGCTTACAAAAATCATTGAGTTTTCTGTAAAGAATAAACTCATTATAATACTATTGGTTTTTGGACTGATCGGTATAGGAACCTATCAGGTAACCCAATTGCCCATAGATGCAGTTCCTGATATTACCAATAATCAGGTTCAGGTGATAACCACAGCTCCCTCATTCGGAGCTACCGATATCGAAAGACTCGTTACTTTTCCCATAGAACAGGCCAACAGTAATATTTCAGGGTTAAAAGAAATCCGCAGTTTTTCCCGATTCGGCCTTTCACTGGTCACCATCGTTTTTGATGATGATATTGATATTTACTGGGCAAGACAACAGGTTGCAGAGAGACTGCAGCAGGTACAGAATCAGATTCCCCAGGATGTCGGAACACCCGCTTTAGGACCTATTTCAACAGGACTGGGTGAAATTTATCAATATGTTGTCCGTCCCAAAAAAGGATACGAAAATAAATATGATATTACGGAACTCAGAACGCTTCAGGATTGGATTGTCAGAAGACAGTTGCTTGGTGTAAAAGGTGTTGCGGAAGTCAGCAGTTTTGGAGGGAAACTGAAGCAATATGAAATTTCGGTAAATCCGGATAAGCTGAATGCTTACGGAATTACCATTACAGATGTATTCGATGCATTAAAAACCAATAATCAGAATACAGGTGGTTCTTATATTGAAAAAGGACCTACCGTTCTATACATACGAAGCGAAGGATTGGTCGGAAATCTTGATGATATCAAGAATATTTCTATCTCCACCAAGAATAATGGTGTTCCTTTATTTATAAGAGACATTGCAGAGGTGAGGTATGGTTATGCAACAAGATTTGGGGCAATGACCTATAATGATAATGGTGAAGTTTCCGGTGCTATTGTGATGATGCTCAAAGGCGAAAATAGCAGTGAGGTTATTAAAAATGTAAAAGCTAAGATTTTGCAGATCCAGAAAACTTTGCCCGAAGGAGTTGTGATTGAGCCATTCTTAGACAGAACTAAAATGGTAAACAATGCCATTGGTACCGTTGAAAAAAATTTAATGGAAGGTGCCTTGATCGTGGTTTTCGTACTTGTTTTGTTTCTGGGAAATTTTCGTGCAGGTCTATTGGTCGCTTCAGTTATTCCTTTGGCAATGCTTTTTGCGATTTGTATGATGAATCTTTTCGGGGTAAGCGGTAATCTGATGAGCCTTGGTGCATTGGATTTCGGTTTAATTATAGATGGGGCTGTCATTATTGTAGAATCGGTCATGCATCAGTTTACCCACAATGCCAAATTCCGCAAAGCAATTTCTGTTTCAAAGCAGGAAATGGATACCATAGTCATAGATTCCGCAGGAAAAATGATGAACAGTGTTGTTTTCGGACAGATCATTATTCTTATTGTCTATCTGCCTATTTTAACATTGCAAGGGATTGAAGGTAAAATGTTCAAACCTATGGCACAAACCGTAGCATTCGCCTTGTTGGGAGCATTTTTGCTTTCACTTACCTATATTCCGATGATGAGTTCTATTATTTTAAGCAGAAAAATAAGCCACAAAATGAACTTCTCAGATCGTTTGATGGCGAAGGTTGAAACTCTTTACCGTAAAACCTTATTAAAAGTTTTAAGAATACCGAAAACCATTTTCAGTATTGTGATTGTTCTTTTTATCCTTTCCATTGTGATTTTAAGCAGAATGGGTGGTGAATTTATCCCGTCACTGGAAGAGGGAGATTTTGCTGTTGATACCAGAGTTCTCTCCGGCAGTAATCTCAAAACCACTATTGAAAGCACACAAAAGGCGGCCCATATTTTGAAAACCCGCTTTCCGGAAGTTCAGAAAGTAGTCACCAAAATAGGAAGCGGAGAAGTTCCCACTGATCCAATGCCTATGGATGCTTCTGATATAATGGTAATTCTGAAAGATAAAAGCGAATGGACTTCTGCCAAAAGTTTTCCGGAGCTATCTGATAAAATGAGCAAAGCTTTGGAAGATGTTCCTGGAATTACCGTTGGTTTTCAGTATCCCGTTCAGATGCGTTTTAATGAATTGATGACCGGTGCAAGACAGGATGTTGTTCTGAAGATATTCGGAGAAAATCTGGAAACTCTGGTTACAAATGCCAATCAGCTTGGGAAAATAATCAATAGCGTAAAGGGGACTCAAAACCTATATATAGAGCCTGTTTCAGGTCTTCCGCAGGTGATTATCCAGTACAACAGACCGGTTATAGCGCAATACCATTTGTCGATTGGAGATATCAACAGGGTGATCAATACTGCTTTTGCAGGACAAAGTACAGGTTTGGTTTTCGAGGGTGAAAAACGCTTTGATATGGTGGTAAGATTAAACAGTAATGACCGTAAAAACCTTGATAATGTCAGGAATTTATTGATTCCCACACCTTCAGGTAATCAGATTCCGCTTTCGCAGCTTGCCAATGTTGATATTAAAGATGGTCCGAACCAAATCCAGCGTGAGAATGGGCAGCGGAGAATTGTGGTAGGTTTCAATATCAAAAACCGGGATGTTCAGGGAATTGTAGAAGAACTCCAGGCTAAAGTGGATCAACAGCTCAAGCTTCCTCCGGGATATTACGTCACGTACGGAGGCTCTTTTGAAAACCTTAAAAATGCCAAAAGCAGGCTGATGATTGCAGTACCGATTGCTTTGATTTTAATTTTCGTGCTATTGTTTCTTGCTTTTAATTCTGTTAAAGAAAGTCTTTTGATTTATACTGCGATTCCACTTTCTATTATTGGAGGAGTGTTCTTGCTTGCTGCCAGAGGAATGCCTTTCAGTATCAGTGCAGGCGTAGGATTTATTGCTCTTTTTGGAGTGGCTGTCCTTAATGGAATCGTACTGATTTCTGAATTCAACAGATTGTATAAAAACGGAATTAAAAATATTGTGAGAATTGTTGTCGATGGAGGAGAAGCAAGGTTAAGACCTGTTCTGATGACCGCGTTTGTTGCTTCATTGGGATTTATCCCGATGGCAGTGAGCAACGGAGCAGGAGCAGAAGTCCAAAGACCATTGGCAACTGTGGTGATAGGTGGACTTTTGATTGCCACATTACTCACGCTTTTTGTGCTTCCATTGCTTTACGTAACGATAGAAAAAGGATTTAAAATGAAAAACATACGAAAAAATACAGTAACACCTGCTCTTATCATCTTTTTTGTATTAACAGGAAGTGTTATGAAATCTCAAGCCAAAATCACCTTAAATGAAGCGGTTGACATCGCTTTAAAAAACAACAGAGGTCTTAAAAATGAGAAATTAAAATCAGAATACGCCAAAGCACTGATCAAATCTTCTTCAGATATTCCTCAGACAGGAATTTCTGCGGATTATGGACAAATCAACAGTGCTTACCGTGATGTGAAATTCGGAATTTCCCAGAGCATTGCATTTCCTACCGTATATAAAAGACAAAAAAATCTGTACACCGAAGAATGGAAAAAAAGTGAGCTTAATATTTCATTAAAAGAATATCAGCTGAAAAAAGGTGTCACGCTTACGTTCTACAATATCTTATATTGGCAGGAAAAGGGAAGGATACTGAATGAATCTTTAGATTTTTATTCTCAATTTCTGGATAAGGCAACTTTAAGATTAAAAAGCGGTGAGAGTAATATTTTGGAGAAAGCGACTGCTGCCAACCAAAAATCAGCTATTGAAATCCAGATTAAACAGGTGCAGCAGGAACTCAGAACTTTGCAGCTGCAGTTGCAATGGCTTCTTAATTCAGAAACAGAATTAATTCCAGATGGAGGACATATTTTTTCTCTTTCTCGTCTACAAACTGATGTTTCCAGCAATCCTTCGTTAAAAATATTGGAACAGCAGAAAAATATTGCAGCACAGCAAACGGCTTTGGAAAAATCCAAATTACTGCCGGGTTTACAGTTCGCCTATAACCTCAACAGCTTCCGCGGGATGGGGGCAGATGATAAAGTTTACAATTCTTCACCACAGTTTCATTCGGTTCAGGTTGGTGTTTCCGTCCCTATATTTTCTGGCGGACAAAAAGCGAGAATTGAAGCTTCAAAAATTGCAGAATCTGTGACCGAAAATGATTTGCAGAATGCTGAGTTTACATTAAAAAAACAGTATAAAAAACTATCCGAAATTCAGCAGAAAAATCTGGAGATTGTATCGCAGTATGAGAAATATGAACTGAAAAATGCCAATACTATTCTTGAAACTGCTCAAAAACAGTTCATCAACGGAGAAATCAATTATCTGGAATTTGTAATGCTTGCCAATCAGGCGATCAGTATCAAAAATAATTATACAGATGCAGTTTGGAATCTTAATGAAAGTATTGTTGAGATGGAATATGTTACTTTAAATCAATAAATTATGTCAAAATCAATTCAAAATAAATATTCGATTGTATTCATGCTTGCTCTCTTTTTTTCGGTTCAGTGCAATAAGAAAGAAGAAGCTGTTATAAAACCAACAATTCCTAAAGATGAAAGTCTCGTTACGCTTACTGATGCTCAGCTTAAAAATACACCTATAGAAACAGGGTCACTTTCTGTAAAAAATATTTCTACGGTACTTAAAATCAATGGAAAAATAGATGTTCCGCCACAGAATATGATTTCTGTAAGTGTGCCATTGGGAGGTTATCTGAAAAGTACTGACCTTTTGCCGGGAATGAAGGTGAAGAAAGGCCAGGTGATTGCCATAATCGAAAATCCTCAGTTTATACAGCTTCAGCAGGATTATCTGATGGCAAAGTCAAAACTTCATTTTGCAGAGCTGGATTACAACAGACAAAAAAAGCTGAACCAAAGCCAGGCAAGTAGTGATAAAGTCATGCAGCAGGCGCAGTCTGAGATGAACAGCCAGAGAATTATGATGAATACTTTGTCAGAACAGCTTCAGCTCGTCAATATCAATCCAAGAAGTTTAACTTCAGGAAACATTAGGAAAAGCGTTCCGGTATACAGTACAATCAATGGTTTTGTGAGCAAAGTCAATGTGAATATAGGCAAGTTTGTTAATCCGTCTGATGTTTTATTTGAACTTATCAATCCTAATGACATTCATCTGAATCTTAAAGTGTATGAAAAAGATCTCGGAATGTTGAAAATTGGACAAAGATTTACAGCCTATACCAATACACAACCAGAGAAAAAATATGATGGAGAAATTATTCTGATCAGCAAAGATATCAATACAGACGGAACGGCAGATGTGCATTGCCATTTTGAGCAGTATGACCATAGCCTGACTCCCGGAATGTATATGAACGCTGAGATCGAGACTCAGACATCCTTCTCCAATGCACTTCCAGAGGAAAGTATAGTCAATTTTGAAGGTAAAGATTATGTTTTTGTTCAGGAAAAAAGACAAACCTATAAACTGATTCCGGTAATGTTGGGAGAAGCTGAAAACGGCTTCATTCAAATCAAAAACTTTGAAGATTTTAAGAACAGAAAAATCGTCACCAAAAATGCGTACACGCTTTTGATGAAGCTTAAAAATACGGCAAGTGAAGAGGAATAATTCCGCGTAAATAATAAAAAAATAAATTCAAAAACCTAAAATAATGAATAAATCATTTTTCTCAATAAAAAATATTTTAACTGTACTGTTGTTACTGTTTATCGCCATTCAGTTTATTGATGTTAAAAAAAATATCAGTCCGAACCAATCTGCCAATGCCATCGGAAATTTTTATGCAATACCGGCAAACGTTCAGTCTATTTTGAAAACCAGTTGCTACGACTGCCATTCCAACAATACTTTTTATCCTTGGTACAGTAAGTTGCAACCTGTAAAATGGTGGTTGGCTGATCATGTGAATTCTGGAAAAAGACATTTGAACTTTGATGAATTCAATACTTATAGCCGTGAAAAAAAACATAAAAAACTTAATGAAATCGTGGAAACGGTGAAAGATGGCGAAATGCCGCTGACTTCTTACACAGCTATTCATCAGAAGGCAAAACTTTCGATGTTTGATCGATCCGAAATAGAAAAATGGGTAAATGAAACAAAGAGGGAAATTAAATAATTGATAATATTTAATTTAAAATCGTTCTTAACAAAACATTTCATAATTTTGATTAGTGAAAAAGTTGATTTCCATATTGCTGTTATTTCTGTATTTGGTTTCTACAACCGAACTGTATCAGCTTATGAAAATTCCTGATCTGATAGAGCACTATTGTGAACACAAAGCTTTGAATCCGGAAATGTCTCTCACCGCATTCTTGAAAACGCATTACGATCATCCGGTTAAAGATGGTGATTATGGTAAGGATCAAAGGTTACCTTTTATCATTCATTCTATACCTCTTACTTTGGTTTTTACAATCAATCAGGGATTCAGTCTGGAAACCAGAAACGACTTTTTTCAACAGATAAAATCTCATAAAATACCGTTTTGTGACGAAGACTTTTATTGTAAGGGATTTCTAAACACCGTGTGGGAACCGCCAAGATATGTGTTTTCATAATTCATTTTAATTATTTGGTTTAAGTATAAACCAACTTATCGTATATTCTTAAAAAAAATCATTATAAATTATAAGTAATGAAAACAATAATCTCAGCCATATTAATGGTTGTATTTGCTGTTGGTTTCCATGCACAAAACAGATTAGAAACCGCAAAAAAAACAGCTGCAGAAAATAAAGAACTTATTTTACTCAATTTTTCCGGGTCAGACTGGTGCATTCCATGTATCAAGCTTCATAAAAATATTATCGAAACAGAAGATTTCAAAAAACTGGAAACCGAAAATGTGATTGTCTACATCAATGCAGATTTTCCACGAAATAAGAAGAACCAGCTTTCTCCCGAACTGAAAAAAGAAAACGCTTTACTTGCGGATCATTATAATTCAAAAGGGCTGTTTCCTTACACCCTTTTATTGAATTCCGAAGGAAAAGTACTGAAAAGCTGGGAAGGCCTGCCTTCTGAAAACGCTTTGGCTTTCAGCAAAGAGATCAGAGGTATCAAAGAAAATCAAAAATAGAAAGATAGCTATGTTAAGAGAATTCAAAAGACCACAGAAACTAATGGGGAATGCTTTTGAAATTACCGTTGTCAATGATGATGAAAAAATTGCAAATCAACATATTGACGCTGCTATCGATGAAATCCGGAGAATTGAAAAACTGCTAACGACCTTCAGCGAAGAAAGTCAGACCAATCTTATCAACCAAAATGCAGGAATACAGCCTGTAAGGGTTGATTGTGAAGTTTTTGACCTGATCGAAAGAAGCTTGAGAATCAGCAATATCACAGACGGATATTTTGATATTTCATACGGCGGAATCGATAAAAGTTTCTGGAATTTCGATCGGGAAATGAAACAGCTTCCTGATCCTGAATTGATTAAAGAGCATTTAAAATTAGTCAATTATAAGAATATTCTGCTGAATCACGAAAACCAGACCGTATTTCTGAAAGAAAAAGGAATGAGGATCGGTTTTGGAGGAATCGGAAAAGGCTATGCTGCGGAAATGGCCAAAAGACTTCTTCAGAAAAGAGGTGTTTTATCAGGAATTGTAAACGCTTCCGGTGATTTGACGACCTGGGGAAATCAGGCAGACGGAAAACCATGGACTGTTGGAATTGCTGATCCCGATAATGCAAAACAACCATTCTCTTATATGAACATCACAGATATGGCCATCGCAACTTCTGGAAATTATGAAAAATTTGTCGTCATAGGCGGCAAAAAATATTCTCATACCATCAATCCAAAAACGGGAATGCCTGTTTCTGGTGTAAAAAGTGTTACGATCTTTTGTCCGAACGCTGAGATTGCCGATGCCATGGCAACTCCGGTAAGCATTATGGGGATTGATTCTGCCCTCAATATGGTGAATCAGATTAATCATCTGGAATGCATCATCATCGATGATCAGGACAGAATTTATTCATCTCAAAACATTAATTTAAAATGAAAATATTTATGTCATTCTGAACGAAATATAATGCCGTAAAGGATTTCAATTCGTAGCTAAGATCTTACCTCGGAACGACAAAATAATTTCATCAAAAAAAGAAATCAAAATGAAAAATTTCATAAAAATAACAGCAGGAATTTCCCTGCTAATCACAATTGTTTCCCTGCAATCCTGCACCACTGTAAAAGAATATGAAAAAAACAAACTGAACGATGCAGAAATGGTTCTTGGAAACAGAACGATCGAAAAAACCGAACTGAGCTTCCAATCCTACAGGGAAGGTTCTTCAGGAGCCAATGCCGGAAAAGTGGGAGGCGGTTGCGGATGTAATTAAGAGAGTAATTGTAAAATTTAATTGTGATTTAAAATGAAAAAATTGATAATAAGTATCTTCGCTCTTTTCGGAATTTTCAATGCAAAAGCGCAGGAAAATGCTAGCAACGAGCAACCGAAAAAGCTGACTCTTGATGAAGCCAATTTGGTTTCCAGCTATTACAAACAGGATGGAAACAATTCAGCGGTCACAGGAGGAATCGGAACAGAGAAGCTTACAGATATTTCCAATACCATTGATGTAACAATGGTAAAATATGATAAAAAAGACCGAAAAAATAAATTCGGGTTCAGTGTCGGAATCGATCATTACACATCGGCATCTTCCGATATGATAGACCTGAAAGCCAATTCATCCGCTTCTCACGCAGACAACAGAATTTATCCTGCATTAAGTTGGAGCCGTGAGAATACCGAAAAAGGAACGACTTTAATGGCGGGTGTTTCTACCTCTTTTGAATTTGATTATGCATCTTACGGTGCAAACATCGGGTTTTCACAAAAAACCAAGAATAAAATGGGGGAGTTTACCGCAAAATTCCAGACTTATCTGGATCAGGTAAAACTGATTGCCCCGATTGAGCTCAGAACAAACGGAAGCACAGGAGGTGAACACGAGAACTACGGCACAAGCGGAAGAAATACTTATGCACTGTCGCTTTCTTATTCGCAAATCATCAATCAGAACTTTCAGGTTGAATTTTTGGCGGACGGCGTTCAGCAGACAGGATATTTAAGTTTGCCTTTCCACAGAGTTTATTTCAATGATAACTCAGTTCATCAGGAAGCTTTGCCCGATAAACGGTTCAAAATTCCTTTAGGAGTAAGAGCAAATTACTTCCTTGGGGATAAAGTGATTTTGAGAGCCTATTATCGTTATTATACCGACGATTGGGGATTAAAATCAAATACAATTAGCCTGGAAACCCCCTTGAAGATCTCACCTTTTGTTTCGGTGAGTCCTTTTTACAGGTATTATTCTCAGACTGCAGCCAAATATTTTGCGCCTTATCAGCAGCATACGGCTTTTGATGATTTTTATACAAGCAATTATGATTTTTCAAAATTCGACAGCCATTTTTATGGAGCAGGAATCCGATTCAGTCCTAAAAATGGATTATTCGGAATTGAACGTCTTAATATGCTGGAAATCAGATACGGTCATTATACCAAATCTATAGGGATGAAATCTGATATCATTTCACTAAATTTAAGATTTAAATGATAGATTATGAGATTACTAACCATGATTCTAATCTCTTTAACCTGTTCAGACATTTGTTTTGGGCAGGTTACTTATGATTCAGTTACACTAAAAGATTCAAATTTGGGAAGGTACGATGATAAGGTTTATAAACCCACTTATAAAAAACTCATTATCCCAACTGTTTTTATTGCCTACGGTATTGTAAGTTTAAGTTCCGATGACCTTAAAAACCTGAATAGGTCTACTCAGTATGAAATCGGTGAACATCAACCCAAACATATCAAGCTGGATAATTATACGCAATATTTACCGGTAGTAATGGTGTATGGATATAATCTTGCAGGAATTAAAGGAAAGCATAATCTTAAAGAGAGAACCATTATTTATGGTACTTCTCAGCTTATTTCTGCTGCTTTTGTGTTACCTTTAAAACATGTGGTAAAAGAAGAGCGACCTGACGGGTCTAATCATCTTTCTTTCCCTTCCGGTCATACTGCAGCGGCTTTTTCTTCTGCACAATTTCTATTCAGGGAATATAAAGATGAAAATTTTTGGCTAGCAATTACCGGGTATCCTGTTGCCATTTTTACTGGGATTTACAGGACATTAAATGATAAACACTGGGTAGGAGATGTAGTGGCTGGAGCAGGATTTGGTATTTTAAGTACGGAATTGGCTTATTGGTTATTTCCGACTGTCAATAAGCTGTTTAATAAGAAAGAATCAAAAAATATAACATTAATATATCCCGTTCTTGAACCTAAAAATTTGGGAGCTGGACTTGTTTTAAATTTTTAATATGCATCACCAACTAGAAAGACATTATGTAAATAGAATAGGCTGGCTTCGTGCAGCCGTTTTAGGTGCCAATGACGGTTTGTTGTCTACTACAAGTATTGTCATTGGCGTTGCAGCCGCACAACCGGATCGTAATACTATCGTGCTTGCAGCTTTAGCGGGGATGATTGCCGGAGCAATGTCTATGGCTGCCGGCGAGTATGTTTCAGTCAGTTCACAAGAAGATACTGAAAAAGCGGATTTATTGCGTGAGAAAAGAGAACTGGAAGAAATACCTGAAGTAGAACTGAAAGAATTGGCGAAAATTTATGAGAGAAGGGGAGTCAGTAAAGAGACTGCACTACAGGTTGCTACTGAGCTTACCGAACATGATGCATTAGCTGCTCATGCTCATGATGAACTGGGTATTAATGAAATTACCCAGGCAAAACCCTTAATTGCAGCTGTTGCATCATTTGGATCATTCGCATTGGGTGCTTTGCTACCTTTTATGGTTTCTTTTTTAGCACCTATTAAGGAAATGGTATACTTTCAATATGGATTTTCTATTATTTTTTTAATGATTTTGGGAGCAATTTCTGCAAAGACAGGAGGTTCTCATGTTGGGATTGCTATGCTGAGAATTTGTTTCTGGGGAACAGTCGCCATGGGAATAACCGCTTTAGTAGGATATGTATTTGGAGTGAATGTCAAGTAAAATATAATGAGAGTTATGAACTTGCAACAATTTTTTTATGACTAACAGTCCGGCATTCATCAAGAAGTGATCATGATAGAGTACAGTTTAATATTAGCAGCTAATGATTCAAGTTATTGTCTTAAGAGTTCGGTTATCAATTCAATGGCGTATTGCTCAATCTTTACCGCGACAACAAGGATTCCGTAGCATGGCACAGTGACAAAGAAAGCCGGTATGGAAAACGTCCGGTCATCGCATCAATCAGCCTCGGACAAACCAGAAACTTTGATTTCAGAAAGAAAGACCACCATCAAAGCAAATATAGCCTTGCACTTCCTCATAGATCGTTGCTTATTATGAAAGGAGATCTACAGGAAAATTGGGAGTATCGGATTGCTAAATCAAGTACACCAATGAAGGAGCGTATTAACTTGACTTTTCGATTAATATTACCTAATATGTAGATTCTTAAAGACGTATTGATAATCGTTTTTATTTTTCTAAAATTTCAAAACAGGTTTTAAAATAATTATTGCTCTTCCAATGAATAAAATAAGAAAATGCAACTATCTCAACTTTCTTTTCAGGTGATAATACCGGAATAATAACCTATCATACCATACAGCAAATAATAAGAAAGTAGCAGGGAGAAGAAGTGTTTTCAGTTGAAATTGCTGATAGGTAAATCCTCCAATAATTCCCCCCAGAAAGAAACAGATGATGATCATTAGCTTTAAAAAAATGCTTTTATTTAATTGTATTTTTTTTCCTTTTTGCTGATGAAAAAATAGCTGAGATAGCTCAATTCCCAGATCGGTAAACAGCCCTGTGAGATGGGTAGTCCTTACCACAGACTGGGAAACCCGGGTAACAAGAGCATTCTGTAATCCCATAGCAAAAAGTAATGCCGAAGAAATGATGAGCGAGACAGAAGAGTTTTTAGGTAGTATATCAGGTGAAAACGCTATGATAATCATGATTATAATTTCAATGGACAAAGGAATGATATAAGATGTATGGGGTTTATGCTTTGTAGCCCATTCTGTGATAACCCCGGAAACAAAGGCTCCCAGCAAGAAAAATAGGATATACAGCAAATAAAAAAGTGCCATTTTATAATTCTTTATAAGTAGCTCTTCAGAAAAATAGGCGAAATGTCCTGTTACATTGGTAGTCAGGGTACTTACGGAAAGTACCCCAGTGATATTCACCAATCCTGCAACACAGGACAGAATAGAGGCCAGCTTTAAATTGTGGGAATATGTTCGTCCTTTCCCCTTATGTCTAAACATACGTCATTTCTTTAAGCAATGGACACTAGAAATAATATAGAAGAGAGATAACTCTCAGTGTAAAATTATTCCCTAACCATTATGAATCAAAAAAATCCTCAAAATATCCAAAGACATTATCATCTTTTGTTAAAGATTAGCAATACGTGTCAGTCTTTCTATATCTTTCAGCTCTATTTTTCTTCCTTCCATCACAATAAGCTGCTCTTCCCTAAAATCATGCAGGATACGGGCTAATGTTTCCCTTGCTGTCCCTACCATATTGGCTAAGTCAACGCGGGATAATGTAATATATACATTTTCTGCAATATTATTTTTTGATTTGTATTTATTATGAAGAATCAATAAGCTAAGTGCAGCTCGCTCCCTGACCGTTCGTTGGGATAAAATAGTCATCAGGTTAGCCATTACACTAAACTCATGGCTCAGGCTTTTGAGAAGAAATTTAGAAAAAACTTTCGATTCTTCAAGAATATGCAAAAAATCTTCTTTTGGGATAAACGCGATAATAGAACTTTCAATGACCTGAGTGGTATCGCCGTAAGAATAATTACTTAAGATGGCTGAATATCCAAAAAACTCCCCGGCATTATAGATATAAATAATCTGCTCCCTTCCGTCATTGTCAACCTTATATTTTTTTACCTTTCCTTCTTTCAAATAAAAGATACCATTAGGAATAGTCCCTTCAGTAAATATAGCATCGTTTTTACGGTAGTTTTTAATCTGCATCACTTTTTGAAGCATTTCTTTATCGTATGTTGAAAGCTCCTCAAAAAGATATTGATTATTAAAAATAAATTTTGAAATCATGATTTACTAATTTACACATTTTTACCCTAACTTAAATTTGACTTAAATCACATTTATAAAAGATTTACATCCTTCTTATTCCTTTATAAAGCTTCTAATTTTGTAGGCATAACAAACCAGAACTAATTAATGGAATATTTGGAATCTCTAAAAAATATTGGAATTGTACCCAGTAAAGAAGTCTATTGGAATTTATCTGTCTCACAGCTGATTTCACAAACATTAAAACAAAATCAGGGGATTATTACGAGTTCAGGAGCTCTGGCTTGTGATACAGGCGAATTTACAGGCCGTTCACCAAAGGATAAGTTTATAGTTAAGGATGATACAACCAAAGACTCTATTTGGTGGGGAGAGGTTAATCATCCTTTTGTACCAGAAGACTTTGACAGATTGTATGATGATGTTATTACCCATCTTTCTGGTAGAGATATTTATGTCAGAGATGCCTATGCATGTGCCAAACCTGAATACAGACTGAATATAAAGGTTATCACAGAAACGCCATGGGCCAACTTATTTGTTAATAATCTATTTTTAAGACCTGAAGCAAGGGAATTGGAAACATTTCAGCATGAATGGTTGATTCTTAATGCTCCGGATTTCAAAGCTGATCCCAAAACCCATAAAACCCGTCAGCATAATTTTACGATCATCAATTTTACAAAGAAAGTCATTCTTATTGGCGGAAGTGCTTACACCGGGGAAATCAAAAAAGGAATTTTTACCGTACTAAACTATATCCTTCCTTTTGAGAAAAATGTACTTTCCATGCACTGCTCGTCCAATGTAGGAGCCACTGGTGATACCGCTGTATTTTTCGGACTTTCCGGAACAGGAAAAACGACTCTGTCAGCCGATCCTTCCAGGCAGCTCATAGGGGACGATGAACATGGATGGGATCATGAAAGTGTTTTTAATTTTGAAGGGGGCTGTTATGCTAAATGTGTTAACCTGAGTGAGGAAAAAGAGCCACAGATATTTTCTGCCATACACACTGGAACTTTGCTTGAAAACGTGCGCTTTTTTGACGGAACCGATATTGTAGATTATGATAATGTTTCCATAACAGAAAACACAAGAGCTGCTTATCCCATCGACTTTATTGAGAATGCGGTACATCCTTCCATAGGGAAAACACCCAATAATATTTTCTTTTTAACCTGCGATGCTTTTGGAGTTCTTCCTCCGATATCGAAACTATCAGTAGAACAGGCGATGTATCATTTTATTTCCGGATATACTGCTAAGGTGGCAGGAACTGAGGCTGGCATTACGGAACCTCAGACCACATTTTCAGCGTGTTTTGGAAAACCTTTTTTACCGCTTCATCCTACAAAATATGCAGAACTGTTAGGAAAGAAGTTAAAAGATAACAACATCAATGTATGGCTTATTAATACCGGCTGGTCTGCTGGTGCCTATGGTACCGGGGAACGTATCAAACTTGCTTATACCAGGGCTATGATATCGGCAGTACTTGAAAATAAATTGGATCACGTAGATTTCGTACAAGATGCTGTATTTGGACTGCAGATACCTGTAGAGTGTGAAGGAGTTCCTTCCGATATTCTAAATCCTAAAAATACCTGGGATGACCAGTTGGCATATGATGAAAAAGCATTACACCTTGCCACTCAGTTTGCAGAAAACTTTAAATCATTCGTGTCTTTCGCCGATGAAGAAACAATAGCAGGAGGACCCTTAGTCTAAAATGATATTAACTCATTGAATAAGTAAATAAATTAAAAAAAGAACTGTAAGAATGAACATTCCAGAAAACCTCCTGTACACTGAAGATCACGAGTGGGTTCGATTAGAAAACAATACGGCTTATATCGGAATTACCGATTTTGCCCAACATGAATTAGGAGATATTGTCTATGTTGAAATCGAAACATTGGGAGAAAAATTAAAGCAACATGAAGTATTTGGGACAGTTGAAGCTGTGAAAACAGTATCAGACTTGTTTTTGCCTCTTGCCGGAGAAATACTGGAAATCAATCCGAAATTGGAAGCCAGTCCTGAATTGGTCAACTCAGACCCTTACGGGGAGGGCTGGATGGTTAAAATTAAGGTGGAAAATCTTTTTGATGCAGAGGGATTGTTAAGACCCGAGTCATATGCATCCCTAATAGGCTTATCATAAATGGGAACTGTAAAACTAAAGAAAACGGCATTCAATGCCATCCATCATGCTCTTGGAGGGAAAATGGTAGAATTTGCAGGTTATGAAATGCCTGTTCAATACAAAGGTGTAACGCATGAACATGAAGTGGTTAGAAATAATGTCGGGGTCTTTGATGTGTCTCATATGGGAGAGATCTCAATACAGGGGAAAGGCTCTTTGGAACTTATTCAAAAAATCACTACTAATGATGTCTCAAAACTTTATCCCGGAAAAGTACAGTACAGCTGTATGCCCAATGATACCGGAGGTATAGTTGATGATCTCTTGGTTTATAAAATAAGCAAAAATAATTACCTATTGGTAGTTAATGCTTCTAACATTCAAAAGGATCTGAAATGGATCATGAGACATAACTCTTTTGGAGCAGAGGTAACCAATATTTCTGATTCCGTTTCTTTATTAGCTGTTCAGGGACCAAAATCGATAGACGTTTTACAGAAGTTGACGGATATCAATTTGACGGATATGGAATATTACACATTCACCATAGGTGTATTTGCCCATATTCCAAATGCTTTGGTTTCTGCAACAGGATATACAGGAGAATCCGGGTTTGAAATTTATGTAGAGAACAAATATGCAGCTCACTTATGGGAAGCCATATTTGAAGCCGGAAAAGATGAAGGTATTGAACCTATCGGGCTGGCGGCAAGGGATACCTTGCGTTTGGAAATGGGGTATTGCCTTTATGGAAATGATATTGATGATACAACTTCTCCATTGGAAGCAGGATTAGGATGGATCACAAAATTTACAAAAGATTTTGTGTATAGCGGATTTTTAAGCATCCAAAAAGAAAAGGGGGTTCCTAAAAAAATGATAGGCTTTGAAATAGAAGATAAAGGAATTCCCCGTCACGGTTATGAAATATGTGATAGTAGCCATCAAATTATTGGAGCGGTAACCTCTGGAACTCTTTCACCTACACTAAAAAAAGGAATAGGGATGGGGTATGTTGCAGCTGATAGCTCTAAGATTGGAAATGAAATCTTTATCAATATCAGAAATAAGGCGGTCAAAGCTATTATTGTTAAAACTCCATTTATTAAAAAATAGACCCATTTACAAACCAATCAGATTAATAATCATATGCTTGTTCCTAAGAACCTTTATTATACGGAAAACCATTTGTGGCTGAGAAAAATAGGATTATATGATTTTTGTGTTGGAATTACAGATTTCGCTCAAAAGGAAATAGGAGAAATTCATCTTGTTGAATTTAATTTGCAGAAAAAAAGCTTAAAAAAAGGAACTGTCTTTGGGACTGTTTATGGAATCAATAAGACTTTTCAGTTGGTTGCTCCCTGTGACTCTAAAATTATGGAAGTTAATCAAAATATAGCTGTAAAACCTTCCCATATTAATACAGACCCTTATAACTGCTGGTTTTTAATCCTTTCTACCTACATATCTACGAATGAACTTTTAACTTATGAGGATTATATACAAATAATAAAATGATTTTTAAACAGCTTAGAGAGAATATGAATGTAAAGGATGCCGTTTTTAATGAACTTTATCCTCCCAATATAAAAGCGGCAGCGGAAAGACACTGGACTCCAGTAACGGTTGCCAGAATGGCGGCAGAATATCTGGTAGAAGAGTCCGGGAAAAAAATACTTGATATTGGGGCAGGGGCAGGAAAGTTTTGCCTGGTAGGCGCTGCTTCTACCAAAGGGTTTTTCTATGGTGTAGAGCAAAGAGCTTCACTTACTAAAATATCAAGGAAAATAGCAGTCCGGCATAATATCACCAATGTAGAATTTATCAACTCCAATATCAATGAAATTGATTTTTCCGATTTTGAAGCCTTCTACTTTTTCAATTCTTTTTTTGAAAATATAGATACCTCTAATCCGATTGATGATTCAATACTTCCTGATAAGAATTTATATGATATTTATTCAGGTTATGTAAAAGAACAATTAGAAACAACTCCCGTCGGAACCCGCTTGGTTACATATTGGAGTAAATGGGACGAAATTCCAAGGAACTTTGACTTGGTAGATTCTGCCTGCAATGGATTTTTAAGTTTTTGGAAAAAGGTATCTTAACTCAGTTTTGGAAAAGATAAACTCCATTTTCTCTCTTAAAAAAGCTATCTGAGCCCATGATTTAAGATAAAATAAGGATAACTATAAGAACACATTTTCAAGAAATGAATATAATAGATAAAATAAAAACCCGTCTTGGCCCTCTGGGAAATCATGCTCATTATGCACACGGATATTATGCCTATCCCAGGCTTGAAGGAGAGATTGGTAATACCATGTTTTTTAATGGAAAGAAAAAACTGGTTTGGAGTCTGAATAATTATTTAGGCTTGGCTAATCATCCTGAAGTTAGACAGGCGGATATTTAAGGAACTAGGAACTATGGTCTTACTTATCCTATGGGAGCAAGGATGATGAGTGGAAATACTAAATTGCATGAAGAATTTGAAGAAAAAATAGCCGATTATGTTCAGAAAGAAGATGCCTTTTTACTAAATTACGGTTATCAGGGGATGGTATCAATCATTGACATTTTGGTAGACCGAAAGGATGTAATTGTTTATGATGCTGAATCCCACACCTGTATTATTGATGGAATACGTTTGCCCTTGGGGAAACATTTTGTTTTTAAGCACAATGATATAGAGAATTGTGAGAAGCAATTGGAACGCGCAAAAAAATAGTATCTGAAACAAAAGGAGCCATATTGGTGATAACAGAAGGTGTTTTTGGAATGCGTGGAGATCAAGGAAAACTAAAAGAGATTGTTGCCCTGAAGAAAAAGTTTAACTTTTCTTTATTGGTAGACGATGCCCATGGTATTGGTTGCTTAGGAAAGACTGGAGCAGGCACAGGTGAAGAGCAAGAGGTGCAAGATGGCAGCGATTTTTATTTTGGAACGTTTGCAAAATCATTTGCTGGGATTGGAGCTTTTATTGCCAGTACGAAAGAAACAATCTCATTTCTGAAGTATAATATGCGTTCTCAAATATTTGCTAAAGCATTGCCAATGTCGATGGTATTTGGTGCTTTAAAAAGATTGGAATTAATGCGTACAATACCAGAACTTAGAGAAAAGCTTTGGAAAATAACCCACAGCTTACAAAAAGGCTTAACTGAGGCAGGCTTTGATATTGGGAATACAAATTCTCCGGTAGCCCCAGTTTATCTCAATGGAACTATAGAAGAAGCGACTGCGCTGGTTCGTGATTTACGCGAAACCCATCAGCTGTTTTGCTCTATGGTGGTTTATCCTGTTGTACCGAAAGGAATGATCATTTTACGATTGATTCCTACTGCTGTTCATACTTTGGAAGATGTAGAAACGACAATTGCTGTATTTAAAGAAATCAGTACTAACTTAAATTCCGGTTATTATAAACAGCAATCCAGAAATATTAATACATTAGAAGCGAAAACAATTTAAGCAAATGTCTGTATATTGTAATCTTGACTAAAAGTATTATTTTATAAACTGAAATACATGGTCTGAATATTATGTATATTTTTTTTTGGAGGTATTACTACATTTTGTAGTAATACCTTTTTTTGCGATTAATTGAATAAATGTTTCTACCATATTAGCTGTACAAAAAACTTTTGGTAACCTTGAAGAAATAGAGAAATTCTATCTCAAAAATAGTTGCAAGTTCAAAAAGTCTTTTATAATTAGCTTGGTACGTTAAATATATTGCTGCCTAAAAAATATGCACACATAAACAATAGAGCAGATTTAATGCAAAATACTATCATTAAAAATTGCTTGTCTGCAACATCTTTATTAATATTGTGTTAATATGTTAACAATAAAATTTTTGAAAGTTTTCGGTTTTCCTAAGACCTATAGAATGTTGTTTCTTTTGTTATTTCTTCTACTTTTTTCTTGTAAAAAATCTCAGAAAGCTTCAAACAAAATTAGTATTGGATTTTCGCAGGGCTTGGGGAATCATCCCTGGAGATTGTCAATGAACCATTCTATGGAGATACAGGCATCACTTCATTCTGAAGTAGAGCTGAATATACAGAAAGCAGAAAATTCTGTTAATAAACAGGTTCAGGATATACAAAAAATGATTGATCGTAAGGTGGATGTGATTATCATCTCACCCATAGATCCCGAATCCTTGGTTCCTGTGGTGGAAAAAGCAGCTGCCAAAGATATTCCCGTTATTTTGCTCGACAGGAAGATCAATTCAGAAAAATATACAACCTACATAGGGGCCGACAACTTGGAGATTGGTAAAGAAGCGGCCAATTACATTCTTTCAGATTCCAAAAATTATAAAAAAATAATTGAAATAAAAGGCGATGACCAATCTTCCCCAACCATAGAAAGAAGTCTCGGCTTTCAGGAAATCATCAGAAACAATCCCAACACAGAGCTGATAAAAACCTTTAAAGGTCTTCCGGCAGACGCTTTCAGGAGAACGCTGGATTCCTTGAGAAATCAAAGTCTGTATGTTTTTGCTTTTAACGATGAGCTTGCGGCGATTGCGTGGCAGGCTGCACGGAATAAAGGGTTGGAAAATCAAATCAAATTTATCGGTGTTGACGGACTGAATACAAAAGACGGCGGAATACAAATGGTGTTAGATGGAAAGCTGAATGCCACTTTACTGTATCCGACTGGTGGAGCAGAAGCCATCGAGACTGCGATTAAGATTCATAACGGTGTTGCTGTTCCGAAACGCATTAAGCTCAGCACAACGATTATTGACCGGATGAATGCAGAAATTATGCGTAATCAGTTTGATAAAATTATTGAGCAGCAGGGTGTTATAGAAAGTCAGGTACAGGCAGTTAAAAAACAGATCGAGCTATATTCTTCCCAAAAAGAGTTGTTCCGATGGTCTATCATATTGTTGATATTGATGTTTTGCCTGGTTGCCTATTCTATTTACCTTATTTATGCAATCAAGATAAAAAATAAGCAGCTTATGCTTACCAATGAGAGAATTACTATTCAAAGAAATCAGATTGAAACCATTGCCAACGAGTTGAAAGACAGCAATGAAGCGAGAGTTAATTTTTTTACGGGATTGTCTCACGAATTTAAAACACCCATTACGCTTATTCTCAGTTCATTGGAGTCTTTGATTGATTTAGGCAAAACTAAAGGTACAAAACCATCCTACGAGTTGGAGCTCATCAATAAAAATTCTAACCGATTATTACGATTGGTGGATAACTTGCTGGATTTTAGGAAAATAGAAAATCAAACTTTCAACCTAAGAGTTTCCAAAACGAATATTTACAATTTTACTTATGCAATTTTTCGTGATTTTGAAAATGAAGCTAAGAAAAGAAATATCAAATTTGAAATTCACTCACAAAATAAAAATCTTGAACTCTACATCGACAGAAACCTGATGGATAAGGTTTATTTCAACCTGTTGTCTAATGCCTTCAAATTTACACCAGACAATGGAAAGATTGAAATCACAATTCAGGAAAAAGGAAATCAGTCGGTCATCAGCTTTAAAGATAATGGAATCGGAATCCCTGAAAAAGAGATCACCAATGTTTTCGAAGCGTATTTCAAAGGTTCAAATAACAGAAAAAACAGTTCAGGAATTGGGCTTCATCTTAGCAGGCAGTTCATTGAGCTCCATCTTGGGAAGATAGAAGTGAGCTCTTTTCAGGGAACGGAGTTTATCATTAGCCTTTATAAAGGAAACAAGCATTTCAACGAAGACCAAATGGTAAAAGAGCCCAGTCTCGCGGATGCCGAAAGTCTGGTAAAAGAAGCCGTTTTTACAGGATTGGAAGATGAGACGATTATCCAAAATCAGGAATCTCAGGGCGAACGGTATTCGCTTCTTTTGGTGGAGGATAATTCAGATTTGTCTTTATTTTTAAGCAAAAAACTTCAGAATGAGTTTGAGGTGATGGTTTCTGACGGTACAGATGCAATTGATAAAGCTTTGAGTGAAATTCCGGATATTATCGTCTGTGATGTCAATCTTCCGGACAAAAATGGTTTTGAAATCTGTGAAATCCTGAAAAATGATCTTCGTACATCACATATTCCGGTCATTCTTCTGACAGCTTTGGATAATAAAGAATCTTATCTTCAGGGACTGAAATCCGGCGTTGATCTTTATCTCACAAAACCTTTCAGTTATTCGATTCTGATACAGTCGTTGCGTGCGCTGCTTTATAACCGCGAAAAACTACGTTATTACTATACAAACAATATCGGCAGAATTGTGGACAGCAAATCGTTTGGAAGCATAGAACAGACCTTTGTGAATAATCTGAACCAATTGATCAAAACCAATATCGACAATCCCGATTTTTCAGTGGAAAATCTTGCAGACCTGCTCAATATTTCCAGAATCCAGCTTTATAGAAAGATAAAAGCAATGTTTGATGTAAACGTGAGCGATTATATCAACAATTTCCGTCTTGAACAGGCTAAATCGATGCTGCAAAATCCTGAGCTTACGATTTCAGAGATTGCATACAAAACCGGTTTTTCTTCCCCGAATTATTTCTCCACTGTTTTTAAAAATAAGTTTGGCGTATCCCCGAATGTGTTTAGAAAATCTGCAGGGAAAGAGTGATAAAAACATACAATCAAATGATCACCTATTTGAATGTAATAGTGTAATAACAAAATCTAAAGCTTACTCTATATTAAATATCAATTTTCACATCTGATATTTACCATATTCAGCAGCAGCACATCAAACTGCTGCTTTTTTATGACATTTTTTAAACAATGTACCTTTATCCGGACGAGTAGAGAGCTTCCGGACGATTGATGATAGTACTTAGTATATAGTACGTATTACCCACATATGATAATTCCAAAAAGTTCCTGACCCAAAAAGCATCCACCTTGCCCTGTTTTTCAGTTAAAACTTTCATAACACTACTTGTTGTTGAATCTTAAAAATACCAAAATGCACGTAACATTTTTATAAAACGATGTTACAATTTTGTAACCCGATGAAACTTTAATAAAATTAATTTTTAATAAATTATTGATTTACAGTTGATTGGAATTAATTAACAAATAATTAACCTTGCCGAAATATTTAGTTACATAATTAGACCTTCGGATTGCCGTCCCAGGATATATTAGCCACAAACAAATAAATATTTTAACAGATGAATAAAATTCTTATGTGGTCTGTCACGGCAGCTTTGGCAGGATTTCTCTTCGGGTTTGATGTGGTTGTGATTTCCGGCGCAGACAAAAAACTGCAGACACTCTGGGGCAGCTCAGATGCATTTCACGGAGCAGTTGTGATGGGAATGGCATTATGGGGTACAGTGATAGGTGCTATTTTCGGCGGAATCCCGACCAATACATTCGGGCGGAAAAAAACACTCTTGATCATTGGTGTTTTATATGCGTTTTCTGCGATAGGAACGGCACTTTCCAATGATCCTTATCTGTTTGCATTTTTCAGGTTTATGGGTGGTTTGGGCGTTGGCGCTTCTACAATTGCTGCACCGGCTTATATTTCAGAGATTGCGCCTGCAAAAGACCGCGGCAGGATGGTGTCCTTGTATCAGTTCAATATTGTTCTGGGGATTTTAATTGCATTTTTATCAAATTATTTACTAAGCGGTATCGGCGACAACGACTGGAGATGGATGCTTGGTGTGCAGGCAATCCCCGCAGTGATCTATACATTATGTGTGCTTACCATTCCAGAAAGCCCGAGATGGCTGGTTTCCCAATCCAGAATAGAAGAAGCAAAAAAAGTGATGAAAATCCTGAGCCCGGACCAGGATTCTGAAACTTTGATTACGCAGATGGAAGATGATCACGCAGAATCGCCAAAGGAAAATATCTTTATGAAAAAATACCGTTTTCCTTTGATGTTGGCTTTTCTTGTAGCCTTTTTCAATCAGATGTCGGGAATCAACGCATTCCTGTATTATGCACCAAGAATTTTTGGCGAAGCAGGTTTGGGTGAGAAAACGGCACTTCTCAGCAGTATCGGGATCGGTGTTGTGAATATGGTTTTCACTCTGGTTGGGGTAAACCTCATTGATAAAGTAGGGAGAAGAACACTGATGTATTTGGGTTCTGTAGGGTATATCATTTCTTTAGGGCTGGTTTCTATAGCGTTTTATTTCCATTGGTCGGGATTGGCGATTCCAATTTTCCTGTTCCTCTTCATTGCTTCCCACGCTATTGGTCAGGGAACGGTGATCTGGGTATTCATTTCTGAGATTTTTCCGAATCATCTCCGGGCATCGGGACAGGCTTTCGGCAGTTCTACACACTGGCTTTTGGCGGCAATCATTCCATCGTTGATTCCTACACTATTTTCTACTATCGGAGCCGGGGCCGTGTTTTTGGTCTTTACCGTTGCAATGGTATTCCAGTTATTTTTTGTGATGTTTATGATGCCGGAAACCAAAGGAATATCACTGGAAAAATTAAGCAAAACACTGACGAAATAGATTTAAAAATGATGTAATCAACGGGAAAACGCCTATATAAATTGAATAAAGTGTCTTTAAAATAATTCAAAAATCTCCTATTAATAATCATAATGAAGAAAATCATATCAACTTTAATCATCGCTTCCACGTTTTATTCCGGGCTCAATGCACAAGCGGATTCGAAAACGTCTGAAGAGCAGCTTTACAGGCCCAACTATCACTTCACGCCTCAAAAAGGCTGGATGAATGATCCGAACGGACTGTTTTATTTTAACGGAACTTATCACTTATTTTTCCAGTATACACCGTTTCAAAGTGTTCCGGATTTTGGTAAGATGCATTGGGGCCACGCCATCAGTAAAGATCTCATAAAATGGGAAGAATTGGCTCCTGCAATTGCATATGATGAAAAGGGGGCAATATTCTCCGGAAGTGCAGTTGTGGATAAGGATAATACATCGGGATTTGGCGATGGGAAGAATGTTCCGTTAGTAGCAATTTTTACGTACCATGATATGAAAAAAGAACAAGCCGGAGAAATCGACGCACAGTCTCAAGCTATAGCTTATTCTTTGGATAATGGAAAAACCTGGACCAAATACAGCAATAATCCGGTATTGAAAAATCCAGGAATAAAAGATTTTAGGGATCCCAAAGTGTTTTGGGATGCTAAAAGAAAACAATGGGTAATGGGATTGGCGGTACAGGACAGGCAGCATTTCTATGCCTCAAAAAACCTGAAAGACTGGACCTTTCTTTCAGAATTTGGTAAAGATGTCGGCGGACACGGCGGCGTTTGGGAATGTCCGGATCTTTTCCCGATAAAGGTAGAAGGAACCAATGAAGAAAAATGGGTGCTTATCGTTAACATCAATCCGGGTGGCCCAAATGGAGGTTCTGCTGCCCAGTATTTTGTAGGAGATTTTGACGGAAAAACATTCAAAATGGATGATATTTTTACAAAGCAGCTCGAAAAAGAAAAAGTGGTCTGGCTGGATTGGGGACGTGATAATTATGCGAGTGTTTCTTTTGATAATGTTCCAGATAACAAGAGAGTGATTATCGGATGGATGTCGAACTGGGATTATTCACCAAATGTACCTACAGAAAAATGGAGGGGAAGTTCCACTATTCCCCGTGAAGTAACATTGAAAAGAACCAAAGATGGTTACATTTTGAAAAATATTCCTGTTTCCCAACTTAAAAATTACGAAGGAAAGGCAGTTAAAAAAGAAATTAACCTTGCTTCGGATAAAAAGCTCATCAGCAAAGGAGAAATAGATCTTTCCAAAGCAGTTTTAGATGTTGATCTCAAAAAAATGACCAAAGGCGTTTACACTTTTGCTTTGAAAAATTCATTGGGAGAACGTGTGATTTTCGGAATTGATAATAATAAGAAAGAACTTTTTATTGACCGTACCCAATCCGGGAAAACCGATTTTAAGAACAATTTTGCAGACAGGATTTCAAAAGCACCATTAGCAAAAAACTACCAAAACGCAACGTTCAAAATCGTATTGGATAAAACTTCCATCGAAATTTTCTTCAATGACGGTGAAAAGGTAATGACCGAAATCTTCTTCCCTAATGAAAGCTTTTCGGAGCTGAGCTTATCCACAGATGCTAAAGGAAGTACTATGAACATTAATGCTCATCAGATTAATATCAAATAAAAACTATAGTATGAAGAAATACAAAATAGCCATCGCCTTTTGCCTTCTGCCTTTTTCGTATGTATTTGCGCAGGAAGTCATTAAAGGTAAAGTAGTTTCCTCAAATCAGAAACCGTTAAGCGGAGTTATCGTAACCGTTTCGGAAACAGGAGCCAATACCACCACAGACAATAGCGGTGCATTTCAGATCAATGACCTGCAAAAAGGAAACACGTTAATTTTCACGTATCCGGATTATTCTACCCGTGAAGTTGTGGTGGATGAAAAAACAGTCCTTAACATCGTTTTAGCTGCAGAGAAAATAAAAAGCATAGATGAGGTGATCGTAACCGGGTATACCAAGCAGAAAAAAGCAGACATTACAGGTGCGGTTTCTGTGGTAGATATGAAAGACCTGAATAAGCAGGCCGAACCCAATCCGATCAAATCTTTGCAGGGAAGGGTAGCGGGAGTTAACATTACAGCGGACGGATCTCCTTCCGGTGGTAATACAAAAATACTGATTCGTGGGGTTGGAACTCTGAACAATACGGATCCGCTGTACGTAATAGACGGTGTTCCTACAAAAGCCGGAATGCACGAGCTTAACCCAAGCGATATCGAAACAATGCAGGTGCTGAAAGATGCATCTTCGGCAAGTATCTACGGTTCCAGGGCTGCTAATGGTGTTATCATTATCACTACCAAAAAAGGGAAAAAAGGGAAGATGAGAATCGACCTTAATTATTATACGGTGTATTCACAATATACTAAAAAAACAGAGGTTCTGAACGCAAAACAATTCGGACAGGTACTTTGGCAAGCCAACATCAATGACGGACTAAATCCGAATAGCAACAATCTGAGCTACAGTTTTGACTGGGGTGTTCAGAATGGCATTCCTACATTGTACAATAGTTTCGTGCCTGAATATCTGGATGCCGCAAAAACCATTAAGTCAGCCAATACCAACTGGTACGATGAGGTTTCGCAGACCGGTGTTGCAAATTCGCTGGATGTTTCTGCTTCGAGTGCTTCAGACAAGGGCTCTTACTTTTTCTCTCTAGGATATTATGACAATGAAGGAATCGTGAAATTGACCAATTTCAAAAGATTGTCTGCCCGTGTCAATACCTCCTATAACTTTTTCGACGGAAAACTGAAAATCGGAGAAAATTTCACCTTTAATAAAACCAATGAGTTGATGGATCCAGGCGTTTTGGACCCTGCTTTACGTGCTTTGCCGATTATTCCGGTTCATACTGTAGACGGAATCGGGTGGGGCGGTCCGGTTGGCGGAATGAATGACAGACAAAATCCTGTGAGGCTTTTGGAATACAATAAAGACAACGGCTACCAATACCAAAGATTCTTCGGAAATGTCTATGCCGAATTGCAGCCTGTAAAAAATCTGACCTTAAAATCCAGCTTCGGAATAGATCTTTCCAATTATTACAAAAGAATGCTGCAAAGAAGCTATGTTTCGGGTTATCTGCAAAACAAAACCAATGCAGTGAACATCGATCAGTCAGACACCGAAAAATGGACTTGGTCCAATACCGCACAATACACTGCAAAGGCAGGAAAACACGATTTTGATGTGTTGGGCGGAATGGAAATGTACAAGGATACGTTTAAAAATACCTGGCTGAGAAAAGAAGGATTCCTGATAGAAACACCGGATTATATGTATCCCGATGCGGGAACAGGAGATGCTTTCAACGGCGGAAGTTCCACCTATTACAGTCTGTTATCCTATTTCGGAAAATTCTCTTACGATTATGACAACCGCTACCTTTTCTCTGCAACAATGCGTTATGACGGCTCTTCAAGATTTGGTAAAAATAACCGTTTCGGAACTTTCCCTGCATTCTCGGCAGGATGGAGAATCAATAAAGAACATTTTGCAGAAAATCTCATTCCGTTTTTCTCAGATTTACGATTAAGGGCAGGTTGGGGACAGACCGGGAACCAGGAAATTAGCAATTCGGCGGTGTATTCGCTGTATATAGCGAATTATGCAGGAGGAAATCCAACGTGGGCAACATCTTACGGTACGGCTTACGATATTTCCGGTGTCGGAAGCGGATTACTGCCATCAGGATTTATTGCAACTCAGACAAAAAATGACGATTTGAGATGGGAAACTACCACACAGACGAATCTTGGTTTAGATTTCGGATTCTTTAATCAAAAACTGACGGGTAGTGTCGATGTGTATAAAAAAGCAACAAAAGACATTCTTGTATTGCCACCTTATCTTGGTGTGATCGGAGAAGGAGGAGATCGATGGATTAATGGTGCATCTATGGAGAATAAAGGGATTGAAGTTGCATTGTCCTATCAGAATGAAACTGCAGGAGGTTTCCGCTACGAAGTTTCAGGGAACATCTCGATGAACCATAACAAAATTACCGAACTTCCGCAATCCGTTATCAACAATTACGGCGGAAACGGAACAACGGATAATATTCTGGGACGCCCCATTAACTCAATGTACGGTTATGTTGCCGACGGACTTTTCAGGACGCAGGCAGAGATGGATAATTCCGCAATTCAATCCGGGAAAGGTTTGGGAAGGATTCGGTATGCGGATTTAAATGGTGATGGAATGATTAACGACAAAGACAGAACCTGGATTGGCAATCCGAATCCGGGATTTATGTATGGCATCAATCTCAACTTTTCATATAAAAACTTTGATCTTTCAACATTCTGGCAGGGCATCGGTGATGTGGATGTCATTAATTCAAAAAAATACCAGACTGATTTCTGGAGTGTGGATGATGTAGGTTCCAATAAAGGAACAAGGCTCCTTAATGCGTGGTCTCCGCAGAATCCCAATTCGGATATTCCTGCGCTTACGACAGTAGATAGCAATGCAGAGTCCAGATTCTCATCGTATTATGTAGAAAGCGGGAGTTATCTGAAGCTGAGGGTTTTACAGTTAGGCTATACTTTCCCGAAATCTTTAATGGAGCATTATAACATTGTCAATTTCAGGATGTATGCAAGTGTTCAGAATCTTTGGACGATAAAATCGAAAAGCTTTACAGGAATAGATCCTGAAACACCGGCATTTGGTTATCCGTTACCACTGACATTCAATTTTGGAGTTAATTTTTCCCTATAATTTTTAAATAATAAAAAAATGAAAAAGAATATACTTTTAACAATAGCTTTTGCCTTTTTGCTTGGAACCACTTCCTGCAACGATTTTCTGGACAATGAGCCGAGAGGTGTCCTGTCGGAGGCCGATGTAGTAACGCCTCAGAATGTGGATGGTTTTGTGATTGCAGCGTATGCATCCCTTGGAAATGATCATTATGATACCCCTTTCAGCCTTTGGCCCTATGGAAACGTCCGTTCTGATGATGCTTACAAGGGAGGAAGCGGAACCAATGATATCCAGACCTTCCACTTTTTTGAAATTTCAAATAACATCCGTTCGGATTTTGGCGAATTAGACAGGTTATGGTATCTCAATTATGTGGGGATTTCCAGATGTAACAAAGCGATTGCCGCACTTAAGCAGCTTTCAGATTCAGAATACCCGAACAAGCAAAAGCGGATTGCCGAGATGAGTTTCATAAGAGGGCATTACTACTTTTTGCTGAAAACATTATTTAAATATGTGCCTTATGTGGATGAAAATACGCCGATTGATGATTATCCGAAAATCTCCAACAGGGCAAAGACAGACCAGCAACTTTGGGAAGCTATTGCTTCTAATTTTGAATTCGCAGCTGCTAATCTGCCTGCAACACAGTCAGAAGTCGGAAGACCAAAGAAAAGCGCTGCCTATGCTTATCTTGCCAAAGTGCGATTGTACCAGGCGTACGAGCAGGATGATAATTATACGGTGACGCAAGTGAATCCAGTTACGCTTCAGAAATCTATTGATGCTGCCAATCAGGCGATCGGAAATTACACATTGGAGCCTGACATCGGGTATAATTTCCTGCCGGGAACACACGAGAACGGCCCGGAGGCAGTCTTTTCCATTCAATATTCTGACAATGACGGAACGCTTTTCGGAAGGCTCAATTATGGTGATATGCTTTCTCTGCCGCAGGGTTTGGGATGTTGCGATTTTCATAAGCCAAGCCAGAACCTGGTAAACGCATTCAAAACAACGCCAGAGGGACTACCGATGTTCGATACTTTTAACGATGTGGATCTGAATTACAACCAGCTGAACAGTTACAAAGTAGATCCCAGATTGTATCATACCGTTGCCTTGCCGGGACTGCCGTGGAAATACGAAGAAAACAAAATCTTTCAGGAAAGCTGGAGCAGAAGCCCGGGAACTTATGGGTATTATTCTTCGTTAAAAGAAAATGTACCTGTAGGATGTGGCTGTACCGTAAATGTAGACCCTTTCTATGGTAATTCTAAAAATAGAATCATTATAAGATATTCCGATGTTTTGCTGATGAAAGCCGAAGCCTTAATTGAACTCGGACAAATCAACGAAGCGTTGCCATTAATCAATCAGGTGAGACAGAGAGCTGCCAATAGTACGGTTCTTACAGGAAGTTACACCTCCAACAATTTGATCAGCAAATATGAACCGGGCGTGAACTGTACTTGGAACCAGGATTTTGCAAGAAAAGCGTTGCGATGGGAGAGAAGAATGGAGTTTGCAATGGAAGGAAGCCGTTTCTTCGACCTTGTGAGATGGGGAACTACCGCAGGAACTATGAACAGCTATTATTCTGTCGAGAAAACTAAAAGGTCTTACTACTCTCAGGCGGGATTTGACCACGGAATTGAGGAATACTGTCCGATTCCTTTGGCACAGATCAATTTCAGTCAGGGAATTTACAAACAAAATAACGGATATTAAAACAGGATACAAATGAAAAAGATATTCAAAAAAAGTCATATCATTATCATTCTGCTAATGTCTGCGGCCTTTATCTGGTCTTGCGACAGCCAGATGGAAGACGGGCTTGTTACAGATGTTTCAGTCAATATTTCTTCTTTCAGGGTGAATGGTGTTTCTGGGGAAATTGATGATAAGAATGATAAAATCACAGTCACGCTTCCTTATGGAACAAGTGTTAAGACATTGGCTCCGGTTATTGGAATTCCTCAGGGTGCAGTAGTTTCTCCGGCATCAGGAGCAACGATTGATTTTTCACAACCGGTTAAATTCAAAGTAAAAAATGGCAATATCTACAAAGATTATCAGGTAACTGTAAAAGCTCAGGACCCGATTATTAGTTTTAAGATCAATGGATTATCGGCCACTATCAATAATTCGGGTAAAACCATTTCTCTTACAATGCCAGAAGGAACAAATCTTACCGCATTGCAGCCGATCATAGAAACAGGAAACGGGGTCAGCATCAATCCTGCATCGGGAACAACTATTAATTTTACCAGCCCGGTTTCGTTTACTGTTTCTAATGGCAGTCTTACGGAAGTGTATACGGCTAAAGTAACAACGCCTGTTTCCGGACCGTCCGTTGCATTCCTTGGAACGGCTGCTACAAGAACAGGATTGACAAATCCGGATGAGATTGCAGCTTCTGACTGGCTTTTCGGGAAATTTTCAGGGGCAGTGTACGTTTCGATTGCTGATGTTGCGAGCGGTGCGGCAAACCTCAACAATATTGACGTGATCTGGTGGCATTTCGATTCTGCTGCCACTTTACCGGCAGATGCGATGAATCAGAATGTGACTTCTAAAATCAAGACTTATCTTAATGGTGGAGGAAATATATTGCTTACAAGCTTTGCTGCACAATATGTTGACGCATTGGGAATAGTTCCTGCAGGCAAAGGACCGAATAATGTTTTCGGAGATTTTCTTCCGAACGGATTTGTAGATACAGGAAGTGATTGGGGAATCTCTTTCAAAGGATATGAGAATCATCCGGTTTTCGATGGTCTTCAGACGTACGAATCAGGAAAAGCCAATCTGCTTGAGAAAGGTACATTCCGTCTGAATCATACAGCGTGGTGGTTCCTTTCTGATTGGGGTGGATATGTAAATGGTGCCGGCTGGAGAAACCAGACAGGTGGTAATAACCTTGCCAGTGAAGCCTGGGACAATACTTTGGACGGACGTGTTGCCATCGCTGAATTTCCCGGCGGAACTGCCAACAAAAAATGTATGGTCATCTGTATGGGCGCCTACGACTGGTACAATGAAACAGTGAACGGAAACCCAAGCCAGCCCAACTCGTTTCAGAATAACATCAAAAAGATGACGGAGAACAGTCTCAATTATCTTGTAACCCATTAATATCAGAAATCAATGTCAATTAAAAAAATATATCTAGCAGCCGTACTTTCACTGGCAACATTCTCCTGTCAGAATCACGATTCTGACACAGAAGTTAATCCGGAAGATATTTACAGCAAAACCAATATCTTTCCACAGCCACCCAATCAGTGGATGGGAGAGAGCAATCCTTATTATACAGAAGGTTATGCAGGCGATGTATTGCCTTATTATGAAAACGGGAAGTTTCATCTTTTCTTTCTCCACGATGCGAAAACAAAACCTGCAGGAGAAGGATTTCACGATATTCACAGTTTTGAGACCAGCAATTTCACGGATTTTACTTATCAGGGAAGGCAGATTCCTTACGGAAAAGCTTCTGAACCTGATTTTGGTGTGGGAACAGGAAGCCTCGTGAAAGTCGGAAATACTTATTATTACTATTACACAGGCCACAATGAGATCGCTTCATTTTTATCGGGTAATCCAAGAGAAAGTGTTCTTATGGCAGCCAGTACAGATATGAAAAACTGGACGAAGGTCAAGAATTTCAAAATCACTGCTCCGGCAGGATATTATGATTACGAATTCCGTGATCCGCACGTTTTCTTTAATTCCGAAGAAGGAAAATACTGGATGCTGGTCTCTGCTCAGACCTCTGAAAAGAAGGCAGTTGTACTTAAATTTACCACTACCAATCCGGCAACCGGAAACTGGACCGTAGAAAATCCGATTTATACAACCAGTTCCTCCGAAAATTATATCATGCTGGAATGTCCGGATCTTTTCAAGATGGGCAATTATTGGTATCTTGTTTTTTCTGAAAACTGGAGCAGCAATACCGGAACGCATTACCGCATTTCGACATCGCCGAACGGACCTTGGACTACACCTCAGAATGACCGTCTTGACGGCTCTTATCTCTATGCAGCCAAAACGGTTTCGGATAATACAAACCACTATCTGGTAGGATGGGCCGCAAGAAAAACTCCTGAAAATAATACCGGTGGAAAAGACTGGGCAGGAAATATTGTTGCTCACAGACTGGTTCAGAATTCAGACGGAACACTGGCTGTAAAACCAGTTTCAGGATTGCAATCTGTATTTGGTCAGAATGCTGTGCTGTCAGTAGATAAAATCACCGGAAATACATCTCAGAATGGAAGTAGCTTTAATTTATCCGCCAATTCCCAGGCCACTTTTTCGAAACTTCAGAAAGCCAATCAGATTAACTTTACACTGAATGTATCTGCCGGAAAAGCAGGAATTATTCTGGCACACGATACCGACGCCGGAAGCGGAGTTAAGATCGCGTTTGAACCTGCAGATAACAGAATCGCGGCTTATGTAATGAATTCCGGTTCGGAAGATCTTATGAATTCTTATTCGTTAAGTTCGGTTTCAGGGACATCATATACTGTAACGGCTTCTATAAGCAACGATGTTTGTGTAGTCTATATCAATGATAAAATAGCTTTTACCAACAGAATTTATAATATTGTTAATAAAAAATGGAGTATTTTTAGTTCTTCAGAGAGTTCATTTAATAATATCAATATCAAAAATCCCAATTAATGTTTATCAATAAGAAAATTAATGTAATAAGTTTTGGAGAAGTACTTTTCGATGTTTTTGGAGAAGAGAAGAAAATTGGCGGAGCACCTCTCAATCTTGCTCTCAGAACGGCTTCGTATGGCTTTCCCGTGACAATGATCAGTGCAGTAGGAAATGATGAAGACGGAAAGGTAATTCTGGATTACACCAAAGAAAATGCTCTTGAAATCGCCGGAATCATTGTTTCTCAGGAATATGAGACAGGAATTGTTCAGGTCTCTTTAAATGAGCGTGGCTCTGCAACCTACGAGATCAGGTTTCCTTCTGCGTGGGATTTTATCAGTGTTGATGAAAAAATAATGGATATCGTAAAAGAGGCCGATGTTTTTTTCTATGGAAGCCTTGCCTGCAGAAATGAGGTTTCCCAAAGGACGCTTTTCTCCCTATTAGATTCCAATGATAAAATGTTTAAAGTTTTCGATGTAAATCTCAGAAAACCCTTTTACAATATTCAGCTTCTGGAAAAACTAATGAACAGGGCAGACTTTATCAAATTCAATGACGAGGAAATATTGGAAATTGCTGCCGGAATGGGATTTGAATCCGAGGATCTGGAGTCAAATATAAAGTTTGTATCAGAAAAAACGAACACACTGGCAATTTGTGTAACTTTAGGAAAACACGGGTCTATCCTGCTATGGAATGACCAATTGTACAGACACAAAGGTTATCCTGTGAAAGTAGCAGATACAGTAGGAGCAGGAGATTCTTTCTTAGCCAGCCTGATTGCCAAATTGCTTTCAGATCAAAATCCGGATGAAGCTCTTAATTTTGCAAGCGCTGTCGGTGCTTTGGTAGCGAGTTACTCGGGTGCAAATCCTAAGATAGAAAATTCTGAAATAGAGATATTTCTGAAACAGAACGCTTTTTGATTTCAAGGCAGCTTTCGTAAAAGACATAAGAATCAATACGGTCGTCTAATTTTAGTGGAGACAACCGATGATACAAAATTCACCGGAATAGGTTAAAGTCTCAGATTTAGCAAGGGACGATTGGAATCGCTGAAGAGGAGGCAAACGTTGTCGCATTTATTGCAAGTGGAGCAGCTTTACCGGACAAGTGTGGCTTGTTGAGGAATGCCGCTCGGCAGGATAGCTGACTGATAATTTGTAAAAAGATTAATCATATTACAAGAACGAACGTATAACACTCAATGAGCTCGATATTTTATGTCGAGCTCACTAAAAAACTAAAGGTTTGGGGTGAATTTTATATTAATTTATTCTTGCCAATAATTCGGTTGGTGCATAGCCGAATTGTTTTTTAAAGACATATGAAAAATGTGAAAGATTTTCAAATCCTACTTCATAACAAACCTCAATAGGTTTCATTTTCTTTTCTACAAATTGGTAATGTGCTAATTCTAACCGTTTTTTTGTTAGCCAACGCTGTGGTGTGATATTGAATATTTTACTAAAATCTCTTTTGAAAGTAGTGAGGCTTCTTCCCGTCAAATATCCGAATTTTTCTAGTGGTAAATTGAACATAAAGTTCTTTTCCATATAAGCTGCTAGGTCAATTTTTCCGGGTTCTTCGAAATTTGCCAATACATTATCAATTTCTTTGTCAATTGCACGGAGAATGCTGATTGCTTCTGTAATTTTAAGGGAAGCTATATTTTCTGGAAGTTCTTGCATTTCAAAATAAGGAATCAATGAGGAAAGACAGCTTTCTAATAGTGGGTGATTATTGAAACTATATATTTTTTCTGATCGCTGTGCACCAGGTTTCAGATTTAGATTCGCATAAAAATGTTTTAGCTTATCTGCCGTTAAATGCATTACGACGGTTTTGTGTGGCTGCCCATCTTTAGGATAGTTGATAATTGTAGCTAACTGGTTTCTTGGAATTAAGAAAATATCACCTTGTTTAAAGAGATAGGTGGCGTCGGCTTGAACAATTTTTGTTTCACCCGAAATAAACCAGATCAACATATGGCAATCGAAACTGATATCCGATTTAAAGAACTTATCCTCATAGCAGGAAAGCTTGATATCATCAGTAATGTATTTTGCTTTATATTCCATGATTATTACTATTTGTTTGAATTTTAATAAGTATAAAAATAAAAATTTTACATGATTTTGTTTAAAAGGCCATCAGTGTGTTATAAAGAATAGAAGTAAACATTCATTTTTACTTCCGTTCTTGTATTCGTACTATTTTCATACAGACTGACCACCATCAATCAAAAAATTCGAACCGGTGATAAATGAAGCATTGCTGCTTGATAAAAAAGTTATTAAATCGGCTACTTCACTCGGTTTCCCAAATCTTGACAATGGAATACTGTCTATCATTTGGCTTTCTAACTGATCATTTAATCCTATTTTATCCATAATTTCTGTAGAAATAGGCCCGGGACTTACTGCATTTACACGGATGTTACGGGGAGCCAGTTCAAGGGCTGCTATTTTGATTACTGCATTTATAGCTGCTTTACTGGCGGCATATACAGATGCACTTGGTGGGGAAATTGTGGCTGAGGTTGATGATAGCAATATAACGGACGCACCATCGTTAAGAATTGGAATAAACTTGCCCAAGGTAAAGTAGGCTCCTTTGAAATTCACATTCATTATCTCGTCAAATAGATCTTCCTTCATTAATTCAATAGGAGCGAACTTTGTTATTCCTGCATTGATGAGTAAAATATCCACTTTACCAAATTGACCGGAAACATTTTCTACCAATCGATCAATATCGGACAAATTGGATTGATCGGCCAATAAGCCGGTTACTCCCAATTCTCCGGAGGCTTTTTCAACGGCTTCTTTTCTTCTGCCTGTAATGATTACGTTAGCCGCTTTTTCTTTAAGCTCTTTCGCAGTAGCATATCCAATTCCACTGTTACCGCCTGTGATAACAGCGATTTTATTCTCTAAACTTTTCATTGTTAAAATTTTGAATAATTAATTGATGTTAAATGTTACTCCTGTCATTTCTTCGCTAAGATTCCACAAGCGTTTTGCTGAGTTTTCATCCAGTGAATATTGTTGTACACCATTCTGATGCAGTTTTGCGTTAGTTGGAATTGAAGAGTCTATAGGTAGCAGCTCAGCAATGTCACCATCTTCCAGATAAACACCTCCTATAGCATTTAATAAAGGGCTGGTAGCTGCAAAAATAGTTGTGGCGGCCCCCTGCGGGATAGTCTTCAATGCGGCAAGTACTTCAGGGCGAATATTTCCATTTTCATCCAAAAAGCCTAATTGCTTCCATTGTTCTAGGTCTGCATTTCTGCCTAATTCTGTCCCTCCGATAGAACCTGGATGTAAAGAATATGCCCTTACATTAAAATTTTTAGCCCTGTTGTCTAATTCTAATGCGAAAAGATTACTTGCCGTTTTTGACTGACCGTATGCTTGAAGGGTTTTATATTCACGGTTTTCAAAATTTGGATCTTCAAAATTGAATGCAGAATTATGATGTCCAAGAGAAGAGACATTCACTACTCTTGCTCCGTTCGCCTGTTTTAATGCTTGCCATAATCTTGCCGTAAGGTGAAATTGACCTAAATAGTTTGTTGCCAGTTGTGATTCAATTCCACGTTGGTCACGTTGCAATGGAACCCACATAATACCGGCATTATTAATTAATAGATGAAGAGGTCTGCCGGATGAAATGAATTTTTGAGCAAATTTATCAATAGAAGTAGGATTCATCATATCTATTTCTTCAATTTCAATCTTGGCTATTCCTTCAAGATTTGTTTTTGCTTTTTCTAAATTCCTGGCAAGGACTATAACCGTTGCTCCCGCTGAAGCAAGAGCTTTGGTCGTTTCCAGCCCGATCCCTGTATTGCCACCTGTTACAATTGCAATTTTACCGTTAAGGTTAATTCCGTTAATTACCTCTGCGGAAGTAGATGCTGCTGTGAAGCCTGAACCTATCGGTTTCTGTAATGCTCCATGATAATTGTTTGATTTCATTTTTTAAAATTTGATTTTGTTAAGACAAATGTAAGTGGCATTTGGGAGGACGATTTTGTTTAAACGTCCTAATTAACTTTGTTTAAAAGTCCAGTTGAAATCTTCAATTTTATTGAATGAAATAGGGGAGGGATTGTATTTATGATATACCCCCCCCCGTTTTTGGACAGCTGATTAAAGTAATTAAATTAGCAGTTGTAGAATGAAAAAAAACGCAGGAAATTTAGTGCTAGTTTAAGGCCAAGGTTGCTCTTGATGCGATTAAAGAGCAGCAGACGCTGCAAGAGTTGCCTGTTAATGGGCTTCATCCTACCCAGATCAACGCTTGGAAAAAGAATTTTTGGAGAAAGCCGATTCAGTTTTTACCTCGGAATCAAAAAGAGATTAAGATCAGGGAAATGAAAAAGAACTATATTCCAAGATTGGAGAACTTCAAGTACAGATGGATTTCTTAAAAAAGGTATTAGGGAAATAGACCCCGGAGATCGGCAGAAGTTTATTTCCCTCAATCATAAGAACTTGAGTATTTTCAGGCAGTGCGAGCTTTTAGGTATTTCCAGGAGTAGTTTTTATTATAAACCAAAGGAGATGGTATCTTCAAAAATATTTCATGTAGATTATATACGAAAATTTTCACTATACTTGATATATGCCACCAACTCGATAAACCATGTGAAAATTATAATTTTCCGTATTATAGGAAGTAAATGCCACGATTCTGAATTTATTAGAAATGCTGAAGGTTTGGACTATAAAACTTTCATGTATCTGTTGCTAGTAGGAACAGAGATAATGAATAGTTAAGGATTTCTATCGTACTTCTATAACCAGGAAGATGGGATGGTGTATACTTGATGTAGCCAATTCCTGTAACTTCCTAAAATACTTGTGATATGTCGGCAGGGTCTGATCCTATCTCCAAATCTAATATAAAGTTGAGATATGGTCAAGCCCTAGTTATGCATTGGCATCGTCCATTCTTTTGCAATATCTTTAATGATCAGATACATCATTTCATTAGTGCCTGTTCAGAGCTGGAAGCTCCTTTATACTTGGTAATCTTCTGTATACGGTGATGTATTCTCTCGATCGTATTTGTCGATACAGAAAATTAAAGAGGTGAACACCCTAATTCTCTCCTTATGAAATTCTCTATCTGATTCTGCGATCGTTCTATCTAAACCGTAATACTGTTGCTATGCATGCTTTCACTATGTTTACCGACGCTCATCCCGATATTAGCATTACAAAGATTTGCGCCGATTTTTTTGGGACTTGACAAATTGATGGATCGTAAACCAATTTATCGATTAGAAATTAAGATCGATTTATTTGATGTGGTCTTATCGGAATGTTTTCCTTTTCCATTTGGGATATGCCCCATTCCCTCAACTGGTCAATAAAAGGTATCAAGCCCTTGCTCGTTTTAGTAAGCGAGTATTCGACCTTTGGTGGAACCTCGTGATAGACTTTTCTATATAACAACCCATCACTCTCAAGTTCACGTAAAGTTTGTGTGAGCATTTTGGTAGTAATGTCGTCCATACACCTTTTCAACTCTCCAAACCGCAGGACGCCGTTATTGAAAATATACCAAAGAATACGACCCTTGTATTTCCCGCCAATTCTCCTGAATGCAAAATCTACGGCACAAATGGGTTCTATAATTTTATTTTCAAGCATATTCAATTTTTTTTGTATTGATAATCAGCAATAGTTTCCTTTTGGTAGCTAAAGTACAAAAAAGTAGGTACTTGCCAATAGTGAATTATTAAAATAGCTTTGTATAAAATTTATAGAATGAACAGCAGAAAGGTTATAAAAATAATTGCTTTTGCCTGTAGTATGATTGCTGTCCTCTCATTTACAGATAATGCAGGTGTTAATAAAGCTAAGATGGACAATAAAAATATTATAAAACCTTTAGAAATTCATTTGGGAGAAATAACGATTTTGATCTTCTCAGATGGACAGATGGCTTTTGATAAGGCGCAACCAATGTTTGCCCCTAATATTCCCAAAGCGGAATTTGAAGCAAGGTCCCAAATATTGCATTTAAGAAAAGATGCTGTTGAACTGGGCATTAATGTAATGCTCATCAAAGCTTCGGAGAAGACCATTTTGATCGATGCCGGTATGGGAAAGCATTTTGGGGACAGCCAAGGGAAACTTTTAGAGAATTTGATCAATGCAGGTATTTCTCCAGATTCCATCACGGATATTTTGATCACACACGGACATCGGGATCACATAGGAGGTCTTATATCCAAAGACGGATCTATCATTTATCCAAATGCAAAATATCATATAGCTAAACAAGAGTACGATTTCTGGATGTCTGAAAATCCAGATTTCTTACATAGCAAATTGAGTGCTGAACAGATCAAAGGAACAATAGCCTTTACAAAGAATATTCTAGGCAAGATCAAGAAAAATGTTGTTCTATTTAATCCTGGAGAAAAACTGTTCTGTAGTATTCAAACGAATTTGGCAGCGGGCCATACTCCAGGGCATACCATATTTACGATCACCTCCCAAGGTAAATCTATTAAAAACATTGTAGATGTATTTCATACAACGCTTATGGTTTCCGAACCTGCATGGGGCGTTTCATTGGACGTGAATTTTGAGCAAGGCATCAAAACCCGGACAAGCATTTTGGAAGAATGTTATACTCAAAAAACCTTAGTAATGACATCCCATTTACCTTGGCCAGGCTTAGGATATATTGATAAAAGAGACAAATATTTGTGGAGCCCACTAAACTATTATGATCCTTCTGAAATAGAATTATAACAATAAAATATAGAAAATGAAATATAAAACACTGGGAAATACTTCAGAAAAAGTTTCAGCCATCGGATTGGGATGTATGGGTATGTCGCATGCTTATGGAAACAGGGATGATGGTGAAAGTCTTAAAACACTAGACAGAGCCCTGGAATTAGGGATCAATTTTTGGGATACAGCGGATTTTTATGGCGGCGGCGAAAATGAAAAGCTCATTTCCAAAGCTTTAAAAAATAAGAGAGAGAAAATATTTCTGGCCACTAAATTCGGCTTTAAATATGGAAAAATGGCAAAGTCATTTTCCAACGAAGTGAATGGCTCACCTGAATATATGCGTAAAGCAGTTGAACTAAGTCTAAGGCGTTTGGAAACCGATTATATAGACCTGTATTATTTACACCGTATCGACCCTGAAGTTCCAATTGAAGAAAGTATTGGAGCAATGAGCGAACTGGTAAAAGAGGGTAAAGTTCGTTACCTGGGTATTTGTGAAGCGTCTGTTAAAAGTATTGAAAGGGCAAATGCTATACATCCGATCGCTGCATTGCAAAGTGAATATTCCATATTGACAAGGAATATAGAGAATGAGATATTGCCGGCAGTAAGAAAGAATAAGATGTCATTAATTTCGTTTTCGCCATTGGGGAGGGGAATGTTTACGGAAAATTTTGATAGTTTGGAATTTAGCAATAATGATTCAAGATTGCTATTACCTAGATTTCAAGGTGAACATTTGGAAAATAATAAAAAACTGGTGAAAAAACTTTCCGGTTTTGCCAATGAAAAAGGGATATCGACCTCTCAATTGGTTCTTACCTGGTTGTTGGCCCAAGGAGATGATATTATTCCTATCCCGGGTACGAAGAAGCAAAAATATATAGAACAGAATATCCAGGCCATTGATGTTGAACTGTCAGGGGAGGATCTTAAAATGATTATCGATATAATCAAAGAATATCCAAATACTGGTGAAAGGTATGGTATTGATTCACTGAAACTCACAAATGGCTGATTCCAACTTCCACCGGGAGCGTATCGGTTTGACCAGGATCAGGTAAGATTGCATTGTCATTTGCCACTCCATTCTGATAATGTACAATATAGTCCTGATCGTTTTTAAACTGGGTATAGATCAAGTACCAAGAGCTTTCTTTCCAGCAAGGTTAAAATAAAGCTTTATGGTTTTGTTATGGATAATAGAACTGATGGCAGACATATACAATGAAGCCCAGATATATGCATTGCCAGGCTTGGAGATATGTGGTTTCCAGGTTAGCGTGCTGGACTGCCTCATGATCACATCAAGACCTGAATAACTGACCAGTTGTCTCTTGTTGGATACATTGGTAAAGCTATCTGTTTCGGCGTAACCGTTACCGCAGTAACAAAATTAATTCCGGGAATAGTGATCACATGTTTGATCTTTTCCGATAAAACGGGATAGCTTCCCTATAATATAGATTCTTGTATTATCACATCTAAATAGCATTAGCTATATCAGCCGGGTCACCAAATACAACCCACTGGAAAGGTCGGGATAACCTTTCAAAAGAAGCAAGGGTTGACTAGTAATCTGTAGTTTTTTAGTATATACTTTAACCAACAGTTACGTGCGAAAATGGGTTTCAGTTTAAATACGGAACGAGTGACCGCTTTTGGCGAAATATCAAATTGCTTTAATATGTAGCACCTTGCTTTTTCTGTTTGAGCTGAAAAATATTCCCTTCGGGATCTGCACCATCGCATATCCAGTAATCGTAATTTTCAAAAGTCTTGATTTCTGCTACCTGAACGTTTTGAAAGACGAGCATATCTCTGAGCATATAGATGTCATCAGTTTTAAAGACAATTTTGGTATTGCTTTGCTGTTTGGGATCGTCATTGTTTACATATTCCTTTCCAATATCAGGCTGTAAAAGTTTGATATAGAGGGTTTTATGCGTAAAAAAAAGAGAGACAACTATCAAATAGTTGTCTCCTTCAGTGACCTCGACAGGATTCAAACCTGTAACCTTCTGAGCCGTAATCAGATGCGCTATTCAGTTGCGCCACGAGGCCGTTTTTACCTTATCGTTTAAAGGTTTGCAAATATAGCACTTTTTTCTTTTCTTTGAAAGATGAAACCAGGAATTTTACTATTAACCGCGTTTTTAGCGCTAACATCTTGTAAAAGAGAACAAAAAAAATCGTCTCCGGAAGCTGTTTCAGTTTCAAATCTTGTACAATACAAAGAAGAAAGCGGAGGTTTACATATAAAATCAGGTAATTTTACCTATAATTTTAAGAAAGATCAGATTCCCTTTAAAAAAGTGATTTTATTAAATGCGAGTATGGCAGGGTATATTGCTGAGCTCGGAGCTGAAGAGTTAATTATAGGTGTTTCTAGCCCGGAATATATTTTTTCTGAAAAAATTCAAGAAAAAATAAAAGAGGGTAAGATAAAAAATGTTGGAAATGAACAGAAATATGATGTGGAAAAGATTATTTCCTTAAAACCGGATGCTATTTTCACCAATCATATTGCCAGTTTTGATAATACCTATGAGCTGTTGAAAAATAATGGGATTCAGGTGATTTTCCTGGATGAATATAAAGAACAGAAACCGTTGGAAAAAACTGCTTACCTGAAGCTTTTCGGAAAGTTGTTGGGAATGGATAAAAAAGCGGAAGCTGAATATGCGGAAATAGAAAAAAATTATAATGAACTTAAACAATTAGCTTCAAAAGCTAAACAAAAACCACTGGTTTTGGCGAATGAAATGTATGGAGATGTTTGGTATCTTCCGGGAGGAAAAACTTCTGTAGCTCATTATATTTCGGATGCTAATGCTCAGTATACTCTAAAAAATAATACTGATGAAAAAGCAGTAACCATGGGCTTTGAAGAAGTATTTTCAACGTCTAAAGGAGTGAAATACTGGGTAAATGCAGGAAGCCATACCTCTAAGAAAGATATGCTGAATATGAACCCGTTTTACAGTAAACTGGATGTGTTTAACAAAGGCTATGTCTACGGAATTGGAGGCAGAGAAAAGGACAAAGCTAATGATTTTTTCGAAAGTGGTGTTGTAAGAGCAGACTGGGTATTGAAAGATTATATTAAAATTTTTCATCCCGAATTATTACCAAATTATCAGCTTACTTATATGAAAGAATTAAAATAACTCGAGAGATTTATTTATTTTTGTGTCTCTTTTTTTAGAACGTATGTGGAAAAAAATTAAGCAGGTTATTTTTATAATCCTTATTCTGAATGTTTTGTTTATTGTTTGGGGGCGATTTTTCAATCCGCCCATTACCCTTACACAAATCGGAGGTCTTTTCGAATATGGAAAACTTCACCGGGATTATGTTTCCTATGATGAGATGGGAAATAATGTAAAAAAAGCGGTAATTGCCTCTGAAGATCAAAAATTCTTTATACATAATGGTTTTGATTATTCTGCTATTGAAAAAGCGATGAAGCATAATGAAAAAGGAAAAAAAATAAGAGGAGGCAGTACGATCTCTCAGCAAACAGCAAAAAATATTTTTCTTTGGCAGGGAAGAAGTTGGTTGAGAAAGGGATTGGAAGCGGTTTATACATTTATTATCGAAAAAGCTTGGGGTAAAGATATTATCCTTGAAAGATATTTGAATTCTATCGAAATGGGGCAGGGTGTATTCGGAATAGAAGCAGCCTCAAAATATTACTTTGGAAAATCATCAAAAGATCTTACAGCTTCTGAAGCTGCCTGGATTGCAGCCGTTTTGCCAAATCCAAAAAAATATGATCCAAAAAATCCCTCACCATATCTGACTAAAAAGCACAACTGGATCATGAGGCAGATGAGAAATGTAAGTCTGAAATAATCTTAAAAATTCAACCCAGCTTAAGAAATTTAAGTTGGGTATCTTTTTTATAGTTTTTAAGAAGTTTAAACAAGTTTAGTATCTTTGTATTAATGAAGCTTTTTAATTCCAGCACAAACTTTGAGTCTGTTCTTAAAAAATATTTTTCCTTTAAGAACGAAACGCTCTCTCTAGAACCTTTTGCAGATTTCTTAGAGAGTATAAAAAAGGCAGACTTTACGGATGTACTCAATTTTTTTAAAAGCAATCTTCAGCTAACGGAAAATTTTAAATATTATATACATAATATTTTTAAAGGCAGACCATTCAATTTATCGTTAACTGAAGCGAATATTCTATCTGAAAATTCCTTTTTTCCAGAACTTAAAAAACGGATCTTAAATAAAATCCTGCCGCCTGTAGAAAATGAAAATACAGTGTGGTATATGATTGATAATGTAAGTCTGAGCCCCCAGAAAGATCTGAAGTTCTTTCATAATCTTCCCGAAAATGAAGTGGATGAATTTTTAAACCTTCTTGATGCTTCAGATTTTATTACAAAACCGGAGGTGAAGAAAGAATTGATCTTTGCAATGAATATCCTTTCTTGGCGTGCTACAGGAATGGCAATGGAAGTAGAAGTGGTAAGAATGGCTCCGGAATATCGAAACTTTGATAATCCTTTCTTAGCGTTACAAAACGAATTGGAATGGCTTGCTGAAGAATTTGAAAAAAATCCTGAATTACAGCTTCATTCCAAAGATAGCCGGTATAAACAGATAAAAATTTATGCGGAGCAATGTTTGGAATTTGTAACAATTGCTTTTAAAAACTCAGCCAAATATGGTATCTCGGGTAAAATCAATCAGTCTTTGCTGAAAATCCGCCAACAGACCAATAGGATTTACGAAATTGTTCAGTTGCTGGTTATTGATAAAGATGAGGATGTTTTTATTAATTCTAAGCAATTAATATTTAATATTTTAAGATATAAATCTCATAAAAATAATATCTCAGAGCTTATTAATGACAGTACTAGACTGATTTCCCACCTTATTACCAATCATACAGCGGAAACCGGTAGTCATTACATTACTTCCTCCAGAAAGGAATATATGAAAATGTTCTATAAAGCCAGTGGTGGAGGAATTATTGTAGGAGCTTTATGTGTGTTGAAAATGCTTTACGGATATTTTCCCGGAAGTGATTTTTTCCATGCTTTTTTATATTCTATGAATTACGCGATGGGATTTATCATGATCTATCTGATGGGCTTTACGTTGGCAACCAAACAGCCTGCAATGACGGCTGCTACAATGACTAAAGTGCTTTCGGAAGAAGGAGGAGGTACCAGAAATAATACAGAATTTGCCCATCTTGTTTCACAATTATTCAGAAGTCAGTTTATTGCCTTCGTTGGAAATGTTTTGCTTTCCTTTCCGATTGCATTAATCATTATTTACGGATTGGATGTTTTTACCTCTCAAAATATGGCGGTAGACAGAGCCGACAAGCTGCTTAAAGATCTCGATCCTTTCAAGTCAAAAGCAATTTTACATGCAAGTATTGCAGGATTTTATCTTTTTATTTCTGGAATTATTTCAGGAAATATAGGGAACAATTCTGTCTTTTATCAGATTCCTGAACGTATTGCGAAAAACCTGTCTTTAAGAAAATTCTTTGGAAAAAAATTTGCTAAAGGGCTTTCAAAATATTACGCCAAAAATTGGCCGGGAATTATATCTAATTTTTGGTTCGGGGTATTTTTAGGGGCTACAGCGCCTGTAGGATTGTTTTTAGGATTGGATTTGGATATTCGCCATATTACTTTTGCAGCCGGAAATTTTGCCTTAGGTCTTTATGGGAAAGATTTTTCGGTAGATTCTTATACATTCTGGCTTTCCTTTGTAACGGTTTTTCTTATTGGTTTCTTTAATTTCTTGGTAAGCTTCACACTGTCAATGTTTCTTGCATTTAGATCCAGAAAATTAAACTTTGGTCAGGTAAGTGAGATTTATAAAGAAATTTTCAGATACTTTTTGCAAAATCCGTTGAGGTTCTTTATTCCATTGCGCTCAAAATTGGATCAGAAAGCGGATAATCTAAGAAACAGTACCATCACAAAACCTGAAGATCATTAAATTTTTCCTCTCCAAACTGGGCCTGGAATTTTTTCAGGAAAAAGCTTTTTCGAAGCTGAAAATCATGTTTTAATAAAGGAGAATTGATTTTTATAATTACACAACGGTCTTCAATATTCACACTTGTTATTTCACTGAAAAGACTTTCATCAAGATATTCTTCTAGAAAATCTTTAATTTCAAAAGCAATCAGTTTGCTTTCAAAACCATGAATTCTTGCAAAAGATTTTACAAGTTCTGAGGATTGATATTCGCGTTTTTTCTTCTTCATATTAAATTTCAAAAATGATACTCTCTTCATTAATTTTTTTTACGACACTTTCCGTACGTTCCCGGTGAGTATCCGTAATGAAAATCTGTCCAAAATTTTCCTGATTTACCAATTCAATCAACTGAGAAACTCTGTGATCATCCAGTTTATCAAAAATATCGTCTAATAAAAGGATAGGAGTTTTATTCGTTAATTCTTTTACCAGGCTCATTTGTGCCAGTTTCAATGAGATTAAAAAAGATTTTTGCTGACCTTGTGAACCTGTTTTTTTTATAAGTATAGAATCCATTTCAAAAAGAAGATCATCTTTATGGATGCCTTTTGAAGTGTAAGTCAGCATTCTGTCTCTCTCCAGGCTTTCTTTTAATAAATTTTCAAAAGAGTCGTTCAATAAATGAGATTCGTAAAGAACAGAAACGGTTTCTTTTCCTCCGGAAATAATCTGATAGAAATTCTGAACAATTGGATTCAGCCTTTCAACAAAAGTTCTTCTTTTTTCGAAAATTTTAGTTCCGAATTTAGTGATCGGATCATCATAGATGTCTAATGAATCTTTATCCCAAACACGATTTTTAGCAAAATATTTTAATAAGGCATTTCTCTGCTGAACTGTTTTTTGATATTGAATTAAATCAAAAAGATACTCAGAATCGGTCTGGGAAATCATGGAGTCCAGAAATTTTCTTCTGCTTTCCCCGGAATCCGAAATTAAATTAGAATCATAAGGGGAAATCATTACACTCGGTAAATACCCGATATGATCTGCCATTCTATCATAGCTTTTGTCATTTTTTTTAATGACTTTTTTGGCTTCTTTAGGCTGAAGGATTTTGATGTTATCTTCACTGTCTTCACTCTGGATTTCAGCATCAATAGTGAAGAAATCTTCATCTTTCAGAATATTATTAAGATCGGTGTTTCCTAAAAAACTTTTACCTACGGAAAGATAATGCAAAGCATCCAGAATGTTGGTTTTTCCTACCCCGTTATTTCCCACAAAGCAATTGATTTGCGGAGAAAATTCAAACTTCTTTTCAGAGTGGTTTTTGAAATTGTACAAGGAAAGCTTCTTAATAATCATTCGTCAAAAATACTCCATTATTAGTAAAAATAAAAAAGGAAGTGCAGAGCAGGTTTCTACTCCGAATGAAAAATAGGCGTCACTTCTCTCATTTTCAGAAAAGTAAATAAAAATATAAGATATAATTCCCGACAGAAAAAATGCAGTGGCATAATGAGGTGCTAAATAAAAAATAGATAGAATAATGCTCACAAAAATCAGTAAATACGCAATGTACTTTGTATTCTGAACTCCGATCAACATGGGAAATGTCTGAACCTTATCCCGCTTCATATCCCTGATGTCAAAGGGTAGAACCAATGCCGTAATAAAAAATAAGCTGATAAAAAATATGGGAAAATTAAATTCAGGTAAAGTCAGCCAGCAATTGACCAAAGCCCAGACTAAACCTACATAGAACACCTTTAAAAGTGGAATCTTACGAATGTAAATATCGAGAAAAAAACTATTGTAAAGCAGTCCTAAAACAACAATTATAAACCATTTTACCAATCGTATTTCATTATGATTATGATAAATCAGAAAAGCACAGATAATTCCTGCAATACCATTTAAAATGAGAATTTTAAAAAAATGTTTGGTGTACTGGTACTTTGTATAAAGGTAACCGCTGAAATAGGTGATAAAAATTAAAGTAACACTTGGTAAACGGAATGTATTTTGCTCTTCCATGAAAAACACTGCAAAAAGAGTTCCCATTAAAGACACATACAATTGACTGTCAATGACGGATTTTTTCAGTATTTTTAAAAAGTTCATTGATCAAAAATAACATTTATGAAAAAAAAATCCAAGGTTTTTCTGCTTTTGCTTCTTCTTCTGAATTTTTCTGTTGCTTTTGCCCAGAAATATTACGACGAACAGTGGAAAAAAGTAACCGCAAATTCCCAGAAAGGCATTTACAAATCCAGTCTCCCTATCATTTTAGATATACAAAAACAGGCGATGAAAGAAAATAATATTGTACAGCTCATACAGTCTTTAAAAGGAGAATTCGGCATTGTGAACCGAACAATAGATGATGAGAAAAACGATTCTGTAAGCAAGCTTTTCAAAAAGCTGCAGGATATTCAGAAACAATTGAAAGGCGAGGATAAAATTGTATTTGAGGTATTATTGAATGGTTTCCTCATGGATTATTATAACGAACATTCTTGGGAAATTGGGAGCCGGACAAATATCAACTCTCAGGATACCTCAGAAATTGAAACCTGGAGCAAACTTGATTTTAAAAATTATTTGAATAAAAATTATCAGGATCTTGATCAGCAAAAAGCTGAAATGAGAAAAATTGCTCTGAAAAAATACGAGAATGTTTTTTCATATAACAATCATATTTCCTATTTCCCGACATTATGGGATTGGTATTCAGTGAAAAAAATAGATTTTCTTTCCAGTAATGATCTTTTTACCAAAAATGAACTGGATTTAAACCATATCATTGTTAATGGTATTTATGATGAATTAATTGCTCAGAATACAGGCAATTCCAAACTGTATTTCTTGCACAAAAAATTGCAGGACAATTGTAATTTTACTCGGTGCAAAGATAAGCTGCAGCAGCTGCAAACTCTGTTAAAATCTGAAGTTAGCGGTGATTATAAAGTATTAATTATAGATGATATTGTTGAGCAGTTAATCAATGAAAATAAACAAAAAGAAGCGCTTGAATTTTTGAATCAGGCTAAAACCCAATATCCAAAATCTCCATTTATTGATAATATTAAAAATAAGGAAAATCAAATTCTGAATCCTTCTTTGAATATTAAATATGAACAGCAGACACAAAGTAATAAGCCGGTTCATTTAGTGGCTGAATACAAAAATGTTTCTGCTTTTTCAATCAATATTTACGAAGTAAAAGATGATGTTACTTCTTTTTTACAGTATGCAAAAAATTCCTACGGAACCCCATTGAATAAAATTAAAAAAAATCTTGTCAGAAAAGAAGTATATGCATTAGATGATCCGAAAGACTTTAAAACACATAAAACATCATTGGAAATCAAACCTCTTCCTTCCGGGGTGTATGTTGCAGAATATGCTGTGACCGGAATTAGTAATAAGGATAGTGATGATGAAAAAGATTTTTATTTCCTGGTTTCAGACCATAAAATTATTTATCAGACAAAACAGAACGGAAATCCGTTAGCAGATGAATTGAAATTGGTTGATAGCGAGAACGGGCAACCTGTGATGAATGAAAACCTTACATTTTATGAATTTGTCACCAATAAAACTTTGACTAAAGTAGACGGTAAGACGGATGGGAAAGGTGTTTTCAAATTTCCGGTAACAACCAATAAAGAATATTACAGAACTTTTTTGATCAGACAGCCCAAAACAAATGATTTCCAGATTATGGAAATCTATGGAAATAGATCAGCTAATGTAACTGGCCAAAATAAAGATACGAAGCGTAATAGAGCTCAAATTTTTACTGATAGAGCTATTTACAGACCTGGGCAAACAGTTTATTTTAAAGTCATCAATATTCAGCGGGACAAAGAAATTGAATCTGTGATTGCCGGGTTGCAACAAAAAATTATCCTTACAGATACCAACGACCAGGAAATTTCTTCACAAAGCTTTACCACCAATGAATTTGGTTCGTATCACGGAAGTTTTATTCTTCCAAAAGGTAAGCTGAACGGAACATTCTACTTGAGGACATCAGAAAATGAAGGATATCGTAATTTCAGGGTTGAAGAATACAAAAGACCAAAGTTTGAAGTCACTTTTGATCCGGTAAAAGAAGAATATAAATATGGGCAGGTTATCGAACTGAAAGGTAAGGCGGCGATGTTTTCTGGAGTTGCTTTAAGCAATACAACGGTAAATTATGAAATTAGAAAACACAATATCCGTTGGAGATATTTTAGTTGGTATCCGCAGCAAGATGATAATGAAAATTCTATTTTGGGAGAAGCTAAAACCAATGATAGGGGAGAGTTTATCATTAAGCTAGATCTTAAAAAAGATGAAAAACTAGACGGAATTCAGGTTGATAACTATGAAATTAATGCTTCCGTAACGGATATTAATGGTGAAACGCAAACGGCAGATACAGAATTGAAGGTGGCATCGGTTTCTCATTATATTCAGGCTGAAGAAATCAAAAATGCTTTCTCCGGCGAAAATGTGAAAGTAAAAGTTGAACCCAAAAATTATAACGGGCAAATTCTTAAAAAATCGTATCAGATAAAACTGTCAAAGCTTCAGTCCCCTGACAGAATTTTTAGAAATAATTTTAATTCTGAAGTTCAGGATCTCCCGAAATTCTCAAAAGAAGAATTTATCGGTAAATTTCCACATGATCTGTATGATAAAAATGATAAACCAGAAAATTGGAAGTCTCAGGTAATCTCAACTAAAACAGAGTCATCTGAAAATTTAGATCTTGGAAAATTAGAAGAGGGAGATTATAAGCTTGAATTGTATAATATTGAGGGTAATGATACGATAAAAACCATCCAGAACTTTAGTATCTGGAACAAAAATTCTTTACAGGCCAATCAAAAGACATTTCTTACTGTTTTGGAGGCTAAAAAAGAATTTGTGAGAGGAGAAAAGGCTGTTTTGTATGCTTATTCTTCAATTCCTAATGCATTGGTGAATGTTTTTATTCAGGACGGATTGGGAAAAACAGTTTCAGAAGTTCAGCAGTTTAAAAATGGAATTGTAGAATACACGACAACAATTCCAAAAGATAAGAATATAAAAACTTTGAATGTGCAATTTCAGGTAGTTGCATTTAATGATGTTCAGACACAATCTGTCAATCTTGAAATAAAAGATACTGAGGAAAAAGAACTAAAAATAGAGACTGTCACTTTCAGAGATAAAATCCAGCCTAATTCTAAAGAAAAATGGGCTGTAAAAGTTTTAGGGAATGCTAAAGAAAAAATCAGTGCAGAACTATTAGCAAATATGTATGATATGTCGTTGGATCAATTTGCGGCTAATAAGTTTGACTGGTATCAGTTCTATACCGCGACTTCAATTGTGACTTCTTATGATATAAGACAATACCTTCGTCAAAAATATTATCAGAAAAGATTGGAATACTTTAACGGACAACAGGTAGAAGTTCCTGATTTTAACTGGTTTGATCCAAGTGTATTATGGATGAATGAACGGTTACTAGAAACAACTACAGGTTTGGTGAATCAGGAAGGAGTAAAAGCAGCGGCTTATACACCTCCTCCGCCACCAATGGGAGGAGCAAAAAGAAGTGTTGCAATGGTAAAAAAAGAAGCAACAGTTGATGATGCTATGATAGATGTGGTTCAGAATGTTGTTCCGGAACCTGTAAAAGCTCCAAAAACTGAGACATCCCCACAAACAGATTTGAGTAAAGTTCCAGTCCGTCAGAATCTAAATGAAACAGCCTTCTTCTACCCGGATTTAAAAACAGATTCTGAAGGAAATGTAAGCTTTGAATTCACCTCTCCGGAAGCATTGACAAAATGGAAATTAATGTTCCTTGCTCACACAAAAGATGCAAGAGCTGCTACATTGGAAAAAGAAGTGGTGACCCAGAAAGAATTTTCAGTAACGCCAAACTATCCAAGATTTTTAAGAGAAGGAGATGAGTTAAATCTTCAGGCTAAACTTTCAAATTTAACGAACAAAAAGCTCAATGGTTCTGCCCAGCTACAAATTCTTGATGCATTTACCAATGAAGATATATCGGACAAGTTTGGACTGAGTTCATTGACCGCAGTTTCAGGATATAATAAAGAGCAGGCTTTTTCATTAGATGAAAATGGAAATTCGGCTTTAACATGGAAAATAAAGGTTCCGAATAATGTTTCTTCAATCATTCTGAAAGTTGTGGCAAAAGCAGGTCAGTATTCCGACGGAGAGCAAAAAGCGATCGCAATTTTACCGAACAGAATGTTGGTTACGGATGCACTTCCGGTTTTTGTGAAAGAAGGAGAAACAAAAACATTTGAGCTGGAAAATCTTAAAAATGCAACTTCAACAACAATTTCCAATGTTTCAAATGCACTGGAACTGACAACCAATCCGATTTGGGAAATTATGTTTGCGCTTCCAAGTCTTAAAAATGATCAGAATAACTCTGCTGATGTGATCTTTAATAAATGGTTTGCCGATGTTTTAGCTTCTGAAATTTTCAAGGCAAATCCGAAACTGAAATCCGTCTTTGAAGAATATCAAAATAAAGGAATATTAAATTCAAATCTTGAGAAAAATCAGGAACTGAAACAATTGTTATTGGAAGAAACACCTTGGGTGTTGGAAAGTAAAAATGAAAGCGAGCAAATGCAGAAACTGGCTTTATTATTTGATGTCAATTCAATGAAGAATTCCATCAATCAGGATTGGGATGATTTCAAAAAACTTCAAAATCCAGATGGAGGTTTCTCATGGTATCAAGGATATCCAAGCTCTTACTCGACATCGTTGTATATTTTAAAAAACTTAGGGAAAATCAATGCATGGTTGAAGGGTAATGTGCAAAACTATCAAAATTCAGAACAGCAGGAGTTGGTAGGGAACTTAGTAAAATATGTAGATAATGAGATCAGCAAATATTGGGATGTAAAGAAAGGGGATGTTTGGAACAACTGGGCAATAGATTATCTGGATACTCGAAATTACTGGGAAAAACAATATCCGTTAAAAGGCAAAGGAGCAACATTAAAATCGTTAGTGAAGCAAAAAGCCAAAACGGCAAAAATCACAGATTTTACATTCTTCGGATTGCACAGAGCGGCTTTATTAATGAATAATTATGGTTTAAAAGATGTTTCTGATAAATTAATGACCTACCTTAAAGAAACTTCTGTAGACTCCAAAACTCAGGGAGTATACTGGAAACAGAATTTGGATGATTGGGGATGGTTTAGTTCAAAAGTGGTGAATCATGCAGGAGCTTTGGAAGCGTTCAATGCCTTAAAACCTAATGATCAGAAATTCATTGAAGACATGAAAATCTGGTTGATCACACAAAAAGAAGTGAATTCCTGGGGAAGCTCAAGAGGAACATCAGAAGTTATTTTCACCATCTTGAATTCAGGAAAATCATGGACGGGTACTGAAAGTGATAAAGCAACCGTTGTTTGGGGCGGAAAAGAATTGAAGCCGGAAACTCAGGCAACTGGATATGTGAAATCTTCCGTAAAAACGGATGTTTTGGATAAAAATTTGGCGACTGTCACTGTAACAAAACCCGGTCCTGGAATTGTTCAGGGAGGATTGTTCTGGCAATATTATGAAGATCTGGATAAAATAAAATCTTCTGAAAATTACATTTCGATTACCAAAGAATTATACCAAAAAATTAAAACGGTAAATGGTGAAGAGCTGCAGAAAATATCCCCTCAGACTCCATTAAAAGTAGGTGACAAAGTAACGGTAAGAATGATTCTGAATACAGATCGTCCGATGGAATTTATTCATATCAAAGACATGAGAGCGGCTGGATTTGAACCTGCAGATGTTTTATCGGGTTATCAGTGGAAGAATAATTTAGGATATTATCAGTCAACCAAAGATGCGTCCACAAATTTTTATATTCAATATATGCCAAAAGGGAAATATGTATTCGAATATGATTATGTTGCCAATGCATCCGGAAAGTTCTCAAATGGGATCACTACAATACAAAATTATTATGCACCGCAGATGAATGCACACACGAAAGGAACCAGTGTGATGATTTCAGAATAATACATTTGTTAAAATTAGTTGTAAATTAAAAGATTATTTAACATAATATTAAAAATTAAACATTTGTTTAGTTTGGAATGATTTTTGGCTTTAAAGAATCAGTAAAAAATAAATACAAAAAATATGAAATTTTCAAAAACAATTATTGCTGGGTTAATCATGTTTGTGGGAGCAAATACATTTGCTCAGAAGAAAGCTGAAAAGTTTGAGAAATTACAGATTGAAATGTTCCCAAAAGCAAAAGAAGGCTTTAAACAAGTTTACATCCAGTTGCCTGTTGCAAAAAATGAAAGCGATCTTAAAGTTGAGTTTTTTGTCGGAGTAGAAAAAATGTTGGACTGTAACAAACATTTCCTTATTGGAAAAATAAATAATCAGGATCTTCAAGGTTGGGGATACAATTATTATGAAGTAGATTCAAAAGGAGAAACAGGCGGAACATTGATGGCTTGTCCGGATCAAAAAAAGACAAAGAAATTTGTTTATCTTCAGCCGGAAACCGTAAGATACAACAGTAAATTACCGTTGGTTTTCTACGTTCCGAAAGATATGGAAGTTCGTTACAGAGTTCTTCGGCCGGATGTAATGAAGAAAGCTGTTCAAAGATAATTTAAATTAATTTTTTAATATAAGCTCCTTGCATTTTGTTAGGAGCTTTTGTTTATACTGACAGCACTTTTGTCATTTTGATACCAGCATAAATCTTTCATTTTATTCCGTTTTTATTTTTTAACAGAAGAAATCATCAAAAGCAAACTTCTGATTGATCATATTTCAAAAATCAGCATACACAATTCACCATTTATACTTTAAAATTATTATTCGCAATTATATGAATCGTAACGAATTAAATTCTTTTTAGCAAATGTGGAAAAATGATAAAAAAAAACTGATATATTTGTTTTTCAACAATTACATGAACTATGGAAAACGTATTTGATAGCAAAGATGCTCAGAATTATATTGATAGGATTAATAATCTTGTAGAAGACACTCACGGTCTTTGGGGAAGAATGACAGTTGATCAAATGTTGGCACATTGTTGTGTGTCTTATGAAATGGTTTATGAGCCGGAAAAACATAAAAAACCGGGAGCTATTGCAAAATTTATTTTGAAAAGATTTGTAAAGCCTAAAGTAGTGGGTGAAAAATCATATCCCAGAGATTCTCCAACCGCACCGCAGTTTATCATTAAAGGAAGAAAGAATTTTGAAGAGGAAAAGAAAAGACTGATTGGTTTTATTCAGAAAACCCAACAATTGGGAGCTTCTGCTTTTGACGGGAAAGAATCTCATTCTTTTGGTAAATTATCTTCTCAGGAATGGAACAATATGTTTGCAAAACATCTGAACCACCATTTATCACAATTCGGAGTGTAAGTATGATTGTTTTTGAGGATAATCGAAAATTATATTCAACTTAATATTAAAAAACACATGAAAAAAACTTTACTATTCCTCATTTTTGTTTCCAATTTTTTCTTTGCTCAAATGCCGGATATTTCATCGGTATGGCTGAATAACAGTAAGCCTTATCTGGGAACAATCGGAAATGACAAAGAAGCTATTAAACTGAAAATTAATATTTCAGAACAAAACAGAAAAAATGACCAGGAATATTTTGTTTCAGGATATTCTCTTGTAGATAAAACATATGCCAGATTTGAAGGCAAATTTACCATCACTAAATATAAAGATAGTAAAAAGAGTGGTACGGTGTACGGAACTTATGAGCTTGCTGAAGAAAATAAAGGAAAACATTCCGGGCTTTTTAAAGGCAAATTTATCTATACCTTCAAATGGAATAAAACGACCGAAAAAATTGAAGGACAGTATATTGAACTGATAGGTGACTGGAAGAGCTACGATGGAAGTCTGGATTTTAAAACCCGATTAAAAAATCAATAACCATGTTAAGAAGAATTTTAGCTGTGATAGCGGGAATTATGGTCGGTTCTGTCGGTATTTGGCTGATGGAAAGATTAGGACATTCCCTATATCCTTTTCCTGCAGATCTGAAGCCAGACAATATTGAAGGATTTAAAGCCTATGTTGGAAATTTACCTTTTATGGGTAAATTTATTGTTATTATTGGTTATGCTTTGGGAGCATTGCTTTCAGGATTTGTTGCTACAAAAGTGGCTAACAATGGCAAACCGGTGGCGGCAATTGTTTGTGGAGCCATCTTTCTGTTTTTTACTGTTTATAATATGATGGTTTTACCAACCCCGGTTTGGTTCTGGATATTGGGAATTGCAGTTTGGGGATTGGTTCTGGTAGGATATCGATTAGCTTTAAATAAAAATAAAGAATGAAACTAGGAGCATTTTCAGTAAGCTTAAGTGTAAAAGATCTGCAAAAATCAAAGGAGTTTTATGAAAAACTGGGCTTCAGCTCAATGGGCGGAAGTATGGAACATAATTATCTGGTTATGAAAAACGGAGATCATTTGATTGGCCTTTTCCAGGCAATGTTTGACGGTAATATGCTGACATTTAACCCGGGATGGGATCAGAATGCACAAAATCTGGAGGCTTTTGATGATGTCCGGGATATTCAGAAACATTTAAAAAGTAAGGGGATAGAATTGAGCAAAGAAGCGGATGAAACCACGGAAGGTCCTGAACATATTTTTCTTAAAGACCCTGATGGAAATATGATTTTAATTGATCAGCACCGATAACGATTGAACAAATATTGAAAAATAATTTAAAACAAAACCTTAACCAACTTAAAAATACATTATGGCGTCAGTAAACGTTTATTTAACATTTAATGGAAACTGTAGAGAAGCATTTGACTTTTATAAATCTGTTTTCGGTGGAGAATATCCTTATATAGGAACTTTCGGGGAAATGCCGTCAGAAGAAGGTAAAGAAATATCTGAAGAAGAAAAAAATAAAATTATGCACGTTGCTCTTCCGATCTCTAAAGAAACGGTTTTAATGGGAAGTGACACAGGTGGAGAATGGGCTTCTCACTATAAAGCAGGGAACAACTTCTCTATTTCCATCAATGCAGAATCCAAGGAAGAGGCAGATCAGTTATTTGCCGGATTATCAGAAGGCGGAATAGTGACTATGCCAATGGCAGACACATTTTGGGGAGCTTACTTCGGAATGTTTACCGATAAATTCGGGATCAATTGGATGGTAAATTATGATGATCCTGCGAAAATGCAGCAACACCCATAATATAAAATTCTAAAATAGAAATAGAAATACAAACCGACGGTAATAGCAGCTGTCGGTTTTCATTTTTATATACAATGCATTCCAAAAATTTCTAAATTTGAGTGTAAAGTTTCTGACTGATTTTAAACAGATGAGAAAATTTTCATAAAAAATATATTTTTCTTATTATTGATAATTAATATTGAATTTAATTAATCTGATAGATTTTAATAATTGAAAAATAAAAGGATGAGGATGTTTAAAATATTGGCAGTAAGCATTGGCTTGTTAGGAAGTATAGGTATATGCGCTCAAAAGAATGATATGGGAGCTTGGTATATGTATTTTGGAAACAACAAAATAAGTAAAAAACTGAACTGGCACAATGAGATCCAGTATAGAAATTTTGATGCCATTGGAGATCTGGAGCAGCTTTTAATACGAACAGGACTCGGATATGATTTAACGGAAAATAATAATAATGTTTTATTAGGATATGGTTTTATATTGAGCCAGCCTTACGTAAACGGAGAAAAAACGGAAAATATAGAACACCGTATTTTTCAGCAGTTTATTACGAAGCAGAAGTTCGGACGTTTTAATATTCAGCATCGTTACCGTTTAGAAGAACGTTTTTTGCAGGATGATTTCAGAATGAGGTTTCGATACTTATTAGGATTGAATATCCCGATCAATAATAAGGAAATGCTTCCGAAAACCTTTTATGGATCAGTGTATAATGAGATTTTCCTGCATTTTAACAGTCCTACCTTTGACAGAAACCGTGTGTATGGAGCTTTAGGATATGTTATTAATAAAAACATGAGAATAGAAGCAGGATATATGAATCAGATCCAGGAAAATCGTAATAGAGGGCAGATTCAGATCGGTTTTTATAACAATATTCCTTTTACAAAGAATTAGAAAAATTAAAAACAATAAACACTTATGCATTCAGGAAAAAGATTTGGAGCACTTGAATTTGCAGTTTGGACGAAGAGAAGCATTCTTGGTTTGGCTGTATTATCGACAATTCCCACCGTATTGTATTTTTTAGGATGTACTTTCCTTTCGTTTCCATGGCAGCCCATTGCGATTATGGGAACTGCTGTTGCTTTTATTGTAGGATTTAAAAACAATGCAAGCTACAGCCGTCTTTGGGAGGCAAGGCAGATTTATGGAGCAATCATCAATGATAGCAGAAGCTTTGGATATATTCTGAGAGATTCGCTTTCTGAAAAAAATCCGGGTAAAGTTAAAGAAATGTTTTTGCGTCATTATGCGTGGCTTACTGCCTTGCGTTTTCAGCTTCGTGAATCTAGGGCTTGGGAAAATATGAATACGGCCCAGTTTGATGAATACGCCCAAAAATATGATATTCCGGAAAAATTATCAAAACTGGAAGATGAACTTGAAAAATACCTTACTAAAGATGAGCTTCAATATATTCTAAGTAAGAAAAATAGAGCAACACAATTGATGGCAAAGCAGAGTGAAGTATTGTCACAAGCTTATAAGAACAGAGAGATCAATGACTTTCAGTGGACACAGATTAATCAGCAGCTGATAAAATTTACAGACAATCAGGGAAAAGCGGAGCGAATCAAAAACTTTCCGTATCCGAGAAATTTCTCTTCAATTACAACTTATCTCTTATTGCTGTTTATTGTTTTTGTGCCTTTCGGATTGCTGAAAGAATTTGATAAACTGGGTGATGGAACTATTGTAGAAGGATTTACCTTATGGTTTAATATTCCCTTTTCATTATTGGTGACCTGGTGTTTTCATACTCTGGATAGTGTAGGAGAAGCTTCCGTTAACCCTTTTGAAGGAAGTCCGAATGATGTCCCGATTACACAGATCAGCCGAACTATAGAAATTGATATGAGAGATATGCTGGATGAAAAAGACCTTCCTCTCCCAATTGCTCCGAAAAATAATATTGTACTTTAAGATAAACATCAGGGCAGCTGAAATTGAAAAATTAATATTCATAAAATAAATATAAATAAATGATTCACAATTATGTCATAATATCAATCGCGGTATTGTTGTCTGTGATGATATTGGTAATGATAGGGCAGAAACTGAAAGTAGCCTATCCTATATTTCTGGTCATTGCAGGGCTTTTAATAAGCCTTATTCCGGGAATGCCCCATATTGAAATAGAACCCGATTTGGTTTTCCTGATTTTTCTTCCTCCTATTTTATTTGAAGCCGCTTGGTTTACTTCTTGGCAGGATTTCCATAAATGGAGAAAGCAGATCTTTTCTATGGCTTTCGGATTGGTATTTCTAACTTCAATTGTGGTGGCTTATCTATCATCATCAATTATTCCCGGGCTTACTGTAGCCATGGGATTCTTGTTAGGGGGAGTTAATTCTCCGCCGGATGCTGTAGCCGCAACTTCAGTTTTAAAACACATGAAGATTCCAAAGAAAATTACAAGTATTCTGGAAGGAGAAAGCTTAATTAATGACGCTTCCAGTTTAATTGTATTTAAATTTGCTTTAGCCGCAGTCATTTCTGGGCAATTCATTTTTGGAGAAGCGGTAAAGGACTTTTTCACCATGGCAATTGGTGGAATTGCGATCGGAGTTGGATCAGGACTTCTCTTTGGGGCTTTACTCAGAATTATTCCTTCAAATTCAAATATTGATACTATTATTACCTTAATTGTTCCATACATCATGTATGTAGGAGCAGAACATTTCCATTTTTCGGGGGTACTGTCTGTAGTTGCTGGTGGATTGCTGATGTCTTATAATTCCCATTGCTATTTGAGCCATACTTCCAGAATTCAGTCGGGAAATGTCTGGAGTGTCCTTATCTTTTTAATGAATACCATTATTTTCATTCTCATCGGGCTGGAATTACCGGTTGTAGTGGAAGGAATGAAAGATTATACCATTTCTGAAGGTATTTTTTATAGTATTGTGATCGGAGGGGCAATCATCTTCACCAGAATTTTGTACAGTTATGCGGTTATGTATTTTCCGAGGCTTTGTTCGAAAGAATTGCGGCTGAAAGTTCCAAAACCCGATTGGCGGGAACCCTTCATTATTAGTTTTGCAGCGATGCGGGGAGTGGTTTCTTTGGCGGCAGCGTTGTCGATTCCGGCGTTTTTACCTAACGGGGAAGCCTTTCCGCACCGAAATATTATTCTTTTTGTCACTTTTGTAATTATATTGATTACTTTGGTTGGTCAAGGATTACTTCTTGCTCCAATTTTAAAATTTTTGAAAATAAGTGATGCGGGAAGCGAACTGCCGGAAGAAAAGCAGGAGGTGATTTTAATGAGAAAATTGAAAGAAACGGCTTTGCAAAAACTGGATAATGATTTCTCTGAATTAGCAGGAAAAAACAGTCTGGTACAACACCAAAAACATAAACTGGAAAATGAAATGATGATGATGGCAGATAAAGCACAATGTATGGCATCGACAGGAGATTATGTAACCGCAATGAACGAAAATAAAGACGTGATGCGGCAGATTATTCAGGCACAGAGAAACGAACTGCATCGATTAAAACGTGAAAAAATATTTGATGATCATGTCATGAGAACCATTGAAATGCAGCTTGATTTTGACGAAGCGAAAATTACGGGCTTTTCTCATGGATAATTAATACTAAATAACAAGACAATGAGTATCCCCATTATAGTTCAGTGCAAAGTAAAAGCTCCCGTTGAAAAAGTTTGGAAAGCTTTGACAGATCAGCATGAAATGAAATCCTGGTATTTTGATATTTCCGATTTTGAATTGGAAAAAGGAAAAACCTTTAATTTTTATGAGCCGGGAGAAGAAAAAAAATACCATCATCAAGGTAAAATTTTAGAAATAATTCCGGATAAAAAGTTAAAGCATACTTGGTCTTACCCGGAATTATCTGCAGGAATTACCGCTGTAACCTGGGAATTGAATCGGCAAGGTGAAGAAACGAATATCACACTTATCCATGATGATATTGATCAATTGAAAGAATTAGGAGACAATTTTTCCAGAGAAGCATTTGCAGAGGGCTGGAACGGAATTCTCAAACAAAGCTTAAAACCTTATTTGGAAAGCTAATATGTCGAAATATAAAGCGCTTCGTCCGATATTATGGACAGAAAACCTGGATGATACCATTGGTTTTTATACTCAGATTCTAGGGAAGATTTGAAGACAAAAACCACAATCTGTTACGAAATTGAAACTTTTGACTGGGAAATGAGAGAATTTGCGATATATGACAATAATGGATATATATTACAATTTGGTCAACATATTGATGAAATTAGCAAAGAGGAATAAATTTTGCTATTTTTGGGGGAAATATTTAGAAATTCAATGAAAAAGAATATCATAGCAGGCTTTGCTGCAATTTTGTTATTGGCTTCATGTAATAAAGATGAAAAAATCTTAAGTACTTTGAGTGATTATAACAATTCTATGGAAGCAAAAGGATATCATTTTGGTGATAAACTTACGCTTCCAAAAGAAGTTACGGATAATGCAGAAAGCATTACGGTGAGCTTTGGAGATAAAGAAACTTCAGATTTAACGATAGACCCGAAATTTTTTACTTTAGGGGATAATGCGGTTACTTTCAACATAAAAAAGAAAGGTGGAGAAACCCTTAATCAAGATGCTACTATTAATGTATTTGCAAAAAGTCCTGAAAAAAATATTGCCTACCAAATTGTAGCGGAATATCCTCACGATCCCAAAAATTTTGTACAGGGTTTTCAGATCGAAGGCAATACAATTTATGAAAGCGACGGTCAGAACGGCTCTTCTCAGATTTTAAAATACACTCTGGGAACAACAACCCCTCTTGCTTCCACAAAACAGGCTCAGGAAGATTTTTCTGAGGGCAGCACAATTGTGGGCGACAAAGTATATCAGCTGACCTGGCAAAGCAAAAAAGGATATATTTATGATAAAAGCTCTTTAAAATTATTAAAAGAATTTGCTTATCCAAATGTATTCGGAGAAGGTTGGGGATTAACTTATGATGGTAAAAACCTGATCGCTTCTGACGGAAGTAAGCTTTTATACTTCTTAGATCCGAATGATCCTTCCAAATTGATAAAATATATTGCTGTTGCTGGAAGCTCTCAGGCTTATGATCAGCTGAATGAACTTGAATATCACAACGGATTTATCTATGCAAATGTTTGGCAAAAGCCAATTATCTTAAAGATTAATCCTGAAAACGGGGAAGTTGTAGGAAAATTCGATTTTACAGATATTGCTAAACAAAATACAAAAGGAAGTGATGATGTATTGAACGGAATTACTTTCAAAGGAGATAATATGTTGGTAACCGGTAAAAACTGGTCGAAAATTTATGAGGTAGCAATTAAAGAATAAACAGTAAGTTTTTCAGCATAAAAAGATAGCGTTCCTTTGGAGCGCTTTTTTAATAATAGAAAAACACTATTTTTGAACAAAGATTAAAAATTCTATGAAAAGAAATCTATTGATCTGTTTTACATCGATGATATTTCTGATGTCTTGTAACAATAAAGAACAGCTGCTGACTTCTTTAAAAAGATATAATGATTCTATGGAATCGAAAGGGTATCATTTTGGAGATCACTTGATGCTTCCGAAAGAAATTACAGATAAGGCGGAAACTATTACAATAAGTTTTGGAGATAAGGAAACATCAAATTTGAAAATTGACCCTCAGTTTTTTGGATTAGGAAATAATGACGTTACTTTTGTTATTAAGACTAAAGGTGGCGAAACTTTGAATCAGGATGCTACTATCAATGTTTTGGCGGCTATTCCGGAAAAAACTATTTCCTACGAAATCGTGGCAGACTATCCGCATGATGAGAATAATTTTGTCGAAGGATTTCTTTTAGAGGGAAATATGGTGTACGAAAGTGACGGTCTTGAAGGTTCTTCCCAGCTTATAAAATACACTTTAGGTAATAAAACACCGACAGTCACCGAGAAGCAGGCAGACAAGATTTTTTCTGAAGGCTGTGCTGTTGTTGGAGAAAAGATTTACCAGCTTACCTATCAGAACAGACTGGGATTTATTTATGATAAAAACACCTTTAAAAAGATTTCTGAATTCCCACTGCCAAATGCTCTTGCTGAAGGATGGGGACTTACCTATGACGGGAAAAATCTTATAGCAACAGACGGTTCTAGCAACCTGTATTTTCTTGATGTGAATGATCCTTCAAAAGTAATAAAAACAGTTTCGGTTGCCGGTAATAAAGAAGTTTATGATAAACTTAACGAACTTGAGTACCATAACGGTTTTATCTATTCCAATATTTGGTTTAAGCCTCTAGTTTTAAAGATTGATCCTAGTACAGGGCAGGTTGTTGATAAATTTGATTTTACCAAAACTACAGAAGAAAATATGGCGGGAAATACAGAACATGTATTGAACGGAATTGCCTTTAAAGGAGAAAATATGCTGATTACAGGTAAAAACTGGTCAAAAATATATGAAGTAAAAATCAAAAATTAAATATAAAATGATTCCAGTACCTTTGGCAATCTTTTTAAGTTAGATTTTTTAAGTATATTGACCTTATAAAAAAAACTGAGTGAAGTTTTTACGCCTTATAATATTTTTTTTGTTCTGTTCGCTGTCTGCACAGAAAATCATTCCTTTAGATAGTTTGAAACTCAAGGAAGCAGGAGATATGCTTGCCGATGATTACGGGAACCTGTATATTTATAAAAACAAGGACTTCAGTTTTACAAAATACGATTCTACCGGAAAGCAGATCGGGAAAATGATGCTTACTGTGCCATTTAAACCCCAAAATGTTCAGAACCCTTTGAGTGTGGCTCTGTTTTCTGAAAACGCTCAGGAATTGAAATTTGTAGATCAGAACTTAAATGAAATACAACGGGTAGACTTTAAGCAGAAATTCAGTTTTATAAAATACGCTTATGCAGAAGATTTGCAGCAAATCTGGCTGATGGATGAAAGTATGAAGCGTCTTCTTCAGTATAATTTCAGAAACGAAACAACGATCAATTCTTATCCTTTCGATGTTAATTTTGATGATCTTATTGATCTTTTAGTATATGATAATAAGGTATATGTTCTGACTAAAAAACAATTCAGAGTGTTTACGCTCAAATTTGAAAAGCTCTTTGAAGCTGAGGTAGAAAACGGGAAGCGTTTCAGGAGAGAAAATGATATGATCTTGGTAATCACTAAAAATACAATTTTAAGGTATATTCCGGGTAAAGAATTAATTAAGATTTTTGATGATCCTGATGCACAAATTGTGGATAAAAACACGCTTGCTTATTTTGAAATCAAAGCCAACAAACTTTATCTTTACACCCTTGAAAATAACAAGGAAACCAAACCTCCGGCAGAACCGGAACCTACACCGAAGGACAGCAAAAATCCGGAGGAACATGAAGAGAAAAAAGAACAGCCTGATTTAATTAAGCTTATGGAAGAGGTTTCGGAAGTTCAGTCATTGGGAGTGGATAATTTATAATCATCAGTTAAATAATATACAAGGATGCATATTGCAGTTACAGGAAATATTGGAGCCGGAAAAACAACTTTAACTACAATGTTGTCTAAACATTACGGTTGGGATGCTCAGTTTGAAGATGTGGATCATAATCCTTATTTGGAAGATTTTTATGCCGATATGAGCAAATGGAGCTTTGCTTTGCAGATTTATTTTTTAGGAAGCAGATTCCGTCAGGTAAAAGAAATCAGAGAAAGCGGTAAAAACATTATTCAGGATCGTACAATCTATGAAGATGCTCATATTTTTGCAGAAAACCTGAATGATATGAATTTACTATCAGACAGGGATTTTAACAACTATGCTTCAGTATTTAATCTGATGAAGACCTTTGTTTCTGCTCCGGATTTACTTATTTATTTAAAATCTGATGTTCCGAATCTGGTAAAAAAGATCTATAAAAGAGGAAGAGAATATGAAGCGTCCATCAGTATAGAATACCTGTCAAAACTAAATCAGAAATACGAAAAATGGATCTCTAATTATACAGAAGGAAAACTTCTTGTAATAGAAGTTGATGATTTGGATTTTGTTGAAAAACCTGAAGATTTTGGCTTTATTTTAGAAAAAATAGAGGCTGAACTGAATGGCTTATTTTAAAAAAGTAACATCATAAACCAGAAAGATGATTAAGATTCTACATAACGGAAACTGTTCAAAATCAAATGCGGCGTTGGAATATTTAATGGAAAATAATATCCCGTTTGAAATGATTGATATTATCAAAGATCCGTTAAGTGTTTTGGAAATAAAAACAGTTTTGAGGAAGCTGGGAAAAGATGTTTCTTATATTATACGGGCAACAGATAAATTGTATACGGATAATTTTGTTGGTAAGCAGCTTTCTGACGATGCCTGGATTGAGGTTTTATCAGGAAACCCGTCCCTGATTCAGCGACCTATTTTGATAAAAGGCTCTGTAGCTATATTGGGGAGACCTATTGAAAATATAAAAAGTTTTTTAGAGAACAAATAGTTCAATATTATATCAAACAAAAGTCAGCGTTATGCTGACTTTCTATTTTTACAGTAAGATTACTCCTTCTATTCTTGCTACTTCTTTGTAAATAGAAACCACCTGTTCTGCATCCAATACAAATGCATTAATATTGCAGGCAGTGTATTTTCCGTTTTTGCTTTCACGGTTCCCTAATGTGAATTTGATACCGTCAAAAACCCTGTATATTTCCGTAAGTTTCGCCTGATCTGTGGGAATAATAAATTTGAATAAATAATCTTCCGGAAAATCGTGGTGATCCTCCAGTTTAGCCTTCAACGAATTATAAAATTCTTCCGGGCTTGCATGTTGATTTCCTTGTAATATATCCATCTGCAGTTATAAAGTATATATAAATATAGGGATTTTTTTTCTATTTACCAAGCGGTCCTAATAGGGATTTGGAGTTTTGAATTTCATAATCTTCTATAATGTTGAACATTCCGTTTACCAATTGTTCAGAAGCTAATGTGCTCAATCCTCCTGCGTTCACGTTGGATTGGTTGCCTCCTAACAGACTTCCCAGTAGGTTACTTCCTGATAAGGCTGTATTAATGGTTTTTACAATTCCGTATTTGTTAAGCTCTTCTTCTACTTTAGGAGAAATAGCAGCAATAAGTTGCTGAGAGGTCTTTTCCTTTAAAATAAGGGTTGCTGTACCTTTCTCACCCTGAATAATTCTTGTGACATCCTGAGCGTTTAAACTGTGAACAGCGCTTTGAAGAATAGGTTTTGAGATATTCACGGTATATACAGCTGCATCGGCAATATATTCTCTTTCTTTTTTTACTAACGAAGGGGCTATTTTCTCCAGTGTTGAGTTGATATCTCTTAATTCCTTAGGTAAAGCTTTGTCTACAAGGTTGTTTTGAAGAAAAGTATCCCTGTTTCCATAGACCAGCGCACCCTTATCAATCCCCTTTAACAATATATTTTTGATGATTGATAATCCTAAATCACTTGTTGCCATAGAAGTACAGGAGTGGGTAATCGATGATATGATTACTCCTGTTCCGATTATTAAACTCGCGGCAATAATGTACTTTTTCATGAATTTTTATAATTATTCTTAGTGTTTCGCAAATACTGCACCAAAGGTAGATATTTAACAAAAAATAACAGTATATATTGTGTCTCTAATCCAATAATTTTCTTAAAGCTTAAAAAAGAAGCATTGATAGCTGTTTTTAGGTGGTTTTTAGTGGTTTTTAGTTTTTTTAGAGATGTGAATAATTTAATTATATCTATTTTTTTTAATTATAATTTCAATAATTTAATATTTTTTTTAATTTTTTATTTAATCTATATGGTTTAATATTATTTTTTAATTAACTTTAACATTGTTTAAGATATTTTTTTACTTTTGACTAATGTCTTTTTTTGAGAATAAAGAATTTCCCATAAAAGGACCAGAAAACTGAAAAGTTTTTATCCAGACTTGATTGTACGAATAAAATTAAACTATATGAAACAACGTGATTTAAAGTATTCATGTCTCATTGCTGTTCTATACTTTGGTATGAACGTCAATGCGCAGGTTACTCCTAAGGACTCTGTGGTTAAGGAACAGAAAATTGAGGAGGTGGTAATGATTGGATATGGTAGTAGAAAGAAAGTTGATAACACAACATCTATTAGTTCAATTAATGCTGATGAGGTAACAAAAACAAAAGTTTTAAATGCATCTCAGGCTATTCAAGGAAAAGCAGCAGGGGTGCAGGTGACAGCATCTGATGCTCCAGGTTCTACACCGACAGTAATGATTAGAGGTTTAGGTACTGTATTAGGTGGTAGAACACCATTATATGTTGTGGATGGTATGTTTACAGATAATATCAATAACATCAATTCCAATGATATATTAACTTATGACATATTGAAAGATGCTTCTGCATTAGCTATTTATGGTAACAGAGCTGCAAATGGTGTTATTATTATTACAACTAAAAGTGGTAAAGGTAAACTAAATGTTTCTTATGATGGTCTAATTGGAATTAGAACTCCTTTAAAAACCATCAAAATGGCAAACGCTTCTGAATTTGCTAATTATAATAATGCAGGAAAATCAAGTAAATATTTAAATCCAAATCAGCCATATAATACAGATTGGTTTAAAGAAATAACAAGAACTGGGATTTATAATCAGCATAATGTTTCTATTTCTGGTTCTTCAGAGGTGGCAAAATATTTTTTAAGCTTGGGAAATTATGAAGAAGAGTCAATACTTAAAGGAACTGATTATAACAGAACTACAGTAAGAACAAATAATGAGTTCAAGATTACTAAAAAAATTAGACTTGCACAGACTTTAAGTGCTACTTTTACAAATGATACGCCTAAATCATTCGGTGTCTTTACAAGCGCATATAAGCAGTCACCATTAGTTCCTGTTTATTATCCAAATGGAAAGTATGGACAGCCTATTTATGATACTAATGGTAATATCAGCTATGTAGGTGGTAGGTTCAATGATGTAGGTAACCCTGTGATGCAGCTGGCTTATGATAATCAGAAAGGAAAGAATTTTTTATTACAAGGTGGATTGAAATTAGATATTGATGTTATTAAAGATTTAAAGTTTACATCTCAGTTTAGTGGAGAGTATAATAATTATAAATATTATAATTTCGTAAACTCTAAAGCTTTTTGGCTAGATAGTGATCCGATGAGAGTGGACAGTCAATATTCATCGACATCACCATTAACAAGATTGACGAATAAAAATCAAAATTATTATAACTGGTTACTTAATAATTATCTGACTTATACTAAGAAAGTAGGAAATCATGATATTGAGATTGTAGCAGGTACAGAAACTTCTGTAATGAATGGTGTTGAAACTTTAATAATCAATAGAAAGAATGTGCCTGTGTCTCAGGATTATTGGGATCTTAGTGGAGTTGATTATTACGGTAATTTATATAGTGATAATAGTACTAAAGCTATAGAATCGATCAAGGGAAATAGAAATACTACTACTTCTTATTTTGGTAGACTACAATACAAATTTATGAACCGTTACTTATTAAGTGGAACTGTTAGAAGAGATGGATCTTCTCAATTTGCTGAAGGTCATAAATGGGGAACATTCCCTTCTTTTGGTGCAGGTTGGATTGTATCGGAAGAAAGCTTTATGAAAGATGGTTTCTTTAATATGTTAAAACTTAGAGGAGGATGGGGTAAATTAGGTAATCAAAGGGTGCCTTTAAATTACTTACCTCTTTCATCAGGTGCTACTTATAATTATGGATTTGGTTCTTCACCAGTAAGCAATGGTGTTACTGTCAATCAGGGATATGATCCCGATTTAGGTTGGGAAGTTACTGAAGAAACATCTTTAGGATTAGATTTTGGAATCTTAAATAATAGACTAACAGGTACTTTCGATGTTTATAATAGAAAAACTAATAATCTTATTTTAGGAGTAGTACCATATTTGGCAACAGGTATTGCAGATGTGAATTATTCACACATGGGTAGTGTTGTAAATAAAGGAGCTGAAGTTAGCCTTAATTGGGCAGATAAAGTAGGAGAAGATTTTTCATACTCAATTGGAGCAAATTATTCTTATAATAAAAATAGACTTGCTAGTATTGATTTATCGAAACCAGTTTCACAAATTGTAGGAGGAAATCTAGGAAACGGTATAGATACTAAATTGTTTAATGCATCTTCAGTAGGTTACGCTTTAGGAAGTTTCTATCTATATGAAGTGGATGGATATGATGCACAAGGTAATTTGAAATTTAAAGATTTAAATGGTAATGGTGTTACAGATGGTGGTGATAGACGTTTCTTTGATTCTTATATCCCAAAATCGACGCTAGGAGTGAATATTTCTATGGCTTATAAAAATTGGGACTTTGCCCTAAATGGTTATGGTGCCTTCGGATTTAAGGTATACAATGGAAAAAAAGCGCAAAGAAATGGTGGTGAAAATGTAGAGGCTTCTGTTGCTAATGATTTTTGGACATCAACAAATACTAATGCTGCAAACCCTGTAAACCCATCAAATATTCCAGTTGCTTCTAATTTTTATTTAGAAAGTGGAGATTACTTCAGAATTAATAATATCTCGGTTGGTTATACATTTAAGAATGTAACAGATTATATGAAATCTATCAAACTTTATGTAAGTGCGATTAATCCTATAGTTTTCCAAAAATATTCAGGATATTCTTCAGAATTATCAGGCTATAACCCTGCAGATACTACGGCAGAGGGGGATCCATATAAGCGTGCAGGGATAGAGCTAGATGCTTATCCTACATTAAGATCTTTTGTATTTGGTGTTAACCTAAACTTTTAAAAAATGAATAAGAAATATATCGTAGCAGCGGCTTTATTAATTTTGGGAGCTGTTAATCAAAGTTGTAGTAATGATTTTATTGATGTTTCGCCTACAGAAAAAATTCCAGAATCTGCATTAGGAGAAATTTATAATAATAATGAAGGGGCAAATAGTTTAGTTACTGCTATTTATGCTAAATTTTTAGATTGGAATATGAGTACCTTTGCTTGGATTGGAGTTACATCTATCGTTTCAGATGATGCAGATAAGGGGTCAAGTAGTAGTGATTCTGGTTCAGATAAAGATATCTTGGACGCGCTGAATTTTACTCCAGCAACTCCGTCATTTAAAGAATTGTTCGCTTCTAATTATCAGGGTATTAATAGATGTAATCAGGCATTGAAATATCTTCCTCAATTAGATAAGGCTGATCCAGAATTGCGTAAGCGACTAACTGGAGAAGCTAAGTTTTTAAGAGCGTTTATGTATTTCACTTTAGTTAGATCATTTGGAGGTGTTCCTTTGGTAGATCATGTACCTGTTACTGGTGTTGAAGCTGATAAGTTAATGACACTTACAAGAAAAAGTAAAGCAGAAATTTATGCTTTTATCGAGCAAGACCTTAAAGATGCAATAGCATCTCTTCCAGATAGATCAACTTATGGAGCTGCTGATAAAGGGAGAGCATCAGTTGGTGCAGCTCATGCACTTTTGGCAAAAGTTTATTTATATCAGAAAAAATGGCAATTAGCTTTAGACGAATGTAACTTAGTAACAGGTTATTCATTAACCACTAATTTCCAGGATATTTATAAAGTTTCTGGAGAAAATAATGATGAATCCATTTTCGAAATTAATGGAACAGGAGGAACAGCAGGTCGAGCAATTCAACAATACAGTCAAGTACAAGGAGCTAGGGGTACTACTGGTTGGGGATGGGGATTTGCTACACCAACACAAGGTCTGTATGATGCTTATTCTGCTACTGATAGTAGAAGAGATGTTACAATTATTCATAGAGATATGACTTTATATGATGGATATTATGTAGGTCCAAATACTGAAAATAAATTTTATAATTATAAAGCATATTCTTCCAATTATAGAGACCAAGCTTCTACAGATGTAAATATTCGTTATTTAAGATATGCTGAAGTATTGCTGATCAAAGCTGAAGCGATGAACGAATTAGGTCAAACTTCTGCAGCTATACCTTTTTTAAACCAAGTAAGAAATAGAGCAAATATTGGAAATACTCCAGCTTCTTCTCAAGCTGATGTAAGAGCTGATATTTGGAAACAAAGAAGATTAGAGCTTGCTTTTGAGCATGATAGATGGTTTGACTTAGTAAGAACAGGCGAAGCTCAAGCAGCGATGGCTGCGGATGGAGGTAAGATATTTAAGGTTGGAACTCATGAGTTGTTCCCATTACCACAGGATTTTATCGCTGAAGCTGGTGGATTATCAGCTCAAAACCCTGGTTACTAATAATTATTGATAAACTTTAGAGGAGAATGAAAGTTCTCCTCTTCTTTTATATTCCAATAAAAAATGATACAATGAAAAGGATACTATTACCAATCATTGCAGCATCACTATTTGCCGTTTCCTGCAAGAATTCTCAAAATGCCAAACAAGAAGTTTCAAAAATTGAGACTGTAAAAAGCAATATTACCGATGAAGAACTCATGAACAGAGTTCAGAAAGATGCGCTGAAATATTTTTGGGATTATGCGGAGCCCAATTCAATGCTGGGAAGAGAGCGTTATCACGAAGACAATATCTATCCGGATAATGATAAACATGTTGTAACAACAGGTGGATCAGGATTTGGTTTAGCAACAATATTGGTTGGAGTTGAACGAGGCTTTGTTCCTAGAAAAGATGCTGTAAAGCGATTGACAACCATGATGGATTTTCTTGCAAAAGCAGACCGTCACAAGGGTGCTTGGTCACACTGGATCAATGGCGAAACTGGAAAAACGGTTCCCTTTGGAAAAAAAGATAACGGCGGAGATTTGGTGGAAACAGCGTTTTTAACTTCAGGAATTTTAATGGTCCGTGAATACTTTAAAAACGGAAATGCAGAAGAAAAAGCTCTTGCTAAAAAATGTGATGAGCTTTGGAAAGGAATTCAGTGGAACTGGTATACAAAAGGCGGTGAAAAAGTCCTTTACTGGCATTGGTCGCCGGAATACCAGTGGGAAATGAATTTTCCGCTTCAAGGATACAATGAATGCTTGATTACATATATTTTAGCGGCTTCATCACCCACTTATTCTATTGATGCGGAGACGTATTACAAAGGCTGGACAAGAAACGGAACCTATCTTTCAGATAAAGAAAAATATGGACTTCCGATGTATGTAAAGCATAATGGAGCAGAAGAATATGGCGGACCGTTATTTTGGTCGCAATATTCTTATATCGGCTTGGATCCTACGAACTTGTCGGATAAATTGATTAAAAATTATTTTGATTTAAATAAAAATCAGGTACTCATAGATTATAAATACTGTGTTGAAAATCCGAAAGGCTGGAAAGGATATGGACCAAATTATTGGGGATTAACAGCAGGTTATTCAAGAAATGAGGATGGAAGTGTAGGCTACGATGCGCACTTTCCACAAAATGATCGAGGGGTAATCACTCCGACAGCGGCTTTGAGCAGCTTTCCATATTCGCCAAAAGAATCTATGGATTTCCTGAGATTTATTTATACACAGAAACCGGAATTTATTGGTTCTGCGGGTCCTTACGATGCGACTTCCATTAATTATGATAATTGGACAACGCCAAGATATTTAGCAATCGATCAGGGGACTATTGCTCCGATGATTGAAAACTACAGAACAGGATTTTTATGGAAACTATTCATGAATGCTCCTGAAATACAGCAAGGATTAAAGAAATTAAGTTTCAAATCTGAAAAGTATAATATTAAATAATAATTTTTTAGAGGATTAATGTCACTTTAATGAAGGTTAATTACAGCTAAACAAAAACCTGAAATAGTAAAATGAAATTAAAACTAAACTATTTACCACTCTTACTTTTGCCATTATCATTGAGTGTCAGTGCTCAGGAAATCAAGGCAGAATTAAATAAAGAAATTAAAAGACAGGAAAAGATTTCTTACATTCTTGATTATCCCCAAAAAGTAAAAGGAAACGTTCCGTTGATTGTATTTCTTCATGGTTCAGGGGAAAGAGGAAATAACTTAGAGCTTGTAAAAGCGCACAGTCCGTTTACCTATAAAGATCTGATAAAGGAACCTGTAGCGATTTTAGCCCCTCAATGCCCGGAAAATACATGGTGGGATACGGTGACCGTTTATCATTTGATTAAAGAAATTCAGAAAAAGTATAAGATAGACGCATCTAGAATTTACCTTACTGGTCTTTCGATGGGAGGTTGGGGAACGTTGAAACTCGCAATGGAACATCCAGAGATGTTTGCTGCGGTAGTTTCGGTCTGTGCACCTACAGATCGGGTGATGTATGCAAATATTGATCAGTACAAGAATTTAAATATGAAAATTTTTCATGGCGGAATGGATGATGTTGTTTTACCTGAAAATGCATTCAATTTTTATCAAAAGCTTCATCCGGTTAATCCTTCTGCAGAATTGACAATCTTTCCGAATGACAACCATAATTCTTGGGATTCAACGTATTCTAATCCTCAATTGTATGAATGGATGCTGTCAAAAAAGAAAAATAATTGATTTTAAATTAATTATTAAAAAATAAAGCAAAAAATAGAACTATAATTAAAGAAGATAGATTTATGAAAAAGTTAATTGTAATTGCCACCTTAGCATTGGCACCTGTGTTTTCGGCGCAGGAAATGGTAACGAAGCCTGTTCAGTCTTATCAGACGGCTCAATATCAGTCTAAAAAGAAAGCCTTTGTAGACAATCTTTTATCTAAAATGACATTAGACGAAAAAATAGGTCAGTTAAACTTACCAAGTTCAGGTGATTTTACGACAGGGTTGGCTAAAAGCTCAGATATTGGGAAAAAAGTTGAGATGGGCTTAGTTGGTGGACTATTTAATATAAAAGGAGCTGAAAAAATCAGAGCCGTTCAGAAAGTGGCTGTGGAAAACAGCCGTCTGAAAATTCCTTTGATTTTTGGAATGGATGTTATTCACGGGTATGAAACGACATTCCCGATTCCGTTAGGGTTAGCAGCTTCCTGGGATATGAATTTGGTTCAGCAGTCAGCAAGAGTTGCAGCAAGAGAAGCTTCTGCTGATGGGATTAACTGGACGTTCTCTCCCATGGTAGATATTTCTCGTGAACCAAGATGGGGAAGAGTTTCTGAAGGTTCTGGTGAAGATCCGTATTTAGGAAGTGAGATTGCTAAAAATATGGTATATGGTTACCAGGGGAAAGATCTTTCCATAGGGAATACCATTTTAGCTTGTGTAAAACATTTTGCATTGTACGGAGCAGGTGAAGCAGGAAGAGATTACAATACGGTAGATATGAGCCACGTGAGAATGTTCAACGAATATTTTCCCCCTTACAAAGCGGCGGTTGATGCTGGTGTAGCTTCTGTGATGGCTTCCTTTAACGAAGTTGACGGAATTCCGGCAACAGGAAATAAATGGCTGCAAACAGATGTTTTAAGAAATCAATGGAAGTTCAAAGGCTTTGTAGTTACCGATTATACAGGAATCAACGAAATGGTGGATCACGGAATGGGAGATCTTCAGCAGGTTTCGGCTTTGGCTCTGAAAGCAGGTGTTGATATGGATATGGTAGGAGAAGGATTTTTAACAACATTAAAAAAATCTTTATCAGAAGGGAAAGTTACCCAGGCTGAAATCGATATGGCAGCAAGAAGAATCCTTGAGGCTAAATATGATTTAGGTTTATTTGATGATCCTTACAAATACGGAAGTGCAAAATTAGCGGAAAAAGAAGTTTACAACTTAGAAAACCGTAATATCGCAAGAAGTACCGCTGCTCAGTCGATGGTATTGATGAAAAACGAAAATCAGGTACTGCCTTTGAAAAAATCAGGTACTGTTGCAGTAATAGGACCATTGGTAAACAATTCTATGAATATGGCGGGAACCTGGAGTGTAGCTACAAAACATGCGATTTCAGTTAATTTAATGCAAGGTTTGCAGGCGAACTATGGTAAAGAGGTGAAATTCCTTTCTGCAAAAGGAGCAAACATTGATTATGATGCAAAATTGGAAGATATCTACGCTGCTCATGGTAAGAAAACCGATAGAGATAACCGTTCAAAAGAGGAATTATTGAAAGAAGCGGTAGATGTAGCTAAAAAAGCAGATGTTATTGTTTTAGCAATCGGAGAATCTGCCGAAATGAGTGGAGAATCTTCTTCAAGAACAGAAATTACGATTCCTCAGTCTCAGGTAGATTTATTGAATGAATTGAAAAAGACAGGGAAGCCAATTGCAATGGTGCTTTTCACAGGTCGTCCTTTAGCTTTAACGAATGTAAAAGATACACCTGATGCAATCTTGAACGCTTGGTTTGCAGGTTCAGAAGCCGGAAATGCAATTGCAGACGTTCTTTTCGGAAAAGTAAATCCTTCAGGAAAGTTGCCAATGACCTTCCCGAGAAGCTTGGGACAGGTTCCGATTTATTACAATGCTAAAAATACAGGTCGCCCATTAGATCAGACATTGGTTGATAAATGCGAATATCAGAGATTCCGTTCAAATTATATGGATGAATGTAATACTCCGTTGTATCCGTTTGGTTACGGATTGAGTTATACAAAATTCAATTATTCTGATATGACAGTTTCCAATGCAAATCCGAAAGGAAACCAGACGATCCAGGCTTCGGTTACCATAACCAACTCAGGAAACTATGATGGTGCAGAAGTTGTTCAATTATATATCAGAGACATGGTGGGAAGTATTACAAGACCGGTAAAAGAACTGAAAGGCTTCCAGAAAGTGATGTTGAAAAAAGGAGAATCAAAAAAGATCACTTTCGATATTACTCCGGAAAGCTTGAAATTCTATAACGGAGATTTAAAATACGATTGGGAATCCGGAGAATTTGATATCATGATCGGTACAAACTCTTCCGATGTAAAACACTCAAAAATCAACTGGACAAAATAAATGGTATAAGCCGCTCAATTTGAGCGGCTTTTTTTGTAATTTAGAAAGAAATAAACTGATACCCTGTTTTGGCATAAATTTTACCAAACAATAAACTTAATATTTAAAAACATGAAAAAAACAATTGTATTCAGTACCATGTTCCTTACTTCTATGGTTTTTGCACAAAAAGCTCCGGTTGTAGGAGGTGATAAAGATGTTCACGGTTGCAAAGGTTCTGCGGGCTATACCTATTCACAGCTCAAAAATGATTGTGTAAGGGTTTTCGAACAGAAAATTAAATTAAAGGAAGTAGGCTCAGACAAAAGTTATACTACAATGACGGCAGTTATCTTTAGTAAAGACATGAAAAGAGCTGAGGTGTTTATTCCGGAAGCAAGTGCGAAAAGTATTATTCTTGACAGGCAGGGCAAAGCAAAGCTTTGGAAAAGCGGAAGTCATATAAAAGATACTTACACCTTAGTTCCCTATAAAAAAGCAGGGTATCAGATTAAGAAAAATGAGGTTGTAATTTTTCAGTAATTCAATTAAAATTATAAAAAAGCCATTCGAAAGAATGGCTTTTTTATAAAAAGAAATGTAATGATACAAATCTTTAATTTGTTATTTATAAAAAAGAAATTCATTTACAATGGGAAAAATGATACAATTTTTATTCGCTCTTTTTCTGGGGATATTCTCTTTAGCTTATGGTCAACAACCAGATCAAAAGAAAAATGATTATGATATTCAGGATAGTATAATGATAAGAACTCGGGATAATGCAACAATTTCAGTAATGATTGTAAAGAAAAAAAATATGGAATATCCGCTTCCTGTTATTTTTCAATTTACCATTTATGTTCGTGATACGGGGCGTGATCTTCAAAGCTTAAAAGAAGCTGCCGATAAAGGCTATGTAGGTGTAATAGCTTATACGCGGGGAAAAAGATTAAGCCCCAACCAAATTTATCCTTATGAGTTTGATGGAAACGATGCTTATGATGTCATTGATTGGATCAGTAAACAGTCATGGTGTAACGGAAAAATAGGAATGTACGGCGGAAGTTATAACGGATTCACCCAATGGGCGGCTTGCAAAACAATGCATCCGGCTCTTAAAACAATCGTACCGTATGTAGCCAATAGACCGGGAATGGGACTGCCTATGGAAAATAATATTTTTATAAATCCAAACTATGAATGGGCTTTTTATGTCGGAAATAATAAATACCTCGATAATGAAACCGGTAACAACAGACAGCGTTTTAGAAATATGATGTTTAAATGGTGGGAAACGGGTGTTGCGTACAATAAAATGGATAGTATTGACGGAATACCGAATAAGTGGTTTCAAAGCTGGATTGCCCATCCTGATTTTGATAATTACTGGCAGAAAATGGCTCCCTATAAAGACGATTTTAAACACATTAATATTCCTGTTTTGGCTATTGATGGTTATTATAATGATTCACAAAATTCCAGTCTTTATTATCTCAGAGAGCTACAAAAATACAATCCCAAAGCTCCTTTTTATCTGGTTATTGGTCCTTATAGCCATTTTGGAGCACAGCGTGGAGGCGAAAAAAGTATTAATGGATATAAGGTAGATGATGTGTCACTTTTTGATATTAAAAAAGTTACATACGATTGGTTTGATTATATTTTGAAAAAGGGGCTAAAACCAGATATTCTTAAAGACAAAATAAATTATGAAGTAATGGGAGATAACGAATGGCGGAGTGCTCCTTCTTTAGAAAGCACTTATAATGATTTCCTGCAATTTTATCTTTCCGATACAAAACGGAAAGAATATTATTTTCTGGATCCTGATAAACCTGATGAAAAATCTTATTTGCTTCAAACAGTAGACTTTACCGATCGGAAAAACAGCAACAACGACTACTATCCCGATCCTATAGAAAAGGATGAAATCAATAAGAGTAATGGATTTATTTTTATGAGTGATCCTCTTAAAAGATCAATGATTATCAATGGTTCTTTTTGGGGGAACCTGGCTATTTCCATTAATAAAAGAGATGTGGATGTTGGTGTAACTTTGTATGAATTAACTCCTGAAGGAAAATATTTTCATTTATCATATTACATTGGAAGAGCCAGTTATGCCAAAGATATTGAGAAACGAAAATTACTTAAACCCAATAAAAAAACGTTCATACAATTCACCAATACTCATTTAATAAGTAAACGGGTTAAAAAAGGAAGCAGAATAGTTGTTTCTATTAATGTTAATAAAAATCCATTTTCTCAAATCAATTACGGAACAGGAAAAGAAGTGAGTACAGAAACCATATCAGATGCAACCGAACCTTTGGTTATTAAATGGTACAACGAAAGCTTTATTAAAATTCCTGTTTTAATTGATTAAAATATCTATTTCTAAAAAAAACTGTAATTTTTAATATAATTTAAACATAAATCTCATTTTTCTCTCTCATCTAAAAACCTTATTTTTGCATAATCTAAAAAGTAAAAGAAAAGAATGAATTCCTACAAAAATCCTTTGGAAGAACGCTATTCAAGCGAAGAAATGTTGTTTAACTTTTCTCACAACAACAAATTCCAGAACTGGAGAAAGCTTTGGATTGCCCTTGCTGAAATCGAAAAAGATTTAGGTCTTGACATTACAGATGAGCAAATCGCTGAATTGAAAGCCAATGCTGAAAATATTGATTATGAAAAAGCAGCAGAGTACGAGAAAAAATTCCGTCACGATGTTATGGCTCACGTTCATGCATATGGTGATGTAGCGCCTTCAGCAAAAGGAATTATTCACTTGGGAGCAACTTCGGCTTTTGTAGGAGATAATACAGACTTAATTCAAATCCGTGACGGACTTTTAATCTTAAAGAAAAAGTTGGTGAACGTGATGAAAAATCTTTCAGATTTTGCCATTCAATATAAAGATCTTCCGACTTTAGGATTTACTCACTTCCAGCCGGCTCAGTTAACGACTGTTGGAAAAAGAGCTACTCTTTGGTTGCAAAGCTTGGTTCTTGATATTGAGGAACTTGATTTTTTCTTAGAAACTTTACGTTTCAGAGGAGTAAAAGGAACGACAGGAACTGCAGCAAGTTTCTTAGAGCTTTTCAATGGTGATTATTCGAAAGTAAAACATTTAGATAAAGAATTGTCAAAAAGATTCGGTTTCGAGAAAGTTTTCGGAGTTTCCGGACAGACTTATGACAGAAAAATTGATGCTAAAGTTGTGGCGTTATTAGGAAATATCGCTCAATCTGCACATAAATTTACAAACGATTTACGTCTTCTTCAAAATTTAAAAGAAATTGAAGAACCATTCGAGAAAAACCAAATCGGTTCATCTGCAATGGCTTACAAACGTAACCCAATGAGAAGCGAAAGAATCGGAGCATTAGCAAAATACGTAATGTCTTTGACGACGAGTTCTGCAATGGTTGCTTCTACACAGTGGTTTGAAAGAACGTTGGACGATTCTGCAAACAAAAGATTAACGATTCCTCAGGCGTTTTTAGCAGTTGATGCGATTCTATTGATCTGGAACAACATTATGAATGGAATCGTGGTGTATCCAAACAGAATCAACAAGCATATTATGGAGGAACTTCCTTTCATGGCGACAGAATACATCATTATGGAAGAAGTGAAAGCAGGTGGCGACCGTCAGGAAATCCACGAAGTGATCAGAGTTCATTCTATGGAAGCGTCTAAAAAGGTAAAAGAAGAAGGTAAGGAAAACGACCTTATCGAAAGAATCCTGAATGACGATTCATTAAAATTAGATAAATCAAAATTAAAAGAAGTTCTTGATCCTAAAAACTTCATCGGTTTTGCACCAATTCAAACGGAGGAATTCATCGCGAATGAAGTCCAGCCGATTATAGATGCAAACAAAGATTTGATAGGACTGGAAGCTGATCTTAAAGTATAATTTAATATGCAGTCTTTTCGGCTGCATATTTTATTTTTAACCTAACCAAATCAATAATGAAAAAAATACTTTTAGTCATTTTATTAATGCCAATATTTTCTTTTTCTCAGGAAAAAGAGGTGTTAAAGTATTTTAAATCTAAAGATTCCTTGGTTGGAGTTAAAAACCAGGATGGGAAAATCATAGTTCCTGCACAGTTCAAAGTTTTTTCATATTTAAAGGATGGAGAGCTTGTGAAAGGAGAGACGATCTATTTTGATGGAGATAAAAACAATGAAAAGCCCGTAAAAAACGAGTGGGGTTATGTCTACGACAGAAAAGGAAATTTCCTGTACAGGCCTTTCTTCTACGACAATGGAGCTGATTATTTCTCGGAAGGTGTAAGAAGATTCGTTAAAGACGGAAAAGTTGGTTTTGTAGACAGAAACGGAACGGTTATTATCAAACCGGAGCATGATTTTGTATCATCCTTTAATTATGGTTATGCAGCATTTTGTAATGGCTGCGACTTGGAGAAAACAGAGGACGAGCATAAAGCAATGGTTGGTGGAACCTGGGGCGTGATGAATTCTAAGGGAGAAATTGTGAAACCCATTTCAAAATCTGAAAATACAATTGAAGTTGACGGAAAATACTATCCTAATCCATTCAAATACAACGAAAAAGAGAAGAATATTCTTCAGTTTTTTGAAAAACAAAATAAAAAGCTTTCAGAGCTGTATTATGTAAATCATTACACCAGATTGTCTGAAAATGAAAAGAAATTATTCTTTGAAATCGTAGAAAGACCAAAAGAAAATTTTCCTTTTTACCAGGTGAACGCATATGATTACAGAAAGCTGGATGCTGGGTTGATGTATGATTTCAAATTCCTGGTTTCAGAAAATGGCAAAAACATTTTTGCACTCGATTATGATGAAGAAAAAATTCCTTTTGAAAAATGGCTTAAAAGACAAATAACACAAGCCGAAAAGTTTCAGAAAGAACATCCGGATAATCCGAATAAATTAAGTAAATAAGTCTAATAAAATAATATCTGACATCTAATGTCTCAAAACAAAAGAATTTTCGTAGAAAAAAGAGGAATTTTCGATGTGGAAAGTCCAAAAATTTTTGATGAAGTAAAAGCGGTAGTTCCGTCGATCCAAAGCGTAAAGGTGTATAACGTTTACGATATTTTTGGATTAAACGATGGTGAATTCGAAAAAACGGTCAACAGTACTTTCGTAGATCCGGTTACTGATATTTTGCATGAAGAAAATCCTGCAACAGGAATTTTTTTCGCAATGGAATTTTTGCCTGGTCAATATGATCAGCGTGCGGATTCGGCTCAACAGTGTATCGCTTTACTGACTGAAAATGAGAAGTCTAAAGTAAGAAGCGGAAAGTTAATCGAATTCGAAGGAGCTTCCGAATCCGATTTAGCAAAAATCAAAGACCTTTTAATCAATAAAGTAGAATCTCAGGAAAAAGATTTAACCATTTTAGATATTCCGGCAGAGGAAGCACCATCAAAAGTAATTGTTCACGAAAATTTCATCAATTTCGATGATGCTCAGCTTGAAGAGTTCTTTAATAATCATGGTTTTGCATTAGGGTTGGATGATTTGAAATTCATTCAGGAATATTTTAAAACTGAACAGAGAAATCCTACAGAAACTGAACTTAAAGTTTTAGACACGTACTGGAGCGACCATTGTCGTCACACAACATTTGAAACAGAATTGTCAAATATTGAATTTGAAGGACAGTTCAAACATACATTGGAAACGATTTTCAATGATTATATCGAAAAAAGAAAATTCTTAGGACGCGAATTGAAACCAATTTCTTTAATGGATTTGGCGACCGTTTGCGGAAGATATTTCCATAAAACAGGCAATTTGGAAAACTTGGTGGTTTCTGACGAAATCAACGCTTGTACGATCCAAATTGAAGCAGAATACGACGGTAAAAAAGAACCTTGGTATTTATTATTTAAAAATGAAACACACAATCACCCGACAGAAATTGAACCTTTTGGTGGGGCTTCAACGTGTTTAGGTGGAGCAATCAGAGATCCTTTGTCCGGGCGTTCTTTCGTTTTCCAGGCGATGAGATTAACCGGTGCTGCTGATGTTTTAGAATCAGTTGATCAAACGTTGCCGGGTAAATTACCTCAAAAAACGATCACAAAACAGGCTGCAAATGGATATTCTTCTTACGGTAACCAAATTGGTTTAGCAACTACGATGGTGTCTGAAATCTACGATGAAGGCTACAAAGCAAAAAGAATGGAAGTTGGTTTCGTTGCCGGAGCGGTTCCTGTGGATTGGGTGAGACGTGAAAAACCTGAAGCGGGTGATTCTATCATCATTTTAGGTGGTGCAACAGGTCGTGACGGTGTTGGTGGAGCAAGCGGAAGTTCTAAAGAACAGGACGAAACTTCTATCCACACGATGAGTTCTGAAGTTCAGAAAGGAAATGCCGTTGAAGAGCGTAAGATCCAAAGATTGTTCAGAAATCCGGAAGTGACGAGGTTGATCAAAAAATCAAACGACTTCGGAGCTGGTGGAGTTTCTGTAGCTATCGGTGAAATCGCTGATTCTTTGGAAGTTAATCTTGATGTTTTGCCTTTAAAATATGAAGGTTTGAACGGAACCGAGCTTGCTATTTCTGAATCTCAGGAAAGAATGGCAGTTGTGGTTGAACCCAAAGATAAAGAACAGTTCATCAAATTCTGTGAAGCTGAAAACATTGTTGCTGTTGAGGTTGCAAAAGTGACAGATTCAGGAAGAATGCAAATGTTCTGGAAAGGTGATAAAATTGTTGATCTTTCAAGAGAATTCTTAGATACAAATGGTTGTTCTAAAAGCCAGGAGGTTAAAATTACCCATCTTAATGAAGTAAAAGAAGAAACTCCATCATTTAATGAAGAGAATTTCTTAAAAATATTAAGCGATAAAAACGTTGCTTCTCAAAAAGGTTTGTTGGAAATGTTTGATTCTTCTATCGGTGCGACTACGGTTGCGATGCCTTTAGGTGGAAAATATCAGCAGACTTTAATGGAAGGAAGTGTTCAGACGCTGCCAATCATCGGAGCAAAAAATATTGAAACAGTTTCTTTGGCAAGTTGGGGATTTGATGCAGAGATTTCTAAGCAAAATTCATTATTAGGAGCTTCTTACGCAGTCGTTGAAAGTGTTGCTAAAATCGTTGCAATGGGTGGCGATTATAAAAATATCAGATTCAGTTTCCAGGAATATTTTGAGAAATTAGGCCAGAATCCTGAAAAATGGGGCAAACCTTTAGCTTCTTTGTTAGGAGCTTATGATGCTCAGATTAATTTCGGTTTGGCTGCCATCGGAGGTAAAGATTCAATGAGTGGGACTTATCAGGATCTGAATGTTCCGCCAACGTTGATTTCTTTCGCTTGTGCCAACGGTGAAAAGAAAAATATTATCTCTCCTGAATTTAAAGGGGAAGGAAATAAAGTATATTTCTTCAATCATGTCGCTCAGGAAAATGGACTTCCAAACTATGATGCTTTAAAAGATATTTATGAATTAATTTTCGAAAACATTAAAGCAGGAAAAATCGTTTCTGTAAAAACCGTAAAAGAAGGCGGAGTTGCGGTTGCTTTAGCGAAAATGAGCTTTGGAAACAGATTAGGTGCAGAAATTAATGTTGATGAAAACATTTTGTTAACTAAAAATATCGGTAGCTTAATTATCGAATCTAAAGAAGAATTAAGCTCTGCAAATCTTCATTTGATTGGAGAAGTTAAAGATTCAAATGTTATCAAAATTAATGATGCTGAATTTGCAATTGAAAAATTGTTAGCAGCTAATACAAATACATTCGAAAATCTTTTCCCGACGATTGAAAAGGAAAGAATGACGGTTGAAATTGATGAGAAATTAAACTCAATCAACCCTAGAAATATCATCATTAAAAAGCACGGAATCGTTCAGCCAAAAGTATTCGCGCCGGTTTTCCCGGGAACAAACTGTGAGTACGATACGCTGAATGCTTTCGCAAAAGAAGGAGCGGTTATCAGCAGCTTACCTTTAATCAATATCAATCACCAATTATTGGATGAAAGTATTGATGCTTGGGTTGAGGAAATCAAAACTTCTCAGATTTTGGCTTTCTCAGGAGGTTTCTCAGCAGGTGACGAGCCGGATGGTTCTGCAAAATTCATTGTTAACGTTTTGAAAAACGAAAAAATGAGAAATGCAGTTCACGAATTGCTGGATAGAGACGGAATGATCATCGGGATTTGTAACGGTTTCCAGGCGTTGGTAAAATCTGGATTACTGCCTTACGGAAGAATCAAAGATTTGGATGAAAATTCTCCGACTTTGGCTCACAACGCGATCAGAAGACACATTTCTCAGATGGTGAATGTAAGAGTTGTAAATGACGAATCACCTTGGTTAAAAGGAATGAAAGAACAAGTCTTCACTATTCCGATTTCGCACGGTGAAGGTCGTTTTATGGCTTCGGAAGAGGAAATTCAGAAGTTGTATGAAAACGGACAGATTGCAACGCAATACCTGGATTTAGAAGGAAACATCGCTCACGGAATGCCATTCAATCCAAATAATTCATTATTCGGAATTGAGGGGATCACAAGTCCATGCGGAAAGATCTTCGGTAGAATGGGGCACCCGGAACGTTTTGCAGAAGGGCTGATGAAAAACATTCCAACCGCAAATTATCACAATATATTTAAAAATGGAGTTGAATACTTCAAATAACAATAAAAAGAAAATGACTGTCATTAATGGCAGTCATTTTTCAAATCTGGAAGGTTTCTATAAAGAGATTTCACAGCTTTTTATGCAAGATGAAAATTGGAAAGTCGGGACTTTAGATGGTTTTGATGATATTTTATATGGAATTGATTCAAATATAACCTGGAAAAATTCCCGAAAATCAAAAGAAGATTTAGGCTTTGAATTAACTAAAGAATTTTATGAAAATAAAATCAGACAGGGAAAACCTTTTAATATTAAATTAATTCAACAAAAATTGGATGAACTGATTGATGGAAACGGGAAAACCTTATTTGAAATTTTAATTGAAATTATAGAAACACATAAAACTATTACCTTAATTTTGGATTGATTAAGATGTACTAAATTAAAACCAAAGTTTTAAAAGTTCTGTAATAAAAAAAAATAAGTAAATGAAGAAAATGATGTATGGTTTGTTCTTCGGTGACAGCATCACTTACGGAGAATATGATGGAGTTTTTGGAGGTTGGGTGGATATCCTGAAAAGGTATGCCTTACAAAGATATAATGAAGGAAGTAATGAGTTCATTCTTTTCAATCTCGGAATCGGAGGTGAAACCACAGAAGGTTTGGTTAAAAGAATCCCGCATGAAATATCAGCAAGAAATTCTCCTGAAGGGAATGTTATTTTTATCAGTTACGGAGCAAATGATTTGGCGGTTAAGGAGGGTGTTCAGATAGTAAATCCAGAAGAATTTAAAACGAATATGGTAACGGCAATTCAGGAAGCTAAAAAGTTTTCCAACGATATTTATTTGGTGAGTATTCTGCCTTTTTCCAAAAATGTAGATGGAGTAATCGTTGCTTCCGGAAAGTTGAGAACGAATGATGAAGTCTTGATTTACAATCAAATTCTAAAAAATATTGCCGTTGAAAATTCATTACACTATATTGATTTTTATTCGGCTTTTTTAGATGATAAAGAAGTTTTACTTTCTGCAGACGGTGTTCACCCAAATGAAAAAGGATATGGAATGATGGCTGAAATTGCAATCCCAATCATTGAAAAATATTTGAAATGCAATATAAGTTAATGTTTTACAGTTAGTTGTGTTCTAATATTTAATTGAACCTTTCTTCTCATGGATGAAGCAAACATCTTTTTATTAATTTTGAATGCATATTAGAATGCCTGATTTTAAGATGAAAAATGCCATTGACTTTTTACTGAAATACAAAGTTTTTATAATTTTTAATTTTTTAGTTTTTATTGCAAAGATTGGCTATTCTTATAAAAAAGGATTTGATGGACTTACATTCGAAGATTGGGATATAGCTAATAATCTGGTTAAATATGGAGAATACGCAGAGTTTATGAATATTGGCCCTACTGCTTATAAGTTACCTGTTTATCCTCTTTTTTTATCTTTTTTTATCTCTGTTTTTGACGAACATGCAAAAGCTGCAGTAATTGTTGTACAGCATATTATTTATTTTTTTATCCCTTTTATGTTCATTCTGATTTCCAGAATTTTTAATAAAGAGCAGATTGGTATATTAACAGGATATCTATTTATCTTTTCACCTTCTTATTTTTTCTACTCTAATACGTTGGAAATCACCAATGTTTTTATTCTTATTTTCCTGAATTTTTTATATTGGTTCCTAATTATATGGAGTAAAGGATATACTTTTTTGAGAATTATATTACTCGGAATAAGCGCTGCCATCCTCTTTTTGAGCCAGGTTGTTGCCGTTCCTATTTCTATGCTTCTTATTTTTTGCTTGTTGCTGTTTAAAAAGCTTAATATCAGGAAATTGGTTATATTGCTGAGTATTACGGGTAGTCTATATGCTCCTTGGGTAGTGCGTAATTATTTGACTTTTGATAAAGTGATCATATCTAAAACTCCTGTCTGGCAAAATATACATTTTGGTTATTTTAATGAAGTGCAGGTTTTTACATCATTGCAAAAAATCCCTTATCAAAGGAGTTCGCAAATACGAGAGATGAGAATGAATATAGATGAATTTACAATGGAAAAAATATATGAAAAAGAAATAAAGGATATTGAAAAAAAGGATCCATATATTTCATTGAAAAAAGCATTTGCTAACGCACTGATGCTATGGTATGTGCCATCTAGGTATTTTTACGATAATTCCTTAACCATATTATTAGGCCGTAAAATATATGTTATTATTTTAAACCTTATTTCATTCATATGTTTACTGCAATTATATAAGCAAAAAAAATGGAAGCTATTATTGTTTTCTTTGCTGTTATTTATAAATTTTACAGTGCCTTATATGATCGGGCAAGCCGCCATGACAAGATTTAAACTAGATTTTGAATGGTATCAATTGTTCCTTGTTTCTTACTTTTTATATTGTAAATTGGGTGGGAAAAAACAAGACGGATCAGAATTATCTCTTTAGGTATAGTTAGTTTTTAAAATAGAAAAATGAATAGACTATATAAAGCTACTAACGAATATAATTTAAAAATATCTAATTAAAACTAATATATTTCCAATACACCAAAATCCCTACAACAACCGATAAAATCGTCATAACAACAACAGCTCCCGCTGCAATATCTTTGATAAAACCGATCCTTTTGTCAAATTCAGGCTGAACAATATCGCAGAGTTTTTCGATAGCCGTATTAAATATTTCCGATGATAAAACACCAAAAGAGACTATTAAAATTAAAACAGTGTCTGTAGTGGATAGCTTTAAATAAAGAATGAGAAAAAGATTGATAAAGAAGGCCAAAACTTCAATCTGAAAATTTCTTTCACTTTTCAACATCAAAAACACACCTCGGAAAGCGTTAAGAAAACTTTTATGGATCGGTGGTTTTCGCATGATCTTTTTTTACAAATATAGAATAAGTACTTTGAAATTATAATGTCAATCAATTATCTTTGAAAAAATAACAATAATGAAGAAAAATTTATTGATCGGTATGTTGATCTTTGTTTCTAGTCTTGTTTTTTCCCAGGAATATAAGCAGAAATTTTCTCGTGAGGTTTGTTGTGAATGTGTAAAGAACATTGATGCCGCCAATAAAACAAAAAAAGAGTTGAGCACGCAGTTTGGCTTATGTGCTTTCAAGCATGCAGCATCTTATAAGAAGGAGCTTAAAAGAGATTTTGGAATTGATCTTGTTGCGGATATAGCGAATGAGGAAAAAATGGAAAGCTTTGGAGTACAGGTAGGAATGATGATGGTCACTGAATGTCCTGATGTTTTTTCTAAGGTGATGGGGAATGATGAAGATACTGAAGCAGAAGTTTCTCAATTGCTTATTAGCGGTATGGTTTCAAAAATTGGAAAAGATAATTTTGTGATATTCCATGTGGTAGGAGACAATAAAAACTTGACCAAATTATATTGGGTTTCAACCATAGAATCCAATCTTGATTTGCCCAAGGAATATAGTAGTCTGGTGAATAAAAAAGTCAATATCAGTTACTATACGGCAGAGATTTTTGATACAAAAATTAATGATTATAGAAATCTAAACATAATCTCAAGTTTGAAAACAGATTAATGATGTATGTTAATAACTCACATAATTATTCTTTTCTATCTGTTTTCTATTTATTATATTTGTAGAAACTTATTTTTAAATCTATGAAATTTATTATTTCAAGTGGTGAACTGCAGAAGGCGTTACAAACTGTAAGTGGTGTAATATCAAGCTCTCAATCGAGACCTATTTTAGAAAACTATCTTTTTGAATTAGACGGAACCAACGTTACCATTACAGCATCTGATGGCGAAACAACTCTTGTAACTTCTCTTGAAGTGAAGTCTGATGATACAGGAAAATTCGCTGTTCCTGCTAAGATTTTTCAAGATTTTATTAAGACTTACGGAGAACAACCTCTTACGTTGGCTGTAAAGGATAATGCAGAAGGAACGGGAAGTCAGCTTGAGATTTTAGACGAAAAAGATAATTTCGCTGTAGCATTAGATAATGCTGATGACTATCCTGAATTGCCTGAATTTGACGCTTCTCAAAGCGTTACAATGTCTGCAGGAGTTTTGTCTGAAGCGCTTACAAATACTCTTTTTGCAACAAGTAATGATTCTCTTCGTCCGGTAATGACAGGAGTTTTGTTCCAGTTTGGAGAAAATGAAACGAACTTTGTATCTACCGATTCCCACAGATTGGTTGTCTATAAAAGAACAGATTTGATGAATGCTGAACCCATGGAATTCATCATGCCTAAAAAACCTCTGAACATTTTCAAAAATATATTAGCGAGTTCAAATGACGATGTTACTATCGATTTCAATGAGAACATGGCTAAATTTACTTTTGGTAAACATATCTGGATCTGTAGATTGATTGATGGGAAATATCCGAATTATACAGCGGTAATTCCAAAAGAAAATCCGAATGTATTAACGATCAACAGAAACTTATTGCTGGGAGCAATCAAAAGAGCTTCTATCATGTCGAATAAATCTACCAACCAGGTAAGATTCAAATTATCGGCAAATATCCTTCATCTTCATGCTGAAGATACAGAATATGCAAACAAAGCAGATATGCAGATTCCATGTGATTACAATGGAGAAGACATTAACATCGGGTTTAGTTCTAAATTCTTAACAGAAATGTTGACGATTCTAGGTTCAGATGATATTACAATGAAAATGTCTCAGCCCAACAGACCGGGAATCATTGAGCCTTTGGATGGCCTTGAAGACAACGAAAACATTTTAATGTTATCAATGCCGGTCATCGGATTATAATAATATTAAAAAAACATATAAAAAGAGATTGATTTTTTCAGTCTCTTTTTTTGTTTTAATATTGAATGAAAAATTATAATAAACTTTGGCTATGCTTTTGAGTTGGTAAGCCTATAGTTTCACGACAGATATAAAGTGAAACTATTTGTTTTAAAGTTACTCCTAAATTTCTCTATCTCTCAAAAAATGACGACATTTGTAGTCGCAAAAATTCATTTAAAAATTTTCAAAACAGAGCAATGAAGATATCAAATAACTGGCTGAAAGACTATATTAAAACGGAATTAAAACCTGAAAGAATAGGAGAGTTTCTTACTGATATAGGTCTTGAGGTTGAAGGAATTGAAAAATTTGAAAGTGTAAAAGGCAGCTTGGAGGGAATTGTTGTTGGTAAGGTATTAACTTGCGAAAAGCATCCTAATGCAGACAAACTGAAGAAAACTACCGTAGAAGTAGGAAACGGAAAAGTGTTGAACATTGTTTGCGGGGCTCCAAATGTAGAAGCCGGGCAAACAGTTCCTGTAGCAGTTGTCGGAACTAAAATCTATGATAAAACCGGAAACTTTTTTGAAATAAAAGAAGCAAAAATCAGAGGTGAGGTTTCTCAGGGAATGATTTGTGCAGAAGATGAATTGGGACTGAGCGAAGATCACGGAGGAATCATGGTGTTGGATGCAGAAAAATATGAAGTAGGAAAAAATTTCGCAGATTATTTTGAACTCACTAACGATGAGGTTTTTGAAATCGGTTTAACACCAAACAGAACCGATGCAATGTCTCACTACGGGGTTGCAAGAGATCTGTATGCTTTCTTATCTACGAACCAGCTAAAATCTACTTTTGAAAAAGTTTCTTCAGTAGTTTTGAATAATGAAGGCTCTCACGATTTCCAATTGGAAGTTGAGGATGCCGAATTATGTCCGAGATACATCGGAGCGGTAATTGAAGATGTAAAAGTTACAGATTCTCCAGCTTGGTTGAAAGACAGACTAAAAGCAATCGGATTGAGCCCGATTAATAACGTTGTAGACATTACAAATTATATCCTTCACGGTTACGGTCAGCCGCTTCACGCTTTTGATGCAGATAAAATTGCAGACAAAAAAGTGAAAGTAGGAACAGTAAAAGAAGGGACAAAATTCACGACTTTAGATGGTGTGGAAAGAACACTGAACGGTTCTGAAATCATGATTAAAGACGGAAAAGACAATCCGATGTGTATTGCCGGAGTTTTTGGCGGTGCTGATTCAGGAGTTTCTTCGGAAACAAAAACAATTTTCCTGGAAAGTGCTTACTTCAATCCGGTTGCAGTAAGAAAAGGAGCTAAATTTCATGGATTGAATACGGATGCTTCTTTCAGATTTGAAAGAGGAGTAGATCCCAATATTACAAGAACTGCGATTACCCATGCCATTAAATTAATCACAGAATTGGCAGAAGGTAAATTAGTAGGGGAATTATTAGAAGAATATCCAAAGAAAATAGAAGACAGCTATGTAATCATCAGGTTCTCTAAAATCGAACAGATCTTAGGAACGAAAATCCACAGAGAAAAAGTAAAGGAAATTTTAAAATCACTGGAAATTCAGGTTTTAAATGAAATTCAGAACGGATTGGAGATTTCTGTTCCTGCTTACAGAGCAGATGTAACCAGAGAAATTGACGTTATTGAAGAGATTTTAAGAATTTACGGATACAACAAAATTGATGCTCCGCAAAAGATTTCATTTACTCCTGTAAAGCTGAGTGCAAACGATCAGGACGAGCTGGAAAACAATTGGGCAAGAACGTTACAGGGCTTAGGTTTCAACGAAGTAATGAATAACTCATTAACTTCTGTAAAAGATGAAACGGATGCCGTAAAATTATTGAATCCTTTGAGCGGTGATTTGGCATTTATGAGAAAATCTTTATTGGAAGGTCTTCTTCAAAATGCAATTTACAATATCAACAGAAAAAATCAGGATATCAAGTTTTTCGAGTTCGGGAAAATTTATCATAAAAAAGATAAATATACCGAAAGAAAACAGCTAGCTATTTTAATTTCAGGAAGAGAAGTTGCTGAAAACTGGTTACAGCCAAAATCTGCAACAAGTTTTTATAACCTAAAAGCTTACGTTAAAGTGCTGTTGGAAAAACTGGCGATTGATTATAAAGAAGTTGCTTTGTCTGATGACAGGTTCTCTGATGCTTTAGCGTATGAAGCAGACGGAAAAGTGCTGGTAAGAATCGGAAAAGTTTCTGCTCAGCAATTGAAAGATTTTGATATCGATCAGGAATGTTTCTATGCAGAAATAGAATTGGAACTGGTTCAGGAATTACGTTCTAAGAATGAATTGAAATTCAGAGATATTCCTAAATTCAATAAGATCAGAAGAGATTTAGCATTATTGATTGACAAAGATGTAAACTACGAAGATCTTTATCAGACTGCCAAAAAGAATAAATCTCCTTACATTAAAAACATTAATTTGTTTGATGTATATGAAGGCAAAAATCTTCCTGAAGGGAAGAAGTCTTACGCTATGAGCTTCGAGCTTTTAAATGAAGAAAAAACACTGGAAGAAAAAGAAATTGCAACAGTAATGGAATCCTTGATTAAATCTTTCCAGAAAGAATTCAATGCTGAATTGAGAGGATAATTTTTAAATTATCATTAAAAATATATTAGAAACGGATTTTTTTAAAGTCCGTTTCTGTTTTTTATACATGCTGAGCGAAGTTGAAGCATCTCCATATAAAAACAACCGAATTATATGAAAATTCATAGCCGAAAACAATCGTTAAAAAAACAATAAAAATTTTCCGAGAACTTTTTTAATAATATAAATTCCGTAAATTTGGGTTAAATCAAAAGAATATAATGAAAAACCTTTTTTTAAGCATATGCACAGCAGCAGTTTTGGTATCGTGCGGTACAGTGGCTTCTTCATCAAAAGTTGGAAAAGTGCAACCTTCAATCGCCAATACAAAATGGACATTAGCAGATAATGTAAAGGGGCAAACTCCCACATTGAATGTAGAAGGCGCAAAAATCAGTGGAAATTCAGGGTGTAACAGATACTTCGGAGCTGTTACCATGGAAACTGCTTCAGGAAAATTTGCTGCTTCACAAATGGGATCTACCAAAATGGCTTGTGACAATATGAGCGTAGAAAAGAACTTCCTGGATATGGTACAGAAGGCAAACAGATATGTTGTTTCCGGAAATACGCTAGAACTGTATCAGGACAATCTTTTATTGCTTAAATTCAATAAGGCAGAATAAAAAGCAGATATAAAAATAAAAGGAACTCATGAGAGTTCCTTTTTATGTTTTTTAGGATTATTATGTAATTAATCTTCCTCTTCTTCGTCGTACTTAGCCAACTCTTCATCACACCATTTGAAAGCAGCTTCTACTACTTTAGTAGCTTCATCTGCCATCGTTTCTTCATCATCACCTTCTAGATCATCTAGCCACTCAACTTCTTCTTCCTCAACGTTTAAGATAAATCTTGGATATTCTGTATGAACTACGAAAAGATCTTCCGGAAATTCTGAATTATCTGCTAATAAAAACTTTGGTAATTTCATTTTTTTAATGTTTTAACTTTGATCAAAGATAACAAAATTATTGATATTTGTTCTTGTCGATTTTAATTTTTTGCGAAACTTTATAGTAGGTTAAAGTTGTTTTTTTTAAGGTGTCAGAAGCTTTAAATGTTACCTCTAAATTAGAGTTTACTGTGCTTACAAGTTCTGCAACCTGCATTTTATCAAGATCTTCCATAGATTTTAAATAAAACTGTAAAGGAACTTTATCCAATTTTTCAGACTGTAAAAAATGAACCACCTCTTTTCTGTTTTCAAGATAATTCCCTTTGGAAAGCCATGTGAAAAGAATTCCGGACATGATGCTTAAAGCCCCGATAGCGTATACTTTAACATCAAAAAGCTGAAATAATTTTCTGAAATAAACCAGCCATAACGGAAAACTGAACGGAGCAAGTATCCTATAGCCAATTGCATCTACAGGATAAAAATATTGAATGAAAAAAGAACATACAATTCCGAAAACACTTGTGAAAACGAAGAAAAACTCTGAATTGGAAAGCTTATATCTTGTAAACAGAAATATCATGACAAGAATATTTAAAGCTCCTAATCCGTAAATTCCATAATTAATGATTCCGCCTCCCGGATTCGACATATGGATGAACGGGTTGAAAGTGGTACAAAGTCCCTGGAATAATTCAATCAGGAGTTTAGAAGTAGGATATAAGCCTATTTCTAAGGATTGTTTCATATAGTCTTCGTTAAAGTAATCAATGAATAAAAACTTATATAGGATGATATAGATTCCGGAAATAATCCCCGAAAATAAAAATAAACGTCCATAGCTGCGTTTGATGAACAATAGGCCATAAAGTCCTACAGCTCCCATGATAAACAACGAACTATATCTGATATTATAAAGAAGGATTAAACTTAAAGAAAGATAAAAAACAGCTTTCCATCCTTTAATATGTCCTTTAATAATTTTCTCCGCTATAGACAGGAAAAGAAAAACAAAAGGCAGAATACATCCCTCGCTCAAAGTGGCTGCAAAAATGGTTACAAAACTGAAAAGAGCAACTAAAACAGTAGCCTCCCTGGAATAAAAATTCTTTTTCCATGAGAAAAAAACGATAAATAACATTGCCAGAATTCCTACAATTTTACTTGCCCAAAACTCATCGGTGCCTAAAAAAGTAAAGATTTTAATACTCAAAGGATATCCTAAAGGCGTAATGGTATTATCAATCTCCGGAAGCACATGAGCAAATTTCATGTACCGGATAGAATCTGGACTTACTCTTCCGTTTTCATTGAGTAAAAAACGTAAAATGGTCACCATTACAGTAATGATGACCAATAATATCTGAATATATTTTTCTTTAAACTTTATCAAGGTTGCAGCTTTTAACAAGTCAAATTTATAACTTAAAATTTACAACTCATAACTTAAAGTCTATTTTGAGAACATTTTTGCTACTTTCTCCGCTTTTTTGCTTTCAGAATAATCGTAGAATCCTTCTCCTGATTTTACTCCCAGTTTTCCGGCCATTACCATATTTACCAATAGCGGATTGGGTGCATATTTAGGATTTTTGAAGCCATCGTACATTACATTTAAGATAGCCAAACAAACATCCAGACCAATAAAATCGGCCAATTGAAGAGGTCCCATCGGATGAGCCATTCCCAATTTCATTACCGTATCGATTTCCTCAACTCCGGCAACACCGTTATAAAGTGTTTCGATAGATTCATTGATCATTGGCATCAAAATTCTGTTGGCCACGAATCCAGGATAATCATTTACTTCTACAGGAACTTTTCCTAATGTCTTGCTCATTTCGTAGATCGCATCAAACGTTTCTTTGGAAGTAGAATATCCTTTGATAATTTCAACCAGTTTCATGATGGGAACCGGATTCATAAAGTGCATTCCGATTACTTTATCTGCTCTTTTGGTAGCAGCTGCAATTTTAGTAATGGAAATAGAGGATGTATTGGTTGCCAAAATACAGTTTTCAGGAGCAAACTCATCCATCTGACCGAAAATTTTCAATTTCAGTTCCTGATTTTCCGTAGCTGCTTCCACAATAAGATCTGCAGATCCTACAGCGTCCTGAAGAGCAGTGAAAGTAGTGATGTTTCCTAAAGTTTCAGCTTTTTGTTCTTCTGTAAGGTTTCCCTTTGCAATTATCCTGTCAAGATTGGTAGTAATGGTTTTCAAACCTCTGTCTAAAGCTTCCTGAGATACATCTACCAGATTTACCTTAAACCCGCTTTGTGCGAAAGTATGTGCAATACCATTTCCCATGGTTCCTGCTCCGATAACTACAATGTTTTGAATCATTTTTCCTTATTTAAATTTTAATTATTTATTGTTGATTAGCGTTAAATTTCTTGCGTTGGAAAGATCAGATTTTTTTACCATTTCACTTTCGTTAAAATTGACAATTCCGTTACTTTCTTTATTCCTTGCATTATTCTGAGCATCGATTGCAGCTTTTAGCCCCTTAATAAAACTTGTTTTCTGAGTTTTTGAAAGCCCGTCGATCCCGATATACAGATTGTATTCTCCTTCTCTTCCCAATCCGCTTTGTCTGTACATTTCAAGATTTTTTATTTTACTTTTTTTCTGGAACTGGTTTATATAATCCATCACTGGTTTATTAGACGGAGTTCCGCAGCAAATACTTGCATATCCTATCTGAAGATAGTTTTCGCTCTTCTGCGCAGAGAATAATACGGCGCTGAATAACCCTAATATTACTATTATTTTTTTCATTTTAACGGTTTTAAAATTAAGCTTTAAATTTTACTTATTAAAATAATCCCAGACCGTCTTTGAAATGTCCGAAATCATCTTGCAGTTTACAGTATCCGTTTCCATTGAGTTACTGACAAATACAGCTATTGCATAATGCTTGCCATTCGGCAAAATAATGATGGCAATTTCGTTTTCTGCACCCGTTAAGCCCTCTTTATTTTTTCCGGAAGCTCCCGTTTTTCTTGCAACAGGAGTATTTTTTGGAAGCTGTTCGATTAATTTGTTTAATCCTGTTGATGTTGATAACATTATTTTCATCAGATAATCTGTAGATCTTCTTGATAATAATTTCCCGTCATAAAATTTTTTCAAAACATCTGTTGCAGAACTCGCAGTGCTGTAATTTTCATACTGAGCATTCCAGTCTTTATGCATTGTTTCTTCATTATATTTAATCTGGAAACCCTTCACTCCTTTAGCATCCATAAATTTCTGAACGGATTGTGTTCCTCCCAATAATTTCAGGAGAATGTCACACCCGTTGTTATCACTTTTGGCAACCGTCATTTCAATAATTTCGCTTAAAGGAACTTCAACACCTCCGTTTGGATACTTATCTCTGAGAGGCGACCATGTATTTTCCAATAAATTAGACTTATCCAGTAAGATTTTTTGATCCAAAGAAAGTTTCCCCTTATCTACAAGATCTAAAACGGCTGTAGCAATATGAAACTTAAATACACTCTGCATCGGCAATTTTTTGTCTGCATTTTTATTGTATTTAAAACGATTTTCAAAGCCAAGAACGGAAACTCCCACGGTTGCCTTCTTATCTTTAATAATGGAGTTGATTTTTTGATCTAAAACAGATTGCTGAGCGAATATATACGCTGAAATCAAAAGGAAAAGCAGACTTATTTTTTTCATAATAATAGAGATTAAAAAATCCTTCTTAGAAAGTAAGAAGGATTGTATTCAAATATAAATAAATTAATTTACATCAAGCTCCCGATCGAAGTAAACATAACCCATAAAATCATGAGAATATAAAATCCGATCATTACAATGGTAAGAATCCCGATAAATTTGTAATGGGATTTAATGTATTCGAATGAAGTGGTAAGACTTGCCTGATTATTGGTACGCAAGGCATTCTTCATATTAGAACCAAATTTATACAAGTAATTAATCGGGACGAAATAAAATCCTGCAACAATAAAATAAAAAATACTTAAAAAAGCACCACCTCCTAAAGGAGCAAAACTTGCCGATGAACTAGCTGATGCACCTAAAACCAGCATAAATAAAGCGGCTACCACCATAAGTGCAATCCCGATAAATCCTAGAATAGCTAAAAAAGTAGCCCATTTTGCGGTTTCTGCAAGAAATTCTTTTGAAATTCTGTCGATTTTTAACTCCTCGAATTGTTCGAAAGGAGAATTTGTTTCCATCATAGTTATAATTTTTTGGCAAAATAAATAAAATTATTTGAACTCTGCTCTATGAATTTTAAATTTTTATTTTACTTCAAAAGATTTCAGGTTTACCCCGTCATTTTCAAAATAAATTCTGATTTTATTTTCTCCTTTTTTAAGGCTGATTCCTTTCGCAGAAACAGTTTTCCAGGTTTCATTTCCTCCTGTTGAATGTAATGAAACTGTAGATAATACTTTTCCGGAAGCATCTTCAAACCTGATTTTTGCAACGGTAATGCTGGCGTAATTGATATCAAAGGTATAAGCTTTGCCGGCTTTTACATTTATAGTATACTGAAGCCATTCTCCGCTCTCTGTTTTTCCTATGTAATATTGATTGTTATTTGTTTTGTAAATATCAACACCATCATTTCTCAACTGATTTCCCGAGTTCCATTCTGATCTTTTTGCCGGATCACTTACCCAAAGGTTGATGAAATCTTTATCCAAATAAGCTGTTCCCATTCTTCCCAAATCATAGTCTGTTGCAAGGATTTTTCCGGGAACCTGCAGATTTTTAAAAGGTTTTGTTGAGCCGTCTTTTGTCTGTCTGAACATCGCATCAATCACATCATTTTTAATTTCAACATTATTAAACTTATAATTATCAGCAATCTGCATCAAAGTTTTTTTGGCAAATTCTTTTGACGGCTTTTCTCCTCCGTTTTTCCAGTAATCCAATAATTTCTGATATTCCGGAGTGGTTTTTACATTGGTAATTCCTGCAATATTATCAATCTTTTTCATGGGCCAGAATGCATAACCAATATTATGCTTGTCTAAAAGCTGGATCAGCTCTGTAAACCACACGTTCGAGTTTTCGCCCGTTTCTCCCAACCAGATGGGGATATTATACTTTTCTCTCAGATCTAAAGCAAATTTTAAAGTTGCATCATCATTGTAGTTCCAGTATTTATGAAAACTGAATACCATATTATGATCCCAAAGCGGTGTCAAACCGTTGTAGTTATTTCCCCATCCGTTTCCTTCGATAATGATGATATGCTTTTTATCGACCGTACGTATTGCCTCCGTAATTTCTTTTTGTAGCTTCCAGAGTGGAGCATTCGACATTTCATCCGTTCCGTTTGGATTTTTCCCTGTGAAGTTGATATTCGGTTCGTTGATGAGGTCATACCCTCCGATCCAAGGCTCATCTTTATATCTTTCTGCCAGTTTTTTCCATAGGGCAATTGTCTTTTTCTGATTTTCTTCGCTGTCCCAAAGTGACGGCTTGGTTTTATCATTATCGGAAATATTTGTGTCATTTCCTTGTCCACCCGGAGCAGCATGAAGATCCAGAATCAGATACATTTTGTTGTCTGCACACCATTTCAAAAGATCATCAGTCATTTTAAAGCCTTCTTCCCGCCAGGTATTTTGTCCTTTTTTAGGTTCTTTCTCAATAGGCAAAGTATACAGATTATAATGCATAGGAAGCCTGATTGAGTTGAAGCCGGCCTTTTTCAAAAAATCAATATCCTGTTTTGTGATTCCGTTTTTAAGATAAGCGGCATAAAATTCATTCATTCCGTCCTCACCGATAATTTCAGCAATCTTTTGTTTGATTTTATATTGTGGACCGGCAAAATCAGCTGTTTTCAGCATATAACCTTCCTGCAGCATCCATCCTCCCAAGCCGAGGCCTCTTAACTGGACATTTTCACCTTTGTCGTTTACAATTTTTTGTTCTTTAGTTTTTAAAAGCTGTGATGTCCCAAATTGAGACAATAAAAAAGCGGATAGAAGGATGGCTCTTTTCATAGTAGTTTAATTATTTAAATAGTAAGGGGTTATTTTTAAGAATTAGAGTTATATAATGACAAATATATTTAAAAATTGTTGAATTAAAATAATAAATAAATTCTGAAAATTTTAATGAACAAATTAAATATATTGTCAAAGGAAAATCAATATTAGAATTGAGTGAAACTTGAGCTGAAACAGCTGGCTTGGGAAAATTGAAATGGATTCATAAAAAAAAACGGGCTTTAGCCCGTTGGTCTATTATAAAAATGATCGAAGAATTATGAAATCAGTTTCATAATTTCCAAAGCTACTTTTAGTGCTTCTGTTCCATCCTCAAGAGAAACTTCTACATGCTTATCTTCAACGATAGAATCTGCGAAAGAATTAAGTTCATCTAAGATTGCATTATTAGGCTGAATATTCGGATATTCAAATAAGATCTGATTCTTTTCCCCATCGGCATTTTCAATGATCATATCGAATGGAGTAGGATTTTCAGGCGCGTCTTTCATTCGGATAACTTCTGCTTTCTTTTCAAGGAAATCAACAGAAACATAAGCGTCTTTCTGGAAAAAACGGCTCTTTCTCATAGCTTTCATTGAAATTCTTGACGTCGTTAGATTGGCAACACACCCATTTTCAAATTCTATTCTAGCATTCGCAATGTCCGGAGTTTTGCTTACCACACACACGCCGCTTGCATGAATATTCTTAACCTTGGATTTTACAATACTCAATAGAATATCCAGATCATGAATCATTAAATCCAGCACTACAGAAACATCTGTTCCGCGAGGGTTGAACTCGGCCAGCCTGTGGATTTCTATGAACATTGGATTTTGAATATAATCTTTTGCACCGATAAAAGCCGGATTATATCTTTCAACATGCCCAACCTGGGCTTTAATCCCATTTTCACGGCATTTATAAAGAATTTCTTCAGCTTGCTGCAAAGTTTGGGTCACAGGTTTTTCAATGAAAAAATGAAGCTTTTTTTCAATGGCCTTCAATGCATAATCATAATGATAAATAGTGGGCGTTACAATGTCCAACATTTCAATCTGTTCAAGCAATTCATCGAAGTTTTCAAAATACTTGTATCCGAATTCGGCTTCTAATTTTTTTCCGTTTTCTACATCTTTATCATGAAATCCTATAAATTCATACTTATCAGACTGATTCAGAAGACGTAAATGTATTTTTCCTAAATGTCCGGCACCTACCAAACCTGCTTTTAACATAGCTGTATTAAATTTTTGTAAAGATAATAAAGAAGTTAGATTTCGAAAGGTAGAATTTATTTTTTTGTGGATAAATCTTTTGCTGAATCTTGAAAATCTAACATCTAATTTCTTATTTTTGTGACATGCAGGATTCGTTTGTAAATAAGGGAAAAAGGAAGATTTTGGTTGATTATCTTCGAAATAGAGTAGGGATTTCGGATGAAAATGTACTTTCGGCAATGAATGAAGTTCCGAGACATCTTTTTATTGAAAGTATCTTTGAGGACTTCGCTTATGAAGATCGAGCCTTCCCTATTTTAGCCCATCAGACGATTTCTCATCCTTCTACCGTAGCAGAACAATCTGAACTTTTACAGATTAAACCGGGCGAAAAAGTCTTGGAAATAGGGACGGGTTGTGGTTATCAGACTGCAGTTTTATTAGCAATGAAAGCTCACGTATATACGGTCGAAAGACAAAAGGATCTATTTGATTTTTCGAAGAAAAAGCTTCGGGAAATGCATTTGTTTCCGAAATTTCAAAGCTTTGGAGATGGCTTTGCCGGACTTCCTACATTTGCTCCATTTGACAAAATAATTGTAACCTGTGGAGCTTCAGTATTACCGACAGAATTGTTAAAACAACTAAAAGTTGGTGGAAAAATGGTTATTCCTTTAGGACCTACCGATGAACAGGTTTTATATAGGTTCACAAAAATTTCCCCGACTGAATTTGAAAAAGAAGAATTCGGCGCTTATAAATTTGTACCGATGTTGGGAAGCACCAATCAGTAAGCTCTCATATTGTATTTAAAACTTTAAAAAGGATTGTTTAACTTTAAACAGTCTTTTTATCATTCCATATGAATCTAAGTAATCCGACCAGGTCATGATTCCTAAGGCATGGTAGAAAAGTAGTAAACTGAAGCTAAAAAAACATGAATTCCGAAATCCAAAAATACAACGAATCACAAGCAGAATCAGATCAGCAGATATGTTTAAAACTTTGTGAGATCATCAATGAAAATTTAATAGAAGCTGAATCAAAAGTATGGCATTCACATCCTGTCTGGTTTTTAGACGGTAACCCTATTGTAGGATATAGCAAACAGAAGAAAGGAATCCGCTTGATGTTTTGGAGCGGAAAATCTTTTAATGAAGAGCTATTAAACGTTCATGGTGTAAAATTTCAGGATGCTTCTGTTTTTTATAATGATGTTTCTGAAATCAATGTAGAAGATCTAAAAAGATGTCTGAAAAATCTGAAAAAATTCAATGGGATTATAAAAATATAGTGAAAAGAAAAGGGCAATTAATTCAAATAAAAAAATAATTTTTGAAGTGTTCGGAACGATAATTGGATTCAAAAAAGAACCTAATCTTTTAAATCTTATTATCATGGACACCAACAGATTTAAAGCATCGCATGACTTTAGCAATATCCAGAAAAATCTTTCTAATAACAGAAGATATCAAGCGACAAGTCATTCTCAACAAGCCGATATGAAAAACCAGAATCAGGAATCATCAAAAAATGGTTTTGTACCTCATGCTCAAAAAACGGTGAAGGAGGTTTGGGCAGAAATTCAGGAAATGAATTCCAGATCTCGGAATAAACATAAAGACGATGAAAATAATTTTTAAGATTGAAGTTAGAAAAACCTTGCTTTTAAAAGGAGTAAGGTTTTTTTATTGAAAAAAATCAAAATTTACAAAATAATAAATGAAAGTATTCGTAAATAAAAGAATTCCGGAGGTTGGAATTCAAATGATGAAAGATGCAGGATTGGAAGTTTTTATTCCCGAACATGAAAATCTATCTCATAATGAATGGCTGAATTATTGTAAAAGTCATGATGCCATTTTGAGTGTAGGAGGTGAATTTAAATATGATAAAGATTTTTTTGCTGAATGTCCGAATATAAAGGCTATTGCATTGTATTCTGTGGGTTTCGACCATGTAGATATTAAAGAAGCTAATCATAGGAATATTCCTGTCGGAAATACACCGGATGTGTTAAGTAAAGCTACTTCTGATGTTGCGTTTTTATTGATGCAATCGGTTGCAAGAAGAGCAAGTTATAATTTTGAAAAAGTGAAATCAGGAAATTGGGGAGATTTTGATCCTTTACACGCGCTGGGACAAGAGCTGTATGGTAAAACTTTAGGTGTTTTTGGCTTAGGAAGAATCGGTTTTGAAATGGCAAAAAAATCACAGAAAGCTTTCGATATGAACATTATTTATCATAATCGTCATCAAAATAAAGAAGCTGAAGAAGAACTGAATGCAACCTACGTTTCCTTTGAAGAGCTGATTTCACAGTCTGATGTTCTGAGTATTCATGCCAATTTCATACCTGAGCAAAAAGAATTATTCAACAGTTTGGTCTTTGAAAAAATGAAAGAAAATGCGATTTTTATTAATACAGCCAGAGGAGGATTCCACAATCAGAAAGACCTGTACCATGCACTCGCTGAAAAGAAAATCTGGGGAGCAGGGCTAGATGTGACGAATCCTGAACCGATTTTTCAAGACGATCCTATTCTGGAACTCTCAAACGTTTGTGTTCTTCCACATATCGGTTCCGCAACTATAGAAGCCAGAAACGGAATGGCAAAACTGGCTGCCGAAAACCTGATTGCCTTCTCAAAGGGAGAAAAAATGCCGGCTTGTGCAAATCCTGAAGTTTATTCTCAAAATTTATAGAGACTTGGAATTATTTTTGTTTAAATTTATATAACACTAAATACGACAATTATGATATCTGAAAATAGCGAACAAGAACAAGACAGAAGATTAGAACAGAGAGAATACAAGTCAAACGAAGATATTTTTAATCGGGAAAGACATATTCCGCTTGATGGAGACGGAAAGCCGATAGAAGATGAAGAGTTTTATGATAGTTTAGACAAAGGGCTTGACATTCCTGGAGTGGATGATGACAATGAAATGGAAAAAATCGGAGCCGAAGACGAAGAAAATAACTATTGGAGCCTAAGTGATAATGAAGATGATCACGAAGAGGAAAACGATGATGTTTTGACATAGTCTTCAACAATATGATATTAAATCTTACTGAATTCAGTAAGGTTTTTTATTTTTGAAAATAAGCACTGTAGTTATCGTCAACAAAATTCCCCTCCTTTGGAGGGGAGATTCTACCAAAGGGAGAAGACGGGGTGGTTCAAGATATAACGACAAAAACTTTAAAACAGCCACCATCTCAAACCACCCCGTCAAAAATTCTCACGAATTTTCGCCACCCTCCAAAGGAGGGGAATTTCCAAAGGTTACAAATTTCTATGCATTAGTTGCAGGAATTTTTTAATTTAAATATCTTTAAAACTTTGAAATATAACTGAACTTAAACTATAATATGACTTTCCAGGAACAGATACAACAGGGCATTCCAAGCCAGTTACCACCGTCCAGACCTTACGAAACCAATATCAACCATGCTCCGAAGCGTAAAGAAATTTTAGGAGATGAAGAGAAAAAATTAGCATTGAAGAATGCTTTACGTTATTTCGAACCTCAGTTTCATACAGAATTGCTGCCTGAATTTAAAGAAGAGCTGGAAAAATACGGAAGAATTTATATGTATCGTTTCCGGCCCGATTATGAAATGAAGGCGAGACCGATTTCTGAGTATCCCGGAAAATCTGAGCAGGCAAAAGCGATCATGCTGATGATTCAGAACAATCTGGATTATGCAGTGGCACAACACCCTCACGAACTGATTACGTACGGTGGAAACGGAGCTGTTTTCTCTAACTGGGCACAGTATCTTTTAACGATGAAGTACCTGTCTGAAATGACAGACGAACAAACATTGGTGATGTACTCAGGGCATCCGATGGGATTGTTCCCTTCTCACAAAGATGCGCCGAGAGTAGTGGTTACTAACGGAATGATGATCCCGAACTATTCAAAACCGGATGACTGGGAGAAATTCAATGCGCTTGGAGTGACACAGTACGGACAAATGACAGCCGGAAGTTATATGTATATCGGTCCACAGGGAATTGTTCACGGGACTACGATTACCGTTTTAAATGCTTTCAGAAAAATCAATAAGGAGCCTAAAGGCGGACTGTTTGTGACTTCAGGATTGGGAGGAATGAGCGGAGCTCAGCCAAAAGCAGGAAATATTGCAGGCTGTGTTACGGTTTGTGCTGAGGTGAATCCAAAGATCACCAAAATCCGTCACGATCAGAAATGGGTAAACGAAATACATGAAAACCTTGATGAACTGGTAGCAAGAGTAAGAACAGCTCTGGAAAACAAAGAAACCGTTTCTCTGGCATACCTTGGAAACATTGTTGAGGTTTGGGAAAAATTCGATCAGGAAAATTTAAGAATCGATATCGGTTCAGACCAGACTTCCCTTCACAATCCTTGGGCAGGAGGATATTATCCTGTCGGGCAAAGCTTTGAGGAATCTAATAAAATGATGGCGGAAGATCCTGAATTATTCAAGGAAAAAGTTCAGGAAACATTGAGAAGACACGCTGCTGCCATCAATAAACATACACAAAAAGGAACCTATTTCTTCGATTACGGAAATGCTTTCCTGTTGGAAGCTTCAAGAGCAGGAGCGGATGTAATGGCGGAAAATCCGACACTGGGAAGAGAATTTAAATTCCCTTCTTATGTTCAGGATATTATGGGACCGATGTGTTTCGATTACGGTTTCGGGCCGTTCCGTTGGGTCTGTACAAGCGGAAAGCCGGAAGACTTACAGAAAACCGATGATATTGCGTGTGCAGTACTGGAAGCTATTCAGCAGAATTCTCCTGAAGAGATCCAGCAGCAGATGAAGGATAATATTCAGTGGATCAAAGGAGCGCAGGAAAATAAACTGGTGGTAGGTTCACAGGCAAGAATTTTATATGCGGATGCTGAAGGAAGAATGAAAATTGCCGAAGCTTTCAATAAAGCTATTAAAAACTGGGAGATCGGACCGGTAGTATTGGGAAGGGATCATCACGATGTTTCGGGAACAGATTCTCCATACAGAGAAACTTCCAATATCTATGACGGTTCAAGATTTACCGCAGATATGGCGATCCATAATGTGATTGGTGACAGTTTCCGTGGGGCAACCTGGGTTTCCATTCACAATGGAGGCGGTGTCGGTTGGGGAGAAGTCATCAACGGAGGTTTCGGGATGCTATTGGATGGAAGCAATGATGCCGACAGAAGATTAAAATCCATGCTGTTCTGGGATGTGAACAACGGAATCTCAAGACGAAGCTGGGCCAGAAATGAAGGCGCTGTTTTCGCGATTAAAAGAGCAATGGAAGCCGAACCGAATTTGAAAGTAACGCTTCCGAATTTTGTGGATGAGAGTTTGTTTTAAAACTTTATAGCTATAGAAAAACCTGCCGTGAGGCAGGTTTTTATGGTGTGTTGAAATAAAAAATGTTTATTTTTCCCTTATGGTGGTAGGATCTTTCAATGCCAGTTCGGCAATTTCATCCTTTCTTTTAAATGAAACTCCTTTGTGCTTCTGGATATACCGGATCAGGTCAAAAGTATTTTTTACCATTTGTGGCGTTCCACCGATACGGTCGTGAAAACTGATAGATAGTTGCCTTCTTTTATACTCACTTTCTGCATAAAGCTGGTCAAATTCAGATTTTACCTGATTGAAAAACTGGTCGGTAGAAAAGTTTCTGCCCTCGATGAGCATGATGTCGTTGCAGCGGAGGGTGTAAGGAACCACGGCAAAATCATGATTATTCACTTTGATAATAAAAGGTTCGTCACGGCTGAGATCGTCGATATGATATTTGAAGCCAAGTTCCTGTAGGATTTTTAAGGTGTTTTCACCGCGTCTCAGCCAATTGGCATTATAACCTGCCGCATCAAATCCTGTTACCTGTTTTATGGCATCCACTCCGTCTTTTATAAATTTTTTTTCTTCCTCATACGGCATGGTATACTGTGTGCTCCAATTCATTCCGTGGGCAGCGGCTTCATGCCCTCTTTCAACAATCTCTTTTGCCAGACCCGGATTCCTGAGTACTGCTTCACCTACCATGTGAGAAGTCACTTTAATTCCTAATTTGTCCCAGTTTTCCAGCATTCTCGGAACCCCTTCCTTGTAACCGTACTCATACCACGTTGCAGCAGGCAGATCGATATAACCTTTCTGCATATTCTGGGGGAACGGGCTTTCTGCATTATCGGGCTGCCCGCCTGCTTCAAACTGCATGGAAACAGATACAACCAGTCTGGAGCCATCTGCCCATTTTGTCTGTGCCTTATGGTTTTCCTGATGTGAAATATCTGCTATGGTATCTAAAGGATTCATTACTCCTGCCAATCCTAAGATACTGCTCTGCTTAATAAAATTTCTTCTTGTTCCCATGTTTTTTATTTTTTATTGATCAGAATGTCTAACGACCATACATTAGAGGATAAAAATTGTAATAATACGGCAAGTAAAGCCATGTGTATAAGCTGTGAAGGCAATGCCTCCCAGTTTTCAATAAGCGTCGTTCCGAAAATTAACATCAGCATAACGGTACCTCCCGCTATTAGAGATTGCTGTGTAAAAAGTCCCAGGATCAGAAGCATTCCTATGCTGAATTCGGCAATAGGCAACAGATAGCTGAAAGGAACAACCATCACTTTTGGAAGGATAGATTTTCCGAAAGAATCGACCATCCAATCGCTGAACATTTTAAGTTTCGGCAAACGGACCAATCCGTGTCCAAACATACTTGCGCCCAACGCAAGACGTAATAATAAATAAGAACTGTGGTTCATTTCTGATTGATTTTAGATATACAAATTTGTACAGTTATCTAGGTAATTATTTGTACAATCCTTGGGATTAATTGTATTTTTGTAAGTATGGAAATAAGGAACTTACATCAGCCTTTTCAGCTAGACTTTATAGAAGCGGATGAATATGAGGTTCGTGAGCATAAGAATACGTTTTTTGAAATGGTTTTTGTGCTGGAAGGTAAAGGAATACAGGTGATAAACAATCATAAATTGCCGTACAGCAGCAATAAGCTGTTTCTAATTTTTCCCCAGGATACGCATTATTTTGAAATAAATTCCACGAGTAAATTTTTCTTTATCAGATTCAACCAAAGCTACCTGAAAACCCAAAGTAAGGAATGGATACAAAAGCTCGAATTTATTTTTCATAATCATAATCACTTACCGGGCTGTATTTTGGAAACCATTTCGGATAAGCCTCTCGTAAGAGCATTAATTGAGGCCCTTATCCGGGAGCATATTAATCAGCAGCCGCAGCATCAGGAGGTAGTGAAGCAGCTTATCAACACTATTATCACTATTGCAGCCAGGAATATTGTACTAACGTCATCTGCGGCATCTGAAACACATAGATCTGAGAGCGCTATGCATCTGCTTAATTATATCCATCAGCATATTTACGAGCCAGCGAGTTTAAAAGCTGAGGAGATTTCCAGGTATTTCAATGTTTCTCCAACCTATATCAGCGAATATTTTAAAATTCATACCGGGCAAAGCCTGCAGGAATATATTATCGAATATAAGCTCAAACTGATTGAAACCCGGCTTCGTTTTACAGATATGCAGATTAACGAAATCGTACATGAGCTTGGTTTTACAGATGCCAGTCACCTGAACAGAATTTTCAAAAAACATAAAGGAATAAGTCCAAGGGAATTCAGGAAGAGAGCAGGTCAATATTTATAAAAAATATATAATACAATACAGCATTTATGAAAAAGCTAGGAATCATCGGCTGCGGCTGGCTGGGAAATCACATTACAGAAAGGTTATCAGATCGATACAAAATCTTCGTAACAACGACCTCTGAGTCCAAAATAGAAGAATTTAAAGCTAAAGGATATTTCCCTACTTTGGTCAGTTTTTCTGATGAAGTTTCCGAAACAGTGAAGGAGTGGGATATTGCACCGGAACTAGATGCGATTATCATCACAATTCCCGTTTCGGGAATAAGAGGAAAACAGATTTCGATGAAAGAAAGACAGGAGAAGCTGTTGAAATTCCTGGGAGATTACAAAGGACAATTATTTCTGATGAGTTCCACGGGAGTTTATCCTCAAACGGAAAAAGAATTTTCTGAAGATGATCAGCCTGTACAGGAAGTGGAAAGCGAAAATTTTATTTTGAAAAAATTTCCACAGACCAATGTTTTGAGACTGGCAGGATTAATGGGTGATCAGAGGCTTTTAAAGAATTATAATATCTCCGGTCTCGATCAGCTGGTGAATCATATTCATTATACGGATATTTGTTCTGTCATTGAAAAAATGCTGGATAATCAGTCTGAATCTAAAGTATATAATGTTGTTGCCCCGGTTCACCCCAACAAAGAAGAAGTGATTAATGCCCAGAAAGATTTACCATATTCGGGAGAGAGAACAGATACAGGAAGAATCATTTCCCCGGCAAAACTTATTGAAGAACTGGATTTTGAGTTTCAGTATCCTGATCCAAGGTATTTTCATCATTAGATTTCAATTGATTTCCAACCTTTTTTAAGAATCATGCATCTTTATATAAAAAAGATATCATGAAAATCATAATCCCTACACCATGTCATGAAAATTGGGAAGCAATGACTCCTGAAGAGAAAGGAAGGTTTTGCTCTGTTTGTTCAAAAACGGTAAGAGATTTTACCATTGCATCGGATGATGAAATTATAAATGTATTTTCAAATGCTACAGAAGAGATCTGCGGTAATTTCTATGAGTCTCAATTGAATAGAAATTTACAATATTCATACATCAATTCTGTTTTGGTAAAGTTTGCCGTAGGATTTATTCTTACAACAGGAGGTCTGGTTTCTTTACAGGCACAACAAAATGCGGTAGAAGATACCTTAAAGGTAAAAGAATTAGGTGGAATTGTACTCATTCCTAGTAGACATCATACCTCAAATAGGCTTACCGGAATCACGACTGTTGTATCGGAAGCTGATTTGCTTAAAGCTCAGAAAAATAATTCCAAAGTAGATACTTCAAACATAAGAGGATTACAGATCAATCCAATGCCTCAAAAAAGTGTAAACAATGGGATAAGGATTGGAGGAGCGAGTTCAAGTCTGAGGCAAGATCATCAACCTTTGGTTGTACTAAATGGAAAAGTAGTTGATTTAAAAAAAATACAAGAACTGGATCCTCGTTCAATAGAAACTGTAAATACTTTAAACAGAGCTTCTGCGACAGCATTATATGGTTCAAAAGCTCAAAATGGAGTCATTGTGATGACCACAAAAAAGAAATGGAAGGCTAAAAAGTAATTGAATGGTTTTCAATGCAACATGAGATTACCAAATTAAGATGCTTCGGCTTTGCTCAGCATGACATCTTTACATAAAAAAACTCCGGTAAAAGCCGTAGTTTTTTCATTATTTTAAAAGAAAAATTTTAATTTTTCACAGCTTTAATAGCTGCTTCATAGTTCGGTTCGTGAGAAATATCGGCAACCTGCTCTTCATAAACAATCTTTCCGGAAGGATCGATCACGACAACGGCCCGGCTTAATAATCCTTTCATCGCAGAATCTGTAATTTCTACGCCATATGTTTTTCCGAAATCTGAACGGAAATCAGAAAGCATGATCACGTTTTTAATTCCTTCTGCTCCACAAAATCTTTTCTGAGCAAATGGCAGATCTTTAGAAATACAAAGAACCACCGTATTCGGAATACTGGCAGCATCTTCATTGAAATGATGGACAGAAGCGGAACAAACGCCCGTATCTACACTTGGAAAGATATTCAGGATCAGATATTTTCCTTTGTACGACTCTAGTGTCTGATCTTTCATCGTAACATCTGTAAGGGTGAATTGAGGAGCTGGTTTGTTGACAGCCGGTAATTTGGCATACGTATGAACGGGTTTTCCTCCGGCTAAAACAGTGTTTGCCGTTTTAGAGTTTTGCGCAAAACCTAACGATGAGAAAAGCAACAGTGCTCCGAAAATGAATTTTGAATGCATGAATTTTATTTTAAACAAAATTATTCTTTTTTCAATGTTCCAATATTAATTTTCTTTCAAATAGAACAAATCTATTAAATGTGTCTTTTTAAAGTCAATTTTTCACTCTACCTTTATTCTGTCAAAAAATTTCACTAATACTATTAAAAAAATAAAAGATTTATGAATTCAGCAAATACGGCATCATTTCATGAGATATTTAAAAGCGAAAACGAAATTCCGGAAGAATATAAAGTTCCCGAAATTCATCAGAAGGTTTATCTTTTAAACGGAGAATTGGTAGAATGGAATGGGGAGGTTCAGAATATTTACTCCCCGGTCTGCGTTCCTACGGAAAACGGTCTGGAAAGAAAATTACTGGGAAGCATTCCGAATATCGGTCCGGATGAAGCGATGAAAGTTCTTGATGCATGTGTAAAAGCTTATGATAACGGGCTAGGAGAGTGGCCGACAATGTCTGTGGAGGGAAGAATCAAATGTATGCAGAAATTTGTGTATTTAATGATTCAACAAAGAGATTTGGTGATCAAATTGCTAATGTGGGAAATCGGGAAAACACTGGCCGATTCCACTAAAGAATTTGACAGAACGGTAGATTATATCAATCAGACTATTGATGCCCTGAAAGATCTGGACAGGGAATCTTCACGTTTCCAACAAGCAGAAGGAACGATTGCGCAGATCAGAAGAGCTCCGCTTGGTGTTGTTTTGAGCATGGGACCTTTTAATTATCCTTTAAATGAAATTTTCACCACGTTGATTCCTGCTCTGATCATGGGGAATACGATTTTGTTTAAACTTCCGAAACATGGTGTTCTGGCGCATTATCCTTTACTGAATGCATTCAAGGAAGCTTTTCCTAAAGGGACCGTGAATACATTATATGGAAAAGGTTCAGAGATTATCACTCCAATCATGGAAAGCGGAAAAGTGAATGTTTTGGCATTCATCGGTTCCAGCAAAGTGGCGAATGGATTGAAAAAGCTGCATCCGAAAGTTAATCGTTTAAGAGCAATTCTGAGTTTGGATGCTAAAAATGCAGCCATCGTTACGAAAAATGCCAACCTCGATGTTGCAGTGAGCGAATGTATTTTAGGTTCACTTTCTTTTAACGGACAGAGATGTACGGCTTTGAAATTAATTTTTGTTCAGAAAGATGTTGCTGAAGCATTTACGAAAAAGTTAACGGCTGCTGTTTCTGCAATGAAACCGGGGCTTCCATGGGAAAAAGATGTGAAGATTACTCCTCTTCCGGAAGTGAACAAACCTTCTTATCTGAAAGAGTGTATTGATGATGCAATATCAAAAGGCGCAAAAGTATTGAATGAAAATGGAGGATTTACAGAAGAATCTTTTGTTTTTCCAGCGGTAGTTTATCCTGTGAATAGTGATATGAAACTGTATCATGAAGAACAATTCGGTCCCATAATTCCTGTGGTTCCGTTTGATGATATTGAAGAACCGATCGATTATCAGGTGAATGCTGACCACGGAATGCAGGTGAGTATTTTTAGCGAAGATCCTGTTGAGGTTGCCAAGCTGATTGATCCTTTTGTCAATCTGGTAAGCCGGGTAAATATCAATTGTCAGGCTCAGAGAGGTCCCGATGTTTTCCCTTTTACAGGAAGAAAAGACAGTGCGGAAGGTACGCTTTCCGTTTTTGACGCTTTACGTTCATTCTCAATTCGTTCTTTAGTAGCTGCAAAAGTAACAGATTCCAATAAAGAATTGCTAAATACGATTGTAAGAAAACATGATTCTAATTTTTTAAGTACCGATTATATTTTCTAGGCAACTCCAACCTACTCTAAAATAAAAATCCTCAATACGCTTCTGATATTGGGGATTTTGTTTTATAGATTTTAAATTTTATAACTATTCATTATCCATCATAATAAAGATTTTTGGAAGTCTGCCTTTCGACGAAAGGAGAAATCTAATTCATTAACAACAGATTCTTCATTTTTCATTCAGAATGATAAAGACACACTTATTACAAAAAGCCAATAATTATTAAATTTTTTACGAATATCTGTAACAATTTATTTTAAATGAAACTAACTTTTTAGAGTAACGAAAATCATGACCTCATTAGAACAGGAATTTTTAAAAAAGATCGAAAAGCATAAAGGAATCATTTTTAAGATTTCTAAAATGTATGTAGATGAAAAGGACGACCGCGACGATCTTTTTCAGGAAATTGTTTATCAGGTATGGAAAGCCTATTCAGGTTTTAAAGGAGAAAGTGAATTTGCGACCTGGCTGTATAGAATTGCTCTCAACACAGCCATTATATTCCTGAAATCTGAAAAGAAAAGAAATTTTATAGAAAATAATGATATCTCAAATTATAAAATTGTACAGGATGAATATGATCACGAAAAAGAGGACCGATTAAAGGAAATGTATAGAGCTATACATCAGCTGACCCCTATAGATAAAGCGTTTATTTTTTACTATTTGGAAGATTTTTCAGGAAAACAGATTGCCGAGCAACTGGGAATTTCTGAAGGAAACGTAAGGGTAAAAATGAATCGGGCAAAGAATAAGCTGAAAGATATCCTAAACACGAATACACACTAATTTTTAAATCAATTATCATGAATATAGATGACCTGAAAAATGTCTGGAATGAAGATGATTCTGTAGAGGAAACACCTGAAATCAGCATAGAACAAACCAAGAAAATTAATCTGCCACTTGAGAAAATGCGCAAAAACATGCGTAAGGAATTCTGGTACACTTTAGTAGTATTTGTCTTTGCCTTTTTCGTGGTTGCAATTTGTAATGCACCGGTAAAATTTAAATTGTATGTACTGGTTTTGGTAGCATCTATGGCTTTCGTTAACATTTTCTTTTTCAGTAAGTTTTTTAAGCTGTACAAAGAGCTAAGCAATCCTGCTTTACAGACGTATGATGCTTTAAATGATCTGCTTATGCAGCTTAATCTGAATAAACAGTATTATCTGTCGTTTTATGTAAGTTTTATTCCGTTTTTGGTGTGCGAAATAATTCTTGTGATAGAAGTGGTTCCGTGGATGCGCCAGTTGGATCTTCTCTATATCGTTATGATTCTTATAGGATTCGTTGTAATAGGTGCTTCCTTGGTATATTTATCCGGAAAAAGATGGTTTGAAAAGCTGTATGGAAAATATATTCGACAGATTGAAAGTCTTTTGATAGAGCTGAAAAAATAGGATTCGGCGGGCTGAAAGCCCGCCGAATCCTATTTTGAGATTAATTTTTTTTATTTTTAATTTCCTTTATCACCCAATCTAACTGGCGGTCTTTTTTATCTAAAATATCCTGAATATCTTCTTTAATGGTAACGTCGGGAAGGACACCTCTTTCTGTATTGGTAAAAGAAATATTGGGTTGTACAAGAGCTAATCCTATCGGTAAACTGATTTTTGAATGAGGTAGTTTCTGATAAGAATAAAATCCGGCAATAGTACCATCATTGGCGCCTCCTGTCTCTTCTCCGACCAAAGTGGCAAGTTTATCATTTTTTAGCTTTGCAGATAAAATTGAAGATGCCGAAAAGCTCCCTCCGTTGATCAGTACAAAAACCTTTCCGTGGAAGGCATTATCCTGAGGTTTTGTTTCGCGATCCGCTCTCATTTTATAATAGACAATACTGTCTTTTTTATATGTATTCATGGTCTGGCTTACAATATAAGCAGGATAAAGCAGACTTTTAAATGTATATTCTAAGGCATTGCTTTTTCTGAAATAATTGGTCTTCAAAGGACTGCTTTTTGAAGTTACCTGAGAACGCTTGATCAAAGTAAACGGAGTTGGAGCCAAATACGAATATAAGTTGTTGATTTCATCCAGAGATCCGCCATAATTATTACGGATATCTATGATAAGGTATTTTGATTTGGCATTTTTAATTTTGGCAAAAGTTTCCTTGTAAAATTTTTCGGAGTAAGTTCTCGAAAAGCTTTTGACTTTAATATAAGCAATACTGCTGTCGGGAGCTAAAAACTTGAATGAACGGTTGTAGGAATTATTAAAAGCAACATAGTCATTCACCTTTTTTTCTAATGTTTTCTTCTTCTGTTCCTTATCTTTTTCGAAATCGGTTTTAGATTTTTCGGCTCTTGTAATTGTATAGGTTTTTATTTGTTTATTATAAAGAGTTTCGATTTTTGCCGTATCATTAAAGCCAAACTCAGCGCTGTAAAAATTAAAAAATATATCTTTTAAAAAGTAAGGCTGAAAAGTAGTGTTATTGCCGTCACTACTAATGAGTTGAGTATATTTTTTTAAATATTCGGCTACTGGTATCCCGTTTATTTTCAAGATCTCAGTTCCGGGCTTTATATTTTCTATAGAATCGTGATTTTCTATAATATATAGATGCTCTCCGGATACATAATATTCAAACCGGCTAAACATCCCTTTTTTATTCTCCAAAGATTTGATTTCTTTTTTTGTGAACTTTTTTATCGGAATCCTCAAAGAAAGATGACCTTCCTTTATACTGGCAATTACAGGTTGCAGTTTAAAATAAAATTCAAGCGGAGTGAGAGGTTGGGTGATAGTCTGTTTAAGACTGTCAAACTTATGATCCAACTGGCTTTTTGAGATGTACCAATAAAGTTTGGGATGCATCTCTTTGATTTTGTTATAGGCATAGTCTACATCTTCTTTTAATTCTTCCGGTGATATGCAGGAAGATCTTTGTTCATTATGCTTTTTGACAGATGAACAAGAGCTGAAAATGAAAACAAATAATATGATAAGTGAAAAACTTTTCAACGTTTTGAAATTTTAAATCGCTAATTTATAAAAGTTTAGAATAGTGTTTTGCTTTTTATATAAAATTAAGTAAAAAATAAAGGTATTCTGTTTTTTAATCGTCATAGAAGATAATGTCATACATTTGATACTATTTTAGAAAATGATATATATATTTATTACTATAGCCGTTTCCTTCATCCTGTTATATTTTATAGTGATTAATCAGGAAGTTTTCGGAGCCGAAGCAAAAGGAGAAAGGCTGCAAAGAATGCAACAGTCAAAACATTTTAAAGATAAACAGTTCCAGAATTTAAACCCTACTCCGTCACTGGCAGAAGGATACTCTATGCCGAAAGTGATGTATGACTTCTTTTTTAAAAAGAAAAATCCGCTTTTGAAACCTGTAAAAGACCTTCCTTCCATCCATACAGATTTGAAAACCCTTTCAAAAGATGAAGATGTTTTTATCTGGATGGGACATTCATCCTATTTTATTCAGACTGATGGCGTTTCATTTTTGATTGATCCCGTACTTAGTTTATACGGCTCTCCTTTTAAATTTTTCAATAAAGCATTTGCCGGAGCCGATATTTTTAAGACCGAAGATATTCCCAATATAGACTATCTGGTCATTACTCACGATCACTACGATCATTTAGATTATCCGACGGTGAAGGCGATCAAAAATAAAGTAGGAAAAGTAATCCTACCTCTTGGTGTGGGTGCGCATTTAGAAAAATGGGGATATCAGCCTGAGCAGTTGATTGAAGAAGAATGGGGAGGAGAAGCTGTTTTAAAGAATAATATTAAAATAACATTTACCCCTGCAAGACATTTTTCAGGAAGAAAAGTGCTGCGAAATGTTACGCTTTGGACTTCTTATGTGTTGGAAACCCCTACCAAAAAAATATTTTTGGGTGGAGACAGCGGATACGATACCCATTTTAAAATGATCGGGGAAAAATTTGGTCCGTTTGACTATGCTATTATGGAGAATGGGCAATATAATGAAGCCTGGAAGTATATACATGCATTGCCACAGGATGTGATTCAGGCAAGTATAGATGTAAAGGCAAGGAAGATTATTCCTGTGCACTCTGCAAAATTTGCATTGGCATTACACCCATGGAATGAACCCTTACAAAAGGTAGTACATCTAGGGAAAGAAAAAAATCTGAATATTTTAACGCCTATGATTGGTGAACCTGTTGATTTAAATGCATCAAACCAGCAGTTTAAAATCTGGTGGGAAGATTAATCAGGCATGCCAAATACCTTTATACCTTGCCGGATGATTTTCGAATTGCTGTCTCACAAAATCACATTCAGGATCTACAAGTAAATCTTTTTCTTCGGCATAACGAACCAGTTCGTCCAAAAGCATTTTGGCATATCCTTTTCCTTCTATTTCCTCATCGAGTTTGGTGTAATATACAATAAGGAGCCTTCCATCAATTTCTATTGACATATAACCTGCTTTTTTTTCATCAATTAATATCTGCAATTCATCTTGGTATGGAGATATTTTAAATTTTATATTTTCCATAATATTGAGATTTGTATGGTTGGAAAAATGAGGTTTTATTGTTTTTTTCTTCTTAAAATTACAAATTTAAAATGAAAAATAATTAATTTTTAAATATTTTTAAAACTAATTATTAAGAAATTAAGAAACCGAAAAATCCAGATAAGATATTTTTCTGAAAATGATCTGGAGCTTTATTTTAATAAAATTTAAAAACTTTATTTGAAAACTATTTTATAGATTATCAGATATTTATATTCTTAGTTAGTATTTAAAACTGATTTGGCACTCTAATTGGAAATTAATAAATAGTTTAATTTTAAAAAGGTAAAAATGAAAAAATTACTATTAACAGCAATGCTCGTCGGAACATTTGGATTAACATATGCACAGTCAGATTATTATAATGATTATAGAAGAAGTATAACTGATATCAACTGGGCATCAGTAATTACTGATTTGGTGTTGTCACAGACACAGGCTAACCAGATTTATGTTCTGAACGATCGATATGACGATTATAATTCGTGGAATAGAGTATATGTACACAATCCCGACAGATGGAGAAATGACAGATATGTGGAACTGGAAAGAATTCTGGGACCTGAGAAATATTTAAAATTCAAAAATAAATATTACAAAGGACAAAATCCGGTAGCCGTTTATAACCGCAATAAAAACAACGGTAAAAAATATAAACACATACAGAAGAAAGTGTACATGCATAAAGAAAAAGATGAACACGGACACCATCACTAAACCAATTATCAACTATACATTCAATTTTTATGGCTAATCGAAAGGTTAGCCATTTTTTATTTTATCAATAGCAATTATTTTCTTGACTTACTTTTGTTTGAATTTTATAATTTTGAACCATGGAATCCAGAGAAACAATAAAAGGTTTTTACGAGCGAAATGCTCAGAACGAAGGTTTACAATGCATTAAAACTCCCGGAGTCGGACATTTTAATGTGTTTTCGCGTGAAAATTGTTCATCAATTACCCCGTACAGCAGAAGAGATTACTATAAAATTTCATTAATTATAGGAAAAGGAAAGCTCCATTATGCAGATAAATGGATCTATGTAGATAAGCCGGCTTTATTATTTTCAAATCCTGTGATACCGTATTCATGGGAAACAGATGACGACGATCAGAAAGGGTTTTTCTGTCTTTTTACCGATCATTTTCTATATGATGGAACCCGTTTGGGAACCCTTCAGGAATCGCCGCTTTTCAGAATTGGGGGAACTCCGGTTTTCTTTATTGATGAGGCGCAGCAAAAAACCGTTTCGGATATTTTTATTAAAATGATGACTGAAATTCAATCAGATTATCTGCATAAATATGATATGTTGAGGGCCTATCTTCATCTTTTGATTCATGAAACCATGAAAATGCGTCCTGCGGAGAATTTTGAACCTTATCAGAATGCCTCGCAAAGAGTGGCTTCTTTATTCATGGAATTATTGGAAAGACAATTCCCGATAGACAGCCCGGAAAGATTTTTAAAATTGAAAAGCCCGGTTGATTATGCCGAAAATTTATCCATTCACGTCAATTCGCTCAACCGTTCTGTAAAAGAAATTACGGGAAGAACCACAAGTCAGCAAATTACTTCAAGAATTATCCAGGAAGCCAATGCCTTGTTGAAACACACCGACTGGAATGTCTCTGAAATTGCTTACGGGCTCGGTTTTGAAGAACCTGCCTATTTCACCAATTATTTTAAAAAACAAACCGGAATGACACCTAATGCAGTTCGAACTGCTGTTGTTTGAATTTTATAATTCTTCGTTTGAATTCTATATAGCAATCGGGAAATTTCGGTGATAATTTTGTCATGTAAATTTTAAATCACAAACAGTCATGAAATTTAGAAAATTAGGAAACACAGAAGAGCAGTTATCTGCTATCGGTTTAGGATGTATGGGAATGAGTTTTGCGTATGGACCGACAGACGAACAGGAAAGCATCAATACATTACATAAAGCTCTGGATCTTGGAGTGAACTTCTGGGATACGGCAGATATGTATGCGAACGGAGAAAATGAAAAACTTATCTCGAAAGTATTGGTTCCAAACCGTGACAAAATTTTTATTGCTACAAAATTCGGGTTCAGATTTAAAGATGGAAAAGCAAGTCACAGTGGTGCTCCCGGAACTTATTTTGACGGTTCGCCGGAATGGATCAAGCAGGCCGTTGATTTAAGTCTTCAAAGATTAAAAATTGATGAAATTGATTTGTATTATGCTCACAGAGTTGATCCGAATATTTCTGTTGAAGAAACGGTAGGAGCAATGGCAGATCTTGTAAAGGCGGGAAAAGTAAAATATTTGGGATTGTCGGAAGCTTCGGCAGAATCTATCAGAAAAGCAAATAAAATTCATCCGATTACTGCTTTACAGTCAGAATATTCTATTTTAACGAAAGATGTTGAAAAAGAAATTCTGCCGACCATCAGAGAGTTGGGAATTGCTTTAGTTCCTTATTCTCCTTTAGCAAGAGGGCTTTTTTCTAATATTAATGAGGTTCAGAATTTTGGAGATGAAGATTTCAGAAAATCATTACCACGTTATCAGGCTGAATATCTGGAAAATAATAGAAATTTAGCCAAAGAAATCAATGATTTCGCAGCCTCAAAAGGCGTAAAAGGAACTCAGCTGGCGCTTGCATGGGTATTAAACCAAGGACAAGATATCATCCCGATTCCCGGAACAAAACGTATAAAATATTTGGAAGAGAATATAGCTGCAATCAATATTGAGCTTTCTCAGGCAGATTTAGAAGCCATTGATACTATTTTGAAAAAGTATCCCAATATTGGTGAAAGATACAGTGAAGGCTCTATGAAATTAGTAAATAACTAAGAACGATTAATGAGAAATTCAGATTCCAGATTCATCCTGAAATCTGAATTTTTTATGAAAAGATATAATGACAGATGGTAACACTCAAAGAAAAAAATAAATTTATTGCTACGATTTTAGCATTTGCAGTCATTCCGATGTCGGGTTTGGCAACCGATATTTATCTGCCCTCCATGCCGAGCATGGCTACAGAATTGCATCAGACGGAAAGCAATATCCAGCTTACCTTATCCATATTTTTAATCAGTTACGGACTCACTCAGTTTTTTGCAGGAAGTATTGTTGATTCTTTCGGGAGGTATAGGGTATCAATGGCTTCATTGGCATTATTTGTGGTGTCGTTTTTAGTAACAGCTACTACTCAGAATATTTTTGTAATCTATGCAATGCGTGTGTTGCAGGGAGTTTTATCGGGCTTTGCTGTGGTTTCCAAAAGAGCATTTTTCGTAGATGTTTATGAAGGCGATGAACGGAAACATTATCTGAGCATTATGACCATCGTTTGGTCTGTTGGGCCTATTATTGCGCCTTTTATCGGAGGGTATTTACAGAAAAACTTCGGGTGGCAGTCAAATTTCTATGTGTTGGCGGGATACAGTTTATTGCTTTTAATTTTAGAATTGATCTTTTCAGGAGAAACATTGAAAAAAAGAAATCCTTTTCACATTGAGTTTTTATTAAAAGAATATGAATCCATGTTTAAAGCCAAGGATTTCTTTTATGGAATGCTGATGTGTGGATTGAGCTATTCAATGATTATGTTCTTCAATTTGTGCGGATCTTTTATCATTGAACATAAAATGGGGTATTCGGAAGTGGTTGCAGGTTATGTATCTCTTATCCTCGGTTTTGCGTGGATGACGGGAGGCTTTTTGGGCAAAGCATTAATCAATAGAGCGTTTCTACCCAAAATTCGTTATGCTAACTTTATTCAATTGATTTTGATTATTTTAATGTTTATTGCTTCTTATTTCTCTAACAATATTTATAGCCTGGTTGCATTTGCATTTTTAATTCATGTGACGGCCGGATTTATCTTTAATAACTATTTTTCATACTGTATCGGAAGATTTCCGAATTCTGCCGGAATTGCAGGCGGTTTGACGGGTGGAATAGCCTTTATCATTACATCGGCACTAAGCTATGGAATTGTAGCATTAATTAAGCCTCAGATTCAGTTACAGGTTGCAGAAGGCTATTTTGTTTTAGGAGTTTTAGGACTGATGATCTTAAGCATGATTAAACTGAGAAAAGCGCATGTTTAATTATAAAGATTTATATTTTTTCTACTTATAATTTTCTACAATAAATCCTCTCAACATCTGAGAGGATTTATTTTTACATAAGTAATTTGAAAAGTTGATATTTGTTTTATAAACGACGAATGTGAATTATTTTTACTTTAAATTCTTTTTAATTCTAATTTCTGATCATATATTCTTCTAAACATAAAGTAAGTCACTGAAAGTACCGTAAATGCTACAATCGCATCAATCGTTGCCGGAAAGCCAAGCACTGCAACTTTGGAGAAAAAAGCGAAAATTATATCAAAGAACATTCCTGCAAACACCCATTCTTTTAATTTTAAGAGCCTGTTAGGAAGCAACAGAACGATTATACCGGATAATTTGAATACTCCTAAAATGTAAATGAAATGCGACGGATAGCCTAATTGTTGTGTGATATCCCAGACTACAGGATTCTTTGTCAGTTCAAAGAAACCACTTGCTCCAAACCAAAGTGACATAAAGATTGCGCCTGACCAAAAGATGATTTTTTCTGTTTTTGTTTCCATTTTTTTATTGTTTTAAGTTGTTAATATTTTTTATTTTGAATTCTAACTGATTTTTTGCGGTTTGTCATTCTGACCAAGGAAGAATCTCAACCCCGAATAATAGATTCTTCATTTCACTTCGTTCCATTCAGAAGGACATACGAGATGTTTGTATTAGAAAGATGCCTTGGAAGAACCCAGAATTTCCCCTGACTTTACATTCTGAATCATTCCGATAATTTCCCAGTTATTTGTGCTGAAATTCTCCGGAAGTCTGAAGCTTGTTGTTCCTTCTGTAGAATTTTTTAAAGCAATTTGATGTTGTTGATGGACAATTTGCCAGTGAATCAGATGGCGGCCTTCATTTTCACCTCTTTGTACGTTAGTAGAGGATTTTTTTTCAACCAAAGTGATTAATAATTTGTTTTGAGAATTATTTTCTGAAGTTTTAAAATTTACATTAATTTCTTTCTCAGAAGCCTTTGCAGACAGATCAATTTTAGCATTGTCAGAATTCAGTAAAACGGTTTGGATTGAATTTTCTATCGCGTTCCGGTCAGAACCCACAAATTCTTTTTTACCATTTACGATTAATTGCGGCGTGTAGACCTGTGAGTGCAAAGTCTGAGCATATTGTTGTTGGCGTTTGGAGTTTTCTATACTGCTGAACTTGTCTTTCCAGCCCAGGTTATTCCAGTAATCTACATGGTAGGAGAGAATGTAAATAGGCTGATCTTTATATTTTTCTTTGATCTCCCCCATTAACTTATCTGCGGGAGGGCAGCTTGAACAGCCTTCGGAAGTGAATAATTCCAACACGGCAAATCCGTCAGTTTTTGCTAGGGTATTTCGCGATGCCGGTTCTTTTTTTTCTTGGTAAACAAATGCGGATACGGTGAACATTAATGCTACGAAAACTGCCGTTCCTATTAGATTTTTTAGTATCATTTCTTTTAATTTTGATTCAAAAGTAGATACCTTTCCGGAGCAAAAGAATACAAAAAAGGTTCAACCGGACAAAATGAATGGTGAACCTGTATTTTATAAACTTAAAATTTTTAGCAGGAAGCTGAGATATGGAAGTTTGAGATTTTAACGGTCTTCCAGCCAGGTGAAAAAACTGTGGGATTTTTCTTTATTGATTAAGAGTTGTTCCGGAGTTTCAACGGTTAATTTCACTAAGATTTTTCGCTGAAAATAATGCTCCATTTCTTTGATTGCACTGAAATTGATAATATATTGCCTGTTAACCCTGAAAAATTGTTTTTGAGAAACCTGTTCCCCAATTTGCCCCAGGGTTTGGGTAAGCTGAAACTGCTGCTTATCAAAAGTCATGAGATGCGTAATTTCATTATGAATAAAGAAATACGCAATATTTTCCGTTGGAACGGTCGTGTATTTTTGATTTTTAAAAACTAAAAAACTGGATTTTGCAGGATTTTGCGGTTGAGTAATTTTCTGTATTATAGCTTCAAGTTTGGGAAGTTCTGTTTTCTGAAAGAATTTCTTTAATTCATCAACTTTTCTGAAAGCTTCGGCAATATCTTCACGTGAAAATGGTTTCAGTACATAATCGACGCCTTTACTTTTGAACGCGTCCAGCATATATTGGTCGAAAGCAGTACAAAAAACCACCGGACAGGTAACTTCGATCTGTTTAAAGATTTCAAAAGATAATCCGTCTGATAAATGAATATCCATGAAAATAAGATCAGGTTTGCTGTCTTTCAGGGCATTAATGCTCATTTCAATGCTGTCGTAAACTCCAATGATTTTTGCTTCAGGCTTTAATTCTGTGATTAAGTTCTGAAGAGATTTTGCGGCTCTGAATTCGTCTTCAATAATGATTATATTCATGGATAAGAGGGAGTTTTATTTGGAAGATTTTTTCATCGGAATTAATTTCAATTTCCTGTTCCAGCAAGTGTTGGTAACGTAATTTTACATTGTCAAGCCCAATTCCTAATGAATCTTCAACGGTTATTTTTTTCTGAATTGGATTTTCAATGACGATCTTGTTTTCCGTATCGTAGATTTTGATATGTAAAGGTTTGCTTTGTGAAACAATATTGTGCTTAATACAGTTTTCTACCAATAATTGTAAAGTAAAAGGCGGAATTAATGTATTTAAAACGTTATTATTTAATTCTTTGGTAAGAGTAATTCCTTCGCCAAAACGGGCTTTTTGTAGAAAAATATACGAATCAATTATTTTCATTTCTTCCTGAACGGTAATTAAGTCCAGTTTTCTGCTTTCCAGCGTAAATCTGTAAAAATCAGAAAGCTTCATGATAAAATCTACGGTTTCAGAATCATTTGTTTCTGCCATAGATTTTAGTGTATTTAAACTGTTAAAGAGAAAATGCGGATTGATCTGCTGTTTTAATAATTCAAACTGAGCACCCAGATTATCGCTTTTTACTTTTTCCAATTCAAGCTGAATCTGTTGGCCTGCATAATTATTTTGCAGTAAAGTCAGGAACATATAGCATACAAGGTTGATCAGAATTCCGCGAACTTCGATCATCAGCATAGTCGGGCCGAAATTGATATGGGATAGAATAAGTTGCTGAATCCATGCCAAACCAAGCATCACGATCATTCCGAAAGCCAGAACAACCATCAGTCTTGAATAAGAAATATTTTGACGTCTTTTTCCTGAGTTCCGGTTCAGCATATAAATGTTGAGATACCACATGATCACGGAAAAAGCAGCTGTTATGGCTGAATTCACAACCGCTTCTTCCCAATTGAAAGCATGAGAAGCCAATTGTGGGACCGAAGATAATATTCCTAAAAAGATGGAACTTATCCAGATAACAGCTTGTGAGATTTTTATTTTTTGTTGTTGCATGACAACGGCGGATTTTAAAGGTGTTAAGGTAGTATTTTTAATTATTATTTTGTGAATTGTCAATTGTGAATTCGTTTTCACTTGTGAATTTTTTACACTTTTATGATAATTGACTTGTGAAGAAAAATTTACCATTCATTCAAAAAATCCGGAGCTGATTTCTCAACTCCAGATTTTCAGATTTCATTTTTACTTTTATTTATGGTCTTATAACAGGTTTGTAGCTCATGATATATTGGATCCTTTCTTCCTGATTTTGCTGAATTTTTTCCTTTTCAGAAGAATTTTGAATTCTATAGGAAATATTTCCGCTCTTATCAACACTAAAGGTTTCTATACTTAGTAATTCACCTGTAATTGTCCCTCCAATATATTGAGGATTTTCATGGTATTTCCAGGTAATCAGTTTAAATTCAGAATTGGGATCTGGCTGATGATTTTCATTGGTTAAAGATTTCAAAGCTTCCTGATTTCCATATAATGCGGATGAAGTTTCTTTTGTTGGATTTAATGAGGTTGAAATGAATTGTAAATTTCCGGGGTCGAAAACTATTCGTTTTAAATCTTTATCGGGTTCATCTATTTTACAGGCAGTAAATATGGCGCAAATTGATACGATGATTAGGAATATTTTTTTCATTATTTCTGTAGGTTTTTAATTAATCTTTCAGTATTTACTTTCATAGGAACATCAAACAAGTACCCTGTTTTTTCGGCTAATTGTCTGTGACAGGCAATGCATGATTCTTTTGCGAATGAAGCTGTTTTTCCTGTCGGATGAAGATCATTCCCGGAAAATTTTGCAAATCCCCAACCTTCAGTATCTGTATATTTTTTAGAATCTTTAACCATAAACTGAGCGTTCACAAATTCTCCGGCTCTGATTTCTCCATTGGCTGACTTTTCTTGTTTCCACACAGATTTTACAACAACACTTCCGTTTGGCCAGGGGTGAAAATTTTCTGTTTCAATGGCTTTAACCGCAATATCGTTTCCGTAAATAACACGGATTGAATTGTCAAAAAGCGTACTCATACTGATGACTTTCCACTTTTTATATTCGTCCGTATATTTTATGCCGTTGGGAGAAACCGGAAACATTGAAGGGGGAATTTTTTCTGATGTTTCGGCATTCTGATGGATATCCTTCATTTCTTTTTTTGTGGGAGCAACGCCGGAAAGTGAAAGCGTATACTTTCTTATTGTTTCAATATTTTCAGGGGTAATCTTTGCAGAAGGGTGAAGCAGCGTATATTCATGAAGTGGCATCTTTCCGCTTTGCATCATATTAAGAATTGCATACATTCTTCCTTTATGCTCACCGGGAGAATCTGTCCATTCCGAAAAATTAAGGACTTCTCTGGCTCTTTTTATATCTTTATCCACACTCCAAGAAATGGGTGCAATTTTATCATACCAGCTCAATTTTTGTTCATTGGAATGACAGGCAAAACATGAATTTTCCAGAATAGCGAGAACCTCACGGGGCGCTTCAATTTTCTTTGCAACGGGTTTTCCCTCTAATGGCTTATTGAAAAGCTGTAAAATTCCGAAGATTCCCAGAATTGCTAAAAATACTATAGCAATGAGATTGACATTTCTTTTTTTCTTTATTGAGTCCATAATTGATTTTTTATGGATCAAAAGTAGAGGCTTAAAGAATGTTTTGAAATCCGGAATTAGGTGAACCGGACAAATCGAAAGGTGAATGTGGAATTTTGAAAGGTTAATGGAAAATAAGGATGATGAATAATGCTTTGTGGTATTTTAAGCCTCATCATCCTTTTTTATTCTTATAAAACCATTCCTCCGTCTACAATGATCTCTGTTCCGGTAATGAAACTTGAATGGATATCATTGGATAAATAAGTTACGAGTTTGGCAATATCTTCTGCGGTTCCCATTTTTTTCAACGGAATTTCATTGATGAGATAATCATTTAAACCACTTAAAGTGTTTTCATCTAAACCTGCTTTATTCATGATTTCCGTTTTTGTAGGTCCGGGACTGATTATATTTACACGGATTTTTCTAAGGGCCAATTCTGCTGCAGCTGTTTTTGCAATAGAATTTAAAGCTGCTTTACTCGCCTGGTAAGCCGAACTGTTTGGATTGTAAGTTGAGGCAACAATCGAAGATAAAAAGACGATAGAAGCACCATTGCTCAACAAAGGAATGAGTTTGCTTAAAGTGAAATAAGCTCCTCTGAAATTGATGTTCATCACGCTGTCAAAATTTTCGACCGGCATATTTTCTATTGGAACTAAGCCTCCCGTAATTCCGGCATTAATAAATAAAATATCCACTTTTCCGTATTGATTTTCAACTTCTTTTTTTAGATCTTCAATGTCCTCAAGATTGGCTTGGTCTGCTATGAAAGGAATTGCGCCCAATTCTTCTGCTGCTTTTTCAACAGCTTCTTTTCTTCTTCCTGTGATGATTACTTTTGCTCCTTCTGATAATAATTCTTTTGCGGTTGCATATCCGATTCCGCTGTTCCCGCCTGTTACAATAGCGAGTTTGTTGTTAAATGTATTCATTTCTTTAAAATTTTTGACAAAGTTATTTCAAATTGATATAATTTTGTAACCAGTATCACTTAGTATACCAATATCATTAGTTATATCACGTAATTTTGCAGATATGGAAAGAGATCAGACCGAAGAATTAAGAGCATTACAGGATACCCTTTATTTTATTGGAGGAAAATGGAGAATTCCAGTGATTAATTCAATTTGTAACGGCAACCGGCGTTTTCGTGAAATTGAAAGAAGCATCCCGGGAATTACCACAAGAATGCTTTCAAAAGAGCTTAAAGATATGGAGCTGAATAAGCTGGTAAAACGAACCGTTTACCCCGAAACACCTGTCTTAATTGAATACGAACCCACTGAATATTGCAGAACTTTCGGAAAGATTATTGCAGAAATGATTAACTGGGGGAGAGAGCACAGGAGAGTGATTGTGGGAGATAAGATTTAATTTTTTTACATAAAAACCTTTTGTCATTCTGAAAGAACTAAGAGCCTTAAAGAATCTTTCTACTTATTTTATAGGTTTTCCCTCGTCGGAGTGATAAACAAAACATTTAATTTCTACTTAAACAAAAAACATTAAAAGTGTTTTAGTCTTGGTGGATAGCCCAGATCTGAAGACACTTTATTTTCATTTCTATTGATTATCTGTTCAAATTATAAAAATAAATTGTAATTTTAATCTCTAACTGACTAATGATTTGGCCGTAAATGTCGTTGAATAATTGTATTGAAAATTGTTCTCATTACTAATTTGATTAAAAAAATCATCAATTTTGAGAATAAGGATATGAGAAAATACAGTTATTTTTTACATGAAGTCTCTTTCTTTGTCAGGTTTATTAGGGTAGAAGAATTGTAATATGGGTGGAAAACATTGATGCGAAGAAGCTTGGTATCAAAAACTATTTAAAAACACCATATCATGACAGTAAAACTGCCTTACAGCCCATCCGAACAATACAGAACTAAGTTTCCGGATTTCCTTTTAAAGAAAATGGATAATTTTTATTTCAACAGATTGCGTAAAGAATGGAATGGCGAACATATCTTTCGCAGAGCTGCTTTTAAAGAACATTCTATTGATCTTACCAGCAACGATTATCTTCAGTTATTTACGGATGCTAAAATCTTAGCTTCAAATAATAAAATAACTGAAGGGATGCCTGCTGCACCTTTAATGTCGGCATCTTTCATGTATGAAAATACTCCTCAAACTACCTTGGAAAACAGATTAGCTTCTTTTTTCGAATCAGAATCGGCAATACTGTGCCAGTCTGGTTATGTTGCAAATGTCGGATTAATGCAGGCTTTGGTTGAAGATACCGATATACCGGTATACATTGATATGATGACACACATGAGCGTATGGAACGGTATTCGCCTGGGAGGTGGAAAAGCAGTTCCTTTCTTACATAATGACATGAACTCTCTGCTTAAAAAAATTAATGAGTTTGGTTCCGGTATCATCGTTGTGGATTCTGTTTATAGTACAGATGGAACTATTGCTCCTCTTTTGGAACTTGCTGAAGTAGCTAAAGCAAAAGAATGTATGCTTATTATAGATGAATCTCATTCTGTAGGAACTCACGGGCCTGAGGGGAAAGGACTTGCGGTGGAATTGGGAATTAATGATGTTGTTTTGTTTAGAACAACAAGCCTTGCAAAGGCTTTTGCGTCTCGTGCAGGGTTAATCTTATGTCCACAGGAATTCAAAGAATTTTTTAATATGACTTCAAAGCCACAAATATTCAGTTCAGCACTCATGCCTTTTGATATTGATAGCTTAAACACTATTCTGAATCTGATTCAGTCTGAAACAGGAAATTACAGAAGAACAAAATTACACAGGAATTCAAAACAATTAAAAAACCTTTTATTAAGCTTTGATATTGACATCAGTGAGAGCGAATCTCAAATAATTGCACTTAAAACAAATTCTGAAAACAAACTCATTTCCATAAAAAAAGCATTGGAAAGCGAGCATATATTCGGAGCACCTTTCTGTTCACCCGCTACCTCAAAGAAAAGACCTGTTTTAAGGCTAACACTCCATTCTGAACTGCAGGCGGATCAATTGGAACATATTGCAATAAGCTGTAAAAAGGTATATTCTAATCTATAAGTATCAGTTGTTTATAAAAACAGCATAAAAAAGACTGTCTCAAAAGTACCCTCTGACTCCTTCAGGAATTGGTTGGGTTTTTGTTTACTTTTGAAACAGTCTTTTATATTTTATGAAAGACAGAAATTAAATTCCGTCAATAATTTCATTTAAAACGGTGCTTGGTCTCATCGCTGCATACGTTTTGTAAGTATCAGTTTTGTAGTAACCGTCAATGTTTTGAGGCTTACCTTGGGCACCAATTAATTCAGCGTTGATTACCTCTTCATTTTCTTTCATTGCTTCTGCAACCGGAGCAAATTGCTTAGCGAGTTCAGTATCAGTAGTTTGGTTGGCCAACGCTTCAGCCCAATACATTGCTAAATAGAAGTGAGAACCTCTGTTATCAATTTGCCCAACCTTTCTCGCAGGAGACTTATCGGTAGCTAAGAATTTAGCATTTGCTTCATCCAATGCATCCGCTAAAACCTGAGATTTTGTATTTCCCTGAGTTTGTGCTAAATGTTCTAAAGAAGCCTGTAAAGCAAGGAATTCACCTAGAGAATCCCATCTTAAATATCCTTCTTCTAAGAACTGTTCAATGTGTTTTGGGGCAGAACCTCCCGCACCTGTTTCGAATAAACCACCACCATTCATCAGTGGAACGATAGAGAGCATTTTAGCAGAAGTTCCAAGTTCAAGAATTGGGAAAAGATCTGTTAAATAATCCCTCAATACGTTTCCTGAAACAGAAATTGTATCTTTTCCTTCTCTTGCTCTTTTCAATGTTTCTGTCATTGCGTCTTTTACATCAAGAATCTTAATGTCAAGCCCGTTTGTATCGTGATCAGCAAGATATTTTTCTACTTTTTTGATGATTTCTCTGTCGTGCGCTCTTCCTTTGTCTAACCAGAAAATAGCAGGTGTATCAGATAATCTTGATCTGTTTACCGCTAATTTTACCCAGTCCTGAATTGGAGCATCTTTGGTCTGACACATTCTGAAAATATCGCTTTTTTCTACTTTTTGAGAAAGAAGAACATTTCCGGCTTCATCCTGAACTTCAATTGTACCGTCTGCAGTTGCCTGGAAAGTTTTATCGTGAGAACCGTATTCTTCAGCTTTTTGAGCCATCAAACCAACGTTCGGAACAGAACCCATTGTTGTAGGATCCAGTTTTCCGTGCGCTTTCATGTCATCAATAACAGACTGATAGAAACCTGCATAAGAACGGTCCGGAATGATACAAATCGTATCTTCTTCCTTACCTTCCTTGTTCCACATTTTACCTCCACCCCTTACTAAAGCAGCCATAGATGCATCAACGATGATGTCAGAAGGAACGTGGAAATTTGTAATTCCTTTGTCAGAATTTACCATTGCCACTCTTGGTCCGTTTGCCAAAGCAGTTTCGATATCAGCTTTAATATCAGCTTCCTGAGCGTTTCCTTTGATTTTTTCGAAAAGATCGGCAAGACCGTTATTTGGATTAACATCTAAAGACTTGAACGTCTCAGAATATTTTGTGAAAACATCTTTAAAGAAAGTTTCTACGATGGCTCCGAAAATAATAGGGTCAGAAATTTTCATCATCGTAGCCTTTAAGTGAGCAGAAAGAAGTACGTTTCTGTTTTTAGCTTCTTCGATAGCTTCCTGTACGAAAGCTTTTAAAGCGTTTAAATTCATTACAGAAGAATCGATAATTTCTCCAGCCTGAAGACCTGCGAAATCTTTTAATAAAGTTTCAGCACCATCATTTCCTTTGAATACGATTTTGTATTTTGTTGCATTTTCTACCGTTGTTGAAGTTTCAGTTCCGTAGAAATCTCCTCCGTTCATGTGCGCAACGTCAGTTTTGCTGTCAGAAGCCCAGTCACCCATTCTGTGAGGGTTTGCTTTTGCATAGTTTTTAACAGCTTTTGGAGCACGTCTGTCAGAATTTCCTTCTCTTAACACAGGATTTACAGCACTTCCCAATACTTTAGCATATTTTGCCTTGATTGCTTTTTCCTTGTCATTTTTCGGTTCTGCAGGATAATTCGGAACTGCGAAACCTTTAGATTGTAATTCAGCGATAGCCTCGTCTAACTGAGGTGCAGAAGCTGAAATATTTGGTAATTTGATAATGTTTGCATCAGGTTGAGTTGCCAATTGACCTAATTGAGCCAACGCATCATCGATTTTCTGATCATCTTTCAAAAATTCAGGGAAGTTTGCTAAAATCCTTCCTGCCAAAGAAATATCCGGAACTGCGATCTCAATGTTTGCTGATTTTGTAAAAGCTTTTACAATCGGTAAAAACGAGTGTGTTGCCAACATTGGAGCCTCATCCGTTAATGTGTAATAGATTTTTGATTTGTCTGACATTATACTGTTATTTATTATTTGATTTTTAAGACTCACAAATTTAGTTAAAAATTAAATTTTTAAGACTAATCCTCAGTAAGATTTTCCACTTTAAGATTAATTTAACCTTCATTAAGTTTAAAAAGCTCTTCTTTTTGATTAAATTTGAAAAACTTAAAAAATAAAATTATGTCAACGACTATTACTCTAAAAGGAAATGAAATACATACAATAGGAGCTCTTCCGTCAGTAGGAACTACAATCAGAGATTTTGCTTTGGTAGATTCTGGTTTAAATGTAAAAACTTTGGAAAATTTCGAAGGAAAGAAAAAAGTATTCAATATTTTTCCTTCTATTGATACCGGAATTTGTGCGGCTTCTGCAAGAAAATTTAATGAAGAAGCTTCCAATTTGGAAAATACTGTTGTTATTAACGTTTCTAAGGATTTGCCTTTTGCTTTAGGCAGGTTCTGTGCTGCTGAAGGTCTGAATAATGTAGAAACCCTTTCAGATTTCAGAGGGAGCTTTGGAGATGATTATGAAGTGACCATTACCGATTCTCCAATGCAGGGACTTTTGAGCCGTGCTGTAATTGTTACCGATGAAAATAATAAAGTAGTTTATACAGAACAGGTTCCGGAAATTGTACACGAACCCAACTATAATGCAGCTTTAGCAGCATTAAAATAAGATAATAGAAATAAAAATTCTGTGAAAAGCCTTGTGAATGTTTTATTTTGCGAGGCTTTTTTGGCAGTAAAAACTTCTAAATCTGGTTTATGGTAAAAAGAATCGTTGCAAATATAAAGACAGAGGATTTGTCAAAGGCAGATCTGTTTTATCATGATATTTTAGGTCTTGAACTGTTGATGGATCACGGCTGGATCAAAACTTTCGGAAATGATGAAGAAGCAAAAGTTCAGATAAGTTTCGCCGTTCAGGGCGGAAATGACACCGAAGTTCCTGAACTCTCAATTGAAGTTGATAATGTGGATGCAATATATGCAAAAATGAAGGGTTCAAAATTTGAAATTGCTTACGAAATTATCAATGAAGATTGGGGAGTTCGCAGGTTCTTTGTTAAAGATCCGTTTGGGAGATTAGTAAATATTCTTTCACATCAATAAATTTATTTTAAATATGAAAGCGGAACAAGTTATTCCTATTCTCAGAATTTTCGATTATCAGAAAACAATTGAATTTTACATCGATTGGCTCGGATTTGAAATTGTTTGGAAACATTATTTTGAAGAAAATGCTCCTGTTTATATGGAAGTGAAAAAAGAAAATATTACGCTCCATTTAAGCGAACATCACGGTGACGGAACTCCTGGAAGCAGAGTCTTTATCTGGGGTGAAGGCATTGCAGATTATCATAAAGAATTAATTGAGAAAAAGTACAAATACAACCGGCCGGGTTTAGAAAAAACGTTTTACGATGCTATTGCTTTTACCGTTGATGATCCTTTTGGCAATAAGATTATTTTTAATGAAAAATTTGATGAAAGAAAACATAAAGATTTAAACTTTTACTCGATTCATTAATTTTATTTAAATATCAATAAAAAATACCTTTATGTTTCAGTACTTCGAGATACTCTAGTACTAACATTATTTATCAGCAACTAATTTACGGCGATTCTGAAGAAGGCTGGACCTCTATATGAAATTAAATATTCCACCATTTGTGTTTAAATATTGATTCAAATCATCAAAATTTAATAATAAATAAAACTAACTTTACAGCATAAATGAAACGTTCCGGAACAGCAGATTTACCTTTACATTACGGCAAAGTACCACCTTGGCTGTATGAACGTATGTCGATTCTCGGACTTTCAATTATCGAAGTGATCCTTGCAGACTACGGGAAAGATGAAGTTCTTCGTCGATTGGCAGATCCGTTTTGGTTTCAGAGTTTTGGAGCGGTGATGGGAATGGATTGGCATTCTTCGGGAATCACAACTTCCGTCATGGGTGCTTTGAAACGATCTATTAATCCGAATTCACAGTCTCTTGGACTTTACATCTGCGGCGGAAAGGGGAAATTTTCAAGAGATACGCCTTCAGAATTACTTCAAATTGCTGATAAAACCGGTTTGAACGGGAATGATCTGGTAAAAGCCAGTAAACTTTCTGCAAAGGTTGATAATACAGCTATCCAGGATGGATATCAATTGTATCTGCACAATTTTATTCTATCGGATACCGGAAATTGGAGTGTTGTTCAGCAGGGAATGCATGAATCTGACGGAACAGCGAGACGCTATCACTGGCATTCAGAAAACATAAAATCTTTTGTAGAAGAACCTCATACAGGAATTAACGGAATTTCAAGAGGTCAGATTTTAAATTTAACCGCTTCAGAAGCTTCCGAAAACCGTAAAGGAATTTTAGAAATTTCTCATACTGATTCTGCGGTAGTTATGAATGATTTTTCAAGACTTATTCTTCCTAATCATCATGACGTTCAGGCTTCTGATGTAGATTTGAAACGTCTTGGAGCTCTTTTATATGTAACAAGAGAACAACAGCCGCAAAACTTCGAAGATTTATTGATGTTAGAAGGGGTGGGACCACGAACCATGCAGTCTCTGGCTTTGGTAAGTGAAGTGATTCACGGAGCGCCTTCAAGATTCAAAGATCCGGCAAGATTTTCCTTTGCTCATGGTGGAAAAGACGGTCATCCGTTTCCTGTTCCTACAAAAGTATATGACGAGAGCATTCAAATTCTTAAAACAGGAATTGAGAAATCTAAGCTCGGAAATTCAGACAAATTAAAAACACTTAATAAACTTCACCAGATTGTTGAAGCCACGGAAAAAGACTTCACTCCAGGTTTTGATATTCAGGAGGTGATTGAAGAAGAAAGACAAAACTCATGGCGTTTCGGGGGGAAAACTGTCTTTGGAGATGCTCAGAAACCTTCTCATCCAAAGCCGATCCAGCTTTCTTTGTTTTAGTTCTTTTAATACAAAGTCAAAAGATAAAGTGTCTTTTGTTATTCTGAAGCAAGAATCTCTTCATTTATTAGAATTTAAGTATCCCCCCTAATTAATAAGTATGCCTCTCTTCGACTTTACGTTAGATACATTCGTCTTTCGTCAGAATAACAACATATAATGTTTAATAATTTACAATTTAATATAAATGAGTTATGATTTTAATATGCAATGGATTACATTGATTTAATTTGTCGTTTTGATTATATTGTTTAATATTTTCTTCATCATCTCAGATAAAAATTCTAATTTTAAAAACGCAAAAAAACATTGAATTTGATGAGCAATAAAGCCTTAGAAATCTGTTATGATTTCCCTTTTTTTCTGAATGAGGAGCTTGAAGAGATATTTCAGGCTCATGAAAAAGTATTTTTTCAGAAAGGTGATTTTATTCTGGAAGAAGGAAAAACAGCCAATGAATATTATATTTTGGAGAAAGGTTTGGCTCGTTCATTCGTGAATGACTTTAACGGAAATGAGGTAACAACAGACTTTTTTGTAGAAAATGAGATTATTATCGAAGTTTCGTCATTATTTCAAAGAATTCCGACACAGGAAAATATCGTCTGCATTACAGATTGTGAATGCTGGAAGTTTGACTTTGAAACCTTTCAGGAACTGTTCCACAAAATTCCGAATCTCAGAGAATGGGGAAGAGCATGGATGTCTCATGAGCTTTTTGTGTACAAACAACGTTCGGTAGAGATGTTTACTCTTTCTGCAACGAAACGTTACCTTAATTTATTAGAAAAAAAAACTCATGTTATACAGTTTGCTCCCTTAAAGCAAATTGCTTCCTATCTGGGAGTTACGGATACTTCTTTAAGCCGTATTCGTAAAGAATTGGTATCCCATCCAAATAAAAATTAAATCTTGCCTTATGGCAAGTTGACTTTCATGGCGACTTGGTAATTTTGAATAAAAGTTAACACTAAAAAATTACGAAATGAAAATCAATCAAATTTATGTAAACCTTCCGGTAAAAGATGTTCAGAAAACAAGAGAATTCTGGACGAAACTCGGGTTTTCAATCAACGAGCAATTTTCGGATGAAAAGGCTATTTGTGTAATTATGAAAGAAGATCATATTTATGCTATGTTTTTAAAAGAAGAGTTTTTCCATACATTTACGGATAGGCCGATTGCGAAAGGAGATACCACACAGACACTTCTTGCCATAGGTGTAAACAGCCGCGAAGAAGTTGATGAAATGGTGAAAACAGCTCTTGAAAACGGAGGTTCAAAATACAGCGAGCCACAAGATCACGGCTGGATGTATCAAAATGCTTTTTCGGATTTGAACGGCCATCAGTGGGAAGTGATGTTTGCAGATATGTCTAAGCTTCCGGCTGAATAAATTCCAAAAATTAAAGCAAATACCAAAAAATTCCAAAATGAAAGTCAATCAGATTTATGTAAACCTTCCGGTAAAAGATATTCAGAAAACTAAAGAATTTTGGACCAATATCGGATTCTCGATCAACGAACAGATCACCGATGAAAAAGCAGTTTGTGTGATATTAAATGATAACATTCAGGTGATGTTTTTAACAGAAGAGTTTTTCCAGACTTTTTCTGAAAGGCCGGTTCCAAAAGGTGATACAACACAGGTTTTGGTAGCGATCGGTTTAGACAGTCGCGAAGAAGTAGACCAGGTCGTAAACGCAGCTGTAGCCAACGGAGCTTACCAGCACGAAGAGCCGCAGGATCATGGTTGGATATATCAGAACTCTTTCTGGGATATTAACGGGCATGGTTGGAACGTGATATTTGCGGACCCTTCTCAACTGCCGGCCGAATAAATTATTTCAGACTAAGTATCAAAGTATTCTGATCAATCTGCGTCATCTGTAAAATTCGCAGGAGAAAAAACCACCACAATTATCAGTGAAAATCTGTAGAAAAATTAACATTTAAATCCAAAAATATGAAAAACGATATTGAAATTGTTAAAATTCAAATATTGAGCAACTATAAAGTAATCTCGATGAATATTGAAGGAATTACCAATGAGGAAGCCATGATTTTCCCCAATGGTGAAGCCAATTGTTTGAACTGGGTTTTAGGACATTTAATCTATATCAGAAATCCTTTGCTGAATATTTTAGGTGAAGAGCAGGTTTGGGACAGTGAAAAATTTTCCTGTTACAACAGAGGTGAAATTCCTTTAGAAAGAAAAGATGAATTTATTTCTTTTGATGAGCTTAAATCATATTTAAAACAATCCCAGGATAGATTGGAGTCAAAACTTAATACGATGGAAAGCTTTAATCCTGAACAGATCAAAGATATTTCTACTCTTTGCTTTCACGAAATTTATCATAGCGGACAATTAGGTTATATAAGAAGAGTTCTTGGAAAATCAGGGGCGATCAAATAATAAAACAAATAAGAAAAATCAAACAAAATGGATACGCCAAAATCAAAAAAATTAGATATTATTATTCCCGCTTATCGAGGACACAGCCAAACTTTTTTATTGGTTCTTAACGGAATTTCTGAAGAAGATGCGTTAAAAAGAATTGAAGGAAGAACCAATCACATTATCTGGATGGTTGGGAATTTTCTGGATATGCGTTACGGACTAGGATTTGTTCTTGGGCTTACCGAAGAATTTAAATATAAAGACTTTTTCTTTCAGGGAAAAGCTTTGGATGAAAGCTTTAGTTATCCTACTTTACAGGAATTAAAAGAAGAATTTCATAAAATTTCACCTTTAGTATATCAAAGGTTATTGGAAGCTACAGATGAAGAATTAGATAAAGCTTTTCCTATGGGAATGAACATAGACTTTTTCCCGGAAACCATATTAAATTTTGTGGGAATGTGCATCGGTCGTGAAGATTACCTGTGCGGACAAATCGGATTGATGCGAAGAATCTTAGGATATGAAGGGATGAAATACGATTTTGATAAAGATTTAAAATACTAATCCATGAATCCTGTAGAAAAAGGGTATAAAAAAGTAAACGGAATCAAAATGTATTATGAAATCTACGGTTCCGGAAAACCTTTGGTGTTAATTCATGGAGGAGGTTCTTCATTTCTTTTTGATTATAAAGAAGTCATTTTAAGACTTGGAACTCAGTTTCAGTTAATTGGAATTGACCTGCAAAATCACGGAATGACCGAGCATCGCAATATTCCGGAAACCTTTGAACAGGATGCGCATGATGTTGCCGCTCTTTTGAAGGAAATTAATATGGAAAAAGCTTCATTCTGGGGGTTCAGCAATGGAGGAAGCACGGTAATGCAAATCGCTCATCTTTACCCGGAAATGGTTGAAAAACTCATCGTAGCATCAGCGTTTTTCAAAAGAAATGGAATGATGGATGGTTTTTTCGAAAGTATGATGGAGGCAACATTAGATATAATGCCGGAACCTTTGAAAATTAATTTTTTGAACTTAAATCCGGACTTTTCTGCACTTGAAAATATGTTTGATAAAGATAGTAAAAGAATGCAGACTTTCGAGGATTGGAGTGAAGACATTCTGGAAGGAATAAAATCTCCAACTTTATTTATTTCAGGAGATAAAGATGTAATGAAACCGGAGCATGTTGTCGAAATGTGGCGCTTGGTGGAAGATTCTCAACTGATGGTTCTTCCGGCAACTCACGGTTCTTATATGATGGCAGATTTTGAGGGAAATGTTGACGGAAAATTAATTGATTTTACAGTACAAGAAGCTGGGAAATTTTTAAATCAGTAAAGTTTGAATGGCAAAAACAAAAAAACAAATAATAAAAAATAGAAATCATGGCTAAATTAAATCCGTACCTAAATTTTGATGGAAAAGCAGAAGAAGCTTTCAATTTTTACAAATCCGTTTTCGGAGGCGAATTTCTAGGTGAAGTTCATAAGATGGGAAATGCTCCGGGAACTGAAAACTTATCAGACGAAGAGAAAAACAGAGTAATGCACATTGCGCTTCCTATCGGAGGAGATTTACTGATGGCATCAGATATTGTTCCGAGTTTCGGACAAAACCTGAATGTCGGAAACAACAATTACGTTTCAATTTTCCCTGAATCAAGAGAAGAAGCCGATAGACTTTTTAAAGGGCTTTCTGAAGGCGGAAATATTGAAATGCCTATTGAAGACCAGTTTTGGGGAGACTATTTCGGGAGTTTTCAGGATAAATATGGTGTTCATTGGATGGTAAACTATAACGAAGGATATACAAAATAACCCTATCTTTAAACTAAATTATGTAAGGGTAGCCTATTTGTGGTTACCCTTTTTCTCCACCACAAAAAAAATAATTATATGGAACCTATTAAAATTGATATTACTATTTTAGCCCCTGTACAAAAGGTTTGGGATTACTATAACGATCCAAAGCATATTACCCAATGGAATTTTGCACACGAATCCTGGCAATGCCCAAGATCTGAAAATGATCTAAAAGTGGGCGGAAAATTCAAAAACAGGATGGAAGCAAAAGACGGAAGCTTTGGATTTGATTTCGAAGGCGTTTATGATGAGGTTATTCCTAATGAAAAAATAAAATACCACATGGAAGACGGGAGAAATGTAGAAGTAGCTTTTGATGCAATTGATGAAAATACTACAAACGTTAAAATACAATTTGATCCCGAAAAACAAAACTCTGTGGAAATGCAAAGAGACGGCTGGTATGCGATCCTGAATAATTTTCATAAACACGTAGAAAATCATTAAAAAACCTTTGACCATCATGATAAACTTAATAATAATGGCGAAATGTTTGAGCTCTATTTGTGTTGTTAATCATGTTGTAGAAACTGATTTTCTAAAAGGAATTATTGCCATGCCCGCAAGAAGAGCTTTGGGAAAAGAAAAAATAGATTCTCTGGAAAAACTTTCCGGTTATTCCGAAACAGAAATTATGCAGATGCATGGTTTCGGGAAGAATACAATGGAAAAGCTGAAGAACTATATGAAAGAAAATAATGTTTCTTTTAAAGATAATTAGAAATTATACAGTATTGTTTACAAAAGAAAAGTGGTAAAGCTTTTTAGTGAACGATAAAAACCAACTTAAAATTTAAAATTATGAATAACGATATTTTTCCGTGTCTTTGGTACGACGGAGATGCAAAAGAATCTGCCGATTTTTATTGTAAAGTTTTTGATGGAAAAATTACGGCAGATACTCCTGTTGTAATGAATATTGAAATCTTCGGACAGAAATTGATGCTTTTAAATGGGGGACCTCATTTTACAAAAAATGCTTCCGTTTCTTTTATGGTCATTTGTGATACAGAAGCTGAAGTACAAAAATATTGGGACCAATTGCTTGATGGAGGAATGGCTTTAATGCCTTTAGACGCTTACTCATGGAGTAAAAAATATGGTTGGGTTCAGGATAAATACGGAGTAACTTGGCAGATCTTCTTGGGAGAAAAGGCAAGCGAGCAAAAATTGGTTCCAACCTTAATGTTCATTAATGAAAACAATGGAAAAGCCATGGAAGCGATGAAATTGTATACAAGTATCTTCCCTAATTCTAAAATTGGAAATATTTTAAGATATGGGGATGGAAGTGAAGGACATTCAATCCCGGAACCTGCTGAAAATATTCAGCATGCACACTTTGAAATTGATGGCTATACCTTCTTCTGTATGGATAATTCTTATGATCATCAATTTAATTTTAATGAAGGAATTTCGATGGTGGTAATGACCGATGATCAGGAGCAGACAGATCAATATTGGAATGCTTTGATTGCTAACGGAGGAAGAGAAAGTATGTGTGGCTGGCTGAAAGATCCGTATGGTTTTAGTTGGCAGATTGTTCCTAAAAGGCTGATTCAGCTAATGAGCGATTCGGATCAGGAAAAAGCTCAAAAAGTAGTGCAGACTATGATGAAAATGCAGAAGATCATAATTTCGGATTTAGAAAATGCCTATAATTCTTAAATAAGATTGGTTTTCACTTTTCGGCTTGTTGTTTGATGTAATATGAGAGGGCTTTGTTACGAAAAAGAACAGAAGATTAATCTAAAATATTTGAGTAATGGAAAAACTGGTTTTTGAAATACAAATAAATGCATCTCCCGAAAAAGTATGGAGTGTGCTTTGGGACGATATTTCGTATCGGCAGTGGACAACAGCTTTTGCGGAAGGTTCTTTTTACCAGGGGACTTTAGAAGAAGGAAATATTATCAAATTCTTAGATCCTAATAACAACGGAATGTTTAGCCGTGTAGAAAAAAACATTCCTGCAAAAGAAATTAAATTTCTGCATCTTGGAGAAATTTATGGTGGAGTAGAAGCTCCTCAGGATTGGGGAGAAGCAACAGAAGCCTATATTCTGGAAGAAAATGAAGAAGGCACAAAATTAAAAAGTGAAATTCAGACACCGGCTGAGTTTAAAGGTTTTTTTGAAGAAAAATTTCCAAAAGCCTTAGGGATTGTCAAGAATCTTTCCGAAAATCAGCTTTGAAACAGTAAAACCTTTAAAATGTAAAACATGGAAACTTTATCTTACGAAAAAATAATCGATGCTCCGAAAGAGAAAGTTTGGGATATACTTTGGGGTACAGAAACCTATAGTGAATGGACGAAATTTTTTGCTCCGGGATGTGTGATGAAGTCAGATTGGAAAATAGGAGGAAAAACTTACTTTTTGAATTCTGAAGGTGAAGGAATGGTTTCGACGATTGATAGTATTGAAAAACCTGATCAGATCATTTTTAAACATTTGGGGATGGTTGATAAAGAGGGAAATGAAGATACCCAAAGCAAAGAAGTGATGGAATGGAGCGGTTGCTTTGAAAAATATATCCTGATTGATTTTGATGGGAAAACCAAACTTCATACAGAAGTTCAGACAGAAAAAGAATGGCAGGATGATATGAATACAGGCTTTACAAAAGGACTGGAAATTGTGAAAGATCTTGCTGAAGCCCATAAATAATGATTTGGATTATTGTTTTTGGGGAAATTAAGTAGCTAATTCTGATTTTATTTAATTTTAAATAGTAATTATACATATCATTTATTACATTTGAGAGAGTTAAATAACCTAGATGAAACTATTAGTAATCCTTTTCGCAACTTTTATTCTAGCTTTGTTGGGAACCAAAATTTTTCAGGGAAGCTGGAATTTTTTATTTTCCGGAAATTTGGCAATGGCTGTTTTTATCATATTCACCGGACTTTCTCATTTTAAATTTCAGAAAGGAATGGCCATGATGATTCCAGATTTTATTCCCGATAAAATGTTTTGGGTATATGCTACCGGAATTATTGAAATTGGAGCTGGAATTGGCTTAATGATTCCTTCCATTCGTGAAGTTACAGCAATTTTGCTGATTATTTTCTATGTATTGGTTTTCGTGGCAAATATCAATTCCTCTAAGAAAAAGATAAACATTTTCAAAGCCGATTATACTGGTCCGGGAATGAATTATTTATACAAAGAAAGAATTCCTATGCAGATTATTTTAATAGCTTGGACATGGTATTTTGGAATTTATCTGAATTAGATGTAAAGACAATTACAATATAGCCCGGAAGTTAACTTTCGGGTTTTTATATAAAATTATTTTTCACAATTATTTGAAAAATAATGTAACGTTTTAGGTAGATTAACTGTCTTATTATTAACTGTTTATTTTACATAGGAAATTATAACCCAACCAAGATATATATTATGAACCTCAATCACAAAATTCTAACCACAGCTCACATTGTAATATCTACAATTATGATCAATGCACAAAGTTCGACAGCAAAATTACCGGGCGATCCTACTTTGGTATCTTCCAAAGCTACCTTAGAAAAACTTATCTCCTATGATAAAGGAAACTTTAAATATAAAGTTGAAGATTATTTTGCAAGACCTAAAGCATCGCAATTTAAAATTTCTCCGGACGGGCAATATCTTTCTTACAAAGAAAAGGACAAAGACATGAAAAACCATGTATATGTAAAAGATTTAAAATCCGGGAAAATCACAAAAGCGCTTGTCGAAAAAGAAGATTTGATAAGAAGCTATGGATGGCTTAATAAAAGCCGTCTCTTCTACACTCAGGATAAAGGAGGAAATGAAAACATTCATTTGTATGCAGCAGATATCGACGGGAAAAATCTGAAAGACTTAACGCCTTTTGAAGGAATTACTTTAGGAAGTATAAGATTAGTCAAAGATACTGACTATGTTGTTGTGACCATGAATAAAAACAACAAACAGATTTTTGAACCCTATAAAATCAATTTCAAGACAGGAGAAATAACTCAACTGTATGAAAATAAAGATGCTAAAAGTCCTATTGATGATTATCTTTTCGATAAAGACGGAAACTTGAGAGGATATATTGTTCTTGAAAATGGGTTGACCACAAAAACATATTACAAAGATCTATTAACGGGAAGATTTAATCTTTTAAAATCAACAGACTGGAAAGATACTTTCAATGTCATCAGTTTTAATTATAACTCTAAAAACAAAGATGAAGCTTATGTTGTGACTAACTTAGATAGTGACAAAGCAAGAATCGTTTTATATGATCTAAAGAAAAACGCGATCATTAAAGAAGTATATTCAAACCCGACCTTTGATGTAAGTTCAATAAGTCTGGCTGAGAAAAACAGGAATTACGAACTGGATTACATCAATTATAACGGAATTAAAGATGAGGTTATCCCCGTAAGTCAATTTTACAAAGAAATATATAATAAACTGAAATCCGAATTTGGAGAAAAACAATACTATGTTGTTTCCTCAGATGATAATGAGAATAAGCTTTTGGTAGTTGTGAGCAGCGACAGGCTCTACGGAAAATATTACGAGTATGACACCAAATCTAAAAGTTTAAAACTTCTTTTTGATCTTATGCCACAGCTAAAAGAAGAAGATATGGCGGAAATGAGACCCATCGAATTTAAAAGCCGCGACGGATTGACGATTCATGGATATATTACATTACCAAAAGCAGCTTTACAAGGTCAGAAAGTTCCGTTAATTGTAAATCCTCACGGTGGTCCGCAAGGAATAAGGGATAATTGGGGATTCAATCCGGAGACACAATTATTTGCAAGCAGAGGATATGCCACTTTACAGGTGAACTTCAGAATTTCAGGAGGCTATGGAAAAGAATTCCAGACTTCAGGATACAAGCAGATCGGAAGAAAAGCAATGGATGATGTGGAAGATGGGGTGAAATACGCTATTCAGCAGGGTTGGGCAGATAAAGATAAAGTAGCAATTTATGGAGGAAGTCACGGAGGTTACGCGACATTGATGGGCTTAATTAAAACTCCAGATTTATATTCTTGTGGCGTCGATTATGTCGGAGTTTCCAATATCTTTACGTTCTTCGATTCCTTTCCTGAATATTGGAAACCTTACAAAGAAATGGTAAAACAGATCTGGTATGATCTTGATAATCCTGAAGAAGCGAAAATTGCCAAAGAAGTTTCACCTGTTTTCCAGATTGATAAAATTAAAAAGCCATTATTTGTGGTTCAGGGAGCAAATGACCCGAGAGTCAATATTAATGAATCTGATCAGATCGTAAAAGCTTTAAGAAATAAAGGTTTTGAAGTTCCGTACATGGTAAAATATGATGAAGGACATGGGTTTGGAAAAGAACAGAACAGACTGGATTTTTATAAATCTATGCTTGGGTTCTTTGCCGAGAATTTGAATAAGTAAAACCGATATTTTTATAATTAATGAACGGAAGGTAAGTTTTTACTTTCCGTTTTTATTTTTTACAAATGATAAGTTAAAAACAAGCTTTTCAAAATCCGATGGATAAAAGAAAATCTGAAAATTCCAAAAAATATTTTAAATTTATTAAAGTAAAACAAAAATTTCAATCGTCATAGCAATATGGAGGTTGTCGAAAAAATAACAATGCCACAGAAGGAGAAGGAAAATATCATCTCACAAACCGTTTCAAAGTACGGAGGAAAGTTGATGTCATATATTCGTCCGAAAGTGAAAAATACGGAAGATGCGGAAGATATTCTGCAGGAGGTGTGGTATCAGTTCAGTAGTCTCACCAATTTATCTGAGATCGTGAACGTTGGTGGTTGGCTGTACAGAGTTACGGCTAATAAAATCACGGACAAGTACCGTAAAAAGAAAACCGAAAATTTAGAAGATTTCGTTTACGAAGATGAAGATGGAGACTTTTCTATCAAAGATATCCTGTTGATGGATGAAAGCGCAGGACCGGAAATAAAAATGTTTCAGGATGAAATCTGGAAAAAACTGTTTGAAGCATTAGACGAATTACCTGAAAAACAAAGGCTGGTTTACGTAGAAAACGAGCTCAACGACAAAACGCTCCAGGAAATTGCCGATGAACAGGGCGAAAACATTAAAACAATTATCAGTCGGAAAAACTATGCGGTAAAGCATTTGAGAAACAGATTGAGAAAATTATACGAAGATTTAAATAGTTAGTAAAAAGAAAGATATGAATCATAAACATAAAAAAGGCTGGATTTTTTTAATTCTATGTCCACCGTTAATTTTTTTAGGAGTTACATGGATCGTCATGGCTCTGTGGAATTGCCTTCTTCCTGAAATTCTGGGAGTGAAATCAATAACCTACTGGCAGGCAATGGGAATATTGATTTTGAGTAAAATACTTTTCGGAGGATTTCACTTCGGAAAAGGGATGAAAGATTTTAAGGAAAGAAAAATGAGAGAGAAAATGATGCACTTGTCCCCTGAAGAAAGAGAAAAATTCAAAGAAGTGTGGAGAAGTAAATGTGAAGGAGGTTTCTTCAACAGACACAACAGAACAAACGAATAATTAAATTTTAGAAGTAGTAAAGTAAAATTAATAATTCATTCGTCTATATAAAAAACAAAGTAGTAAAATTTAAAATTTTGAAAAAATGAAAAATTCAGTATTAAAAGGAGCTTTAGGTGCATTAGCGGTTGCCGGAGTTGCCATCATCGCTAAGAAAGCGATTCAAAGAAAAAGATTTGTGAAAAGTATTTTTGAAGAATATGGAATCAAAGAAAAATCTCCTTTCGGATTGGCGGATAAAATCAGAGAAATGAACGATGAGCAATATCAGGAACTGAAAGGGAAATTTAAAAAAGAATTTGCTTCAAGATGCCATCACAGAGGTTTTGAAAGAAAAGAAGATATTGCGGAAGCATAATATAGAAAGTAGCTAAATTGAAATTGTTAGTTCCGGCGCGGGAAGCGAAGCTTCCCGCGCCGGAACTTTTTTTATACATGACCAATTCCCCTCCAATGGTGGGGTGGCGAAAATTCAAAGAATTTTTGACAGGGTGGTTTTAAACTGTACAAAATAATTTTACTTGTAATGCTTATATAAACTACCCCGTCTTTTTGCTTCGCAAAAAATCCACCCCTTCAAGGAAGGGGAATTTTTAAAGCGTTTTATAGAAACTATATACTTAGATGAGTGAAATACTGTTGCGATCAAAGATAATCCCAATCATTTCAGTGAAAACCTTTGCAGACTTTGCGTTAAAAAAATAAATTTTTCATTTCTTAAATGAAAAAAATGGAATTAAAAACAGATTTCTTCACTTTGCTCGCAATGACAAAATCCTTATTTTTGTAGCGTTCAATGAAAGATTACTATTATTTTCTCGGGATTTCTCAAGATGCTTCAGAAGAGGACATCAAAAAAGCTTATAGAAAATTATCTTTAAAATATCACCCTGATAAAAATGAAAATGACGATTTCTTTGCTGATCGTTTTCGTGAAATTCAGGAAGCCTATGAAACGCTGAGTGACAAAAGCAGAAGGTATTCTTATGATCAGAATTTAGAAAGTCATCAGAAAAGCTTTAGATACAATGTTCCACCTTCAATTAAGACATTCACTGCAAATAAAATTCATGCGAAAAAAGGGGAAGAAATCATTATCAATTGGCAGACTCAGAATGCCGATGTGGTGAAAGTTTTACCTTTCGGTCTGGAAAAGCCTTATGGAGAGAGGACTTTTAAAATAACGGAATTTAAAGACGGAAAGTTCCAGATCTTACTGCATGCAACGAATTCGCTATTGCATAAAACGGCAGTCCAGGGAATTACCATTACCGAAGTTTTTGAAAACAATACAGAAAAATTCAAAGATAAAGCGGAAGAATTATTCAAATCGCAACCTAGATCAGTTGCAAATCCGCATGGTCAACCAAAAATTATGAGAATAGTTTTGGGTATTCTGTTATTAATAGTAGCGATTTATTTTTTAGTAAAAAGCTTGGGTAACTAAGCCATTTTTTTCCTTCCCGGACACTTTTTACATCTTTTTCCTTTTTTGAATTTCTTGCAGCAAGATTTCTTATCGCCACAATACATTTCTTCAGTATTCATAGAAAAGGCAGGAGCCAAAGGTGCAACTTTGAAGGGGACAATCATATTCATGATGCAAATATATTAATTTAGAATAAATACAGATAATAAAATGTGTTAAAATGTTATTGTTTTGATTTTTAATTATTTATATGTTTTTATAAAAGGCTTTTGGTTAAGGGCAATGAAAAATAATCTCCAAAAATCATTAATGGGGCAGCAAAAATGAAATTTTCAACTAAAATCTTTTCTTTTTATAAGAATCTGAAGTTTTTGAATTTAATGTTAATTTAATATTAACTGATGTTTTAACTGTTTTTATGATGTAAACAGCAAAGAAATAGTGTTAATATTGAATAACATAGATTTATTTTTCAAATCAGTTACGTTTTCAACTTACTTGTACAATTTTCCAAAAATTCGTAATTTTACCCATCTTTTTTACAAACAAAATCTAATATAAAAAATGAATACAGAACAGTTTGTGAGCCGTCACATTTCCTTAAATGAAGCCGATAAACAGGCGATGTTGGAAAGAGTTGGCGTTTCAAGTATTGAAGAGTTAATTTCTCAAACCATCCCTTCTTCTATCCGTTTAGAAAAAGATCTTGAAATCTCAGAACCGCTTTCAGAATACGAAATGCTAAACCATTCTAAAGAATTAGCATCGAAAAATACTGATTATACAAGCTACATTGGTTTTGGATATCACAATACATTATTGCCATCCGCAATTCAGAGAAATATTTTTGAGAATCCAAGTTGGTATACAGCGTATACACCTTACCAGGCAGAAATTGCACAGGGAAGATTGGAAGCTCTTCTGAATTTCCAGACTGTTGTGTGTGATCTTACAGGTTTTGCTTTGGCAAATGCTTCATTATTAGATGAATCTACAGCGGCTGCAGAAGCAATGCACATGTTCTTCAACAACAGAACAAAAGATCAGAAGAAAGCAGGAGCAAACAAATTTTTTGTTTCTGACCTTGTTTTACCTCAAACCGTTTCAGTTCTTAAAACAAAAGCTGAAGGCTTGGAAATAGAAATTGTAGAAGGAGATCATAAAACTCATGAGTTTGATGGTTCTTACTATGGAGTTTTATTGCAATATCCTGGCAAAAACGGTATCGTTTTAGACTATACGGAAAATATCGTTGATTATAAAAAATTAGATCTTCAGGTGGTCGTAGCTTGTGATCCGATGGCTTTGGTTAAATTAAAGTCTCCGGCTTCAATGGGCGCTGACTGTGCAATTGGTACAACTCAGAGATTTGGTATTCCATTAGGGTACGGTGGTCCTCACGCAGCATTTTTTTCTTGTAAAGAAGATTATAAGAGAGATATTCCGGGTAGAATCATCGGGGTTTCTCAGGATGCGTACGGAAAACGTGCATTGAGAATGGCTTTACAGACAAGAGAACAGCACATCAAAAGAGAAAGAGCAACTTCAAACATCTGTACAGCACAGGTTTTGCTTGCTGTAATGGCTGGAATGTATGCGGTTTATCATGGTCCGAAAGGATTAAACTATATTGCTGATCAGATTCACTTTAAAGCAAATGCCTTGAAAAACGGGTTGAAAGCTTTAGGATATGAAATCGTTGAAGAACCGATCTTTGATACGGTAAAAATCACGATGAGTGAAGATGAGAAAGGAAGATTGATGAGAATGATGCTTGATCACAGATTGAACTTAAACTACTTTACAGATGGAGTGGTAAGCATTGCGATCAATGAGAGTACAACATTGGAAAAATTAAATGTTCTAATGGCTTCTTTTGCTCAGTTTAAAGATAAGCAGACTTTCAAATTAGAAATTAAAGAAGGATATAGCATTCCTGCAGAGAATTTAAGAAAAGACGAAATTCTTACAGAAGAAGTATTCAACAAATATCACACGGAAACAGAATTGATGCGTTACATCAAGCGTCTGGAAAGAAAAGATTTATCGTTGACTCATTCAATGATTTCTCTGGGTTCTTGTACGATGAAACTGAACGCTGCAACGCAAATGTTACCGCTTTCTTGGGAAAATTGGGGAGCTATTCACCCTTTTGTACCGGTAAATCAGGCAGGAGGTTATCAGGAAATGATCCGTGAATTAGAAAAAGATTTAGCTGAAATCACTGGTTTTGCAGGAACTTCTCTTCAGCCAAACTCGGGAGCTCAGGGAGAATATGCAGGATTAATGGTCATCAGAGAATATCATATTTCAAGAGGCGAAGGTCACAGAAATGTAGTATTGATTCCTCAGTCAGCGCACGGAACCAACCCGGCCTCTGCAGCAATGGCAGGTATGAAGATTGTTGTCGTTAAAAATCTTGAAAACGGAGAAATTGATTTCGAAGATCTAAAAGCTAAAGCAGAACAGCATTCTGAAAATCTTTCTTGTGTAATGATCACGTATCCGTCAACTTACGGATTCTTTGATGCTAATATTAAAGAAATTACAGCTTTGATCCACCAACACGGAGGACAGGTGTATATGGATGGTGCCAATATGAACGCTCAGGTAGGATATACAAGTCCTGGAAACATCGGAGCAGACGTTTGTCATTTGAATCTTCACAAGACTTTCGCAATTCCTCACGGAGGTGGAGGTCCTGGAGTAGGTCCAATTTGTGTGGCTAAACATTTAGTTCCTTTCTTGCCTTCAAATGCAAACATCAGAATCGGGGCTAAAGAAGCTATTGAAGGAATTTCTGCGGCGCCTTACGGTTCTGGTTTAATTTTGAATATTTCTTATGCTTACATCAAAATGCTGGGAACTTCCGGATTGAAAAAAGCGACTGAACACGCGATATTAAATGCTAATTATTTAAAAGAATTATTGGCAGAGCATTTCCCGATTTTGTATTCAAACGAAAACGGAAAAGTGGCTCACGAATGTATCGTGGATTTCAGACAGTTCAAGTCTTTAGGAATTGAAGTTGCTGATGTAGCTAAGAGATTGATGGACTACGGATTCCACGCTCCAACAGTTTCCTTCCCGGTTGCAGGAACTTTGATGATTGAACCAACCGAGTCTGAAAGTAAAGCAGAAATCGATCGTTTTGCAGAAGCTCTAATTGCGATTAAGCAAGAAATTGATGAGATCGCTAACGGAGAAGCTGATGCTACTAACAACGTATTGAAGAATGCTCCTCATACAGAACAAATAGTAATCTCAGATTCTTGGGATAAACCATATAGCAGAGAAAAAGCTGCTTATCCGCTAGAGTGGGTGAGAGACCATAAGTTCTTTGCTTCTGTTTCAAGAGTTGACGAAGCTTACGGAGACAGAAACTTAGTTTGTACTTGTGAGCCGATTGAAGCTTATATGTAATTAAAAGTTTTTTAAATATATAAAATCCCTCTCATTGAGAGGGATTTTTTTGTCATTGCGAGGAGTTAAGCAACAAAGTAATCTTGCTTGGAAAGCTAAGGCTTTCGATTTTTGATTAAGAAATTGATGTTTAAAATTAAGAAATTAAGAAAAACACCTATTCCAATACAATAAACTATAAAATAATGAAAGGAATAAAATATATTAGCTGTTGGTGTTATTGGAGACATGTTTCCAGTAAATATTGAAGATATACTATAGGGAAGTATTGTTGCAAAAGTCCAGAAATTATTTCTATCAAGTTCTGCTTTTTTGACTTTGTAATATTGAAGTTCACTTTTAAGATAGTTGATATCATGATTTATTACACTTTCAAATTTAGTTGAATCTATTTCTTTTTGACTTCCACTTTTATGTAATTTATTTTTTAAAATACCACTTTTATCAAATATATAAATAGTTGCTATGGGATTTCTGCTTGGAATTTCAAAATTAGTATCCATATATATTATATGACTTTTTGTAAATGTTAAGTTTCTAAATTCTTTTAACTGCTTATTCGAAATAATATTATTTGAGAGTTTTATATTCTCAAGATCTTTAATCTCATTCGGAAGAGATCGCGAATCATTAATCCATTCATTAAGTACAATTTGTTTTCGATTTGTATGAATGGTAGTTTTAAATTCAAAACTAGCCGGATTATTCTTTAGCATTAAAGTATATATAAAAGGAAAGATAACTAAATGTAAAATCAATATAATTGAGAGAGAAGTAATTACATATTTAGATTTTTTATATCGTTCATATTTTGAAACTCGGTATAGATAAACGCAGATAGATAAAATAAATAATATAAGAAATGTTGTTGAAAAAAATTCGCCAACTCCAAATGATAGAATGGAAGTTAAGATTGTTGTCATAGTTGTAGTATTTAAATTAAGAGGAAAATATAAAATTATTTATGACAAATTTTAATTGAATAATATTTAAAAACTTTTGTAATCCTTTAATTCTTAATAAAAATTCTTATTCAATTATTTTCTTAAACTTAACTAAAGAAATTTTTGATATAAATTAATTGACTTCCAGCATATTTCCCTTCATTTGGTTTTAAAATAAAATGATTAAGTGTTAATAGTATAAATTTATTTTTTTTTGGTTAGTTTGTAATTGATTGATACATAGTTTGTAGCAGGACGCAACAGGATGCCGGTGTTTACGTTTGTGTTTAGATTAGTTAACACAAAATTAATCCTATGAAAAAACCATTACTCACTAAGCAAACTCTTACAGCTTTACTGTTTTGCGGGTTAACATTTTCTACTTTAGATCTGAATGCTCAGACATTGGCATTTCCGGAAGCCACAGGTTTTGGTAGATATACTACAGGCGCAAGAGGCGCGGCAAATCCTCAAATTTATCTGGTGACTAATTTAAATGACAGCGGTCCCGGTTCATTTCGTGATGCGGTGAGCCAGCCCGGTCGGTTTGTCATATTCAGAGTGGGAGGGATTGTGAATTTACAATCTATAGTTTCTGTAGCTGCGAATACAACGATTGCCGGACAAACAGCTCCCGGAGAAGGAATTGTATTTTTAGGACCAAGAGTGTCATTTACCGGGGCCAACAATACGATTGCAAGATATCTTCGCCTTCGTTATGGTGGAACTTCTCAAAATCAGGATGCGTCTGGAATTGCCAACGGTGCCAATATCATTTTGGATCATATGACCTTTACATGGGGAACGGATGAGGTATTTTCTGTTAACTGGGATGGAAACGGTACGAGTCCCGATAATATTACGATTCAGAATTCTATCATAGGGCAGGGAATGCACCGTCATAACCATTCTGCAGGTGGACTAATGCAGCCGCCTCCAGGAGGGAAAATAAGTTTGATCGGAAACTTATATATCTGCAATAAAACCCGCAACAATAAAATTAAAGGGATTAATGAGTTTGTAAACAATGTGGTCTATAACTGGGGAAATTATGGAAACATATATGGCCATACACAATCCGGAGAAGCTTATATCATGGGTGGAGATTCTGCCGGACCTTCATATGCTAATATCATCAACAATTATTTCATCGGAGGTCCTAATACAAGTACAACAGTTACAACACCTTTCAGTGTAGGAAATGCTAATTTCAACTTATTTGGTTCTGGGAATTATTTTGATAATAATAGAAACGGAGTTTTAGACGGAAATTTGGTTCCTCAGGATTTAACAGGTTATCCTGTTGGAGATATTACTGCAATACAGTCCGCTCCGTATGATTATCCGATGAAAAATACCACAGTTACCGCCCAAACGGCATATGATAACATTATCGCAAAGGCAGGAGCATCATATCCCAGACGTGATCAGGTAGATCAGCTAATGATTTCTGACCTGATGTCAAAAGGAACAACTGCGACTTATGTGTATGTACAAACGGATTTAACCACTCAATTTGGCTTTACAAATGGTGGGGCAGGACACGTTTATGGTGCTCCGGCTCCATTAGATACTGATAATGACGGAATGCCGGATGCGTGGGAAACTGCTAATGGATTAAATCCAAATGTTTTTGATGCTTTGGCAGTAAGCACAACTCATGCTCCTTATCTCAATATTGAAGTATATATTAATGGTCTTCATAATACTCCTGCACCTGATTTTATTATTCCGCCAACCAATCTGAATTTCACTAATGCAGTTACAGCGGGAACTCCGGCTTCCAGCTCTCTAACAGTCAATTGGAATGACAACGCTACCAATGAAACGAATTATGTTTTAGAACGGTCTAATGATGGCAGTAATTTTACAGTTATTGCAACGCTTCCTGCAAATACTGCAAGTTATAATGAAACAGGTTTAACACCTAATACTCAATATTATTACAGAGTTAAAGCAATCAATGCTACAGAATCTTCAATATATACATCCAATGCTTCTGTAACTACACCACCGGTTCCTTCGGCACCAACGAAACCAATAAGTCCGACTCCTGCAAATGGTAATAATTATGTAGAGCTAAGCAGTGGCAACCTGCTTTTAAAATGGATGGGTAGTTCAAATACCACAACTTATTCGGTTTATTTCGGAACCAATCCTCAAAACTTAAACAATGTTGGGAACATAGCTTATAGTGCGACTCCATCGTATCAGCTTACTAATTTGAATACGGGAACAGATTATTATTGGAGAATTGATGCAAGCAATGCCCTTGGTTCTGTTACCGGGGATGTTTGGAGCTTCCGTGCTTTAACGCCAAGTCTTGTTGGTAACTGGCCTTTTTCAGAAGCACCTTTGTCAGGTGAACAAATTACAGATCTTACATCTTATGCTAATCATGGAACATTAAATTTAGCTTATGATAATGCCAGTGTAAGAGTACCGGGGAAAGAAAATTTTGCTCTTGATCTGGCTACTTCTCCTAATACCTATATCGCAAGTATTCCTCATCAGGATCAGATTTTCTTTAATAACAATTCCTTCACGGTTTCTTTCTGGATGAAAGCTCCTACAACGATGATCCCTTCGTCTTCGTCAACAAGCCTTTATGTATTATGTAAAGGTTCATTTACTAAAAATACTACAACCGGTGCCACAGGAAAACGTTTTAATGTAGAAATAAAAGGAGGTCAATTGCGATATGCAATAGATGATGATATCACGAAAAAAGAAATTACTTCGCCTATTGCCAATTATTTTACAGGGAATTGGGTACATGTGGTAATCATGAGAGATATTGCAGCTCATAAAATGAGAATTTATACAAACGGTGTTTTAACGACGGAAGGAGATGAAACAACCGTTACAGGTATTGGTGAAGCAAGTGATTTTATTATTGGAAATATTGGTGAATTAGAATTTTTGTCAACAGCTAATGCTCCGGCTCCTTACAAAGGTGCATTTGACGAGCTTAAAATGTATAATTATGCTTTATCTTCAACTGAAATAAGCGCTTTGTATAATCAGGCTGTACTAAAAAATGATGAATTCAGCATCAGCAAAAATGTGGGCTCCGTATACCCGAATCCTGTAAAAGACCAGCTATTCATTAAACTTCCGGAATATAAAAAATCAAGCTTAACAGCGACAGTAATGGATATGACAGGAAAAGTGATCATTAAAGAAAAAATTAATGCTAACGGAAACGGAATTTTTAATTTAAATATTGCCGGTAGAAAAGTATCAGGAAATTATATCCTTAATGTTTCAGGAGACAATTTGAATAGCAATTTTAAAATTATTGTTCAGTAAAAATTAAAGTACACTTTAGTTAATTCATATTTAAAGAAAAATCCTTTCAAATTTTTGAAAGGATTTTTCTTTTGCACAACGTTGGGAGACTTTGAGCAGTTGGAACTTATTTAAATTAACTAATAAAGTTTAAATTATTCTACGAGAGGGTTATTCCGTAATTTTCAACGACTCAATAAGTCCATCACCCAACTCAAAATGATATTTCAAAACGATAGGACTTCCTGGAAAAGTCCCTGAAATTTCTGCTGATAAGATGTTTTCCTTTTCGTTGTAATCTAAAGGTTTCATGACGGCTTTATATTCTTTGTTTGCGGTGTCAATCCAGTTTTCTATTTCTGTTTTTCCGTTGTGTGTTTTACCTTCGTCAAATACGACAGCTGTTTCTGTGAAGCAATCTGCGTAGCTGTGACGGTTAAAATTGTTTTGCGCTTTTACTAATTCTGAGATGATGCTTGGTAAGTTCATTTTGTTTGTTTTTAATTAATATTTATTTTTTTGTTATTTATTTTTAAGACAAAAGGCTTTAAGATTTTTTCATTAGTTTTTCTTTCTCAAAGGCGTTTCATATAGCAATTGACAGAGAATTTTAATAATTTTTAACCATTAACCATCAACTATCAAACAGTTGGTATGGTTCCTCCATCAATGATATATTCGGTTCCGGTGAGATAATTGGCTCTTGGCGATACCAGAAATCCTACCAGTTCGGCAACTTCTTCGGGTTGTGCAGGTCTTCCAAAAGGAATTCCTCCCAATGCATTCATTACGCTTTGTGTTGCCTGTTCAATGGAACTGTTATTGCTTTCGGCAATCCGTTCCATCATTCTTTCGGATGCGGTAGTCATAATCCAGCCGGGCGAAACAGTTAAAACACGAACTCCTTTTGGGGAAACTTCGTTGGATAAACTTTTGCTGTAATTCAGTAAACCTGCTTTTGCAGCAGCATAGGGAAGTGTGCTGTCGTATAAAGGTAATCTTGCCTGAATAGATGCGATGTGAATGATGACACCTGTTTTCCTTTCAATCATTTGAGGTAAAAAACCTCTGTCTAAACGAACAGGAGATAATAAATTTGTCTGTAGCGATTGCAGCCAATCCTCATCAGTCAAAACAGTAAAACCGCCGCCTTTGGTTTCTGAACCTCCGAGATTATTAACCAAAATATCCAGTCTTCCGAATTTCTGTAAAACTTCTTCAACAATTTTTTGAGTTCCCTGAGAGGTACTTAAATCAGCTGAAATAAAGTATAAATCAGAATTTTCTTCTTCGGGAGGATTTCTTGCAGTGATAATCACCGTTGCTCCGGCGTTGAGCATTCTTTCCGCGATGGCTTTTCCTGCGCCTTTTGTACCACCTGTAACTAAGGTAATTTTATCCTTTAGTTCATGATTAAAATTAAATTGATTTTCCATTTCTTAATTTCTTTGATACAAATTTCAGAAGTATCTCTGTTTCTGACAATAACGGAAAATCGAATTGCATACGGATAATTTTTTCCCCTATTGTACATTTTGGAACATTGGGTTAAATTTGTTATATGCATGAAAGAAAAATTCCTCTGAACTTAAATTGCGGACTTGACCTGATCGGTGAAGTGCTGTATGGTAAATGGAAAATCCGTTTGCTGTGGTTTATTAATGAAGGTTACTTACGCCCAAGCGAACTGCAGCGTAAAATTCCCGATGCTTCGAGACGGGTTTTGAATATTCAGCTGAAAGAACTGGAAGAGCACGAACTGGTTTCAAAAATCATTTACGCACAGGTTCCGCCAAAAGTAGAGTATTATCTTACGGATTTTGGAAAGACGTTGATTCCTGTTATTTCTGCATTGGGAAATTGGGGGGATCAAAATGAGAAGCGATTGCGGGAGGTTATTTTGAGGAGATCAGAAAACGGGTGAAAGAAGTCTTGTAAATTTTTAAATCTTCATATTTTTCCTTGAACTTTATTTTCGGCGATTAAAGTTTGTCCGTTTTCCAAAGTGATTTTAATTCTTTCGACTGAAACGGTTTTCGTTGCCAGTAATAATTTCACCTCATCAACATTTCGACTGACTTTTTCACAGGCATTTTTTATTCTGTTGTTGATGATTTCAAGGTTGTGGAGTAGGTCTTCTTTCATGATTTTGAGTCTGATGTTTGGCTTCAAGTTTTTTAATCAAGCTCCCTTTAACAATCGTAAAAGTATAATCCTTCGCTTCTGCAAAAGAAATCTCATATTTCCGTTCAATATTCCTCAAATCTTCAGGAAATTTTGACAATAAATTATCATAAAAAGTGTTCAAAAACTCTTTGGAAGGCATTTCATAATTAATTTTAAGCTGAAAACGTCTGATCAAAGCCGTATCAATGATTTCAGGATGATTCGTAGCACACAGTAGAAGGGCATTTTCGGGATAATAATCAATCAGCTGTATCAATGTATTCACCAGTCTTCTCATTTCGCCCACATCTTTGTCATCACTTCCTCTTGCTTTACCAATCTGATCAAGCTCATCAAGAAAAAGAACCGATCTTTCACGTGCGGCTTTGTCAAAGATCATTTTAATATTTTGCGAGGTTTCTCCTATTCTGGAAGAAACAATGTTACTTAAATTAAGGATAATAATACTTTTGCCTAAAGCATTGGCGATCGCTTTTGCGGTCATGGTTTTCCCGCAGCCCGAACTTCCTTCTAAAAGAACTTTATTGTTCACCGGAAGTCCATATTCCTGCAATTCTTTAGAATATGTATTTTCTTTAATAAGCTGTATCAACTGCTCTCTGTTGGTTTCATCAAGGAAAACATCATTAAGCTCTATTTCTTCTTTATCCTGAATGATAAGGTTATACAGGTTCATTGTTATTAAATTTATTTTGACAGATAATAATTCTTTTCAACACATCAGTTACTGAAGAGTTCATTATAATGTGCTGAAAATTTAGCTTCTGTTTTTGTTGTTCTAGAAAAGATTTATACAAAGATAAAATTTAAGATGCTTTTCTTGAATTTATCAAGTAGGAGTTTGTAAAATATTACTGAATTTTTCAAGACAATTGCTCTCAAAAATATTGATAAAGAATTCTGCCTGCAATTTTTGTGTTTTTTCTGCTTGTTTGCTTGTGGGAATAGCCCAATCCGGATAAACTCTAAATCCTCGTTTCCCAACTTTCGATGAAGCCGATATAATTTGCATTTCGGATAAAATATTTTTGGGAAAAAAGAAAAAACCAAACCTTTTATCAGATTCTGCAGCAATGATATAAAAGTCAAATTTATCGTCGATATTAAATGGCTCTGTTTCTTTTGTTTCGGTATTTCTCCTCCATAAGGTAACGAACTGCCCGGCTTTTTTAGGAGTGATTTTAGCTTTTCTGAATTTTATGCTCAATTGATTGAGTGTAAAATTATACCCTAAATATTCTTCACATTCTGAATCAGTAACTATATGTGAAACATGTAAACCGGATTTTTGAAAAATAGTATTATGTATAATTTCAATTTCTTTAATCATTACAAATCTTAATAACTGTATAGTTAAATTAATAAAAACTGCTTATTGTTAAACTTGTAGTCTGTCTGTTAACACATGCAAATTAAAACAAAAAAGCCGAACATAAAGTTCGACCCTATCGGCTATTATAAAAATTAAAATTTGTTGCGTTGAAAATTTCTTACATTATGTTTTTTTTGCCCTTTTACTCAAAGGAGTAAAAGAGCGAGCAATCTGCGTCAGATTGAAAACATATAACAATACAATTTAGTAAATCTGTCTGATAAGATACTTAATCTTATAGGAGATTTAATTAATTCCCTTCTTTTCTAGCAGTCATGAAGTAAGATGAGAATACTATTAAACATGTTGCAATTCCGATGTAAGCTATCATTTGTTTTATTTTTAATTATTTGACTTTTTATTATCAATTTTACATTTGCAATATTACGGTAATAATTTGGGAATGTAAATTAAATTATAATGATGTTTATCAGTGTTTTGTGTTAATTTTCAGCACTTTTTAATAGTTTTTGAATTGGTTTTATGATATGATTTTTATGTTTTTAATATTATTTTTAATTATATTATTCTCAAAAAAATGTGAAATTATTAATATTTCTACATCGGTTGTTTAGAGATTCGCAATGTTAATAGTTGATAATATTATGCAAAGGCTAATAATTTTTATCACTTTATGATGAATTGATATTGCTTTTTCAGAATAGAATGATGAGTTTTTTATAAAATAAAAAAGCCCACCGAAATGGGCAGACTCAAGATTAAATATCAACAAGTTATACTATTGAATAGGAAACTGTTTTCGTTTATTGTTTTGTTCTCGGCTTTCCAAAAGGGTCATATGAAACACCAATATTGAAATAAAATGAAGGTTTGTATTTGGCTTCAAAAATATAATCTTTAAAAGATTCCTGCTTTTCGAAAACCCGAGCGTTGGGAGTTGCTCTGAGCCCTGTTTTTAAAGTTCCTATAAAATTTCCGCCTAAATTATGTTCATAAATGGCTCCGGAATTAATTTCCAATTGCCTGTATTCATAGGTTCTTCCTGATAGATAATGATAAAAAGAGGTATTATCCATTTCAGATCCGAAAGAAATTCTTCCATTGGAAAAAATATTTTTCCTTACGAAGATTTTTTTAGGTAAAATAATGTCTGCAACCCAACCGTTAGCGAATTTATGTTCAAAGGTAAAAAGAGGAAGAGCCGGAATCTGCGAGCTGGGATCAACAAAAGCAACAACTCCCAATGTCATTTTTGTCTTTTGGTTGGCTTTCAAAACTAATGCTGCCGTAAACATTCCCCGCATCCTTTCAAAATGTTGTTCGCTCCCGTCTAAAGAAACAGAAGCAGAATAAATGACTATTTTATTGAACAATTTGGAAGAATAACTGGCATTAATTGATTCTGAATGATAATGAAAGTTTTTCTCCTGGGGATAATCAGAAACTGAATTTTCTGTTTTTATTGAAGTAAAACGGTAGTTCAAAGAAGTGCTTACTAACCAGTTTTTTCTTTTAAGAAGATATATATTGGCATTGGCTTTTAGCTGATGAAAGTCTTTTACTTTGTTTTCAGGTAAATTGTTCCCATGAAGAACGGAAGAGAATTTATAAGGAGTACTCTGCGTAAATTCTACATTGAAATCTCTTGCCTGCGGAAATTTGTCTGCAACAAATGCTCTTACTTTTATAGGAATGCTGTCTTTCTTTTGTGCATATACGAGATGTTTAAAAGGAAGAATGGTAAACGGAAGAATTGCTTTTCTGAGTATTTTCATAATTATTTAAGTTCTTTAATAGTAGATTGGAAAAAATTAAAAAGGAAGATTTTATCGTAAAAAACTTCAATACAATTTTCTATAATGAATCTGAAATGCTTTTCAGAGTGAGAAGCAGCATCTTCTTCTACAAATACAAACCACATTTCCTTCAAATCGTTTTGTTTTTTAAAAGATTCAAAAAGATTAATGTTAAACAGAATAGGATGCTTGATGTCATAGAACAAAATTCCTTTTCTTATTCCATGCTCTTCTATAATATTGACGGGATGGTTTAGGTATTCAATGATTTTAAGATTAGAATGGTAGCAGTCAATAAAATGGTGCAGATCAATAAGCTGTATTACTTTTTCCTCTTGTTCACGATCGGTCATATAAAAACATTCTGTGGCAATTTGCTCTGTGAGTTCCTGAAAAGTGGTCAGTTCCATAATGCTGAAATTTTACAGAGCAAAGAAATCGAGAATGAGTTTTGAAAAATGAGTTTTTATACAAGTTCCCCATTATTTTATACGAAATCCTGAACTTTAAAATTTGTATAATAAAATAGGGAGTTGGTATAATATTTTAAATTAAACTTACGTTATTACCTATTTTTGTTAAGTCATTAAGCTTAAAATAAAACATGAAATATTCTTCTCAGAACTTTAAAGATACCTTAGTCCTGGATTTTCTGCTTGAAAACCGGTTCAGATTTTTGAGGCATTTCTTATTTCTGGTTTTCTTTTGGGTACTTCTGTATAATGCCCGGTTTTGGGAATGGTATTCAGATGATTATAAATATTACATTTTATTATTTGTGTATCTTTTATTAATCGTAATGATATACGTTAATATATATGTATTGGTTCCTTGCTTTTTCTTTAAAGGCCGCTATCTCACATATTTTATTCTGCTCATCTTCCTTGGAGTGGTTGGACTCAATATGATTGGATATTGCTTTGATACGTTCTTTTCCAAATATCGTATAATGAATATCATTCCCAGAGAAGAAAAAGGTGGTGGAATATATCAGGGAGTTCTGATGTGTATTCCCATTATTTTAACCACTACCACCGTAAAGCTTCTCCAAAAATGGATTAAAGATAGCCGAAGAATAACCGAACTTAACGATCTTACCTTGAGAATGGAGCTGAACGAATTGCGAAATCAGATCAATCCTCACTTCTTATTTAATATGCTCAATAATGTTAAAGCATTAATCAGAACAGATCCGGAAAAAGCAACAACAGTTATTATGAAGCTTTCAGAATTTCTAAGGTATCAGTTGTATGAAAATGATGAAGAAAAAACATTACTCACTTCGGAAATTGATTTTCTGTCGAACTTCATCAATCTTGAAAAAATAAGAAGAGAAGATCTGTCTGTAGATATTCATATTGACATGGATAAACGAACGTTGAACAGTACTTTTATTCCTCCAAACCTGTTTACAACATTTGTGGAAAATGCAGTGAAACATAGTATAAGCATTAATGGAGAGAAAAATTATATTAAAATTGATATCAAATTGGAGGATAACAGATTACATTTTAACTGTATCAATTCAAAAAACTCAGACTTTTCTGCTTTTAATAATAAATATGGAGGATTAGGTCTCGTCAATATTAAACGGAGATTAAACTTACTCTATCAGAACAACCATGAATTAAATATTATTTCGACAGATAAAGAATATATTGTAACCTTAATTGTCCCCTTATGAATTGCATCATTATTGACGACGAGCCTTTGGCAAGAGCAGAAATGAAATCTTTAATTCATGAAGTCTCACAGCTGGAAATTCTAGGTAGTTTTTCAAATGCACCTGCTGCAATCGAATTTTTAAAAACTTCAAATGTTGATTTAATTTTTCTTGACATTGAAATGCCGCTGATTTCAGGATTGGAATTTGCTGAAACGCTTCCGGAAAATACATTAGTGGTTTTTACAACAGCCTATTCACAATATGCTTTGAAAAGCTATGAGCTGGATGCTGTAGATTATCTGTTAAAACCCATTGAAAAACAAAGGCTTGAAAAGGCGATTGAAAAAGCCGTTCTTTATAAGGAACTACTTTCATCCAAAACGGTAAAAAATACAATAGAATCGAACACAGCTGATTTTTTATTCATTAAAGCAGATAGGAAATACTATAAAATATATTTTTCAGACATCAGGTTTATAGAAGGGTTGAAAGATTATGTGGTAATTCATACACAGACGCAAAAGCTGATTACTGCAATGAATTTAAAAACGATTCATCAACGAATTCCGGCAGATAATTTTCTTCGCGTGAGCAAATCTTTTGTGGTAAATATAGATTATATTGGCGCATTTGATAACCACAATATTTACATTGATGATGCAGAAGTTCCTTTGGGAGAGGTATACAGATCGGAATTCTTTACTAAGTATTCAGGAGGTTCTCTGAATATTGATTAGTATAACTTTTGATCATTCGAACAGTAAAAGCTTCTGCGTTTTCCTAATCCGGTCTGCTTTTTAATTAGTTTTTCACCACATTTTGGACAAATGGACTTTGTGTGGACAAGCCAATGTTTTTTCAGAACAAAATCTCTCTTCCATTTTAGAAAATCGAAACTGTAATTTCTGGCTTCCGCAATTAATTCTTCTAACTTTCCGGAAGGTAGATTTCCAAGCAGACTTTCGGGTTGTACCCCAATTCTGAACAAAACTTCATTTTTAATAATATTTCCGACACCTGAAAAAATATCCTGATTCATCAATGCATCACACGCCATCATTTTAGGATTGGCAATGAGTTTTTGTCTGGCTTTTTCCGGATTCCATTGATCACTCATTACATCAGCTTCCCAGTCAATTTTAGCTAAAAACTCCAAATCAACAAGCTTTACGCTGCAGTTATAAATGTATATTCCTCCCTTTTTGAAAACCAATGATAGCCGAAGATTTTTATCAGGTTTTGTTTGCTCATCAATGCTGTAAGATCCAAACATTAATAAATGAATTCTCACCGCAAATTCATTAAAAATAAGATACGTCTGTTTTCCAAATGTGCGTATTTCTTTTAACGTTTTATTTTTCAGAACTTCTTTGTCGAATTTTGCATTTCCCGAAGACTCCATAACTTTTTTATCTACAAATTTTTGCAGGTTTTCTTTCATTAATAATATGGAAGGACCTTCAGGCATGAAGAATAGGTTTTCAATAAAAATTCAAATACTATTCCATAAAAATAAAATTTGGAGTAATTTTGAAAAATGATGAATTTAAACCAGATTTTCACCAATCAACGTACAGGAAATAATCCGCATACAAAGGCTTCAAGAACAGATTTTCAGAGAGATTTTGACCGAATTATATTTTCTTCGGCTTTCAGAAGACTGCAAAATAAAACCCAGGTTTTTCCGCTTCCGGGAAGTGTTTTTGTGCATAACCGTCTGACGCATTCTCTTGAGGTTTCGTCTGTAGGAAGAAGTTTGGGAAGTATCATTGGTGAATTTATTCATGATAATTATAAGAATGATTTAACTCAAGATTCTAAAAGCTTTTACCTGCATAATCTAGGAAATGTAATTGCTGCAGCCTGTCTTTGTCATGATGTAGGTAACCCTGCTTTCGGACATTCAGGAGAAGATGCGATTGCGAGCTATTTTGAAAGGAACGAAAATGATCTGAAACCTAAATTCAATACAAAAGAATGGGCAGATTTAGTGAATTTTGAAGGAAATGCCAATGCAATCAGGGTTTTGGGCCATCAACAACAAGGGAAGGACGAAGGAGGAATTCAGTTAACGTTTTCAACACTGGCAAGTATTGCGAAATATCCGTGTGAAGCCATTGCTAAAAAGAAAGGCATTATACACAGAAAGAAATTTGGTTTCTTTCAAAATGAAAAAGATATTTTCCTGGAGATTGCAAAAGGAACCCAATTAATTTCAGAAAGCGAAGAACCTTATATTTTTAAAAGACATCCATTTGTCTGGTTGGTAGAAGCGGCCGATGATATTTGCTATAATATTATCGATATGGAAGATGCACATCGATTGGGTATTGTCTCCACAGCAGACTGTAAAAACCTGTTTTTTGAACTGGTAAAATCTGAAACGGATGATGTGGACAGGATAGAAAGAAAACTGAGTTCTATTTCCAATGAAAATGAACAGATTTCTTATTTAAGGGCAAAAGTGATCAATGCTTTAATCAATAAATCGATTGAAATGTACAAGCAGAACTTCGGGACGATTCTTGAAGGTAATCTGGATAAGGCACTACTCGATATATACAAAGCTGAAAATAAAGCATTGCAGGATATTGAAAGCTTTTCAGTTGAGAAAATCTACAACCATAAAGCGGTAGTAGAAATTGAAAATGCCGGATATAACGTAATGTATGAACTGCTGGATCATTTTATTCCTTCCATTTTAAAACATGAAGACGAAAGGAAATCTTATGATAAAAAAGCTTTAAAACTTCTCCCTAAACAATTCGTTTATAAAGACGGAACCGATTACCAGAAAGTTCTTGGAGTAATCGATTTTGTTTCCGGAATGACCGATAATTACGCAACCGATCTTTATAGAAAAATCAAGGGAATTGATATTGGAATGACGATGTAATTTTTTATACTAATAATTCAATAAACCTGAATAATAAAGCTCTGACTTTAAGAGTGATCTTATTTTTAAAGACTGTAAATATTTTAGTATATTTAGAAAAACACTCAATCAATATTTTTAACAAAAGATAAATATTTACGACTCATTCAAAAAAATCAAATTATGACATACTTAGGAATCATTATCTTTATTGGGCTTGTTACGTTATTTGCGTCTTTTTTTACTGTAAAACAGGAAACAGCAGCAATTGTAGAACGTTTAGGCAAATTTCATTCTGTCCGTCATGCGGGATTACAGCTGAAAATACCTTATTTGGACAGAATTTCAAAAAGAATGAATCTGAGGATTCAACAATTGGACGTAATGATTGATACCAAAACACTGGATAATGTTTTTGTGAAAATGAAGATTTCCGTTCAGTTTCAGGTTATCAGAACACAAGTAGGGGATGCTTATTACCGTTTGGAAAGTCCGCACGACCAAATCACGTCTTATGTTTTTGATGTAGTAAGAGCAGAAGTTCCAAAATTAAAGTTGGATGATGTTTTCTTAAAAAAAGATGATATTGCAATTGCTGTAAAAGCAGAACTTCAGGAAGCGATGCAAAGCTACGGATATGATATTATCAAAGCTTTGGTAACGGATATTGATCCGGATGAACAGGTGAAACATGCGATGAACAGAATTAACGCAGCCGAAAGAGAAAAAACTGCGGCTGAATACGAATCAGAAGCGCAAAGAATCAGGATCGTTGCCGTAGCAAAAGCTGAGGCAGAATCTAAAAAATTACAGGGACAAGGGATTGCTGATCAAAGAAGAGAGATTGCTAAAGGTCTTGAAGAATCGGTAAGAATGCTGAATAATGTAGATATTAATTCACATGAAGCATCTGCATTGATTGTCGTTACCCAACATTATGATACCTTACATTCAGTAGGAGCGAATAACAGAAGTAATCTGGTATTGCTTCCGAACTCACCAACCGCAGCAAGCGGGATGCTGAATGATCTTGTTGCTGCTATGACCACTGCCAATACGGTAGGAGAAGCAAGCAAAGGGAACTATCCGCAGCCTCCGAAAGATCACGATCACAATAGACCAAGTAATATATAAACTAAAAAACTCTCGGAATTTTCCGAGAGTTTTTTTATTATTTTTTTGTTTTTGAAACCTGCTTAATTAATGTGTATTTAATTGAAGAAGCATCTGCAGGTACATTTTCTACTTTCTCCGTTTTTACCTTTATTACGTATTCATACCCCGGTTCGTAAGTAAATCCTTCAATATTTGTATAGAAATTACTCCAGTCATCAGTTGGTTTTTCTTTTACCTGTAAACATTTCATGGGAGCTACTCCTGTACAATCTGCTGTTTGTGGTCCTACGATGAATGTTTTCTCATCAGCTGCGGAAACTCCGGAAGTACTTGTACATTGCACTGTTGCAAATATTGCTAATGCAGGTACCGTACCTTTTAGAATTGTTGCTATACTTTTCATAATACTTGATTTTGAAATCATAGCTCGCAATTACCATGCCGAAATATTTTCATTAATTGTCGTGGTTCTTCTATTGTTTTACACTTTTTTTATCGTTTATTTTGAAGGCTACAATCATAAAATAGGAAATATAAGATTGTAGAATGGAGCAGGTTTTGAATAAATTGATTCCCGTCCATGGAAAGAAAAGAAAAATAAAAAATAAAGCAGGATGAGAATATTACTTTCTTCAGTCTTTTTATTAATCTGTGGTAGTCTAGTAAGTGCCCAGAAAATGAAAAAAAAAGATGTTATAGGATTTTGGAAGCTAAAAGAATCGGGTTTCTATGAAGGGAAGAAAAAGGAGGTCAAAGCTTTTAATAAATGCCGTTTAATGAGGAATTATGCTATAAGAGAAGATGGTTTTGCTATTTATAATTATGTAGAAGGAGATGCCGGTAACTGCACTATATCAGAACCCAGGCTTTCATTTTGGAGAATTGTGGATAACAGAATTCAGTTTTATACAGATGATAAAAATATTCTTGAAGAAGTGGTTGTAACCTTAAATAAAGATAAAACAATGACTTTTTCAAGTTATATTCCTGAGCCGGTTAAAGATAAAGATTCAACGTTGGAAAAGATATTGAATACCGTTCATTATGATATTGTAGAAGCTGCCTATTAAATAGTGTAATTATTTTCCTTAGTATTAACTTCTTTAAATTTTTGCTTACCTATCAACAGTTCAAAAAACAATCTGAAATCTGAGATAAGCGACCATATAGGATATTTAAAAGTTGCCGGTTTATTTCTTTCAATCACGGCATGACTAAACCAAGCAAATCCGTAACCAAAAATAGGAATATACCACAGGAATCTTTCTTTCCCGGAGCTGATAACATATCCAATAACTACAAATATAAGAAGAGTTCCTATGAAATGGAAAATGCGAGTTCCTGTTTTACTATGCTCAGTAAGATAAAACTTGTAAAACTCTTTGAAGGTTTTAATTCTTTCAGACATGGTATTAAGGTTTATAAAATGATGATAGCAATAAGTTCGCCATTTTTGTATAATACCTAAACAAACAAAAGCAAAACTGCGAATACAATTTTGCTTTTGTTTGTTATGTTTTTAAAATTAAGCTTTCCTTAATTTACTGTTTTTGTATCCGTAAAAGAAGTAAATAATCAATCCGATAGCAAACCAAAGTCCGAACCAGAACCAGTTTTCGTGGCTCATTCCGGTAAGAAGATAAAGACAAGAACTTAAACCGATTAAAGGAATTAAAGATAAATTTTTAACGTAAGTCCAAATGCAAAGCACCAAATTGATCAATATGAAAAAGAAAACTGATGCTCTGAATTCTCCTTCTTTAGGATCTTTCCAATCCATTAAGTTCTGGAAAAATTCCGGTTGCCATTTATAAAAAGCAATTAACCCTCCTATGAAAATGACAGGAAAAATGATTTTTCCATTGATATACGGTAAGTGAAATCTTCCTTTTATTTTTTCTTTGGCAGGAAGCATTAAAACTCCTGCACACACCAATACAAATGCGAAAATAGTTCCGATACTTGTAAAGTCCAGAATGAAAGTTTTATCTGTAAATAAAATAGGAATTCCCACTACAATACCGGTAACAATGGTTGCAAAAGCCGGTGTTTTGTATTTTGGATGTACCATCTGGAATTTCTGAGGCATTAATCCGTCGCGGCTCATTGCGTACCATATCCTTGGCTGTCCCATCTGGAAAACCAATAATACTGTGGTAATTGCCACAATTGCTATAAATGAAACGGTAAGTTCCATCCACGCAACATTGGCGTTTCCTTTTTCGAAAATGAATGAAAGCGGATCTCCTACACCATCAAACTTTTTATAATCCACCATTCCGGTTAATACTAATGTTAATGCAATATAGATAACCGTACATAATACCAAAGAAATAATCATTCCTTTTGGTAGTGTTTTCTGAGGATCTTTTGTCTCTTCAGAAAGAACACTTAGTGCATCAAAGCCGATATAAGCAAAGAAAACTCCGGAAACGGCACTCATTACCCCTACAAAACCATTTGGCATAAACGAAGGTATTCCTGTTTCAGGACTTATAGGTGTCCAGTTTTCTGTATTGATGTAAGAAAAACCTACTAAAATTACCAGTATAATCACTGCTAATTTTAAGATAACCAATGAGTTGTTGAAGTTTTTACTTTCTTTTATTCCTACATAGCATAACCAAGTAATCAAGCCATTAATAACCAAAGCGGGTACATCAACGATGAATTTTAAGCTTCCTAATAACGGAGCAGTTTTCCAGGCATTAAGCAGTGTCTTATTTTCAGAGCCGTTCATAATAGCCTTTTTAGCTTCTGTATAACTACAGGTAAGGTAATCCGGAATATGCATTCCCAAACGTTCTAAAAAGCTCGTAAAATAATCTGACCAGGAAAAAGCTACATATATATTACCAAAGGAATACTCCATAATCAGTGCCCATCCGATAATCCAGGCTATTAATTCTCCGAAACTGGCATAAGCGTAAGTATAAGCAGAACCTGCTGTCGGAATTCTACTTGCAAATTCAGCATAACAAAGAGCAGTGAAACCGCAGGCAAAGCCACAAATCAAATATAATAAAATAACACCGGGACCTCCTCTGAAAACGGCTTCTCCCAAACTGCTGAAACTTCCTGCACCGATAATGGCTGCAATACCAAAGAATACAATATCCCAAACACCTAAAACCCTTAAAAGGTTAGTCGATGTATCTGATTCTGAATAGATTTTCCTTCTAAAAAGTTGACTCATCCAATCTCTATATTTGATTTGAAAAAAGCAAAAGTAATTAATTCTATGAAATAATTTTGATTTTCTTAAGATTTCTTATAGAAAAGTTAAGAAGTATTAAAAATTAATCCACAAATTAACAATATGTTAAAACGCTTGTTTATACAATATCTTTTCAATATTTTCGTTGATAAATTGTGGATAAAAGTTCACCTTCAATTTAAAATATTCAGCCAAGTTTCAGGGCTTAAACATTTTAAAATTTGATATTAATGAAATCAAAAAAAATACTTCTAGCGGCTGCCGTAGTATATTTCGGAGTTTCCGAGGCTCAGCAGTCCCAATATTTTACCCAAAAAGAAAATTACAGATTCAATCTCGCTGAAAATCTTTACCAGACCAAAATATATAATGCCTCGCAATTCGAATATGCGAGACAATATTTTTATAACCAGAATTTATCAAGATCCAGAAAAGAAGCAGCGCAGTTTTTCGATAATATAATCGGAGTGATTCTTCAGAAAAATCACGCGGAAGAAGGGCTGACTGCTTTTATGAAAGAATATCCGAATTCTGCTTATTTTGCTCAGGCCAATCTTCCGTTAGCAGATTATTATCTTGCTAAAAAAGATTTTGAAAAAGCGCTTGAAACTTTGAAGAAGGTTAATCAGTATCAGCTTTCAAAAGAAGAAAATACTCAGTATATCTTAAAACTGGGATATGCCAAGTTTATGTTGGGAGATTCTAAAGGAGCAACAGATGCCTTGGAAGAAGCTTACAAAACAGCCGATGAATCTCAAAAAGGAGATATTGCTTATATGTTGGGTCACCTTTATTATTCGAACAGACAGAATGATAAGGCGTTTCAGTATTTCGATTCTGTAAAGGACCAGCCGAAATATTCTAAACTGGTGCGTCCGTACTATGTACAGATGTATTATAATGATAAAGATTATGATAAGGCAATTACGGAAGGGAATGCCTTGTTGAACGAAGATATATCTGATTCTTATAAAGCAGAAGTTCATAAGATCATTGGAGAAAGTTATTTCATGAAGAATGATTATAATGCTGCTTATCCACATTTGAAAGAGTATTTGAGTGTTCAGCAGAATCCATCTGAAAATGATCTGTATGAGATGGGATTTGTTGCTGCTCAGCTTAAAAAATATGATGAAGCTGTTTCTTATTACAATCAATTATTAAATAGCAATTCTGCATTGGCTCAAAATGCTTATTATCAGCTTGGAAATGCTTATTTGGCGGTCGATAAAAAGCAGGAAGCCCTTTCTGCATTCCGTTCGTCTTATCAGATGAATTATGATCCGAAGGTAAAAAAACTTGCGCATGAGCAATATGCAAAATTGGGTTATGACATTGGTAACCCGTTTGAAAGTCCTTCTGCGGTTATTCAGAATTATATCAATGAAAACCAGGATGACGGAAATGTTTCGGAAATGAGATCATTATTGGTGAAGTCTTATCTGTATTCAGGAAACTTTAAGGAAACACTGAATGCGATAGACAAGCTTAAAACTTCGTCTCCGGATATTGATAAAGTAGATCAGGAAGTTTCTTATTTATTGGGAACCGAAGAATTTAATAAAGGAAATTATGATGAGGCTGAAAAATATTTCTTGAGAAGTTTAGAATTTGATATCAATAAAGAATTTAACAGCAGAGCTTTATACTGGTTGGGACAGGTATATTATCAGAAAGGTAATTATCCTTCGGCTATTGTTCGTTATGAAAGGCTGCTGAACGAAAACTTCCCTGAAAAACAGCAGCTGCCTTATGATTTAGGATATGCTTATTTTAAATCTAAAAAATTTGATCAGGCCGCAACATATTTCAAACAATACTTAACCAATCCGAAACCTGAATTTAAAAATGATGCGGAACTTCGTTTAGCGGATATTCATTATGCAAATAATGATCTTAATGAAGCGATTGCCATTTATGATAAAAACGGAGACGTTACAGATTATACTTTATATCAAAAAGCAATGGCTTTAGGATTTAAAGGAGATACCCAGGCAAAAATTACCAACTTAAACAGTCTTTTATCAAAATATCCGGGCTCTGAATACTATGATGATGCCCAATATGAGATCGGAACGGCTTATGCGGCACAGGATGATTTTAATAATTCCAATGACTATTTTACTAAAGTAATTAAAACTTCTTCTGATAAGGATTTGGTTGCGAATGCCTCTATTTACAGAGCACAGAATTATATCGACCAAAACCAGAATGATAAAGCATTGTCTGAATTGAAATCTTTGGGTGAGCAATATAAAAATACACCTTACGCAGAGAAAATTGTTCAGGCAGCGAAACCAATTTTCACGAAAAACGGTGATGTTGCAGGATATGAAAGCTTTGCAAGAAATATCGGGATCAATGTAGATGCTGCGGAAATCGACGAAATTAATTTGTCTACAGCAAAACAATACTTTACGAAGAAGGATTATAAAAATGCGATTTCTTATTACGAGAAATATTTAACCCAAAACCCGACAGGAGAAGGGCTTTACCAGGCGAAATATGAACTCGGGGAAAGTTACTATCAAACTAATAATACAACAAAAGCACTGCTTGTTCTACAGGAGGTTGCAAATGTTCAGAATGATTATCAGGATGATGCACAAACCCGTTTGGCACAGATTTATGTGACGCAGGGTGATACTCAAGAAGCGAAGAAATATCTTGAAAACATCACGAACTCATCAAACGTAAACATTAAGAACTATGCGAATGTAGAGCTGATGAAGATTTATGCAGATGAAAAGAATTTCTCACAGGCAGAAAAATTAGCAGATGCAGTAATTGCGAATACGAAAAACTCAGCAGCAGTTATTGAAACAGCAAAAGTGATCAAGGCAAGAAGTCTCATGAATTCAGGAAAGGACAAAGATGCACAAACAGCCTATGCTTCCCTTGAAAAATCTTCAAATACATCGGTTGCTGCAGAATCTCTTTATGCAAAAGCTTTTTATCAAAATAAAGGAAAAGCTTTCAAATCTTCTAACGAAACAGTCTTTAAGCTTGCTAATAACTATGCGTCAGAAGAATATTGGGGAGCAAAAGCCTTGGTATTGATGGCGAAAAATTATTTAGGATTAAAAGATAATTATCAGGCAAGTTATACATGCGATCAGATTATTGAAAATTATAAAGATTTCCCTGAAATTGTAGCAGAAGCTAAAGAAGTTAAAAAGCAGATTAAAAAGTAAAAAGTGTACTAATGTATTAACGTAAAACGTATTTATATAACTGAAAATCATAATACTTTTTACACAAATACTTAAATACAAAAAGTAATGAATAAAAGAATTCAATTATTATCCATCATATTTTTAGGGTTTTCGTCTGTTGCGTTTTCCCAGATCAAAGAAGAAAAGCTGATTCTTAATAAAAAAAGAGAACCGGAAGTAAAAAAGATCGAAAAAAAGAAAACTTCTGTGGAAACCATTAAAAATTATCCACCGGAAGAGAAATCTCAGAATCCTGTAAAATATACCATTACAGACGTTCCTGCGGTTTCCGATTTTAAAACTTCAACCATTCAGGGCGCAGATGTAACGCCTAAATTTGACGGAACTTCCCAAAACAACTATATCCAGTTCGGAATGGGGAATTTCGGGAAAATTTTAGGAGATGCCAATATTTCGAAAACACTGGAAAACAAAATTGAAGTAGGAGCAGATGCCCATTTTCTTTCTACACAGGGATTGAAAAAAGAATATGCCTGGGACTCCAAACAGAGTTCTACAACCCTTGGTGCTTTTCTTAATTCTTACGGAGATAAAGGAAAATTTAATTTAAATGCTGAATACAATCTAAACAGCTATAATTACTACGGAATCTACGCGTTAGAACCCGGCGATGTAGATTTGGATCAGAGAGTCAATCAGTTTAAAGTAAACGGGTATTATGATTTTTATTCTAATGAAATTCTGAATGACATAAGGGTAAAGTCTTCTTTCTTAAAAGATCATTTCGATGCACAGGAAAATCAGGTTTCCGTACTAGCTAATTTGTCTAAACATGCTATTGAAATCGGAAAATCAGGAATTAATTTAAATGCCGATTTAGGAGTAGGCTTAGAAGCTATAAAAAGTGAGTTTGCGATAAGAGATAAGAACTCGGCTAATTTTTTTAATACCAATTTAGTTCCGAAAGTTACTTTCAGAAAAGGAGATTCATACTTAATGCTAGGTTCATCATTTGAGTTTTTGAATGCGAAAAATTCAAATGATCTGATGGCAGAACAGCTTAAAAATAATAAGACATACTGGTTCCCAAGAGCAGAATTTCAGTATGCAGCAATCAACGGATTTAAATTTTATGGAGGGGTAGACGGTGGATTAAAATTAAACACTTACGCTGATTTGTTACAACAGAATCCATTTATTATTTCCGATCAGTACTTGAAGCCGACAGAAACAAAGTATCATTTTTATGTAGGTTTAAGAGGGGATATTGATGAGACTTTTAAATATGATGTTTCTGCAGGATATGGAAAAATGAGAGATATTATGTTTTTCAAAGCCAATAGCTTATTCGATAATGATTATACTTTAAACCGTTCTGCATACAATTTTGCCAATACATTCTCAGCAGTTTATGATGATGGAAATGTGAGTGATATTAAAGGAAGCTTACAGTATTTTCCATTAGCTAACTTAGTATTGGATGCTGAGGTGAAATTCACAAAATTTGATCTGAAAAACTACGAGGATATCTATAACGTTCCGTTGTTAACGGCAACTATCGGAGCAAAATATACGATGCTTGACCAAAAATTATTACTAGGTTTCAAAGGGATTTTTGCAAGCGACAGAACCACGAATTCATTTGTGCTTGAGGGAGTTGGAAGCCCTATGATGTATCAGTCTACCGAAGATACGAATGATAAAGTAGGTGGCTATGCAGATTTAAACCTTTCGGCAGAGTATAAAATTCACAAAAATTTCAGTATTTTCGCACTCGGAAATAATCTGCTGAGCTCAAAATACCAGACGTACAAAGGATACAAAGTTCTTGGTGCGCAGGTTTTGGGAGGTGTGAAGATTACATTCTAAATATTGGTAATGAGTAATTGGCAATAGACAATATTACTTATTATAAATTACTCATTACTTATATATAAAATACGGCTGCATAGTTTAATGGATAGAACTTCGGATTTCGGCTCCGACAGTGAGGGTTCGAATCCTTCTGCGGTCACAATGGTAAATGAACAACCTGCTGTTTACAGTGGGTTGTTTTGTTTTTTAAGCCTTATTTTTAGTCAGGATTTCGGTTGGGGCAAATGTGACAGATAGTATGATATGTTGTGAAGCATGTAACAATTAAAATTAATGTCTACAATAATTTTCTTGTCTGCTTAATGAGACTTTTACAAAAGTTCCGGTGAAGAATCTATTGGCTAAGGGTGTAAAAGATCCAATTATAGTTGATATACTTCTTGTTCTTTTCATTTTATTTGTCGCTGGAGCTGTTCTCCAATACATCTGACAAAAGAAAATTAATAACAAAACGTCTTCTTTTTATACAGAAGAATAATCGGAAAACCAATATTAAATGATGTTTCCGGGATTGAGGTTTAAAAATCTTTAAAGTGTTTTCAAAAAATCAGCTCTCAGAAATGAGAGCTGATTCTATTTTAAAAAGTAATCGTTGTTTTGATTTCTTATTCCTTGATGAATTTCTTCTGTACCGAAGTTGAGCCATCCTGAATATCGATCACATACATTCCATTAATCAGCGCATGGACATCTACCTTATTGTTTAAGATAATTCCACTTGAGATCAACTGTCCGGCTGCACTGTAAATCTTATAGTTCGCTCTCTTGCTGATATTCTTAACATTCAATACCGTACTTACAGGGTTAGGATAAATTAAGATATCATTCTGATTCAACAGATTTGTAGCGGATTTCTTAGTAATTCTTACCGTGTAATCTTCCACTTCTCCATTATCAAAGTTGGTACAGTTTACAGGAATTCCTCCTTTCATTAACGCTACTCTCATCACTATATACATATAATCTACATTGCTCACAAAAGCATCGGGTGGTACACTGAAGGTAGTTGTTGCTGTCGCTGCAGAACTTGGATTAGATACCAAAATTCTTTCATTGATATCAAATTCTCCGTTTCTGTCAAAATCGATCCATGCTACAACACCGGCATCTCCTGTTACCACTTTATCAATTGTTAACTGGTTATTGGTTGATCCCTGAATCAATTCAATTTGAGCAGGTACTACAGCCGTATAGTCAGTATACGTTGATCCTGCGGAAGTATTCACCATTTGAGGTTTTCCATTAGGAGTTACTGTTACTTTGGAGATATAGTCTCCTGCTGAATTTACTGCTCCCATTTGGCAATAGATCACCGTTGGAGTCGTAAAGTAGTACGGTAGAGTAAAGTTACCCGGAGTACCGCTACAGATATTAGCTACCTCCATTTCATATTTTGTCAGCTCGGTTAAACCGGTAAGAGTATAAGTATTGTTTGATACCTGAACAGTAGTCCATCCCGGAATTCCTACTTTTCTGTATCTTAAGATATATTTACCTGTTGCATCCGGCCCTACATAAGGATCCCACTGGATTTTAGCACTTGTTGGCTTCAATTCCAGAATGGTTAATCCCGGAGGTGCAATATCACAGGTTCTTTCAGTAGTAAATCTCGCCAAGCTCGACCAAGGGTTTGGTGTTGTAGAGCCTACACATATACTTCTTACCTGAACCTCATATTGAGTATATGGTGTTAAATTTTGCAATAAATATGTACTTGAAGGAGGGTTTGGTAAAGTGACCGTACCAGCCGGCCATCCATCTCCTACTTTTCTCCATCTCATTTCATACGTTGCACTTGCAACTAATGGAGACCAATTAATGACAGCTGAATTAGCTGTAATATTCGTAATAGTTACGTTCGGTGGAGTCGGGTCACATTTGGTGGTAAATTCATTATGTGAGTAAGATCCTATATTTGTTGTACCACAAAGTGCCACGACTTCTACTTCATATAAAGTAGCCGGGTCTAATCCTGTGAGAGGCTGAGAATGTAATGCTCCCGGTAGTAATGCCGCTATAGCTATTGGCCCTGCAGTAGGTAACCAACCTCCACCAGAACCTACAGGTCTGTATCTGAGTTCGTAAGTATTTGCTCCTATTGCATCCTGAGACCAGTTAACATTTGCTGAATTATGAGTAATAGAAACCACTGTTACCACAGGTGTAGGAGTAGTACAAGGTTGTACATTGACCAAATAATCATGGGTTTCACCCCAGGTTGCGGAAGCACAGGCATTAACATTGGTAGTACTATAAACTACACGCACACGCATTCTGTGAATACCTGCCTGAGCAGTAATCGGAATAGCAATATTAGCCGTAGCAAATGAAGGACTGGTTACCAATGGAAGATCCGTCAGTAATTTTTCAGCAGCATCAAACACCCCGTTATCATTGAAATCAATCCAGATACTTGCTTTTTCGTAAGATGGAGAAGTATAGGTAGTATTGATTTGTACCGGATAAGATTGCCCGGCTATAAGATTCACAGGAGTAAACGCAGCAGTTCTATCATAATAACCTGATCCGTTACAACCTGTATTCAAGTCGCTGATCGTAGATGTACCTGCTCCTGTAATTACAAAGCTGTTTAGATTATCTCCAGAGCTGCAACCTGTAGTATAAATAGGAGTGCAATAACATTGAGTCGGTGGCTTTTGGCTTACAGTAACAATATTTGATGTTTGAGTATTGGCATTGTTAGTGCATGTTACAATACAGCGATAGTCTGTAGATGCTGTTTGATTAGAAACAGAATATGATGTGCTCGTTGCTCCTGCTATATTAGTAAAGGTATTGGCACCTGCAGGAGAACTTTGCCATTGGTAAGTAATTCCAAGCCCGGCTGTAGCGCCTGTCAGAGAAATGCTGAAAGGGGTATCTATACAAATACTGCTAGCAGAAGCCGCTGCTGTACCTGCTGTTACCGAACCGGAACAAGGTATACCCGGAGCAACAGTAATATTATAATCTTCAGTTTCACCAGATCCGAAATTGGTACAAGCATCCGTAGGAAGGTTTTGATTGGCATTTCCTCTGGTTCGGATTCGCATACGGGTGATTCCCGCAACAGCTGTTACCGGAATCGATACGGGGACAGTTAAGGTTGTTCCGGAAGGAATACCGGCAGAGCCGCTTCCCGGTCCCACATAAAAATGTTCCGTGGAGCTTAATGTTCCATCCTGGTTCCAGTCAATCCATACCGAGGTTATCGCTCCGGTATAAGTTCCTGCAGGACCTATTGTTACACTGAGGTTCTGAGTAGTTCCCATTGTTACGGTAGTTGTAGCAGCAGGATAATACGTATAATAAGGAGAAGCCGTAGGCTGAGAAGCTGAAGAATCATTATTAATAGCACCAAACTGTACTTTATTAATTAATGTACCTGTTCCTCCGGAACTCACGGCTGCGCAATAACTTAGACATATTATCCCTGTGTTTTGTACCACAGAAACAATATTAGATGTAGCAGACAAGTTGCTGTTGGTACAGGTAACTACACAACGATAATCGGTAGCTGTCGTTTGGCTGGTTACAGAATAAGATACCGTTGTTGCACCAGTAATATTAGTAAAAGTATTTGTTCCCGCAGGAGAACTTTGCCACTGATATGTAATACCACCTCCTGTTGAAGCACCGGTAAGCGTTAAAGTAAAAGGAACATTCGCACAGGTATTGGCTACAGAAGCAGCTGCATTACCTGCAACAGGTGTACCGGTACAAGGTGCTAATGATGTAATAACGACTCTACCATTACCTGTAGTATCAGGATTAGTCACAAAACCAGAACCACCAAATGCGATGGTAGTACCCGCTGTCACCCCTCCAATATAAGAAGAGCCACCACCACCACCACCTTGCGATGATGAACTATTACCAGTAGCACCACCGCCACCGCCATAATAGCCGCCGCCACCACCACCGCCGCCAGATTTGGTAGCCGCCGTACCGCCATTTCCACCCGTTCCCAATGCTCCGGCCGTTCCGGCTATATTACCGGCACTTCCATTAGCAGCTCCTCCGGCAGTTTGTGTACCTCCGGCTCCAAAGTAGGGGTTTCCTCCGTTTCCACCTGAAGTTCCACCTCCGTTTCCACCCGGATAATTAGTACTATATACACCGCCACCGCCACCGCCGGCAACAATTATTCTGTCCGCATAGGTAGTATTTTGTGTTGTTCTGATGTCAGTTCCACCACCACCGCCTCCTGCACGATACGAAGCAGCTATTGTATAATTATTTTGACCAGAATCCCCTCCACCATTCCAACCGCCTGAATAAACAGTACCGGCACCGGTGCCCGTAGCATCAGTTCCTTTACCACCAACATAAATATAATAAGTTGTGGAAACAGGAACGTTTAAAGTACCTTTAGAATAACCACCCTTACCTCCATTGGCTATTAAAGCACTCTGATATCCTCCACCTCCATTTGCTCCCCACATTTCTATCTGATAAGAACCTGCAGCAAGGGTTACCGATTGTACAGTTCCTGTATAAGAGAAGGTCTGCGCTTGTACTTGAGTAACGGTCGAAGCAATACCAAAAAGCAATAGGAACAAAACTTTAGTGTTTAGCCACCACTGCATCTTGAGTATTGATTGTTGTGTAATTTTTTTCATGAATTTAAATTTAACATATTAAACATATGCTTTAAACCCATTGCTCCCATTTTCACAGTTAAATTGGCGATTGAGTTACCGTTAAAGGCTTTCATATAAGCTTCTATATTTCCTGACGGAGATACAGCAGCAAAATCACATGGAGAATATATCCACTGTCTGAAATTGGAAGCTGTCTTACTTGTACAATAAGCACTATCACCATACGCATACTGCAACCCAAAGCTTTGTGTTGACGGTAAAATGGCTAGAAAAAATAAGTAGTTTTTTTTCATAAAAAATTATTTAGTTAAACATTAATTGATTAAATACACTAACCAGATTTTTTTTAATACAATCTATTGAAAGAAAGCATAGCATAATAGTATGCTTCATGGTCATGTAGATTAAAGATTAATTGGTAATATTAAAAGCAGTCTTGATGAGGTAGAAAATTTTGTCATACGCAATAAGTATTTAATGTTGAAATTGACAATTAAAAATAAATGGTTGAAAAAAATAAAGGAGTGGCTAATGAAATAAAGCTTTGAGTTTCTAATGGTTATTTCTAATAAAAACACCTTCCAGTATTTAAGGGTTTAGGTTAAAGGAGGAAGGTGTAACTATAAGCGTATTTTTCAAATCAGAACAAAAGTTTGTTCATGATACTTTCTATTTATTTTTAATAATTAATTTTTCAGACAACAGTTTTTTTTCTGGTATTCAACTTGAATGGCATAAACGTCATTCGTAACTTCGGAAGTATTGATAGAGACTTTACTTTCAGAATATTTTTAATGATATAATTAACTATTTATATAGTTTGTTATTAAATCTGTTGGTTATTTCTGCATGTTAAGAAGGATAGGCTTTTATTATTGATTGTTAAAATGTTTCAATAGAGCAAGATATATAACTTGTTATGATCACTAAGATAGAAAAGAACCTCACCAAACAGGAAGTTAAAACTAATAACTGTTTTCATTAATTGAGTAAGTGTATAATAATTCCGGATAAGTGCGAACTGGCAGAACTTGATTTTTATGTTTATTTAGGGCAAGGCTACTAAATTTTAACAAGCCGAATTCATTAGCATGAATTTTAAATGATAGTGATGTCAAGAAATAGTGGAGAATGGTAAAAACATAAAGATTTGAATCCTTCTCTGCAGCCGCTTTTTGTTTTTATGCACTAAGTTATAATAGAAATCCCTAAACCAAAAGTCTAGGGATAATTTTATAAGTTTAATTATTTAAAGAGCCAGTTAACATTTTTAAAACAGTCCTCTTTAGAAAATTAAGCAGGATCAATAACTAAATAAGTAGCATTTGATGTAGGAAGATAGAACCAAAATGCTTTGGTGATGGTTCCTGTAACATTCGGAGAGCTGGTCCATCCGCAATTTGGAAATGCAGAAGGATCTCCCATATTAAAGTCTACCGTATCATAGACTGTATTGCCTGTAACGGGATCCATAGTCTGGTACCAACAAAATTGCCAGCGGGTAAGTGAAGATACGGTAGTTAGCAGACCTGAAGGAACTGTTACAGTCGTTGGACTGCCTGTTGTAGATAACCTCACAGACCAGCCTGCAGCATAGGGTAATGAGTCATTAAAATTATCAATAACATCACTTGTGGAGGCTGGAAAATTCATACTGGTGATTACAGAGGGTAGGCAATTCGTTGTGTTACCCGCTTCAACACGCATAGCAAGATCATAAGTTGAATAGTTAAAAATATTTAGGCTCCCCTGTGCAAACGATAAGGAAGACAGGAATATAGAGGATAGTATTAAAATTTTTTTCATAGCTTTTAAGGTTGAATTACAAAATAAGTTTGACCACCTGCAACAAACCAAAATGCCTGAAAAGGATAAGGTGTTGTAGGAGTTGGTGTTAAAGAACTAACCAAAGGATTACCACAGCCAATGGTTCCTATAGAAGCGCCACTGTAATATAATGGAGCACCACTTGGATCAGACACAAAAAATTTATTCATCATCCAGTCTGTACTTGCTCCTAGTGCTATAAGAAGAGGAGATGTGCTGGGTTGTACACTGCCATTGGTAGGAGAAAGTGCTACTTCCCAGCTTGTAATAGGCGGATTTTGGAGCTGACTGTTGTAATATCCGGTATAGCTTACTGCTCCGGCAGGTGGAACTGGAACAGGATAGTGAGTTCCACTGATTGATGGGTAACAACCATTAGTCTGATCCGAACCAACTAAATAATTTGATAAATTATAGCTGGTATAATTAAATATATTAATCGTTTTCTGAGCATATATTTGTAATGTGCTCATGACAAAAAGTGAGAGAAATATTTTTTTCATGATTTAAAAATTTTTAGTTCTCTGCCTTTTGTTTAGCTTTTATGGCATTCAGCTTAGAAAAATACAGCTCGGTAGCCTGTACAATTACTTTTTCCTTTTCCACTCTGCTGCTGTTTTCGGTAAGGCTGTTGTTACCATTTTTACCTGTTAGTTTTAATGAGGCATTGAAAAGGATATTCAGCGCTCTGTCGTTCAATTGTGCGCCCAATCGAGCCTTTTCTTCAGGAGTAGAAAGATTCTCTGGTTTCATGATTTCCTTCAGTGCTTTGTCAAAAGAGCTCATTTCTGTTGATTTCATGTCCTCAATAGACGCTAAAGTGTTTCTTTCTGTTGAACATGAAACAACTACACAGAAAATGCTGGCAAAGATTGCCGATAAAAAAGTTTTTTTCATAATTATTAATATTTAAAAATGTATTTAGTATTGCGAATATAATAAAATATTTCACTTCATTGTGTTTAATTTTAAAAAAAAATAAAATTACTGTATCTAAAATGTATGAAAGATCGATTATGACAAAGATTGGATTTATTTTATAGGATATATCAGTACCAGGTTGAACAGCATGAAAGAGCAGGATGCCATGAGTAGGTAAAATGTATATTTTTATTTTGTTAATTAGTTTAATTAAAATAAATTCAGGATTTACTGAAAAAGCTATGAAATTTCACAACATATCAAAACTTCTCTTTACCTCATGTATATTTTTTCTTTTTTCATCACAAGTAAAAAGTCAGGATAAATTCCCCGATGGAACTGCGATTCCAAAATGGTTTAAAGAAAACAAACCCACAGATATTAATAAATTAGGGAAAAAATATATCCTTACCGATTTTGGGGTTAAAAACGACAGTACGATTTTACAGACAAAACAGGTTCAGGCAATTATAGATAATGCAGCAAAAAATGGAGGAGGAATAATTATTGTACCGAAAGGAACCTTTTTAATAAGTTCTGTTTTCTTCAAACAAGGAACACATCTGTATTTGGAAAACGGAGCAAAATTAAAAGGAAGCGATGATATCAACGATTTTCCGGTAGTCACTACGAGAATGGAAGGACAAACGGTTAAGTATTTCCCGGCTTTGATTAACGCAGATGGATTAGACGGTTTCACAATTTCAGGCAAAGGAACATTGGACGGAAACGGACTTCGTTTTTGGAAATCATTCTGGAAAAGACGCGAGTGGAATCCTAAATGTACCAATATGGATGAAATGAGACCTAGAATTATCTACGTTTCAAACTCCAAAAATGTCCAGGTGGAAGGAATAACCATAAAAAATTCACCTTTCTGGAGCACGCATTATTATAAAAGTGATTTCGTAAAATTGTTAAATCTGACAATCTTAGCTCCAAAAGAACCGGTAAAAGCACCAAGTACAGATGCGGTTGACATCGATGCGTGTACTAATTTCTTAATTAAAAACTGTTATATGTCTGTGAATGACGATGCAATTGCTTTGAAAGGCGGAAAAGGACCGAAGGCTGATAAAGACCCTAACAACGGTGAAAACAGAAATATTCTTATCGAAGACAACAGTTTCGGATTTTGCCACTCGGTTTTGACCTGCGGAAGCGAATCAATTCATAACTACAACGTAATTCTGCGAAATTCTAAAGTGAAAGATGCATCAAGATTATTACATTTAAAAATGCGTCCAGACACGCCTCAGCATTACGAATATCTTACGGTTGAAAACATCACCGGAAATGTAAAAACATTCTTATATGTAAAAGGCTGGAACCAGTTTTTTGATTTAAAAGGAGAAGAAAGACCAAGAAAAGGATTGGCGAACAATATCACAATAAAAAATATCGACATCAGTTGTGAAACGGCGTTCTCTGTTGAAAAGTCTGATTTATTCGACTTAAAAGATTTTACATTTGAAAATTTCAAAATCAAAGCTCTAAAACCTGAAATGCAAAACCTGAATCACATTCAGAATTTAAAGCAAAAAAATATCAATGTGACGCAAGTCGCTTCTCTCACGCAATCTTACGACAAAAAAGACGATTCCGATATTTCTGCTAAATGAGTTTTTTTACCAAAATATTCGTTTTTTTATGCTTTTGCTCACAGTTTCTGCATTCTCAATCTAAGGAAATCCAATTCCTGAGCGGGACAGATTCTGAGCATACGAGAGAATGGGATTTTTGGATAAGCGGCGGACGAAAATCAGGAATCTGGGATAAAATTCAGGTACCTTCTCAGTGGGAACAGCAGGGATTTGGCTCGTATAATTACGGAAGAGATTACGTCACCTACGGCAAAAATTTTAAATTCAATGATGAAGTAGGTTTATACAAACACAAATTTTCAGTTCCCAAATCGTGGAAAGGAAAATCAGTCAATATAGTTTTCGAAGGTTCAATGACCGACACAGAAGTGAAAATCAACGGAAAATTGGCGGGAGAAATTCATCAGGGCGCTTTTTACGAATTTAAATATGATATTTCTGATAAATTAATCTTCGGAAAAGAAAATATTTTGGAGGTCAAAGTTTCTAAAATGTCTGCGGATAAATCGGTCAACAACGCAGAACGTCTCGCAGATTATTGGGTTTTAGGCGGAATTTTCCGTCCGGTTTATTTAGAAGCCAACCCTAAAGAAAATATTTCATCAACATCCATCGACGCCAAGGCAGACGGAACTTTCCGTTCGAATATTCATTTAAAAGGAATCAATTCTGTCAACAATGTAAAGGTTGAAATTTTTGATACTAAAAATAATCTTGTTGGAGAATCTCAGGTGACCATTTGGAAAGGAGATACTTTAAAACAGATTCAATTCTCAGTTAAAAATCCAAAACTCTGGACAGCCGAAACGCCTAATTTATACAAAGCGAAATTCACTTTAAATAAAAACAGAAAAAACATCTTCCACACCGAAGAAAAATTCGGTTTCCGAACGATTGAAATCCGAAAAGGCGACGGAATTTACATCAACGGAACCAAAATCAAAATGAAAGGCATCAACCGTCACGTTTGGTGGCCTGAAACAGGTAGAGCGGTTAACAAAAACATCGATTTGATGGACGTTCAGCTTATTAAAGAAATGAATATGAATGCCGTTCGCGGTGCTCATTATCCGCCCAATAAATCATTTCTTCAGATTTGCGATTCTTTGGGTTTATATGTTTTGGATGAATTGGCGGGTTGGCAAAAAAAATACAGCACTGAAGTCGGAAAAAAGCTTGTGAGAGAAATGGTTACGAGAGATGCCAATCATCCATCCATCATTTTTTGGAGCAACGGAAATGAAGGCGGACATAATTTTGATTTGGATGCAGAATATGCAAAATATGACTTCTCAAACCGTCCTGTTATTCACGCCCATCACAAGCCAGGAAACGCTTTCAACGGAATAGACTGCAATCATTACGAAGATTATTACAGCACCAAAAAAATTCTCGAAGGAGAAAATATTTATATGCCGACCGAGTTTCTTCACGCGCAGGATGACGGTGGTGGCGGAACTTCTCTGGCCGATTACTGGGAACTTCACTGGAATTCCAAAAAAGGTGCGGGTGGTTTTCTCTGGGCGTTTGCGGACGAAGGTTTGGTACGAACAGATTTTAATAATCAAATCGATGTCAACGCAATCAACGCTCCCGATGGAGTGGTGGGTCCGCATCGTGAAAAAGAAGGAAGTTTTTACGCGATTCGTGAAATTTACAGTCCCGTAAAAATTGATTTGAAGACTTTACCGGATGATTTTAATGGAACAATTCCTGTTGAAAACCGATATCATTTTACGAATTTAAATGAATGTCAGTTTGAATGGAAGCTGGTTAAATTTAAAACTCCATTTTCGTCAGAATCTGGTTTTGATGTAATTCAAAATGGAAAAGTTGAATCTCCTAATATCAAACCAACAGAAAAAGGAAATCTTAAATTAAATCTTCCAACCAACTGGAAACAAAGTGAAGGTTTAGTGTTGACTGCAACCAATTCTTTTGGAAAAGAAATTTATACCTGGACTTGGAAAATTAAATCGAACGATGAAATTTCAAAACAGTTTTCGAAATCATTAATTAAAGAGTTTCCGGTTTCTGTAGTAGAAAATGATTCCTTAGTTATTTTAAAATCAGACGAGAGAGAATTTTCATTTGGAAAGAAGGATGGATTATTAAAGTCTGTCGTTTTAGATAAAAAAGGCAAAAAAATGACATTCCAAAACGGACCGATTTTCGTGAATGGAAAAACGGAATTATCTTCCATAAAATCTTTTGCAGAAGGACAAAATCAACTGATAGAAGCAACATATAAAAACGGAAATAAAATTATTTGGAAGCTCAATTCCAATGGGATTTTAGAATTGAATTATGAATATTCTTTGTCAGGAGATTATCAATTTTCAGGCGTAAGCTTCGATTATCCTGAAAATTATGTTATCGGCGCAAAATGGCTCGGCAAAGGTCCATATCACGTTTGGAAAAACAGAAAGCAGGGACAGATTTATAACGTCTGGCAAAATCTTAAAAACTCAACCCGGACAGGTTTTTCACCTTGGATTTATCCTGAATTTAAAGGCTATTTCGACGATATTTCTTGGTTGCAGTTAAATACTGCGGAAGGAAAAATCACGGTAGGAACAAAAGAAGAAAAAATGTTCGTCAGACTTTTTGATTTTTACGGAATTTACGGAGCTGAAGGTTACCCGAAACTGCCGACGGGAAATATTTCTTTCCTCGATGCGATTCCGCCGTTGGGAACTGTTTTAGCGTTTAATATTAATGATAAAACCGAATCTTTAGGACCGGAAAGCGAATTGAACCATTTGAAAGGAATGTTTAAAAGAACATTGTATTTCTATTTTGGTTTGCCGGATTTAGGCGAAGAAAATAAACAGTTCTCAATGCCAAAAGAAAATATTTTAACAGATTAAAAATGAAACATCCGATACAGTTTTTAATGCTTCTTGTAGGTTCGCTTTTGTTCGCACAACAGACGACTTTCAAGTTTGATTTTGGTGGAAGCAGGGTCGAAAGCGGATTTATTCCGATTGCTTCTACTTCAAAATTTGATAAAAAAATCGGTTACGGATTTATGGATGTGGCGGGTTTAAAATCTATCGACAATGGCGGAAATGCTTTGACGGGAGATTTTATTACCAGCGACAAACCGTTTTATTTTTCGGTCGAAATTCCTGAAGGAAACTATAATATTACATTAAATCTTGGCGATTCTAAAGGAAGTTCGGAAACAACTGTGCGGGTAGAAAATCGTCGTCTGATGCTGAATGACATCAAAACGAAAAAGGGAGAAATCGTCGAAAAACAAATCACAGTTCACGTCAAAGACAGCATTATCCGAAATCAGGACGGAACTCAAATTGGAATTGTAAAATTAAAACCCAGAGAAAGAAAATATCTGCATTGGGACAATCTGTTGACGATTGAATTCAATGACAAAGCACCGAAAGTTTGTTCGGTCATTATTCAACCTAACAAAACGGCGAAAACCATTTATCTGACGGGAGATTCCACAGTTGTGGATGCGCAGTATGAACCTTGGGCATCGTGGGGACAGATGTTGCCGTATTTTTTCGTTCCCAACGAAGTTGTGATTGCCAATTACGCCGAAAGCGGAGAAACTTTAAAAGCCTTTGAAGACCGCCACCGAATTGATAAAATCTGGAATAAAATAAAGCCCGGAGATTATCTGTTCATCCAATTTGGGCACAACGACCAGAAAGCGGGCAACAGTACAAAATCCGGTTACCGAAAAAGATTGAAAGAATGGATTTTAAAGGCCAAAGAATTGGAAGCGATTCCTGTTTTGGTAACTTCAATGAACCGCAGAGTTTTTGACGAAAACAATAAAATCGTCAATACTTTAGATGATTTTCCTGATGCGATGCGGGAAATTTCAAAAGAAGAAAATGTATATTTGATTGATCTGAATGCATTAAGTAAAACTTTATTTGAAGCGATGGGACCGGAAGCGGCAAAGAAAGCATTTGTTTATTACCCGGCAAACAGCTATCCTAATCAGTCACAAGCTTTGGCGGATGATACGCACTTCAACGCTTATGGAGCGTACGAATTGGCAAAATGTGTCGTGAAATCTATCGTTGACCAAAATTTATCTTTAAAGAAATATATTTCAAAGAATTATAAAAATTTTAATCCCAATAAACCCGATGATGTCGAAAAATTCCACTGGCCGGAATCTATTTTTATGGAATCTTTAAAACCGGATGGAAATTGAAATTTTTAACTTAATTAAATAAATGGAGTTTAATATAATTTAAGTGTCAAAAACTTTTGTGATTAAAAATTAAATTGGAAAAAATGAAAATTAAAAATATAGTCAAACTAAGCGTTATCTGTTTTGCCTTCGGAAATCTTTCTGCACAGAATCCGTGGCCAAAAACTACCGAGACCGCAAAACCGTGGACTCGTTGGTGGTGGATGGGAAGCGCTGTTGACGAAAAAGGATTGGATAAACAATTGACTACCCTTTCAAAAGCAGGCTTCGGTGGGGTAGAAATTGTTCCGATTTACGGCGCAAAAGGTTTTGAAAATACATACATCAATTATCTTTCCTCGGAATGGATGAAAATGCTCCAGTTCACGACTGACAAAGCGAAAAGTCTGAATATGGGCGTTGATATGGCAGTCGGAACGGGTTGGCCAATCGGTGGACCACAGGTGAGCGAACAGGATGCGGCGACAAAAATGATTGTTCAGACTTATGATATTCAATCGGATGAAAAATTTTCAGAAAAAATTATCTTGAAAGATGAAAAGCAAAAGGATTTAAAAACGATAAAATTAGATATTGTAACCGCTTACAATGAAAAAAATGAAGCAGTCGTTTTAACGGATAAAATATCAAATGACGGCACTTTAAACTGGAAGCCGACATCAGGAAAATGGAGAATCTATGCGGTTTTCGTTGGAAAAACCCTGCAAAAAGTAAAACGTGCCGCGCCGGGTGGAGAAGGCTACACATTAGACCATTTTTCACCACACGCAACGAAGGATTATCTGAAAACTTTTGACAAGGCGTTTGGAAATTCCAACTACGGAATTCGTTCGTTTTTCAATGACAGTTATGAAGTTTACAATGCAGATTGGACGGATGATTTTAAAGAAGAATTCAAGAAAAGACGAGGGTATGATGTAAGCCTATACATTAAATATTTGGTTGGAAATGAAGAAAATGAAGTCGCTGGAAGAATAAAATCCGATTACAGGGAAACAATGAGTGAGCTGATTTTGAACCGTTTTACCAAAGATTTCACAAATTGGGCGCATTCCAAAAACTCAAAAAATACCAATCAGGCACACGGTTCGCCGGGAAATTTGCTGGATTTATACGCTGCAGTTGATATTCCTGAATCTGAAACGTTCGGAAGCACAAAATTCGATATTCAGGGTTTAAAAAGAAATGTAGAAGATATTAATACAAAAGAAGTTCCTGACATCAATATGCTGAAATTTGCATCTTCGGCAGCCAATATTACTGGAAAACCTCTGATTTCCAACGAATCTTTTACGTGGTTGACGGAACATTTCAAAACTTCCTGGTCGCAGGTAAAACCTGAAGCTGAACAGATTTTTTTATCCGGAATTAACCATATTTTTTATCACGGAACAACGTACACCCCGGCTGATGTAAAATTTCCTGGCTGGTTGTTTTATGCTTCAACGAATTTCGTTCCTGAAAACAGTTTGTGGCCGAATATTAAAGGATTAAATTCATATATCGAAAGAACGCAATCTGTTTTACAAAGTGGAAAATCAGACAACGAAATCCTGATGTATTGGCCGGTTTACGACCAATGGGCAAGTCCGAAAGGCAAGGATATGGCGTTCAAAATTCATAATATTGAAAAATGGCTGCATCCGACTCCTTTTTATGAAGATCTGGAGAAGTTGGGAAAATCCGGTTATTCTCTGGATATGGTTTCGGATAAAATGATTGATGAGGCAAAATTTGAAAATCAGAACATTCAGGTTTCAAAAAATGGCGGTTCTTACAAGGTTTTAATTGTTCCACAACTTAATTATTTACCTGAATCCACTTTGAAAAATATTCTCAACTTGGCTCAGAATGGAGCTTCTGTGATTTTTCAAAGTGAACCGAAAGATGTTCCCGGTAATTTTGAAGTGGAAAAAAGACGAACACTCTTAAAATCTTTATGGGCTCAAATTCCTTTTCAACAAGATGGAAATTTAAAATCAGCAACATTAGGTAAAGGAAAAGTTCTGTTGAGTCCTGATGTAGAAAAAGCTTTGGAATATTTAAAAATTGAAAGAGAAAAACTGACCGACACCGGATTGAAATTCGTAAGAAGACAGTTTGATGGTGGGAAATATTATTACATCGTTAATCACACTTCGAAGGAAATTAATCAAAATATACCTTTGAATTACATAGCAAAACAAGTCGCTTTGATGAATCCTGAAAATGGAGAATTTGGTGCTGCAGAAACGCAGAATAATTTAGTTAAAGTTCAACTGAAATCAGGGGAATCTTTAATTATAAAAGCTTCAGAAACTCCGGATAATTCAATTTCAAAATGGAAATATATTGAAAAAACAGATTCTCCAATCATTTTAAATCAGACTTGGAGTTTATCTTTCAAAGAAGGCGGTCCCGAACTTCCGAAATCAAAAACTTTAACGAAACTTCAGCCTTGGAAGAATTTCACAGAAGATGCTTCAGCGCAAAGTTTTTCAGGAACCGGAGTGTACACGACGACTTTAAAATTAAAAAAGAAAAACGCCGACGACTATCTTCTGAAATTCGATAAACTCTACGAAAGTGCAAAAGTGATTGTTAACGGACAGGAAGCCGGAATTGTCTGGAGCAATCCATTTGAAATTAGCGTTGGGAAATATTTAAAGAAAGGTAAAAACATAATACAAATTGAGGTTTCAAATTTGATGGCAAACCGAATCCGATATATGGATCAAAATAAAATCGAGTGGCGAAATTATCACGAAATTAATTTTGTAAATATTAACTATAAGCCTTTTGATGCATCTAACTGGGAAGTTCAGCCTTCTGGTTTGGACGGGGAAATTCAGTTAATTCCAGTTTATTATTCAAAATAATTTAAATGATAGTCCATAATGAAACAATTTTTGTACTCTTGGCTAGATGCAACGGCTTTGCAAACTTAAAAGCAGGCAGTAGTCAAAAAATCTTAGCGCACTTTGCGTTAAACAAAAAATATTCGAAATAAAAAAAATAAAAATATGAAGCGAAATATCATAAAAACATTTGCATTAGGAACTTTGCTGACATTCAGCTTTTCAAATGCTCAGCAGAAACCAAAAGTCGTTTTGGACAACTTTTTCAACAATGAGAAAAAAGAAAATAAAGAAACCCAAGCATTAGAATCCTGGCATTATACGTGGAACGACACCACCAACGGCGGCTTTTCTTTGCTTGGGGAGATTTTTCGGAAACAAGGCGCAGAAATCAGCACACTGACGACCGCTCCATCGAAAAAAGATTTGAAAAACGCCAATGTCTACATCATCGTTGATCCCGATATCGACAAGGAAGCTTACGGAGGAAAGGCAAATCTGATTGATGCTACAACGATTAAAAATCTGGCAGATTGGGTGAAAAATGGCGGTGTTTTGGTCTTGATGAGCAATGACAATGGCAATTCTGAATTTGAACACTTCAACAAGCTGGCTGGAGAATTTGGGATTCATTTCAATGATGACAGCTACAACCGCGTTCAGAAAAGGGAATTTGAACAAGGTAAAGTGATGGTTCCTGCCGGAAATGAAATTTTCTCTGAGCAGAAATTATATATGAAAGAAGTAAGCTCAATTGATGTAAAATCTCCTGCCAAAGCAATTTTAACAGCAGAAGGAAAAAATATCGGGGCTATTGCAAAATTCGGGAAAGGAACTGTTTTCGCATTGGGTGATCCCTGGTGCTACAATGAGTACATCGACGGCAAAAAATTGCCTGCAGATTTTACCAATTATCAGGGAACTGAAGAATGGGTGAAGTGGCTTTTGAAACAGGTTAAATAAACGATAACTGCGCAATCGATTGAAATTTTTTTGATGAGAATGATTTGGGCAGCTTTTCCGCCTTCCACTCCCGCTTTTTTGCTCGTCGTTCCTCCTCACAAAAAGAGCTCCGTTCAAGTCGGGCTGCGAGAGATTCGGTGGAAAAATCCTTCACAGGCATAAAATCAATAGGAATGGGCTTTAGCCCGTTTAAGAAGATAATGATTCAAAATCCGGCTTTAGCCAAAACTTATAAGATCAAAGAATTATGAATGTGAAATTCAAATTTATTTTAGGTGCAATTCTTTTTTCAGAACTCTTGTCTGCACAAAGACAAATGGAATACCTGAAAAGAGGAGTCATCGCCATTCCTTCCAATTCAGGAGTTTTTGTGAGTTGGCGATTGTTGGGTACAGAACCTCAGAATACTCAGTTTGATTTATACCGCACAGAAAATAATACCACTAAAAAACTGAATGAAAAACCGTTGCTGAATGAAACCTGTTTTTTAGATAAAACGGCAGATAAAGGGAAAAATTACACCTATTTCGTAAAATCAAATACAAATGATCAAACAGTGGATCAGGATGTTGCAGAATATGCAGCCAATCAGAAACCCTATTTTTCAATCCCTTTAAAAACACCACAAGGTTATACGCCAAATGATGCTTCAGTGGCAGATCTGGATGGTGACGGAGAATATGAAATCATTCTTCATCAGACGGGAAGATCGAAAGACAACAGCCAGAAAGGAGAGACAGATCCGCCGATTATTCAGGCGTATAAACTGAACGGACAATTTTTATGGGAAATCAATTTAGGTAAAAATATAAGGGAAGGAGCACATTACACGCAGTTTTTGGTTTATGATCTGGATCAGGATGGAAAAGCGGAAATCGTAATGAAAACAGCCGACGGAAGCAAAGACGGAAAAGGAAAATTCATTGGCGACCCGACAAAAAATTACGTCAACGAAAACGGAATGATTCTTTCCGGTCCCGAATTTCTGACGGTTTTTAATGGAGAAACCGGTGAAGAAATTCACACAGTGAATTATCAGGTTCCAAGATTTGCAGGTAGTTTAAATCCGACAAACGAACAAATGACAGAAACCTGGGGCGACGCCAAAGGAAACCGTATCGACCGGTTTTTAGGAGCCGTTGCTTATTTGGACGGGAAAACACCAAGTGTGATTATGTCGAGAGGGTATTATACCAGGACTGCGATTGCAGCCTGGGATTATAAAGATAAAAAACTCAGCTTGCGATGGCTTTTCGATACCGAAAGCTCGGAAGAAAATAAAAAATACAGAGGTCAGGGAAATCATAATTTAACGATTGCAGATGTTGACAATGACGGAAAAGATGAAATTGTTTTCGGAGCAATGACCGTAGATGATGACGGAAAAGTATTGAACAGCACAGGCTATGGTCACGGTGATGCGCTGCACGTGGGAGATCTTGATCCTTCCAATCCCGGATTGGAAATTTTTGATATTCAGGAGAGATTTGATGATGCAGGAGCGCATTTCAGAGATGCCAAAACAGGAAAAGTTTTATGGAAACTGCCTTCTTTGGAATACAGCAGTAAAAGCAAGTTTCAGGGTCCCGGAAGAGGATTGTCTTTAAATATAGATCCCCGTTATGGAGGTTCAGAATGCTGGGCAGCCGGAGCCGGAGTAAAAGGTCTTTATGATGCAAAAGGAAATAAAATCGCTGAAAAAAGTCCGGCTTGTAATATGGGAATATATTGGGACGGAGACTTTTTAAGCGAAATTTTAGACGGAACGGTGGTTACAAAATGGGACTGGAAAAATTCGAAATCGGATGTAATGTTTGATGCTAAAAATTTTCAGTGTGAATCGAATAACGGCACGAAGAAAAATCCTTCCTTGGTAGCAGATTTATTCGGAGACTGGAGGGAAGAAGTGATGTACAGAACATCTGATAATAAGGAATTAAGAATTTTCAGTACAACTATTCCGACGAATCATAGATTGTATACTTTGATGCACAATCCGCAATATCGTTTGAGTATTGTCTGGCAAAATGTAGGATACAATCAGCCTCCGCATACAGACTACTATCTTGATGAATCCGAGAATCATATTCCGCAACCGAATATTATTACACGAAATTCTAAAAAGTAAAAAATGTTTTTATGAAAATTAAAATTATTACTCCGCTTGTTTTGCTGGTCGTTTTTTTAGGCGTCTCATTTCAGAAAATTCAGGAAAAGCCGGTTTTATACATTATTGGAGATTCTACCGTACAGAATGGTTCAGGAAAAGGAGCGGATTCACTTTGGGGGTGGGGAAGCTTTATGAATTTATATCTGAATACAGATAAAATTGAAATTCAGAATCACGCAAAAGGTGGCAGAAGCAGTAGAACTTTTTTAACCGAAGGTCGCTGGGATTCCATTATGAAAACCATTAAAAAAGGAGATTATGTTTTGATGCAATTTGGTCATAATGATGGAGGCGAATTAGCTGATACTTTGAGAGCAAGAGGAACGATCAAAGGAATTGGGGAAGAAACACAGGATATTTACAATCCGATTCGTAAAGTAAATGAAACCGTTTATACTTATGGTCATTATATGAGAAAGTATGCAAATGAAGCCAAATCTAAAGGTGCAATTCCTATTATCGTTTCTCCCGTTCCAAGAAATATTTTTGATAAAAACGGAAAAATAGAAAAAGATAAATATGGAGTTTGGGCACAGGAGGTTGCTAAACAGACCGATGCCTATTTTATTGATTTAAATGAAATGGTTATCGAAAAATATCAGAAAATGGGACCGGAGAAAGTGCAGGCCTTCTTTCCTAAAGATCACACGCATACCAATAAGGATGGAGCTATTCTTAATGCCGAATTGGTAACAAAAGGAATCAGACAATTGAAAGGTTGCGAACTGAAAAATTATATAAAAAAATAAAAGAAATATTATGAAAAAACTACTAGCGGCAAGCTTTTTTGCACTGATGATAGGAGGTTTCTCTTCGTGTTCGGCTCAAAAGCAAAAAAATGCTCTTCCCAATAAAAAAGAAGTGTTGGAAGTTGCAGAACGTGCCAATCGATATTTTATGAATAAATGGCCAGATTCGGGAAAAGAGATTGTCGGGAAAAAAGTATGGCCAAGTAATCTTTGGACGCGTGCGGTTTATTATGAAGGATTGATCGCATTATACAAAGTAGATCCTAAAAAAGAATACTATAATTATGCGATGGACTGGTCTCAAAAGCACAATTGGGATCTGATGCGCGGAACGTATACGAGAAATGCCGATCACCAAGCTTGCGGACAGACCTATATTGATCTTTATGAAATTGACGGGAAAAAAAATCCCGAAAGAATTAAGGCTGTAAAAGCTTCTATGGATAGTATGATTGCAACCCAACAGGTTGATGACTGGTGGTGGATTGATGCACTGCAAATGTCTATGCCGATTTTTTCAAAACTGGGAAGAATTACGGGCGACAAAAAGTATTTTGACAGAAATTACGAAATGTACGCTTACACAAAATACAAGCACGGTGGAAACGGTCTTTACAATCAGGCGGACAAACTCTGGTGGAGAGACAAAAGTTTTGTACCACCTTACAAAGAGCCTAATGGCGAAGACTGTTACTGGAGTCGCGGTAACGGATGGGTTGTTGCAGCTTTGGCGCGTACATTGGATGATACCCCAAAATCTGATCCTCATTACAAAGAATATTTACAGGATTACAAAGATCTGTTATCTACACTGCCTTCCCTTCAGAGAGAAGATGGTTTTTGGAATGTGAGCTTACACGATCCAACCAATTTTGGAGGAAAAGAAATGACGGGAACCGCTCTGTTCGTATACGGAATGTCTTACGGAATCAACAAAGGTTTGATCGATAAAAAAACGTATTTACCGGTTGTTATCAAAGCCTGGAATGCAATTGTAAAAGATTCGGTTCAGCCGAACGGATTCTTAGGTTGGGTTCAGGGAACAGGAAAAGAGCCTAAAGACGGTCAGCCTTTAGCAATAGATAAAGTTCCGGATTTTGAAGATTACGGGCTGGGTTGTTTGTTACTTGCAGCCAGTGAAGTATATAAGCTGAAATAAAGTAAGCTTAATAGAATTAAATCATATCTATAAAGGTTTTAGTTAAAATTGAATAAAGATTTTAGCTAAAACCTTATTTTTTGTACAGCAATTATATTACCTGGTCATAATTTTATCAGTTCTAGTTTGAAAATTGTAAAAAAAATTCTTAAAATCATCGGTTAAAAAGCGAATATATCGCACCTTTTACTCAGTTCAATAAAAACGTATTAAATTGAAAGCCTTGATGTTAAAATATTAAAATAAACGTTAGAGCAGTAGGATATAATTAGTATTACCGATATTAATAAAAAATATTAGTTTTATTACCGAAAAGAAAATCATAAAATTATGTGCATGACACTACAAGATGCGCAATCGATTCCATAGTGTTAATTTTCAAATTCAATCATAAGATAAAAAGTATGAACGCATTATTAGGAGTTTTTTTCCATTTTTTAGGAGGTTTTTCGTCTGGAAGTTTTTATTTACCTTACAAAAAAGTAAAAGGTTGGTCCTGGGAAACCTATTGGCTGATCGGAGGAATTGTTTCCTGGATTATCGTTCCGCCATTAGCAGCTTTTCTTACCATTCCTAACTTTTGGGAAATTATTCAGAATCAGGCTTCTTCTATATTAGGATTAACGTTTTTGTTCGGTGCTTTGTGGGGAATCGGTGGTTTTACCTATGGGTTGGGTGTTCGATATTTAGGTGTAGCATTGGGAAGCAGTATTATTTTAGGACTTTGTATGATTTTCGGATCATTGGTTCCTTCTATTTATTATGAATTTTCACCGCAATCGGGAAAAGATAATATTGGATTAATGTTTTCCAGCAGTTGGGGACAGTTTGTTTTACTAGGACTTTTGGTTTGTGTTGTCGGAATCATCATCAGTGGAAAAGCCGGAATGATGAAAGAAAAAGAGTTGCAGACGGATTCATTGGATCCTCATGGAACGGAAGTGAAAACAGAATATAAATTCGGATTGGGGTTATTCGTTTCCATTATTTCAGGTGTTCTAAGTGCCTGTTTTAATTTCGGGCTGGAAGCAGGAAAACCAATGGCAATCATAGCCAATGATTTATGGAAAGCTGCTAATCCGGGACAAGGCGAATTCCTTTTTCAAAATAATGTCACGTATATCGTAGTACTTTGGGGCGGAATGGCAACAAACCTGATTGGTTGTCTTTATCTTTCATTTAAAAATAAATCATATACCGATTATAAGAAAAAGAATGTACCTGTTTTAGCGAATATTATCTTTTGTGCATTAGCAGGAACCATGTGGTTTTTGCAATTTTTCTTCTACGGAATGGGAGAAAGTAAAATGGGGAACGGACCAAGTTCATGGATTTTACATATGGCATTCATTATTTTAATTGCCAACTTATGGGGGGTTATTATTAAAGAATGGAAAGGCGTTTCCAAAAAGACGATTTCCACGATTGTTATGGGGATGATTATAATGTTTATCTCTATTTTAATTGTAGGTTACGGAAACTCTTTACGATAAAGTCTTCCGGGAAGAATCTGTAATATTTTTATTTTATTCATATAGTTTCAGAGTTAATTGATAGCTCTTCAAAGGCACTGATCTTTTCAGTGCCTTTTTTATGGAGTTGAATCACTTTTTTCGGAGATCACTGTAGTTTTTAGAATATTGAATTTGTTATGGATTTTATATTTAATTCTTCTTAATGTGAGTAAATTTTCAATGTTTTATGTTAATAAGTGTTATTTTCGTATTTATTTGAGTTGAAATATGAATATTTCAATACAGGATATGGCAGGATGCCCGAATTTTTGTAACGGTGTATTTTGGTAACATAAAAATTAATATATGTCTATTAAAATCAAAAAGAAGAATTTTAAGCCACTTATCGCACCGCTATTTTTGCTTGCGTCTGGCTTTGTGTTCGGACAACAGAAAGTAAATGATTCTGTGAAAAATAAGACTAAAGATATTGAAGAAGTTGTAGTGATCGGTTATGGTAAAGTTAAGAAATCAGACTTAACAGGATCAGTATCTTCAGTTTCTGCAAAAGATTTAGCGGCAACACCGGCAATGAATGCTTTACAGGCACTACAGGGAAGAGCCGCCGGTTTAAATATCGTTACAGCAGGTGGAGCACCAGGAGCGGGCGCTAATGTTACAGTAAGAGGAGGTTCTTCGATTACACAAAGTACAGATCCGCTATATATTGTTGATGGTTTCCAGCTAGATAATGCATTAAATGTAATTAATCCAAATGATATCGAAAGTATTGACATTTTGAAAGGTGCCTCTGCAATCGCAATTTATGGAGCCCGTGGTTCAAATGGTATTATTGTAATTAAAACCAAGAGCGGTAAAAAAGGAAGAATGGTAATCAATTATAATACTTTCATGTCCTTCGATATGCTTTCAAAAAAACTGGATATGGTTTCCAATCCGGAGCAATATGTGAAGTATCAGTATGAATTGGCACAACTTCAGGGAAAAACAACACAATGGAGCAATGTTTTTGACAACAGTTTGGGAACAGATACTCCTGGATTTTATGCAGGAGCATTTCAGAGAATTGCCAACCGTTACGGATCTGCAGCAGCAGTAGACTGGCAGGATAAGATGTTAGGCGGAACCGGAGTGACTCAGAGTCATAACTTGAATGTTTCTGTAGGAAATGAGAAAACACAGGCATTCATCAGTTACAATTATAATAAGCAGGATGGTTTGCTTCAAAATTTCAGTGAAACTAGAAACTCACTTCGTGCCAATATCAATTCCGAATTGTATAAAGGAGTTAGAGTGGATTTTAATACCATGTTTACGAATAATTCTTTGAATGGAGGTGGGGCTTATTCAGGAATGAAAAAAATTCTTCTTCAGCCAATTACTGGAGGTACTTTATTTACTCAGGATCAATTATTCAATACCCAAACTTTTCCAGATTTTTCTGCTTTGGATTCAGGTTTTGATACCGAAAACCCATATATTGAAACGCAGGCATCTACTTCAAACAAACGTACCAGAACATTTATAGCCAATGCCGGTATTGAGTTTGACATACTGAAAAATTTTACTTGGAGAACTGCCGGACAATATAGCTGGATAAATACTAAATCAACTACGTTCTCAGACAGAAATTCCCGCGCCTATCTTACAGACCCTATAAACACTGGAATTAACGGAAATATAGCCAATGGAGAATCTTATCGTTATCAGATTACGAATACTTTAACCTACAATAAAACTTTTGGTGAAAAGCACAAAGTAAATGCCTTGATTGGAAATGAAATATGGTATGAGGAATCTGAAAGCAATAGTATGAGACTAATCAAATTTCCTTATCCTAACTTTGGGCTGGATGATATTGCAACCGCAACAGTTTCCGATAAAGATTCAGACAGAGACAGCAATAGTTTACTTTCGTACTTTGCTCGTGCAAATTACAACTATGACAACCGTTATTTACTTACAGCAACAATACGTGCTGACGGTTCTTCAAAATTTAAAAAAGAGTATCGTTGGGGGTATTTTCCGTCAGTAGCGGGAGCATGGCGTATTTCTCAGGAAAGTTTCTGGCAGGATCATAAAATTGAGAAAATTGTTAATGATTTTAAGTTAAGGATAGAATACGGAGTAACGGGTAACAATGGAGTTGCTAATAACTTATGGAGAACTAATGTTTTACTGACAGACTATCCAATCAATAATACACAGGGCTACCCGGCTTATGTTACAAGTAACAGTTGGGGAAATCCTCCTCTTCAATGGGAAGAGTTGAGAACAACGAATATCGGAGTAGATCTTGCTTTCTTTAATAACAGAATTAAACTAACTTCCGAATGGTATAACAATAATGTCAGCAAAATGCTATTGGAAAGTCTGCTTCCGGTTTCTACAGGATATTCAAAACAATATCAGAATATTGGTTCTATGAGAAACAGAGGGATGGAATTCACGCTAAATACAGTGAATTTAAAATCCGAAAATTTCAGATGGACAACAGATGTAAATATTTCTTTCAACAAATCCCGTGTTCTTTCTCTTGAAAGCGGAACATTAAATAAAACGTTCAGTGTAGGGGGCAGCAGAACGGGTATGGTAACCTATTACGCGACTGTTGGTCAGGAATTGGGCGATATGTACGGATATGTTTATCAGGGAGTTTATACGACTGACGATTTTACACAAAATGCTGACGGATCTTTAAGCTTAAAGCCTGGTGTTGTAAAACCGGCTTCAGGAACTCCTAAACCAGGAGATATGAAATTTGCAGCGGATAATGCGGCTGGAGATCAGTTTACAAGAAAAATGCAGAAAATTGGAAATGGTACTCCTGATTTTATCGGGGGAATCAGTAATAACTTCACTTACAAAGGGTTTGATTTAGGTATATTTATGAAATTCAGTGTTGGTAATGATATTTATAATGCAACTAAACAAAGTTTAAGCCCTTATGCCATGTTCCAGAACGTGCCTTCGGAATTCGGAAACAATTATTATCATTTAATTGATCCAAATACTGGACTGGCAACTACAAATTTAGTGAGATTGAAAGAGCTTAATCCAGACGAAGGTTCAAGACTTTGGAGTTTAAGTAATACCAATACAGCTAATATTGCTTACCCTTCATCATATTACGTAGAAGACGGATCATATCTTAGAATTGCTCAGATCACACTGGGATATTCTTTCCCTAAAGAGTTTTTGAGCAAAGTGATGTTAACCAATGCCCGTATATATTTTACAATGAATAACGTAGCAACCATTACAGGATATTCAGGTTATGATCCTGAGGTTTCTGCAGCAAGTGGTGTAGCAGTTACTCCTGGATATGACAGTTCTACTTATCCTCGCTCAAGAAGCTATGTTCTTGGTCTTAATTTAACTTTCTAAATACTTAAATAATGAAAAATATATATAATTCTCACGGATTTTTAAAAAAATTAATCATCCTTCCCTCAATTTTCGTTGGGGTTTTATTGACAAATTCATGTAGCAATGATTTTCTTGATCAACCTGCATATAATTCCTTAGATACGGAATCAGTATTTAATAATTTAGATACTGCAGAAATGTTTGTACTGGGTTGTTATAGAGGTGTGGTTCCGACGGAAATGTATTATCAGTTGGGAGCAGGAGACACTGTTATTCATTCTTCTGAAGATGGTTCAACCAATAACTCAAAATATAATATCTGTAACTACCAGTTTGACGCTTATACTCCGAATACAGTAACGGGAGTTTATTCTGCGATGTACGCTGTTATTGAAAGAACCAATATTGCAGTGAGCGGATTGAGCAAAATGGAAGCAAGTACCAAACGTGATGCACTATTAGGTGAAGTGAAAGCAATTCGTGCATTTTGTTATTATAACTTAATTCGTGTATACGGAGACGTACCTTCAGTTTTTAAACCTTTGGACGAAATGGATCCGAATGATCCAAGTACATTATACCCTAAACGCGCTTCACGTGACGAAATTTATGATCGTATCATTGGTGATCTTCAGGAAGCTGTAGCAGTAATGCCAACTTTTGCGCAAAGTGGATATACAACTACAGAACGTTTAACGAAACAGTCGGCGAATGCTTTATTAGCAAGAATTGCTTTATATGCAGCAGGATATTCTCTTCGTTGGGATCTGAATACAGGAAGCGGAGCGATGATGTCCCGTCGTAGCGATAACAGCAGGGTGCAACAATTGTATCAGATTGCGGATAATGCTTGTGCTGCGATTATCAATGGAGGTACCAATTCTTTAGTTCAGGCTCAGGGTGGTAAAAGTGGTTTCGAAGCATTGTGGTTCAATTTCTGCCAAAGAAAATTCTCAGTGACCAATCCGGAAATTATGTGGCAAATTGCTGAATATGGAGCTAATACTAACTCGGCTTTTGGAGTATATGCCAATGAAGGTTCCCGTGGAGGAACTTATGGATCCAGAAAAGCATTACAATTTATACTTCCGAGTTATTATTTGTCTTTCAATCAGGGAGATACACGTAGAGATGTTTCTTGTACATCATACAGTATATATTTCTTAAACACCGGTGCAGCAACTGATACTTGGGTAAATGCCGGAACTACATACTCTTGCATCATGGCTGGGAAATTCAGAATGGGATGGTGTGTTGCCCCTCAGGCGGCAGATGCACGTAACCTTAATATTCCTATTTTAAGATATGCAGATGTTCTATTAATGTATGCAGAAACTCAAAATTATTTAAACGGAGGGCCTACTGCTGCGGGAACTGCTGCTTTACAACAAGTAAGAACTCGTGCAGGAGTCGGCTCACTAGCAATACCAAGTGGTCAACAGGCTTTTGAATCGGCGATTGTTCAGGAACGTAAATGGGAGTTTGCAGGAGAATTTAATCTTCGCACAGATTTGATTCGTATGAATCGTTTGGCAAGTGAAATTGATGCAACAAAACAGGCTATGAAAAACTTATCAAACAAAACAGGAGCCTATGCAAATACACCTGTATACCGTTTGTATAAACTTGAAAAGAATGCACAGGTGTATGGCGATCCATATTTAGCATTAAAATATATTGATATAACAAGCCCTGCAGAAATTGCAACGATAACCAATGTTCCGACAAGTTCTGCAAATTATGCGACTTACCAGACTGCATTAAGAGCAATTGTAACAGCACATGGACAAACCACAACAACGGATGATAAATGGTATCCTACCAATATGTTCCAGGCGTACACAAGCACTTTTAATGGGAATGCAAGAAAAGCAGCAGGATTTTTAGCAGGATTTAACCAACTTCAGATTGGAAATATAATTTATACTAAACCAACAGGTTCTGCTGAGAACGGAGGAACCTATCCAAACTGGATTGAAGGAGGAGGAGATGGTCTTTTCTACGGATTTGTACCTAATAAAACAGAATTACTTCCTTTCGCAGCAGCTTCAGCAGGGCATCCTTTGGTTGATAACCCGAATCTTACGCAGCTTCCTGGATATTAATCAATAAAAATTAAAATTTTAAAAACCACACCAGTACAAAATAATAATTATAAGCAACATGAAATGAGATGGTTATAAGGATAATTTAAGCAAAAAAGAATAAAAATTAATTTATCATTAAATTCAGTATTTACCAGTATAGTACGGGATGCTGTAACAAATATTACCATCTAATTTTGGGTTACAATTTAGAAATATAAGACAAACAATGGAAAAAGTAAAAACATTCAAATATGTAGACTATCTATGGGATGAAAACAAAGCAGCGGCTTTAGGAGACGATCAGGTTGCTTTATTTTTATACCGTTCAAACATTCTGGGAGCAGATTTAAGAATCACAAACTATGGAGGAGGAAATACAAGCTGCAAAACCATTGAGAAAGATCCTTTAACTAACGAGGATGTTGAGGTGATGTGGGTAAAAGGTTCAGGTGGTGACATCGGAACATTGACCAGAAAAGGGATTGCAGGGTTGTACACAGAAAGACTACGAAACTTAAAAAATGTTTACCAAGGTTTGGCTGATGAAGATAGAATGGTAGGTTTGTTCAATCACTGCATTTTCGATTTGGACAGTAAAGCCCCTTCTATTGATACCCCTCTTCACGGTCTTCTTCCATTCAAACATATTGATCACCTTCATCCGGATGCTTTAATTGCTGTAGCTGCAGCAAAAGACAGCGAGAAAATTACAAAAGAAATCTGGGGAGATACAATGGGGTGGGTTCCTTGGCAGCGTCCTGGTTTCGATCTTGGACTACAATTGGAAAAATGTTTAAATGATAACCCCGGAATTCGTGGAATCGTTTTAGGAAGTCACGGTTTGTTTACCTGGGGAGATACTTCCTATGAATGTTATATCAACAGCTTAGAAGTTATTGAAATGGCTTCTGAATATATTGCTAAAAAAATCGAAGAAAACGGACAGGTTTTTGGAGGACAAAAAGTAGAATCTCTTCAACCGGTTGACCGTAAAATCAAAGCTGCTCAGATCATGCCTTTACTGCGTGGATTAGCTTCTTCTGAAAACAGAATGGTAGGTCATTTCACAGATAGTGATGTGGTGTTGGAATTCATTAACAGTAACGATTTAGATCGTTTAGCTCCTCTGGGAACTTCATGTCCGGACCACTTTTTAAGAACTAAAATTCAGCCGTTAATTTTAAGTCTTTCTCCAAACGAAGATCTTACAGATTCTACTGCAATTTTAGAGAAATTAACTCCTCTTTTTGAACAATACAGAGAGGGATACAAAGAATATTACGAAACGTGTAAACATCCGAACAGCCCTGCAATGCGTGATCCCAATCCGGTTATCATCATTTATCCGGGAGTGGGAATGTTCAGTTTCTCAAAAGATAAACAAACAACACGTGTTGCAAGTGAATTTTATGTAAATGCCATCAACGTAATGCGTGGTGCAGAAGCTATTTCTGAATACACATCTTTACCAAGACAAGAAGCTTTCGACATCGAATATTGGTTATTAGAAGAAGCAAAACTTCAGAGAATGCCAAAGGAAAAACCATTGTCAAGAAAAATCGCTGTTGTAACAGGAGCCGGAGGTGGAATCGGACAGGCAATTGCTGATAAAATGGTTGCTGAAGGTGCTGTTGTAGTATTCACGGACTTAAACCAGGAAGCATTAGATTCTGTGACGGCTAAATACAGCAAAGACCAAGCAGTAGCAGTTCCGTGTGATGTAACGAACGAACAGGCAATAGCAAATGCTTTCAAAGAAACAGTTTTAGCTTTTGGTGGAGTAGATATTATCGTTCATTCTGCAGGATTGGCGATTTCTAAATCATTAGAAGATACGACCACAAAAGACTGGGATTTATTAGAAGATGTATTGGTGAAAGGCCAGTTTTTAATGATCAAGAACGGTGTTGAAATCATCAAAAAGCAAGGTTTAGGAGGAGATATTGTAAACATTGCAAGTAAAAATGGCTTAGTGGCCGGTCCTAATAATGTAGCGTATGGAACTGCAAAAGCGGCTCAACAGCACATGACAAGATTACTGGCAGCAGAATTGGCGACTGATAAAATCCGTGTGAATGTGGTAAATCCTGACGGAGTTATCGTTGGAAGTAAAATTTGGGAAGGTTCTTGGGCGGAAGGTCGTGCAAAAGCTAACGGAATTTCTGTTGAAGAATTGCCTGCATTCTACGCAAAAAGAAATTTATTAAACGAAATTATCCTACCTGAAGACATCGCAAACGGAGTGTTCGCTTGTGTCGCTATTTTAGATAAAAGTACAGGAAACATCATCAATGTAGACGGCGGAATGGCAAATGCTTTCCCAAGATAAATAAGCTAAAAATTTAACCACAAAAGTCACAAAAGATTAAAAGTGATTTAAGAAAATTTAGAATGGCTAAAAAGTTTTGGAAATGTTTGACTTTTCTTTTCCTTTTTTGAACTTTTGTATGTAATATTTAAGCTTTAAAATTAGATAAAAAGCTTTTGTGACTTTTGCGGTAAAAAATAATTAAAAATCAAATCATGATTATAGGAAAAGAAATTATAGAACAGTACAATAAAAATGAAGTTGAAAATTTTAATATAGATTTTGATTTTCTACAAAATAAATTAACAAAATCAGGAGCAAATGTTGCGGAAATCGTGAATAAAATTGCGAATTTTCAGGTAGCAATTCCAAGTTGGGCTTTAGGAGCAGGGGGAACACGTTTCGGAAGATTTTCTTACGGTGGTGAACCTGCAACTTTAGAACAAAAGTTAGATGATGTTGGATTAATCCACGCTTTAACCCATTCAGCGGGAGCGGTTTCTTTGCATATTCCATGGGATATTCCGAGTGATGTAAAAGCAATTAAAGAGAGAGCTGCGTTTCACGGATTGGTTTTCGATGCCATGAATTCTAATACATTTCAGGATCAACCGGGTGCGAAACACTCTTATAAATTTGGTTCTTTAAACTCCGTAAATGAAGATTCAAGAGCATATGCCGTAGAACACAACAAAGAAGTGATCCGAATCGGAAAAGAATTAGATTCCAAAAGTTTAACCGTTTGGTTGGCGGACGGAGCGAGTTTTCCGGGACAGTTGAATTTCCAGACGGCTTTATCAAAAACTGAACAGAGTTTAAAAGAAATCTATTCAGGAATGCCTGAAGACTGGAAATTATTTATTGAATATAAACCTTACGAACCTAACTTCTATTCAACAACAATCCAGGATTGGGGAACTTCTTTCATGCTGGCAAATGCTTGTGGTGAAAGAGCGTATACATTGGTAGACTTAGGGCATCATCTACCTAATTCAAACATCGAGCAAATTGTTGCAACATTGATGTATAAAGGAAAACTGGGAGGTTTCCACTTTAATGACAGTAAATATGGAGACGATGATTTAACCGTAGGTTCTATCAAACCTTATGCGTTATTCTTAATCTTCAACGAATTGGTATATGGAATTGAAAACAATCCTCAAAATCCATATCCTGCCTGGATGATTGATGCAAGTCATAACATTAAAGATCCGCTGGAAGATCTGATCCAGTCTTTAGAAGCTATTTTAATAGCTTATGCACAGGCTCTTTTGGTAGATCAAAAAGAGTTGAAAGAAGCGCAATCGAATAACGATGTTGTTCGTGCACAGGAGATTTTACAAAATGCTTACAGAACGGATGTTCGACCATTATTAAGAGCTGCAAGATTACAGACAGGTGCAGCACTTGATCCGATCTCAGCATACAGAAACCTTAAAGTAAGAGAAAATTTAATTTCTGAAAGAGGGTTAACTGTAAAAGCAACGGGATTATAAAACCCGTCTTATAACTGATAATTTGAACTTTCAGGTGCAATCGAAAGTTTTTAATTATATGTATCCTTATTTTTTAATCATTAAGGTTGAAAGTGTTTAGATTATTAGGGTTTTAGGCTATATGGTCTCAGAAATTAGTGGATTTTCTTAATAAATTTTAATATCTGAACACTCCTTAATGGTGTAAAATTAGGTAACTGAATTATACACAATTAAATTATAAAATGAAAAAATATAAATTCGTTTAACAAATCATAATTTATATTAAATAAAGAGATCGCTTCTCTTTGTCCACAATTATAAAACCAATCTGAAAAAAAATTTCATTTCATCACATACAAATTAATTCCTCGCAAGAATGTCTAAAAAAAAGGTAACCATCGTATTTGATATTGGAAAGACCAATAAAAAATTCTTTTTATTTGATAAAAACTATAAAGAAGTCGTTCGTGAGTACACAGAACTGCCTCTTACAACTGATGAAGACGGTTATCCTACAGAAGACCTTGTTGCCTTGCAAAACTGGATTAAAGATAACTTTAATGCCATTCTGGATGACGAAAATTTTGAAGTAAAAGCCATCAATTTCTCGACTTACGGAGCGAGTTTTGTACATCTGGATCAGAAAGGAAATGTTCTGACTCCTTTGTACAATTATACTAAACCAATGGATCAGGATATCCTGGATTTATTTTATGAAAAGCACGGAAGCAAGCTTAAAATTGCCCGTGAAACGGCTTCTCCCCAAGCCGGAATGCTGAACTCAGGTTTGCAGTTATTCTGGCTGAAATACAAACATCCGGAAGTATTCAAAAAGATTAGGTACAGTCTTCATTTGCCGCAATATTTGTCGTATTTGTTTACCGGAATTTGTGTGTCAGAATTTACTTCCATAGGGTGCCACACCAATTTATGGGATTATGATAAAGCTGATTACCATGACTGGGTGTATGAAGAGGAAATCGATGCTTTATTACCGCCGATTGTACCGACCTCTGCAAGTATCAATACTTCTTACAGAAATAAAAAAATTAAAATAGGAGTTGGAATTCACGACAGTTCCTCCGCATTATTACCTTATATTTTAAGCAAAAAAGAACCGTTTTTATTACTTTCAACAGGAACATGGAGTATTTCTTTAAATCCGTTCAATGATGAAAGTTTAACCGATGAAGACATTGAAAACAATTGCCTGAATTATATGAGGATCGATGGAAAACGCGTAAAAGCATCCCGTTTTTTCATGGGTAACGAATACAAAATTCAGGTTGAAAAACTGTGTGATCATTATGGTAAAGAATATGGTTTCCATCGTGAAGTTCAGTTCGATCAGGATTTGTATCTCCGTTTGATGAAGCACAAAGCGGTGTATTTCCGTTTTGAAGGCATTATTTTAAAACGGAAAATGATCAGCGCGACAGATCTGAATTCTTTTGCTACTTTTGAAGAAGCTTATCATCAGCTAATGATCGAATTGATGGATTTACAGATTCATACTATTAAAAATGCAATCGGAAATTCCGAAATTAAAACCATTTATATCGATGGCGGATTCACCGATAATGATGTATTTATGAAGCTGATGTCTCACCATTTTCAGGATTATCATGTGATGTCAACACACTCACCGCTGGGTTCCGCTTTGGGAGCTTCTATGGTGATTTCAAATAAAAAGATTGATGAGACTTTTTTACAGCAGCACTATCAGATGAAAGTACTTCAACCTTTAATCTTTAATTTATAATTTATGTCATTTCCGTTTGATACCCGTTACGCCTCGCTCGAACTTCTTATCGAAAAAGCAAAAAAGAGAATGCCCCGTTTCGCTTTTGAATATCTGGATGGAGGTTGTAATGAAAATATTAACAGAGACCGAAATACAAATGAATTAAGAGACATCTTGCTTCGTCCTCGTTATTTGAATAATAACTACGCCGAAGCGAATATGGAAACCGAATTATTCGGGGTAAAATATTCGGCACCTTTCGGAATTTCTCCTGTTGGTTTACAGGGTTTGATGTGGCCGAATGCTCCTGAAATTTTAGCAAAAGCCGCGTTTAAACATAATATTCCTTTTATTTTAAGTACCGTTACGACAAGCAGTATCGAAAGAATTGCTGAATTAACTGAAGGAAAAGCATGGTATCAATTATACCATCCGAGAGAAGAGTGGTTGCGTGATGATATTCTCGACCGTTGTGAAGCTTCGGGATATGATGTACTGTGTGTTTTATCTGATGTTCCTACTTTTGGGTATAGAGCAAAAGAAATTCGAAACGGTTTGGCAATGCCACCTCAATTGAATTTCCGGAATGTTTCTCAGGCTTTGGCAAAACCGGAATGGTGTCTTGAAATATTGAAACATGGTGTTCCAAGTTTTAAAACGATGGAAAAATATATGGATAAAAACATGAATGTGAAGCAATTGGGGCAGTTCATGAACTCAACTTTTTCAGGGAGATTAAATTCAGACAGAATTAAAGCCATTCGCGATAAATGGAAAGGGAAACTGGTTATTAAAGGAGTTGCTTCCGATGAAGATGCTGAAGAGGCGGTACGCTTAGGATTTGACGGAATGATTATTTCCAACCATGGAGGAAGACAGCTGGATGCGGGTGAATCTACAATTGCGGTGGTAAAAGAAATCAGTGAAAAGTATAAAGGTAAAATTAAAATTATGATGGACAGTGGGGTTAGAACCGGTCCGGATGTTGCACGTGCGTTAAGCTGTGGAGCCGAATTTACCTTTATGGGACGCACTTTTATGTATGCAGTCGGAGCTTTAGGAGATAAAGGCGGCGATCATATCATTGAAATGCTAAAAATGCAGTTCAGACAGGTGATGGAGCAGGTTTGTTGTGAAAGACCGGAGGATTTGCAGCATTTCAGAGTAAAGTAATACAAATTTCTCAGAATTAAATATCTTACATTAAAAATTCGCAGAGGTTATCTTTCTGTGAATTTTTTGTCTCAGTAGAGGAAATAAAAATTAAACTTTTGAACGATCTGTCATTTTGACGAAGGAAAAATCTCAATTGTAGTGTTTTCAGTAAAATAGAATATAGTCAGAATAAGTATTGACAAAATAAAAATCGCAAAATTTACTTTGCGATTTTCTATGTATAATTTATAATGAATTATTTCTTTTTCTCAGATTTTACCGCCTGTCTCGCCAGTAATTTCCAGTCGTTTTTCACTTTAGCCCATACCAATAATATATCTAAAGTAACATCTCCGGGTGCTTTTCCGGCATCTGCGGTAGTTGCATAAAAATGATGACGGACGATCGCCGTATTTCCAACAATATTTACCGTTTGATTCGTAATGTCAATGGTAACAAAATCTGATTTCTTACTGACTAATTTTTCTACAAATTCCTTGGCATCGTCAATATGGCCACCGGAATGTCCGTATGTTAATTCCGGTAAAATTAAAGATTCTAAAGCCGGTTTTTCTCCACTCACCATGGCTAACCTAAGTTTTTCAGCAGCAGCAGTTACGGCATCTTTATCATTTATTTTCTGTGCGGAAACACCTACTGCCATTATAAAGCTCATGGCAAAAATTAATTTTTTAATCATAATTAAATAAGTATATTTTTTGATATAATAAAAATATTAAACCGTGTAATCGATTGCATTATCTCGTGTGAGACTATAACAAAGAATCATTTATAAAGAATCCCTTTGGATAAACTTAAAGACATTATTCACAGATTCTTTTTTATTCTTTAAGATCATGTACGCCGCAGATTCACCCATAGCTTTAAAATCGGTTGTAATTACTGTGATTCCAAGTAATTCTTTCAAAGGAGTTTCGTTGTAGGAAATAATTCCGATATCTTCACCTAATTTTAAATTGTTTTGCCTTACTTGTTTTACCAGATTCACCAGGTCACGTTCGCGGATGGTAATGAAAATATCCTTTTGTAATTCCATATCGGGATAGATTTCGTCCAGAATTTCATAATCGAGTTTATGATCCTTACAAAACTTCTCAAAACCACGTACAATACGGAAAGGATACGGGTGAATGGATTTGTCAGGATACACCAAAATGATTTTCTCATATTTCCTGATTTTATCTAGGCCCTCTTTCAATGCATCATAAATATCATGCTCAAAATCCTGAAAAATAGAGCCGTATTCTCCTGAAATATTAGGTTTAATATTATCCAGTATCAGCAGTTTATTTTTCGGGATTTTCTCGATCATATCAATCACTTCCTGCGTAGAGCTCGTATGTTTGGATTGCTCATCACGGAAATGAGGCATAATCACATAGTAATCGAACCCGCCAAGGTTTTTCTTTAGTGAATTAATGAAAAGTGTTTCATCACAATGATAAATATACATCTCTACATTACCTTTAGAACCGATTGCATTAACGAAATAATTATAGATCATCATTTTATAGGTACTCGGCTTGTTGATAAGGAAGAAGATATTGATGATGTCATTTTTATTCACACGTGAAATATAGTATCCTTTTCCTTTCACAGATTCGATGATTTGCCTTTTCCTCAGCTCTTTATAGGCTTTTTCCACTGTATCTCGGGAGAGAAAACAGGATTCACTAAGTTCATTGATGGATGGAATTTTTTCTCCGATTTGAATTTCTCCGCCATCAATTCCATTCAGAATAGAATCTACAATTTGTTTGTATTTCGGAACTCTTGAATGTTCATTAATATAAATTTCGAACGTTTCTGCCATGGCTTTAAATAAAAGGAATTTAGCATCAAATTAAGAAATAACTCTAAAATTTGACTTACAATCATGGGAGACAAGTTACGAATTTTTTATAAGTTATTATTTAGTTGTGTTAAATTAATAATGATACATTTATTAAGCTTAAATTAATGTAAGAATTCAGAGAAAAAAAGGAAGGCTTTAATAGTCATTTTATGAGACTTGAGGAGTTAAACTTAGTCGATAAAAAAAGCCTGTCCCTTTCAGAACAGACTTTGAACTATATGAATGTGAAAAAAATTAAGGCATCTTTTTAAAACCTTCCGCTTTTATTTTCCAGGTTCCGTCTTTCGGAAAGCCAGGAAATTCGCCGGTGGAATTGTCCCAACCTTCGAGCATCATTGCAACGGTTGTTAAAACACCGCCGTTTCCGGGAAGATAAATTCTCAATCTTCCGTCTTGGAAATTGTGACCGTTTTTAAGATAAGTATTGGTCTGGATATTCATAAAAAGAGCATCCAGAGCTTTGTTCGGAAGTCCTAATCTCGCGGCAGTCATCGCCGTCATCGGAAAATCCCAACCCCATGTGTGTTCCCAGTTCCATCTGTCCCAAACAATGTCAAGTGTGTTTTTCATTATTTTTTTATCCAGTTTCGGAGATTCCGGAACCATTCCTAACGCTCCCAAAACAGCAGGATGGTCGGTCATCCATTTTGGAAAAGTGAAAGAATCTTTTGCAGATTCAGTTGAAAGATAAACGCCATCCTGAACCGGAAGTGGTGCCAGTTTATTGATAACATCATCCCATTTTTTATCTCTCGATTCACCTAATCTTTCTTTCCATTGTTGCGCAACTTTCAGCGCCCAATCCCAATATGCCACTTCATAAGTCGGGTTAAAAGTATCTTTCGCAGGGAAAACTTCTTGCGCAGGAATGACACCTTTTCCAAGGTTGTAACGGTTTTTTTCTTTATCATAAGTGGCAAAATCAGCCATAAAATCAGCCGTTGCATAGACCAAATCTTTATACTTTTCCAAAACTTTTTTATCCTTGCTGTTGCGGTATAAAAGTTCGGTCATATAAATAATGTGCGGTTGTTCCCAAATCAAAAATGCAGCTACAGAAGATGGACTTTCATTTCCCTCATTGTCCGACATTTTAATCCAGCGAACGCCTTTGTAGCCTTGTCTTTCCGCTAATTTTTTAGCTTTGTCAAACGACCTGAAATAATAATCCAATTGTTTTTCCAAAATCTCCGGTCGTCCCCACAAAGCATAATGAACGCCGTGCCACCAGTGCATTTCTGTATGCGGTTTCCCGTACCAACTATTAAATGTTAAACCTGTTTCCTGTGGCGGATTGCTTCCTCCGCACTGAACTTTCGTTAAATATTCTGACAGCACAATTCTACGCTCTAGTTCATTTGCTCTTTTGTCGGTACTTCCTTCAAAATCTACGGCTGCACCGCTTTCCCAGAAATTTTTCCAACCGGAAATACTTTCTTTTTCAGCATCAGCAAATAAACTTTTATTTGATTTTTGATTTTTCTCTGAAAATTCAACCGTCAATTCAACTGTTTTGTTTTTTGAAGAAGGCTCGTACACAAAATGATGTTTTCCAGCCTCGCTCAATTTTCCATCGGTAAAATACAGTTGTGTAAAATAATCTGCAGTTTGTAGTTTATGCTCAATCAATCCCTGTGTAGATTGTGAATTGATAATTTTTGTGGTATGCTTGTCTGCATTTCCATAAAAAGCCGCTTCATCCAGAAATTGACCGCTCGGATAAGGATATTTTGCGAAAACTTTTAATCTTTTTTGACTGATTAAATCAGACTCAATTTTAACCCCAATTTTATCTGAATTCTGGAAAGAAGCCGTCCATACTTTTACCGGAGTTCCTTCCAAAGAAAACTCGCTGGTAATAATTCCTGTCCATAAATCAATTTTCTGATTGATATTTTGTAAATCTGAAACCTCTGCCTTTTTACCATCTTTTTTAATCAGTTCAATCCCAATATTTCCCAACTGCAAACGATGTTGGTTCACACGGAAATATTCAACTGCTTTTTTATTGCGTTCCAGCTCTTTAATCTGGACACTGTACAAGGCTTTTCGTCCGTCATTATTAAAATCGTAAGGTTTTAAAGTCTCCTCAAATTTGTAATTTTCTGTATTCGGAAAACTGTTCCAACCCCATTCAGACTGTGTTCCAAGGGAAACCCCGTTTTTGTAATATTCCGGAAAAGACTGCATTCCGGTAATATCCACCGTGTAAGCAAATTTCCCGTTTCCAACTGTTAAAGTTGATAAAGTATCCGCTTTTGTATTGACCACATTATGTCGCTGAACGACCTTCTTCCGGTCGATTTTTTGAGCATTCATTGAAGAAAATCCCATCAGGAAAATGCCAAGATATATTGTAATTTTTTTCATTTTTATTTTATTTAAGTAATAAAAATTGTTCAATGTTATATTTTATTTTGGGCAGCTGTGAACTTTGTACGTAAATTTCGATAAAGCCTGCGCCTTTTCTTATCTATACCTTCCACTCCCAATCTTTTGTTCGTCGTTCCTTCTCGCAAAAGGATTCCGTTCAAGTCGGGCTGCAATATCTCTCGTCTCAAAATAGAACATCATTCATTTTGATTGTTATTTTCGAATATTAATCAATAGGAATGGGCTTTAGCCCATTTTACTAATGGTTAATATTCATTGGCTTTAGCCAAAATCTAAACTAAGTTTTGGCTAAAAGCCTTAAAATTTTATTTTTACAAGACGGGCTAAAGCCCGTCCCTATTGATTTAGATTTATTTCAAAACCGTCGCACTCATCATTCCAATCACTACATCATTGCTCACGGCTGTTAATTTTATCGATTTTAATTCTTTACTCGCGTCAATCGGCAAATCCAGAATTGTTGCAGAACCACCGTCAACTTGTCGGTCTGTAAACCCTTTAATGCTCGAATATTTGCTTAAAGTTCCGCCTTTGTATAATTCTCCGGTCTTCAATTTTACACGATAGGGAATTTTATCATCCGGAATTTCAAATGCAAAATTATCATCAAACAAATCCTGCTCGATTGGCCACCAGTTCGTCGGATTTTTTAGCTCCAGTTCAGTTGTCGAACCGTCGGCATACTGAACGGTAATTTTTCCATTCACAATCTGCGACTGCATCGGATTGGTAGAACCAGCCATCAGAAAATAAATTTTCTTTCCTTTACCAGAAACCGGAATTTCAAGAGAATCAGAATAATTATCCCATTGACTCACAAACGCAATATTTTTATCGGTTTTGTCTATTAAAAAAGGAATTCCAAGAAATTCAACTTTGCCGTTTTTTCTTTTGCTCATCAATCCGCTGTCATCGATTTGAGCGGTGATTAACGGGTAACACCAGTTTCCGATTCCCTGCCACGGAAGCTGTAAAGTCGGAACTTCGAGTCTTGGCGAAAGATATTTCTGATTGAAAATTTCAGTCACTTTTTCATTGTATTTTGAAGCCAAAGAAATATTGTTGAATTGACCCTGATTCTCAATGTTCCAGTCTGTAATTTCGATATTCTGTTTTATTCCGTTGTAATCAACGACGATTGAATTGGTTCCTTTGCTCAAAACATTCGCCGGAATTTCAATAATTACACTTTGATTTTTTTGAATCGAAAAAGTTTTATTTAAACCATTAACTGTCAGTTTCCCACTAATTGGATTGGATGATTTCGACTGAATCTGCAATTTTTTATTCACCCATTTTGTCTCCAAAGGAAAACGAATATCTACATTCACAGGTTGCCACCAAGATGTTCCATTTTGCTCCACCTGAACGAAAAAAGTTCCTTTTCTTTCTTCTTGTTTTAATTCAAACTGCGGATTTACCACCCCGTCTTCTCCCTTCGGTCGAATCCACCCCTCCAAAGGAGGGGAATTTTTGATTAGTCCTTGTGGGTCGTAGATATTTTTAATTTTCTTTTTTGGATCAAAATTTAACTGAAGATTTTCAGAAATATAATTGACATAATTGGTTTGCTCATTTTTCAATTCTTCTCCCGAATACTTGATTTCAATTTTAAATTCTTTTCCTTTCGGCGTTTCAAACTGAACAAATGGTTGCAGAATAGAATTGGGCTTAATCTTCCAATCCACTTTTTTGCCATTCACTTTTACCGATTTGATGTTGGAATAATTCACAGGAATCTGCATTTCCAGCGCCACCGGATTTTGATATTTTGATTTAAATAAATATTCGGTTTTCTTCGAAGTTCTTTTAAACTGATAATCCCAATCCGGAAGTTTCAGCTCGGCAGAATTCCAGTCTTTCGGGAAACCAGGTTTGATGCTGATTTTATTCTCCAGTAAATTCGGATATACCCCGAAAAGTCCTTCCGTCAAAGTTCTTGAGGCCACACCAATCGGGTCGGCAAAATCACGGTACAATTCTCCACGAAACGCGTCGTAATGAGAAAGCTGTTCGAAATTCCCCGGACTGATGCCGTAATACATTGACTCAACCAAATTTCCTTTCCAAAGTTGATAAGCATCCTCAGTTCTTCCGGCTTGCCAGTACGCCAAAGCGGTTTGTAAATTTTCGGCCAAAGCCACATTGTTAATCGACCAGTCGTATGGTTGCCAACTTGTTGTTGATAAAGTAAAATAGTCTTTATTATCCGCACCTTTTACCGTAATAGGGATTTTTGGTGTGTGGTTATTGATATATTGTAAATTCTGATAATCTTCAAATTCATTTAATATGAACGCATCGGAAACGTGATAAATCGACCAGATTCCCGGTTTGTCGTGAACGATTTGATTGCCCAAAGCATCCTTGTATTCAGCGAAATACCCTTTTTCTTTTATCCAAAGTTGGTTTTTCACTGCCTTTAAAATCGCATCTGCTTCCTGTTCGTAAGGCTGAGGATTTTCACCAATGATTTTCGCCAGTTTTGCCATTTCACGGTTGGCTCTGTAATTATAAGCCGACGTATGCGTTACTTTTCCACCCGAATATTGAAGCGCATCGCTCGCCCAAATCGCCGCATATGCATCATACAAATCACCACGCTTAAAATTCCGTTTTTCCCAATCCATATGACGAACCATTGTTGGCCACATTTTTTTCAGAAATTCTTTGTCTCCGGTGTAATTGAAATGCGAAAATAGCTGGTCAAAAAACACCAGATTCATATCATAATGATGCGGTTTTGTGTTGTCATTCGGATTTCTGGAAATGTATCCGCTTGAGAAAACAGAAGTTCCCATTTTTTCCTCGTGTCGGGCAAGATGACGCATCGTGTCCATTTCTACGGGTGCAAAATCTGGTTTTAGAACCTGCGAATTGGCATAACTTTCAAAATGTTCTTTTGCTCGGTCGTGCCAGTTCAACGCATCGGCTGTGTAAGCACCACGCCACGCATTCAACCGCATTCTCCAGGCAACGGCGCCGTGAAGAAAGGTCGGACTTTCCCAAATTCCATCCGCTGCAACGGCTAAATTAGCTCCAAAATTATTTAAATCCGAATCCGGAGTTTTCAGCTGAATCCTGTTCGTTAATGTTAAACGGGATTTTTCCGCTTCATTGAAAATATTTTTTAACTCTTCATCTGAAAAATTCTTATTTGATTTTCCTTTGGCAACCTGAATATAAACCGGTTGTTTTTGTGAAGAATAAGAAGCGTAAACAATCGGAGATTTATCCGTTTTATTTTGAGTAAACTCAGCCAGTTTTTCTAAAGTCATCGCATCGGTTTGCTGTAATGAACTGACATTTGAAAAACTTCCGCTAATGGTTTGCGTTTCTTTTTTCTTATTTAAATAATTGAGCTGAAAATGATTTTTATTGAGTTGAAACTGATTGTTCAGACAATATTCCGGCAACAGATAAAATCCGGATTCCGGGTCTGCACCGATGTCGCCGTTTCTGCTGAAAGTCGTTCCGCTTGCTCCACCGTAAACTGCGTAAATTTTTGTTGAAGAATCTATATTTAAAGTTTCCATTTTTAAAACCAAACCTTCTTCTTTAGCCTGTGCCAAAACGGTCAGTTTTAAAGTTCCGTTTCCAAGAATCGGGTCTTTGATTTCATACAGCATTGAACCCGGTCGGTAACGGGTTTCAATTTTATCAGCCTGAATTAATTTCTTAATCGAATTTCCTTTTTGAATGACAAACTGAAGATTTCCGCCCATTCCCGGAAGATACAATGCGAATTCCGGCAAATCTCCGGCTTCAACTCGCGAAGCACGATTATCACCATACAACGCACGGTTGAAACGGTATTTTCCATTGACCAATAAAAAATCGCCTTTGTCTTCTTTGTAATGCAGCTCACGCTCGTTATTCTGCCAGTGTTTCGACTGGGAATAGGAGAGTGAGAATGCCGATAAAACCAGAAGTCCGGCGAAAAAGGTTTTTCTTCGCATCTTATGGTTTTAACTCAGTTAAAGGTTGTCCGTTAACGGTTACATTTTTTAAAGTGACGTTTTTCAGATAATCCACTTTGTACGGAATTTGAACGCCAACCATTTTTGCATTAATCATCGTAAAATCCGTTACTGGCGAAGATTCGTAAGCGTCAGAAAATACGGCATATTTTCCGCCTTTATCAACGGTTAAATTTTCAACCCAGATATTTCTGATGGTCGGAATGTGATTTCCAGGCTTTTCATAATGCATATTGAAACGCACGGCAGCTTCTTTGTAAGCGCCTACTTTTGTGTTGTAGAAAAATACATTTTCAATCGTTCCGCCACGGCTTGAGCTGGTTTTAATTCTCAACGCCCGGTCAAGATTCTTGCTGTCCATCACGTTTCCGATGGCGTAAATGTTTTTCGCACCTCCTGCAATTTCACTTCCAATCACAACACCGCCGTGACCGTCTTTCATTTCACAGTTTTCGATGATGTGGTTTTCTGCAGGTCTTCCGATATCTCTTCCGTCCTCATCTCTTCCGGACTTGATGGCGATACAGTCGTCTCCTGTGTCAAAATAAGAATCTTTAATCCAAACGTTTTTACAAGCTTCTGGGTCAAAACCATCGTTGTTCGGTCCGTGGCTGATTACTTTGACTCTTTCAATTAGAACATTTTCACACAAAACAGGATTCAGATTCCACATTGGAGAATTTTTAACCAAAACATCTGCCATATAGAAATTTTTAGATTTGTAAGGCTGAACGAAATTGGGTCTTAAATACCATCCGTCCCCAAAAATTCTTTCTCTGGCAGGTGTTCTGTTAGCCATATATTCGTGAAGCTTTGCACGTGCAGGATTTTGTCTTCCCGGACGAGTTTCATTATATCCATATTTTGTTGCACCACACCAGAACCACCAGTTGTCCAAATCTGAATTTCCGTCTAAGGTTCCTTTTCCGGTAATGGCGATATTTTCTTCTTCGTAAGCGTAAATTAATGATGAATAATTCATACATTCCATTCCTTCCCAACGTGTGAAAACGATAGGGTAGTCTTTGCTGTCCTGACTGAATAAAATTGTAGAGCTATCACTCAAATGAAGTTCTACATTAGATTTTAGATAAATTGCACCTGTTAAAAAGATTCCGTTGGGAACGACAACTCTTCCGCCGCCTTCTGCGTTACATTTTTCGATGGCTTTTTTGAAAGCTTCTGTATTTTTTGTTTTCCCGTCACCAACAGCTCCGAAATCGGTAATCAGGTAATCTACTTTTCTGAATTCCGGTTTTTTGATTTGCTTTTTTAAAGCTTTGATTTCTTTTAAAGGCTGTTTTGCGGAAGTCCACGGTTTGTATTGAGCTGAAATCTGGAATGACAGCAGTACAACGATAAAGAATAAAACGTATTTTTTCATAATGTCTGGCTTGAAAGAAAGTTACCTCAACTATTTTCCTTTATGTATCGCAATCTAAAATAATTGTATTTAAAAATTATCCTGCACTGTCGGCAGGAGGAAAATTATTTTGAACTTCGGATTACTAGTGGAATATTGAACCGAATTTTAAAATAAAAATCGCCTTAAAATTAAGACGATTTCAATAAATATATTTTAAAAGAATGCTTATTGTGTTTTAAACTTTTCTACCGCTTCTTTTGTAAAAGGCGTAAAAAAATTAACCAGATTGCCATCAGGATCTCTGAATAATAACGATCTGTTTCCCCAGGGCATTGTAGTAGGTACTTGTACCACGGAAGAGGATAGGTAGCTTTGTAAACGTTCAAACTCCTTATCTACATCATCAACTAAAAATTCTATGATGGCTGTTTTATTTTCTGCCGGTTTTGCAACGCTGTCTCCTCCGAAAAACTGTAAGGTATTAGTGCTTCCGATGGCAATTGTTGCTGTTGACGTTTTTAATTCTGCGAAATCAGGGGTATATTGAATGGCTTGAATTCCCGTTACTTCTTCATAGAATTGTACAAGGCTCTCTACATGGGCTGTAATAATACGTGTTGATACTAAATTCATTTTTACAATTTTAAAATTATAAAGCAAAAATAGAGTGGTTTTGCGACAAGAGCCTGTCAGTAGTTGTTTCCCTTTTTCGATTTTAAGTATTGCAGGTTGGATTTAAACGATAACAAATTTGTCCGATTTCAAATTAACTTTATCAATTATTTATTAATTCTCACAAATTTTTTCTTAACAATTAGGCTAGAATCGCCTGAAAACCTATATTTGCAGCCTAAAATTTTAAATACATGAAAGAACTAATTGAAAAAATCAACGCGGAATTCGAAACTTTTACTACTGAAGCAAACCAACAAGCTGAAAAAGGAAACAAAGCAGCTGGAACAAGAGCTCGTAAAGCAGCTTTGGAATTGAGCAAGTTATTCAAAGATTTCAGAAAAGTTTCTGTTGAAGAATCTAAAAAATAAAAATTTCTTTACCGGCTCATTCAGCCGGTTTTTTTATGCATTAATTATAAGAATGAATAGATAAACAATGAGCGGCTTAATCGATAAGCCGCTCATTGTTTTTAGGAGATTCTACATCAAGTAAACTCCTGATTTCTTCTAGTTTACTTTCTTTGACTATATACGTGTTACAGATTGTGTTATTCATATGCATACTGAAGTTCATTTGGGTTCCGGACCGTGTTCCCATTGCAACAGACCTGTTAGTGTATTCTGAAAAAACAGGATAAAAATTAGCCAAACATAAAATATTTCTTGATATTGATTTTAAAAAGCCCGGATAATTTCCTTCATCATCAATGACTTTCATTCTGAATATTTTTTTGCCTAAAGTAGTCCCGAAATAAAATTCGCTGATTGCCCCGAAAACAATAACGCACGGTATTGAAAGCAGAATACTGACAATAAGCACTTTGTTGAGTAAGAAATAAAAAATTAAAGAAAAGACAGCCATATCGATCCATTTGGCAAAAAGTCTTTGGGTTTCACTATTTTTAAAACCGGGATTATAGGGTAAATAATATTCATAAGCATGATAGATTCTTTTCCCGTCTTCGTCAAAATCCAAAGTAGGTCTGTGAATGATTTTTCTTTCTTTAATTTCGGATATTTTCACGCTGCAATATTTTATAAAATCATACTCAGCTGCACTCTTTTTCTCGCTTCATCTACATCCGTCACCTTCACCTGAACGTGCTGGTGCAACTTTACCACTTCATTCACATCTGAAACGAAACCGTCTTTCAGCTGGGAAATATGAACCAGTCCGCTTTCCTTAATTCCTAAATCGACAAAGCATCCGAAAGCCGTGATATTATTCACGATTCCCGGTAGAATCATTCCGGGTTTTAAATCTGTGATCTTTTTTACATTCGGATCAAACTCGAAAACTTTGGCTGCTTTTCTTGGATCCAGTCCGGGTTTTTCAAGCTCTTTTAAAATATCTTTAATGCTTAAAATACCGATATCTTCCGTAATATATTTTTCAGGTTGAACCAATGCTATTTTCTCTTTATTGGCGATCAGTTCATTGGTTTTAATGCTTAAATCTTTAGCCATTTTTTCAACAATTCCATACGCTTCAGGATGTACGGCAGAATTGTCTAAGGGGTTTTTAGCATTATTAATTCTCACGAATGCTGCTGCCTGCTGAAAAGCTTTTTCCCCTAATCTCGGAACTTTTTTCAGTTGTTTCCGGTCTTCGAAAGCACCGTTTTCAGCACGGTAATTGACAATGTTTTCCGCCATTTTTTCTCCGATTCCTGAGACGTAACTTAATAATGACTTACTTGCCGTATTCAGATTGATCCCGACTGAGTTTACACATTTCATGACTGTAGAGTCCAGTTCGTTTTTCAGTTGGGCCTGGTCTACATCATGCTGATATTGCCCGACTCCGATAGACTTCGGATCAATCTTTACAAGCTCAGCCAAAGGATCTGCCAGTCTTCTTCCGATGGAAACCGAACCACGAACCGTTACATCATACGTAGGGAACTCATCTCTTGCAATTTTACTTGCAGAATATACTGAAGCTCCGGCTTCTGACACTACAAAAACCTGTAAAGGCTTATCAAATGCAATTTTTTTAATAAAGAACTCAGTTTCACGGCTTGCGGTTCCGTTTCCGATCGAGATGGCTTCAATATTATAAGCATTTACCATCGAACGGATTTTTTTCATGGCCATTCCGCTTTCGTTCTGCGGAGCATGAGGGTAAATGGTTTCGTTATGAAGCAGATCTCCTTTTTCATCCAGGCATACCACTTTACAGCCGCTTTTATACCCGGGATCGATGGCTAGAATTCTCTTTTCTCCCAAAGGAGGAGCCAATAACAACTGAGTTAAATTCTCCGAGAAGATCTCAATGGCTTTTTCATCTGCTTTTTCTTTTGCTTCCTGTAAGGTTTCATTGGAAATTGCAGGTTCTAATAATCTTTTGTAGCTGTCTTTGATGGCTAAGGAAATCTGTTCTGCTGATTCATTGTTTGATTTAATAACGGCATTTTCAATAAAATCAATAGCTTCCTCCTTATCGATGGCTATATTGATTTTGACGAAACCTTCTGTTTCCGCTCTCAGCATGGCTAACAGTCGGTGAGAAGGAGTTCTGTTGAGGTTTTCTTCCCATTCGAAATACTGGGAAAATTTCTGAGCTTCCTCTTCCTCCTTTTTCGCTTTTACAACTTTGGAAGTTATTACGGCTTTTCTCTGGAAAAGTCGGCGAAGGTTTTTTCTGACATACATGTTTTCGTTGATCCATTCTGCCATGATGTCTCTTGCACCCTGTAAAGCTTCCTCTTCAGATGAAACCTGATTATTGATATATTTTGAGGCTAGAAACAATACATCATTGTTTTTTTGGCTCATGATGATTTTGGCTAAAGGTTCCAGTCCTTTTTCCTTTGCGGCATCCGCTTTGGTTTTCTTTCTTTTCTTAAAAGGCAGATACAGGTCTTCAAGCTCCTGAATATCGAAACTCTCTTCAATTCTTTGTTTCAGTTCTGGAGTCAGAGCATTTTGCTCTTCAATCGACTTTAGAATACTTTCCTTTCTTTTAAGAATTTCTTCAAACTGTTTATTAAGTTTTGAGATCTGTTCAATCTGCGTTTCATCCAGGTTTCCGGTCTTATCTTTCCGGTAACGCGAAATAAATGGAATGGTGCAGTCTTCGGCTAATAATTCTAAAGTGGCATTGATGTTTTTTTCGGATATATTGAGCGTTTGCTGTATATAGCGGGTTGTGTTCATTTTAATTTTTTAAATGGCTAAAATACAGACTTTTTTGTAAAAGAGTCATGAAGTCACAAACAAAAAACAGTACTCTGGTATTGGTCTTCTGCTTACAGACGGATCTTATTTATCTTTATTTTTTGTCCGATGTCCTTTACAATAAATAATTTTTTAATAGGATCCGAAATTTGTAGATAAACTATATTACGTCACATTTTGTCGTATTGCTGAGATACCTTTGTTTTAAGAATAACAACAGCCAATTAACGATCTTATAGTATGTTGAATTTCTGAAATATTTCATTATAAATCTTCTTGTTGTGAAGTAAAAATGATATTTTTGCAATGTTTTTAAAAATTAATAACAATAAACTTAACATAAACACGGGATGAAAAAACTCTATATGGGTGCATACTTCCTATGCACAGTTCTGAGCGTTTCGGCTCAGGAAGTTTTATGGCAGAAAGACATCAAATCCTCCACTCAGGATTTTCTAAGCCAGGTGACTCCAACGGTAGATCTTCAGTATTTAATTACAGGAAGCTCCATACAGTCACAAAAACTTTCTACTGAAAACAAACAAAATAACGGTTACGACTTTCATCTGGTAAAACTCAACCAGCAAGGAGAAGAAGTCTGGGAAAAATACTTTGCAGGCAAGAACCACGATTACCTTTCCGCATCCCTCTCCACCCAGGACGGAGGCTTCGTTCTGACAGGAACCACTTACTCAGGCAAAGGACTAGATAAAAAAGACGATTCTAAAGGAGGGTCAGATATCTGGCTGATCAGAATCAATGAATTCGGAGATGAACTATGGCAGAAAACCATTGGCAGCACTTCCGATGAAGAAGCCAGAGCTGTGATCCAATCCACCGATTTAGGATTCTTTGTCGCAGGGAATGTTCAGAACTCTGCACAAGGTTATGGATCTAAAGACGTTCTCATTGTCAAATTAGACAAAAAAGGAAAAGAACTCTCACAACTTATTCTAGGCGGAAAAGGTTTAGACGAAGTAGAGAAGATGATTCCTACCAGAGATGGTGGTGTTTTACTCGGAATGTATTCCAGAAGTAATCAAGGTGGATCTAAGAAAACAGAAAACTACGGAGAAGGCGACTACTGGATCATTAAACTCAGCAAAGACGGTAAAGTAGAATGGGAAAAGAACTATGGGGGAACAGGAGATGATCATTTAAGAACCATGGCGATGACTACTTCAGGTTTTATTATAGGAGGAGAAAGCCGTTCCGAAAGATCAGGCAATAAAACCGTAGGCATAGAAGAAGGAACCGATCTATGGCTGATCTCCCTAAACGAAAGAGGCGAAGAGATCTGGCAAAAATCCTACAACTTTAAAAACAGGGATGTTTTAATGGGAATGCATGTCATCTTAGGCCACAATGAAAGAGAAAAGAATAAAGATTTAACCAAAGGCATACTCCTAGGAGGCTATACCCAGGCAGAAGGCAGAATAGAAACCGATGATGAAACCTTCTGGATGCTGTATGTAGATGAAAGCGGCAATGAACAGTGGCGAAAACACGTCAAAGGAGAATCCAGAAAAAGAGAAGAAAGATTAGCAGATATTAAACTTAACAGAGATGGATCCATTATTCTGGCGGGAACCAGTGCAGAAGAATTAGGCAAAGAGAACTGGAAGATTGTAAAACTCGGAGATCAGCAGGTAGATCAGCTCATCGAGAAGCAGGATATCAAGATCTATCCGAATCCGGTATCGGATTATGCCTACGTAGAAATTGGCTTTGATTTTAAGGAAGCGGATATCATCATGTATGATATGTCAGGAAGACAGCTTCAACAAATAAAAACCAAGAATAAGGTCACAAAGATCAACACTCAGCCTTTGATACAGGGTGCTTACCTGATTACGATAAAAACAGATGATAACAAAACTGCGAATGCTAAACTGATTAAGAAATAAATACTAAGAATGAAGAAGATTACTTTAATTTTGATATTCCTGATTTTTAATTTAGGAAAATCTCAGATTGAGAGGAATTATGGAGATACCCCCGAGCCGGTCCCGTCAGCTTCCTCTTTTTCATCATATGTGAATACCCCTGTTTCATTGTCTACAGGAGTTCCCAATATCAATATTCCGTTATTAACGCTGCCAACCAGCAACAAAAATTTTCAGCTTGTGAATGAGCTGAATTATCATGTTTATAATACTGGGGCTAATAAACCTGCAAGCGAAGTAGGATTAGGCTGGTCATTATTTAAAGGAGGAGGTGTGATTTCCCGGGTTATAAATGGTTCTGTGGATGAATATAATTATGATCCAAGCAAATCAACCTATAAAAAGAATTTGTTTGATGATATTTATTACTATGATTTTCCGGGGAACTCAGGCAAGTTTAAATTTGTAAGAGATACAATAAACAATACATTTTCCTTAAATAATATTTCTGGAAACAATTTAAAAATTGAATATACGAGGGATTCAAATACTGCTACCCTTATTCTCAATACTTTTAAAATTACAGACGGAAAAGGATTCAAATATGTGTTTGAAGATTATAGTATTGCAAGATATGACACAAGCAATAATGGCTTTAATTATAAATCTGCGTTTTACCTTACAAGAATATTAGATGAAAATAATCTTGTGATAGCAAATTTCAGTTATTTGAAAAACACCAAGAATATTGAGGGTACCAGTACCATATTATATCAAAACTGTAAATTGGAAAGTGTATCTACACAGCATGGCAAAATTACTTATGAAAATATTCTGGTTAATAATGGTGATGATGACCCTTATATCGTAAGAAGCCTCAGCCTTTGGGACATGAGTAACCACCTCATAAGTAAATATAGATTTTCCTATAATTCTTTTATCAGTTTCATTTTTCCTACTAATGACAATCAGGGAAAAAGAACATTATCATATCTTGAGAAGCTCAATAAAAACCAAGAAGTTGTAGAATCCAGAAACTTTTTTTATGATCAGGAAGGATCAGAAACTGGCTATGGGCCTCTATCAGATGCCGAAAAATATGGAAACTTCTTATGTCCTAATACTGCTCACTTGAATCCCAAGACTTATACATTGGGACTATTAAAAAAAATGACCTTTCCTGAAGGTGGTAGTGTGGTTTATAATTTTGAAGCCAATGAAGTGTATCAAGATAAAAGTAATTTGCAGTTAAGTAGCGATGCTATTACAGACCCGGATATACAGTACTTAAATCTTACCAATTCTGTTAATTTTGATACCAACACCAGCAGGAATTATACTTTTCAGCTCAGTGAAACCAAAAGAGTTTTTGTGAAATTTATAATCAATGAAACCTATGAAATTTTAAATTCTCATGGTAACATTATTATAGATCCCGAATACAAACTGTTGAATTCATCAGGAACGGCAATTTCAGGCGTAAGTAATGGTTGCTCAGAAACGGCAAAATATTACAATTTAAGTCCGGGAACATATACATTACAAATTTCTAGAGGAAACGGAAATGGTGTAATTGAAAATTATGTAATTGCGAATCTTTCTGCTCCTTATAAAAACAGGGTTCAGGCGAAAGTAGGTGCACGTATTGCAAGTATAAAATATTATGATACTAATAACAGCATCAGAAAAGCTGTTTCGTACAAGTACGATTCTTTTGATAATATCAATAATTCAAGTGGAGAACGGTTTTATGGAGAGGTCTGTGATGAAGCTTATGGATATTTTAATGAAACTATTTTATATAAAAACGTCAAGGAAACATTTGAAGGCAACTCAGAAAATATGGGATATTCAAAATATTATTTTAAAGTTCCTAGTGATTATACTTCTATAATACCTTTCTATAAACCACATATCAATATTACATCATCGGGACTTGTGTGGAAAAAAGAAATATACAATCAGCAGAACCAAATACAATCCAGTGAAAATACAGAATATGTAATGGAAGAAATTCCGAATGTTACTGAATACAATTTATGTGGAGGTTATAAAACAAAATCATCCTGGATTAGATCGATTACAACAAACTCTAAGATGTTTTATGCAAATGGAAGCAATGTCGAAAGTCAATCGGAAACCAGATTCAATCAATCTAATTTTCAGCCTTCTCTAATAAAAACGACTTCTTCTGAAGGAAAAATTACTGAGAAAAGTATAAAGTATGCATCAGACCTTTTTAATACTCGTTTGGTGAATGCCAATATGCTCTCAGTTCCTCTTCAAACAGAAGTGAAGATGAATGGAAACGTGGTGAGTAAAGGAGAAACCAAATATGATACTCCATCCAATCTATATCCATCATCGATGTTAACTTTTAATATGCAAAATCAAAATGCGGTGACTACAGCCGTTTTTAATGAATATGACAGTAAAGGGAATTTGGTACAGATGACAGTGAAAAATGATATACCTGTGACCACTATTTGGGGGTATTACCAAACACAACCTATTGCACAGATTATTGGAGCTACTTACAGTGAGGTTTCAAATCTTCCCTCGGTAATAGCAGCAGTGGTAGCTTCAAATGCAGATGCTGATAATCCGGTTAATGAAGCTTCATTGTTGCTGGCATTAGATAATTTAAGAAATGATTCTGCGCTGCAATCACAAACAATTACCGTTTATACTTATGATCCATTAATTGGTACAACCAATACCGTTTCTCCCAATGGAATAAAAACATCGTATATCTATGATGTGAATAACAGATTATTAAAAACAGTCGATTCCAACGGAAAAACATTAAAAGAATACCAATATAACTACAGACAAAATTAATAACCATGAAAAAGATTATTTTATTCTCTATGCTTTTGTTTGTAGCTCATTTCCATGCACAAACATTAAATGCAACAACTACAGAAAACTATATTTATTCTAAAACCTGTCTGGATGCCGATTGCATAAAAAAGATCGAAACAGTTCAGTATTTTGACGGTTTAGGCACTCCAAAACAAATAATCAATATTAAGGCAACACCATTAGGGAAAGATGTGGTCGGTCACTTTGAATATGACCAATTCGGAAGACAGGTCAATGATTATCTTCCTATCCCTCAAAGCGGAACGCAGAACGGAGCGATCTATACTTCTCCTTTGAATAATGCACCCTCAATATATGGCTCTGAGAAAATTTATAGTGAGAAAACCCTTGAAAAATCACCATTAGGAAGAGCAAATCAAATCAGTCCTTTAGGTAATGATTGGTCTCAGCATCCAGTTACTTTCAAATATAGTGCAAACGGATCAGGAGAAGTTAAAAAGTATGTTGTAACAACAAGTTGGCTGGACGGGAGAACCCATTCAGCGATCACTTTATCTTCTCCTTACCCTGTCAATCAATTAGTGAAAACTTCTGCTACCGATTCAGATGGAAATATAACAACTGAGTTTCAGAATGGAGAAGGGCAGATTATTTTGGTAAGAAAGAACGACGGTATTCAAGATGTTGATACCTATTATCTTTATAATGAATACGGGCAGTTAGCAGTTGTAATCCCGCCATTGGCAGTAAATGCTGCTTTGGATGAAACAACATTGAATAATTTATGCTACCAGTACTGTTATGATGGCATGGGGAAGCTTGTGGAGAAAAAATTACCTGGAAAAGGCTGGGAATATCTTATCTATGACCAGCAGGATCGAGTAATTATGACACAGGACGCTAATCTCAGGACCTCAGAAAATACTTTTGGAGCGATTGGCTGGATGTTTACCAAATACGATAAATTCGGAAGAGTAGTTTATTCAGGTTTTTATCCGAGTACGGATTCCAGATCAACTTTACAGAATACGATTAATAATCTGACCGGAAATACCGGAAACAATGAAGTAAGAAGTCCGAGTGCATTTATAGCAGATGGTATTGAGGTATATTATACTCAAGATGCTTTTCCATCAGGAAACATGATGGTATTAGCGGTAAACTATTATGATTCTTATCCTTCATATAGCTTCAACCCTTCATTTCCTGCTTCTGTCTTCGGACAAGAGACTATTACGGACAGTCAAAATGCATTGGTGAATACCAAAACATTGCCTACTCTAAGCCTTGTCAGAAATATAGAAGATAGTGGCTGGACCAAAAACTATGTGTATTATGATAAAAAAGGTAGAGTAATTGCTGCCCATTCCTTCAATTATTTAGGAGGCTATACGAAATCGGAAACCGAACTGGATTTTACGGGAATGATCAAACAGTCTAAAGTATATCATAAAAGACTCAATTCAGATACAGAAAAAATCATTACACAGACGTTTGAATATGATTCGCAAAACCGACTTAAATTACACAAACATAAAGTGGAAGGTAACCTACAAGAAGAAATTCTTGCAGAAAATGAGTATAATGAACTCTCCCAACTGTCCAATAAAAAAGTAGGAAACAATCTCCAAAGTATTGACTATTTTTATAATATCCGTGGAGCTCTTACCCAAGTAAATGATCCTTCAAATCTGGGAATCAAATTGTTTGGATATAAGCTGAAATACTTCAATCCCCAAAATACGACAAACGCTACTGGAAAATACAACGGAAATATCACTGAAGTAGATTGGAAAACAGCAACAGATAATACACTCAGGAGATATAATTATCAGTATGATGGGCTTAACAGGCTGAAAAAAGGAGTGTACTCTGAACCTGATGCTTCAGTTCCTCAAAACGATTTTTATAATGAAACCGTTGGCTATGATCTGAATGGAAATATCAGCTCACTTCAGAGAAACAGTAAGGGAGCATCGGGAATGGCGGAGCAGATTGATAATCTTACCTACAGCTATACGGGAAATCAGCTTCAAACCGTAGTTGATGGCTCAGGAAATTATGGAGGGTACCCCGATACTTCTGGAACAGCAATTCCTTATGATGCAAATGGAAATATGACCGGTCATGAAGATAAAGGGCTAGTAAATATTAAATACAATCACCTAAACCTTCCTTCTGAAATAAAATACAATTCTACATACAATATCAGAAACTTTGAAACAGGAGAATTTGAAATACGAAATGTGAGAACCAATTATACTTATCGTGCAGATGGTACCAAGCTTAGAAAAAAATATACCAATTTCTTCATCAAAAATTCTACCGAACGTACAACCACTACGGATTATATAGACGGTTTTCAGTATACAGTTAATTATCTTGGAGCGGTTTCTTTAGACTTTGTTCCTACCTCGGAAGGCTATTACGATTTTAAAAATAATAAGTATATTTACAGCTATACCGACCATTTGGGAAATGTGCGTCTCAGCTACTCCAGAAACGCAACCAATGGCAGCGCAGAAGTTCTTCAAGAAAACAATTACTATGCATTTGGATTAAAGCACCAAGGTTATAATGAGTTAACTGGAAACCCTAGTTATAAATACCAATACAACGGTAAAGAATTACAGGAAGAAACCGGCTGGAACGATTACGGCGCAAGGATGTATATGTCGGATATCGGAAGATGGGGTGTTGTAGATCCTTTAGCCGAACAATACAGAAGATTTTCTCCATATAATTATGCAGCTAATAACCCTATCCGTTTTATTGATCCTGATGGGAAGCGTATTGCCACACCAGCAGAGGGATATCAGAATAATGTACCTGAAGGTTCTTTATGGTATTCTACTCCTACCAGCCTGATATCGAAAGATAGCCAAGCAGGAGGTGGTGGAAGTACAATTGGAATGTTTCAGGCAGGTTCAATAGGTGAACCAATTACTTATGAGCAAGCATTAGCTTTTCTTGGTATTAACCCAGGAGGGGTAGACTTTTCAAAGTTTGATTTTTCGCAATATACTACTAATAATAATGATCCACTTAAACCCTTAATAGGAGGTAGTTATAATGGAAAAAGCTTTAATAATATAACAGAAAATTTTTCAAAGCCTTACCAACAAAATAAAAAGGATGTTCGTAAATATAGTTTAAGTCATTCTAAAACCTTAGATTTTTTTGATAAGAAAATAGATGATTTAAAAAGTGAAGGTGATAGTTATTCACAAGTTGGAAATATTTCGTTGTATGGAGGTCTAATTGGATTTGTAAGTAAGTTTTTTTCTACAAGTGCTGGTGTTGCTTTATCAATTAGAGCAGATGTAGAAGGTAAGACTATAAACGGATGGATAGATAGTTTTGAAAATATTAAAAAAAATTATGAAAGGTTGCATAGTATGTCACCAAAAAATCAACAGGGAATGTACATAATAAAAAGTTCGTTCTCTCAGGCTACTCAATTTGGTGTTATAGGAAATGTACAATATGATTTTTATGATAGATTTTCCAATAAATATATAGGATATGTTAATATGCCAAGATAATTATGAAAAAAAAATTTAATGTCACATTTTTAATCTTTGTTCTTTTTGGAATTTTATTTATTATACTAGATAATATAAATAAGATCAAACCTATGAGTATGAAGTTTTTAGAAGAAAACAAAATATTAGTTATACTGTTAATATTTTTACTTCCTTATTTAGTCAATTTAAAATTTAAGAAGTTCGATGTAAAGATTCCTGCTTTTTGTTTTATGTTATTCTTTTTTATTGATCACTTAATTTTTTATATACAAAATATTATATAATTATTATACTGGAATTGCTATCTTTATTTAGGACAAAAAAATATACTTCTAATACTCTAGATTTAATAATTATTTTATAAAAATAGGGTATTAATCAAAGCCCTATTTTTGTAAAAAGTTTCATTAGAAATAACACAGAAGTTCTTGAAGAAAACAATTATTATCCCTTTGGATTAAAGCATCAAGGCTATAATGCACAGGACAGGAAATCCTGCCTATAAATACCAATACAACGGAAAAGAACTACAGGAAGAAACCGGCTGGAACGATTACGGCGCAAGGATGTATATGTCGGATATCGGAAGATGGGGTGTTGTAGATCCTTTAGCCGAACAATACAGAAGATTTTCTCCATATAATTATGCAGCTAATAACCCTATCCGTTTTATTGATCCTGATGGTAAGCGTATAGCTACACCAGCAGAGGGATATCAGAATAATGTACCTGAAGGTTCTTTATGGTATTCTACTCCTTCAAGCTTAATCTCCCAAGATAGATCGATAGGAGGTGGAGGAAGCACAATTGGAATGTTTCAATCGAAAACTTTTGGACAAACACAAGCATACAAAGATTTAATGCAAACTCTTTATTCGGGAGGTGAAGGAGGTTTGACGAATAAAAACGGATGGTTAAAATGGTGGACTGATTTGGGACAGGAAAATGAAGGAAATGTAGGTACTTTTAATCTGATGAAGTTGTCGGGTAATAAAAATCAAGAACATTGGTTTAAGCCAGTTAGTGATGCAATTAATAATGGATTGAATATTTTCTTAGATCATTTATATATGGAATTGAGTGGAGAGGTTAATATGGGATCGTATATTGATATAGGGCTAAAAAACGGTGTTGAGCTTAACATTGGTGAAAGAAGTACAATAAGTGATTTCTCATATATTAAAGATTCAGGAAAAAATTTAGCTGATTTTCAAAAAGACACGTATGAAAGGGGAGAAAAAGGTGCATACAAAATTGGTGGTGCATATGGTGTTGGTGTAAGCTATGGTATAACAAACGAAGGAGAAAGCTCGATAACAGTGGGGATACTTGGATTTGGTTATACAAGAACGTGGGGAGGTAATACTCCTGCATATAATTATATTGGATTAGATACAGGTGCTTCTGTTGGACTTGGGTTTGGAGGCGCAATTAATATAAAAACAGGTATAAAATGGTAACATTATCAAGCTTTTACGTTTATATTTGCAGGGTGTTTTTAATTTTTGCTATAGGAATTAATTCTCTGGGAATATTATTTATTAAATTTTTTATCTCGAAGGAAAAGGCTGAGACTTATGATTTATCTCCTAATGTAATATTCATGATTGTATGTGGAATTATTTTGATGATATGTCTAAATTGGGATACTGTAATTTATGATAAAACAAATAAGGTATTAAATATTAAGTCTTTTAAAAATAATTTCATTGTAAACAGTAATGATATCATAAAAATTGAAAGAGTTTTTATTCTTCTATGTAGAATTACATTTAAAGACAAATCTGCAAAAAGGTCTATTTTATTTCTTCCAAGTATTAGAGAATTTTTTCCTTTATTAAATTTTCCTGAGAGAATTAGAGAATTAATTGGGAAAAAATAATGTATTTAAATATACTTTTTAATGGAAAATTTTAAATTTTTATTACTCTTAACTTAGAGTATTCTATAAAAAATTAGGATATTAGATCAATACCCTAATTTTGTAAGAAATAGCACAAAAAACATCACTACCCTTTTGGGCTAAAACGCACTGGATATAATGATTTGCAGGAATCCTTACATATAAATACCAATACAATGGAAAAGAACTACAGTTAGAATCTGGAATGTATGATTATGGAGCAAGACTTTACATGCCTTATATCGGAAGATGGGTGTTGTAGATCCAATGGCTGAAAGCTATAGAAGATTTTCTCCATATAATTATGCAGACCAGCAGAGGGATATCAGAATAATGTGGTAGTGTTTCAGAGTTAGTGATGAAATATTTTTTGAATTTAAATCATTGATTTTCAATGTTGATCAAAAAAGATAATCTTAAAACAAGGGTAGGGTAATACCTGCCCTTGTTTATTTTTGAAGAAAAAAACATAGGTAAATAATTGAAGATCATTCCTAGTGTATCAGAATTAGTGATGGATTAATTTTGTAGGTAATAGCAGCGCAGAAGTTCTTGAAGAAAACAATTATTACCCTTTTGGTTTAAAACACCGGGGCTATAATCAATTAACCGGAAATCCTTCTTATAAATATCAATACAACGGTAAAGAATTACAGGAAGAAACCGGCTGGAACGATTACGGCGCAAGGATGTATATGTCTGATATCGGAAGATGGGGTGTTGTAGATCCTTTAGCCGAACAATACAGAAGATTTTCTCCATATAATTATGCAGCTAATAATCCTATCCGTTTTATTGATCCTGATGGTAAGCGTATAGCTACACCAGCAGAGGGATATCAGAATAATGTACCTGAAGGTTCTTTATGGTATTCTACTCCTACCAGCCTGATATCGAAAGATAGCCAAGCAGGAGATGGTGGAAGTACAATTGGAATGTTTCAGGCAGGTTCAATAGGTGAACCAATTACTTATGAGCAAGCATTAGCTTTTCTTGGTATTAACCCAGGAGGGGTAGACTTTTCAAAGTTTGATTTTTCGCAGTTCGATGATGATATAACAATAGGAAAAGATGGAAGGGTTTTAAGTTTTGTTTCAACTAATAAAATCAATAGATTTTTTGATGAAAATGGTAAAGAGTTGTTCTTTAATGATCCAAAAGGTGTAAATAGTAACTGGATGACAAGAAAGTTTACTAAAGGAGATCGAATATATTATCCCGTAAGTATAGACGAGACGTTTGGTGCAATTAATAGTGTTGGATCTAATAGTGCAATCAGATTCCTTAGAAAAACATCAGGAACTGGAGCTGCTTATGGATTAATATGGAGCGCTTCTACTATGGGTGAAGCTGATTTTTCGGCTCATTTTCTATCTCGTAAGATTGGAGAAGATGGAAGATATGTTAATCAAAATGACTCTTCTTATAATATTCGATTTGGTAATTCTAATAGGATGTTTAGCCTGATGGATGCTGGAAATGCAATGTGGGGGCTTTGGATGCGGTCTCTAGGTGTTACAAATCTTGAGATAAGGAAAGCATCCAATTGGTACGAGAGAATTTATAATGGAGCTCCAGATACTGCTGCTGATCAAAGAGCTATGTTTTATTTTCTTAACATTTTAGATAAAAATAAATAATATGAAAAAAATATTTAAAAAACTTATTGAACCATACACTGTCTTAATATTATTTTTAGTATTTGTAATCAGTACAATTTTCTTTTTTGAAATGTTCGATTATAAATATAAAAAACTCAAAGCTTTAATGACATTACTTTATTTTGTACCAGGGTTATTATTTTTTATTATATCATCAATTTATAATTTGGTAATATATAAAAATAAAAACTTGGTAATTAAATTAATTATTTTGACCCCATTGATAATAATAAGTATTTATTTTATTTATCTCATCATATTATTATTCATTTCCTAATATTTTTTGGTAATGTTTCAGAGTTAGTGATGAATGTTTTGTGAAAATTAAATCATTGATATTCAACATCTATTAAAAACGGTGATATTAAAACAATGGTAGTAGTACCTGCTCTTGTTTATTTTTGGAGAAAAAAGCATAGGCAAATGACTGAAGATCATTCCTCGTGTATCAGAGATTACTATGACATAGTACAGCCTACAAATACCAATACAACGGGAAAGAACTACAGGAAGAAACCGGCTGGAACGATTACGGCGCAAGGATGTATATGTCGGATATCGGGAGATGGGGTGTTGTAGATCCCTTAGCCGAACAATACAGAAGATTTTTTCCATATAATTATGCAGCTAATAACCCTATCCGTTTTATTGATCCTGATGGTAAGCGTATAGCTACACCAGCAGAGGGATATCAGAATAATGTACCTGAAGGTTCTTTATGGTATTCTACTCCTACCAGCCTGATATCGAAAGATAGCCAAGCAGGAGGTGGTGGAAGTACAATTGGAATGTTTCAGGCAGGTTCAATAGGTGAACCAATTACTTATGAGCAAGCATTAGCTTTTCTTGGTATTAACCCAGGAGGGGTAGACTTTTCACAGTTTGATTTTTCGCAAGATGATGGAGATCCCAAAAAAACAAAAAAGGCTAGAAAATATGCAAAAGAGTATAAACTTAATGAAAACATTTTATTTACAATGGGTATGTTAAATGAATTTATATTTGAAACAATGGATTTTGGAGAGTTTGAAATCTCTGATTTCAGAGAATATATTGCTGATAAAAATTCAACCAACAAAAATATTAAAGAAATGAATGAAATATATTCCAAGGGAGTGGAAATATATAAGAAAATTGAGGAAATATTGCCTGATAAAGGAAAATTAACTAATCTAATGAAAGCTAAAATAGTAGTAAAGTTATCAACTATAGCCGCACCATATATAATAGAGCAAGAATATAATTCATATATGATGAAAAAATTAGATAAAAATGTGTATTACGAAATATTCCCTGATAAAAAACCTCCAGGGGGGTCATTTGGAGGTGGAGGAGCTGCTGGTAGATACAAATAATAAAATAAACGTTGTAATGAAAAAATTTATTTTAATTAGTATAAGTACAGTTATTCTTTTACTATTAGGTGGTTATGTTTTATTTAGCATCTATTCAAAAAGATTAGAAAATGATTTAGAACAAATAGATGGTGAACTCTCACCTATTTATAATAAAGTAATAGTTTTTAGTAATAATAGAATTAAAAACATTAAGAGTACTGCTATAAATTCGGACTGTATAAAAGATGTAAATATTAATACACTTGACCGTATTTTGTTAAAAAGAAGTAAGGATTCATTAAAATTGATCTCAAAAGACTATAATTATGATGAAACTAAAATAAATAAAATACTCAATGAATTATTTAATTGCAAAAATGTAAATTCAAAATCACTAGAATCGTTGATGATACCTTTAAATGATAGTTTGAGTTTATCTTCTACAGAATACAATAATAAAGCAGAACAATTTAATAATATACTATTTACATTCCCTAATAGTTTATTTGTAGATAATAATAAATTTCGATCAAAGAATTTAATTCGTATTAATTATCTAAGTCCACTTGAAAATGAAATAAAAAAACAAGAAGATATAGAAAAATGGATTAAAACAGGAGAAATGCCAAGTGAACATAAAGATACAATTTTAAAGTAAATTAGATTAAGTAATATCAGTGGTAGTGTTTTAGATTTAGTGATGAGCCTTTTATAAAAATTAAATCATTGATTTTCAACATCTATTAAAAACGGTGATATTAAAACAATGGTAGGTAGTACCTGCTCTTGTTTATTTTTGGAGAAAAAAGAATAGGCAATGACTGAAGATCATTCCTAGTGTATCAGAGATTACTATGACATAGTACAGCCTACAAATACCAGTACAATGGCAAAAAAGTACAGCAGGAACGGCTGGAATGATTATGGGGCAAGGATGTATATGAGTGACCTGGGACGATGGGGTGTTATTGATCCGACAGCTGAACAAATGAGAAGATATTCACCATATAATTATGCTTTCAATAACCCAATTATGTTTACTGATCAAGATGGAAGAAAATCAATGATTTATAGTGATGGAGGAGTAATGCGCTGGGATTGTGATCCTTATACTACATTGTCAGGTGTTGCATGGTTTGAAGAATCTTTTTAAATACCTTAGTTTTGGAGGAGCGCAATTCTTAGCTCAAGGTTTTACAGGAGGTGGAGGATATGCTCAAGATGGAGAAAGCCCAGTACCTGGAAGCACTACCTATTCTGGGCAAGAAGCATATGACGTTTTACAACAAATGTTAAATCCTGAGAATAATTATGATTTCTCACAGTTTGATTTTTCTCAAGTTGGTAGTGATGGAGGGCCAAGCCCGAAAAGAAAATATCTCCAACAAAAAAATAAGGCATATTTTGGTATTTTGGAAAGTTCTGAACAGTATCAATTGGATCACCCTAATTGGGTTGAAGAATTTGATGGGATGAATAAACGATTGAGTTCTATAATTGACATTTTTAGTGATTTAAATTCTGCATTTAAAGGAGCAGGAATTTCAGGAACGGTTATCGGAAATTTAAATACAATAAAAGATCTTGCAAATGATTTAAAAAGTTTTAATCCAAGTTTAGCTAGTATAATATCAATCCAATCAATGACAGTAGGAACTGCTTTTGGAAACGAAGCTAATAGGATGAAGCAATTTTTAGATATTTATACAGATGCAAATAGTAAATACCAGAATTTACATAAATATAATCCATCCTTAAGTAAAGGAGTTACTGTAAATGTACAAGTAATAATAGGCACTAATGGAGGAGGATATACTAATCTTTCCATATATGATATATCTACACATAGATATTTAAGTGGAGGTAAAATAGTTCATAGATATTAAAAAATGATAACAAAATTAATTCATATAATAACTGTATTGGTTATATTTCTTACAGCAACATTTGTTAGGTTTTCTATTGAAAACCTAACAAATAATTTTAAAAAGATGTTTAATTATGATTTTCAATATACAAAAGATGTTATTGATTTTTTTCTAATAATATCTGTGTTAATAAATCTATTTTTATATAAGAAAAGTAAAATAGTATCCTATATTTATGTTATTTTAATATTGATAAATGTTTTTTTAATTGTTTTTTTATTTAAATAATTGATTAGAGTTATTATTAGTAAATTTTTTTTAAAACTATTAAAATTAGGTAATGTTGGTAGTGTTTCAGAGATTACTATGACATAGTACACCTATAAATACCAGTACAACGGCAAAGAATTACAGGAAGAAACCGGGTGGAATGATTACGGAGCAAGGATGTATATGTCTGATATCGGAAGATGGGGAGTAATTGATCCTTTGGCAGAAACCAGCAGAAGATTCACTCCGTATCATTACGGGAATAACAACCCTATACGATTTACAGATCCTGATGGAATGCAGTCATGGGATAATCTGACCACCTACAATGCCGGAAGTTCAGTAGCCAGTTTCTTACAAAGATCCGGAGTAGATGATGATTACCTCCCGAAGTTATATGTGGATAACAGTGGAATGATGATTGTAAATACTGCTTTAGGTGATGATGGCGAAGGCGGCGGTGGAGGAGCATCGCTACCTACTTATGAAGAATTAATGGCTTATGTTAATAACCCAGGAGGGGTAGACTTTTCACAGTTTGATTTTTCGCAGGTTGGTGATGATGGAGGAGGTGATGATGATTGTTTTCTCTGTAAAAAACTTACTATTACAGTTCCCTTTGTTACTAAAAGAGAATACTTTAAAACAAGGTTTTTACCTTGGCAAGAAGGAAAAATAGAATCAGGGCTTGTCAATTATCTAGCTGGTTATGTTTTGGGCAAGGTGACAAGTAAAAATCCATATGTAGAACAAGGGGCTGGAGTGATAAACTCTATTATGGGGTCATTAAAATATGAATCACGATTTGTATATGCAGATGTTAAAATTACTTCTTTTACCGGGGATGTAAATGTAAATGTAAATGTATTGAATAAAGAAATAGTAGGAATTGAAAATGCAAAATACAAAACGGAAATTCGTTCTGTGCCTATTCGACTTGAAGAAAGAGTAATTATTGATTTAACTAAAGAAGTTATTTATAATAAAGTAAATATATTAAAATCATATCCACAAGAATATAATTATCCATTGATAATTGGAAAAAAACTTAATTATTAGAATTTATGAAAATTACATATAATATTTTATACACTCTATTGATATATTTTATTGGTCTATTTTTAATACATAAAAATCTTTTAACGGAATTTTATATCCTCGCATTTTCCTATTTTATAGCGTTAATTATTTACTTGATAAGAAGTAAGGATAAGAGAAGAATATATAATATATTATTAGTATTACTACTTGTAATTTTATTACCAAAATATCAATATGACTACGAGCTTGAATTGTTTGTAAAGGTTTTAAAGATTGATCATTTTGAAAATTTATCTTCATTAATAGATAGTTATATATTAAAATATTTTTCTACAGTGATTATTATTTTTTTCTTAGAAAGGATATATCAATGGCAATACTATAAAGTTTTTTTAGTTTACTTGGTAGGATATTTTCTTTCTATATTATTGTTTAAAATTGATTATTTTTCTGAACTATTTAAAGATTTAATTCAAGATAGAAGCAGCAATTTCACTACAGTACTTTTTGTATTGCAAATACTTATGAGCTTACTATTAGTATTTTTATATTTTTTAAAGCAAAAAAAATCTAGAATACACTAATGATTTAAAATTATTTATAGAAAGGGTAGCAGTTCTTGAAGAAAACAATTACTACCCTTTTGGGTTAAAAGCATCAGGGGTACAATTCATTTGGTAGTGTTTCAGAGTTAGTGATGAAATATTTTTTGAATTTAAATCATTGATTTTCAATGTTGATCAAAAAAGATAATCTTAAAACAAGGGTAGGGTAATACCTGCCCTTGTTTATTTTTGAAGAAAAAAACATAGGTAAATAATTGAAGATCATTCCTAGTGTATCAGAATTAGTGATGGATTAATTTTGTAGGTAATAGCAGCGCAGAAGTTCTTGAAGAAAACAATTATTACCCTTTTGGTTTAAAACACCGGGGCTATAATCAATTAACCGGAAATCCTTCTTATAAATATCAATACAACGGTAAAGAATTACAGGAAGAAACCGGCTGGAACGATTACGGCGCAAGGATGTATATGTCTGATATCGGAAGATGGGGTGTTGTAGATCCCTTAGCCGAACAATACAGAAGATTTACTCCATATAATTATGCAGCTAATAACCCTATCCGTTTTATTGATCCTGATGGGAAGCGTATTGCCACACCAGCAGAGGGATATCAGAATAATGTACCTGAAGGTTCTTTATGGTATTCTACTCCTTCAAGCTTAATCTCCCAAGATAGATCGATAGGAGGTGGAGGAAGCACAATTGGAATGTTTCAATCGAAAACTTTTGGACAAACACAAGCATACAAAGATTTAATGGCAAGCTTATATTCTGGTGGCGAAGGAGGTCTTGTAAATGAAGATGGCTGGCTTAGATGGTGGACTGATTTGGGACAGGAAGGTGATGGAAATGTGGGAACTTTTAATTTGATGAAGTTGAAAGGTGGTGAAGATGTATCATGGGATGCTTATAAAGATTGGACTGACAAAAGCTCTATGGCTTTAGAGGGTATGTATAGCTTAGTAGCTGAACAACGTACAACTCTTTACAATAGGGGCTATTGGATTGATAATTTAGGAAATCAACGAAGTATTGCTTATGCTGGTAGAGGTAAAGGATCTTTGATAGGTCTAAGAAGTGATTATCTTAGAACAACTGCTAAATTTACAAAATATGCAGATAGAGCAGGAATGATTGGGAATGTAATTTCTGCAGGAGAAGTTAGTTATGGGATATATGAAGACGGTTGGAAATTTGGAAAAAATGCACAGGTTGCGACAGCAGGAGCGATTGGTGGAATTGTAGGCGCAGGAGAAGGAGCAATAATTGGTGCGTACATAGGAAGTTTTATTCCTATACCGGGAGCCGGAACAATTTTAGGTCTTGTTATAGGAGCTGGAGTAGGTTATATTTATAGTGAAATTGCGACACAGGCTGTAGAAAAAATGTATGAATAAATTGGATATGAAAAATATAAAAAAAAATAAATTAAAATTATCTTTTATTGTTGTAGTAATGAGTTTGATACTTGCACTGACAATATTTCTTATCATGGATCCAATTAAATATACCAGTTTTGTTTACCGAAATGAAATAATTATATCTATAGTAGGAATGATGGGTATTGTCATTTCATTGTTTTGTATTTATGAATTTGGTAGAAAATTTTTTAGTAAAAAAGCAGGATTTATTATCAATGATAAAGGTATTTGGGATAGGGTTAATATTTTGGATTACCCTTTCATCAATTGGGAAAACGTTCTACACATAGAAGAATGTAATATTAATAATGTTCCCCATCTTAAAATTTTAATTAATAATCCAGAACAATATATAAATCAAAAAAAAGGATTAAAAAAATGGGTTTTAAATTTTAATTTAAAAAAATATCAAACGCCTATACTATTAAATAGAACTTATTTATCTATATCATTTAATGAGTTTAAAAAAAGTATATTAAGTTCATATAATGAGTATAAATAGTTGGTAGTGTTTCAGAGATTACTATGACATAGCACAGCCTACAAATACCAGTATAACGGCAAGGAGTTACAGGAAGAAACAGGCTGGAACGATTACGGCGCAAGGATGTATATGTCGGATATCGGAAGATGGGGTGTTGTAGATCCTTTAGCCGAACAATACAGAAGATTTTCTCCATATAATTATGCAGCTAATAATCCTATCCGTTTTATTGATCCTGATGGGAAGCGTATTGCCACACCAGCAGAGGGATATCAGAATAATGTACCTGAAGGTTCTTTATGGTATTCTACTCCTACCAGCCTGATATCGAAAGATAGCCAAGCAGGAGGTGGTGGTGGAAGTAGCACTTTCGGAGAAACACAAGCCTACAGGGATATTATGGCGTATCTTGCAGGTTCCAGTTCTGGAAATTATTTCCAAGGAATTGATTTTTCAAAGTTTGGGAATGATAGCCCTGATGATATAATTATAAGAAATAATAAAGGACATATTATGTATCGTATTATTTCTGATATTAAAAAAGATGTATATATAGATACTGATACTGAAATTAATAATCCAATGACAATAAACTTGTCTGACTATGAAAAAAAAGGAGCTCATGCTGTTGGATTTAGTTTAGATTACAGTGGAACAATGGGAGGAGGAATGAATGGAGGTTTGGCTTTTGTTTATTTTATTAAAGGTGGTGATGCTGGAAGTGGATTTGTTTATGGATATAAAGGAGGAAATACAGGGTTGGAAGGTTCAGTGGGAATCAGTAAGTTTTATTCATCTTACGTAGATTCTGATATGAAAAACTTTAATGCAGCAGGATATTCTGGTAAGTCTTCTGGACACGCTTTTGGAGTGGGAGTATGGGGATATTCAAAATCTTGGGGAAATAGAACAAATGAAGGAGAATTATGGCAAGGACAGAGAAGTAAAACCACATGGGTGACTATTTCTAACGGAGTTGGTCATGGAGCGAGTGTTGGAGCGAAAGTATTTTGGTCAGATTACACAGTAATAAAAAAATTATTTTAAATGAAAAGGAAAGAACTATTTTACATATTTTCAGCTTTCACAATAGCAGGAATAATTTTATTTTTATTTATCTATTCACAAAAAAATCAAGATAAGTTTATTTTAGCAGATATTAAAGTTGAGATAAACGGAAAAATAAAAGAGAAAGTAGCCGTAAGAAAGAATCTATTAACTCATGCAAAAATATCAAGATATAAAAAATCTGATACTTTAGTTTTTTTGGGAGAAAATATTGATCATGTAAAAATTGGTGACAGTATTGTAAAAAATAAAAACTCACCTTTTGTCTACGTTTTAAAAGATGGAAAACAAACTATTAAGCTCAATTATGTTTTAATTCCTAAAAGTCTATTGAATGAAGAGGATTTTCCTAAAGAATGGAAGGACAGTTGTAAAACTAGTTGGAAAAGTGTAGTTATTAATGATTAATAATGTAGATATCCTTATATTGATCAATATTAACGGATAAAATTTTAAATAAATTAATAGAAATAACTCCCGCTGTGCAAAGTCTTTGGACTTTGAGCTGATAATAAAAAAACCGGTAGCGTTTCAGAGTTAGTGATGAACATTTTTTTGAAAATTAAATTGTTGATTTTCAATGTTGATTAAAAAAGATAATCTTAAAACAAGAGTAGGGGAATACCTGCTCTTGTTTATTTTTTGAAGAAAATAATATACGTAAATGATTGAAGATCATTCTTCGTGTATCAGAGTTAGTGATACAAAAATCTGCTGTTCGTGCTATTCAAAACATATTATTAAAAATGGGACTACAAAACAGGAAAACAACAGTATTTCTGCAAAAACTGCCATAAAAGATTTATAGAATATTATACTTATAATGCTTATCGGAAAACTACTAATTCAAATATCATTCAACTGACAAAGGAAGGTTTAGGAATAAGAGGTACAGCAAGGATATTAAAAATTTCAACAACAACCTTGCTTAAAAGAATTACTGCATTGCCGATAAGATTTGCCAACCTGAAAATTACATCCATCAGCAGTATGAACTTGATGAAATGAGAATCTTTATCAGGAAAAAAGCAAATCTTCAATGGCTGGTGTATGCCATTAATAAAAATACCAAAACCATTGCAGCATTCTATATTGGAAAAAGAACAAACAAGACCCTAAATGCTGTTATAAAAACTTTAATGCATTCAAAGCCGCAAAAGATTTATACCGATAAACTTAGAAATTATCAATATCTGATTCCAAAAGAAATCCATGATACTAAAAGATTTGGAACCAACTCCATAGAAAGGAAAAATTTAAGTATCAGAACCCACCTTAAAAGATTGAACAGAAAAACAATTTGCTTCAGTAAAAGTAGTTTAATACTTAGCTGTGTTTTAAAAATATATTTCTGGTTGTAATAATGAACTTTAAAACAAAAAAGCAGTACGAATAGTACTGCTTTTCCTTCAATAAAGGAATTTATTTAATCGTTTCGTTGTAATACACAGGAGTGAAGTTTTTTTCATCAAATCCCATAATAATCACCTTATAATTTTTCGCGTCATCATTATTGAAGAACTGTACGGTGGTCGGCTCTTTGGGCTGTATCTGTAAATAAGGATTCCAGTATAAGGTGCTTCGGAGATCCTGAGAAATGCTGTTAAAATTGTCATTCCCATATACAGGACTTACAAATGGAGTTTCTTTATCAAAACCGGACAACGTGATCTGTTTCAGTTTCGAAGGGATGCTGGAATTGCTTACAGAACCCGTGATGCCTCCTCTGCGTGTATAGATGGCAATGGCACCGCCTCCACCGCCTCCAAAGAAATCTTTAATCACTTTTACCATCGCGATATCCGATGTAGAAACAGAGCTAACCTGTGAAGGATCGATTTTCATTTCATCCAGGTAGATGTTTACTGTACTTCCCCTTAATTTCGGAATATAATTTCCCATATCCATTTCCAGGGTCAGTCCGGCAACCCTTCCCTGCAGCCATTGTAAGATATTCATAGATCCCTGTGCAGAATTGTTATTGTCATTTACAAAATCGAAAATAGTTTCGTTCGCCCCTTGGAATAAAGGTCCGCTTAGCTTTTCATTAAGTTCACGGGTTTTATCTTTTTTAGATTGGACTAACTTTACTTCTTCAATAAGCGTTGCTTTCTCGTTGATGGTGCTCTGGTTGCTTTTGGTCACCATATATCGTTTGATCTCAGGCGTGGGCTGATCTTCACCGGTACGCTGTACCAGAGTATAATTATTCGAAGGAAGGCTTCCTTTTAAAGGAACAAAAGAAAAATTCGGCTGAAAAATAACCTGTACCTGCTCTTTAGGAATTTTAGGGTCATTGAGCTGGTAAGAAAACTTGATGGCATCTTCAAAGATCAGACCTCTTAAAGAAAAGAAACCTTTTGAATCTGTTTTTACCTGATAGATTTTCATCCCTTTATCCGGCATGCTGAACAACAAATTCATATCTGTATCAGCAGCAGGTTTACCCTGGATGGTTACTTTTCCCTTATAAGAAATATAAGGTTGCGGCTGATAGCTGATAATAGGGTAGGTTCCGGCCATGATCGTTGTCCAGTCAAATCTTTTCCATTTTTCGGTCATTAAAAGAGCATCCAGTGCTTCAGAATTATGGTTTGGAGCAAAATATTGAGCAGGAGTGTATATTTTTGATGGAATATCCCCTGTAAGCCATAAAGTACTTAGCAAGCTGCTTTCATCTTCCGGATTTTTCGAATTTCCATCCAGTACAAGTACGGTATAGCCTTCATTATTGGCATTTTGAGCGATGTTGAAGGCGTTGGAAGCTCTCGGGGATTCGTTAAGGGATAAAGACTGGAGTACCGGCTTATTTATTTTTAACAGATCAGGCTGCACAAAGCAGAGCCGTTGCGCTACTACATTTTCCTTAGCGTCAAATACCGTAAACTGCAATATACCATTGATGAGCTGGCTGGTAGGAATAGAATAACTCTTTTCCAGTATTTTTTCTGAATTCACTTTAAAAATCAGCTGATTGTTGATCATTGCGATTACCTTATACAATGTTCCCGGAGCAATATTTTTGGACTGTAAAGAAAATTTTATAGCTTCATTACTGCTGGTCACCTGAAGATGGACTCCGGAGTCTGAGACAGCAGGAAGGTCAACCACCTGTTTATTCCCTTTTGAATCTGTGACGATCAGCTGGTATTTTTTTCCTGTTTTGGGATTGAGTGAAAATGCCCCGACATTCTGATCGAATCCTTTAAAAGAAGTTATTTTTACATCAGGCTTTTCCGTATCTACTACATAACCGCTCCAGTCAGACGGGGTGATGCCTTTTGATTGCAGACGGACTACAAATTTTGTATCGATTCCATCTATAAAAGTTCCGCTTTCCGGAAATACAGAGGCCGTCCATTTTGCATCAGTGTTGAGCATAAGTTGTTGAGGCGACGAAGGATTATAAACAACAACAGGTTTTATCGCCTGAAAATCTTCATTGAAATTGGCCATCCAGGTGGTATAGGCACGTACATAATAAATCCCTTCTCTCAGACTTTCGGGTAAGGTAAAATTGCCGCTGCCCTGTCCGTTAATTAAAGGAACTATTTTTTTACTGATCTGAGTTTTGTTGCTGTCGTACAATTCTACGAATAAAGATGTAGAAACGGCTGAAATATCATAGCCGTCGAAAACAAAGGACTTAAACCAAAGATTTTCTCCGGCGATAAAGCTGTTTTTATTAAACACCAGATGCACTTTTTCCTGCGGATATTTTTCTGAAAATAATTCTAAGGCTTTCTCTGCCTTATCCTGTGCCCGGAAATAGCCTAATGCCATTATCATAAACAGAAACGAGATGATTTTTTTTGACATATCAACGGAAATATTGGTTTGAAATATTTAAATATAAAAGTACGTGATTTGATGCTTTAATGCAATGGCAATCAATCCGAAGGATATTAAAATATTATTAAAAAATATGGATGATGCATGATTGATTTGGATATTGGAACTTAAAAAATAAGTTCATAGGTTTTATTTATTGATGTATGTTAATAAAAGTAACGAACGGATGTACTTATCTTTGGTTCCTCAAAAACAATTCAGGAATTGAAATACTTGCAGGATATTTCATTTTGCTTATATTTAGAACATTAACTTTTTAAACAATAGAATAATATGAAAAAAATCAGTGTAATTGCATTAGTAGGAGTAGGATTGCTTTTTGCATCTTGTAACAAAAACAAATCAGCTGAAGCAGCAGCTACAGGAACTGAGCAGGCAGTAGCAGAAAGTAAAGGTGAAGTTTTGACAGTAGATACAGTGGCTTCTGTGGTTAACTGGAAAGCTTTCCACAAAGGAGGTATGGCTCCTCGTTGGGGAACTCTTATGGTGAAATCTGGTGACCTTAGTGTTGAAAACGGTAGTGTAGCAGCAGGAAACTTTGTGATTGATATGAACTCTATTAAAGTAGACCCGGCTTCAGTAACTGAAAAAGACAAAAAACCAGCGGATCTTGAAGCACACTTAAAAAACCCTGATTTCTTTGACGTAGCTAAAAACCCTACTTCAGATTTCAAAATTACGAGTGTGACAGATCTTAAAGAAGCACCGAAGGATGCAGTGGCAGGAGCTAACAAAACTGTAAGCGGAAACCTTACGTTATCAGGAAAAACAATGAATGTTACGTTCCCGGCTAAAGTAGACGTTACAGAAGGTTCTGCAGCTATTCAGGCTAAATTCACTGTAAACAGAGCAGACTGGGGAATCAAATTCGGAACCTCTGAAGCAGATCCTGCAGAATGGATGATCAGTAAAGACATCGAAATCGCTATAGATGTAAAGGCTAAAAAATAATATTGTTAGACTATAAAATCGTTGAAGCTGCCCTTTGTAAGGCAGCTTTTTTTATACTGTAAGCTTTCCTGAAGCTTTTCCTGAAGCAATAATTATTTGAGTATGAAACAATAAATTTAATTCCCTTACGTTTGAAATATAGCACAAAAACTTGATTCTTTTAATCTAAAAAAACACAATATGAAAAAGAAATCAGGTACATCTATGTATGATGATGAAATGTTGAACACTATTTTGGCAGTCTTTGAAGAAATGGTAAACATTTTAAAGGAGAATCAGAACAATGATTCATTGTTCTATGACAGCGCCGATGTGAAAAGGCTTTTGAACATCAGCGACAGCACCTTATTCCGGATCCGGAAATCCCAACACATCCCCTATGTTAAAATCGGACGGAAAATTTTTTATCCCAAATCGTTTTTCATCAATAGACTCAAAAAATAAGAATATTTTTTGAACTGAAATTTTTTTTTATTTGAACCCCAAAAGGTTCAGGCTTTAGAACTGTGTATCAACTTCCGGCTTTATGTATTTGCATTTTCTTAATCTTTCTTAATTTCTTAATGGTTCAAAAGGGTACTATACAATTTTTTGGCGACTCTATACAATTTTGCACCATTGTCATTCTGACACAGCCTGAAGGGATGCGAATGTAGTTCAAAGAATCTTATGATCGCTCAGATTCTTCATTTCACTTCTGAACTTGGTTCGTAAACCTTCAGCTTATAGTCAGAATGACAGCGTGATCATCATGAAGACAGCAGAACTAATGTAAAATTGCATATAATGACCAATTTTTTATTGGAATTACTAAAAGTATGGACTTAAGAGGTTCAAAAATCATCCATAAAATTAAAATCCTTTCAATTTTGTACAGTAATCCTTCGGGTCTTCTTCGGAAGTTCTTCGGAAAAAGTACCGTTTTTCCGAAGCTGACCCGAAGGTGATCCGAAGAAGACCCGAAGAAATGTGGGGCCATACCGGTCAAAATCGGTCAAAACTATCCAAAGCCGGTCATTATTTTCACAAGCGATTGAAAATGAGAATTTCTGGTATACCTTCGTCTCAGTTAACCCATAAAACACAAAAAAATGGCAAGAATAACAAAAGGAATCCTGGGTGGATTTTCAGGAAAAGTAGGAACAGTGGTAGGCGCCAACTGGCGCGGAAAAGACATCATCAGAAGTACCCCAAAACCCAGCAGCAGACCTCCAAGCGACAAACAGCTTGTACAGCAGACGAAGTTTAAGCTGGTGATCAGTTTTCTGCAGCCCGTTAAGAATATCCAGACTAAGTATTTCGGATCGGGAAGCGGCTCCAAATCAAGAATAAATCTGGCGGTTTCCTACACCATCAATGAAGCGGTACAGATGGTAGGGGACGTTGCCGAACTCCTTTACAACAAGGTACTGATCACAAAAGGCGACCTGGCAGGATTTCAAAACGTAACTGCCACGCCACAAGCCGGAAACGGAATCAGCCTGAACTGGGAAGATAATTCGGCACAGGGCAATGCAGATGCCACAGATCTGGCCAATGCGGTATGCTACTGCGAAGAGCTGGGAAGTTTCGAGATTTTCGAATCAATAACAGAAAGAAGTGTATTGACTGCAGATCTCACGCTTCCGGCCTTTTATGCAGGAAAAGAAATTCAGCTCTGGGTCTTCTTTAATAACGCCAAAGAGACAGTTGCCTGCAACAGTGCCTATCTCGGAAGCCTGACTTTGATTTAAGTGTAATCTCTACTCGAAAGGGTAGAGATTTTTTATTATAAGATAGGTATATTTTATTTTTCTAAGTTAGAATAAGAATCTTGATTTCTTTGTCCAATCAAAAATAGTAGTTCTATTAACTGAATTTTAGTTTATGTTAATTAAAAATTAATTCGGTAGATTGTCTTCTTGTTTTAAGTGTTTGGTTTTAAATGATTTGTTATTTTTTGTGTAAACGTGAAATTTAATGTAAAATTCATGTATTAAATCTTGATATAGTGAACTAAAAAGATAATTTTGGGGAAAATTATAACTACTAACAAAATTAAACACGGGATGAAAAAACTCTATATCGGTGCATACTTCCTATGCACAGTTCTGGGCGTTTCTGCTCAGGAAGTCCTATGGCAGAAAGACATCAAATCCACCACTCAGGATTTTCTAAGCCAGGTGACTCCAACCGTAGACCTTCAGTACTTAATTACCGGAAGCTCCATTCAGTCACAAAAACTCTCTACCGACAACAAACAAAATAACGGTTACGATTTCCATCTCGTGAAGCTCAACCAACAAGGCGAAGCAGTCTGGGAAAAATACTTTGCAGGCAAGAACCATGATTATCTTTCCGCCTCCCTTTCTACTCAGGATGGAGGCTTTGTTCTCGCAGGAACTTCGTATTCAGGTAAAGGCCTTGATAAAAAAGACGATTCCAAGGGAGGCTCCGATATCTGGCTCATCCGAATCAATGAATTCGGAGATGAATTATGGCAGAAAACCATAGGCAGCACTTCCGATGAAGAAGCCAGAGCCGTGATCCAAACCACTGACTTAGGCTTCGTTGTCGCAGGAAATGTTCAGAACTCCCCGCAAGGCTATGGTTCCAAAGACGTTCTGGTTGTCAAACTAGACAAAAACGGAAAAGAAATCTCTCAACTCATTCTGGGCGGAAAAGGCTTAGACGAAGTAGAAAAAATGATTCCCACCAGAGACGGAGGCGTTTTACTCGGAATGTATTCCAGAAGTAACCAAGGTGGATCAAAGAAAACCGAAAACTATGGAGAAGGCGATTACTGGATCATCAAGCTGGGTAAAGACGGCAAAGTAGAATGGGAAAAGAACTATGGCGGAACAGGAGACGATCACTTAAGAACCATGGCCATGACCACTTCAGGCTTTATCATAGGAGGTGAAAGCCGTTCCGAGAGATCAGGCAATAAAACCGTAGGCGTAGAAGAAGGCACCGACCTTTGGCTCATCTCCTTAAACGAAAGAGGCGAAGAAATCTGGCAGAAATCCTACAACTTTAAAAACAGAGATGTTTTAATGGGAATGCATGTCATCTTAGGCCACAATGAAAGAGAAAAAAATAAAGACTTAACCAAAGGAATATTACTCGGAGGCTATACCCAGGCAGAAGGCAGAATAGAAGCCGATGATGAAACCTTCTGGATGTTATACATCGATGAAAGCGGCAATGAACAGTGGCGAAAACACGTAAAAGGAGAATCCAGAAAAAAAGAAGAAAGATTAGCAGATATTAAACTCAACAGAGACGGATCCATTATTCTGGCAGGAACCAGCGCAGAAGAACTGGGCAAGGAGAACTGGAAGATTGTAAAGCTTGGAGATCAGCAGGTAGACCAGCTCATCGAAAAACAGGATATTAAGATCTATCCGAACCCGGTATCAGACTATGCCTATGTAGAGATTGGTTTTGACTTTAAGGAAGCGGATATTACGATGTATGATATGGTGGGAAGACAGCTTCAACAAATAAAAACCAAGAACAAGGTAACGAAGATGAATACACAGCCTTTGATACAGGGAGCTTACCTGATTACGATAAAAACGGATACCAACAAAACTGCTAATGCTAAACTGATTAAGAAATAAGATTAAAAATGAAAAAATTATATTTATCTATATCACTGTTATTGTCATTAGGTGTTTTTGCACAACAATCAACAGAAGAATCTTCAGGAGTTCTCGAAAATAAATTAGACTTTATCAATAGAAGTACAAGTTTGCCCCCTTCATGGTCATTCAAGGATTATACAAAGGAAGGGAATGTTGAAATAGCTACCGGAGCATTTGGAATATCTATTCCATTTTTTGAGATAAAGGAGGAAAATTTAAATATCCCGATAGGAATTAGCTATAAGACATCAGGCGTAAAAGTAAATCAAAATGCCTCTGAAATCGGAATTAACTGGGAATTAATGGCAGGGGCCAGTATAACAAGGACCGTTAAAGGACATGCTGACGAAAGAAGAGATATTAGTAATCCCCCTGCTTTAGGTGGCGGAAACAGATATATTTTTGCCAGAGGTGCAACTCCTGAAAAATTAAATAACTACTTTGATACCGGTGTTGCAAGAGTTTTTACAGCTTCTGCTGCTCATAACGGATATATCTTTACTGAGAATGTGGCAAAGAGTATTCTTAATAAAAACAGAGAGCAGTTTCCCAGGTCTGGTTATGTTGCCCCAAATGAAAGAGAAAATTCTGTTGCCCAGGTAATGTATGAAACGAATTTTTTTGGAAAAGATGATTATGAACAGGATATTTTTACAGTTAATTTAGGGAAATCAGTATTTCATTTTAGCTTTAAACTTGCTACGACAGCGGTATATGATGTTGAAACGAAACTGACAAAAGTTGAAGGAACTTCATTAGACGAAAAAGGATATAAAATTACAGCATATATAAGTAATGCTGAAATTCTTCCTTTTCAAAATAAAACCAACATTATACAGTCTATCATTATCACTGATAAACAGGGCATCGAATATCGCTTCTCAAATTACGAAAAAACCGAAAATGAATATATTTTCGATTATTACAGATATCCTTTTACACCTTGGATCACCTCGGAAGGCTCTCCTGCAATTCTTTTTTCAGATGATTCTTCCAATAATCAGGAGTACCGTAACCAGGTTGTACAACATTTGATGAAGGAGGTTAATGTAAACAAATGGAATATTTCTAAGATTATTTTACCAAATGGAAAAGAAATTAATTTTACTTATTCTACGTCAATGTTTGTTGAAAATAACGTTCAGCAAAGAATCCATGATGGGGAATTTCTGAATAATGAAAATAATGCAAAACCAAAGTTTAATTCAGGGTTTCATGATCTTACTAAAAATTACACGTATAAAAATTATCTGATCTCCATTAATTCGGACAATTTTAAGATTGATCTTGATTATGACTCATACAGACCCGATTATTATTTAGGGGGCTTCAGTCTTAATAAGGTAACAGTAAAAAATAATTTGAATCAAACTGCAAAAGTCTTTAAATTGATTAAGCAGTTTTCAAACGCTGATCAGTCAGAGACCAGTGACGATTACAGAATGTTTCTTTCTGAGGTACAGGAATGGAATACAGATAATACTTTTAATAATAAATATTCTTTTTCTTATAATAATCCGGATAATTTACCCCGTAAAAACTTTCTTGCCTATTCTGATTTGTATGGATATTATTTAGGAAATCTAGGAAATCCTGGTACTTCAACGAATTTAGCGTTTCCAATGGTATATCTGTATCCATATGAAAATCATGGCGAAAGGGTTTCTTATGAGCCTTATGTAGGTTCATCCGCCGTTCAAACTAATGGTGTGGATAGAAGGCCAAAAGGAAATCAGGTTTCATTAGGTGTTCTTAATAAAATCACTTTTCCAACCAAAGGAACCTTGGATATAACATATGAGCCCAATACATACTACTTCCCAAAAGGTCAGAATCAGAATCCTTACGGACCCGGAGTAAGAGTAAAAAGATTGGAATATAAAGACAATCAACAACAGAGATTAATCAAAGAATATATATATGATTCAGGAGGAACCTTATTGTTCAAACCATCCTACGCTTATATAGGAAATTTTGTGGATAGTAATATCTTCGATCAAAATGTAGCCTTTGGAAAAAACCAAGTTGATTTTATGAGTTTATATCGCGGAGGGAATGGATTTTCTACGACAGGAAATAAATTGAAAAGTATGGGGCTTTCTGATGCAGAGGTGATAAAAAAAATGGTGATTTTATCAAATAAAAATATAGGTCCTCAATTCGATTTATTTGGCAGAGAAATAATCTATAAAATAATTGTAGAGAAAACAATTAATACAAAGAACCAATCTGAAAGCTTTTCTAAGAAATATTTTAATTATTATGAAGATAACTCGCCAGAAGTAAATGTAGTCTCTGGTCCAACAGACGAAAGTACTTTTATTGTACCGGCTACTTTAGCAGTGGGTATTGAAAGGAATCCATGGAGAAATGTTTTAAATAATAGCAATACTGTGAAAATGTCTTACGGATTTGCTGAAAAAAGAGGTAAAAATATTTTTCCTTTTCCGGACAGGGATTATTTTGGACTCAATAATGAATTGAAAAATGGTAGAACTTATTTGATTGAATCTTATGATTCGAATAACAATAAGGTTTTAGCAGAAGAATTTGATTATGGTTTGTACTACGATTCTAATCGGGATATTAGTGATCTTAAAAGTTTTAATATACAGGTTGGAACCTTAGCAACTCATGTTTATGATGCTTCAGATCCTCAAAAAACATTTTTAGAAGATGTATCACCGTCGTATCATTATACTAACCGATATCATAGATCAATGTATTATTATATAACAAAAACAAATTATTATGAGCGTCCTTTAAGGTTAAATTCGAAGAAACGGATACAATATTTTCCATCAGGGGACTTAATTGAAGAGATCACTAATTTTGAATATACACCATATCAGTATGATCTTTCTTCTCAAAAAAACCTGCTTTCTGATGGAGATATTTATGAAACGAAGTTTAAATATATTAATGATATTTCACCCGGAAATAACGATTATGTTGCGTTTAGTCTTACAGGAATTCCATTGCTAATTGAAAAATTTAAAAATAATAAGCAGATTACAAAATCTTCCATAGCCTATGGTCGGGATTGGATCGGACACGAACATATGCTTTTATCTAAAGTTGAAGATGTTAAAATCAATACTATCAACGGTTCCGAAGAGAAGATTAATCAGACCTATATTACCCAGTATGATAATAAAGGAAATATTTTGGAATATAATACAGAAGAAAGTATTCCGGTAACTATGGTCTGGGGGTATAATCAAACTTTACCTATTGCCAAGATAGAGGGTGCTTCGTATACTAATATTGTTCAATATACTGCTGATATTATTGCCAAATCAAATAGTGATATGGACGCTTTTTCTGAACAGTTATTAATCGATGCTTTAGACAGCTTTAGGAAAATCCCGGCTTTAGCCAATTATCAAATTACAACGTATACTCATAATCCTTTAGTTGGAATTACCACCACAACGCCACCTTCAGGAATTAGAGAAGTGTATCAATATGATAAACTGAACAGGCTGGAAAAAGTACTGGATGTTAATGGAAAATTACTGAAGGAATTAAAATATAATTTCAAACCGTAAAAACACGATTATGAAAAAGTATCTAAGAAAAATAATACTACTTGTCAATCTGCTTTTTGTGGGGTTGTGGTATGCACAATCCTCTACAGAAAACTACATATATTCCTCAAACTGTCTTGATGCAGACTGTGTAAAAAAGACAGAGACCGTAAAATATTTTGACGGGCTCGGTATTCCTAAACAAATTGTGAATGTAAAAGCTTCTCCCGGGAATAAAGATATTGTCATTCCTTTGGAATATGACGGATATGGAAGGTCTGTTAAAAACTATTTGGCGATTCCTCAGCAGTCAACTGCAAATGGAGATATCTATACAGATCCATTATCCTATGCCGCTACCATTTATGGGGGTGAAAAGTACTATTCAGAAAAAGTGCTGGAAACATCATCCCTAAGCAGGCTTCAGGAAGAAAAAGAGATTGGAAATGAGTGGGCAGGACATCCTGTGAAATTTGAATATGGGACAAATTCTGCCAATGATGCGGTTAGAAAGTTCTATACCACTACAGTATGGTCTGGCAATGCAACTTCTTCTGTTGCTACCTATTTTAACGATTATAGTACGGGCAAACTGTATAAAACAATTATTATCGATGAAGATAATAATAAAACGATTATATTCAAAAATAGCAGAGGTCAGAATGTATTGGTAAGAAAGGTATTAAGCCCGACAATCAATATTGATACATATTATATTTACAATGAATATGATCAATTGGCTTTTGTGATACCTGCAAAAGCTCTGGATGAGTTTTTCAATAATTATGGAGCAGGAACTGATGATAATATCCCTCAATATATTTTAGATGATTTGTGCTATCAGTATCGTTTTGACGGAAAAAACCGAGCTGTTGAGAAAAAACTTCCTGGTAAAGGCTGGGAGTATACTGTATATGATAAACAGAATAGAGCTATTCTTACACAAGATGCTAATTTAGGCTCTTCCAAGCAATGGATATTCACTAAATATGATGAATTTGGTAGAAATGTTTATTCAGGAATCTATACAAGTACTCAGAACTATGGGAGTGAGGGAAGAGTTTATCAACAAAATACTGTTGACGGAAAAGGAAATAACAATACATTCAGGACAAGCTCGGTAGGTTTTACGGATGTAAGTGGAATGGGAATATATTACACTAACGATACGGGAAGCTATCCGAACACAAATATAAAAGTACTGAGTGTAAACTATTACGATTCTTACCCTCAATATGATTTTAGTCCTGCTTTTCCTTCTGTTATCCAAAATGAACCAGTTTTAAGTGATGGACAACTAAATAATAATAGAAGTACAAAAAGTCTTCCAGTAATGGGGTTGGTAAAAAATATAGAAGATGACAACTGGACCAAATCATATACTTATTATGATAAAAAAGGCAGAATTATAGGTCAGCATTCAATCAATCATTTAGGTGGTTTTACCAGAGTAGAGAATCAGTTAGATTTTTCGGGAGTATCTCAAACAGTAGCTACTACACACGCTAGACTAGCCTTAGACCCAGTCAAAACAATAACAGAAACCTTTGAATATGATGATCGGTACCGTTTAAAAAAACATTGGCACCAAGTAGATCAAAATCAGCCTGAACTGTTAACGGATAATACCTATAATGAACTTTCTCAGATAACGAACAAAAAGGTTGGAAATAGCTTGGAAAGTATTGATTATACTTACAATATCAAAGGATGGGTAACTACGGTTAACAATCCGTTAAATCTTGCGGGGAGGTTATTTGGTTATAAACTGAAATATACTAATCCTGAATACACAACTATTACATCCGGAAAGTATAACGGGAATATCGCAGAAGTTGATTGGGCTACATCTAAAGATGGGATTGTAAAGAGATATTCCTATCAGTATGATGCGTTGAACCGTTTAAAAAAAGGTTTTTACTCCGAGCCAGGTACAGATATCCCACAAAATGAATATTATAATGAAGTAGTAGGTTATGATTTGAACGGAAATATTTCTTCTCTATCAAGAAATAGGAAAATGGAAAATGTTGGGAAAGAATTGATGGATAATTTAACTTACTTCTATACAGGAAACAAGCTGGATAGAATTACAGACTCTTCCGCAAATTATTTTGGTTATCCTGATTCTGCTGGAAATCAGATTCATTATGATAATAACGGAAATATGACGGATCATATTGACCGTGGAATGTTAGAGATCAAATATAATTTTCTTGACCTTCCAGATTATATAAAATTTGATGAATATGTATTGCGTGATGATCCATTTTTTGGAGGAACTATTACACAGTATAAAAATACAAATTATCTATATAGAGCAGATGGAACAAAACTGAGAAAAATCCATAATTATTTTTCCGGTCGTAATCAGGCAGATACTTCAAAAACAACAGAATATCTTGATGGATTTCAGTATAGTTTTGAACGTAGCTTAATTGGAAGTCCTTTAACCCCTCAAGGCTTACAGTTTGTACCCACTTCTGAGGGGTATTATGATTTTGTGCAAAATAAGTATATTTACCAATACAAGGACCAAGTAGGAAATGTAAGAGTTGCCTATTATAGGGGAGTAAATGGACTTGCACAAATAGATAGAACAACTGACTTTTATCCGTTTGGATTGGAATTTGGGGGAAGCAGTTCATTAAGTACATCAGGAAGTTTATCTCCCGACTATACTTATTCGTTTCAGGAGCAGGAAAAACAGCAGGAGACCGGATGGTATTCTTTTAAATGGAGAAATTATGATCCTACAATGGCGAGGTTCTTTAATGTTGACCCGTTAAGTGAAAAGTACGCTTACCAATCACATTACAATTTTTCTGAAAATAGAGTTGTAGATGGTGTTGAATTAGAAGGATTAGAGGCTTCTATAATCAATAAGGCGGGGGATATGAATATAAATGGATACGGATTATCTCATAGTGAATATACACAAGGTAGCGATGGGACTATTAACATTCAAGAAGTTGTTGTAACGTACAATCCAACTTCTCATTTAAACTCTATGTCAGCACCTGGTATTCAAATGCCATCAAATTGTCAAGCTTGTTTTGGAGGAGGAAGCATGACAATAAATTTACCACCTCCACCAACAATTAATCCTCAACCACAGCCTTGGAGAGGACCGGAAAACGGACAAGGAGGGGGAGTTGTAATGATGGATAGTATGTGGGATGTTATTGGGATTGCTATTTCTAATAATTTATCTGCAGAGAATAAGAATGCTATGTTAGGTTTAGGAGCACTAGCTATTATTCTTACTAAAGGAAGAGCTGCGGATGATATATTGAAGGCAGAGCTTGCTGCTGAAAAAGTAGAAATAAGTGCTATGAAAAGCACACCGTCCGAAATTAATGTAGTAAGAGGAGGAACATGTTTAGCATGTCAGTTCGAAAATGGATCTGGTGTAACAATTGATGCAAATGGATTACTCAATAATGTTTCAGTGAATAGTGCAGAAGGTCTAAGTATAAAACAATTATCAACAGGGATACCAAATGGTAAAATTGGAACAACTACAGTAAGTCAAATTGAAGCACTTGGTGGAAAAGTAACAGCTTCTCCTACTAAAAATAACCCTTTCCACTCAACCCTATCTGGTATAACATCTCAACAAGCAGAAAAGCTATTTAATCCGACCTTTAAGAATCCTACTAAATAAAAAAATATGACAAAATTAGAATTAGAAAGTATCCTTGAAATTTGTAATAAAGCAACTTCGGCCCCTTGGGTATCCTATATTGAAGGCAGAGATTTTGAATCAGGCTCAAGCTTTATTATGACAGGAACAGAAGAAAATAGGGATTATGATATTGAATTTGTAAGTGTAAAAGCTGAAGATCAGGATTTCATCGCTATGGCAAGAAATGTGATTCCGAAATTAATTGAAGAGATATTGGAGCTAAGATCCAAAATTGAATAATTTATCTATAGTTTTTAATTCTTCAAGCTTATATTTTAGATAGCAAATCGTTCTTTGAGCTAGTTTTGAGTTGATAAGAGCATAATGTAATCTAGCATTTTTGTATCTACGATATTATTTGTTGAATAATTCATCAAAAAATGAAATATTTTTATCAAAACCTATTTTCATCAATATTTTTTTATACATTTATCTCTCAAACTAATCAAAAATAGATCATGAAAAAACTAAAGAAAGTTTCACGCAGTGAAATGAGATCAATTCAGGGAGGAATTGCTAAAGGAATGGTAAGATGTAAGGACCCAATCACATGTGTCGTGCAGTGGGGATGGGGAACCGGAGATTCCAGTAACTGTGGCACCTTTGAAATTATCTGTGGCGAAGCGCCACCACAGGACCCATGCGAACTTATGGCATGTGTATAAATACAATAAGGAGTGTTTTTGTAACACTCTTTTTTTATTTAGATTTGCCGCAATGGTTTATGTACTGCTTATTAATTTTTTCAGCTTCATTATTTTTGGATTAGACAAAAGAAAAGCTGTCTTACATCGAAGAAGAATATCGGAAACTGCTTTATTGGGGATTTCTTTCCTGGGCGGAAGTATCGGATCCATTGTAGCGATGCTGATCTTCCGGCATAAGATTTCCAAGACTTCCTTTTTATTGAAATTCGGAGGTATTGTTTTAATTCAGGTGGCTTTGATTTACTTTTTTGAAAAAAAATATTGGGATTGGTCATAAAAACTTAATCCGGTATTTATGATTTTTAGTAGGAATACAAGGGTAATAAGCTCAATGGCAGAGGCTTAAGAATAGGTTTCCTTTAACCTTCTCATTATGAATTTGTTAATTGTCAAAACTTATTAGTGAGTTTTTCATTAAAAATCACTATTTTTGCACCCGTAAAAATCTTTTATGCAAAACATTAGAAATATTGCGATTATCGCACACGTTGACCACGGTAAGACGACCTTGGTTGACAAAATCATCCACGCTACCAATATTTTCAGAGAAAATCAGGAAAGTGGAGAATTAATTATGGATAACAATGATCTTGAAAGAGAAAGAGGGATCACGATCTTATCCAAGAATATTTCTGTTACTTATAAAGACACGAAAATTAACGTAATTGATACTCCTGGTCACGCCGATTTTGGTGGGGAAGTAGAAAGAGTATTGAAAATGGCAGATGGGGTTATCCTGTTGGTGGATGCGTTCGAAGGACCGATGCCACAGACAAGATTCGTACTTCAGAAAGCTTTGGAATTAGGATTAAGACCATTAGTGGTGATCAATAAAGTAGACAAGCCAAACTGCCGTCCGGATGAGGTTCACGATCAGGTATTTGATTTGTTCTTCAACCTGGATGCAACCGAAGAGCAGCTGGATTTCCCAACGTTCTACGGATCTTCTAAGCAAGGTTGGTTCAATACTTCACTGGAGCAGACTGAAGATATTTTACCATTATTGGATGGTATTTTACAATATGTTCCTGCACCGAAAGTGACGGAAGGTAACCTTCAGATGCAGATTACTTCTCTAGATTATTCTTCTTTCTTGGGAAGAATCGCGATCGGGAAAGTGACAAGAGGTGAGCTTAAAGAATCTCAGTGGATCGGTCTTGCTCAGGCAGACGGAAAAGTGGTAAAAGGAAAAGTAAAAGAATTATATGTTTTCGAAGGATTAGGAAAGAAAAAAGTAACTGAAGTACAGGCAGGAGATATTTGTGCTGTGGTAGGTTTTGATGCTTTCCAGATCGGAGATTCTTTTGTAGATCTTGAAAATCCTGAACCATTGCCAAGAACAGCTATTGATGAGCCAACGCTGAACATGACGTTCTCTATCAACAATTCACCTTTCTTCGGGAAAGATGGTAAATATGTAACTTCTAACCACCTGAAAGAAAGATTAACTAAAGAATTAGAGAAAAACCTGGCACTAAGAGTTCAGCAGACGGATGATGCGAACACATTCTTAGTATTCGGTAGAGGGATTCTTCACTTATCAGTTTTGATCGAAACAATGAGAAGAGAAGGATATGAAATGACGATCGGTCAGCCACAGGTTATCCTAAAAGAAATCGACGGAGTAAGCTGTGAGCCTTACGAATCTTTAGTTGTTGACGTTCCTGAAGAATATGCTTCACGAGTAATCGACTTGGCAACTCAGAGAAAAGGAGATCTTCACATCATGGAAACAAAAGGAGAAATGCAGCACATGGAATTCGAAATTCCTTCAAGAGGATTAATCGGATTGCGTTCTCAGATGTTGACCGCTACAGCAGGAGAAGCTATCATGGCACACCGTTTCACAGAATATAAGCCTTTCAAGGGAGCGATTCCGGGAAGAAACAATGGAGTATTGATCAGTAAGACTCAAGGTCCTGCAACAGAATATTCAATCAACAAATTACAGGACAGAGGTAAGTTTTTCGTAGATCCGGGAGAGGAAATCTATGCAGGGATGATTATCGGTGAGCAGAACAAACCGGGAGACTTGGTAGTAAACATTGTTGAAGCAAAACAGCTGAACAACATGAGAGCTGCAGGTAAAGATAAAGATACAGGAGTAGCACCGAAAATCTTATTCTCTCTTGAAGAATGTATGGAATATATCCAGGGTGATGAAGCGATCGAGGTAACTCCAAACTTCATTAGAATGAGAAAGAAATTACTTTCTGAAGAAGAAAGAAAAAGAGTGGAAAGATCTGCGAAAGCGTAATCCCATTCTCATATATATACTAAGCCTCGAAACTTTCGGGGCTTTTTTATTGTAAAACAGAAGAAAATGTTTATTTTTCATTCTAAATAATCGAAATATATTTAAGGCAGTTTTTAAACGATGAGAGGGAATACATTAAAATTAATATTTTTATTAGGGGTTTTTGCTTCATGCGGCAGTTCTAAAACGCTGGCAGATAATGCAAAACCAATAAGAAATCAAAATACGACAAAACCGGTATCTTCTGTTAAAAAAGATTCTATGGTGGCGAAATTGCCATCTACAGAAGAAGTTTTTAGAACCAATCTTCCGGAGATTAAAAGAGAATTTCGTGGCGTATGGATTGCCAGTGTAGCCAATATCAACTGGCCTTCCAAAACCAATCTGACGGTCGATCAGCAGAAAGCCGAAGCGATCAGTATGCTGGATATGCTGAAGGATAATAATTTCAATGCCGTTATTTTCCAGATACGACCTTCAGCAGATGCTTTATATACCAGCAATATCGAACCGTGGTCGTACTTTCTGACAGGAGAAACAGGAAAAGCTCCCTATCCGAACTATGATCCTTTACAGTTCTGGATTGAAGAAGCCCACAAAAGAGGACTGGAGCTTCATGTCTGGCTAAACCCTTATCGTGCCCATCACGCGAATGGAGGCTCTCCCAACAGTTTATCGATGGTAAACAAACTTTCGGACATTGTAGTACGATTAAAAAACGGAATGTATTGGCTTGATCCTGCCGATCCTAAAACTCAGGGCCATGTTTCCAATGTAGTAAAAGATATTGTGCAGCGTTATGATATTGATGCCGTACATTTTGATGATTATTTCTATCCTTACGCAACGTACAACAGGGGAGCTGATTTTCCGGATAATAAAACCTGGAATGCCTATATAAGCAGTGGCGGGACATTATCAAGGGCCGACTGGAGAAGGGATAATGTCAATAAATTTGTAGAAAGGATTTATAAGGAAATCCACGCAGAAAAAAGCTACGTAAGATTTGGGATCAGTCCGTTCGGGATCTGGAAACCCGGCTATCCGGAAGGCATTACAGGATCTTCACAGTATGATGAGCTGTATGCCGATGCCAAGCTATGGCTGAATAACGGCTGGGTCGATTATTTCTCGCCTCAGCTGTACTGGACGATCGACTCTAAAGGGCAGGGATTTGAAGCTTTATTAAACTGGTGGCAGTCTGAAAATACAATGAAACGCCATCTCTGGCCTGGATTGAATACTGTTGAAGTGAGATCTTCTGACCGTCCGACAGAAATTAAAAACCAGATTGAGATTTCGAGGCAGATATTAAAAAATGGAGCCGGAGAAATCCATTGGAGTATTGCCGGGCTCACAAAAAATGCCAATATGCTTCCTACCCTGAAATACGGGCCTTATAAAGAAAAAGCCTTAGTTCCTAGGACTGCCTGGCTGAAAGCAGTTCCGTTGCAGGCTCCGACATTGTTTATGACGGATAGCGGAGCTTCTGTACAGGTCAGCTGGAGTGTAAAAAACATCAAAGACGTTTTCCAGTGGGTGCTTTTCACGCAGTATAACGGAATATGGGAAGCCGAAATCCTAACCATGGATCAGCTCTCTAAAGAAATTCCTAAATATAAAGAAGGAAAAACACTGAATGCCGTTGCCATTAAAGCAATTGACAGATTAGGTAATGAAAGTGATTATTTAGCAAAGAAAGTTAAGTAGTCTTCCTGGCTAACAATGACAATAAGTAAAGACCGGTCTATTCATGAGCCGGTCTTTATATTTTAGAATAACTATAAATTATTATTTTAAATTATTGTTTATCAATTTTTTACAGGTTTTGTTTTTTCTGTCCGGTTTAAAATTAGATCAGTATCGGAATCATTTTTGCATGATGAATTACAATCACAAAAAATATGAGTTATGAATACTAACAGACTTTCACCCACACTGGAAAAAGCATTAAGCGCGCAAATGAACAAAGAGATTCATGCATCACATGTTTTCTTATCATACGGAATCTGGGCAGATGATAAAGGTTATCAGGGAATAGCCAATTTCCTTTACCGACATGCGCAGGAAGAGCGAAACCATTCTATAAAGTTCATGGAATACATCCTGAACAGAGGTGGGAAACCTAAAGTAGATGCAATTCCTGCTCCCCCGGCTGATCCTGAATCATTATCAGCATGTTTTGATGGGGTATTTCAGCATGAAGTAGATAATACAACAGCCATTTATAAAATTGTTGATATGGCCCTCGAAGAAAAAGACTGGGCCACCTGGAATTTCATGCAGTGGTTCGTTCAGGAACAGATAGAAGAAGAAACACTTGCTCAGAACCTGATTGATAAATTAAAAATTGCCGGAGGTGACAGAGCGACCGACGAATCATTATTTACCTTAGACAAAACGCTTCAGGAAGCTCCTAATGATGCTCCCCGCGCACAGGATGCCACCGGAGACAACCCGTAGAAATAAAAATCAACTTTTACAGTTCTTTTAAAATCTCTGCAGTACATACTGCAGATTTTTTTATTATGAAACTCCTTATAATTTCACTATCTTTGCACACTTAAAATTCAATGTTCAGTGTTTAAAGCCTTTTTTACATTGAACCTTAAACCTTAATTTTTGAATCTAACGATATGAAATGTGGAATCGTAGGCTTACCGAATGTTGGTAAATCAACTCTTTTTAACTGCCTGAGCAATGCAAAAGCACAGTCGGCAAACTATCCTTTCTGTACCATCGAACCTAATTTGGGAACGGTTTCTGTACCGGATCACAGATTGTTTGAACTGGAAAAAATAGTAAAGCCGGAGAGGGTGTTGCCTGCTGTTGTAGAAATCGTAGATATTGCCGGTTTGGTAAAAGGAGCAAGCAAAGGGGAAGGATTGGGAAACCAGTTTCTTGCCAATATCCGCGAATGCGAAGCCATCATTCATGTTTTAAGATGTTTTGATAATGGAAATATCGTTCACGTTGAAGGTTCGGTAGATCCGTTAAGAGATAAGGAAATTATTGATATTGAGCTTCAGCTGAAAGATCTGGAAACGGTAGGAAAAGCAGTGGAAAAAGCTAAGAAATTCATTAAATCCGGGAAGAAAGAAGATATCCTGACATACGAAACACTTCAGAATCTTCAAAAGCATCTTGAGGATGGTAGAAATGCCAGAGAATTTGCAACGGATGACTTTACAGCATCAGTGATCGGAGAAGTTCAATTGTTAACAAATAAGCCGGTTCTTTATGTTTGTAATGTAGATGAAAATTCTATTAAAAACGGAAATGAATGGATCGGTAAAATTGAAGAAATGGCGAAAGGAGAAGGGGCTGAAACTGTTGTTTTGGCAGCTCAGATCGAAGCCGATATCAATGAACTGGAAACGTATGAGGAAAGAGAAATTTTCCTTGAAGAATTAGGTCTTACAGAGCCTGGAGTAAACCGTTTGATCAGAAAAGCATACGATTTATTAAAACTTCAGACGTATTTTACAGCAGGAGTTAAAGAAGTAAGAGCCTGGACAATCGGACAGGGCTGGACAGCTCCTCAGGCGGCTGGTGTAATCCACACAGATTTTGAAAAAGGATTCATTCGTGCAGAAGTCATCAAATATGACGATTATATGCAGTATGGTTCTGAAGCGAAAGTGAAAGAAGCCGGAAAACTTTCTGTAGAAGGTAAAGAATATATCGTGAAAGATGGCGACATCATGCACTTTAGATTCAACGTATAAGAAAATATTAAAGTTAGTTATAAATGAAAAGCGCTTCCGATGTATTTTGGGAGCGCTTTTTGCATTCCTATGAAAAACTTTTAATGAGATGAAGATTTTATATTTTGCTGTGTTGGCGGTATTCGTTTCCTGTGCGAAAAGCATTGAGGAAAAATGTTTTTTAAAAGAAGATGACCCCTATTTTAAAGGCTACGTTGAGAAAAAGCCTTTTACCGTACAGCAGATTCTTGTGCATAAGCCGGATTATCTCACCATCATCCCTCTAAAAAAATACAGAAGCTTCAAACAGGATAGTCTGGAATATAAAAGAAACCGTGCCTATACAGAGGACTATTGGAAACAAAAGGAGACTGAATTTTCAGACTTTAATGAAAAGTTTCTGGGGCAGTTTGACTATTCATTCAAACAGACGGAGGGTAGTGTCAAATATGCTTTGGGAGCAAATAACCTAGGGTATTGGCTGCTGAAAATTGAAAAGGACCGGCCTTCCGCTTATTTCTTAGGGCTGAGTTTCAGTCATTTTTATTTTAATAAGGTTCAGCAAAATCCTATTGTGAAAGACGGGTTTTTCCAGATTGAGGGAAGCCTGGTTCAGATCATTAAAGTTCCCGGCTTACCCGGATATGACGATTTTTCAGCCATCGGAGACGGAAAATTGTTTAAAATAAGCTTAAGCGATCTGGAAAAAGATTCGGATAAGGACGACTATAATGATATTTTTGAAAAAAGCTTTGGCCTGAACCCTCAGAGTAAAGATACCGATGGTGATGGAATCAGTGATTTTAAAGACCGTAATCCGCTTTTCAGATCCGAGAAAAATAAATTTACCGGTCTGTATGAAAACCTGATGTCGCAGCATACTGGAAGCCTGCAGGAGAACCTTAAAAATAGAGACTATTTTATTTCAGCGTATGAAACAGACTGCGATTATTTTCAAAAAATAAATCCGGAACATAAAGTCCTGATCTTTTCTGAGAATCCGGAGAAACAGCCGTATTATGTCCGTTCAACGGCAATTTTCGGAACAGGTTATTCTTTGCTTAAAAAAGATAAAACTAATCCTCAGAAGTTCTATATCAACGAAGCCGGAAGCGGATCTGTAACAGGGTATTCGGCAGAATATAAAAATGGAAAGTGGGTGTTCACCTTGATTTCGCAAACGGTAAGCTGATCGGTGGGTATTATTTTGTACATTTGATTTTTACAAATCGGTAGTATGGAAAAGACAGCGCATACCTCATATACTTCTCTCGATGACTTCTATAAAGAAATGACCGAGAAATTAGGAACGGATATTGAAACCATTTTTCCAAAAGGACTTCATAAAGATATCGGTCATTTTAATGTCTTTGATATTGCGCAAACCATTGAAAGGGCAAGGAATACTTCTGAAATGCCTTACAATAGGAGAAAATATTATAAAATAAGCCTCATCAGAGGACGTAACCGTGCAGAATACGCCGATAAGATTATTCAGATCGAGAAGAATGCTTTGCTGTTTGCGACTCCCAAAGTTCCTTATCACTGGATTCCTGAAGATCCGCAACAATCGGGCAGCTTTTGTGTGTTTACGGAAGATTTTTTTATTAAAGACAAATCGCACAGTACGCTTGAAGACCTGCCGATTTTTCAGCCGGGAAATATTCCTCTGTTTGAAATTGATGATGAGCTGGCAGACGAGATCGAACAATTGTTTGCCAAAATGAAAAAAGAGATCGATTCCGATTATATCTTTAAGTATGACCTGATCAGAAACTATGTGCTGGAACTGATTCATTATGGGCAGAAACTACAGCCCGCTTCTAAACTTTCGACGTCAAATGATGCTTCACTGCGGGTAGTTTCATTATTTATAGAATTACTGGAAAGACAGTTTCCCATTGAGAATTCGGATCAGAGATTGCAATTGAAAAGTGCGAAAGATTATGCAGATCGATTGTCAGTACACGTGAATTACCTCAATAAAAAGCTAAAAGAAAGCACAGGAAAAACCACAACGGAAATTATTGCTGAGAGAATCATTCAGGAAGCAAAGATTCTTTTAAAGCAAACCAGATGGAATGTTTCAGAAATTGCTTACGTATTAGGCTTCGAAGAAATTGCTCATTTTTCAAACTTCTTTAAAAAGAAAACTTCATTGGCTCCGCTGGAATTTCGTTCCTGATTTGAATTTTGCAAATTTCAGTTTGATTCGAGCAAACACTTCAATGGAGAATTGTCAGAACTTTGTCTTATCAAAAACAAGCAAAAAAATGGAAACAAGAACAAAAATCGCATTAGTAACCGGAGGAAGCCGTGGATTAGGTAAAAACTCGGCATTGAAAATTGCTGAAAAAGGTTTAGATGTAATCATTACATACAAAAGCAATAAAGAAGAAGCAGACAAGGTGGTTGCGGAAATTCAGGCGTTGGGAAGAAAAGCGATTGCTTATCAGCTGGATACAAAAGATATCAAAAACTTTGATGCTTTTATAAAACAGGTCGGAGATCATCTGGAAGAAAATACAGGAAGCAGAAATATTGATTATTTGGTAAATAATGCAGGAACAGCGCTTTATTCACCAATAACTGAGGTTACTGAAGAACAGCTTGACGATATGGTGGATATTCACTTTAAAGGCGTGTTTTTCCTGACTCAGAAGTTTTTACCTTTCATCAATAACGGAGGGGGAATTATTAATGTTTCTTCAGGATTGGCAAGATTTGCACTTCCAGGTTCTTCAGTGTACGGATCCATGAAAGCAGGTGTCGAAATGCTTACGAAATATATGGCGAAGGAATTGGGATCAAGAAAAATCAAGGCAAATGTTGTTGCTCCGGGTGCAATAGAAACAGATTTCGGAGGCGGAAGAACAAGGGATGATGAGCAGGTGAATGCAATGATTGCCAACAATACGGCTTTAGGAAGGGCTGGTTTGCCGGATGATATTGGAGGAGTAGTTGCTTTTCTGTGTACAGAAGATGCAGGGTGGATTACTGCCCAGAGAATAGAGGTTTCGGGAGGAATGTTCTTTTAAAAATCAGGCGGTAGTTTTTCTACCGCTTTTTTTATATCTTTATTAGGTTAAAACAGTGATCATAGCCTTATGATGAAAGAGTTTTTTGATCAGTTTCCTTATATTTTCCTTATTCTGGAAGTAATTTACTTTACCGCAGTGGTTCTGCTTGCGGGGAAGATTATCATGGATACCAAAACTACCAGTAAAACTTTAGCTTATTTATTGCTGATTATTTTTATTCCGGTAGCAGGAATCATTATTTACTTTGTTTTCGGGGTCAACTACAGGAAAAACAAATTCTATAATTTTAAGTTTGAGATCAACGAGAAGATTTATCGCGAGATTCAGAATTATATTGAAAAGACCCATTTTGAATCTCTAAACAGAAATGAAAACAAATTGAAGGAATATAGTACCACCATCAATTTTCTTTACAATGCGGCTCATTCTCCCTTATCTTCAAAAAATGAAGTGGAAATACTGGTAAACGGAGAAGAAAAGTTTGCGAAAGTTTTAGAATGCATTCGAAAAGCCAAACATCATATCCATTTGGAATATTATATTTACGAAAATGATAAGATCGGAAACCAGCTTGCAGAATTACTGATCCATAAAGCTAAAGAAGGCGTTGTTGTCCGTTTTTTATATGATGCGTTGGGAAGTGGTAAGATCGGTAAAAAGCTGATTGCAAAACTTAAAGCTGCCGGTATAGAAGTTTCTCCTGTAAATAAGATTACATTCAGGCTTTTGGCAAACAGGGTAAACTACAGAGATCACCGGAAAATCATCATTATTGACGGGAAAGAAGTTTTTACTGGAGGAATCAATGTTTCTGATAAATATATCAATCCTAATTCCCAGCAATACTGGCGGGATATGCACTTGTATATAAAAGGAAATTCTGCTTTTTATTTTCAGTTTTTATTTCTTACCAACTGGGTTTTTGCCACAGAGAAAATCCCTCAGCTTTCCAAAGACTACTTTGATTATCATGATGAATTTGAAGGGAATAAACTGGTTCAGGCGGCTGCAAGCGGACCCGATACAAGTCCGGTGATTATGTTGAGCACAAGTTCCGCTATTTTGTCTGCGAAAAAAAGAGTGTATATCGTTACCCCTTATTTTATTCCTGTTGAAACGATTTTAAATGCGATAAAACAGGTTGCGCAGGCAGGACTGGATGTAAGGCTCATGGTTCCTGAAAAAGGGGATTCCATTATTGTGAATTCTGCAGCTTATTCTTATTATGAAGGGCTTCTGGAGAATAAAGTCCGGATATTTTTTTACACAAAAGGCTTTATCCATTCCAAAACAATGATTGTGGATGATGATTTTTCCAGTGTGGGAACAGCCAATATGGATGTAAGAAGTCAGGAACTGAATTTTGAAGTCAATACCCTTATTTTTGATCAGGAAACGAATCAAAAACTGGAATCCGTTTTTCTTGAAGATATGAAAGACTGTGTAGAACTGTCCTTGGATGAATGGAGAAAAAGGCCAAAGTATAAAGTCTTTTTTGAACACCTGGCAAGGCTTCTTTCTCCACTCATGTAGTGTGATTATAGCTTAGTCAGATTTTCAAGTGCTCTTTCCAATGTTTCCTGCTTTTTGGCAAAACATAATCTGATTACGTGATCATTTCTTTTGTTTTTATAAAAAGAAGAGAAAGGAACGCTTGCTACTTTATGGGTAATTGTCAATTCACTTGCAAAATCTAAATCGTTCTTATTTGAGATCTTATCATATTTTAAAGCCTGAAAGTAGGTTCCTTCACAATCTAAAAGCTCAAAAGGAGTACCTGCTAAACCTTGTCTTAAAAAATCTCTTTTTTCCTGGAAAAACTGACTGAGCTGGTTGTAACGCTCATCATTTTTCATATATTCGGCTAAAGCCATCTGAATAGGCGTGTTAACAGAAAAAACATTGAACTGATGGATTTTCCTGAACTCGTTGGTCAGGCTTTTAGGAGCTGCACAATACCCGACTTTCCATCCTGTAACGTGAAACAGTTTTCCAAATGAGGCCACCAAAAGACTTCTTTCTTTTAATTCAGGATATTTACAGATGCTCAGATGTTGTTTGCCGTCAAAAACGATATTTTCATACACTTCATCACTCAGGATTAAAATGGAAGTTCCTTTTACAATGTTTATTAATTCCTGAATGTCGTTTTCTTTTAAGATTTTTCCGGAAGGATTATTAGGGTTATTCAGAATAATCATTTTGGTCTTGTCCGAAACAAGATTCCGAACCGCATTCCAGTCAATCTCATAATCAGGAGCTTTCATTTCAAGTCGCTTTACAATTCCTCCGAAAAGTTCGACAGTAGGTTCGTAACAGTCATAAGCCGGTTCAAAAATAATCACCTCATCATCTTTTTTTACAAAAGTAGCGATGGTGGTGAAAATAGCCTGTGTTCCTCCTGCAGTGACTGTTATTTCAGTATCCGGATGATAGATCGTCTGGTGTGAATTCTCTATTTTTCGGGCAATTTCTTCCTTTAAACCGATCATTCCTCCCATGGGTGCATACTGATTAAACCCTTTTTTAATAAAATGGTCTACATAATTTAGAAGTTCAGAATCTGGCATAAAATCGGGAAATCCCTGAGACAAATTAATGGCTTCATTTTCATTGGCAAGCTGAGTCATCCGGCTGAATATGGTAGTTCCTATATTGGAAAGTTTAGACAAAGGAAGTTGTATCATTAAAAAAGATTTTGTTGATACCGAATTTAATAAATTATTTAAAATGTTAATCTATTTAAATAGATTTTGTGGATGTGTTTTTTTGGCTGTAAGCAGTTATTTCAAAAATAAAGTTATGTCTTTGCGCTTTCACCAATTCGTCTTAGATATTTTAACCCTAAAAAATATTAAACATGTGTTTAAAAAAATATGACTTTTGCTTTTAAATATGTTCTGTGATGCTTACATTTGTTATGCTGAAAATAATTAAAAACCAATGACAATGGAAATTAAGAAGATTGAGTTTCCGGCAACATCCATTTTGTATCAGAGCAAAGAAAAGTTTGATTATGCAGATAGTTTTAAAGGCGGACCGGTGGGAAACGGACAGAATGTTGATATTACACAAATTGGGAAAGCTTTTTTTACAAGCGGACCAAAGTGGGGAAAGAAAATGTTTGCTTTCAGAAACAAGGTGGTGAGGTTGTTTGGGTTAAAAACAGGTGCAGAAACAGATGTGGTGAAAGAAACAGACAACTTTACCTGCGAAGTAGAAGAACGTGTTGGTCTTTTTAAAGTTTTTAATAAAACCAGCAATGAGATTATTATTGGCGAAGACGATAAGCATCTGGATTTCAGGATTTCCCTTTTATTTGATAAAAATCGGGGTGAGAAGGATGAAAATTCTCTGACGATTTCTACTACGGTAAAATTCCATAACTGGCTTGGAGTATTATACTTTTTACCGGTACGTCCTTTTCATAAGCTGATTGTTCCGGCTATGCTGAAAAATATAATAGGCAAGCTGGAAAGTACTAAACAATAATTTCAGAAGAGAATGTTGGTATTCCGACATTTGCTGGATATGATTTTAAGTTTTAATCAATCGAATTTAATTTATTTTTCAAACCGAATGTAAAAAATGCTAATATTGTAGCGAATAATTTAAAATTACTTTGAACGCTATGATTAATCATGAAATAGATTATAAAATTTACGGTGAGGAAATGCAATGTGTGGAGATTGAGCTGGACCCGAGGGAAAGTGTAATTGCAGAACCGGGAAGTTTTATGATGATGAAAGATGGAATACAGATGGAAACTTTATTTGGAGACGGAACTGAGAAAGGACTGATGGGTAAATTATTTTCTGCAGGGAAAAGAATGCTTACAGGAGAAAATCTTTTTATGACTGTATTTACCAACACATCTTCAGATAAAAGGCAGGTAACTTTTGCCGCTCCTTATGCCGGGAAAATTATTCCTTTTGATTTGAGTAAATTAGGAGGTAAGGTGATCTGTCAGAAAGATAGTTTCCTTTGTGCTGCCAAAGGGGTTACAGTAGGGATAGAATTCCAGAAGAAGCTGGGAACCGGGCTGTTTGGTGGAGAAGGATTTATCATGCAAAAACTGGAGGGCGACGGAATGACGTTTGTGCATAGTGGCGGGCATGTAATCGAAAAAGATCTTCAGCCTGGAGAAATCCTGAAAATTGATACGGGATGTATCGTTGGTTTTACGCATACCGTAGATTATGATATTCAGTTTGTAGGGGGAATCAAAAATACTATTTTCGGCGGGGAAGGGTTATTCTTTGCTCAATTAAGAGGTCCGGGAAAAGTATGGATTCAGACATTGCCTATTTCAAGATTAGCCAGTAGAATTCTACAGTACGGAACCACAAAGAATAAGGAGCAGGGAAGTATTTTAGGAGGTTTGGGAAATCTTTTGGATGGGGATGGACTTTAAATATATAACTGTAAAAAGCAAAAGGCTGTCGAAAGACAGCCTTTACTCTTATTGTGTAAAATTATTTAGAAATTAACAGTTTTTGTGAATTTATTTTTCCGTTAGATGTAATTTCGACCATATATGTTCCCGAAATTAATTTTTCAGTATTTAGCTTAATATTTTGACGTCCGTTTTCAACGGTTTCTGATTTTTCAAGGACTACTTTTCCTGAAAAATCAAGAACTCTGATAGAAACTGTTTCCTTTTTGGAAAGATGAGTTTGTATATCTACGTAATTTTTCGCCGGATTAGGAATGAGGGAATATTCTTTGGGTTGCTCATTCATATTTTCGAGCTCAGCTTTTGCAATACTTTTCAAATCTGGCAGAGTGGTCCTGAAGTTTGGTGTCATTTCCTTTCCTTCGCTTCCGGTAAAGCAGAATGTAAAGCATTTTCTGCAAATGACTTCTTTTTCTTTCATTTCTGTAACACAAATGGTGTAGCTTCCCGGATTGCTATAAGTATGAAATACAGAAGGTACAATATACGGAAATGTGCTGGTTCCGTCACCCCAGTCTATTCTATAGCTGCTTCCAGGGTTGCCGGGAGTGGAAGACATTGAAGGGTTTATAATGGAAAGATTGGCTGTCGCTGAATTATTTACAGTACTGAAAGATGTGGTAAGCTTGAAATCTGCACTGCAGCCATTACAATCAGTAATACAGATGTTGTCATAATAAACCACCTCACTTGGGCTGGGGAAATAATCAGGTGTGATGGAGAGGTGGGTTGAATTCATCATCACATTATCAAATGCTGCCGGGCTATAGCCTGTCATTTGCCAGCTTCCATAAGAATTGCTTGGGGGTGTAGACGATCCATTAGCCAGTTGAATCGGTGCTTTTACAGTGATCCATCCACTTCCGGGAGTAACACCCACATTTGAAACGAAGCCAATAGTATTGGTACCGTCAGAAAGATAAATGGTAGGGTAAACAGGGCTTCCGTATCCGCCATCATTTTCAAGATAAAAATCAAATGACAAGCATCTGCCTTGATACACTTCTCCGATATATTTAAAATCGGTTTCATTGCTGTACCATGAAGAACCTGAGCCATCCGTTATTTTCAGATATTGGGTACCATCTATAGGATTAGAGGTAGAAAAAGATACATACACATTGCCATTAGGATATTGGTTTGGAGCCCAGTTCCCCGCAGGATTGGTAGTTGCATTAAAATCATTACATGGGGCTTGCGCATGAAGCAGGAGACTTCCCAATAGCATAGAAAATGCTAAAAAATGTTTTCTTATCATAACTTATGTTGATTTTATATATCAAAAATCAACAAAAACTTTAGGGTTAATAGTTTAAATATCTATTATAAAAGTATTACAATATCTGTTATCACAGTAGGGTGAATTGATAACTGCAATGTTTTTACTGATAAGTGATACAGAATTGGTATTAATTGTAAAATTTACCAGGTTATCTTATAACAGATAACAGAACAAGTATTAAGTAAGGCTAAAGAGAATTATTATCAAATGAAGCCCTGCTTAAAGACAGCAGGGACATTGTATCCTGTTTAATAAAGGCTAAAGTAAACAGGGATTAGTAAAGCATTTAATAAATATTTATTCTATGGAAGTATACTAAAAGCTTTTTTTGTAACGAATATAAATTTCTAATCTATAGTTTCAATTTTATTTAAAAAATCATTTTTTTTACGAACAGACACATCTAAGATTGAGCAGTCACTCATCACGACTTGTCCTCCTTTACCTTTGATATATTCTTGTAGATGATCAAGATTGATAAGATGTTTGTGATGTATTCTGAAAAAATTATGCTCTGCTAAGGTTTCTTCAAACTCATGAAGGGTTTTGGAAACTATGATTTTTGTTTTATCTGCAAGATAAAAAGTTGTATAGCTGGAGTCAGCTTCACATCTTACAATATCCGTAATAGTAATCATTTTGAAGCCCTGAAGAGTAGGTAAACTGATCTTATTATTCTGATTATTCTGAACCGTATTTGATGAAAGAGCTTTGTTTTTCCGGATATTCTCTAAAGCTTTATTAACGGCAATAATGAAGTCCATTTTTTTGATAGGTTTTAAAAGGTAATCTGTTGCACCGTTCCTGATAGCCTGGATGGCAAAGTTTTCATATGCGGTGATAAAAATGATCTGTGAAGAAAGATTTTTAAATTTAGATAAGAGATCAAAAGCGGTACCGCCATTTAGCTGAATGTCTAAAAATAAAATATCCGGAGAGTTTTTGGTAAGATAAATAAATGCGTCCTCAACACTTGAAGCCTGAAAGTTGATTTGGATCTCGGGAAATTCATTTTCCAGGAGCAAAGCAATATATTCTCTGCCATCCTGTTCGTCATCAATGATGCAGACTTGGGTTTTTGTTTTCATAGGGCGTTATGTATAGTTTAATTTGAGTTCCTTGTTTTTTGTATTCTGAAAGATCGGTAATTTTTAAAATAATATTGGTTTCAAAAAGTTGTTTGAAGGTTTCAATCCTTTTCTGAGAAAGTTTTACTCCAAAAGAGTTTGCTTTAGCGATAGATTCCGGTTGATTGCCAATTCCCACACCGTTATCTTCAATCGTAATGCTCAACGTTGAATCTGTATGGTCAAAATAAATTCCTATAAAGCCTTTTCTGTCTGTAAGACTGGAAATACCGTGCTTTATGGCGTTCTCTACAAAAGGCTGAACTAATAAAGATGGAATAATCCAGTTTTTGTTTACTTTTTCTGAGATACATATTTTATAATCAAATAAATCTTTTAAACGGAGCTTTTCCATATTTAAATATAAAGAAAGATATTCTATTTCCTCGTGTATAGGCATGAAGGTTTTCTCCGAGTAATGAAGCGTTTTTCTAATCATTTGGGAGAAAATATCCAGATAATTCTCGGTCTCTTTATAATCTTTTTTATATAATAGAAATTGAATAGAATTAAGGCAGTTATAAATAAAATGTGGGTTGATCTGTGCTTTTATGGCCTGTAATTCCAATTCCGCAATTTTCTTTTCGTAATTAAGGGTTTCTAGTTTTTTATTACGCCTTTTTTGGAAATATGAATTAATAACTGTGACTAGAATAACGATTATTATAAAGCCTAATAATAACTTAAACCACCAGGTCTGCCAGAGATGGGGTCTAATTTCAAAAGCAAGATCTGTGGAATTATAAGATTGTTTTCCGTTATAACCCAAGCCCAAGATTTTTAATACATATTTTCCCGGAGGCAGAGAATTAAGAATAATTTTAGATGAATTACTGATCTGCCACTGGTCATTGAGACCTATTACTTTATACTTGTAGCTGATTTTTCCCTGCGAAGCATAATCAAGAAAACTCAGGTTGAAAACTACATCATCTGGAGTAAGCCCCTCTAGTTTTCGATTCAGGTCAAAATATTCATTATTTCCGATCTTTATGGAATTGATAATTACTTTTTTATTAATGAACTTTTCCTGTGTAAGAAGTTGCTTAATGGAAAAAATGCCCAATCCTTTAGAAGTGCCTATAAAAATAGAATCATTTTTTATAACAGATCCTGCCACTACATTAGAAGGAAGGCCGTCTGTTTGGGTAAAATTATTGATGCGTAAGCTTTTCCCATACAGTTCAACCCGTGAAATTCCGTAGTTTGTACTTGCCCAGAAAACTGTAGGGGTCTGAATATCTATTCTTTTCACCTGATTACTGATTAAGCCGTTGCTTTCTGAAATTTTTTGTACAATTCCTTTATTATTAAAAAGAACAATTCCATTAGTATTTGTGGCTGCTATATATAGGTTGTTTTTCAGCTTTTTAATATCAGTAAAATAATATCCTTTCAGAAACAGGACTTTCCTTTTTGTTTTTACATTAAGCTTATATAAATTTTTAAAGCTACCGAGAAAAATACTGTCTCGGGTGTAAGGAAGTGCAGTATATGTTCTATCTGAGAAAATGGTATCCGTTTTATTGCTTTTTATATGGTAAATGTAAAGCCCTGAACCGGCACATAAAAGAACAGAATTGGGTGTATAAGGAATGATATTCTTAGGGGTTCTTCCAAACTCCCTGCTTTTGTTATTAGAAGTGTCATATATGATAAACTTAGAAGAAAGCCCGAAAATTAGTATATTTTTATTAGCATATATAGCCCTATTTTCTGTCTTGTCTGAAGGGTCAAATACAATTTCTTTTAATTTTCCATTTTTATAAATAGCCCCTGCAGCTCTGTCGTATCCTAAAATAATACTTTCACCGTTTCTGGTAATTGTTTTTATATATTCTGAATTGTTTTTTAAAGGCTGGTTAATATAATTGGTAAAAAAAGCTTTACTGATAAAAAACACACCATTATTCCTTAAATTAAACCAGACATTGTCATCCTTATCAACAAAGGAATCATGAACAACATAATCTTTCAGTAGTTTTATAGGTGGTGCCAATGGCTTATTCTCATCGAGCAATGACTGGTTGAAATACAACACACCTCCATCAGCCATATTAAGCCATAATTTATTATTCTTATCAATAATGGAGTGAATTATTCCTCCGTTCAACGGATAAGAATAAATTTTTTTTAGTTGCGATGGAGTTTCAAATTTTTTAACACTAAGTGTTTTTCCGTTATAAAATACAATTAGATTATCCTTACTGCATATGGGATAGCCTTTACCGGTATATATTGTTTTCTGTTTTTTATTAACGATATTATAAGCTGTGACATAGTCGTCCTTATCTCCTTTCAGATATAAAGTATTAGTATAATAGTCAAATTTGAACGCTTGTAAAAAACGGTTTTTGTAATCAATGGATATGGGATACCTTTTTAACTGTTCATTTTCATAAATAAAGAGCTCTTTAGGATCTTTTGCACTATGCAAATAAAGGGTATTGCCATTGTGGGTCATAATGGGAACATATCCGGAAAAGGGATTTGACAAATATTTATTAAGCGTAGAATTAATAATCTTACCGTTTTTCAGATACGTAAAATCGTTGAGGAAAGGAACTATAAAAATTTCACCATTGGGTAAAGGCTCACAAGTGATAACTTCAATGTTCTTTAATCCCTCTTTTATTCCATATTGTCTAAACTCTTTTCCGTCAAAACGAAACAGACCGTTATCTGTACCTATCCACATAAAACCATTGTAGTCCTGTTTCATACGGTAAGTATATGAACAGGTTAATCCGTCACTTTCATTATAATTGATTAGACCGGGTATTTGACAAAAATAAAATGGAGAAAAGAATATTAAAAATAACAGAATAGGTATCTTTCTTGAAATTCTCCGTTTCTTTAAGGTATTCATTAAGAAGTTATAGGTTTTGTATTAATGGTATAATTTTTATAGACTCAAATTAAAAAAAATAAATTATTTCTGCTTATGTAATTTTATCCAATTTCGTATTTTTGTATGTTTGCTGAAATTATATATGTCACAAGAAATAAACCCAACCTATTCCGAAGATAATATCAGAACCCTCGATTGGCAGGAACACATACGTTTACGTCCCGGAATGTATATCGGGAAACTGGGAGATGGATCTTCTGCTGATGACGGTATTTATATTTTGCTTAAAGAAATTCTGGATAACTCTATTGATGAATTCAGAATGAAATCTGGTAAAAGAATTGAAATAAAAGTAGACGATGGTAAAGTTACCATTCGTGATTTTGGTCGTGGTATTCCACTGGGAAAAGTGGTAGATGCTGTTTCCAAAATGAATACGGGAGGTAAATATGACAGCAAAGCCTTCAAAAAATCAGTCGGTCTGAACGGAGTAGGTACAAAAGCTGTAAATGCCTTGTCAGAGTATTTCCGTGTAAGATCTTTCCGGGACGGGAAAATGAAAGTAGCGGAATTTTCGAGAGGATTAATTACTGAAAACTTTGATGAAAAAGATACATCAGACCGAAACGGTACTGAAATTTCATTCGTTCCGGATGGCGATATATTCCTTCATTTTAAATTCAGAAAAGAATATATCGAAAGAATGCTTCGTAATTATGCTTATCTGAATCCGGGGCTTACCATTCTTTTCAATGGAGAAAAATTTTATTCTGAAAATGGTCTTAAAGATTTATTGGATGAAGAACTGGAAAATGAAACTTTGTATCCCATTGTTCATTTGAGAGATAATGATATAGAAGTTGCCATTACGCACACCGATAAATCGCAGACCGAAACCTATTTTTCTTTCGTAAACGGACAAAATACAACGCAGGGAGGAACACACTTAAACGCCTTCCGTGAAGCCTATGTAAAAACGATTCGTGAGTTCTTTAATAAAAACTTCGATGCATCAGATGTCAGAAAATCGATTGTTGCTGCGGTTTCCATTAACGTAGAAGAACCTGTTTTCGAATCTCAGACCAAAACAAAATTGGGATCAAACGATATCGGACCCAACGGACCAACAGTAAGAACTTTTATCATTGATTTCTTAAAAAGTAAATTAGATAATTTCTTACATAAAAATCCGGAAGTTGCCGAAGCAATCCAAAGAAAAATTTTGATTTCTGAACGAGAAAGAAAAGAACTTTCGGGAATTCAGAAACTGGCAAGAGAAAGAGCAAAAAAAGTATCACTTCACAATAAAAAACTTCGTGACTGCAGACAGCATTACAATGATCAGAAAGCAGAAAGAAAGGCAGAAACCCAGATATTCATTACCGAGGGAGACTCTGCATCCGGATCGATCACAAAATCCAGAGATGTAGAAACTCAGGCTGTATTCTCTTTAAAAGGGAAGCCGTTGAACTGTTATGGTCTTACCAAAAAGGTAGTATACGAAAACGAAGAATTTAATTTGCTTCAGGCAGCTTTAAATATTGAAGAAAGTCTGGAAGATCTAAGATACAATCAGGTAATTATTGCTACCGATGCCGATGTTGACGGCATGCATATCAGATTGCTGATGATTACCTTCTTCCTGCAGTTTTTTCCGGATATTATTAAAAACGGACACCTTTATATTCTGCAGACTCCATTGTTCAGGGTAAGGAATAAAAAAGAAACCAGGTATTGCTACAGTGAGCAGGAAAGGGTAAAAGCGCTGAATGAACTGGGCAAAAATCCTGAAATTACCCGATTTAAAGGATTAGGAGAAATTTCTCCTGATGAATTTAAACATTTCATAGGAAAAGATATCAGACTGGAGCCTGTTGTGATAGGAAAAGACCAGACCATAGATCAGCTTTTGGAATTCTATATGGGGAAAAATACTCCGGATAGACAAACTTTCATTTTAGAAAATCTGGTCGTGGAAGATCAGGATATTCAAAATAAGGAAATTTTAGATTAAAATAGATAGTATAAAAATAGAATAACTATATGAGAATAAGTAACCGCAATAAAATTTCAATATATAACTTCGTTAATATGATGCTGTTGTTGATTTTGGCAGGTGGTATATTTGCTTTCTTGTTGGAAGACAGATTCAATATCTTAGGAGACTTTAGCTATCTTTTTATAGCAATTCCTGCAGCAATGTTGATTACTTTTTATCTTATTGGAAGGCAGATTTTTGAATATGATAGTGACGGAGAAGCCCTGAATTTTAAGAACAGAAATATTGTTCCTTTTATCAACAAACCGTTAAGTGATGAGTTTCCAAAATATAAGCTGATCAGCTACGAAATTGTAGATATGTTTCTGATTAAAAGACTATACGTAAAAGTATCCAGTAAAAATGCAGGTTCTACGATGCTTAAATACGAAATATCATACCTTTCTAAAAAAGAAATAAAAGATTTGAAATTCTCTTTAAATAAAGTAGTAAAAACTAATAACGAGAAAAAGAGTTAATTAAATGATGACAGAAGAGAACTCGCATGAAGGTGAGAGCCTGAAAAAAGTCTCCGGACTTTATAAAGATTGGTTTCTGGATTATGCTTCGTATGTAATCTTAGACCGGGCAATTCCGTCGGTATATGATGGTTTTAAGCCCGTTCAGAGGAGGATCATGCATTCCATGAGAGAGCTGGAAGACGGGCGTTATAACAAAGTTGCCAATATTGTCGGAAATACGATGAAATATCACCCTCACGGTGACGCTTCTATTACCGATGCTATGGTGGGCATTGGGCAGAGAGAACTTCTGATAGATACTCAGGGAAACTGGGGGAATATCTATACAGGCGATTCTGCTGCTGCTGCGAGATATATTGAAGCCAGATTAACTCCTTTTGCCCTGGAAGTAGTCTTTAATCCTAAAACTACGGACTGGACGAAATCTTATGACGGAAGAAATAACGAACCAATAGATCTGCCTGTGAAATTCCCATTGCTTCTTGCACAGGGAGTAGAAGGAATCGGTGTTGGGCTTTCTACAAAAATCCTTCCCCATAACTTTAATGAGCTTATTAATGCCTCTGTTGCTTATTTAAAAGGTAAAAAGTTTGAACTCTTTCCGGATTTCCTTACTGCAGGTTTCTTAGATGTTTCCGAATATAATGACGGGCAAAGAGGAGGAAAGGTAAGAGCCAGAGCAAGAATCAATCAGGTTGATAAGCATACTTTGATGATCACCGAGCTTCCTTTCTCAAAAAATACGGGAGATTTAATTGATTCGGTCTTAAAGGCTAATGAAAAAGGAAAAATCAAGATTAAAAAAATTGAAGATAATACTTCAGATAAAGTAGAGATCCTGATTCATCTTCATAACGATATGTCTCCTGATAAAACCATAGATGCATTGTATGCATTTACAGACTGTCAGGTTACCATTTCACCGAATGCTTGTGTTATTGTAGGTGACAAACCTATGTTCCTGAATGTTTCCGAGATTTTGAGAATGAATACGGATCATACCGTTTCATTACTGAAAAAGGAATTAGAGATCGAACTTCATGAACTACAGGAAAGCTGGCATTTTTCTTCACTGGAAAGGATCTTTATTGAGAACAGGATCTATCATGATATTGAAGAGGTTAAAAGCTGGGAAGAAGTTTTAAAAACGATTGATGAAGGATTAAAGCCTCATACCAAGCATCTCCTGAGAGCTGTTACGGAAGAAGATATTTTAAGGTTAACAGAAATCAGAATCAAAAGAATCTCAAGATTCGATTTAGATAAATTCAAAGAAAATATAGCTGCTCTTGAAGGAAAAATAGAGCAGGTAAAACACCATTTGGAGCATCTTATCCCTTATGCAATTGACTATTTCCTGAACATCCAGAAGAAATACGGAAAAGACAGACAAAGAAAAACGGAATTAAGAATTTTTGATACCATAGACGCAACTAAAGTTGCGGTAGCTAACGAAAAATTCTATGCCAATTTCGAAGAAGGATTCATAGGAACTTCCCTGAAAAAAGATCAGTATTTATTCGACTGTTCAGATATTGATGATATTATTACTTTCAGAAAAGACGGAAGTATGAAAGTGGTAAAAGTGGAGGCAAAAACGTTTATAGGGAAAGATATTCTTCATGTTGCGGTATGGAAGAAAAACGATAAGAGAACGGTTTATAATATGATCTACCGTGAAGGAAGAGAAGGACCTTATTATATGAAACGTTTTTCCGTAACGGGAGTAACGCGAAATACAGATTATCCTCTGGCTTCTGATAAGAAAGGCTCAGAAGTGCTTTATTTTTCTGCAAATCCTAATGGGGAAGCAGAAACAGTAACCGTGCTTTTAAAGCCGAACCCGAGAATCCGGAAAAACAAAATGGATATTGATTTCTCTGAATTAGCCATCAAGGGAAGAGATTCAAAAGGAAACCTGGTAACGAAATATTCGGTAAAAAAAGTGGATCTTAAAGAAGAAGGAGTTTCTACACTGGCACCGAGAAAAATATGGTTTGATGAAACCGTAAGAAGATTGAATGCAGATGTGAGAGGGACTTTATTAGGAAGCTTTAAAGGAGATGATAAGATCTTAACGATCAATACAAACGGGGAAGCTAAACTGGTAAGCTTTGATCTCGGAAACCGTTTCGATGATGAATACCTTATTCTTGAAAAATGGAAGCCGCAACAGCCGATAACGTGTATTTATTACGACGGGGAAAAAGAAATTTATTTTATCAAAAGATTCTTACTGGAAAATAATACAAATCCTCAGACTTTCATGCCTTCGGAGCATCCAAAGTCATTTATAGAAAGTATTATTGTAGGAAATAATGCTACTGCCGAAATTATTTTTGCAAAAGATAAAGGTAAGGAGCGTGATCCTGAAATGATAAATATTGACGAATTCATTGCAGTAAAAGGGATAAAAGCTATCGGAAATCAGTTTACAAAGTTTAAGGTGAAATCTATCAATATTACGGTTCCTGAGCCTGAAGAGGAGGAGCCGGAAGTGTATGAAGAGCCGGAACGTTTTGAAGGAGATGATGAAGGCGGAACTATCGGAGATCTGTTCCAAAGTGATGATACTACAGAAAATTAAATGTTGAAAATATGATGAGTCCTATTGTTTTAGTTACGATTGCTGCAACCTGTATATATAGTTATGTTGGATTAAACAATGCACAGTATTTTGAGAAATACAAATTCAATGTTGGAGCAATTAAAAACAGAAAAGAGTACATAAGGTTGGTAACCTCTGGTTTCTTGCATGCAGATTTTATGCATTTGTTTTTCAATATGCTTTCTTTGTATTTATTTCAGGAGGCGGTTACTTTGTTTTTTGGAGATATCGGTTTTCTAATCATTTACTTTGGATCTTTACTTCTAGGAAATCTGTTTAGTTTATTAATTTATCAAAATCAACCCTGGTATTCCGCGATTGGAGCTTCAGGAGCAGTTTCGGGGATTATTTTTGCCTCTATAGCCATGGCTCCGAATGAAATCAGTGTTAATTTTTTACCGGGATGGCTTTTTGGAACATTATATTTTGGTTATTCGGTATATATGATGCTGAATCCTAAACAATGGGATAATCTGGGACATTCTGCACATTTGGGTGGTGCATTTTTCGGATTAGTGTATTCCATTGTCATGCATCCCCAGTTGGCAATGAGTAATTTGCTGTATTTGGGAATTATGTCACTTCCTTTGATATATTTAGCCTATCAGATTTTTGTTAAGAAAAAAATAAGGTAAAATCTTAACTTTACTTAAATATCAAAATCAATGAATACATCAGAGTTAAACAATTTTATCGTTATACTTATTTATGGTTCATTGGTTTTGTTGTCTTTATTGAAACTGTCGAACCCTCTAAAAGTTAATAAAAAAGCTAATTTATGGTTTGGCATATTTCTTTTTTTATGGTCCTCTTTTTGGCTGGATGAGATCTTGTTTTTGGTGACGGATTCTACGATAGAAATACATTCATTACTTTTTGTAAGGTTTATCCAGTTTTTCACACCCATTACTTTTTATTTAAGTGTATTATTTTATACAAATCCCGTTTTTAAATTTAAAATTTCGGATTTAAAGTATATTGCTCTTCCTGTAATATTCTTAATTAGTCTCTTATTTATTGAATTCGGTTTTTACGAGTTTCAGTATGTTAGCATAAGTTTAATTCTCTTTCAGGCCCTTTTTTATACAGGACTTTCATATTTTACAATCAGGAAGCATCAGAAGAAAATTCAGCAATTTTCTTCAAATACGGAAGGTATCAATTTGAATTGGCTGGAATATATTATCCTTATTCTTTTTATTGTAAATATTGTTTATGTGATTTACAACCTGTCATATAATGCAAATTCATTGAATTTTTTCATTAATTCGGTGTTTTTAGCCGTCATTTATTTTGTAGGTTATAATTCGTTAAAGCAAAAAGAAATTTATCCTGTGGAAGAAAAACAGCGCGAAGAGTTAATTTCAATTGATAATTCTGAAACAGACGAAATTAAACGAAAACTCATTTCCGATGAAGAATTATTAAGAATTAAAGTGCAGCTGGAAAAAGTTATGGAAACTCAAAAGCCATATCTCGACAGTGAATTGAATCTTATCAAGCTTTCCGAATTACTTTCTGTTTCCACACATCAGTTATCCTATACAATCAATACGGGATTTCAAAAGAATTTTTTTCAATATGTAAATGAATTCAGAATTGATCATGCCAAAAAATTATTGAAGGATAATCAAAAGCTTTCAATCTTGGGAATTGCTTATGAATCCGGATTCAACTCAAAGACTTCTTTCAATACAACGTTTAAAAAATTCACCAATCAGACCCCTTCTGAATTTAAAAATGGTTCAGGATTATAAGTTTTAACTTTTTTTAATTTTAATTTATTGATTTTCAGTAATTAAGAATCATATGCAGTTGTTACAGGAGCAAGCCAGGGTTTAGGAAAGGCGTTTGCTGAAAGTCTTGCCAAAAAAAGGATCAACGTTATTTTAGTCAGTCTTCCGAATCAATATTTAAAAGAAATAGGTCAAGAAATTTCTGAAAAATATAATGTCAAAACACATTATTATGAAGTTGATCTTTCTATTAGCGAAAATGTTTTAAAACTTACAGAATGGTTAAATCAATCATTTAATATTCATATTTTAATTAATAATGCAGGATTGGGCGGAACAAGAAAATTTTTGGATGCAAGTACGAATTATATCAATACGATTCTTCAGGTCAATGTAATGGCAACATCTTTAATTACCCATCAGTTATTGCCCAATTTATTAAAACAACCTCAATCTTATATTCTCAATGTTTCGAGTATGGCTGCGTTTTCTCCGATTGGCTTTAAAACAGTTTATCCTGCTTCTAAAACTTTTATCCATTCATTTTCAAGAGGTTTGCATGAAGAACTGAAAAATACGAACGTATTTGTAAGCGTTGTAAACCCTGGAGCAATGAAAACGAATCCTGATGTAAGCAAAAGAATCGAAAAGCAAGGTTTTTTAGGAAAACTCACGCTTCTTGATCCCAATAAAGTAGCTCATTATTGTATCGATCAGCTCTTTAAAAAAGACTCTGTGATTGTTGTGAATCCGATAAGTTGGCTGTTTATGCAACTCTTACCGATCTGGATAAAATTACCATTAATGACCAACGCGATTAAAAAAGAAATCGAAGTATGAAAAAAGTTTTTATTACAGGAATTACAGGACTTTTAGGAGGAAATATTGTTATAAAATTATTAAAAGATGGTTATTTTATTATTGCTTTGGTGCGCAAGAAAAGTAATTATTTGGGTGAAGAAAATGAAAACCTTAAGCTAATTGAAGGCGACTTGTTCTCTGATGTTTCAGCACATTTAAAAAAGGTTGATTATGTGATTCATGTTGCTGCGGAAACACGCCAGGATTTGTTTTCGTATAAAGATTATGAGAAGGTAAATTATTATGCAACAGTCCAATTATTTTCCCAATCCATAGAAGCTAATATTAAGAAATTTTTATTTGTAAGTTCTGCGAATACTTTAGGTTTTGGTGATTTAAATGAATTGGGAAGTGAGAACATTCAACAAAAATATCCTTTTACTCATTCTTTTTATGCTAAAAGTAAGGTAGAGACGGAAAATTTTCTTTTAAAGAATAATAAAAAAACTGAAGTAATTATTTTGAATCCAACTTTTATGATCGGTGCTTATGATTACAAACCAAGTTCAGGAAAAATTATCCTTTGGGTGTGGAAGAAAAAGATTGTGTTTTGTCCTAAAGGCGGAAAAAGTTTTGTTCATGTTGAAGATGTTGCAGAAGCCGTTTTAAAAGCTATTGAAAAAGGAAAAAATGGAGAAAAATATATTCTGACGAATGAAAATTTAAAATACAAAGATTTTTTTGAAAAAGTAAATAGGGTAACATATAACCGCTCAATTATACTTCCGATTCCCAATTCTATTTTGAAAATTTTAGGTGTTGCGGGAGATCTTTTAAGATGCTTTAAAATTAAAACGAATATCAGTTCAGTTAATATGAAAGCACTTAGGATAGACAATTTCTATTCTAATCAAAAATCAATTGATGAGTTCGGAATTCATTATCAATCAATGGAAGATGCTATTAAAGATGCAATTTCTTTCTTTGAAAAAGAAAATAAAAAACTGTCCCAATATTGAGATGTTAAAGCAAATGTTTAACGGGATTCTTATTGTGAAAGTTTTTCTAATGCTTCTTCCAGACTTTCGACAAAATTAATATACCTTGTTTTGTTGCTTTCAAAAATAAAATCTTTAAAACTTTTACTTTCATATCTACTGAAATCACCTATAATAGCTAACTTCATCCGGTAATTTGAAAACTTCTGAAGAATCTCACCTGCCATTTTTGTTTTTAAATCAAAAAATTCGGGAATGATATTTTTCTCATAAAGAACAACCGCATCAAAATCCTGATAGTAGATGTTTCCTAAAAGATCCAGCCCGTCTTGAGCTGAATGGATGATCAGCTTTTCAGAAATAATTTCTGCAACTTTTGTATTATTGATTTGATGCGCTTTAATTTCCATACCTTATTTCCTTCCAAAAATAAATCTGTCATTTTCTGATAAATCCTTTATGAGCAAAGCTTCTGAAAAACCATTGCTGTAAAGCTCCAATGTTTCAGGTCCTAATTTCTGATTAATTTCTAAAAACAATAATCCGTTGTCATTAAGATATTTTTCTGTATCCTTTGCAATCTTCCGGTAAAATACCAAAGCATCGGAAGTAGGAGAGAAAAGCGCCATTTTAGGCTCAAATTCTTTAACGGAATCAGCAATTTCATATTCTTCCTCAATACCTATATAGGGCGGGTTTGAAATAATCACATCAAAGCTCTGCTCCCAATTGAAATTCAGGTAATCAGCATGAATAAAGCGGATGGCAAGCTGATGAAAATCGGCATTCTTTTTGGCTATTTCCAAAGCTTTCTCAGAAAAGTCAACAGAAGTAACTTCTGCCTGTGGAAAATGTTTTTTTAAAACCAATGGAATAATTCCGCTTCCGGTTCCGATATCCAGAATTTTTAAAACGCTCTTGCTGCCATTCTGAACTGAATGTGAAGAATCTTTTGTTATTAGATTTTGAGATTCTTCATTTCGCTCCGCTGCATTCAGAACGGCAAACTGCTGTTTTATTTTATGAATGGCAAGTTCCAACAGCTCTTCAGTTTCAGGCCTTGGAATCAATACATGCTCATTCACGAAAAACTTCATTCCATAGAACTCGGTTTCTCCTAAAATATGCTGATAGGGTTTTTGGGTTTTTAATTCTGAAATAATCCGTAAAAGCTCTTGTTCATCCTGAATCAGTAATTGCTGATCGGAAAATCTTCTTTGATGAAAACTGTCAAAACCTACGATCTTCTGAACAAAAACAGAACATAAAAAAGCAGCTTCAGATTCTGTATAAAGTTCAGAAAGTTCAGTTTTAAAATGTCTTTTAAATTCTAAAATTGTCATTTATCTTGTAAAAACCAGTTTTGTATCCGTAGATTTTTCTTCATCAATTCTGTAGCCTTCGTAATTAAATGCTTTTACATCATTCAATGTTTTAGCATTGGTTTCAGCACAGAATCTTACCACCAAACCTCTTGCATGCTTTGTATAGACAACAATAGTTTTTAGTTTTCCGTCTTTTAATTCATAAAAATCAAAATCGATCACTTTGTGGTTTAGTTTTTTTCGGTCGATTACTTTTCCGTACTCATTGCTGCATAAATGAAGCAGAACCTCGTTCTTTTTCATTTCAGCATTCAGCTGTTCGGTTACTTTTTCTCTCCAGAATTCATAAAGGTTTTTATACTGGTCAAATTCAAAAGGACGTCCCATTTCCAGTCTGTAGAGCATTACTCTGTCAGAAGGCTTTAATAAACCGTATAATCCGGAAAGCATTCTGTAGTTTTTCTGTAAATAATCTACCGCATCTTTGTCCAATGTTTTGGCATCTAATCCTCTGTAAACCTCACCTGTAAATGCATACATTGCAGGAGCAGATTCTTTTGCGGTTGGTTTTGCTTTCCATTTTTGATTTCTTTCCCAGTTTTCATCTGCTAATTTGGGAGAGATCTCCATAAGATCAGAAAGATATTTTGGAGATTTTTGTTTTAAATAAGATTGTATAAATGCTGCTTCCTCAATGAATTTTGGAGTAGTAGCTCTCAACAGATCGGTTGAGTTCTCTACATTCATCAATTTTGCAGGTGATGTAACTATTTTCATAAAAAAATTAAAGTTTCAATATTGAAATTTTGGAGAAGACCTATAATACTCCTTTTCCCTGACGAATAAGCTCCGGTTCTCCGGAAGTAAGATCCACAATGGTAGAAGCCACATTATCTCCATATCCTGAATCGATGACGATGTCTACTAAATGATCATATTTTTCTGCAATAAGCTCCGGATCGGTAGAATATTCAATAATTTCGTCATCATCTCTAATGGAGGTAGAAGCAATAGGGTGACCCAGTTTTTCAACGATAAGCTGTGGGATAGAGTGGTCGGGAACACGAATCCCGATCGTTTTATGTCCTTTGTAAGCTAAAGGTAAACTTTTATTAGCTTCCAGGATAAAGGTAAACGGGCCTGGAAGATGGCTTTTTAAAAATCTGAATACCGAAGTATCTATAGGTCTTGTAAAGTCCGAAAGATGGCTGAGGTTATTACAAATTATAGAGAACTGAGCTTTTTCCAGTTTGATTTTCTTTAGCTGAGCCAGTTTTTCCATGGCTTTGATATCAAAAATATTACAGCCCAATGCATAAATTGTATCGGAAGGATAAATAATGAGTCCGCCATTATTCAAAGTTTTAATCACCTCATTAATAAGGTTTTCCTGTGGGTTTTCCGGGTAGATTCTTAGTATTTTTGCCATATAACAAAGATACAAATAATAAAATAGTTAGCATAAAAATCCTTTATTTAAAAGAAAAATTAGGATTTTAAAAATATTGTTGTATATTTGCATCACAATATCGCGGGATGGAGCAGTAGGTAGCTCGTCGGGCTCATAACCCGAAGGTCATCGGTTCGAGTCCGGTTCCCGCTACTAAAAATAAAAAGAGAATTACAATTTGTAGTTCTCTTTTTTATTATCTCTGTTATTTTAAGTGTTTAAAATAAAAAAAATCCCACTTATTCAAGTGGGATTTTATATTATGGTGCTACTTCTGCATAAGGTCTGAGCTTATACTGATCAGATTTTGGCTGCTCTAAGAATTCTTTCTTTTGAGTACCTTTCATTCTTTGTGCTGCTTCGCTTGCTGCATAATAAGCGTCACCCAGCTTTTTAGTAATTTCAGACGGAGTAAAATCTTTTTTAATGTCACTGTCTACGCCGATATATCCGTTTTTCTTTGTAATATAGCTGATGTAGTTGTTATAGTTGATGAATGTATTTCTTAAATACTGAGTGTGGTACTGCATACATTTCTTCGCTTTCTTCGAAGAATTATTCATGATGCAGTTAGACATATTTCCGTTATATAACCAAAATTCAGATTGTAAAGTGGCGTACTCTTTTCCTAATGCAGTTTTTCCATTGGTGTAAATGCTGTTATCTCCTTCTTTATCCGCAATATTTTTAAGATGCTCTAAAACCAGAGGAACCGTGTTTTCTATTTTTGTTTTAGCTTCCCCTATCGCGCTGAAGTCTGCTGCAGGAGAATTTTTTTGTGCAGTCGCTACGTTAAAAGCAAGTAGTAATAGTACAATCAATAAATTATATCTTTTCATGAGAAATTTTTAAGCCACTAAAATAAATATATTTTCTCAGTTTTGACAACTTCATTTTAATTTTATTTAATAAAATTTAACATGTTTTAAGGATTTTTAGTGTAATAAAGCATTTTTTGTAAAGAATAAATATATTAGAGTATTTACTTTTTAGAAAAATATTCAGAGATATTTAAAATTATTTAATTGACTTTCAATAAGTTGTAATTTTCTAATTCTATATCACTAAAAAAATAGTTGTTCGAAAAGAATTTAATTCTATATTTGTATAACTAATTTATTAGTGATATAGAAAAAGATCTATATTATAATTTTATTAAACTTGGGATATGAAAATTCAAACTCTTACAAAAGCTGAAGAACAGGTAATGCAATATGTATGGAAAATAGAAAAAGGATTTTTAAAAGATATCCTTGATCTGTTTCCGGAACCAAAACCTCACACCAATACAGTTTCTACCATATTAAAAGTATTGAAGGATAAAGAATTTGTGGATTATAATGTGATCGGAAGACAGCATGAGTATTTTCCTTTGGTTACAAAAGAACAGTATTCTGGAAAGACAATGAAAAGTCTTGTGAAAAATTATTTTAAAGGCTCTTATAAAAGTGCAGTTTCTTTCCTGGTAGAGAAAAATGAAATGAGTGTGGAGGATTTGGAATTGTTATTAAATGAGCTTAAAAAGAAAAGCTAACAATTAAAGAGGTTCTCTGTAACATTTTACAAGGTTCAGTTGTCTTTAAAAGACAAAGCGTTAACGAAAGGAACAGAATTTTAACCTCTATAAAAACATAAAACAATGACAGCATTTATTATAGAAATATTTTTTCAGCTGTGGGATTGGTTGATCTCTATATTTTAGGGAGACACTTATCTGTGAAAGTATAATAAGCAATAGTATCATTTGATTAAAGCAATTACCAAATCATGGAAGCATTATTTTACATCCTAAAAGTGATTATCTGTTCAGGCGTTTTGCTGGGATATTACTATCTCTCGCTTAAGGACAAAACTTTTCACCATTACAATAGGTTTTACCTGTTGTTTTCGATACTGATTTCTTTACTGCTTCCATTAATAAGGCTTGAAGATTTTACCATTGAGGTCAATCAGAATATCTATATGCTGATCGATACCGTGCAGAACTTTAGTCCTTCTGAAAACACAAATACCCATGAAAACTTATATTATACAGTAGCTTTTTCAGTTTTAGGAATCATTTCCGTGTATTTTTTAGTAAAATTCATCTATGGAACCTTTAAAATACATGAACTGAAAAGCCAATTTGAAAAAGAAAAAATAGAAGGGATCAACTTCTACCGCACCGATCTTACCGATGCTCCTTTTTCTTACTTTAAAAACCTTTTCTGGAAGAATTCCATTACACTGAATTCAGAAATAGGAAAGCAGATCTTAAAACACGAAATGGTTCATATCGAACAGAAACACACGTTTGATAAGATCATTTTAGAAATTATTACCTCGGTATTTTGGTTTAATCCGTTTTACCATTTGATAAAAAGAGAAATTAATTTAATCCACGAATATCTGGCTGATAAAAAAGCCGTAAAGCAATCGGACACCAAGGCATTTGCGCAGATGCTTTTAGCAAGTCACTTTTCCGGAACAGAGTTACCTGCAACGAGTCCGTTTCTAAGTTCGAATCTAAAAAAACGATTAACAATGTTACAGAAATCACAGACAAAATTCGGGTATGCGCGAAGAATTTTAGCCTTACCGGTAGTATTCACAGTAGCTTTTGCTTATATGGTAAATGCGAAGAACAAAGAAATAGCCAAGACAAACCTTGAAATAGAGAAAGCCGTTTCCCAGATTAAAAAAGATACCATACGACCTGATCATCATAAAAATGAATCAGTTAGGATCTACAAAAAAACAAATGATGAGAAAAAAATAGCGGAGTTGGGTAAAAAGATCGAAGAAAAAAGTAAAGCGCTGAAAAAATTAAAGCCTGAAACTGAAGAATTCGACAAAAACGTAGAGGAAATAACACAGCTTTCCGGGGAAATCGCAAAAATTACCAATTCAGAAGATTTTCAAAAATCATTAACCAAAATAAAGGTGAATGGTAAAGAAATGAATGTTGATGAATTCTTCAAGTCAGACCAATGGAAAAACCAAATGAAAGATTTAAAGGATCTAAAATTTGAAATGCCCGATTTTCCGGAATTTGAAAAATCTGTATTTATTGTTCCTTCACCGCCAAATGCTCCTGATGCTCCACAGGTAAGAGTATTTAAGCATAATAATGTATTCAGATATCCTGTTTATGGTAAAAAGGCTGAAAGAGAAATGAAAAAAGCCAGAAAACTGGCAGAAAAAGCCAGAGCAGCCGGTGAGAAAGCAAGAATTGAAAGTGAAAAAGCGAGATGGGAAGGAAACAAAGCGAAATTAGAGGGCGAAAATAGAAAAGCTATTGCTTATGATTTTAATTATTCCAAACCTGATGTTATTAGCATTACTGCAAATTCAATAGTAAGAAATCTTGACGGAAGTAATTTTAAAGCTTCAGGAGTGAGTAAAATTGACGGGAATATTTCCAAAGTTTACGTTAACGGCAAAGATGCTTTTAATGAAAATATGAAAATTATTATTGATGGTAAAGAATCTTCAAGAGAAGATCTAAAAGCATTAAAGTCATCTCAGATAGAATCTGTCAATGTAAAAAAGAATATGGAAAACGGAAAAATGAAAGGTGAAATTTCTATTAATACGTATAATCCGAAAGTAAAAGACGAGTTATAATACCTCAATCATGGAAGCATTATTTTACATCCTAAAAGTGATTATCTGTTCAGGCGTTTTGCTGGGATATTACTATCTCTCGCTTAAGGACAAAACTTTTCACCATTACAATAGGTTTTACCTGTTGTTTTCGATACTGATTTCTTTATTGCTTCCATTAATAAGGCTTGAAGATTTTACCATTGAGGTCAATCAGAATATCTATATGCTGATCGATACCGTGCAGAACTTGAGTCCTTCTGAAAACACAAATACCCATGAAAACTTATATTATACAGTAGCTTTTTCAGTTTTAGGAATCATTTCCGTGTATTTTTTTGGAAAATTTATCTATGGAACCTTTAAAATACATGAACTGAAAAGCCAATTTGAAAAAGAAAACATAGAAGGGATTAACTTTTACAGAACTGATCTTACCGATGCTCCCTTTTCCTACTTTAAAAACCTTTTCTGGAAGAATTCCATTACACTGAATTCAGAAATAGGAAAGCAGATCTTAAAACATGAAATGGTTCATATCGAACAGAAGCACACGTTTGATAAGATCATTTTAGAAATTATTACCTCGGTATTCTGGTTCAATCCGTTTTACCATTTGATAAAAAAAGAAATTAATTTAATCCACGAATATCTGGCTGATAAAAAAGCCGTAAAACAATCGGATACCAAAGCATTTGCGCAGATGCTTTTAGCAAGTCACTTTTCCGGAACAGAGTTACCTGCGACGAGTCCGTTTCTAAGTTCGAATCTAAAAAAACGATTAACAATGTTACAGAAATCACAGACAAAATTTGGGTATGCGCGAAGAATTTTAGCCTTACCGGTAGTGTTCACAGTAGCTTTTGCCTATATGGTAAATGCGAAGAACAAAGAAATAGCAAAAACGAATCTCGAAATAGAGAAAGCAATATCTCAGATTAAAAAAGACACCATACGACCTAATGCTGATGGAGATCTTTTTACAGAACAATTGAAAAAAGGAAATCTTTACAGTGAAGCGTTGAGAGAAGATCATGATAGAATTAGCAAGATCAGCGAAAAGATCAGTAAAAAGAGTGAAGAAATTCAAAAGCTGGTAAAAGCTAAAAAAACTGAAACCCCGGAATTTGAAGCGAAGCAAAACGAAATTGAAGCCTTATCCAATCAAATTGATGAAATTGTAAATTCAGAAAAATATAAGAAAAATCTAAAAGCTCTTGAAGATCATTACAGCAGTGTTGAAAAATACTATGATTCTCCAGAGTTCAAAAAGCAAATTGAAAATGCTGAAAAGCAGGCAAAAGAGGCAGAAGCTATGGTAAACTCTCCTGAGTTTAAGAGAAAAATAGCAGAAGCCGAAAAAGCGGCAAAAAAAGCAGAAGCTATGATGAATTCTCCTGAATTCAAAAGAAAAATAAAAAGAGCTGAAAAGGCAGCAAGAAAAGCTGAAAAAGAGGCGAAAAAAATAGGAGAAGCAGCGCAACAGGATCTGGAAACATTCTATAAGGATGCCGAAAAGAAAAGACAGGATGCTGTTAAGAAATTTGCTGAAGATAAACAGAAACTTACAAAAACAATAGAGCTGAGCCGAAGGGAATATGCTTTTGATGAAAAGTTTCCTAAAAGCAGAGATTATGAGAAAAAGCCTTTAACTGAAGCAGAAAAAGAGCTATTGAGAAAAGAAGCTAAAAAAATACAGGATTTGAATCAAAATACACCTAACAAAAACAATTTTGCGATCTTTAGAATAGATAATAGTATAAATAAGATTGTTGATGTGCATGGCACTGAAATTAAAGATGAAAACAATAAAAAATCTCCTGTAGGAAAAACTGCTTTACTTGCCATTAATGTCGATATACCTGAATTATATGTCAATGGGAAAAAGGTGAGCAGAGAAGAATTTTTGACTTATCAGAGTGATTTTAAAGACGTAAATTCAGCTCCTGTTATTAAAGTTTTTAAGGTAGACAGGGTAGGAGATGGTAAAAGATCTTATGCCAGAAGAATGGAGATTATTACCAATTAATTCTTAAAAAATGAAAAAAATTTTAGTCTTTAGTTTTATCTTGATTGGAATGATTGCCAATGCTCAAACCAACAGATTCTTTTATGAATATAAGTTTATTCCTGATATCAATGATAAAACGGATGTGAAAACAGAGATGATGTATCTGGATATAGATAAGGCCGGTTCTTCTTATTACAGCCGTGACAAATATATTGCAGATTCCACTCAAAGGGCAGATCTTGAAAAACAGATCAGGGCGTTCTCAGGAAGTATAAATATAAATAAAAGGGAAAAACCTGGACAGGTGTCATATAGAGTAACCAAATCATACCCGGACTTTAAGACCTATCTTTTCAGAAATATCTCCAGTGATAATTATAAGATAAAAGAAGATAAAAAACCGGAATGGAAAATACAGTCTGATAAGCAAAAAATTGGAGAATATATGGCTCAGAAAGCCACAATAAGCTTTGGTGGAAGAGAATGGATTGCCTGGTTTGCCAGTGATCTTCCCTTCCAGGACGGGCCCTATACTTTTTATGGGTTACCGGGTCTGATTGTTAAAATAGAAGATGCAACAGGTTCTCATATAATGACTTTGGTGGGAAATAGAGTTCTTCAGAATAAAACAGAAGAGAAAGATCTTTCTTTACCTGAAAATATCAAATTATTCGGAATGGGGGGCAAAGAAATTGAAGTTACAAAAGATCAGTTTAAAAAAGCATGGAAAGCCTATGTAAATGATCCTACAAAAAACATGAGGGAAATGATGATGAAGAATGATGGCAATACAAAAATGGTTTTTAAAACAAAAACAGCCGACGGAAAAGAAATTTCAGATCCTAACCAGGTCTTTAGAGAAATGGAAAAAAGAACCAAAGAAGCTTTAGCAAAAAATAATAATCCTATTGAGCCGGATTTAGTAAATTAACATACATATATTTTCTAGTAAAGCAGGATAAATAAAAATTTGTTCTGCTTTTTTATTTTTAAAAATTATCTTTGAAAAAAAATCAATATGAAGAGAATTATTTTCGGAATTTTTTCATTTTTTAGCGTTTTTATGATGGCTCAGAACCAACGTTTCATTTATGAATATAAATTTGTGACAGATTCTACGGATAAAAGCAAAGCCGATCAGGAAATCATGTACCTGGATATCGCTAAAAAAGGGTCTAAGTTTTACAGCAAAAAAATCTTTATCGCAGATTCAATAAGAGAAGATAGAGTAGCAAAAGGTATGCGTGATTTCAGTGGAATAGATTATGGGAAAATATCTTTTGCCGTTGAAAAATCATATCCGGATTATAAAGTTTTATTTTTTAACCCATTGGAGGTAGATTTTTATAAGGTAAATGACCAAAGAAAAATGGATTGGAAAATCCTTCCGGAAAAAGAAAAAATAGGTGAATTTAATACTCAGAAAGCAAAAACAGACTTTGCCGGGAGGCAATGGACGGCCTGGTTTGTGCCTGATCTTCCTATTCAGGACGGACCCTATAAATTTCACGGACTCCCGGGAATGATTATTAAAATAGAAGATAAGACCCAATCTCATTCTTTTGTGCTGAAAGGCATTGCAAAAATTCCCGATAACCAGGAATGGAAAAGTGATTCGGAAAAGAAAATCGTCGGAAGCCTGGTTGAAGTAGATCCTGATCAATATAAAAAGCAGTTTGTCGATCACCGAAATAATCCAAACAAAGGGATGCGCCAGATGATGTCCGGAAATGCAAAAGTAAATATCGTAGACGAAAGCGGAAAGCCTTTGGATCCCGAAAAATTATTTAGAGAACGGGAAAAGAAAGCGAAAGAAGAAAATGCAAAAAACAATAATGTCCTTGAATTATATTTACTTAAATAAAAGCAAAGCGCGAAACTGAAAGTTTCGCGCTTTGCTTTTATTGTGACTTAAAAAAGAAAAGACTTTTTAAGCTAGTTTCTGAGAATCTGCAACAAACTGAGCCAATCCACTGTCTGTTAATGGATGTTTCAACAAACTCAAGATCGGAGGAAGTGGGGAGGTGATAACATCTGCACCGATTTTCGCACAGTCGATAATATGCATGGAGTGACGGATAGAAGCTGCTAAGATTTCAGTTTCATACATATAATTATCAAAAATCAATCTGATTTCCTGAATTAAATTTAATCCGTCAGTCGTAATATCATCTAATCTTCCCAAGAAAGGAGAAACATAAGTAGCACCCGCTTTAGCTGCTAAAAGAGCCTGTCCTGGAGAGAAAATCAATGTACAGTTAGTTTTGATTCCTTTATCAGAAAAATATTTCAATGCTTTGATACCATCCTTAATCATCGGGATTTTTACCACGATATTAGGGTGAATCGCTGCCAATTCTTCACCTTCTTTGATCATTTCTTCATACGTAGTGGAAAGTACTTCCGCAGAAATATCTCCGTCTACGATCTCGCAAATTGTTTTGTAGTGATTCTTGATCGCTTCAGCTCCCTGGATCCCTTCTTTTGCCATCAATGAAGGATTGGTAGTAACACCGTCTAAAATTCCAAGATCCTTAGCTTCTTTAATTTGCTCTAAATTGGCTGTGTCAATAAAAAATTTCATTTGTTTTCTAGATTTATTGGTACAAAGATAATGATTCCTTTGTGAGTGGAAAATTAATTTAGAATGAGATTCGGGATTTGTGTTCTGAGGCTTTAAGGTTAAAATTTTTACTGTAAAAATTAAAATTAGTATTAGGAATGTAAAATTCCCCTCCTTAGGAAGGGTGGCGAAAATTCAAAAAATTTTTGACGGGGTGGTTTAAGAATAATTATTAGAAATACAGAAAAAAGAGTAAATTTATTTCAATGAAAAACCTATTCACAGCCAGACTAGAAATCATAGGAATCAATCCTTTTGTTTTTATTCCCGAGGAAATCTTAAATGAAATTTTTGAAACTTCCGGAAGAAATAAAAGCCCGATTCCTGTGAAAGGAACTGTAAATGGAAAAGAATATATACAAAACCTTATGAAATATCTTGGAGAATGGCGGCTGTATATCAATATGTTTATGCTGAAAGACTCTCCCAAAAGAATTGGAGAAACTATAGAAGTTTGTATTGAATATGATAATGCGGACAGAACAACTTCCATTCATCCGCAATTAGACAAAGCGATACAGGAAAATCCTGTTGCTTTAAAAAATTTTGAAAGTTTAATCCCTTCGAGGAAATCGGAACTTATTCGCTATATCAATAATCTGAAAACTGAAGCAAGCATTAAAAGGAATATTGAAAAGATCATCCGACATCTGCATGGTGAAACCGATTTTTTCGGAAAGAAAATACATTAAAAAAGGTTCAGATAATTTCTGAACCTTTTTTTAACTATGAATTTAAAGCTTTGCTAAGTTTTATAGCATCCTGATTAGTCGGGTCATACTGTATGGATTTGGCAATATGTTCTTTTGCTTTTTCTGGATTATTTTTTTGCTCAGAAAAAGCAAGATAAAAATAAGCATACGCCAGATTTTTCTTATTCTGTTCCACTTCTTCCGGTTTTACAGTAGCAATATACTTTTCATAAGCAATTTTTGCATTTACGTCATCTTTTGCAGACTGATAAGCATACGCCTGACTATAATATGCAGGAGCCCAATCTGGCAGCAAAGCAGATATTTTTTTCCAGGTATCTATTGCATTTGTCCAGTCTGAAGCTTCCTGGTAAGCGGTAGCCAATTTCGCCAAAGCATTCGCATCCTTTGGATTGGCTTCAACCTGCTTTTTAAGACTGTCTATTGTGGCGTTATTTTCAGTTTGAACTGTTTTTGCCGTATTGTCTGTTTGCGTGGTCTGAGCATTTACCAAACCTAAACCTCCTGCAAACAATAAACCTAGAACCATGCTTTTTGTGTTCATTTTAATCATTTTCATAACATTATATTTTCGAATTGTGATGGATAAAGTTCAATAATAATTCCACAAAAAATTAAATTTTAGAACCCTTAAGTTTTTTTAGAAAATATTAAGAAGATTATATGTTTTTTTATCGAAATTTTTGATTCGGTGTGGTTTCAGTTATCTTTGTATTTGAACTTTTTAATCAATCTATTTTATATGAATATCATATTGGCTTCAACGTCCACACTTTTTGGCGGAGAATATCTGGAATATTTAAAAGAAGAATTAATTAAGCTATACAGCGGAACAGATGAAATACTATTCATTCCTTTCGCAAGACCAGGCGGAATATCTCATGATGATTATACTGCAAAAGCACGTTCTTTCTTTGAAACCATCAATATAAAAGTGAAAGGACTTCATGAATTTAAAGATAAGAATGAAGCGCTAAACACTGCAAAAGGATATTTTACAGGAGGAGGAAATACTTTTCTACTGGTAAAAACCTTGCATGAAGAAGGAATAATGTCTGCTTTAAAACACAATATTGAAAGCGGAAAGCCTTATTTAGGATGCAGTGCAGGAAGTAACATAGGAGGACAAAATATGAAAACAACGAATGATATGCCTATTGTTTATCCGCCGAGTTTTGATTGTATGGGATTGGTTCCGTTTAATATAAATCCGCATTATTTGGATCCTAATCCTGATCTGAAACATAATGGGGAAACCAGAGAAACCAGGATCAAAGAATTTTTAACGCAAAATGATGTAAAAGTGGTGGGACTTCGTGAAGGTAACTGGATCAGAAGAGTAGGAAATAAAATCACTGTTGAAGGTAAAGAATTAACGAGAATTTTTGAAAAAGATAAAGAACCTTACGAAATAGAAACAGGCTCTGAACTGTAATTTTAATTATATTTGAATTGGAGAATGTGATTTTAAATCACATCTAAGATTAAAAGGATGCTTCGATTTGCTCAGCATGAAATCTCTAATACCCAAAAGTCATTTTGCAACATCATGCCGAGCAAAACGAAGCATCTCATAAAAAAGAAAATAAAAAACGCAATGAAAAAAACATTTGCAGTTCTCATTTTATCAACGCAGGTTATTTTTGCTCAGGATATTACCCAAAAATTGGATGCTGCCACAAAAAGCCTGATGAATTCTTCAGGAGCAATTGCTTCTAGCCTCTCATTTTATGTATCTGACGAAGAGGGGAAGCTTATTTATGAATATCAGGGGAATAAAGGCCTTTCTACGGCTTCTACCCAAAAAATATTTACAGCGGCGGCAGCCTTAGAAACTTTAGGAAAAAATTATACTTATACAACGACATCCAGTTATTCCGGAAATATTTCAGGAGGCAGTCTGAACGGAAATCTTTTTATCAGTTCCAACGGAGACCCTACGTTGGGAAGCTGGAGATACGAATCTTATAAACCTGAAAACTTTAAAAAAAAACTGATTGAAGCCATAAAAAATGCCGGAATTACAAAGATTTCCGGAGACTTGATTATTGATGACTCCTATTTTGATCACCAAACGATTCCCGGAGGCTGGCCCTGGGATGATTTAGGCAATTATTACGGAGCCGGAGTCTGGAGTGTAAACTGGAGAGAAAATCAATTCGATGTGAATATCAGCGGAACAGATTTTAAGAACTTTTCTTATCCTTTAGCGGGTATAAAATGGTTAAATGATCTGAAAACCGGTGGGAATTCTGATCAGAGCTTAGTATTTACAGCACCTTATTCCGATGTGGCATTAATTAACGGGACGTTGCCTGCAGGGAAAGTTACGACCGTTTCTGGTTCTGTACCGAATCCTCCCTTACAATTAGGAGTAGAAGTAAAACAATGGCTGAAAGAATCGGGGATCGATTTCTCAGGAAAAGTGATTACAAATGCTCAGCTTGAGATTGAAGGAAAACCTACACAGGTTTCTCCGAAAAATAATATGATTCTTACGTATCAATCACCTACATTAGATAAAATTGTTTATTGGTTTTTGAGAAAAAGTGTGAATATGTATGGTGAAACTTTAGTTAAAACATTAGGGAAGGAGAAAAGGGGAGATTCCAGCTTTAAAAGCGGAGTGGCTTATCTTAAAGAATTTTGGAAATCAAAGGGAATCAACGGAAATATGATCAATTTTGCGGATGGAAGCGGACTTTCTCCTCAAAATTATGTTTCTGCAAAAGCTGAAGTTCAGGCATTATTGTATATCAAAAAGCAACCTTGGTTTGATGTTTATTATGACGGTTTTCCGGTTCAGGATAACGGTCTTAAAATGAAAAGCGGAACTATGAAGGATACGAAATCTTTTGCGGGCTTTCATACTGCGAAAGACGGAAAAAAATATGTATTTTCAATTATCATCAACAATTATCAGGGAAGCGGAAGTACAGAGCTTCAAAAAATCCTGAATGTTTTAAAATAGCTTGCTTTGAAAAAGAGATCTATATTTTCCAGGTTCAACAACTGGTTTATTTTTTCCATCATGACTTTGGTCGTTGTATCTATCGTTATAGCATCAACGCTCATTGTTAATTATTTGAAGAAAGAAGAAGTAAAAAGAGTTGACATATTGGTTAATGCTATCAAATTTCAACAGGAAGTTACTACGCCAAGTTTAGAGGTTCAGGAATTACTTTTGACGATATACAGCTCAAATACAACAATTCCACTCATTATTTTAGATAAAAATGATCAGCTTATAGAATACAAGAATCTGCCGAAGGAAATACATGATGATCCGAATAAAATTATTGCTTTGGCAAAAAGAATGGAAAAAAAATATCCGGCCATTGAAATAAAAATCCTGCACGGAAATAATCAGTTTGTGTATTATGATAATTCAAAAATTCTTAATAATCTTCAGTATTTTCCTTTCTTATTAGGGCTGTTTGTGCTTTCTTACTTCTTATTTTCTTTTTGGTTTCTGAGAACGATCAAGAAAACAGATGAAGGCTATCTTTGGGCAGGGTTGGCAAAAGAAACAGCACATCAGATCGGAACACCTCTTTCGTCGATGATTGGATGGATGGAAATTATGAAGCTTGAAAATCCAGAATCTGAAGGCGTACACGAGATTGAAAAAGATATTGAACGTTTACGGACGATTTCAGAACGATTTTCTAAAATAGGTTCTGTTCCGGAGCTTAATGATAAAAACTTTAATAAAACGATTCAGGAAAACTATGATTATCTGAAAACGAGAATTTCCAAAAAAATAAATTTTACGTTGCATCAGCCTACCTATACCATTTTGGTTCCGCATAATAAAATACTGATGAGCTGGGTAATTGAAAATCTGGTGAAGAATGCCGTAGATGCAATGAAAGGACAAGGAAACTTACTCATGACTGTTTTTGAAAGAAGTAAAAGTATTATTGTTGAGGTAAAAGACGACGGAAGCGGAATGACCAAACAACAGGCAAGAAATGCTTTTAAGCCGGGTTATTCCACTAAAAAACGCGGTTGGGGATTAGGACTGTCATTGGCTAAAAGAGTGGTTCAGGAATATCACAACGGAGATATTAAAATTGTTCAGACAGAAGTGGGAAAAGGAACGACTTTTAGGATAACAATTAAAAAAGTTGAAGTTGAAAAAGATACTCTTAACAAGTAGAATTTTTTGAATACTAAGTAGGAAAATATTATTAAAATAAAAAAGCGAGGAAATTTCCTCGCTTTTTTATTTTTTACCAGTTAACCACTGATTTTGCAGTTTTTGCTCTTCTGCGGTCGGGTTAGATTTAAACTGGAGACTTTCCATAGTCATTTTATCCAGGATGGCTTTCCCTTTAAGCTCCATTTTATTATTGTTTCTTAAAATGGTAACTGTAACGTTTTGTCCTTCCTTGATCGTTTTAGAATAATCGATAAATGCCTGTACATTTTGGATATTGATCGTTTTACCATCCAATGCAACGATTTCATCTGTAGCTTTGAAGCCAATGCTTTTTGCGAATGGAGATAATGCTGCGCTTTCGTCAAATACAAATGTATTGTTCTTATCGTTATAGCCTGTCTGGTTCGGATCTTTGATAAACCAGAAAATAGGAGGTGTTTCCTGCTTTCTGATCTCTACCCCTGCCATTTTCAGATACTGTTCATACGGAGTAGGCTCACTTCCTGCAATATATTTGTTATAGAAATCTTTTACCTGAGGATAACCTGTAACCGTTACCAATTCGTCAATAAGCTGATCATCTTTAAACGGTTTGTTTTCACCGAATCTTTGCGACAGTTTTCGGATCATATCACGGTAACCCATTTCCCCGTTGGATAGTTTTCTTAATTCAATATCAAGACACATGGCAAGAAGGGCTCCTTTTTCATAAACATTTCTGTACTGATCTTTGTATTCATCCTTAAGAACGTTTTTACTCATTACCGTAAATGGCATCGTATCGTTGTAGTTCTTAGAATTAGCGATTTTTTCACTTATCCTGTGAAGGAATTCATCTCTGGTAATCAATCCTTCCTGAATCTGGAATAAGTTGGCAAAATACTCTGTTCCTCCTTCATACATCCATAAATGCTGAGACATTTTAGGATCTGCATAATCAAAATAATGAATTTCTTCAGAATGTGTTTTTAAAGGATTTACCGTATGGAAAAACTCGTGGGAAACCACATCTGTAATAGTCTTATCAATCGCCTCTTTAGGCATCATTTCCGGCAAAACTACGCTTGTAGACTCATGATGCTCCAATGCTCCGAAACCTTTAATCTGCGGTCCGTCTCCTCCGGAAAGATAAAGCATAATAGCATATTTTTTATTGGTATTCATATCACCCAAAAATTTCTTCTGAGCAATTACCATTTTTTCTAAATTATCTTTAAAATCTGCCGCTTTATATTTTCCTGTGGGTGAATACACTCCTAACACAAGATCCATTCCTCCTGCATTGAAGGTAATATAATCAGGTTTTGTGTACATCAATGGAGAATCGGTTACTTTTGCATAATTCGCTAAGGTAAATGTATCTGTCGATTCAGATTTATCCTGATCTACCAAAGCAGTTGTTCCGTAAAAATCTGTTGGCTTCTGAATGATCAGCTGATAAGGTACATCCTGCATATTATCAATATATCCGATGAAACCGTGAGTATTGATCAGATAAATTTTTCCTGCTTCAATATCTGTTCCTGAAGGAGAGAATACCGCTTTATGCTTTGAAGTATCCATTTCATCATCAAAACTGTCGTTCACCAGATACGTTACTTTACTTAGATTCTGAGCATTTTTAAGAGCATAGGTATTGTCATTAACTTTGGTGAAAGCGATTTCTTTTCCCTTATTGTCAAAAAACTTGATACCTTCTACAAATCTTCCGTAATCGTCTACGGAATAGGTTCCTGGTACGGTCTTAGGAAAATGGAATTTCACATCTCCCGATTTCATTTTCGGGAATTCCATCGTTACGGCAACTTTATCGTTTTTTACATTGACAAGATCAATGGTTGTCTTAATAGATTGGGCATTAAGCCAGAAAGTGGCTAAAATCCCTAAACTAAGTGCAATTTTTTTCATTGAGTTTAAATTATAGTTAAATAGTTGTTTCTTTATCGATTTTGTTACGGACGCAGGTATTAAAGTTTTCTTAAAACTAAAATTAGGAATATTAAAAAAGAAGAGCAAACTTTCAATTTTGCTCTCTTGTATTAATTATTTACTAAGCTTTTATATAATTGATGTAATAAGCATTATTAAAATCCACAGGAGTGCTTTTTTTCAGTTTTATAGTCTGCCATTCCTCTGTCGGATTAATAGTTTGTTCACTATCAATTTTTATAGGAAGTTTAAAGTTCTTAACCACATTTGTGTATCGGAATTTCAAAACATTCCCATTTTGAGAATATTCCAGAGTAGGGATTTTTGTCGTTCTCAAATATTGATTGAATACACTTGAAAAATCGATTCCGGATTTTTTTGAAACATAATTTTCAATTTCTTCGGAGGTAACTGTCTTATGGTAAAAGTCTTTGTTTAAGCCTCTTAAAATCTGTCTGAATTTCTCATCATTATCAATCACCTGTCGAATGGTATGGATCATACTGGCTCCCTTATAATACATGTCTCCGCTTCCTTCGTTTCTTACACCATATTTCCCGATAATCGGAGTATCATTGGCTATGTTGGCTCTGATTCCTACAGCATAAAGGTCCGCCGATTTTTTATCCATATATTTTTCGGTGAAAAGTACCTCAGAATACATCGTAAAGCCTTCATGGACCCACATATCTGCCTGATCTTTTGCTGTAATATTATTGGCAAACCATTCGTGGCCGCTTTCATGAATGATGATATAATCCCAGTTCAGTCCGACTCCTGTTCCGGAAAGATCATTTCCTAAATATCCGTTCAGATATTGATTTCCGTAAGCTACATTACTCTGATGCTCCATTCCCAGATACGGAGAATCTACCAGCTTGTAAGAATCTTCATAAAAAGGATAGGCTCCAAACCAATATTCAAAAGCAGAAAGCATGGGCTTTACCTGTTGGAATTGCTTTTTAGCTTTGTCTAAATTATAATCCAAAACCCAGTAATCCAGATCAAGCTTGCCTTTTTCTCCGTTGAAGGTATCTTTAAAATTTACATATTTTCCAATATTCGGAATGATGGAATAGGCATTGATTGGATTTTTTACTTCCCAGGTATAAGTGGTTTTATCTCCGACTGTTTTTGTATTGATTAATCTTCCGTTTCCAACACCTACAAGGTCTTTCGGACTAATAATTTTCATAACAACGCCATTGTCGGGTTCGTCACTCCAGATATCTTTTGTAGGCAGCCAGATGGAAGCCCCGATTCCTTCATCGGCAACGCTCATCCAGGGATTTCCATTCTGATCTTTTGTGAAAACCCATCCTCCGTCCCATGGTGCATTTTTAGCAATAGCAGGATTTCCGGAATAGGCTACATCAATGGTATATTTTTCCCCTTTTTTGAAGCTTTTTTTAGCTTTGATCCAAATAAAATCCCCATCCTGTTTGTATTCTGAGATCGGAAAATTTCCGGTTACCTTATCAGCCTTCATAGGTTGCTGTAAATCAATTTGGAATGTAGGATTGGTAATATCTTTAATAATTTCAAAACTGATGGTATTATTCCCTTTGATGCTTTTTTGTGCAAAGTCTGGCTCGACAGATAAATCGTATTTTTTTACGTCCCAAAAGTTTCGGAATACGGTATTAGAACCTTTTAAAGTGTCTTGTTTCGTAAAAGCTTTGTCTTTCTCAAAGAATTGTCCGAAAACAAGTCCTGAAGCAAATAAAAGGGTATATGTCAGTTTTTTCATTTGAATTAAATTAATGGATCAAAAATAAATAATTAATTGATTCTAAATTTAGAAAGTCTAAATTATTAGATTTCTTTGATTAGACGAAAGAAGTAAAATTTTGTTACTTTATATATATAAAATTGTTCCAAACTGCAGACTGGGAACTGACATAAAAAAATCCCGCAGAATGATTTGCGGGAATATATTTTGAATGAAGCTTTGCAACTATTTTTGAACTGCCGGAAGATTTCCTTCACGCTTCTGAACTTTTTTGTAAGTATAAGAGCACATGATAATACTAAATTCATATAATAGTAATAGTGGGAATGCTGCCATTATCATACTTAAAACATCTGCAGGAGTAATAATTGCTGCCACCACCATAATTAAAACAATGGCGTGTCTACGGTAGGTCTTCATAAACTGAGGCGTTAAAATCCCAATCGATGTAAGGAAATAAATAAGGATTGGAAATAAGAAAATCACGCCCATTCCTAAAACAACCTGTAAAAATAATGTGGTATAATCGCTCAGATCATAAAGAGGAACAATAATATCTGAAATTTTGAAAATAACCCCAAAATTAACAGCAAAAGGAAGGATTAAAAAATATCCGCATAAAACCCCTGTCATAAACAGAATCCAGACAGAATTGATAATAAGAATAGAATTTTTTCTTTCTTTCGGATGTAAAGCCGGACTGATAAATCTCCAAAGTTCCCACACAATGTAAGGAAATGCCGCGACCATTCCTCCAAAAATAGAAACAGCCATCATTACATTAAACTGCTGGTAAAGTTTACTTGCACGAACCGGAAAATCTTTCGGAAGGTGAATGCTGTTTTCGCCTAAGAGCATTTGGGAAAAGTGATTAACCGCTTTAAAGGTCAGAAAATCATTTCTCGTAGGGCCAAAAAAGATATGATCCATAATCCAGTTGATATTAAAACCGACAGCAAAAGCCGCAACTATAATAGCAATAATCGAGCGGATAAGGTGACCTCTTAATTCTCCAATATGCCCAAGGAAGGACATGTCTTTAACATCACTCACAGAATAATATTTTTAAGGCTTCAAATTTATGAAATATTTAAAGAAGTTATGAGTTATAAATTAGTTTATTCCTTCATCCAGCAATTTATGAAGATCAATGATTCCGAAATATTTTCCGTTTTCTGTTACGACAAGCTGTCCGATGTTGTTTTCTTTTAAAATTTTCATGGCATCCTTTGCCAACGCTGTTTTTTCAATCGTTTTTGGTCGGGCAGACATAATATCTTTGGCCAAAACTTTAGAAATATCATCACCTTTCATCAGCATTCTTCTTAAATCTCCGTCTGTAATCACTCCAATGATCTCATTTTCGTTGGTTACAACAGTGATTCCGTGTCTTGAGCTGCTGATCGAGATAATTACATCTTTAATTGTATCATTTTCCGTAACCTGCGGTTTCTGTGAAGAAAGAAAATCATTAACCTTTGAAATCAGGTTTTTACCCAAGCTTCCGCCCGGATGAAATTTTGCAAAATCATTCGCTTTGAAATCGTTTATTTCCATTAAAGAAACGGCTAAAGCATCTCCAAGAGCCATTTGTAAAGTAGTAGAACTGGTAGGAGCCAGTTTATTTGGACAAGCTTCTAAGTCAACGTGAGTATTTAAAATAATGTCTGAAAACTCTGCAAGTTTACTGCTTTTATTTCCGGTCATTCCGATTAATGCAGAAGAATAATCTTTTAGATAAGGAACAAGATTAACGATTTCCGGTGAGTTTCCGGATTGTGAAATACATAAAACAACATCCTGTTTCTGAATCACTCCTAAATCTCCGTGAATTGCTTCCGAAGCATGAAGAAACTGAGAAGGTGTTCCTGTGGAATTTAAAGTGGCAACAATCTTATTTCCAACGTGTGCCGATTTTCCGATTCCTACTACAATTAATTTTCCTTTTGCAGAATGTATAATTTCTACAGCTTTTACAAAATCTTCGTCAAGTCTGTTTTTTAATTTTTCGAGTTCTGAAATCTCAATTTCTAAAGTGCTTTTTGCTATCGAAATGATATTGGCTTTTTCCATTTTACTTTTATAGGGTATACAAAAAATCTCTTAAAAAATGTTATATTTTAAAAAGAATATTTAATATAAATTTTATTTTTATAAATTCGTTCACTTTTATTTTAAGCGAAAAATTCATAACTTTGGGTTAGATGCAAATTTAGCAATAGAAAATTAGATGAGCGCAAAAAAAGCCAATTTATCAGGCGAATTGAAAAAATATTTCGGGTTTTCTACTTTTAAAGGACAGCAAGAACAAATCATTGAAAACCTGTTGAACGGGAAGGATATATTTGTATTGATGCCTACAGGAGGAGGAAAATCCTTATGTTATCAGCTTCCGGCACTTATTTCGGAAGGCACGGCAATAGTAGTTTCGCCGTTAATAGCGTTAATGAAAAATCAAGTAGACGCAGTAAACGGACTATCATCTGATGATGGAGTAGCCCATGTTTTAAATTCATCTTTAAATAAGACGCAGACCAAACAGGTCTTTGATGATATTAAAAGCGGTAAGACCAAACTTCTTTATGTAGCTCCCGAATCTTTAATTAAAGATGATTATTTAGACTTTTTGAAAGAAGTGAAAATTTCTTTCTTTGCTATTGACGAAGCGCACTGTATTTCAGAATGGGGACATGATTTCAGACCGGAATACAGAAATTTAAAATCGATTATCGATAAAATTGCAAATGTTCCTGTAATTGCTTTAACAGCAACCGCAACTCCTAAGGTTCAGGATGATATCCAGAAAACTTTGGGAATGAGCAACGCCTTGGTTTTTAAAGAAAGTTTCAACAGACCGAATCTTTATTATGAAGTACAACCAAAGGTAAATGTAGATAAGGAAATCGTTAGATTTATTAATCAGCATAAAGGGAAATCCGGAATTGTGTACTGTTTAAGCAGAAGGAAAGTGGAAGAGTTTGCTCAGCTTTTGCAGGTAAACGGAATCAATGCCCTACCTTATCATGCTGGTCTTGATCAGAAAATAAGAGTAGCTAATCAGGATAAGTTCCTGATGGAGGAAGTAGATGTGATTGTAGCTACCATTGCATTTGGAATGGGGATCGACAAACCGGATGTTCGTTTTGTCATTCATTATGATTTCCCCAAATCTTTGGAAAGTTATTATCAGGAAACGGGACGTGCAGGAAGAGATGGAGGAGAAGGACATTGTCTGGCGTTCTATGATCCGAAGGATATTGAAAAACTGGAAAAATTCTTAGCTCAGAAACCTGTTTCTGAAAGAGAGATAGGCTTACAGCTTTTAAATGAAGTGGTTGGTTATGCCGAAACTTCAATGAGCAGGAGACAATATATTCTATATTATTTTGGAGAAAACTTCGATCCTATTAATGGTGATGGTGCCAAAATGTGTGATAATTCGTCAAATCCGCCAAAGCTGAAAGACGCAACAGATGATTTGAAGAAAGTCTTGGAACTCATCAATGAAACCGGAGAGAAATTTAAATCCAAAGATTTGATTTCTGTAATCGGAGGGAAAGAAAATGCGGTGACAAAGTCTTATAAACTAGAGCAGAGTTCTTATTTCGGTTTCGGAAAAGAAGAAAAGGACAATCACTGGAAAACTATTTTGAGACAGGCAACTGTTCAGAATTTCCTGCAAAAGGATATTGAAACCTATGGTGTTTTAAAGATTGCAGAAAAAGGAAGATTGGTGCTGGAAGACAAGCTGGAACATTCATTCTTAATTGCGGAAGACAGAGAGTTTGATTTGTCCCAGACTAAAGCAGAAAGTGACCAGATTCAGCAGCAATCCGGAGGCGGGCTAGATCAGAATTTATTCACCTTATTAAAAGATCTGAGAAAGAAAGTTGCTAAAAAACACGGAATTCCGCCATACACAGTTTTTATGGATCCGAGCCTGGAAGATATGACAGTTCAGTATCCGATTACTGTTGAAGAAATTACCAAAATTTATGGGGTTGGTGAAGGAAAAGCCAAAAAATACGGTAAAGAATTCGCTGATTTTATTAGTAAATATGTAGAAGACAACAATATTGAGCGTACTCAGGATATGGTATTGAAGCAGGTGGCTAACAAATCCAGTCATAAGGTTTTCATTATTCAGAGCACCGATAAAAAAATTGACCTTGAAGATATTGCAAGAGCCAAAAATCTTTCAATGGACGAATTGTTAAAAGAAATGGAACGTATTGTTTATCAGGGAACTAAATTGAATATCGATTATTATATCGAAGACAATTTTGATGAAGATATCGTAGATGGTTTCATGGAATTTATGAATGAATCCGAAAGCGATAGTATGAAGGTTTTATTAGATGAATTTGGAGATGAGCTTTCTGATGAAGAAGTGAGAATGCTGAGAATAAAATTCATTAGTGACGTTGCTAACTAAAAATATAAACCTTACCTGATGTATAGGTAAGGTTTTTGATATAATGAAAAAGATTTCTGTCATATTTATTCTGCCGGATTTGGAAACCGGAGGTGCAGAAAGAATCATTACCACTATTGCGAACCATCTTTCCCGGGATAAGTTCGAACCTAAAATATTGCTTTTGCGTAAACAGGGAGGATATCTTAATTTCCTTAAGAAAGATGTTGAGATTATTGATGTAGATACAGAACGGATCCGGCATTCATTAAAACCAATTTTGCGGGAGATTTATCGAAGAAAACCGGATATTGTATTTTCGGGTTTTGGAGAAGTAAATGCTTATTTGTCACTGTTTGTCAAGCTTTTTCCGAGAACAAAATTTATTGCAAGAGAAACCAATGTGGTTTCCCACCATGTAACCCGAAAAGAAATAAAATTCTTCTACAGTTTTTATAATAATTATCAGCAGATTATTGCGCAAAGTGATGATATGAAAAAGGATTTAATTGATAATTTCAACGTTAATGAAAAGAAAATTATTAAAATAAACAATCCTGTCGATTTTGATTTTATCGAAGAAAAACTGGCCCTTTCCAATAAACCTGAATGTTTCAAATACAACTATAAAAATGTGGTAGCTATTGGAAACTTATCGGAAAGAAAAGGTTTTGATAATTTGTTAAAGGTGTTTTCCAGGCTCAAAAACGAAAATATTCTGTTGCATATCTTGGGAGATGGAAAAGACCGGGAAATCCTTCATCAGATGAAAGACTTTTTAAACTTAAAAAAAGTTATTTTTCACGGTAAACAGGAGAATCCCTATCAGTTTCTGAAGTATGCTGACCTGTTTATTCTCTCTTCGAGATATGAAGGATTTCCGAACGTTTTACTGGAAGCAGGTGCGTGCGGAACGTACTCTTTGGTTAATAATTGCCCCGGAGGAATTAATGAAATTATTCAGGACCGAATTAATGGTGAAATTTCGGATATTGAGAATCATGATGATTTCTCACAGAAAATCATTCAGGTTTTACATGGAAGTTATGACAGCAGCTCAATTAAAAACTCAATAAAATCAAGGTTTTCCAAAGAAATTATCCTGGATAAATATGAAAAGGTTTTGCTGGATCTGATGAAATAGGAGTTGACATTATTTGCCTTAAAAGGGCTTATTTTCTTACATTTGACCTCATTAATTTTTATCTAAATCAATTTTCCCCAATGAATAAGATCCAGAAACTAGGATGCTCTTGTGAAAAACCGACCTCAAATTATACAGAATACAGAAGTTCAGAATTAGGTATAGATCATACCAACGGAAGATATGGGGAAGTAAGTATTCAGCAATGCAAACTCTGCCAGAGAATCTGGATTCATTATTTTGTAGAATATGAACATTATTCCAAATCAGGAAGATGGTACAAAGGAATTGTCTCAAAAAAAGATCGACCTAACATTACTCCCGAAAATGCTGTAGAATTTCTGGAAAGCCTTGAGTGGTATGTGTATGGAGGCTCTTATTTTGAAAGTATGGGAGAATTCGGGCAGGGAAAATTAAATTTAGATTAGTACTTATATTAAAGAAAAATTGACAAATCTCACTTTCTCACGTGGTAATTAATCGTTAAATTTGTAAGAAGTAAGTAAGTTAATAATAAACAAATTCATAAAATAACATGAGTCAATTCGATGTTACCGTAATCGGTTCTGGTCCTGGTGGTTATGTTGCTGCAATCCGTGCTGCACAATTAGGTTTCACAACAGCAATTATTGAAAAATATCCTACTTTAGGAGGAACTTGCCTTAATGTTGGGTGTATTCCGTCAAAAGCGCTTTTGGATAGTTCTGAGCATTTTGAAAATGCAAAGCATAATTTCGCAGGTCACGGAATCATTATCAATGAGCCTCAAGCTGATATCGCAAGAATGATTGAGCGTAAAAATGAAGTGATCAAGCAAAATACAGACGGAATCAGCTATCTGATGAACAAAAACAAAATCACTGTTTTTGAAGGCGTTGGAAGCTTCGAATCTGCTACTCAGATCAAAGTAACAAAAAATGACGGTTCTACGGAAACGATCGAATCTAAATATACAATCATTGCAACAGGTTCTAAACCATCTACTTTGCCTTTCATTACTTTAGATAAGGAAAGAGTAATCACTTCTACGGAAGCGTTAAACCTTAAGGAAATTCCTAAGCACCTGGTAGTGATTGGTGGAGGTGTTATCGGTCTTGAATTAGGTTCTGTCTATTTAAGATTAGGAGCTCAGGTAACTGTGGTTGAATTTATGGATAAAATCATTCCTGGAATGGATGGCGCTTTAAGTAAGGAATTGACCAAAGTTCTTAAAAAACAAGGGATGAAATTCATGCTTTCTACGGCTGTTTCTGCGGTTGAAAGAAACGGAGATACTGTAAAGATCACGGCTAAAGATAAAAAAGGAGAAGAAGTAACTGTTGAAGGAGATTATTGTTTAGTTTCTGTAGGAAGAAAACCTTATACAGAAGGTCTTGGATTAGAAAAAGCGGGTGTTGAACTTGACGAAAGAGGAAGAGTAAAAACAAACGATCACTTACAGACAAACGTTGCAAACATTTACGCCATCGGAGATGTTATCAAAGGTGCAATGTTGGCTCACAAAGCTGAAGAAGAAGGAGTTTTCGTTGCTGAAACATTGGCAGGACAAAAACCTCACGTTAATTACAACTTAATTCCGGGTGTTGTTTATACTTGGCCAGAAGTTGCTGGAGTTGGTAAAACTGAAGAGCAATTGAAGGAAGAAGGGGTAGCTTACAAAGTAGGATCTTTCCCAATGAGAGCATTAGGAAGAAGCCGTGCAAGTGGTGATGTGGATGGTTTGGTTAAAATCATTGCAGACGAAAAAACTGACGAAGTTTTAGGAATGCATATTGTAGGAGCCAGAGCAGCTGACCTTATTGCTGAAGGAGTAATTGCTATGGAATTCCGTGCAAGTGCTGAAGATATCGCAAGAAGTTCTCACGCTCACCCAACGTATGCAGAAGCTATTAAAGAAGCAGCTTTGGATGCTACGGCTAAGAGACCGATTCATATGTAATTGAAAAATAATCATATATGCAAAAAGAGAAATCATAATTATGGTTTCTCTTTTTTTTGGCATAAAAATGGAGATTGTAAATTAAAAAGATACTTATGAAGAATATTTTTATCGGTTTGATGTTTCTTACAGGAATTCATTCATTTGCACAAGAAGCAGGAAAAGTAGGCGAATTGCTGAAAAATGAAGCTTCAAAAACAGAGATAGAATCCCCAAATACGAGGAGAAATGAGGTTAGAATTAACAATAATTCAGGTTTTAGAAATCAAAGCCAAAATAATGAATCAGGTCTTAAAAACTCAAGATATCAATGGAATGAAGATTATGGCTATTCTGAAGTTTTTCTCAGAATTCCGGAGCAGGGAATATTTAGTGTAGAATTAGGAGATCAGTTTATCGCTAATAATTCCGGAAAATTTAGATTTTTTGATCTGCCTTCAGGAAGAATACCAATCTCTATTTATGAAAATGGGTATTTATTATACAGAACAACGTTGAATGTCCGTAATAACAGCAGATTGGTTCTGGATTTTTTTACCAATAAAGGGTTGTACCTATTAGATTCTTATCCTGTTCAGAATCAGTCTTACGGTTTTAATAACTGGAACGATATCTGGAATAATCCTTATGGAAATGAAGGAAATAATTGGAATAACGGAGGAAATTATACTAATGTTATGGATAATAATTCTTTCAGCGAATTTCTTTCTATGCTTCACAAAAATGCAAGATTTGACGATGACAGACTTTTCATGATAAGACAGCAGATGCGTACAACTATGTTTTCATCTCAGCAGATTCAGGCTTTGGTAAAGGAAATGAGTTTTGATAAAAATAAATTGTCTTTAGCGAAATCTATATTTAAAAATTGCGTTGATAAGCATAAATATTTTATTGTTTGTGATGCGTTTGATTTTGAAAGCAGCAAACGGGAGCTTATGGATTTTGTTTCAAATTCTTAATAGATCAACATCAACAAAAAAGAGAAGCTTAAAGCCTCTCTTTTTTGTTAATAAATGGTATAAGTAAAACTTAAGATTACTCTTTTGCCGCATCCTGAGGTTGATCTTCCGAAATAAAAAGCTCTAGACCATATTTTTGATTTAAATATCTTTTGATATCAGGGCTGGAATTGGTAACCCATTCTATCATATAGATTTTACTAGTGTCAATATCTAATTTTTTATGATAATTATTAAGTGACTCTACTGTAATCTTATGCAGAAAGTCAAAATCTTCCGGGGTATGATTATTATAAACAAAATGTTCAGGCTCATATTTGGCCGCTAAAACTTTGTCACAGGAATCCTGAATATCTTGATGGGTTTTAATGTAATATTCTCCAAAAGTTTTATTTTTTAAATCCAGCTGATCTAAAAACTGATTAAAAACCTGTAAAGTATCTTGATGAAGGTTCATTTTTGAAACTACAGTATTCCGAAATTCATCATTAGCTTTCGGTGTTTTTGAGCAGGAAATAATTCCTAATAGGATAAAAAGAGTGTAAATGGTTGATTTTCTTAAATGCATATATATGTTTTATATAAAACTATGATTATTTTTCTTTAGAACTATATTTTTTTGAAATTATCTTGAAAGGATTAATAAGTATTTTTAAATTAAAATTGGTTTGGTTAAATTTTTCCATAGTTAACCAATGATTTTATATTTAATACGCAATAGCATAGCTATGAAATTTATCAACTAGAATAAAATCTAATTTAATTTTTATTTAGAAAAATTATAAATAATTTTGCAAAAAATTGTTAAAGTTGAAGAAGAGCGTTTTATTTGCTGCTTTTCAGTTTGTTGTACTTTCTGTAAGTGGTCAGTCTTTGACCGGGATCGTAGTGGAAGCTGATAACAAAAAGCCTATTTCGGGAGTTAAAGTGGGTGTTGAAAATTCAGGAATTTGGACAGTAACGGATAATTCCGGACTGTTTCAGATTAATTATAATGCGAATGATATATTGGTTTTTTCAAAAGCAGGCTTACTGGAAGAGAAGAAAACATACGTTACCATTCCTACGAACAGAATTACGGTAGATATGCAGATTGCTTCTATTCGTATTAAAGAAGTAATGCTTTCCGCAAAAAAGAAAAATTATTCTGAAATTGAAATTAAAGAAGAAGCTTTAAAAAACATTCAGGCATTCTCCTTGAATGAAGTATTGGAGCAGATTCCCGGACAGAAGCTTCAGAATCTTAATCTCAATGAATTTAAGCCTATTGTTTTTCGCTCTACGCTGCCTACTTTAGTATCAGATCAGGGATTTGGAAATAAATCTTTTGGTACCGCCATTGTGGTAGATGGTATTCCGATTTCTAACAATGAAAATATGCAGAGCTATGCTTCAAATTATTCTGCGTCTGGAAATTCTTGGGCAAATGAAGGCTCTGTTTTTATGCCTAATCTCATCGGTTTTGGTGCTGAAGGAGGGTATTTTTCCAATACCAATTTTGGAGCAGATTTAAGAGAAATTCCTGTTGAAAATATTGAAAGTGTAGAAGTGGTGCAGGGAATTCCTTCTGTAAAATATGGAGATTTGACTTCAGGATTGGTTACGATTCAGCAAAAAAGCGGAAAAACGCCTTATAGAGCTTATTTGGCTTTAAGGGACGGAACTCAGGAATATAATCTTAATAAAGGTTTTAAAATCAACGATAAGCTTGGCTTTTTAAATATTAATCTTAATTATTTAAGCTCAAACTCAGATCCAAGAACAAAATTCAATAACTATCAAAGGGTTACAACCAACCTGATGTGGACGGTTTATAGCAAGAATAAGAAAATTAAAAACTCTTTTTCTATAGACTACGGAAATAATTTTGACAATGCCAATTTTGAAGAGGAAGATATCAATCAGCTGGTTGTAAGAAATAAAAAAAGAGATCTCCGGATTTCCAATCGTTTGAGCTGGAGGTTTAAAGACTTCTTCTTTGATAATTTAGATATTAATGCAAACTATTCTCAAGGGTATCAGAATTCTTTCAAATCAAGCCTTCTAAATAAGGGAGGAGAATTGGTAGGAACTAGTCTTAACGAAGGCGTTTATACAGCAACTTATTCTCCTCCAAGCTATACTCAGGTTCAGGAGATTAAAGGAAAACCCATTTCTATTTATTTTGCTGCCGATTTTAAGAAGCATATTAAAACAAAAGAAAACTGGACTCACAATTTTTTAGTGGGAACCTCATTAAGAAGCAGTGATAACAAAGGAGCCGGAAGATTAGGAAGTCCGGAAACAATATTAACTCAGTTTTCCGGAGGAGGGCAAGCTTTCAGACCGTATAATTTCGGGGATAATGTAAGAGCGGAATATCAGTATTCATTATATGTAGAGGATAATGTATTCAAAAGGTTTGGGAATTATATCTTTAACTTAAATGCAGGGGTAAGATATGACAATCAGTTTGGCTCATCAGTTTTACAGCCTAGAATCAATTCCTATTTAATTTATAAAAATTTCAAATTCAGAGGAGGTTTCGGTATTGCTTCTAAAGCGCCCTCTATCAATATGATCTATACAGGTCCAAGATACTATGATATGGTTTTGGCAGATCTTCGTCTTCCGGGATATTATAATCTGGGAATTATGCAGACATTTATTGATCGTGCCGATAATAAAGATTTAAAGCCTTCAAAAAGTATGCGTTCGGAAATTGGAGTTGATTACAAATTTGGGATAGGAAATGTAGGATTAACTGCTTATTATAATAATTTATATGATGGATTCACGACTGAAAATTATGGAGTAAAAAGAGATTTAGCACAACTTCAGATTCATGATAACGGAACCAATCTTCCGACCTATGATGTTATAGGATATAGCAATTATTTCTATTTACAGAACAGAATCGTCAATGCTTTGAAATCTAAGGATAAAGGATTGGAATTGATGGTTGGTTTGGATAAACTTCCAATTAGAAATATCAGTTTAGATTTGAATGGGGCATATGTGGAAACAACCAATAGATCTGATATTGACAGATATTATAATAAAGGTATTTCACAAGGTGTTATTTGGGGATTGTACAAGCCTTTTGATTCTAAATATAAACAGTTTAATATAAGTGCAGCTTTAAATTATCACTTACCCAAAGCAGGGTTGGTCATCACATTAAGAACTCAGCATTATATTATTGATGATCAGAATATACTCAACCGAAAAACACTTTATGCCTATATTAATTCTAACCTGGAAAAAGTAATGCTTACTCAGGAGCAAATCAATGATCCGAATCAATTTGCTAATATTAAAGATGTTAATTTTTATGAGGATAATAAAAGCATTAATAAAGTATATCACAATTTTAATCTGAAAATTTCCAAAGATTTTCAAAACGGATTCAGGTTTTCTTTTTATGCCAATAATTTTCTTGATTTGAAACAAACAGAAACTATATTTTCAGAATCAACAGGAAGATATACAACTACTTTAAAAGGTGATTTGCTGACGTTGTCTTTCGGGGCTAAAATCGAATATCAATTTTAATAATAAACACTATCCATATGAAACAGTTATTTATTTTTTTAGCAATTGTAATGTTGCTTTTCTCTTGCAGAGATGATGATTTTGGAAATAATAACAATACTTTACAGCCTACCAATTTTAAAGTAGAAGTAAAATATGATGCAACATATAATAACGTTCACTCTAAAAATGCGACAGTAGTGTTAGTGAATAATAATTCAGGAGATACTTATATTGTATCAACTGATGCGAATGGCTATGCTAATTTCTTAAATGTAATTCCAGGAACCTATAAAATTACAGTATCTAAAAAAATGCTTGCAGATGAGTTTTTCTCAACTTTTAATTATGTTTCTCCTGCTGCTGAAATCAATTTCAACGGAACTCAGGAAGGCGCAACGGTTAATGTGAATGTTCAGAGTACAGTGATCGAGTTGAAATCAGCAAGGGTTGGAGATTTGCTAATTAAACAGATTTATTATGCAGGTTCTCACGCAACTCAGGGTGCTTCATTCAGAGATCAGTTTATTGAATTGTATAATAATTCTAACGAAGTAATATACGCAGATGGTTTATACATTGGGCAATTATATGGTAAAGTAAATACAACGTTCAATCAAAGTTATACATTGGCAAACGGACAATTTGATTGGAGCAAATCTATTGGGGTGACCATGGGAAATGCTGCTAATACAGATTATGTTTATGCAGATTATGTGATCAGAATTCCGGGAACAGGAACTCAATATCCGATTTTACCGGGAGAAAGTATTGTAATTGCTGCAAACGGAGTAAATCATAAATCGCCATTGGTTGATAATACAGGAAATCCAATTTCAATTCAAAATCCGGCATTAACAGTGGATTTAAGCGGAGCCAATTTTGAAGTGTATTTAGGTGATTTCAATCTGTCAATCGGTCAGCCGGTTTTTAAATTTGATATTCAGAATCCTGCAGTAAAAGATATGGAGATTGCGTATTGGGGAAGAACAGGATATTGGAGCGGAAACAATGATTTATTGATGGATAATCCCGGAAGAGACAGTTTTATTATTTTCAAAATGAATAAAGATGAATTTACAGCGCTTCCTGACTATTCAGATCCTTCTATAACGAATGTTACAACAAGTACAAAGTATTTTAAGCAGATTCCGAATTCCGTAATTATTGACGGAGTAGACCTGCAGAATTTTAATCCTAACTCTCAAAGACCAAAAATGTTAAATGCTTCTGTTGATGCTTCGTTCATTAACTGTGATGGTTCGTTCAATTCTCAGGCGGTAATCCGAAAAACAAAAACTACAATTCCTGCTCAAGGAAGTATTCCTGCAAGAAAAATATTGGAAGACACCAACAATTCAGCAAACGATTTTGTAAAACAAGCGGCGAATCCTAGAGGATTTCAACAATAATAAACGATGAAATTTAAAAGTTTTTATATAATTTCTTTCCTGTCATTCGGTTGTGTTTCGGCTCAGCTGAATGACAGTATTTTTATTCCGACCAATCAGATTTATTACCAGCAACTAAATAGAATTTGGGAAAATCCTATTCAGTTTTCAAAACAAAAATTTTCAGATTTTACAGAAACTGAATTGAGTGCTGTTGTGGAAGAACTGAATATGAAAAGAACTCAAACGACGGAAAGCTCCAATGAATTTGGATTTAAAACACAGGGTATTTTCAATATTTCTGAAAAATTAAGGCTTTTTGGAAGTTTTGACTATCAATTTGTAACCGAAAAGAACTTAGGGTATAACTTAACCAACGGAAGAACGGAAGACCAGTTTGTTTTAAATCCTAATTACCTTTTCGTACCTAAAAAAGCCGACTGGGAGACCCAAAATTACCATGTAAAAGGAGGTGTGTCTTACAATATATGGAAAGGTTTAGATATTGGAGCAACAGTTGATTACAGAAACCAAAGCTCTTTCAGAAAATCAGATCCAAGACCGGACATTAGTACAGCAGATTATTCGGGGAAAATTTTTGCGGGATACCGTTATCTGAATCATCAGGTTTCAGTTTTCGGAGGGTTGGGAAGAAAAACGGATACTTACAATATTATGGCAGTTAATGAGGCTGTCAATGCACCTGCAAATCCGGAATATTATGTGAGATTTTCGAATGGTTATGGCAGAATCGTATACTTTCCGTCTTACGGAGATTATAGTTATAGAACGGTTGATAGAAATTTTGGAGCAGGGTATGCTTTTGAAAACCAAAGAAATTTCTTGAATATTAATTTTTCTTACAGTAAATCTATGCAAAACCTTTATGGTAATACAAATGAATTGTACGCAACGGGTTCTACTACAGGTTCAGGATCGACTTATTTTGAAGAAAGCTTAGAAAAAATGAAATACCGTCTTGTCAACTATAAAACCGATGCTAACTATTGGTATAAAGGAGATAAAACAGATTTTATGACCAATGTAAATTTCCAAAGTATTACAGGAGATAATTACAATAATGCTGAATTTGGTCAGAATTACAGAATGACCCTTGACAGATTATCTACTGCCAATCATTTTTTGCTGAGAGAAGGTAAAAAGATAAAATTCGGAACCACTTTAGAGGGAATTTATAATGATTTTTCGGCTATTGATTTGCTGGGAATTACCTATAAATTTGTTAAAAGTTTAAATCTAAACCTTAAATTCAATAAAGATATTTTTTATAGAGATACTCAGAAGATTAATCTTGAGGTTGGAGCGATGTCATACTTCCCTTTAAGCGAAAGTTTGACCTATACACCTGCGTCCTCAAATACTTTACTGTATGATAATATGATCAAAAACGACCATGAGTATGATGCTACTTCAAAATTGGGACCTCAATTTGGCTTACAGTTCTATCAAAAGGTAACTTCCAGAACCGACTTGAAAATATTTACTAATTTTGCAACGCTGTTCCCTTTGAGTAAGGATTTAAAGCAAAATACCAATTACAACGGAAATCCGAATCTTTATTTCAATGCAGGAATATCTTTGTTTTATTAGAGAATTATGAAGTATTTTTTATCACTTTCTGCGGTTTTGTTTTTAGCTTATTCTTTTTCGGATTTCAATTCGATTCAGAAAGGATACACTCCTCAGGAATTGAGGGACTTGTACGGTAGTGGAAACCAGAGTTTATGGCCAAAGCCCCATTTGTTTGATGAAGCTAAAGAAGGTTTTCAGGATATCGGAGTTTTACCTAAACCGGAATTTCCGGCAAATAATCCTTATTCTGAAGCGAAAGAAGAGTTGGGAAAAAAACTGTTTTTTGATCCCAGACTTTCAAAATCCGGACAGATTTCCTGTGCCAACTGTCACGATCCGGAATTGGCTTGGGCAGATGGAAGAAGAGTCGCTTATGGCCACGATAGACAGTTGGGAACGAGAAATGCACCAACGGTTCTAAATATTGTATATGCTAAGAAATATTTTTGGGACGGAAGAGCTGCTACTTTAGAAGATCAGGCAAAAGCACCGATTGAAAACCCTGTAGAGATGAATTTCCATTCCAGACTGGCGGTGAAAACAATAGCTAAAATTAAAGGTTATAAAGAACATTTTCAGAAAGCTTTCGGAAGTGATAAAGTAACGGAAGAAAATATAGTAAAAGCAATTGCTACCTTTGAAAGAACGATTGTAAGCCCAAAATCGAAGTTAGATAAATTCATAAGCGGAGAAAAAGATGCATTGACTGACTCTGAAATCAATGGATTACATCTTTTCAGAACAAAGGCAAACTGTATCAATTGTCATAATACACCTTATTTTTCAGATCAAAAGTTTCATAATGTGGGGCTTACCTATTTTGGAAGAGAATATGAAGATTTAGGGCTATATACTATTTCGAAAAAAAATGAAGATGTAGGAAAATTCAAAACGGCAACATTGAGGGAGATCTCGCAAACCGCACCTTATATGCACAACGGATTATTCCCAAACATCAGAGGGGTTCTGAATATGTATAACGCAGGAATGCCGGATGAAAAAAGAAACAGAGAAAGCCCGCTTGCGCCACACAAATCAAAAATGCTGGAAAAACTGAATCTTACAGATCAGGAGTTAACAGACTTAGAAAATTTTTTGAATACTTTGCACAGTTATAAATACAAAATGCGAGCACCGGAATTACCAAAATAGAGAGAAGTTTTTACTTCTCTTTTTTTGTATATTAGATAAAAAATGAGAGTAGTATTCCTTCTTACATTTATTTCAGGCTTTTCTTTTGGCCAGGATATGAAGTCGATAAAAAAGACAGTTGCAGATATTAATCAAACGAAAAATTATAGAATTAAAACGGTTCCATATTCTTACTTTATGGATAAAAATGAGGTGACAGATAATGGAATTGAGCTGAAAGGATTTTATAAAAATCGTATGCTTAAGAAAATGGAACATTTTGTAGGACTTTCGGCGTGTAAAATTATTACGCAATATTTTTTCTCAAAAGAAGGAAAGCTGATTTTTGTTTTAGCAAAGAAATATCAGATTGTTGATGAAAATGGTTATATGAAAAACCCGAAACAAATTTCTGAATCTAAATATTATTATATTGATGAAAAGATTCGTGAAGTCTCCAAAATCCCTAATAACGATGATGGAGAAACCGATTATTTAAAAGAAGCTCAAACCTTACAAAAAGATTTAAAGCAATATAAGTAGGTTCAAATCTTCAATTTCCGTACCTTTGTCAGCTAATTTTATCATACATGCTACCCGGAAAAACTCAGACTTTAAAAATTTCAGATAAAAACAATTCAGGATGGATCTTAACGGATGATACTGGTGAAAAGGCTTTTTTACCTAAAATCTTCGCACAGGATGAAAAAGAAATTGGCGATGAAATGGAAGTTTTTGTATATCAGGATGATCATAAGCTTAAAGCGACAACAGAAATTCCTTTAGCTGAAGTAGGAGAGTTTGCAGTAATGAGCTGTGTTCAGAGCCTTCCAAGCGGAGCGTTTATGGATTGGGGAATTATTAAAGATTTATTTATTCCTTACAAACAGCAAAAAACCAAAATTATTGAAGGAAAACGATACCTGGTTAATATTTATGTAGATGAAGATTTAGATCTGATCACAGGAACAACTAAATTCAAAAGAAATCCGCAATATCAGGATTTACCTTTCCAAAAAGGTGATAAAGTGGATCTGATTATGATGAACGAAAGCGAATTGGGCTGGAATGTGGTAATCAATAAAAAATATATAGGGCTAATTTACAGCTCGGATGTTTTCAAAAAATTATATCCTTTATCAGAAGAATCGGGTTATATCAAAGAAATCAGAGAGGACGGGAAAATAGATGTTTCCTTACAGCCTCAAGGTTTTGAAAATATTGATGAGTTTAAAAAGAAAATCTTAGACAAATTGGAAGAGAATTACGGTCTGCTTTATCTTTCGGATAAATCATCTCCGGAAGAGATTAAGGATGAAATTCAGATGAGTAAAAAGAATTTCAAAAAAGCAATCGGAGGACTTTATAAGGACAAGATTATTGATATTGAGGAAGATAAAATTAAATTACTATAATTTAAAGTGATAAAACTAAAAAGCGAGCAGAAATTTCTGCTCGCTTTTTTTATTTCGTATTCAATCAAAAATATGATGCAAATCATACAATTTTGTTTAATTATTTTGTTTAACAATTTTGTCAAAAATGTTTTTTGAATTAAATTTGCACAAATTTGTTTAACAAAAATGTCAAATCAAGCCAAAAAAGACCAAACACAAGAATTGATCAAAGAAACAACGAAGAATTTATTCTTTGTGAAAGGGAAGTTTGATGCCACTACTCAGGAAATTGCTGATGCAGCCGGTGTTAACAGAACGCTTATTAATTATTATTTCCGTTCCAGAGATAATCTGATTCAGGTCATTTTTGATGAAGCGCAAAAAGTAGAAAAGGAAAAATCTGAGATAATAATGAATTCTGATCTGCCTTTTAAAGAAAAGATTGGTCAGTTTATCGAAGGAAGCTTATCAACAAGTCTTCAGTATCCTTATTTAGAAACTTATATTGTATCTCAGATCAATAAAGGAAATTGCCATAAAAGAGATATTGAAGAGGATGAGTTGAAGAAATTATATAAAGATATAGAACAGGAAATGGAAAAGGGGGTTATTGAAAAAATGGAACCTATTCAATTCGTTTTCAATATGATTTCATTGTTAGTTTTTCCAAGTGCGGTAAGACCTTTATTTATGGAAAATTTGAATATCACTGATGAAGAATTTGACAGGCTCATCGCAGAGAGAAAGGACATCATTTTAAATATGCTTTTTAAGAAATAATTAATAAATGTTAAAGTAATTTGAAAATTGAATCGTCCTTTAAGAATAAAGATTAAAAAACAAAAAAATAAACGAAGTATAAAATTATGAACAGAAAACGTATAACTGCTAAAAAGCTCAAAATTGGTGTAGCTGCAGCATTTATGATGTTGGCCTCTTCATCAGCTTATGCGCAACAGCAGATTTCTCTGCAGGAAGCCATTAAACAGGCGTTGCAAAATAAAGCTGAGGCTAAAAAAGCGGCGTTACAGATTAAAAAAGCGGAATACAAAATTGATGAAGCAAGATCTGGAGCACTACCACAGATCGGTGCAAGTGCGGGAGTTACTTATAATCCGGTAATTCAGGAGTCATTGCTTGAGTTTGGAGGTGAAAGAATTCGTGCACAGTTGGGGCAGGCTTGGCAATCGCAGGCTGTAGTAACTTTAAATCAGACTATTTTTGACCAAAGAGTTTTTACCGGTCTTAAAGCTGCAAAATCAACCAGAGAGTTTTATATTTTAAACGCTCAGTTGACCAACGAACAGATCATTGAAAATGTTGCAACCGCATATTATCAGGTTTTTGTACAGGAAGAAAATCTTAAAACTTTAAATGTAAGTTACACAAATACTGAAAAAGTAAGAAACATTATTAAAAGCTTGGTAGATAATGGTTTGGCAAAAGGAATCGATTTAGACCGTACTAATGTTCAGTTAACGAATATCAGTTCAAGCAGACAACAATTGGTGAACGCGGTGGAGCTTTCAAAGAATTCCTTAAAATTCTATATGGGGATTCCGATCGATACTCCAATTGAATTAGAAGAAAAAGCAATAGAACCTCAACCTCAACTTTTAGCTGAAACCGTAAATCTTGAAGGCCGTTCTGAGCTTAAAGTTCTTCAGAAGAACAGAGAACTTTTAGTTTACAATAAAAAAGCTACTGAAGCTTACCTGTATCCTACAGTAGCATTGCAGGCAAACTACGGTTGGGCCGGAATGGGTAAGAAATTTCCGCTTACCAATGGTTTGAATAACGGAGTTCTTTGGAGTGATTATTCGGCTATTGGTTTAAATGTAAACATTCCGATTTTTACAGGTGGTTCCACAAAATCTAAAATTGCTCAGGCTGAAATAGATATTCAGGATTTGGACCAGGATATTCAGAATACACAGCTTCAATTAAGCCTTGACTATAAAAATGCAGTGACCAATATTGAAAATTCATTGATCAATATTGAAAGCATGAAGAACAATGTAACACTTGCTGAGAAAGTACAGAAAGACACCCAATCTAATTATCAGTACGGTCTGGCAACACTTACGGAAGTTTTAGACTCTGAAAATGCATTAACAGATGCAAAACAGAATTATACCACTGCATTATTAGATTACAAACAGGCTGAAATTAAATTAATAAAAGCTAAAGGAGAACTCAATACTTTACAAAACCCATAAGAACATGAAAAAAACTTTAATATATATTATCGTCGCGGCGGTATTGGTAGGTTTGGCAGCGTATAAAATTGCCAGCAATAAAGAAAAACAGACGCAGGAAGTAAAAGAAGTTGCTAAACAGGTGGATAAGATCAATGTGAATGTAGTAACAGCAGGTAGGGAAAATATTGATACTGATTATTCTGCGAACGGGACATTCATTCCGAAACAGGAAATGAACCAGTCTGCTGATATTGCAGGTAGAATTGTAAGTGTCTTTGTGAAAGAAGGTTCTAGAGTTAGCGCCGGACAAGTTCTTGCGACGATCAAAAGAGATGCAATCGAAGTTGATGTAACCCAGGCGCAAAATAATTTACAAAATGCCATTATTGATAATCAGCGTTATGAAAATGCTTATAAAACGGGTGGTGTTACAAAGCAACAGCTGGATAATTCGAGATTGCAGCTTAAAAATGCACAAGCTGCACTTAGAGCACAAGGTGTAAGGGTGAATGATACAAGTGTTCGTGCAGGGATCAGCGGGACAATTAATAAAAAAATGGTAGAACCGGGAGCTGTTGTTGCAACAGGAACTTCATTATTCGAAATTGTAAATATCAATTCGCTTAAATTGTCTGTGTTAGTAGATGAAAGTCAGGTAGGAAAAATTGCATTAGGGCAGGAAGTTGCTATCAATGTGAATGTCTTACCGGATGAATCTTTCAGCGGAAGAATTACCTTCATTGCTCCTAAAAGTGACGCCTCTTTGAATTTCCCAGTTGAAATTGAAGTTCAGAACAGAGGAAACCTTAAAGCAGGGATGTATGCAACGGCGACATTTAAAACCAATCACGGTGCAGAAACTCAGAATATGTTAACGGTACCTGCAGAAGCTTTTGTAAACGGGGTAAGCTCAGGACAGTTATTTATTGTAAACAATGGTACTGCTAAATTAATCAAGGTTCAGACTGGAAAAGTATACGGAGATAAAGTTCAGATCTTAAGCGGGCTAAACGGAGGTGAACAAGTCATTACCAGCGGACAGATCAACCTTGATAACGGTTCAAAAATCAATATCGTAAAGTAATAGAAGATGAAGTTAGCAGAAATATCCATTAAAAGGCCATCCCTTGTCATCGTATTATTTACGATTCTGACGTTGGGAGGTTTATTAAGCTACTCCATGATGGGGTACGAGTTGATTCCGAAGTTTGAAACCAATATGGTAACCATTTCTACAGTTTATCCGGGAGCTTCACCTGCTGAGGTGGAAACTTCGGTAACCAGAAAAATTGAGGATGCCGTTGGTTCTTTGGAAAACGTAAAAAAAGTAGAATCTTCATCTTACGAAAGTTTATCGGTAATCATGGTTCAGCTGAATACAGGAGCCGATGTAAACTACGCTTTGAATGACGCTCAAAGAAAGGTAAACGCTATTTTGGCAGACCTTCCGGAAGATGCAGACCCACCTTCGTTACAGAAATTCTCATTGGATGATTTACCGATCATGACGTTGAGTATTTCGAGTGATAAATTGAACAATAAAGAGCTTTATGATCTTTTAGATAAGAAAATCGAACCGATTTTTTCCCGTGTAAATGGTGTTGCACAAGTTGATTTAGTTGGTGGACAGGAAAGAGAAATTCAGGTCAATTTAGATGAGAAGAAAATGCAGGGTTACGGCATCGCAATAGCAGATGTACAGCAGGCTATTCTTTCATCCAACTTAGATTTCCCGACAGGAGCTTTGAAAACCAGAACTTCAAGATCTACAATCAGACTTTCCGGAAAATACAGAAATGTCCAGGAAATGAATAATCTTGTGGTTTCAAATAAAAACGGAGCCCAGGTTAGACTTTCAGACATTGCCACGGTTTTCGATACTCAGAAAGATGTTGAGAAAATTGCAAGATACAATCAGTTACCAACTATTTTGCTTCAGGTTAAAAAACAGTCTGATGCCAACGCAGTATCGGTATCGGAATTGGTTCAGAAAACAATTGCTCAGGTTCAGGACAATTATAAAACTCAGGGTGTTAAAATCAATATCGTAGATGATACGACAGACTTTACATTAGAAGCGGCAGACCACGTAATCTTTGATTTATTCTTGGCGATTATCTTGGTGGCTGTAGTAATGTTATTATTCCTTCACAACATCAGAAACGCATTCATCGTAATGGTTTCTATCCCGATGTCTTTGATTGCAACGGTAATCGGAATGTATTTGATGGGGTATACCTTAAACTTAATGAGTTTATTAGGACTTTCACTGGTTGTAGGTATCTTGGTGGATGACGCGATCGTAGTTTTGGAAAACGTATACCGTCACATGGAGATGGGTAAAAGCAGAATCCGTGCAGCATACGACGGAGCTTCGGAGATTGGATTTACCGTAACGGCAATTACCTTGGTAATCGTGGTGGTATTCTTACCGATTGCGATGAGTTCAGGGTTAGTTTCTGATATTTTGGCGCAGTTCTGTGTAACGGTAGTTATTGCTACGATGTTATCGTTACTGGCTTCATTTACCATTATTCCTTGGTTGTCTTCAAGATATGGTAAACTGGTACATTTGACAGGGAAAAATCCATTCGAGAAATTTATTCTTTGGTTTGAAAAGCAATTGGAAAAATTCACACACTGGATTACAGGAATTCTAGAATGGGCTTTAAAAACAACATTAAGAAGAATCATGACGGTGGTTGTCACTTTCATTATTTTGATTTCTTCATTCATGTTGGTGGCATTCGGATTTATCGGAGGTGAATTCTTCCCTAAAATGGACAGAGGACAGTTCCTTGTTCAGATGGAATTACCAAAAGATGCTTCGGTAGAGAAAACGAACCAGGTAACATTGGCGGTTGAAAAATACCTTAGAAATGACAAAGATGTGGTAGATATGATTACAACAGTTGGTCAGCAGTCATCAGGTTTTGGTGGAGCGCAGGCAACTTTATATCAATCGGAAATTCAGGTAATCTTGGTAGACAAATCTCTTCGTAATGAGAGTACAGATATCAAATCTGCAAGAATTAAAAGAGCCTTGGAAGAGAAATTTACCGGAGTTGAATTTAAAACAGCGCCAATCGGATTAATGGGAGCGGATAATGCACCGATTGAAATGGTGGTAACGGCTCAGGATAACGAAACAGCCAATAAAGAAGCCAACAGAATTCTAGAATTGCTTAAAAAAGTTCCCGGTTCTGTAGATGCTGAATTATCAACTGACTCTGGAAATCCGGAAGTTCAGGTAAATATCGACAGAGACAAAATGTCTTCTTTAGGGTTAAATCTTTCCAGTGTAGGACAAACGATGCAGACCGCATTCAGTGGAAATACAGACGGAAAATTCAGAGCAGGGGAATATGAATATGACATTAATATCCGTTTTGGTGATGCGAACAGACAATCTATTGAAGATGTAAGAAACTTAATGTTTACAAATCCACAAGGGGAGCAGATCAGACTAAGCCAGTTTGCAGATGTGAAAATGGGTTCCGGACCAAGTTTGCTGGAACGTAGGGATAAAGCACCTTCTGTAAAGGTAAAATCTAAAGTAGTAGGTCGTCCAGTAGGTGACGTTGCCAATGAATGGGCAGCTCAGTTTATGGATAACGAAAAAACAAAACCTGCCGGTGTAAGTTATATCTGGAGTGGTGATATGGAAAACCAGACCGAAGGTTTCGGTACGTTGGGAATCGCTTTAATGGCGGCTATCGTATTGGTTTACCTGGTAATGGTTTCATTATATGACTCTTTCGTATATCCGTTTGTAGTATTGTTCTCAATTCCATTGGCATTGATCGGGGTAATGGTTATTTTGGCCATCACCGGAAACTCATTGAATATCTTTACGATGTTGGGGATGATTATGTTGATTGGTTTGGTGGCAAAGAATGCGATTATGATTGTCGACTTTGCCAATATGAGAAAAGCAGCAGGAGCCAATACGCACGATGCTTTGATTCAGGCAAACCACGCACGTCTTCGTCCGATCCTGATGACAACGATTGCGATGATCTTCGGTATGATTCCGATTGCGATTGCAAAAGGGGCAGGAGCGGAGATGAATAACGGATTGGCTTGGGTAATCATCGGTGGTTTGACATCGTCATTATTCCTTACTTTGATTATTGTACCGGTGGTTTATTCACTATTCGACTCAATTTTGAGAAGAATGGGTAAACACGAAAAGGTAGACTACGAAGCTGAAATGAAAGCTGATTATGTACACAGAGAACTAAGTGAAGACGGGTTTACCGCAAAACACGTAGATTAAAAATAGAACAGCCTTTAATTAATCAAAAAACCGTATCAGAAATGATGCGGTTTTTTGTTGATATAATTTAGTAATGATGGAACTGAAAGTTCCCAAGAATGTTTCATAAATGATTAGGATATATATTGTCAACAAAATAATGTTTAAATATTATTTTACTTAACTGTCTGGATTAAATCAAATCAGATTAAAAGATAGAATTGGAATAATAAGTTATACAAATCAGTCTTGTTAAAGAAGAAAAAAGCCAGATTTTCTCTGAGAATTTCATCGAAAATCTGACTTTAAAATTAAACTATATAAAAAATATTTTTATCAGAAGTTCTTACTTCAGATTAATTGTTTTATTAAAAACTTTTCCGCTTTCTTCCACACTGATGATGTAGTTATCCGCAGTTTTCGGGTTCAAATCGAAAGTAATCTCCAGTTTACCATCGATTGCCGGTTTTGTAGAGTTATAATATACATTACCGGAAAAATCAGATACAGAAATTTTTGCTGTATTTTTTAACTCAGATAGAACCAGTTTTACCTTATTTCCGTCTGACTTAAATTCCGGTTTGGTAATCTCTGCAACAGGTTTTTTATCAATGATAACCTTTTTGTCTGCGCTTACCTTGATTTTATATTTTTCTATTTTCCGGTCGGATTCTAACAGTAAATAATAAATTCCTGCGTCAAGATCTTTAAAATTGTAAGTCTTGATAACGTTCTTATCTGAGTCTAAATCTTCAGAAAACAATTCACCATACGTATCGTTGTAAATGACTACAGATACATTTTTTGCATTCGATACTTCAAATCTTACGGTTTCTGCTTCTGTTTTTCCAAATGAAAGTGAAAAGTCTTTGTCTTTACTCATCATACTTGCAGAAATAGATAAGAAACCTATCATTAAAGCTGATTGAAATACTTTTTTCATACTATTTATTTTTTCATTTGTTAATACTGCAAATTTAGATCAGCTAACGATGCCATTCTAGCATACAATTTTCATATTTATGTGTTATTTTAACCTTTAAATTAATTATTTGAATATTATTTGTTAATTTTGTGTATGAAATTATCCCGAGTGTTATGAAGCATTCCCATCCTGCCTTCGAAGCCGTAAAACCTAATATAGGAAGCAGTTTTACAAGTTTAAAATTTCTGCAAAATGAAAATATAAAGTCTCATGTTTGGCACTATCATCCTGAAATTGAGCTTATTTTCGTCTGTGGCGGCTCAGGAAAGAGGCAAATCGGGAGTAATATTTCGTACTTTTCAGACGGTGATCTGGTTTTAATGGGAACCAATCTTCCCCATTGTGGTATGACCAATGAGAATACCAATAATGATTATGAAATGGTAATCCAGTTTAAGCCCGATTTTTTAGGAGAAGAGGTCTGGACTTTACCTGAGATGCAGAAAATTACTATTTTGCTGGAAAAAGCAAAGGCAGGAATTGTTTTCTCTGAAAAAATTAAAAAAGAAATAGGATTAAAAATTACAGAAATGCATGAATCCTCTTCTCTGGATAAACTGATGAAATTTCTAAAAATTCTGGAAGAGTTGGCTTCTACCAATGAATACAGAATTCTGAATGCCGGAAAATATTACCTTCAGACCCAGGTAGAAGACAATGAAAGAATTAATCATATTTTCAATTTTGTAAAAGACCATTTTAAAGAACAGATCACGTTGGATGAGATTTCCGATTTAGCGAGTATGAAAGTACCTTCTTTTTGCCGTTACTTTAAAAAAATTACCAACAAAACCTTTACCCAGTTTGTGAATGAATACAGGATTACCCATTCATTAAAACTCCTCGCAGAGCAGCCTTTAAGCATTACTGAAGTCTGTTTTGAATCCGGTTTTAATAATTTCAGTTACTTTAATAAAACATTTAAAGAATATACAGGAAAAAGTCCTTCACAATACAGAAAAGAATTTAACTATCTGATTGATTAGGAATTTCATATTAAAAAAAATTAAAATTAACGAACCTAATGATAATAAAGACTGAACTCATCTTTAAGATTTTAAAGTCTATATTTGTATAAGGTTTGAGAAATAAGAAGAAGAAAAAGAATTTTATGAAGGATATAAAGCTGATTGTAACCGATATGGACGGGACATTTCTGAATTCAAAATACGAAGTAAGTCCGGATTTTCCAAAGGTATATGAAGAACTGAAAAAACGCGATATTCTTTTCGTTCCTGCAAGCGGGAGACAGATGTCGGGAATTACCAAATATTTCGGAGAGATCCAAAGCGAAATAGGTTTCATCGCCGAAAACGGAGGCTATGTAGTATATAAAAATAAAGAAATTTTTGCAGATAAACTCAGTCAGAACGCAATTGAAGATATTGTTCGTACAATAAGAGAAATTCCGGATGCAAGAGCGGTTCTAAGTGCGAAGGAAAACTCGTATTATGAAAGTTCCGACGAGGTATTCGTAGATTATTTTTCTAAATACTATATCCGAAACCAGAAAAAAGAAGATCTTACGCTGGAAGTTGATGATTCGGTTTTTAAAATCGCGGTTTATCATCCGGTGAGTGCTGAGGAATTTTTATACCCTGCTTTAAAAAAGTTTGAAAACGAAGATTTGGTAGTGGTTGTTTCAGGGAAAAACTGGCTGGATATTATGAATAAGCACACCAACAAAGGAAATGCTATTGAAAAACTGCAGAAATCCTTAAATATTCTTCCGGAGCAGACCATGGCTTTCGGTGACTATCTGAACGATATTGAAATGCTTAAAAATGCCCATTATTCCTATGCCATGGAAAATGCCCATCCTTCGGTAAAAGAAGTAGCCAGATTTGAAGCCTGTTCTAATGACCGGTTTGGAGTATTGGAAACCATAAAAACGTATTTAAACGGAATTTAGAAATTTAAGCAATGTAAATAAAAAGCCGTATCTCATTGAGGTACGGCTTTATTTTATATATTTGATTCAGAATTAGTCCTGCATTACTTCACCTGCCTTTCTGTACACAAAATTTCCATAGATATGTCTTCTGGCAAAACGGCTTGGAGAATCAGCGTTGATCATTTTGATATAAGTGTTTTTAGGAACACCCATGTATTCATAACTCACTCCATTTAAATGCTGAACTGTCAGAATAGATTTCTCCAGATAAAAATCCTGAATATTAGATTTGGTAATCGTTTCCGTATATTCTTCCTTGTATTTCTCCTGCGTTTCCGGATTAATACTTACTAAAAAATGGTAAGCTTCAATGACAGATTTACTTTTTTCCTCAGCTTCCAGTTTTCCGGCTTCATCATTGATGAATTTATCAGGATGTGTATCTTTCATCACATTTCTGTAAATTGTTTTTAAATCTTTCAAAGTAGCGGTATTGTCTACCTCAAGAAGCTTTCTATATTCGCCAATTTTTTTCATATCTCTATCCTTATTTTCGGGGTGCAAAATTAGGAAAATTAATTGATAAAATCGTAAGTTTTTGATTATTAATTTATTTGATGTTTTGTAATATTCTTTAAGTATCCGCCAAATTATATTCATTTATTAATTTAAAAGTTGAGAATTGGGATAAATATTCAAAAGGACAGAATGAAAAGCATCTTCAATTATTTTATTTGCATTCATCTAAAATAGTATATTTGTAAAAACTATAAAGAAACAAAAAAAGAATGCTTGTAATAGGAATTGCAGGAGGTACAGGATCCGGCAAAACTACGGTTGTTGATAAGATCATTCAGCAGCTTGACATCGAAGGAATGAACATCCTTTCACAGGATAATTATTATCATGATAATCATAATCTTACATTAGCCGAAAGAGAAGCTTTAAATTATGACCATCCTAAATCCATCGATTTTGATCTGTTGATAAAACATGTGAAAGCTTTAAAAAACAATGAATTGATTGAACAGCCTATCTATAGCTTTGTAACCCATGGAAGAACCGGAGATCATGTAACTGTAGAACCTAAGAATGTATTGGTTGTAGAAGGAATTTTAGTACTTACCAACAAAGAATTACTAAAAGAATTTGATTTAAAAGTATTCGTTCATGCAGATTCCGATGAAAGACTGATCAGGAGGATCAGAAGGGATACTCAGGAAAGAGGAAGAGATCTGAATGAAGTATTGCACCGTTATCAGACAACTTTGAAGCCAATGCATCAGGAATTTATCGAACCTTCAAAAAATGAAGCGGACCTTATCATTCCGAACATGAAGCAAAATTCCGTAGCGATTGATTTTTTAACTACTGTTATTAAAAATTCGTTGAGAAAATAGTATAATGAAAGAAAACAAACTTATTAAAGACATTCAGCCAAAATCTGAGACATTGAAGCTTATTCAAAAATATGTTTTGAATAAATATACCCTTACCATTTGTCTGTTTTTGGTATGGATGATTTTCTTTGATAAAACTTCGTTCTTGGTAATTAATGAACTGAATGGGGAAATTAGCAAGTATGAAGACCAGCTTCAATATTATAAAACCGAATATGAAAAAAATGATGCGTTTTATAAAAAATTGATGAATAATAAATCTGAAAAAGAAAAATACGCAAGAGAAAATTATTTTATGAAAAAACCGAATGAAGAAATCTTTATTTTGGTTGTAGATAGTACAAATGTTGCAAAAAAATAATTAAAAAGTGAATGGTGAATAGTCAATTTACTTGGCTTGTCATTTTGAATAAAATTCATTTGCGAAGCAAAATTCACCATTGACAATTCACAATTAATCCATAATCAATGTCAAATACAGCCTGGGAAAATTTAGTAAAAAAACAACTTAAAACAGAAGATATTTATTCAGTGCTTTCCAAAGAAAATTTGGAAGGTATCCAAGTAAAACCTTACTATGATTCGGTACAAAAACCGTTGGTAAACTTACCGAAAATAGAAGAAAGTACCCATTTGGTAGCAAGATATCACGAAAGTCTGGAAGAAGATGTTTTTGCATTTATTTTAGATCAAAATGTGGAAAACCTGGAACAGAAAACAATTTTCATTAATAATGTTGATTTGGCGGGACATATCAGTCCAAAAGAAGAAGATCAGTATTTTTCACTGATTGATGTATTTGATGAAAAAGAAGCGGTAATCAATGATCAGCTGGTAAAAGAATTGCTGGCAAAAGAATTTAAAAGAAATATTTGTGTAGATATTTCTCTTCACCAAAATGCAGGAGCTGCGATCTATCAGCAGTTGGGTATTGCTTTATCAAAAACAAAAGAACTGCTTGAAATATATGGAGCTGAAATCCTAAATAAACTGATTTTCAGACTCGCTATAGGAGGGAATTACTTTTTTGAAATGGCAAAGCTGAGAGCTTTTAAAATGGTTTTTAACCAGCTATCTAAAGAATACAACTTGGATGAAATTCCATACATTTTTGCAGAAACTTCTTTAAGGAATAAAGCAGTTTCGGATAATGAAAATAACCTGATTCGTTCGACACTGGAACTGGCTTCGGCAATGATTGGAGGAGCGGATGCTGTTTTTAGTAATAATTATTTAGTTGACAGGAGTACAGAAAATTCAGAAGAAATTTCTTTCAAACAGCAGATTGTTTTAGCGTATGAAAGTATTATTAATGTCTTTGAAGATGCTTCTAATGGAAGTTATTACGTGGAAGATGTTACGCAGCAAATCGCTGAAAAATCATGGGCTTTATTTGTGGAAATTGAAGAAGCCGGAGGTTATCTGGAGCTTTTAAGACAAGGAGTTATTCAAAAAAAGATCTATGATCATGCTGTAGAAGAACAAAAATGGGTGGAAGAAGGGAAAATAAAACTCATCGGAGTTAATTTATATCCAAAATTAGATGTTAAAAAATCTATTGACGAACTGTATAATCAAAACGAAATAAAAGCGGTTCGCTGGGCTGAAATGTTTGAATAGTTTTTCCCACAGCCTGATTATATACATAATTATCTGTGAAAACCTGTGAAATCTGTGGGAATAAGAATATTAAATCAAGAAGTTCAAAACTATATTAATGCAAATCTAAATACGGATTTGCATGCTTTATTATTAAAGAAATCTCCGTTTTCCGAAGTATCCATGCAGCAAATCGTTCAGCAGATCAAAGGAAAGCAGGTTGCACAGAAAAAGTTTCCGTTTTTATTGCAAGAAGGAGTTATATTTCCTCCACAACTTAACCTGGAACAAGCATCTTCAGAAAAAACAGCACTCTATAAATCTGAAATTTTAAAAGGGAAAAAGTTTATTGATCTTACGAGTGGTTTTGGGATTGATGCTTTTTATTTATCTAAAAACTTTGATGAAGTTACTTTAGTTGAACAAAATGCCGAACTTTTAGAAATTGTTGAAAATAACTGGACGATTTTAGGAAGAAAAGCTCAATTTATCAATCAGAAACTGGAAGATTTTCTTAATGAAAATGAAGAAGAATTTGATGTAATTTACTTAGATCCTGCCCGAAGAGATAACAATAAAAACAAAGTATTTTTGCTGGAGGATTTATCCCCCGATATTCTTGAAATCCAAGATAAACTGCTTTCGATTTCTGATGAGGTTGTAATCAAGCTGTCTCCGCTTATCGATTTAAAGTACCTTGTTTCCGTTTTACAAAATATTTCCAGAATTGATATTATTGCACTGAAAAATGATGTAAAAGAAGTGGTTGTTTTTCTATCTGGTAAAACTTCAGAACAGATTATTTGCAATTGTGTGAATTTGGAAAGTGAAGAGCCTGCTTTTACATTTAAATTTTGGGAAGAAGAAAATGCTCATGCGGAATATGCTGAACCTGAAAAGTTTATTTATATGCCCAACAATTCAATTCTGAAAGCGGGAGTATTTAATTTGATTTCGGAAAGATTTAATGTGAAAAAGCTTCATCCGAATACCCATCTTTATACTTCATCCGAAAAAATAGAAACGTTTCCAGGAAGGATTTTAGAGGTTGAAATTGTTGATCATAAGCAGATTAAGAAGAAAAGCCAGTTTAATATTATTTCAAAGAATTATCCACTAAAACCCGAAGAAATCAAGAAAAAATATGGGCTAAAAGATGGTGGTGAAAGCTATCTTATTTTTACACAATCCAAAAAAGGAAAAATAATAATAAAATCAGTATAAAAATGTTGCCGAAAAATGTAGGATTTCTTAATTTTGGGCAATCAAAAATTTAAGTTTGGAATCGCTTATTTTTAAAATGGTTGTAACAGACCCAATAAAGTGATTTCATATGGTCTTTAAAAAATAAATCGTACATATGAAAAAATTAGTTATATGTTTAGCTCTTGCGACTGTTGCTGTAAGCTGTAAAAAAATTCAGGCTGGAGGAAATAAGAATACTTTGAAACTTGAAGAAGGCGCTGAAAGATATTCAGACGATCCACAAGGAGAAGGTCACGGTCATGAAGCTGCTGCAACTCACACAGAAGCAACTGCTGAAAAGCATGAAACTGAAGCTCCTAAAACCGACAGTGCCGCTGCTGCTGTAAAGCCTGCGGAAGCTCAGACTCCTAAAGCTGAACACTAATTAGTAGTACAATATAAAGAAGGTCTCGCAGAAATGTGAGGCTTTTTTTGTGGATTTAAATTGATAAAGATTTAACTCTCAGTAAATAACAAACCTGAGGAAAATTATATGTTTTTGTTTGTTCCTGCGGGGCAAATTTTTTACTTTTAACAAAATATTATTTTACAATGCAAGAGACATTAAATTACATCAACGAAAATAAACAACGTTTCGTAGATGAATTATTTGAGTTATTGAGAATTCCTTCTATTTCTGCAGATCCTGCGTATAAAGATGACGTTTTAAAATGTGCAGATGTAGTGGCAACACACCTTAAAAATGCGGGAGCGGATAATGTAGAAGTTTGCCAGACAAAAGGATATCCTATCGTTTTTGGCGAAAAGTTTTTAGATAAAAGTTTACCAACGGTTTTGGTATACGGGCATTATGATGTTCAGCCAGCTGATCCATTGGAGCTTTGGACAAAACCACCTTTTGAACCCTATATTGAAAAAACTCCACTTCATCCGGAGGGAGCTATTTTTGCCAGAGGTTCTGCGGACGATAAGGGACAATTCTTCATGCATTTGAAAGCTTTTGAAGCAATGATGAAAACGAATGCTCTGCCTTGTAATGTTAAATTTATTTTGGAAGGAGAAGAAGAAGTGGGTTCTGTAAGCTTGGGAGATTTTGTTAATGAAAATAAAGAGAAATTATCTTGCGACTGTATTTTAATTTCTGATACCCATATTTACAGTAATGAACAACCTACTGTGACAACAGGATTAAGAGGACTAAGTTATGTAGAAGTAGAAATTGAAGGGCCAAACAGAGATTTGCATTCAGGATTATACGGTGGAGCAGTTCCAAACCCAATTCATGTGCTTTCACGAATGATTGCTAAGTTGATTGATGAAGACGGTCATATTACCATCGACGGATTCTATGATAATGTAGAAAATGTTTCTGATGCTGACAGAGCAGAAATGAATAAACTGAAAGATAATCTTGAAGAATTTAAACAATCTATCGGATTAAATGGGGTGGAAGGTGAAAAAGGCTATACCACACTTGAAAGAACATCTATCCGTCCGACTTTAGACTGTAATGGGATTTGGGGAGGCTATACTGGAGAAGGAGCTAAAACAGTAATTCCTTCTAAAGCTTCTGCAAAAATATCTATGCGTTTGGTGCCGTATCAGACTCCCGAAGAAATCACAGAAAAATTTACAAAATATTTTGAGAAAATCGCTCCTGATAATGTAAAAGTTAAAATTACTCCGCACCACGGAGGTATGCCATACGTATTGCCAACGGATACTAAAGAATTTTTAGCAGCAAAACAAGCCATGGAATCTTCATTCGGAAAAGAAGTGCTTCCGTACAGAGGAGGAGGAAGTATTCCTATTACAGCCATGTTTGAGCAGGTTTTAGGCGCTAAATCGGTCTTGATGGGATTCGGATTGGATTCCGATGCGATTCACTCTCCAAATGAACATTACGGATTATTCAATTTCTATAAAGGAATTGAAAGTATTCCTTTGTTTTTTGAGAATTACTCGAAATAAATAAAATAAATCTTTGTTACGAAAAACGCCTCTACTGAGGCGTTTTTTTATTGTTCTTTAGTTTTTAGCGTATTTTTTTTATATAAATATTTGATTTTTAAATATTTATTTCTATTTTTAAGAAAAATTATACTATGAAAAAACTTTTACTTTCTTTGGTTACTTTTGCTACAATAGGTTTTGTGAATGCACAAACAACAAACGTTTATAGTTATGGTTTTGATACAGCCTTTGCTTCTGATTGGGTAATTACTAATCAGAGTGCTTCTGCTAATGCGACTTCAGTTTGGACGAAAGCAGCTTACACAACAGCTTCTACCACAACAAATTCTATTTTTGGAAGTGGAGTTGGAGGAGTTCCCGTTGGTCAAGCTGGGGGTACTAATTCTTTTGCTTTGGTGAATTATACTTCTACTACAGGATCTGGAACCATTAGTAACTGGCTTATTACACCTGTTATCAGCGTAAAGGATGGAGATGTTGTCAGCTTTTATAGCAGAAAAGGCACTGATGGAACTATGGATTATCCTGACCGTTTAGAACTACGATACAGTGTGGCAGCGACTACAGTTGTGCCATCAACAGGTCCTACTGATGTAGGGTCTTTTACAAATGTTGGCGTAACTATAAATTCTGCGCTTGCAACAGGTTTTGTATACCCTAAAACTTGGACTCAGTACAGTTTTATAATTACAGGTGTTGGTGCTACACCTATTCCTGTTAAATTCGGGTTTAGATATTTTGTAACGAATGGAGGAACAACAGGCGCTAATTCTGATATTATTGGTATAGATACCTTCTCGGTTGACAGATCTACTTTAGCAGTAAGTGAAGTTACAAGTAAAAAATCTTCTTTATTATTATTCCCTAATCCTACAACTGATTTTATTAGCTTAAAAACAGACTCTAAAATCAACTCAGTTTCTGTTGTAGATCTTACGGGAAGAAAGCTAGATGTAAAATTAGATGGAGATAAGGTAAATGTGAAAAGTCTGCCTGCCGGAACATATTTGATAAATGTCGAAACAAAAGATGGTATTTCTACTGAGAAATTCATTAAAAAATAAGATGATAAATCTTACCTTATAAAAACGCTCCATTTGGGGCGTTTTTGTTATTTTTAAGAACCTAAATTTAGAAATTATGATAGAAAATAAAGTAGCTTATATAACCGGAGGAACGAAAGGAATAGGTTTCGGGATTGCGAAAGTTTTACTTAAAAATGGTATTTCGGTGGCATTTTCGGGAAGAAAAAAAGATGAGGTGGAAAAAGCTGAACAAGATTTAAAACAAATTTCTCAAAATGTTTTAGGGATCATTTCTGATGTAAGAAATCTTGAAAACGAAGATGAAGCTGTAAAACATATTAAAGAAAAGTTTGGGAGGTTGGATTTTGTGATTGCAAATGCGGGTTTGGGAATTTTCAAGCCTGTAGATCAGCTTTCCGCAGAAGAATGGAATGAGATGATTGAAACGAATTTAACGGGTGTCTTCTATACATTAAAAGCTTCTGTTGAAGAATTGAAAAAGACAGAAGGATATTATATTACCATTTCAAGCTTGGCCGGAGCAAATTTCTTTGAAAACGGAACAGGTTACAACGCTTCAAAATTCGGAGTGGTTGGTTTCACACAAGCCGCAATGATTGATCTGAGAAAATATAATATTAAATCAACCGTAATTATGCCGGGATCGGTGGCAACTCATTTTAATGGAAATATACCATCAGAAAAAGATAATTGGAAGATTCAGCCGGAAGATATGGGGAATTTGGTTTTGGATATTTTAAAAATGAATCCTAGAGTTTTACCGAGTAAGATTGAGTTTAGGGCTTCCCAGCCAGGTAAATAAACACATTTAATGCGCTGAATAATAAAATAATAAGTATTATGCATGCATAATATATATTTTATTTATATTAGCAAAAATTAATTCAAACAAAATTTCGGTATAAAAATCCCAATTTTATACATAAAGAGAAACAATAAAATAGTACACATGAAACCGTAAGGTTCCATATGACCATTAAAATAATAAGAACAACATATGAAAATATTAGTTTGTATTAGTAGTGTTCCGGATACTACTTCCAAAATTAACTTTACAGCAGATAAATCTGCTTTCGACAAAAACGGAATTCAGTGGGTAATCAATCCGCTAGATGAATTTGCGTTGACAAAAGCGGTTAAACTTCAGGAATCTCAAGGAGCTACAGTAACAGTAATCAATGTAGGGGATGTTGCTACGGAACCGGTAGTAAGAAAAGCTCTGGCAATCGGTGCAAATGATGCAGTAAGAGTAAACTTAGATCCTAAAGACAGCTATTCTACGGCAAAAGAAATTGCTGCTGTGGCTCAAAATGGCGGATATGATTTAATTCTTTGTGGTAAAGAATCTATCGATTATAACGGAGGTTCTGTTCCGGGAATGGTTGCTCAGTTATTAAACCAGCCTTTTGTAAATGCATCGGTAGGCCTTGATGTAAACGGAAGCGAAGCTACTGCGGTAAGAGAAATTGAGGGAGGTAAAGAAACTATTTCTGTAAAATTACCTGCAGTAATTGCTGGTCAGAAGGGATTAGTAGATGAAAAAGATTTGATTATTCCCAACATGAGAGGAATTATGTCTGCAAGAACAAAACCTTTACAGGTTGTTGAGCCGACTTCTTCTGAAGTGAAGGTTCAGGGTGTTTCTTATGACAGCGTTCCGCCAAGAGCTGCCGTGAAATTAGTTTCTCCTGATAATTTAGATGAATTGGTAAGATTACTTCACGAAGAAGCAAAAGTGATCTAATCTTTTAATCATTAAATCTTTTAATTTTTAAATTTAAACAAAATGGCAGTATTCGTATACGCAGAAAATATAAACGGAGTTTACAAAAAAGCGGCTTTCGAGGCAGTTGCTTATGCTAAAGCTATTGCAGATCAGGCTGGTGAAACAGTTACAGCGATCTCAGTAAACCCAACCGATTCTTCAGATTTATTATATAAGTATGGAGCATCAAATGTAATCAACATCAAAGATGAAGGGCTAAAAAGCTTCTCAGCTAAAGCTTATGCGCAGGCTGTAAGTGAAGTGGCAAACGGAAATATCATCGTCTTTCCTCACACAACAGATGCTTCTTCAATCGCTCCAATGTTGGCGATCATGAACGGACATTCTTTAATCACTAATGCAATTGCAGTTCCGGAAAGCCTTTCTCCGTTCCAGGTGAAAAGAAAATCTTTCTCCGGAAAAGGATTTATGCACGCAAAAGCTGAAGGATCTGGAGTAATTGTAACAGTTTCTCAAAATGCTTTCGGTGTTAAAGAAAACGCTGTTTCAGGTTCGGAAGAAGTGAAAAATCTTTCAGTAGCTAATGAAGATACTAAAGTGATTTCTCATGAGCAAAGTTCAGGAAAATTAGACTTAAAAGAAGCTGAAATTGTAGTTTCTGCTGGTAGAGGATTGAAAGGTCCTGAAAACTGGGGAATGATTGAAGAACTGGCAAATGTTTTAGGAGCTGCAACAGCTTGCTCTAAGCCGGTTTCAGATATCGGTTGGAGACCTCACACAGAACACGTAGGACAGACCGGTAAGGCGATTTCTCCAAATCTTTATATTGCAGTTGGTATTTCCGGAGCAATTCAGCATTTGGCTGGAGTTAACTCTTCTAAAACAATTGTAGTAATCAACAGTGATGCAGAAGCACCGTTCTTCAAATCAGCAGATTATGGAGTCGTAGGAGATGCTTTCCAGATTATCCCTGCATTAACAGAGAAAATTAAAGCTCTTAAAGGATAAAAAAGTGAATCGACAATAGTCATTTGTTTTACTCATCAATTTTTTAAGTATATTTTAGAATTGACTTGCGAAGCAAAATTGACAATGAAGTTAATTCATAATTCACATATAAAAGCCCCTTCCGGGCTTTTATTTTTGTCTAAAAAAGTGAAAACAACTATGAAAAATTAATCTATATTTGTAGTTATGGATTATAAACAGCTAATTATTCGCGGAATATCGTACAGCCAGACCCAATCAGGAGCGTACGCATTGTTATTGGAACATGAAGAAACACATATAAAGTTACCTGTTGTTATAGGAAATTTCGAGGCACAATCCATTTCTCTTGGTCTGGAGAAAGATATTCACCCGCCCCGTCCTCTTACACATGATTTATTCACAAAATTTATCGTTTCGGCTAATTATGAACTGGTATCTGTAATCATTTATCAGATTGTTGATGGAGTATTTTTCTCAAATATAAACTTTAAAAACAAAGCTACCGAAGAAGAATTAATTCTTGATGCAAGAACTTCTGATGCAGTAGCAATGGCAGTGAGATTTGATGCACCTATTTTTACAACCCAGCAGGTCTTAAATGAAGCAGGAATTCTTCTTGAGCTGGAAGAAGTTCCTAAAGAAGAGCAATCGTTTTCAGAGACAGGTTCTACTGAAGATAATTTAAGATCGGTTTCTATGGAAGAGCTTCAAAAATTGCTGGATGAAGCGGTAAAAGAAGAAGATTATGATACTGCCTTAGAGATTCAGGAGGAAATCAAGAGGAGAAAAAAGAAAATTGATTAAAGAGATATTTTATACTGACTTATGAATTTAAAATTACGTCTGACCATCCTCAGCTTTTTACAGTTTGGGGTTTGGGGAGCTTATCTTACCTCTATGGGAAATTATTTGGGCTCAGTAGGATTGGGTTCCAAAATAGGACTTTTCTATGCCATGCAGGGAATTGTTTCAATTTTCATGCCCGCTATTATGGGAATTATTGCTGATAGATGGATTCAGGCCCAGAAACTTCTTGGGATTTCACATCTTCTTGCAGCTATTTTTCTGATTTGGGCAGGTTACTATGGAATGTCGGCAGGTGAAAACGTTGAGTTTTCTAAGCTTTTTCTTCTTTACAGTTTAAGTGTAACTTTTTACATGCCAACAATTGCTCTATCTAATTCTGTTGCTTATACTGTTTTAGTTAATAATAACTATGATACAATTAAATCTTTCCCGCCAATTCGTACAATGGGAACCGTAGGTTTTATCTGTGCAATGTTATTTGTGAATTTTGCAGGAATCCAGGATGGAGGCTTAAAGTTTAATTTTTCAAATGAAAGTGGATTTCTAAGTTTTCAGCATAATTACAGCCAGTTTTTTGTTTCAGGTATCTTAGGAATTGCACTATTCTTCTATTCATTTACATTACCTAAATGTGAAATAAATATAAATACAGAAAAAAGAACTTTATCTGATGCATTGGGTTTAAAGGCATTTACTCTATTTAAGGAGAAAAAGATGGCTGTTTTCTTTATTTTCTCTATGTTTTTGGGCGTGTCATTGCAAATTACTAATGGTTATGCAAATCCTTTTATTACGAGTTTTAAAGAAATTCCTGAATTTGCAAATACTTGGGGCTCGAATAATGCCAATGCGTTAATTTCATTATCACAGGTATCTGAAACGCTTTGTATATTGCTAATTCCATTTTTTCTAAAACGTTATGGAATTAAAAAAGTAATGTTAATGGCTATGTTTGCCTGGTTTTTACGATTTGGATTGTTTGGTCTTGGCAATCCGGGTGGGGGAGTTTGGATGTTTATTCTTTCAATGATCGTGTATGGTATTGCTTTCGATTTTTTCAATGTGTCAGGATCTTTATTTGTAGATAAAGAAACAGATAAAAGCATTCGATCAAGTGCACAAGGTGTATTTATGATGATGACAAATGGGTTTGGAGCTACTATAGGAATGTTGGGTGCTCAAGAAGTAGTCAATCATTACGTTTTTTCTCAAACAGATCCTATTTTACAACTTGAAGGCTGGAAAACATCTTGGTATATTTTTGCAGGATATGCGTTAATTGTTACTATTTTGTTTGCAGTGATTTTCAAACACAAACACAATCCTGAGGAAATATCGGAAGTAAAACATTAAAATTATATCATTGATAATTAATATATTAAATTGCACTTTCAAAAAAAGTGCAATTTTTTTTGTCTTTCAGGCAACCATTTGAAAGATATATTGTCTTATAGACAGAAACAGATACATGAAGAATTTAGAAGAGAATTTTAAACTGGCAAAAAAACAGGATCGAAGAGGGCAGAAAGCTCTTTACGAAATGTTTTCGGCGAAAATGCTGGCCATTTCAAATTCTTATGTCAATAACCTTCATGATGCAGAAGATATTCTGATGAATTCTTTTTTTACCTGTTTTTCAAAAATTGATGAGTGTAGAGAATGGAAAAGTTTTCAGTTTTGGCTGAGGAAAATCGTAGTTAATAATTCGATCAACTTCATCAGGAAAAATAAAAATATACTTTACACAGATGTTGAAATACATGAAATCGGGAACATTGAAGAAGACTGGGAAGAAGTAGACGAAATCAATATGGATGAGATTTTTTCTAAAATGCCGGATGGATACAGGCTGATCTTCAATTTGTATGTCTTTGAAGAAAAAAAGCATCATGAAATTGCAGAAATTCTCAATATTTCTGAAGGCACAAGCAAAAGCCAGCTGAGCAAATCTAAGAAATGGATCGCCGATTTTTTAAAACAAAAGAAGGATGAAAAACAATATGCTAAATAAATTAAAATCCAGCTACGAAGAGTTTGAAATAAAGCCTTCTTCTAATCTTTGGGACAGATTGGATGAAAAACTGGATGAAAAGCCTGAAATGCAATTAAAACCATCTTTTCAATGGTGGAAATATGTGGCAGTTATTGTTGTTTTAATTTCATTAGGAAGTCTGTTCTATTTTAATTCCGGTCAAAACTCTCAAACAGAGATCGTAAAAAAGTTTCAAAAAACTTCGGAAAATGTTCCGGAACCTACACTAAAGCAGGATGAAAGTATTATTTTAAGTGAAAATATAATAGAAAATCATAGTTCTTCTACATCAGATAAAAATAAGGAGCAATCAAATTTTTCGTCTGAAAAACTCTCAGAAAGAATAGAACAACCTCAAGATATAGCGCCAACAGAGAAAGAAAATGTCATCGTAGAACTTCCTGCAATACTAGCGGAAAAAAAGGAAAATAATTCTGTACAACCTCTTGTAGCTGATCGGAAAAAAGTATCCTACATCAGTGCAGATGATCTGCTCGTTGGGAGAGAGCTGGACAAAACACGGGAAGAGAATTACAACGATCAGAGAAAATTTGGAGTGATTGATATGAGTAAAATAAAAATTAAAGGTCCTAATTCTTTGAAAATCCTTGGCTTTACGGTCATTTCAGATTCTGTGAAGACCAAATAAAAATAAATCAGAAAATATTTACTTTAAACCAATCGTCCTTGGAAAAAATCCGGACGGAACTAAATCTATTGCCTAAAAATTTAAAAATATAACATGAAAACTAAACTGGCTTTAATATCGGCTGTATTAGCATTTTCTTATGTCAAATCCCAGGAAAGACCTTATACAGACATTCAAATGCGTAATTATTCTAAAAAAATTGACAGTATTATCGTCTCTGAAAAGGCTAAAATGAATGACGAACTGGATACATTGGATAAAACCTTTAAAGAAAATAAACTTTCTTCCGAAGAAAAGCAAAAACAACGGACAGAAGTAGCTAAAAAATACGAACAGATTATTAATGATAAAGTAGACAGTCAAAAAGTTGCTTTGGAAGAAGCCACCAAAGAACTTGTAAAAAGCTCTGTTATGGGAAAAGGGAAAGTTTTCGATAGGGTAGGATTTACACAGAATAATGCGATTTTGAGTTTTAGAGATTATAAAAAAACAAAAAAAGAGCTGTTAAAAGGAGATGATTTCAATATTTCTTTTGGTTTTACCAATCTTACAAAATCTGCTGGTTCTCTGGCGTTGGGAAACAGCTCATCTGAAGCCATGTTTGGCAGATCTTCCTCCCTTGTTTTCGAATATCGTGCTACACGACAGTTTGGAAAGCTTACTTCACCGGTGTTTTATCGTATAGGTCTAGGCTTCAGAAATGATACCTACAAGCTTGCAGATTCTAAGGTTGTTGTTCAGCATGATCGTCACATATCATTAGAGGATTTTACTACAGGATATTTAAGAAATTCAAGAATAGCCAATAATTATATTATGGTCCCTATTGATTTTGTTTTTGTCCTTAATCCAAAATACACAACTGAAAACAATGAAAAAATGCTGGATAATTCCAAAGGAAACTTTAGAATTTCAGCCGGAATTTACGGAGGAGTAAAATATCTGTCTCAGAGTCAGATTTTTTATAAAAATTTTGAAGGTCATAAAGCGTATTCAAGAGAAAATATCAGTGGATCTGTAAATAATTTTCTTTTCGGTGGAAAACTATCTTTGGGTTATGGAGCATTGAATATATTTATTAAAAAAGATTTTACTCCGATTTTTAATGATAATGCCAAAATAAATAATAAATACGGGATACAAATCGGATTAGAACTCCTTTATGTTAATTTTTAATTTAACAAAATTTATTATGTTTTATTGTGAATTATTTAATTTTGTATTAAAAATTTTATTATTAATAATTGATTGTCTATAAATAACCTATTTTTAAAACACACTGATTTTAAGTGTGTTTTTTTTTGTATTTTGGCACTTTAAGAAATATGAAAAATATTCAATTAGTAGGGCTAATTTTAGTGATTATCGGTAGTTTTTTGCCTCTGGTTCATGTTCCTGTGGTTGGAAATTGGAATTATTGGGATCTCAATTATTACTTAGCCATTGCATGCTGGATTTTATCAGCTTGTGCCGTTTTTGGTATTGTGAATAATAATATCAGAATAGGAAGAATCTTTGGAATTCTGTTATTAATATTATTCTGTTTTACCCTATTTGCAATTAAGTTTCAGTCTAAGGAATATTTTGGTTTTTTACCGTTTAAATCATGGCAAGAAACATTGGCAGGTGTAGTTAAACTAAAATGGGGTTGGGTTGCAGAATTCTTAGGTGCTTTTCTGATGGTTTTGGTTAAAGATACTACGAAGAATTTAAATTAAACATATATAACCGAAAGGTTCAAAAATTAAATAAAAATAAAAGTATAGACATGAAAGAGGTATTCATTGTTTCCGCAGTAAGAACTCCTATGGGAAGTTTTATGGGAAGCTTATCAACAGTTCCGGCTACAAAATTAGGATCTGTGGCTGTAAAAGGAGCGTTAGATAAAATTGGTCTTGATCCGAAATTGGTTCAGGAAATCTATATGGGAAACGTTTTACAGGCAGGAGAAGGACAGGCTCCGGCTCGTCAGGTTGCCTTAGGAGCAGGACTTTCTATTGAAACACCATCTACTACGGTAAACAAAGTTTGTGCTTCAGGAATGAAAGCCGTTTCTATGGCTGCACAGGCAATTAAAGCAGGAGATGCAGACATAATCGTAGCTGGAGGTATGGAAAATATGTCTTCAGTCCCTCACTATTATAATGCAAGAAATGCTACAAAATTAGGAGATGTGAAAATGTTGGACGGAATGGTTCTTGATGGGCTTACAGACGTTTACAATAAAGTTCATATGGGAGTTTGTGCAGAGAAATGTGCTACAGACTATAATATTTCAAGAGAAGAGCAGGATAACTTCGCTATTGAATCTTACAAAAGATCTGCAAAAGCTTGGAGCGAAGGCAAATTTGCGGAAGAAGTAGTACCTGTTTCAATTCCTCAAAGAAAAGGAGAACCAGTTATTTTTGCTGAAGATGAAGAGTACAAAGCAGTAAATTTTGATAGACTTCCTACACTTCCAACAGTTTTCAAAAAAGAAGAGGGAACGGTAACTGCAGCAAATGCTTCAACGCTTAATGACGGTGCTTCTGCTTTGATCCTTGTTTCTAAAGAAAAAATGGAAGAATTAGGTCTTAAACCTCTGGCAAGAATCGTTTCTTACGCTGATGCTGCCCAGGCTCCTGAAGATTTCACGACTGCACCTTCAAAAGCATTACCAATTGCTCTTAAAAAAGCGGGATTGGAACTTACAGATATAGATTTCTTCGAATTTAATGAAGCTTTCTCTGTAGTAGGTCTGGCAAACAATCAAATTTTAGGATTAGACGCTTCTAAAGTAAACGTAAACGGAGGAGCAGTTGCTCTTGGTCACCCGCTTGGTAGCTCAGGTTCCAGAATTATTGTTACTTTGATCAATGTTTTGAAACAAAACAATGCTAAATATGGTGCTGCAGCTATCTGTAACGGAGGTGGCGGTGCTTCAGCGATTGTTATTGAAAATATGTAATATTTATTTTAATCGTAGATAAAAATCCGGAAGTTATTGATGCTTTCGGATTTTTTGTTTCTTAGTACGGGTTAAAATACCATCCCAAAAGTGCCCCGAATTTTAACCCAATAATAAAATTTCACTGAAAAAAAATAAAAACTCCTGAATATTCGGAGGTTTTGTTATTTTTGTGCTACTAATACTTTTTTGAAATGTCTGAAATTGAGAATCAACAGCCTCAAATTATAAAGAATAATCCTAAAATAATGAAAGCCTGGGCTGTATATGACTGGGCCAATTCAGTATACTCCTTAGTAATTACATCGACTATTTTTCCTATATATTATTCTATTCTTACCACAGCTTACGAAAAGAAAGAATATGTGGAGGAGACAAAATCCTGGATCGATGTTCCTGTGAGGCACATGATTAAGATCTTTGGAGAAGAATATCAGCCGGATGCTGTCTATGGATATTCATTAACTATCTCATTCTTTATTGTAGTTCTCTTATCTCCGTTTTTATCATCTTTGGCAGATACTATCGGAAACAAAAAATCGTTTTTACAGTTTTTCTGTTACTTAGGGGCAACCTCCTGTATGGGATTAGCAATGTTTACAGGGATGCACAATGTATTTTTAGGATTGCTGTTCAGCATTACGGCAAGTGTCGGTTTCTGGGGAAGTTTGGTATTCTATAACTCATTCTTACCTGATATTGCAACAAGGGATAAGCAAGATGCACTTTCTGCTAAAGGATATGTTTACGGATATATTGGTTCAGTAGTTTTGGTAATTATTTGCTTAGTGCTGATTCAGGTTTTTGCTAAAGGAGCTGCACAGCAATTATTATTTACAAGGATAAGTTTCTTATTAACAGGAGCTTGGTGGTTTGGCTTTTCTCAGTACACATTCAAGCATTTACCACAATTTGGAGACGTTAAAGAAAAGCTTCCGAAGGATTTGGTACTTCTGAATTACAAAAATATCTTCAAAAAACATGAAGAACAGGGAGGATTCTTTGAAGTCTTAAAAGATAACATAAGCTTTTATAAAGATATAGCCAAAGAAAGTTTCAGAGAATTATTTAAGGTAGGTAAAGACCTATTTAAAGACAGAAACCTGAAGTTTTTCTTATCAAGTTTCTTCTTTTACAGTGTAGGAATGCAGACTATTTTCCTGATGGCAACTCTTTTCGGGAAAAGTGAAATCAACCTTCCTCAGGATAAACTGATAGGTACTCTTTTGGTTATTCAGATTGAAGCGATCATTGGGGCAGTAATTTTCTCCAGATTATCTAAAAAAATCGGAAATAAAAATGTGATTACCATTGCAATTATTCTTTGGATTGTAGCCTGTATCTGGGCATTTTTCCTGAACAAAGAAAATCCTACGGTAGAATATCAGTTCTACGGCGTTGCAGCTGTCGTAGGGCTTGTAATGGGTGGTCTTCAGGCGATGTCCAGATCCACTTATTCCAAACTTTTACCTGAAGATTCAATGGAGAATACAACGTTTTTCAGCTTTTATGATGTGCTTGAAAAACTGGCGATCATTATCGGAACATTTGTCTTTGCTTTATTTATTGATAAATATGATACTTTAATTGAAATTTTTGCAAAAATTGATGTCGCATTACCGTCTGCTTCCGGCATGAGATTTGCGGCTTTTTCAATGGCATTATTTTTCTTTGTCGGGCTCATTTTGATACGTTTCCTCAATCTGAAAACTCTTAAAGAAAAAGAAACCTTGTAATTGGCTTGATATTTGATTAAAATCAGCCGAATTATATGTAACTTTGTAGTAAGCTTTTAAAGAAATGACAAACCCTTTATTCTACGCAAAAATAATTTTGTTCGGTGAATACGGAATGATTGAAGATTCCCAAGGTTTGGTAGTACCTTACAGTTTTTATAAAGGAACTTTAAAATATTCTGATCTTACTTCAGATTTTGAAAAAAAATCAAACGATCATCTACAAAAATATTCAGATTATTTAGCTGATTTAAGTCTTTCAGGAGACTTCAAGCTTGATATAAATCGTTTTAAGAAAGATATTTCCGATGGACTTTTTTTTGATTCCAATATTCCGCAAGGATATGGAGTGGGAAGTTCTGGAGCTTTAGTAGCAGCTATTTTTGAAAAATATTCTGTTAAAAAGCTGAATCCGGAAACAATTTCTAAAGAAAATTTAAAGAACCTGAAAGCCGTTTTCGGAGAAATGGAAAGCTATTTCCACGGGAAAAGCTCAGGGATGGATCCTTTGATTTGTTATATGAATCTTCCGATTCTTATCGAAAATAAAGAAAACTTGGATAAGGTTGCCATTCCGGAAGGTAAGGCTGGGAAAGGAGCCATTTTCCTCATAGATTCAGGAATTACAGGTGAAACTGGACCAATGATCCAGATTTTCTTTGAAAAAATGAAGGCTGAAGGTTTCCGTAAAACCTTGAAAGAAGAGTTTATTCGCTATAATAACGCTTGTATTGAATCTTTCCTTAAAAAAGATATGAATCCTTTCTTTAGAAATCTTAAAAAGCTTTCTCACTGGGCTTATGAACATTTCCGCCCTATGATTCCTGAAAGTATTTTCAACATCTGGAAAAAAGGCTTGGATTCTAATGCTTACTACCTGAAACTTTGCGGAAGTGGCGGTGGTGGATATATCTTAGGCTTTACCCAGGATTATGAAAAAGCTGAAAAAATGCTTGACGGTTTTCAGAAAGAAGTGATTTACAGATTTTAAACAGGCTGGAATGAATTCTGAAAAAGAAACTTTCCAACAGAAAAACTATATTAAGAAATCTTTATTTTACAGATTTTCACAGTTTGTGGGCTTTCTTCTAGGAGCTCGCTTTTTTGTTGCTGCCTTACTTACTTTTGCCTTATATGTTTCCACGTTTTTCCTTTTTAATCAGGATGAAAATTTTAGAAAATTTGTCTTCGATTTTAAGGTTCATGGCATTATTTTCTGTACCGTTCTTACGATTCTTGCAGGAGGAATTATCAATCAGTTCTATGATTTTGAAAAAGATCATGTGGTAAAACCATTCAGAACCAGAATTCAGAGCTTCATCAAACAGAAATATTTTTTATATGTTTATTTGTTTTTAAGTATTCTTTCCTTGGGTGTTGCTGGGGTAATTTCGTATAGAGTTTTTTTATTTTTTGTTGTATATCAGTTCTTTATGTGGTTTTATAGTCATAAATTAAGCCGCATTCTAATTTTGAATAATCTTACGTTTGTAAGTCTAACTTTATATCCTTTCTTTGGAATGATGGTGTATTACGGAACCTTTTCAAAAAAAGTTCTGTTAATGGCAGTTTTCCTGTTCCTTATCCTCTTATGTATTGATATTGTAAAAGATACATTAACGAAAAGAGTAGATAAAGTCTTTGATTACGTTACTATTCCCAATTATTTTACGAGCAAGAATACTAAGGTTATTATTATTTCATTGCTGATTATTACTATGGCTGTTTCAATGAAATTGATTACCCGTACCGGGATTTCCGGTTTTATGGCTTATTATTTTACTGGCGGGTTATTTGTCATGATCCTGTGTGTTTACCTCATTTTGAATTACTCCAGAAAAAGTAAATTTCTGACACTCAATATTTTAAGATTTTGGGTTTTTGTGGGAATTATAGCGATGCTGCTCAACGGAATAGAGAGTAAATTATAGAAAAAATTCTTTAAAAAAACTAAGGTTATGCTTACCTTTGCAAAACCCTAAACTATATAATTGTAATGCCCATTTTTAACGATACTAGAGTTGCATTCGCAGATAAATCTGACGCACAGTTAAAGAAAGCGTATTGGATGTTCAAAATGATTGAACAGCCTTCACTGACTAAAGTAGGAACTTCTGTTCTTAATTTCACCGTTCATAATAATTTTCCTTTTGTTACCGGAATTGTAAAAAACACTTTGTTTGAACAGTTTTGTGGGGGAGAAACCCGTGAAGAAAGTATGAAAGTGGTGAAACAGCTGTTCAAAAGAGGTGTAGGAAGTATTTTTGACTATTCTATTGAAGGTAAGGAAGATGAAGCAACCTTCGATGCAGTTTGCAGTGAAATTAAAGATATTGTAAGATTTTCAGTGGGAAATCCTGCAATTCCTTTTATTGTTTTTAAACCTACTGCTTTTGGTAGAATTGACTTGTATGAGGCGGTTGGAAAGAATGCGGAACTTACTTCCAGCCAGAAGGAAGAATGGGAAAGAGTGGTAAAAAGGTTTGATGAAGTATGTAAATTATGCCATGAAAATGATAAAAAAGTAATGGTAGATGCAGAAGAAACCTGGATGCAGGATGCTGCAGACCATCTTTGTGAAGAAATGATGGAAAAGTACAACCAGGAAAAACCAATTGTTTGGAATACGATCCAGATGTACAGAACCGGAAGACTCGAATATATGGAAGAAAATCTTCTGAGAGCCAGAGAAAAGGGATACTTTATCGGTTATAAAATTGTTCGTGGTGCTTATATGGAAAAAGAAAGAGCCAGAGCTACAGAAAAAGGATATCCTGATCCGATTCAGCCGAACAAAGAATCTTCAGATAAAAATTATAATGCAGGAATCGATTTTGTAATGAATCATTTAGATAAAGTTTCTGCCTTCTTCGGAACACACAATGAGATTTCTTCTGAATTGATAATGGACAAAATGAAGGCTAAAAACCTTGAAAATGGCAACGCTCATATATATTTCGGGCAACTTTACGGGATGAGCGATAATATCACATTTTACCTATCAGATAAAGGCTATAATGTGGCAAAATATCTTCCTTACGGACCTGTAAAAGATGTGGTTCCATATCTTACAAGAAGAGCTCAGGAAAATACTTCTGTTGCCGGACAAACAGGAAGAGAACTTGGTCTTATTAAAAAAGAACTGGAAAGAAGAAAAGGAAAATAATTTTTTTCAAATTAAGAATAGTAAAGCTCTACAAAATTTGTAGAGCTTTTTTTATGATTTGTAATAACAGTTGATAATATAAATTCTAAGCTAAAAAATTTAGTTCTTCCCAATATTTTTAGCCTGATTTTTTCCTTCAGATTTTTATGGTTCAAAACTTTCAAATTTTCCGTTTTCGTAGAACAAAACAATTCGTTTTATTTTACTTTGTTGATTTTCAGATATTTGATTGGTTATTTGTTGACGTGAACTTTCTAATCGCTGAGAATCGAATATTTTTTCTTGTGTTGTACTTTGATGCGGTATAAACGATTCTCCAGTACTTTGTTTGGGAACGTTAATTTCAGTTTCTTCAGCCCCGAAATCTTCATCATTGTTCATCATCGTAAAAAGATCAGGAAGAGAAGTAGGCTTTACCATTTCTTCTTCTACTTTCTCAACAGTTTCTTTTGTTTCGGGTAACTCTGTTTTCAGCATCTGACCTTCACCTGTTACGAGCCAGTCCCAAAGAATTTCAGGAAAACGTGCTTTTATCTTTATGATAAATTCCAAAGAAGGCTTGTTTCTTCCCGAAGTAATGTGAGAAATGGAAGAACGCTGAACATCAATCTCGTCTGCAAATTCAGAGGGAGTAAAGTTAGAGTACTCTATAACCTTAGAAATTCTTTCGTTTAGGCTCATAAAAATAGGTGTTAAATCGAATTACAAATGTAAAAATAAAGTTTACAAATGCAAAATACAAAAGTAAATAACTTTAAACTTATTGACAATACATTTGTAAATAGGTTTTAAATGCTTATAATCAAGTATTTATATTGTTTATAAAATTATATTCTTATTTTTAATAAACAAATTTTCCCCAAAATTCACTTTTTTATATTTTACTTCAAGTAAAGGTTGAGATAAATACGATAATGATTATTGGTGAGATTTATATCAGTTAAACCTCCTATTAATGGATTATTTAACGTTTTTATTTATCAGATTCAACTGTTTAGGGTAGGAGATAGCGTAAATGCCTGATTACATTACTAAATTTTATTTTAAAGCTTGAATATTGGATTCTATATTATCTTTAAACTACTACTATCACATAGTTTTAACATGTAATCTGTAAATGGCATTATACTGATTTATTAAACAAAACTACACAACTTACAGATTTTAAAGAAAGCTTAAAATTGAACAAAATATTAAAATTCAGATATAAATTATTAACAATTTACATTTGTATAATTTAGTTATAAACACTATTTTCCACAATTTTCCATGTTTAATAGAATTACGCCCAAATGCGGATAAATAGTATAAATTATATTTAAAGTAAATGTAAATTAACTCTTTAATTATAATTTACAAGTATTTGATTTTTAGATATATAATTATATTGCATTAAATTATTGTTAATCCACAATTTTATCCACAGACATTCTGGCAATTTACATTGTTTAGTTTAATTACAAATGTTAATTTTATTTTTACCTTTAAAATGGTTAAATTTGACTCTTGTAAATTATTGCAGAATGAACTTTGAACAGATTTATCAGAAGAATCCTGATTTTCCTAATCGCTATATTTCCCCTGAAAAATTATTTATTTACCTACAGGAGAATCTCAGCGATTATATTCAAGAGATTGGAAAGTCCTATTTAGGAAAGCCTATTTATAAATTAACCATTGGAAATGGTAACATCGCTGTTCTTGCGTGGTCGCAAATGCACGGAAACGAATCTAACGCAACCCACGCTATGCTGGATCTGCTGATAACTTTAGATCAGTACCCTGAATTAAAGGAGGAGTTATTTAATAAAATTAAACTGGATTTTATTTTTATGCTCAATCCGGATGGTTCTGAAAGATGGACAAGGCTGAATGCGGCAGATATTGACTTAAACAGGGATTTCCACAATGAAGCAAGTACTGAGATTAAATTGCTGAAAAATATAGTAGCTTCTAAAAAATACGATTATGCCCTGAATCTTCATGAGCAAAGAACTATTTTTACCACCGATGGAATCCATCCCGCAACATTATCCTTTTTGGCTCCCTCTGAAGATGTGGAGAGAACAGTGACTGAAAACAGAAAAAAATGTATGGCGGTAATTGCTGATGTTTATAATCACCTGAAAGAAATAATCCCCAATCAAATCGGTAGATATTCAGATGAGTTTTATCCGACTTCTACAGGGGATAATTTTATTAAAGCCGGAATGCCTACCATTTTATTTGAAGGAGGACATTTTATAGATGACTATACAAGACAAGGAACTAGAAAGTATTATACAATTGCACTGTACTATGCTTTAAAGGCAATTAGCGAGCTTAATTCTGCAATTGAGGGTTGGGAGGATTATCTTAATATTCCGGAGAATAGAGAAACGCATTATGATATTGTTTACAGAAATATAAAACTGAATACGGAACATGAATGTATTTTGGATGTGGCAGTGCAATACAGAGAAATAAAAGAGGAAGGAAAGGATGAAATATCTTTTGTTCCTTTTGTAATGGAAGTAGGAGATGTAAAGCAGCGAAAAGGCTGGCTGGAAATAGACTGTACAGGAAAGAAATTTATTTCGGCTACTAAATATCCTAAACTGGATGCTGAAGTGAATTTTACTATAGAAGACTAAAAAGCGGAACAATTTGTTCCGCTTTTACTTTATATCACTGTCATTTCGAAGATGGAGAGATCTAAAATTCTTCACTTCATTCAGAATGGCAAGCTTTTCTTATTAATTTACTACCTTTATTCCGTTAGCTACGAATCTGATCTCTTCTTTCGGTGTTGTGATAGCATCAATTTCAGATTGAGGCTTTTTAGCATCTTCTGCATAGTGTTTTTGCTCATCTACAGAAGTCACTTTTCTTTCTGCTGTCCCATCCATTACAACTGTCTTACCTTTTAAAGCGGTAGGAACGAAGAATGCATAATCTTTCATTTTTACGAAAAACTGAGAATTGTCTTCGGTCTGAATCGTTAGCCAACATCCTTTCTTATCACAAACATCAGTTACTTTCCCTTTTATGGCAACATTTTCTACTTTTTTCTCTTTTTTAAGCTTTTTGCTTAATTTATCTACAGAGATCGCTTTAGATTCTACATTTGAAGCTACACCACTTCCGTAAGTATCACCTACAAGAGCGTTTCCTGCCGGTGGACCTGCTTTTTTTGATTCCTGTGCAAAAGCTAAAGTAGATGCACTTATTGCTACTGCAAATAATATCGCTTTGAATTTCATTTCTAATATTTTTTTCAAAAGTACTAATAAAAATTGAATCATAACTGCCAAAAAAATTGATAAAAAACAGGTTCATTTTGAAATTTAAAACAAAATCCCCAATTAATTACATATTTATTTATATTTGAGGCCTATACTTCAATATGCAGAAAAAATTAAAACTTTGGGATGCCATTATGTTGGTAATGGGATCTATGATCGGAAGCGGAATTTTTATCGTGAGCGCCGATATGATGAGAAACCTGGGTTCAGGATTCTGGTTGATCATTGTTTGGGTCATTACGGGAATCATGACTGTTGCGGCAGCAATAAGCTACGGAGAGCTTTCTGCATTGTTTCCAAAAGCAGGTGGGCAATATACCTATCTTAAAGAAATTTTTGGAAAAAAGATGGGTTTCCTTTACGGATGGGGATTGTTTACGGTAATTCAGACAGGAACTATTGCCGCTGTAGCCATGGCTTTTGGTAAGTTTACTGCTTATTTGGTTCCGGCTTTGAATGATGCGGCACCGATTTTTCAAAGTGGAGAATTCAAAATTACCTGGATTCAGATTTTAGCAATAGCGATTATAGTTTTGCTTACTTATATCAATACAAGAGGGGTGGAAAGTGGAAAGCTGTTACAGAATATCTTTACGGGGTCTAAAATTATTGCTTTAATAGGATTAATTGCTGCTGGTTTTATTTTGGTAGATATTTCGCATATGGCTGAAAATTTCAGTTTTGGGATGGATTCTTTCAATAATCTTAAAAAAGATGCGCTTGGAAACTTTCTGAAAGAGGGTTGGGAACCTATTGGCGGAATGACTTTACTGGGCGGAATTGCTGCAGCAATGGTAGGTTCTGTTTTTAGTTCTGTAGCATGGGAAAGTGTGACTTTCGTTTCAGGAGAAATTGAAAATCCAAAGAAAAATGTGGTGAAATCCATGATCTATGGGACAACCGCCGTTATGATTTTATATATTGCTGTTAATTACGTGTATTTAAATGCCTTAAATAGAGATTCAATCGCATTTGCAGAAAATGACAGGGTAGCGGTTGCGGCTTCTCATTTTATTTTCGGAAGTGCAGGGACGGTAATTATTGCAGTGTTGGTAATGGTCTCGACTTTTGGGTGCAATAACGGATTAATTTTGGCAGGAGCAAGGGTTTTCCAAACAATGGCAAAAGATGGAATGTTCTTTAAACAAGCCGAAAAAAACAATAAAAATGAAGTTCCTGCCAACGCGCTTTGGATGCAGGGAATTTGGGCTTCTTTGCTTTGCCTGAGCGGTCAGTACGGAAACCTTTTGGATATGATTTCCTTTGTTATCGTATTATTTTATATGATTACAGTTTTTGGGGTGATTTATTTAAGATACAAGCAACCCAATTTAGAAAGACCTTACAAAACCTGGCTATATCCCATTACTCCGGTTATTTATTTAGTGATCGGAACAGGGTTCTGTATTCTGTTATTAATATATAAACAGCAATACACTTGGCCCGGATTCCTGATGGTTTTACTTGGGCTTCCGGTGTATTACTTTATTAATAGAAATAAAAAAGTTGAAGCATAATACTTAAAAGCTGTTCGTTTTATAGGGCAGTTTTTTTATGTTAATCATTTTCAAATTTTGTAATCCTCTATTTCGTGAAAAATGTTTAATTTGGTATTTCTTTTCAAGTTAACCTGAATTATGAAGTAAAACACAGAAGTTGAATCATGGACACACCAAATTATAGAATGCCTTTTGTTCCATCAACATTAATGACGGAGGGAGGAAGTATTGACACCTGTGATATGGGTGAAAGTATTGCTCATAACATTATGTTGCTGATTACCACCAAAAAAGGCGAAAATAGATATGATGAAAATTACGGAAACGATGTTTGGAATCTGGAATTCGATAATGGAGTTACCAGCGCTGTTTGGGAGAATGTTTTCATTAAAAGTCTAAAGAGACAGATACAGGAATACGAACCCAGGATCGTTCAGCCTCAAATTGAAGCTCATATTCAGTTTGTAGAGCATACCTATGATACGAAAGAGCATACAGAAGTCAAGAAAAAAGTAAAAATAGCCATTAATGCAAAAATGGAGATGACGGGAGAGCGCTTCAGCTTTTCTACAGAACTATTTTTGAGCCCAATGTCTATCGATTAAATTTTTTAATGGTAATCACAAATTATGAATTTAGATCAGAATATATATTCCAAAGAATCAGTAAAAGCCAGAATGCTTCAGAATGCAACTAAGATTTGGGGGCTTAAAAGTCCGCAGTCTTTAGATCCTTTCGTAAAACTATTGATAGATGCATTCAGTACAGAGGTTTTCAAAGCGAACAACGAAATACAGACGGTAAATGCCAGAATTTTAGAAAGACTGGCCAAACTTCTTACCCCCTCTATTTACACACATCCTGTTCCTGCACATGCTGTTGCATTTACAAATCCTACAGAGTCATCTGAGATTCTACTGGAGCACACAGAGTTTTTCTTTAGAAAACAGATGATTTCTACTGTGAAATCAGAATCTGATAAACAGATCAATATTCCTTTTACTCCGGTAGGAAATGTAAGACTCAATAAAGCGCAGACCTCTGTGATGTTTGTCGGAAATACCTGTTATGGTATTGATGACAGGCTAAATAAAATCCCAATTGCCAGATTTCAGGGAAGGCCGGAAGATTATAGAAAAGTTACAATAGGAATCAATGTTTCAAAATACAACAGTGAGAAATTTCCAAAAAATCTAAGTATTTATTGTTCGAATCCAGCTTTTGAGCATATAGATTTTGTATATAAACTACTTCCGTATATTACAGTGACAAGTAACAACAATCCATTGTTTGTTCGGGAGGGTTTAACGTACTTAAAAAATAACCCAACAGATGGTTATGAACAGATGTTTAAAGAGCAGTCTATTCAAAACAAAATTGTAGAAGATGTTAAAAGCATTTATCATCATAAATTCATAGAAGTAAAAGGAATCTCAGAGAGCTTGTTTACCGAAGCAGGAAAGCTGCCCGAAAATCTAAGTTTTTTAGACTATAAAGAAGAAATCAACAAATATATCGACGGGAAAAAATTCTTATGGCTTACTTTTGAATTTCCACCACAGTTTTCAGCTGAGATTTTAGACAATTTTTCATTTGTGCTTAATGCATTTCCTATTTATAACAGAGGCTGGAAGAAAACAGAATACAGCCTGGATATTATGGGGAATAATATTCCTTTAGTGACAGATGATGGAGAACATTTCTTATATGTGGATGAAGTTCAGGATGGTGACGGAAGAAGATACACCGAAATTCCGTTCACTCCAAGCGATGACTTGAAAAAAGGACTCTACACCGTTCGAAAGGGAGGAATGGAACGCTTTTCCAACAGAAATGCAGTAGATATGATTGCAAGTGTTTTAGAGCTGACCAGAGATGAGATTGCTGCATTTTCACTTTTGAACAGAGACAATGTAAAAGGCATTCTTAGTGAGATGTCAGACAGGATGAAATCGATGATCCAGAAGGTAAATAATGCCAAAAGAAATATTAAGCAGGAGCTGAATTACGTGATCATGGAACCTGTGGATAAAACAGATCATACCTATGCCTCGTTTTGGGTTACACATTCTGCATTAGCAAATCATATGCGGCCGGGAACAGAACTTTCCAATCAGCTAAAATCTCAGATGTTGGTACTTCTTACCGAAACCATTGGAGGAGCAGAAGAACAAAAAGGAACAGATAGTATTCAGGCGTATAAATATGCTTTGACAACCAGAGATAAAATTATCTCTTTGGAAGATGTGAAAAACTATTGCAGAATGGTATTGAAAGATGAGCTAAAAGAAGTAAGGGTAACCAGAGGAACAATGATCAGCAATAAGCCTAAAGAAGGTTTTGTACGTACGGTAGAAGTAGAGATTATTCCTCAGAACTATTCTTTTTACGGAAGAATGTACTGGGAAAATATGGCTAATATGCTCAGAAACCGTATTATTTCAAAAGCAATTGACGGAATCGAATATTTGGTAAAAGTAAGCAATGAAGATTCTGATTCTGGAGATTATTAAAAAGTTAAAATCTACATATAAGTGAACCGGTGAATTTTCATCGGTTTTTATTTTAATCCAATACCGTGGTTCCCCAATTATTTCAATTTCAAATAAAAATGCAGTTTACAATCAGTTAACTAATATTTTTTAACATCAAAAATTCCATAAAATTCCGTAATTTTGCACATCGTGATTTTCAGGTAAAGTCACACCAAATTATGAGTAAATCAACAGAATATATAGAAGTTTATGGTGCGCGCGAGCATAACCTTAAAAACATCAATGTAAAAATTCCACGTAACGAATTGGTCGTAATTACCGGACTTTCAGGAAGTGGAAAATCTTCATTGGCTTTTGATACCATTTTTGCAGAAGGGCAGCGTCGTTATATCGAAACATTTTCAGCGTATGCAAGACAATTTTTGGGAGGTTTGGAACGTCCTGATGTCGATAAAATCGAAGGATTGTCGCCTGTCATTGCCATTGAGCAGAAAACAACCAACAAAAATCCACGTTCTACCGTAGGAACAGTTACCGAATTGTACGATTTCCTTCGTCTTTTGTATGCGAGAGTTTCTGATGCCTATTCTCAGACCACCGGAAAGAAGCTGGTAAGCTATACGGAAGATCAGATTCTTGATACGATTAAAGAAAATTATAAAGGCGAAAAGATCATGCTGATGGCGCCTGTTGTAAGAGCCAGAAAAGGTCATTACCACGAACTTTTCGTGCAGATGGCAAAAAAAGGTTACGGACAGGCAAGAATTGACGGCGAATTGCAGGATATTGAATACGACTTAAAGCTTGACCGTTACAAAACACACGACATCGATATCGTAATCGACCGTTGGATTATCGGCGAATCTGCTTCTGAAACCAGGATGGAAAAATCGTTGCGTACAGCAATGGAAATGGGAGAAGGTTTAATCGGGATTCAAAAACTGGGAAGTACGGAAATTGAATATTTCTCTAAAAATTTAATGGATGCGGAAACCGGTCATTCATTGGCTTTACCGGAACCCAATACATTCTCCTTTAACTCTCCGAAAGGAAGCTGCCCGAGCTGTAAAGGATTAGGAATCATCAAGAAGATCAACACCGATTATTTTGTCGAAAACCCAAAATTGTCTATCAATCAGGGAGGTTTGCTGCCTTTAGAAGATATTAAATCTAATAAATGGATACTTTCTCAGATTAAAAATATCCTTGAAATTTTCGGGTTAGGATTAACGACTCCTTTTCAGGATATTCCGGAGGAAGCGTTGGATTATATGTATAACGGCTGTCATAAAGAGTTCAATAAAGATTTAAAATATGCAGGAATTACCAAAAAGATCAAGATCAGTTTTGATGGGTTAATTCCGTTTATGGAGGAATTGATTGAAGAAAGAGAATCTTATGAAGCTATTTTACTGGAAAGACATTTTACGACCGAAGAAACTTGTCCTGAATGTAAGGGAACCCGTCTTCAGCCGGGAAGTTTAAGTTTTAAAATCGACGGAAAAAATATTGCTGAAGTGAATGCATTAAGTTTAATTGATCTGAAAGATTGGCTAGCTGATGTTAAAGATAAATTCTCAGAAAAGAATAAAATCATTGCTCATGAGATCCTGAAAGAAATTGAAACCAGGCTCCAGTTTTTATTAGACGTAGGTTTGGATTATTTAAGCCTGAGCAGAAGTTCTAAAACACTTTCCGGTGGAGAATCTCAAAGGATTCGTCTGGCAACACAAATTGGTTCTCAATTGGTGAATGTATTGTATATTCTGGATGAACCAAGTATCGGACTGCATCAGAGAGACAATGAGAGGCTGATTAATTCATTAAAAAATCTTCGTGATATCGGAAACTCTGTTTTAGTTGTAGAGCACGACAAAGACATGATTATGGAAGCTGATGAGGTTTTGGATATAGGTCCGAGAGCCGGAAAATTCGGGGGGGAAATTCTTTGGCAGGGAAAACCTAAAGATTTGTTGAAAGCAGACACGATTACCGCTCAATATATCAACGGAAAAAGAAAGATTGAAATTCCTGCTGAAAGACGTAAAGGAAACGGTAAAAATATAGTATTAAAAGGTGCTACAGGAAATAATCTTAAAAATGTAACCCTTGATATTCCTCTGGGAAAACTGGTGGTGGTTTCAGGAATTTCTGGAAGCGGAAAATCCTCTTTAATTAACGGAACTCTATACCCGATTTTAAATAAACATTTTTACAGAGCAGTTCAGGAGCCTTTACCTTACAAAAAAATTGAAGGTCTTGAAAATATTGATAAAATTGTAGATGTAGATCAGACTCCGATTGGTAGAACGCCACGTTCAAATCCGGCGACATACACGGGAATGTTTACAGACATCAGAAACCTTTTTGCAGAATTACCTGAATCCAAAATACGTGGGTATAAACCGGGAAGATTCTCTTTCAATGTAAAAGGTGGAAGATGCGAAACTTGTCAGGGAGGAGGCCTGAAAGTGATTGAAATGAATTTCTTACCGGATGTTTATGTTCATTGTGAGACTTGTAACGGAAAACGTTTTAACAGAGAAACTTTGGAGGTCCGTTACAAAGGAAAATCGATTTCCGATGTTTTGGATATGACGATTGATGAAGCAGTAGAATTTTTTCAGCCCATTCCTAAGATTTTTGCAAAAGTGAAGACCTTACAGGATGTTGGTTTGGGATATATTACATTAGGACAACAGTCGACTACGCTTTCTGGAGGGGAAGCGCAACGTATCAAGTTGGCAACGGAATTAGCAAAGAGACAAACCGGAAATACATTATATATTCTTGATGAACCGACAACCGGACTTCATTTTGAAGATGTAAAGATCCTGATGGATGCCATTAATAAATTGGTAGAATTAGGGAATTCCTTTATTATTATTGAACATAATATGGATGTGATAAAATTAGCCGATCATATTATTGATGTTGGTCCGGAAGGTGGAAAACACGGCGGACAAATTGTTGCGCAGGGAACACCTGAGGAAATCGTGAAATCGAAAAAAAGTTTGACAGGAAAGTTCTTAAAGCGGGAATTAGAATAAATACTTTTCAAAAAAATATAAAAAGGGCTAAATCTTATCTGATTTAGCCCTTTTTATATTCAATATTATCTTCCAATGTTAAATTTTTAATTATTTTAATTATTTATAGTGTTGATAATCAGTTATTTAATTTTCAATGTTAACTGAATGTTAACTGAATGTAAAATTAATATGAATTATTTTATATATCTTTGGTAAAGAAATAGTAAATAAGTTTAAAACAACATTTAAAACCAGATAGTTATGAAAAATAAAATTCAAATATTGATCGCTTCATTTTTAGTTTGTGGATTTATGGCCGTAGTGAATACTGCAAAAGCACAGGCTACAAATAATAATACCATTCAGGAGGTTCAGTTGAATAAGAATGATGCTTTCAGCGAGATCAGAAACTTGTTGATAGCAAACTTCGACTTTACCAACTCTGATTATAAACAGGGAATTGTAAACTCGGAAGTAAAATTTGATATTGCGGAAAACGGGAAGATTGTAAATGTTCATTCTAAAGGAGATTGCAAAAACGTAAGCAAAGAGATTGAAAATGTATTGAGCAAACTTTTATATAGAGTAGACAGCAAAAAATTAAATGAAAATATGATTGCTTCTACTTATGTAATGCCTGTAAGAGTAGATATCAACAACAGATAAGGTTCATAGAACTTTTTATATATTAATAGCCATGCAGAATTTCTGGATGGCTTTTATTTTGAAGTGTAAATTGTGAAAAATTTAAATAGAAATTTATAATAACTAAGAATGATTTTCGTTTTATATTTAACCTACAAAATTAAAACGATATGAAAAATCTAAAGAAACTAACAAAAACAGAACTAAAGTCTGTGTACGGAGGACAGCCAAAGCAATACTGTGTTTACTGTGAAAGACTAAACAAAACAGTATGCAGTACAGTTCCGATCGGACAATGTCCTTAACCGTCTAAACCGCTTTTTTATGAAGCGGTTTTTTATTGGTATCATTAAAAAATATTAAATACAGGATATATCATTCAAATTTTATTTTTTCATTATTCAAAACAAAAAATTAATACATTTGATAGTATAAAAAACTATTGTGAATCCCATTTTAGATGTCGTTATCCGCTCGCTTTGCGTTTACCTATTCATGGTAGTCGCCATTCGTTTATTTGGCAAGAATCAGCTTTCGCAGCTCAATGCAGGAGATGTTGTGCTGCTTCTTTTAATTTCCAATGCGGTTCAGAATGCAATGGTAGGTCCGGATACTTCTTTACAGGGAGGACTGACTGCTGCCTTAGTCCTTTTTGCAGCCAACTTTATTTTAAAAAGATTAATGTTCAGGAGCCCTTCATTTAAAACTTTTATGGAAGAAGATCCTGTTATTCTGATAAAGGACGGAGTAATCATTCAGGAAGCTTTAGACAGTGTAAAGATCACTAAGGATGAGTTGGAAGAGTCAATCAGAGAACATGGTGTTGATGGCATAGGAAAAGTAAAACTTTCTATTCTTGAAGTAGACGGAAATATAAGTGTGATCTCTGAAGATGAAAATAATAAACAAACACGATATTCCAGAATTAAAAGAAAAAATAAAAGAAAATATCACTAAATAAAATGAATTATGAATTAAGAGAAATGCTTCCCAGTGACGAAGCAAGAGTATTGGAAATATTTAAGCAGGGTGTTGAAGGCGGAATAGCTACATTTGAAACCACAGTTCCTAATGCAGAAGCATGGAATATGGATTATTTTAATGATTGCCGTTGGGTGCTGGAAAATGAAATCAACCAAGTTGTCGGTTGGTGCGCTCTGAAGCCTGTAAGTAAAAGAGAAGTTTACAAAGGGGTAGCAGAAGTAAGTATTTATTTTGATAATAATTATCAGGGTAAAGGTTTGGGTTCTGTTTTGCTGAAAAAAATGATTTTGGATAGTGAAAACCACGGTTTCTGGACTTTACAAACAAATATCTTCCCAGAAAATCAAGCAGCTTTAAAAGCACATCAAAAAAGCGGTTTCCGGATTGTTGGTGTTAGAAAAAATATAGGTAAACTGAATAATGTATGGAAAGATGTTATGATGCTTGAAAGGAGAAGTGAAAGTGTTTTTTAACAAAAAAAATAATAAAGTTTCTTAAAATTTTCATAGAATTCAACAATAATGCTTTATTGGCATTAGTCTTGCAAGTTTCGTAATGTAAATTTGAAAATAACTTGCTATGAATTTTTTAACTAAAGTATTAGGATTTTTCTTAATCATTTTTTCTTTTGCTTTATATCAGGCTTCACCAATGCAGAGAGGACATGGGCATGGACACGGTCCAAAGCATTCGAAACATTATTACTATGGTCCACCCAGACCTTACTATAGACCTGTAGTTTACCACCGACCTCCGAGACATCATTATAAAAGATATTATTACGAACCTGTAAGACCAAGATACTATTCTCATAGACCACATCGTGTTTATCATAGCAGACCTGTGATTATAGTGAAATTATAAAAGCAATAAAATGACTGTTTAAAACAGTCATTTTTATTTAAAGGATTGGGAGTAATCTCTTACGGACATAATTTAAATGATGTCGCATTTAAAACTTTGGCATCCTGATTGATTATTTCCGATCTAGAAATTTGAAAAGTGGAAAAATGAAAGGATTAATTAAAATTGTCGGTGTTACAACCGTAATGCTCATGCTCACTTCTTGTGTAATTCATGAGCCGCATGGAAGAAGAGTTCCTCCGGGACATGCAAAAAAAGTCTATATCTATGAAAAAAGGGGGAATGGACATTATAAGCATAGAGGAAATGGTCATAAGCATCATTAGATGAAAAAAATAAAAAGCACTGAAACTTTTCAGTGCTTTTGTTTATTGGAACTAAAGTCTGGATTTTTTAGGATTGAGAAAAGTATTGAAGATCATCACCTCCTGTCCGAATCTGGCTTCTATTCTTTCTGCAATATTTTTCAGCTCGCTTTTTACAAAATCATCTCTCAAATCATCATTGTCAAATAGTAAAAGAAGATTATAATTTTTTCCTTCCTCAATATAATCACTTTGTACTTCAGAAAGGATATATTTGTTGACATCCATTAAGTTTTCTGTCATTAAAACCAGTGTTTCATCAATATAATTTTCCCATTCTTCAAGATGTGTTTTTGTGCAGTGGAAAGTTATACTTAATACGCTCATATTTTATGAATTTTTAAGATTCTGTGGATAATTTTACTGCAAAAATCGACAAATTTTTCGTAAATTAGCCCGTTAATAAAAATTCAAAAAGAATAATTTTCAGACATACAGCTAAGGGTCTGACTATCATTATAATAAAATTTGTTTATGCAAAAAGAAGGAGAAAGATTGATTCCTATCAACATTGTTGATGAAATGAAGTCGTCTTATATCGATTATTCGATGTCGGTTATCGTTTCAAGGGCGTTACCAGACGTAAGAGACGGCCTGAAACCCGTTCATAGAAGAGTACTTTATGGTATGTATGGTCTAGGGGTTTTTTCTAATAGAAAATATTTAAAATCTGCGAGAATTGTTGGGGACGTTTTGGGTAAATATCACCCGCATGGAGACTCCTCTGTATATGATGCAATGGTGAGAATGGCCCAGGACTGGAGCTTGCGTTATCCTCAGGTAGACGGACAAGGGAACTTCGGTTCAATGGATGGTGATCCGCCTGCAGCAATGCGTTACACCGAAGCAAGACTGAAAAAAATCTCTGATGAGGTTCTTTCAGACTTAGACAAGGAAACGGTAGATTTTCAGAATAACTTCGACGACAGTTTACAGGAACCAACGGTTTTACCTTCAAAAATTCCAAACCTTTTGGTAAACGGAACTTCCGGTATTGCAGTAGGGATGGCGACAAATATGGCTCCTCATAACCTTACGGAGTCTGTAAATGCAATTTGTGCATATATCGATAACAGAGAAATTACGATTGATGAATTAATGCAACACATCATTGCTCCGGATTTCCCTACAGGTGGGATTATCTACGGATATGACGGTGTAAGAGATGCATTCCATACAGGTAGAGGAAGAGTAGTTCTTAGAGCTAAAGTTGCTTTCGAAGAAATCGGAAACAGAAACGCAATTATTGTAAACGAAGTTCCTTACCAAGTGAACAAAGCGGAAATGATTGCAAGAACTGCCGAATTGGTTAAAGATGAGAAAATTCCCGGAATTTACGAAATCAGAGATGAATCGGACAGAAGAGGACTTCGTATTGTTTATGAATTGAAAAACGATGCGATTCCAAATGTTGTTTTAAATTTATTATATAAATATACTTCGCTTCAGACATCTTTCAGTGTTAACAATATTGCTTTGGTTCATGGTAGACCGGAGCAATTAAACCTAAAAGATATCATCCACCATTTCGTAGAGCACAGGCATGAAGTTATTGTAAGAAGAACTCAGTTTGAGCTCAGAAAAGCGAAAGAAAGAGCTCATATCTTAGAAGGTTTCATGAAAGTGATCGGGACCCAGGATTCTTTAGACAAAGCAATCTCAATCATCCGTCACTCTGCAAATCCACAGGCTGCGAAGGAAGGATTGATTGAAGCATTCGAACTTTCTGAAATCCAGGCTCAGGCGATTTTGGACCTACGTCTTGCCCGTTTGACAGGAATGGAGCTTGATAAGATCCGTGATGAGTACGATGCAATCATGAAAGAAATTGCTGACCTGGAAGATATTCTGGCGAATGAACCAAGAAGATTCCAGATCATTAAGGATGAATTAATTGAAATTAAAGAAAAATACGGCGACGAAAGAAGAACTGAAATTGATTATTCAGGAGGTGAAATGTCTATTGAAGATATTATTCCGAATGAATCCGTAGTTCTTACCATTTCTCACGCAGGATATATTAAGAGAACTTCTCTTTCAGAATATAAAATCCAAAGTAGAGGTGGTGTAGGAAATAAAGCGGCGACAACAAGAGATTCTGACTTCTTAGAATATATTGTTTCTGCAACAAACCACCAGTATATGCTGTTCTTTACGGAAAAAGGCAGATGCTACTGGTTAAGAGTATTTGAAATTCCTGAAGGTTCTAAAACAGCCAAAGGAAGAGCCGTACAAAACTTAATCAATATCGAACCGGATGACAAGATCAAAGCATATATCAGAACCAATAACTTAAAAGATTCCGAATATGTAAACCAAATGAGCGTTGTAATGGTAACAAAAAATGGTACTATTAAGAAAACATCGTTGGAAGCCTATTCAAGACCGAGAGTAAATGGAGTAAATGCTATTGAAATCAGAGATAATGATCAATTGTTAGGTGCTTATTTGACAAATGGAAATTCGCAGATTATGATTGCTACCAAAAATGGTAAATGTATCCGTTTCCCTGAAGAAAAAGTAAGAGAGGTAGGTAGAGGTTCTATCGGGGTTCGTGGTATTGCTATGGAGGATAATGACGAGGTAATTGGTATGATTGTTGTGAATGATGTGGAGAATGAAACGGTTCTTGTAGTATCTGAAAAAGGATATGGTAAAAGAACAGCAGTAGAAGACTATAGAATTACCAACAGAGGAGGAAAAGGAGTTATCACCTTGAACATTACCGAGAAAACAGGGAATCTAATCGCTATTCAAAATGTAACAGATGAAGACGGATTGATGATTATCAATAAATCCGGTGTGGCGATCAGAATGAATATGGATGAGATGAGAGTAATGGGTAGAAATACGCAGGGGGTAAGAATGATAAACCTTAAGAAAAATGACGAAATTGCTGCCATCGCAAAAGTAGAAATGGATAAAGATGTAGCAGAAGAAGATCCTGAAGAAAATGAGGAAGGAACAGAAGCTGTAGCTGATAACCAGGAAAACAATACAGAAATACCTCAGATAGAGAATGAAAACCCTGCAGAGGAAACTGAGAGTTCTGATTCAGAAGAATAAAATTGTACAATTAATATAAAATAGTTATTATGAAGAAACTAATTTTAGGAATGGCTATTGTTGCATCTGCTTTCGTATTCGGACAAAAAGAGGATATAAATGCAAAGCTACAGGCTGCTAACAAAACGGCTATGGATGCCTATAATGCTAAAAATTATACTGTTGCAGCGCCAAAGTTCGTTGAAGTATATGAGTTGCTAAAAAGTAGTGGACAGGATGATAAAACATATATGTATTATGCTGGTTTAAGCTATGCATTAGCAAATAGTATCGATCCTGCTATAAAAATTTATACTGACTTGATTAATTCAGGATATACAGGTGTTCAAACTACTTATTCTGCAAAAGATAAGAAAAGTGGAGAGGTTGTTCCTTTAGATAAAAATACTTGGGAATTAATGAAAAAAAATCCTGATTATTCTGATTTTAAAACTGAGCAGACTAAAAGTGTAGAACCGGATTTGTATGAAACTTTGTCAACATTGCTTTTAAATGCTAAGAAAAATGATGAAGCTTTAGCAATCATTGAAAAAGGATTGGCAAAATATCCTAATAATGCTAAACTAAAAGAATATCAGGGTACTGCATTATATGCGTCTGGTAATACAGACAAGTTTATGCAGAACTTAAAAGATCAGCTAGCTAAAAATCCTAATGATGCTACCAATTGGTATAATCTAGGGGTTTTACAATCTAAAAATCCAGCGACTAAGAATGATGCTGTTGAATCATTTAAAAAAGCAATTGGATTAGCTGCTAATGATCCTAAATTACTTGGTAATGCATATCAAAACTTAGTATATACGACTATTGGAGACGATGATGCGGCAGTAAAAGAAATTAATGGATTAAGAAAAACCAAGCCAGATGATGCTACTAAGTTGATAGAAGCCAGAAGAGCTAGGTTTGATCAGGCTTTACCTCATGCTGAAAGCTGGTATAAAGTTCAACCTGAAAGTTTGGATGCTATTTCTACATTGAAAGATATATATGGTATCACTAAGAATCAGGCGAAATTTAATGAAATGAAAGCTAAAGAGGCCGAAATTCAGGCAAAACAGGCTGCTAAATAATTTTTCAGACTCTTAAAAATAAAAAAACCAAAACGAGTAGTTTTGGTTTTTTATTTTTTCAATAATGTAGTATTAAAATATTATTATAAAATAAATCTTTCACGAAAAATCTGATCAACTTTTCTCAATTATTCTCATCAAAAATCAATGTTAAAATTCTCTGTAATTCCGTATCTTTGAGAAAAATTTTTATAAAAATGATCGAGTGGAAAACCGTCAAAGAATACGATGACATTACTTACAAAAAATGTAATGGTGTAGCGAGAATTGCTTTCAACAGACCGGAAGTTCGCAATGCTTTCAGACCTAAAACAACTTCAGAATTATACGACGCTTTTTATGATGCATCAGAAGATCCTTCAATCGGTGTCGTATTGCTTTCAGGAGAAGGGCCAAGTCCGAAAGACGGAGGTTGGGCTTTCTGCAGTGGTGGAGATCAAAAAGCAAGAGGTCATCAAGGATATGTGGGAGAAGATGGAAGACACCGCTTAAATATTTTGGAAGTTCAGCGTTTGATTCGTTTTATGCCAAAAGCAGTTATTGCAGTTGTTCCGGGATGGGCTGTCGGTGGAGGACATTCTCTGCATGTAGTTTGTGATCTGACACTGGCTAGTAAAGAACACGCTATTTTTAAACAGACAGATGCTGATGTTACAAGTTTTGACGGAGGTTACGGTTCAGCATATTTAGCAAAAATGGTAGGGCAGAAAAAAGCTCGTGAGATTTTCTTTTTAGGTAGAAATTATTCTGCTCAGGAAGCATTCGAAATGGGAATGGTAAATGCCGTAATTCCTCACGATGAATTAGAGGATACAGCTTACGAATGGGCTCAGGAAATTTTAGCAAAATCTCCAACATCTATCAGAATGCTGAAGTTCGCTATGAACCTTACGGATGACGGAATGGTTGGTCAGCAGGTTTTTGCAGGAGAAGCAACCCGTTTAGCATATATGACGGAAGAAGCTCAGGAAGGAAGAAATGCATTCTTAGAAAAAAGAAAGCCGGATTTTGGAAAAGATAAATGGATATCATAACATAAGCAATTAGTAATAAGTAATATTGACATTACTTGTTACCAATTATTCATTACTTATATACTATGTCAGATTGGATAAAAGCCGCAAGGCTACGTACATTGCCGCTTTCTTTGAGCGGAATTATAATGGGAGCTTTCATTGCAAAATGGAGGCTTTATGGTGAAGGTGGAATTTGGGACTGGAAGATATTTGCATTGGCACTTGTTGTGACTTTGTTGTATCAGGTTCTTTCAAATTATGCCAACGATTATGGAGATGGGATAAAAGGAACAGATGCTAAAAGAGCTTCTGAAGCAGAAGCTAGAGCAGTTGCCTCCGGGAAAATTACAGCAAAACAAATGAAAAATGCAGTAATTCTTTTCTCAATTTTATCTTTTGTAGCAACTGTTGCACTTTTATATGTGGCTTTCATTCCGAATTATATGAAAGAATTTTATATTTTCATTGGTTTGGGTGTGGCGAGCATCTTAGCAGCAATTGGTTATACAGTAGGTAAGAAACCTTACGGATACATGGGATTGGGAGATGTTTTCGTATTTATATTTTTCGGCTTGGTTTCTGTTTGCGGAAGTTATTTTCTGTTTACAAAAACCTTCAGCTGGGATATGTTATTACCAGGAACAGCAATCGGAATGATGAGTATGGCTGTTTTAAATCTCAATAATATGAGAGACATTGAAAGTGATAAATTATCAGGTAAAAATAGCTTTGCATTGAGAATTGGATTCAAAAATGCAATGATTTATGAGATGATTCTGCTGCAGTTACCTTTGATCTTAATTTTAATGTTTTTAGCAGTAAACGGATTCTTCCAGACACAAAACTATTACGTTTTTATTGTCATGATTCTCATGCTTCCGTTAATGAAGCTGAGAAGACAGATTATGGCTGTAAAAAATCCTAGAGAGCTTGATCCATTTTTAAAGCAGGTTGGAATCATGACTTTTGTAATGGCAGTTCTTACTGCTTTTGGACTTAACTTTTTCCATTAAAATATAAAAATTATGAATTCAAATGTCTACGTTGAAGCTCAAATGCTGATCAGAAAGCCAATTGAAGATGTTTTTGAAGCTTTTATCAATCCTGAAATAACTACTCAGTTTTGGTTTACGAAATCAACCGGAAAATTAGAAGAAGGACAAACAGTGACCTGGGAATGGGAAATGTATGGGGTGACAACGGAGGTTACAGTTAACCAAATTGTTAGAAATCAAATGATAAAAACAATTTGGGGAGAACCTTCAACCAATGTTGATTACGAATTCAAAGAAATGGAAAAAGGAACTTTGATTGTTATTAAAAGTTACGGATATTCTCAGGAAGGAGAAGATTTGTTAAAAACTATCAATGACAATACAGGAGGTTTTACAACGGTTTTGGATGGCTGTAAAGCTTATCTTGAACATGGAATTAACTTAAGGTTAATTGAAGATAAATTTCCTTCAAAATAATTAAAAATGAGCAATAAATACAGAATTACCTCTTGGTTATCAATAACTGTATCTATTGGCTTTTTCTTATTATTACTTAAAGAGTTGATAGTTGGAGAATCATCTTTATCAGAAATTGCAATATTGCCTATCATTTTAGGAATAATTCTGATCATTGATTTTTTTATCTCTTTGTGGATATTAAAACAAAAGATAAAACCGAATATTTTTATTCAAATATTTCAAACTATAATAATTATATATTGTTTGTATCTGATCTACTATTATAATAGTAATATGTCGGTAAAAGTAGATCAAGTCATAACGCCATAAATTTTTAAATAAATTAAAAATGAAAATACAATACTTAGGACAAAACTGTTTTTTGTTCACTTACAAAGACAAAACAATCTTGAGCGACCCTTTCTACAACTACAAAAAAGCAGAATCAGGGTTTGATATCTCCGCTCAGAAAATCGATTATATTTTATTGACTCATGCACATGGAGATCATATTGCGGATGTGGCAGAAGTATTGCAGTTTCATCCTGAGGCTACCATTATTGCTGTTCCGGAAATCTGTGAATATTTTAAATCGGCAAAAAACACAGACGATGTGAACTTAGGAGGATCAGCAAAAATCGACGATCTTAAAATTTCTATGGTTCCGGCTCATCATACAAGTTCGTTCCCTGATGGAAGCTACGGAGGCGTTCCTGTAGGGTATATTTTCAGACTTCCTGAAGGTAAGAACCTTTATTTGGCTGGAGATACCGGAGTAATGGCAGATATGGAACTATTCCCAAGGCTTTTTGGTCATATTGATTTGTCTATCCTTCCGATTGGTAGTCATTACACGATGTGTCCAAGAAAAGCAGCATTTGCAGCGGCAGAATTATTAAAAACTCCAAAAGTTATCGGATGTCATTTTGATACGTTCCCTGCCATTGAAATCAACCATGAAAGTGCATTGAAGCATTTTGCGGATAAAAATATAGAACTTGTTTTACCAAAACTGGGAGAGGAGTTCGAATTTTAAATAAATATTGAAAGGTAATTTGAAAATCAGAATCAAAATGTTGAAATGTTTAAAAATAAAAAAAGATAATTTTCAAATTACCTCTCTTCAACTTCAACCAATAAAAAATGGCAAGCTACCTAAATCACACCGCTACGACCAATTACCTTTGCTGCGTTCCCACCCTGGAGGATTCTCAGGAGCTGGTTGTTTAGGACTTGCCGTTGCAAAGGTAAGAATATTTTATAAACTTCAAAATACTATTAAAGAAAAAATAGTTGAAAAAGGCTGATGTTAAAGCTAAATAATTGAGATTTAGATCAATAATTTTTCAACTTTTTTCAAAAAAATTAAATATGACGAAAAGTCCATCAACATTAGGAATTATACTTTTTATCGCTACAATGCTTGTTTTTTTTGTAGTGTACTACTTTTTCTCAGGAATCAATTATTTTGATATTTCCTTGAAAGCCAATGCTTTCGTTTTACCTATTCTATATGCCGCCACCGCTTTTTGGTCTGTAAAATCTTATTGGAACAACCATAGAAAGGTGAGTTTTAAAGATGCATTCAAAAGAGCCTTTGTTCCGATGTTTATCGGAGGAATTCTTTCAGTTTTCAGCATTTATGCATTTCTAAATTTTGTAGATACCGATGCTAAAAAACTTCTGAATTATCAATATGTGACCAGACAAAAATCAGAGCTTGATGCAGAATATAATTCGGCAAAGAAGATTTTGAAGCATCAAAAAGATATTGATGAGCTTGAGCAGAAATATAAAGAAGGACTTCAGAGATTCAATCCGCAAGCAATTAAAGGAAAAGATATGCTTACCGCAAGTCATTTTTCAGGATATTTTGCAGCAATTCTGATATTTTACGTAGTTTTGTCAGTGTTTTTCGGGGCGTTTTTCAGAACAAAAACTGTTCATACCGAAACAACAGAAAACCAATAATTATTTTATTAAAAATTAAATGAACTTATCTATAGTTATTCCGTTATTAAATGAAGAAGCTTCTTTGGAAGAGCTGTTTTCCAGGATTGATAACGTTTGCCGATCAAACAGTTTATCCTATGAAATTTGGTTTGTAGATGACGGAAGTACAGATTTATCCTGGAGTATCATTGAAAATCTGAAGGTTCAAAATCCTCAGGTTCATGCTATAAAATTCTCTAAAAATTACGGAAAATCTCAGGCGTTACATGCCGCTTTTGAAAGAACAAACGGAGATGTAATTATTACAATGGATGCTGATTTACAGGATTTTCCGGAAGAGATTCCAGAATTGTATTCAATGGTTGTTAATGAAAATTATGACATTGTTTCCGGCTGGAAAAAGAAGCGTTTTGATAACGTAATGACGAAAAACGTTCCTTCAAAATTATTCAATGCAGCAGCGAGAAAAGTTTCGGGAGTCTATCTTCATGATTTCAACTGCGGATTAAAAGCATACAAAAAACAGGTAGTAAAAACGATCGATGTATATGGAGATATGCACCGTTACATTCCTGTTTTGGCTGCTAATGCAGGTTTCAGAAGAATTACGGAAAAAGAAGTTCAGCATCAGGCAAGACCATACGGAACTTCAAAATTCGGAACAGAAAGATTTATAAGAGGTTTTCTGGATTTGGTAACCCTTTGGTTTGTAAGTCGTTTTGGAGGAAGACCTATGCATTTCTTTGGAGCAGTGGGAACTTTAATGTTTATTGTTGGTTTCCTTTCTGCGCTTTGGCTGGGAATTTCAAAATTAATTGATGTAGCCAGAGGTATTTACGGACATTTAATTACCAATAATCCTTGGTTCTATATTGCTTTAACTATGATGCTTATGGGAACTTTGCTTTTTGTAGCAGGGTTTTTAGGAGAAATGATTATCAGAACCAACAGAGAACATAAGAATTATAATATTGATGAAGTGATTTAATTAATTGACATTTAAAATGAAATTTTTTAAATTATCATTAATTGTTATTATCATTTTATTTTTATCTTCATGCAAGTCAAAAAATATCGTGGGAGCTTGGGAATTTATTGAAGTTTATGAAGGAGTTGTAATAAATAATATTGACACTCTAAAGATTAAAGAAAATAACTCTCAAAAAGGAACCGGAACTTTGATTTTTAATGCTGATCAGACTTTTACCTCAATGGATCTGAAAGGTAATTATCAAAAAAAACAAAACGTAATAAGGTTAAAATATACCACGGATAAAGATACCATTTTAATGAAGGTTTCTTATGTTGATAAAAACTATTTGCTGTTATCATCAATATTAAACAAACCTACTACATGGTTTTACAGGAAAATAAAAAATTAAATAGGATGTATTAATTTGAAGAATGAGTAAAAAAAATTGTTTGAACTGCGGTCATTCAATCTCCGGTGAGTTTTGTGCTCATTGCGGACAGAAAGCCGACACAGCAAGAATAACGCTACATTTACTCATCAAAAATGATATTCTTGGAGCTATTTGGCATGTTGAAGCCAAATTTTTCCATACTTTAAAAGATATTTTGTTCAGACCCGGAACAACGGCGATGAATTATATTTCAGGAAAAAGAATCAGATACAACAATTTTATTTCGTTGTTACTGATTCTTTTTGGTTTCAATGTCCTGAGTTACCATTATTACGAAAAATTTGCACCTGCGGAAACCCTTACAGATGATGTGCTATACATGAAGGACTTTTTTTCAAAATATTCTAAAGTAATATTGTTTGTAATCATTCCAATGTTGGGAATGAATGGCTATTTTTTGTTCAAAAAGATAAAATTGAATATTGCCGAGCATTTTATCATAGGAACAGTGAGCCTTTTAGGAATTTTAATCCTATTTTTGCTAAGTGATATGGTAAGTTTAATTGGTTTATGGAAACCTGTTGAAAAAATCTTCAATGTCATTGATAAAATCTTATTCGGTCTTTCTATTCTTTTTCCGGCAATTACTTATTGGAATGCTTTTAAAAATTCATACTCGAAACCAGGATTACTGTGGAGAGTATCGGTTCTTTATGTTTTGATGGTAATAGAAAGTTCTGTAATAAGTTTGATCTTATATGAAATATTTTAACTGAATATGAAAAATATAGTATACACATTGGCTTTGATTGCTGTGGTTTCCTGCGGAAAGGTTTCTCCAAAAGGAAAGATTGAAAGGAAAGATGTGGATGTTTCAGAATTTGTAAATCTGGATCTGGAAGGAAAATTTAGGGTTTTTTATGCAAGAGGTGCTAAAAACTTTGTTGAAATAGAAACGTATCCGAATGTTGCTGATAACCTGGATGTTGATGTAAAAAATAAAACACTTTCTATTAAAGAAAAGCGAGGTACAAAAGGAGTAGATTTTTATAATGTAACTATTTATTCAAAGTATAATCTGGAAAAAGTTATCATTTCTGATTCAGTAGAAATGAATATTTCAAGTGAAATCAAGACGGATAATTTTCGATTAAATTTAAAAAATTACGCTACTTTTATGGGTTCGGTAAATACAAGAAGGGCCGAAGTTGAAATGCTGAACCGAAGCCGCGCCAATTTCTTGGGGCAAACTAAAAATGCAGTGATAAAGATCTCTGATACAGCAAGTCTGATTGCTCCTTATTGGAAAATAGAGAACCTGTATATCGATTCCAAAAATGGAAATTATGCAGAAGTAAATGTAAAAGATTCATTAAAAGGACATATTCAGAATACTGCGAAATTCCTGTATTATAACGATCCGATCCGTGCCTTTAAGATTGATAAAGAAACGAAAGTTGAGAATAAGAAATTAGAGTAAAAAATTACCGAAAAATTACTTCAGCTTTGTTATTCTGAATGAAAGGAAATGAAGAATCTTTTTTAAAATATAAAAACAAATTTTCGTTCTCGGAAATAATAAAATATGATAAATTAAAACCGGAACTTTATAAACTATAAAAGAACAAAATACACGAATATGACAACATTAGAAAAAGCGAAGCTTTGGTTAAGTGATACATTCGACAAGGAGACGAGAGATGCTGTTCAATTATTAATTGATGGCAATTCACCTGATTTGGAAGATTCATTTTACAGAGAACTGGAGTTTGGAACAGGAGGGATGAGAGGAATTATGGGTGTTGGAACCAATCGTTTAAATAAATATACATTAGGCCAAGCAACACAGGGACTTGCGAATTATATGTTAAAGCAATTTGAAGGGGAAGAAATCAAGGTTGCGATTGCCTATGACGTAAGAAATAATTCAAAAGAATTCGGAAAATTAGTAGCGGATGTTTTGACAGCAAACGGAATTAAAGTATTGCTTTTCAAAAATCACAGACCGACTCCTGAATTGTCTTTCACAGTACGTGATAAAAAATGTAACGGAGGAATTGTGTTGACAGCTTCTCACAACCCACCTGAATACAACGGCTACAAAGTATATTGGAATGACGGGGCACAAATTGTTCCTCCACATGATGAAGCGATTATTAATGAGGTCTATTCTGTAAAATTTGAAGAAATTAAATTTAACGGGAATGATGATCTGATTGAATGGATCGGAGAGGAACAGGACGATGTTTACATCGATGCTTGCATCGAAAATTCCACATATCAGAATGTTGGAAAAGGAAATTTAAATATAGTTTTCACATCTATCCACGGAACCACTTATACAACAGTTCCGAAAGCATTGGAGAAAGCAGGATTCAAGAAAATTGATCTTGTCAAGGAACAAATGATTCCTAGCGGGAATTTCCCGACGGTAGATTCCCCGAATCCGGAGGAGCCTGCAGCATTGGAAATGGCAATGGATCTTGCTAAAATCACCAATGCTGATATTGTTATCGGAACCGATCCGGATGGGGACAGATTAGGAATTGCAGTAAGAAATCTTGACGGTGAAATTGAACTATTAAATGGAAACCAAACCAATACAATTCTTACGTATTACATTCTAAATGAATGGAAAAAGCAAGGAAAAATTACAGGAAAAGAGTTCATCGGTTCTACAATTGTAACTTCTGATATTTTCTTTGATATTGCTCAGAAATTCGGTGTTGACTGCAAAGTTGGATTAACCGGATTCAAATGGATCGGAAAAATGATCCGTGATTTCGAAGGACAAGAAAAATTCATTTGTGGTGGTGAAGAAAGTTTTGGATTCATGACGGGAGACTTTGTTCGTGATAAAGATTCTTGTGGAAGTATCATTTTGGCTTGTGAAATTGCCGCCTGGTGTAAAGCTAACGGAAAAACGATGTACCAATACATGATCGAAATTTATCAGGAATTGGGAATGTATTATGAAGGTTTGATCAATTTGGTCAGAAAAGGAAGAGACGGAGCGGAAGAAATTCAGAATATGATGAAGAATTTCCGTGAAAATCCTCCAAAAGAACTGGCTGGTTCATTAGTTGAAGAAGTGAAAGACTTTAAAGAGCAGACTAACTTCATCGTTTCAACAGGAGAAAAACAGGTAATGAACGATATTCCAAAGTCGAATGTATTGATTTATTATACTCAGGACGGAACGAAAGTTTGTGTAAGACCTTCAGGGACAGAACCTAAAATTAAATTTTATGTTTCCGTAAAAGATTCTATCACTTCTGAAGCAGATTTCAGAGATAAATTAAAATCTTTAGAAGCAAAAATTGGAGAAATAAGAAAAGATTTGAAGTTAGATTAATTTCAAAATTATTTTCATGATAAAAAAGAGTTTAGCGGCTTTTATTCTGTTGGTTTCTATTGTTTCCTGTAAAAAAGAAGCATCAAAAACTTCTCAAGAGAAAATTGAAAAAGACACTATTTCAACAGTAGAAACGAAAGAAGATTTGTTTAAACCTATTGATACTACGTGTTCTTCTAAAAATAAAACGGAAGATTATATTGAAACTCTTCAATGGTATCAGCAGAAAACAGAGAAAGAAATTGCTCAGAATTCACCAGAACAAAATGATAAATTGTACGAAGCTTATAGTAAAATTCGTGAAAAATATATAGTTTGTTTAAGTGAAACTTTGGGTAAAGTCTTAGAAGAATATGTTAATTATTATGATTCTGAAAGCAACAGCTACAAATTTCCTGAAAATATCAGAAAGTTAAGTGCTGAACTTAAGAAAGGAAGTCTTGAATTTAGAGAAGTAGGAGAAGGGTATACCGAAATCTGGTCGGTTCCTGATCATTATTTTTCGGTATTTAAAAATAAAGTAACTCCGGATTATAATACTTACATTGAACAGTTGTCGAAAGAGAATGAAAGTCTTTATTCGGCAGATGCGGGATTGGTGATTTCCTGGAAAGAATTGGGAGAAAGAACGATATTTTGGGAAAATTTTATTAAAAAATACCCTAAAAGTCCTCTGATTTCCGGAGTAAAGGTAATGTACAATAGTTATTTGTATGATTATTTATTCGGAATGGATAATACACCTACTCATGAGCATTCAGACGGAACATTGTATGATGAAAACAGACAGGAGTTCAATAGGATAATAAAAAAATACCCAAATTCTAATGTGGCTAAAAAATCAAAAGAATTAATGAGTCTTTTTGATGCAAAAGTTCCTGAAGAAGAGATTCATAAGATAATTAATATTGAGAGAGAATAGTAAATAAATTTAAATTTAAAATAAAGTGAAAGTTTCAAAATTAGCGGCGAACCTGATTGGTTCTGAAATTGTAAAAATTGGTAATGAAGTAAATGATTTAAAAGCGAAAGGAGCGGAGATCGCAAATCTTACGATTGGTGATTTGAATTCTAATATTTATCCGATTCCTGCAAAATTGAAGGAGGAAATTCAGAAAGCTTATCAGAATAATCTGACAAATTATCCGCCTGCAAACGGACTTTTATCTTTAAGAAAAGAAGTTTCCAAAGATTTGAAAACAAGATGGAACCTTGATTATTCTCCAAACGATATCTTGATTACAGCAGGTTCAAGACCATTGATTTATGCGGTTTACAAAACAATCGTTGACGAAGGTGATAAAGTAGTTTATCCTACACCATCGTGGAACAATAATCATTATGCTTATCTTACTTCAGCAGATGCTGTTGAAGTGAAGACAACTGCTGAAAACAATTTCCTTCCCACTGCAGACGATTTAAGACCACATTTGTCTGGAGCAGTTTTGGTAGCACTTTGTTCTCCATTGAACCCGACAGGGACGATGTTCACAAAAGAACAGCTTTCTGAAATCTGCGAATTGATCTTAGAAGAAAACAAAAAAAGAGGAGAAGATGAAAAACCATTGTACTTAATGTACGATCAAATCTATTCTAATCTTACTTTTGGGGCAAAACACGTAGACCCGGTTTCTCTTTTCCCAGAAATGAGAGAGTATACCATTTATATTGATGGTATTTCTAAATGTCTTGCTGCAACGGGAGTTCGTGTAGGTTGGGGATTTGGTCCTGCTCATATTTTGGATAAAATGAAGGCTCTTTTAACGCACGTGGGAGCTTGGGCGCCAAAACCGGAACAAGAAGCTACTGCAAAATATTATGAAAACCCTGAAGAAGTAAATGCTTTCGTAGAAGATTTTAAAAATAAATTGGAAGCCAGTTTAAAAGTTCTTCACAATGGAATTCAGGATCTAAAAGGAAAAGGTCTTGCTGTTGACAGTATTGAGCCGATGGGAGCATTGTATTTGACAATCAAATTAGATTATATCGGAAAAACAAAACCGGACGGAACAATTATAGGAAATTCTTCTGATCTGGTATTCTATTTAATCAATGAAGCTGGAGTTGCTTTGGTTCCTTTCTCAGCTTTCGGAGAGGCTAAATCTGAGCCTTGGTTCAGAGCTTCTGTTGGAGGTTTGGCAACGGAAGAAATCTCTGCAATGATGCCGAAATTGGAAAATGCTTTAAATGCTTTAAAATAATATTTTAAATACAATCATAAATGCTTCGACAGGCTCAGTATGACATTGCTAAAAAAAATAATTGTTAGTATTAGAGTTGTCATGCTGAGCTTGTCGAAGCATCTTTCAAAAATACGAAGGCGCATAATTAATAACTTATAACTATAATAACTTATGAAAATCATTGCAGTTATTCCCGCGCGTTACGAAGCGAGTCGTTTTCCAGCAAAACTGATGCAGTTGCTTGGAGAAAAAACCGTTATTACAACTACTTATCAAAATGTCGTAGAAACAAATCTGTTTGATGAAGTTTTTGTCGCAACAGATTCTGAAATCATTTTTGATGAAATCGTTAAAAATGGCGGAAAGGCAGTAATGACAGGTCAACATGAAACAGGAAGCGACAGAATCGCAGAAGCTGTACAAAATATTGACTGTGATATTGTGATCAATGTTCAGGGCGATGAGCCATTTTTGAAATTAGAACCTTTAAAGCAGTTAATCGAAGTTTTTCATAACGATGAAAATCAGGAAATTTCTCTAGCTTCATTAAAAATTAAACTGACTGAAAAGGAAGAGATTGAAAACCCGAACAATGTGAAAGTTATTACCGATAACAATGGTTTTGCATTATATTTTAGCCGTTCCGTAATTCCCTTTCACAGGGAAATTTCTTATAAAGTAGATTATTTTAAACATATTGGAGTTTATGCTTTCAGAAAACATGCTCTGATTCAGTTCTCAAAATTAGAAATGAAACCTCTTGAAATTTCTGAAAAAATTGAATGCATCCGTTATCTTGAATATGGCATGAAAATTAAATTGATAGAAACCAATTTTATCGGAGTTGGAATAGATACTCCGGAAGATTTGGAAAAAGCAAGAAAGTTAATTGGGTAATTTTTTAATTATAATAATTTGAAAATGTGATGTTAGTCTCGTATTTTCAAATTGTTTCATTTTCAAATTTTCAAATTGAAAAAGCCCTATATTTGAATTTATAAATAAAATTAATGAAGAAATTACTTTTAGTTTTCGTTTTGATATGGTCACAATTATCTTTTGCTCAGACTGCAAAGGAAATTATAGATAAAAATATCGAATTGTCCGGAGGATTAACGAATTGGAAGCTATTAAATTCAGTACTACTTCAGGGAAAAGTAATTTTAGGAATCAAAGATGAATATCCGATCAAAATCTATCAGCAGCGTCCTAATCTTACGAAAACGGTTCTTACGATTAATAACAAGGAAACTGCAATTGAAGGTTATGACGGAGTAAAAGGCTATGCTATGAACTATGCAACCAATAAACTTCAGGAATATGCGGATTATAAACCTGAAAGTTTTGACAATGATTTTATTGACTGGGAAAACAAAGGTTTCGAGGCAAAATATGCAGGAAAAGAGAAAATAGGAAATGTATATTGTTTTAAAGTTGAATTAATTAAAAATGTTAATAAAAATATTTATTATTTCGACAGTAAAACTTATATGTTGCTAAGAGAAATAAAAAAAGATGAAACATTGGATTATTCTGATTATAAAAAAGTGGGAAATCTCTTGATGCCATTCAGGATAGAGTCTTCAAGTTCAAAAAAGGACGGAGATTATGTGATGTTATTGAATAAAATAGAAATCAATAAAGTATTTCCGACAAATATTTTCAAATTCTAAAAAAAATAAAAAATGAAAAAAATCTTTTTATTGCTGCTTTCTTTTGTAGCATTTTTCAATAGTTGTGCTCAGAAAAAAAGTGAATCATCTAAAGCTAAAACCAAAGAACTTATGGGAAAATCAATTTACGATTTTAAAGTTGATGCCTTGGAAGAAGGAAAACAAATCAACTTTGCAGATTTTAAAGGTAAAAAAATCCTTATTGTGAATACAGCTTCAGAATGTGGATTCACTCCACAGTATGCTGATCTGGAAAAGGTTTATGAAGAATATAAAGATAAAGTAGTGGTGGTTGGTTTTCCTGCAAATAATTTTGGAGGACAGGAACCAGGAACAAACCATGAAATCGGAGCTTTCTGTCAAAAAAATTACGGGGTAACTTTTCCGATGGCAGCTAAAGTTTCGGTAAAAGGGGATGATATGGCTCCAATCTTTAAATACTTAACGGAAAAAGAATTAAACGGAGTAAAAAACTCAACTATTCTTTGGAACTTCACAAAATTCTTAATTGACGAAAACGGAAAGCTAATTGACTCTTTTGTAAGTACAACAAAACCTACAGATGAAGCGATTACGAAGTATTTTAAATAAATAATAACAACATAATTTTGACTCCGTTTAGATCAATATTTTAGATTCTAAACGGAGTCGAAACTTTTATAAGAATTCACGAATTCATTTTATTCATTGCTTTTCTCAGCAAAACAAGAAATATTCCCCAGTTTGATACTGGAGTAGCCATTGCTTTTTATCTTTGAAGATTTGATCATTGCTTTAGCTAAAATATTCGTAGGTAAAGGTTTCTGGCTTTCCAAAAGCCCCAGTTTATTGGCAAATTTTATAATTCTGCTTCCCAACACTTCTCCGGTTCTGTCAGAGTCTTTTCTTTCCAACATTCCGGGTTTGAAAATAGTTATTTTAGTGAAATGAAGTTGCTTAACAGCTTCTTCCAGTTCACCTTTCATTTTAGAATAAAAAATCTTTGAGTTGGGATTGGCCCCATAAGCTGAAACCAAAATATAATCTTCTACATTATTTTCTTTAGCAGCTTTTGCAAATTCATACTGATAATCATAATCTACTTTTCGCTGTGCCTCTTTGCTTCCGGCAGTTTTTAACGTGGTTCCAAGGCATGAGAATGCAACATCTCCCTTTACCATATTCTTCCATTCCTCGGGTTTTTCAAAATTCACAATATGAACGTTGAGTTTATTATTTTGAATTTCAATCGGTTTCCTAACAAAAACATCTACCTCTTCAAAATCCTGATCATTAAGTAATTGATTAACCAGATCTTTTCCTGTAGCACCTGTAGCGCCGATTACTAAAGCTTTCATAAAATAATGTTGTTTGTAGTGATGTTGTTCTTTCTTAAATTTACTAAATTTAGAATAAAGTTTTATAAAAAATACACCATTACCCACAAAATATGGATGCCAACGAAATTTTAGATTATTGCCTTACGAAAAAAGGAGTTACTGAAAGTTTTCCTTTTGATAATGAAACTCTAGTACTAAAGGTAGGAACAAAAATGTTTTTACTAATGGCTTTAGAAAAGCAGCCTTTAGGGATTAATGTCAAGACTGATCCGGAATGGAGCGCAGAACTTCGCGAGCAATATCCGCAAATTACCGGAGCGTATCATATGAATAAAACCCATTGGAACTCCGTGATGGTAGATGGCTTGAAAAGAGATTTAATTTTAAAAATGATTGATCAGTCGTATGATTTGGTGTTTAATTCTTTGACGAAAAAAGTTAAAGAAAATATATTAAATCATTTTTAAGTGATATGCTTTATTTTTAAAATTCTGATTAATAGTTATTTATTTTAAATTTAACATAATAAATTTTTCAAAAAATAGTGATAATTACTATTGCATATTTTTCTTGTATTTTTTTTCTTTGGAGTGTTGAAACTAATTGCGCAATAAAGTTTAAACAAGAATTTAATATTAATGAAAATTTTTTATTACAATGAAAAAAATAATTTTATTAGCAGGAATTTTGGTAGCAGGAGTTGTAAGTGCAAATACAATTACTCCAAAATATGAGAATGATAAAAGATCAGAACTTAAAAAAGAGTCAGTTTCAAAAGACGAAAAAGAAGTCGCTTCGAAGAATAAAAATAAAACAACCTTAGAAAATAAGGCCGCAAAAAGAATGGAATGCGCAAGTGTGGTGGTAACTTGTACATCAGCATACACTTGTCAGGACTGGACAGCTGCTCAATGGATAAACTGGGCAGAACAGATTCAAAATAATTATTGTATGATCGACAGTACTTTCAATCCTTAATGATCGCTTAGCTCACAATGGATAAGCGCTGATTGATTGTATTGATCTAAAGCAATAATATAGACCGTTCAAGAAATTACTTTTGTTTGCTTTTGGAATTTTCTTTAATAAAAACTAAATAAGCAGAAGTTTGTTGATCTTTCTATTAGATGATAAATAAAAGTAGACATAACATTTTTTGAACGGTCCTTTTATAAATAATGAAGTATGGATTTTACGAAAAAACAAATTTTAAGAATACTATTTTTATTCATTTTCTCGACATCATTTGCTCAGACAGCTAAAACTGATTCTTTGCGGGGAGAATTTACTTATTTACTCCAATACAAGCCGAATACTTTAGCTCGGGATTATGTTGTTAAGGAGCTTTTCTCTTTACAGATAAGTGATAGTCGTGCATTTTTCATCAGTGAGAATAAACTGAAATTTGACTCTCTTTTCATGGAAAGATACAATAAGAATAAAAATCATATTGATTTAACCAATATACCTCCGTCAAGATCTAACTTTCTAATTATTCAAACGAACGAGAACTCGCAATATTATGAGGCAGTAGGAATGACTTTATTAACGTATAATAGTCCTGCAATTAATAATTGGAAGCTTATTAATGAAATCAAACTAATTAATTCTATTGCTTGTAAAAAAGCTGAAGTACGATATAAGGGTAGAGATTGGACAGCATGGTACTCAACCGAAATCCCTTTTCCTTATGGTCCTAACAAATTTAGTGGTCTTCCCGGCTTAATTGTGAAAATAACAGATAAAACGGGAGATTATGATTTTGAATTGGTAAAATCAGTACCCAATTCTAAGATAAAGGGAAAAATAATAACCATAAGTGATAGGCATTATCAGAATGCGAAGTTAGTTACAAAAAAAGAACTGGTTGATGCCAGAACAAGTTTTAAAGAAAATGCCAGATATCAATTGGAAAGTATGGGCACAGTATTTTCACAAGACGCAAAAGATAATCCCCGTGATCGACAGAAAAAAAATGAAATAGAAAAAAAAGGATATAACCCTATTGAGCTAGAAGATTAGTCGCTTGATTGGACTTTAAGTTAAAATTTATCTTTAAAAATATTTGCCTCAAACGGTTCAAGTTGTAATAAATTTTAAACTTAAACCGTTTGAGGCAATTATAGTTAAGCCTTTTTTCTAAAATCCAAACTCCTCCGTCAATCTTTTATCTTCGTCCAGTCTTTCAATTAATTTTTCCAGTCCTTCAAATTTTATTTCGTCGTGAAGAAAATCTCTGAATTTTACGGTAATTCTTTCATCATAAATATCCCCTTCAAAATCAAGAACATAAACTTCTACCGTTAGTTTTTCTCCATTGACTGTAGGATTAGTTCCAACGCTCAACATTCCTTTATATTGTTGACCTTTTACATAAACTTCAACAATATAAGCACCTTTCTTAGGCAAAAGCTTGATAGATTCCGTTTCAATGTTGGCTGTCGGATAACCGATAGTTCTTCCTATTTTTTTTCCATGAACAACCGTTCCGGAAACAGAGTAGGAGTAACCCAGCATTTCATTAGCTTCTTTGATATTCCCTGCTAAAAGTGCATTGCGAACTTTGGTAGAGCTGATATTATTTTCGTGAATATTAATAGCTTCCATTTGTTCTACTTCAAAATTAAGTTCCTTTGAAAGCTTTTGAAGCAGTTCAAAGTTTCCGCTTTTGTTTTTTCCGAAAGAATGATCGTGACCGATAATAAGATATTTGACATTTAATTTATCAATTAAAATCTGGCGAACAAATTCTTCTCCGGTGAGATTTCTAAATTCATCATCGAATTCTTTTAAAAAAAGATTATCAATCCCATATTTTTCCATCAAGGATTTCTTTTCTTCTAATGTATTCAGAAGTTTTAAATCTTCATTAGGATTAAAAACAAACCTTGGATGGGGCCAAAAAGTAAGAATTGCAGTTTCAAGATTGTTCTCAGAACCGATTGTTATTAATTCATCAATAATACTCTTATGTCCTAGATGCACCCCGTCAAACATCCCTAAAGACAGAGCTAAAGGTTTTTGTGAAGTATAATCTGCGAAATTTTTGAAAACTTTCAAAACGGAAAAAATTTTGATTGCAAATATAAAGCCTTTAAAATTATCTATTATTATGTAGCAAGAGTTATTTTCAAGTTATGATTTTTATGATATCTATATATTTAATTGAGCATACAATTTCCTATTCTATAAAATGATTTTAATTTGTATTATTGGTGAAAAACTACAGAAAATTTAATATTAAAATCCAAATTTTAAACTTCCTTAAAAGCATGATAAAAATCTCTTTTTTACCAATTGTGAGTTTATGAAGAATGACTATATTTGCACCAAGAAAAAATTTAGCAATGGCAAACCAAATTAAAGGTAAAATTTCTCAAATTATTGGTCCGGTAATCGACGTTGTCTTCAGTAACGTGGAAGCAATTCCAGCGATCTATGACGCGTTAGAAATTACAAAAGAAAACGGTGAAAAAGTAGTTTTAGAGGTAGAACAACATATTGGCGAAGATACAGTAAGATGTATCGCAATGGACGCTACTGACGGTCTTAAAAGAGGGCAGGATGTAATCGGATACGGAAATCCTATTACAATGCCAATCGGTGAGGCTGTAAACGGAAGACTTTTCAACGTAGTTGGTGATGCTATCGACGGACTTCAAAATATTTCTAAGGAAGGTGGTCTTCCAATTCACAGACCAGCTCCGAAATTTGATCAGCTTTCAACTTCTGCAGAAGTTTTATTTACAGGTATTAAAGTAATCGACTTAGTTGAGCCTTATGCAAAAGGAGGTAAAATTGGTTTGTTCGGAGGTGCAGGTGTAGGTAAAACAGTATTGATCCAGGAGTTGATTAACAATATTGCAAAAGGACACGGAGGACTTTCAGTTTTTGCCGGAGTAGGTGAAAGAACGAGAGAAGGAAATGACCTTTTGAGAGAGATGTTAGAATCAGGTATTATTAAATACGGTGATGATTTCATGCACTCTATGGAAAACGGAGGTTGGGATCTTTCTAAAGTAGATTTAGAAGTTATGAAGGATTCAAAAGCTGCATTCGTTTTCGGACAGATGAACGAGCCACCTGGTGCAAGAGCGAGAGTAGCACTTTCTGGTCTTACATTAGCTGAGTATTATAGAGATGGTGGAGAAAGCGGACAAGGTAGAGACGTACTTTTCTTCGTAGACAACATCTTCCGTTTTACACAGGCTGGTTCTGAGGTATCTGCACTTTTGGGTCGTATGCCATCAGCGGTAGGTTACCAACCAACTCTAGCTTCTGAGATGGGTGCGATGCAGGAAAGAATTACTTCTACTAAAAATGGTTCAATTACTTCAGTACAGGCAGTTTATGTACCTGCGGATGACTTAACTGACCCGGCTCCTGCAACTACGTTTGCTCACTTGGATGCAACTACGGTACTAGATAGAAAGATTGCTTCATTAGGTATTTATCCTGCGGTAGATCCATTGGCTTCTACTTCAAGAATCTTGGCTCCTGAAGTTATCGGTCACGATCATTATAACTGTGCTCAAAGAGTAAAAGAAATTCTTCAAAGATACAAAGCTCTTCAAGATATCATTGCTATCCTTGGTATGGAAGAACTTTCTGAAGAAGATAAAGCAGTAGTTTACCGTGCAAGAAAAGTTCAGAGATTCTTATCTCAGCCTTTCCACGTAGCTGAACAGTTTACAGGTATTCCAGGATCATTGGTAGATATCAAAGATACTATCAAAGGATTCAACATGATCATGGATGGTGAATTAGATCACTTACCAGAAGCTGCTTTCAACTTGAAAGGAACTATCGAGGAAGCTATCGAGGCTGGACAAAAAATGTTGGCTGAAAACGCTTAATTAAATTAGACATTAAGATATCAGATTATAGACATGAGACTTTAATGTCTGAAATCTGAAGTCTGAAATCTTCAAATCTAAATTAAAATGAATATAAAAATTTTAACACCAGAATACGTAGTTTTTGAAGGAGAAGTAAACTCAGTATTATTGCCTGGAAAAAATGGTGAATTTCACATCATGAAAAACCACGCAGGAATTGTTTCTTCTTTAATTGGTGGTAAGGTAAAATTGTATGCTAATTCTATTGATGAAGCATATGCTAAAAACTTTACTAAAGAAAGCGATAAAGATTCTGTTTTTTCTTACCCAATCAAAAGCGGTGTTGTAGAATTTAATCATGATAAAGGAATTATCCTTTGTGAATAATTAAATGAAAAGCTAAATATATTTTCAAGAAAGTGTAACTTTGGTTACACTTTTTTTATGTCATGTAAAAATCTGATTTTATGAGGGAAAGTTTAATCATTTTATTTACAATTCTGGGATTTTTCTTAAAAGCTCAGGAAATTAAAACCAAAAGAGGAATTGTCAGCATCGACGGAGTACATGTAGCGAAGGTTTCAAATAAATCTAATGAATATACTTTTTTAGATCTGAAAGAAACTCCCATTTATACAATAGAATTTGTAGATAAAAGTGTAGTAGATTCTGTAAGAGATAGTTATATAAAATTAAACAGGGTTTATAACCGAGATAAAATTTTAGAGCTCGATTATATCTCTCCATCTGCATTTTCGGGTGAAGAAAAATCAGCGGTCTATACTTCGATTAAAGGATTGAAACTTATTGATAATAAAGGAATCAATATTAAAAATCTTGATGAGCTTTTCAACAATTCACCTAAAAGAAAGTTGGATACAAAAACCAAAGATGCTTATACTACAAGAAGTAAAATTGATAAACTGAATATTACGGTAAATAGTGTTGGCGAAATTTTAAGTAACGGCAAGCCAGTAGGTTACTTTACCAATTTGCCCGTAAGCTTCGGCTCTGAAGATACGATTTCTGAGAAAACTTTTGTCGATATTGAAATCTATGATGCCAATAGTAAGTATATTGGAAAATATATTACGACTACCAAACAGATCAAAACTGCAGGAGGAAAAATTTTTACGCTTTACAGAGAAATGTCCGGTCGGGCTTCTATTTTAAAATTCCCTACTTATAAAGCGATTGCTGAACGAATGGCAATCTTAGATCCGAATTTTATTAAAAATCAAGATAAAATAATTGTTGGTGAAGTTAAAAAAGATGGAGTTGAAAAATAAAATTTAATTGCTTTTGCCTAAGAATATAAAAATCCTGAAAAATTATTATTTCAGGATTTTTAATTTTTATCATTTTTGAATTTTTAAGCTTGGAAAAACAGAAAAATTATAAGCTCAAAATCACACCATTTTCTTTTAATTGTTGTATCGGTTTTGAGAACCAGAATAATTCAAAATCTTCAAAATTTTCTTCAAAATTGGTCTTAAGTTGTTGAAGGGTAATACTTTTCGTTATTTCTATAGAGTTTTCTCCAATTGTTTTTATCAACCATTCAGCTTGTTTTTGCTCCAAATCAATAGCTACAATATTCGTTTTTAAGTGGAATGTAAGCTGAGTGTACGGGTATTGATATTTCTTTTTTGTTTTTACGCGATTCTCAGCGATTACGTTTTTCGTTAAAAATACAACTTTTGAGTTTCCTTTAAACTTAAAATTATTATCTTCTAATAAACAATCATGAATATAGTCTGGGTGAACAGTCGTCTTTGGAATTTTAAAATCAAACCATTCCTGAAGAGGGAGCTCAAAATTAATTCCATGCATATAATTGAACAAAGATTTTTTTAAACCGAAACTAAACTTTCCATGATCGATTCCTGTTTTGTCTGTAAAATCAATATCGTTGTTTGCAAAAAGAATTTTCTGTTTGATCGGTGTCACTCCAAATTCTTCAGGATTGAGTCCAACAGGTGAGTGGGCAGTCATGGCAAACTGATGCCAAAATCCACTTTGAAGAATTCCCATTTCAAATAACTGACGAACCATTTCCAAAGAGTCAACAGTTTCCTGAATGGTTTGAGTTGGATAACCATACATTAAGTAGGCGTGAATCATAATTCCGGCTTCTGTAAAATTTCTTGTGACCTGGGCAACTTGTTCCACGGAAATTCCTTTGTCGATTAATTTTAACAATCTGTCACTCGCCACTTCAAGTCCTCCGGAGACAGCGACGCAACCTGAAAGTTTTAGTAAGAAACATAAGTCGCGGGTAAAACTTTTTTCAAAGCGAATATTGGTCCACCAAGTAACAATCAGATTTCTCCGTAAAATTTCTAAAGCAACTTCTCTCATCAAAGCAGGTGGAGCTGCTTCGTCCACAAAATGGAATCCGGTTTCTCCGGTTGTCCGGATCAACTCTTCCATTCTGTCAACTAAAATTTTGGCAGAAATAGGTTCGTAAATTTTTATATAATCTAAAGAAATATCACAGAAAGTACATTTTCCCCAATAGCAACCATGTGCCATTGTTAATTTATTCCATCTTCCATCGCTCCATAAACTGTGCATCGGATTGGCAATTTCTATAACGGAAATGTATCGATCTAATTGCAAATCAGTATAATCCGGAGTTCCGATTTCTGATTGTTTATAATCATGTTTTTTAGAATTATTTTTATAAACAACTTCTTGGTTTTCAATTAAAAAGGTTCTTTTAAATTGAGATTCTTCGCTTTGCTCAGAGTGGCAGATATTTTGGTAAAGTAGCTCGAGAGGAACTTCACCGTCATCTAAAGTAATGAAATCAAAAAATTCAAAAACCCTTTTATCTTTTACTTCCCGCAATTCGGTGTTGGGAAAACCTCCACCCATTGCAATTTTTATATGTGGGTAATTTTCTTTAATGAATTTGGCACAACGAAAACCGGCATAGAGATTTCCAGGAAACGGTACTGAAAAACAAATCAATTTTGGTTGAGTTAATTCTAATTTTTCCTGAAGGATTTTTAATGTAAAGTCATCAATAAATGTTTGGCTGTCTGATAGTTTTGCATATAATTCATCAAAAGAATTAGCACTTTTCCCTAATCTTTCGGCATATCTGCTGAAACCAAAATCTGAATCAATATTTTCAACAATATAATCGGATAAATCTTCTAAGTATAAGGTTGCCAAATGTTTAGCCTTATCCTGAAGCCCCATATTTCCGAAAGCAAATTCCATATCATCTAGTTGATTGAATCGGGAAGCTTCTGGAAGAAAATTCATGGAACAAATTTGTCTTGCCAATGTTGGGGTTTTGCCTTGTAAAAAAGAAATAACTTGATCGATTGTTTTGATATATTCTTCTCTTAAAGCAAAAATCCGCTGTGAGTTTTCTGAAATATCCTGTAAATCAATCTCTTTATTGAACATTTTCTGAATCCCATCTCTTGAAAATAATTCTAAAATGACTTCTATTCCCAAATCAACTTGATAACTGGAAATATTTTTAGTATTCAAAAATCCTTTAATATAAGCTGTTGCCGGATAAGGAGTATTGAGCTGTGTAAAAGGTGGAGTAATGAGAAGCAGATCTTTCAAGAGAAAATTTTTACAAATTTATTTTAAATATTTGAATTTTTACTGATTGTTTATTTTGGATAATATTCTTTCATTCTTCGATTTTAATTGATTTTTTACTTTCCGAAATTATGTTTAAAATGACTCCGATTAATATTAAAATGATTCCTAAAAAAAGATTAAACGTAAACTTTTCATGAAATATAGAAACACTAATCAGTACGGCAATCACTGGTTCTAAAGCTCCTAAAATTGAAGCAGGAGTAGATCCAATATCTTTAATTGCATACACTAGACATAAACTTGAAATGACTGTGGTAAGGAAAGCAAAAATTAAAAAATTGAAAAATGTATTTACTGACGGAATGATAAATGATTCGTTACCCAAAATTGCTTTCGTCATAAAAAATCCGGAAGTCAATAGCATAGAATAAAATGAAAGTTTAAATCCTGAAGCCTGTATATTGGATTTATTTACGATGACAATATATAATGCATAAAATATGGAACTTAGCATTACAATTCCTAAACCTAGGTAATTGATTTCTAAACTGTTTCCTTTTAAACAAAGTACAATAACTCCTGCAAAAGCTAAGAATAATGAGCCTATGGAAAGCTTTGTTAATTTCTCTTTATAAAAGAAAAACATGATCAATGCTACAATAACCGGATAGATAAATAAAACGGTTGATGCAATTCCTGGGGTAAGGTTATCGTATCCTAAAAACAAAAATTCTGAGGAAAGTGCGTAGCAAATTCCGAGAACTGTAAATATGAATAACTCTTTTTTGCTGATTGAAAAGCTTTCTTTGGAATACAATAAATAGCCTCCAATCATTAAAGCTGAAAACAGAAATCTATAGAACAAAGTAACGTCTAAAGGAAAATGAGCATGCTTGATGGGCAAAATAAAAATGGGAAGCAATCCGTAAGAAATTGCAGATATAATCCCCAAAACATACCCTCTCAGCTTCATTAATTATTTATTGTATAAATTCAGTTTTATAGAATATTATTTATAAAAAACCACTGAAATTTACTCAGTGGTTTTTTATCTTTATTATTAAATAGGTTTGAAACTTAAACCCTGTTCTTCTAATAATTTTTGTTCCTGCTCTTTATAATAACCACTTGCTAACTTATCATGAATCGCTTCAAACGCTGCAAGAGTTTCATTGATTTCCGCATCCGTATGAGACGCTGTTGGAATTAATCTTAATAAAATCATTCCTTTAGGTATTACCGGATAAACCACTACAGATGTGAAGATTCCGTATTTCTCTCTCAGGTCTTTTACCAGTAGAGTAGCTTCTACCGGAGTTCCCTGCATCATTACCGGAGTTACACAAGTGTTGGTGTCTCCAATATTGAATCCTCTTTCTTTAAGACCGTTTTGTAGTTTATTTACATTTTCCCAAAGTTTCGCTTTGATTTCTGGTCTTGTTCTCAATAGCTCTAATCTTTTCAAACCTCCGATTACCATTGGCATGGTTAAAGATTTAGCAAAGATTTGAGATCTTAAATTGAATTTCAGATATCTGATAATTTCTTTGTCTCCTGCAAGGAAAGCTCCGAAGCCAGCCATAGATTTAGCAAAAGTTGAGAAATAAACATCAATCTGATCCTGGCAACCTTGTTCTTCCCCAGCTCCGGCTCCTGTTTTACCAAGGGTTCCGAAACCATGTGCATCGTCTACTAAAAGCCTGAATTGATATTTTGATTTTAGTTCACAGATTTCTTTAAGTTTACCTTGTTGTCCTCTCATCCCAAAAACTCCTTCAGTAATAACAAGAATTCCACCTCCGGTTTCCTGAGCTACTTTTGTTGCTCTCTGAAGGTTTTTTTCTAAGCTTTCAATATTATTGTGCTTGTAAGTAAATCTTTTACCTGCGTGAAGTCTTACACCGTCTACGATACAAGCGTGAGAATCAACATCATAAACGATTACGTCATTTCTTCCTACCAAAGCATCGATAGTAGAAACCATTCCCTGGTAACCAAAATTTAAAAGATAAGCAGATTCTTTCTGAACGAAATCAGCCAATTCTCTTTCCAGCTGCAAGTGTTGCTCCGTTTCTCCTGACATAGCTCTTGCTCCCATAGGATAAAACATTCCGAATTCCGCAGCAGCTTTTGCGTCAGCTTCTAAAACTTCAGGATGATTACACATTCCTAAGTAATCATTTGCACTCCAGAAAATTACTTCTCTTCCCTGGAACTGCATTCTTGGGCCTATAGGACCTTCTAATCTAGGGAAAATAAAATAACCTTCTCCATAGTCTGCAAATTGTCCAAGAGGTCCTGGATTTTCTTTTATTCTTTCAAAAATATCCAACATTTTATTAGTAATTTTTAAGTAAAAAAGCCTTTTGTGATCTACAAAAAAGGCTTGATTTGTATAATAAATTTATTTCTTTTTATTTGATGAATTCTGTTTTGAAAACTTCATCGTAATTATGAACACAGTTGTTTACAAATCCTTGCTCTGCCATCCATTTGTCACTGTACACTTTGGTAATGTATCTTGAACCATGGTCAGGATATATTAAAACTACGATATCGTTTTCAGTAAATTCATGAGATTGTGCATACTGTATCAAGGCCTGAGTTACTGCTCCTGTAGTATATCCTCCCATGATAGCTTCTTTTAAAGCAATTTCGCGGGTTCTGTACGCTGACATTTCATCATTTACCCTTACAAACTCATCAATTTTATCAAAAAGTAAAGCGGATGGAATTAAATTTTTCCCCATTCCCTCTATCTGATAAGGGTGAACATCTTCTTTATGAATTTCTCCTGTCTCATGATAGCTTTTAAGGATAGAACCATCGGCATCTACACCAATCACCTTGATGTCAGGATTTTTTTCTTTTAAAAATTTTGCTGATCCTGATAAAGTTCCACCTGTTCCAGTGCAGGCAAAAAGGTGAGTAATCTTACCTTCTGTCTGTTCCCAAATTTCAGGTCCGGTTGTTTGGTAATGGGCATCAATATTTAATTCATTAAAATATTGATTGATGTAAACTGAATTTGGTGTCTCTGAAGCGATTCTTTTGGCAACTTCATAATAAGATCTAGGGTCATCTGCAGGAACATTGGCAGGACATATGTAAACCGTAGCTCCAAGTGCTTTCAGATAAGCTATTTTTTCCGGCTTTGTCTTATCACTTACAGCAAGTATACATTTATATCCTTTAATGATGCAAACCATTGCAATAGAAAAACCGGTATTTCCGGAAGTTGTTTCTACAACTACAGAATCTTCTTTTAATAAGCCTTTTTTTTCAGCATTTTCTATAATGTGAAGTGCGATTCTATCTTTAGTGGAATGTCCAGGATTATATGATTCTAACTTGGCATAAACGGTTGCAGGAATATCTTTTGTAACAGTATTAAGCTTCACCATAGGAGTATTTCCTATTAGGCCAAGAATATTATCGTAAACATTACTCATTATTTGTTATTTTCAATAAAAATCTGACGGCAAAAATACAAAAAAATAAATAATTTTTAAACTTTTGTTGGGTTTCAAACTATTGATTAAATAAAAAAATATTTTTAATTTGTAATTTTCACTATAGAGACTTGGCAAATACTACGCCAAAATCTTTAAATTTTGTTAAAATCCCTATAGAATGATCTAAAAACGCTATTTTCGCATAATTGATTTTATACTATGAAAAACTGGACTTTTAGGCAATGGAACACCCTTCTCGGATGGGTGATTTTTGTCATTGCATTTTTCACTTACCTTTCGACCATAGAGCCCAATTTTAGTTTTTGGGATTGTGGTGAATATATTTCTTCGGCAGTAAAGCTGGAAGTGACGCACGCACCGGGAGCAGCATTGTTCCAGATTGTGGGAGCGGTAGCAGCTATTTTTGCTTTTGGAAATGGTGAGCATTATTCAATTGTTATTAATGGAATGTCTGCATTATTCAGTGCATTTACAATTTTGTTTTTGTTCTGGACGATCACTCATTTGGTAAGAAGACTTCTGAACAAAGATTTTGAAGAAGTTACAAAACATCAGGAGATCTCCATACTTTTTGCAGGAGCTGTAGGTGCTTTATGTTTTACCTTTTCAGATACATTCTGGTTTTCTGCAGTAGAAGGGGAAGTATATTCTATGGCTTCCATGTTTATTGCTTTATTAGTCTGGTTAATTACTAAATGGGAAAATGAATATAAAGATGCTGCCAACGAAAGATGGATTATTCTTATTTTCTTCATTCTTGGTCTTTCTGTAGGAGTACATATGATGTGTATGTTGGCAATTCCCGCAGTTTGCCTAGTATATTACGCAAGGAATTATCAGTTCACTTGGAAGAATTTTATTTGGGCTAACTTAATTACTTTGGGAATTTTAATTATCGTTTTCAAAATTATCTTCCCATTAATTATGACCATGTTTGGCAAGCTTGAAATTTTCTTTGTAAACGGCTTAGGTCTTCCTTTCCATTCAGGAACTATTGTAGCCTTTATTTTAATGGTTGTGATTTGTTATTTTCTTATCAAATATGCAAGAAAAGCTAAAAGAAATGTGTTTCAGACGGTCGCATTATCTATAGTATATATGATTATTGGTTTTTCTTGCTGGATGGTAATTCCTATCAGGGCTAACGCAAACCCGCCAATGAACCTTAATGATCCTGATACGGCAATTGGTATGCTGGATTATTATAACAGGGAACAATATGGTGATTGGCCTACATTCTACGGACAAAATTATACCGCGTTTTTAGATGCAAAAGGTATTGAGAAAAATGAAGACGGAAGTTTTAAAACAGTTAAAACAGGTGACATCTACGAAAAAGACGAAAAAACCGGAACATACAGAAAGACAGGAGATAGATTCAATTATGTATTTAATAAGTCACATGTAAGCTTAATGCCGAGAATGTTCAGCGAAGATAAGCAGGTAATGGGCAACTACATTTCTATGTATGGAGCACCGGATTTTACGTTCAACTATGATAATGCAGATATTGCTGATGATCCGCAGGCAAAACAGATTTTTGAAGAATTAAGAGCGAAATATGAGGATGGAACAATTACAGCATCAGATTATCTTAAAGTAAAACCTTATGATCTGATTAATGTACAGAAGCCTTCGCTTGCTCAGAATATGGATTATTTCATTACTTTCCAAAACGGGTATTATTTTGTAAGATATTTATTCTGGAATTTTGTAGGGAGACAGAATGACCTGGAAGGTAGCACAGAAAATACAAGAGGAAACTGGATTTCGGGAATTTCTTTTATTGATAATGCAATGTGGGGAAATCAGGATGTAATGCCTGCAAAATTTAAAAATGAAAGTACCGTTAAGTTTTTCTTCTTACCATTAATTTTAGGGTTGATCGGATTCTTTTTCCAGTTAAACAGAGATTTCGGAAGATTCTATGCCATGCTTTCGATCTTTATCTTAATGAGTGTTGGTATTGTTTTCTATACAGGAGTTAAGCCTTTTGAACCCAGAGAAAGAGACTATGCAATGGTAGGTTCGTTCTATGCTTTTGCAATCTGGATTGGTTTGGGAGCCGGAGCGATTCTTTGGCTGTTACAATCAAAAATAAAGTCTAACGCGGCAAATATTGTTGCAGGTGTCGTATTATTAGGAGTTCCTTTTATGATGGGCTTCCAGAATTATAATGTACATAACAGACACAACAGATATACTTCTTACGATTACGGGTACTCAATCTTAAAGTCTTTGCCAAAGAATGATATTTTATTCGTGTATGGAGACAATGATACCTATCCGGTTTGGGCAATTCAGGAGACGGAAAGGTTCCGTGATGATGTGAAAGTGGTAAACTTTACTTTGGCATCTACACCTTGGAATTTGGATCAGGTAAAAAGAAGAACGTACAATGCAGCAGGAATTCCTGGTATCCTTACTCACGATGATTACAGAGATGGTGTAAATGACCAGATCTATCTAATGAAAAAAGAAGATTGGGAAGGAGTATTTTCAATGCTAAAACAACAAGGAGCTCCCGAAACAGAATTCCAGTCATTCAGAAAATACCTTACTCAGGATTCTATAACATTGAAAGAAGCTCTTAACTTCATTAAAATGAAATCGCCTGAAAAAGATGAGCTTTTGAAAATGTATTTTGGGGAAGAGAAATATGAAAAATATAATATTCTTCCTGTGACTAAATTTATCTTACCTGTAAATAAAGAAAATGCGGTAAAAGCAGGAATTATAAATGCGGCAGATCTTCCAAATGTAGCGAATCAGATTATGATTGATTATAAAGCAAATACATTATACAAGAACAATTTGATAATGCTTGACGTTCTTGCGAACTTTGACTGGAAAAGACCTATAAGTTTCTCTTCGGGGGGTATCTATGACAGTGAGAATATTTTTTATCTTGATGAATATCTTCAGTTTGATGGATTTAGCTATAGATTAGTTCCAATCCACACTCCTCAGACTGCAGACGGAGATTTAGGAAGAGTAGACGGGAACTCGCTTTATAATGTGGTTAAAAACTACAGATGGGGTAATTTTAAAGATCTGAATACCCATTTTGATGAAACGGCTACTTCAAATATTATTAGCTATAGAAGCTCAGCAAGCAGAGCAGCAGCAGCATTAGCATTAAGCGGTCAAAAAGCAAAAGCTTTAGAATTATTGGATCTTGCTGCAAAAGAAATTCCTGCAGAAAAATACAACGATCCTCGTTCATTAAGTTCTATGGTCTACGGATATATTGTTGCAGGACAAGAACAAAAAGCATTGAAATTAGCAGAAGTTCTTAAAAAAGGAATCTTTGAAGAATACGAATATTACCTGAAGCTAAGTCCTCATGATCAAAAACTAATCGGCAGGGAAATGAGAAGCAAACCTATGGAATATTCATTAGTTGTTTCTGCAGTTACGGATGGTTACAGAAAAATAGGACAAAAAGATAAAGCCTATAATTATCTTGTAAAATCAATAGAGCCTATTGACAGCAGATTTAACAGATTCGTGGAAAACCTCAAAGAAATGGGGAAAGAAAAGGCAATGAAAGAATCTGAAAAAGTACAAAAGATAACGCCTTTCTATCAGTATTTATTTGATGTAATGGAGCCTTTTGATTCTACATACTCCAAAGAAAAAGAAGAACAGATTACCAATGCGATTATAAAAGCAACACAATAAATTTTTTTAAAACGGAACTTCGGTTCCGTTTTTTATTTGTTGATATTCAGAAATTTTAAAATTATCTTTGTCTTAATTAAAAAGACATAATGACTGAATCTCAAAATAAACATCTTCCTATTTATGCCGTTTTCTTTGCAATTATTGTAAAATTGTATTTTTTGCTTACCCATCATATTCAGGAGGACGCTTTTATTACTTGGAGAGTAGCGCAGAATCTTATGGATTATGGAGTTATAGGTTTTAACGGAATGACTAAGATCTCGGCTTCTACCACCCATCTGTATGTTTTCGTATCTTATTTTTTTAATCTTATTTTTGGAAAAGAGAACTTCATAGAACCCTTACTTATTTTTAATACCATACTGTTTACTCTAGGCAGCCTGTTCCTTTCACATTTGATTTTTAAAAACGTTTGGCACAAAGCAATTTTCATATTTCTTTTTGGGGTTCTTCCGCCTTCTATAAAGATTTCTGTTTTAGGAATGGAATACGGAATTCTTTTCTTTTTAGAAATGGCTTTGCTGTATTATGGCTTTAAAAAAGAGAAGAAATGGGCATTACTCATTTTACCGGTTTTAATTTTATTTACAAGAATAGATTCTGCAATTTTTTTAGGAATTGTTTTTCTGGTAGACACCTTTTGGAACCGGAAAATAAAATGGGCTTATGTTTTTGGAGGAATTTTAGGAATCAGTATAGCATTGGCTTTTAACTGGTTGTACTTTGGAGAATTAATTAACAATACCATTGTTGCTAAGAAATTACGCTATGACCATGATTTTACTTTCCAGCAAAACTGGGATTATTTCAGGCTAAACTACGGTAACTTTTGGGGAATGCTCAAATTACCAGGAGATTTCAATCCTTTTACCATCATTATAGCTGTTTTTGAAATTGTATGTTTCATTTTTATCATAAGACAGAAAGAGCAAACAGGGAGAAATAAATTCCTGTGGATGATTTTTATTTTTGCATGGACAAAACAGATTGTTTTTCTCTCGCAGAAAAGTCTTTTCGACTGGTATTATTGGGTTCCTCAGATTTTACTTTTTGTCCCGATTTTTATATTTGTTTTGGAGCAGAAAGAAAGAAGAAACCTTTGGCTAGTCTCTCTTATTATTTTCTATATTCTTCCCATGTTGGCTTTTCAAACGGTGCATTCCATTGCAACAGGCAACGGAGAATGGAACTACAGAAGATCCATAGGATTGTATTTAGACTTATACGAAAAAGATAAAAAACAATGGATTCTATTGGAACCGGCAGGTTATATTCCTTATTTCTCCGGACTGAAAACGATAGATGAAGTAGGGCTGGTTGATAAGCAGATCCAGGAAGAAATTAAAAAAGATAAACCCAATTACTGGATTAATACCGTAAAGAAAAGAAAACCTAAATATTTGCTTTCCTATAAAGATCTGTTTTCCGAAAAAGATGCTGAATATTATAAAACACATTATAAGCTTTTGAAAGAATTCCGTATCAAAGACCATTTGAACAGTCAGAATAAAATTCTTGAAAAAATTTATCATCTAAAGCCATCCGGAACAGATTATAACTTATACGAAAGAATTAAATAATATACCAATTCAACGACTCAGCGACTTAAACAATTTAACAGCTTAACAAATTTACCAATTATGAAATACTGTGCTTTTCTCCGTGGTGTTAATGTAAAAGGAACCAATATGAAAATGGCAGAAGTTTGTCAGGTGTTTAAAGATGCCGGAATGAATGATGTGGTTTCTATTCTTGCTTCCGGAAATATTGTTTTTTCCTCGGATAAAAAAGCTGATGAGCTCAAGAGAATTCTTGAAAAAGCAATGTCAGAACATTTTTATTACGAAGCTTACCTGTTCATTAAATCTCAGGAGGAAATAGAAAAATTTTGGAACGGCAATCCTTTTGAAAAAAATGATAATCTTCATTCCTATACTTTTGTAGGAAACGATGGTGTTGAAAAAGTCTTAATGCAGGAATTTGAAAATGCTGCAAAAGTTGATCACGAAGATGCTAAAATTGTAAATAATATCTTTTACTGGCAGGTTCCGAAAGGTAATACTTTAGATTCTACATTTGGAAAAATTCTTGGTAAAAAAAGTTTGAAAGATCAGTTTACGAGCAGAAATATAAATACCTTTGAAAAAGTTTTAAAGAAATTTTAATTTGAATTTTCTCGCAAATCTGAAAATTTTTTACAATTAATTTTAACTCAAACATCTGCGTAATCTGCGGGAATAAAAAGAATTGATATAAAAGTTAGAATCAAAAATCCTAAAGGCTAAAGCTATTGCAACGATAGTCTGTTAAAGCCTTTAAATAATTTCCGATTCTGAAACTTTCTCAGTATTTTTACTGAACTTTTTAATAAAAAATAAAATGATTCAGTATTTAGATAATATCCATCACAAAGATTCAAAAAACTTTTTCCTTATTGCCGGTCCTTGCATTATTGAAGGCGAAGATATGGCGCTTAGAATTGCTGAAAAAGTGATAGAATTGACTAACAAATATGACATTCCCTACATTTTTAAAGGAAGTTTCAAAAAAGCCAACAGAAGCAGAGTAGACTCATTTACGACGATTGGTGAAGAGAAATCTTTAGAAATCCTTAAAAAAGTCGGAGAAACTTTCAATATTCCAACGACGACAGATATTCATGAAAATGAACATGCAGCTTTGGCAGCTCAGTATGTTGATGTTCTGCAGATTCCGGCTTTTTTGGTACGTCAGACAGACCTTTTGGTAGCTGCCGCAAAAACAGGAAAATGTGTGAGTCTGAAAAAAGGACAGTTCCTTTCTCCGGAATCTATGAAATTTGCGGTTCAGAAAATTACCGACTCTGATAATCCGAGAGTAGCAATCATTGAAAGAGGAAACTCTTTTGGATATACAGATCTGATTGTGGATTACAGAGGGATTCCTACGATGAGAGAATATGCTCCGGTTATTTTGGATGTTACCCATTCTTTACAGCAGCCTAACCAAAGCTCAGGAGTTACAGGAGGCAGACCGGACCTTATTGAGACAATTGCAAAAGCAGGAATTGCTGTAGGTGCAGACGGAATTTTCATAGAAACCCATCCAACTCCGGAAACTGCTTTATCCGATGGAGCTAATATGTTAAGACTTGATCTATTAGAAGATTTATTACAAAAACTGACAAGAATTAGAGAATCCATTTTGTAATTGTCAAAAAAACATTAATTTTAGAAATTCTTAATATATTTCTTTTGAAAAAACTAGTTTTACCATTGAGCCTGATAGCTCCTCTATTTGTATTTTCTCAGACCAAGAAAAAAGATACGGCAACTAGAGTTACCAATATTGAAGAAGTCGTTTTCCAGAGGCAAACAGGAAAAACAACCGACCTTTCCTCTGTAAAGATTTCAGCAAAAGATGCTCAGAATGTGGCAAGTATTTCAGGAGGAATTGAAGGGATTCTAAAAACCTTACCTTCTGTAAACTCCAATACAGAGCTTTCTTCCCAATATATGGTTCGTGGTGGAAACTATGACGAAAATCTTATCTACATCAATGATATTGAGATTTACCGTCCTTTTCTGATCAGAAACTCTCAGCAGGAGGGGATGAGCATCATTAATCCCGATATGGTTTCTACGGTTAACTTCTCAGCAGGAGGCTTTGAGGCAAGATATGGAGATAAAATGTCTTCTGCCCTGAATATTTATTACAGAGAACCTAAAAAGCTTGAACTTTTAGGAGAAGCAAGTCTTATTGGAGGAAGGTTAACCACCGGTTTAGCTTCAAAAAATAAAAAACTGACGGCTTTATTTTCAGGAAGATACAGGAATACCAATTTGGTATTAAATACTTTAAATGAAGATACGGATTTTAATCCTAGTTATTGGGATTTTCAGTCTTACATTAATTATCATGTCAGCGATAAATTTTCACTTTCATTCATAGGGTATTACTCTAAGAACGACTATGATATGATTCCTAAAGCAAAAAGTGTAACTTTTGGAAGTCTTCAGCAGCCTATTACCGTTAATATTGGCTATGCAGGACAGGAGCAGGATATGTACAAAAACATGATGGGAACATTCTCTATGAATTATAAACCATCGGATAAATGGAGATTTACTTTAGACAGCTTTTCTTATCAGAACAGAGAAAAAGAATATTATACCATTCATTCTCAATATGAACTTCAGACTTTTGACCCTGCGACGGGAGCTCCTGTTGTTTCCTATGATGTGGGAGGACAGATTGAAAGTGCACGAAACGATCTTTTTGTAAGAACCTATGGAACGCAGTTCAGAGCAAGATTTTCACCTAATGTGAATTCAGATTTTGAAGTTGGTTTTAAATATGAGAAAGAAAACCTGAAAGACCTTACCAATGAATGGAAATTGGTTGATTCTGCAGGATACAGTATTCCAAGACCGGTTAATATTCTTAATCCCAGAATGGATGAAGGAGACCTTGAGCTGTTTTACAGCATATCAGGAAAAAATCATATTCAGCCGACAAGATTATCTGCGTATGCACAATACTCTCAAAAATTCTATTGGGGAACCAGCAAGGTATTTTTAAATGTTGGAGCAAGAGTTGCCAATTGGAGCTTTAATAAGGAAACCATCTTCTCTCCGAGATTCCAGTTTGCCATAAAACCGGATTGGGATTCCGATATGTTGTTTAAAGTAAATGGAGGTATCTATTACCAATCCCCTTTTTATAAAGAAATAAAAGACTTAGAAGGTAACTTCAACAGCAATATAAAATCTCAGCGTTCCATTCAGCTTGTATTGGCCAATGATTATGAATTTGAGATGTATGACAGACCATTTAAGCTGACTACGGAACTTTATTATAAGAAAATGGATAACCTTATCCCTTACTATATGGATAATGTCAGAATCCGTTATTCAGGTCAAAACAATGCTTCAGGCTATGCCTATGGAATTGATACCCGATTGTATGGTGAATTTGTTCCCGGTATAGATTCTTGGTTGTCTGCGAGTTATGCAAGAGCCTATGAAAATATAGATGGAAGAGGAAATATTCCAAGGCCTACAGATCAAAGACTGAGATTTGCAATGTTCTATCAGGATTATATGCCGAAATTTCCTTCCATGCGTGTAAATCTTACTTTGGTATATGCAATGGGATTGCCAAACGGAGCTCCTGTATTTACTGATCCTTACCAGTACCAGAATACATTACCTTCATATAAAAGAGTTGATCTTGGACTTTCTAAAGTATTTATTGATAGAAAAGACAATAAAAAGACATACGGTTTCTGGAGTAATTTTGAAGAGTTGACATTGGGAGTTCAGGTTTTCAATGCATTTAATATCAATAATACAGTAGCCAATCAGTGGATCACAGATTATAATTCCAACCTGATGTATCCGGTTCCGGTTCGTCTGACAGGAAGATTTTTTAATGTTAAATTAGAATTTAAATTATAAATCGAAAGCTTCTGAAAATTTCAGAAGCTTTTTTCTTTCCCGAATTGTATAACAACTATACAAAATTCTATAACCTTTATGTTAAAGATATTTTTAACTTTGTCTCAATGAAAAAGTTTCTGGCAATATTGTTTTCTGTTTTCTACTTCGGTTTTTCTTCCGGGGCAGTTTTCAGTGTACATTATTGTATGAAGGAATTGGCTTCTATAAGCCAGAAAGTTGATGATATCTGTAATAAATGCGGAGTTAAAACCAAAAAAGACTGTTGTAAAACTGAAATCAAAGTTGTAAAAGTTGACGATTCCCAAAAATCGGATTTCCTTAAAATTGATTTCTTAAAACAGGTTGCGGAAGTTCAACATCATGAATTTTTTTTTCCGGATCGATCTTTTTCGGCAACAAAGTTTACTCAGATTCAAATCAATGCACCACCGGAAAACCGGTCGGTTCCTATCTATATCAATCATTGTAATTTTAGAATTTAGAATTCGTCAAGTCGTTTGATATCCTTATCATTACGAACGACATGGCTTGTCGCTTTATGCGATTTAAAAATTCTATACATAAAAAATTAATTCTAAAATTTAAAACAATGAAAAAATATATCATTACAGCAGCATTATCTTTATTTTCGATCGTTTCCCTTTCAGCACAATCTAAAAAAGATGCTCAGGTTTCCAAGCTTTACCAGAATTATATTGCTATAAAATCAGCTTTAGCTTTAGATGATGCAGATAAAACTTCAAAAGCAGCAACAGAATTTATTAAAACAGCTTCTGCTATTGATTACAAACAAGTTTCTGAAGGGAATTTAAATATTCTTAGAAAAGATGCTACAGCGATTTCAGAAGCAAGAAATATAGACACTCAAAGAGAAACTTTTTTCAACCTTTCTGATAATATGATTGCTCTTACGAAAGAGTTTAAGTTATCTGAGAATCCTATCTACGTTCAGTACTGTCCTATGGCAGACGGAAGCTGGTTGAGTGATGAAAAGAAAATCATGAATCCTTACTACGGAAGCTCTATGCTTTCTTGTGGAAGTGTGAAGTCAGAGATTAAATAATTAATCTATTTTACTTAAAAACAATAAGTTGTATATTTTTAATTAAAATTAGCTTTAATTTTAAAATTAACTGTACAACTTAAAGAAAAGTTCGAAATATTATGAAAAAGTTGATATTATTTCTGATGCTTTTGTTCTCTGTTTTCTCTTTTGCACAAACTTTGAAAACGTTTTACACCTGCCCTATGCATGCTGAAGTGATCTCTTCAAAACCGGGTGACTGTCCGAAATGCGGAATGACACTCGTAAAAAAAACAGTAGTGATAAAACCGAAAGTTGTTACAAAACCACAAGTTAAACCTTCATTAAAAACAGAAACGAAGCCAGCAGAAATTAAAAATAAAGTTAATCCTAAAATTGAGAAGAAGAATGATTTAAATAAGGTAAAAAAAGCTGATAAAGTTAATGCAGTTAAATCTGCTTTAAATACTAAAAATAAAACTTTATCTGAATCGAAGCCCCAATCTAAATCTCAGTCTCAAAACCAAAAATATACCTGTCCGATGCATCCGGAAGTCATTTCAGATAAACCCGGAAAATGTCCTAAATGCGGAATGGATTTGGTTGAAGTTGAAAGCCATTCTCAACCTGAATCTGAACCTAAAAACTCTGTTTTAAAAAGAAACTCAGAAAATGGGAAAGTCAGTTTTGGAGGAAAAACAGTTCGCTATGATCTCTATGTAAAAGATACGATCGTAAATTTTACGGGTAAAAACAGAAGAGCCATTGCAGTGAACGGAAAATTACAGGCTCCGACTCTATATTTTACAGAAGGAGATACCGCGGAAATTTACCTTCACAATATGCTAAAAGAAAATACCGGATTTCACTGGCATGGAGTGATCTTGCCCAACGAACATGACGGAGTTCCTTATTTGACGACAAAGCCAGTAAAACCGGGAGAAACACATTTGTATAAATTTAAAATTTCTCAAAACGGAACCTATTGGTATCATTCTCATGAAAGCCTTCAGGAACAGATCGGAATGAATGGGATTCTGGTTTTTCAGAAAAGAGAAGGCGAACCCAAAACAGAATATACAAAAGAAATCCCTGTTTTATTAGGCGATTGGAGTGATGATGATCCTATGCAGATTGCGAGAAGGCTCCATATGGCCAATACAGATTGGTATGCCATTAAGAAAAATGCTGTTCAAAGTTATTGGGAAGCCGTAAAATCAGGAAATTTCGGAACAAAAGCTCTGAACGAATGGAAGAGAATGGAAGCAATGGATGTAAGCGATGTCTATTATGATAAATTTCTTATCAATGGGCAGTCAAGCTCTGACTATTCTCAATTAAAAGCAGGAGATAAAGTCCGATTAAGAGTTGCAAACGGAGGTTCTTCCACTTATTTCTGGTTAAATTTTGGAGGAGGGAAAATAAAAGTTGTGGGAAATGACGGAAACGATGTTGTTCCTGTAGAAGTCGACCGTCTGATTGTAGGAGTTTCTGAAACCTATGATATTGAAGTAACAATTCCTGAAAATAAAAGCTTTGAATTCCGTGCAACTTCAGAAGACAGGATTGGTCATGCTTCACTTTGGTTGGGATCAGGAGAAAAAGTTGAAGCTCCGAATTTACCCAGATTAAAGCTTTTTGAAGGGATGAAAATGATGAACGGGATGATGGAAATGAGCGGAAATATGAAGCCGATGAATATGACGATGAGCAATCAGATGATGGATATGAATGAAGTAATGTATCCGGAACTTTCCGAAAGCCAGCGAAAAATGACGATGAAGCATATGAATGAAATGATGGGAATCAAAACCAAAGAAAAAGAAAATGAAGACCATTCTGAGCATTCAGGTATGAATATGCAGGAAGAAAAACCCATTAAAAGATTATCATATAATATTTTAAAATCTCCTGAGAAAACAGTTCTTCCAACAGAAAATATTCGCGAATTGAAATTTACGCTGGAAGGAAATATGAATCATTATCTCTGGACTTTAGACAATAAAACAGTTACCGAAACAGATAAAATACTGGTTAAAAAAGGAGAAATTCTGAGAATTACCATGTATAATAACTCAATGATGCGTCACCCGATGCATCTTCATGGTCATGATTTTAGATTAATCAATTCGAAAGGTGAATATTCGCCGCTTAAAAATGTAGTGGATATTATGCCGATGGAAACCAATACCATTGAATTTGCAGCGAATCAGGATGGTGACTGGTTCTTTCACTGCCATATTCTATATCATATGATGGCGGGAATGGGACGAATTTTCAGTTATGAAAACTCAAAACCGAATCCACAGCTTCCTGATAGAAAGCTGGCATGGAAAAACTTTTTGAAAGATAACAGAATGATCAGCTCCATGGCGATGCTGGATCTTCAGAGCAATAAACTCCATGCAGAAACGATGACGATGTTCGGTCCAAGATGGGCAAACCTTAATGAATTTCATTCTAACTGGGATTTTGATCATTTCGAAGGAAATGTAAAAGTCGGAAGGTTTTTAGGAAAATTCCAATGGGCGTTACCTTATGCAGGTTTCAGAATTCAGAAGAACCATGAAATTATGGAAAGGCAAATGACAGAAGAAATGGAAATGGATTTTCATGGCAAGAAAAGCTGGTTTGGTCAACAGGTAGCTTCGAAAAATAAAGCCAATTTTATCGTCGGGATGCAATATCTTTTGCCGATGTTGGTGACTGCCGATGCAAGTGTTGACCAAAACGGAAAAGTTTTGTTGGAATTGAGCAGGGAAGACATTCCGCTTTCCAGAAGATTAAGAGGTAACTTTAGTGTGAACTCTGATGGAGAATTCACTACAGGATTACGGTATATCTTACAGAAATGGTTATCTGTTTCCGGAAACTATGACAATGAAATGGGGTGGGGAGCCGGAATTACTTTAACTTATTAATCATAAAAGAAACTCATTTTGAGTTTCTTTTTTTATATCTCCAATATTGATAAAAAAGGGAAAAGCTGATAAGAAAGATGATTAAGGCAGATATCCAGAAAAAGGTTTTACTGAAGTTCTTTGAATTAATCTCTTCCACCAGACATGCCAAACCGGACACAAAAGTAATAATGGAAAAGGCTAAATAATTGCTTTTATCAGAGTTGAATGACGGCGATTTGCCTCCGGTATAATATCCCGCATTATACATATTCTCATTCCATTCTTTATATCCTTCGATAGATTCTTCTTCGGATTCTACATCACTTTCATCAATTTGCAAATTTTCTATGATTTTTAAAATTTCATCTTTTCTGGTTTCTTCAGAAAGTAAAGTTCTATTTTTAAAATCTGCAAAATGTGGAATATGCATTTCTTTTAAATAAGAACTTATATATTCCAGATTCGATTCAAACTTAAAGATTTTTACAATGGTCATTGAATTCATGTAAACAAAAATATAAAATGGAGTTTTATTTTTCAGATAGAACGGAATAATCTTATTATGTTTCAAATGATTTCCTATTTTTATATGGAATTATATTTTATGAAACTACGTTTATTTTTTGCTTTTCTTTTGTGGTCTTCACTTATTTTTTGTTTTGGGCAGGAAAAGAAAAATTATGAACTATATCTGGAGAAGGCGAACGAGCTGAAATTTAAAAATTGGGAAACAGCAGAACTCCATATAAAGGAAGCCAGAAAAAAGGTTTCTGATGAAGATCTGGGTGATTTTTATATAGAAGCGGCTAAAATTTACAGTGATGTCAATTATTTTGATCTGGCATTAGATTACTCTTCCAAAGCTAATCACCTATTTCTTGATAAAGATGCCGAAAAGACCGCTAAGGTGAACGGTATCCTTGCGTATATCTATTCTCAGCTCAATGATACGCCCCGAGCGATTAGATACTATAAAAAGCTTTTGAATTTTTACCAGAAACAAAAAAAAGAGGCGGAAATCATTAAATCTCTGAATAATCTTGGAAATGCTTATTTAGTGCTTTCCAAAATGGATTCATCTAAATATTATTTTGAAAAAGGGTTAAAATCTTTTGAAAATTATAATAATCCGGTGTTGAAAGCATTTGTATTTTCAAATTTCGGAAAATTTAATTTTATTGAAGGAAGTGCGGCTAAGGCAGAGATGTACTTGTTGAAAGCTAAGGAGATTTTAGAAAAAAATAAGATTGATGACAAAAAATCCAATTATCAGGTAAATTACAATCTTGCTAATTTTTATATTGAAACAAAAAATCCTCCAAAAGCATTGTTGTATGCTAAAAATGTAGGAAATTATTTGACATTAAATGCTGTTAATTTTGATACTACCAACTATTTAAGGACTTTATATAAAGCTTATCAGCTTAATAAAGATTACAAACTCTCTTCTGAAACTTTTAAAAAATATGATTCTATACGCGAATTGCTGAATGTAGAAGAAAAAGCGGTAAATGTAGAAAGACTTAAAGTAAAGCATGAATATGAACTGCAGCAGAGAATTAATAAGATAGAACAGGACCGTAAGAATACCCTGTATATTGTAATGGTAATTATTCTTCTGCTGGTGGTTGCTATCTGTATTTTGCTGCTTATTAATTTCAGAAACAAAGCAGAGAAATTAAGACTCGAGAAAAAACTTATTGAGAATAGAGAAAGAGAGCTGGAAATAGATAATCAGATGAAAGAAAAACTGCTGGTTTATAAATCAATGGAGCAGTCTAAAATTGAAGAAATTTTTAAATCTATTCTGGAGCAGGTGAATGTATTAAAATCTAAACTTAATGACAGTGAAATTGATGAAGTTTCCAGAATTGTGAACGAAATAAAAGTCAATACCAAGCAAGACTCGTGGGGAGATTTTGAATATCATTTTCTGAATGTCCATGAATCGTTTTATGAAAATCTGGATGCCAAACATCCGGGGCTTACCAACTACGATAAAAGACTCGCTGCAATGCTCAAGCTTAAGCTATCAACCAAAGAAATTTCAAATCTGCTGAATGTAACTCCTAAAACAATAGAAAACTCCAGAACACGTCTCAGAAAGAAAATGAATTTGACTAATACTAAAGAAGATCTATCTCAATATTTGAATGAATTGTAATGATTTGATTATTAATCGTTTATTTAATGGTGTGTGGAAATGATGTGGTTGTTTTAATAGATTAAGTGGTTATTATGTGTAGAATTTGGAAGCATTTCCATTTGCAATGTATTCCTTTGTTTTCTATTTCAAACGATACCACTATGAAAAAATTACTTACTTTTTGGGTGATCATTTTATTTTGCTTTTCTGGTAAAGCGCAATGGAATCCGATCCTAAACGAGAACCTTTTGGTTAAAAGCAGTCCGGGAGGCTCATCTTTCTCATCCACCACAAGTGATGGAAAAACTTATATAGGATACTGGAAAAATGTAGGATCTCCTACTAACTACGAATTATGGTTACAGATTCTGGATGTAAATGGGAATAAACAGTTAGGAGCTGACGGAATTATGCTAAGTAATCAGATTCCTATGGGCACCTATACTATTGTGGAAAAAACAGCGGTTGACTCATCAAATAATTTTTATATAGGAGTTACAGGAACCGGAACCGGATCAATAGGATATGTTTTTAAAATTACGCCATCAGGAACTTCAGTTTGGCCAAACGGAATCAATTTAGGAGAGGCGCTTTTGCCAACAATTCTCCCTCTATCTAATGGAGATATCTTAGTTGCTTATTATCCTCCAAGTTTGAAACATACAAGAATACAAAGATTTAATGCTATGGGAGCAGCTGTTTGGGCTAGTCCCACCATAATTGCTTCCGATGATGTGACTAAAAATACCGTTCCGGCAGACCTTTTTGAGTTGACCAATAATGAATGTGAAATTGTTTTCCATAAGTTAGGTTCTTTTGGAACGACAAGCTATTTATTTGCTCAGAAAATAAATTTTAACGGAGCAATAATCTGGACAGACGGACCTGTACAAATTGCCAATAAAACTACAGCATATAATGTAAAATATCAAGGAGTAACGGATGGAAACATTGTCTATTATGGATATAGCAGTGGGCAAGGAGGCAGATTTGACGGTTATCTTCAGAGAATTAATGCAGATTCTACACTTCCCTGGGGAATAGCTGGGGTAGATTTTGATACAAATCAGACATACTATGAAAAAGATATGAAAATAGCTTTTTCTAAAGGCTCTCCTCATATTTGGTCAATTGCAAATTATAGCTCAACATCGCAGGGCGAAAATGGGGAAGTTGTACAAAAATTTGATAAGGTAACTGGAACAAGGCTTTTAACAGACCACGGAAAACTGGTATTTCCAATTGATAATGTAAATGCTATGTATCATTATGGAGATATGCATCTTATCAATGATGCTCCTTATTTTGTGGTACAGAAAAAAGAAGGAACATCTGCTCTTACCGTTTCATTAAATGCCGTATTATTGAATAGTAACGGAGACTTTGCATGGGCTCAGAATTATGTCCCGATGGCTACCTTTGTAGCTTCTAAATTATATACCAATGTTTTAAAGCCTATCAACGGACAAGGGGTTATTGTTTTTCAGGAGAAAAAGACAGCTGATGTGAGCAACAGTATTTATGCTCAGAAAATTATGCTTCCGCAAACAGTAATGGGGACTCATGATGTTTTAGAAAATAATTCTCCTGTTCAGATTTATCCCAATCCAGTTGCAGATATTATGCATGTAAACGGAGTGAAAGATTCGGATTTTAATATTTATAATACAGCAGGACAACTGGTGAAATCCGGAACGATAAAGCAGGGCGAAATAGATGTGAGAAATTTGATAAAAGGAAATTATATATTAAAAGTAAAAGAAAGGAAAGAAGGTATGAAATTTATTAAAAAATAATAAAACACATACTAGAGTAAAAAGGAAAGAAGAACAAAATGTTCTTCTTTTTTTATATCAAATCTTTGAATTCTGAATTCATTATTTTGAGATTAGCAAATATACTTTTAAATTAGTTTCAAAATTCATTACAAAAAAACGGAGTCTGAAAATCAAACTCCGCTTAGTAAATTTTGCGTAAAATTATTTACCTAAATAAGATTTCAAGATCTTACTTCTGGTATTGTGTTTCAATCTCTTGATCGCTTTTTCTTTAATCTGACGAACTCTCTCTCTTGTAAGGTCGAAAGTTTCACCGATTTCTTCTAAAGTCATCGGGTGTTTTCCGTTCAATCCGAAGTATAACCTTACCAGGTCGGCCTCTCGGGGAGTTAAAGTATTCAATGCTCTTTCGATCTCAATTTGTAGAGATTCAAGCATCAGATCTTTATCCGGACTTGGAGATTCTCCTGAACGTAATACATCATAAAGATTGGAATCTTCACCTTCTACTAGAGGTGCATCCATAGACAGGTGTCTACCGGAGTTTTTCATAGATTCCTTAATATCTTCCTCGCTCATGTCAAGAACTTCAGCCAATTCTTCCGGAGAAGGTGGTCTTTCATTTTCCTGCTCAAGGTGAGCGTATGCTTTATTAATCTTGTTGATGGAACCGATTTTGTTCAATGGTAATCTTACAATTCTTGACTGTTCTGCCAAAGCCTGTAAAATTGATTGACGAATCCACCAAACCGCGTAAGAGATAAATTTGAAACCTCTAGTTTCATCATACCTTTTTGCCGCTTTCATAAGTCCTAAATTACCTTCATTAATTAAATCGGGTAAAGAAAGACCTTGATTTTGGTACTGTTTAGAAACCGAAACTACGAAACGAAGGTTGGCTTTAATTAATTTTTCAAGTGCTGCTCTGTCGCCCGCACGAATTTTTTGTGCCAATTCTACTTCTTCGTCCGCAGTAATTAGTTCTACTTTACCAATTTCCTGCAAATACTTGTCTAATGAAGCAGTTTCCCTGTTGGTAACCTGCTTAGTGATTTTTAATTGTCTCATCTATTTTATCCTCAAAAAAGAGTTACTATAATATTATACGTTTGGGAAGGTAAAAAGGTTACACATGTTTTAATTATTTTTTATCAGTTTCAATTGAATTTGAAAAATTAGTCGTAAATTATGGCTCTCACGTCTCAGGACGGCGATTTGTCATTTCTACTTCGCGAGTAAATTTTCAAAAAACATATCGAAATGTTTTTGTTTATTAAAATTTTTATATAGAGCTTTATCCCGCTTTCCGCACTCGCCATTTAATAAGTTTCGGGGGGGGGGGTGGGGCCGCCGCAAAAAATTA